>Ga0082335_1000010_pt1 | contig 830141 bp, 744 predicted proteins | sample Subgrocontami58m_FD_72375 | JGI IMG/M metagenome (GOLD analysis project Ga0082335, IMG submission 72375) | Subsurface groundwater microbial communities from S. Glens Falls, New York, USA - GMW37 contaminated, 5.8 m (SPADES assembly) (version 2) ... | reverse complement strand
AAGATATGATAGCCGAAGATGCCGGCCAGATAATGTTCCCTGCTAACAATATCGCCAAACCCGCACTTAGCGTGAGCATACCCACCGGAGCGGAAAAGCCCATTGATGAGAAGAAGGAAGAAGTTAAATAGAAAAAAGTTAGTATTAATCTATTGACTCTCTTAGCATAATATGATAATATTTAGCTACATATTTTCTAGGATCCCCGCTTAAGTAACTCGGGGGAGTCGCGGGTCTTTAGAATAAAGCAATTTTCTTGGGACAAGTTGTTGTAGGGCAGGTTTAAACCTGCCCTACAGAAGATTAGTCCGATAGAAATTTGTTATTGAGACCAGATAGCCTAGAATAGGAGCTTGGCGATCTGGTCTAATTTTTTGTGCTTGTTAAAAGAATAAAATAGATTGGAATAATGAGAGCCGAAGAAGTCTTGCCAAAACTAAGCCATCGCAGGTTTCCAATAGCAGTCAGGATCATAGCGTCGATCCTGGTTGTAACTTTCCTTGCCCAGGATATCGTCTGGGCCCATCCTGATCCATTCGTAAGTAAATCCGCGCAGAATAATAAGCTTGCCCCCAGCACATTCTTCCGTATGAAAGATTCAAAAGATAGAGCCGGCGCGCTCTTCATCGAATATCTTATCGAAAATCAGAAGACGTTTCAGGATAATATAGCTTTAATAACTATACAGCATCTAATTAATCATAATGATATAAAGCGCTGGTTTGAAAGTAATACAATTTCATTCGAAGAAGATTATGCTGACAATGGTCAGTTAGGCGCAATACGTATAAACCTTCCGGGCATAGATGAAAATGATCCAGCCCGATACATGCTTCGTTATTATGATCCGACCGTAAAACTAAAAACCCCATTTGTTTATGATCAGCAAAGCGTGGCGCATTCCAAAGAGCTTAATCCCCGATTGCATAAACAGATCTTGAAAATAGGGGACAAGGCAGTTTTGCCGGCGCCTTCAACAAAGTCTGCTATGCCGCCTACCCTTGCCACTCCCGGAAGCCATGAGGCGGCTATAGAACACCACAAGCGTAAGATGGGTGAGAACGCATGGGATGCGCTTGGCGAAAAAGAGCAGAATCTTCTGATCGGTAAATACGCCGCGATGCGAGAAATATTGCATCCATTAAATCCGGTGTGGTTATGGATGCATGAAAAAGGGACCTGGCCAGAACTGTTTCAGCGTGCTCTCGGTATCACAATCATATATACATGTATGGGGCTCGCGGTTTTTCTCGTAACTATTATTACATCCTCATATCTTGACGCATTTCCAATGGCAGTGCTTCAAATCGGCTCTGCACTTCTCGCAGACTGGCTTACCCACAGAACTTACAATATCCTCGCCGTAAAACGCAACTTCGCGATGCTTGCCACAGAAGAAGATTCGGAATACGGAAATACGATAACGATCTCTGATAAGGATGGAGAAAATATTACAGCGCGGTGCAGTAAGGATGGCTCAAAGGCCCAGATAGTCATTGCCAATAATTCAGGGCATGTCAAGAAGACCACCGCTGCCCTAAAACTGCACCACCTGGGCATAGACATATCCAAGCCTTTTGTTTTAGAGGATAGCGAAAGCGGCCGGCGTATCACTTTCGAGCCAGGGAAGAACGTCTTTAAAGACGGCAGTATATATTACGAGTTGATGCCCGGCCAGCGCCATAAATTTGAAATAAAGATCGATAAGAGACGGGCCCTTAGGGCGCGCCTTCTCGATGCTATGCGCGAGCGCATATTTAAAGATGGCGAGGGCCTGCCGTCTATAGAAGCAGGAGTGCCAAACTTTGATCATCAGCAATGGGGTAGAGATTCGATGATATCGCTCCTGGGCCTTATCGCTGCCGGCTGGTTCGACGATGCCAGGGCTATTCTCTTAAAATGGGCGCGTCAAGAGAAGGACGGCCTTATCCCTAACCTGAACGGTGATTACAAAACGTCCGACGCATCATTATGGCTGGTCGAAGCCTTATATCAGTACATAGAAAAGTCGGGCGACAGGGCGATATTGGGTGAGGTGGCGGGCGCGAAGGGTAAGAGGGTCATCGATGTTTTGCGTAATATAAAGACACGCTATTCGACTTTTAGAAATGAAGACAGCGTCCATGCGGACAAAAATACGGGCTTTGTCTATGTGCCGGCCGCGTCTACGTGGATGGATACGGACAATCCTCAGAATACGCCGCGACAGGGTTATCCCGTGGAGATACAGGCGCTCTGGTATAACGCATTGATGAAGCTGTGTAAATTAGATATAGATAAAGCTAACCAGGCCGAATATTCGCGCCTTGCGCAAAAAGTTAAGAGCAGTTTCCTTCCCTTCTTCTGGAACGAGGAAGAGAAGTCGTGTTTCGACGTCTTGGGGACGAATGGCGTCCAGACGCCTGCGCAGTCGAAGGATCAGGATTTTCGTGATCAAAGAGTGCGACCCAATCAGATATTCGCCGTATATTTCGATTTGGTCGAAGGCCGCGAGGCTGAAGTTATTCTCGAGACAGTGAAGGATCGCCTGCGGGTTCCCGGAGGATTAAAGACATTGGCAGAGCCCCGCAAAATATACGGAGAGGATAATAGAGATGACCAGGCGAGGGGTCAAGACGCGGAGGAGGGCAGGATAGTAGGGTGGGGCAAAGGTTTCGGCGAGTACCACAAATATTATGACAACAATAAGAGCCGTGAAGATCGTGATAAGGCTTATCATAACGGCACAGCATGGCCGTGGCTGGAGCCATTTTATCTCTTGTCGGCGGCAAAACGGAACCCTGAATTAAAAGAGAAGCTGGAAGAGGAGATGGTTGCCAATTATCTGGCTCTGGCGAAGCATCCGTATACGGGAGGAAACGATTTGTATTACGGCAGCATACCGGAGTTGCTCGATGCCGAGACGAATAACGTGACGAATATACGCGATCCGAAAGGTTGCGGTAAGCAGGCCTGGAGTGTTGCGTGCGCGCTATGGGGTTTGAGAGAGCTTTCGCCTGCTTCGATGGTAGACGAGTGGCTGCCGCCCATAGATAGCGTGAGGGCAGACAAGCTCAGGATCTATTACTGCAGGTTCAAAGATGATAAGCCCGACGCGGCGATATCCGATATAAGACCAAATACTATTGGGGCGATTCCTTTCGGGGAAAGCGGTTATGTCCCGAACCCGGACAGTATCATAGCTAAAACGCGAAAAGTTTTGAGTGAAGATCCCGAAGGCTTGCGTCTTTTCGATGAGCTTATCGATGGAAACCGTGTCAAATTCGCGAAGATGGACGTCGAGGCGGTATATTTTGGAGATGTGCTCTATCTGGATGAGGGCCTTAAAGATGCCGGAGAGCGCAGCGCTTTGGTCGAATGCCTGGTCCAGGCCGTGAGGGCATGCGCGAGGTCGGATCAATTTATCCTGGAGGTCGATGCTAATAGTCTGGTCAAAACATTCGGAACGACCATCGATAATATTCCCGACGTTGTTATCGATAATGATCTGCGTGACCAGGGCGGAAAAGCGGTGCATGCAAAAGTTATAGCCGGCACAGACGGAGTGAAGCGGCTCCATTTAAATAGAAGGGATCTGGAAAGCATGGGCGTCGACCCTGAAATCATACATGATATCTGGGACTGGTACGCCTATGTGTTTGGCGCCAGGTATATCTGGTTCAAAGGCATATGGCAGGAGAGCATGCTTTCGAGAGCTATGGCGAAGGAATGGCACGAGCGCGATGTTCAGATAAAGAAGGAGAGCCGCGACGCGATACGCGACCATGGTTCGCGTTACGATGTGCCAGATTATATAGTAAGCTCGGATATCATAAAATCGGACAATCCCAACGAAGCTAACGAAGCCTTTAAAGATTTTGCCAGGAGACGTCTTGCGCCTAAAGGCCTGATACCGATGCTCGATTTTGTTACGAATCAAATGGCCGCAGATGCGCCGTGTATATTCGAAGAAAGCACTAAGAACTTAGTATACTCATGGGACAACGAAGCGGACTTTTATAATGATATGCGTAAAAACGATGCCTTTAAAGACTGGTCGAACGAAAGGCTCGAGAAAGAATTCCTGATAGGAGAGCCGGGCGGATATCGCGAGTATTCCCGAGTGGCAAATGGCATGTTCTCCGGCTCTAAAGCGATGACTGAACTGGAAGTGCGCAGGTGGATAGATACCGGAAGGTTGCCCCCCAAATTTGGGTCATCCTATCGTATCGTGAAGCATCTATTCAAGGGCTCTCTCACAACGGCCCAGATAAATTATGCGGATGCCGGTAATCGCCGCTACATGACAGGGATCGTGAAGATGCTTGCCGACATGACATCGGACGGAGGGATACGCGCCGATCTGGCATACCTGATACCGAACGAAGTCTGGGGCGAGTTGATGGCCGGCTTGAAGCAGGAACATCCCGCGACACTGTTATTCGGCGAAGCCTATAACGGCGGCGTTAAAAACTTTATAGATCTGGGTGAAGCTAATGGAGTCGAGACTGTAAGTTATGACAAAGGATTTTATGATATCCTGACACAAAGCGCCCAGGAGATCAGGGGGCGGCTCGTTGGTATGAAAGACGAGGAACAGGCGCGGCTCGGACGCTTTCCAGGCAATCACGATGAATCGATGGCTCTCGACCGTTATGGGACTCCCGAACGCGCATGTGCCGTCGCGGTGATGTGCCAGATGAGCGGTGGATATAAGCTCATACCTTTTTATGACTTTATGCCGGAGAAGTTGCCGGATGGCTATTGGACTACCGTCAAGAACCGCCGGGACGGAGCTGTTCGTACTGAAGAATTGAAGTTCGAAAAGCTCAATATGGATCTGGTGAGAGCATGCCGTTTCTTATCCCGGCTGGCATTCAAGAAGAGCCGGAAGATCGCGGTGAACGCCGAATATGTACGCAAGTTCCAGATAGATACTGCGGTTGCTCTTAAGAGTGACGGAGGTTTTCGCGCCATAATCAAGCCGTCGCACGTAGATACGCTGGAAAATAGCGGGCTCGTCGTAATGGTGCGGCGCTGGCAGAACGAAGATGTGCTGATGGTCGTCAATGATTCGGATGTTCCCACAGAAGCCACTATATGCCTCGATCGCATCTTTGGGTCGAACGGCGAAGAATTGCCGATCGAAGGAGAGTTGCGCCAAGGGCCGCATTCGGAAGATGCCGAATGCGTGCATGGCCCCAGGACAGTCGTAGTCAAATTACCGGCGTATGGTTACAGTATGTTGTCTTTCCGCGAAACGGAAGGAGAGCGAAAGAAGAACAGGGAGGCCAGGGAGCTTATAGATGAAGCCCTCGGAAGATCACGCGAAACGGACGCAGGCGGAGAAGGAGATGCGTGGGCCGGCAGTTTTTATGTAAACTATCGCGATAGGCTGCATAACGGCCCTGAATTCAAAGAAATATTCGAAAAAGCGCTGGAACAGCTCCTCTTTTCGGGCCAGAAGAGAACGCGCCGCGGAGCGGCATGGATAATTTCGCATGAAGAATTTCTGGGTCCGGTAAGGTTTTCGAATACGGCCGATGAAGATCATCTTAAGGGCTTGCTTAAGGATTCGCCGGATCGTTCTGTGCTGCGATTACTGCTAGAACATGGTTCTATTGGCTTGGGCGTGGTGATCAAGTTTTTTGCGAATACGACAGATGATAAAAAGCGGCAGTGGATCATGGCTCAACTTTTGAGCGCGGCGATGACCATAACCGACAGCCATTTGCGCACCATGATAATGAATGAAGTCAGCCCTTCGGAATCCAGCGTAAGCGATATGGAGATGATAATGCAGCCAAAACATGAGCAGGTCCCTCTCGTAAACGCCGGGAAGATGAAGGGGATGATAAAAGCCAGCTTGGCGGACAGGATATTCCTGAAAAAATGTGTCAATCTTAACAATAGCATAAACCATGGTGGAGACATATACGAGATCACTACCGAGGAAGCGGCAGAGACAACTTTAGCAGTAGTGGCTTCCGGCTCCGCTGTACATGAAAGCTGGATAGCGGCGGATACTAATTGCACTCAAACTGATGCTGATCTTCAGGGGCAAACGCGATTGATAAAGCTAAAGGTAAAGTCCGAAGAGGCGATGGATGCCTTTGCGCTTACAGTTGATGGCGAAGTATATCTCCTGCTCTTTGGCGATGCTCATACAGGCGCGATACTGCCGGAAAGCTTTGGATTCTTCCCTGAGCCAAACAGGGATAAAGGCATTTCCGGGAAATATATTCTATTCGATACCGCGAGGAAAGAATCTTACCGTGTTATAGATAAAAAGGATCTTCTTGCAAATGAACTGCCTGTTACGATCCCTCATGGCGGCCAGGCCCTACACCTTATCCCTGTCATAGAAAAGCGTAGGCCCGCTATTATGCAGGTATCTGTGGAATTTTTGGGCGGGATAAATAATCTGGACAAAAATTTACGTTATCTTCTTGATGATATACGCTTACCCGGAGGAAACGTTCTTTATCTTGTCGGCGCTCATCCGAAAGGCGAGACCGGTAAGATGATAAACGACCCGACAAGATCGCCCCCCGACAATATTTACAGGATAGATAAAAAATTAAAATCCGGTAATTACAGCATAGTTGTACATGAAACTTCTAATCCCCCTCGCGGCCAAACGGCTTCAGCCTTCTCCATAACAGATCTCGCGGACCCCGCTACCATAGCCACAGTAAAGAAGAGCGCTAAATGGCTTAAGGAACGCAATATAAAACTGGCGGTAGATATTACAGGCCACCTCACCCCTGATAGCCCGATCATCCTTCAGCATCCCGATTGGTGCAAACCGTTCACAAATGTCCCGGAAGATTGGTACGCAAGAGGCATTCCCGAAAATATGACTGACCGGCAAATATTGGAGATGCCGGGGATCAGCGAAGGGCAGCGCAGCTCGGCGTTCTTATTGTATCTTCCCTCTGAGAAGGGCCTGGAAAAGAAATTAAAGGCTCGAGGGTTTGCCTGCGGCAGGGAAATGATAAATGGCAAGGCTACCGGCAGGGTGCGGACATTAATAAGCCACCATCGCGGCTTAGGCTCTATGGCAGATACTGCCGCGCTCGACCTTAATCACCCCGATGTGCGCAAATATTATCTGGATGCCTTCAGGGATTGGACCAGGGCAGGCATAGATAATTTCAGGATAGATCTGGCGGATCGCTTCCCGCCGGAGCTACTGGCATCGTTTAAATCAGAATTTCCGGACGCGAATATAATAACCGAATATTACAATCTATTCGGATCCCTCATAGACGCCCATCGCAATACCGGCATAGACGGATTCTACGACCACGAAGAGCTGTGGAAACAGATCCGGGATAATTTCTCGAAGCAGGACGGGGCGCAGCCGATGCAATCCTGGCTGACGAATTACCGCAGTTACATTGCCCTGGCGATCTTTGTCCATTACATATCGAACCATGATGAAGATGTCGCGATGAGCCTTTATGGCGGGAACAGAGAAAAGTACCTGTGCGACCTGGCAATGCTATCGTGTCTGCCCGGATACTTTATGTTGAACTTCCCGGACGCGCTCGGACTGAAATGGCCGGGATACCCGGCAGATGGCGGAGAAAAGCACGACATACGCAGGGAACTGAAGCAGGAAGAGTTTGAGCGGCAGGCCCACCTGGCGAACCCTCAGCCTGAAGCGGTAACCTTTAATGGATTGCCGCTGGATCATTTAGTAGCGGGCGGCACAAATAAATTACTGGAAGTCCGCAGTGAGCCTATTATCAGCGAAGGCGTGGAATTTACCGTCCTGGGAGACCATCGCGATGATGCCGTAGCTTACACCCGTACCTATAAGGGCGAGACAGCCATAATAATAGCCAACCGTTCGCCTGAGCCGCGGGAGATAGAGGTTACGAAACATCTGAATATCCCGGATATTAAGAAGACCATAGGACATTTCCTGCCGTGGGAAGCGCGGATGTATTTTATCGAAGGCGATCATCTCTCGACTCCGCAAGGACTCGCCAATAACAACGACCGTTACCGTCATGCGCGTGAGGACATGTATGGCGATGGAAGCGATATGAGCTGGGCGAAGCGATTATGCGACGACTACCGCAGAGAATTTAAAGATGTCGACAATATAACATTCAGGACTATTTTTAGAGAGATAAAAGCGGCGGTGCGGCTTATGCTGAAGTATGGTCCGGAAGAGATGAAGAACGGCGCCAGATGGATATTAACAAATAGATTCCTGGAAAATGGCGAAGAGGGCGGCCTGGAGGAACAATCCAGGTATGCGGGAGAAGCCGACTTCCGCACTGTCAGTGAACGGCCTGACCCTGATTCTCCCCGGACCCGGCATGTTTTGAGAGAATTGCTTGAAGATGCGGCGGTATTCCCGGGGCTTAAGGATACGGTCTTTGGTTATGTGGATAGAGACCTCGCGAAAGCGATAGCCGGAGAAAATGAGGCCGGAATACGCAATATCCTTTACGTAGAGGCTGGCCTTCTGCGGCAGGAAGATGCGTTTTTATGGAAGGGCAAATTTGTAGATAAGCATAAAGAGGCATGGCTCGGTAAATTTGACGAAACGCATAAGATAGATTGGCGCTCCAGTAAACTGCTAACCGCGTTTCGCGACGCAGTGCTCTCCTGGAATGTGGACGGTACTTCAACGCGAGGCGATGCGCATTGGATATTGTATGATCCTCAATCGCCATTTTCCGCCCCTTTTCTTGGTTATTATCGCATTACCTTGGCAGAACTAAAAGAACGGCTTGAGCAAGGTGATCTTAAGGCTGCTGACGAGCTGCGTTCGCTGATAGAAGAGATGAGAAAGATCCCGGGCCTGGTCGGCTGTCTTAAAAAAGAGATATCCTATACTATACAAACCGGTATTACTCATATAAACGACGAAAGAGAGCTAAAGGGGCTTTTCTTAACGGATGCTTCGCTGTTACAGGAATTGTATGGGAAGAAGTGGGCCGAGGTATTTGTGGAAGACCATAAGAGTGACTGGCAGGAGTCCGCGCTTTTGCGTCGCGAGAGCTTTGAGGCATTAGTTCTTGAGTGGACTACCAGCTCGGATACCGATATTTGCAAGGCGGCGCGGTGGATGCTTTTTTATTCGAACTTTTCCTCAGAGTTTCTGAAGCAATACCTGAGACCGTTAAATAAGATAGCCGACCTTTTCAAGGATAGCGACCCATCAGCCGTCGATGCATTGAGAGATTTTCTCGCAAGCACGGAAAAGATGCCTGGATTGCGAGCGAGACTGACCGATGCCGCCATAGCCGTATTGGTCGAGGTTATAAATAATGCGTATAAGAAGGCCGACAGCACTCAACTGCGCACTCTTCTTCAGACGGAAGCCGAACTGCTTAGAGAGAGGAATCCTGACGGATGGCCGGGCGAATTTATTTCCAATAACCGCGACGTCTGGAAAGATAAACGCTCAGCTAAAGATTTTACAGACGTGGTGCTCGAATGGAACCGCAGCGAAGACATCAATACCTTTTACGCCGCACAATGGATGCTCTTCAATCCCGAGTCCGAATTTTCGTATGAATTCTTAAAGCCGCACATTAGCATCCTCGACAGGATTATAGAGACTATCAAGAGTGGAAACGAAGAGGCTATTTTTAATCTCTTCAGGCAGCTTTTTGTAGAGATGACGGGGATCAGGGGGCTTAAAGAGCGGCTCATAGATGAGGTGGTCCAGAAGATAAAACCCGGGGTCTCGCACGAAGACCTTGCCTCGAGTTGCGGCATATTATTAAAATTGCTATCCGGTGAAGCCGCCGGAACGATTGTCGAGAGAATCGCGGCGCTTTTGAATAAAGAAGATACCGACTTGATCGATCCGCTGATCGAGGGCGATGAAGGCAGGAGGCTGCCGAACAGGGCCGAGCATGAAAGGAAACAGCGCATACTGAAAGGGCAGGTTGCCCGGATCGCCGCGGCGCTTGAGAATGTGTGCCGGGTGAATAAAATCAACACCGTGACCTATAACGATCGCTACGGCGAGCTTCACGTCGATCTGCGTGTGGCTGTGGAACATCTGCTTGCAAAGAGCAAGACCGGGCTTTTAAGCGGTGACAAGGTGAAAATCACCGGTGAACGCGAGATTACGCTTACAGTGGATAGATTAGGGGACGTGAAACTGCGTTTTGAAGAGGTAGAAGTCTGCGTTAGTAAGAAAGAAAATTTATATGAATCCTACGATATCCTCGTCATCCTCAACGATAAACTTGCCTTAAATCACGGCGGCCGCGACCGGTTGACGGTATACGCGAGAAATGAGGCAAAGGTGGTGCATGAAGTCGAGGAGCTCAGGCGCTGGATAGAGTTTACGCGTAATCCGCGGCTGTATGATAGCTATACTCAAGTCCCCATAGTTACAGAGAGCATCATAAAGAGATTCCAGCGTCTTGGCTACAGGATCATAGCTTGGGCAACCCATGAAGATCGCGAACGGCCCAATAATGGGATGTCGAAGCCGCGCGAGCTCAGGCACCTCTTCCATCAATACGCCTGCAGGGCAGAGCTCACGTATCTCTTCGAATGCTTGCTGAAAGAGATACCGTTAGCGAAAGAAGAGATGAGGCAGGTGGTAGGCGAATTGGTGGAGAAACAATGCGGCACCAAATTCCCGCTCGCCGCTATCGAATATATTATCGATAATGATGTTACGGTCAAGATCGCAGATTCAGATAGCGCAGAGATGTTCTCTGTTTTGAATAACGGCAGGACGCTTTTAGTCTCATGGGGATACTTAAAGAGCCATGCGGCGCGGTCTATAGAGAACCAGATCTTCGAATATATTCCTGATAGGCGGGCTGGGGATGGAGATGAATATGTGCCGGCGTACGGCCCCGGCGTGATGAAAGATCCGTTCCCCGAAAGCCCGGAACCTAAGTACGACTTCGTCTCGCCGGTAAAAGCCGGTTTACCTGTTGACGGAACTTTCCTGCCGCTCATACAAGGCCGTTCGCGGCAGGATTGGGGTATCCTCGATTTTGAGACCGCCAAGCCTTCGGTAGATTTTACCGCTGAGATGGGCCAGCATATCCTCCAGTGGTTCCCCATCATGCTGACGACGACGTACAACTCTCCCTATTCCGCAGATAGTTCCAGGCTTATAGACCCAAGGTATGTGAGCATACCCGCGCTTCTTAAGGATTATTCCTTCGAGGGAGGATCGGACTTTATCCGGGATAATCAGAAAGAGATTGCGCGCCTCAATTCATTAGCAAGGGTCGACCACGATAAGGTTACGGCCTTGAAGATGAAGGGCCTCGAGCTTGTATGGAAAAAGTTCAAAGATGACAAAGCAAATCCCATATATAAGGAGTATGAAGAATTTTTGCGGGATAATGAAGAAGAGTTACGGGACCATATACTATATTGTCTCCTAAAAAAAGAGCGCTTAAGCCAGGATAGCGCCCGCGGCTGGGATTGGAGGACGTGGAATGCCGTCGAAGAGGGCTTGAGCGACTATGGATTTACCAGAATGTCGAAAGCGCCGAATCCGGCCATAGAAAAGGCGCTCGCCGCCCACGCCGAAGAGATCGGGTTCCAATTGTTCGTTCAGTTCACGGCAAGGCGCCAATTGAAGGAGTTGATGGAGTACGGACGAAAACAAGGGGTTGAATTCGCGATAGACCATCCATTTGCGTATAGCGGCGCCGATGTATGGCTGAATCCGCATATATACGCGCTCAAGAAAGAGAACGGCTACCGCCGCCTTACGACGCAGGGAGTGCCGCCCGAAGGCGCCTACAAGGCCGGCCAGCATTGGCAATTCTATCCCTACGATTGGACGAACCCTGCGACGATAGACTTCATTATGGGCATAAGCAGGTTCTATAAAAAACTCGGATTCATGTATAACCGCAAGGACCATGTCATAGGCGATTACAGGACCTACCACATAAGCCAGGATGTGGAAGAAGAGATGACCTGGGAGAGGTTGGGGATTTACGATCGTATAGAAGAAGAAAGACAGAAGACGCTAAAGGGATGGCAGGACAAAAACGCCGCAGTGGCAAATACGAGGAGAATTATCATAGATAAACTGCTCGACATGCGCAGGAAAGGCTCTTCACCCGGTATCCCGGACGATGCCCTCAGGCTTCTTATGGATGATAACGGAAATCTCTATCCAGACAATATGCTTAAAATTGGCCGGATGGTTCCCGAGACGCAGAACGGGGTGAAACTATCCGGAGATAGGCGCTGGGTAAGGGAGTACGTCGTCGAAAAGCAGATCTTTAAGCAACAGCCCATGTGGGATTTCCTAAGGCTTACTCCAAGCGAGCAATTAAAAGATGAAGGCTTCCTGATGCAATATCTCTTTCCTGACGATAACGAGCTTCCTCCACAGCCCAACGACAGCCTTCTACTCGGTTACTTTAAATTAGCGGGCGGCGAAGCCACTCTGACGGAATTTTTGAAGTACGCGCAAAAAGAAGGCATGGCCGAAATATGGGAAGTGCTTGGAACTTTACCGGACGCCCTCGACGAGTCGACGAAAAGGCTCGGCGGGTCCATCCTGACCCCTGTTGTTTGGGGCCTGCACCCTGAGGAAAGTTTTCACCCTAACAGGCACCTGCCCTTTGGTTTTGTGACAGGGAGCGTAGCTGATTCCGTTACTCTTAGGAGAAGGTGGGAAGTCGAGATGGAAAACGACCCGCACCGTAAATGGCAGAAGACCGAGATAATAAAAGAATGGTGCCGGACAGACGCAAGGTTTACATGGCCGATCGAGAAATATTTTACCTTTACGCCTGAGGTTCATAAAAAGATACTCGAAATGATATATACGACAAGGGCGCGGATGGTGGTGCTTGGTTGGCCGGACATCCTGGGTCTCGATGATACCTACAGGCTTAACACTCCCGGACAACAGCAAAACCAATGGGAAGCGCGTCTGCCGGCCGACGTCACCGTAGAAGATCTTCTGGGCGCTGCGCGAAATGTGAAAAGATTTGCCGGCGCGCGTGTTCATCAAACTACCGACAGGGCGACTGAGGCGGTTAAAATGCTGGTCCATCTCAAAGAGTTGCGGGATAAGGTATTCGAGCATACCCTGGATTATGCCGCCGGACAGGAGAAGGTTATAAACGTGGATCCCGGCCCCGGTACCCAGCAGATACGCGAGTTGGGCGACCCCTTCACAGTAGATGCCTATATTAATGGCGATGTGTATGACGCAACGATGGTCGTCTATGTAGATGGCAAAAAGGTCAGGGTGCCGATGCAGCATTGTGCCGTCAAATCCGGCCTGCCGGAGAATATTCACAAATGGACAGCGGATGACTGGTCTCCGGAGAAGGAGGGACGGTACAGCTATTATGTGGAGGCGCTGACGTATAGATGCGAAGTGGTATACCCGATGGACGGCGGAGAATTGGTCGCAGTGCCGGAAGGAGCTGATTTAAATCCGCTTTCACCCGCATATATAGGAAGGACCCTGGGTCCGCCTAGCAGTGCGGCTAAGCCAGGACCACTGCCAGAGAAAGAACCTCCGGCAATAATAGAAGACATCCGTACCAATGGCGCCATGGCCTATCTATTGAACGCGCGGGACAGGCTGCAGGGCGGAAAGACGTTCGATGATATTACCGATGCGGAACTGGAGCGGCTAAAAGAGCAGGGCTTTAATATCCTGTGGATGATGGGGATATGGAAGACGGGCGAGTTTACCAAAGAATACAATAAGATATGGGATCCGAAACGTGTCGGATCAGCATACAGTATTTATGATTACGTCATCAACCCCGAATTAGGGGATGAGGCTTCTTTCAGGCGCTTTGTTGCCCGCGCCAATTGCGCCGGCATAAAGGTTACAATAGACTTTATCCCGAACCATATGGCGGTCGATTCGGCATGGGTTAAAGAACACCCTGAGTGGTTTGTCAGGGGAGAAAATGCCGATCCCGGCAAAGTAACTGCAGATTTGAATGAATATACGAAAAGCAAAGAATATTTTCAAGCACACAACCTCCAGGATCGCAGGTATTTTACAGTTACAGACTCCGCGGGCCGGACGCATAATATCTCCCATGCAAAAGATCTCATAGGAGAAAGTCCGTTTATTGACTGCGCGCTCCTTGATTTCGACAATCCCGAGGTTCAGAAGAAACTGCGCGAGGTCATGGACTATATGCTCGATCTTACGAATGGCGGCGGCGCGAGGATAGATATGCCCCCGGGAATAAAGGCGAGGTTTGACTTCGCTGATGATGTGCAGTTTAAGCGAATGGCATTCTGGTCAGATGCGTTTCGGCAATTGAAATCAAAATATCCGCAAGCTATATTTATCCCCGAGACTTATCTTATGGGAGAAGAGGCCTTCATGGATGCCGCCGCCGATTTTGTATACGACTGTAATCTATACTATAGACTGGCCCAAGGAAGCATTATCAGCGGAGAGATTACCCAGGGAAGCGATATCGCGAAATATCTTGCGAATTCTCGCAGACTTGAGAAGACGGTGCATTTCCTTGAAACGCAGGATAATCCTGCGGAAAATTTCGCGCCATTTCGTTTTGCAAGCAGGATGAGCCGTGAACAGCATAAGGCCTCGGCGGTAATTCTCGCGGCCGGCGCACCGGGCGCTGTTTTGATCCATGATGGACAGATGGATGGCAGGACAAAAGAAAAAGCTTCAGCCATTTATATTGCCGAGCATCCCGAGAATGAAACGCACGATCCTGCGCTGCTCAGATTTTACGAAGACCTTATTGCCAGAACGAAGAATCCGCTCTTCAGGTTCGGCGATGTCCGGAGAGTATCCGGCGATGGCATTCCCGATAATTTCTTCTGCGTCCGCAGAAGTTATAACGGCCAGGAAGCTCTTGTGGTCGTGAACTGGAGTGACAGGGAATCGAGTTTCAATTACGGCGGCATCTCTAGGCAATTCAAGCCGTGGGAATACGAGATGCTTGTGCAAGGGGATGAGAGACCGCGCAAAGTCGGTGCGGCAGCGTTTAACGACGCGGCGTTTTCGAAAGACAGGGGGTCGCTCAGTTCGCTCATAGCCGGCCGGGGTTTAAAGCCGGATGCGGCTCAGGAAGAGATCGACAAAGAGCTGGTCGAGATCGTTAATGAGCCGCGTGGTAATGATGAGTTATTGATAATACTCGGGTTCACCCACAAAGAGAGGGTCTCGCTTGCCGCAGACAAAGAAGAGAAAGAGCGTTCCAAGAAGAAGTTCGAAACGATCGAAGATGTCGCCGGTGTCCTGGGCCTCGGCGAAACGACGATCGAGAAGGCCCGCGAAAAGATAAGGTTAAGTATCGAATTACAGCAAAGATACAAAGTAGACTTTGCGAAATTTGTCGCGCTCGCCGAGACAATTAAATACAAAAATACAGACGATGATATACGGAGGAACACCGATAAGATCTTTTCCGACACAAGCTGTTTGAGAGACGGCGGGTTTTTAACCGCAATGGCTAAGTATTTCGCCAATGATTCAAAGATGTTACATTCGCTTACCTATATTATATGGCAGGAGATAAGGGCCGGCCCTGCCGAGGAGATCATGCCTCTCGTTGATATGCTCATCAAGATGGCGAGGGTCAGAAGAGGGCTTGCCATGCCGTATATCCCGCAGTACAAACTTGCCGCGATCAAATATCTGGATAACCTGATTTTACAAAATTACGCGCTTACCGATAAAGCGAGGACCAATAAGGCAATCGTAAACCTATTGGTTCCGTTAGCCGCCTATTCCGGTAAGGATGAATACTACTCAGCCGCATACAAAACGCTTGTGGATATCGCCAAAACACGCAGGCTTGGCGCGTTCTTTGCCTTTGGCCATGGAAAAGACGCTGCGCTGGCGAGGCTCTCAGCGGAGGTCGTTACAAAGGCGCTCCCGGCCAGCAGCGCGTCCAGGAAGCTTCTGGATTTGGCTATGCCGAAAGTCAAGGATGCGCGAGCGGAGATTCTGCGGCTCGTCAAAGACCTTGCCGGAAACCCTCTGGCTAAGACGCGCGCCGCAAGGCGGTTAAGGGTTCTATTCAAAGAGGGCGCGTTCAATTACGTCCATCCGCTAGTCTGGGCAAAAAACCATGGGGCGTTAAATATTTCACATGGGGCGATAGAGGGCACAAGAAGAGAGATGGCCTTCTATGAGTCGGAAATAAATCATCTCAGCGCAATGAAACTGAGGGAGCGGATAAGGCAGGTATGTGACGATAGCTATGTGCCGTATCCGTCGAACATGGAAAGCCTTGACCGGAGAGGCCTGAAAACTGTCTTATTCCTATATAAATTCGGATCGCTCTATCCCAGCGTATATGTACCAGTAGAAGACTATCCATCCATTTTCAAATTGCCTGTTTGGCCCGATCCTAAGGACACCAAGATGTTTTTAGAAACTGCAGAATGGTTCATGGCCGGCCGCAGTAATAGATTGCCGGGATGTTATGATAAACAAGCTTCAAAGCCTGCATCTTCTCTTGAAGATATAGTCGATGACATATTGCTCCCGGAAGAGACGGTGCGACGAGCGCGGCAATTAAACCTATTTGATAAGCCTCCTAAGTTGTCGGGTGGCGGGCTTACAGGCGGCCTCAGCTTCATATCCGGCCGAAATGAGATAGGCGTGCCGGGATACGCCAGATTTTTCCTGCAAATCCTGCGCATGTGCATGCCGATGTTCGCGGTTGATCCGGGGAAAGGCGGCGTAGAGGAGGGGTCTGGAGACGATGAGAGCTTACTTCGGGCGATAGATGATAGATTTTCTTCTATAGAAGACAGGATGGGCAGAGATTGGGAGAGCGATCTCTTGGAAGCATTCCGTAAAATATTTATTGTTGATAAAAAAGCGCCGCTCGACATACCACTGAATGCCAAGCGGCTTTATGGACTGATTTCTTCATATATAGGTGATATAGGCCAGACAAAGCTGTGGGGGAGGGTACAGCTTTTATTAAGCGATATCTGCTATATTGAAGTCCTGGAAGGTGACAGCGGTGATACATATCTTATTACCGTCCGAGGGAAAAAACTTCGTGAAAGATTAATAAAGGGGGCTTCCGTTAAACATAAGGCGCAAACCGAGGCAATAACGCAGACAGGGAGGGCGCATACAAAGAAAGGATCAGAGATCACGCCGGAAGGCGTTCCGCAGGCACAGCGCGACAGGGCAAGTGTCGAGATAGCCGTCCTAAATGTCCTCGGCCTTTCCGCGAATGAGGTGGAAATATACAGGCAGAGAGAGGTTCTGGGAATAGCAATAAGTGAGATTGCCGCTCTTGAGGCTGTTACGCCTCAGGAAGTGGATAGCATCTTGCAGGCGGCGAAGGAAATGCTGCTCCCTTATAAAGGGAGGATCGAGTCGGTCCTGATAGGAGAATTGACTGCCGATGAATTGCAGGAACGCATAGAAAGCGCGAAAATGGCATCGGATGCGGCTAGAAATACGGAAAACGATATTTATATAAATAATCTTCTTAAAGTCCGCAGGGTAGAAGTAAAGGCTGATGACGGAAAGGTATTCGCTTTTTCTATGTGGCCCATGAAGGCCTACGCGGACGGTGCCTTTGAGATATCGATCAGCCACGAGAATGATAATGGTTTTGAGCAAGTGGGAAGGGCCCATGTGATCGGTAATGTCATTGACCGAAGTTTTTTAAATCATGATGCGCCGGAAGCTATACTGGTGAATGATAAATATAGTCAGGAGTACTACGGTATCGGCCAATCTCTTTTAGCGCTCGCGATGGGCTTAGTTAAATCGAGCGGTAAATATAACAATTTTATTGCCAGAGGAGTCAATGATTCGGCGGGCGGATTTTATGAGAAGTTAGGTTTTGTTTACGATGAAAATACAGCCTGCTGGATATTCGATTTCGCAAGCACTTCCTTGCCGGAGATTAAGGTCGAGAAAAAGAAGGGTGAGGCAATGTCAACTGCAGGCGCGCCGTCACTCAAAACCAGAAATGCGGAAAAAGTCACTATCAAAGGATACAACAAAGGGTACAAATTTCTTAATCCGGCATTCCTGCCTAACGGAGATCTTTTGGCGCGCCGTGTCGGCGAAAATGATCGGACCAGTAAATACCACAGGTCGGATATAGTGAGGCTTCGCCGAATAAACGATACGGAATTCGAAGCTGACGAAAAGCCCATCGTGAAGGGTGCTGAAGATCCCAGAGTTATTAAGATAGGTAAAAGACTCGGCATGACGTATGTAAGGCCTGAAGATGAAGGCCGCGCCTGGCACAGCTATTTTGTTTTTATAGATAGAGACGGCACAATAAGATCGCGTGAATATATGCTCGGGAATCACAGGATAAACAGCAAGAACGCTTTTCTTGTGAAACTTACTGATAAAAAGAAAAGGGTTGCCCTTATCGACAGGGCTAATGAACCGGATAAGAAACCATCTATTCAAGTTTATATATTTGACGACCTTGATTCCGCCTTAAACCCCGGCGAGGAGTATTGGAAAGAGCATCCGGTGGATGAAGCCACGATAGAGGAATTGAAGCCTGGCGAGGGTGACTCTCACACGGGATTTTATACCATCGCCGGCGAGGTGAGTTACAAAGGCAAACCCGCTTATCTTGCGTTTATTCATAAGGCAAAAGTAATGGCAAGCAATAGAAAGGAGTACAGGACTTCTGTTGCGTTGTTGAGGACGGATAACCTGCAGCCCCTGGGAAAGCCGGTCGATCTGCCAATGCCTCCTCCTGATATTGCAAGAGGAGACGTGGAAGGCGTGCTTTACGAAACGGCGTCCAGAATCGTAAATAAGGCAGGCAAAAAAGTGGTGGAAACATACGCGGGCGCCGCCGACTCTCGTATAGTCCGTTTTGATGACATGGACTTGAATGAACTTATACAAAAATTCGAGGAAGGGCAGGAACCGCCTGATAGCGACGATCCCGCGTACGAACATACGCAAAAGATGGAACACATGCCCATGTCGTTTGAGTCGGAACCTCCGCCTTCGCCGAGAGAATGGACTTTCCTCGACGGATATCTTACGCTCGATGAGGCGCGCAGGAAGCTTTTAACATCGCCCGCCAAGTACGCATGTGCCCACATAGATGAGACGAAGGAATTTACCGTCAGAGAGCTGAAGAAGCTGGTGAAGACGGATAATTTGGAATTTGGTTTAATCCAGGCAAGGTTTGGTTCGTGGCTCCTGGTAAAGGGAAGAAGGGGCGAGATAGTATATCCTGAGCCTTACAGCAACTTTTTGTCGTTTGTTATTCACTCTCATGCAAAACGCCTCCTGAAGGAAGAGTTAAAGAAAAAAGGAAGCGACTGGTGGCAGTTCAAACACTGGAGGGCCAGTTATATGGAACCCTCACAATGGGATACCGGCAATGCCATAACGCGCGATCCTTATATCGAGTATGTCCTTTCATCTAAAGGCATATGCGCTTTCGGCCGGGCGCTTACAAAACCTATTTTTGTCGGCTGGTATGAACTCGAGAAGGCAAACCCGGAGATCGCGGGGCTTAATGGCTATTTCATGGACAAGGCGAAGGAAGCCGGTTGTTTCGATGATAATGCAACGCGATCCGGCGGGCTTGACTATGACGACCGATACGTCAGCAGGATGAACCGTATGGGTAAACCGCAGTCCCCGCCTCTAGCCGCGCCTGCCCGCCGAAGCCTTGGCGAAGGCGGGGCGGGTCAAGTAAGTGGAGCGTCCCAAAATGACGCGTCCCATAATTTTATTACCGGCATAGAACGCGAGATCGGTTCGCCCCTTAGCCTTCAAAAAGGCCCAACCCTGCAGGCGGAGAGGATCGATAAGGAAGTCGCTGGCTTTACTGATAGGGCTGCCGTAACGGATGTAGCGCTGAGACCTGTAGAATGCGATCAATTTGTTGCTTTAATAAGCAAACTTCTGGAGGATATCAAATTCGATAAAATTACTATCTCGGCCCTTGATAAAGCGTTGAACAAAGAGGGCTCGTCCATCTTTTCGCTATTAGAGGATTGGCGGAAGGCAAAGTTTCCGGAAGACTATCTGGCGAACAGCCCTAAGGTAATCGCGCAGAAAGAGATGTGCGAAGACGCGAGTATAGCGTTCTGCGAAGCTTTTAATAAATTATTCGGGAAAGAGAATATTGCGCGCGTTAGACAGGGCGTGCACAGAGAACCAACTCAAGGTACTACTCATTATATAGTAATTATCGATGACTGGATAGTGGTCGATCTGACATATGGACAATTTGAACCCGCATCATATAAAACCAAGGTGCTCGTTACCACTACAGGCAGTTTGGCCGATTTTGGCCTCTTAGGATTCACCAAGGAATATGCAGCTCCTGCGGCCAGTGATGCCCTCGATACTCTCAATACCTCAAGGATTATATACCGTTCTTATCGCGACTTATTGCCGGCTGAAAAGGCTAAGGCCGATTTAGAAACTCTAGTTGCCGATTATTGTAAGAACTTCTATCCAGATAAAAATGCAGCCGATATTAGACAGGGCTGGAATGACGACGATGAGGATATGGTAATTATTGCGTATCTTAATAATAGGGCGGTTGCTATACGTAATTATTCAGTGAACGGTAGTGTGGCAGTGGCTAAAGGTATATATGTTTCAGGGTTCTACAGGAATATGGGTATTGGCTACGCCTTACTCGAGGCCTCATTGCTGGAGATGGCCAAAAAAGGCGTGGAAAAATGCATTATTCTTTGCAGGCCTAATGCAGAGCCGCAAAAACTATTCAAGAAATTTATAAAACACTACCCGGATGCTATCTCGACAAACATCGCAGGCGTTAATGGAAGCATTGGGTTAATCCAAGTAGATATTGCAAAGTTTTCCGCGCTGAAGGCACAGCAAGCCAGCCAGCTGCCTAAGGCAGAAAGGGATGGCGCTATGCAAGAGGGTGATGTCAGAACCGCTCAGGCGCAGGAATCATGCTACGACAGGCTTGATGCAAATAGGAAACGTAGCATAGGCCGCGTAAATAAAAAGAGTGATCCCGTAATGGCCGAGATATTAGCAGCCTTTTTATTGGGCAAGTCGAGAAGAGAAACCATTGATGCACTCGCCAAGCATTTTTTAAAGAATTATAATTATCCGGATGAAGGGGAAGATGACGCTTCGGCCCAAATAGCTGCACGAAAAATTGTGCGTTGGCTTACTGAACCAATGGCTATGGAGATATCCGAAGAGCCTGAAAAACAAGGATTGCGGGCCCCAGCCGCGGCTGCCCGCCGAAGCCTTGGAGAAGGCGGGGTGCCTCAGACATCGATGAGTATCTCTGGCGGCGCACACCTGAAAGACATGCTCGATTTTATAAGAGGCGAAGCCAGGATAGAAGATATTGTAAGTCTGGCACGCAGGGAGATAGTAAATCAGCCGGATATAGCAAAGATTATTTCCGATGAATTAGAGACGCTGGTTAACAGAGATCGTGATAATAGAGACAGGTATCTGAATATAGCCAGGGCATTAGGGGATATCGGCGTGGTTAAGCCGCGCCTTAGGGCTAGCGAGGGTTGGCTGGAATTTCAAAATCGTGCGAAATTAGAAGAATTGGAGCAGGTGCTTAAAAGAAGAGTTGAAAGCAGGGCCTCATCAAAGCCTTTACTGGTAGTAATAGGCGGTGATTCATGCGTCGGCAAAACTATATTATCAAACAGCATAACGCTGCCATATAGATATCATGTGATGCATATCGACGACTACTACGCTTCTGACGAGAGGATGACGGACGACTATTTCGCATTTATGGAGCAATTTGGCAATCTGGCTAGTGATAGAGAAATCCTGCGTGAATACTGGGATGTCAGACGAGCAGCCGCTGATTTAAAGGAAAGGATGGAGTCGGGCAGCTATGACGTGATTATCCTGGAAGGCCTGAACGCATTGGCAGTAGAAGGGGCAGAAGGTGTGAAATTTGATGTCAGGGTACGCGTGACCGCCAGTCGAGAAACGAGAAATTATATCTATGATGTTAAATACCCCGAACTGAAGGAATATCCCAAAAAGAAGGATGACTACCTGAGCCGGTATGTTGAACATAGGGAATATTCTCCGGAGAGCGTTAAATACGATACAGTAATCGATAATTCCGGGAATAATAATACAAACCGGCCGCCTGTTGCAGAGTCGACAATCGCGGAACCGCGATTTGTCTTCGATACGAAAGAAGGTGATTTGATAGAGATAGACCGCGACGGCAAAGTTATACGATTTATTCATAGATCCAATCGCTCAAAAGACGAGATTCTTAAGATGTGGCGTGAAGAGGAAACCGACGAAACGAAGATATGTGCTATAGATTTAACGTTGCAGCTATCGTCGGCCGCAGAGCCGGCAATTACGTCGGCCGACGGCGCCACTAAGACAGTTTCGATAGACGGCGTAGCCGTCGATGTATTCGAAGGCGTGTATGAACCGGATAAAGAGTTTTCGGCAGGATTGATGGAAACCGTAAATGGGCATGCCGGCTTAAAAGGCGGCGATAGGGTGCTTGACATAGGCACCGGCACGGGAATCCAGGCCATAAATATCGCGCTGAAACTTAAGGGGCTTGGAGGAGGCGAGGTTCTGGCCGTGGATATAAAAGAATCGGCGCTTGAATGCGCTGTTCACAATGCGCGAAAACATAAAGTACAGGATATCATTCAGGTAAAGAAGTCGGAAGGGTATGGCAGTGTCGCAGGCGAAAAATTCGATCTGATAGTGGGGAACCCACCGATAATCGCCACACCTGAGTCCAAAGAATCGATAGATTATGATATGGAGGATCCCGGCTACGAGCTTATCAATGAAATCCTGAGCGGGTTACCCGAACATCTTACGAAAAACGGCAAAGCGATCCTCGTATATTCGAATTTACCTGAAAAGAGGCGGGTCATCGAAGGGATGCTGTCGGATATGTCCGATCTGTTGGAATATGTGAAAATAATAGATACCGAAGACATAGCTACTTATGTGATACGGCTGAAGAATTCGAAATCAGCGACAGATGCCGATAATTCGGCCGCATCCGCGGAGGAACCGAATTCAACCGGGGCGGTTGAACAAGGTTTCCCGGCGTTGCAGCAATCGCCGGCCGCAGAGCCCCTGAACCACTCACTGCGTTCGGGTTCAGGGCAAGCGCCAGCCCCAGCCGCGGCGGAGGAAGGCTCATACTATGCAGAGCTCGATGCGGTCGGCAGGCGCAAGATAGACGCTGTTAAGGAGAATTATGATTCTACAGTTGCCAATATATCGGCGGCCTACTTAGCAAGGACAACGTCAAGAGCGGATACTATTAAAGCCATCGCCAGCCATTTTTTAAATCACAAATATCAATATCCGGATAAAGGCGCGGATTACGCCGCCGCTCACGTTGCCGCCCGATGGATAGTAGATCATCTTACCGAGCCGATGTCGATGGCTGCGAATGTACCCGGAGAGCCTGAAAGACCACAACAGTTGCCTCCGGCCGTAGAGCCGTCGCAGCCGAGAAGTGTGTCCCTAAGTGACGCGTCCCTGAAAGACCTGGGCCCGCTCGACGCGCCGCTTGAAGAAACAGCTACGGTTCTTGAGAATGAATATACGGTTGCATCATATTCTGTTAACAAAATACGATATTTACAGACATATAACGCCTATGATTGCATTATAGTTGCGCTATACGATCCAAGGCAAAAGACATGTGCTATTGCTCATATTCCAAGCATAGCTGTTGACGTGAAGAGATCCTTCGCGGATATGTTTAATAAGATGAGGGCATTAGGATCCAAAGATGAAAATATAGCCGCGTTTATTGCAGGCGGGAATTCCGCAACTCCCCCGAAGATGACAAAAGCTATTTATGCTGAGTTGCGCTCCAGGGGCATTAAATTTGCCCGGCTAAAAGGACAGAGTAGTCTTGTAGTGGACATAACTACGGGTAAATTGCATCGCGTCGGAGATGCCGATCGGATTGAGAAAGCGCTCGAAGACCGGAAAGAGAAAAATACGCACAAGATATTTGTATCGGCAATGAAAGAGACAAGCGATAAGTTATGGTTTGTAAAGCCTAAGTCTGACGGTAAACCGGTAACGGATCGACCTGCATCGGTGCCGCAGTATGATTCGCGCTCCGGGGCGCAAACCCCAGCCGCGGCGGAACAGTTGCGGGCGCAGACCATCAGCACAACCGACATTGCGCCACTGCCAAAGCCGCTATCCGTAACAAATACTCTTGTCGCGGAGCCTTATAAAACTCCGGGAGAAGCCGGGTGGCAGCCTGCGGCTACAGCGGTAACTGCAATAACAACCGCGTCAGCAGCGCCTATGATAGTAAAAGGTAACACTGCAGGCATTATTGAATTGATAAATGGTATATTCAATAATGTTAATGTTGGAAACGGCGCCACGGTGCTGTTGTCGGAAAATCAGTTTGTAGAAAACGGTGACAGGACGGAGCTGGAACAAGAGATAAGGATTGCGCTTAAGCCGGCATTGGACAGCGGCGTCATAGCTATACTGAGTCCCGAGGAGATCCGGACTAGAATCAAGAGGAATTCGTCCAAAGAGAAATTGGCGGTTGTCTTAAGTAGAGAAGAATATGAAGGCAACGAAATATGGGAGTCCGACGATGAAAGGAAATATGCAAAGGTCAGCGTCCTGATCATGGACGATAAGCTGACCGGAGCGAATTATCTGTATCTACAAGGCGTGATAGGCCTTGCGAGGGCTATCATGGCCGATAACAGGCAGGCGATAGCATATTATTACAAGATACTCTCCGGATTAGATATCGGTGATGACATCCTGAAGCTTCTCGATAATGCGGAGTGGAATACCATTGCATTTGCGATAAGAGCGATACTGAAGTTCAAAGGTTTAGGCAGGATGGATCCGGAAGAACTGAAGGCGAATAGGATACATATGGAGACCCTGCTTATAGCGGCATAAGCTAGTACTAACTAATGCCCGGGCTAAATGGGGTGAGGGAAGTCTTTCCCCCGAGTTAGATGACCCTCATCCCAACCCGGGCATTTTTTGTGCCCAAAAAAAGTTAAAAATAAATGCAATAATTTTCGCGGAAAAAGCATCTATATAGTAAGGGGATGTCATAATTTATGACCAGTTCAGAAAGGGAGATATGAAGGAGCTGATACCGCAGGAGGTTATTGAGACTAAAATACTTATGATTAGGGGCAAAAAAGTGATGCTTGATAAGGATTTAGCAAAGCTTTATAAGGTTGAAACTAAATATCTAACCAGACAGGTTAGGCGAAATATTGGAAGATTTCCGGATGATTTTATGTTTCGGTTGACTAAAGAAGAAAACTTGAGGTGCCAATTTGGCACCTCAAGTTATGGCGGCAGAAGATATCTGCCCTATGCCTTTACGGAGCAAGGCGTTTCAATGCTATCCAGCGTTATAAATAGTGAGCGGGCTATTCGGGTGAATATAGCGATAATGCGGGCATTTGTGAAATTGCGAGAGATATTATCGGTTCATAAGGAACTATCCCACAAACTGAGCGAGTTGGAGCATAAGATCGAGAAACACGATGTAGAGATACAAGCTATATTTGAGGCGATACGGCAGTTGATGGAACCGCCGCCAGAGAAACCCAAGCGACTAATAGGATTTAAGCAGGTTTAGCTTGTGAATTTTGCTTCGTGGAGTTTGGCGTAGATCGAACCGCGCGGAGTGAGGGTACTTTGAATTAACGCTACGGACTTTATTGGCTGAAAGCTGACAGCTGAAGGCTGATGGCGCAACACTTTCTCCATCAACGCCTCCTTATTCTTCGCCGAACGGACACGGCCTATTGTTAGATGCGCGGCGAAAGGGCGAGTCTCTTTCGCGAAGCCGAGTTTAGAAAGAGCTTCATCGACTTTTGCAGCAAGCTCGGTCGACTCTTTTGCGCCTTTGTCCAGGCCTACCCATATTACGCGGGGAAATTCTATCTTCGGGAATGCACCGACATCCTTTATAGAGAGCTCAAACGGCGCTATTATCTTCGCGATACTATCTAACGCGGCTTTTACTTTTTCACATTTCTCCTCAGTTATCTCGCCAAGGAATTTTAATGTTAAATGGATATTCTCCGGAGTGACCCATTTAACATCAGCGCCGGCGTATTTAAGATGAGATTGGACCTGGGCTAGGGATTCTTTGATCTTACTGGAGAGTTCGATCGCTATAAATGTGCGCATTTATATATTCTTGCGAATAAGGTCTAATGCAACCTGCGTTGCCTGGAACTTAACTTCTTCCCGCGTTCCTTTGAAGCGGAATTCTCGGACAAAAGGAGCCCGGCTCTTCTTATCGAGAGCGATATAAACAAGACCGACAGGTTTATTCCTCGTCCCGCCGGCTGGTCCGGCGATACCGGTTATGCCTATCCCAATATCGGTTCCTGCGAGGATCCTTATCCCTGAAGCCATCTGACAGGCGACCTCTTTTGAGACTGCGCCATGCTTCATGAGCACCTTTTCGTCAACACCTAACCTGGCAACTTTAACCAGGTTAGAATAGGCTATGAGCCCCATCATAAAGTAAGCAGAGCTTCCGTTTGTGTCTGTGAGCCTGCTGGATAAGAGGCCGCCTGTGCAGGATTCCGCGACGGCGATTGTATTTTTCTTCGAAATCAGGAGCTTGCCAACAGCGCTTTCGAGCGTATCATTGTCATATCCGAAAATATAATCTTTTAAGCGCGCGCTGATCTTCTTTTCTATCTTCCTGATGGCGCCGACGGCAATATTTTCGTTCCTTGCCTTCGACATTATTTTGAGATCGACCTCGCCAAGTTTGGCGTAGATGCCAACGGTGGTAGGAGGGTTCAGTTCCAGGAGATCTTTAGCGAGTTTGTTGACCTGCGATTCGGCCAGTCCTGTTATCTTGATCGTGCGAGTTTTTAAGGTCCAGGATTTGCGGTTATCCACAGAGTAGGGGACGTTTAAACGTCCCCTACTAATGTAGGGAATAATCTTATTTTCGAACATCGGATTCAATTCTCTAGGCGGGCCGGGGAGGCAGACGATCACCTTACCTTTATAATATATTATCAGGCCGGGCGCCGTGCCGACCATGTTGCGTATCCACTTCACGCCTTCGGGAATATATGCCTGCCGTATACTCTCGGTAGGCAATTTCATACCCCTTAATTGAAAATAAGCTTTCAGGTCCTTAAGTATCGCTTTGTTCAGGACTACTCGTTTCCCGATGAATTTAGAAACAGTTTCTATCGTAATGTCGTCTACGGTGGGGCCGAGGCCGCCGGTCGTAATGACGATGTCCGATCGGCCGAGGGCTTGCTTGAGAGATTCGGCCAGACGCCGGGGATTGTCGCCGACTACAGAGGTGTTATAGACGTCGATGCCTGCTTCAGCGAGTTTTTGGGAGAGGAAGGCGGTGTTGGTGTTGACGATGTGGCCTAGCAGTAATTCGGTTCCGATGGAGATGATCTCTGCGTTCATAGGGCCATTATACTTTTTTTGAAAATAGTTGCAATAAAATTCGTGAAAAAAGCATCTATATAGTAGAGGGGATATGAGTTAGACTAACCCCGGTCCCCAAAACCTAAATTCCCTTTACACAAAGGAGGTGATAAATGTATAATATATGCTTTAAAGTAAGATAATATTGATACTAACTTTAATGAATCAGCCAAAAAAGGAGATTTATAATGGTAAAGGGTAAGCAGAAGGAGAAGGAAGACGTGAAGGTCGAAAAGGATACGGCGAAGGATACGGCTGCAGCTGATAAGCAGAAGGTGCTGGACCAGAAGGCAAAGGCGCTCGACCTGGCGGTCGAACATATAGAGAAGCAGTTCGGGAAGGGTTCGATAATGAAACTCGGCCAGGAGTTCAAACTTGACGTGCCGGCGATCCCTACAGGGTCTGCTGCTATCGATATCGCGCTTGGTGTAGGCGGCGTGCCGCGCGGAAGGGTTATAGAGATATTCGGTCCTGAATCGAGCGGCAAGACGACGCTCACTTTGAGCATAATTTCAAACGCACAGAAGATGGGCGGGAGTGCTGCGTTTATAGACGCTGAACACGCTTTTGATCCAGGTTACGCCAAGATCATAGGTGTCAACCTCGACAATCTTCTAATGTCGCAGCCGGATACAGGCGAGCAGGCACTCGAGATAGCAGAGACACTCGTGAAGTCAAACGCGATCGACATCATCGTTATCGACTCAGTAGCGGCGCTGACGCCGAAGGCAGAGATCGACGGAGAGATGGGGCAGTCGCACATGGGGCTGCAGGCGCGGCTCATGAGCCATGCCTTGCGCAAACTTTCGGGCGCGATCGCAAAGTCGAAGACTTGCGTAATATTCATTAACCAGATCCGCGAGAAGATCGGCGTCATGTTCGGGAACCCTGAGACGACTCCGGGCGGTAGGGCGCTAAAATTTTACGCGTCTGTGCGCATTGACTTAAGGCGCATTGCATCGCTCAAGAAGGATGATGTGGCTGTCGGTAATCGGGTACGAGCGTCGATAGTGAAGAATAAGGTAGCGCCGCCGTTCCGCAAAGCGGAATTTGACATAATGTTCGACGAAGGAATTTCCAAGTCAGGATCAGTCCTCGACATGGCCGAGACTTATGGCGTGACGCAGAAGTCAGGCGCATGGGTCGTGTATGGTGAAGATAAGCTGGGACAGGGTAAAGAGAACGCGCGCACATTCCTGAAAGAGAATCCGAAGGTGATGGCAAAAATAGAAAAAGAAGTTCTTGAGAAGGCTTTAAAATAAAACATTAGGTAGGGCAGGTTTAAACCTGCCCTACCATTGCGGATAACTTTGGATACAGACAAAGTCAAGGCTCGCGCTACCAACAATGCATACGCTCTCCTCAGGCAAAGGCCGAGGAGTGAGTTCGAGATACGCGATCGCCTTAAAATAAAAGGCTATAGCGAAGAGGTGATCGAATCTGTCGTAGAAGGTCTTCGCCGCGCAGGCGAGATCGACGACGCCAGGTTCGCGAAGCTGTGGGTCGACGAGCGGATGCGCCTTAATCCGGCCGGCGATGTCGTACTGCGCCACGAGCTTAAATCTAAGGGCTTGCCTGCCCAGCTCATTGAAGCTGTGCTGGACGAGAAGAACAAGAATTACGACGAATACGAAATAGCCGTGAGTATGGCAGGAGACCGGTTTGGGCGGCTGAAAAAGCTCGATCGCAAGAAGGCGCTGAAGCGATTGTATGATTTCTTGCTGCGACGCGGTTTTAAGTACGAAACCATTCGAAAAATAGTAGAGAATGTTGTAGGGGACGTTTAAACGTCCCCTACAATGTGGATAACTTTATGAAGACCGATGAGATAAGACAATCGTACCTGGAATTCTTCAAATCTAAGGGCCACACGGTGGTATCGAGCGATTCGCTCGTGCCTAAAGATGACCCGACGCTGTTATTTACAGGCGCGGGGATGAACCAGTTTAAGGAGAAATTCCTCGGGCGTAATGTGACGTACAAACGTGCTACCTCGAGCCAGAAATGTCTGCGCACAGGAGATCTCGACAATGTCGGAAAGACTTCAGGCCACCACACGTTCTTCGAGATGCTCGGGAATTTCTCTTTCGGCGACTATTTCAAGAAAGAGGCTATTCTATGGGCGTGGGAATTTCTTACGGAAGTATTAAAGCTGAAGGAAGAGGACCTGTGGGTTTCCGTATATAAGGACGATATGGAAGCCTATGAAATATGGGAAGATGTGGTAAGGGTGCCGCCAGCGAAAATCAAGAAGTTTGGAGAAAAGGAAAATTTCTGGCCTGCCGAAGCGCCAACCAGGGGTCCGAATGGCCCATGCGGACCGTGCTCCGAAATATATTACAAGGATCTCGAAGTGTGGAACCTTGTATTTACGCAATATGACAGACAACCCGACGGGGCATTGAAGCCGCTCCCGGCGAAGAATATCGATACCGGGATGGGGCTCGAGCGGCTTGCGTCGGTGATGCAAGGGGTAAAAACAAACTTTGAGACTGATATTTTTGTGCCAATCGTGAAGGAAATAGATAAAGCGATAGACCGTAGACCACAGACCATAGACCATAGACCAAAGATCAATGCCATCGCCGACCACATCCGGGCGGCGGTGTTTTGCATAGCAGACGGAGTAATGCCGTCGAATGAAGAACGCGGTTACGTGGTGCGTAAACTTATCCGGCGGGCGATGACGCATGGCCATGACCTCGGCATAAAAGAGACATTCTTATATAAACTCGTCTCTGCAGTAACTGACGTTATGGGCAATGCGTATCCGGCAATAAAAGCGAAACGGGAAGATATCGCGCAGATAGTGAAGAAAGAGGAAGAGGGCTTCTTCGCCGTTATCCAGACGCAGCTTCCCAAAGTATCAGAGGCGTTTGAAAAGATACGAAAAGATAAAAAGAATGCGGGGCTGGCCGAAACAGCTTTTAATTTTTATGATACTTACGGCATGCCTTACGATATGCTCGAGGATATTGCCGAGAAGTTTAATTTAAAGATAGACAAAGATGCATTTGAGAGCCTTCTCGAGAACCAGAGAGAAAAATCCCGCGCAAAGACTAAGATAAAGGGCGAGATATTCTCGGAGACTTTTGCCAAAAAGGTCGAGGCGCTGGGGCTTAAGACAGAATTCTTAGGATACGAAAAGGCGCATGCAGAAGCTAAGGTGGTCGCGGTCCTTGAGGGCGGAGAAGTTATACTCGACAGGACGCCATTCTATGGTGAGTCAGGCGGCCAGGTCGGGGATTGGGGAAAGATCGAGACGCCTGGCGGTGCGATAGAGGTCGAGGATGCCAAGAAGATAGGAAACACGATCGTACATATCGGCAAGGCTTTGCGCGGCAAAATCGTGAAAGGCGAGACTGCAAAAGTTTCCATTGACGAAGAGGTGCGGAAGAAAGTCGCCGCCAATCATACGGCTACACACCTGATGCAGGCGGCATTGCGCAAAGTCCTGGGCGAGCACGTCCACCAGACAGGCTCGCTCGTCGATAGCGAGCATCTGAGATTCGACTTCACGCACATGAAGAAGATGGAGGAGCGCGAAATTTTACGCGTCGAGGAGCTCGTGAACGGATGGGTCAAGGACGCGATGAAGGTCGAGAAGCGAGTGGAGGACCTGGAATCTGCCAGGCGCGAAGGTGCGATGGCGCTATTCGGCGAGAAATACGAAGATAAGGTGCGCGTCGTATCGATAAAGGATGTCTCGAAGGAACTTTGCGGCGGGACGCACATTGAAAATACGAAAGATATAGGCCTGTTTAAGATAACGAGCGAGAGCTCGATAGCCTCCGGCATACGGCGTATAGAGGCGGTGACGGGTGAGGCAGCGAAGAAGTGGCTGGCGAAGCAGTCCGAAACGCAAAACTTAAAAATAAAGTGCGAAAAAGAGAAAGAAGAAGAGAAGAAAGTGATGGCCGCGCGGCTAAGCAAAGTCCTCGGCGGGTTGGATCAAATTCTCGCTAAGGCAAAGACCGTCGACGGTGCGAAGATAGTTACCGAAATAGTAGACGATATTAATATCGACAGCTTGAGAACGCTTAGCGACAAGATCAAATCTAAAGAGAGTCCGTCAGTTATTATCCTCGCCTCAAAATGCGGCGAAAAGGCATCGTTCATAGTATCGGTGGCTGAAGGCCTGATAAAGAAAGGTTTAAGCGCAGGCGATATCGCAAAAGAGTTTGCCTCGGCGATCGGCGGTTCGGGCGGCGGTAAGCCAAATTTTGCGCAGGGCGGCGGTAAGGACGCCTCGAAGTTAGAAGGCGCATTGAAAGATATAGTCGAAAGCATTACAAAGAAGTTGTAGTTGTAGACCAGGTTTAAACCTGGTCTACAACTGTGGATAACTTTAGGGAGAAGACCATGAAGCTTGTCAGGGTGGGCAGTAAACAATTCCAGAAACTTTGCGAACGGAATTCCGGCCGCAATAAGCGCGTTTCGGAATCCGTCAGAAATATCATCGAGAACGTGAAGCTTTACGGTGACGACGCAGTTCTAAAATATACGAAGAAATTTGATAAGGTAAAACTGTCTGCCAAGGAGCTCAGGGTATCGGAATGCGAAGTGTCGGGAGCGTACCAGGACATCAAGCCGGAATTCGTATCGACTCTTAAGGTCGTATTGGAGAACGTCCAGAAGTTCTACAAAAAGCAGCTGAAGAAATCGTGGAAGATAAAGGATGCTGACGGTGTTCTTCTGGGCGAGAAGGTGACGCCGCTGGAGAAGGTCGGCGTATACGTCCCGAGCGGGACTGTGCCGCTCGTCTCGAGTGTTTACATGACCGTTATCCCCGCAAAGATGGCAGGCGTAAAGAAGATAGTGCTGGTGACGCCGCCGAACCAGTACAGGTCAGTCGACCCGCACATACTGGTCGTCGCGGATCTCTTGAAAGTGAACGAGATATATAAGATAGGCGGCGCGCAAGGGATCGCGGCGCTCGCTTTCGGCACGAAGACGGTACCTAAGGTCGACAAGATAGTCGGTCCGGGCAATGCTTACGTCACCGAGGCAAAGAGGCAGGTCTTCGGATATTGCGATATAGATATGCTGGCAGGCCCGACAGAGGTCGTCATAATCGCGAATCATAAGTCTAATATCAATTTCATAAAAGCTGACCTTGAAGCGCAGGCAGAGCACTTCATGGGTTTATCGATACTTATAACTAATTCGAAGAAAGTCGCCCAGGCAGTAAAGAAAGAGAGCATGCGCGGCTATATTGTACTTGTCAAGAACATGGACGAAGCAGCGGATGTAGCGAATAGCCTGGCGGCAGAACATTTACAGATATTGACCAACAACCCGAAGAAGATTGCAAAGAGGATATCGAATGCAGGCGCGATATTCCTGGGACCGTACACTCCGGTGGCGGTCGGCGATTACGTTGCGGGCCCAAGCCACGTCCTGCCTACAGGCGGAAGTGCCCGGTTCTTCTCCGGACTTAGCGCGTCAGATTTTTACAAGAGTTCGCACATAATCTCGTACAATAAAAAAGCGCTCGAGAAGGTACGCGAACCGATCGAGAAGGTAGCGGGGATCGAGCGGTTGAGTAAGCACTTAGATTCGATTAAAGTGAGATTCGAGTAAGGGGAGGGGTCAAATGCCAAAGAAGATACGCAGTGCTAACATAAAGCGCAAAACGACCGAGACGGACATCTCGGGGAAACTAGTTATCGACGGCTCGGGCAGGACCGACATAAATACGGGCATAGGTTTTCTCGACCACATGCTTACATTATTAGCTTTTCACGGCTTATTCGAACTCACCCTGAAGGCTAAGGGCGATCTGAAGGTCGACAGTCATCATACGAATGAAGACGTGGCCATATGCCTGGGCAAAGCTTTCAAGGAGGCGCTCGGGAGTTGTAAAGGTATAAAGCGCTACGGCTCTAAAGAAGTGCCGATGGATCTGGCCGCGGCTAAAGTAATGGTCGACATAGGCGGCAGGTATGCATTTTTGTGGAAAGTCCCGCCATATTCCGGTCCGCTCGCTTCCGAGAGTTATACGATCGAAGACGGAAAAGATTTCCTCGATACCTTCGCAAAGAATGCGAATATAAATCTGCACGCGGAAGTCTACTCCGGACAGGATACTCACCATGTGCTCGAGGCGATCTTCAAGGCGCTCGGTATCGCGTTGGACGAAGCGACGCAGATAGATGTGCGTCGTAAAGGCGTACCGTCGACGAAGGGAACGATAGACTGATGATCGCAGTCATTGACTACGGCATGGGTAACCTGCGGAGCGTCCAGAAGGCGCTCGAGGTCGTGGGCGCGAAGACGAAGGTCACTTCGGATCCAAAGGACTTGAGGTCAAGCGAAAAGATAGTCCTCCCCGGCGTCGGATCTTTCGGCGCGGCGATGCGGGAATTGAAGCGGCTTAAACTTGTCGAGCCGCTACGCGATGCCATTGAGGCAGGAAAACCTTTTCTCGGGCTGTGCCTGGGACTTCAACTATTGTTTGAGAAGAGCGAGGAGTCACCCGGGATTAAAGGGCTGTGCGTGTTGAAGGGTGAATCGAAGAGATTTAAGTTTGCGCGGGCTTCTTTAAAAGTGCCGCACATGGGTTGGAACAACATAGACCGTAGACCAGAGACCGAAGACCATGGACAAAAAATTCTGAAGGGTGTGCCTAATGGCGCCTACATGTACTTTGTGCATTCGTACTATGTTATTCCGAAAGACAAGAGTGTGATATTGACGACGACTGACTACGGCATCGATTTTGTTTCAGGGATAGTGAAGGATAATATTTACGGATTTCAATTCCATCCGGAGAAGAGCCAGGAAGCCGGATTGAAGATATTGCGTAACTTTGTGAGGTTGTGATGCTCGTAATACCTGCGATCGACATAAAGGGCGGGAAGGTAGTGCGGCTTACGCAGGGTTTGGTCGAGAAGGAAACCATCTATCCCGAATCACCCGTGGAGACGGCGAGGAAGTGGGAATCATTCGGGGTCAGGCTGATCCACGTCGTCGATCTGGATGGGGCGCTTCAGGGCGAGCTCAAGAATCTAACGGTTATCGGAGATATTGCGAAAGCCGTCAAGACGAAGATAGAAGTAGGCGGCGGCATAAGGGACATCGAGACGATAGAGCGTGTCCTGGATACAGGCGTTAACAAGGTCTGTATCGGGACTAAGGCTGTCGAAATGAAGTTCCTGGCGGCCATTTCAAAGAGCTCTTTCAGGGAGGCGATCGTTATCAGTATCGATGCCAAGGATGGCCTTGTTCGTACGAAAGGCTGGATCGAAAAGACGGCGATAAGAGCGATAGACCTCGCAAAAGAGGCGGTGAAGTTCGGCATAAAGACGATAAATTACACCGACATCTCGAAAGACGGCATGCTCGAAGGGCCGAATATCGCAGGTCTTAAAGAACTTCTGTCGGTGCCGGACATAGACGTGGTCGCGGCGGGAGGAATTACGACGATCGAAGATGTGAAGAGATTAAAGGCGCTGGAGGATGATGGCCTGAAGGGCATGATAATAGGAAAGGCGCTTTACGAGAACAGGATCGACCTGAAAGAGGCGATTAGGATATGCTCACAAAAAGGATAATACCCTGCCTTGATATAAAAGACGGCCGGGTGGTAAAAGGCGTGAATTTCCTGAACCTGCGCGACGCGGGAGACCCTGTCGAGAACGCGAGGTATTACGATAAGGAGTTTGCCGACGAGCTCGTCTTTCTCGATATCACGGCGAGCCATGAGAAGAGAAACACGACGCTTGAACTGGCGAGATCGGTCGCGGAGACCGTATTCCTTCCTTTTACCGTCGGCGGCGGGATAAGGACTATAGAAGATATACGCAATCTTCTTAAGGCAGGCTGCGACAAGGTGTCGATCAATACTGCCGCGGTGAAGGATCCGGATTTTGTGAAACGCGCGGCCTCGAGGTTCGGCAGCCAGTGCATAGTCGTGGCGATCGATGCGAAGTGTAAGCGAAAGATGCGAGGGTATGGCGAATGGGAAGTATTTATTAATGGCGGCAGGACTCCGACAGGTATCGATGCTGTTAAGTGGGCAAAGAAAATGGAGTCTTTCGGCGCGGGAGAGATACTTTTGACGAGCATGGACTATGACGGCACAAAAGAAGGCTATGACATTCCGCTCACAAAAAAGATAAGCGAGACGGTTGGCATTCCGGTGATAGCATCAGGAGGGGCGGGTAATCTGGAGCATCTCTATGAGGCGTTGACGGACGGGAAGGCGGACGCAGTCCTTGCAGCGTCGATATTCCATTTTCGGGAATATTCGGTGCGGGAAGTGAAAGAATATTTAAAAAAGAAGAAAGTGGCGGTGAGGATATGAAGGAATTGCTGGAGAAGATAAAATTCGGACCCGAAGGGCTGGTCCCTGCGATAATCCAGGACGAGAAATCGAAAGAAGTCCTGACGTTATGCTACATGAATAAGGATGCGCTCCTTAAAACACTCGAAGATGGCAAGGTATACGTCTTCAGGCGCTCGAAGGGCCGCCTCATGCTGAAAGGCGAGACGTCGGGCTGCATACAGAAGGTGAAGTCGCTCAGCCTAGACTGCGAGGGCAATTCGCTTCTATTCGGCGTCGACCAGGAGCGCGCAGCCTGCCACGAGGGATACTTTACGTGCTACTTCAGGCGTTTAAAGAAGGACGGGACGCTCGAAGTCATAGGCAAGCGCATATTCGATCCGAAACAGGTCTATAAATAAACTGTGGTAGGGGACGTTTAAACGTCCCCTACATTGTGGATAACTTTAATATGATATATCCGGATAAAAGAGAGTTCATAAGACTGGCGAAGAAGGGCAACCTCATACCGGTCTACACCGAGATGATGGCAGACTTTGAAACGCCGCTCTCCGCAATCACGAAGATAGACCGGGGCAATTACTCATTTCTATTAGAATCGGTCGAGGGAGGCGAGAGGATCGCGCGGTATTCGTTCCTCGGCAGTGAGCCGTCGCTCATATTTTCGAGTAAAGGCAATCAGGTTACTTTGCGCGAAGGTAAGAGTATCAAGAAGATGACTGTGAAAGACCCGATCGACGAACTCAAGAAGATCTTCGCCTCATACAAAGTCGTGGATGTGCCGGGTCTGCCGAGGTTTTACGGCGGGTTTGTCGGTTACATGGGATATGACATGGTGCGGTTCATGGAGAAGCTTCCCGATAAAAATATCGATGACCTTAAAGTGCCGGACTCTCTATTCATGATGACGGATACGATACTCATATTCGACCATGTCGACCACAAGATAAAGATCGTTTCCAACGCGCATGTAAAAGGCAATTCAGCTTTGGCCTACGATGAAGCTGTGGGTAAGATCGACAGGATCGTGAAGGAATTGAAGCAGGCGCCGTCTGACAAAAGATACAAGTCGTCCAAACGGAAGAGCGGGCCGCTAAGGTTTAAATCAAATTTTACGAGAAAAGAGTTTGAAAGCGCTGTCAGGAAGGCAAAGGAATATATAAGGGCCGGTGACATCATCCAGGTCGTATTGTCGCAAAGGCTCGAAACGCCCATAAAGTCCCATCCATTCGAAACATACAGGGCTTTACGCTCGATCAATCCGTCGCCCTACATGTATTACTTAAAGCTCGGTTCGTTTTCACTCGTAGGATCTTCGCCGGAGGTTATGGTGCGATGCGAGGATGGCCGCGTCGAACTTCGGCCGATAGCCGGCACGAGGCGCCGAGGAAAGTCGGACGAGGAGGATGAGAGCCTGATGCGCGAGCTCCTGGCAGACCCGAAGGAACGCGCGGAGCATATAATGCTGGTCGATCTCGGGAGAAACGATGTCGGCCGCGTGTGCGATTTCAAGACGGTAAAGGTTTCCGAGCTGATGACGATCGAAAAGTATTCGCACGTGATGCACATAGTAAGCGATGTTTCAGGACGCCTTAGCAAAGGCAAAGATATATTCGATGTAGTGCGCGCCACGTTCCCGGCGGGCACAGTGACCGGTGCGCCTAAAGTGCGGGCGATGGAGATAATAGACGAGCTCGAGAACAGAAAACGCAAGACATATGCCGGTAGTGTCGGATATTTCAGCTTTTCCGGGAACCTCGACTGCTGTATCACGATAAGAACGATGCTTATAAAGGACGGCATCGCGTACATCCAGGCAGGCGGCGGAGATGTGGCAGATTCTATTCCCTCGCGTGAATACGAAGAGACGATGAACAAAGCAAGAGCGCTTATCAAGGCGATCGAATTAGCAGAGAAGGGACTATCATGATACTCGTTATCGATAACTACGATTCATTTACTTATAACCTCGTCCAGTATCTGGGCGAGCTTGGCGCTTCTCTCAAAGTTTACAGGAATGACAAGATCACGATAGCCCAGATAAAGAAATTGAAGCCCGAAAAGATACTGATATCGCCGGGGCCGGGGATGCCTCGACGCGCAGGTATTTCTGAGGCAGTCATCAAAGAATTCGGCAAGCGTATCCCGATACTCGGCGTATGCCTCGGACATCAGGCGATAGGCGAGGTATTCGGCGGCAAGGTCGTGCTCGCGAAGAGGTTGATGCACGGCAAAACGTCTGCGATATATCATAACGGCAAGGGCATCTTTAAGGGCATTAAAAATCCGTTCGACGCGACCAGGTACCATAGTCTGCTTGTCGAGAGAAAGAGTTTTCCAAAAGTGTTGAGCATTACGGCCGAGACGAAAGAGAAAGAGATAATGGGGTTACAACACAAAACTTATCCAATCTACGGCGTCCAATTCCATCCGGAATCGATATTGACGGTTGAGGGCAAGAAGCTCTTAAAGAATTTCCTGGAGTTATGATGGTAAAAGAATGCATTGAAAAAGTTGCGGCGCGCGTTGACTTGCCCGAGAGCGAGATGCGGGCGTGTTTTGAGGAGATCATGTCGGGCAAGGCCGCACCCGCGGACATAAAAGCGTTCCTCGAGGCCTTGCGCAAAAAAGGCGAGACCGTTGACGAGATAACTGCCGCGGCTAAGGTGATGAGGGAGAAGTCGGAGCGCATAAAAGTCGACGGAGATACCGTGCTCGACACCTGCGGCACCGGGGGCAGCGGGATAAGCACATTCAACATCTCTACGGCGGCGGCTTTTGTCGTCGCCGGTTGCGGCATCAGAGTGGCGAAGCACGGTAATAGATCGGCCTCGTCTCAATGCGGGTCAGCGGATGTCCTGGAAGCGCTCGGCGTGAAGATAGATATCGCGCCGGATCGGGTAGCGAAGTGCATCAAAGAGGCCGGTATCGGGTTCATGTTCGCGCCGGTATTTCACGCGGCGATGAAACATGCCGCCAGCCCCAGGAAAGCGCTTGGCGGAAAGACTATTTTTAACATCCTGGGGCCGCTTTCCAACCCGGCCGGCGCTACGCATCAGGTGATGGGCGTTTATAATACTAAGTTAACGGAGATAATGGCCGGTGTTTTAAAGCATCTCGGCTCTAAGCGCGCTTTCGTGGTGCACGGCATGGATGGGTTGGATGAGATAACGGTTGCCGACAGGACGAGGATCTCTGAACTCAAAAGTTCCGGCAGGATCGATACTTATGACGTTAAGCCGGAGGATTTCGGATTGAAGAAGGTACGTCTTGAGGATATAAAAGGAGGCAATGTAAGCCAGAATGCCGATATGCTTCTCTCGGTATTAAAGGCAACTGCTACGAGCGCGCACAGGGACATCGTTCTTGCTAACGCCAGCGCCGGCCTTGTCTGCGCAGAGCACTCGAAGAACTTTAAGGAGGGCGTGAAGCTCGCCGCGGAGTCGGTAGATTCCGGCGCCGCACTCGATAAACTGTCGAAGCTGATAGAAATAACGAACCGATGATACTATCAAAAATAATCGAACATAAACGGCGCGAGGTCGAAGATGCCAGGCGCGCGAAGCCGATAGAGGAATTGACCAAAGAGGCAAAGGCCATCTGCGTCAGGAGTTCTTTCAGGAAGAATATCTCGCGGCCGCACCATATAAATCTGATAGCAGAGATAAAGAAGGCCTCGCCGTCGAAAGGCATCCTGAGGGGCGACTTCAATCCGGCAAAGATCGCTATGACTTATCAGGCCAATGGCGCCGGCGCCATATCGGTTCTTACGGACGAGCGCTTCTTCGAAGGAAAGCTTGAATATATAAGCAAGGTAAAAGAGAACGTATCTCTTCCTATATTGAGAAAGGATTTCATCATCGACGAATATCAGGTGTATGAATCGGTGGTAGCCCGCGCCGACGCGATACTCCTGATAGCAGAAATCCTCTCCTCGGACGAAATGACGGGCCTATACAACCTTGCCTCATCGCTCGGCCTGGATGTATTGATGGAAGTGCATACCGAGGAGGATGTCGAGAAGGCTCTCTCGACCGGTGGCGCGATAATAGGCATGAATAACAGGGACCTGCACAATTTCAAGGTGGATCTCGCGGTAACGCAGAAGCTAATCAGGATGATACCGCAGGGCAGGATAAAAGTGTCGGAGAGCGGCATCAGGACGTACGAGGACGTGATGTTTCTAAAGTCTCTAGGCGTCAATGCCGTACTTATAGGCGAGGCGTTCATGGAGGCAGGAGACATTGCCGCAAAGATGCGCGAGATAATGAGGTACCAGTGACGAAGATAAAGATTTGCGGCATCACTAATAAAATCGATGCGCTTGCCGCGGCGGAACTTTTGGTCGATATGCTCGGATTTGTCTTCTACGATAAGTCGAAGCGATACGTCACCCCATCTAAGGCGGAGGATATCATAAACGAGCTTCCCGCCGGGATAGCGAAGGTAGGCGTATTCGTCAACGAGACAAAGGAGAATGTTATAAAAATTGCTGAGGATGCGCTTCTGGACACATTGCAATTCCACGGCGACGAGTCGCCCGAATATTGCCGCTCATTCAGCCCGGAATATAAAGTTATAAAGGCCTTCAGACTGAATGATAAAAGCGACCTGAAAAAGGTAAACGATTACGACACGGATTACTACTTATTCGATACGTATGAAAGCGAAAGCGCCGGCGGCACCGGCAAGAGATTCGACTGGGGCATCCTGAAAGATTTTGAGATATTAAAACCGATGATATTGTCGGGCGGGCTCGACCCGGAGAACGTGGCTCGCGCGATTAAAGAGGTGGCGCCGTACGGGCTCGACGTATCGAGCGGGGTTGAATCGGCCCCCGGTAAGAAGGATATAAAACTTTTGAAAAAATTTGTAGAGAACGTAAGGAAGGTGGAATGATGCTACCTGACAGGCGCGGATATTTTAACGGTTTTGGCGGCAGGTTCATGCCGGAGACGCTGATGCCGGCAGTATACACCCTTGAAAAGGAATACCGGAAAGCGCGGTCCGACAAGGCGTTTATTAAGGAGCTCGACGGCTATCTTAAGGAATATGCCGGGAGGCCGACGCCTCTATATTTTGCGAAGCGGCTTACCGGAAAGCTGGGAGGCGCTAAGATATATTTAAAGAGAGAAGACCTGCTCCACACAGGCGCGCATAAGATAAACAATACGCTCGGCCAGGGACTTCTCGCAGTCAAGATGGGTAAGTCGCGACTGATAGCGGAGACCGGGGCGGGCCAGCATGGAGTGGCGACAGCGACGGTAGCCGCGCTCCTTGGCCTTGAGTGTGAGATATTCATGGGCGACGAAGACATCCACCGACAGTCGATAAACGTATTTAAGATGAAGCTCCTCGGCGCTAAAGTTACACCCGTCCATAGCGGCTCGAAGACGCTCAAAGACGCGATGAACGAGGCGATACGCGACTGGGTTACCAATGTGCGCAACACTTTCTACGTAATAGGTTCCGTGGCGGGGCCGCACCCGTATCCGATGATAGTAAGGGATTTTCAGTCTGTGATAGGCGCCGAGGCGAGGCGGCAGATACTCGCGAAAGAGAAGAGGCTGCCTGACCACATAGTGGCCTGTGTCGGCGGCGGCTCTAATGCCATGGGAATATTCTATCCGTTCCTGAAAGATAAGGTAAGTTTGATCGGTGTTGAGGCAGCAGGGCTTGGACTCAGCTCCGGTAAACACGCGGCGACTCTATGTAAAGGTTCGGTAGGAGTATTGCATGGCTCGAAGAGTTACATACTGCAGAATGACGACGGCCAGATCAAGATAGCGCACTCGATATCTGCAGGGCTCGACTATCCCGGCGTCGGGCCTGAACATTCTTACTTAAAGACCATAGGCCGCGCAAAATATGTCGCGGTAACCGATAAAGAGGCGCTTGAAGGATTCAAGATGCTCACCGAAGTCGAAGGCATCATCCCGGCGCTAGAATCATCGCACGCGCTGTATCACGCGGCGAGATTAGCGAAGCGTTTGGCAAAGTCAAAAGTCATTATTGTCTGCCTGTCAGGTAGAGGTGATAAGGATATAGATATTGTCCGAGGAGTCCTTTAAAATGAAGATCAAGCCGAACCTGCAGTTTTCGGTGCTGTGCGACGACGTGAGGCGCGAGGATAACGGGAAGTTCATACTGATCGGCCTCTTCGAGGCGATCAACGCGAAGAAATTCCCGGCGACGCATCCGGCGCTATTTGTCGCGACGAGGTGGTGCAAGGGCTCAGGGCAATTTACGCAGAAGATACGCATTGTGAACCCTAAAGACAATTCCGCCATATTCCAGACCGACGACCAGGTCTTCGAGCTCGGCGATATTGACAGGCACCATACGCTTATATCTAAATTCAATAACCTCTTATTTCCAAATCCGGGGAAATATTGGGTCGAAGTTCTGCTAGATAATGAACTAGTAATAAACTACCCTATAATGCTAAATGAGTCGAAAGAACCTCAGGGGATTAGATGAATAGAATAGACAAAAAATTTAAAGATTTGAAGAAGCAAAGGAAGAAAGCATTTATCGCTTATATTACGGCAGGCGATCCGGACCTGAAGACGAGTGCAAAGATCGTACTCGCCCTGGAAAAGTCAGGGGTCGATCTGGTCGAGCTGGGGATACCCTTTTCCGATCCCGTCGCAGATGGTCCAACGATCCAGGCGGCTTCGCAGCGGGCATTGAAGCGCGGCGCTACCCTAAAAAAAATATTTGCGCAGGTTTTGCTTTTAAGGTCGAAAACAGAGATACCGCTCGTATTCATGACATATTACAATCCGATATTGAAATTCGGGCTTAAGGATTTTTTCAAAGCTTGCCGTGATACCGGAGTTGACGGCGTGATAATTCCCGACCTGCCGATAGAAGAAGCGCGCGATGTGGTGAGGCTTGGCGGGAAGAGCGGTGTTGCAGTTATATTCCTGGTCGCGCCTACATCGTCCAAGAATAGGGCGAGGGAGATCGCCGCAAAGTCGAAAGGGTTCATCTATTACGTATCACTTACCGGCGTGACCGGCGCAAGGAAGAATCTTCCGGCTGAAATTCTGTCAAATGTAAAAATGATAAAATCGGTCACCGATAAGCCTGTAGCCGTAGGTTTTGGCATATCGGATGCGAAGCAGGCGGCCATGATAGCTAAAGCGGCCGATGGAGTGATAGTCGGAAGCGCTATCGTCAAGATCGTAGGCGAGGGAAAGAATACGATCGCGAAAGTTTCAAAATTTGCCGGTAATCTGGCAAGGAGCATTCATAATGATTAAACGCTATGCGCCAAACGCTATACGCTCTACGAACCGCGTGTATGCCGTCGTCTTAGTCGGCGGCAAAGGAAAACGGCTCAAACCCCTTTCGAGCACCAGAATACCGAAGGCGTTCCTGTCGGTCACCAGGGACCGGAAGACCATGTTCCGCAGGACGCTCGACAGGATCGATCGCCTTGTGCCGGCCCATAACATAGTGGTTGTCGCGAACCGCGCACATGCCGGGCTTGTAAAGAGAGACCTTCCGCATATAGATAAGGACAACCTTATCCTGGAGGCAGTTTCGCGCAATACTGCGCCTGCCATAGCATGGGCGGCCTCGGTGATCGAGAGCCGGGATAAGGACGCCTTGATGGCGGTATTCCCGACCGACCAGTATATTACCGAGGAGGAGAACTTTCTTGAGCCGGTAAAGAAGGGTATTGAATTTATAAAAAGGAACCCTTCCGCTGTCGTAGTGTTGGGCGTTAAACCGAGATATCCGTCAACGCATTTCGGGTACATCAAGGTAGGTGATAGTCCTGTATCGAAGGTCCGGCGATTTGTTGAAAAACCGGGCCGGAAAATAGCGGAGAAGTATTTGAGGGACGATAGTTATCTTTGGAATACGGGTGTGTTCATATTTAAAGCGGGCACGATGTTGAAATTGATAAAAAAATTTGCCCCCAAAATATACTGTTCCGCCGTCCCTGCCAAAAACGTTTGCGCAAGCCACAAAAAATCGCCGGATATATCTATAGATTACGCAGTAATAGAAAAATACGACAATATATATTGTGTAAAGGCGGACTATGAGTGGCACGACCTCGGCGGTTTCGAGAGCCTTATAAAGATATTGAGCCGTGAAGGAAGAGAGTTCAAGTTACGGGGCGGAAAGGTGGTAAGCGTCGCGTGAGGATAATGGCGCTCGATGTCGGTACAAAGCGGATAGGGGTAGCAATGAGCGACGAGCTATTCCTGACCGCGCAGGGTTCCGACACGATATACAGGCAGGCCCTCGAGGCGGATCTCGAATCTATCGGTAAGAGGGCCAAGGATAACGGTGTTTGTGAAATAGTCGTAGGCCTTCCTCTTAGCATGAACGGCAGTTACAGCGCGAAAACGAAAGAGGTGGTCGCCTTTATGGAAAGCCTGGCAAAGTCAGTCGACATACCGGTGAAGACATGGGACGAGCGCCTGACGACGGTCCAGGCAGAGAGCGTGCTTTTAGCGGCGGACGTGAGCCGCGCGAAACGTAAAATGTCTATAGACAAGATGGCCGCACAGATAATACTACAGAGCTATTTAGACTCGCGGAAGAGAGGATAGATCGATGCATAAAGCAGTAGTGCTTGATAACGGTTTGAAGGTAGCGGCTCATCCCATGAAGCACATGGAGTCCGTTGCTATAGGCGTATGGATAAGGGCGGGCGGAAGGTACGAAAACAAGACTAATAACGGCATAAGCCATCTCCTGGAACATCTTTTATTCAAGGGCACCGAGAAACGCGACATGATGACGATAAAACAGGAGATCGAGGGCCGCGGCGGCAGCTTTAACGGGTTCACATCAGAGGAGCACACATGCTACCTGGTGAAAGTCCTGTCGAAGGATGCAGGTCTCGGCCTGGACATATTGAGCGATATGGTGCTCAATCCGAAGCTGGCCGAAGAGGAGATGGCCAAAGAGAAGAGTGTGATCATAGAAGAGATCAATATGTATAAAGACATGCCGTCTCACTATGTGCATGAAATATTGGCGGAGATGATGTGGCCGGGTCAGCCTTTAGGTCTGCCGCTGGCGGGAACCATCGACTCGGTAAGGTCCCTGACGAGAGAAGGTCTCCTGGCATACAAGGATGCTTACTATAGTCCGGCCAATATGCTGGTCGTCGCCGCGGGTCATATCGAAGAGAGTGAGCTGGCAGGGCTTTCGAAGGAATGTTTCAGGACGGCTTCATCGAAAAAGGCCCCGCACTTCAGTAAGGTGACGTTAGGGCAGCGCGAGAGCGCCCTCCGCCTCATGTCGAAAGATACGGAACAGACTCATATTGCGCTCGGCCTCCAGGCGGTCGACAGGTTCAATCCGGAGAAACACGTGCTCAGTATCATGAATGTACTGCTCGGGGCAAATATGTCCTCGAGATTATTCCATATAGTGCGCGATGAGATGGCGCTATGCTACGAGATATCGTCCAGCATACGCAGGTATGAGGATTGCGGAGCATTCGTCATATCGGCGGGCGTCGACCATAAGAAGATACCGAAAGCGCTCGAAGTGATACTCAAGGAGCTCTCGCGGATAAAGTCGGAGCCTGTAGGCGCCGGTGAGCTCAGGCGCGCGAAGGAATACTATAAAGGGCAGCTGCTCTTTGCTCTCGAGGATACTGCCAGCCACATGCTCTGGCTCGGCGAGAAACTGGTGTCGGGCGAGAAGGATTTCAGCGTCAAGACTATCTTGGATAAGATAGACGCCGTGACGGCGGAAGACCTGATGCGCATGGGAAACGAGATGTTCAGGGACGATAATCTAAACCTGTCTATAATAGGCCCTCTTAAAGATGCTCAAGAGGCGAGAAAGGCCCTGCATATTCCATGAGGGGCTCAATACGTCTATTCAAAATCTTTGGCATAGCCGTAAATATCCACATAACTTTCTTCCTGTTATTTTTCCTGGCTATTTACGGCGGGTGGAAGTGGCTCTTCCTTATTATAGGGGTCTTCTTCTTCGTTACTATTCACGAACTCTCGCATAGCCTGATGGCAAAACGTTTCGGCATAATAGTCCGCGAAATAACGCTTCTTCCGATCGGCGGCATAGCGTCGATGACGAAGATGCCGGAGAAGCCCAGGCAGGAGTTCCTGATATCGATCGTGGGGCCATTGTCTAATATCGTGATAATAGCGGTATTCTTCCTTCCGATGAAATTCTTATTGGGCCCGGATGTGCTATTTCACGAGCTTTCGACCCGGACTTGGCCGCTGACGATCGCATATCTATATTGGATAAACCTGATGCTGGCAGGATTTAACCTGATACCGGCCTTCCCGATGGACGGCGGCAGGGTCTTGAGGGCCGTCCTAGCCGCGCGTATAGGATTTCAAAAGGCGACGAAGATCGCCGTGAATCTTGGGCACATCTTCGCGCTCTTATTCGTCTTTCTCGGGATAAAGTATAACGTCTTCCTGATAGCGATAGCCGTATTTATATATTTTTCGGCATCGAACGAAGGTATGCACGTTGACGTAAAAGAAACCTTGAAAAAATTCAGGGTTCGCGATATACTGCCTCGCGATTTTATTATTTTGGATAAACAGACGACTTTGGCGAAGGTGCTGGAATTTATTTTTCATTCTCATCAGGAAGACTTCCCGATATTGGACAATAAAGAGCTCGTCGGTTTTGTGACCAGGCAGGACATAATGAAGAGTATCCACACTTTCGGTATGGAGAAGGCGGTCGGTGAAGTGATGCGTAAAGTTTTTCCAAAGGTGAAAGACTCGGATCTTTTAATCAGGGCGCAGGAGGTTATGCACGAGAAAGGCATGAGGGCGCTTCCCGTTATGAAGGACGGTAAGCTCGCAGGCGTGATAACGATCGAAGACATAGGCCGCGCATATGCCGTGGCATCGCAGAGACCTTAAAGAAAGGGTTCGTATGAATAAGACGCTGATCGCTCCCAGTATTTTATCCGCCGATTTTTCGAAACTCGGGGTAGAGATAAGGGAAATCGAGAGTTCGGGCGCGGACTGGATACATATCGACGTGATGGACGGCCATTTCGTGCCGAATATAACGGTCGGGCCGGTCGTCGTGAAGTCTATAAGGCCGGTGACGAAATTGCCGCTCGATGTCCATCTGATGATAATGGAGCCGGAAAAATATATAGAGGGCTTCGCCAAGTGCGGCGCAGACATTATAACGTTCCATATCGAAAGCCAGGACGATCCAAGAGAGGTCATAAAGCTCATAAGATATTTCAAAAAGAAGGTCGGCGTATCGATAAGGCCGAAGACGGACCTCGCGGCGATCGTGCCATTGCTCCCGATGGTAGACATGGTGCTCGTCATGACGGTGGAGCCTGGATTCGCGGGGCAGGAGTTCATCTTCGACTGCCTGCCGAAGATAGAGGAGCTGCGCAAAACTTTTAAGAAGGATATACAGGTGGACGGCGGTATAAACGAATCGACCGCTTCCGAGGTCAGGGCCAAGGGCGCTAATGTTATAGTCGCAGGCACGGCAGTCTTTGGAACTAAGGATTACGCCAGGGCGATCAAAAATTTAAGGGGGAGCTGATGGGAAACATCAAATTCGGGACGGACGGCTGGAGGGCCGTCATAAGCGAGGACTTCACGTTCGACAATGTAAAGCAGGTTGCGCAGGCGATGGCGGACTTTATTAAAATGGACCAGGGACCGGCGTCCAGGGTCCGGGATAAGAGGATTGTTATCGGATATGACACGAGGTTTTTGTCTGCGAAATACGCCGAACTTATTGCATGTGTGCTGGCGGCCAATTCGATCAAGGTGATATTAGCGGAGAAGGCGACGCCGACACCGTCGGTGAGCTTTGCAATAAAAGACAGAGGATTGATGGGCGGGGTGATGATCACGGCGAGCCACAACCCTGCCAGGTACAACGGCATAAAATATAAGGCGTATTACGGAGGCTCGGCAGGCCCCGAGATCACAAAGAAGTTCGAAGAGTATTTAGGGAAGAGCGAGATAAGGTATTTGTCGATAGAAGACTTGAAGGCCAGCGGGATGATAACGGTGGAAGATATAGTGCCGAAACATCTATCCTTCATAAAGAAATACGTAAATGTGAATCTGATAAAGAAGGCGCGGCTGAAAGTGCTCGTCGATTCGATGTACGGCACGGGTAACAATTATATAGCAGACTTTATGAAAGGCGGCAGGTGCAAGGTCGATGTTATTCACAATGAATACAATCCGGGATTCGGAGGAATAAACCCGGAGCCGATAATGCCGAACCTGAAAGAACTCGCCGATAAAGTTAAGTCGGGCAAATATGATATAGGTATAGCGACGGACGGCGATGCCGACAGGCTGGGGATTGCGCTGCCGAACGGCTTGCTTCTCACCGGCCATAAGGTGATGACGCTTCTCTTCCTGCACCTTTTGGAAGATAGGTCGATGAGGGGCGGAGTGATCCAGACGCTCTGCGGGACTTTTCTGATAGACAAGATCTGCAAAAAGTACGGATTGAAGATGTACGAGACCCCGGTAGGATTCAAATATATATGCGAGCTGATGCTCAAAGAGGATATCCTGATCGGCGGAGAGGAGACGGGCGGCGTAGCGTTCAAAAATTCCATACCCGAAAGAGACGGCATCTTGTCCGGGCTTCTCATCCTGGAGATGATGGTGATGAGGAAGAAGAAGATACTGGATATCCTGAAGGCCATAGACAAGGAATATGGGACGTACGAGTACAGAAGGCTTGATCTGAAATTTCCCGACGATAAGAAGGCGAAGTTGATGGAGCTGCTGAAGAACGATCCGCCTAAAGAGGTCCTGGGGAAAAAAATTATTGCCGAGAACAGAAAAGACGGCTACAAATTCATCCGCGAGGATTACTCATGGCTTATGCTGCGGCTTTCCGGCACCGAGCCTATCTTAAGGGTTTACGCGGAAGCGTCGACGGAAAAAAAGGCGATGGCGATCCTGGAGTTCGGCAAAAAGCTGGCATACAGCGTTTAAAATTGAAAATAGGTACCTGTCCCCAATTTAAAATATGGATAAATCCTTAATACGCAACTTCTCGATAATCGCCCACATAGACCACGGGAAGTCTACGCTTGCCGACAGGATACTCCAATTCACTGGAGCGATAAGTGAGCGCGAGTTCCATGATCAGCTCCTTGATGACATGGACTTAGAGAGAGAGCGCGGCATTACTATCAAGGCGAGCGCGGTCAGGATCAATTATAAGGCCAGAGACTCCAAAACCTATGAACTTAACCTGATAGACACTCCCGGCCATGTCGATTTTACCTACGAGGTATCGAAATCGATCGGCGCATGCGAAGGGGCGCTCCTCGTCGTAGACGCCGCGCAGGGCGTAGAGGCGCAGACCGTTGCAAACCTTTATCTGGCCATGGAGCATAACCTTCTCATAGTTCCCGTCATAAATAAGATAGACCTGCCGAGCGCCCAGATAGATAAGGTAAAACATGAGATCGCAGATATACTAGGACTCGACAGGGAGGGCATCATACTGGCGAGCGCGAAGCAGGGGATAGGGACCGAAGATATACTTGAGGCCATTGTGCAAAGGATCCCGGCCCCCAAAGGTGAAATGACGAATCCGCTTCAGGCGCTCATATTCGATTCGAAGTTCGACGCATATAAAGGCGTCATCGTACTTATCAGGGTCATGAACGGCGCTATGCGCAAGGGGATGAAGATAATGATGATGTCGACCGGGACGGTCCACGACGTCCTCGAAGTCGGCATATTTAACCCGAGGCCGCAGCCTATAGAGGAGCTTACCTGCGGAGAGGTCGGATACATAACCTGCAATATCCGTGATGCAAAAGAAGTCTCCGTCGGGGATACCGTTACCGATGCCGATAACCCCGCGACGACGGCCCTGCCCGGATATAAGAAGGTCCAGCCTATGGTTTATAGCGGCATCTACCCGGCGAACAGCGCAGATTTTCTCGCGCTGAAAGAGGCTGTAGAAAAATTGAAGCTATCGGACGCGTCGTTCATCTTCGAGCCGGAAAAATCCGCCTCGCTTGGCATGGGATTCCGCTGCGGATTCTTGGGGCTATTGCATATGGAGATAGTCGAAGAACGCCTGGAGCGCGAATTCGACCTAAATCTCGTAGTCACTACGCCCAGCGTCGTATATAGAGTGATGAAAAAGTCCGGCGAGATCGTAGATGTCGACAATCCCATGAAACTGCCGAACCCCGGCGAGGTAGAAGAGGTTGAAGAGCCTTACGTCAGGGCCTACATAATAAGCCCCAAGGGCTCCATAGGAAATATACTTGAGCTCTCCGAGTCCAGGCGCGGCTCATACGTATCGACGGAATACCTAGATGAGGATAGGGTGCAGATCGCCTATGACATCCCGCTCTCGGAAATAATAGTCGATTTTTACGACAGGATAAAGTCGGTCACTAAGGGCTACGGTTCGCTCGATTACGAGCTGCTTGATTACCGCCCGACGAATATAGTGAAGCTGGATATACTGATAAACGGGGAAGTTTACGATGCCTTCTCATCCCTGGTGTTTAAAGACCGGGCGTATGCGAAGGGCAAAGTCATAATAGAGAAGCTGAAGGAGACCATCCCCCGGCACCTCTTCCAGATAATACTGCAGGCCGCGATAGGCGGGACCGTGATCTCCCGCGAGACGATAAAGGCTGTCGGCAAGAATGTGACCGCTAAATGTTACGGCGGCGATATAACAAGAAAACGGAAGCTTTGGGAGAAGCAAAAGGCGGGCAAGAAGCGTATGAAGCAGTTCGGCAAGATAGAGATCCCGCCGGAAGCCTTCTTCGCCGCCCTGAAGGCCACATAGTTGTAGGGGACGTTTAAACGTCCCCTACAATGTGGATAACTCATTAATAGCAAAGGAATGAAATAATGAAAGACCATACGAAACTTGTCATAAAAGAATGGGCCGAATCGATCCTGGTAGCGGTGGTACTGGCGCTTGTAATACGCACGTTCGTCGTTCAGGCATTCAAGATACCCTCAGGATCCATGATACCGACCTTCTCGATAGGCGACAGGATCTTTGTCAATAAATTCCTGTACGGCGCAAGGATCCCTTTCCTGGGCGTTAATCTTCCGGCCGTCAGACAGCCGAAACGAGGCGACATAGTCGTATTTATCTCTCCGGAGACACCGAAGAAGGATTTCGTGAAACGGCTGATAGCCGTCGGCGGGGAGATGGTCGAAATAAAAGACGGACGGATACTTATAAACGGCAAGGTCGCCGAAGAGCCGTCTTCGGTGAGATCGATCTACTACTATAACAGCGGCGAATACGGCAGGGAAGGTCAGGCTATCGAAGTGCCGAAGGATTCGTATTTTGTTCTGGGAGATAACAGCGGATCTTCGAGAGATTCCAGATACTGGGGATTCGTCCCGAAAAAAAATATGCTGGGCAAAGTCATCTTTATATACTGGCCGCTGCACAGGATGAGAATAATAAACTAAATAACGGAAGCCGCAAAATATGGGCAAAAAAGAAGGATTGAACCTAGCCAATAAGATATCTATAGCGCGCATAATATTTATACCGTTCTTCATAGCCGCAGTTGTCTATGCAAAGCTTGAGATCGCGCTCTTCATATTTATACTCGCCGTCATCTCCGACGGGGCGGATGGATTCATAGCCCGCGCGCTCAAGCAGAAGACGAAGCTGGGAACGATACTGGACCCCGTGGCCGACAAACTGCTTCTGGTGAGCGCATATATCTGCCTTTCGACCGCGAACAGCATATCGCCGGATCTCAGGCTTCCGCCGTACGTCCCGATAATGGTAATATCGCGCGATGTCATCATAGTTCTCGGCTCCGTTATTGTATATCTTGTAACCGGAAAGCTGGACGTAGTTCCAAGCGCCGTGGGCAAGATGACGACATTCTTCCAGATGATGACTATAGTATGCATACTGGTCCAGTTTAAGTACTCGTATGCGGTTTGGAACACAGCGGTCCTGTTTACGATACTCTCGGGTGTCGATTATGTATTTAAGGGCAGCAGGCTCTTCGGCGAGAACCATTCAAATCCAAAGAAGGCGGCGTAGGCTATGGCTTGCACGATATTCTTCGTTTTGTCCGTGATCCTGGCATATCTGGCAGGCTCTTTCCCGACCAGCTTTCTTATGGCGAAGGCGCTAAAGGGTATAGACATCCGGCAGGTCGGCTCGCAGAATGTCGGGGCTACGAACGTCCTCAGGTCCGTCGGAAAGGGCCCGGCGCTCGTGACGCTTATCATCGACATACTAAAGGGCGTATTGGTCGTAACGGTACTTGCGAATTTTCTATACCCTCATGTCGAGGAGCTCGATTTCGACTTCTACAGGTCGTTCCTCGGCCTTATCGCAGTCTGTGGGCATATATGGCCGGCCTGGCTGAAATTCAGGGGAGGTAAGGGAGTCGCGACCACGCTAGGCGTCGCAATAGGCCTCGCGCCTGTAGTGTTAGTGCCTTCCGTCGTTATCTGGCTCGCCATATTTTTCATGACCAATTACGTATCATTGGCTTCGATAGCTGCGCTCATCGCTTTCCCGATCGTTGCAATCATATTCAATCAATCGGTGTATCTTGTTCTTGTAAGCGTGGTAATTTGTTCTATCAGCATATCTAGGCATAGAACCAATATTATCCGGCTCCTGAAAGGGCAGGAGAATAAGACGGTGTTGTTCAGGAGTAAGGCTCAGGGACCAGAAGCAGGTTAGGATTTAAAAAAGTATGTTTTTATCTATTGACTTTCTCTGGGGTGAGGGTATACTTAAGGTGTGGAAAAATATTTTTTTGTGGTGTAATTAAAAAGTTTTAAAAAGTATTAAGAATAGGCCGATATCAGAGATATCGGCACTTAGTAAACTGGTGGCAGAATAAACTAGGAGTTTGGCATGAGAGAAGTGCTCTTCAAGAACCTAACCTCACTCAGTTCAAGGAAGAAAGACATCTTCCTCAAGGAGATCTTTGTGAAAGACGGTATAACCGCAAAGACCGAAAGGAGATGTTTTTATTTTATAAAGGATATTAAGCACCTGGCGTCGGACGCCGATCTGCAGAGGTGGATGGACAGCCAGGGGCATTCGGTAGGCGAGAATAGGAGGCAGTTTCATATTCTTAAAGAGCATAGCGACGCCCACCTCGAGGACAAGATAATGTGCAAGATCCTCGGGACTTTCTATGCCGTCATAAACAGGACGGTATATACGATAGGGTTCATGCACTCTTTTAAAGTGCGTTTTGAAAAACCGAGCTTGGCACAATAACAGAAGGGAGCGATATGCCGTATTTAGCGACGCGAAGGCTGCACGATACCTTCGGAAAGAAGATATCGAGGTACTTTGGTTACCGGAAGGCGAAGAAGATGTACAATGAGATAAATAAGGGGATGACGCATTTCGAGGCGCGGTATCTCAGATCCAAAATGAGCCACGCCTAAAGTTTTCGGTTAAAAAAGAGAGGTTCCAATAAATTAGGAGGTCCTAAATCTAGGGGCCTCTCTTTTTTTGTCTCGTGAAGGCATTTACTTTTGGGTGGTGCCTTCGCTTGGCGCAAAATCGCATTAGGCATGCGATTTTGCTCGGTAAAATTTCGATGGCCGCTCAACCTGGCAGAACTAAAAGCTCTTGACCAGTTTTCGCGTCCTTTCTAGACCGCCATAAGGTATCGAAATTTTAAACGCAAGCTCCGGCACGCACCCAAAAGTTCTGCCATCTGACGGATGCAAAAAAGCTTCCTCCCAGCTCCATAAGCATAAATTTTTCGACAAGTCAGGAATGTGATGTGGCGACGTGGTGAGTGAGGGCGTTACAATTTTTTATGGCTTGGTCCGCTATTGTTGGATAGCGGCGGCATAAAAAATTTTATCGAGCGAGGCCGCTCGCTGGAAGCGGCCGAGCGTCCCTCACGAACCACTAAGACACATCACATTCGACTTAAGACGAAAAATTTATGCCTCCTTTCTATTTGACTTAATTATAGATATTATATATACTTATATAACATGAAAATTTACATGAACGGAAAACTGGTAGATAAGAGCAAGGCCTATATATCGGTCTTCGACCACGGTCTATTATATGGAGACGGCGTCTTCGAAGGGATACGCACATATGACGGGCTGGTCTTCCGCCTGAAGGAGCACATCGACCGGCTTTACAAGTCCGCCGATGCCATCGAGCTTAAGATACCGCTGACGAAGATCGAAATGATCGAGGCGGTTATCAAGACGCTCAAAGCCAACGCTCTCCGCGACGCTTACATACGGCTCGTGGTGACGCGCGGGCCGGGCGATCTCGGACTCGATCCCAGGAAATGCTCCGCGCCCACGATCTTCATCATCACGCACAAGATCGCCCTGTATCCGAAGGAGTTCTATAAGAAGGGGCTCGAGATAGTTACCGCTACCACCAGGCGGAATTACCCGCAGGCTCTCGATCCGCGCATAAAGTCGCTAAATTATCTGAATAACATCCTCGCGAAGATTGACGCGATAAAGTCCGGGACGGAAGAGGCGATAATGCTTACTTACGACGGGCATGTCGCCGAATGCACGGGGGATAATATCTTTATCGTGAAGAACGGCGAGCTGTTGACGCCGCCGGCAGACGTTGGCGCGCTCGAAGGCATAACCAGGGATGCGGTCATCGGGCTTGCCGGAAAACTGGACATACCTTTCCATGAAAAGATGATGAAAATGGACGATGTTTACGGGGCCGACGAGGTATTTCTGACAGGGACGGCCGCAGAGATAATACCTGTAATCAAAATTGACAAACGCGAGATCGCGCAAGGAAAGCCCGGCAAAATGACCGAGCATTTGATCGGAGAATTTAAGAAGATGACGAAGACAGACGGAGTGAGATATTAGATGACCTGCGATATCTGCGGCAAGAGAGAAGCGACCGTACACCTTACCGAGATCGTCAACGACAAGATGACTAAGCTGCACCTCTGCGAAGAGTGCGCCAAGGAGAAGGGCGCGGAGATGGAGGAGCACTTCGGCTTGAGCGATCTATTGGCCGGCCTGGCTGACCTGGGCGCCGGAATAGAATCCGAAACCGGAGCCAAGATCAAGTGTCCGGCATGCGGCTTCACCTATGGCGATTTTAAAAAGGCTGGCCGGCTCGGTTGCGGAGAATGTTATGAGGCCTTCAAGAAACACCTCGCTCCGCTTTTAAAGAGGATACATTCTGCCGACAGGCATGTAGGAAAGGTGCCGCTTTCGGCCGGTAAGACGGTGAGCGATACAAGGACCCTGCAGGAGCTGCGCATAAAGATGGAGAAGGCAATACAGTTCGAAGAGTTCGAAGAAGCGGCGCGCCTCAGGGACCAGATCAAAGAGCTCGAGAAGAAGGATGGCACGTAATGACGATAGATGATCTTCTGAAACAGGATACGGAATGGCTTAAGGGTACCGGCCCGAGCGCCAATATAGTGATGTCCTCGAGGACGCGGCTTGCCAGGAACATCGACAAGATGCCTTTTTCCAACTGGGCGGACAAGAAACGGCTCGGAGAGATACTGAAGATGGCGGAGGCGGCGGCAAGGGATTGCAGCTTTCTTAAGAACGCCACATTCTTCAAATTGAATGATCTGAGCGAGGTCGATAGGATTTTTCTAGTCGAACGCCATCTGATGAGCCCCGAGCACGCCAAGAATGCAGAACATAAAGGGCTTATCGTGGATCCGAAAGAGATGGTCAGCATAATGGTTAACGAAGAGGACCATCTGAGAATACAGGTGATGCAGTCCGGGCTGAACTTAAAAGAGTGCTGGCGTATAATTGACGCGATCGATACAGAGTTGAGTAAGACCCTGCCGTTCGCATATTCGCCGAAATGGGGATACCTCACGGCGTGCCCCACGAATGCGGGCACGGGCCTGAGAGGTTCGACTATGCTGCATCTGCCGGCCCTGGTATTTACCGGGCAGATCGGGAAGATCCTGCAGGCGATCGCTAAGCTGGGCCTGAATATCAGGGGCCTGTACGGCGAAGGCACCGAGGCGATGGGTAACATATTCCAGATATCGAACCAGATATCGATGGGAATAACGGAAGAGGATATAATCGACAACATCGAAAGGATTGCCAACCAGCTCATATCGCGCGAAGACGCGACGCGCCGGACCCTGCTTGCCAAGAACAAAGAGGGGTTGATCGATAGAGTGTCGCGCGCGGTCGGGACGCTTAAGAGCGCGCACATAATCACAAGTAACGAGACCGTGGCGCTATTATCCGCCATACGCCTGGGTGTCGACCTCGGCATAATAAAGAACATGGACAGGAGGACGGTGAACGAACTATTCATATTGACCCAACCGGCCCATCTGCAGAAACTCGAGGGTAAGGTTCTTAACTCGGAACAGCGGGATGTGAAGAGAGCGAATCTTGTCAAAGAGAGATTGAAATAATTTATCTGGAGGATTGCATAATATGCCGATGTTCAATAGATTTACCGAGAGAGCGAGGAAGGTAATACTACTTGCCAAGGAGGAGGCAAAGAGATTCAATCACGATTATATCGGGACCGAACACATACTGCTCGGGCTCGTCAGAGAGGGCGAAGGCGTGGCCGCCGCCGTCCTTGCGAGCTTTGGCTTGAGCCCGGACAAGGTCAGGCTCGAGGTCGAGAAGCTAGTTCAGCCGGGCCCGACCACGGTAGTTTCAGGCGATCTCCCGTTTACTCCGAAAGCCAAGAAGGTTATTGAGCTTGCGATGGAAGAGGCGCGTGCCCTTGGCCATAACTATATCGGTACGGAGCATCTCCTCCTCGGGCTTATCAGGGAAGGAGAGGGAGTCGCATCGCAGGTCCTGATGAATCTGGGATTAGAGCTCGAGAAAGTGAGGGAAGAGGTGATGAGCCTCCTCGGATCCGAGATACCGGGCTATGAGATGGGACAGAAAGTTTCGCACGCGAAGACGCCTGCTCTCGATGCGTTTGGAAGAGACCTCACCAAGCTTGCCAAGGACGGGAAGCTCGATCCTGTTATCGGCAGGAAGAACGAGATCGAACGCGTTATACAGATACTTTCCAGGAGGACCAAGAATAATCCTGTATTGCTCGGCGAGGCGGGCGTAGGAAAGACCGCGATCGTCGAAGGGTTGGCGCAGAAGATAATAGCAGGCGATGTGCCTGAGACATTGAAAGACAAGAGGCTCATAATACTCGACCTCGCATTGATGGTCGCGGGCACCAAATACAGGGGCCAGTTCGAGGAGCGCATTAAAGCGGTAATGGACGAGATAAAGCGTTCGGAAGACGTCATCGTCTTTATAGACGAGCTCCATACCCTGGTCGGCGCCGGCGGGGCAGAAGGCGCGATAGACGCATCGAACATTTTGAAGCCCGCGCTCTCGAGAGGTGAGATACAGTGCGTAGGCGCGACGACGCTTACCGAATACAGGAAGCACATCGAAAAGGACGCGGCATTGGAACGGCGTTTCCAGACGATCATGGTCGAACCGCCTAGTGTCGACGAGACGATAGAGATATTAAAAGGTCTTCGCGACAGATACGAGGCCCATCACAGGGTAAAATTCACGGACGAGGCAGTGGATGCTGCCGCGAAACTCTCCGACAGATACATATCCGGCAGGTATCTGCCCGACAAGGCGATAGACCTGATAGACGAGGCAGGCTCGCGCGCCAGGCTTTCAGTAATGACGGCGCCGCCGGACGTCAAGCATATCGAGGACAAGATGGCGGTGGTGCGGCAGGAGAAGGAATCTGCCGTGAAGAACCAGGACTTCGAGAAGGCCGCAAAATTCAGGGATGAAGAGCGAAAACTTAAAGAAGAGCTTAACAAGATAAAAAAAGAATGGAAAGAGTCGAAGGGAAAATTCGAACCGAAGGTCACGGATGACGACATAGCTTACATCGTATCGAAATGGACCGGCATACCTATATTGAAACTCGAAGAGAAGGAGCAGGACAAGTTCCTTAAGATGGAGGACGCGCTCCACAAGCGTGTCATCGGACAGAACGAGGCGATAAGCGCGATCGCGCATGCCGTGAGAAGGTCGCGTGCAGGTATCAAGGACCCGCGCCGGCCGATAGGGTCGTTCGTATTCCTGGGACCTACGGGCGTAGGCAAGACGCTTGTAGGCAGGGCCCTTGCCGAGTTCATGTTCGGCGATGAGGATGCAATAATCCAGATCGACATGTCGGAATATATGGAAAAGTTCAACGTCTCGCGCCTTGTCGGCGCTCCGCCCGGCTATGTGGGATATGAAGAGGGCGGCCAATTGACAGAGAAGGTGCGGCGCAAACCTTACTCGGTCGTACTTTTGGACGAGATAGAGAAGGCGCATCCGGATGTCTTCAATATACTCTTGCAGATGCTCGAAGAAGGGCGCCTTACCGATTCGTTCGGCAGGAAGGTCGACTTCAAGAACACGATAATAATAATGACGTCCAATATAGGGGCCGAGATGCTCAAGAAGCAGGGCTCTATCGGATTCAAATCCCAGGCCGAGGAAACCACGTACCAATCGATGAAGGACCGGCTGCTGGATGAGGTGAAGAAGACATTCAAGCCTGAGTTTCTGAACAGGGTGGACGATATCATCGTCTTCAGGTCTCTGACCAAAGAAGACCTTGAGCACATAGTGGAGCTCGAGATACGAGATGTCGAATCGAGGCTCAAAGAACAGAATATAAAGATCGATCTTACCCCGGAGGCGAAAGATTTTCTTATCGAGAAAGGTTTTGATAAAAATTTCGGGGCGAGGCCGCTCAAGCGCACTATCCAGCGATTCCTGGAAGATCCGCTAGCCGAGGATATAATAAAAGGGACATTCAAAAAAGGCGGCAAAGTAAAAGTTACGGCTAAGGTTGACCATCTGGAATTCAAGATGACATGATGCGATGAGACATATAAGAACGCGAAGGCATTTCAGGTTTACGCTCATCCTGCTTTTAAGCATATGCATAGTCCTCTTTGTCGAGGCGAGGATAGAGGCGTTCGTCCCGGAGATGAAGTCTTTCGCCGTCGTGAAGATCGAGGAGGCATTGGGCGGCAATGTCAGGCTCTCTGTGGGCGAAGTCGGAGGCGGGATATTCCGTCCGATAACTATAAGCGGCGTTAAGATCGAAGACGCAAAGAATATGGCAATGCTGCCGTCTCTCGAGATCGACAGCGTAAAGACGAATTATAGGATATGGAGCCTTATATATGCATCGTTTTTGGCGAAGACCAAAGACGCGCCGGCCGTATCCGCTTTTCTTTCCGGCGTTTCGCGCGTGGATATCAACTTTGCAACGGCCAATAAGGCGCTATCCGGATGTGTTAGGATAGATTCCGCTGCGGACGAGCTCAAGCTTAAGGGATACGCAACTACGGCAAACGGCCGGAAGGCTGATTTTGCCGCCAGGATCAAAAAGTCCGGCGATTTCGAGGCCGTCATAAATTCGGGTAAAAGTGTTATAACTGTCGAAGGAGTCGTGTTCAAGGACGGCGGTGTCGAAGCGGATTTTAAAATCAGCCGCCTCAACATAGGCGCCTGCGATATTGCATGCGAAGGCAGGTTGAAGGCCGAAACGGTTATTATGAGCGGCAGCGAAAATAAGGCGGCCACGTTCGGCAGCCTGGAGACGAAGAATATGGCCCTCGACTATAAACCGTTCCTCGATCTTAAAGCCTCATACAGGATATCGAACGGCCTTCTTGAAATAACGGATCTCTCCCTCGGAGATATCTTTAAGGCTTCAGGAACCGTCCAGACCAGGGAGCCGTACGGCGCAAATTTTCAACTGACTGCAAATAATCTGAGCCTGAGCTGGCTTGCGCTTGCGTTGGGTGTGAAAAATGGACCTGCCATACTATCCGGCACGATGAATGGAAAGTTCGGTTTCAAAGGACCACTGGCAGGCCTGAGGTCTGATGCGCAGTTTGAGATAAGAAAAGGGGCTATCGGCGGGTTGGAGTTCGAGGCCTTAAATGCGCGTATGAAGGGAGAAGGTACAGTGGTGCGGATAGAGGATTCGCGAATAATCAGGGAGAGCGGTTATTTCGTTCTGGCCGGGGAGATGGATTTCGGGCATCTCGGTAAAAATAACTTCTTCGACAATATCAAGCTTGTAGGCGACGATCGGGCTGTCAACTGGGATGGCTGGGATACAAGCAAGATCCAGAACATACGCTATACAAGTATGAAGAAGAAGATAAACGACGAGATCAACCTGGATTTTAAAAAGCTCATATCCGAAGATACGATCGATGAATCTTTGAAATATGGCGATGAAGTCCAGCTCGAATATAAGCTGCACCCGAACGACAGCCTTAAGGTTACAGTGGGGCAGGATAAGGATTTTTTCGGGATAGAGCACAAGGATAAGTTTTGAACAAAGACAGGGGATTTAGATGAAACAATTTCTTGAGATGATGGGCGCGCGGTTCCTGAATTTCGTAAGATACGCCGGCGGCATCTCTGTCCTTATGGGCCAGACGCTGTTTTGGATACCAATACCGCCGTTCAGGCGCCGGCAGATATTCGAACAGATGGCCAGGATAGGCGTAGATTCCCTGCCGATCGTATTCCTGATAAGCATGTTCACCGGCATGGTGCTGGCCTTGCAGAGCGCTTACCAGATGCAGAGATTCTCCGCCGAGATGTATATCGCCTCGCTCGTCGGTTTTTCGATGACGCGCGAACTCGGGCCCGTCCTTACGGCGTTGATACTTGCGGGCAGGGTCGGCGCATCGATAACGGCGGAACTTGGTACTATGCAGGTGACGGAGCAGATAGATGCGCTTGAGACCCTTGCGACTAACCCCATCAAATATCTCGTAGTGCCGAGGTTCCTGGCGCTGATCATAATGCTTCCGCTGCTCACAATATATTCTGATATAGTGGGCATACTGGGCGGCTACCTTATAGGCGTTTACAAGCTTGGCATATCGCATGCCATGTATATGAAGAATACGTGGGAACCTTTAAAATATAAAGACGTATTTACCGGGCTTATAAAAAGTTTCTTCTTCGGTATAATAGTTTGTATCGTGGCGTGTTTCGAAGGGATGAAAGCCGAAGGCGGCGCAGAAGGCGTGGGGCGCTCTACGACGAGAGCCGTTGTCGTCAGTTTCATCCTTATAATAGCGTCAGACTGTTTCTTTACGGCATTATTCTATTTCGTTACCAAATAGATTAAGGCGAAAAAATGATCGAGATAATAAACCTTTGCAAATCTTTCGGCGACCATAAGGTCCTCGACAATCTAAACTTAAGCATAAAGACCGGCGAGACGACCGTCATCATCGGCAGATCGGGTTGCGGTAAGAGCGTCCTATTGAAACACATCATAGGGCTTTTGAAGCCGGATTATGGGCAGATCTTAGTCGACGGCAAAGATGTGACGCGCATGGACGAAAATGAGCTAAGCGCGCTCCGCCTTAAATTCGGCATGCTATTCCAGGGGGCCGCGCTGTTCGATTCCCTGAACGTATTCGAAAACGTCGGTTTCAACCTGATCGAGCATACCAATACCGATCTTGAAGATGTCAAAAAGGCGGTGAAGGAGTCGCTGGCCCTTGTGGGCCTAAAGGGCATAGAGGATAAGAAGCCCGCGGAGCTCTCCGGAGGCATGAGGAAGAGGGTGGGCTTAGCGCGCGCCATCTGTATGAGGCCGCAGATAATGCTGTATGACGAGCCGACTACAGGGGTCGATCCTATCATGGGGGATGCTATAAATGACCTTATCCGGGAATTGCACAATAAGTTGAAGGTCACCGGCATAGCCGTAACGCACGACATGACGAGCGCGTATAAGATAGCCGACAGGATAGCGATGTTATATAACGGAAAGATAATCGCTAACGGTACAAGCGATGAAATAAAGAACGCAAAAGACCCGATAGTGCGCCAGTTCATCACCGCCGCCAGCAAGGGGCCGATAACGGAAGGTATAGATTTCGAGCATTTAGTATAAAATTAATCCGGGGGGAAACCATGGAAACCGTAAAGACGTTTGAATTGAAGGTCGGTATATTCGTGCTTATAGGCATCGCAATACTATTCCTCATAGTCTTTTCGATAGGCGGGATAAATTTGTCCAGGACGGGCTACCATATCAAGGTCCTCTTCAGCTTTGCGAATGGCATAGGAGGCACGGCCCCGGTGAGGCTGGCGGGCGTCGGCATAGGCCAGGTGCAGGGAATAAGAATAATCCGCGATGAACAGGCAAAGTCCACTAAGGCGGAGCTTACCGTATGGGTAAACGACCGCATTAAAATAGAGAATGACTCGAAGGTAACCATCAATACGCTCGGGCTTCTCGGTGAAAAGTATCTGGAGATATTCCCGGGAACGCCGGGCAGCCCTACTTTGAACAATAACGATACGATAGTCGGCAGGGACCCGATACCTATGGAGACGATCACAGAAAATCTCGGCAGGCTTACCGACTCCGTCGTGGTGATAGTAGATAAGATAAAGAAGGGCGAAGGTACCGTAGGGAAGCTTTTGATGGATGATGCCGTATATGATAATCTCGAGGCATTTACCGCGGATATAAAGAAACATCCGTGGAAACTTTTAGTAAAACCAAGCGGAGAATAACATGACATTGATATCTATCAGGGTATTTTTTATTTTTCTCCTGAGTGTAGCCGGATATTATATCGGTTCACTATTCGGGGGGTTCCAGGCGCCGCCGGCATTCGCAGGCGCCGTTGCAGGTTTCGTAGGCTCTCTCGTAGTCATACTTTTAGAGATGGTGACAAAAAGATTTTCGATACGAAATCTTTCTGCCGCGGTCTTCGGACTAATATTCGGTTTCTTCATGGCGTGGCTCTTGACGAGCGTCATGCGCCTCATACCTATGAGCATACAGCTCTTCAGCTCGATACAGATAATACTCATTCTCGTATTCTGCTATCTAGGCATGATAATAGCTATGAGGGGCAAGGACGAGTTCAACCTCATAATACCGTACGTTAAGTTCGTCCGGCAGGATAAGCGCGAAGACATCGTGATCCTCGACACGAGCGTAATAATAGACGGAAGGATATGCGACATATTCCAGACGCACTTCATCGAAGGACGGATAGTTATACCGAGGTTCGTATTAAAGGAGCTGCAGCAGATAGCGGATTCACAGGATGCCCTTAAGCGTAACCGCGGCCGTCGCGGCCTGGATGTCCTCAACAAGATACAGAAATCGACCGATCTCGACGTCAGGGTCCAGGAGGAGGATTTCCCTGAAGTGAAAGAGGTGGACGGTAAGCTTGTAAAGCTTGCGAAGCTTTTGGGCGCCAAGATACTCACGAACGATTTTAATCTAAATAAGGTAGCCGAGTTTCAGGGGGTCACGGTCCTTAACATGAACGAGCTTGCGAATGCCCTGCGGCCGGTCGTGCTCCCCGGAGAGCCCATGGAGGTGAGGGTCTCGAAGGAAGGCAAGGAATATAACCAGGGCATAGCTTACCTCGATGACGGAACGATGGTCGTCATCGATAACTCCAAACACCTTATAGGGACGGTCACCAAGGTAATAGTAACGAGCGTCCTCCAGACGTCCGCAGGCAGGATGATATTTGCCAAGCTCGAAGATTCCAGGGACCTCCGCGGCGGCCCCAGAAGCAGATGAAGACGATCGCGATAGTCCCGGCGGCAGGCTCAGGCCGGCGGCTGGGTACCGCGGCCAAAAAACCGTTCGTGCTATTGGACGGAAAGCCTATCATAAGCTATGCGCTCAAGACCTTAAACAGCTCTAAATATATCGACGCGATAATCGTGGCGTCTGAGCGCTCCTGCATAGAAAAAGTTGAAAAGATAGCAAAGCATTTCAAGATAAATAAGCTTATAGAAACCGTGGCCGGCGGTAAGACGCGTTTCGAATCGGTCAGGAATTGCGTAAAAAAAATAAACCCGGCGTTCGATATCGTTTTAATACATGACGCGGCCAGGCCGTTTCTTGACGAAGCGACGATCAAGCGATCGATAGCTGCCGCGAAAAAATTCGGCGCAAGTGTCGTAGCGGTGAGAGAGAGCGACACCGTAAAACTTTCGGATAATAAACTTTTTGTCGCAAAGACGCTTGACCGGCGGAGGATCTTCCGGGCCCAGACGCCGCAGGTCCTCCGGTATTCGATAGCGCGAAGAGCTTTTGGCCGTGCCGCGTCCAGAAGCGGCGTGACCGACGATGTGAGCATCGCCGAAAGGATCGGAGAACGCGTAAAGATAGTGGAAGGGTCTTACGCCAATATAAAGATAACGACCAAAGAGGACATGAAGTTCGCGAAAGGCTTATTATGAGAACGGGCATAGGATACGATATACACAGGCTGGTCGAGGATAGGCCGCTTCGCCTGGGCGGCGTCGAGATACCATATGTGAGGGGGCTTCTTAGTTATACCGACGGAGATGTGCTTCTTCACGCGATAGCTGACGCGATACTCGGTGCGATGGCGCTGGGAGATATAGGCCAGCATTTCCCGAATACGGATCCGAAATATAAGGGTATGGCGTCCGGGGAGATACTTAAGAAGGTCGTAAGCCTTATGCACGAAAAAGGATTTACGCTCAAGAATATAGATACGGTGATAATCGCGGAAGAGCCGAAGATATATCCGTTCAAGGAGCGGATGGTTGATTTCCTGGAGTCGATATTGAAGGTAGGTAAGGACAGGATAAATGTAAAGGCTACTACGAACGAAGGTGTCGGCTCTATCGGTAAGGGCGAGGCCATTGCCGCATATGCCGTAGCGACCCTGGCCTCGACCGGAGGTCTCGGCACTTAGCCAACACCGTGGCGTAATAAACTTGGGAGAAAGACAATGACGACATGCGTCTTCACGCTGCTTGTTTTGATAGCGGTATATGTGCTTTTCTGGGCGATCGCTTCCGTGGTATTCCGCAAAGAGATCAGCTCTGTCTTTGAGCGTGACCCGGCTGCGACGAATTACCTGGAAGTGCTTCTGACGTATTCCGGCTTGCATTCCATAATGTTCTATAGAGCGGCGCATCTTCTTCTTAAGATGAAGATGCCGTTCTTCCCGCGCTGGATATCACAAATGGGGCGGTTCTTTACCGGCATAGAGATACATCCGGGCGCCGAGATAGGGGAAGGCTTCTTCATCGATCACGGAATGGGTGTAGTCATAGGGGAGACTACGATAATAGGCAACAATGTGCTTTTATACCAGGGGGTTACGCTGGGTGGGACCGGCAAAGAACGGGGAAAACGCCATCCGACGATAGGTGATAATGTTGTTATCGGCGCAGGCGCGAAGATCCTGGGCGATATCACCGTGGGCGATAATTCATATATCGGCTCGAACGCGGTCGTGATAAAAGACGTACCGCAGAATTCTACCGTCGTCGGCGTCCCGGGCAGGATCACGAAACAGGAAGGTAATAAGATAGACGTATCGCTCGACCACATCCATGTTCTCGATCCGATACTTCAGGAGATAGATGAGCTAAAGGAGAGGATCAAGAAGCTGGAGCGATGAAGATTTATAACTCACTCACCCGTAAAAAAGAAGATTTTGTCCCGCTTGAAGAAGGCCATATCGGAATATACGTATGCGGCCCCACCGTTTATGACGAACCCCACATAGGGCATTCCAGGAGCGCCTACATATTCGACGTCATTCGCAGGTACTTCGTATATAAGGGATACGGCGTGACGTTCGTCAGGAACGTGACCGATGTTGATGATAAGATTATTGAGAAGGCGAAGAAGGGGGCCGGAGGCCGGGGCCCGGGGCCCGGGCTTGCGGAAGCAACTCGAGAGGTTTCGAAGAAATATCTCGACATGTACCATGAAGATATGGAATCCCTCGGCATAATGAGGCCCGACAAAGAGCCGAAGGCGACGGAATATATACCGAAGATGGTGAGGCTTATCGAACTCCTCATAGAGAGGGGCGCCGCCTATGAGTCTGTCGGCGACGTCTACTTCGATATAAAGAAAGCCAAGGATTACGGTAAACTGTCGAACCAGAACCTGGAGAAGATGGAGGCTGGCTCGAGGAAACTGTCGGGCGAAAAGAAGAAGGACCCGCTCGATTTTGCGCTATGGAAGAAGGCGAAGGAATCCGAGCCGTCCTGGCCGAGTCCGTGGGGTGAGGGGAGGCCCGGCTGGCATATCGAGTGTTCGGCCATGAGTTCTGATATCCTGGGAAATGAGTTTGATATTCATGGCGGCGGGATAGACCTCATATTCCCGCACCATGAGAACGAGATCGCGCAGTCGGAAGGCGCCGGCAAAAAGTTCGCCAGATACTGGATGCATAACGGGCTCTTAACGATAAACAGCGAGAAGATGGCAAAATCGCTGGGCAATTTCATAACCATAAAAGATTTCCTAAGGCGTTATAAAGATCCGGACTACCTGAAGCTGCTTTTCCTGAATACCCATTACAGGCATCCGGTCGATTATGCCGCGGAGAAAATCGAGGAGATGAAGGCTCAGAAGGAGCGATTTTTGATCCTGATGGATAAGGTAGATAGGATCCTGGGCAGTAAGGTTATCCACAGCAGTAGGGGACGTTTAAACGTCCCCTACAATGTGGATAACTCGGTGTTTAAAAAACGGTTCGACGAAGCGATGGATGATGATTTTAATACGCCTCTCGCCCTGGCGGCGTTGTTTGATCTTGTAACTTATGCAAACAAGTTGATGCAGAATAAAGAGAAATTTTCGGATGATGAGAAGGCCGAGCTCGCCGTTATAAAAGATACGATATCGGCCCTGGGTGAAGTATTTGGTATTGATCTATCGCGAGGCGTGCAGGACGACGGCATCTCCGAATTGGAAATAAAAAGATTGGTAGACGAGAGAAATAAGGCGAGAGCGGCAAAAGATTTTAAAATTGCGGACGATGCCAGAAATAAGCTCTCGGCCAAAGGCGTCATACTCGAGGATACAAAAGACGGGACCGTATGGCGAAGAAAAATTTAAAAAGAGGCATATTCATCACCTTTGAAGGGTCCGAGGGTTGCGGAAAGACGACCCATGCCAGGCTCGCATTCGATTTTTTGAAGAGCCGCTCGTATGATTGCGTACTGACGCGTGAACCCGGCGGCACGAAGGCGGGGGAAGAGATAAGGCGCGTGCTTCTTCACGAAGACGGTTTTATGATATCGGATTTAGCAGAACTATTTTTATTTGAGGCCGCCCGCGCCCAGATAGTCGAAGAGTTGATCGGGCCGGCTTTAAGCAAAGGCCGGATAGTCCTCTCTGACAGATTCAGCGATGCGACATTCAGTTACCAGGGCTACGCCGGCGGCGTGGACCTTAAGATCATCTCTCGACTCGATAAGGTCGCGACCGGCGGTCTCGTCCCGGACCTCACGATACTTCTCGACGTCGATACTATCACGGGGCTCGAACGCGCTTGCAGGAAGGGCATAGACAGGATGGAGAATAAGAGGCTCGCCTACCATAAGAAGGTAAGGGCGGGCTACCTGAAGCTGGCAAAGAAATATCCGAAGAGGATCAAGGTCATAAAGGTGGCCGGGTCTATTGAAGATACTCAAAAAATTGTAAGGCGAGAGGTGCTGCGTGTCGTTCAGGGAAATTGAAGGGCAAGACGCCGCGATAGAGTTCCTCAAAAGGTCTATTGCGGGCGACACGGTGTCGCATGCCTACATTTTTATGGGGCCGCCCGGTGTAGGTAAGAAGCTTACCGCTATAAATTTTGCGAAGGCGCTAAATTGTCTCGACCCGAAGGACGGCGGGCCTTGCGACCTCTGCAGCCGGTGTAAAAAAATAAACGGCGCAAACCATCCTGATGTATTTCTCATTGCCCCTGAAAAAGAGGATTCGAGTTTTGGCATTGATAAGATCAGGGGGATAATAAAGGATATAGGGTTGAAGCCCTACGAAGGCCGGAGGAAGGTATATATATTGGAAGGCGCAGGCGCAATGACGCCGGAAGCGCAGAATTCCATTCTGAAAACACTTGAAGAGCCGCCGTCAGACGCGGTCATTATCTTGATAGCGGAAAACCTTAACCATATCCTGACGACTATACAGTCGCGCGCGAGGAAGGTGGCCTTCTTCCCGCTCGGTGCATCGGTGGTGGAAAAGATCCTGGTCGACAGTCATGGGGTGGATCGTGAGCGCGCCGGGATACTTTCGCGTATATCGTCCGGGCTTTTGGGCAAGGCGCTGAAGTATAAAGACGAGGGATTCTTCGAGAAACGCCTGCGCATAATAGACGGGCTGCGTAATGAGTCGTTCTTCGATTCGGACTTTGACGGCGTCTCGAAATCGGACCTGAAGCTGTGCCTGGATGTTATGCTGACGTGGTACAGGGACATACTCGTAGTGAAGGCGCAAAATGAGTCCTCCAACGGCCCGGCGCTTGTCAATGTAGACAGGCAGGATGCAATACTGGCGGAATCGCGGCGTCTTGGTTTTGACAGGTTGAACAAAATAATAGAACAGATCGTTCTCACGGGCTCATTTTTGGAACAGAATGCGAATCCTAAACTTGCGATGAGCGTCCTCGGGATCGATCTTTAATGGGAGAGTCATGTACGAAGTCATTCAGATAAGATTGCGGGAAGCGGGAAAGATAACTTACTTCTCGCCGAACGGCATGAGGTTCAAGATAGGTGAATATGTCATAGTCGAAGCGGACAGGGGGCTCGATTACGGGCAGGTGCTCTCGGAGGTGGAGGCGGTACTTGATTCGGATATAGAAGAGCCGCCGAAGAAGGTCATCAGGAAGACGAACCCCTGGGACATGCACCAGATCGAAAAGAATAAGAAGAAGATACGCGAGGTGATGGACACCTGCGCTAAAAAGATACAGGAACGCAAGCTCCCGATGAAGCTTATCGATGCAGAGTTCTCTTTCGACCGTTCGAAGATCGTATTCTACTTCACGGCCGAGGGCCGGGTCGACTTTAGAGACCTTGTAAAGGATCTCGCGAATGTGTTCAAGACGAGAATAGAGCTTAAGCAGATAGGCGTGCGCGACGAAGCAAAGATACTGGGCGGGCTGGGCCCGTGCGGCAGGGCGCTGTGCTGTGCCACATACCTGAAAGATTTTGAGCCGGTAACAATAAAGATGGCGAAGGAGCAGAACCTGCCGCTAAATCCCACGAAGATATCGGGGCTGTGCGGGCGGCTCATGTGCTGTCTGGGTTACGAACATAAGACTTACAAAGAGCTTATGAAAGGGCTGCCGCACGCGGGTGAGGTCCTGAAGACAGAGAAGGGCCAGGGTAAAGTTATCAGCGTAAACGCGTTAAAACGCTCCGTTACCGTCGAGCTTGAAGACGGAACGTGGTTCGAGGTAAAGTATAAATGATATGAAGAAATTCTACGTCACGAGCCCTATATATTACGTCAATTCGAAGCCGCACATAGGGCATTCGTATACGCAAATCGCGTGCGATACGGTCGTAAGGTTCATGCGCCAGTCCGGCCATGAGGCATTTTTCATGACAGGGACGGACGAGCACGGCGAGAAGATCGAAAAGGCGACGGTAGAGCGCGGATTTGAACCGGGCGAAGAGCAGAAGTTTGTCGATGAGATAGCGCCGCTGTTCAAGAACCTATGGGCTGCACTCGACGTAAAATACGATCACTTTATCAGGACGACCGATCCGTCGCATGTCAAGACGGTCCAGGCGGTCCTGGAAAAGATGTATAAGAACGATAGGCTGTATAAGAAGGTTTATAAAGGGTGGTTCTGCACGCCTTGCGAAACATTCTGGTCCGAGGGTCAGGCGCCGGGCGGCATATGTCCGGAATGTAAAAGGCCCGTAGAGAAGCTGGACGAATCGAACTACTTTTTAAAGATATCCGAATACCAGAAGTGGCTCATCGACTATATCAATTCGAATCCTGATTTTATAAGGCCGGATTTCCGGAAGAACGAAGTCCTCGGTTTTCTCAAAGAGCCGCTGCATGACCTCTGCATAACAAGGCCGAAGTCCCGGATGAAGTGGGGCATCGAGGTGCCTTTTGACAGGGATTACGTTACGTATGTCTGGTTCGATGCGCTGATAAATTATATTTCCGGCATCGGATACCCGCACGACATGAAACGTTTCAATGAATACTGGCCCGCCGATTTTCATGTGATAGGCAAGGATATACTGCGCCACCACGCGGTATATTGGCCTATAATGCTGAAGGCGATAGACGTGGCCCCGCCCAAGGGAGTCTTTGCGCACGGCTGGTGGGTCATAAAAGGCGAGAAGATGTCGAAGTCGCGCGGCAATGTCGTGGATCCTGTGGACATGGTAAAGACATACGGTGTCGATGCGTACAGGTACTTCCTGCTTCGCGAGGTTACATTCGGACTGGATGGAACGTTCAGCGAAGAGATGCTGGTATCGAGGTTTAACAGCGATCTGGCGAACGACCTTGGCAACTTGTTGAGCCGGACGTTGTCTATGGTGGAAAAGTACTTTGGCGGTAAAGTTATCCACAAAAGTAGCCCAGGTTTAAACCTGGGCTACAATGTGGATAACTTGGCGGGTAAGCTGAAAGAAAAAGCGCTGGCGATCGGTGATGAATTGGAAAAGTCCATCCCGGAATTTGATTTTGTCGGAGCGCTTACGAAGATATGGGAAGTGATCAATATAGCCAATAAATATATCGAAGATTCAAAACCGTGGAACCTAGCCAAAGAGAAAAAGACCGAAGAGTTGGGCGTCATGATGTATAATCTTCTCGAAGTCCTGCGCATCACCGCAATATCGATCGCATCCTTCATGCCGGAGACCGCGAAGAATATCTGGGGCCAGCTAGGCATGCCGGGTGACATTGAAAGTGTAAAGACCTCCAGCATAAAAGAGTGGGGCGTGATGAAGGACGGCGCCTCTATAAAGAAGGCCAATCCATTATTCCCCCGGATAGAAACCAAGCCATAAACTGCCCAGCTTCCCAGGCATAAATTTTTCGACAACTTGAGATGGCGGAACTTTTGTGCGCCGCCTGAAGCGGCGTTTAAAATTTCGATACCTTATGGCGATATAGAAAGGACGCGAAAACTGGTCAAGAGCTTTGAGCTCTGCCAGGTTGAGCGGCCATCGAAATTTTACCGAGCAAATCGCATGCCTAATGCGATTTGCGCCCGCTGAAGGCGGCCACAAAAGTAACCGCCTGACTGAAACGGAAAATTTATGCCCCCAAATTCCGTTGACTTTAGATGACCTTTATGATACTTTATCCTCTTAATTCCGAATAGCCGATGCCGAATATAGATAAGAATCTAGACTCCATAAAGCAAAGAATGGCAAGCGCTTGCAAGAAGTCGGGCAGGCTTACCGAAGATGTTGAGCTGGTATGTGTGACCAAGGCAGCCTCGATCGAAGAGATAGGTGAGGCCTTAAGTCTGGGCGTGACCAATCTGGGCGAGAACAGGGTTAAGGATGCTTCGGCAAAATATGCCGTTATAGAAGACAGAGCAAAATGGCATCTTATAGGCCATCTCCAGACTAATAAGGCCAAAGATGCGGTTAAGATATTTTCGCTCATCCATTCGGTCGATAGCCTGCGGCTGGCTAAAGAGATAGACAGCCAAGCCGCTAAGATAGGTAAGGTGCAGGACGTCCTTATCCAGGTTAATGCATCCGGTGAAGAGGCGAAGTTCGGCATAAAACCGGGTGAGGCCGAAAGTTTTATTAAAGAATTGATTTTATACCGTAATATTAATATAAAGGGGTTTATGACCATTGCCCCCGAAGTCGAAGACCCTGAAACAGTGCGTCCGTATTTTCGCGCTTTGCGGGAACTGCGTGACAGGATTAATAATTTACGACTTACCACTTACGACTTACGACTTCTCTCAATGGGCATGACCAACGACTTCGAAATAGCGATCGAAGAAGGGTCGAACATGGTGAGGATCGGTAGGGCAATATTTGAGGTGATGCATGATAAAAGATAAGAAGATCGGGATAATCGGCTGCGGGAACATGGGCGAGGCGCTTCTGTCGAGGCTCTCAAACCTGGTCGAGAAGAGCACATCTCTGATGGTAAGCGAGACAGATACTGCCCGGCGCGACTACATACAGACGAAATACAAGATGATAGTCGAGATAGACAATAACGAGCTGGTGAAATTTGCCGACGTTATCATACTGGCAGTAAAGCCTAAAGATTTTGATAGCGTCTTAAGCCAGGAAGTATGCTGCGGCATTTCAAACAAGAAACTTCTAATATCGATAGCCGCAGGCATTACGACAAAATATATCGAGAAGATAGTTGGCAGGGATATGCCGGTCATTCGGGCCATGCCCAATATGGGCGCTTTAATAGGCGAGTCGATAACGAGCATAAGCAAAGGCTCCTCTGCCACCAGCTATGACATGGACACGGCGCGGGAAATATTCTCGACTATCGGAGACGTAGTAGAGGTCGACGAGAAATTGGTCGATGCCGTGACCGCCATATCAGGGAGCGGGCCGGCATATTTCTTTTATCTTGTAGAGGCGCTGATCGAGTCGGCCAGGGAGCTTGGTATAAGCGAAAAAGTGGCGAAGCAGCTTGTCGTTAAGACCGCTTTAGGAAGCGCAAAGTTGTTGGAAAGCCTAAAAGAGGATCCGGAAATTTTGCGCAAAAAGGTCACGTCAAAAGGCGGGACGACGGAAGCAGCCCTTAAGATATTTGAGAAGAAGGCAGTTAAGCGCATAATAAAGGATGCCGCGAAGGCGGCTCATGCGCGTTCCAGAGAGTTATCCACACAGTAGCCGACGTTTAAACGTCGGCTACTTACGGGAGATCATAAATGTTCGCGATAAGTAACCTGTTAATTGCTTTAGCTACGATCTGCGATTATGTCCTGACGATCATGAATTGGCTCATCATAATAAGGGCGCTCATAAGCTGGGTGAACCCTGACCCGTACAATCCGATCGTCCAATTCCTTTACAAGACGACGGAGCCGCTCTTGGCGCCGTTCCGCAGGTTGATGCCGGCACATTCGATAGGGCTCGACATATCACCGATATTCGCGCTTATATTCATATGGTTTCTGAAATTATTCCTGGTCAGGACATTGTTTGGACTTGCGGCGAGGTTCTAGTAAAACTCGAAAACCTGGGAGAGTAAATAAAAATGACTGGAAAGATAGGGATAATAGGCGGAAGCGGGTTCTACCATATTGACGGAATAAAGGACGTGAAGAAGGTTAGTGTAAAGACGCCATTCGGCTCGCCGTCGGATGATTTTATGATAGGGTCGCTTGGCGGCAGGGAAGTCGTATTCCTGGCGCGCCACGGCAAAGGGCACAGGATACTTCCGAGCGAATTGAATTACAGGGCAAATATCTATGGCATGAAGAAGCTGGGCGTTACCCGGATAATATCGGTATCGGCCTGCGGAAGCTTAAAAGAGGAGCTCGCGCCCCTCGACATAGTGATACCCGGCCAGTTTGTCGACAGGACTAATAAAGGAAGGGTGATGACGTTCTTCGGCGACGGCATCGTCGCGCACATACCGTTCGCGGATCCCGTATGCGCAGGATTATCGGAAGCGCTCGCTGAGGCCGGCCGGAAAGTCGGCGCCAGGATACATTTGGGCGGGACGTACGTCAATATGGAAGGGCCGCAATTCTCGACCAAGGCAGAGTCGAAGCTCTACAGGTCGTGGGGCATGGATATAATCGGCATGACGAATCTTGGCGAGGCGAAGCTCGCCCGCGAGGCCGAGATTTGCTATGCGACGCTCGCGTGCATAACGGACTATGACTGCTGGCGCATGGACGAGGTATCTGAGAGCGTGACGCTTGACATGATAATATCGAACCTGTTGAAGAACGTCGATGTGTCAAAGAACATACTGAAGACAGTGATCCCGGTGTTAGCAGAAGAGCGCTCATGTGCTTGCGCTACAGCTCTTAAGGATTCTATAGTAACGCGTCCGGAAGTCATTCCTGCGGCTGCCAAAAAGAAATTAAAATTGATTATTGGGAAGTATGTGAAATAAATGGAATATAAGAATACGCTGAATTTACCGAGGACGGATTTTCCGATGAAGGCAGACCTGCCGAACAAGGAGCCTGGTATCCTTAAAATCTGGCAGGATTCCGGTCTTTACGCCAGGATCCGGAAAAAAATGAAAGGCAAGACGCGGTTCGTCCTACACGACGGTCCGCCTTACGCGAACGGTTCCATCCACATGGGCCATGCCCTGAACAAGATCCTGAAAGACATCACGGTAAGATATAAGACGATGAGGGGTTTCGATTCTCCGTATGTCCCGGGATGGGATTGCCACGGCCTCCCGGTCGAACATCAGCTATTTAAAGAGCTGAAGATGACGAAGTACGATATCGACCAGGTTAAGTTCAGGGCCCTGGCGTACGACTATGCGATGAAATATGTCGCTATACAGAAGGAGGAGTTTAAGAGACTGGGCATATTAGGAGACTGGGAAAATCCCTACCTTACATTGTCCAAAGTATACGAATCCGAGATCGTCAGGTCTTTCGGCAAGCTTGTCGATAAAGGATATATTTATAAGGACCTTAAGCCGGTCAACTGGTGTACTACATGCGAGACCGCTCTTGCCGAGGCCGAAGTAGAATATGAAGATAAGACATCGCCTTCGATATATGTAAAATTCGAATCTGTCTATAATGACGAGCCTGCGCACTTTATTATATGGACGACGACGCCGTGGACGCTTCTTGCGAATGTCGCGATAGCGGTTAATCCGGATTTTGATTACGCGTTGGTGGAAGTTAAGGGGCCAAGGGAAAGATACATTATGGCAAAGGCTCTTCTTGAAAGCGCCATAGAAAAGTTCGGAATCAAGGATTATAAAATAATAGAGACTATCAGGGGCAAAGACCTCGAAGGGATGACCGCGCGCCATCCGTTCATCGACCGTAAATCCAAAGTAGTGCTGGCGGGATATGTTTCGATGGAAGAAGGGACGGGCTGCGTCCACACGGCGCCGGGCCACGGGCAGGAAGATTACATGACCGGTAAGAGGTATAAGCTTCCTACCGTAATGCCGGTAAATTCCAGGGGGAAGTTCGACGAGACCGCCGGTGAATTTAGCGGAATGGATGTTTATAAGGCTAATGCGCCGATAGTTGAACGGCTGAAATCATCGGGTAGGCTTGTTCACTCCGGAGAGGTAAGGCATTCGTATCCGCACTGCTGGCGCTGTAAAAGACCGATAATATTCAGGGCCACCGATCAATATTTTCTAAAGATCGACCACAAGGACCTGCGCAAGCACATGCTCGATGCGATAAAGTCCAAGGTCAAATGGATCCCCGAAGCGGGCGAGTCGCGTATAGCGTCCATGGTCGAAAACAGGCCCGACTGGTGCTTGTCGAGGCAGAGATACTGGGGCGTCCCTATAATCGCTTTCTACTGCAAGAATTGTAAAGAGGTTTTGCTCAATTCTAAGGCCATAGAGCATGTCGCAGCGCTTGTCGAGAAAGGCGGAGCCGATGTATGGTTCGTAAAGACCGAGGCAGAGCTTCTGCCGGGCGGTGCAAAGTGCAGGAAGTGCGGCAGTAAAGATTTTATCAAAGAGACGGACATTATCGATGTTTGGTTCGATTCGGGGGTGAGCCATCAGGCGGTCTTAAAGAGAAGCAAGGATCTCGATTACCCTTGCGAGCTCTATCTCGAAGGTTCGGACCAGCACAGGGGATGGTTCCAGTCGGCGCTTATAACAGCTATGAGTATCGACGGTGTCGTGCCGTATAAAAACGTGCTTACGCACGGGTTTGTAGTAGACGGCGCCGGCAAGAAGATGTCGAAGTCGATGGGCAATGTCATAACACCCGAGCAGGTGATGAAAAAGTACGGCGCCGATATCCTGCGGTTGTGGGTAGCGTCGAGCGACTACAGCGAGGACATCCGGCTTTCGGACGAAATATTGAATCGCCTCTCTGACGCTTACAGGAAGATAAGGAATACATATAAATACCTGTTGAGCAATCTATTCGATTTCGACCCGTTCAAAGACGCCGTGACTTATGGCGACATGCTCGAGATCGACAGGTGGGTCCTCTCGGGTCTCGCGTCTTTGGTAAAAGAGGCGGAGAAGAACTATGACACCTTCCAATTTCACAAAGTCTACAGGGACGTATACAACTTCTGCGTCTACGAAGTATCGTCCGTATATCTGGATATCCTGAAAGACAGGATGTACACCTGCAAATGCGATTCCAGGGAACGCAGGAGCGGCCAGACAGCGATGTATGAACTGTTGACGGGGCTCTTAAAGGTGATGGCCCCCATACTCTCGATCACTACCGACGAGGCGTGGAGATATGTGCCGCGCAAGTCGAAGGCCGATTCGATACATCTCGAGCCGTGGCCGCAGGGCGACGTCGAATACATTTTCGAGGAAAATTTAAGCCGGAAGTGGGCGCGCCTCATAAGCTTAAGAGAGGCGGTGTTGAAACGGCTGGAAGAGAAGAGGCAGTCGAACGAGATAGGGTCCAGCCTGGAAGCAAAGGTCATCCTGTCTACTGACGACGGCGATTACAAGAAGGTGCTCAAGGAGTATATGGATATGCTCAGGTATCTTTTCATAGTCTCCCAGGTGGAGGTAAAGAGCGCATCCGGCGAAAAGGGCGAATCGGGGATGAGCATGCCTGTGGCGATCCGCATAGAAAAGGCCTTGGGGACGAAATGCCAGCGCTGCTGGAATTATAGCGAAGACGTCGGACGGGACTTGGTCCACCCGACGCTTTGCGGAAGATGCGTTAAAACGGTCGAGCCGATCGGTAAAAAGTAAGGAGTTATAGGAGATGGCAAAATCGAAGAAAGTGAAAAGAACGAAGAAAGTGAAAATAGTGAAGATGGTAAAGAGGATCGCAAAGAAGAAAGAGGTCAAGCTGAAATTAAAGAAGATGCCGAAGGGGGAGCTCAAAATTTATAAGAAGCTCCTCTTGAAGGAGAGGGAGAAGGTCGGCGGCGGTCTGTCGCATATAACCGAGACGACGCTCAATAAATCGGCCAGGGAAGCATCGGGCGATCTCTCGGGATATTCGTTCCACATGGCGGACATGGCTTCGGACGACTACGAGAGGGAGTTTTCACTGGGCAGGGCTACGGACGAACAGAAGATGCTATACGCCATAGATGAGGCGATGAAACGCGTGGAAGACGGGACGTACGGAAACTGTCAACAGTGCAATAAACCCATACCGCGAACGCGGCTGAAAGCGCTTCCTTACACCGAGTTGTGTATAAATTGTCAAAAGGCCAATGAGGGCAAATGATATTTTTGGCAGCATCCTTCATCTTTTTGCTCGATAGGCTTACCAAAGGACTTGTGCTGGCGAAGATGGCTTTCGGGCAGTCGATAGAGGTATTGCCCGGGATATTCCGCCTCACGTTGGTAGCCAATAACGGAACGGCCTTCGGGCTCTTCAAGAACCAGAATATCGCGCTCGGCATCATTTCGGCCGTTATCGCGTCGCTCATAATCATATACGCCTTAAGGCATAAAAAGAAGATAGGCTTCGCAATGTCGGTCTCGCTCGGCCTGATATTGGGAGGCGCTACCGGGAACCTTTTTGACAGGATCTTCTACGGCCATGTGATAGATTTCTTTGACTTTCGCGTCTGGCCCGTCTTCAACGTGGCCGATTCCGCCATAACGGCCGGCACGGTAATCCTGGCGTTATATTATGTATCCCATCTTAATTAAAGCCGGAACTCTTGCCGTATACTCCTACGGCGTTATGATTGCCATAGGATTCGCGGCAGCCGCTTTTCTTATCTACAGGCGTTCATCGAAATTCGGCCTCGACCGCAACAGGATGGTAAACTTGTTGATTATCCTGCTTCTTTCCGGGATCTTCGGCGCGCGGGCTTTATATATATTCCTTAACCTCTCGTTCTATCGGGCCAATCCTTTAGAGATCATAATGCTTTCGAAAGGCGGGCTCGTATGGTATGGAGGATTTGCGGCCGCACTCATCGCTCTTGTATTTTATCTATGGGCCAACAAGCTAAGTTTCTGGCAGGTTACAGATCTCATAGTTCCTTACGTGGTTCTGGCCCAGGGCTTTGGCAGGATCGGCTGTTTCCTTAATGGCTGTTGTTACGGTATTCCGGTGAATACAGGCACTCCTTTTGCGGTGAGGTTTCCATTCGACGACACTTCGCGGCTCCCGTCCCAGCTCATTTCGGCCGCCGCGTTATTCCTCATATTCGTTATCTTAAGGGTCTGGCAGGACCGGCGCCGTTTCGAAGGCGAAATAGGCCTTGGCTATTGCATGCTATATTCATTCAAACGTTTCATCGTAGAGTTTTTAAGGGCGGACAACCCAAAGATATTATTCGGTCTCACGATTTCCCAACTATTGAGCATCGTGGTATTCATAATAGCTATGGCTCTATTCTTAAAGAAGGCGGGAGAATGGAAAAAGAGACCTTCCGTTTCGAAGTAGCCCCCGAGGACAGGGGAAAGAGGCTGGACAAATTTCTCGTAGAGAATATGCCAAAGGCTTTTTCCCGCGCATTTTTACAGAGGCTTATCGCCGACGGCCACATACGTGTAAATGGCGGCATTGCTAAGAATAACCACAAGCTTCGCTCAGGCGAATCGATAGACGTTTCCATCCCCCCGCCCGTCGAATCCAGAATAAAGCCCGAAGAGATAAAACTCGACATCCTTTACGAGGACGGCGATCTCCTGGTAGTCAACAAACCGCCTGGCATGGTCGTCCATCCTGCGCCGGGCTCCAGGTCCAGGACGCTCGTTAATGCGCTGCTTGCGCATTGCAAAAATTTATCGGGCATAGGCGGGGTGATGAAGCCGGGCATAGTCCACAGGATCGACAAGGACGTCTCGGGGCTTCTCGTAGTGGCAAAGACCGATCTGTCGCATCAAGGACTTGCCGGGCAATTCAAGGAGAAGACGGCTTCGCGAGTTTACGTCGCGGTCGTTAAGGGCGTCGTCCAGCTCGACAACGGGATAATAGACCTTCCTATCGGCAGGAGTGAGCGCGACAGAAAAAAGATGGCTGTGAATTTTGAACATTCGAAAGAGGCTGTGACGAGATATAAGGTATTGGAAAGATTCAAGTCCGCCTCGATCCTCGAAGTCACTCTCGGGACGGGAAGGACGCACCAGATAAGGGTCCACCTTTCCTATATAGGCCATCCGATCCTGGGTGACATTAAATACGGCACTAAGAATGAGGCCATTACGAGGCCTGCGCTCCACGCAAAATCACTTGCATTCATCCATCCCGTCACGAATAAGGCAATGAAATTCACGACAGAGCTCCCGAAAGATATTAAAGTTCTGATAGAAAAACTGAAAAATTCCTGATAGAATAAATCATATGGAACCGATGAAGTTGAAACCTTCTAAAGCCCTTTCGGGGAGGATCATCCTTCCCGGCGATAAGTCTATCTCCCACAGGGCTGTGATGGCCGGCTCGCTCGCTAAAGGAATAACAACAGTCCGGGGTATTCTCGACTGCGACGATTGCAATTACACGATTCAAGCTTTCAAGGCGATGGGTGTGCGGATCGCAAAAGAAGGCGACTCCACAACGATAGAAGGTAACGGTCTAAGAAGCCTCTCGGCGCCGGATAAAGATATCGGTCTCGGCAGCTCCGGGACGAGCATGCGGTTATTGGCCGGAATTCTGGCGGGACAGGATTTCAAAGCTACTCTTACTGCCGATAAATATCTATCGGTCCGGCCGATGAAGAGGGTAATCGAGCCGCTCTCGATGATGGGCGTCGATATAAAAGGCGCCGCAGGCGGTTATCCGCCGCTTCGGATAAAAGGCGGCAGCGTAAAGCCGATACACTACAAGATGCCGATATCCAGCGCGCAGGTGAAATCGGCAATCCTGTTTGCAGGATTATATGCCGACGGCATTACCATGGTGGAGGAGGCGTCAAAAACGCGCGACCACACCGAAAGGATGCTTAAATATTTCGGCGCCCGGATCGATGTAGACGGCACGAAAATTTCCTTGAAAGGAAACACAGAGCTCTCCGCCCGGTCGTTTGAAATACCCGGCGATATTTCCAGCGCCAGCTTCTTCATGGCGGGCGCCATCCTTCTCAAAGGTTCTAAAATCAGAATAGAAAAGGTCGGAGTCAACCCTACCCGCGCCGGCATCCTCGATATTCTTGCACGGATGGGCGCAAGAGTAAAAGTTGCAAACAAGTCGGACCTGTTCGAGCCGGTGGGCGATATCGAAGTTGAATCCGGCGGGATTTTACGCGGGGTATCGATCGACGAAGATATGGTGCCCGCGGTAATAGATGAACTTCCCATTCTTTTTGTTCTCGCGAGCCTCGCAAAAGGCAGAACAGTGATAAAAGGCGCCGGGGAGCTTAAGGTAAAGGAGACCGACAGGATAAAATCTATGGTCGGCAACCTGTCTTTAATGGGCGCCGCGATCCGCGAAGAGAAGGATGTTATTGTTATAGACGGAGTTGACGTTCTTAAGGGTTCAGGAAGCTTAAAGAGTTATGGCGATCACAGGACCTGCATGGCCATGGCTATAGCAGCGCTTACGGCAGAAGGCGAGAGCCGGATAGACGATATCGAGTGTGTGAGTAAATCATTTCCCGGGTTCTTTGCTGTACTGGAGGGGCTTAAGTGATACTATGAATGACCGGCCCATGCATACAAAAAGTCTTGATATCGCTTACATAGACGAGCTTACAGGCGTCTACAACAGGCGGTTCCTCAACAAGTTTCTCACCGAAGATTTCGATAAGTTTAAAAAAATTGCCATATTCATGATGGATATCGATGGTTTTAAAAGAATTAATGACAAGTACGGCCATCTCGAAGGCGATGCGCTGCTTGTCTCTTTCTGCAGCGCTGTCAAGGAATCGATAGCCGATAACGGGATAGTCATGCGTTATGGCGGCGATGAATTTTCGGTAGTTTTAACGGAAAAGACCGAGGAAGATGTTTTGCAGATCGCGGAAAAGATAGTGATGGATCTTTCGTCCAAGCCCCTTAAAGGAAAGAGCGGAGAGCTAAAGCATGTTGTTACCACAAGTTTAGGCGTAGCCTTCTATCCCGCAGATGCTAAAAGAGCGCAGGAGCTGCTCAATAAGGCGGACGAAGCGCTCTATTCTTCAAAACGCGCTGGAAAGAATCGGGTAACTATATGCCGGCAGATCGCCGAAGAAGTGAGCGCGTTAAACGAAGCCATGAAAGAGCTCTCATCGCCGCGGTTCGTAGACAGGAGGGAAGAGCTGGCTTCCCTGAAAGCCGTATTCAATGAAAAGAACAGGACGAAAGAGCGCTCGGTATTGATCGCAGGCGTTAAGGGCATCGGAAAGTCCAGGCTCCTGGACGAGTTTTTAAGATATGCGGCCGAAAAAAAGGCGTCGATAATGAGATTAAGAACCGCGGAATATGACTCGAACCGGCCCTACGGGATCCTGGCGGACGGCATAATAGATTATCTTAAAAATTTTCCGCGACAAGAGCGCGGAAAGATCTTAAACAGTATCAGTGGAGACGAGGCCGCGGAGCTTGTAAATTTTTCACCTGCCTTTAAAGATTTTATTTCTGCCGATAAAACTGCTCATGCCGCCGAGACCGATACCAGGAGGAGGTTCAATCTATTCAACGGTCTCTCCAAAGTTTTCAATGAAATAACCGGCGGCGGGGTATTCATATTGGCAATAGATGATCTTCACCGGATAGACCTTGCAAGCCTGGGCCTGATAACTTATATTTTGAAAAACAAGGAGACCGGATTATTTTTATACGCCACGGTACTTGAGGATAAATCGTTTCAGAGCGATATCCCATTACGCAAAGTCCGGCTGGATCCTTTAACCAAAGACGACGTCAAAAGTATTATTGCAACAGCGTTCGGCAATATCGAACTGGATGCGGGCTTTCTGGATATGTTTTATAAGAAGACATCGGGCAATCTTCTTTTCATTACAGAAGTGCTGAAACTGCTGATAGACAGAAAGCAGATATATTTCAGAGACGGGAAATGGCACCTGACCGCAAAAAAGGAGAGGGCGATACCTTCTTCTCTCGAAGAGACCGAGATGGCCCGCTTCGAAAAATTTGATGAGGGGGAGCGGGAGATAATGGTGGATGCAGCGCTCCTGGGCGATAATTTTAATCTGGATACGTTGAAAAAAGTGTCCGAGAAGAGCGAGGCGTATATCCTGGATGCCATAAATACCGCCGATAAGCTTGGCCTTGTAAAATCGAAGGCGGCATTCGATGCGATGAACTTCGGATTTGTAAACAGCCAGATAAAGGACCTGCTTCGCACCCTCGCCGGCACTTTAAAGGCCAGGCAGGCGCATAAAAAGATAGCCTCGGTCCTGGAAGGTTACCACAGTGCCGAGGCGGGCGTATCGGCCGGAGAAGTTGCCGCGCATTATAAACTGGCCGGCGAAGAAGAGAAGGTCCGCTCTTATGCAAAGAAACTATCGGAACTGACTGCACGCGTCTATTCTCCGGAAGAGATGCGTGCTTACCTGGAGAGCTTGCCGGCCGATGTCACTGCGCCCTCGGTCGAAGAGATGCTCGAGAAACCTCTCAGTAAAGAGAGCAAGGCAATATTGCCGGACACTGCGCTCGCATTGCGCGGCGCTATTGAGCTGGCGATGCTCTATCCTCCCAATAATCAGGCCAGGATCGAGCATAAAGGCGAAGCATATAAGCAGCTGAGCAGGATCCTTGCTAAAGATAAGAGCGTGACATTCAGCGTTGCGGAGAATCAATTACTGATCAATGGGGAAGAGCTCTCAAGTAAGAGGTCGAGAAATACCGTAGGAGCAACATTTGTGAAAGCCCTTTCGGGCCACAGGATAAACAGCATTACCTTTAAACATGGGATGAGCGAATATGACCTTGGTTTTTTCCTGGAAGCCCTGACTAAGAAGGAGGCCGAGCTGGTCAAGGCGGGTGGGTTTTCAAAAATGTTCGCGGCGGCCAACGTGCTCTCCATAAAAATAGACCAGGTGCGTTATGAAAAAGCGCACAAAGCCGCTGCGATGTTCAGATATCCGGCGCTTCAGGATTTTTTGGCCGGCATGGAAAAGATCCCGGAAGACAAGCCGAAATCCCGTGAAGAATTGAAAGAGACGATAGACTCGCTTTACGGCGTGATGAAAGAGACCGAAGGCGACCAATCCGGTTTAGACGAAAAGATAGCGCTTATCCTGGATTCTCTGGACAGGCTGGGCTGGCCGCTTGCCGACTTAGAGCCGGATTTGCAGGAAGAGTTGCTTGCAAGAGGGTTATCCAAAGAAGATGCGGCGAAATTATTGAAGAACGCTCTTCATGAAAAATCGGTAAAAGAGTTGTTTTCGGAAGAATTTCTGAGAAATGTGCTGGGTCCGAATTTTAATGAAAATATCGCTTTCGACGCCAGGTCGGTAACTGAGGGCTTACTTGACAAAAAGAAGGAAGATGCTATCCTGGCGCTCGCTCAAGCGTTGCTAAAGGAAGCCGCAGCCTCGGACAAAGAAAGATTGCGTTTGATCGCGAAGGAACTCGCAGATCTTATAGGCGTTATCCTCTCCAGGGAAAAATACAGCCTTCTTGAAAAATTCGTGCCGCATATCCCGCAAGTTCTATTTAAAGATGAAGATACGCGGATATCTTCTTTGATCTCGGCCCCATTTATCGAGATATTTGAGAAAGAGGAGTTGGCCAAAGATCCGTTCGGATCATATGTTAAAAAGAGAAAGGCGGCGCTGGTGATGAAGGCCCTGGGGCCGGTAGCAATTTCCGGTCTAAGCTTTAGGCTGTCTGAACAAGACCCGAAGAGGCTCAAGAGCATTCTTGCCATGGCAGGCTATATGGGGGACAAGGCTATTGTTCCCGGGATGGCGGTCCTTGTTAAGCATCATGATCAATCGGTGAAGGAGGAGCTCATTAGGGTTTTACAGAGACTCGGAGGCATTGAGAGCGTTAGAGTACTGATCGAGCTTCTTGCCTATACGAAAGAGGAATTATATAAGATTGTGATGATCACGCTAACGGATATGTGCGATGAGAAGACAGTGCCCGAATTGGAAAAACACTTATCGGATCCAAGGGTAGGGGCCAGCGTAAAAAAGATTATAAGCTACATAAGAAAAGAACCAGACTCAAGTTTTGTTTGACATAGTTAACGCTTTTTGTTAATATCTCACGATAGGGCCTCGGTCGGAGACCTCGGCACTTAGCAAACACCATGGCTTAATAAACTTGGAGACCATATGAATCTGAAAGGATTGTGGCGCAGCGGGGCGAAATTATATAATGAGATTTTGGGGCTATTTTCCAATGACATGGGAATAGACCTTGGCACCGCAACGACGCTCGTCTACCTGAAGAACCAGGGCATAGTCCTTTGCGAGCCGTCCGTGGTTGCCGTCCAGGCCGGCACATCCAATGTTATTGCGGTCGGCGAAGAAGCGAAGAGGATGCTTGGCAGGACCCCCGGTAATATCGTCGCCATCCGGCCGATGAGGCACGGCGTCATAACGGATTTTGAAATATCGGAAGCGATGCTCCGGTACTTCATCAAGAAAGTCAATTCAGCAAAACCCCTGGTACGTCCGAGAATAGTAATAGCTATCCCCTCCGGCATAACCGAAGTAGAAAAACGTGCGGTAAAGGATTCGGCCCTCCATGCGGGAGCCCGTGAAGTATTCATGATAGAAGAGCCGATGGCGGCTGCTATCGGAGTAGGGCTGCCTATCCAGGAACCTTCCGGCAACATGATAATCGATATTGGCGGCGGCACTACAGAGATGGCGGTAATTTCGCTTGCCGGCGTGGTATTTTCTAAATCCGTGAGAGTCGGCGGCGATGAGCTCGACGAAGCGATCATAAATTATCTAAAGAAGAATTATAACCTGATGATAGGCGAGAGGACTGCCGAAGAGATAAAGATAAAGATCGGCTCGGTCTATCCTTTGGAAGAAGAGCTGAAGATGGAAGTAAAGGGACGCGACCTCGTAGCGGGGCTGCCCAAGATGGTCACCGTTACGAGCGAAGAGATAAGGGAAGCGATGTCGGAGCCGATAGCTCAGATACTCGAAGCGGTCAGGATAACGCTCGAGAGAACGCCGCCCGAACTTTCATCCGACCTGATCGAAAAGGGCATAGTCCTTGCCGGCGGCGGATCGCTCTTGAGAGGCATAGACAAACTCATTTCCGAGGAGACGGGGCTGCCGGCGCATCTGTCGGAAGACCCGATGACCGCGGTAGCTCTCGGCACCGGAAAAGTTCTTAGCGAGATAAAATATCTTAAGAAGGTCACGGTATCCCCGCGTCTTGAACGATAGTAACGATCAAACATTTCTAATGTGCGCAAGCCAAAAAGAAGAATACTCACAGTTCTCGTAATAATCTTTTCCCTCATAGCCATAATCGCAACTTCTAAATCGATAACGAATCCCGCAAGAGTAAAAGCGGTAGACGCGATCTCTCCTTCCCTGAAGGCAGTCCATTCGGCCTTTGCCTCTATAAGCAATATCCTGCCTTTCTCATCCCTTAGAAGGGAGAACCGCCTTTTACGTGACAGGATAAATCTGCTCAACAGGAAGATAGAAGAGCTTAAAATAGTGGCGAGCGATAACGACAGGCTTAAAGAGCTGCTCGCTTTCCGCAAAATGATCCCTTACCTTACCATACCTGCCCAGGTCATCGGCAGGGATCCGTCCAATTGGTCAAATTCGATAATCATCGACAAGGGTGTAAATAACGGAGTGCGGCAGAACAGGGCCGTCCTTTCGACTAAAGGGCTGGTTGGAAGGCTGGTAGAGGTAGGCAGGCAATCCGGCAAGATACTTCTCATTACAGATCCTAATTCCAAAGTCGGCGTCATGATACAGAGGAACAGGCACGGCGGCATATTGATAGGCTCCCCCGACGGCCGCTGCAAGATGGTATATATAACGCTCGATTCGGATATCGCGCCGGGCGATAAAGTTATAACGGCCGGATTCGGCACCATATTCCCGAAGGATATAATGGTAGGCGAAGTGATAAGCGTCGATAGGGAGCCGGGCCGTCTATATAGAACGGCGATCGTAAAGACCGCGGAAGACCTTTCCAGGCTTGAAGAGGTATTGTGTATAAAATAGGCAGGACTCAAATATATCTTATACTATTGGCCGCGCTTGCGCTGCAGGCCGGGCCGCTCGGGTACGTAAGGATATCGGGCGCCAGGCCGGACATTCTTTTGGCTTGCGTCGTATTTTTCGGGCTGTTCCTGGGGCCGGCTGCGGGATTTGAGTCAGGGCTCGCGGCAGGATTGCTGAAAGATATATTTGCGCTCGATTTTTTCTGGATAAACGCGCTTATTCTTGGCGTGACCGGACTTTTTGCAGGAGGTGTAAGCGCAAAATTTTTTAAAGAGTCGAAGAGGACCGAGCTCTTGATCGTCACCGTATTTAACGCATTCGCGATGTCGATCCATTTTTTGATAGTTTCGATACTGCCGGGCCCGCTTGCGCTCGAGTTCGGAGAGTTTTTTTTAAGCTCCGTGATACCCGCATCGATATACACCGGGGTCCTGTCTGTCCCGGTCTACCGCTGGCTTATCTCGTTCTATAATCTGAAAGAGACGGAAGATTATCTGTGAGGAACAGGATACCGATAGTAACGATCACCGTTCTCTTTGCACTGCTTGGCCTGGGAATCTTCTACACCCAAATAATAAGGTACGGATACTACTCGCGCCTTTCTAAGAACAATTCGATAAGAGTGATCCCGATCAACGGCCCGCGCGGCAATATTTTCGACAGGAACGGCGCCGCGCTTGTCTCCAACAGGCTGTCTTTCGATGCCGCGATCGTTTACCGGGAATTGAATAACAAGCCGAAATTCATACGCTTCATGAGCGAGACATTGAAGATGCCGAGAGGCGATATCGCCCGCTCGCTCGAGAAGGCAAGCCGTAAACCGTATACGCCTGTCACTATACTGGAAGATATCGATAAGGAGAAGGCGTTTACGCTTGAAGAGGCGAGCTTCGATATCGACGGCTTTACGATAGAGACAAGGTCGAAGCGCGATTATCTCCATAGCAATATAGCCAGCCATATATTCGGGTATTTGAGCGAGATAACCGAGCCGGAGCTGGAAGACTTAAGGGACTATGGTTACAGGGCAAGGGACCTTATCGGAAGGTCGGGAATAGAAAAGTATTACGAGACGTATCTTAAAGGTGTCGACGGCGGCACTCAGATGGAAGTCGATTCGCGGGGGCGACAGACGAGAGTGCTGGGCCTTAAAGAGCCGTCGAGCGGTAAAGACCTTTATCTTACGGTGGACCTTTCCCTTCAAGCGGCTTGCGACAAGCTGCTCGGCGAACGCAAAGGCGCCGTTATCGTGATGAACCCAATGACGGGAGAGGTGCTGGCTCTTGCAAGCCACCCATCGTTCGATCCCAACGTTTTTGTAAAACCGCAATCTCAAGACCAGAGGGTGGCGTTATTGACTGATAAGATAGGCAGGCCTCTTTCTGATAGGGCCATATCGGGGCTCTATCCTCCGGGCTCGGTCTTTAAGATAGTGACCGCATCCGCGGCGCTTGAAACGAAGAGGATAAGCCGGAATACCCATTTTCTCTGTACCGGCTCGTATAGGCTGGGCCGATCGAAATTTGACTGTTGGAAAGAAGGGGGCCACGGGCTTCAGGGCCTCGAAGAGGCGCTCATGAATTCATGCAACGTCTTCTTCTACAATACCGGCAAAGCCGCCGGCGTTGATGCGATAGAGGCATACGCAAATCTTTATGGGTTCGGTCAAACCACCGGCGTAGATCTTCCCGATGAAGTCAGGGGTATAGTGCCCGGAAGGGCATGGAAGAAATTTTACAGGAAGCTCGCCTGGTATGAAGGCGAGACGATCAATTACGCGATAGGCCAGGGTTATCTATTGGTTACGCCAATACAGGTTCTGGAGATGACAGCGATAATCGCCAATAAAGGGAGCTTTGTCAGGCCTTTCATAGTAAGACGCGTCGGTGATGAAGTCATGCAGCCGGCCAAGCCGAGGCCGCTGGGGCTAGAGACCGGCACGATAGACCTTATAAGGCATGGGCTATATGAAGTCATTAATAATGAGAACGGCACCGGAAGGCGCGCGAAGGTTGACGGCGTCGTTGCCGGCGGCAAAACCGGCACTGCCGAAAATCCTCTGGGGCGAACCCACGCCTGGTTTTCCGGGTTTGCGCCGTTCGATAACCCGAAGATATGCGTCGTAGTTTTTCTGGAGCACGGCGGCAAGGGCGGAATAGGTCCGGCGGATATCGCGCATGGCATATTCGAAGAAGCGAGGAAGAAAGGGTACATTTGATGCTCGGGAGAAAAGGGTATAAAGATTTTGATAGGCTGATCCTTGCAGCGAGTTTTCTGATCTTCGCGTTCGGCATCATCGCTATATATAGCGCTACCAAATCCAGGGCCCTTCCTCTGGCTGAAAGCTTCTACTTCAGGCAGATCAGCTGGATGGGTATAGGAGTTCTTTTGTTGGTATTGTCGGTATCGATATCTTATCAGCGGTTTATCGATATCTCGTATGTATTGTACGCCTTGAATATCATTCTTCTGGTCCTCGTACTCGTCGCAGGCCATGTGCGTCTCGGCGCCCAAAGATGGTTTTCAGTAGGCGGATTCGCTTTTCAACCGTCCGAATTCATTAAACTGACGCTGATACTTGCATTGGCAAATTACGCCGGAAATAAAAAAGACGCTATGTCCGAATTTAAAAATTTGATCATTCCATGCATTCTGGCAGGTATCCCGTTTGTATTGGTCCTGTTGCAGCCGGACCTCGGCACCGCGCTTCTCCTGGTTCCGATATTTCTTACCGTAATGATTATGAGCGGGGTAAGGCTCAGATATATTATAGGTATGATCGCCGTGGGTATTGCCGGTCTTCCGGTATTCTGGCATTTTTTACGCGATTATCAGCGTCAGAGGCTGCTGGTATTCATAAATCCGAACATCGATCCACTCGGGGCGGGCTATACAATAATACAGTCGAAGATAGCCGTCGGTTCCGGCGGGCTTCTCGGAAAAGGATGGCTTAGCGGTACGCAGAACCAGCTGAATTTTCTTCCCGAGAGGCATACCGACTTTATCTTTTCGGTAATAGGGGAAGAGTGGGGATTCCTGGGCGCGATGGGGCTGGTGCTCTTGTACTTCTTCATCGTAAAGAGGGCTTTTAATATATCGATGCTGACGAGTGACGCATACGGCAGGGCAATCGCTTCGGGCGTGGGGGTGATGTTGGCTTTGCAGGTCATCATCAATATTGCCATGACGATAGGGATGATGCCTGTTGTCGGCATCCCGCTTCCTTTGGTCAGTTACGGCGGCTCATCACTTGTCACTACCGTCATCGCGATCGGTCTACTGCTCAATGTCGGCATGCGCCGCTCCACGTTTTAAATTTTTCGATCCCGAGAGGAATCCCCTCTCGGGGTTGTGCCTCGCAGGGACGCGCGATTTTTAACCATGTAAAAATCGCGCTCCATAAAATTGTCCGGACCCTGCCGGCCAATTTTAAGGCCCTGCTCGGCACGAACCCCTCGGGGGACCCCTTCAGCCGGAATCGAAAAATTTTTAACCGACAGTTTTTGAGCACAAACTAAATAAACTGGTTCACTAGTAGAATAAGATTAGTGAGTGATTAAATAGAGTTAAACGAACATTTTTGATTAGTGCTGCTACAAGGCTTTAATCAGGACTGATACTGAGTGAACGAAATTTTGCGTCAAGCGAAGGCACCACCCAAAAGTAAGTGCCTTCACGAAATTAAAAATTTAGATGAGTGAGCGGTAGGATTATATGGATAATAAAAAATTAGAAGAGTTGCTACTGACAGTACAGAAGCCCGGACGGTATGTAGGGGGCGAATGGAACTCTGTTAAGAAAGAATGGACGGCCGAGCGCGTTAAATTCCTGCTGGCATTTCCCGATACTTACGAAGTCGGGATGAGTAATCTAGGGATAAAGATACTCTACGGCATCCTTAATGACCGGGACGACTACCTATGCGAAAGAGTGTTTGCGCCGTGGAAAGATTTTGAAGCGGTCTTGCGCAGCAACAGTATTGAGCTCTTCAGCCTGGAATCGCGAAGACCGATAAAAGAATTCGACATCATAGGCTTCAGCCTGCCCTACGAGCTATGCTATACGAACGTTCTTAATATCCTCGATCTCGGCGGTATTCCAAAAATGAGTTCGGATAGAATAGGTAACGATCCGTTAATCATAGCTGGCGGCCCCGCCTGCTTCAATCCCGAACCGATGGCAGATTTTTTTGACGCGTTCGTTATTGGGGACGGAGAAGACGTAGTATTGGAGATTGCAGAGTTATACAAGAAATATAAATACGAAATACGAAATACGAAATACGAACGACAAAAATTATTGAGACAACTGGCAGGTATCAAAGGCGTATACGTGCCGTCGTTATATAAAGTCTCGTACAATACCGATGGGACAATCAAGGAATTCGCTCCGTCGGAGACAGGCGTGCCGGACAGGATAGAGAAACGTGTCGTCAAAGACCTCGATTCCGCATTTTATCCGGCCGGTCAGATCGTCCCGAACATACAGGTGGTCCATGACAGGATAGCGATAGAGATAATGCGCGGATGCAAGCATGCCTGTTCGTTCTGCCAGGCGACCACGATCTACAGGCCATGGCGCGAGAGGTCGAAAGATAAGATCCTCGAGCTGGCAAAGAAAGCCTATGCGATGACCGGATATGACGAGATATCCCTTCTTTCGCTTTCGAGCGTCGATCATTCGCAGCTAAAAGCGATGATCGAAGAGTTGAACGCGGAATTCTGTCCCAAGTCCGTCTCTCTTTCTGTCCCGTCACTACGGATAGAGGACGCTATTGAAGATCTTCCGGCGTTGATCTCGAAAGTTAAAAAGTCAGGGCTTACATTTGCGCCGGAAGCCGGCAGCGAAAAGTTGAGAAAGTCTCTCAATAAGAATATCGATATGGAGAAACTGTTCAAGGCCGCTTCCGGTTCGTTCAGGGCGGGGTGGCGCCATGTAAAACTTTATTTTATGATAGGATTGCCGGGCGAGGAAGATAGCGATATCCTAAGAATAGCCGAACTCATATATAAGGTATCGGACCTAAGGAAGGAGATAGGCGGTAAGGCGGCACAGGTTACTGCCAGCGTAAATCCGTTCATCCCCAAGGCCCGTACTCCGCTTGAGCGCTCGGCGATGGACAGCATTGAGACTCTTGAAAGGAAGAAGGATGTCTTGAGGAAGGCTGTAAAGTCAAGATTCATCGAACTCGATTTTCATTCATCAAGCGCGAGTCTTCTTGAGGCAGTCTTCGCGCGCGGAGACAGGCGCCTTGCCTCAGCCGTCCTTGATGCATGGAGGCGCGGCGCCAGGTTCGACGGATGGAGCGAGGGCTTTGATTTTAATATATGGGCCTCATCTTTTAAGGACTCAAAGGTTGATCCGGCGTTTTACGCTTCAAGAGCCAGGGGGGCGGGCGAAATCCTTCCCTGGTCAAGAATCCTTCCGTAACCATCCTGCCGGACATTATTTTTTAGAAATTTTGGACAAATATTAAAGTATATAGTATACTCTAATAGAATTATCATTATCCTTTGGCTATAATGCTGCAACGAACCGGGGGTGTAACCATGGGTCTATTCAATAGGGTGACGATGCTCCATAAGGGCCTTAGGTATAAGTTGCTGCTGGCCTTCAGCCTCATGTCGATAATACCGCTCCTTGCCTGCGTCTACTTAGTCAGTTTATATATATTTCCGCAAGTCGAATCACTTACCGGCGCCAGCTTCATAATATTAGCGTCTATAATAATAGCGCTCCTGGGACTCTTCCTGGCCAAGGGACTCGTCGATCCTGTCATAGACATGGCCATAGAGGCAAAGATCATAGCCAGTGGTCAATATGACAGAAGTTTGAATATATCGGCTGATGATGAAGTCGGCAACCTCGCAGTATCCATAAATGCGATGACCCAGAAGATAAAGTCCAATCTCGACGAACTGAAGACATACGGTCAAAAGATGAAAGAGATAAACACCGACGTGCATAAAAAGGTGCTCGCGCTGTCGAGCCTATTACAGATAGGGGATGTCATATCCTCCGGGTCGATACAATTGGAAGAGCTTCTCGAGATGGCCGTGGAAAAGGCTACGCTCATTTTTGAGGAGGGCTTCAGTGTCCTGTGCCTGTCAAAGGACGCAGAAGGAGATTTTATACCGAAGGTAGCCTGCGGCCTGGTTGATGAAAAACTCGAGAATATATGCATAAGGAGAAAAGGGCGCGGGATGCTGGAGAGGTCGCTCGAGACGCGTTCGGTTATGTCGATAGATAAGACCGCAAAACCGTCAAGGGATGCCGAAGAAGTGCTCTCTTCATTCAACATAAAGAACATACTGGCGATACCCGTCTATTCCGGCAGGAGCAATTTCGGCATGCTGATCATGGGCAGCCGCGCCGATGATTACAAATTTAAGTCCGAGGACGTCGAGCTTGCGAAGGTCTTCGCCAAACAGATCACGATAGCGATCGAAAACGATATGCTGAATAAGAAGACCGAAGAGCTCGCGATAAAAGACGACCTGACCGATCTTTACAATAAGAACTTTATACTCTCGAGGCTTGCCGAAGAGATAAAGCGCGCAATATTCTATCAGCGGCCGTGCTCCCTGGTCGTTTTCGGGATCGACGATTTCGCAAAGTTCCGCTCGGAACACGGCGAACTCGTGACCGAAGAGGCGCTTAAGAAGATAGGAAAGATCATAAAAGATAACCTGATGCCCATAGGTAAGGCGGCGAGGATAAGCGGGGATGAGTTCGCGATACTTTTGCCGGAAAAGAACAAGAGGGAATCGTTCGAGATCGCCGAGGAGATAAGAAAGAAGATAGAGTCGTCAAGCGCGCTGAAGAACGGGCACCCAGCTTTGACGGTTAGTGCCGGCGTCGGCGAGAACCCGCTTGACGGAGCGACGGGCGACGAGCTCTTCAAGAAGGCCATGGAAATGCTTAACGAGGCGCGTGCCTCAGGCAAAAACAGGGTCGCTATCTGAAGATTGTGTAATGTGTAAAGTGTAATGTGTTATGGAGAATAAAATGGCAAAGGACATCGATAAATATATAAAGGTTATGGTAGAGAAGGGCGCATCCGATATACACATAACGGCCGGTTCGCCGGTCCATATAAGGGTGGATGAGGTGCTGATCCCTGTCGATGACAACGTCATTTCTGCGGAAGAATCTAAAGAGCTCATCTATAGCATGCTGTCGAACGAGCACAAAGAAAAATTCGAACGGGAGCTGGAACTTGACATGTCGTTCGGCGTAAAAGGGGAGGGCCGTTTCAGGGTAAACGTATTCAAGCAGAGGAACACGGTGGCCTCTTCGATAAGGATGATACCTTATGACGTGTGGTCTTTTGAACAATGCGGCCTGCCGACCGACATCGTCCTCGATTTTTGTAAGAGGCCGAAAGGGCTTGTGCTGGTAACGGGGGCTACGGGCAGCGGAAAATCTACGAGCCTTGCTTCGATGGTGAACTGGATAAATGCGAACAGGCAGTGCCATATAGTGACGATAGAGGATCCGATAGAGTTTATCTACAAGAATAAGAAGGCTATCGTAGAACAGCGTGAGGTCTACAGCGATACCCATTCGTTCGGCGCTTCATTAAAGCATGTCTTGCGGCAGGATCCCGACGTGATCCTTATAGGCGAGATGAGGGACCTTGAAACGATCGAATCGGCGCTGATCGTGGCCGAGACGGGCCATCTCGTCCTGGCGACGCTTCACACCTCGGACTGCGTGCAGACGATAAACAGGATAATAGACGTCTTCCCTTCGCACCAGCAGCAGCAGATAAGGACCCAGCTCTCTTTTGTTCTGGTAGGAGTCCTGTCGCAGCAGCTGATACCGAAAGCGGGCGGTAAGGGCCGAACCCTGGCGGTCGAGGTATTGGTAGTTAATCCTGCGGTCAAGAGCCTTATCCGGGAATCGAAGGCTCACCAGATATATTCTGTCATACAGACGTCGCAAAAAGACGGAATGAAGACTATGAACCAGTCCTTGTATGATTTGTATATGAAAAAGGCCATTTCTTACGAAGATATGATGGACCGGACGGCTGACCGGGACGACCTGAAGCGGTTATTCAAAAAATAGGTATATGATATGCCGTCGATGAAACGGATAATTTCGAAACAACTGGGCGAGCTCCTCCTCGAACGCGGTGTAATAAACGAGGCGCAGCTTGAGAAGGCGCTCAAGATACACAGGGAAAAAGGCGGCCTGATCGGGCAGATCTTCGTAATGCTGGGGTTCGCGAAGGAGGAAGAGATAGCGCAGGCCCTCACGGTGCAGTACGGATTCCCATACCTTCCGCTCGATTGCTACGATATAAGCGCCGAGGCAATAAAGCTGATCCCGGAAAATGTAGCGCTTCAGTACAACCTTGTTGCCATAGATAAGATAGGCGATCTCCTGACGATCGCCATGTCGAACCCGCTCAACTATCAGGCCGTCGAGGATGTCGAGACGCTGACCAAATGCAAGGTGCAGGTCTTCGTCAGCACCATGACCGACATAGCTAACGCCATAAAAAAATGCTATCCTAAGAAATGATACCCGAACTTAAACACAAGCTCACCAAGATACTGATAGATAAAGGCATCCTGAGGCAGGGTGATCTCGACAAGGCGCTCGCCCTGCAGAGGGATAAAGGCGGTTCTTTAAGCGATATCCTCGTTTCTCTCGGATTGATCACGAGAAGCGATCTGATGATCGCCTTAAGCCAGGGCCTGGGCATACCTCCGATAAATTTGTCCCGTTACAAGATAGATCCCCACGTTATAAAATTGATACCGAAGAGGCTTGCAAAAAATTACAAGATACTCCCCATATCAAAAATAGGCGACACGCTGATGCTCGCGGTCGCTGATCCCTTGAATATATTCGCGCTCGACGACATAAAGACGCTTACCGGTTTTAAAATAAGCCCGGTAATAGCTACGGAGAAAGATATAACCGAAGCTCAGCACCAGTATTACGAAGAGGATACTTACACCGCGATAGAGAAGATAGTCGGTGACATGAAGGTGGAGAGCGATATAAAGATCCTGGAGGACTCGCGGGACGCCGATCTTCAAAGCTCTTCGGAGCTTTTACAGGTAACACAGGATGCGCCTGTCGTGAAGATCACGGATCTTCTATTGGCCGAAGCCGTAGGCTTGCGCTCGAGCGACATACTCATAGAGCCTCTCGATAAGGAGATGCGGGTACGATACCGGATCGACGGGGTTTTGCGGGAAGGCAGGCGCTCGCCTATTAATCTGCACAATGCGGTCGTTTCGCGGTTGAAGGTCATGTCTAATCTTGATATTGCCGAAAGGCGCCTGCCCCAGGACGGAAGATTCAAGATAAGGCTCCAGGGGAGAGAGGTAGATTTCAGGATATCAGTCATACCGTCGAGCATGGGCGAGAAGGTTGCATTGAGGATTCTTGACAAATCGCAGGCTACTCTGGATATCGATAAGTTGGGGTTCGATCAACGGTCCATAGACGAGATAAAGAAAGCCGCCAGGCGCCCCCACGGGATGATACTGATGTGCGGCCCGACAGGTTGCGGCAAGACTACGACTTTGTACTCCGTACTTCAGAATATCAACTCTCCGGAAAAGAACATCGTGACGGTTGAGGATCCGGTAGAGTATCTCATCGAAGGTATAAATCAGGTTACGTCCAGGCCCGATATGGGGCTTACGTTCGCATCCGCGCTCAGGTCGATACTGAGGCAGGACCCTAACATCATAATGGTGGGCGAGATACGCGACTTCGAGACGGTCGACATCGCGATAAAAGCCGCGCTTACGGGGCACCTTGTCTTGAGCACCCTGCACACCACTACAGCGACAGGCTCGATTATACGCCTCGTCAACATGGGACTGGAGCCGTTCCTCCTCACGTCGTCGGTAGTGCTCGTCGGGGCACAGCGGCTCGTGCGTAAGATCTGCCAGGATTGCAAAGAGCCTTATGAAATGCCGAAAGAGGCTGCCGAGCAGTTGAACGTAAAACCCGGGACGGGTAAATTGATATTTTACAGGGGAAGGGGATGCGGCAGATGTTTAAAGAGCGGATATAAGGGCAGGGTTGGGTTGATGGAGGTGCTGCCGATAACCCCCGCAATACGTTCTCTGATTCTTGAGAATGCGCAGGAACACAAGATCCGGGAAGAGGCGAGACGCGAAGGGATGATGACTCTGCGCGAAAACGGCATAAAGAATGTTATCAACGGGATCACGACGATAGACGAGGTCCTGCGTGTTACTGCAGGCGACCAGGACATGGATACGGTATAGGTGACGGATGGTAGAATCGTTAAGGGATAGATTGATCGATATACTGGTGAACGGGAAGCTCGTTAAGGAGAAAGACCTTAAGAAGGCTCTCGATATTCAGAAAAAATCCGGCGGGTCCCTGGGCAGGATACTCGTAGAAAACGGTTTCATATCCGAGAAGGAACTCATGGTGGCGATGAGTAAGCAGATGAATATCCCGCCTATCGATCTCGCGAAATACAAAATAGATAAAACACTCCTTGACCTTATCGCGGAAAAGTTCGCCAGGCAATATTCCCTGATACCGGTATCCAGGCTCGGCAGGGTCTTGACGGTTGCGATGTCCGATCCGCTTAACCTATTCGCGATCGATGACATGAAGATACTGACGAAATACCAGATAGACATTGCCCTTGCCACGGAGAACGATATAAGGGATGCGATAAACAACTATTACGGGACGCATGCGCAGGATATCTCGCAGATACTGTCGGAGATGCCGCAGGAGGGTGTGGAGGTAGAGCACGGCGAGACAGAGGAGAATATAGACATCGGGGAAATGGCCGAGGAGTCGAAATCAGCGCCGATAGTTAAGATAGTCAGCCTTATCCTTAACGAAGCGATGAAACGGCGCGCCAGCGACATACATATAGAGCCTTGCGAGAAGAACCTGCGTATAAGGTACAGGATAGACGGCACACTGCACGATGCATTGACATTACCGAAAAAGAACCAGAACGCAGTCATTGCCAGGATAAAGATAATGTCGAAACTCGACATAACGGAGATGCGCCTTCCTCAGGATGGGCGTTTCAAGATAAATTTCGAAGGTAAGGAGATAGACTTCAGGGTATCGGTTCTCCCGGTGACATTTGGCGGAAAGATAGTCTTGCGCGCGCTCGATAAGACAAACTTAAGTTTTGGCATAGAGAAACTCGGATTTTTACCCGGGCCTCTAAAGACTTTCAGGACCGCGCTCGAGCAGCCGTACGGGATGCTTCTCGTGACCGGCCCGACGGGCAGCGGTAAATCTACAACACTCTATTCCATAATAAATCAGCTCAATACTTTCGAACGCAACATCGTTACGCTCGAGGACCCGGTCGAATACGAACTTCCCGGGATAACGCAGATCCCCGCGAGGCCGGAGATAGGACTAACATTCGCAAGCGGCCTCAAATCGGTCCTGAGGCAGTCGCCTGACATAGTCATGGTGGGCGAGATAAGGGATTCCGAAACCGCCGACATCGCGATAAAGGCATCTCTTACGGGGCAATTGATATTGAGCACGCTCCATACGAACGATTCTGCCGGAGCGATAACCCGCCTGATAGACATGGGGGTCGAGCCGTTCCTTGTAGCTTCGAGCCTTGTGCTGGCTTCGGCACAGCGGCTTATGCGGAAGATCTGCCCGGGCTGCAAAGCGGAAGTTGAAATACCGGCACAGGTCCTCGCGAGGGTAGGGATAAAGACGGAAGATATAGTCAAGAAGGGTATCAAGACTTTTTACGAAGGCAAGGGTTGTCAGAAGTGTAACAGCACCGGATATTACGGCAGGCTTGGTATTTTGGAAGCCCTGCTGATAGATGACGGGATCCGGGACATGATAATAAAGAAGGTGCCGAGCGGCGTGATAAAGGACTATGCAATAAAGAAATTACACATGATGACCCTGAGGGATAATGCCGTCGAAAATTTCATGAACGGCATTACGACTCTCGAAGAGGTTTTGAGGGTAACTTCGGAGGATTGATAATTGAATTTCAAGTATGCGGCTAAGGATATGAACGGCAAGAGCATTTCCGGTTCCCTGGAAGCGCCTGACCGCACGGCTGCGATAGGAATGCTGAGAAAACAGGATCTCGTTATAATAAGCTTGAACGAGGCGGCGGTGAAGAAATCCATCTCTCTTCTATTCCAGCCCCGGAAGAAGAAAGTGAAGATCGACGATTTAGTGATATTCTCTCGACAGCTCGCCACGATGGTTGATGCGGGCATCCCGCTCGTGGGCGCGCTTGATATACTGGGCGAGCAGTCGGAAAATAAGACATTCGCCGGGATAGTGATGTCAGTGCGTAACGATGTGGAGGCCGGCTCCAGCCTTTCCGACGCGATGTCAAAGCACAAAAATGCTTTTTCGGCGCTTTTCGTCAATATGGTCAAGGCGGGCGAATCGAGCGGAATGCTGGACGAGATACTCGACCGTGTCGCGATCTATCTGGAGAAGACGAGCTCGCTTCAACGCAAAATAAAGTCCGCCCTGGTCTATCCGGCAGTCGTGACTTCGATGGCGGTAGGTATAACGCTCCTGTTGCTTCTTAAGGTCATACCCGTTTTTAAAGGCATATTTGAGGGTTTCGGCGCGCAGCTTCCCACCCCGACTCTTGTTCTGATAGCGATAAGCGATGCCTTGCAGAAATATTTTGTAATAGGGATCGCCATCGTCATAGGCGTTACGATAGCCGCCGTTAAATATGTAAAGACGGCTAAAGGGAGGCTTGGTTTCGATGCGCTTATGCTGAAGCTTCCCATCTTTGGACAGCTCTTCAGGAAGGTAGCGATAAGCAAATTTACGCGGACCCTCTCCACCCTTATAAAGTCCGGGGTTCCGATACTGGCGGCTTTGGAGATAGTAGGTAGGACTTCCGGCAACAAAGTCGTCGAGAAAGCGATAGAGCAGGTGAGGCTGAATGTCAGGGAAGGCGAGAGCATAGCCGATCCGCTCGCCCGCGCCAAGATATTTCCGCCGATGGTCACAAGGATGGTATCGGTAGGTGAGCAGACAGGGGAGCTCGAGAAGATGCTCTCCAAGATAGCCGATTTTTACGATGAGCAGGTGGATGCGACCGTCAGCGCATTGACCAGCATGATGGAGCCGTTTATAATCGCGTTCCTGGGGCTGGTTATCGGCTCTATCGTGATATGCATGTTCCTGCCGATATTTAAGATTACGTCAGTGGTTAGCGGCTGATCTCCGCTGCCGTCGGCTCTTGACAATATCAGATTTATGGGGTATACTTTATATAGAAGGTCGCTAATGGTTTAAAACGCCTTTCTATATTCATTTTCTGTCCAGGTAGGCCTTCGCTAAGTAATGAAAATATTAAAAAAGGCTTGTCTGGATTTGTTTTTTTGTAAAAAATATACCCAATCCTGGGTGAAGGGAAGGTGATTTATATGATGATAAAGATGAGGGAAAAAGGCTTTACGCTCGTTGAAATTATGATTGTTGTCGCAATTATCGGTCTATTAGCGGCGATAGCCATTCCGAACTTTGTCAGGGCAAGACAGAAAGCGCAGGCCGAGGCCTGCATAGCGAACTTGAGACAGATTGAGGGCGCGACGCAGGTTTGGGCTGTTGATACCGGTGCGGCCGATACAGTGGCGCCTGGCTGGAATGACCTTGTGACTAACTATATAAGGACGCAGCCGACTTGCCCGGCGAACGGTACGTATACTCTCTCTACGGTAAATGCAAGGCCGACGTGCTCGGTAGCTAATTCCGTTACCCCGGCGCACGCTCTACCGTAACAAAGTTAAGTGGATGACACTAGTAAAAAGGGGACAGGCTACTATTTAAAAAAGTAGCCTGTCCCCTTGTCGTTCTCTTGACAAACCTACCTTAGTGTGATAATGTTATATAAATATTATATATGAAAATATTTGGGCACAAGGGTTTCAGCCTCATAGAGATAATGATCGTCGTAGCTATCATAGCCATCGCGCTTTCGATAGCGATTCCGAATTTTTTCAAGATGAACGAGATATCCAAGCGCACCGTCTGCATAAATAATCTTAAGAAGATCACTGCGGCGGTCGAAGAGTGGGCCCTCGAGAAAAATATCATATCGGGTAGTTCGATAAACGAAACCCAGGAGGAAGAGATCTACGATAATTACTTCAGGGGTGGGAAGCCCAAATGTCCTACCGCAGGGGAGTATGTAATATATTCGGTAGGGGCGAACCCGCAGGTGCGCTGCACCGAAGAGGATAAGGGTCATAAATTGTGACGGGCTTTAAATTAAATACGCTTGGTGAGTCCGGCAATAGGGTCGGGATCGATGTCGGCACATTTTCCGTCAAGATGCTGCAGATATCGGGTCCGCCCGATAGGCCGTCAATCGCCGCCATCGGATACAGGGACATCTCAGGTCTTCCGGCCGGAGAATTATCGGATTCTATAAGAAGTCTCGCAGATGAGGCAGGGGTTTCCTCTAAAGATGCACACATATCGATCTCGGGTCCTTCGGTAATCGTCAGGTTTATTTCGCTCCCCAGGATGGATGATAATGCCCTGAAAGGCGCCATCAGGTACGAGGCCGAAAAATTCATCCCGTACAACGTAAGCGACTGCACGATCGACTTCCAGACGCTCCGAAAAGACGACAAGGATAATAAAATTAATATCCTGCTCGTCGCGGCGAAGAAAGATTATGTCCTGGAGAAGATCAAGATCGTGGAGAAGGCGGGTTTCGCTGTGAAGGTGGTCGATGTGGACAGCTTTGCTATAGCCAACGCATTCCTGCGCAATCATCCTGCCGGCATATCGGACAAATCGTTTGCCGTACTTAATATCGGAGCCGCATATACCAATTTGAGCATACTGAAAGGCGAAAGCATATTTTTTTCTCGGGATATAGCGCTTGGCGGGAACGACTTCACTTTCTCCATAGCGAAAAAATTCGGGATCGACCAGAAGGAGGCCCAAGGACTTAAAGTAAGAACTCCCAAGGATAAAGAGGCCGCGGTATCGGACTGTATTAAGAGCGTGTTTAATGATCTTATGGATGAAGTGAAATTGTCGTTCGGATATTATGAGAATCAGGCGGGCAAGGGGATCGATGAGATCTATATTTCAGGCGGAGGCTCGGACATAATAGGCCTTGAGCAGATGTTTGAAGAAGGCCTGGGTTCAAAGCCGTTATCCTGGAATCCGATTAAATTTCTGGAACCGTCTTCCGCAGGAGGCAAGCCCGGCATGCCGGATAAGGCGCCGATCTCTTTTTGCGTAGCGGCAGGTCTTCTCGTAAGATAGCCGCGAGGATTTTAAGTATGATAAAAATAAATCTACTGCCCGAGGATCTTCGTAAAGATGAATTTTCGCTGAAACAGATGGGGGCAGGTATCCCGGGCGCCGGAAAGCTTGCCCGGAATGCAGGCATAGGGATAGTGGCGGTCCTGGTAATAGCGCATTCGGCGCTATTTTTGGTAAACACTGTCAGCTCCGGTACCATAAAGAAGCTGTCAAAGAAGTTTGACCGTCTTCTTCCTCAGAAAAAAGAGTACATGGCTCTTAAGGACGAAGTCAGCCTTTCGAACAGGAAGGCGCAGGCCATAGACGATCTGATGGCCAATCGTTTCAGTTGGGCCAAGAAATTGAACGAGCTGAGTGATTCAATAATCCCGGGCATATGGCTTACCGAGTTGTTATACGAAGAGACCCAGGGCGAGGTAGCGATAGAGGCGAAGGACTCGTCAGCGGGCATCTCCTCCATGCCGGGCGCATCACACTTAAATAAAAAAGAGGCCATGAAGCCGCAGATCAGGAAGGTGGTCTTAAGGTATCTCACCATGTCCGGATATGCATCGAGCATGGGCGAGCAGGGGACGTCTCTCGTAGGAAAATTCATAAAGAGCATGAAGGATAACTCCGCATTTTCGTCGAACTTCAGCGATATCAAGCTCGAATCCATAAAAAGCGATAAAGTTCAAGAGCAGGAAGTCATGAGCTTCAAAATAACCTGTTCTTTCAAAATAACAGGATAGAGGACACTTTCGATGAATTTCCGGCTCAATTTGAAAGACAACCCCAGGCAGGCTATCATGCTGGCCTCCGGCATCGCGATTGCCATGGCTTTTTTTTACATGAAATTCCTGCTTATTCCGCAGATATATGGAGCCGCCAAATCTTTCAAGCAGTCGAATACCTTGAGATCGGAGGTCAAGACTGCCGAGGAGGAGATAACAAAGATAGATACGCTAAAGAAAGAGATCTCGGCATACCGGTCGAAGATCGAAAGCTACGAAAGGATGCTCCCCGTAGAGCAGGAAGTGCCTAAACTGCTGGAGACGCTCTCGACGATGGCGAAGAGTTCGAATGTCAAGATAGTCGGCATCACGCCGCTTGCCTCGAAGCAGGAGGTGTCTCCTGAGAAGATATATCAGGAGATACCGATCCTGATCAGCGCGAGGTCCGGATACCACGAGCTGGGAAGGTTTTTATCCGACCTGGAAGGCTCCGACAGGTTCATGAAGGTAGTTGACATAGGCATAAGAGAGAACAAGTCCAGCGTGAAAAGGCATGATGTCGAGCTTCTGGTCCTGACGTATGTATTGCTGGAGAACAGATGATTGCATATAAGGCCAAAGGGCTATCGATATTTTTTGCTATAATGTTCTTTTTGTCGCTCACAGCGAGTCATGCGGAGACTTTTAAATACAATTCGCACGGCAAGCGTGACCCGTTCATTCCCCTGATAGGGCGGGAGGGACCGTCGGCATCTGTAAGTTTTGCCGAAATAGCTTCCATAGACGATGTCAGGCTGGAGGGCATTGTCATGAGCCAGTCCGGCGCCAGGACTGCTATAATAAACGGCGAGATGGTCAAGGAATATTTTAAATCGGGAGAGGTTGAAGTGAGGAAGATAAGTAAAGATTCGGTTGTTCTTTCGATAAGCGGGAAAAAATACACCATAAAGTTATCCGACGAAGGAGGAATAACTAGTGAGTAATAAAGCTCGAGCCTTTTTTTTATTATCCCTTATGATCTTCACGCTGTTTGCTATGCCAGGCCCGTTGCCGGCGCAGGAAAATACGCAAGAAACTAAAGAGGGCGCACAGCCTCAAGCATCGGGCACGGCGGCATCTTCCGCCCAAAACGTTTCTGAATCCTCCGCTCAGGCTCAAGATGCCGTACCGCAGGCCGAAGCGCCGGAAGCCGAGGCACAAGTCTTAGAGGCGGAGAAGAAACCTGTTGTCGAACCGGGAAATATCACGGTAAACTTTAAAGGCGCAGACATAAAGACGGTATTGGCGTATATCTCGGAAGTCTCGGGCGTTGACATAGTGCCGTCGCCCGATGTGAAAGGCATTGTAGATCTAAAGCTGACGAACAAACCGTGGAAGACGGCCCTGGACATAATCTTAAGGAATTATGGTTTCGCTTACGAACGCGAAGGCGATATCATAAGGGTCGTTACGGTAATTCAGTTAAAGCAGGAAGAGCTTGCTTCTCAGGCGTTCAATCTGAACTACGGTAAGTCCAAAGACGTGGTCGATTCGCTCAAGAATATCGTCAGCGCCAACGGCAAGGTGACTTATGATGAGAGAACGAATACCGTAATCGTTACGGATATACCTACTAACCTGTACAAGATAAGCCAGATAATCCAGCGTCTCGACAGAAGAACCCCGCAAGTGCTGATAGAGGCGCGGGTGATAGAAACAGTTCTCGATAATACTGAGAAACTGGGCATAGACTGGAACGTCAAGCTCAGCATTAGCGGGGCCAAGCGGCCCACCACGATCCCTTTTGAGGAGTTTAAGGTAGGGTTCGGGAAAAACCAGGACGGGCATTCTTTCTTCCCGCAGGTGCAGACCGGCCAATCCGGGTCTATCGTAGGCGCGGGTGGGGCCGTTACTACCACAGAGACCGCCGACTTCCCTACTACTTCGGGCGGCGTCCAGTCATTCCCATTTGCCGGAACGGACCAATTTCAGTTCGGCACTCTGGACTTCTCGGAATTTAGGGCCGTACTTGAGCTTCTAAAGTCGCGGGCCAATACAGACGTTGTCTCAAACCCGAGGATCGCCACCCTTAATAATAAAGAGGCGCTCATCAATATCGGCCAGACGCTCAACATGCCGAAGTATGAGAGGAATTCCTCTACGGGAAAGATGGAGATCACGGGATACGAAGCAAAAGACCTGGGCGTCATCTTGAAGGTCACGCCGCATATTAATGACATTAATGAGATAGTCGTGGATCTCGAGCCGCAGATATCGGATCTTCTTCGTTATGATACGCTCGATAAAGCATCGGGCGTCGTAGCGCCGGTATTCTCTTCCCGCTTTGCCAAGACGCAGGTCATGATAAAGGACGGCCAGACGATCTTCATAGGCGGCCTGATAAAAGAGAATGACGTCGATGTAAAAAGAAAGTTACCCTTCCTGGGCGATATCTTTGGCGACGTGCCGTATGTGGGTCTATTATTTACGAAGAAGGAGACTCAGAAGCAGAAGACGGAACTCATATTTTTCATAACAGTCAATCTCATGGTCGTGGATCAGGATCTGGCAAACGCTCCCAAGGCTTATAAAGCTTATCAGCCCGAATTTACATTGACCCAGACACCCGATAAGGCGGCCAAAAAGAAGGAAAAGAAGAGATAAAGATAAGGATAGTTTTTAGGAAGACCGGGGACATGCGGTTCGTTTCGCACCTCGATCTCATAAGATTGTTCCAGAGAGCTCTGCGCAGGGCCGGCCTTCCGGTCACGATCACCAAAGGATTCAGCCCCCGCCTTAAAGTAAGCATAACCCGGGCTTTGAAACTGGGACTTGAGAGCGATAGCGAAGAGGCTGTGATATGCCTGGACAGGCCGCTTGCGGCAAAAGATTTTATGGATTCGATAAATAAAAAGTTGCCCGAAGGGGTGACTGTAACCAAGTGTGAAGGAGAATAGCTATAATGCAGAGAGAGATTTTTATAAATATCGCGCAGCATGAAAAGAGGGTCGCGATACTCGAGAATAAGCATATCGAGGAGTTTTACGTCGAGCGGCCCGATTACGTGAACCTGGTAGGTAATATCTATAAAGGCAAGGTCGAGAGTGTCCTGCCCGGAATGGGCGCCGCGTTCGTCAACCTGGGCCTTGAGAAGAACGGCTTCCTTTATGTTGCCGATGCCGTGACAGGCATGTCCAGCTATGAAAAACTTTTGGAGGAAGGCTCGGAAGAAGAGATGGAGAAGATGGAGGGTAAGAAGCCTCTTCCGTCGATAACGGAGCTTTTGAAGAAGGGCGACGATGTCGTGGTCCAGGTCGTGAAGGAGCCTATCGGCACGAAGGGCGCGCGGCTCACCACGCAGATAAGCATCCCGGGAAGATTTTTGGTCCTGATGCCTTTCGATAACCATATCGGCCTTTCCAAGAGGCTGGAATCCAGGGAAGAGCGGGACAGGATCCGTAAAATAATAGAGGAGTTGAAGCTTCCTAAAGATGTCGGGTTCATTATAAGGACTGCCGCCCAGGGTGCAAGCCAGAAGGATTTCTTTAGAGAGTCGAGGTACCTTCTTAATTTATGGAACCACATAAAGGCGAGGGCCCGTAAAGTGCGCCCGCCTCAGATGATACACCAGGAATACGACATAGTGTTAAGGGTTGCAAGAGATATTTTTACGACGGACGTCGCGAAGTTTGAGATAGATTCGAGGGGCGACTTTAAAAGGGTGTCGAGATTTTTAAGGATACTTGCCCCGCATCTCCGGCCGCGGTTAAAATTTTACGGCGACAGGGTGCCGCTATTCGAGAAATTCGACATAGAGAAGCAGATAAATAAATTATATGACAGGGTGGTGCAGCTTAAGTCCGGCGGTTATCTCATATTCGACCAGACCGAGTCGCTCGTCGCCATCGACGTTAATTCCGGCAAATTCGTGGGCAAGCGCAACCTTGAAGATACGGCATTCAAGACGAACATGGAAGCGGCCGAGGAGATACCCAGGCAGCTCAAGCTTCGCGACCTCGGAGGCATCATCATCATCGACTTTATAGACATGGAGTATGCCGACCACAGGAGGAGCGTTTTTAAAACCCTGGAGAAAAACCTCGAGGATGACAAGGCGAAGACGAAGATACTGAACATATCGAGTATCGGCCTGGTCGAGATGACGCGCCAGAGGATGAGAAAGTCGATCGAGTCCAAGAGCTACCAGAAATGCCCGTACTGCTCAGGCCGCGGGATAGTGAAGTCGGTCTCGACGATCGCGATCGAGCTCATGAGAAAACTGGAGCGCTTCCTGGTAGAGACGAAGTCGAGAGATATCTTCGTATCTCTTCATCCGGAAGTGGCATACTATATCTCGGCCCCGGAAAGAAATATGATAAAACCCCTGGAGCGAAGGTTCAGGAAGTCGATCCGGATACTGGAAGACCCGAATCTTCATGTCGAGGATATAAAGATAGAACAGAAGAGCGTTTGAAGAAGCTGATAATAATATCCCTCCTGCTGGCCGCAGCCTTTTGGGCATATAAAGGCTTTGACCACCCTCTTACCTTTGCGCTGAAAAAGGCGAAGCCTGCTCAGGGCATAACCATATATCTAAAACACGGCGGCGTGATGAACGGTAAACTTATCGCCAAGACCGACGAAGACTATACGGTGGAATGGAAGGGTGTTAAATACGTAGTAAATGTCCGGCAGATACTGCGCGTAGAGCTTAAAGACGAAAAGGCGGTAGAATGGCCCTATAAGAACGACGTCGTGGCGGTGAGGCCGAACGGTGTTGTCGTCGATGGAAGGATAACCGATGTCACCGATGACCGGATCACCGTATCGTTCGACGAGGGCGGCGGCGGCATGGAGATGTCGCTTGCGGTCAAAGATATCGATCACCTCGCCTTCGCGCCGGTCTTTAGCAGCGAGAGCCGGAAGATAGAAGAACACCTGAAGGCCTTATTCCCGAAGATGAAATTCTACCGCGAGGGGAACTTCACTATAGTTACCGATTCATATATTACATGGGTCAATACCTATAAAAAAACATTGCGCAGGGAGTACACTGACATATACCTGCGTTTCTTTAAATTGTTCAAAGATAGATCGCCCGCAAACCAGAATTTCGTCGTGATATTCGACGACCCGATAAACTTTGCAAACTACTGCGAGGCCGATCTCGTGCCTTACTGGCTGGTCTTGGGATACTTCTCACCCGACGACAAAACGTTGTACCTTTACAATGCCTTTGGCGAGAAGTGGGAGAAGCACGTATTCGACATAGCCGCGATGATCATCGGTAAATATGACGAATTGGTAAATACGGTCAAGCGGAAGTACAATATCGACGAACGTTACGACATATTTATCGATGGGCTCGTCAAAGAGCACAAGGACAAATTCTGGAACGCATATAATTTCTATAAGAACGGCCTGACGGACAGGACACTGTCGACGCTCAGGCATGAATTTGCGCACGAAGTCTTCCACAACTGGGGTCTTCAGAATATAATCCTGTCCAAACCGAAAGTGAATAAAGAAACGCTTGTCGCCAGGAAGAAAGAGTTCCTCGAGACGGCCGATCTCAAGAAGAAAGAGGAGCTGTTCAAGACGATCATGAACATGTCGAAGGACGGCATGGAGGATATGAAGATGGAGGCGTCCGAGTCGTGGCTTAGCGAAGGAATAGCCGCCTACTGCGGCACTGAGCCTCCGGGCAGCATAGACGAGCGCTGGCTCTTTGTATACCAGGAGATGGATCGTAAGGGCGAGATCAATCCTATAGAGTTCCTTACCAATTTCAAGATGGGGAGCTTCCCCGGCTTATGTTCGAAAGCCCAGTATGGCGCTTATGCCCAGAGTTGGGCCCTGACGTCTTTTCTTATTGCTAAATACCCGGATGGCTTTCTTGAATTCCAGAGAGGCATAGCAGGTGATCCTCTCAAGAAGGGAGAGGACAAGATGGACAGGCTTCTTGCATGCCTTAAGAAGGACCTGCCTACCCTGGAAGCCGAGTTCAGGGCCTTTATGCGCACCTATCCTCAGGTAGACGATCCCGATGTCAAGCAGTTCATGAAATATGAAGAGATATACCGGAATTAAGGAATTAAGGAATAGCTTGACGACGGCCGCAGGCCATGATATATTATTCTTTCTAAATCTGAAAGCCTCGGTCGGAGACCTCGGCACTTAGCATGTAGCGTGGCTTAATAAACTTGGCATAGGTCAGAGACCTATGCACTTAGCATATATCGTGGCTGAATAAACTTGGGGGAAACGAAATGTACGCGGTAGTCGAAACGGGTGGTAAACAGTATAAGGTAGCAAAGAATGATATAATCCTGGTCGAGAAGCTTAAAACGTCTAAGGCCGGCGGCGAAATTAAGCTCTCCAAGGTGCTTCTGGCCAAGGACGGCAACTCTGTCCATGTGGGAAATCCGTATTTAAAGGGTGCGCATGTCATATGCGAGGCGCTGGGCGTAATCAGGCAGGCCAAAGTGATCGCGTTCAAGTATAAGAAACGCAAGAGTGAAAAGAAGAAGATCGGGCACAGGCAATACTCGATGAAACTGAAAGTCAAAGAGATAGAGATCGCGAAGGGGTAATTCGATGGCACATGTAGTCAACGGAAGAGACGGACAGCCCAAAAATCTGGGCGTTAAGGCATACGGAAATCAGGCGATCAGGGCGGGAGGCATCATATTGAGGCAGCGCGGGCTTCGCTTCAAGGCGGGCCGCAATGTCGGCGTCGGTAAAGACGGCACGCTATTTGCGCTGGTAGACGGCAAGGTCATTTTCAGGCCGAACAAGGTTGTCAGCATACAGACCACCAAGTAATGTTCATAGACGAAGCCAGGATATACGTCAAAGCCGGCGACGGCGGAGACGGCTGTAACAGCCTGTACCGCGATAGGGTCAACAGGATCGGCTCGCCTGACGGCGGGTTTGGCGGCGACGGCGGCAACATAATATTCGAAGCAAGCACCCACATCCACACTCTCCTGGACTTCCAATTCAGACAGCATTTTAGCGCCGATTCCGGTTTGAACGGCAGTTCCAATCACAAGAAGGGCCGGAGGGGCGAAGACGCTCATATCCAAGTACCGCCCGGGACCGTCATAAAGGACGCCGCGACAGGGCTTCTTTTGAGAGACCTCGCTAAGCCGGGCGACAGCGTAATCATCGCCAAAGGCGGAAAGGGCGGCAGCGGCAATTCGCGGGGGCGCGAGGCGCTTAAGGGCGCACTTGGAGAAGAGAAGACGGTCGCGCTGGAGCTTAAGCTTATTGCAGAAGTTGGTATAATCGGCTACCCGAATGCCGGTAAATCGACACTCATCTCGAAAATCTCAGGCGCCCGCCCCAAAATAGCGAGCTATCCTTTTACGACTAAAGAGCCGGTGCTCGGCATGGTCAAGCTTCACGAGGATCATGATATACTCGTTGCCGATATCCCGGGCCTGATAGAAGGAGCGCATAAGGGCAAAGGGTTGGGCCATAAATTTTTACGGCACATCGAGAGGACCAAGATACTCGTACATATAGTGGATGCCGCGGCCATAGACTGCAGGGACCCGTATTCGGATTACGTAAATACTAATAGAGAGCTTAAAGAGTATTCAAAAGAGCTCGCGAAGAGGCCGCAGATAGTCGTATTAAATAAGATAGATTGTCCGCAGGCAAAGGAAAATTTAAAGGCATTCAAAAAGAAATTCGGCAGAAAAAAATTCATAAAGATATCGGCCATCACAGGCGAGGGGATAAAAGAATTATTGGCAGAGCTTTCTAGGAAGATAGGGTAGGGGACGTTTAAACGTCCCCTACAATTGTGGATAACTATATGAAAAAATATAAAAGGATTGTCATAAAGGTCGGAACGAAAGTTATCGCTTCGAAAGAGCGCTCTCTCGACGTCGAGCGGATGAAGGATATCGTCTCTCAGATAGCCCATCTTATAGAGAGCGGTGCAGGCGTAATACTCGTAACTTCAGGCGCGATAGGGGCGGGCATGTCGCTTCTGGGCTTAAAGAAGAGGCCGACAAAACTCGCAGATCTCCAGGCGACCGCAGCCATCGGCCAGAACCATCTGATGCACCTGTATAGCGGACTCTTCAGGCCTTTTAAGCTGCACGTCGGCCAGATACTTCTTACGCAGGAAGATTTTAACGACAGGTCGCGATACCTCAACATAAAACACACGATCAATACGCTCATCGCCCATAAAGCCGTACCCGTAATAAACGAGAACGATACGGTCGCTACCGAAGAGATAAAGTGCGGCGATAACGACCGGCTCTCAAGCCTTGTCGCGGACCTTTGCGGCGCGGATCTCCTCGTGCTCCTTACCGACGTTGACGGGCTTCTCGACGCCGAAGGCAGGGTGATCGGCGAGGTGGGAGAGGTCACCCTCAAGATATCGAAGCTGGCGGGAAAGAGTGCTTGCGATCTTGGCACAGGCGGCATGGCTACGAAGATAGAGGCCGCTCGATGCGCCGCGCTCGCGGGTATCGACTGTGTGATAGCGAACGGCAAAGAGAAGGGCGTGATCCGTAAAGTCATGGACGGCGAAACGATCGGAACGATATTCCACGCCGGCGGCAATAAGTTCATCGCCCGGAAACGCTGGATAGCTTTTTCGTCCAGGGCTAAAGGGACGATATGCGTCGATGGCGGCGCCGAGATGGCTTTGTGCGAAAAGAATAAGAGCCTGCTTGCCTCCGGCATCATAGGCTTGGGAGGGGTTTTTCGTTCGGGCGACGTTATAGCGATCGCAGGCTCGGATGGCCGCGAAATAGCTAAGGGGGTCGTCAACTATTCATCAAACGACCTTTCCAAGATAAAAGGGCTTTCGAGCACAAGGTTCAAGGCAGTCTTGGGATTCGAAGGGCCTGATGAGGTTGTCCATAAAGATAATCTGGTGATACTATGATGACAAAAGAAAACATTAAAAAATTGTGCGAAGAGGCGAAGGCTGCATCTAGAGAGCTGGCCCTTATCGATACCAAGACGAAGAATAAGGCGATCATTGCGATGAGCAGGGCTTTATTAAATAATGCCTATTACATATTGCGTGAGAACAATAAAGATGTGATCAATGCGCGCAGGGAAGGCCTAACGCCAGCGCTGATAGACAGGCTTACATTGGACAAAAAGAGATTGGTCGCGATGGCCGATTCGCTTGCCGAGATATCGAAATTGAAAGATCCCGTCGGAGGCGTGATCGAGAGCGTTAAGAGGCCCAACGGCCTCGTCATAAAAAAGGTCAGGGTGCCGATAGGCGTCATATTGATAATCTACGAATCGAGGCCTAATGTCACAAGTGATTGCATAGGGCTATGCCTGAAATCCGCGAACGCCATAATATTGAGAGGCGGCAGTGAAGCGGTGAATTCCAATATTGCGATATTCGAAGTCCTGCATAAAGAGGCGGTGAAGAATAAAATTCCGGCCGCCGCGATATCCATAATAAGGGATACGAACAGGCGGATCGTCGACGAGCTTTTGTGCCAGGAAGGCCGGATAGACCTCGTTATACCCAGGGGCGGCGAGTCTCTCATAAGAGAGGTGTCGAAGAAGTCCAGGATACCTGTCATAAAGCATTATAAGGGAGTGTGCCATACGTACATTGACAGGACGGCGGATCTTAAGATGGCTGAAGATATATCGTTCAATGCAAAGGTCCAGAGGCCGGGCGTGTGCAATGCTATGGAGACGCTTCTCGTGGACAAGGCTATAGCCAAAAAGTTCCTCCCCAACATGATAAAGCGTTTTAAGGATGCCGGCGTCGAGATACGCGGCTCCGTTGAGGTCCGCTCGATCGTCAAGGGCGTACGATTAGCTACGGAAGAGGACTGGTATACTGAATATCTCGACCTCATTCTCTCAGTCCGTGTAGTAAACGGCGTGGATGAGGCGATAAGGCATGTAATGAAATATGGTTCTTTTCATTCGGATGCCATCGTCACCAGAAGCAAATCGAACGCCGACAAGTTCCTGAAAGAGGTCGACTCGGCCTGCGTCTACGTGAATGCCTCGACCAGGTTTACGGATGGTGCTGAGTTCGGCAAGGGCGCCGAGATGGGAATATCTACGGACAAGATACATGCGCGCGGCCCTATGGGCTTAGAAGAACTGACATCGTATAAGTATGTCGTGCGCGGCAACGGGCAAGTCAGAAAATAGTTATAGCTTACAGAAGAGGGTTTTACATGCGCATAGGAATACTGGGCGGTACGTTCAACCCGATACACATAGGCCACCTTATCCTGGCTGAGGAGGCCCTTTCAAAACTGAAGCTTGATAAAGTCATCCTGGTCCCCACATATATGCCGCCGCACAAGAGCGTCGAAGGAAGCGTTAGACCTAAGGACCGGCTCAAGATGGTCGAGATAGCCATAGAGGACAACGGTTCGTTCGAGGTCTCGACTTTCGAGCTTGACTCCAGGAAGAAGTCATATTCGATCGATACGCTGAAGGAGCTCAGGCGCTTGTACGGAGAAGGGGCCCAGCTCTTTTTTATCACCGGTTCGGACCTGCTGAAGGACCTGTTCTCGTGGAAGAACGTGAACGATATATTCAAGATATCCAAATTTATTGTGGCCAACAGGCCAGGTTACCCGGTCAAAGACGTCCCGGAAGAGGTCGAGAATGTGGTCATAACCCCGATAGAGGTTTCTTCGGAAGATATCAGGAAGAGGATAAGGGAAGGCCGTTCGATCAGGTATCTTGTGCCTGAGAAGGTAAGGCAGTATATACTGAAGCGCGGCCTCTACAAGTAGCCATTGCCATTTTATGGGGCGAACACTTGACCTTAAGCCGATTATAGTGTATAATCTGCTTAATTTGATAGAAGCTTCTTAAGAACATTAGAAGGGGGTGATAGTAATGGCAGAAATAGGATATTGCGTAAAGTGCAAAGCTAAGCAAGAGATGAAGGACACCCAAAAGGTAACGATGAAAAATAAGCGCCAGGCGATGAAGGGGAAATGCACCGCTTGCGGCACTGGCATGTATAAGATAATGAAATAAAATAGGGGAAAAGTTTTATAAAATCCAAGAATTTGGCGCTGGCCCTTGCGGCATGCGCCTCAGATAAAAAGGCGCTCGACATTTTACTCATCAATATGAAGAAGATGTCGGGCGTCTGTAATTATTTCGTTATAGCCTCCGGCACTTCCACCACCCACGTCAGGGCCATATCAGATAATATAATCAAAAGGTTAGCTGAGCTGGGCCAGAAGTCATGGCATGTCGAAGGCGAGCGTGAGGCCTCGTGGATATTGCTCGATTACGGAGACGTAGTCGCTCATATATTCCTTGAGGACAAGCGCGAGTACTATTCGCTTGAGCGCCTTTGGGCTGACGCGCCTCAGGAAGCTTTTGTAGAAAAGAAGCCTAAGGCCAAGGCCAAGCCGAGGTCTAGATATAAGCCTAAACGCAAGGTAAAGAAGGCCGTTACGCGCAAGGCAAAGAAGTCCGGAAGACGGAAGAGTGGAAAAAGATAAAAGACAATGCAGTATGGCGGAATCGAAAAAGAACTATCCCTTATTATTGAGCGCGCCTCAACGGCAGTATTCGCTGAATGCGGCCTGAAGCTTCCTGCACCCTCCGAACTCAAAACAGACCTAGAGATCCCGAAAGACAAAGCCCACGGTGACCTGGCTACGAATATAGCTATGCGCCTGGCGCGGTATGCCAGGAAAGCGCCGGTAGACCTCGCAAGCCTTTTAAAGGATAAGCTGGAACATGAAATAAAGTCCCACCATATGTCTAAGTCGATAGACCGCGTGGAAGTTAAGCCGCCCGGATTCATAAATTTTTTTCTATCTAAAGATTTTCTATGCAAAGTTCTTCTCGAGGTAAAGCGCAGAAAGAATAATTTCGGCAGGACGAGTGTCGGCGCCGGCCTCAAGCTCCAGGTGGAGTTTGTGAGCGCCAATCCCACCGGCCCTCTGACGATAGCCCACGGCAGGCAAGCCGCTATAGGCGATTCACTTGCAAATATCCTCGAATTTCTCGGTTATAAGGTCACGCGCGAATACTATCTCAATGACGAAGGGACCCAGATGGACATCCTGGGCAATTCGATCAGGGTCCGCTATCAACAGCTCTTCGGATCCGAGGAGCCTTTCCCGCCGGATGCGTACAAGGGTTCGTATGTTATAGACATAGCGAAAGATTTCAGGAAAAAATACCGCAAGAAATATACCGAGACGAAGGAGATAAGCGTATTCAGGGAGTTCGGGCTTCGCTGGATACTGGGCGATATAAAGAAGGACCTTAAAGATTTCGGGGTGAAGTTCGACGTATGGTACAGCCAGAAAAGTTTACGGAAATCCGGTAAGGTAGAGAAGGCTATCTTCTTCCTGAAAGAGCGCGGTTACATATACGAACAGGATAACGCAGTATGGTTCAAGTCGACCGCATTCGGAGACGATAAAGACAGAGTAGTGGTAAAATCGGACGGATCTAAGACATACCTTGCTCCGGACATTGCCTATCACCTCGAGAAATTCAGGAGGGGATTTAAAAAGATAACAGATATCTGGGGGCCGGACCACCACGGCTATGTGCCTCGGATGAAGGCTGCAATAAAGGCGCTTGGTTTCCCGGAGGATGCGCTGACAGTTTTGATCGTGCAGCTGGCCACGCTGTATAGGGGCGGCCAGGTCGTATCGATGTCGACCAGGGCAGGCGAGTTCGTAACGCTTCGCGAGGTCATGGACGAGGTCGGCAAGGACGTTTCGAGATTCGCATTCCTGATGCGCAGGATATCGAGCCACCTCGATTTCGACCTCGATCTCGTTAAGAAGGAGTCGGCCGAGAATCCCGTATACTATATTCAGTACGCGCACGCCAGGATCTGGTCGATACTCGATTACAGCAAAAAAGCCCATATAGTCACCGCGAAGTTTGAATCGCGGCTTCTAAAAGAGGCCGAGGAGATGGAGATATTGCGGTTGTTGAGACAATTCCCATTGATCGTAGCTTTAAGCGGCAAGGCGCAGGAGCCATACATTATATTGCAATATCTTCAGGATCTCGCAACGGTATTCCATTCCTTCTACAATAAACATAGGGTCGTCGGCGACGATTTGTCCTTGACCAAGTCACGCCTCGTTCTCGTAGATTGCGTCAGGATAGTCCTCGCCAACGGTTTGCGCTTACTCGGCGTCTCATTGCCGAGGAAGATGTAGTATTTACTTACGACTTACCACTTACGACTTATAACTATCCCATGTTCGACTCCATCAAAGTCTACCTGAACGAAGAGATCGACATCGAGTCGCTCGCCGCCCGCCTTGTCGAATACGGCTACCGCGGGTGTAAGCGCGTTGCCGAAGAGGGTGATTTCGCCCGCCTGGGCGACACCATCACCATCTATCCCGTAACGTTCGAATACCCCTTAAGAATAGAGCTCCGCGATACGCACGTCGAAAAGATAAGGTCCGTCGACCCCATTACCTATGAGCCGGCCGGAGACCACAGCGTTGCGATAATCCTTCCGATAACCGGGATAATCAAAAGAAAGATACGGCGTAAAGAGCTTGCCATTTCCGAAGAATCTCCGATCGATAATTTCGTAGATATCGAACCAGGCGATTACGTGGTCCATATTGATCACGGCATAGGCAGGTACCTGGGCATTGAAAAGATGAAGGTCGAGAAGAGATTCGCCGAACATCTTGTGGTAGAGTACGAGCGCGGCGATAAGCTTTACGTTCCGTTCGGCGACATCGACAAGCTGCATAAATACGTGGGTTTCGAAAAACGCCTGCCGAAACTCAGCAGGCTCGGCGCCAAGGTATGGGGATGCGCCAAGGAACGCGCAAAAAAGGGCATCTACAAGGTAGCTGTGGAGCTTCTCGACCTGCAGGCAAAGCGCGCCGCCTCGGGCGGATTTAAATTCTCGGCCGATACCGAGTGGCAGAAGGAGCTTGAGAAGGCATTCCCTTACAAAGAGACGCCTGACCAGACAAAATCAACGGTCGAGGTCAAGCGCGATATGGAATCGTCGAAGCCTATGGACAGGTTATTGTGCGGCGACGTGGGCTATGGCAAGACTGAAGTTGCGATACGGGCGGCCTTCAAGGCTGTGATGGACAATAAGCAGGTCGCGATCCTCGTCCCGACGACGATACTGGCCGAGCAGCACTTCAACACGTTCACCACTAGGATGAAACGTTTTCCGGTCAAGGTGGAGATGCTCTCGCGTTTCAGGACCGCCCAGGAGCAGGATGCCATATTAAAAGGCGTTGCGCTCGGCTCGGTCGATATAGTCATAGGGACACATCGCCTCATATCGGGGGACATGAAGTTCAAAGACCTCGGGCTCGTTATCATCGATGAGGAGCAGCGTTTCGGTGTCAAGCATAAGGAGCACTTGAAGAGGATGCGGTTCTCGGTCGACGTCCTGACACTGACGGCAACGCCTATACCGCGTACACTATACCTGGCGCTCATGGGCGGCAGGGACATCTCGGTAATTAATACGCCCCCGTCAGAGAGATTGCCCGTAGAGACGAAGGTCACCCATTATGAGGAATCGCTGATAAAAGAAGTTATCCGCAAAGAGAAGCGCCGGGGCGGCCAGATATTCTTCGTCCATAACAGAATAAAGGGTATAGATAAGCTGGCCGGGAGGATATCGGAACTCGTCCCGGACATAAGCATTGCCGTCGCCCACGGCCGCATGGCGGAAAAGGAGCTCGAAGAGGCGATGATACAGTTCATCGACGGCAAGGTCGACTGTCTCGTCTCGACGACGATCATAGAATCCGGGATCGATATCCCAAACGCGAACACGATCATAATAAACAGGGCAGACATGTTCGGGTTATCGGAGCTATATCAGCTGCGCGGCAGGGTCGGCCGTTTTACGAGGGCTGCATATGCGTACCTTTTGATACCGAAGAATTTTGTCCTAAGTTCCGAATCCCAGAAGCGGCTTGTGGCGATAAAGAAGTTCCAGGAGCTTGGCTCAGGTTTTAAGCTGGCAATGGAAGATCTGCAGATAAGGGGGGCGGGAAACCTCCTGGGCGTCGAACAGCACGGTTTTATCAATGCCGTAGGTTTCGACCTGTACTGCCGTCTCCTTAAAACGGCTATAGATAACCTCAAACGCTGACCTAACCTTATCGACCGGGTCGGTGTGACCGGGGCGGTCGACAAGGTTATGGTTGAATAAAACGTTGATTGTGCTATAATCATAATCCTATGAGAAAGCTAATCCTATTTATCCTGTCGCTGGCCATTCCCGCCATCATTTTTTGCGGATGCGGCAAGAGACAAGCGCCTGCTGACGCCAGGGTGCTCGTCCGCGTAAGTAATAAATCGATATCGGAGAATGACCTCAAGGCAAGGCTCGCCAAGCTGCCTCCGTATTACCAGAATATAATCTCTAAAGACAAGAAACGTTATATAGAGGATATGATAGTCGAGATGCTATGTTATGAGGAAGGGATACGTAAGGGCGTCGATAGGGACAAAGAGGTAAGGGAGCTGATAAACGAGGCCAAGAAAAAGATCATAATGGCCAAGGTCATCAAGAACGAGGTTGAGGACAAGGTCATCGTGACCGAAGAAGAGAAGAAGGAATTTTACGATCGCCACAAAGATAGGTTTAAGGCCCCGGATATGTGGCGCGCCTCTCACATACTGGTGACCGACGAAAAAGACGCAAAGGCTATTTCGGATGAGCTCTCCAAAGGCGCCAAATTCGAAGATATCGCAAGGGCGCGCTCGATCGACGCTACGGCTAGCCGCGGCGGGGATGTGGGTTTCTTCAGGGCCGGACAGCTCGTGCCGGACTTCGAGCGAGCGTGCCTTAAGCTTAACGTAGGCGAGACGTCGGACGTCGTCAAGACGCAGTTCGGGTATCACATAATAAAGCTTACCGACAAGAAGGAAGGAGGCGTGCAGTCTTACGACGAAGCGAAGCGCGCCATCGAGACGGAATTGAAAAAAGAGAAGAGGGTGGAACTTTTTAACAAGATGGTCATGAGCTTTAAAGATAGATACAGCGTTCAGGTGAACGAAGATGCCTTCAAGGCCATGGAAAAGGAAGAGAAGCAGAAGGCCCCGGCTGCCGGTAAACCATGAAGAAGATCTTATTTTATTTAATAGCCTCTGTGGTTATCCTCAACGCCAGAGTTCTATTTGCCGAGCTTATAGACAAGGTGGCTATTGTAGTCAATGACGAGATAATCACAGACCGGGAGATAGAACGGCAGCTCGCGCCCGTTTACGAGAAATACAAGATGATGTACTCCGGGAACCAGCTGATCGATAAGCTCGAAGAGGCCAGGCAGAATCTGGCGCAGCAGATGATAGAGGACAGGCTTCTCTACGGCGAGGCGAAAAAGCAGAATGTCGAAGTCGAAGAGAGGGATATCGACGCCAAAGTCCAGGATATAGTGAACAACTTAGGTTCACGTGAAAATCTTGACCAGGCGCTCATCGAGCAACAGCTGACTTTAAAGGACCTGAAGGACCGCTATAGGCAGCAGCTCATGACGAGAAAGCTGATAGACCAGAAGATAGGCCCGGGCATAATGATCACGCCGGTCGAGATCGACAATTACTACAATAAGAATTTGACTGAGTTCATGCAGCCGGAGAGGGCCAGGCTTAAAAATATACTCATAAGTATCAGGAAATTTCCGGATCCGCAGAAGGCATTATCGCTGGCGCGGGATATATCGAAGAGACTGGGCGAGGGGTGCGAATTTGACGGGCTGGCCAAAATGTATTCGGACGGCCCTGGCGCGGCCGGAGGCGGGGATATGGGTTATGTGAATAAGGGAGACCTGCTGCCCGAGATAGAGAAGGTGATATTCAACCTGAAGCCCGGAGAGACGTCCGGCATAATACAGACGAGCCTTGGTTATCACATATTTAAGCTCGAAGAGAGACAGGAGCCCAAGACGTTGCCGCTATCGGAGGTCCGGCGCCAGGTCGAGATGGTTGTATACAAATCTAAAGTTGATGCCAAGATAAAGGGATGGATCGAGGGTTTGAAGAAGAGTGCGTATATCGCGTTCAAATAAGCCGAGAATAGTCATCACGATGGGTGACCCGTCCGGCATCGGGCCGGAAGTTACCCTGAAGGCGCTGGCAAGTCCGAAGGTAAAAGGGCTTGCCGATTTTTTAGTCATAGGCGAGGAATTTGGGCGAAAAGGCGCCTCTTCCGGGAGGGCTTCGCTTGAATATATAGACAAGGCTCTGGATATCGCATGCGCAGGCGAGGCGGATGCTATCGTCACGGCGCCGGTCAGTAAATCTTCCATTCAAAAAGCAGGCTTTCCGAATTTCCGGGGGCACACAGAATATTTCGCAGAACGCACAGGCACAAAAAAGTTTGCGATGATGTTTGTGGGCGAGGGGCTTAAGGTAACGCTGGTTACAAGGCATATAGCATTAAAGCGCGTTCCAGGGGTTCTTACCAGCGCACTCATTTCCGACGCTATATCGCTTACGCATAAATATTTGAAGGACTCTTTCGGGATCAAGTTTCCGAAAATAGGCGTATGCGGCCTCAATCCTCATGCCGGGGAATTTGGAGCGTTCGGAACGGAAGAGCAAAATATTATAACTCCGGCCATACGAAGGCTTTCGAAGACTATGAAGAATATCTATGGGCCGATACCTGCAGATGCGGCCTTTTATGACGCGCTCAATAAAAGATATGATGCGGTCGTTGCGATGTATCACGACCAGGCGCTTGCGCCTTTCAAGATGCTATATTTTAAAAGCGGCGTCAACCTTACGCTGGGGCTTCCTTTCGTAAGAACCTCTCCCGATCACGGCACGGCGTTTGACATAGCAGGTAAAGGTGTTGCTGATCCATCTTCGATGATCGAGGCGATCAGGTTGGCATGCCGGCTTGTTGTACGGCAACGAATTTATCCACAGATGTAGGGCAGGTTTAAACCTGCCCTACATACATAATAATATGCTCACCAGATCCCAATTAAAAGAAGTCTTTAACCGCTACGGTTTCTCGCCCCTGAAAAGGTTCGGCGAAAATTACCTTATCGACGGGAATATAAAGGAGAAGATCATCGCCCAGATGCGGCTTTCGAAGAGCGACGTCGTCTTGGAGATAGGGCCGGGGCTCGGCGCTTTGACGATAGACCTTGCCGAGAGCGGGGCCGGCATCTTTGCAGTAGAAAAAGACAGGAAGGCGTTCGATATACTCGCTGACCTGGCCGGTGACAGTTTTCCGAACCTGAAATTATTTAATGAAGACATATTGAAGTTCGATTTGAATAGTGCTTTCGAAACGTCGTCCAATGGTAGGGCAGGTTTAAACCTGCCCTACCACGCACAAGGACGAAGACGCATGAAGGTTGTCGGCAACCTTCCGTATTACATCACAGCCCCTGTGATAGAATATATTATCGAGAATAGAGCGCTCATAAGAATGGCGCTCGTTATGGTCCAGAAAGAGGTGGCGATGCGCCTCCTCGCGAAACCCAAAACGGACGACTACGGCTCTTTAAGCTGTTTCGTTCAATACTATGCTAAGCCCGAATACATCCACACAGTAAAGAGGACCTGTTTTTATCCGGCGCCTGAAATAGATTCGGCTCTTGTGAAATTGGTTTTTTTGGATTCGCCTTCAGTGAAGGTAGGAGATGAAGGACTATTTTTTAAGATCGTAAGGGGATCCTTCAATCAGAGGCGAAAGTCGATAATAAATTCGTTATCCAGGGAAGAGGTGCTCGACTTACCCAAGGATAAGTTGCACGCAATGCTCCAAAGAGCCGGGATCGACCCGGCAAGCCGCCCGGAAACGCTTAGCCTGGCCGACTTTGCCAAAATCGTGAACTCGGTATGACCTGCCCTGGTCGACCGACCCGGTCGATGTGGGGTAGGTCGGCCAAATCCGGAATTTGACAAATGCGGAGGGGTGTGGTAAGGTATATAAAAATCAGGAAGTTACGGATGAAATCGATCGATAAAGATATGGTTTTGCACGTTGCCCACCTTTCCAGGCTTGAATTGAATGATGCGGAGCTTAAAGGTTATTCCGGCGAACTTGCCTCGATCCTATCATATATATCCAAATTAAATGAAGTAGATACAAAGAATGTCGTTCCCACCAGCCACGCTCTGCCAACTCTCAAAAATGTCTTCAGAAAAGACATCCTAAAGCCTTCGCTCGAAAAGGAAGACGTCTTGAAGAACGCCCCGGAGCCGGACGGCGATTTCTTCAGAGTTCCGCAAATAATAGAGGGGAAGTAGATGGAGAATCTATATTCCCTGACCGCCCACGAATTAAAAAAGAAGATCGCGGAAAGCGGCGAAGCTGTTCCTGCCACTATTTTAGACCAGCTATTTTCCAGGATAGAAAAACTTGACCCTAAAGTAAAGGCATTCGTCCTCGTGAACAGGGAGAGGGCGAAAAAGTCTTGTGCCAGTCTCAAGAAAAACGGCAAGCTCTCCGGCATCCCCATTTTATTAAAAGACAATATTTGCGTCAAAGACGAAGAGACTACATGCGCCTCGAAGATACTGACCGGATTCAAACCGCCATATAGCGCTACGGTGACTAAGCGGCTCGAAGATGAAGGCGCCATCTTGATCGGCAAGGCAAACATGGACGAATTCGCATTCGGTTCGTCATGTGAGACCTCATGCTACGAGCCGACGCATAATCCATGGAACCTCGATTGCGCTCCGGGCGGCTCTAGCGGCGGCTCCGCTGCTGCGGTAGCGGCAGACGAGGCTATAGCGGCGCTAGGTTCCGACACCGGCGGATCTATCAGGCAGCCGGCAGCGCTATGCGGTGTGGTGGGCTTAAAGCCGACATACGGCCGGGTTTCACGTTACGGTTTAATCGCATTTGCGTCATCGCTCGACCAGATAGGGCCGATCACGAAAGACGTCGAGGATTCAGCGCTTCTTTTAAGCGTCATAGCCGGCTACGACGAAATGGATTCGACTTCGGTGGACCTCCCGGTGCCGGACTACACCAAATCGCTCGTTAAGGACGTCAAGGGTCTGAGAATAGGTGTGCCGAAGGAATATTTTGTTAAGGGCCTCGACAAAGAGGTTGAAAATAGTGTAAGAGCGGCCGTCCAACTTCTTAAATCGCTCGGCGCCGAAGTGAAGGAGATATCGCTTCCTCATACCGAATATGCGGTCAGCACTTACTACATCGTAGCGCCCGCCGAGGCGAGCTCTAACCTGGCGAGATTCGACGGCGTCCAATACGGTTTCCGCGCCAAGGGCGCCAAAGACCTCATCGACATGTACATAAAGACGCGTTCTGAAGCCTTCGGCAACGAAGCGAAGAGGCGTATCCTTCTCGGGACATACTGCCTTTCGACCGGTTATTACGATGCATACTACCTGAAGGCTCAGAAGGTCAGGACGAGGATTAAAGAAGATTTCGACAAGGCGTTCGGGTCCTGCGACTGCATAGTCACGCCCACGTCGCCGACGCCAGCCTTTAAGTTAGGCGAAAAGACCGGGGATCCTTTAAGCATGTATCTGTCCGACATCTATACGATCCCTGCCAACATGGCGGGACTGCCGGCGGTCTCGATACCTTGCGGTTTTTCCAAAACCGGATTGCCGATAGGTCTTCAGATAATCGCAAAACCTTTTGATGAAGAGACTATATTCAGAGCCGCGTATACGTTTGAACAAAGCACAGATTTTCATAAACAGAAACCTAAGATATGAAATACGAAACTGTCATAGGCCTGGAAGTCCACCTGCAGCTTGCTACGAAGACAAAGGCGTTCTGCGGCTGTTCCACAAAATTCGGACAGGGTCCGAATTCGCAAACCTGCCCGGTCTGCCTCGGATTCCCGGGGAGCCTGCCGGTATTGAACGAAGAGGCTTTTAAGGCAGCGCTTAAGGTGGCGCTTGCCCTTAACTGCAAGATTCAGGACCTGATAAAATTTGACAGGAAGAATTATTATTATCCCGATCTCCCGAAGAATTTCCAGATATCGCAATATGATATGCCGCTCTCGTATGACGGTTTCCTGGATATCGATCTCGGAGACGGCGCGAAAAAAAGGATAAGGATAAAGCGCGTACACATGGAAGAGGACGCCGGCAAATTGATGCATCCGGAAGGCGAGCGATACAGCTTGGTCGATTATAACCGCAGCGGCATGCCGCTCTTAGAGATCGTGACCGAACCCGACATGAATTCGCCGCAGGAGGCATACGACTATCTGACGAAGCTGAAATCCATACTCGAATATCTTAAGGTATCGGATTGTGATATGGAAAAGGGTTCACTCAGGTGCGATGCCAATATTTCCATAAGGCCCCAGGGTGAGAAGAAGCTCGGAACTAAAGTCGAACTTAAGAACATGAACTCTTTTAAAAATGTCAGGAGCGGCCTGGAATATGAAGTGAAGAGGCAGGAGTCGCTTGTTAGCGAAAGAGGCAGGATAGTCCAGGAGACGCGGCTCTGGGATGCCGATAAGCTCATTACAACATCGATGCGCGTGAAGGAAGAGGCCGAAGACTACAGATATTTTCCGGAACCTGACCTCGTGCCGTTCGTTGTCGATAAGGACCAGATAGAAAAGATAAGGGAAGATCTGCCGGAACTTCCCGAGGCGAAATCAGAGCGCTTTAAGAAAGAGTTCAAGCTTCCAGATTATGATGTTGGAGTCTTGACGAGCCAGCTCGATCTCGCGGATTATTATGAAGAGTGCGTCAAGCTTTATCCGAATGCGAAGATAGTCGCCAATTGGCTTACGGGCGATGTGACAGCTGCCGCCAACGAAAAGAATAAAAAAATAAGCGAACTTGCCCTGATGCCCGGCGACTTTGTAGTTCTTTTGAAGATGATGGACGACGGAACGATAAGCGGCAAGATGGCGAAGCAGGTGTTGACGGAAGCGATCGAGACCAAGACAAGCCCGAAGGAGATCATCGAGAAGAAGGGTTTATCCCAGATAAGCGATTGCCGCCAGATCGAAGAAGTAATTAAGCTCATCCTCAGGAAAGAGGAGAAGTCCGTGAGCGATTATAGGGCGGGCAAGAAAAATGTGTTTACATTTCTGGTCGGGCAGGTCATGAAAGAGACGAAGGGGAAGGCGAACCCCGCGATGGTCAATGAAATTCTGAAGAAAAGCCTGGGAGAATGAGCGCATGAAAAAATTAAAGATCGCGGCGCTTACGGCGATACCTTTTATATTGATCGCGTCTGTCGCGATATGCGGGTTTGATAAAGATAAAGAGACCAAGCCTAAGACTTCCAGGAGCGACCTTTACGGCCAGCTCGAACTCTTTGCCGATGCCGTCAGTCTCATAAGGTCCGACTATGTCGACGAGGTCGACTCGAAGAAGCTCATCTACGGCGCGATGAAGGGCATGCTATCGAACCTCGACGACTATAGTTCCTTTATGGAGCCGGATGAGTTCGAGGAGATAAGGTCCGAGACGAAGGGCGAATTCGGCGGCGTCGGGATCGAGATATCGTTAAAAGACGGCATACTCACTGTCGTTACTCCGATAATCGGCACGCCTGCGGAAGCCGCGGGCATAAAACCGGGCGACAAAGTGGTGAAGATAGACGGCAAAATCACGAGAAGTATAACGCTTAGCGACGCTGTTAAAAAGATGCGGGGGCGTCCGGGAACAAAAGTAACTCTTACGATATGGAGAGATAAAGACCAGAAGATACTCGATGTCCCGATAACCAGGGCTATAATAAAGATCCGCAGCATAAAGAAGGCGGAGCTCATAGACGGCAAGATCGGCTATATAAAACTTGTTGAATTCCAGGAGAAGGGCGTGCGTGAGCTTGACGAAAGCTTAAAGAAGCTCGAAGCGCAGGGCATGGACTCTCTAATATTCGATCTTAGATATAATCCGGGAGGCCTTCTGGACGGGGCAGTCGATGTCGCGGAAAGGTTTCTTGCCAAAGATAAGGTAATCGTATCGATAAAGGCGCGAGTGCCCGGGCAGAACACGGTCTTTAAATCGAGCGGTAAATTTACGCGGCGCGGCTATCCGGTGATAGTGCTTGTTAACGACGGCTCTGCGAGCGCATCGGAGATAGTGGCCGGCGCCATTCAGGACAATAAACGCGGGCTTATCCTCGGGACGAAGACTTACGGCAAGGCGTCCGTCCAGACGGTCATGCCGCTTAAGGATGGCTCGGCCCTGCGCTTAACGACCGCTTCATATCTTACGCCGAGCGGGGAGTTGATCAAAGGGAAGGGCATAATGCCGGATGTAGTGGTGGAAGAGAGGGGCGCAGGCCCTGCCGGGAAGTCTGTGGAGGAAGAGATCTTTGAGAAGGTGGCTGAAGAAGGGTTGGTAAAAGAGAAGACAGAAGATGACGACCAACTTAATGCGGCGATCAATTTGATGAAAGCGATAAAGGTATATAATCAGGCGAAAGTATGAAGTACCGGAATATTATAATAGCGATATCGGTCCTTATCCTCATCGTCGGAGCATTCTTCCTGGGCCGCTGGACGGAAGCGCTTGGGAAGAAGGCGGTCGTGAAAAAGCAGGTCGTGAAGGCTGCCAGGAAGAAGGCGCCGGTCCCGGTCTCGACGGTAAAGGCGAGAAGGCCTGCGAAGGTCGCGATCGTGATGGACGATTTCGGTTACAACATGAATAATACGGGGGCACTATTCGCCATAGGTGAGCCCGTGACCCTTTCAATACTGCCGAACCTGAGGCGCTCGCGCGATGTCGCCGAGAGCGCCAGGCAGCATGGATACGAAGTGATACTGCACCTTCCTCTCGAGTCGAACAGAAACGACGTAAAAGAAGAGGCCGGGACGCTAAAACCCGGAGCGAGCGAGAAGGCTGTTGTCGGACAACTCGCTAAGGACATAGGTTCGGTGCCGGGCCTGGTCGGAGTTTCTAATCACATGGGCTCGAAGGCTACGGAAGACCGTCTTCTCATGTCGGAGATATTTTCATATCTGAAGAAAAAGAATCTTTACTTCTTAGACAGCCTGACCTCGGGAAAATCCGTTTGCGGGGAGGTTGCCGCGGAAATAGGTTTGCGTTTCGCGAAGCGGGATATCTTCCTCGATAACGATGAAGATATCGGGGCGATCAAAAAACAGATGGTGGAATTGAAGAGGCTGGCATTAAAGCGGGGCCGGGCGATCGCAATATGCCACGACAGGAAGAAGACGGTGGCCGCTTTAGCCGATACCATGCCCGGCATGGCGAAAGACGGTATAGAGTTCGTAAGCTTGTCGGAATTGGTGAGATGACATGCTGACGCTCGGCATAGAGACCTCCTGTGATGAAACGAGCGTATCGGTTACCGACGGACCGCGCGTTCTTTCGAATGCGGTATCGTCGAGCGTGCATCTTCATAAAAAGTATGGAGGCATCGTCCCGGAGATAGCTTCGAGATTCCACGTCGAATATATAATCGAGGTCCTTTCCAAGGCGCTGAAAGATTCACGGAAGGATCTCGAAGATATAAAGCTCGTCGCGGTCACGAACGGGCCGGGGCTTGTCGGAGCGCTTTTGGCCGGCATATCTCTCGCGAAGTCGATAAGTTACAGTTTAAATAAGCCGCTCATAGGCGTAAATCATATACTTGCGCACCTTTACAGCTCGTTCCTGAACGGGCGGGACAATAGGCCGTCTTTCCCGTTCCTGGGCCTGGTGGTTTCCGGCGGGCATACGGCATTGTTTCATTGCGAAGGTATAGGCCGCCAGAGGCTTCTGGGCTCTACGCAGGACGACGCGGTCGGCGAAGCGTATGATAAGGTTGCGAAGATCCTGGGTCTAGGGTATCCGGGAGGGCCGGTCGTCGACAAATCGGCGCGTCTTGCCAAAGGCGGCACGAAAATAAATTTTCCGAAGAGCTACCTGGGCAAGGATTCGCTCGATTTCAGTTTCAGCGGGATAAAGACCGCGGTGCTTTATTACGTCAACAATTTACGAAATACGAAACTCAGCCAGGCGCTGGTCAATGATATTTGCTACTCATTTCAGGAGGCTGCGCTGGATGCGCTTATGGAAAAGGTCATACGTGCCGCGGAAATGACTGAAGCAAATAGAGTGGTGATCGGGGGCGGGGTGGCGGCAAACTCGCGGCTCAGGGAGAAGATGGGGAGAATAGCCTCATTTTCTTCTATGAAAATACATTTTCCTGAGTTAAAATACTGTATGGACAATGCCGCCATGATAGGCTATCTGGGAGAGGCCCTCTACAAAAAAGGCGATAGGTCGGACCTGTATCTTTCGGCCGAACCGAATTTGGAAATTGGAGGCAGTGAATGTTAAATGATTGGAATATATTATTTCGTTTATTATTAGCAGCTATCTTAAGCGGCGTGATCGGTTTTGAACGGGAGTTCCACGGAAGAGCCGCAGGTTTCAGGACCCACATCCTTCTATGCGTCGGCTCGACGCTTATCATGCTCACATCGATGCACATGTTCGATCTCTACGCCGGCCGGTCTCCCGCGGATCCTGCCAGGATAGCGGCAGGCGTAATTACAGGCATAGGATTTTTGGGGGCAGGGACTATCATGCACTCCAAGTCGGCCGTTCGCGGCCTCACTACCGCTGCGAGCCTCTGGGTCGTGGCAGGCATCGGCCTCGCCGTCGGGTCCGGCCTGTATTACGGAGCCATATTGACGACGATACTCACGATGGTTACGCTGATGTTATTCTCGCGGCTTGAGCACGCTATGATACGTAAGGACTGGTACAGGACGCTCGTCATCGAATCGAAGGAAGGCGTCGACCAGCTAAAGGCGATCAGGGAGATAGTCTCGAATTATAGATCCGACATAACAGATTTCGAGGTCGATAAAGCCAAGGACAGCGTAAATATGATCCTGAGAATCGGGCTTAAGTTGTACCGGCCCAGGTCCGCGGGCAATATCATGGACGATATGGCCCACCTCGACGGCGTGAAACACGTCAGGTGGGAAGAGGATTAGATTTTTGCTTCGCAAAAATCAGGGGGTGCTGTATGATGGGAAAGAAGGATAAGAGGCATGAGACGGAGAAGGTTTTGGATGTTGATGCTTCGATGCAGGGATCGCTTTCCTTTAAAGACCCTGTAAATTTACGCATTAACGGGAAGTTCGAGGGGATCCTGAATACGAAGGGGAACCTCATGATCGGTGAGCACGCCTCGGTCAATGCGGATATAAGCGGCGAGTCGATCATAATAGCCGGCAGGGTCAATGGCAACATAAGTGCGCTGAAAGAGCTGAAGATCATATCCCCGGCCTGCGTCGTGGGTGACATATCTACGCCGCTTTTGAGCATTGCCGAAGGGGCCGTCTTTGAAGGTAATTGCAAGATGCTGTCGAAGGAGAAGACCGACGAGGTCCGCAGGATGACGACGATGACTACCGAAGAGCTTGCGAAGTATCTCGAGGTCGACCTCGGGCTTATATCGGAATGGGCGAACGCGGGGAAGATCCCCGGGATGAAAGAGGGCGACTCGTGGAGGTTCGAGAGGAGCCGGATCGACGAGTGGGTGGCCGAAGGGAAGATAAAGTAGACTATGCCTGAGAAATTATTGAGCATAAAAGAGGTAGCGGATTATCTGAAGATATCCGAGGAAGAGGTGAAGCGCCTCGTCGATTCGGGGGAAATACCCGCATACAGGATAGGCGACACATTCTTAAGGTTCCGGAAGGAGCAGATCGACGCCATAAGGTCCGAGATAGATGAGATCGAGGCAGTAGAGCCGGCCCTGCACAAACCGGCCGCGGATCTAAAGATCAAGGGCGCCCATCCCTATACGGACCTTGAAAAGGACATCAAGCGTAAAGAGCCCTCCACCCGCCAATACGACTACACGTTCGCGGAGAGAGTAAAGGATTTTTTCTACTTCAATGATTTTTACATCTTTTCGTTTATCGTTATCGTGTTCCTGATGCATCTTATTTTCAAATCGTAACTGCTAAGATGGCCGACAAGATCAACGCTATTCTGAAGCGCTTTAAGGAGGGTCGAGTCTCGGCCGACAGGATGCATGCCGCCCTCAAAGACCTTCCATACCAGGACCTGGGATTTGCCAAAGTCGATCACCACAGGAGATTGCGCAGGGGTTTTCCTGAAGTCATCTTCGGCAAAGGCAAGACCGTAGATCAGATCTTCGAGATAGCCGGGAGGATCGTTGCGCACGACGGCACGCTCCTGGTAACCCACGCCGATGAAAAGGTATTTGCGAAATTGAAGGGGCTTCGAGCCGGCATAAAGTTTAACAAGAAAGCCGGAGTAATAAGCTACAGTAAGAACGCGCCCGTATTAAAAAAAGGCACGGTTCTTGTTATGACAGCCGGGACAGCGGACATCCCGGTAGCCGAAGAGGCGAAAGCGACGCTTGAGCTTATGGGCAACAGGGTCGAGACGTTATTTGACGTAGGAGTCGCGGGCATTCACCGGCTCCTCGGGAATGCGGACGCGCTTGAACGCGCGAACGTAGTCATAGTCATAGCCGGGATGGAAGGCGCGCTCGCCAGCGTCGTGAGCGGGCTCGTCTCGAAGGCGGTGATAGCGGTCCCGACGAGCGTCGGGTACGGCGCCTCGTTCGGCGGCATCGCGCCGCTATTGACTATGATGAATTCTTGTTCACCCGGTGTAGCAGTTGTAAATATTGATAATGGATTTGGCGCGGGGTACCTTGCCAGTCTGATAAATAGATAGGTTAAAGTTAATGAAGATAGCGTACTTCGACTGCTTCTCGGGCATATCAGGCGACATGACGCTGGGCGCGTTTCTCGACGCGGGCCTCAGCTTTGATATATTGTCGAAGGAATTGGCGAAATTGAAACTGAAAGACTATGATCTTAAGAAGTCCAGGGTTAAGCGCGGCGCGATAGCCTGCACCCGGTTCGATTGCATAACAAAACCTTCGCCGCATTCTCACCGCTCGCTTGAAGAGATAAATCTTCTGATAGATAAAAGTACGCTCAATAGTAATGTAAAAAAACTTTCGCGCGATATATTCGCTAATTTAGGCCGAGCCGAGGCGAAGGTCCACGGTAACGGCCAAAGTCATCAGGTGGTCCTGCACGAGCTGGGCGATATCGATTCCATCGTCGATATAGTCGGCGTTGCGATAGCCGTTGACCTACTTGAAATAGACGAGATATACGCTTCGAAGGTGTCTCTTGGCCGTACCATGGTCGATACGCGGCATGGAAAACTCCCGGTCCCGTCACCCGCGGCCCTTGAGCTCTTGAAAGGGGTGCCGGTCGCGATATCGGAGATCGCGGCGGAGCTCGTTACGCCTACCGGCGCCGCGATCCTCAAAACGCTTGTTAAAAATTTCGGGCACCTGCCTCAGGCCGAAATATCGTCGATAGGTTATGGCGCGGGATCCAAGGTTTTGGCCGACGGACCCAACATGCTTCGCATAATGATTGGCAAAATTTGCAGTCGGGCGAAGAGGACAGCCTTTGCGGTTTTGTTCCTGGTCTTCGGTCTATGGTCTTCGGTCTATGGTCTTGCGCACGCCGACACCATTTATACCAATGAAGGTCAGGAGGTGAGGGGAATAGTTGTCGAAGATTATAAAGACCGCATTACGCTCTCCACGATCAACGGAGAGGTGACGATAATGAAGTCGGATATCAAAGAACTTTACTTCGACGAGGAGGTGGAGAATCTGATCAAGCTCGCGGAACAGGCTAAGGAGAAGCGCGATTATATTAGAGCTCTTACATATTATGACCTGGCGTTCCGCAGGAACCCCGATTCGAAGGCGGCAAAGGACGGGCTTGTATTCCTCGAAGGATATCTCTTCAGGAAAGAGCAGGCCCAGAAGGAAGCCGACGTAAGAAGGCGCGAAGAGCTTGAGAACCGGGGCACGATAGTGCCGCTGGTGAAACCTGAAGCTGAAGAGATCTCGAATAAGGTGGGACGCCTTAAGAAAGTGCTTGGCATAACGATCGATATGAAAGAAGGCCTGCCTCAAATAATGTATGTCCAGCGCAATTCGCCTGCCGATGAGGCCGGGGTTATTAAGGGGGACAGGATCGTTGCAATATGGGGGCGCCTTACAGGCTACATGGATTTGAGGGAAGTGATGGATGCTTTCCTGGACAAGCCGTCGCTTGAACTGAAATGCACCCTGGAGAGGACGGTATATCTCGAGGTGTCTCGCTTCAGGCTGGTTGTGCCGGCCTCAAATCTTGTCGGCGCATCATTTGCCATGGAGCTGGAAGGCCTTACGATAGCTTCTGTAAAAGAGGGCGGGCCTGCGGCAAATGCCGGGCTCAAAAAAGGATATCTTGTTACCGCCATAAACGGCAAACCTACCCGCTATATGCCGCTCAAGAAAGCGATAAGCATGATCAGGCATTCGAAAGATGGAACCGTTAGATTAACGATAAGAAGAGAGACGCTCATGTGGAGGAGAGACTAAATATGGATGAAAATGTAGTAAGGCCGAGGTTCAAAAGAAGGCAGTATATAGTAGCGAAGAAGTTCCAGTTGAAGTATACGAGTTTAATTTTACTCTTGATGTTTGTCACGGCGGGCTTCTGCTCATACGCCATATACTACACGACTATGATACTTTTCGGAGAAAAATTGGCCAGCGTCTATCCGCAGGGCCAGCTTGTTTCGATAGTGAAGACCGTTAACTTTCGCATATTCATGAGCATGATACTCATATCGCCGCTTGTCGGAGCCCTGGGGATATACCTTTCTCACAAGATCGCAGGCCCCATCTACAGGATAGAGAAGTTCCTGGGCACCATGGGTACGGGTGACTTCAGTACCCGCATAACCTTAAGAAAGGGTGACGAGCTCGTATCGCTCGCCGGCGCTATAAACCGGCTCGTCGATAGCTTGAGTGCAAGCTTCGCTGTCGAGAAGACGCACATAGAGAGCACCTTTAAGGAGCTGAACGATCTGAGGAACGAGATATCTTCGCTTCCGGGTAAGCATCCGCAGGTGCTTAAGACGCTAAACCGTCTGGATGATGAGATCAGGATAATCGGCAAGGAGTTAGACCGGTATAAGGTATAACGTCTGCAAAGCATCAGTTTCATAATTTGTTTATCCGCAATAGGTTACGAACCGCACCACCAACTATTTAATTCCTAACTCTTGACTACGCAATATTTTAGGGTATACTTTAAGTCACCGTAAATCAAGGCGTATTAGTCTGTATCAAAAGAGTATAATCGGTATCAACTCTGGAGCAATGGCGCTTTGGGGGTTGAAAGGGTGGTGCTCGTATGCCAGAAGACACTGTCTTCACGGTTCAGGAAGTGGCCAGGTACCTTAGGATGCAGCCCGTCACTATCTATAAGCACGCAAAGTGCGGGAAGCTTCCGTGTTTCAAGGTCGGCGCCAACTGGCGGTTCAAGAAGTCGACGATAGACCGCTGGATAACTGAACAGGAAGAAAAAGATTCAAACGGACATTCGAAATAATACCTGATTTCATAGTGAAGTCGGGTATTTTTGTTTGGAGGCGATTCCATTCATGCTGAATGTGGAAGAGATAAAGAGCCTTATACCGCATAGGTATCCTTTCTTGATGCTCGATAGGGTCGTCGAGCTGAAAGAAGGCGAATCTATAAAGGCCTATAAGAACATAAGCATAAATGAAGAGTATTTCCAGGGCCACTTCCCGGGCACGGCCATATTGCCGGGTGCATTGATCATGGAAGCGCTGGCTCAGGCGGCGTGCGTCCTATTAAAGAAGAGCGTGCCTGGCCTTGCGGCGACCCATTTCTACATTACGAGCGTCAAGATGCGATTTTTAAAGCCGGTTGTGCCCGGCGACCAGTTGAATTTAATGGTTAAGATGGTGAAGGCCGCGAGTGTAGGCGGGATATGTGAGACGGAAGCCATGGTTGGCAGCGAAACAGTAGCAAAAGGAGAGATGAGTTTTGCCTGCAAATAAGAGGGTTGTGATAACAGGAGTAGGTATATTGGCGTCGAACGGCATCGGCAAGGAAGCGTTCTGGAAGGCCATTCGCGAAGGCCGCTCAGGCATCAGGCCGGTCTCCTTATTCGATACGAGCACAACTAGGGCCAAGACCGCAGGAGAGATAGCCGACTTTAACGCTGAAGAGTTTCTGGGTGCGAAAGGTCTGAGGACGTTCGACAGGGCGACGAAGCTCGTCCTGTCCGCCGCGAAACTCGCGCTGGACGACGCTGGCTTGAAGGCGCCGCTAGATGAGGATCTCTCAGTCCGGACAGGCGTATCCCTGGGCTCGACCCTGGGAAGTGTCCGATCGATCAGCGAATTCGATAAGGAGGGTTTACGCGGGGGTCCGAGGTCAGTCAATCCTGCGCTCTTTCCCAATACAGTAATAAATGCTCCGGCGAGCCAGATATCGATACGGTTCAATATCAAGGGCTTTAATGCCACGATATCTACCGGTTTTTCCGCGTCGCTTGACGCGATCGATTACGCTGCCAATTTTATTAAATCATATGACTACGATCTCGTGCTTGCAGGCGGGGTTGAAGAGTTGTGCGAGCAGACTTACAAGGGGTTCCATAAGATAGGGCACCTGGCAGGTTCCCGCGACGGCAAGACAGAGATAGACTGTCCTTTCGATAAAAGGCGTAACGGTATAGTGCTGGGTGAAGGTGGGTGCATATTGATATTGGAAGAGATGGGCCATGCCGTGAAGAGGGGCGCTAATATTTACGCCGAAGTCCTGGGCTACGGGACGAGCTTTGACCCTGAAAGTAAAAACATATACAGCCCGAAAGCCCGCGGCGCTTCAAAGGCGATCGGCCTGGCGCTCGAGGACGCGAAGCTCGCGGCAAAAGACGTCGATTATATTTCCGCGACAGCGAACTCGACCTTAGATTGCGACGTCATGGAGACAAGGGCAATAGAGTCGGTCTTTGGAGATAGGGCGAAGAAAATTCCTGTGAGCGCCGTTAAGTCCATGATCGGCGATACGTTCAGCGCGAGCGGCGCCATGAACGTAGCCGCATCGATCGGCGCGATGAAAGGCGGTTTCCTCCCGCCGACGATCAATTACGCGGTAAAGGATAAGCGCTGTAACCTGGATTATGTGCCGAACACCGCGCGCCAGGTCAATATCGACAAGGTCCTGGTCGATTCTTTTACACCGACGGGAATAAACTCGAGCCTGGTGGTAGGGCGGTATTCGTAATGAAAAAGAATGTATTGATAACCGGCGCGACGGGATTTTTAGGAAGCCAGATCTTAAAAGAGTTATTGAATGATGATGACATATGCCCGACGGTTCTTGCTAGAAGCAAAAAGAAAGAATCTGTCAATAGTAGGATAGAGAAGACGCTTAAATATTTCTACGGCGATAAGTATAAGGCTTTCTTAAAACGAGTTAAAATCGTTGAAGGCAGCCTGGAGACAGCCTCTCTCGGCCTCGACGATGCGATCGCCGAGAATATAATAGAGGAGACGGATGAGATATACCACTCGGCCGCCGTCGCGGAATTCAGGGTACCCCTGGAAACGATCCGCAAAGCGAATGTCCGGGGGACGAATAGCATCATGGAATTTGCCGTTAAATGCAAAGATAGGGGGCGCCTTAAAAGAGTAAACCATATAAGCACCACCTATGTGGCAGGTACGAAAGAAGGCGTATTTTATGAAAAAGATATCGATGTCGGCCAGAAATTCAACAATACATACGAACAGACAAAATTCGAAGCCGAGCTTCTGGTGCACGAGTATATGAAGAAGGGGTTGGATGTGACTATCCACAGGCCGAGCATCTTAATAGGAGATTCCGTTACCGGCAAGACCAGTAATTTTAAGATGCTGTATCAGCCGCTGCATTTTTTCTCGGCAGAATTATTTGAGGCGATACCGGCTGATAAAGACGCCGATGAAAACCTCATCCCGGTCGATCTTGCGGCCAGGGCGATATGCATTATCGCTAAAGCTAAGGAGAGCGTAAATAAGACATATCACATAGCCAACACGGCATGCGTAAAGGTGGGCCATTTTTTAGATGTTGCGGGCGATTTCTTCGGGTTTAAAAAGCCTGAACTCGTCGACAAAAAAGATTTTGATATGAAGAGGCTTACTTTTGTCCAGAGAAACCTTATAGGGCCGTATATACCGTATTTTAATTATAAGACCGGGTTCGATGTTGCGAATGCGCGTTCTATCCTGGAACGTAATGGTTTTCATTATCAGGCCGTAAGCGATCATCTTCTTATAAAATTATTTAAATTTTGCGCCGATAGTGGATTCGTAAAACCTAAGAGGCGTTATGTTGCTGCGGGATAGGGTAGCGATAGTTACAGGCGGATCGCGAGGAATAGGAAGAGCCATTGTGCTCGATCTTATCCATAACGGCGCGAAGGTCGTCTTTACGTATTTAAAGAGCGCCGATGCCGCAGGACTGCTCCTGGATGAGATAAAAGAGCTGGGCGGCGAGGCAGAGGCGATTAAGTCCGATTCGCGTGAATACAACCTGGCGAAGAGTGTTATCGAAGAGACGCTTAAAAAATTCGGGCATATCGATATCCTTATAAACAATGCCGGGATCATAAAAGACAAAGCGCTCATGTTCATGGAGCCGTCCGAATGGCAGGAGGTAATAGATACGAACCTTACCGGCTATTTCAATATGGCTAAGGCATGCATCGTGACGATGATGAAACAGAAGAGCGGCAATATAGTGAATATTTCGTCTGTCGCCGGAGTAGTGGGAACGCCGCGCCAGGTGAATTACGCGAGCGCAAAGGCCGGTATCGTGGGACTTACCAAATCGCTGGCCAAAGAGGTAGCTTCCTATAATATAAGGGTCAATGCTATAGCCCCCGGTTATATCGAAACCGATATGACGAGGGACCTTAAGGGTAAGGAGAATCTTTTGAAATTAATACCCTGCGGCAGGCTGGGAAGCTCAGAAGAAGTCGCTAAGGCTGTTACATTTTTGGCGAGCGATAAAGCGGGTTATATTACGGGGCAGGTTATTAAAGTCGATGGCGGGTTAGCTATTTAACAGCGAGGGGAGGTGAGTAGAGTGGGCCAAGCAGTATCGAGTAACCTTGAAAAGGAGATACGTTCCTTAATAGCTGAAATACTTGAAGTAGATGAAGAGAAGATCACGCCTGAGGCTAAGTTTATGGAAGATCTGGGGATGGACTCGATGATGGCACTCGAGATACTGGCATCGGTTGAGAAGAAGTATAAGGTTAAGATCGCGGAAGAGTACCTTCCTAAAGTAACGAGCCTTGGCAGCATGGTGGAGATAGCGAAAAAGCTGCTTAACAAAGAATAGGATATGGCAAAGAGAAGAGTGGTTATTACCGGCATCGGCGTTATTTCATCCATCGGTATCGGTAAAGATGAATTCTGGAAGAATTTGATAGCCGGCAAATCCGGCATCAGCGAGGTTACGTCATTCGACACATCTCAATATGAAAATCACATGGGCGGGGAAGTCAAAAATTTTAACCCGTTAGATTTTATAGATAAGAATAAATTGAGACATTTGGGCAGGGCTTCACAGCTTGGTATAGCGGCGGCAAAGTTGGCGCTCTCAGATGGTAAACTAGGTTCCGCCGGAAGCGATAGGATTGGCGTGATAATGGGCACTACGATGGCGGATTCGCAAAGACTCGAAGAGATGGATAAAATATGGATCGAGCAGGGAGAGAGAGAAGTCAGCGCGCATCTCGTTTCACAATATCCCGGAAACTCGATAGCATCTACTATAGGATTTGAGCTGGGTTTGAAAGGGGTGGTCTCCGCTATCCCCACGGCCTGTTCAGCCGGCAATTATTCGATCGGCTATTCATACGACCTGATAAGGAGAGGGAGGATGGACGCGATGCTGGCAGGCGGGTCCGATTCTTTTTCGCGGGTCGCTTTTACGGGGTTCAACCGGCTTTTTGCCGTTGCTCCCGAGAAATGCCAACCTTTCGATAAGAATAGAAAGGGCATGATGGTCGGCGAAGGCGCCGGAGTTTTATTATTAGAATCGGAGGAGAGTGCTATAAATAGAAATGCTCATATATATGCGGAAGTGATCGGTTATGCGTTGAGCTGCGATGCGCACCACATGACAGCCCCCTCTATAGATGGAATCGCAAGAGTCATAAAGCGGGCGTTGAAATATTCGGATATTGACACGTCCGATGTAGATTATATAAGCGCTCACGGCACAGGCACGCCGGCTAATGATAAAACTGAATGTGCGGCCGCGAAAGAAGTTTTTGGAAAGAGAGCCAAAGACATTCCTATGAGTTCGATCAAATCGATGCTGGGCCATACGATGGGGGCCGCGAGCGCTATAGAGGCCATAGCCTGCTGTCTCGCGATAGAAGACAGCGTCATTCCTCCGACGATAAATTATGAAACGCCCGATCCGGATTGCGATATTGATTGCGTGCCGAACAAAGCGAAGAAGTGCGGCGTTCGAATCGCCCTGAATAACTCTCTAGCTTTTGGCGGAAACGACGCTTGCCTGGTGGTGAGGAAATATGAGTAACAAGTATGATGTCATAATAATAGGTGCAGGAATAGGGGGCTTAATCTGCGGGACAAGGCTGGCTAAAAATGGCCTTAAGGTTTTAATTATCGAAAAGCATGATAAGCCTGGAGGCTGTGTCACCTCTATTAAAAGAAAAGGCGTTAATTTTGATATGGGAGCTCATTTAATAGGAAGCTGCAACAGGACTGGCATCTTTGGCAGAATATTACATGATTTAGGCGTTGAAGTTGATTTTATACAGCTAGATCCATCAGATCGATTTAATTTTAATGGGGAAGTATTTGAGGTCCCTAAAGATTTAGACGATTACATTGCAAAGCTGAAGGCAATGTTTCCATCGGAAGAAAAAAAACTAGATATATTTATTAAGGATACCTTAAAAATATTCAGAACATTCACAAAAGAAGATACTCTTGAAAGATGTAAAAATGTAACCTACGATGAATACCTTAATAGATATTTTAATGATAGCAAACTTAAAGGGATACTTTCAGCGCAATCGCTTTATGTTGGTTTACCGTCAAAAAGAGTAGCTTTATTGCCTATGGTTTTTATGCTTATAAGTTATTGGCGCGATGGCGCTTTTTATCCGAGACAAGGGACCCAATCCTTGCCGGATGCGCTAATGAGACGATTTAAAGCGCTATCAGGCGATATTCTATTAAATAACGAAGTAAGTAAAATTATCATCCAAGACCAAAAGGTATCAGGTGTTATCGCGACAAATAGCATTTATTTTTCAGCTCATTCAGTAGTTTCCAATGCTGATGCTGCGTCAACATTTTTGGAATTGGTTGGGAAGGAACATCTGGAAGATGCATTCATAAAGCATTTACAAAAATTACGCTATAGCTTCTCATCCTTTTTGTTTTATTGTGCACTTGAGAATGCAAAGGATTTAGAATTATTGAACTTAACAGGATGGCACCATGCGGGTTATGATATTAATGATTCTTATCGCGACTCATTCTGCGTGTTTATACCAACGCTTCTTAAAGATGCGGTAGACGATATCGTTGCAATCGAGATTTTAAGGCCATTTCCTTATGACTACGATGAGTATGAAAAATGGGATAATAAAAAATGGCAGGAAATTAAGAGTAGTTTAGAAAGAGAATCGCTGGATAAAATAAAAGAAATGCTGGGGGCAAAGGTAGAGAAGAATATTTTGTTTTACGGTTCAGCCGGTCCCCGTGCAATTATGAAATACACAAAAAATACACATGGTGCAATATATGGCTGGGAGATGGCGCCCGACCAAATTCTTCAGAATAGATTGGACAATATCACGCCAATAGAAAATTTATACTTAGCTGGACACTGGACAAATCCGGGATGCGGAGTAGCCACTGTTGCAGTTTCTGGGTGGAGAGTGGGTAATCATATCGTGGAAACTTTCAACAAAGTAAGAATTAAAATATGAAGCGCGTACGTATAAGTATTCTCGATGTAATTAAAAATCGTAGAACTGTAAGAAGATTTAATGAGCGACCCATTTCAAAAAAAATACTAAGAATGCTTATTAATACAGCAAAGTGGGCGCCCTGCCCGAATAATCTGCAACCTTGGTATTTTGTTAGTACTACAAAAAACAGTACTTTCAACAAAGAGGTTAATAGCTACATACAAAAACAGGCAAGCATAAAGAATATTGCCGTTTCTATTTTTCTAAAAGATGCTATTAAAATTCTTAATTCGGCCCCTGCGTTAATATATGTATTTAACACGGGAGTATTAGCAGAAAAGTACCGCATATTGGGAAAATCTTATCAGAGAAAGGCGAATTTATTCGAAAATCAATCTATTTCTGCAGCCATAGAGAATATTATTTTAGGGGCAGAAGAACTAGGGGTGGGTACGGTATGGCTTGGTTCGCCAGTGTTTGTAAATAAAGGTATTGAAAAAATACTTAAAACCAAATTTGAATTAATTGCGATAATTGGCATTGGGTATTATGATAAAAAACCCAAAAGAACGCATAGATTACCGCTTGAAGAAATTTTGAGGCATATATAAAAATGGATGAAAGGTATGAAGTCGTCATAATGGGAGCCGGGCTCAGTGGGCTTATTGCAGCATGTTATCTTGCAAAACATGGCGCTAAAACCGCTCTTGTAGAAAAAAATTCATTTGTCGGTGGTTATTGTAGTTCATTCAGGAGGAATGGCTTCGTATTCGATTCAGCAGCTCATTCATTAGGAAGTTGTCGAGAAGAGGGACAGTTTGGGAAAATTTTTACAGATTTTAATGTATCAACAGAATCCATTATCGGAAGAGCCGATCCTTCAAATGCGGTGGTTATCGGCAAGGATATTTATTTTGTTCCTTCGGGGACAAAAAAAATAATAAAAGAATTTCAGGGTAAATTTCCATCGGAAAAGAATAGTATCAATGATTTTTTTAATATTGTAGATCGTTTTAATATTAATTCGCTAGAGTCATATCTCATATATCATCGTAAGTTTGCGCATCTAGATTTTAAAACTTTTTTAAACGCCCACTTTAAAGACGAAAGGATCAAGCTCTTGTTAACGGTTTTTCTTGGAAATGCCGGTATGCCTGCCGAAGGCATTAGCAGCTTGTCCGCAATCGGTATTTTTAAAGAATTTATTCTGGATGGCGGCTATTTTGTAAAAGGAGGCATGCAAAATATCGCAGAATTATTTTGCGGAATATTTGAAAAGTATGGGGGAGAAATAATTAGATCAGAAGAGGCAAGTAAAATAGTTTTAGATGGCAAGAAGATTAAGGGCGTTATGTTAGAGGCGAACCGATTTTTGGCATGTGATAATGTTATTTCTGCAATTGATGCGAGAACAACTTTTTTCAAGTTAATAGGGGAAAAAATAGTTGGTAAGAAGTTCGTTTCGATGTTAGGTAAAAAGAAACCTTCGCTTTCCGCATTTATTGTATATTTAGGCGTTAAAAATATAAAAAGTAGAGTCATGGCAAGAACCGTATGGTATATCCCCCAAAATGGTAATGTTAATAAATATTTTAGAAACGCTACCAAAGGAGTATTTGATTCAAACCCGAAGTTTTTTTTATGCAGCTTGCCAAGCTATTATGATGATACTCTAGCACCGCGAGGATATAGCGTAATACAATTATATGCATTGGCGCCATTTATTAGCAAGAGTTTTTGGATTAAGGGAAAAGAGATTATTACTGCCAGCCTAATCAATCAATCTAAAAAAGTATTAGGCGATTTTGATTGCGGCGATATTGTTATCAAGGATTCAGCAAGCCCGTGGACTTTATCACGCTTTACAAGCAATTATAAGGGCGCATGTTATGGTTGGGCCTCAACAATGCAAGATTCGCCTAATCGCGGTATTAGAATAAAATATTTTTTAGATGGTTTATATTTAACGGGTCATTGGGCAATTAGAGGACTCGGACAAGGCGGAACACCCATGGTAGCTTATTCCGGTAGAGTAACTGCTAAAGCAGTATTAAAAAAAATATCCGAAAAACGATCCACAGTATATATAAGTAGGGGGATTGATGGGTAATTTTTATGCTATATCAAATTTAGCAGTAGCTTTATTTATCCAGCTTTTGGGAGCATATGTTTTCTTACAAAATCCCAAGGCGCGGATAAATAAGATATTTGTTATTTTTTGTTTTGTATTTTCGGCATGGATGTATTCTCTTTTCTTTTTATATTTTTTTGGAACCAATTTTAACAGTGCAATTTTTTGGTCAAAGTCAGTATATGTAGGGGCATGTTTTTCATCTGTCTTGTCATATCATTTTATAATCGCGTTTTTAAATATTACAAAAAGAAAATGGTTATTATATTTCTTCTATGCGCTTAGCGTTATAGCTTTATTTTTGGTATATAACGGTGGTCTGCTAAATGGTTTATATCACTACTCGTGGGGATATTATCCGAAGTTTGGAAAGTATCATCCCGTTTTTATGGTGTATATGATTTCTGAATTTATTTACACAACTTATTTGCTTTATAGTAAGTGTAATGACAAAAGTTTAACTACACAAGAATTTCAAAGAATCAAGTATGTTCTAATTGCATGGATCGCAGGACATCTTGCGGTAATCAATTTTTTACCAACTTATGGAATGGCTATTCTTCCAGTTGGGAATTTTTTTATGGGCACCCTAATTTTTCTTTTGTCTTATGCCATCGTTCGTCATCAGTTGATGGACATAGAGGTAATTATAAAGAAGACCCTTGTATTTGCGGGGCTTCTTGCATCGGTCTTTGCGATGCTTATTCTTCCGACCTTAGTCATTCAGGAATACATATTCAGAGCAGCCAGTTTCGCCGGGAAGATGCTCGGCCTGGCGATAAGCGGCACGATCATTATTCTCACCATGCGCCGGATCGAGACATTCCTTATTAATGTTACCGACAAATACCTATTCCAAAAGAAATACGACTATAAGGAATTGCTCAAAACGTTCACGTCGGAAGTTCTTACGGTCCTCGAGCTCGATAAGCTCGTCGATCTTACCGTTAACAAGCTGAGCGAGATAATAAAGCTAACTTCGGCCGCCGTCTTATTGTTTAACGACGATGAACAGCAATTCAAGGTCATGTCTTCCCGGGGCATTAAGGATCCTGAAGTTACGCTTATAAGGCCGGACGGCATAGTTACTTTCATGGAAGAGACGCATGGATATATATTGATAAAGGAATTGCGCCAGAAGAAGATAGCTATCCCGGCTTCCATAGAAGAGATCATCGAGAAACTGAATGCGGAACTTATCATACCGATGGTCATGCACGACGAAGTGATAGGAGTATTGTCATTAGGGAAGAAGAAGTCGGACGAAGATTACAGCCAGGATGATCTCGATATACTCCTGCCGCTTGCGCGAACCCTCGCTATCGCTATCTCGAACGCCCAACTGTTTGACGAACTCGGTAAGACGCAGGCCGAAGCGGCGCAAAAGGAGAAGATGGCGGTCATAGGAACGCTGTCGGCAGGTATTAACCACGAGATATGTAATCCTCTCGGTATAGCGCGGGGCCAATGCGAAGCGTTTCTACTGAATATAAAAGACGGCCTGTACAAGAATAAATCGACAGAGGAGCTTCTCACAAAAGCCAAAGACATCATGGCCAAGGTCATGCATGAGACGGACAGGGCGACTGCCATTACGAAAAAATTGTCAAGTTTTGCCAAGCCGTCGAAGGGTGAGTCGGAGATGGTCCATATCGACAAGGAGATCGACGATGTGCTGGGGCTGGTGGGTTACGAGCTGAAGCTGGAGAAGATAGAGATCGAGAAGCGCGTGCAGGAAGGGTTGCCGGATATTTTTGTCGATAAGAAGCAATTCCAGGAGGTGCTCTTTAACCTCATACGTAACGCTGGCCAGGCGATAGGCGAAAAGGGCAGGATCGTCATTACGGCGGCAAAAGAAAAAGAAAAGATAATCATCGATATAAAGGATACGGGATCCGGCATACCGGAAGACAAGATAAAAATGCTCTTCAATCCATTTTTTACTACGAAGGATCCCGGTAAAGGCACGGGTCTCGGGCTATTTATAGTGCGGCAGGTTGTCGAAAAGAACGGCGGCCGCATTTACCTTAAAGAGACGAAGGTGGGCGAGGGGACGACGTTTACGTTGGAATTCCCGGTTGTCATAGGGGAGAAAGTGAAGGCGAAGCAATGACCAAACCACGGATAGTCGCTATTGACGACGAACCAGAGTTTATACAGATGCTGGTGGATTATTTTGAGCCGCGGGAGTACGAGATATCTGCCGCGATACGCGGGGCAAAGGGTATCGAACTTGTAAAAGAGAAAAAGCCGGACGTCGTATTGATAGACCTGAAGATGCCGGGCATAGACGGAGATGAGGTATTGAAGCTGTTGAAATCGATGTCACCGGCGCCCAGGGTCATTTTTATTACAGCGTACGACGACGGCGGGAAGACGAAGGCACGGCTCCTGAAGATGGGCGCGTTCGCATGCCTCGACAAGCCCATAGCTTCGCTAAAGGATTTGGAGGAAACGATCACTAAAGCCGCAGAAAAATAAAGGAGCAGCGCTCATGAAAAAGATCCTCGTAGTAGATGACGAACATGACATATGCGACTTTGTGCAGAACTTTTTTCAGGAGAGAGGATATGCTGTCACGACGGCCCTGAGCGGTGATGACGCGCTGGCCTTAATAAAGAAGGACCGGCCGGATCTGGTGTTGCTCGATATCAAGATGAAAGGGATGGATGGGATAGCCGCATTAAAACATATTAAGGATATAGACAGGACTATAAGGGTGGTAATGGTTACCGCTTTAGAGGAGCAGGAGAAGATGGACGAGGCGTGCCGGCTCGGCGCTTGCGAATATATAACCAAGCCGCTCGTCCTGGACCAGCTAGAGCACACGGTTGAGAAAAATCTGAGGTAGAAACGAGATTGCTTCGCCCGCCACCTTCGGTGGCGAGGCTCGCAATGACGCGAAATCAAAAAGGAGGAGTATGGCAACCGATAAGCCAAACGATAAGCCAAAGAAAGCGCCAAGCTGGGACAAGCTGCAGAACCTTTTTGTCGAAAATTCGGTAAACCGCGCCGGCGGTAAAGATCCGTCGTCGGACAGGAAGGCGTCCGGGAATGCGCCCGAGGCCGAAGGGTCTTTGGTAAAGTATGATTATCAGGCATTCCTCGAGAAGGCCTCGAGGACGATGATACGGTTCAAAAAGCCCGAGCATCTGATCAAGATGATAGTAAGGACGATCGATGAACAGCTTAAGGTCACCCATACCGCAGTGCTTCTATTCAAGGAACACAGGCATTCATATATTTTGATCGACTCTAAGGGTTCGCACGGGCTCAAGATCCCGATAGGTTTTATAAAGCTAGTGGTAGATAATCCGCTCATCTCCGTATTTTCCGGAAAGCAAAGTTACCTGATCTCCGAAACGGGCATATTGCGATACGACGACGTCATAGCCGGCTTAAGAAGCCGCGAGATATTGGAGCGCCAGCCCGACCTCTATGACAAGCTGCTCCTCATAAAGAAGCAGATGGATCTTATAAAGGCCAGGCTCTGTATACCGTGTTACTTTAAGCGCGACCTCTTGGGCATACTAGTCCTCGGCGAGAAGATAAACGGCGAGAATTTTTCTAGAGAAGAGATGGGTTTCTTCGTCACGCTCGCCAATGACGCGGCGATGGCTATCGCGAACGCGATGCTCATCGAAAACCTGCAGACGAAGATAGACGAGATAAAGGACAGTTATGTGCGCGAGCACCGCATATTCATTCATACCGCGATAGCGATGGCGGCCGCCATAGATGCACGCGACCCTTACACGCACGGCCACACAGAGCGCGTTACGACCTATTGCCTGGCGGTCGCGAAGGAGCTCGAGGGCATACCTGAGGTGGGTAACTACAAGAACTTCCGCGAGACTTTGCAGATAGCGGCGTTACTGCATGATATAGGAAAGATCGGCGTGCCCGACCACATATTGAATAAGCACGGCAAGCTCACACCCGAAGAATATGAAGAGATAAAGAAGCACTCGATAATAGGCGCGACGATCCTTAGCCCGATCAAAGAATTGAGCGATGTCGCCAAAGAGGTCCGCCATCATCAGGAGTGTTTCGACGGCTCGGGGTATCCCGATAGCCTGAAGGGGACCAATATACCGCTGATCGCGCGTATAATAGCTGTGGCGGACGCGTTCGACGCGATCACTACCGACAGGCCGTATAAAAAGAAGAAGCGGATAGAGGACGCGCTGGCAGAATTGAAACGCTGTTCGGGCACACAGTTCGATCCGGTTATCGTGAGCGCATTTCTTTTGGCATTCGAAAAGGGGAAGATCATAACAGTTAGTCCGCAGCGGCATTTTGGACAATAAATGTAACTTTTTTAAATACTTACGCAAGATTTGTAAGTAATTGTGTTTAAATGAGTTATGGCGTGGTAATTTTTAGATTTTAAGAAATTAGAAATCCAGACCCCTTGTCAATTTCCCGCCTTGTGGTATACTCACTTATTGCGGCGCAATTTTACTATTCTCGCTTGGCGAAATGACTGCATCCTGCAGCCGAAAGAAGGTGAGAATATCGATGCGAGTATTGATAACCCTCAAAAGACGCCGAAACCACAGATATTTAATCAATCTCTTTACAAAATCCCTAATATCGGAAGTGAGAGGCCTGATAGGCAGCCAGGAATACGTCAAGGCGCTGGACCTGGTGTATCGCGAAGGCTTGTTCGAAAGGGAGATTTTTGACGAAGAGATCCCCGGGCTTAAGGCGGACCTAATGCTTTCCAAAGAATATGCGAGCTGGGACCTGGGGAATTGATCTTTCCTTAGCTCGCCGGAGGGCACGAAACTACCACGAGGCGCGTTTCACCTGTGCCGATGTTTTTGAAATGGTGCGGGACGGACGAATCGAAATATATCGTATCACCCTGAGCCAGGGCATACTTGTTCTCACCTATAATGGCTTCACTCTTACCATCCAGAACATAAATAAATTTTTCCACCCCGGGCTTTGTCTCTTCCATATTGGTATGCCCGCCTTTAGCTATCTTCATTAATATAGGAAGCATTTTCTTATTCTGTATGTTCGACGCCAGGATCTCAGAGGAAGACTTTTTGTCGTGAATCGATACTTTCGATTCCGTCCCCCTAGTCTTTACATCGAGTTTCTTCTTCGAAGAGGGGAGGTCTCTGTAGAGCTCCGGAAGCGTTATCTCGAGCGACTCGCAGATATTTATGTGTGAGTCAAGTGTGCCTGTCATCCTGCCGTTCTCGATCCGGCTTAAGGTAGCGAGCGCGACGCCGGACTTCTCCGAGAGCTCCTGGAGAGTCATCCGTCTCTCTTTGCGAAATCTATTTATCACTTCTCCGACATGCATTGTGGGATCCTTTCGTAAGTATGATTACGTAGCGAAGGTTTAAACCTCCGCTACGTATGTAAGTATACTTCCGATTTGACGATTTGTCAAGACGTCTTTAATGGTAATCTAAGTTGATGAAAAATAAAATAAACTTGACAAAAGCGAAAAACGTGATATACTTGGTAAGACATAAAATAGTTAGATTTAATTCATTGATAGTTTCGAATCTTGTGGTAAACTCATGGTACATAAAAGATAAGCGCTTCTTGGAGCTTGGGGAGTTGCGTCAATGATCTTACCAAATAAGATCCGGATATATTTCAAGATAATCTCGGCGCTGGTAGCCGGGATTTTTTTATTTCAGCAGGTCGCCTGGGCAGGTGATCTGATAGAAACAGTTTTGGACAGGCAATACGACGAGCAATCTCAAACCTTCGCGCCATCCTACCTGCAGGATCAGCAAGTCCTTCAGGAAAACGTTATCGCCATAAACCAGGACGCTGAAAATTTCCAGGACACAGTTACCGCCTCCACCCAGGACCAAGCTGTAGCGCAACCGGAATCTGATGACACGTCACTATCGTTACAAGGCCCGCGGGGAGGCAGTGAAGGGTCTATAGCGCCTTTGGCGGCCGCGGCGACCTCTCAAACCCCGGAGCCTTCCGCCTCGGATGGGCAGGGAACCCCCGATTCAGGCGCTCCCATACTAAGCGTCACCACTGCCGCAGGCGATATTATTCACTATAAGGCAGGACAGATAGATTCTATCGAGAAGAAGGAAGGCGACAGCTTCATTATCATAAGGCGCGTTCAGGATAAGATATTCGTAGACGCGAACAATAATCTCATGAACGCGGAGATCGTCTATCCTGACCGGACTGTAATGGTCGTCGAAGACTATAAGGTCAAAAGAATAACGAAACCTGACGGCACAATATATCATTACAATGCCGATGAACTGATCGAATCCATAGTTTACCCGGACGGCAAGTCTGCCGCCTATTCATATACAAAAGATGACCAAGGAAATATTTTAGAAACAACCGTAACAGGCCAGGAAAAGACCTCGCGTTATGATAAGGACGGCAAAATAAAAGAGGTTGTGTTCACAACAAGCGGAAAGACTATCATATATACCGGCGGCGTCATCTCGGAGGTTAAAGATGAGAATGGAGTAACATACCTCTACAATACCCTCGAAGAATCACCTGACGGCGCCACCGTAAGGCTAAAGGAGATTAAGGACAGAGATAATAACATCTTCCGCATAGAAAGCAATAATATAGTGGAAGTCGAGATACCGGGTAAGGCTGTCATCAGAGATTTTACCCTTAGCGAAGACGGCCATATCATAAATGGTAGGATAAGATACCTTGGTGGTGCTGGCAGCGAGGTCTTAGTCGAAAACGGCCTCATCAAAGAGATCACCGACTTATCATCCAACATAAAGGCGGCATACGAATATACTCCGGATGGAAATGGCGCCACAATAACGATCGATGACCACGGCGCCATCACAAGCTATGCCTATGCAAAAGACCCCCTAACCGGAAAGCTTACAATAGTAGATGGGGATAGGACCTACTATTACGATGCCGCAGGAAATCTCGAAAAACTTACAGATGCCATAGGCGCCTCCCAGCATGTCTACGACATAAACCGAACCTACCTCGGCTCGATCCTCACAGGCTATGATAACAATGTCAGTATCTACAACAAGGACATGGTGCTGGAAAGGGTCATCTCACCTGATGGCTTCACCTATGATTACCGAATAAGCCCTGAAGGCAACATCATAATCTCCAAAAGAACCCTATATACCTATAACAACCTCTATGAGAGCTATTCCTCGAGCGCCAATGTCAGCAGGACGCTAAATCCGACGCTGAAGGCGTCTTTTAACCTGGATAGCTCCAAGCCCTCTTCCTATATATCTGCCTACGCCAGTTACTATAAATCCAATGAAAAGAATATCAGCCTCTCCTTAAGCGTATCTAATCAAATACCGCGGATCTATTACTATTCCTACAACTACCAGACCAAACAGACCACCTCCCAGAATATAACGCTGGACATGACCATAGGTAAGGATATCGATTACACCGTAGAATACTTATGGAGCCAGACAGGGGTTAATGTCTACCTGTACAAATCCTCTGAATCTAGGCCGCTAAGTCCAACATATACGATATCCGATAGGCAGTGGGATCCCAGGTTCTCTGTATCCGGCACTAACGCCAATATATCACTTGCCTCATCTTCAAGCGGAGCCTACACAAAGTATAAAAATACATATACCGATACTACAAATCCCATAAAGAACAGCCCCCTCTACACAACTGAGTTTAAATTCGACCCATTAAGCTCTTACAAATCCTTATATTACAGCGTAAGCTTGAATCAAAACGCAGTCAGCGATTCAATCAGTCTCAATTATTACAACAATAAACTCTCTTTGAGTATCTATCGCTATGACTACAAGACGGCCAAGTCCACATCAACTACAGTACCCTTAAGCCTCATCTTCAAGGATAATGTGACATACCTTGTTCAGTCCAAGATGGAGGATAACGCTCTTAAATTCTATATCTACGAGAAAGGGACGATCCCGGCCTCTCCTATATATACAGTGGAAAACGTTTCGGGAGATCCCCGCATATCCGCAAGTATTAACGGCGGAGATTTAAAAACGGAGGCCTACGACAGGACCGAAAGATTCGAATACGATTCCAATAATAGGCTCATCAGGCAGGATAAGCCCGATAAGACAACTATTATTTACGACTATAAGATAGACACCTTCGGCAGGCTCAACGCGTATAAAAGGTATTCGTATAGCGGCAATAATACGTCTATCAATTATTATACCGGCGCCTACATCGACCGAGCCTTAAATCCTACCCTGAAGACCTTCTTTAAGCTGGACGGCTCTAAGACAAGCTCATCCGCTAATATCTACGCTTCCTATTATAGCTACAACGATAAGTCGATAAGCCTGTCTTTGAACCTTTCCCGCGGCCAAAAGGCGCGCGTAAATTATTCCTTCTATAACTATATCACTAAACAAAGCCTCTCCGATAGTAAGGAATTGACTCTTACAATAAATAAGGATACGAACTACACCGCGGAGTATGTCTGGACCGCGACCGGCGTCAACGTGTATCTGTATGAAACGTCTCGTGGGCGGACGACAACGCCTGCGTATACGCTTACGAATCGCGAATGGAATCCCAGGTTCTCCGTTTCCGGATCCAATGCCGACGTCTCACTCGACCCGTCATCGAGCGGCGTCTACACAAGGTATGGCGGCGTCTCTACCGACTACGCCAATCCATTAAAGTCAAGCCCCATATACGCCTCTGAATATAAACTCGATGCCGGCGCGGCCAGTAAATCGATATATTACTCTATCTACGGCTCTACAAGCTCATCAAGCGATTCCATATATTTCAGATACTACAATAACGCGGCTTCTTTAAACCTATATCACTATGACTATGCCACACGGAAGAGCACATCCAGCGCCATCCCCCTAAATATCAGCCTTAGAGACGGCTTAAGCTATATCGTAAAGTCAAAGATAGAGGACGGGATCCTCAGCTTCTATATATATGAGAAAGGGAAGGATCCCGGCAGTCCTGTATACACGATGAATAATGTCTCGTGGAACCCTCAAATATATTCATCCATAACAGGCGGAGAGGTAAAGGCAGACGCATATGACAGACTCGAGGTTTTTGAATACACGAGCCAGCCGGAGATTGCCGTCACGCTGCCCCCATATGCCCTCGATTGTCCTGCTCCGCTCGTCTTCCCCGACGGTAAGACGGATATATTGAATAATGTAAGGCCGGATATCGATTTTTCGATCAATTTACCCGCAGGTCTCTTTGGGATAACCGGCGCCTTGAATGGTGACCTGGATTTTAAAAATATACCTTACTTTGACGCGATAACATACGGCGCGGATAAAAATATCGTAAGAATCGTAAAACCAAACAACGAAATAATTTCTTATTACGAGGATGGCCCGAAGAAAGGCCTGATAAAGGATACGTCAGGGGCGGCAGGATCGACTCTTTATGATTACAACTTGAGCCAGTTAAATGACATCGCGGCGCTCACTGTTATTCGAAACGACATCACGACTATCTACGACCGGTACGGTAATGTATCGCAGGTGTCGGATTCGAAAGAGGGTATTTCATTCACGATGGCCGGCGACGCGGTATCGCGCATCGAAAAGAGTGACGGCTCTATTGTTGATGCGATATACGATACCATCGACAATACTAAAATCATAGGCTACAGGATAACAAGAAAGGACGGCGTAGAGGCAGTCTATGAATACCGGGTAAAGGAGGATGGCTCCACCGAAGGGGTATTGACTGAGATCAAACAGCCCGACGGCAGCCACCTCATATATGATCTCCTGGGCAATATCCAGGAATATAATAAAGAAGGCATAGATTATGATTATATCGACAGTATAGAAGTCGATGAAAATAGCAGGCCTTATATAATTGCGAGGGCCAGGGAGCCTTATCCGGAAGATATCGAAGCTGAGGATATCATATATCAAAAATATCAAAGACACGGTGACGGCAAGAGGCTCGTTCGATTGCAGCGCAAGAACCTTAAAATTGTGGATTATATTTACTATACAGACGGCGCCGGCGCGGTTACGTCCACAGAGGTCACTGATGAGATGACGAATACTAAAACAACCTATGGCGAGGATAACAACATTACCAGAACCGAGATCCTGCCGACCGTTGAGGATCCGGTATCGACGATATCAGAATACGCCTACGGCAGGATAAGAAATGTGTATAAAGGCACCGTCCTTATATATAGGTATGCGTATGAGTTTGACTCAAGCGGCAGAGAAGTCACTGTAATCAGCGATGTTAAGACCGGCGATGTCAAGAGATACAAAGATGAGCTTCTCATATCCGTCACAGATTCGAAAAACCTCGTGACGACATACGAGTACAACGCCGATAAGAAGATATCGAAATCCACGGTTACCCGCTCAGGGAAGCTCATAAATCAGTATATCTATACCTATGACGGCGATCTTACCATAATCGAGGACATGGACGGCGTGAAACGCTCTTATGATAAAGACAACAAAATCATCTATCTTGAAGAAAACGGAAGAAAATACCAATATGTCTATTCGAAGAACGATTCTGGCAAAGATATTACTACGCAAAAGGTTATCAGTATAAGGGATGATGCCGGAAACATAATCAATTATAATGACGGAAAGATAGTATCAATTATAGAACCGGACGGAACTGTCCTTAGAGATTTTATCACTGTGGATAAGACTGTTACCGGATACACTATTGAGAAAGACAATGTAAAGTATTTCGTGGAGGACGGCAGGGTAATAAAAGAGATTAAGGCGGACGGCACGATAGTCGAATATTACCCGAACGGCTGGGCGAAGTCGGTAACCGATACAAACGGCACTACCACTTACGATTACGAAGTGGACGCATCCTTATCGAATGGCATGTATGGCGCAACTCTGAATGCGGATGTCGTAGGCTCAGGCACCGAGCAGGCCCTTGAGCTTGCCTCATATCCCGACCCTAACCAGACGCTTCTCCTGCACATGAACGGCAACGATAACTCAATCAATCCAACCCACCCCATTACCTTTAACGGTGGCGCTAAGATCGACGTATCGAATAGCAAATTCGGAGACGGCTCTTTCTACTTTGATGGGAACTCTACTTTTTCTTTAGCCGATAGCGCGGACCTCCGCTTTACCGAAAATACCACCCCCGTGACAATAGATTTTTGGATATATCCCACCACGGATACCGACGGATCTATCTTTTATAAAAGCGATGGGACTGCCTCTGGAGAAGGTTTTGAGCTTTGGCGCTCCGGCGCCTCGGGTCTCGTAATGTTTCAAGGTGTCTGGGGAAATTCAACAGGCGGCATATTCAATTTTGACGTTGGTGTAGCTCCTAAAGGCCAATGGACTCATCTGGCTATTACCAAAGATTCGAATTTGGTGTGGAGAGGTTATGCCGATGGAATCGGTGGCGCTACTGACCCTAACCATGACCAAAATAAATATACCGTTCCATTAACAAGCCCCCTGGTTTTTGGAACACATCACCCGTGGCCGGGATTTGATGTTGGGGACTTCCATGGCTATATCGACGAATTTCGCGTATCCAACAGTGTCCGCTGGACATCTAACTTCACTCCGCCTGATTCTGAATACCGCAATCCTTACAAAACATCCGGCTCGTTCACCTCAAACCCCATTCTCCTGGATGCGACCGAGCTCAGAACCATCTCATGGAACGAGCTTACGCCTGACGGCACAGACATAACAATCCAGACCCGAACAGGCAATACATCAAACCCCGACGACGGCACATGGTCTGACTGGTCAGGCGTCCTGACTGATCCTTCTGGTTCCGAAATAACATCTCCTCTGGCTAAATACCTCCAGTATAAAGTAAGCATGGTATCGCCCGATCCTCAGATTACCCCCGAGGTCAAGGACATAAATATAAACTATATCGCTCAAAGCGCTGAAGTGTCTACTCAACCGGTCGCTTACATTATCGCTAAAAAAGACGGCATTAAATATCGATACGACAAAGATGGGAAGCTCCTGTATGCGGAAGAGAACAACGATCGCTTTTATTATGACGCGTCAGGCCATCTTAGAAAGGCAATAGACAAAGACGGGAACGTATACGACTACACTTATAGCGGCACCGAAGGCGCTATCGATGCAGATTTCGCTCTAATCGATCTTAAACCATTTGAACTTACATCGTATCCGGATCTGTATACAAAGCTTCTCCTGCACGCTGAATCACCCGATTCCTCCGGCGCTAACCATCCAGTGAACTTTAACGGAGACGCGCGCCTCGATAACGCAAATTCGAAATTTGGCTCCTCAGCCATTAAGTTCGATGGCGGCGGTGATTTCCTGACGCTTCCCGATAGCGATGACTGGAATTTTGGGACAGGAGCGTTTACAATAGATAATTGGGTAAGATTTTCTACGGTTACTGCTTCGAGTTATATATGGGCACAGAATGTTTCGAACGGAAACGAAGTATCATTTTCTTACGACCAAGCCGCTCATACACTAATATTTGAAATGTATGCCGCATCTGCTTCTCTACTAACATTTACAGCACCTTTTACACCTCTTGTAAATACTTGGTATCATCTCGCCTTTGTTAGGATAGATAATGGTAATTTGGCATCTTCGTGGAGGGTTTTCATTGATGGGGTTTCTCAAACCTTAACTAAAATAGGCGGCAACTGGAACGCCACATATCCAGATTATGCAGGTTCATTTTATATGGGCTATGAGCCGTGGAATGACATATATCTTAACGGCTACATGGACGAATATCGAGTCTCTAAGGGTATCGCCCGCTGGACAAGTAACTTTACGCCGCCTACAACGCCGCATTCCGCGGATGCCTATACAAAGCTTCTCTTACACGCTGAATCACCCGATTCCTCTAGCTCTAACCACTCTGCAACCTTTAGTGGCGACGCGCATTTCGATAATAGCGGTCCAAAGTTCGGATCTGCGGCCATTAAATTTGATGGAAGCGACGATTTTCTGACGCTTCCCGATAGCGATGATTGGGATTTTGGAACAGGTGATTTTACGATGGATGGCTGGATAAATTTAACCGCCAATTCCGCAACGCAGATAATTGCCAGCACATATTCCGGAGGAAGTGGATGGATCCTTTACATAGACAATTATAACAAGCTTATATTTGCGAATTTCCCGAATACATTTTATGTATATGGAGCATCTAACTTATTTGCAACTAATACTTGGTATCATATAGCAATGGTAAGGACTGGAAACGATTTTAATTTATATGTCAACGGAGCGCTGTATGCCAACAATTCTACTACAGATTCGGTAAGCGGATCTGCCGACCCATTAGCGATAGGAGCCTTGTATAATGGGGGTTCTCCCGAATCATATTTTAACGGCTATATCGACGAATTCCGTATCTCAAAAGGCATTGCCCGCTGGACGATCGGCTTTACTCCGCCGGATTCGGGATACCGCAACATACTTTACAATAACGATGGCATATTGACTTCGGATCCCATGGCTATAACTGCGACAGGCCTCGATTATATTCTCGCGAATCTTAAAATGCCTGTGGGCACAAATGCCATATTCAAGACCCGTACCGGCGCATCGAGTGACATTAGCGACGGCTCTTGGAGTGGTTGGGTTGCCGCGACTCAAGATGTTAACGGTTACAAAATAAATTCTCCTGTAGGTAAATACGTCCAGTATCAGGCGATATTCTCAACCACCGATACTACTCAAACACCGTCTTTGTATGAAAATGGCGGCTATGCCGTTAAGCTGACCTACAACTATAATAAGACCTTCGATGCCACCGCGCCGCCTGACGGCTTGCCATTCAAGGATTACCTGACGCTTACACCGCAGGGCTTGTCCGCAATTGATGTCAAAAGTTTAAATTATAGCTTGTCCGAAATCTCAGATAACAATACCCGCATAAAAGATGCCTCCGGCACCGACGATACGATTATCGCTACGCAAAGTTTTAAAGCGGACCTACTCTCCCAGATAATCATGCCCGACGGAACTATCGTAAAATATTTTAACAACAAACCGGTATCGATAACGCGGCAAGGTGAGCTGTCCATAAGCGACATAATTCTCGAGAAGTACAATGTCGCCATAACAGATTACAAGGTAGAGAACGGGCTCCTCGTAGGTTATCGCGATCTGTCGGCCGATAAAGTTATCATGAGTTTTACGGCAAAGGATGGCCTTGGCAACACCTATATATTTAAAAATAATAAGCTTTTCGAGATCGAGCGCACCGACGGTACGACCGAGACTATGCCGCAGCCGGATGCGTTTGCCGCCACGGCCCTCGATCTATTGAAACGCGCATTCTCCCCTGACGGCCTGGATGGCGAAAGGACACTCGAGGGTACTGATGTCTCCATCAATCTCGATAAGAGCAATAAAGTTACCTACTTTATAAATAACAAGATGGCCTCGACATACTACAGGCATGATGATGGCCAGCTTGATCTCATGGTCGACTATTCCTACGATGATGCCGGCAATCTCATCCTCGTGCGGCTGCCATACGCGCGTGATTCGATTAACTCGCAGATCGACGAGGCGCGCCAGAAAATAGCGAAAGAAAAGGCCGATTACCTCCAGACCCTTGCCCAGCAGGCGGGCCTGGCATACCAGCAGATACATGATAATGTCGAGTCTGTTCGCGCCCAGATAAACGCCGAGCGCGCGCGACTGCAACCCATGCTCTATCAGCAGGTGACGCGCGTCTCCCAGGGCTGTTTCGGCCCGCAATATTACACGGAGACGGTCGAGGTTCCGGAGGTCCGCAACGCGCTCAATCAGCTCGACGAGCAGGAGCGGATCCTGAATGACGAAGCGGCAAAGGCCTATGCCCAGCTCAGCAGCCAGGTTGCGGCCGCGCAGGATAAGCTCGATAACGATGCATTTACTTCTCTTACAGAGATAGAGCGCCAGGAAGAGGTATTCCACGCGAAGATAATCGAGGAAGAGGCAACGCCCGTAATAATCGAGGCCTATCGCTCGGTCCTTGGGCGTGACCCTGATGATGCGGAAACGGCCTCGCTTCTAGCGCAGGTGCCTTACGATTCGAAGATAGATGTAGTCGCGCTTAAGGCAAATCTCACCGCATCCGAAGAGCGGATAGATCAGGAAGGGTTAGTAGCCGGTATCAAAACGGACATCGCCGACAAGCTAAACGAATATTTGAATGCCGATGCCGTTGGCAAGAGAACGATACTTGATTCCCTCGGCCTTACGGATAACGAAGTAGTTTCGCTCGACGACTTAGAAGTCGCCGCCATTCTGGCATTCCTCGATAAGCAGAATATACACTTCGGCCGCTCGGCCTTCGTATCGCTTGAAGCGCTCTTAAAGGAAAATGGAATTTCGTATAATCTCAAGGACCTCGCGCTAAGGACTATCCTGGTCGACATATTGACCGGCTCCATCAGCGCTGTGTCGGAAGGTAAGTTACTTGAGCTTTCAATGTTCGCGCTCTCCAAAGTTGCTTCATTGTATGGGCTTACTTTATACAATACCAAGGTTACGTTTGATGAACTCACGCAGATATTTAATTCGAGCGGCACTTTAATCGCGCATTTTAAGAATAACCACTTCGTTGTTGTGAACAACATTGCTGCGGACGGTAAGGTTACTTATACCGAATTGAATAAAGGAAAGGACGGCCGCACCTATACCGTCTCGGAGGAAGATTTCAAGAACGCCTGGACCGGCTATGCCATGGTTCAGGGACTGTCCCCGAAGGGGACTGTCCCTGAATGGGTTAACTCTAAAGTTATCTCGGCTGATATGGCCCGCCATATAAAAGGAAGCTGCTTCTTCTTCCTCTTTGCCCTCATCGGGATATTCATACAGGGTGTGGTTACGATCGCTGCCGGTGTGGTAGCGGGCATTGCGGCCGTTGTCGCAGCTGTGTCGGCAGTGATAGCGCCGATAATTACGGCCATAGGTACTTTTATAAGTGGTGTTAGCAGTTTCCTGGCGGGTATAGCCACGCAAATATTCACAGCCATACAGTTTGTCGGCGTGAGCCTCCTGCATGGTGTCGGCGCGTTCTTCGGCGGAACGCTATTCGGGGGAAGCCTCTCCAGTATCGTCTCATCCGTAACCGGCTTCGCATCGACGATCATGGGGACGGCCATAGGCAAGACCGTTGTCCTGACTGCGCTCTCATTTGGTATATCGAAGGGCCTGGATGCGCTCGGCGTGAATCCAATAGTAGCAAGCCTCATAAGTTCATTCATAACAGGCGGCGTTTCAGGATTATTTAATAGCGGCTTCTCGGCATTATCGTTTATCGCGGGCGGCCTGCAAGGATTAGCTGTGCAGGGAGTAAGCGTTCTCGGCCAGCGGCTTGGATTAGATCCGAACCTGTCGAGCATAATAGGGCTTGCGGCGGGGAGCATGATAAGCGCAGGCCTCAATGGTGTGTGGAAGCCTGTTTTTAATGCAGACGGTGTGCAGATCAGGTCGGATTTTGTAACAGGTCTCGATGCGATAAGCTACTCGATGGGCTCGACAGTCCTGCCTAATGTGGTAGGCGAGTTCGCGTATTACGGCGTCAACAAGATCGGCGAGTTCCTCGGCATCGATCCGCGGATCTCCTACCTCGCAGGAGTGGGCATTAGAAGCACCATAAATGCGGGTCTGACCCACGTTAAGCCAGATGTTATCTGGGGTAGCGTAACACAGGGGCTGTTGCAGGGGGTGACGAATATAGGGCTTAACTATCTGACCCAAGAGATGGGGATTAACCCTCTATTGGCCAACATAGGCTTTAGTGCGATTTCCACGGCTTTACAGGCAGGTATTCAGTCTATGATGCCTCAAGGGGAGAAAGACGTGTTTAAGGCGATGTTTGAGACTTATGAGAAGAACGCTTTGACCTTCTTGGGCTATACTGAACCAGGAGCCACGATATCTCCTTGGCAGCAGGCTGCATATATATCCCAGATATTGGACTTCAGTAACATAGTTCAGGAGAGGGGATTGGCGGATGCCTTGAATACCTACGGAGCAGGCTTCTTTAACGCTGTGGCTGTTAATGCGATAGTCAAGACGGGCTATACATTAGGTGGCTACTTTGCCGAGAAACTCCAGACAGGGCAATACCGAGTAGAAACGATTAACGGTCAGGAAGTCGCTGTTGTAGATACGCCTACACAGTCAGATGGCGGACATAGTAGCGGATTCTTCAAGTGGATTTTAGATGATGGCGGAGTGAATGGTATCTGGGACCCGCTCGGAATGGGCAAGACCACAAGCAGCGGTGATGATTTCTGGGGTATTGGAAAATTAGGCACAGATGCCTATGGCAAATTAGGATTTTATGATGACAGCAGTATATATCAAGGCTTCGGAGACCTCGGCATATGGCAGACAATAGATAACGGCTACCAGTCATATGCGGAAATAAAAGACAATGCTGGCAAGACCATCTTTGTCGTGACCCCAAAAGAGGATGGAGGATATAACTACTATAATTCGTATGGGGACTATGTAGATGCTGTTCTTAAGGAATTTGATAGGGGTTATACCATTAACTTTGCTGAAGGCGACATATCAAAACTTTATCTTGAAGCAGTAGTGCCAGTTAGTGAAGAGGCAAGACAATTGTTAGCCACGTTTGGCATAAACGACGTAGATGAATTAGGAACACTTTATTATTATTTATCAGATGAGGATAACAGAGTATCTCCTATAAGTTACTATTTTAACGATGAAATTAGAGAGCTGATAAATAATAACCCATATTTAATTGGTAAGATAATTGATTTCTCTACAATTGCAGGAGACTCTAAAGCAGATTTAATAAATGCATTATTTGAAGGAATAAATTATCAGAACTTAACAGAAGGAACTGTTAGCAGAGCATCAAAATCAAGCATAGAAACAATAATTAATCAGGTTGAAAATGTCTATCCACATCCCTTATCTGATACAACAGCAATATTGGTTCCTGGAACTGATTTTAATCAGATATGGGAAGATATTAAAGGAGATAGTAGTTATCCAGGAAGAGACCCTAACTGGGCTGACGGCAAAAGTGTTAAGCACTATTTAACAGATTTAGGGGCAGACGTCCAGTCATATAATTGGTCTGGTAATACAGCCACAGATATGAATCCTACCGCTGAAGGTCTTGCCACGTATATTAAGAGTTTACGTCAGCAATATCCAGATAGAAAAATAACACTCATTGGGCATAGTGCAGGTGACCTAATTGTGGAAAAAGCATTGGATATTCTCAAGGATGATAATATATTTGTTGATACATATATTGGCTTAGGCTCTCCAAGTGGGAATGAGAATAGAGTTCATACAAATCTCGGCGAATGGTATAATATATCATCAAGCAATGATATTATATCATTACCGTCTACCTCATTGAAAAATACCAATCAGATACGATATAGCGACTTGACGCACGTTGATTATTGGGGAGTGTATAAAAATGGTCAGGTTGTTGATACGGGAGCATTTGACAGGATTATGAGGATATTGCTAAGAACCGAAATAGAAGAGATATTAAGGGCACAATAAGGTTTCAAAACATAGATTGGGATAAACAATTATGAAAAACTTTGGGTTTGCTATATTGTTAACATTTCTGTGCTTATCAATTGGCACGACTATTTTGTATGCTGGTATTATAAAGGCTCCAGGCTTTAAGCTGTATGAAAAAGATGCATCTATTACGATTGGTTTTAAATGTCCAGAGGGTATGTTTGAAGATAATAAATCGGCAAAAGAGATAGGGCTGTATAAAATCTTTTTGCCGATAGGCGAGACATTGAATAGCTCTCCAATGGTGTTAACGGTAAATTGTCAGATGAAATCAGCCCAATCTAATAATTTAGATAGTTTTATCAAATTCAATGTTGACCACTTCAAGTCATTATACCCAAATATGAAAGTAAGCATTATTAATCTACCCAAAGACGTTACCGCTAAAATGGACAGTCTTAATATCTCATACTATACTCTTTTACTAAAGAGTAATTCTAACACAGATATTTCAGATAACCTGGTAATGTTTTTTGAAACCAAAAATGGGCTTTGGTCTATAACGTATATTGCTCCTGAAAAGGCAATTAACGAGATGCGTAATATATTTCTATCCTTTGTCAAAAATATAGAGATTATGCATAATGAATAAAATCATAGTAATAGTTACTATTATTTTCATAGTAATAATAGTAGGGTTAAAAACCGAAACAAACAAGTCATTCCACAAGTTGAGCATTTACGGTGTAGATGTTGGGATAGGATTTATAGACCCATTAGCGGGTAAGATAATAAAAAATACGCCATCATTAATGAATGATTTTAACGAAGCCGCTAAAGACAAGCAAGTAGGTTTCAAAAACATTATTGGCAATGTGGCTCGCATCGGATATTACAAGACTCAACTTATGATAGCAATGCTGATGATTGGTTTGATATTATTCATAGTGGCAATAAGAGCTAAGTAGCACCCTTGTCGCTCATAGTTTTATAGTGTATACTTACAATAGATTTGACAGGAAAAGAATAAAGGGGACGGTTCGAAAAGAATAAAGGGGACGGTTCTATTTAATTGACATGATATTATTCTCATGTTACAATCTCCTATTAGTGGTAGGAGATTTTTTATGCCCAGGACAAGCCGTATCTATATCGAAGAAGGTGTTTTTCATGTAATGGCAAGAGGGAACAATAAACAACCTGTGTTCCATGATGAGCGGGATTTTATTATGTATAACGAGACGCTTTCGCGCTTAAAGAATGAGCAGCCGTTTAAGCTTTACCACTACTGCTTTATGACCAACCACGTACACATGGTCATCGAAACGAACGAAAATACAAATCTCTCAAAACTGATGAAGAGGATAAACCTATCATACTATCATCACTACAAAAAACGATACGGCTACTGCGGCCACTTCTGGCAGGACAGGTTTAAAAGTCTTCTCATTGAGAAGAACCCGTATCTATTGGCCTGCGGCCTTTATATCGAACGTAATCCCATAAGGGCAAAGATGGTCAAGCTCCCAGAGCAATATCTATATTCAAGCTATGCGTACTACGCCTTTGGTAAAGACGATCCATTACTGGATAAAGACCCCTTTTATGAGACATTGGGCAAAGATGATCCGCAAAGACGAAAAGAATATCGAAAACTTGCGGCAGAGGATTCTGAGCACATAGGCCAGGCTATCAGCCGGCAGTTATTCTTGGGGAGCGCCGGTTTCGTCAAACGAATGGAGAAAAGATTTGGCGTAAGCAACTTAAGGCTGGAAAGGGGAAGGCCAAAAAAGAGTAAATAGAACCGTCCCCATTTCTTCCTTGATAACCACGAGGCGGTTATTTACATAAATGGACAGAAACAAGGGAATGCAAAAATAACAGACAAAGTTAAGGAGCTATTGACAAAATAAATTTATGAGTTTCAAGATAAGTAATAATAAGTTTCTATTTAAAATAGGGGTTTGCTTGTTTATATCAGCGATCCTAATCATATATTTTTTATTTGTACATCCTTTTGCTATGCAAATGTATGATACATGGATGGAGTTTAATAATCTTCAGTATCCAAAATTAATTAGCGAAGAATGGGCAAAAAAACCATCATCTTTTTTGTATTTTCAGGCGAAAATACCAAATAGCCAAGGTAGAAAAGGGTTGGCTCTTGGGATTTTATCCAAAAGGAAAGATGAGAGAGCGTTGCCGATTTTAAAATCTATCATTACCAAAGGAAACTCAGATCTAAATTATTATGCTACGCAATGCCTAATAGAATTTGGTGAAAAAGAAACCGTTTCAATATTAATGCCAATAGTTAATAAGTACAAGAATATGCATTTCGAATCCACTGACAAAAAACATTGGAAAGATTATGATAGGTATTCCGATGCATTAAGGGCATTAGCTATATTAAAATATGAATCTGCGTATCCGATTATTCAAAATTTGGCGAGAAATGGGACCGTGCTAGAGAAGCAAAGTGTTTTTATGGGGATGCTTTATTATTATGATAATCATTGGGAAGAAGTACTTTCCCTATATAATAATTGGTTAAAGGATAAGAATTCCGGTATGTATAAAAGCGGTTTGATTGAAACGATTAAAAAACTTAACCGCCCCGAAGCAATCCCCATCCTTAGAGATCTCGCCGGAAGAGAGCCTTGGAACCAAAAAGATGCCGAAGAAGCAATAAAATATCTCGAATCTTTAAAAAACAACCAATAGGATTAAATACGTGAAGAAACTAACCGCAGCAATAATGTTAAGTGCCGTTAGTCTATTTTTTACTACAACTTCTTGGGCAATGAATGATGTTGCCAAGAGTTATTATGACAAAGGATATAAATTGATCGATGAAAAGAAACTCGACGAAGCCGAAGTAGAGATGCTCGAAGCGATTAAAATAGAGCCTGATTTTGCCGATGCGCATCAAGAGCTTGGATATATCTATACACAGAAAGGCATGCTAGATAAAGCAACTGTAGAATGCCGTAAGTCTGTAGAACTGGACCCAAAAGATCCCATGGCTTGGCGAACGTTAGGTTCAGTATATTTCGCGAGAGGTTTACGCATACTAGCTGTTAAGGCTATGGAGAAGGCTACGGAAATTGCTCCGAGTTTTGCAGATGCACACTATGATCTCGCATATATGTATTACCAAATAGGTGAAAAAACAGCTTTCAATAAAGAGATTTTAGATAATGCAATCACTCATTTAGAAAAGTATCAAGCACTTGTACCAGCAGCAGCAAAAGTAAAACAAAATCGAGATTTTTTAGAGAGTTTAAAAAAGAGAAGAAGCGAAATAGGTGGTCTTACCATTATGACCGTTCCGGAAACACGAGAAGATTTAGCCAGCCTAAAGTTTTCCGAAGGTAGCATGCAAAGGCTTAAGGACAGGATAGCGGGGAAGAGTGACAAGGAACGCGAGATAGATGAACGAGTTGGCTTGATGATGGATTTGCTTAAAAAAGGCGAAAAAGATGAAGCTTTGATCGAATCAAAAGAGATACTAAGCCTGGCTCCGAAAAATCAAGAAGCTCTATTAATATCAGCAGCTGTATATTACAAAAACGGATTGTATGATAAAGCTATAGAGCAAGCAGAGGCAGTTATTGGTAATTACCCAGACTTGTCGATAGGATATGATGTTCTCGCCAGATCTTATTATAAAAAAGGCGATCAAGCTAAATCTTCTGATGCGGTGGCAAAGTTAAGGGTAATTGATTCAAAAATGGCAGATGAATTGCAGGAAGAAGTAAACAAAGGTAAGGTGAAATAATGTTAACGATTTTAGTTGATGCACTATTTGTAATGGGACAATGCAATGAAAATACTATTTCGACATAAATCTATAACTGCAAGTTTAGTTATAATAGCTTTCTTATCCACTCTGCTTGCTACGCCTGTTTTCGGTGAAAGCCCTACCCAAGGCAAGATAATCAAATCTTTCATAAGCGAGGACGCTACGTATAATGGCTTTGCCATGTCCGCGGGCGATATTGTTACAGTAAAAAACAAGAAAGACGCATTTCTCCTGGACGACAAGAAGGTTACCTGGTCCGCTTGTATAAGAGGTGGCCTGATGTCATACAATTCATGTGATTATGCCGTAATCTGGTATGCGCCGGACGGGATATTATTTGATAAGCAGGAACCAAGACCGTTATTTGGAGATTGCGCCGGGCTTAAATCATCGCTTGCGATAGATAGGGAAAAGTTCGGTTCCAAAACAGGCCTGTGGAAGATAGAGGTTACATACAAAAACGACTTGATCGATAATAAATATTTCTACCTTTTGGAAAAGGATGCTAAAGAGATAGCTCAGCCGGACATAGATTCACTCGAATCCTTGATTGCAAAAAATAGGCCGCAGGTTAAGGCGCCGGAAGTTGCAGATCTGCAAAAACCCCAGGAAGTGGTGCTGCCGTCAATAACCAAAGAGGCGCTTAAGGATGTGGCCGTTTCCTATGATATAAAAAGTCCGCAAGAAAAAGCCCCTAAAGTGCCCGCGCAATCCGCAGAACTAAGCAAGCTGACTGAGAATTTGGCCAAGCTGGAAATGGAGATAATCGACGAGACGAAGAAAGCCGAAATTTTATTTTATAAGACCGGAGCATTATACAATGACGAAATAGTGCTCGATTATGTTAATAAGATGGCCGTGAAACTTACAAGCAATAAGACTTTTGATAAGAATACGCAACTGAAGATAATGATAATACGAGAGCCAACAGTGAATGCCTTTGCGATGGCAACCGGATCCATCTACATTCACACCGGCGCATTGGCAAAATTGGAAAACGAAGACCAACTTGCTCATCTTTTAGGTCACGAGATTTCGCACGTGGCAAATAAAGATATGCTCTATTTCATGAACAGTTATCATAAAAAAACCATCGTTTACAAAATATTTGATGTCATATTAGCGCCTACTTCGGTATTTTTTGGTATTTTGGGAGACCTGACGCAAACCGCATTTTTACTTTTTCACGTAGCTACTGTAACAGGATATAGCAGAATCGTTGAAGCCAGGTCGGATAAGGAAGGCATGTCTTGGGCGACTGAGTACGGCTACAATCCTAGCGCAGGGCCAGGATTGATGCAGTTATTTATTAATGAGGGCGACAAATACCAGGCCGGCCCGGAGGTCTTCTTCCTGATGATGCATCCTACCACCAAATGGCGGTTGAATGAATTGAACAGTATAATATCGAAAAAAGGCTCTGTCCAAAAGGATGTTAGGGTAGACGATGAATTTTTGCGGAACATGACCAAGATTAAGCTTTATAACGCAACCCTGAATATAAAATGGGACAGGCTGGAACATGCCAGAGATAACATTCAGTGGGTTCTGGAAAAAGATCCCAATAATCCCGAGGCGCATTACCTCGCGGGGGGTATCTATAGGCTTGAGGCCGAAGACAAGAAAAGAGTTAGAGACGAGCTGAGCTATAAGAAGTGGAACGAGTTAAACAAGGGTTACAAAAAGACAGAGCTTGAAGATATGTGGTACGGGAAATCTATCGAAGAGTATAATAAGGCCATAGGGTGCGATCCTAAATACGCGAATTCTTATAAAGGATTAGCCCTGGCGTATAAATACAAGAACGACAAGGAAAATGCGTTGGCTAATCTTAAGAAATATCTGGAAGTATGCCCGGATGCGCCGGATAAAAGATATGTGAATAATTTAATCGAGAGACTAAGTAAACCGGAAGAGAAGAAGAAATAAAAAAAGAAAGGGTGGAGGATGAAAATATTTGAAAGAGTAGTGGCTTTGGCAGTGATCGCAGTATTTGCTTTGAATATTTCTGGTTGTGCGACATATCAGGTTCACCCTGAATTCAAAGAGAGACAGAAGAAGATTAAGAGTGTCGCGGTGATGCCGCCGAAGGTCGAAGCATATATATTAAATTTTCAGGGTGACAAAAAGATGCTGAGTGAGCTTGTGCCGGTCATGGCAAAGACTACTATGGAACAATTGGAGAAGGTCTTTTCGGCCAAAGGATATGAGATCAATAAGCTCGATCTGAGCGAGGAAAATCTCACGAAGAACCCCGACCTCAGGACTTCTCTTTTTCACATAAATGAACTATTCGAAAAACAGCTCCAGGATATCCAGAAACGCAAAAAGAGCAAATTTACATACGGCGTTGATGCGGAGGCCAATACGTTCGCCAATTTGGCAAATTCCGACGTGCTGATATTTACGAAGGAAGATGGCATTAAAAAGAGCGCCGGTGAGGTAGCGAAAGATGTGGCGAAAGGGCTTATGATAACGGCTGCATGCCTCCTGGTAGGCGCGATATATATACCTGTGCCGCAGACGGCGGTCACGGTGGTCCAGGTAGCCGTGGTCGACGGGAATGATGGGGCCATACTTTGGTATAATAACAATATTGCGACACCTAATTATGATCCCGAAAATCAAAAACAGTTGACAGTCCTTATTAAATCTCTGATATCGCCTTTCCCTGATTCGGCATTTAAGACAAAAGATATTAAAGCGCAAGTCGCGGATAAAGATAAGGCAAAGCCTGTTGTGGCTGGTTCCGAGGTATCTCCAGTTGCCTCCGGGAACCCGGCATCGCTTTAAAATCTTGAATAAAAATAATTGCCCCTCAAATACGGAATCCACATCTCGGGATGAAATCCTGAGCTAGTTACCATATTTCACAATAATTTTGCCTCTTTTCGCATCTATATAGTATGGGACATATAGACTGCAAAAGGAGGTATTTTTATGGGCAGAGTCAAGCTACAATTTCTATGCAAAAGGTATCCCGGATGATATAATGACAGAAAATCCACTTTATAAAGGAATGGGCGTAACCATAGAGGAACGGCAGCGTCGTTATTTCGAGTATACATCAGAAGCAAGGCCATACGAGAACACAGTCGATAAGGGCATGTTAGGTTAATGGGGTGGCACCAAAAGGACCGTCCCTTAAATCCTCCAGAACTTAGAATCTTACGGGAAAATGGTGTCCCTATAATAAAAATGCGAGAATAAGCAATGAAAAAAAATCCGTATGATTTTTTTATAAATTTATGTAAGAAAGAATTTTCATTCTTGGTAAAAATGTATGAATGTAAGATTATGCCAAATAAAACAGCTGACCAAGAAGATGTGATTGTTTATAAAAATACTACTACTGGTGTTACGATAAGATTAGATCCCGGGGAGGGAGGTGTCTTAGTAAATTTGTATAAATTGATTAATAATAAGATACCATCATACAGTCTCGATAATGGATATATTTTGGAAGATGTAATCTTTATACAAACATCTGACTCAAGTATTTATAGTAAAAATAGTGGAATGGCTATTACTGAAGACACGTTGCCAATAATAACAAAGAAGTATGCCGCACTATTAGCTCAATATGCATCAGATATTTTACGAGGTGATTTTAAAATATTTCCAAACATAAAAATGTTGGTCAATAAAAGAAGGGATGAGTACAATAATAAACTAGGGAAAATTGGTAAATAAGGTATGCTAAGATAAATAGGGGGAAGCTTGAATTCCTATGAAGCAGGTAGGGTAATAGGTCAATTAACAGGAACCGTGCTAATTCTGGTTATAGTCGGATTTGTTGTATATAAAATTGTTAAAAAAATAACCAAAAAATGAATGCTATTCCTCCCTCACAGTAATAGGGGAATAGTATACAGGTACTAGTAGACACTTTATGTAACTATATGCGATTAAGATAATAGGATAATAGGGACGTGTCAAAAAGGGACACACCTCCGATAAAATAAAAATATTTAAAAAAGTTGCAACAATTTCCTCATTAAATAAAAATCTTCTAATTTCATAACCGCGCAAATTAAAAGTCTGATATAATATCCTCATGTTCCCGAATATACTCATAGCCCACATGATGGTTCCGAACTGGTTTCTGATGGTCGGGATCGGCGCAGTCGCGGCGATTGCGCTTGGAGTATATTGTGTGCCGAAAAATTTTGTGCTAAAGCGATTCGATACAGCATTCTTAGGCATACTTCTTATCGCCGCAGGTCTGGCAGGGGGAAGAACATTATTTAATATCCTGCATTATGACGGTAAAATCAAAGGCGGCTTTGCTTATTTTGGCGCGCTTATATTATCGATAGCTGTAATATGGCTGTATTCGGCCGCAAAAAAGGTAAAATTTATTGAACTCGCTGATTACAGCGCGCCATTTTTATTCTTGAGCCAGGCATTTGTGAGAATAGGATGTCTTATGGCCGGCTGCTGTTACGGCAAGCCGACGCATTCATCGTATGGAGCAATATTTAAGGCGGTTGATAAGGTCCTGCGCCATCCCACCCAGGCCTATGAAGCGATCCTCCTCTTCTTTATCTTTTTAGCGGGCCGCTACATTTATAGTAAGAGGAGTAAGATGGCAGGATATACCTTCTTCTTTTCGCTCGCCGCCTACGGGATAGGCAGATTTCTCATCGAATATCTTCGGGTAGACAGTCCCGTTTTGTTCTTAAACCTGACGCTTGCTCAAGTCACCTGCCTGGCGTTGGCCGCCATATCCCTTATCGCAATGCGCTATTCTTCTGTGAAATAAAAAATAGTATAAAGATCTGTCGCAATATCACTGGTCAAGCTACAATTTCTATGCAAAAGGTATCCCGGATGATATAATAACAGAAAATCCGCTTTATAAAGGAATGGGCGTAACCATAGAGGAACGGCAGCGTCGTTATTTCGAGTATACATCAGAAGCAAGGCCATACGAGAACATAGTCGATAAGGGCATGTTAGGTTAATGGGGTGGCACCAAAAGGACCGTCCCTTAAATCTCCATGTTAAAAACGCACATATCATACGGAAAAATTGGGGATGCTAAATAGGTGCCATCCCACTAATATGAAAAAACTCGTATCCGTCGGATTGATCCTGGCGCTATTATTGCCGTCGCAGGGGTGCGCGACGCTGAAGAATACGAAAGTCCCGCAGGCGTTTACGGATGTGGGAGTTTGTTCCCAGTGCAAGAAATACATTGCGCTCGATGGATTGTCGGATGACGAGAGTGCGGTCTGTCCGGAATGTGACGCGACATTCCGCGTCAAGGACGCGCGGCTAGGGTTTAAGAGGTTGATAATATCGCGTAAGAATCAGAAGACGGCCCAGGGAGTACTTACCGTTACATGGATGGCGGCTACGTTCGCGGCTGCTTTTTACGGGATACCGCTTCCGCCGCCGCCGATAACCGAGGATACATTCAGCCCATACAGGGCGCCGTTCAGGATACGATGCAAGAAGGCGGTTAAGGCGGGCGAGATGCCGCTATCCTATACCGATGCCGAAGGCTGTCAAAGCCTTTATATATCTGCAAGACTCCCAAACCCTTACGAAACTTCGAGAAGTCCGTATTCTCTGGTGATAACAGACCTTTACGCAAATGACGGATTTGAGCCGTACAGCGTAAGCCGCATAACGATGCGTAGGATAGCGGAAGATCCGCCTGATTTTGCCGGGAACGCCATGTTAGGAATGAAAAATTAAGCAAAGCCAGCCTTGTCTTTTGCGGAGGATGTGATATACTTCTCTCGCCGGAGAGATGAGATGACAGAGACCACCGCGCACGATAAGAGACGATATAAGCGTTACCCTATCTATTGCCCCCTAGAGTATAAAGCGGAAGATGATTACCCCAAGGAAGCCGCTATAACCTTAAATATTTCCGAAGGTGGTGCCCTGATATCGGCTAACCGCGGCCTTGAGATCGGTTCGAGCGTTATAATAAAGGTCAAGCTGCGTGACGAGACATTCTTTATAATAGGGCGGGTCAGGCATATAAAGCATGACCAGAGTAATAACGTACATGAGGTTGGCGTCGAGTTCTGGGACAAGCCGCGTACCTTTACAAAGAGATTCAATGAAGAGTTGGAAGGCATAATGGATTATCAGAAGAAGCAGGTCCAGGAGCAGAATAGGGAGATATCTCTCGCTGAGGCTTCGATGAGCTGGTTCGGCGAGCTGCCGGATATGGCGTAGCAGTACCTTCAAATAAGTTATCCACAGCGTAGGGGACGTTTAAACGTCCCCTACGTTTTTTTATTTGACACTGCCCCCAGCTTACTGGTATACTTAACTGTGTTGATATTCAATATACTTAAATATCGTGGAGGTTAACAATGTCCAAGATGGCGCTGTCAGAATTTGCCGATAAAGTGACCGAGATGATGCCGGCGATAATGAGGGAATTCTATAAGCACGAGTCGAGCGGCCTCGAGAAGATCAAGATCACCCTGCCGCAGCTAGTCGTACTCAATATACTCGCTCGTGAAGGCGAATTGAGCATGACGGATCTCGCAAAGTATATCAATGTATCTACTGCGGCGATGACCGGGATAGTCGACCGGCTGGTGAGGGATGGATATGTGCAGAGAGGCAGCGTTGACGGCGACAGGCGCATTATTAAGGTAAGGGCGACGGCGAAGGGTGCCAGGGCCGCGAAGAGCGCGGTCGAGCATCAGAGGAGGATGGTGGAGAAGCTCTTCAGTGTTCTGTCCGAGGATGAGAGGGAGGAGTATCTGAGGATACTGACTATTGTAAGGGACAGGCTTAAGGGCGCTAGGGGTGGAGAAGGGTAAAGAGAATGGATTGCAGCCGATCGCTATGAAGAAGATAATGGCATTTACGATAATATACGCTCTGATACTAAGCTGCATGCCGGCGGATGTGCTGAGCGAGGTGGTACAGAATCCGGAAGTTCCAGGACCAATTCCCTATACGCTTTCGGATTGCTACCGGATGGCTTTGTTGCAGAGTGAGCTTATCGCAATTAATGTAGACCTTATAAAAGAAGCCGATGCGCATTTCCTTGTAGCGTTGTCCGAGATATTGCCGCACGTTTCTTTCGTTTCGACGGATATGCAGGAAGAGACTCCGCAGGATAAGGGCACGACCTTAGGTACATTAAAACCTGCGAGAAGCTCGACGAGAGCGTTCAATGTGACGCAGACTCTTTTTAACGGATTTAAGGCGATAGCCGCGATAAGAGGATCGAAGTACGAAAAGAATCAGCGTATTTACGAAAAGACGCGCGCCGAACAATTGCTCCTCGTGGATGTTGCCAATGCCTTTTATCTGGTCAAAGAGATGAGGGAAGACCTGGGGGCGCTCGAGAAGATAAGGGTGGCGCTCAAAGACCGGATAGTGGAACTGAGAGCCCGTGAGAGACTGGGCCGCTCGCGGCCAAGTGAGGTTGTGAACGCAAAGGCTCAGCTCTACGGCGTGGAGGCTTCGATAGAGGTGGCAAAGAGCCAGGAAGTCCTGGCGCGCCAGCTTTTAGAATTCCTGATCGGGCAGCCGCTCGTGCGCGTGAACGATACCTACGCATTCCCGATAAAACTGATGCCGGAAGAATATTATGTAATGAAGGGGCCGGACCGCCCGGACGTCATGGCTTCCAAATATGCATGGCAATTGGCTAAAGAGAATATACTGGTCGTTGACAGCGGATTTCTCCCCCAGGCAGACCTTACCGCAAATTACTATACACAGAGGACCGCTTTCGATAAAGGGACCGACTGGGACGTTACACTGTCGATCGACGTCCCGATATTCGAGGGAACCGAAGTCATAGGAAACTCGAATGCCGCGCGCCTGCAGGCCGACCAGAAGATGCAGCTCTATCACAGGTCAAAACGAAAAGCCCCGTATGACATAAAGGATTCTTTTGTGAAGCTTGTGACCGCGATGCAAGTGCACGACTCTTTACGTAAGGCATACGCGACGGCCAAGCTTAACTATCATTTGCAGAAGAAGGATTACCAGAGAAGCCTGGTCTCAAACCTCGATGTCCTGGCATCGATACAGACACTCCAGGACGCCGAGAGAAATTACATACACGCTCTGTATGAGGCTAAGAGGCAATATTGGCAGCTGCGCGTTGCTGCCGGCCAGAGCGGAACGGAAGCGCTAGATGACTCTTTCTGACCTTTCGATAAAAAATCCCGTATTCGCGTGGATGCTTATGGCGGCGCTCGTGATATTCGGCGTCATATGCTACGGCCGTCTCGGCGTCGGACAGCTGCCCGATGTCGACTTCCCGATAGTTTCGATACATCTTACGTGGGAGGGCGCTGCGCCGGAAGTCATGGAGACGGACGTCGTCGACATAGTCGAAGGCGCCCTTATGAGCATACAGGGCGTGCGCGAGGTGTCTTCGTCCATCAGGCAGGGCTCCGCCAGTGTTACCGTCGAATTTGATATCAGTAAAAACATAGACGTGGCCGTGCAGGACGTCCAGTCCCGGATAGACCAGGCGCAGAGGGCGCTTCCGACGGATATCGACCCGGCCGTAGTAACAAAAGTAAATCCCGAGGACAGCCCCATACTCATGCTCGCGGTATCTTCCGACACATTGCCGGTGCGCGATATAATGACTTATGTCCAGGATCACCTGAAGGACCAGTTCGCGACGATAAATGGCGTCGGTGACATATTCCTCGGAGGTTTTGCCGACAGGAACCTGCGGGTCTGGGTGGATGCCAATAAACTCGAGGCGTATCAGCTTACTGTCCAGGACGTGATCGATGCTGTAAAGACGGAACATGAAGAAGTGCCGGCGGGTAGAATCGAGACGCCCGTCAAAGAATTTAACGTAAGGGTCATGGGCGAGGCGGGCACGGTATCAGAATTCGAAAATCTGCTCATCCCAAAAAGGTCGGGACAGCCGATATTCAGGCCGATATATTTAAAGGAGGTCGCCGTAATCGAGGACGGCCTCGCGGACGTCAGGCGCATAGCGCGGTCGAATGGCCGTCAGGCGGTGGCAGTAGGTATCCGTAAGCAGCGCGGCGCCAATGAAGTCGAGGTGGCGAAGAACGTTTTGAAGAAGCTGGAAGAGATAAAGAAATACAAGCCTAAGGATATAGAGATAGGCGTACGCTATAACAGGACCAAGTTCAGCGAAGATTCGATCCACGAGCTCATATTCACACTTATCCTTTCGGCCATCGTAACATCGCTCGTCTGCTGGCTATTCCTCGGGTCCTGGAGCGCGACGATAAATATATTGCTCGCGATACCTACGTCCGTTCTCGGAACATTCATCGTCATATACTTCCTGGGCTTTACGCTGAATACCTTTACGGTTCTCGGGCTTTCGCTGGCTATAGGCATAGTCGTCGACGATGCGATAATGGTCCTGGAAAATATAGTGCGATACCGGGAGAAAGGTATCGAAAAAGTAGAGGCCGCGCGCCGCGGCGCCAGGCAGATCACGTTCGCGGCGATCGCCGCGACGGTTGCGCTCATCGCGATATTCCTGCCGGTAGCGTTCATGTACGGCATTATAGGAAAGTTCTTCTTTCAGTACGGCGTGACTATATCGGTCGCTGTAGCGCTCTCGTTATTGGAAGCGCTTACGCTGGCGCCGATGCGATGTTCGCAATTCCTCGAGGTGGGCAGCCGTCACACATCCATAGGCAAAGGAGTCGACGAGGGTTTTAAAGCTCTTGCAAGCGCCTACCACTGGTTCCTGGACAAAGCGCTTAACATGAGGTTCCTGGTCATAGCCGGCGCGCTTGCCTTCTTCATCGGATCTCTTTTATTTCTGGGTGGCATGCGCAAAGAAATGCTGCCATCACAGGACATGAGCATGCTGATGTGCCGGCTCCAGACGCCCGTAGGTTCGTCGATCATTCTTACCGACGAGAAGTTCAAGAAGGCCGAGGAGTATCTCATGGCTAGGCCCGAAATTTACGCTTATTTTGCGCTTATAGGCGGCTATGGCGGCGGCGAAGTGAATTCGGGAATGATGTTTGTAACATTAAAAAAACCTAAGGAGAGGCCTGTCGTTCCTCCGAATAAGCATCCTCTTACTCAGGGCGAGATCATGGTGCTTCTCCGCAAAGAGCTGAATAAGATACCGGACCTCAAAGTTACGATACAGGACTTGTCTCTATCCGGTTTTTCGGGACAGAGGGGATTTCCGATAGAGTTTTCTATCCGAGGGCCTGATTGGGAAAAGCTGGCAGACTATTCCGCCGAGATCCGCCAGAGGATGGAAAAGTCAAGCCTCATGATAGACGTCGATACCGATTTTCTTTCGAAGATACCGGAGATAAGGGTTACGCCTGACAGGCTGAAGGCGGACGATAGGGGAGTGAGTATTTCAAATATCGGCAGTGCAATAAACGCCCTGATAGGAGGCGAGCGCATAGGTAAATACACCAAAGACGGCCGGCGTTATGACGTAAGAGTCAGGCTGATACCATCCCAGAGGACTGAGACTGAAGACATAGAAAAATTATGGGTGTGGAATAACAGGGGCGAGCTCGTGCAGCTGAAGAATGTAATAACGATAAGCGAAAAACTGACCCCGTTAACGATAACCAGGCGAAACCGCGAACGCGCGATCATGGTCTTTGCGAACGTCGCCCCGGGCAAGTCGCAGGCCGATGCGTTGAAAGAGGTGGAAAATATAGCGAAGGGGATACTCCCCGAAGGATATAAGGCGGTCTTCTCCGGTTCGACACAGACGTTTAAAGAATCTTTCTCCAGCCTGATCCTCGCATTCTGGCTTGGCATATTGATCGCCTACATGGTGCTGGCATCGCAATTTAATAGTTACCTCCATCCTCTATCGGTTCTCTTAGCCCTGCCTTTCAGTATCTCGGGCGCGTTCATTACGCTATTCATGTTCAACCAATCGCTCAATATCTACAGTATAATAGGCATAATCCTGCTCGTGGGTATCGTAAAGAAGAACTCGATCCTGCTCGTCGATTTCACGAACCAGCAGAGGGAGATGGGGCTCGAGGTGCGGCCTGCGCTTTTAAAGGCCTGCCCTATAAGGCTTCGCCCCATACTCATGACATCGGCCTCGACCATTGCCGCCGCGGTCCCGGTGGCGCTTGCTATCGGGCCGGGCGCCGAGACACGCATACCGATGGCCATAACGATCATCGGCGGAGTCATAGTCTCTACGGTATTTACGCTATTCGTCGTGCCGTGCGTCTATAGTCTCTTTTCGAAAGTAGAGCATAAGCGCTACGATGTTAAACTTGAAAAGCTGGACGAACTAAAAGAGCCCCTCCTCGCCATCAAAGAAGGCGATATCTAATATCTCGGCCCCGCCGACTCCTTATTTGCTAAATAATTAAAAAATAATTGACAAAAAATGAAATGAATGGTAGGATGTACCTTCGAAACGGAGGGTGACATGAAAAAGATGCCTATCATCATCGCTACCGTGATGTTTGTAAGCATTGCGGTAGAAGTGCTCGCGCAGCAAATATCAGTTGGTAAGGACGGCAATATCCGCAATGTAGATACCAGGGCCATGGTTATTGACGGTGGAGCCGCGTATCTCGCCACCCGCGGTGAACTCTACAGGACATCCGACATATTCCAAAACGAGAGATGGGAAGAGGTCTTCGCGCTCCCGCCCGGCGAAAACGAGATAAATTCGCTTTATGCCAGAGGTAGGAGCATCTTTATAGGAACACGCCGCGGCCTATTCCGGTCTGAAGACGGCGGCAATAAATGGCAAAATGTCTTCAGGACGATAATACCGGAAAAGAATAATATCCTTTCCATAGAAGCTTCCAGATACAATCCTAAGCGCCTGATCATCTGTACGATGAAAGGAATTTTCTTAAGCGAAAACTTCGGTTCAAACTGGAACGATATAAGTTCGAACCTGAAAAATAAAGAGGTAAAGTCTGCTGCGCTGAACAAGGATACTATGTATGCCGCAGCCTCCGACGGATTGTATGCCATGGCGCCTGGCCAGACATCGTGGGAAAGAATCTATATCCACAGCAATCAGGCTGAAGATGGCAGCTCGTCCGATGGTGAAATTGCCGATCCTGCGCAAGTAGAAGAAGACGGTATAGGCAGTACGGTCAATTGCGTCACTATTAAAGGCAAGCGTGTCTATCTCGGCATTGGCAAAAAGATAATCTATTCGGATGAAGGCAATAAAGGTTGGAGCGCCCTTACTGGAAATGGCCTTGCCGGGATGGTCAATTATATTTTGCCTTCGAAGAAGTCAGACAAGTTATATTGCGCTACGACCAAGGGCGCCTTTGAATACGATAACGAAAAAAGCCAGTGGCTCGAATTATATAAAGGCATGGACCGTTCGTCGAGCGTAAGTAGTTTAGTCTTTTGCGGCGATGACGAGAAGGCGCTGTGGGCGCTAACGGAAAAAGGGCTCTATAAGCTGGAAACGGGCCGTTATACCGCCGATCAATATGTAGATATAGAGAAGAATACCAGGTCTTTCAGGATAATATTTGATAATGAGCCTACCATAAAAGAGCTCCAGCAGGCGGCGCTCAAGTTCTGCGACGTGAGCCCCGACAAGATAAAGAACTGGCAGAGGGATTCAAAATTGAAAGCGCTCGTTCCGAAGGTTTCCTTCGGTGTCGGAAACGACCTATCCTCAAACACAGAAATATATACGAGCGCCACAAAGGACTATTCGGTCGTAGGGCCCGAGGATTATTCGAAGAATTTTGACATGACCGTATCCTGGGACCTGGCCGGCCTCATATGGTCGGACGACCAGACCAATATCGACGTCCGCTCGCGCCTCAATACCCAGCTAAGGAACGACATCCTCGATGATCTGCGAAGAGTCTATTATGAACGGAAGCGCCTGCAGTTCGAGCTCATGGCATCCCCGCCCAGGGATGTGCGGGCGCGATTCGAAAGGGAGCTCCGGATCCAGGAATTGACCCAGGCGATCGATGATCTGACAGGCAATTACCTCTCAGATAATATGAAGGAAGCCAGGACAAGTTAGTCACTTTTTCTCTTGACAAAAGCGCATATATCCGTATACTTAATAATGTATTAAGAAAAGAGAAAGTGCTTCGGTGCAGGCCGCGTTTCCTTTCTTTGTACCAATTCGAAAGATATAAATCCCAAAATAGAGATGCTAAATAGTTCCTTCTATATTCTGACCTCATAAGGCATGCCTTATTAATGTCCAAAAGAAAACTGTTTCTGATCGACGGCAACTCGTTTTGTTATAGGGCTTTTTATGCCATAAGGGCGCTTACCAATTCAAAGGGGCAGCCCACCAATGCCATATACGGCTTCATAACGATGCTCAATAAGATCGTTAAAGAGAAGAAGCCGGACATGCTTGCCATAGCTTTTGATCTTAAAGGGCCGACATTCAGGCACAAGAAGTATGAGGATTATAAGGTCCAGCGTAAACCCATGCCTGACGACCTGGTGGGCCAAATGCCGCTCATAAAGTCTGTCGTCTCGGCATATAACATACCGATATTCGAGGTCCAGGGATTCGAAGCAGACGATATCCTGGCGACGCTTGCCAGGCGCGCAGAAGAGCATGACATAGAGACCTTCATAGTCACGGGCGATAAGGATGCGCTTCAGCTCGTCGATTCGCATATAAAGGTATATTCCCCGCACAAGGAAGGGCTTATTTACGATGCCGCGAAGGTGAAGGAAGAGTACGGCGTCGAGCCTAAGAAGATGATAGATATAATGAGCCTCATGGGTGATGCGATCGATAACATACCCGGCGTCAAGGGTATCGGAGAGAAGACTGCGGTGGAATTAATAGCCGAGTTCGGGTCTCTCGACGGATTATATAAAGACCTCGATAAGGTGAAGGGCGAGGCGCGGAAGAGGATACTTAAAGAGAATAAAGAGATGGCGTATCTTTCAAGGGACCTGGCGGTCCTCGACGAAAATGTGCCGATCAAAATAGATTTTAAGGAGCTGGAATTAAAAGAGCCGAATGAGCCTAAACTCTTCGAACTTTTCAAAGAATTCGAGTTCAAGTCGCTCATGAAGGGCGTGACCCCGAAGGGAACACTCAAATCCACTTACGAGCTTATCGATAATGAGAAAGAATTAGAGAAGCTGGTAAAAGAATTGAAGGATTTAAAAGAGTTTGCGTTCGACTTCGAGACGACAAGCGTTGACCCGATGCTGGCAGCGCCGGTAGGAGTTTCGTTCTCATGGAAGACAGGGCACGCATGTTACATACCAATGAATAAATATTTTACTATTGATCAGGTTCTCGGAAAATTGAAGCCGGTATTTGAAAATAAAAACATAAAGAAGATAGGGCAGAATATAAAGTACGAGTACATAGTGCTGGCCAATAACGATATCAAACTTAAAGGTATAAGCTTTGACACAATGGTCGCGTCTTATGTCCTGAACCCGTCGAAATTGAACCATAACCTCGAAGACATATCGCTAGAATATTTAAGTCACAAGATGACGACGCCGATCGAAGAGCTTTTAGGTAAGGGGAAAAATGCCGTCACGATGGATAAGGTCGATGTGAAGAAGGTGTCGGACTATTGCTGCGAAGATTCTGATGTTACGTTCCGGGTGAAGAACATACTCGAAAAAGATATAGAGGGTAAAGGGTTAGGCCAGCTTTTTTATGATGTCGAGATACCTCTTATAGAGGTCCTGGCGATCATGGAGATAAACGGCGTGGGGATCGACAAGGAGTACCTCGCGAAGCTCTCGAATGAGATGGCGCATAAGCTCGAGAAGCTTACTAAAGAGATATACGAGATAGCCGGAGAAGAGTTCAATATAAATTCGCCCAAGCAGTTATCGAAGATACTATTTGAAAAATTGAAACTGCCGATCACGAAGAGGACGAAGACAGGCATCTCGACCAACGAAGAGGTGCTCGTCAAGCTGGCGGCGGAACATAAATTACCGAAGAAACTTCTCGAATATAGAGAGCTATCGAAACTCACATCCACATATATTGACTCTCTGCCGGAGCTTATCAACCCTAAGACGGGCCGGGTCCATACTTCGTTCAATCAGACAGTCACCGCTACGGGGCGCCTCTCGTCAAGCGAACCGAATTTACAGAACATACCGGTGAAGACCGAAGAGGGGAGGAAGATAAGGAAGGCATTCATAGCGTCGTCTAAAGATAATGTACTCCTATCGGCCGATTATTCGCAGATAGAATTAAGAATCCTCGCTCACTTGTCGGGTGATAAACAGCTCGCTAAGGCATTTAAAGAAGGGCTCGACATCCATGCGTTTACAGCCGCCCTCGTATTCGGCGTCGAAGAGAAAGAAGTGACGTCAGAAATGCGCGGCATGGCAAAGACGGTCAATTTCGGCATCGTCTATGGTATGAGCCCGTATGGATTATCGCAGAGCTTAGGGATCGAGGTTAACAAGGCAAAGGAATTTATAGATTCGTATTTTGAAAGATATCCGGATGTGAAGCAATACCTCGAGGGACTGGTCGAGGAAGCCAGAAAGAACGGTTTCGTTACCACTATATTGGGGCGCAGGCGCTACATACCGGAGATAAATAATCAGAACGTCCAGATCAGGCAGTTTGCCGAGAGGACTGCGACAAATGCGCCGATCCAGGGTTCGGCCGCGGATGTCATAAAGGTAGCGATGATCGCTATAAATGAAAAACTCGTCTCGGGCGGCATGGATACGAAGATGACGCTCCAGGTGCACGACGAACTTGTCTTTGACGTGCCGAAGAAGGAATTGGAAAAGGCATGCAAAATAGTAAGAACCGGGATGGAGGACGTGATAAAACTCAAAGTCCCGGTGGAAGCGCATATAGAGGTAGGTAAGAACTGGTTGGAAATGGAGAAGTATAATGGCTAAACTTAAAGTATTAATTGCGGCAAGCGAAGTAGTCCCTTTCGCGAAGACGGGCGGACTAGCCGACGTGGCGGGGAGCCTGCCGGTCGCGCTCGAAGAGATGGGTGTGGATGTGCGCATCATCATGCCGAAATACGCATCGGTGAAGGTGAAGGGCGAGGAGTCGGTTATAGGCAAGGATATAAAGGTCTACTTCGTCCAGAACGACGACTACTATAGCAGGAAAGAGCTTTACGGCGATAAGTTCGGCGATTATCACGATAATCTCGAGAGGTTCGCATATTTCTCGAGAGAGGTGCTCGAGCGATGTAAGAGAGAGAATTTTAAGCCCGACATCATAAATTGTAACGATTGGCAGACGGCGCTCGTTCCGGTCTACCTTAATACGATATACAAATACGATCCGTTCTTTGCCGATACGAAAGTGCTGTTTACGATACATAATATGGCGTACCAGGGCATATTCCCGATGGACGAATACCCGAGAATAGGGCTGGACTGGGTCCTCTTCAGCATTGACTACTTCGAGTTCTACGGCAAGGTCAACCTGATGAAGGCGGGCCTGGTATACTCGGACGCGATCAACACCGTAAGCCCGACATATGCCAAAGAGATATTGACCAAAGAGTACGGCTGCGGCCTTGAAGGCGTATTGAAGTCAAGAGAGAAGGACCTCTACGGCATACTGAACGGGATCGACTACAACACCTGGGATCCGGCCTCCGATGCCAGGATATTCAAAAAATATTCCATCGATACCGCGGGCGACAAATCTGTAAATAAGGAGAAGCTGCAGGAGGAGCTGGGACTGAAGGTCGATTCTGCGATTCCGATGATAGGCATGATATCGCGGCTGGCGGACCAGAAGGGGTTCGACCTTCTCGCGAAGATAATAGATGGCTTGTTGAATCTGAAGATACAGTTCGTTCTCCTGGGCACCGGAGACAATAAGTATCACATGCTTTTCGAAAAGATGGCGAAGGTGCATAAGAAGAACGTGTCTATAAACCTCAGGTTTGACGCGACCCTGGCGCAGAAGATATACGCAGGCTCCGACATATTTCTAATCCCGTCGAGATACGAGCCGTGCGGCCTTGGGCAGATGATAAGCTTCAGGTACGGCACGGTCCCGGTAGTTCGGGAGACCGGCGGCCTGAAGGACAGCGTAGCGGATTACGACCAGAAGACGAAAAACGGCACCGGGTTCACTTTTGTCGAGTACAGGTCGGAAAATCTCAACCTCGCCATAAAAAGGGCGCTTGCCCTTTGCAATAATAGAGACGCGTGGGCCGGCCTGGTCAGGAAAGTGATGGCCCTGGATTTTTCATGGGAAGCCTCGGCAAAAGAATACGTCAAACTGTACGAGAAAATAACCAATAAATAGTAGTAGGGGAGGTTTAAACCTCCCCTGCCGCAAGACATATATGACAGTAATAGGACTGACGGGAAGTTTCGGGAGCGGAAAGACGTTTGTGGCGTCGATATTTAAGGAGCTAGGTGCGAAGGTGATCGATGCCGATAAAATAGCCCACAAGGCTATAAAGAAAGGCACGAAGGCATACGGCAAGATAGCGGTTCTTTTCGGCAGTAGAGTCCTGGATGGCCGGGGCGAAGTGGACAGGAAGAAACTCGGGAAGATAGTATTTGCGGATAAACGGTTGCTGGAGAGACTTAACCGGATAGTGCATCCGCAAGTCATTAAATATATAAAGGGTGAGGTGCGTAAGGTAGATCGCGGCGCCGGAGTGCTCGTAATAGACGCGCCGCTTCTGGTCGAAGCGGATCTCGCGGGGCTCGTAGATAAACTGGTCGTTGTCAAATGTTCAAAAACAAAACAGGTGGAGAGATGCGAAAAAAAGTTTTGCCTGAAAAAGGAAGAGGTGTTGAAAAGGATAGCCAGCCAGATCCCGTTAAAGAGGAAAATGGCAATGGCGGATTACGTGGTCGAGAACAGCAGAGCGAAGCTGGAGACGAGAAAACAGGTAAGAAAGTTATGGGAGGAAATGTCATGGAGATAGCCGAACTTAAAGGGATGAGCATCTCTGAGCTCACGAAGTTGGCGAAAGAGCTGAATGTGAACGGCATATCGGGGTTGAAAAAACAGGACCTGATATTCAAGATCCTGCAGGCCAAGACCGAGAAGGAGGGGCTCATCTTCGGGGAAGGCGTGCTCGAGATATTGCCCGACGGGTTCGGATTCTTAAGGAGCCCGGACTATAACTATCTTCCGGGCCCCGACGACATCTATGTCTCGCCTTCGCAGATAAGGCGCTTTTCACTAAGGACCGGCGATACCGTTAGCGGCCAGATCCGCCCTCCTAAAGAGGGTGAAAGGTATTTCGCGCTCCTTAAAGTCGAGGCGGTCAACTTCGGTAATCCCGACGAGACCAAAGACAAGACGTTATTCGACAACCTGACGCCGCTGTATCCGGACGAGAGATTTCTCTTAGAGACGAAGCCTGATGAGATCTCTATGAGGGTGTGGGACTTACTTACACCAGTCGGTAAAGGGCAGCGCGGGCTTATCGTAGCCCCGCCGTACAGCGGAAAGACAGTGCTGTTACAGAAGTTAGCGAACGCCGTTACGACAAATTATCCGGAGACAGTGCTCATAGTGCTTCTCATAGACGAGCGCCCCGAAGAAGTTACGGACATGCAGCGCTCGGTCAAGGGCGAGGTTATAAGCTCCACCTTCGATGAGCCGTCAGAACGGCACATACAGGTGGCGGAGATAGTGCTCGAAAAGGCGAAACGCTTAGTTGAATCGAAGAAGGATGTTGTCATATTGCTCGACTCGATCACGCGACTCGCGCGCGCATACAATTCATGCGTGCCGCACTCCGGGAAGATACTCTCGGGCGGCGTCGATTCGAACGCTCTCCAGAAACCGAAGAGGTTCTTCGGCGCGGCGCGTAATATAGAAGAAGGCGGTTCGCTTACGATCATCGCGACAGCTCTGGTAGATACCGGCTCGAGAATGGACGAAGTCATATTTGAAGAATTTAAGGGTACGGGCAACATGGAGCTTCAGCTCGACAGGAACCTGTTCCAGAAACGCATATACCCGGCCATTGACATCAAGCGGTCGAATACCCGCAAAGAAGAGCTTCTGGTGCATCCCGACGAGCTTAAGCGCATATGGCTCATGAGGAAAGTATTGAACGATCTGAATACAGACGAGGCGATGCAGCTTCTGATAGAGAAGCTCGCGAAGTCGAAGACGAATGCCGAGTTTTTAATGTCGATGAACCAATAAACAACAGGAGGAGCGACAAGATGAAAGATAAAATTCATCCTGAGTATAAGGAAGCGACGATCGCATGTGTATGCGGCGAGGTGATCCATACGCGCTCCACGAAGCAGACGATCCACGTCGATATCTGCTCGAAGTGCCATCCGTTCTTTACCGGCAAACAGAAGCTGGTAGACGCGGCGGGCAGGGTCGAGAAGTTCGCGAAGCGTTATGCCGGCAAGGTAAAGCCTAAGTCGAAAGAAGCGAAAGAGGCCGCGCCGGAATCGCCGAAGGAAACACCAAAAGCGTAGAAGAAGTAGTAGGGCAGGTTTAAACCTGCCCTACATATGCGCAAGAGGGACGTTGATGTTCGAGAAAGTCATTGAAGAAAAGCGGAAACGTTACGATAAGCTGCACGAGCTTTTGGCCGACCCTAAGGTCATCGCGAATACGGCCGAATACCAGTCGTGTGCCAAGGAGCTCGCCGGCCTTACTCCGATCATCAATGCGCACAACGATTGTTTGAGGATATCGAAAGACTTGGAGGAGCTGGATAAGGCCGAAAAAATACACGCCCACGATAAGGATTTTCTGGTTCTTACCGAGGAGGAGAAGCATAAGCTCAAGCGTTACCTGAAAGAGACCGAGGCGAGGATCGAGGAATTGCTCCTCGAAAAAGAGTCCGGCGGCGAGCGCGATATAATAATGGAAATACGCGCCGGCACGGGCGGGCTCGAAGCGAGCCTCTTTGCAGGAGATCTCTTAAGGATGTATTCGAAGTACGCCGCGAAGAAGGGCTGGAAGGTCGAGCTCATAGATTCGAGCACGACCGAAAAGGGAGGATACAAGGAAGTCATATTCTCGATCACCGGCAAAGGGGTCTACGGCGCGTTGAAGTTCGAGAGCGGTACGCACAGGGTGCAGCGCGTTCCCGAGACCGAGGCTTCAGGCAGGATCCACACGTCAGCGGCGACCGTAGCTGTATTGCCGGAGGCCGAAGAGGTCGAAATAGACATAAAGCCCGAAGATTTGAAGATAGACGTATTCCGTTCGGGCGGCGCGGGCGGACAGGGCGTTAACAGGACGGACTCCGCGGTGCGCCTCACGTATTTACCGACGGGGCTTGTCGTTACATGCCAGGATGAGCGCTCACAGCTTAAAAATAAGTCAAAGGCGATGCGTGTTTTAAGGGCGAGGCTCTATGATCAGAAACGCGCTGAACTTGACAAGAAGATGTCGCAGGACAGGCGTGCCCAGGTCGGCTCGGGCGACAGGTCCGAGAAGATACGGACTTATAATTTCCCGGACAGGCGGATCACGGACCACCGCATAGGCCTTACCGTGCATAATATGGAAGATGTGCTTGAAGGCGAACTCGACGAGCTTATAACAGCATTGAAGGCCGAGGAGAAGAGATTGAAGATAAAGGCGGCAGCGGCATGAAGACCGTAGAGCCGTTTACGCCGATACAGTATGTAATGGGGCACTCTGAATTTTGCGGCTTGGATTTTATTGTTAATGAGGATGTGTTGATACCGCGGCCTGAGACTGAATTACTGGTTGAGGGGGCATTAGGGTTATTTATAGCGCATCACCGTCATTGCGAGGCCGCGAAGCGGACGAAGCAATCTCTATTTCGGATCCTTGATCTCTGCACAGGCTCGGGATGTATCGCGATAGCCCTGGCCGAAGGATTGACAAAAGACGCGATTGACTGTAAAATAGTCGCTTCCGATATTTCGGGTAAGGCGCTTGAGGTCGCGCGTTTGAATGCCGCCCGCATCGGCGTATCGGATAAGATAGATTTTGTAAAGAGTGATCTCTTTTGTGATATTAAAGGTAAATACGATATTATTGTATCGAATCCGCCGTATATCGCAAAGTTCGAGTTCGGGACGCTGCAGAAGGAAGTCCTGAAGGAGCCCAGGGCGGCCCTGGACGGCGGGGAGGACGGGCTCGATTTTTACAGAAGAACCATTGAAGGCGCACCGCTGCATTTGAATATCGGCGGGCATCTTTTGTTCGAGATAGGGTTCGGGCAGGCGAACGAAATTAAAGAGATAATTGAATCGGGCCCTTTCAAGGTCCTCTCGATAAATAAAGATTTTAACGGCATAGACAGAGTAGTCATAGCTAAATGGATAAATTAGTAATCGAAGGCGGCAAGAGGCTGGAAGGCACCGTAAATATAAGCGGAGCCAAGAACGCATGCCTGCCGATACTGGCGGCGACGCTACTCTCCGACGATAAATCTGTCATAAAGAATATACCCGCCCTGCGGGACATGTCGACGATGCTGAAGATATTGAAGAACTTCGGCGTCAGGGTGGCTCAGGATGGCTCCACGATAACGGTAGAACCGCGCGGTTACAAGAAGTACAGCGCGCCGTATGAGCTCGTAAGCACCATGCGCGCTTCGGTTTGTGTGCTCGGGCCGCTCCTCGCCAAACAGAGGAGAGCAGAGGTCTCGTTCCCGGGCGGCTGCGTTATAGGCCCAAGGCCGATAGACCTGCATCTTAAAGGGATGAGGGCGCTCGGGGCCCAGCTTAAGGTTGAACGCGGTTATATAATAGCTGACGGGAAGAAGCTTAAGGGGGGCAATGTCTATTTGGGCGGCCATTTCGGATCGAGCGTTCTCGCGACAGCGAATGTGATGATGGCTGCGACGCTTGCGAAGGGTACGACGGTCATCGAGAATGCGGCGTGCGAGCCCGAAGTCGTAGACCTGACCCATTTTTTGATCAAGATGGGTGCCAAGATAGATGGTGTGGCGACGCACAGGCTCGTCATCGAGGGAGTGAAAAAACTTCACGGCGCCGAACATTCTGTCATACCGGACAGGATCGAGGCAGGCACTTATATCCTGGCATCTGCGGTGACGAAGGGTGATATAACTTTAAAGAATGTTCTGCCCGACCATATGGTGGCATTGATCGATAAGCTGACGGAGGCGGGGCTCGAGATAAAGAAGCTCCCGGGCGGAAATTTACGGGTGCGGCATGTAAGAAAATTGAAGCCGCTCGACATAACGACGCTTCCGTATCCCGGTTTTCCGACGGACATGCAGGCGCAGTTCATGAGCCTCATGGCGGTCACGGAAGGAATAAGCGTCATAACCGAGAAGATATATCCGGAGAGGTTCATCCATATAAGCGAACTTGCCAGGATGGGCGCCGACATACTTCTGGAGGGGCCCAGCGCCATAGTTAAGGGTGTCAAGAGTTTGAGCGGCGCGCCGGTCATGGCGTCGGACCTTAGGGCATCGGCGGCTCTCGTATTGGCGGGGCTCGTCGCTAAGGGCAGGACCGATGTTCAGAGGATATATCACCTGGATCGCGGTTACGAGAATATAGAAGAGAAGCTCCTTGGGCTGGGGGCGAATGTGTGGAGAGAGAAGGATAAGTAAGAAGAGAGAAAGCGAGGATATGTAAATGCCGGCAGTTATCAGACTAAAGAGAGCGGGAGCTCAAAAGAAAGCGGTACACCGGATCGTCGTGATGGACAAGCGCAGGGCGAGGGATTCGAGGTCAATAGAGATACTCGGATACTACGACCCGAAGACTAATCCGGCTACGGTAAAGGTAAATAAGGAACGCGCGGAGTACTGGCTCGGTGTAGGCGCAACGCCTTCAGCCGTGGTAAGTACGCTTTTGAAGAAACAGGGAATAAAGAAGCTGTAAAGCTATGGTAATAGACGTCCTGACGCTATTCCCGAAGATGTTCGACGCCGTTATCGGCGAGTCGATCCTGAAACGCGCGCAGGCCAAGGGTAAGGCCGAGATACGGGTGCATAACCTGCGGGACTGGACGGACGACGCGCATCGTACGGCTGACGACAAACCGTTCGGCGGCGGCGCGGGGATGGTGATGAAGGTCGAGCCGGTGTGGCGGGCCCTCAAAGAGCTGGATGAAGGGTCAAGAAAAAAAATAATTTTACTTACGCCGCAGGGGAAGAAGCTGAATCAGGAGTTAGTAAAAAGATTAGCGAAAGAGAAGCGGCTCGTCCTCATATGCGGACATTACGAGGGGGTGGACGAAAGGATCCGGGAATTAGCGGACGCCGAGGTATCGATCGGCGACTACATATTGACGTGCGGCGAGATACCGGCGATGGCGCTTATCGATTCGATGATCAGGCTTATCCCGGGCGTCCTGGGCCACGACGAATCGGCGAAGTTCGAGTCTTTCGAAGGCGGCCTTCTGGAATATCCGCAATATACGAGGCCTGCTGAATTCAAGGGCATGAAGGTCCCCGAGGTGCTTATTTCAGGGAACCATAAAAGGATCGAAGGGTGGCGTAAGTCTGAAGCTGCGAAGAGGACAATGGAGCGCCGTCCGGATTTGTTAAAACGTAAGAAGTGAACGGGCATAGTAAACGAGGAGAATGAAATGGAAAAGCAATTAAAACTTGTCGAATCGAAATTCCTGAAGAAGGACATACCGCAATTCAATATCGGCGATACCGTAGACGTGCAGCTGAAGATAGTCGAAGAAGGCAAGACGCGCCTTCAGACTTTTGAAGGCATCGTCATAGCCAGGGCAGGGTCTGGCCTGACGGAAACATTTACAGTCAGGAAAGTATCCTATGGGGAAGGCGTCGAAATGGTATTCCCGCTCCATTCACCTTCGATTGACAAGATCAAGGTCGCGAAGAAGGGTGACGTCAGGCGCGCAAAGCTCTATTATCTGAAACGGAAAGTCGGGAAAGAGACTAAAGTTGAAGAGAAGATCGAGCATACAGGATCGAGCGAGGCGGCTGGTCCGGCACGAGAAGAGACTAAATAGTTCAGGGTACTCTCTAGTCGCCGGTGTTGATGAGGCCGGGCGGGGGCCCCTCGCCGGACCCGTAGTCGCGGGCGCGGTCATATGCAGGAGCTTCGATTTCATCTGCGAAATAAACGATTCGAAGAGGCTTTCGCAGAAAAAACGCGAACGCGCCTACAAAGAGATACTCAAGAAGGGGATCGTCGGCGTAGGTATTGTCGACGAGAAGACGATAGACAAAGTAAATATATACCAGGCCACCCTCAGGGCCATGGAGATGGCCGTAAAGAACCTCGATATCCCTCCTGATTACATTATCGTAGACGGAAGAATGAAGATTATCACCAAGTGTCCGGTCGAGTGTATCATAAAAGGCGATTCAAAGAGTATCTCTATTGCCGCGGCTTCGATCGTGGCGAAAGTTACACGTGACGCGATAATGCGGAAGTACGACGAAGAGTATCCGCAGTACGGTTTCGGCCGCCATAAAGGTTACGGCACGCGCCTCCATAAACTGACACTTAAAAAGTTCGGCCCATCCCCGATCCACAGGTATAGTTATGCCCCGGTCAAGGAACTCTCATGTAGATTCTGATTGACCGCGCCCACCATTTTATATTAAAATAATAGCTTCGTAATTATCATTAACTATATAAGGATGGTATTAAACATATGAAGAGCGATATAGAGATTGCCCAAAAGGCAAAGTTGAAGCCGATAGCTGCCATCGCGCAGGAGCTCGGTATAGCGAAGAAGTATCTGGAGAATTACGGCGATTACAAGGCCAAGATATCATTGGATCTACTAAATAAAATTAAGGCGCGCAAAAAGGGCAAGTATGTCGTAGTTACGGCGATAACGCCTACCCCTCTCGGGGAAGGTAAGACGGTCACGACCATCGGTCTTTCGATGGCCTTGAACAGGATCGGCAAGAAGACGGCGTGCTGCATAAGGCAGCCGTCCCTTGGGCCGGTTTTCGGGATAAAGGGAGGAGCCGCAGGCGGCGGTTATTCCCAGGTAGTCCCGATGGAAGATTTTAACCTGCATCTCACCGGCGATGTGCATGCCGTCAGCTTAGCCCATAACCTCTGTGCGGCATTTTTAGATAACCACCTTTTCCGGAATAACAAACTCGGTATAGATCTGGACAGGATATTCTGGCGCAGGGTCCTGGATGTCAGTGACCGTTCGTTGAGGAATGTCAGGATAGGCCTTGGCGGAGGGGCTAACGGCGTAGAGCGCGACACGGGATTCGACATAGCGGTCGCAAGCGAAATAATGGCGATCCTCGCACTGACAAGCTCTTTGCAGGACCTGCGCAAGAGGATCTCCAGGATCGTAGTGGCTTTAACGAAGAATAGTGCGCCGGTTACCTGTGAGGACCTGAAGGTCGCGGGGGCGATGACGGTCCTCCTGAGGGACGCGATAAAACCGAACTTGCTTCAGACCATTGAAAATACCCCATGCTTCGTTCACGCCGGGCCGTTTGCCAATATAGCCCACGGAAATAATTCAGTGCTCGCGGATGACATGGCTGTAAGGCTCGCGGATTTCGTGGTGACCGAATCAGGGTTCGGGGCAGACTGCGGCCTCGAGAAGTTCTTCGACATAAAATGCAGATACAGCGGACTCAAGCCGGACGCCGCGGTATTGGTCTGCTCGGTCAGGGCGCTCAAGATGCACTCGGGGCGCTGTGAGGTCGTGGCAGGGAGGCCTTTAGACAAAAGATTGACGGAAGAGGACTTATGTACGGTAGAAGAGGGCTGTTCAAACCTCGAGAAACAGATAGAGAATATACAGCTATTCGGCGTTCCGTGCATAGTAGCGATAAACCGGTTCAGCACCGATACCGATAGAGAGATAAATCTGATCAAGAAGAGAGCGCTTAAGCATGGCGCTTTTGACTGCGCCGTGAGTGAGCTATGGAGATACGGTTCAAAAGGCGGCGTCGAGTTGGCAAAGTCGGTGGCGGCGGCGAGCTGCGGCAATAGCAGATTTAAATTCTTATATAAGACGGGCCTTCCCATCAAAGAGAAGATAGAGATAATAGCGAAAAAGATCTATGGCGCCAAGGGAGTTCACTATGAACCGAAAGCGGAAAGCGCCATAGCCCTCTATAAGAAGCTGGGCTTCGGAGGCCTTCCGATATGCATGGCCAAGACGCACCTCTCTTTGTCGCATGACCCATGCCTTAAAGGCAGGCCGTGCGATTTCACCTTGCCGATAAAAGACATAAAGCCGTCAGTAGGCGCCGGATTCCTCTATGCCCTTTGCGGCGAGATGCGGACCATGCCGAGCCTGCCGTCACGTCCAGCCGGTGAAAAGATCGATATCGATTCTAAGGGCAGAATAGTCGGATTATCCTAAAGCATGTATATAGATAACCCTATCAGTGAATACCTTGGTGACCTGGCGGCAAAAAAACCTGCGCCGGGCGGCGGAAGCGCGGCAGCCCTGTCTGCGGCGATTGGCGCCGGCCTCATGTCGATGGTAGCGAATTATACGGCGGGTAACCCGAAGTATAAGGCGAACGAAAAACAGGCCGCCGGGATTCTGGCCCGCAGCGAAAAATATCGCAAGATGCTTCAGGCGCTCGTCGACAGAGATGTCGAGGCGTACGAAAAGTTATCGGCCGGCATTAAAAAAGCGGAGAAAGATCCTGCGGAACTCGACAAGCTCTACAAAGATGCGCTCGAATCGCCGTTTGAGATATGCAAGATCACAGCCGACGCGCTAAAGACCTGTAAGGATCTGGCCGGGTGTGGTAATAAGAACCTCGTGACCGACACGGCCATCGCGGCCATCATGCTGGAAGGGGCGTTCTTCTCGGCGAAGTTCAACGTCTATATAAATTTAAAATATATAAAAGATATCGATTTTATAAGCGCGGTGCATAAAGTTTTATCACCGCTTGAGATATCGATGTCTGAATTGAAAGAAGATATATTGGAGATGTGCGAGGAGATCATCCAAAAATGACTGCGAAACTTTTAGAAGGCAAGCCGATAGCGGAAGAGTTAAAGGCTAAGATCAGGCTGGAGGTCGAAACGCTTAAGGCAAAGCGCGGCAGTTCGCCGAAACTTTTGGCTTTACAGATCGGCGAGAATGCGTCATCGGCCGTCTATGTCAAGGCGCAGGCAAAGGCGGCCGAATCGCTCGGCATAGAATATGAGCTTAAGACCGTCGCTGATACGATATCGCAGGCAGATGCTGAAGGCCTGATAAAGGGTTTAAATAACGACAAAAATGTTACGGCGATCATTCTCCAGCTTCCCGTGCCTAAAGGAATTGACGCCAAAAGATTAGTCAATCTGATCGATCCCGGCAAGGACGCCGAAGGAATGCATCCGCAAAATCTGGGTAAAATATTATTAGGGCAATACAGGACAGGGCCGTGCACAGCTATGGCTGTAATGGAGCTTCTCGAATCGACCAAGGCGAATCTATATGGCAAAGAAGCAGTAATAGTGGGCCACTCTGAGATAGTGGGAAAGCCGCTCGCGCTCATGCTTCTCAATAAATTCGCGACGACCACAGTTTGTCATATCGCTACGGGTGAACGGGGCGTCCTCCCCGATCACGTGAAGAGGGCTGAAGTCCTCGTGGTGGCGGTCGGCAAAGCGGGAATAGTTAAAGGCGATTGGATAAAGCCGGGAGCGATCGTTGTGGATGTAGGGATAAATCGCGTTGGCGATAAGATACTCGGCGATGTCGAATTCGAAGGCGCTTCCGGGAAAGCTTCCTATATTACTCCTGTGCCGGGCGGAGTAGGGCCTCTTACGACAACGATATTGATGCGGAATACTGTGGAATTGTTTAAAGCTGCATGAACCATAAAAAATCACCGACGCGGAAGGATTAGTCTATCTGGTCCTACCGCGTCGGTGCAACAGGTGCGAATGCAATGACTTTCTGTGAAAAACTGAAACAGGGTAAGTTCGTAGTCACGAGTGAAATAGGCCCGCCAAAAGGCGTCGACTTAAAAGAGACGCTCGAGGACGCGGAATTGATAAAGCCCCGCGTTGACGCTATAAATGTCACAGATCTGCAGAGCTCGGTGATGAGGGTGGGATCGCTCGCGGTCTGCAGTCTTCTGAAGCAGCGCGGCATAGAGCCGATATTCCAGCTCACTTGCCGCGACAGGAACCGCCTCGCTCTGCAGTCAGACCTTTTATCGGCAAGTGTTCTCGGTATCGAGAATGTTTTGCTCTTGACCGGCGATTATCCGACGCTGGGTGACCATCCGGAAGCAAAGCCGGTATTCGATCTCGGCAGTGTCCAGCTTATACAGGCCGCGAAGTCACTCCAGGAAGGCAAAGATATGAAGGGCAATGCCCTGAAAGGGAGCCCGAAGTTCTGCATAGGCGCGGTCGTCAATCCTGGCGCTGACCCATTGGAGCCCGAGATAATAAAGATGGAGAAGAAGATAGAGGCAGGCGCCGAGTTTTTCCAGACGCAGGCCGTTTATGATATTGAGCTATTTAAGAAATTCCTCGATAGCATCAAACATATCAAGGTGCCGGTCCTTGCAGGCATTGTCCTTCTGAAGTCCGCGGGTATGGCAAAATTCATGAATAAGAACGTTGCCGGAGTATTTGTCCCGGATAATTTCATAAAAGAGATGGAAGAGACGAAGGATAAGGGCGCGAAGTCGATCGAGATAGCGGCGCGGCTTATAAAGAACTTAAAGCCGCTCTGCCGGGGTATACATATAATGCCGATAGGCTGGGATAAGAAAGTTCCCGCGGTTCTGGACGCAGCAGGATTATAGAAACTTAATGGGAGAATAAAAATGTCAAAGGTCGAGAAGAGATCCATAGATAAAGCGTCGCAGGAGATGATAAAGCGCGCTAAAGATGAAAATATCGCGACATCGTGGGACAGGCTGGAAGCTCAGTGTCCGCAATGCGGCTTTGGCCAGCTGGGGACCTGCTGTACGGTGTGCAATATGGGGCCGTGCCGCATCGATCCGTTCGGCGAAGGCGCGCAAGTCGGCGTATGCGGCGCGAATGCCGATGCTATTGTGGCGAGGAACCTGGCGCGCAAAATAGCTGTCGGGACGGCGGCTCATTCCGATCACGGCCGTGACGTCGCGCATGCCCTTGCTGCCATCGCCCATCAACATCCAAAGGAAGCTGGTAAAGGCGGCCACAGCCACGATTATGGAATAGTCGACGTAGAGAAGTTCAAAAGCATCGCGGCAGAATTCGGCATAGACACAAATAAGACGCAGGAGGAGATCGGTAAGGAACTTTCAGAGAAGCTTTTGGAAGAGTTCGGCAAACAGGACGGCGAGCTCACGTTTTGTAAACGCGCTCCGAAAAAACGGCTGGAGATATGGCGCAAGCTCGGCATAGTGCCCCGCGGGATCGACCGCGAGGTGGTGGAGCTTTTGCATGTGACAACCATGGGTGTGGATAACGATTATAAGAATGTGATCAAGAGCGGCATGCGCTGTGCGCTTGCCGACGGATGGGGCGGATCGATGATCGCTACTGACGTCCAGGATGTGATCCTGGGCAGCCCTCAGCCCGTGCGCAGCAAGGTCAATCTCGGCGTGTTGAAGGAGGATCAGGTAAATGTCGTAGTCCACGGCCACGAACCGGTGTTATCGGAGATGGCGGTAAAGGCATCGAAGGACCCGGAGCTTTTGGCATTGGCCAAGTCGGTCGGCGCGAAAGGCATAAATCTCGTCGGTATCTGCTGTACGGCGAACGAGGTCCTGATGCGCCACGGTGTACCGGTTGCAGGGAACTTTTTGCAGCAGGAGCTGGCCATCATAACGGGCGCCGTAGAGGTGATGATGGTCGACGTCCAGTGTATCATGCCGTCTTTACACGAGATAACCAACTGTTTTCATACGAAACTCGTTACGACGAGCCCTAAGGCCAGGTTCCCCGGAGTGGAACATATCGAATTCAGCCATGAGAAGGCCTATGAAACCGCAAAAGAGATCGTACGGCTTGCCGTTAACAATTTCCCGAACCGGAAAAAAGAATCGGTGAATATACCGAAACACCAAATGGACGTGGTGGCCGGTTTCACGAAGGAAGTCATATTCCAGATGCTGGGAGGGCGTTATCGCGCCACGTATAAACCGCTTAATGACGGGATAATCTCAGGCCGTATCCGCGGCCTTGCAGGCGTGGTCGGCTGCAACAATCCTAAGCAGACACACGACTATTATCATACGGAGCTGGTCAAAGAGCTGATCAAGAACGACGTGCTGGTCCTCCAGACAGGCTGCGCGGCAATCGCCTGCGCCAAGCAGGGGCTTATGGTCCCTGAGGCGGCAAAGCTCTATGCGGGTAAGGGCCTCCAGGAGATCTGCGAGGCGGTAGGGATCCCGCCGGTATTACATCTCGGCGCATGCATCGACAATTCGCGCATATTGACAGCCGCTTCTCATATAATAGTGGAAGGAGGGCTGGGGGAAGATCTTTCTGATATCCCTGCTGCCGGCTGCGCGCCCGAATGGATGTCGGAAAAGGCGATCACGATAGGCCTGTACTTTGTCGCCTCAGGCGTCTATACCGTATTCGGTGCAAGCCCGTTTGCGACCCTGGGCAGCCCCAACGTGACCGAGTACCTGACAAAGGGCTTAGAGGAAGTCGTGGGCGCAAGATTCGAATTCTGCGATGACCCGATAAAGATGGCAGAGCTCATGATAAACCATATTGATAAGAAACGGAAGGCATTAAAATTAAAACCGGCGATGTACGGAAAATGAAGAAGATATATTACGATGTAAAGAAATGTCTCGGATGCAGGTCATGCGAGATAGCCTGCGCGATAGCGCATTCCGAAGAGCGCGATCTAATAGCTGCTGTTAAGGCCGGTAAATTATCTTTACCTGGAAATAAAGTATACTTCGCCAAAGGTAAAAACTATCCCGTCTCTTGCCGCCACTGCAAAGAACCCAAATGCGTAGATGCCTGCATGGCTGCCGCTCTTTCCTTTGACAAGAAGAAGGGGGTCGTGGCCCATGACAAGACGCGATGCGTGGGATGCTGGATGTGCGTCATGGCCTGCCCATACGGAGCGGTTCGCCCGAACTTAAAGGAAAAGTTGCCGGCGCGCTGTGATATGTGTCCGGATGAGGACGAGCCGGCCTGCGTTAAGGCCTGTCGTACAAAGGCCATCTCCTGGCGGGAGGAAAAGAAATAGATGGAACATTTTATTATCATCGGTAATTCCGCCGCAGGCATTGCGGCTGTCGAAGAGATCCGAAAAAAAGATAAAAAGTCGAAGATAACGGTCGTGTCGGACGAGGAGTATCCCTCTTATTGCCGGTGCCTTATCTCATATTATCTGGCAGGCGATATAAAAGAGGAGAAGGTGCGATACCGCGCCGATAACTTTTATAAGGATAACGATGTGCGGCTAATCCTGAATAAAAAAGTTATCAGTGTAGATCCGAAAAAAAGCACGATCTCTCTTAGCGATAAGAAACAAGAGGGCTATGATCATCTCCTGATCGCGACAGGCTCTTCACCGAAATTCCCGGATATAAGTGGGATCAAAAAAAGAGGCGTGTTCGGTTTCCGGACAATGGCAGACGCGAAGGCTATCGGAGCGCTTCTACCAAAAGCGAAAACAGCATGCATCCTGGGCGGCGGGCTTATAGGACTGAAGGCCGCATATGCCTTAAAGAAGAAGGGTCTCGGGGTCAAGGTGATCATCAAGTCAAAACAGGTATTATCGCAGGTCCTCGATTTCGATGCCGCCGGTTTTGTACAGAACCGGCTTGAAGAGCATGGGATCGAAATATTGACCGGGAAAGACGCCGCGGAAGTCATGGGTGAGAATGACGTGGAAGCGGTGCGCTTGGATGACGGCAAGGTTATCAACGCGTCGCTTGTTATCGTGTGCAAAGGCGTCTCTCCTAATATCGATTTAGTTAAAGGTTCGGGCGTTAAGATATTGACAGGCATAGTTGCCGGCGAAAGTTTAGCGACTAATGAGGCGAATATCTATGCGGCCGGCGATGTCTGCGAAACATTTGATCCGGTTCTTGGCAAGCCGGCGGTAAATGCGCTCTGGCCGGTTGCCGTCGAGCAGGGGCGAATAGCCGGCGCCAATATGGCCGGCGGTAAAATTGCCTACGACGGATCGATAGGCATGAATTCTCTGGAATTTTTCGGCCTTCCGACTGTCTCCTTAGGCATACACAAGGTAAGCGATCCGAAAGATTGCGAGGAATTTAAAGTGTCGAACGCGGCATCCTCTATCTACAAGAAGCTCATCCTGCGTGCGGATAGGCTTGTCGGCGCAGTCCTGGTCGGGGATATACGCTCAAGCGGACTTTATTTAAGGCTGATCAGGGAGAAAGTCGACGTTTCTGCGTTTAAGGATAAATTACTGGAAGAGAATATAAGTTATCCGGATATCATGAATTTCATAAAAGATCAGAAAGACAAGGAGAATATGTATGTCTAAAGATGTAGCGTCAGCTGTCATACGAGGCGCCAATGATATTTACAAGCAGGCATCCGATCTGCTTGAAAAGGCGATCAAAGAGAAGGGCGAAAGCCAGAAGGTGGCGTTTCCCGACACGGCGTTCTATCTGCCGATGGCAAATGCGCTTCTCGGCGCAAAGGTAGAGACGCTTGGAGATATGCTCCCTATCCTGAAACACGCCAAGTCTCTCCTGCCGCAGGCGCCGTCTGATAAGGTATGGCTGCCGTATCTCGGTGATGCGCTCAATGCAGGTATGGCGACGCTCTTCGACGAGGAGATAATAGTAGCGCTTCGCTATCTGTACGGCGAGGAACCGCAAAAAGATTGCGCCGGTTTCTTCTCGGACACTATCCTGCGCGCATTGGGTATACAGCTTGTCGATGGAAGGATGCCGGGGTTTGCCGCGATCCTGGGAGCGGCGCCGACGAATAAAATCGCCGTCGATATTATCCGAGCGCTTCAGGAGCGCAGCATCCTGATGTTTGTAGGCTCAAACGTAAAAGGGAGATCTATTATTGACCAGCTCATGGAAGAAGGCATCCAGATGGGCTGGGAAAATTACATCGTTCCCTATGGCCGTGATACGATCACAGGCATATATGCGCTCAACTGGGCGATCCGGGGTGCCTTGACATTCGGCGGTGTGAAGGCGGGCGATGCGCAGAAGTGCCTCATGTATACAAAGGAAAGGGTTTTTGCGTTCGGCCTTGTGCTGGGCGAACTCGACGATATAAAATACGCGACAGGGGCGGCCGCGATAAATATGGGGTTCCCGATTATTGCCGACACAGATATCCCTGAAATCAAACCCTCGGGCATAACTACATATGAGGCGCTTGTTAAAGAGCTCGACCATTCAAAGATAGTCCAGCGCTGTATCGAGGTAAGGGGGATAAAGATAAAGATCGCGAAGGTGCCGGTGCCGGTTCCTTTTTCGCCGGCCTTCGAAGGAGAGCGTGTCAGAAGGCAGGACATGTACGTCCAGTTCGGCGGCAAGTTCTCTACGGCGTTTGAATATATCAAGATGACAAAGCTCGACGAGATAACCGATTCCAAGGTAGAGGTCGTCGGGCCTGAGATCGATTCCATGGCCGATGGCTCAGCCGCGCCGCTCGGCATACTCGTCGAAGTCGCCGGCCGCAAGATGGCCGTTGACTTTGAACCGATCCTGGAACGGCAGCTCCACCGCTTTTTAAATTACGCGATGGGAATATTCCACATGGGCCAGCGCGACATGAACTGGATCCGCATATCTAAAGGCGCGCAAAAGGCAGGCTTCAAGATACGCCATTTCGGCGACATCCTGGTCGCGAAGTTTAAAGATGAATACGGCGCGATCGTCGATAAAGTTCAGGTCACTCTTTATACTAAAGAGGATGACGTTAAGTCGATAATGCCGGAAGCGCGGAAGTCATACGACGCAAGGGATGCGCGCCTTGCCGGGATGACGGATGAATCTGTCGAAACATTCTACAGCTGCACTCTCTGCCAGAGTTTTGCGCCGGACCACGTCTGCGTCGTGAGCCCCGAACGATTGGGGCTATGCGGCGCGTATTCCTGGCTCGACGCGAAGGCAGCCCACGAAATTACGCCAACGGGCGGCAACCAGCCGATCAAGAAAGGCAGGGTGATCGATGCCGAAAAGGGCGTCTGGGAAGGTGTGAATGAGTTTGTCCACAACAATTCTCATCACAAGACATCACGTCTTACCGTCTATTCGCTCCTCGACGCGCCGATGACATCGTGCGGATGTTTCGAGTGTATTGTCGCGATCGTCCCGGAGGCAAACGGCGTGATGGTCGTGAACAGGGAATACTCGGGCGATACCCCGGCGGGCATGAGGTTCACGACGCTTGCGAGTTCGGTCGGCGGCGGCGCTCAAACGCCCGGGTTCCTGGGCGTAGGCCGGTTGTATGTGGCCAGCAAGAAGTTCATTTCAGCGGAAGGCGGATTGAAGCGTATCGTGTGGATGCCGAAGGAGCTTAAAGAAGCGCTAGCCGATAAACTTAAAATACGATGCAAAGAGCTAGAAATGCCGGAGCTCTTCGACAAGATTGCGGACGAGACCATAGCAACCGATGCCGCGGCGCTTGTGGCGTATCTCGAAAAAGTCGGCCACCCGGCGCTGACGATGCCTCCGCTCATGTAGTATGAACAAAATCGCAATAGCCATATTTGTCACATTACTGCTGGAGATGCACCCGGCCTTCCTATTTGCCGCGCCTCTGGTGTATGAAGATGTTGAGCGGAGAATAGAGGTAAAGGAATTTGATAAGGCTGAAGAGCTGCTCAATAGGTATCTTTCCCTGAACGATAAAGATGTAACAGCTCTCTCGATGCTCGGAAGGCTTTACCAGGAGGCCGGGGACAGCAAGAAAGCGGCCCAGGTCCTCAAGAAGGCGGTGAAGATAGACCCGGCTTATCCGTCTGCCCATTTCTTTTTGGGCAGAAATTATTATAAAGCGATGAAGGATGATGAAGCCGTGTCGGAGTTTGCTGTCTTCATGGAAAAGATGGATGAGTTTTCGGGCCTCAGCAGGGAAGACCGGGAATTTTATGTCCATGCGCTTGATGAGATAAACGAGATATATTTTAATCTAAAGATGTATGAAGAGTTTCGCGCCGTTAATCAGCGAATATTAAAGATGCTCCCCAACGACCAGACGGCGACCTATAACATGGGGGTATATTATTATATCCATGACCATAACGGGTCGAAGGCATATCAATTTTTTAAAAAAGCGGTTGACCTTGCCCCGGATTCTAATTTTGCGAAGAAGGCCAGATATGCCATAGAATTCATGAGGGCCAACCCGGATTCGCGCATGGCGCCGGATTTTGACTTTATCGATAAATTATAAAAGAGGACAGAATGGAAAGGGATAGGAAATGGCTTTATCAGGGTTAGATATATATAAACTTTTGCCGAAGACGAACTGTAAGGAATGCGGATTCGCGACGTGCCTGGCTTTCGCGATGGCGCTTGCGCAGAAGAAGGTCTCGCTCGACAAGTGCCCGCGCATAACCGCGCAGGCCAAAGAGGCGCTTGATAGCGCGGCCCAGCCTCCGATCAAACTCGTCACGGTAGGGACCGGTGAGACCAAGATAGAGGTCGGCAACGAGACCGTGATGTATCGTCATGAGCAGAAGTTCTTCCATCCGGCGGCTATAGGCTTCCTGGTCGAGGATACGCTCCCTGAAAGCGGTATAGATGCCTTCGTATCCAGCGTGAATAAGCTTGTGTTCGAAAGGGTGGGGCAGAAGATATCGGCAAGCCTTATATGCGTAAGAAACTCTTCGAACGACGCCAGCCTATTCGCGAATGTTGCCATAAGGATTGCAGGCCGGACGGATTTAAATCTTGCCCTCGCATCAAATTCTTCGTTGGCTATAGAGGAAGTTTTTAAGCTTTCCGGCGATGGTAGGGCAGGTTTAAACCTGCCCTACCATGCGCGAAGGCCTCTTATAATATGTGAGGACAGTTCGGCTGCAAGCTCATTTGCTGAGATTGCTAAAAAATACAATGTGCCCATAGCCCTTACATGCTCAAGCCTTGACGAGGCGGCTCAGCTGACCGACATAGTAAAGAAGTCAGGCGTTGATGAGATAGTTATAAATTTCAACATGGCCGGCCTGTCGAAAAGATTGCAGAATTTTACTTTTGCCCGGCGGGCGGCCTTGAAGAAGAACATCAGGGCGCTGGGATATCCGATACTCGCATTTACGACCGAGCAGGATCCTGCGCCGGAACTCGCAGAAGCCATATCCTATGTGCTGAAATATGCCGGCATAGTCATCATGAAGAACGTGAATAAGGATTTTGTATTCCCGTTGCTCGTGGCGCGGCAGGACATCTACCAGGATCCGCAGAAGCCGGTACAGGTCGAGCCGAAGATTTACGAGATAGGCAAGGTCACTAAAGATTCACCTGTAGTTGTCACGACGAACTTCTCGATAACCTACTTTACGGTCGCGGGCGAGATAGAGTCCAGCAAGGTGCCGACCTATATTATCTGCTGTGACTCCGAGGGCATGTCGGTCCTGACGGCGTGGGCGGCCGAGAAGTTCACAGCCGAGCGGATCGCGGAGATGCTGAAGAAATGCGGGATCGAGGCGATCGTGGCGCATAAAAAAGTCATCATACCCGGATATGTCTCTGTCTTAAGCGGAAAGCTCGAAGAGGTTTCGGGATGGTCGGTCTCGGTTGGGCCCAGGGAGGCTTCAGGTATATCAAATTACTTAAGGAATTGGAAATAGATGCAAGGTTTTGAAGTAAAATTCATACTGCCGGGCTCATTTTTAAGATTCAAAAAGAATATAAGGACGATAAAAGTCCCCAATGGCACCGACCTGTTGACGGCGGCGGTCAAGTGCGGTATCGCGATAAATTCATCCTGCGGCGGCGAGGGGCTTTGCGGCAAATGCAAGGTAATGATAAATAGAGAGACCATGCTCGCCTGCGAAAAGATCGTAGAGAGAGATCTTGAGGTAAGGGTCCCGAAAGAGTCGCTGGAGGTCCATGTAAAGACCAGGAGCGAAGCCGAAGAGTTCACTAAAGGCGTAGTCATCAAAAGAGAGAATTTTTACGCCCATTCGCCGCTCGTGAGGAAAGAGTACCTGGAACTTCCGCTCCCGACGGCCGATGATAACTTAAGCGACCTCGACAGGATCTCGAGGGAGCTGGCCTCCAAGATCGACAATCTGCACGTCTCCGTAAAATTGGGCAGTGTCAAATATTTGAGCGACACGCTTAGAGACAGCGATTTTAAAGTAACGGTGGTCCTGGGCCTCAGGGACGGCTCTTTTGAGATGATCGCAGTCGAGCCGGGCGACACGACTGAAAGGTGTTTCGGTTTTGCATTCGATATCGGCACGACCACCGTCGCCGGCCAGCTGATAGACCTTAATGCCCGGGAGATATTGGGAACGAGGATCGCATTCAACAGGCAGGCCGCATACGGAAGCGATGTCATAACCCGTATAATATTTGCATCTGTCCCGGACGGCCTGGAGAAGACCCATAAAGCGGTCGTCTCTAACATAAATGAGATCATAGCGGACCTGGCCGGGGCGTGTAAAGTGAGCTTGAGCGATATCTACGCGATTTCATGCGCCGGCAACATGACGATGATGCATCTATTGCTTAAAGTGGACCCGGCCAATATAAGAAAGCCGCCTCACATCCCGACGACCGTGGTCTTTCCGACGATCCATTCATCGGAGGCGGGCATAGAGATGAACCCTAAGGCGCTCATTACATTCCTGCCGGGGGTGAGCACGTACGTCGGCGGCGATATAGTTTCGGGCGTCCTCGCCTGCGGGCTCTTCGAGGATGAAAAACTTTCGCTCCTGATAGATATAGGGACGAACGGCGAGCTCATCCTGGGCAATAAAGAATGGATGATGGGGGCTGCCGCGAGCGCGGGGCCTGCTTTCGAAGGCAGCGGACTTAGCTGCGGCATGAAGGCGGTGAAGGGGGCGATACAGAAGGTGAGGATCGACGAGGAGCTTCGCGTAGAGTGCGATGTGATAGGAGGCGCTAAGGCAAGCGGCGTGTGCGGGTCAGGTTATATCGACCTTCTTTGCCAGATGTTGAAGCGCGGCATCATTGACAAGTCCGGCAAGATCGACAGAACCAAGAAGTCGGACAGGATACGGGTGAAGGATTCGATTGCCGAACTTATCCTGGTATTTAAAAAGGATACGGCTTCCGGTCAGGATATAGTCATAAACGAAGATGATATAGAAAATCTGAAGCGGTCTAAAGGCGCGATATACAGCGCGGTCGCGGCGCTTCTTCTGAAGGTTGAGAAGGATATCAAAGATGTGAAGAAGATATATATTGCCGGGGGGTTCGGCAACTACCTTAATATAGAGAATGCTATCGCTATAGGGCTTCTGCCCGATGCCGACAGGAGCGTTTATGAATTTATCGGCAATTCGTCGCTCGCCGGCGCGAGGATGTCGCTTCTTTCGGCGGAGGCGCTCGGCAAGACGAACGATATCTACAGGAATATAACATATATCGATCTTTCGGCGGAGCCGGCGTACATGGATGAATATATAGCGTCGTTATTTTTCCCGCACACGAATCTTTGGAGGTTTCCATCGCTACAATTATCGCGGTGAACGGTAAGGGCGGGACGGGTAAGACGTCAATATCGGCGCTTTTGGTCGCGCATATAATAAATAAGAAGAGAGGGTCTGTCCTGGCGATAGACGCCGATCCGAACTCGTGTCTTGCGGACTCACTGGGCGTAAATGCGCCGGAAACGATAGTGGGCGCGTGCGAAAGCATATCGAAAAATCTGGGCTCGATCCCGGCCGGCGTCACGAAGGACCGTTTCATAGAGATGCGCGTGCAGGAGGCGGTCAACGAGACGAAGGACTTTGATATGCTCGTGATGGGCAGGCCGGAAGGGCCGGGCTGCTACTGTTATGTGAATAATCTCCTGCGCGGTATAATAGGGGATATCACAAAGGGCTACGACTTTGTTATAATAGACAATGCTGCAGGTATGGAGCATATATCGCGCAGGACCACGGGCGAGATGAGCAAGCTGCTGGTCGTCAGCGACTATTCGATACCCGGGGTGAGAAGCGCAAAAAGGATATATGCGCTTGCCAAAGAGTTGGGCATAAAGATGAGCGGCGCATTCCTTGTCATAAATAAAATATCCGGGCCTCTCGCGCCGCTGGCGAAAGAGATAAACGATACGGGCCTCGACGTGGCGGGGAGCGTGCCGTACGACGAGGAGCTGGTGAGCTGGAATATATCGAACAGGCCGATATTCGATTTTCATGATGAAGTGGTCGAAAGCGAAGTGGAAGAGATATTCAATAAACTGACAGGATAAATATGGCGATAGAACTTATCAAAGAGAAATATTCAGGGCCGATAAATACTGTGGAGATAGGCGGCGGGAGTTCCAAGGCGGTGGCGATCGGCGGCGAGACGACACTGCCTTTCCTGTTCGAAGAGGGCGGCATGCCGAATCCTCCGTTGGTGGCGCTCGAGATATTGGATTGCGAGCCGGCGGACTGGGCGGAGCCGCTTAAAAAGCCGTTCGGCGATGCGCTTAAAGACCCGGTGAAGTGGGCGGCAAAGTGCGTTAAAGACTTCGGCGCCAAAATACTGTGCGTAAGGCTGCAGGGCACTCATCCGGATTACGGCGGATACGGGGCCGACCACGCGACCGGCGTATTGAAAGCGATTGTAAAGGAGACGAAGGTTCCTTTGATAATTTTAGGCGGCGGAGACAGCGAGCGCGACAATGACATACTGCCCAAGGTAAGCCAGGCATTGAAAGGTGAGAATTGCCTGTTTGGCATAGCTACGCAGACGAATTACAAGACGCTCACTGCCACGGCCTTAGCGGACGGGCATTCAATAATAGCGGAATCACCGATCGATATAAATATAGCTAAACAGGTCAATATCCTCATAAGCGACATGGGCCTTAACCCCGCCAAGATAGTGATGCATCCGACGACGACTTCGCTCGGATACGGCATGGAATACGTATATTCGATAATGGAGAGGGCCCGCCTGGCCGCGTTTATCGGCGACAAAATGCTGGCGATGCCGTTCATCCTTTTTATCGGAGGAGAAGTGTGGAAGACCAAGGAGGCGAAAGAGCCGGGCTCGTCCCAGGGGATCAATTGGGAGATAGCGACAGCGGTATCGATGCTGCAGGCGGGGGCGGACCTTCTGGTCCTGCGGCACCCGGACGCGGCGAAGAGCGTGACTGAGTATATTAAAATTGCAATGAATAGAGGGGATAAATAAATGATCGTAATAGGCGAATTGATCAACGGCATGTACAAAGACGTAGGTAAGGCCATAGTGAATAAAGAATCCGACGTGATACAGCACCTGGCCCAGGATCAGGTAAGAGCGGGCGCTACGGTCCTCGACGTCAATACAGGCCCGTATTCGAAAAATCCAAAAGATGACATGAAGTGGCTGGTCGAGACGATCCAGCGCGTAGTCGAGGTGCCGCTCTCGCTCGATTCGACCAAGGCCGATGTCATCGAAGAGGGCCTGAAGATGGTTAAGAAGAGGGCCATCATCAATTCTACGAACGCGGACGAGGCGAAGATGGCCACGATATTCGGCCTCGCAAAAAAATATAATACCCAGGTCATAGGGCTCGCAATGGATAAGTCCGGCGTGCCCAACTCGAAAGAGAGGCGCCTTGAGCTTGCCGCTCTCATAGTGGCGAAGGCGATCGAGGCTGATGTAGCCACGGATGATCTATTCCTCGACCCGATAGTATTGCCCGTGAATGTAGCGCAGACTCAAGGGTATGAAGTCCTCGAATCGATAAGGGAGTTCAGGCTTTTGTGCGATCCGGCGCCGCAGACAACGATCGGGCTTTCAAATGTGTCGCAAGGCGCAAAATTCCGATCGCTTATCAACAGGACTTTTCTTACGATGGCTGTCGCGAACGGGCTCACTTCAGCGATACTTGATCCGCTCGACAAGGAGTTAATGGACGCGATGATCACGGCTGAGCTTATCCTGAATAAGAATATATATTGCGATTCATTCCTCGATGCGTATAGAAAAAAATAGGCCGATATCAGGGATATCGGCACTTAGTAAACAGGTGGCAGAATAAACTAGAGGGGCGCCATGTGAGTAAAAGAGCCGGTATATTCATAGCTTGTGCTTTAACCTTTGCCATGGCTTTAGGCCAAGAGGCGGTATATGCGCGTACGGCCATACCGGAAGAGGCGCATTCTTACGAGCAGCTTTCGCCTACCGGAAAGTACTTATTCGTGATGCTCGCGAAGGGCAGGAACAGCGGCGTCAGCATAGATACTCTTAAGAAAAAATATACGCATTCCGGCCTTTACAGGATCGGTGCAGGCAAGAAGGCCTTGTGGACGGTTAACTGGTACGCCGCGCGGGTCCACGTGTCATCGGACGGCAAATATCTTGTAAGGGTAGGCCGCAAAGCCGCTAACTCTATCAATAAACAGCCCGACATGTCGCAGCTTGCGCTGGCATTTTACGAAAACGGCAAGGTGTTGAATAAATACCTTATCGAGGACCTCATACAGGATCCGAACAGGCTTGCGAAGTCAGGCGATTCATTTTTGTGGGAGAAACGGATAGCGTTCGACGATGCATCCGGCCGGCTCGCGGTTACGCTGGTGACGGGCCAGGATGTCATGTTCAATGTCAGGTCCGGCAAGATAATATCGATAAAGGCCGGCGCCGGCAAAAAGAAATAAAAAGGAGAAGACAGATGGAGCGCAAGAAGATCACTATACCAGATCTTGGGGCCAAGAAGCGCGATGGGAAGCCGATAACCATGCTCACCGCCTATGACTACCCGATGGCGCGGCTGGTCGACGATGCCGGCATCGATATGATACTTGTGGGAGATTCGCTCGGGATGGTTGTCTTAGGATATGACTCGACGGTGCCTGTTACGATGGATGAAATGATACATCATTCGAAAGCGGTCAGGCGCGGCACCAGGTATGCATTCCTTGTGGGTGACATGCCGTTCGGATCTTATCAGGTATCGAAGGAAGATGCTGTAAGGAGCGCGATGCGGTTTATGAAAGAGGCGGGATGCGATGCAATAAAGCTTGAAGGCGGGGATGAAGTGATCGATGCCACGATTGCTATAGTGAATGCAGGCATTCCTGTGCTCGGCCACCTCGGGCTTACGCCGCAGACGATCTCAAAACTGGGCGGGTTCAAGATACAGGGCAAGACTGCAGAGACTGCGCGGCACTTGATCGATCAGGCGTTGAGGCTGGAGCGCGCCGGATGTTTCGGGGTCGTACTTGAGTGCGTGCCGGACAGAGTCGCGAAGATGGTCACGGAGAAGCTCTCTATTCCGACGATCGGCATCGGCGCAGGAAAGTATTGCGACGGCCAGGTCCTGGTATTAAATGACATGGTGGGCTTGTTCGACAGATTTGTGCCTAAATTTGTAAAACAGTATGTCAAGCTTTCGCATTCCATAGCCGAGGGTTTGAAGAAATATAAGGATGAAGTGGAGAGGCGTGTATATCCCGGCGAAGAGCATAGTTTCACGATCAAGGATGAGGAGATGAAGAAATTGAAAAAACTTAAAAGACGCGGTGCCGCATGAAGATAGCGGTAGTCGGACCGGGAGCATTAGGATGCCTTATTGCAGGGTCTTTGAAGCTGAAGACCAGGGAAGATATTTGGCTTTACGATAATATGCCTGAACGGGCCGGCCACATCAGGAATAATGGCATTAAGATAGAAGGCTTAAGCGGTTCTCATCATGTAAAGATCGGTGCGACCGCGGAACCGAAAGAGATCGGGCAGTGTGACTTTGTGATCATTTGCGTCAAAAGCTATTCTACCGAGGATGCATGTAAAGAGATAAAGGACCTTGTCGGCGAAAATACATTTATAGCGACGCTTCAGAACGGCATCGGCAACGTCCAGATACTGAACGATTATTTCGGGCCGGAGAAGGTGGTAGCCGGCATAACGAACCACGGCTCGACCCTTCTCGGTGAAGGCCATGTAAGGCATGCCGGCCGCGGGGAGACCATAATAGGTAAGTCGGACGGTAAGCTCTCGGGCGCATTGAGGGATCTTCAGAACGCGCTTTCTAGGTGCGGCTTCGAGACGAAGGTCTCGAAGGACATAGATTCGGTTATATGGGGAAAGCTCGTAATAAATGTCGGCATAAACGCGCTGACCGCGATAACACGGCTCAATAATGGCCGCTTAACCGAGTATGAGGAAGCCAGGTCCATATTGCGCGCCGCGGTCCAGGAGGCGGCTAAGATAGTGAAGCGTAAACGTATAAAGCTCGCCTACGACGATCCGATACAGAAGGTTGAGTCCGTCTGTAAGGCGACAGCCGCGAACGTCTCGAGCATGCTCCAGGACATATTGTCGAAGAAGAGGACGGAGATCGATTTTATTAACGGCGCTATCGTCAGGCAGGGCAAGGCGCTCGGCATAGCGACGCCGGTCAATGAAGTATTGACCAATATTGTTAAGACGATAGAGACAAGCTATGGTAAGGCTTTGTAGCGAAAGGCAGATGATGCTGATAGTGGGCGAGAGAATAAATTCGACAAAAGAGAAGATCAAGGAAGCGATCAGGGAGCGGGACGCGTCATTTATCGCGAAAGAGGCGCGCTCTCAAGTCGAAGCCGGCGCCGATTATATCGACGTGAACTGCGCAGTGACATCCGGCGACGAATTGCAGGATATGGACTGGACGATCAGCGTCATCCAGAGCGAGATCGCGAATGTCGGCATCTCGGTAGACAGCCCAAATTATCTGGCGATAGAGGCGGGCATGAAGGCATGTCATTCTGAGGGCGGGGTCATGATCAATTCCATAACCGGCGATGAAACCAGGTTGAAGCTGATACTGCCTATCGCGATCCGGCGCAATGCGAAACTTGTAGCTCTCACGATGGATGAGAAGGGTATGCCTCACACTGCGGAAGAGAGGCTCGATGTGGCGCGCAAGATTTATGAACGCGTGAAGCGGGACGGTTTCAACGTCGAGAATCTATACTTCGATCCTTTGATAAGGCCTGTAGCGACCGAGCCCGACCAGGCGGTGGAGTTCTTAAGATCGCTTCATCTTATCAAGGGATTACGCGGAGCGAAGACCATATGCGGGCTTTCGAACGTCTCTTTTGGCCTTCCGAACAGGCGGCTCGTCAACGCCACATTCCTTTCGATGGCGATCCATGCGGGGCTCGATGCGGCGATACTCGATCCGACCGATAAACAGATCAGCTCGTCCCTGCGCGCCTCAAGAGCGCTTACCTGCAAGGACGAGTACTGCTCCGAATACATCAGGGCCTTCCGGGAAGGGAAGTTGGTGTAAAATTTTTCGATACAGCCGAATGTGCTGTGTCAAGTGGTTCGCAGGTACGCACAATTTTCAGCCATGTGAAAATTGCGCTCGATAAAATTTCTCGTACGCTGCCTCGAAATTTTAACGCCCTGCTCACCACGTCGCCACATCACATTCCTACAAGACTCGAAAAATTTTACTTTGTTAATCGAGTTGTGAAGGAAAAATTTCGAAGCCAAGTTGAAAATGATGCAATAACTATATCATGAATGACGATACTATAAAAATCCAAGATTCGTACCCACCATGGAATATTACAGAAGTTTTGATATTCTATTTTGGCATATCGTTTCTTGTATCTTGTATCACCTGGGGCATAAGTTTGTCGGTGACGCGCAGCATACTTGGTATCTCGGAAATATCCGGCGCCTTAGAGGATCTAAACGATCCGTTGCGTCAGACGTTTGTTAATATCAACGCTATACTATACAGCATTGCGATGATGACGATACTGTATATGAGGGTATGTAAAAGATATAAATTATCTTTTACGGAGGGATTCCGATTTGTCAAGCCGCGAGAAATAGGCTACTTTTATCTTATACCGATAATTGGTGTAATGATATTCGCGGCGCTAATGATGAAAGATTTTAGGCCGGAAGACATTACACAGATTCCAATCTATTCGAACGTCTCAACATTGCCAGGATTGGTTTGTTATATTCTTGGAGCAATTACCATTGCGCCTATTTACGAAGAGTTATTCTACAGGGGATATCTGTATCCTGCAATTGAGCAGGCATGGGACGCTAAAACAGCCGTAGTAATTGTCACTGGACTTTTCACATTAGCACACGTTCCTCAATTGTGGGGAGACTGGGCGGCGATGTTTGTCATCTTTTGTATAGGAACGATTTTGACGGTGCTGAGAGCCATAACAAATTCAACCAAGCTTTGCGTCATAGCGCATTTTGGGTATAATCTAAGCTTACCACTGATAAGTATAATTGCGCATCTATTGAAACGATAGTAAAATAGGCAGACCTATTTACCAGCTCTGATGAGACAGAAGAATTTGCATTGCGTTTTTAAGTGAACACGAGGCAAAGGGGGTTACAGCCGAAAGATTTTGCCAAGGTTGGCGTTACCACCCAAATATATTAAAGCCCTGGTAGGGCAGGTTTAAACCTGCCCTACCATAACAGGAATAAATAAATTTGTTACTATTAAATTAAAAATCCTTAATGGCAAAATCCGGCGAAACCCCCTGCCGAGTGGCCATTTAATGTTGAAGGCAAATTTTCATGGCGAAGAAAATATTTATTGCGGCGACGATGCAGAACGACGGCAAGACGACCGTTTCGCTCGGCCTTACCGCGGCCTTAAAAAAATATTTTAACAGGATAAGCTTCATCAAGCCGATAGGCCAGAGGTACCTTATCGAACAGGGTTATAAGGTCGATGAGGATTCTGTGCTCATCGAATCGATCTTCGGGATAAAATGTAATGTCTGTAATATTAAGGACATGTCCCCTATAGCCATCGAGAAAGGATTCACTGAACGCTACATCGAGAATGGCCCCGAAGAGGATTATGCGGCCAAGATAAGGAACGCCTTTGAACATGTGGCGTCGGGAAGCGACCTTGTCATTATAGAAGGGACAGGCCATGCCGGGGTAGGATCGGTATTCGATCTATCGAACGCGGCCGTCGCGAAGCTTTTGGGTGCCAATGTCATACTTGTGTCATCAGGCGGCATCGGCAGGCCGATCGACGAGATCATGCTCAACAAGGCCCTATTCGACAAGGAGGGGGTGAAGATAGCCGGCGTCATAGTAAATAAGGTGCTGCCGGAAAAATTCAAGAAGATATCCCGCCTTGTCAGGATGGGGTTGGAGAAAAAAGGATTGAACCCACTGGGAGTATTGCCGTATCGAAAAGTTTTGGATACGCCTACAATGCGGGAGATAAAAGAAGAAGTGGGCATGGATTTCCTGTACGAAGGCGAAAACATCGATGGGCTTGCCGAGCAGATATTGATCGGCGCTATGAGAGTGAGGGCCGCCCTGAGTTTTGTCAAAAATAATACACTCATGATAATCCCGGGGGATAGGGATGATATGATAAAGGCCATATGCGATCTTCACGTAGGAAAGCTGGATTTTCAGCGCAAGGTCGCCGGCATGGTATTGAGCGGCGGGCTGATGCCGAAAGATTGGACATTAAATTTTTTGAAAGAATCGAAGATACCTACGCTTGTGACGAAAGAAGATACATATTCTATAGCATCCCGCATAAATTCCATAGCCGTTAAACTTAAACCTCAAGATAAGGAGAAGATCAAGATCATAGTCGATATCGTGGAAAAGTACGTTGATATTGACAGGATCCTTGACAATCTAAGATGAAGACAAAAAACGCATTAATAATATTTGCGGTGATGATTGCGATTCCGTCAGTCTCTTTCTGCCAGGCAAAGCCCGTCGTGCCGGCTACGGCGCTCAGGATAGACGTCGCGCCTTTAGACGGACGGGATGAAAAAGCTGCGAGGCTCGCGGTCAATAAGGCCCTTAAGGAAACGTCCGCACTGGATCTCGGCAAGGTTTCTCAAGGCTATGCAATAGACAGGGCGGTGGCCGTCCTGAAGGAATGCGGCATTAAGAATGCGTTCGTGAGTTTAGGCGACGAGATGTATTGCATGGGCAGGAAGAGCGATAAAGAGATGTGGAAGGCCTGGATACCGCATCCCACGGATAAGAATAAGAAGGTATTCGCAATACTAAGGCTCGAAGATAAAGCGATCGCTACGGTCCATAACGATCTCATGAGCGCGAGCGTTGTAGCAGATGACACAGTCTCTGCCGAAAGAATCGCAAACGATCTCCTGGCCCGCGGGCATGAAGCCCTGAAGTCCGCCGACGAAAGAGGCCTGGACGCCCTCGTTATAGTCAAAGACGGCAACAAATTCAAGACGGAGATGGCCGGCGGATTTAAATTGCAGTATGAAAAATTCAAAAAGTGAACGTATCGTCGCCGCGATGTCGGGCGGCGTTGATTCATCGCTCGCGGCGGCCCTGTTAAAGAAGAGCGGCCTTAGCGTCATAGGTATTACCTTCAGGATGTGGCCTCGGGAAGAGTGCGGTTCGAGCTTGGGGAGAGCGTGCTGCAATCTAGAGGCCGTTACGAGGGCAAGGGCTGTTGCTGAAGACCTCGGGATGCCTTATTATGTAGTAGATTTCAGCAAAGATTTTAAGCGGCACGTCATAGATTATTTCTGCGCCGAATACTTAAAAGGTTCGACCCCAAACCCTTGCGTTGTCTGTAACGAAAAGATAAAATTCGGCAAGCTCCTCGAAAAGGCGCGTTCCCTCGGAGCATCGCAGGTAGCGACCGGCCATTATGCCAGGATTTCCCGTGATCGGCGCTCAGGCAGATACCTCCTTAAAGAAGGCAAAGATAAATCAAAAGATCAATCATATTTCCTGTTCAGTCTTTCGCAGGAGCAGTTGAAATGCGCTTCCTTTCCGCTTGGGAGTCTTACCAAGGATAGGGTGAGGCAGCTTGCGAAGTCGATGAAGATAAGGACTTTTGACGCTGTCGCGAGCCAGGACATATGTTTCGTACAGGACCTGGATTATGCCGAATATATAAAAAATAAAACGGGCGTGGAGATAAGGCCGGGCGAGATAGTGGATAGAAGCGGTAAAGTTTTGGGTATTCATAAGGGCATACCTTTCTATACCATAGGCCAGAGGCGCGGGCTCGGCATAGCGCATAGCGAGCCTTTATATGTCACTGGCATCGATATCGGAAAGAATCGGCTCATAGCGGGCGAGAGGGATGAGGTAATGAAGAAGTCGCTCGTTGCCCGGGACATGAACTGGATCGCCGTCGAGGATATTGATAAGCCGATTAGCGTGATGGCGCGTATCAGGTATAATCACAAGAAGGCGCCGGCCGTCGTAACCAGGTTGGACAAAGATTCTGTAAGGGTAGATTTTGACGAACCGCAGGCTGCGCCTACACCGGGCCAGGCAGTCGTGTTTTATAAGAGTGATGTGGTTGTCGGAGGAGGGTGGATTAAGGAGGCCATGTAGCAATGGATAAAAAAATCGATAGGTTAAAAAATATTTTAAAAAATCTGAAGCGCGTCGTGATCGCTTACTCGGGCGGGCTTGACAGCACTTTCTTGCTGAAATGCGCCGTCGATACGCTCGGGCCGAAGAACGTCCTTGCGGTGACCGCACGGTCGGAGACGTATCCGCTTTCGGAATACAGAGAAGCTGTCAATATTGCAGGATCGATCGGCGCAAAACTCTTGACGATACATACCGAAGAATTGAATATAAAGAATTTCAGGTCCAATCCTGTCAATAGATGCTACTATTGTAAGTCGGAGCTGTTCAAAAAGCTGGACGGGATTAAAAATAGATACGGCATGGCACACGTCCTGGACGGCACGAACTGCGATGACCTGAAAGATGTGCGGCACGGGAGGAAGGCGGCCCGGGAACTCGGGGTAAAGAGTCCGCTTCTCAAGGCAAAGATCACAAAAGCCGATATCAGGAAATTTTCAAAAGGTCTCGGCCTTCCGACCTGGGACAAGCCGAGCTTCGCATGCCTGGCGTCTAGATTCCCGTTCAAAGACGAGATCACGGCTGCAGGCCTCCGGCGTATAGGGTATTCCGAAAACTATCTTAAGGGCCTGGGATTCAAACAGTTCAGGGTCCGGGTACATAAAGATATCGCGCGGATCGAGGTCCTTAAGGATGAGTTCAAAAAAGCGCTCGAATTTCACGATTCGATATCCGATAAACTGAAGAAGTTTGGATTCGTGTATGTGACGCTCGACCTTGGCGGATACAGGACCGGCAGCATGCACGAAGCGGTGTAATTGACAAGCCATTCGCGGTGTGATACATTTATGCCATGACAAGTCTCCTCCATCAGGAAAAGGCCTTCTCGCTGCCCGAAGTCATATTAGCGATATGTCTACTCGCCTCTGTAATGCTCTATTTCATTCTTTCCTATACTGTCGGCAAGTATACCATTCAAATTTCGAAAGAACGGTTAATAGCGGTTAACCTCCTCAGGCAGGACATGGAGACGGTCCTTGACACCACCTATGTCTCTATCGATGCATTGGCGGGATCCCAGGGCATATCGATAAACGACGGGTTAAAAAGTTATTCCGCGACCAAAACGCTTAGCGTCCTGACGATCGATCCGGCCATATACGGGTACAAGGAGATCTATGCCCGGATAGATTGGGCCGGGGGTGTCACGAAAAATAAAGTTCTCACCGAAGAGATGGTCTTATATGTTACGAAAAAATAATAGACCGCACGCCCGCGGTTTCACATTGCCGGAGCTCCTGGTGGGGACGTTAATCTTCGGCATGGTTGCGGCCGCCGCAGTTACCACGTATGTCATGCTGAACCGGATGTGGAAGGAGGACCTCGTCTTGAACGAGCTTTCGCGCGATGCGAGCATAGCGATCGAGAAGATGATTCGAGGGCGTCCGGTCAATACGGGGCTTATCGGCGCTCGATCCGTGGAATCACCGCTGTCGGGAGCTTCAGGTGACAGCATAGATTATACCGACATGAACGGCGTTTCGCGGAGATTCTATTATTCCGGCAGTTCCATATATTCTGAGAGCGGCAGTTCCATAGCTGCCGATGTCGATTCGGTCATTTTTTACAATATCAATCACGCGGTTCGCATAGATCTTATCGTGCACAGATACGTCGTAAGTAAAGAGATCAGGTTTTCCATGCAAACCCAGGTAACCCTGAGGAATTAGCAAGGGGGAGACGTCATGAATATCAAGAATAAGGGCGGGATAGTTCTGTTGATAGCATTGGCCTTTCTGGTGCTATTCCTTACGATGGCGGTGCTTCATATCTCTACTACAACCAGCGACTTGAAGGTCGTAAAGAGAACGGCTGATTCTTTGAGGGCTTTTTCATTGGCCGAGTCGGGGGTGCAGAAGGCGCTGTACGAAATACGTAAAGATTTTAGCTGGGCGGGCGAAGGTCCTCTGCCGATCAGCTGGAATGGATCAGATAAGGGCGAATATGAGGTGATCGTAACCGATATAGAAGACGGCAAGAAACGAATCGTGTCGACGGGGTACTTTCCGCGCAAAAGCGGCGAATACGCCAAGAGGAGTATCGAGGCGGAGATATCGCCTTCTACCCCTAATAACTTTTATGACAATGCGATATTTGCAGGAGAGGACGTGGATCTTAATGGAAATTATTCCGTTAACGGGAACATATTGTACGGTGAAAGCATAAACCCGGCCGGGCTAGGCCAGGAGTTCGAAGGAGACTTTCCGCTGCTCAATTTTGAGCAGATCAGGGCCATCGCCGTTTCACAGGTCAATGGCAATGGGCAGAATAATTTATATACGCAGGCTGATATAGATAACAATAAACCGTTCCCGACATCGTTTTGGTTTGACGAAGCTCTCGGCATACCCAACGTGGTGTACGTAGAGACCAATCTGGTATTGAGAGGCAATGTGGGCACTCTAGGCGGCTTCTATGTAGTCGCGGGAGATGTCATCACAAATGCTGATGCCGAGGCAGATACTACCATAAACGGTAATGGTAGTATCGATGGATGCGTTTATACGCTGGGGGATTTCAGGATAAATGGGGGCGGTAGCGGTTTGGGTGTTACTGGCGGCGTCTGGGGCCGGGACGAAGTTCGCTTGAACGGCAATGCGACCGTAACCTATGACGGCGGCTACATGGATGCCATCAGGGGTCTTAATATAGGGTTCGTCGCTCAGATAACTTCATGGAAAGAGGATTACTCATAATCTCTCGGGACTGTATGGCTTGGGTTAGCCAGGGAAATGGTAGCGGGGACTGGATTTGAACCAGTGACACGCCGGGTATGAGCCGACTGCTCTGCCAGACTGAGCTACCCCGCCATAAACCGCTGTATTATATCACAACAGACTTAAGCAAAAAAGAAAAAATATGATTCTAGTAAAACTCGCCACGAAATTACTGGAGCCCATAGCCCGGGCATTTGAGATGGCCACCAGAGAGCCCATAAAAGCCCAAGAGAAAACCCTTCTTGAGTATCTCCGTCGCAACAAAAATACTGAATATGGAAAGCGTTATCGCTTCAATGAAATTAAAACGATAGACGATTACCGTAAGTTAGTTCCGATGAGCGATTGTGATACGATCTACCCGTATGTTGAGAAGATGAAGAATGGGCGGCGGGGAGTGCTTGTAGCCGATCGGCCCATCCTATTTGCCGCAACGAGCGGTACTACGAATAAACGTAAGTTCATACCGGTGACTAAATTTTCCCGTAATAAAAAAGCGGAACTGATGAAATTGTGGGTGTATTACATATTGAGAGATCACCCCGATATACTGAACGGCAAGATCCTGGCCATAATTAGTCCCGACGCCGAAGGAATAGTAGAGTGCGGCCTGCCTTACGGGGCGGAAAGCGGCCATGCATATAAGAACTTGCCGGGGTTCATTAAGCACATCTACGCGGTTCCGTACGAAGTCTTCGAGATGGCGGACTACGCGGCGAGATACTATTGCGTTTTAAGGATTGGGATGGAGGAAAACATTACCACCTTGGCAACGCTCAATCCCAGTGCTATTTTTCTCATGTGTCAGAAGATAGACGGATGGAAGGACAGGATAATCGCCGATATCGAAAACGGGACCCTGAGTAAGGATTTTAATATATCCGCAAAAGTACGATCCGTTTTAGAGAAGCGTTTTAGACCTAATCCCGCCCGCGCGGCAGAACTTAAGACCATCCTTGCCGAGAAGAAGGGGCTTCTGCCTAAGGATTTTTGGCCGAATATGGCTCTGATAGAATGCTGGAAAGGCGGCACCGTTAAGCTGTACCTGAAAGAACTGCCGCAATATTTCGGGGACGTGCCGGTAAGGGATTTTGGTTGTCTGTCGACTGAAGCGCGCAGTTCCGTTCCGATGAGTGACGCAGGGGCAGGGGGCGTTCTGGCGGTGAATACTAATTTTTACGAATTTGTGCGGAAGGACGAAATGGGTTCGGCCGACAGACGGTTCCTTCTCTGCAGCGAGCTCGAAAAAGGGGAAGAGTATTTTATAGTAGTTACTACGCCGGGTGGTTTGTATAGATATAATATCGATGATATAATCATTGTGGACGGCTTCTTTAACAAGACGCCGATAATTGAATTTGTCCAAAAGGGAGTCAATGCCGTATCGCTTACAGGCGAGAAGGTCTACGAATCGCAGGTCAATGCGGCTGTTCTCAAAGCGGTCGAGACGAATAAAGTGCTGATAAAGTTTTTCTCCGCGACGATAGAGCCTACCGCTCCCGGAAGATATGTTTTCCTGGTGGAGTTTGACGGTGAGGTTGCCGGCGAGAGGAAGAGAAGTCTGCTTTCATCTATAGACAAAGAACTGCGCGCGGAGAATAGCGAGTACAGGGACCTGCGGAACGAAGGAGTCCTGGCCGCGCCGGTGCTTAAAGTTGTGAAGAATGGTGATTTCGAAAGATACCGCGAGAAAAAAGTTTCGCAAGGCGGCGCGCTTGACGGACAATTCAAAACGCCCGAGCTTACAGCGGATCTTGGTTTTCAAGAGAACTTCAATATAGCCGAAGAGATAAGGATGAATTGACTAAAAGCGCCTATGAGATCGAGTGATAAGCATAAAAAAGGTTTTTCTCTGACGGAAGCCGTGGTGGCGGTCGCCCTTCTGACGATCGTATGGCTTTCCTCTGTGAGCGTAATAATCACGGCTAATGCCAGCGGATCTTTCGCGAAACACAAATCGCAGGCGATATATCTGATCCAGCAGAAGATAGAGAGCTTGCGCAAACAGACGTTCAGCAGTATCCTGGGCAGCACGACCACGGTTAGTGTCGATACGCGCGGCACCCCGGACTCGACCACCGACGATCTTGCGGGAACACAGGTCGTTACGGTGACGACGCCGGATACCTATTATAAAAAAGTGCTTATTCAGATCAGATGGACAGAATCGTTCTTTGGACGATCCAAGACCGTAAGCGAATACGGAGGTACGTTCATAGCCAATGATACGCAGGCTAACTAGAGGTATGATACTGACCAGGAATGCTCACACGCTCACGGAGATGCTGATAGTCTCTTTTATGGCGGTTGTCTTGTTCACATCCACCATCGGCGTATTTGTCGTCACCAGGACATTTTATATTAGAGGCATAGCCTCTCAGGAATTACAGAGAGACGTCAACTGGCTGATGGCCAGGATCGTCAAGGGGATCGAAGAGGGCGGCGTAAGGTATGGCCTGCGTTCCGCCGAATCGTATACTGAACCGGTCACGCCTATTACTGAGATCAACTTTACGGGCACCGATGGAAATGCGCGCAGGTATAGGCTCTCCTCGGGAAGCATAATTTACGAAAGCCCTACGCAGACCCCGAACATCCAGACGATATATACCGTGCCCGCCAACTCGACGCTGACATTGCGTTTTGAAAAACCAACCGGCTACATGGACAATGAGACGTTGGCCGTTTATATAGGCATTACACGGCAGATCTCCGGAAGAACGGCGTCCGGTTCATTGACTACATATGTAAATTTGAGAAACGTATCCAAATGAGCGAGAAGACGAAGAAGGAAAGAGGTTTTATACTGGTATTCACACTGGTTATAATAGTGCTGGTCGTGCTCAGCCTGTCGGCGCTCTTCTTTATCGCTTATAACGATCTGACGATGACAACGGCATCTTCCCGCGGCATGCGCGCCTACTATATAGCGGAAGCGGGGCTGGCGAGAAAGTTCATGGACCTTAAGAATGGCAATACCGGCAACCTTTCCAATGTATCATTCACGCTGATAGGGAGCGATTCCGGCACATTTTCCGTAACGGTAACGCTTGTAGCGGGCGGGGCCCTCCCGACGTACAGGCTCGATTCCACCGGAACGTATAAGAACGTATCGAGGCAAGTCTCTATCAGCGTCAAGCAGGTTTCGTTCTCGAAATTCGCGTATTTTAGTAATTATGAAAGCGAGCTGTTCTGGTTCTGGAGGATACCTATCTGGTTTGTGACAGGCGATCAATTATCAGGGCCTTTCCATACCAATGAGAGGATCAATATTTACGGTGACCCGGTCTTTGAAGGGCCGGTCTCGAGTGTTAGCTCTTCCATCAATTATTACCATCAGCACACGACCGCGCCTTACGAAGATAACCCCGAATTCAGGGATTCGCTTACACTCGGCGCGACGGGGCTTCAAATGCCGACCACTGCAAACACGCTAACCTCCATACAGACTGCCGCGGCGGCGGGCGGGCGCACCCTGACTAGAGCCAGCGGCTCCGGATTGCACACGTCGAGCGTCCAATTCCTTTCCAATGGGACGCTTAATTTTGATAACGGCAGGGACGTTACAAACTATCCCATGCCGGCTAACGGAGCCATATACTATTCATCGACATCAAATCTCAATGTATCCGGTATCGTTAGCGGTACTATGACCTTAGGCGCGCCGGGAGATATATACATTACGGATAATATCCTGTACAATTCCGACCCGAGAACCGATCCGGCCTCGAATGATATGCTGGGCCTGGTGGCGCAGAATAATGTTTATGTCCATCCCTCGGCGCCCAGCAATCTTGAAATAGACGCCTATATAGTCGCGATCAGTAATTCTTTCGAGGTGTATGACTATGCCGGAGCCATCAAAGGCGATCTATCATTATATGGCGGAGTAACTCAGGCTAACAGGGGAACGGTAGGGACTTTCAACCCGGTTACCGGCCAGAAGGCAAGCGGTTACACCAAGGATTATGAGTATGATACCAGGCTCGAAAATGTGGCGCCGGCGTATTTTCCGGTTGCCAGGGATGCTAACGGCAGATTGGTATACCGCAAGGTTTCATGGTCGGAATCTTAATAAAACGAAAGGGACGTGTTTAAGTGAACGTCAGAAATATTGCAATAATTGCTTCGATTGCGGCCATTATCATTTCACTGATCGCGATAATATTCTTTCACGCGTTGCTTAAAGAGGGCGCGCCGGTGACCGCGCCGCCGTCCGCTCCGGCAGCAACCGAAGCAGGGCAGGGGGAGGGTTATGCGATACCTGGCGTCAGCCAGATAGAAGGGTCCGTCAAGAAAGCGGCCCAACAGCGCAAAGAGTCAGACCGGGTTATCGCAGAGATCAAGGCGAAGAGAGCCCCGAGAAGAGAAGAGATAAGGCGGGAGGCGGAGGCTGCGGACAAAAAGGCGATAGAGTTGACAAAATCCGGAGCACCCAAGATCATAAAGCCTGTTGCTGTAACCGTGGTCAGGGTCCCTAAAGAGGAAGTGACGAGGCAGTTGAAGACAAAAGGCCTCTTCGCCTATTGACCGCATAATTTTGCGCCATCCGAAATAATTCATTCTGGAAAGCGGGATATTTTTAATGAAGACCAATTTAATCGAAAAAATACTAAAGACCATTCGGTACTATGAGATGGTGCGGCCGGGCGACATAATTTTGGCGGCAGTATCCGGCGGGCCGGATTCTATCTTTCTCGCCCATGCTTTAAATAAACTGAAAAAGAAACTCGGCATACAGCACCTGGTGATATGTAATCTTGACCATGGCCTGCGCGGCAGCGAATCGGCTGAAGATTCCAGGTTCGTAAAAGAATATGCCGCCAGCCTCGGGCTGGATTTTATCCACAAGAAGGTAGAAATAAAGAAGGTCAAAGCTAAAAATATCTCCGTCGAGGAGGCCGCGAGAGAGACAAGATATAAGTTTTTTAACGAGGCTGCAGGCAGGATCGGCGCCGCGGTAATAGCTACCGGCCACACCCTCGACGACCAGGCGGAGACGGTGTTGATGAGGCTTATCAAAGGGGCTTCTCTTAAAGGGATAGTCGGGATATCGCCGTCCAGGGACGAGGGAAGCCTGCGGCTGATACGCCCGCTGATAGAGCTGGAGAAGCCTGAGATCGTCAATTATCTGGATGAAAACGACATACCATACCGCATCGACAGTTCGAATCTCGAGCCTGTATATTTCAGGAATGTCGTGAGGGCTGAGATCATACCGTTCCTCGAAAAATATAACCCCCGCTTAAAAAGGGTTCTTTCAAACCTCGCCGAGCACCTGCGGGAGGACTTCGAATACATAGCCGGCGAGAAGACGAGGATCCGCAATGAGATCTCGCGCAAAGCCGGTTCCGGCGTGGAGATAAAATTGAAAGACATAGCCGTTCAGCCGCGGGCTATTCAGAAAGAGATACTGCGTGATTCACTTGTCCGGGCGGGGGGCGAAGTGAAGAAGCTGTCATTCAGGCATTGGAAAGAGGTGGAAGGCCTGATAAGGCGTAAAAATAGTGGTAACGCAGTCGACCTTCCGGGCAGCGTCCGCGCGAAAAGGACCGAATCCTCCCTGATTTTCTCGAAGCTGCCATAGAACCCGTCAGAATATCATCTTGCCATTGTACTAATATTTTGTTAAAATACCATCCTGTCAAAAAGAGGGCCTCGGTCGGAGACCTCGGCACTTAGCCGACCCCGTGGCTTAATAAACTTGGCCTCGGCCGGAGACCTCGGCACTTAGCCAACGCCATGGCTTAATAAACTTGGCATAGGTCAGAGACCTATGCACTTAGCATATAGTGCGGCTTAATAAACTTGGAGTGTGCTACAAATGGAAAATAGGAATAGGAAGAAGAGAATGGCGCCGCCTCAGAAGAACACGGGCAATATCGTCATATGGCTTTTTGTAATATTGGGGCTTCTCTATGTATTCAATACTATAAACCAGACCACTGAAAAAACGACACGTGAAGTAGCATACGCCGGTTTTTTCGAGATGGTGAAGGAGAACCCGGTCTCCCAGAAGATAAAGTCCGCCCTGAAGACCGAAAATACCATCAGAGGCGAGCTTGTTGACGGTGAGAGATTTGTCGTCAACGTCCCGGATAACGATCAGGACCTGATACGGCTGTTGCGGGAGAATGTGAAGGGTTTTGATATAAAACCACCGAAGACCTTATGGGTAAATCTGTTTTATTCTCTCGGGCCGATGGTCCTGTTCATACTATTTTTATGGCTATTTGCTTATCGTTCGCCGGGAGGCGGCGGGGGAGCAGGCAGGATATGGGCATTCGGGAAGTCGCGCGCTACGCTGGCATCGGATCAGAACCTTAAAATTACATTTGCCGATGTTGCCGGCGTAGACGAAGCTAAGGAAGAATTAAAAGAAGTCATCGAGTTTTTAAAAGATCCGCGCAAATTTCAGCGGCTCGGCGGAAAGATACCGAAGGGCGTTCTTTTGATGGGCCATCCCGGCACGGGGAAGACTTTGCTTGCAAAGGCGGTCGCAGGCGAGGCGAACGTCCCGTTCCTGTCGATATCGGGATCCGATTTTGTCGAAATGTTCGTCGGCGTGGGCGCATCGCGCGTGCGCGACCTATTTGAGCAGGCAAAGAAGAGCGCGAAAGTGAGCGGCCGCGGGGCGATCATATTTATCGACGAAATAGACGCGGTCGGGCGCCAACGCTTTGCCGGCATAGGCGGCGGGCATGACGAGAGGGAACAGACGCTGAACGCGCTCCTCGTAGAGATGGACGGCTTTAACACGCAGGAGGGCGTGATACTGATAGCGGCGACGAACAGGCCCGATGTTCTCGACCCGGCGCTTCTCAGGCCGGGCAGGTTCGACAGGCAGATCGTGATCGACATGCCTGATATTGCAGGCCGCGAAGCCATACTCAAGGTCCATGCCAAGAATATTAAACTAGACACAACAGTTAACTTAAAGACGATCGCGCGGCAGACCCCCGGCTTCTCCGGAGCGGATCTTGCGAACCTGGTTAATGAAGCGGCGCTTCTCGCAGCGCGGCGAAACAAAGAAGCCGTGATGATGAATGAGCTCCAGGAGGCGATGGAGCGTGTCATGGCCGGCCCGGAAAGAAAGTCGAAGATAATATCGAAACAGGAGAAGGCGATAGTCTCATATCATGAATCGGGGCACGTGCTTTTAGCGCTCGTAATCCCCGGTGCGGACCCATTGCATAAAGTTTCTATACTGCCCCGGGGAATGGCGCTTGGCTATACCATACGCCTTCCGATCGAGGACAGGTATATCGTGACCAAGACGGAGCTTCTGGGAAGGATAGCGGGGATATTGGGCGGCAGGGCGAGCGAAGAATTGATATTTCACGAAGTATCGACGGGGGCGCAGAACGACCTCGAGATAGCCACCGCTCTCGCGCGCAAGATGGTAACAAGATTCGGCATGAGCGAGAAGCTCGGCCATCTGACGTTCGGCCACAAAGAAGAGCAGATATTTTTGGGCAGGGACATCATGGAAGAGCGCAACTATAGCGACCAGACGGCTCTTGTAATCGACCAGGAGATCCGCAAGATCGTGGACGAATGTTATGAGCGGGCAAAAGCTGAGCTTGCAAAAAATCAGGATAAGCTGAAAGTCCTTGCCGAGGCACTGCTGGAAAAAGAGATAATGGATGTTACTGAGATAAAGACCCTCCTGGGATTTAAGATAGATGAGAAACCCGAGCCGCAGAAAGAGGTCGAGTCAAAACCGGCCTGATCTTGACATTAGCGTAAAAGGATTTCATTTCGCATTCTCTTTACGGACTTATGTGATGGGAGTTCTCAACACGACTCCCGACTCTTTCTCAGACGGCGGTAAATATTACGATACCGAAAAAGCTATTACACGCGCCCTCGAGATGGCGCGTGAAGGCGCAGATATCATCGACATCGGCGGTGAATCGACCCGGCCGGCCGCTTACGATGTAAGCGAAGATGAAGAGATGCGGCGGGTAATAGCGGTTGTGAGGGCCATATCAAAGAAGATCGAAGTTCCGATATCGATAGATACAAGAAAGGCCGCTGTTGCGGAATCGGCTATCAAGGAAGGCGCCAGTATTATCAATGATGTTTCAGGCATGAAGCATGACCCGAATATGGCAAAGGTCGCAGCCAGGAATAACGTTGCGGTTATACTGATGCATATGAAGGGCACTCCTCGGGATATGCAGAGCTCACCGAGATATCGTGATGTTGTTGCAGATATTATCAAGAGCCTGAAAGAGTCGATCGGGATCGCCAGGCACGCCGGCGTAAAAGAAAAGAAGATCATAATCGATCCCGGCATAGGATTTGGAAAGACGGTTGAGCATAATCTTGAAATACTGAACAGGCTCGACGAATTTAAGGCGCTGGGTCGTCCGATCTGCGTGGGGACTTCCAGGAAATCGTTTATCGGCAAGGTGTTAAATCTCAAAGATCCCAACGACAGGCTAGCGGGCACTATAGCCACTTCCGCCATTTCGGTAATGAACGGGGCAAATATTTTGAGGGTCCATGATGTAAGGCAGGGGTGCTCGACCGCCGCGATGGCAGACAGTATTTTAAGGATTAAGAGGAGTTAGGATGGATCATGTAAGCTACTGGAAGATAGCGCTTGAGATCATCATCCTCTGGTATTTTATTTACATGATACTCCTCTTTGTCAAAGGTACCCGCTCGGAGCAGCTTTTAAAAGGGCTCGTCATAATAGCGATAATATTCGTAGGTACCCAACAGCTGGGCCTCGACGCCATAAACTGGGCGATAACCAGAATATTCCCGATATCCGTCATAGCTCTCCTCATAGTATTTCAGCCGGAATTACGGCGCGGCTTAGCACAGTTGGGCCAATTCGGCAAACACCAGGAAAACCTCGAAATTATCGACGAGATATCACGCTCGAGTCTCGCTCTGGCCAGGAAAAGGATCGGCGCTCTTATTGTTATCGAAAGAGAGACGGGCCTTAAGAGCTATATAGAGACCGGCACCCCCGTCGATGCCAAAGTAACCGGCTATCTTCTCACGTCCATATTTATCCCGGAATCGCCGCTCCATGACGGAGCGGTAATAATCGAGCGCGGCAGGATAGTTGCCGCGGGATGCGTCCTGCCGCTGCCGCAGGAAGAGAAAGATCTTCCGAAATACATGGGAATGCGGCACAGGGCAGGGATAGGCATATCGGAAGAGACCGATGCGGTCTGCATAGTGGTAAGCGAGGAGACTGGAAATATTTCTGTGGCGAGCGACGGAAAGCTTACCTGTGAGCTGGACGAGGAAAGCCTCAACAGGGTTTTAAAAAATTTATTCCATAACCCGGCCGGCAGGAGAGGCAGGCTTCGCATGCCCGGGCTAAAGGCGAGGAAAGCCAAAGATGCTTAGCCGCATAAAGAATTTTTTTACGAAAAATATCGGGCTAAAATTCATGGCGCTCATACTGGCGCTCACGCTATGGTTCTATGTCGTGAATGAACTTAAAAAAGGCAGCGAAGAGGAGCGGTTATTTTTAAGCAGGATGATGCCGCAGGAAGGCATGGTCGCCAAGAAGCTTTCGATCATGCCTATATTTATCGGGCATCCGCGTTCAGGTTTTGCCGTCGATGTAAAAAAGGCCGTGGTCGTCCCGGAATATTGCATAGTGGTCGGGCCTAAAGACCTTCTCGGAAAGGTCAGGTTCATCTATACTATGCCGATCGAAGTGAGCGGCGTTTATAAATCGTTCAGCAAAGAGGTGAGCCTCAATCCTATATCACCCGGTATCTATATGGGGGAGACGCTCGTCGAGGTTACTGTTCCCGTTGAAAGGATCATGCAATAGATATGCCGAAACTGGGAGTCAACATAGATCATGTAGCCACTTTAAGGGAGGCGCGGAAGACTTATATGCCTGACCCTATCGCGGCGGCAGGTATTTGCATCGAGGCCGGATGCCACTCTATAGTCTGCCATCTGCGCGAGGACAGGCGGCACATAAAGGATGCCGATGTGGTGACGCTTCGCAAGATCGTGAGGACGAAGCTCAATCTCGAGATGTCCGTTGCAAAAGAGATAGTGAATATCGCATGCAGAATAAAGCCGGACCAGGCGACTCTCGTTCCGGAGCGGAGGCAGGAGATCACTACCGAAGGCGGCCTCGACGTAAAGAAGAATCTGAAGAAGGTCGCTGGCGTCGTGGAACGCCTCCAGGATAAAGGTATCGCCGTAAGCTTATTTATCAATCCGACCTTAAGCCAAATAGACGCGTCTTTCAAGTCCGGCGCCACCATAATAGAGTTCCATACGGGCGAGTACGCTAATGCCGGATCCGGGTCGGCGCAGAAGAGGTCGCTTGAGGCATTGCGCAGGGCCGCGAAGCACGCGCTGTCGCTCGGGCTCGAGGTGAATGCCGGCCACGGCCTGAACTACGAGAATGCAACGGACGTCGCGCTGATCGAAGGATTGAACGAACTTAACATAGGCCATTCGATAATTTCGCGCGCCGTATTTGTGGGCCTATCGGCCGCGGTGAGAGAGATGCTGGAGCTTATAAAATGATAGCGGGCACAGGTGTTGACATAGTGGAAGTATCCAGGATGAGGGATGCGATTCTCAAGTGGGGCGATAGTTTCCTCAAAAAGATATTTACGGACAGGGAGATAATATATTCGGACTCGAAACGTTTCTCGTTTCAGCATTACGCCGCACGCTTTGCCGCAAAAGAGGCGGTGGTAAAGGCATTCGGCGAGCCTCGCAAATTTCCGCTCAAATGGACTGAGATAGAGGTGCTTAACGACGATGAGGGCAAGCCGCTCATAAAATTTCACGACGATGCGCTGAAGCTGAAGAAGAAAAAAAAGATCGACGATGTGATCGTGAGCATGTCCCACTCCAAAAATTACGCGATAGCGAACGTTATATTTTTAAAAGGATAGGCATGGCCAATATCGATGAGGTGATAGCGCGTTTTCCTAAGCGAAGGGCCGGGTCGCATAAGGGCGATTACGGCCACGTACTTGTTCTGGCCGGGTCTACCGGATATACGGGCGCCGCGTACCTTGCGAGCGAGGCAACGGTTCGTGCAGGGAGCGGACTCGTAACGCTCGCTGTCGCTAAGAGCCTTTATCCTATATTGGCGGTGAAGCTTACGGAAGCGATGGTGAGGCCGTATCCCGAGACTAAAGACGGTTCCCTTGCTATTTCCGCGAGAAATACGATACTTGCTTTTGCGAAGAAGTGTAATTCTATTGCCATCGGCCCCGGGCTTTCGCAGAACAAAGAGACTGCGCGGCTTGTGAGAGACATCGTTGTGAAACTTGGAGGCACGATAACACTCGACGCGGACGGCATAAATGCGTTTTGCGGATATGCGAACCATCTTAAAAAAGCAAAGGGCCGCCTGATACTTACGCCGCACACGGGTGAGATGGCTAGGCTTATAGGCAAGACCAGGGAAGAGATCCAGGCGAACAGAAAAGATATTGCTCTTAAATGCGCCAGTGAGTATAATATCGTCTTAGTTTTGAAGGGGCACAACACAGTAGTAGCCTCTCCGGATGGGCGGTTATATGTCAATGAGACCGGCAATCCGGGCATGGCGTCCGGCGGTGTAGGCGATGTGTTGACAGGCGTCATAGCTGGTTTTACGGCTCAAGGAGCGGATCCTTTCGACGCGGCAGTATTGGCAGTCTATTTTCACGGCCTGGCCGGCGATCTAGCCGCGAAGGAAAAGGGATTTTTAAGTTTAACAGCAACAGATATATTAAATAGATTACCGGAAGTATTAAAAATTTTAGGCTAGCATAGCTCAGCTGGTAGAGCAATAGTTTTGTAAACTATAGGTCGGGGGTTCGATCCCCTCTGCTAGCTCCATTTCAGTCAGCAGGCTGTATGGGATCGAAGCCAATTTTGCGCCGACGAATAGGAGGATAAGGCCTCTGGCCGACAGCAAAATTGGCTGGTCCGTAGCGAGTTATACGAGCGGAGGACCGATCCCCTCTGCTAGCTCCATTTTAGTTAGTAGGATGTATGGGCCGAAGGCCCAGACTGTCTTTCTGGCCTGTTGGTCGCAGCAAGACATTTACGACGGTGAGGTACCAAAGCGGTCAAATGGATCAGGCTGTAAACCTGACGGCGCAAGCCTTCGAAGGTTCGAATCCTTCCCTCACCACCACTAAACGATTTGGGCTTCGGGGGAGAAAAATGTGGAGTGCGTTTTTCGCCCTCCGCCCGCCAACGCTTTAACAAAAGCGGCCTTGCGGCCAAATCGTTTTAAGGAAAACCTAAATCGGTTTTCCTTAATATTCCTTTCCCTTATGTTGAAGTACTAAAGAAGGATTCGAAGCCAATTTTCGCCGACCAACGGGAGGAAAAGCCCTCCGGGCGACAGAAAATTGGCTGGCCAGGAGGCCGCCTCCGGCGGCCGGATGGCCGAATCCTTCCTGTAGCGGCGGTTCGCATTAAATAGGGACAGACCCAATTTTCATAAAATAGAGTCTGTCCATATTTTTTCTCCTTGTCTCTCTACACCTATATGATATAATTACCGCATAGAACTCAATGCGGGCGTAGCTCAATGGTAGAGCGCTAGCCTTCCAAGCTAGTTACGACGGTTCGATCCCGTTCGCCCGCTCCATTTCACCGGAGTGACGCGTAGGGGATCGAAGCCAAATTTGCGCTGACGAATAGGAAGAAAAGGCCTATGGCCGACAGCAAATTTGGCTGGCCCGAAGCGAGGCTATGCCGAGCGGAGGGGATCCCGTTCGCCCGCTCCATTTATACGAGGTATCACATGCCACACGCCAAACCTCTCTGTAAGATCCTTACCGTCGATGACCAGATGGGCATCGACTCGTTCTTCTACGAATTCTTCAGCGTCAGAAATTACGAGGTCTTCAATGCCACGAGCGGCAAGGAAGCGATCAGGTTGGTTGAGAAAGAGCGGCCCAAGATAGTCCTTCTAGACATAAATATGGGGCGCGGCATGGATGGCATAGAGGTCTTGAAGCAGATAAAGGCTATCGATAAAAATATAGTGGTGATAATGGTTACCGGCGTTAAGGATGACGACACGATAAACAAGGCGCTCGATGCAGGGGCGGACGATTATATAACTAAGCCGCTCAGTCTTGAGTATCTGGAAAAGGTAGTCCTGTTAAAATTCGTGAATTCACAAATCAAGGAACTCGGGAGGGATATGGCATGATGAATACAGGCGTGGAAGCGATCAATGAAAAGGTCAAAAAAGAGAGCGCGTTCGTAAAGACGCTTATGGCCGAAATGGAAAAGGTCATAGTGGGCCAGAAGTATCTACTGGAACGGCTCCTCGTGGGGCTTCTGGCGAACGGCCATATCCTTATAGAGGGCGTGCCCGGGCTTGCAAAGACACTGTCTGTACGCGTTCTTGCGCAATCGATAAAGACGAAATTCCAGCGCCTGCAGTTTACACCCGACTTATTGCCGGCAGATCTCGTGGGAACGCTCATCTATAATCCTAAGACAGGCGATTTCACTACGAAGAAAGGCCCGATATTCGCTAATATAATCCTGGCGGATGAGATCAACCGTTCGCCCGCAAAAGTCCAGAGCGCGCTTCTCGAGGCGATGCAGGAGCGGCAGGTCACCATCGGCGAGACCACCTATAAGCTCGACGAGCCGTTCCTTGTCCTTGCGACACAGAACCCGATAGAGCACGAGGGGACGTATCCGTTGCCCGAAGCTCAGGTGGACAGGTTCATGCTGAAATTAAAGATAGGTTATCCGTCGAAGGAAGAGGAGCTGAAGATCATGCAGAGGATGGCGGTGACGGATAAGAAGATCGACATCCGGCCGGTAGTAGGCCCCGAAGACATAGTGAGAGCCAGGAAGGTGGTTGATGAGATCTACCTGGATGAGAGGATAGAGAAGTACATAGTCGATATCGTATTCGCTACCCGGGAGCCGAAACTCTACCGGCTCGATGAGCTCACTCCGCTCATTCAGTACGGCGCCTCCCCGAGAGCGAGCATATATCTTTCGATAGCGTCTAAGGCGTATGCGTTTCTACAGGGGCGCGGTTACGTTGTGCCTCAGGACGTTAAGACGGTCGGCATCGATATACTCCGCCATCGCGTTATCGTCAGCTACGAGGCGGAGGCGGAGGACAAGACCTCAGAGGATGTTGTGAAAAGGATCTTCGAAGAAGTCAGAGTGCCGTAACCAGACAATGCTCCCAAAAGATATAATACGCAAGATAAGGCGTATAGAGATAACGACGTCGAAACTCGTAACGGACATGCTCTCCGGCCAGTACGAGAGTGTATTCAAAGGCCGCGGCATAGAGTTCGACGAAGTGCGTGAATACCAGCCCGGCGACGAGATCCGCTCGATCGACTGGAACGTCACGGCGCGGATGGGCCATCCATTCATAAAGAAGTACGTCGAAGAGCGCCAGCTCACCGTTATGATTCTTCTGGATGCATCAGGCTCGTCATATTTTGGGACATCGAAACGCCTGAAGAGCGAACTTGCCGCGGAAGTCTCCGCGGTGCTCGCATTTGCCGCCATACAGAATAAAGACCGCGTAGGCCTGATAATATTTACCGATAGAATAGAAAAATTTATTCCTCCCAGAAAAGGTCCTTCGCATGTCCTGCGCGTAATAAGGGAAGCGCTATATTTCAAACCTAAAGGCAGGGGAACCGACATAGCGGGGTGCTTGAGATATCTCGATGGGGTCACGCCCAGGCGCGTCGTCGCGTTTATCATCTCGGACTTCTTTGCGAAGGACTACAAGAAGGCGTTGTGGCTTGCCAACAAGCGTCATGATGCCGTCGCTATCACGATCACGGATCCGCGCGAGATGGATCTTCCTAACGTCGGGCTCATGGAGCTTTCCGATGCCGAGACCGGTTCGGTCTACCTGGTCGATACATCGAGCGCGGCGGTCCGGGAAAAGTATTCCGCCAGATCACGCGAACTTGTAGAAGAGCGCAGGAAGATATTCTCGGGCGTCAGCATGGACCATATCGACATAAGGACGGACAAATCCTACATAGAAGAGTTCATAAAGTTCTTCAAAAAAAGGAAGAAGCGCATATAGCCGATGAGCACCACGCGAAGATCCCTGATAATATTTTTTATTATAACGGCATTGTGCGGAAGCGTATATGCCGCCGGCGACGATATCTCGGCGCATGGATCCGTCAATAGGAGCACTATACTGGTAGGAGACAGGATAAAATTTTTAATAGATGTAAAATACCGGAAGGGCACGCAAGTTTCACCGCCGGTCTTCAAAGACGATCGCATAGGCTCGCTGGAGATAAAAGATTCCGGCCGTAAAATAAAAGAAGGATTTTTTGGCGCCCGGGAAAATATATACTGGTACAGCATAACTTCATATGAACTGGGCAAACATACCGTTCCGCAGGTGGAAATAAAATATAAAAGTAAGGGGGCCAAGGACCCTAAGATCGTAAAGACTAAGGCATTGGCTATAGAGGTCGTAAGTATACTTCCGAAGGGAAAGGAGTTTAAAGATATAAAGGACGCCAAAGGGCCGTTATCTTACTTCGAGGTGAGCTGGGCTGTCGTCGCGGCGGTTATCTTTTTAGCGGTCGTTATTATTGTAACAATCCTTTATATCCGCCGGAAGCGGATGGTGCCGGTCAAACTTCCTCACGAGACGGCTTTGGAGGAGCTGGAATTCATGCGCGCCGAATTTTTGAGGACACTGGATGTGAAAGAGTATTACGCGGGCGTATCCGACTGTATCAGGCGTTACATCGAGAGGTCGTTCAAGCTTAAGGCGCCCGAGATGACGACTGAAGAGTTCCTGGGGTCTTTGAGGGAGTCGACGGCGTTATCGCTCGATCAGAAGGACCTTCTTAAGGATTTCCTTAATGCATGCGACCTCGTCAAGTTCGCGAAATATAAACCGGCAAGGAATGAAGCCGAGTCGGTATATGTTGCGGCTAAAAAATTCATCGATGAGACCAAAAAACTATGTTTATATTCAGAGACCCGATAGTCCTTCTATCGATCCTATTGATACCGCCGGTCGTGTTGTATCTTTTAAGCAGGAAGTCCGACCCGGCATTCGCATTTTCCTCAAAAGAGCTTATCGATGGCTTTAAGCCTACGATGCGCGCGCGCTTCAGTAAAACGCCGCTCTTTCTTCGCTCCGCCGCCTTCGTGCTTATCATCCTGGCCCTCGCGCGCCCGCAATCTATGCTGGAGGGGACGAAGACTATATCCGAGGGCGTGGATATAGTGCTCGTGCTCGATACTTCCACCAGCATGCTTGCCGAAGATTTTAAGCTGGGCGCGACGCGCCTGAACAGGTTCGATGTGGTGAGGGACGTGGTCAAGGAATTCGTCCAGAAGAGAAAGGACGACCGAATCGGCATGGTCGCGTTCGCAGGCCGCGCCTACACGGTATGCCCTCTGACGACCGACTACGGATGGCTGAACGAAAATCTCGACAGGGTCAGTATCGGAATGATCGAGGACGCTACCGCTGTCGGCTCGGCCATAGCGAGCGCCTGCAACCGTTTAAGGACGTCTAAGACGAAGTCGAAGATCATAATACTTCTTACGGACGGCGTAAATAACGCCGGCACCATCTCTCCGCTGACAGCTGCTGAGGCGGCCAGAGCACTCGGGATCAAAATATATACTATATGCGTCGGGACGAAAGGGCTCGTTCCTTATCCTTTCAGGGATGTCTATGGCCGCAAGGTCTATCAGAATATTCCGATCGAAATAGACGAAGAGGTGCTGAAGAAGATAGCGTTGGTTACTGGAGGTAAATATTACCTTGCAAGCGATACGGAGACCCTAAGAAAGATATACGACGATATCAATAAACTCGAAAAAACGAAAATAGAACATCTGGGTTACAGGGAGTACAGTGAACTTTTTTACTATTTTCTCATCCCGGGGCTCTTTCTGCTGCTCTTGGAAATAATATTGTCGAATACGGTTTTTATGAGGGTGCCTTAAAGATGCATTATGCCAATCCCAGCTATCTTTCTGCGGTGGTGGCGCTGGCGCTGATGTCGATAGTATTTTTCTTCTGGGCGTTAAGGCGCAGGGAAAGGCTCATCGACAGGTTTGCCGACAGGTCCCTTGTCGCATCGATCGCGCCGTCGGTAAGCAAGGCCCGTAAGACCGTGAAGATGATGATGGTCGTTGCTGCGATCTCGCTGATCGCTTACGCGCTCGCGCGGCCGCAGTGGGGATTTGAATGGAAGGAGACGAAGAGGAAGGGGCTCGACATACTGATCGCGATCGACGTATCGAAGAGCATGCTGGCTACGGATGTTAAGCCGAATAGGCTCGAGCGGTCGGAATACGGGGTTAAGGATCTCGTCAAGAAGCTCAACGGTGACAGGATCGGGTTGATAGCATTCGCGGGGACGGCCTTTCTGCAGTGCCCGATGACGATCGACTATAACGGATTTCTGCTGACGTTGGAAGACCTGAGCGTTTCCACCATCCCGCGGGGCGGCACCAACATAGCCAAGGCGATAACCGAAGCGATCAATGTGTTCTCCTCCAAAACCAATAAGGCCCTGGATGCGAAATATAAGGTGCTTATCATAATAACGGACGGAGATGACCTTGAAGGCGACGCGATGAAGGCCGCTAATGAGGCATCGAGCCAGGGTATAAAGATATACTGTGTCGGAGTAGGCACGGCCGATGGGGCGCTGATACCGGCGGCGAACGAACGCGGTGAGCGCGGTTGGGTCGCCGATAAAAGCGGTAATGTCGTTAAGACGACGCTCAATGAGGAACTATTAAAGAATGTAGCAGTATCTACCGGCGGAAGCTATGTGCGCGCCACGCAATCGGAATTTGGGCTGCTCCTTTTGTATGACAAGAGCATTTCAAGGCTTGAGAAGAAGGATATTGATGCGAAGATGAATAAGCAATATACGGAACGTTTTCAATATTTTCTCGGAATTGCGCTGTTCCTGCTTCTGGTAGAGCCGTTCATATCCGAAAGAAAGAGGTTCGTGCGGTGAAGATAAGGTTTGCGCCGATGCTCATATTTTTGCTTATTATCGTATCGGATGCCTTTGCATCGACAAAGGGGGATGTCAAAAAAGGAAATTTACTGTATAATAAGAAACAATATGCCGAGGCTGCTAAATTATATGAAGAGGCGCTGGCGAAGAATCCATCGGCTGCTATCGCTTCGTTCAATGCAGGCCTGGCCAAGTACAGGCAGGCCGCATACAGCGGCGCGATCGAAAAGTTCAATAAGACGATAGCAGCGTCCCGCATGCCGGGCATGATATCTGCATCCGATTATAATATAGGTAATGCTTATTACAGGATCGGTAACGCGAGCGAGGCTCAAGACATAAAGAAGGCAAAGGAGTCTTACGAGACGGCGTTAAAGTTTTATAAGCGCTCCATGGATCTGAACCCCGACGACAAAGATGCGAAGTTTAATTATGAGTTCGTCCGCAAAAAGATAGATGCGCTGTCCGAAAAATTTCAGATGAAGAAGGACGAGAAGAAAGACCAGAAGAAGCAGGACCAGAATAAAGAGAATAAGGATAAAAACGATCAAAACAAAGATCAACAGAAAGACCAAGACAAAGACCAGCAACAACAGAATCAGCAGCAGCAAGATAAGGGTCAGGATAAACAGGATCAGGGTAAGGGCGGTGAAGAAAAATCTGAAGGCCAGAAACAGCAGGAAGAGAAGAGTAAGGAAGACCAGCAGAAGGAAGGGCAAGAAAAGGGAGATAAAGGAAAAGAAGAGGGAAAGCCGCAAGGCGCCGGCGAGGAAGAGAAGAAGCCTCGGGGCGGCGGAGAAGAGAATGATAAAGAGGATCAACCGCAGGGTGGCGAAGAAGGAAAGGAAGAGAAAGAGCAGCCTCAGGGCGCTGGTCAGGAGGAGAAGTCGGAAGACCAGCCTACTGGTGGCGCCGGGGAAGAAGAAAAGCCTGCAGGTAGCGCCGAGGAAAAGGAGGAGCAACCCGCAGGTGGAGCTGAAGAAAAAGAAGAGCAGGCCGGGTTGCAGGCATACCAGGCCCCGCAAGCAGAAGGTCAGGGCGTAGAGATGTCGGCCCAGGAAGCGAAGATGCTGCTCGAAGGTTACAAGGGCGAGGAAGCTACGGGCGCGGTAGTTCGTATGCGGAAGAAGAGGATAGATCTACCTGAGCCTGCAAAAGATTGGTAATATGAGAAATTTTTTTAATATATTTATTTGGTCTATCGTACTTACCGTTATGGCAGCCGGTATTGTATTCGCCGCTGACGTGAAGTTCGAGGTGAACCTCGACCGCGAGAGGTTAGCGCTCGGCGAGACGGCGCAGCTCGGGCTGGCATTCCGCAACACGCAGTCGATGCCTGCGCCCGACATCAGCAATATCGACGGCCTCGACGTGCGCTACATCGGCCCGTCGACCATGATGACGGTCATAAACGGCCAGGTATCGAGCTCGATCACCCACATGTATATTGTCCAGCCGCTCAAGATCGGAAAATTCCAGCTTGGGCCATTCTCGTTCAAATATAAAGGCGACAACTATTCGTCCAACATGACTTTTCTCACTGTAACTGAGGAAAGGGCGGCTCCATCAAGGCCCATAGCCCCTGCGGCAGAGCCGGTGACCGAGAAGATGAATCTCGAGGACCGTATATTTGTGACGCTCAATCTCGATAGGCCGACCGCTTATGTGAACGAGCTGATACCGGTTACCGTGAAGCTTTACGTGAACAGGATGAACGTTAGCGATATACAATTGCCCGCTTTTTCGCAGGAAGGTTTCTCCAAAGTAGAATTTAAAGAGCCGAAGCAGTATAGGGAGAGGATGGGCGGCCTCACCTACGATGTCCTTGAGTTCAGGACGAATCTTTACGCTACGCGCCCGGGCGATTACAAAGTCGGACCTGCTAAAATTAAGTGCAACCTCGTCGTCAGGAAGAGGTCGAGCGGCGCTCCGACGAGAGACGACTTTTTCGGCGATGATCAGATGCAGCAGAACGCCTTTTTCGACGACTTCCTCGCGCGCTATGAGAAGGAGCCGGTGGAGCTTAAGAGCCAGGACGTCCAGCTCATAGTTTCCGGACTCCCCACAGAAGGAAGGCCAAAGGACTTCTCCGGCGCGGTAGGCGATTACCAGTTCATATTTGACGCAAGCCCCACGAAGGTGAAGACCGCCGACCCGATCACAGTGCGCATGACGATAAACGGCACCGGCAATTTCAATACAGTCTTGAGTCCGAGGCTGGATAATATCGACGGCTTCAAGACCTATGAGCCGGAAGTAAAGACTCAGGAAAACTCCAAGTCCTTCACGCAAGTTCTTATCCCGGAGACGGAGAAGATCACCCAGGTGCCCAAGGCCTCGTTCAGTTATTTCGATACAGCAACGAAAGAATATAAGACCATCACGCAAGGTCCGATCCCGCTCCAGGTGGAGAAGGCGAAGGATGAGCTGCCCTCAAAGGTTGTGGGCCCGGCTTCCCTGGCCGAGAAGGCCCAGGAGAAGGATGGCATGGCAAGCGATATCATTTACATCAAAGAAACGCCCGGCAAATGGAGAGAGAAGAACGATGAAATATACAGGATGAAGGCCTTCTGGATCGCGGTGATAATCCCCATACTGCTCTTGATCGCTGTATATATAGTGGAAGGCCGGCGTAACAGGATAAGGACCGATACTATTTATGCCAATCGCCTCGCGGCTTTCAAGGTCGCAAAATCCGGGATGAAAGCGCTTAAACGAAGCTTGCGGACCGGTGACCCAAAGATATTTTACGACAGCCTGTTCAAAACTATGCAGGATTATCTCGGGAATAGGCTGAATATCCCGATTGCCGGCGTGACATTCGACATAATCAGCCAGAAGCTTCTCTTTGCGGATACCGAGCAAGGCATGATCACGAAGATCCGGAACCTTTTTACGGTCTGCGATCAGGCAAAATTTGCTTTTATGAAGATAGATATGGAGAAGATGCAGGACGACTACAGAGAACTCGAAGGCGTTATAAAATATCTGGAGCGAAAAAAGTGATGAGAAAATTAGTTTTGTCAGCAGCGTTGTTATTGATTTTGTCAGGCTGCGTATTTGCAGAGCCCGAGGAAGGTGCCTCCGACCCAAACAAGTTATTCTATTCGGCAAACTCTCTTTACGAGAAACGCGAATACACCTTAGCCCTCGACGAGTATCGCAAGATACTCGACATCGGTGTCGACAGCGCCCATCTATATTACAACATGGCCAATAGCTGCTTTAAGCAAGGCTCGCTCGGATACGCGATACTCTATTACGAGAAGGCGAAGAAGATGATGCCGCAGGACAGCGACTTGAAACAGAATTTACTCCTTGCGAGGTCGCTCCTGTCGGGGCCGTCTTACCAGATGCCGCAGAAGAAACTTATCATAAGTCTTGTCAAGGCGCCGTTCAAAGAATTCAATCTCAATGCATTGACGGTATTTATGCTGGTTGCATATCTTCTGTTATTCCTTTTTCAGGCCTTCTCCGCCCTCAATCCGATCATGGCGAAGAAGGTGCGCATATTGCATGTACTAGCGGCCGCCATATTCCTGATGAGCCTGGGCGCGTTCGCAATCAGGTACTACGATGAAGGATTTCTAAGGCGCGGGGTGGTCGTCGCAAAGAATGCCGAGTGCAGATATGAACCGATCGACAAGTCGACGGTATTCTATAAGCTTCAGGAAGGGGACGATGTCCTGATATTAAAGACAAGGGACGGCTGGACTCAGATCAAGAGGGGCGACGGTAAAATAGGCTGGGCGAGCGCTGATGCTGTAGGAGAAGTGTAAAATAATTTTTATAAATTAAAAAAAAGCTTGACAGAAACAGTATTTCTGATATAATCATCCGACTACAATAATTAATTAGATCATGATATAAAGACGAGTTTTAGATATAGACAACTCTGATACGGAGAGTTTTTTGTATTTTTGTGTTGTTTAACAGGCCGCTAAGGCTAAATTAAAAGGCTAAAGCGGCTGCAGTAGCTCAGTCGGTAGAGCACATCCTTGGTAAGGATGAGGTCATCGGTTCAATCCCGATCTGCAGCTCCAGTAATTAGATAAATAGGTAGTCCCTCGCTGCTTGGGTTAAATAGCAGCAGCTCGGGACGATTTGCATAGAAAAAAGTAATAGCAAATCGGAGGACTAAAAATGGCAAAGGAAGCGTTTGTAAGGAGTAAGCCGCACGTAAATATCGGTACGATTGGCCACATCGATCACGGCAAGACGACTCTAACGGCGTCCATACTTGCTACCCTTGCCAAAAAGGGCAAGGCGACTGTGAAGAGCTATGCCGATATAGCCAAGGGCGGGACCGTCCGTGACGAAACCAAGACCGTGACAATAGCGGTCGCGCACGTAGAGTACGAGACCGACAAGCGCCATTACGCGCACATCGATTGCCCGGGCCATGCCGACTATATCAAGAACATGATAACAGGCGCCGCCCAGATGGACGGGGCCATTCTTGTAGTCTCCGCCGTAGACGGCCCGATGCCTCAGACCAGAGAACATATACTTCTCGCCCGTCAGGTCAACGTCCCTTCAATCGTAGTATTCCTAAATAAAGTAGACTTAGTAGAAGATAAAGAGTTGGTAGACTTAGTCGAGTTAGAGGTCCGGGAGCTCCTCACAAAATATAAATTCGCAGGCGATAAGACCCCGGTTATCAGGGGAAGCGCTCTTAAAGCCATGACCCAGCCCGATTCAGCCGAAGCGACGAAGTCGATATTCGACTTAATGGAGGCATGCGATACATTCATCCCTACTCCCGTGAGAGACATCGATAAGCCGTTCCTGATGCCGATAGAAGACGTCTTCTCGATAACAGGCCGCGGCACCGTAGGGACAGGCCGCGTAGAGAGAGGGCAGGTCAAAGTGGGTGAGGAAATAGAGATAGTAGGTATAAAGCCCACCAAGAAGAGTGTCGTAACAGGCGTTGAGATGTTCCGAAAACTCCTCGATTCAGGCCAGGCCGGAGATAACATAGGAGTGCTCCTAAGAGGTATCGAAAAGACAGACCTAGAGCGCGGCCAGGTCCTGGCGAAGCCGGGTTCCATAAAGCCGCATACCAAGTTTAAATCCGAAGTCTATATCTTAAGTAAAGAGGAAGGCGGCCGTCACACGCCCTTCTTCAACGGATACCGTCCCCAATTCTACTTCAGGACTACCGACGTGACGGGAGTGGTCACTCTACCCAAAGACGTAGAGATGGTCATGCCCGGAGATAACGTCCAGTTCGAAGTAGTGTTGATAACCCCCATAGCCATGGAGAAGGAGCTGAGGTTCGCGATACGTGAAGGCGGACACACCGTAGGCGCCGGGGTAGTAACCGAAGTCATAGAGTAGAAGATGGCACAAGAGATAATCACGTTCGAGTGTACACAGTGCAAGAATAGGAACTACTCTTCCACTAAGAATAAGAAGAAGAACCCGGACAAGCTTGAATTGAGTAAATTTTGCAGTAGTTGCAGGAAGCATACATTACATAAGGAGATTAAGTAAGAGTTCACCTCCCTTAATCCCGCAGGTAAGTATCAGGAATAGCGCTTTAGGGAGGCCAGTAGCTCTAATTGGTAGAGCGGCGGTCTCCAAAACCGCGTGTTGGGGGTTCGAGTCCCTCCTGGCCTGCCACCGTACCATTCGCGACAATAGTTAAAGCTAAATCGCTCAGGTACGGTGCACGGCATCTGAGCAATTGCAGAAGTTTTGGCGAATGGTGCTGTGCAAAAGGCGCCTACTCAAATAAATCCCGATCCCGGCAGCGAAGACGGGTTGTGATGAGGAAAGATGGCAAACAAGGTTTCCTTATTCTTTAAAGATATTAAGCTAGAGATGTCGAAAGTTTCGTGGCCCACGAAAGACGAGCTTATCGGTTCGACGATCATAGTGCTGGTATCATTAGCTCTTTTATCATTTTTCGTCGGGGCCTGCGACGTCGTATTGTCGAAGATGGTTGATGTTATCATGACAAGGCTATAAAGCAAAAAATAAAATGGCAAAACACTGGTACGTGATACACACACAGACAGGATACGAAGACAGGGTCAGGACCGTGCTCGAAGCTAAGATTAAGGCGGGGCTTTCGAAGGACGCAATAAGCCAGATCCTGGTTCCGATAGAACAGGTCTCGGAAGTGAAGGCGGGAAAGAAGAGGATATCTCAGCGCAAGTTTTTCCCCGGATATATCCTGGTCGAGATGGAGCTGACCGATGAGAGCTGGTATCTTATAAAGAGTATCCCAGGCGTTACTGGGTTTGTCGGCGCCGGCGCGAGGCCGCTTCCGCTGAAAGTCGAAGAGATAGAAACTATATTAAAACAGGCCAAGGATGCCAAAGAGAAACCGACGCCCAAGGTCATGTTCGAAAAAGGCGAGCCGGTGAGGGTGACGGACGGCCCATTTACCAATTTCAACGGTACTATTGAAGATACGAATATTGCCAAAGGCAAGATAAAGGTAATGATCTCTATCTTTGGCAGGGCAACGCCGGTCGAACTCGAGACATGGCAAGTGGAGAAGATCTAAAAGATGGCAAAGAAAATCAAGGCAGTCATAAGGCTGTATTGTCCTGCGGGAGCCGCGAATCCGGCACCCCCGGTAGGCCCTGCGCTTGGCCAGCACGGCCTGAACATCATGGAATTCTGTAAGCAGTTCAACGCGAAGTCACAAGGCCAGGATGGATTGACTCTCCCGGTAGTTATCACGGCGTATGAGGACAGGACGTTCACATTCGTAATAAAGACGCCGCCCTGCTCCATATTATTGAAGAGGGCGTGCGGAGTGGCGAAGGCATCAGGCGTTCCCAATAAAGAGAAGGTGGGCAAGGTCACTTTAGACCAGGTAAGAGAGATAGCCAATATGAAATTGAAGGATTTAAATACGGCAGACATAAACAAGGCCATAAATATCGTAAAAGGTACCGCGAGGAGCATGGGTATCGACGTTGTAGAATAGAGAGACAGCATGAAAAAAGAGACTAAGAGAATAAAAGTAATAACGCCGCTGGTGGACAAGACAAAGACGTATGCTCTCAGGGAGGCGATTGCTATACTTAAGACAACGCCGAAGCTTAAATTTGACGAGACGGTGGAGATAGCCGTAAAGCTGAATGTCGATCCTAAGCAGAGCCAGTCCTCATCGATCCGCGGCACCGTAAGCCTGCCGAACGGCACCGGCAAGAAAGTTAGAGTTGCGGTATTCTGTAAAGGCGAAGAGGAGCGTAATGCCCGGGGTGCGGGAGCCGATTTCGTGGGCGCCGACGACCTGATCGCGAAGGTCCAGGGAGGCTGGTCCGATTTCGACGTTGCGGTAGCAACGCCTGAGATGATGAAGGACATGGCGAAGCTCGGAAAGATACTGGGCCCGAGGGGGCTCATGCCGAATCCGAAGTCCGGGACAGTCACCACGGATACGGCGAAGACCATTAAAGACGTAAAAGCGGGAAAGATAGAATTTAAGATGGACAAGCAGGCCGGCATACACGCGCCTCTTGGCAAACTGTCGTTCACCGAGGACGCGCTCTACGGCAATGCGGTCGCACTTATCGACGCGATCATGACGACTACTCCGCAAGGCGGTTCGCCTACGGCCCAGCATGTGAAGACGCTCTTCATCTCGACGACCATGGGGCCCGGCATAAAACTCGACATAGCGCAATTCAGAAAAGGTTAACTTAAACATGGTCACTATGGATAAATTCGGCAAACTTTGCAAAGAGCGGATGATGGAAGAGGTGCTCCTCCGCTTCACCAAGCACCCCAATTTTATAATCACGAGCTTCATGGGTTCAAGCACAGCCGACCTTGAAAGCTTAAGGCGCACTTTAAAGAAATCATCCTCTAATTTTTTTGTAGTGAAAAATTCGATACTGAGGCTCATATTCGGCAAGCTTAAACTGGAAGAGGAGATATCGAAGATAGACGGCGGCATGGGCATTTCGCTTTGCGGCGACGACCCTGTAGCTACCTGCAATATACTTGTTACGTTCGCCAGGACGCACGACAAGCTCAAGATAAAAGGCGGCGTCGTCGACGGCAATAGGCTTTCTTCCGATAGGATAAAACAGCTTGCTAGCCTGCCGCCAAAGAACGTCCTGCTGGCACAGGTCGTCGGCGGCATAAAGAGCCCGATAACAGGTTTCGTAAATACATTAAGCGGTGTCTTGCGGAAGTTCGTATGCGTGGTCGATGCGATAAAGGCTGTTAAAGAAAAAGCACCTGTGGCTGCGGAAGAAGTAAAAGCAAGCGATCTTCCCGCGCCTGCGGCGTAATTAAAAAAAACCGAGAAAAAAGGAGAGTGAATAAAATGGAAACAAAAGAAGCGAAGGTAGAGCTTACCGAGAAGATGAAGAGCGTGATGGATACCATCGAGAAGATGACCGTCATGGAACTCGCGGACCTCGTGAAGGCTCTGGAGGATAAGTTTGGCGTTGTGGCGGCGGCAGCAGTAGCGGTCGGCGCAGGCGCAGGCGCTCAGGCAGGCGCCGCGGCAGCACCGGTGGAAGAGAAGTCGACATTCACGGTCGTCCTGGCAGCGGCCGGAGCCAACAAGATCCAGGTCATTAAAGAGCTGAGGACGATCACCTCTCTCGGCCTGAAGGAAGCCAAGGACCTGGTAGACGGCGCGCCAAAGACGGTCAAAGAGGGCGCAACGAAGGAAGAGGCTGAAAAGATAAAAAAACAGCTTGAAGCGGCTGGGGCAAAAATAGAACTGAAATAACAAGAAAATCAAAGGGCTAAATGCAAAAACGCAAAAGCTACGCGAAGCTGGACGAGTGTTATAAACTTCCCAACATGCTTGAAATTCAGCTGAATTCGTACACCGATTTCCTGCAGTTGGATGTTCCAAAGGCAAAGCGTAAAAAAGAGGGCTTGGAGGCCGCATTCAGAGAGGTGTTCCCGATCGAGACTCCTGACGGCGAATATAAGCTCGAATATCTGAATTACACCATAGGTAAGCCGAAATATATCATACCCGAATGTAAGAAGCGCGGTATGAGTTATGCCGGGAGTTTGCGTGTCATGATGAGGCTCAAGTCGAAGAAGGAGACGAAGGAGCAGGAGGTCTACTTAGGCGACATACCCCTCATGACCGAAACGGGCACTTTTATTGTAAATGGCGACGAGCGCGTCGTTGTGAGCCAGCTGCATCGCTCGCCCGGCATATCTTTTGAAACCGAGCTGCACCCATCCGGAAAGAATATATACTCAGCCAGGATAATCCCTTACAGGGGCGCCTGGGTGGAGTTTGAGTTCGATATCAATGATGTGATGTATGTATACGTCGACAGGAAGAGAAAGTTCCTGGCCACAGTTTTCCTGAGGGTCTTTGGGTACTCTTCTGACGATGAGATATTGAAGGCCTTTTGCGGGATCGAATCGCATGAACTTACCAGGTCATCGCAGCTCGAGAAGCTTGTAGGGCTTACGATCGCGAGGGATGTAGTTGAAAAAGAGACGAACGTTCTTATAGCGCCGAGATACGAGAAGATCACCAAGGGTATAGCCGAAAAGATTTGGGAGTCCTCGGTGCGCAAGGTGGACGTCCTGGAGAGCGTCATACCGGAGATCGTGAATACTCTTAAAAAAGACCACACGAAGAATAAAGAGGATGCGCTGCTGGATATATATAGGAAGCTGAGGCCGGGCGATCCACCGACGCCGGAGTCTGCCGCGAACCTTGTGATGAGGTTATTCTTCGATAACAAACGGTACGATCTGGGCGATGTCGGCAGATACATGCTCAATAGAAAGCTCGACATGAACGTTTCGCTCGAAGAGAGATTGGTCACTCCACAGACGCTCATCAAAGTTATAGCGAAATTGATCGCGGTCAAAAACGGCCAGGGCGCTACCGACGACATAGACCATTTAGGCAACAGGCGGGTACGCTGTGTCGGAGAATTACTTTTGAACCAGATAAGAATAGGCCTGGCGAGGGTCGACCGTTCGTGCAGGGAAAGGATGAACATCTACGACCTCTCTAATGTCATGCCGCATAACCTGGTCAACGCGAAACTGGTATCCGGCGTCATCCGGGACTTTTTTGGAAGAAGCCAGCTTTCACAGTTCATGGACCAGACGAACCCGCTGGCAGAGCTTACTCACAAGCGGCGCATGAGCGCGCTGGGACCTGGCGGATTGAACAGGGAGCGCGCAGGTTTTGAAGTCCGCGACGTTCACTATTCACACTACGGCCGCGTCTGTCCGATCGAGACGCCTGAAGGTCCGAACATAGGACTTATCGCATCCTTGAGCACTTACGCGAAGATAAATAAATACGGCTTTATCGAGACTCCTTACAGAAGGGTCGAGAACGGCCATGTGACGGACAAGATCGAATACCTATCTGCCGACGTAGAAGATTTATACATCATCGCTCAGGCCAATGCGAAGATAGACTCTAAAGGTCACTTCACGCAGGATAAGGTGTTCTGCAGGTTCAAGGACGATTTCATCCAGGCGGACCCCAAAGAAGTTCAGTACATGGACGTTAGCCCTCGACAGCTCGTTTCGGTGGCGGCGTGCCTTATACCGTTCCTTGAGCATGATGATGCGAACCGCGCACTTATGGGATCGAATATGCAGCGCCAGGCGGTTCCATTGCTTTATACCGAGTCACCCCTCATAGGGACCGGCATAGAGTACAGGACGGCGAAGGATTCCGGCGCGGTGATAGTCGCAAAGAATTCCGGCACCGTATCGTCCGTAGATTCGGGCGAGATAGTCGTGAGTACCAAGACCTACAAACTGAGCAAGTTTGAAAGATCTAACGCCAATACATGCGTAAACCACAGACCGATCGTATCGCTCGGCGATAAGGTTAAAGAGGGCGACGTGATAGCCGACGGTCCGGCGACGGAGAACGGCGAGCTGGCCCTGGGTAAGAACGTGCTTGTGGCGTTCATGCCATGGAGAGGATATAACTTTGAAGACGCGATACTTTTGAGCGAGAAACTGGTCGCCGAGGACAAGTACACGTCGGTGCACATAGAAGAGTTTGAGATCGAGGCGAGGGACACGCGGCTCGGAAACGAAGAGATAACCAGGGACATACCGAACGTCGGCGAGGAAGCTCTGCGCAACCTGGATGAGAACGGCATCATCAGGATAGGGGCAGAGGTGGAGCCGGGAGACGTATTGGTCGGCAAGGTTACTCCGAAATCGGAGACCGAGCTTTCGCCCGAAGAGAAGCTTTTAAGGGCGATATTCGGCGAGAAGGCCGGGGATGTCAGAGATTCGTCGCTAATCGCTTCGCCGGGAGTCGACGGCATCGTCGTGGATGTCAGGATATTTTCGAGACGCGATGCCCGCTCGAAGACCAAAGAAGAAAGGGCGCTTGAGTCGAAAGAGATAAAGACGCTCGAAGAGACGTTCCGGGCGCAGATACATAAGGTCAAGGAAGAGAAGTATAAAAAACTCCATAACCTGCTTGTCGGTCAAAAGTTGGCAGCAGGCCTATTGGACCAAGAGTCCGGCAGAGCGCTTATTTCGCAGGGGCGCACCGTCAGGGTGAAAGACCTTAAGAGGGTGGTGGAAAAAGGCGACCTCGAGACGGTAAAACTTAATAATACAGAGACCGAACAGGAGATCGCCAGGGTCACGAGGCTTCTCGACAGCCAGATAGAAGAACTGACCTTCGAGCTCGAAAGAGAGATCGACAGGGTTAAGAGGGGCGATGAGCTTCCGCCGGGCGTATTGAAGAAGGTAAAGGTATACGTTGCGTCGAAGAAGAAGATATCGGTAGGCGATAAGATGGCAGGGCGCCATGGCAATAAAGGAGTAGTCGCGAAGATACTACCCGAAGAGGATATGCCGTTCCTGAGCGACGGAACGCCGGTAGAAATAGTGTTGAATCCGCTCGGCGTACCGAGCCGTATGAACGTAGGGCAGATACTCGAAACACACTTAGGCTGGGCGGCAAAAGTCTTAGGGTTCAAGGTTTCGAGCCCGGTATTCGACGGAGCTACCGAGGCTGAGATAAAGGATGCGATGAAAGAGGCCCATATACCGGCTGAAGGCAAAGTTACTGTTTACGACGGATTCACCGGCAGGCCCTTCGATCAAAAGGTTACAGTAGGCTACATCTACATGTTAAAGTTAGCGCACCTTGTCGACGACAAGATACATGCGCGTTCGATAGGCCCGTATTCACTCGTTACACAGCAGCCTCTGGGCGGCAAAGCGCAGTTCGGCGGGCAGAGGTTCGGCGAGATGGAAGTCTGGGCCCTGGAAGCGTACGGAGCGGCATTTACGCTGCAGGAACTCCTGACGGTAAAGTCGGACGACGTTGTCGGGCGTACAAAGATATATGAAGCCGTGGTTAAGGGTGACAATAAATTACAGACCGGTACGCCGGAATCGTTCAACGTTTTGGTTAAAGAACTTCAGTCGCTTTGCCTCGAGATAAAGTTCGAGAAGAAGACGCCTGAGGATAAGGATAAATAAAATGGTAGAAGAAACCAGTCTATTTAACGCGATAACGATAAAGATAGCGTCGCCGCAGATTATAAAGAGCTGGTCGAAGGGCGAGGTGAAGAAGCCGGAGACTATTAACTACCGGACGCTGAAGCCCGAAAAAGACGGCCTATTCTGCGAACGCATATTCGGGCCTACCAAGGATTATGAATGTAACTGCGGCAAGTATAAGCGCATAAAGCATAAAGGCATAGTCTGCGACAGGTGCGGCGTTGAAGTTACGCGTTCAAGCGTCCGGCGCGAGCGCATGGGGCACATCGAGCTCGCGTGCCCGGTATCGCACGTCTGGTTTTTCAAGGTAATGCCGTCCAGGATCGGCATACTTCTAGGCCTGACCTCAAGGGAGATCGAGAAGATCCTGTATTATGAAGAGTACATAGTCACGGATCCGGGCGATACGCCGCTCAAGAAATTTGAGCTCCTATCGGAAGAAAGATATAAAGAGTACAGGGACAAATTCGGACAGAAGTTCTCGGCCAAGATGGGCGGAGAAGCGATAAGGGAGCTTTTGAAAGAGATAGAACTGGATAAGCTGGCGGCGAAGTTAAAGCGCGAAGTGAAGGATTCGAAGACCGACAACACGCAGAAGAAGTCGGTGAAGGTCATGCGCCTGATCGATGCGCTGAAGGGTTCGGGCAATAAGCCTGAGTGGATGATACTGGATATATTGCCGGTCATACCGCCGGATCTGCGCCCCTTAGTTCCGCTTGACGGCGGAAGGTTCGCTACAAGCGACCTGAACGACCTGTACCGAAGAGTCATAAACAGGAATAATCGTCTGAAAAAATTGATAGAACTGAAAGCCCCGGAGATAATCGTGCGTAATGAGAAGAGGATGCTCCAGGAGGCCGTCGACGCATTGTTCGATAACGGCCGCCACGGCAAAGCGGTCTTAGGCCCCGGCAACAGGCCGCTAAAGTCTTTGAGCGACATGTTAAAAGGAAAACAGGGGCGTTTCAGGCAGAATCTTCTGGGTAAGCGCGTCGACTATTCCGGCAGAAGCGTTATAGTGGTAGGCCCGGAGCTTAAATTGAAAGAATGCGGATTACCTAAGAAGATGGCGCTTGAACTATTCGAGCCATTCATAATAAAAAAATTGAAAGAAAAAGGTTTTGTGCACACGATAAAGAGCGCTAAGAAGATGGTCGAGAAGGCGAAGCTCGAGGTTTGGGATATACTGGACGATGTCATCAAAGACCACCCGGTAATGCTGAACAGGGCTCCGACGCTTCACAGGCTCGGAATCCAGGCGTTCCAGCCGATACTGATCGAAGGTAACGCCATAAGGATACACCCGCTCGTCTGTACGGCCTTCAACGCCGACTTCGACGGCGACCAGATGGCGGTGCACGTTCCGCTTTCGATAGAAGCTCAGACCGAATGCAAACTCCTCATGATGTCCTCGAACAACATATTCTCTCCGGCCGACGGCAGGCCCATCACGAGCCCGACCCAGGATATAGTCCTAGGTTGTTATTATATGACGAAGGAACGTCCGGGCGCAAAAGGCGAAGGTAAAAGTTTCAGCTCTCCCCAGGAAGTAATCATAGCATACGAAGACGATGAGGTGGATCTCCATGCAAAGATAAAAGTCGCGATAGGCTCAAAGATGATAGAGACGACGGCAGGCCGCGTATTTTTTAATCAGCTCCTGCCCGAGGGCATCGATTATGTGAACGAGACGATGAGCAAATCAAAAATCGGTAAAACCATATACAAATGTTATAAACTGAATGGCCACCAGAGGGTTGTAAAGCTTCTCGACGACCTGAAGAGGACGGGATTCGAAGAAGCAACCAAGGCGGGGCTTTCGATAGCGATAGATGACTTTAAGATACCGGCTAAGAAGCAGGAGTACTTGAATAGGACGATCGCCGATGTAAAGCACGTCGAAGAGCAATATAAGCGCGGGTTGATAACAGACCGTGAGCGCGGTAATAAGATCATCGACTTGTGGACCCACACTACTGACGATGTCTCGGACCTGATATTTGCAGAGCTTGATCCTTTTAATCCCGTATTCATGATGGCCGATTCAGGCGCGCGCGGTTCGAAGCTGCAGATAAGGCAGTTGGCCGGCATGAGAGGTCTCATGGCAAAACCTTCCGGCGAGATTATCGAGACCCCGATCATGGCCAACTTCAGAGAAGGCCTCACCGTCCTCGAGTATTTCATATCGACTCACGGAGCCCGCAAGGGTTTGGCGGATACGGCGCTCAAGACCGCCGATTCCGGATATCTGACTAGGAGGCTGGTCGACGTCGCGCAGGATGTCATAGTCAGCATCGACGACTGCGAAACGCTTAACGGCATTTTAATAAGCGCGATCATAGAAGGCGATGAAGTTGTCGTGAAACTTTCGGAAAGAATAATCGGAAGGGTTGCGCTCGATAATATAGTGGATGTCATCACTGATACGGTTTTGGTCGAGGCCGGGAACGAGATCACCGAAGAGAAGGCTGCGCAGATCGAAGAGGCCGGCGTAGAGAAGATAAGGATACGTAGTGTTCTTACCTGCGAAGCGAAACATGGCTGCTGCGCAAAGTGTTACGGCAGGAACCTTGCGATGAACAGGATGGTCGAGCTCGGCGAAGCGGTGGGCATCATAGCCGCGCAGTCGATCGGCGAGCCCGGGACTCAGCTCACGATGAGAACATTCCACATCGGAGGAACGGCGTCGAGAATAGTCGAGCAGTCTTATATCGAATCTAAGAATAAAGGCGTCGTAAAATACCATAACCTTAAAGTCGTAGCCACGAAGAAGGACGGCGAATTCGTAGTTCTTAATAGGAATGGACAGATAAGTATAAATGACCCCCAGGGGCGCGAACTCGAAAGACGCACGGTCCCGCAGGGCGCAATGATACGCGGCGAGGATGGCAAGACAGTTGAGGACGGAGTAATTTTCGTTAAATGGGATCCATACACGGTACCTATATTGACGGACGTCTCCGGCAAGATTAAGTTCGAAGATATTAAAGAAGGCGTTACGATGAAGGAGGAGATCGATCCGGCCACGAAACTGAAGAACAGGGTCATCGTGGAACATAAGGGTGATTATCATCCCCAGATCATTCTGTTGGGTAAGGACGACGAGGTTGCGGCCATATACCCGATACCGGCCGGCGCGCACATAGTGGTCCAGGACGGCAAGACTGTCTCGGCCGGCGATGTGTTGGCCAAGACTCCCAGGGTATTCACGAAGACGAAGGATATCACGGGCGGTCTTCCGAGAGTTGCGGAATTGTTTGAGGCAAGGCGTCCGAAGGACCCGGCGATTATAAGCGAAATAGACGGCATAGTTGAATTCGGCGAAGCCAAGAAGGGCCAGAAGCGCGTTATAGTAAAATCGTCCACGGGAATGAAGAAAGAGTACCTGATCCCGCACGGTAAGCATCTGAACTTTTATAAGGGGGACAAGGTTTTAGCCGGCCAGCAGCTGGTAGACGGGCCGGTGGTCCTGCAGGATATCCTTAGGGTTTCGGGCGATAAGAAGCTGCAGGAATACCTTGTAAATGAAGTGCAGGAAGTGTACAGGCTGCAGGGAGTCACTATAAACGATAAGCACATCGAGACGATCGTCAGGCAGATGCTGCGCAAGGTTAGGATCGAGGATACGGGCGATACGAGCTTCCTTCTTGGCCAGCAGGTCGACAAGACAGTATTTATAGAAGAGAATAAGCGCGTCGTGAAGAAGAAGGGCAAGGCGGCGAGCGGCACACCGATACTACTCGGCATAACGAAGGCGTCATTGAATACCGAGAGTTTCATTTCGGCCGCAAGCTTCCAGGAGACTACGAGGGTTCTTACTGAAGCTGCGGCGCAGGGTAAGACCGATTACCTGAGGGGGCTAAAGGAAAATATAATCATGGGCCATCTCATTCCTGCAGGAACCGGATTCAATGTGCACCGCAACATAACGGTAGCGAAAAATGTTTTTGATGAACCCAAGAAAGAGACGGAAAGCGCGAAAGAAGAAGCGAAAGAAGAGGCCAAGTAAATCATGCCGACTATCAGTCAATTGATAAGATTAGGACGAGAGCAGTTCAAGAATAGATCCAAATCACCGGCCCTGCGAGGCTGTCCTCAGAGAAGAGGGGTCTGCCTGCAGGTAAAGACGCAGACGCCGAAGAAGCCGAACTCGGCACTACGAAAAGTTGCCAGGGTGCGTCTTACGAATGCGATCGAAGTCACTTCTTACATACCCGGCGTCGGACACAACCTGCAGGAGCACTCGATAGTATTGGTCAGGGGCGGCAGGGTCAAGGATCTGCCCGGAGTGCGCTATCACATTGTGAGGGGCGTTCTCGATACAGCCGGGGTTACGGACAGAAAAAAATCGAGGTCAAAATACGGAGCGAAGAAGCCTAAGGAGAAAGCGCAAGCGAAATGAGAAGACGAAGAGCAGAGAAGAGGGAAGTAATACCGGATCCGAAGTACAAGAATACCACCGTTTCCAGGTTTATTAATGTGGTTATGATACAAGGCAAGAAGGCGGTGGCTGAACGGATAGTATACAAGTGTTTTGACATATTGGCCGAGAAGAGCGGCAAGCCGGCGATGGAGGCGTTCCAGAAGGCTTTAGATAACTCCAGGCCGCAGCTCGAAATAAAACCCAGAAGAATAGGCGGCGCGACGTACCAGGTGCCGATAGAGGTGAGGCCGGAGCGCGGTGTTTCGATAGCCATGAGGTGGCTGCGAAACTTTGCCAGGGCGAAGAAGGGCAAGCCGATGGAGATAAAACTGGCTGACGAGCTTTTCGACGCGTTCAAGGGCGAGGGTTCCGCAGTAAAGAAGAGAGACGATACACATAAGATGGCAGAGGCGAATAAAGCGTTCGCTCATTATAGATGGTAAAAAAATGGACGAGACGATAGTCTTAGATGATATAAAAATGGCAGACGAAACCAGAATAAAAAATATACGGAACATAGGTATAATCGCTCACATAGACGCCGGCAAGACGACTACGACCGAGCGGATACTATTTTTTACCGGGAAGCTCTATAAGATCGGCACGGTCGACGAAGGCACTGCGGTCATGGACTGGATGGTCCAGGAACAGGAGCGCGGCATCACGATCACGAGCGCGGCTACGGCATGCGTATGGAAAGATAAAAATATCAACATAATCGATACGCCGGGGCATGTAGACTTTACCGTAGAGGTGGAGCGCTCGTTAAAAGTGCTTGACGGCGCAGTCATAGTTCTCTGTGCAGTGGGCGGCGTCCAGCCTCAATCCGAGACTGTGTGGCGCCAGGCCGACAAGTATAATGTCCCTCGCATAGCTTTTATAAATAAGATGGACAGGACCGGAGCCAACTTTTATAAAGTCGTAGAGGACATGCATTCCCGCCTTGCCGCGAATCCTGTCCCGATTCAGATACCGATCGGCGCGGAAGGCAATTTCCTGGGCCTGATCGACCTTATAGAGATGAAGGCGATAATCTACAAGGGCGAAGACGAGAAAGACGGATTCGAAGTGACGGAGATACCTGCAGATCTTAAGAAGCAGGCGAGCCAGTACAGGCACGACCTGATCGAGAAACTGGGCGAGGTCGACGAAGTCGTGATGAGCAAGTATATCAATGAGAAGGGCCTGTATCCGCAAGAGGTAAGGGATGTCATAAGACGGGCAACTATTGCGGGAAAGATCATTCCGGTATTTTGCGGGGCGTCGGCCAAAAATAAAGGCATACAGCCGTTACTCGACGCAATAACCGAATATTTGCCATCACCGCTTGATATACCGCCGGTCAAAGGCATAAACCCGGAGACCGAGGAAGAGGTCGTAAGAAAACCTTCGGAAGATGAGAAGTTCTGCGGCCTGGTATTCAAAATAAAGGCCGATCCGTTCGTAGGGAAATTGGCATATGCGAGAGTATATTCCGGCGAGCTGAAACCGGGCGAGTATGTATATAATTCAAATAAAGATTCGAAAGAACGCATCGGCAAGATACTGAAGATGCACGCCAATAAGCAGGAGATAATAGATAAGGCGCAGGCCGGTGACATCATTGCGCTGGTGGGGCTCAAGAATACCACGACCGGAAACACGATCTGCGATGAAAAGAACCCGGTAATATTAGAAACGATGCACTTCCCTGAGCCTGTCATCTCTATGGCTATAGAGCCGAAGACAAAGGCGGATCAGGAGAGGCTTGGTATAGCGATGAACCGTTTGGCTGAAGAGGATCCCACATTTAAAGTGAGATATGATAAAGAGACCGGACAGACGATCATAAGCGGAATGGGTGAGCTTCATCTCGAAATTATAGTAGATAGGATGCTGCGCGAATTCAACGTCGGCGCTAATGTCGACAAACCGCAGGTTGCATATAAAGAGACTATAACCCGCCAGACCAGGGCGGTAGGCAAGTTCATACAGCAGTCCGGCGGCAGAGGACAATACGGCCACGTGGTAATGGATGTGGCGCCGGCACAAAAAGGAGCCGGCGTACTTTTTGAATCTAAGATAATAGGCGGATCGATACCTCGGGAATATATTCCTTCGGTGGAAGACGGCGTCATCGATGCCGCGCAAAACGGTTGCCTGGCAGGCTACCCGGTCACCGACATCGACGTGAAGCTAATCGACGGTTCGTTCCACGAAGTCGACTCATCCGACATCGCGTTCCAGATGGCCGCGTCGATAGCATTGAACGATGCGCTGAAGAACGGCGGATCGGTCCTTCTCGAGCCGATCATGAACCTGGAAGTGACGACGCCCGATAATTACATGGGTGATGTTATCGGGGACTTGAGCTCGCGCAGAGTTAAGATAGAAGCGATCAACGACAGGCCCGGGCTTAAAATCATCAGAGGTTTGGCGCCGCTCAGCGAGATGTTCGGATACGCTACTACGTTAAGAAGCTTGACTCAAGGAAGAGCATCATATACAATGGAGCCTTCTTTTTACCAGGAAGTGCCAAAAAATATTGCGGAGAAGATAGTTGAATTAAGCGGGAGAGCTGCTTCTAAAAAAGAAAGTAAATAGGCCTCGGTCGCCAGACCTCGGCACTTAGCCGACACCGTGGCTTAATAAACTTGGAGGTTTGTTATGGCAAAGGAAGCGTTTGTAAGGAGTAAGCCGCACGTAAATATCGGTACGATTGGCCACATCGATCACGGCAAGACGACTCTAACGGCGTCCATACTTGCTACCCTTGCCAAAAAGGGCAAGGCGACTGTGAAGAGCTATGCCGATATAGCCAAGGGCGGGACCGTCCGTGACGAAACCAAGACCGTGACAATAGCGGTCGCGCACGTAGAGTACGAGACCGACAAGCGCCATTACGCGCACATCGATTGCCCGGGCCATGCCGACTATATCAAGAACATGATAACAGGCGCCGCCCAGATGGACGGGGCCATTCTTGTAGTCTCCGCCGTAGACGGCCCGATGCCTCAGACCAGAGAACATATACTTCTCGCCCGTCAGGTCAACGTCCCTTCAATCGTAGTATTCCTAAATAAAGTAGACTTAGTAGAAGATAAAGAGTTGGTAGACTTAGTCGAGTTAGAGGTCCGGGAGCTCCTCACAAAATATAAATTCGCAGGCGATAAGACCCCGGTTATCAGGGGAAGCGCTCTTAAAGCCATGACCCAGCCCGATTCAGCCGAAGCGACGAAGTCGATATTCGACTTAATGGAGGCATGCGATACATTCATCCCTACTCCCGTGAGAGACATCGATAAGCCGTTCCTGATGCCGATAGAAGACGTCTTCTCGATAACAGGCCGCGGCACCGTAGGGACAGGCCGCGTAGAGAGAGGGCAGGTCAAAGTGGGTGAGGAAATAGAGATAGTAGGTATAAAGCCCACCAAGAAGAGTGTCGTAACAGGCGTTGAGATGTTCCGAAAACTCCTCGATTCAGGCCAGGCCGGAGATAACATAGGAGTGCTCCTAAGAGGTATCGAAAAGACAGACCTAGAGCGCGGCCAGGTCCTGGCGAAGCCGGGTTCCATAAAGCCGCATACCAAGTTTAAATCCGAAGTCTATATCTTAAGTAAAGAGGAAGGCGGCCGTCACACGCCCTTCTTCAACGGATACCGTCCCCAATTCTACTTCAGGACTACCGACGTGACGGGAGTGGTCACTCTACCCAAAGACGTAGAGATGGTCATGCCCGGAGATAACGTCCAGTTCGAAGTAGTGTTGATAACCCCCATAGCCATGGAGAAGGAGCTGAGGTTCGCGATACGTGAAGGCGGACACACCGTAGGCGCCGGGGTAGTAACCGAAGTCATAGAATAGAGTAGAAGATGGCACAGCAAGCACCGCAAAAGATACGGATAAAATTGATCGCCTACGACCACAGATTGCTGGACGTATCGGCGCAGGAGATCGTAGAGACCGCGAAGCGTACAGGCGCAGGGATAGCAGGCCCGGTGCCGCTTCCGACTAAACGCGAGATCTTTACCGTCTTAAGGTCGCCGCACGTTGACAAGAAGTCGCGGGAGCAGTTTCAGATAAAGACCCACAAGCGCATTCTCGATATCATAAGCCCGACATCGAAAACGATAGATGCGTTGAAGAAGCTGGATCTGCCTGCGGGCGTATATGTAGAGATCAAGTAAGAATAAAAGCGCAAAGCGACAAGCGAAAAACATGATAGGGATACTGGGTAAAAAATTAGGGATGACGAATATATACGACGAAACCGGCAAGCTAGTTCCGGTGACGCTAATAGAGGCCGGACCATGCCATGTTACACAGGTCAAGACCAAAGAGGGTGACGGCTATAATGCCATCCAGGTCGGCTTCGGAACCAGAAGAGAGAAGTTGGTCAATAACCCGGATAAGGTAAGATTTAAAAAGTGCGGAGTTGCGCCCGCCAGGTTTGTCAAAGAGATAAGGGTCGCAGATCCCGCACCATATAAAGTGGGGCAGAAGCTGGAAGCGGATATTTTCGCAAAGGGTGATTTTGTAGATGTCTCCGGCACGTCGATAGGTAAGGGTTTCCAGGGCGGCGTCAGGAGATGGAACTGGACGGGCGGAGATCAAGGCCACGGCTCTATGTTCCATCGCGCGGTAGGCTCTATACAGTCCGGTGCGAGGTTAGGGCGCGTAACGAAAGGGCACCATCTTCCGGGGCACATGGGTGTTGATAAGATCACCGTGCAGAACCTGGAGATCATAGATGTAGATAAGGCGAACAGCTTGATACTTGTAAAGGGCAGTGTCCCCGGGCATAAGAACAGCTTTCTTATAGTTAAAGAAGCGAGAAAACGACCCAAAGGATTCGTGAAACGCAAGCCGGCCCAGGCCGTATCGAAAAAGAGCGCGAAGGCAGCCACGAAAGCGAAATAGAGTGAAACAATGAATAGAAAAGAAAATCCGAGAAAAGCGAAAGCTAAAGCCATAAAAAATAAGGCTGCGGGCGTAAAGACCGATAAGCCTAATAGCGCTAAAGACGGCGGCTACTCGATACCGATATATGACATGAAGGGTAAAGAGGTGGAACGGTTTGTTATGGACAAGGCGGTATTTAACGGCGAAGTGAATAAAGATGTGATATACCATGCCGTAATAACTTTCAATGCGAATCAGAGGCAGGGCAACGCCGCAACCAAGACCCGCGGCGACGTATCCGGCGGCGGCAAGAAGCCGTTTCGGCAAAAGGGCACGGGCAGGGCGAGAGCCGGATCGACCAGGTCGCCTTTATGGAGACATGGCGGCACGATATTCGGGCCGCAGCCCAGGGATTATCACCGCGAGCTTCCCAAAAAGATCAAGAGACTGGCATTCCTTTCGAGTATAAATTCGAAGCTCAATGAAGAGAGATGTATCGGCATAGATTCTGTGGATATTGCGGAGCCGAAGACGAGTAAGTTCAAAGCGATACTGAATGCGCTCAAACTTAAAGGCTCCAGCCTCTTCATCCTGGACAACATTGATGCGAAGGTGAAAATGGCTTCGAGAAACCTGCAGGAAGTTTCTGTAAAGAATTATAAGGACTTTAACACTGTCGATGTCTTGAAGTGCGACACGATGGTCATATCTAAAAGTGCGCTTACAAAATTACCGGAAAGGTTCAAGAGCTGATACGCATGAAGGATCCTCACGACATAGTAAAAGGGATGATAAGGACAGAAAAGGGCTCGAACCTGATGGCGGAGAATAAATACCTCTTCTGGGCCGCGAAAGATTCGAACAAGATCGAGATCAAGAAGGCGGTCGAGGATATCTACAAGGTTAAGGTAGACGCCGTTAATACGATCACGATGCGCGGCAAGATGAAGAGGGTCCGTTATGCCATTGGCAGGACATCGGACTGGAAGAAAGCGGTAGTGACGCTTAAAACGGGCAGCAAGATAGACGTAGCCTAGGAAAGATATATGGGAATAAGAAAATTCAGACCAACTACGCCGGGATTGAGACATGCGGCGATATCCAACTTCGAAGAGCTGACCAAGTCGACTCCGGAGAAGAACCTTCTCGTCCCGATGAAGAAATCGGGCGGCAGGAATAACCGCGGCAGGGTCACTTCGCGCCACCGCGGCGGCGGCCATAAGCGCATGATCCGGATCATAGATTTCAGGCGCGATAAGATAGACATACCGGGCAAAGTGATAGCGATAGAGTATGATCCGAACAGGTCCGCCCGCCTGGCGCTCGTTGAGTATAAAGACGGCGACAAGAGATACATCGTGGCGCCGGTGGGTTTAGCCGTGAACGACGATATCATCTCGAGCGATACCTGCGAAATAAAGATAGGGAACTCTACGCGGCTCGCCAATATACCGGCCGGCATACCGATACATAATGTTGAATTGAAGAAGGGCTCAGGCGCTATGATAGCCAGGTCTGCGGGAAATTCCTGCATTATCATGGCGAAGGAAGGCGAATATGCGCAGGTTAAGCTGCCGTCGGGTGAGCTCAGGCTCATAAGCCAGGGATGCATGGCGACTATAGGGCAGGTAGGCAATGTAGAACACGAAACTATTTCAGTAGGCAAAGCGGGACGCTCCAGATGGCTGGGCATAAGGCCGTATTCACGCGCAGTAGCGAAGAATCCCCATGATCATCCGATGGGCGGCGGTGAAGGAAAGGCTTCCGGCGGACTACCCAGGTCACCATGGGGACAGTATGCAAAGGGATTGAAGACGCGTAAGACGAAACATTCCGATAAATACATTTTGAAACGAAGAAAATAAAGGAAATATAAATGTCGAGATCTACCAAGAAAGGGCCGTTCGTAGACGAAAAACTTCTGATAAAGGTTCAGAAGGCGGTCAAGGCAAACGATAAGAAACCCATAAAGACGTGGGCGAGGCGTTCGACTATCACACCGGAGTTCGTAGGATTGACGCTCTCGGTCTATAACGGGAGGAAGTTCCTGCCCGTTTACGTTACCGAGAACATGGTCGGCCACAAAGTCGGCGAATTCTCCCCAACGCGCACATTCAAGAAGCACGGCGCGGCGACGGAAATTTCGCTGGAGAAGACGTAAAAATGGTTACAAGAGCAGTATTACGATACGTAAGGATAACGCCGAGGAAGTTCAGGCTGATAATACCTTTTATGCAGGGCAAGAGGCCCGAAGAGGCGATAGCTACGTTGGCGAGCGTTAAAAAAGGCGCCTCAAAGTACGGCATAGATCTGATAAATTCCGCCATGAGCAATGCAAAACGCTTACAGGGCGTGAACGTTTCCGAGCTCTACGTGTCGAAGGTGGTGGCGAACGGCGGGCCTATGCTAAAAAGATTCAGGGCCGGTTCGATGGGCAGGGCAAGCATGATAAAGAAGAGAACGAGCCACATCACTGTGGAACTCGACGTCCTGGCGCCGAAGGCCGGCCAGGAGGCCAAAGAAGTAAGGATGGAAACGAAGCATCTTAAAATTCAGCCTGTGAAAAGGGGCGTCAAAGCCGGCGCGGATAAGCCTCATCCGGTCAAGAAGGGCAAGGTCAAGGAAGAGGTTCACAAGAAGGGTAAGGAATAAGATGGGTCAAAAAGTTAATCCGTACGGTTTCAGGGTGGGATACATTTACGACTGGAAATCGCGATGGTTCGCCAACAAGAAGGAGTTCCCGAAGCTGCTCGTTGAAGACGTGCGGATCCGGAAATTTATCAAGAAGGCGCTTGCGACGGCGGCAGTCTCGAAGATAGAAGTGGAACGTTCCAGCGATAAGGTGCGCGTCTATATCTTCTCGGCGAGGCCCGGCATCATAATAGGCCGTCGAGGCTCCGAGATCGAGAAGTTGAAAGAGGAGCTGCACTCAATAACCGGCAAAGAAGTTATCATAGATATTAAAGATATAAAGAACGCCAATATCGACGCGCAGCTGGTCGCGGAAAATATCGCGTTCCAGCTCGAAAAGCGCATACCGCACAAACGCGCTATGAAGAAGGCAGTGCAGTCGGCGCTCGATAACGGCGCTAAGGGAGTAAAGATCATATGCTCGGGCCGCCTGGGCGGTGCGGAAATAGCAAGGCGCGAAAGCTACCGTGTCGGTTCGATCCCTGCGCAGACGCTGAGGGCGGACGTTGACTATGGTTTTGCGGAGGCGCTCACGACTTACGGGCTTATCGGGGTAAAGACCTGGATATATAAAGGCGATAAGGTTTTAGATAAAGTTAAAGACGAAACTGAAGTCGATAAGAAATAGGATTAGGGATAAAAAATGGGTTTGATGCCAAAGAGGGTAAAATTCAGAAAAGCGCAGCGAGGAAGGCGTTTCGGCACTTCATGTAGGGGCGCGACGCTTGCGTTCGGCGAATTCGGGCTGAAGGCTCTCGAGAACGCGTATTTTACCGACAGACAGATAGAGGCAGCGAGGGTTGCGCTCATGCGAAGCCTGAAGGGCGGCGGCAAAGTCTGGATCAGAGTGTTCCCTGACAAGCCGATCACGAAGAAGCCGGCGGAAACTAGGATGGGTAAAGGCAAGGGGATGCCGGACCACTGGGTCTGCGTTATTAAGAAGGGCAAGATACTATTTGAGATGGACGGCGTTCCTCTCGAGATAGCAAGAGAATGTATGAGAGTGGCCGCCTTCAAGATACCGCTTAGAACGAAGTTTATTACGAGGACGATGCACTAATGGTAAAAGCGAACGAGCTGAGAAATATGACTACGGCCGAAATAAAACTGAAGATAGAGGCGCTCAAGAAGGAGCTCTTTAATCTCAGGACCGAGGCTAAGGCCGGCAGGATAGAGAAGCCTCACAAGATAAGCGAGGCCAGAAAAGATATCGCCAGATGCGAGACCGTTACGAGAGAGAAAGAGAGATCGGAGAAACAGAATGCAAAGTGACCGGAGGAGTAACCGCAAAGAAAGAGTAGGGGTTGTGATAAGCGATAAGATGGACAAGACCATAACGGTCCAGGTCGTGCGCGTTACACATCACCCTGTATATAATAAGATCTTGAAGAAATATGTAAAGTTCAAGGCCCATGACGAGAAGAGTGAAGCGGGAATGGGGGATACGGTCAGGATAGTAGAGACGAGACCTCTTTCAAAAACGAAAAGATGGCGGTTGGTAGAGATAGTGAAAAAAGGACCAGGAGCCCCCGTCCACGAAATAAAGAGCGAGGCAGATAGCGGCCAGGGGCCGGAAAGCGTGAAGAGCGAGTCATAATATGATAAGAATGCGTTCAATTCTGGATGTTGCTGACAATACCGGCGCGCGCAGGGCGTCGATGATAGGCGTGCTCGGCAGGCAGAACAGGCGCCATGCCGACATAGGCGATATCATAACCTGCAATATTAAGGAAGCGTCGCCGGACGCCATCGTAAAGAACCATGAAGTCGTGAAGGGCGTCGTAGTGAGGACCGCTTTCTCTATAACGAGGCCGGACGGGACACGCTTGAGGTTTGACAGGAATGCAGTAGTTATAATAGATGACCAATTAAACCCGAGGGGTACCAGGATATTCGGTCCGGTTGCCAGAGAGCTCCGCGACAAGAACTTCATGAAGATCATTTCGCTGGCTCCGGAAGTGTTGTGAGGAAAAAATGCAAAAGATAAAGAAGAACGACACGGTGCATGTTTTAGCCGGAAGGGACAGGGGCAAGTCCGGTAAGGTTTTCCGAGTTATGGCCGGAGACGGCAAGGCGCTCGTAGAAGGCATCAACTACGTGAAGAAGCACATGAGGAAGACCAAAGAGAATCAGCAGGGCGGAATCGTCCACAAAGAGAGCCCGATAGACCTGTCGAACCTGACGCTTTTCTGCAAGACATGCAACTCGCCGGCCCATGTCGGCGCGCATGAGCTCGCGGACGGCACAAAGTCGAGATACTGTAAGAAATGTAAAGAGGTGCTCTAGGATGATTACGACGAAGACTGTTACTCCGAGACTTTTGGAAAGATACAGGAGCGAAATCGTTCCCGAGATGATGAAGACCTTCAGTTACAAGAACAGGATGGAGGCCCCGAAACTTTCGAAGATAGTGATCAATATCGGGCTCGGAGAAGCTTCGCAGGATATAAAGCTTTTGGAAGCGGCCCAGATGCAGCTTGCGATGATAGCCGGACAAAAGCCGGTCATCACGAAGTCTAAAAAGGCCATAGCCAATTTCAAGATACGGCGCGGTTCGGCCATAGGATGTAAGGTTACGCTCAGGCGTGCCAAGATGTATGAGTTTCTTGACAGGCTCATCGCCGTTGCTATACCCAGGATCAGGGACTTCAGGGGCCTTTCTCCGGATTCTTTTGACAAAGGCGGTAACTTCGCATTCGGCTTAAGCGAGCAATTGATATTCCCGGAGGTCGATGTCGACAAGGTAACGAAGATACACGGTATGGACATAATCATCGTCACTACGGCCAAGACCAGGAATGAGGCGTATGAGCTCCTTAAGATGATGGGGATGCCGTTTGCTAAAACCAAAGTGAAGGAAGGTTAGAAAATGGCGAAGACTTCGCTCATAGTAAAACAGACAAGGAAGCCCAAGTTCAAAGCCAGGCGCTACAACCGATGTAGATTGTGCGGGCGGCCCAGAGGTTTTATCAGGCGGTTCCAGCTCTGCAGGATATGTTTCAGGGAGCTGGCGTTGAAAGGCGAAATACCGGGCGTGGTGAAGGCGAGTTGGTAAAAAAATAGAAGGGAACAGGAAATGGCGGTAACCGATCCGATTGCGGATGCACTGACGATATTGAGGAACGCGAGCTTTGCCAGGAAAGAGACTGCAGAACTCAAGGCATCGAAGCTCACAGAAGAGATACTGAAGATATTGAAGAAAGAGAGCTTTATATCGAACTACAAGCTCGTGCAGGATAGCAAGCAGGGCATCCTGCGCGTCTACTTAAGATACGCCAAGGACGGCGCCCCGGCGATGATCGGGATCAAGCGTATTTCAAAACCGGGATTGAGGATATATAAACAGGCCGACGAACTGCCGAAAGTTTACGGTGGATTGGGGATGGCCGTGATCTCGACTTCAAAAGGATTGTTGACGGATAGCGAAGCCCGCGAAAAGAAAATAGGCGGCGAAGTCATCTGTTACGCATGGTAGGGGTGAATAAAAAATGTCGCGCATAGGTAAAAAACCGGTAACGATCCCAGGCGGGGTGAAGGCCACCCTCAGCGCCAATACCGTAAATATCGAAGGGCCTAAGGGGAAGCTTAGCTATACCTTCAACCCTAAATTTAAGTTGGAGGTAAAGGACAATGCCGTTACGGTCACCAGGCCTTCCGATGCCAAGCAGGATAAGGCGACGCATGGATTAATACGAAGCCTTGTCAACAACATGATCGTAGGAGTTACCGAAGGTTATAAGAAAGAGCTCGAGATAACTGGCGTAGGCTTCAAGGCGGCGGTGCAGGGTAAAGTATTGAACTTGCAGCTAAGTTATTCGCACCCGATAAATTACAATATCCCGGAAGGCATTACGATCGAGACCCCGAAACCGACCCTCATCACGGTTAAGGGCATAGACAAGGCGAAGGTGGGCGAGGCCGCGGCGGAGATAAGAGATTATTACAGGCCCGAGCCGTATAAGGGCAAGGGCATAAAATATGTCGGCGAACACGTCAGGCGCAAGGCCGGTAAGGCTGTTGCAGGTGCCGCAGGCGGCGGAGCCGGTGGATAGGATTTTAAGGAAGCAAGGGAGTATTGAACGATGAAGTCTTGGATAAAGATAACCGGCAGGGTAAAGAGGCATAAAAAGATCAGGAACAAGATCTCCGGCACTAAGGAACGCCCTCGCCTCAGTGTTTATAGAAGTATCGATAACCTGTATGCGCAGTTAGTCGACGATTTGGCAGGCCACACGATGCTTTCGCTTTCGACCAGTTCGCCGGATTTGAAAGAAAAGGTCAAGAAAGACGGCGGGAACGTCAAAGGGGCGTCGGCGCTGGGTGTGGCGCTCGCCGAGGCGTGTAAGAAGAAAGGTATAGAAAAAATAGTCTTTGACCGCTCTGGATACGCTTATCATGGCAGGGTAAAGACGCTGGCAGATGCGCTGCGAAAAGGGGGCTTAAAGTTTTAACTCTAAGGAGCAATAAAATTGCAAAATCAAGCGAACGATAATAACGAGAAAAAAGAAATAGAAACCCCTAAGCCGCAAGAAACGAAGGTTGAGGCAGCGCCGGCAGCGGTACCGGCTCAAAATCCTGCCGCACCACAGGCGCCTGCAAAAAAGCGCGGCCGCAGGCCGCAGCAGCAGCGCGGAGGTCCGAGGCAGGGGCGGGGTCCCGACGAAGATGGGATGATCGAGAAGGTCGTTACGATAAAGCGCGTCGCGAAGGTCGTCAAGGGCGGACGCAGATTTTCGTTCAATGCGCTGGTAGTGGCCGGCGACGGTAAGGGCAAGGTAGGATTCGGTTTCGGTAAAGGTAATGAAGTTGCCGACTCTATCAGAAAAGGCCTGAACGACGCGAAGAAGAATTTCTTCAAGATACCCCTAAAGGGAACATCCATACCGCATGAGATAATCGGGCACTATAAGGCCGCAAGGGTATTGCTTAAACCCGCAGTAGAAGGCACGGGCGTAATAGCCGGCGGGGCAGTGCGCGCGGTATGTGAAGCAGGCGGCATCAAAGATATCCTGACCAAGAGCCTCGGTTCCGATTCTGCTATGAACGTGTTGAAGGCCGCGGTAGAGGGATTGAAAAAGCTCAGGCTCGAAAGACGCATACTTAAAGACGAGGAAACGAGATAGTGAAACTGACAGATATAGGAAGGCCGAAAGGCGCAAACAGGAATACCAAGAGGCGCGGGCGCGGTTCCGGTTCCGGGCACGGCAAGAACGCGTGCAGGGGCCGCAAGGGCGCAAAGCACCGCTCAGGCAGGACGACGAGGCCGGGTTTCGAAGGCGGGCAGATGCCTCTTATCAGGCGTATCCCGAAAAGGGGTTTCAACGCTTTTTCGAAGAAAGCGTACCAGATAGTGAATCTCGAGAGCCTGAACAGATTTGCGGATAATGCTGTCGTAGGGCCGGCCGAATTCAAGAATGCCGGCTTCATCGGCAGCGAGAGAGAGCCGGTAAAGATACTAGGCGACGGTAAACTGACAAGGGTCTTGACGGTGAAGGCGACCAAATTCTCAATGACCGCCAAAAAAGCGCTCGAGGCAAGCGGCTCGAAGATCGAGTATCTGGCCAAGACAAAGTAAACTATGTTCCAGGCGTTCCTAAATATCGTAAAGATACCCGACCTGAGAAAGAAGATATTCTTCACTCTCGGGATGATCGCCGTTTACAGGATAGGCACTTATATACCGACGCCGGGAATAGACGGGGCGAAACTGGCGCAGTTTTTTGCGAACCTGGCCCAGTCATCGGGCGGGGCGCTCTTTGGCATAATGAACATGTTCTCCGGAGGCGCCATATCGCGCCTTACGATATTTGCGCTCGGTATAATGCCGTATATATCAAGCTCGATCATTATACAGCTTTTGACGGCGGTAGTTCCGGCCCTGGAAAGGCTCGCAAAAGAGGGCGAGGCTGGGCATAAGAAGATAGTGCAGTATACCCGTTATGGCACCATAGTATTGTCCATAATACAGTCGTTCTTTATAGCAATGTGGCTCGAGAACCCTGCGAGATTTAACGGCCTGCAGATAGTCCAGTTCCCGGGGTGGTCCTTCAGGATACTGACAGTGATCACGCTCACGAGCGGCACCGCATTCATCATGTGGCTCGGCGAGCAGATCCAGGAATACGGCATCGGTAACGGCATGTCGCTCATAATCACAGCCGGCATAATCTCGAGGATCCCGACAGCCCTTTACCAGTTATGGTCATTATTCTCGCCGTTCGCCCCCGAGAAGGCGCAGATCGATCCTTTTACGCTGATACTCATGGTCTTTATGCTCGTGGCGGTGGTGGTGGCGGTAATAGTCGTAACTCAAGGCCAGCGAAAGATACCGGTTCAATACGCGAAACGCGTCGTGGGAAGGAAGATTTACGGCGGACAGGCCACATTCCTCCCTTTGCGGGTAAACCAGGCCGGAGTCATACCTATCATATTCGCCCAGAGCATAATACTATTCCCGGCGACGATAGCGGGATTCGTGCCGCATAAAGGTTTCCAGAATTTTGCTATGGCACTTACAAAGGGCGAGTGGCTTTATAATTCGATATATGCGCTGCTCATAATGTTCTTTGCATATTTCTACACTGCGATAACGTTCAACCCTATCGATATATCGGACAACATGAAGAAATACGGCGGGTTCGTACCGGGAATAAGGCCGGGCAGACAGACCGCCGAGTACCTGGATTTTATAATGACCAGGATAACTTTCCCGGGCGCGGTATTCCTGGCGATCATTGCCGTCCTGCCGAGCCTCATATCGAGCGGGCTTAAGATACCGTATCTGGTGGCGAGCTTTTTCGGAGGCACGGGGCTCTTGATCATAGTAGGCGTCATGCTCGATACGATGAAGCAGATCGAGTCGCATCTTTTGATGAGGCATTACGAAGGTTTCATGAAGAAGGGCAGGCTGAAGGCGAGGATTTCGTAGAAGTGAAACTGATATTACTAGGGCCGCCGGGTGCGGGGAAGGGAACTCAAGGCATCGAGTTGAGCAAAAGCTACAAGATACCGCATATCTCGACGGGCGACATACTTAGAGAATCGGTAAAGGCGGGATTGCCGTTAGGACTTAAAGCGAAGTCTTACATGGACAAGGGCGAGCTCGTTCCCGACGACGTGGTCGTAGGGATCGTGATCGAGAGACTGAAAAGCGCGGATACGAAGGCGGGATATATACTCGACGGCTTCCCGAGGACGGTAAAGCAGGCAGTCGCGCTGGGCAGCTCGCTTAAAAGCATCGGTTCCGATATTGACATGGTCATATATTTTCAGACCTCAGCCAAAGTATCGATCGAGCGCCTTACCGGAAGAAGGGTTTGCCGGACCTGCGGCTTCAATTACCACGTGAAGAATATACCGCCTTCGAGGGAAGGCATTTGCGATAAATGCGCAGGCCCACTCTACCAGAGGCCGGATGACGCTGAGGCGACGGTATTGAACCGTTTAAAAGTTTACGAAGAGCAGACGAAGCCGCTCGTCGATTATTATACTAAAAAGGGAATTTTACGGAAAGTTTCGGGCGACCTTGATGTAAATGATCTTTTCAAGGTCCTTTCGCGGATGTTCGTCGAAGCCCGTATTGCATGATAGTATTAAGATCTGCCGATGAGATCGCGATGATTGGTAAGGCCGGAGCGATCCTGGCAGCGACGCTGGAAAAGCTAGGGAAGTACGCGAAGCCGGGTGTCCAGACCAAGGAGCTCGACCGGATCGCAAGGGACGAGATACTGAAAAGAAACGGCTATCCGGCGTTCAAGGGTTATAGGGGTTTCCCTGGGAATATATGCGTCTCGCTTAACGAGACGGTGGTGCACGGGATACCTTCCGAAAGAAAACTTAAAGCCGGCGATATAGTTTCTATAGATGTCGGTGTAAGGTTTAGGGATTATTATGCGGATGCCGCCGTAACGCTCGGCGTGGGTGAAGTGAGCGAGGATGCGGCCAGGCTTATAGAAGTAACGAGAAATGCTCTTTATATAGGTATCGAGAAGGCACAGCCCGGCAGGCATCTATCGGACGTTTCACACGAGATACAGAAGTTCATCGAGGCCAACTCGTTTAGTGTGGTGAGAGCGCTTGTCGGCCACGGTATAGGGACGGCGATACATGAAGAGCCTGAAGTCCCGAACTTCGGCAAGCCGGGGCTAGGCCCTCTGCTCGAGCCGGGCATGGTGCTCGCGATCGAGCCGATGGTGAATGCAGGGACGTTCGAGGTCGAGACGCTCGACGACGGTTGGTCGATCGTTACTAAAGACAGGCGCCTGTCGGCCCACTTCGAACATACGATAGCCATTACGCAGAAAGGCGCTTTAGTACTGACCAAATAATATGCCTAAAGAAGAACCGATAACAGTTGAAGGGAAAGTGCTTGAGACACTGCCGAACGCGATGTTCCGGGTGGAGCTTCCGAACGGCCACAGGGTGCTGGGACACGTCTCGGGCAAGATGAGGATGAATTTTATAAGGATACTTCCCGGCGATTCGGTGGTGTTAGAGCTGTCGCCTTACGACCTGACGCGCGGAAGGATAATCCGGAGAGAGAAATAAATGAAAGTACGCTCGAGTATAAGGAAGATATGTCCGAAATGTAAAGTGGTGCGGCGCAAGGGCACGCTTATGATCATCTGCGCGAACCCGAAGCATAAACAGAGACAAGGCTAGGAGAGACTTAAATGCCGAGATTAGTTGGTGTTGATATACCGAAAGAGAAGAGAGTGGAGATCGCCCTCATGTACATATATGGGATCGGGCGGTCGCTTTCGAACAAGATATTGAAGATCGCGAATATAAGCCCGGACAAGCGCGCGAAGGATCTTACCGAAGAAGAGGTCGCACGGCTTTCGTCGGTCATACAGAAGGACTACAAGGTCGAAGGAGACTTAAGAAGAGAGATAGCGGCCAATATAAAGCGCCTCATTGAAGTCGGAAGCTACAGGGGATTCAGGCACCGCAGAGGGCTGCCAGTCCGCGGGCAGAGGACGAAGACGAATGCCAGGACGAGGAAAGGCCCGAGAAAGACGGTAGGCGTCGTCAGGCAAAAGGTGGAAAGGACCGTGAAAGACAGTGGAGCAGAAAAAAAGTAAAGTAAAGAAAGTGAAGAAGGCGCTGCGCGTCGTAACGAGCGGCGTGGCGAGGATACTCGCCACATTCAATAACACCATAGTGACGATCACCGACAGGGAAGGCAATACGCTAACGTGGGCGTCTACCGGAAGCGCGGGCTTCAAGGGCTCTAAGAAATCGACCCCGTTTGCAGCCGGTATAGCAGCAGAGAATGCCGCGAGAAAAGCAGCTGAGCGCGGAGTCAAAGAGGTCGAAGTATTCGTAAAAGGGCCGGGCGCGGGCAGAGAGTCCGCCATCAGGTCCATACAGGCGGCAGGGCTGACGATCAGATCCATCAGGGATGTAACTCCGATACCGCATAATGGCTGCCGTCCGCAGAAGCGAAGGAGAGTGTAATGGCGAGGAACATAGGTCCGTCCTGCAGGTTGTGCAGGCGTGAAGGGGTCAAGTTATTCTTGAAGGGTTCGCGATGCCTTGGCGAAAAGTGCGCTCTTACGCGCAGGACATTCGCGCCGGGCCAGCACGGCCAGGCTAGGAAGAAGGAGTCCAACTACGGCATTCAGCTCAGGGAGAAACAGAAGGTAAAGAGGATATATGGGGTCCTGGAGAGGCAGTTCAAGCATTATTTCAGGATGGCCGAACGCTCCAAGGGCGTAACGGGAGTTACGCTTTTGCAGTTACTCGAGCGAAGGCTGGATAACGTTATATTCAGGATGAACCTGGCCGGCTCCAGATCGGAGGCGCGCCAGATAGTCCAGCACGGGCAGGTCTACATAAACGGTAAGAGGGTCGATATACCGGCTTACGTAGTGAAGGTGGGGGAAGAAATTTCGGTCAAGGCAAAAGAGATCATGATGAAGCATTTAGCCGAAACATTCGAGGCATTGAAAGACAGGGCGATACCAAAGTGGATAGATATGGACGCCAAGAGCCTGAAGAGCAGGATCTCTGCGATGCCGACAAAGGAAGACGTCGGTTTCCCGATACAGGAGCAGTTGATCGTCGAATTGTACTCTAAATAATACAAGCGTCTGGGAGGATACGGTATATGGGAATAAGTATGAAGAATTTTGAGATGCCGAAGAGGCTCGTGCTGGACGAATCGACCTACACGCCAACTTACGGCAAATTCATAGCTGAGCCTTTTGAGCGCGGATACGGCGTTACTATAGGAAACAGCCTTCGCAGGGTCTTGATCTCTTCTATCGAGGGCACGGCCGTTACCAGTATAAAGATAAACGGTGTTCATCACGAATTCTCGGCCATAAACGGCGTCGTGGAAGATGTTCCGCAGATAATATTGAACATAAAGAAGCTGATATTGAAATCGCACTTCAAAATCCCGAAGCCGATGACGATCAGTGTCGAGAAGAAGGGCGAGGTCACGGCCAAGGATATAAAGACCGACGAGACCGTGGAGATCGTAAACCCGGACCTTCGCATAGCGACGCTTACGAAGAATGTCAAGTTCCAGGTAGAGTTCGAAGTCGCGCGCGGCCGCGGATATGTTCCTGCGGAGCGCAACAAGAAGGAAGGCCAGTCTATAGGAGTTATAGCGGTCGATTCGATATTCACCCCGGTGACTAAGGTAAATTTCTTTGTAGAAAATACAAGGGTCGGCCAGATCACGGACTACGATAAGCTGATCGTTGAGATTTCCACCAACGGATCGATAGAACCGAAAGAGGCGCTTCTATATGCTTCGAACATTTTCCAGCGCCATCTCGACATATTTGTAGGGTTCGGTAAACTCCCCGAAGAGGAAGAGGCGCCGGTCGAAACCGAAGAGCAGAAGCAGTTGAGGGATAAGCTGAAAGTCCCGATATCGGAGCTCGAGCTCTCTGTCAGAAGTTCGAACTGTTTAAGAGAAGCCCGGATAAAGACGATAGGCGACCTGGTGAGAAGGTCGGAACTCGAGATGCTTAAATACAGGAACTTCGGTAAAAAGTCACTCGCGGAGATAAATAAGATTCTCGTAGGTATGGGGCTTTCGCTCGGTATGAAAATAGAGGGTGAGTCCAAGAAGAAGGAAGAAGCCTAAAACATGAGACACAGGAATCAGCGTTCAAGACTCAGCATGAAGACCGCACAGCGTAACGCTACGATGCGCAATATTGTGAAAGCACTCTTCAAATATCAAAGGATAGAATTGTCTACAGCCCGCGCGAAAGTAGCGAGGCGCCTTGCCGAGCACCTGATCACTTTAAGTAAAACCGATACTGTGGTCTCGCGCAGGATGGCATTCGATATTCTGACCGACAGGGACATAGTTGGAAAGCTTTTTAAAGAGATATCTCCGCTGTTTAAGAATAGGGCCAGCGGATACACGCGCATAATACCGGTTGGATTTAGACGCGGTGATGGTGCGGCGCTTTGTCTTCTGGAGCTTACGGAAAAGAATATCGTAGAGAAGCTTCCGAAGAAGAAGAAAGCTAAAGAAACTAAGGCGGAAGAGGGACAGGCGGCTAAAGGCAAAGGGCCGGTAGAAGAGAAGAAAGAAGCGGCCAAGGAAGAGCATAAGAAAAAAGAAGAGCCGAAGATAAAGAGCATACCGAAATCCAAACCAACGCTTGATGAAGAAAAGATGAAGGAGAGGGCCAAGAGCGAGGATAAGAAGCTTGCTGATAAAAGAGGCTTCATGAAGAACCTCCGCGGCCTCTTCCGCAAGCGCGGAGATTTCTAGCGCAATAGACGCTGCAATTACAAAGCCCCCTGGTGTAAACCGGGGGGCTTTTCGTTTCAGTGGAATGTGATGTGGCGAGTGGTTCACAGGGACGCGCAATTTTTAGCCATGTAAAAATTGCGCTCCGTAAAAGTTCTCGTACGCTGCCTCGAACTTTTAAGGCCCTGCTCACCACGTCGCCACATCACATTCCTGAGGAGCGAAAAACCTTTACAGAGTTAAGTCGGTACATGATTTAAGAATGCTTAAAACCCTTGCGGCGTTAGGATGGCAGTGCTACAATAAATCGCGGTTTGGTAAAGTTTTTTGGAGGCGCAAAATATGAAGAATGTTTTTATCCTGTTTTGCAGTGCAATTCTTCTTGCTGGATGTGTGGATTTTTTTGACGTAGTATCGCCGACAAGGGAATGCTCTCGGATTACAAAAACTGTATTAGACTGTTGGAAGAACGGGGACTATGAAACTCCGAAAAAATTCTGGGACAAGGATTCTCTGGAGGACTATAGATATTTGCCCAATGTCGTTTCATACAGAATAATTAGCGATAATGTGCGTCCGTATTTTAATAGTATTACCGCTCGAGTGAAGACTCGAGCAAAAGGCGGGTTTCTCAAAGAGGATTTGTGGTTATTCAATTTCATAGCAAGGGATGGGAAGTGGTCAATTTACTTAATAGAGGAAGCGGAAGCAGCTTCCTTTTTCTCCTATCGCCCTAAAGGGAAAACTCATATGAGCTCGCCAAGATATCTTACCCCGCCGAAGGGACTAGATAAGTCTTAAGGGTTGATAGTAAATCTTCGGGACGGTTCTGGTGGTAGCATCAGAACCGTCCTTTTTTATTAAGTGCCGACACGAGATTTAGCTATAACAGGACCCGAAAAATTTCTATACAGAAACCTTGAAAAACCACCGCCGCGGATGCATTACTTAGACTGGTGCAACCGCGGCGGTGCTGAGGACCTAAAAACCCCTTGCGAATTCCTGCGTTTATACTATAATATATAAGCTAATAATAAGGAGTAAGCAAACATGGGGTTGGCGAAAAGAGTATCGGATATTGCGGAATCGGTTACGCTTGCGATCACCTCGCGCGCGAAGAAGATGGCCAAGGAAGGCATAGATGTAGTCAATTTCGCGGCAGGGGAGCCGGATTTTGATACGCCTATGCATATTAAGGCCGCAGGCCTGGAGGCGATAAAGAGCGGTTTCACAAAATATACGCCATCGAGCGGTATGGTCGAACTTAGAGAAGCCATCTCGCAGAAGTTCAAGAAGGATAACGGCCTCGACTATTCGGCCTCACAGATAATTGTTTCTAATGGCGCAAAGCACTCGCTCAATAATATTTTCCAGGTATTATGCAGCTCAGGCGATGAAGTGATAATACCCGCGCCTTACTGGCTGAGCTACCCGGCAATGGTGAAGATGGCTGAGGCTACCCCTGTATTTGTAAGTACAAACGCCAAGAACAATTTCAAAATAACTGAAGACGCTCTTACCTCCAAGATTACTAAGAAGACGAAATGCTTCATATTGAACAGCCCTTCAAATCCTACAGGCTCGGTGTATACAGTAAATGAGTTGAAATTCATTGCAAAGCTCGCAGTGACGAATAAATTCTACGTCATAAGCGATGAGATATACGAAAAGCTTATATATGGCGGCGTGAAGCACGTTTCGATCGCAACGCTTGGAAAAGATATATATGATCAAACGATTACGGTGAATGGCGTGTCGAAGAGCTATTCGATGACCGGATGGCGCATAGGTTACGCGGCAGGGCCGATAGCTATAATGAAAGCGATAGCAAATCTCCAGAGCCACGCCGCTTCGAATCCTGCATCGATCAGCCAGAAGGCTGCGCTCGCGGCCATAGCGGGCGACCAGAGTTGTGTTGAGGAGATGCGGCGTGAATTCGAAAAGAGGCGGGACTTGATGGTGTCCAGGATAAATAAGATAAAAAATATCTCGTGCACCAAACCGGATGGCGCGTTCTACGTATTGTGCGATATTTCGAAATTAAAACTTTCTTCGACAGAGGTTGCGAACAGGCTGCTTGATGAGGCGAAAGTTGCGGCCATACCGGGCGAGCCGTTCGGAGATGATTCTGTGGTGCGTTTCAGTTTTGCGATAGGCGAAGCGCAGATTAATAAAGGGCTGGATAGGATAGAGGAATGGATAGGCAAGAATGGGTAAGACGATAGCGGAAAAGATATTATCGAACCATGCCGGTAAAGACCTGAAGGCAGGCGACATAGCAATATGCGATGTCGATTTCTGTTTCGGCCAGGACGGGACGAGCTCCATAATAATCGACAGCTTTAAGAAGCTGGGTGTAAAAAAGGCGTTCGATAAATCGAAATTCTACATGATAATAGATCACTCTAGCCCGAGCCCGAACATAGGCGTTTCCGAGATACACAAAAAGATGAGGGATTTTGCCAAGACATTAGATATCGGCATGTATGACATCGGATGCGGCGTCTGCCATCAGCTTGTTCCGCAGAAAGGACATGTCACCTGCGGCGACCTTGTTTTGGGGGCCGATTCCCACACCTGCACTTACGGCGCGATCAACGTATTCTCGACCGGCGTTGGTTCTACGGATCTCGCCATAACACTTGCGAGCGGAAAGAACTGGTTCAGGGTCCCTGAAACTATCAAGGTCATCGTAAAAGGAAAATTGCCTAAAGGCGTATACTCTAAAGACGTTATACTCCACATTGCCAAAGATATCGGTTCCAACGGCGCGACTTACAAGGGGCTCGAATTCTATGGAGAGGCGATTTCCGCGATGAGCGTTGACGCGCGCCTTACCATATCCAACATGGCCGTAGAGATCGGTGCCAAAGTTGGATTGATGGAAGCGGACGACAAAGTGCTGAAGTGGGTTAAGGAACGCTCGCCGAAAATCCCAAATCCGGTGGTCGCGGACCTGAACGCGAAATATATCGCGGTCAAAACTTATGACGTATCGAAATTGGCGCCGCAGGTTGCTAAGCCGCACGCGGTCGATAATGTGAGCGATGTGACAGCGCTTAAGGATATGAAGATCGATCAGGCTTATCTAGGGACGTGCACAAACGGAAGACTCGAGGACCTCGAGGCGGCCGCGCGGATATTGAAAGGCAAGACGATACACCCTGACGTTAGATTCATCGTAGCCCCTGCGTCTAAGGAGATATTCCTGGATGCCGCGAAGAAGGGTTTGGTAGAGATATTTGTAAAGAGCGGTTGTACTGTAGTCGGGCCTGGCTGCGGACCATGCGTCGGTACGCATAACGGCGTCCTGGCTGACGGTGAGGTGGCGATTTCGACCGCGAACAGGAACTTCAAGGGCAGGATGGGCAATCCGAACTCGTTCATATATTTGGCCTCACCCGCGACGGTGGCGGCCTCTGCGCTTATAGGCAAGATCGCGGATCCAAGGGAGTATAAAAATAGATTATGAAGCATTTTGCGCGAAGGCTGAAAGTTCAAGACAATATTAATACCGACTACGTCATCTCAGGCCGATATAAATTCAAGATACAGGATCCGAAAGAGCTCTCGAAACATATATTCGAGGACATCGACCCGGAGTTTGCCGCGCGCGTGCAGAAAGGCGACATACTGGTTGCCGGGGAGAACTTCGGATGCGGCTCTTCGCGCGAACAGGCACCGCAGTCTTTGAAGAGCGCCGGCTTCTACGCGGTAGCCGCCAAGAGTTTCGCGAGAATATTTTACAGGAACGCATTTAACATAGGCCTCCTGCTGGTCGAGGCGGATACGGAATTTATCGATGACGGGGATGAGATCGAGCTCGATATAGAGAAGGGGAAGTTGAAGGACAAAGCTAAGGGGCTCATATTTGATATAAAGCCGGTGCCCTTAGTAATGAAAACTCTTTTGAAAGACGGCGGCGTGGTCGGGCATTTCAAGAAACACGGAGGGTTTAAGTTTTGAGTAAATACAGGATTACGCTTATACCCGGTGACGGAACAGGACCTGAGCTGGCAGAGGCGGCAAAGAGATGCATTGCGGCCCTCGGGCTCGATGTGCAGTGGGACGTGGTCGATGCAGGCGAATCGGCTATAGCAAAATATAAAACACCGCTTCCGGAAAATGTCATCGAATCGATCAGGAAGAATAGGGTAGCCCTGAAAGGGCCCATCACGACGCCGGTAGGCAGCGGATTCAGGAGCGTTAATGTAGAGCTTCGTAAGCAGCTCGATCTTTACGCCTGCCTGCGGCCCTGCAAAAGCTACAAGGGCGTCAGGTCTAAATATAAAGATATAGATCTGGTGATCGTCAGGGAGAATACCGAGGACCTTTATGCAGGCATAGAATTTCAAAAGGGGACTGACGAGGCGAAGAGCGTTATCGAGCTTTGCGAACGTTTAAGCAAAAAGAAGATACGCGCTGATTCGGCGATAAGCATAAAGCCGATCTCGGTCGAGGGGACGAAGAGGATCGTGAAGTTTGCCTTTGAATACGCCATCAGGAATAATCGGAAAAAAGTCACAGCAGTCCATAAGGCCAATATAATGAAGTTTACGGACGGCCTATTTTTAGAGGTTGCAAGAGACGTTGCCAAGGCCTATGACGGCAAGGTCGCATTCGAGGACCGCATAGTCGACAACATGTGCATGCAGCTCGTCCAGAAACCCGAAGATTACGATGTGCTTGTGCTGCCGAATCTCTACGGTGACATAATCTCCGATCTCGCGGCAGGCCTCATCGGAGGGCTTGGGGTCGCGCCAGGCGGCAATATAGGCGACGGCATTGCGCTATTTGAACCTACGCACGGCAGTGCGCCGAAATATAAGGGCCTGAACAAAGTGAACCCGGTTGCAATAATGCTTTCGTGCGTCATGATGTTGAGATACCTGGGCGAGAATAGTTCCGCCGACCGGCTTGAACGCTCGGTCGCCGAAGTAATTGCCGAAGGTAAGGCAGTGACGTATGATATGAAGGCCGACAGGAATGATCCGACTGCCGTGGGCACGAGCCAGATGGCGGATGCGATCATTAAAAAGATAAAAAATAAGCCGTAAATGACCGACCCGGTCGATGAATATCGACCGGGTCGGTCGAATAGGTTAATATGAAAGTCTCTATAATTGGCGCAGGCGCAGTAGGCGCGACACTCGCTCAAAGGGTGCTCGAGAGCGGTATAGCCGATGTAGTGCTTCTTGACATTGCTAAGAATCTGGCTACGGCCAAGGCGTTCGATCTAATGGATGCGTCCCCGATAGTCGCGCACGAGCGGACAATAACAGGCACCGATGATTATAGCCAAACGGCCTCCTCCGACATAGTTGTAATAACGGCTGGATTCCCGCGCAAGCCCGGGATGACCCGCGAGGATCTGATCGCGAAGAATGCGGGTATAGTCAAAGAAGTATCCGATAATATCAAGAAGTACTCGCCGGGTTCCATAGTGATAGTCGTCACGAACCCTTTAGATATAATGACATACCTGGCCTTCAAACAGACCGGGTTTGGGCGTAAGAAAGTATTCGGCATGGCCGGCGTCCTCGACTCTTCCAGGTTCATCTATCTCATTAGCCATGAATTAAAGGTCCCGCGCTCTTCAGTCCGTACATTCATCCTGGGAAGTCATGGCGACACGATGGTGCCGCTCATATCGCAGACATCCGTATCGGGCCGGCCGATAACAGAGGTGATGTCCGGGGATAAGCTCGAGGCGATCATCAGGAGGACGCGTGACAGAGGAGCCGAGATAGTGGGGCTCTTCGGATCTGGCAGCGCTTACTATTCGCCGAGCGCGGCCGTATTCAAGATGATAGAGGTTGTCCTGAAGGACAAGAAGGAGACGCTTGTTGCCTCAGCATGCCTTGACGGCGAGTTCGGTTTAAAAGATGTCGCGATAGGCGTTCCGTGCAAGCTGGGCAGGTCCGGCATAGAAGAGATAGTGAGCCTGAAGATGTCCAAAGAAGAGGACGCCGCTTTTCGCGAATCCGCAAAGGCTATAAAAAGCTCGATCGGCAGTATATGACGAATTATGATCTTGCCATAATCGGTTCCGGTCCAGGCGGATATGTCTCCGCCATCTATGCCTCACATCACAAGCTCAAGACCTGCATAATCGAAGAAGATGCCGTAGGCGGCACCTGCCTGAATAAGGGCTGCATACCCACGAAAACCCTCCTCTACTCAGCCAGGATGCTTCAAGCGATAAAAGATTCGTCAAATTTCGGGATAGACGTATCCGGGCATACGGTGAACTTTGCCAGGATGGCCGCGCGTAAAACCGAGGTCGTCACGCGTTTAAGGACCGGGATAGAAACGCTCTTACGCGCCAATTCCGTGGAACTATTTCGCGGACACGCGACAATTGCGGGAGCCAATACTTTAAGAATAGAAGGCGCCGGAGAAATTACTGCGAAGAATATAATTATTGCTGCCGGCTCAACCGCAGGCGGGCTTCCTAACATAAAACCGGACGAGATGGAAACCCTGTCGAGCGACGGCATTCTAAATTTAAAAACGATACCGAAAAGCCTTGTCGTTATAGGCGGCGGAGTTATCGGGTGCGAATTCGCGAGTCTCTACAATACGCTCGGCTCTAAAATTACGATAGTCGAATATATGGATCGCCTGATCCCGATGCAGTCGCGGGAGGCCTCGAAGAAGCTGGAGATGAATTTTAAGAAGCGCGGCATAGATATATTTATAAAGGCAAGCGCCGAGTCAATCAGTAAAGACGGCGCTCTGAAGGTCGTGATCTCGGGGGGTAAGACGATCGAGGCAGAAAAGGTGCTGGTCTCCGTCGGAAGAAAACCGAACACAGCATCTCTCGGCGACCTGAAGTCGCTTGGCATCGATACTGATAAGGGAAGAATTAAGGTGGATGCACACTTGAAGACAGCCGTCAAAAATATTTACGCTATCGGCGATTGCGTTTCAGGACCCCAGCTGGCCCATAAGGCTACTTACGACGCCCTTATTGCCTGTGATAATATTTTAGGCAAAGCAAGGTCGGCCGATTATTCTAACGTGCCGAATTGTATATGGACGGAACCGGAGGTCGCGAGCGTAGGTCTTACAGAAGAAGATGCGAAGGCCAGGGATCCGGGCGCCAAGGCGGCAAAGTTCCCGTATCTTGGCAGCGGCAAGGCTTATCTCGAGGGAAAGACGGAAGGATTCGTAAAGATAGTAGGGGACGCTAAAGGGAATATCCTGGGTGTTGAAGTTTTTGGAGAAGGCGCGTGCGACCTCATAGCCGAGGCGTGCCTGGCAAAATCGGTGAATGTGAATATAGAAGAGTGGGGCAGGGTGGTCCATTCTCATCCTACATTGTCGGAGATGTTCCAGGAGGCCGCGCACGCATTTTGCGGTAAGGCGATACACGGGGTTTAAGATATGCTTCTAGATCTCGGTTTAATAGATTTCGAAGAGTGCTACAGACTGCAAAGGGAGCTGGTCAGAAAACGTCGTGCCGGTGAGATAGAAGACAGTGCCCTGCTTGCCGAACACAACGAGGTTTTTACGATAGGCAGGACCGGCTCCGACGACAACCTACTCGTTGGGACTGAAACGCTTCTCGCGGACGGCCTGAAGGTACTGCGGATAGACAGGGGCGGGGACGTGACTTTTCATGGCCCGGGGCAGCTTATGGTCTACCCGGTAATCGACCTTAAAAGATCCTGCATGGATCTACACCAGTATCTGAGAGGCCTGGAGGAGCTGGCGATCCGTTTTCTGAAAGATTACTCTGTAGAAGCCCAGAGAGTGCCCGAAAAGACCGGCGTCTGGGTTCGGGGGAGAAAAATTGCGTCAGTAGGCGTGGGAGCTTCAGGCTGGGTAACATATCACGGTCTCAGTATTAATATAAATTGCGACTTGCGGTATTTTTCGATGATCAACCCGTGCGGCATGAAGGACGTTCGGATGACATCGCTGGAAATGATCAAAGGCGCACCTCTAGAGATGTCCGGGGTGAGAAAAAACGTCGCGAACCACTTAAGGGATATCTTCAGACTGAACTGATGACCAACGCGCAGATAGAAAGGCCGGCCTGGCTTAAGAAACGACTCGTTACAGACGAGGCAGTCTCGGGCACCAGGGCGATATTGGCGGAGTCGGGGCTGGAAACGGTGTGCCGGTCAAGTATGTGTCCGAACCAGAACGAATGTTTTTCCAATGGTCAAGCAACGTTTCTTCTGTTGGGCGATACCTGCACCAGGTCTTGCGGGTTCTGTTCCGTGAAGAAGGGTTTTCCGGCACAGCTTAAATCCGACGGAGAACCGGACAGGATAGCCGATACGGTCAGGAAGATGGGTCTTAAGTATGTTGTCCTGACGTCAGTCACAAGAGACGATCTTGAGGACGGCGGCGCCGGTGAATTTGTTAAGGCCGTAGGGTGCATAAAACGTATTCTGCCGGAAATAAAAGTGGAAGTGTTGACGCCGGATTTTAAAGGAAGGCATGAGTCGATAAAAGCCGTAGTGGGATCGGCCCCGGATGTCTTAGGTCACAATATAGAAACAGTTAAACGGTTATATTCAGTTGCCAGGCGCGGATCGAAATACCGAAGGTCTCTTAAGCTGCTAAAATACGTGAAGAAGGTTAACCGGCTGCAGCTGACCAAGTCGTCTATAATGGTCGGCCTTGGTGAAAGTTCAAGAGACGTTTCGGCTGCGATCAAAGACCTGCGCGGCGTCGGCTGCGACATCCTGACGATAGGCCAGTATTTGAGGCCGCTTCAGGATAATCTGCCGGTCAGGCGTTACGTCACGCCGGGTGAGTTTGATAGATATAAGGAGACGGCGCTTTCGGCGGGATTTAAATTTGTCCTGGCAGGGCCGTTCGTGAGAAGTTCATATAGGGCTGAAGAGGCATACCGTTCCTTAACTCGTAAAGGAGAAGATTATGACCGAAGTTAAATTGCCGCCGATAGCGGAAGGGGTCGACAAAGCGAACATCTCTTACTGGCATCATGCGGCAGGAGACAGTATCAAAGAGGGCGAAGACCTGGTAGAGCTCGTGACCGACAAGGCGACGTTCAATTTACCTGCGCCGGCGTCTGGAGTATTGAAAGAGATCGCGGTTTCTGAAGGCGACGAGGTAAAGGTCGGGCAAGTTTTAGCAAAGATAGAATAAGGCAAGCCCATGAAGAGAGTTCTGCTGCTATTCATTTCCGAACATTCGGGCCACCACTGCGCCTCGCTTGCTATAGAAAAAGCGCTGCACGAGCTCGAGGCATCTACCCAAACCCTCAATATCAACTCTTTTAATTATACGAATCCCATACTTGAGAAGGTTATAAATAGGGCATATATGGGTGTTGTGAAGCGCACGCCCGAACTCTGGGATTATCTTTATGACAACCCGAAGGTGCTGAAGAAGACTCAAATCCTGCGCGAGATGATGCATAAGTTCAATACGGACAAGCTAAAAGCGCTTATCGACGGTTTTAACCCGGATGCTATCGTTTGCACTCAGGCCTTCCCGTGCGGCATGATAGCCGACTGTAAGAAAACATTCGGCCTGACGATACCTCTTATAGGCGTTCTCACCGATTATGCGCCGCATTCATATTGGATATTCAACAATGTCGATTACTACATAGTTCCTTCGGAAGAAACCGGCCAGAAGCTCATTGCTAACGGTATCGATGCATCCAAGATCAAGTCGTTCGGCATTCCTATTGATCCAAAGTTCCGCAATTCTTTAAATAAAGAAACTATATGCTCTTGTCTGGGCATCAAGAGTGATAGGCCGTGCGTCCTGATAATGGGCGGGACTCAAGGGCTGGGACCGATAAAGAAAATAACGCGTTTATTGGATAAGTCGCATATAGACCTGCAGTTAATAATTGCCTGCGGAACAAATAAGAAGCTGTACAATGCCCTGGCGCGCCGCAGATACCGCAAGAATGTCAAGATCCTTTCTTATGCTCCCAACATAGATGAGTTGATGCAGATAGCGGATATCATTTTGACGAAACCGGGCGGCATAACTACGGCCGAGGCGCTTGCTAAGGGGCTGCCGATGCTTATCGTGCACCCGCTTCCGGGCCAGGAGACGATGAATACGAAGTTTTTATTGGACGAAGGCGTGGCCGTCAAGGCGGAGAGCCCCGAGGATGTGCTGGTGCTTTTAGAGGAATTATTGGAAAACAGAAATAAGCTTAAAGGGATGAGCGATAGAGCAGCGGCGTTAGCTAAGCCGGATAGTTCGATAAAAGTTGCGCGACTGATGCTGGATACTGATCAGGGCGGGTGAGAATGTACGCATTGTATAGAACAGGCTACTTTATCGCGATGACATTTCCGCTTCCCATCTCTTACGGTCTTGCCAGGATCGTTGCGGGCTTGTGCTATTATGCCTGCGCTAAGGATAGAAGGGCTATTATAGAGAATATCAGGACGATAACAGGCGGCCGTGAGACGCCTAAGCGCCTTCGCGGTATGGCGAAGGAGGTTTACAGAAATTTTGCCGGGTACCTGGTAGACTTTTTCAGGTTTTCCAAGATAGACAAAAAATACGTCGAGAGATTCGTAAAGTTCGAGGGCATTCAATATCTGGATGAGGCGCTCAAGCATGGTAAGGGCGTTATCGCGCTCTCCGCGCATATCGGCAACTGGGAACTCGGCGGGGCGGTGTTGGGGGCGATCGGTTACCCTGTCAGTGCAGTGGCGCTGACGCATAGCGATAAGAGGATAGACGATTTCTTCACTCGTCAGCGGCTTGCGGGAAAGATGAGGCCGATACAGATAGGCCCGTCGCTCAAGGAGTGCTACCGTGTCCTTAAATCAAACCAGGTCCTGGGACTTTTGGGAGATAGGGATTTTACCAATAACGGTTTGACGGCGGATTTTTTCGGCAAGCCGACGTTATTTCCTCGAGGGCCCTCAGTTTTTGCATATAGGCTTGGTGCGCCGCTCGTACCGACGTTAGTTACCCGGCAGCCGGATAATACTTTCCGGATGAGCTTTGAACCGCCCATATATGCGGACCAGGGCAAGCCGGAAGAAGAGGCTGTCGGCGAGCTGGCTCGGAAGTGCGCCGGCATAATCGAGTCTTATGTGAAGAAGTACCCGACCCAATGGTATATATTCAGGGATATGTGGAAGAAGGATGAATAATTATTGTGTTATGATACCGGCGTTCAATGAGGCCAGGACAATAGGCCGGATAGTAGCCGAGCTTAAGGCGAAGAGCCGAGCGCCGGTATATGTAGTAGACGATGGCTCATCAGACGGCACCGGGCAAATCGCAGAAAGAGCAGGCGCCATAGTCCTGAGACATGATAAGAATGCGGGCAAAGGTGCCGCGATGAGGGACGGTTTCAGGCGCATCCTGTCCGAACATTTCGATCCGGTGCTGATCATGGACGGGGACGGCCAGCACGAGACGCGAAGCGTCCCGGACTTTTTCAAGATCATGGATGAGGCCGGTTGCGATATAGTTATAGGCAACCGGATGCAGGACACGTCCTCGATGCCGTATACCCGGAAAAAAACGAACATCTTCATGTCGTATATGATATCTAAAGTATGCGGCCGGCGCATACCTGACACTCAGTGCGGTTTCCGTCTGATAAAACGGAAGGTCCTAGAAGAAATAAAGCTGGAGTCTTCTAATTTCGAAATAGAGTCCGAACTGATAATAAGAGCGTGCCGGAAAGGGCTTAAGGTATGTTCGGTTCCAATAAGGACCATTTATGACGGTGAGAGGTCCAGTATCAATCCCATAATAGATACCTTAAGATTTATGGCATTCCTCATAAAAATGAAATTTGCAAAAGATGAATAAGTTCAAAAAATGGTCATCGCTCGCATTCGCCTGGAGCGACTATTTTTAAATTATTTTGTTGACAATTTATCAAATTATGTTATACTTTTATTCAAAAAGCATCTTCCTTAAAGCAGGTAAATATAGAGGGAGCGGATATGGAGCACACTAGAAAAGTAATTTCTGCTTCAAGGATTGTCGGCGCAATAGTTTTAATTTTTGTTTCTCTCGTTTGTCTTGCAGTTCCGGCCCATGCCGCAAATACTCCTCCGCAGCTTGGCGCCATAACTCCATCAAGCGGCACGTTCTTGACGAACACCGCCCGCAGCTTTACAGCTACCTACATAGATCCGAATGGCTATGTCAATATACGCTATGCGTATCTTTTGATCAACTCTTCTTTGACATCCTCAAGGGGCTTCTACGCCTACTATAATCAGACCGCTAAGACGATCTACTTCTTAAGCGATGCCAATACCTGGATCGGCGGTTATGCGCCGGGATCCGCGAATGTGCTGGAAAACTCTTATGTTAAGATCGACTGCTCCAAGACCACCGTGTCCGGCTCCGGGCAAACGCTTTCGATAAACTGGAACATCACATTTAAATCCACATTCGCAGGCACTAAAAACGCTTACATGTATGTATCGGATGCTTCTACCGGGGCGGGGTGGGCGCAGAAAGGGACGTGGCGAATAAATACTCCTCCGCAGCTTGGCGCCATAACTCCATCAAGCGGCTCATCCCAGGCAAACACGGCGGTCAATTTTACAGACACTTATATTGATCCTGACGGCTATGCCGATATCAGGTACGCGTTTTTTATCGTCAATATCGGAGTAACCACGTGGAATGGTCTATATGCTTATTATGACCAGGCCGTTAACAAGCTTTACGTGGCGAATGATAATGGGACTTTTCCTGACGGTTGCGCTCCGGGCTCCTCTAATATACTTGAGAATTCCTATGTAAAAGTTGATTGCTCAAAAACCAGCGTGTCAGGGTCGGGGGCGACGTTGACCGTAAACTGGAACATAACCTTCAAACCTGCCTTTGCGGGGGCGAAGAATACCTATCTGTATGCCATGGATAATAATTTCGCCTACACGGCCTGGGTTCAAAAAGGCACGTGGAAGATATTGATGCCGCCGCAGGTTGGCAACGTTACGCCGGAATCGGGGCAGTTTAACACCAATAAACAGACGACGTTTACAGCTAATTATTCGGATCCTGCCGGCTGGGGATATATCAAATATTTCTACATCCTTATAAATAATTCTAACGGAGAATCTAACGCCGTATGCGCGCGATACGATACTAAGGAAGCCAAGTTATATTTAAAGAACGAGGCCGGCACAGACTGGGTGAATACATACGAAAATTCGCTCGTCAAGATATATGCCGGAGACATGCGCATGCCGGACAACAATACCTTGTCGGTCGACTGGCTGGTGACGTTTAAGCCCCCCTTCAATGGTTTGAAAAATATTTATCTTCGCGCCGCCAATATTGACGGTTCCGACACCGGATGGGTGCAGAGGGGGACCTGCGCGATAATGCCTCCGCCCACGGCGGAATTTACAGCAGATAAAACGAGTGGCAATATCCCCCTGAGCGTCCAATTTTCGGATCTCTCGGCGGGAAACATTACGGGCTGGCTATGGAATTTCGGCGACGGCCAGACAAGCACCGAGCGCAGCCCAAGACACACATATTCCTCAATAGGATGGAACTCTGAGTATGGCGCAGATCAGTTGCCGCAAAATTCAAATCCTGCCTGGACACGCGTTGTTAACGGTGTAAATAATTTCGAGAGCTTGGCGGACGGCGTCTTGCATTTAAAGTGCGATATGATAAATGCGGGACTTCATTATACAAGGAACGCCATCTTTAGCGCAGAAAAAGAATATGCTGTTGAAACACGATTTAAGCTTGGAGAGCTGTCTTATCCGGTATCTTACGGTTCAGTCTGTATAGCGGTGACGGACGGCACGTACTCATGGAGGCTCGATTTTAACCCTGGTTATATAGGTATAGGTTTCAGCGCAACCTATTTCGGGACCTTCGCGATGGATACACAATCGGATTATCATGTCTATAAAGCGGTGGCGAATAACGGTATTATAGATGTATATGTCGATGGGGTTAAGCGGTTAACCGCGGACATGTCGCCCACACGTGATTATTTGTCCAAAAGCGGCGACGCTCTTGCGTCGCAGATCACCTTTGGTAATTCGGGAGGAGGGTCAGGGCCACCGCCCGGCGTAATGTACGCGGAAGCATATTGGGATTATGTTAAATATCGTGATTCGGCGAGCTTACCTGCAGGTGCTGATAAATATTATGAGGTCTCTTTAACCGTAACGGGTCCTTATGGCTATGGCTTTACTACTAAAAGAAATTACATACATGGCGTATTTGTCCCCCCGAATATTCTGACAAACGCTTTTTCAGACGCGGTAGTTGGGGGTTATTATGAAGAGAATCTGAATGCCGTTGACGGCGTGTCACCGTACACATGGTCTATCGACAGTGGAAGCCTGCCTGACGGCCTCGTTCTTGACTACTCGACAGGAAAGATATCAGGTAGCCCTAAAGACGCTAATAACTTCAGTTTCACGGTCAAAGTTACCGATAGCAACATGATGACGGATACGCAGGTGCTATCCATCAGGGTCCTGCCAGGCCTGCTATTATCAGACGAAGAGCTCCTTGATCAAACCGAAGCTAAGGCCGCGTTATTCTTCTATAACGAAGCGCTTTCCAATGGATTCGTGAAAGACGGTAATCATAAGGACTTTTCGAGCATTGCCGCGACAGGATTTGGCCTGGCGTCTCTGTGCGTGATGGCGGAACGCTATGGTACTACCGCGAACTGGACGGTTACTCCTGCTCAGGCTAAGGCGCGCGTAAATCAGATACTGGATGAATGCATACGCATTCAGGATCTGCAGGCATCTGGATATGAATACGGGACTGCAGGGTTCCTCTATCATTTCATTACTCAAGATGGCGCACAGCAGTCGGGGTCGGAAATTTCAACGATCGATATGGCGCTATTCCTGGTAGGCGCCATTACCGCTGGAGAGTATTTTGGCCTCGATGTGAAGAATAAGGTCAACCAGATAATGGCCAAACTCAACTGGAACTATTTTCTCGTTACTTCCAAAAAACAGTTTTCCCACGGGTGTTATTACGGGGGGTCGCTGATACCGGGCACCTGGGACAGGCCGGGCGATGAGGCTATCCTGGTTTCGTTGATGGCGCTTGCCGCGGAACCGGAGAACCGCTCTTATCTCGATACGATGTATAGCTGGCCGAGAAAGATCGGGCAGTATGGAGGTTACAAAGTGGTTAATTCATACTTTGGCTCGCTCTTTACTTACATATTCGCCAACTGCTATTTTGATTTTCAGAAGTTGGGCGTCGATAATCCTATTCTTGCCATGTCACCGGCGAGCCCTGTCGATTGGTGGGCCAATTCGGTGAACGCGGCCTATGCCAATAGGCAATTCTGTATTGACCAGTCGGTAAATTATGCGTCATACGGCCCAGATAGCTGGGGCATTACCGCGTGCGAATATCCGAATGGCGGCTATGCGGCTCTTCTCGGTGCGGCGCCATGTGAATATAATAGCGGCAGACCTATCCATGACGGCACGATCGCGCCCTATGGCGCGATAAGCTGTATGCCATTCATGAGGACTTCTATGACTGAAAACCTCAGCGATAACCTGGCGTTCAAAGCGCTCAAGTATTTTCATGACACATACTATAACAATCTCTGGGGACCTTATGGTCCGAGGGATTCGTTTAATCAGGAGGGTGAATTTAATCCTTATTACTACGGCCTTGACCTTGGCTCTATAGTCATCATGATTGAAAACTACAGATCCCGGCTTGTGTGGGATACTTTCATGAAGAATGAGAAGATAATGGCCGCTACAGCGAAAGTTTTCGGCCAGGGAAGCGACATTCCGCCGCCGGTGACATTATACGTTGATGTGGCAAATAGCGCCGACCAGAACCAGGATGGCTCACAAGCGCATCCGTTCGATCATATTTGGAAAGTTTTCACTTATAACGAAGGCAATAATTGCATTATACAAATCGCTCCGGGTGAATATGAATACTCAGGAATAGTTGCAGAAAGAAAGTTTAGCCTAGCTATAAAAGGAGTTATCGGCGATCGCAGCGATCCGCTAAACACAACAGCAAATACTGTTTTTGTGGGAAGCTCGATCAATATAGTTCAAACAAAATTTGCAAGCATCGAGAATTTGGTAATGACAGCTTGCGGAAAAGATTTTTACGGCTATAGCGGACCTATCGGTAGCTATGGTGGGGCGATATATGCGGAGTCATGCGATAGCCTCCTTGTTAATAATTGTATATTTTTGAACAACCTGGCAAACAAGGGGTCGGCCATATATTGCGGTAATTTTAAGACGGCCATAGTGTCAAATAGTCTGTTTAGGGAAAATCGTGGCCATCAATCAGGTACAATACACATATTCTCGGATAGTTATAACCCGGATTGGTCAGCCGAGATAAGCAATAATGAGATAATCAATAACTATGCGTGGGTATCCGGAGCCGGTATTCGGGTAGAAGATAGCAATGTTTCGATAAGTGATAATCTCATCTACAATAATCGCGCTGACGACTGCGCAGGTGTGTTTTTGTCAGGCGCTCAGGGGGAAGTTAAAAATAATTTGGTCGTCAAAAATTATGCTGATCGGCATGGCGGAGGCGGCATTATTTGTGAAGATGCGCCGGTCTTAATTACCAATAATGTGATTTACAAGAACCGGGTCGTGCCGAAGACGTGGGGAGGGGGAAGCGGGATTCAGATAAGCGGCACTGCAGTCCCGATCATAACAAATAACATAATCGCCGAAAATACACATGAAGGGATTAGAAATTACGGGACGTCTCCGGTCCAGCTTAACTATAATAATGTGTACAATAACGGGACCGCAAATTATTTAAGTTGCTCGGCGGGGGTAGGGTCGCTATCATCGCCTCCATTATTTGTTTTGCCAGATGTTGACGGCGATGAGAATCTGTATGGAGATTTTACAGGTAACCCCGATAATGATGATTATCACCTGCAGACAGGTTCGTCGTGTATCGATACTGGAGATCCTGATATAAAATTTAACGATGCAGCAGACAGCACTCGGAACGACATGGGCGTATATGGCGGGCCATATCCAATGCCCGACGGAAGATAGATATGTCAAGATGTAAAGATTTATTTTGTTTACACGATTGACGTAGCGCTTTGTTAAGTTATAAAAAAGCTTATTTTTTTCCCTTGACTAACATAACATATATGATATAGTATAAGTGAACCTAAAAAAGGAGGGAGGAAAGAGATGAACTTTATTAATGTATTAAAAAAGCTTGGCATTCAGCTTTTAAATCCAAAAGAAAAGGAGGTGAGTAAAATGAAAAAGCTAATAATTATTAGCAGTATCATGCTGTTAGTCGCTGGGTTAAACGTGCTGCCGGCAATGGCCTATACGAACCTGCAAACGCCGGTGACCATTACCGCGAGCGGTACTCTTGCCGGGACGACGATAGCATTTTCGGCTGCAATAGTAGCGCAGTCAACTGGCACAGCATTATCGACGATCGATTTCACTAGCCCGAGCGGAATATCGGATTCTGGAGAAGCCATTAAGCTTAAAGGCGGAACCAACCAGGTAAACGCGAGGGTTATAATCTACACGGAAAACGATCTCAATACCACTGCTCCCAACAAAGCACCGACCGTCAGTCCTGCTACAGGAATAGATGGTGGTGGTTTGGTAGGACAGACTGAGCCCGGTTACAGCATAGCCCTTTTTTGGGGTACGCAGACAGGCGCTAATAACGCTCCGAATACTAACATCGATTACGTATTCGGTAATCCTGCAGCCCCAGTCGAAGGTGGTACTGGTAACTGTGTATACATAGTGGATAAGAGGCATACGCATAGCTTTACGGGAACTTTAGATGCTCCATATGCGCTTAACCCGGCGCCGTTTAATACGGCAGCTGGTATGGACTCAAACGCTATGTACACATTAGCTGGAGCAGTGGTTGCTAACCCTGCTTCCACAGGGGGTCAGCCTGGTTTGTATCCGCAGGTTTGGGATCAAGACTATTACGACAAGATCAATACAGATCCGACTCGTAAAATAGTCAGCCCGTCTCTGTTTAGTACCATTGCAACTGTAATGTATGGTATAAGCACAGGTGCGTCTGGAGATGCTGGTTATTACATAGGCAGCGTGGCTGAACTCAGAACGTTGTCTTCTAGTGATAACATCTCGGCAAGGCTTTCTAAGACTGATGGTACTGCGGGTGGAGAGATGTATGTCTACATCGGCGGTGATTTTGTCGGCAAGCCGGCGCAGGTATATAGCACAGCAAAGTTGACCGTAGCGATAGTACAGGGGTAAAGAAATTAGCTAAACCTTCTTTTTCGCAAGACCAAAAAGAAGGTTTAGCAGATGGAAGGTTTAGCTATATTTCTAGCTTGGCATTAATAGGAGTGCAATAAAAACGGGTGTAAAAGCCTGGGATTGCAGGGAGCGTACGAAGTCTATCTTGGTTCGCTAATCATCGAAGGGTATTGCTCCTGATCTCATAATATGATTATATGCTAATAAGATTACTGAATTCCTTGGTGTAAAAGGTAAACCCGCAGAGATGCGGGGGCACAAAATCGCGGGTCCTATGGCGCGGAAAGTGCGCGGGATGGCCGGATTGCCAACAAGGTGAGGATTGGCGATTCGGCTTTTTTGTTGGAAGGGGATGAGTGAGATGCGAAAGATAAAGTTCTGGATACTTGCGATAGCCGCAATTCTCACCCTTGTCTCGCTAAGGGATAAGGAGATAGTCCTCCATGTGCCCGCCGCCAAACAGCTGGTGGCGGAAGCATACCAGTCGCCGCCAGACTCGCAATCGCCAAGCAGTCCTATTGGCGTTAGCGATGCTTCGGGCATTCAATCACAATCCGGTGATTCTTCATACGGCTATTCTGATGCTTCAAACTCATCCGGCAGTTACACGCCACAATCGATTTCAAACCCGGGTACTTTACAGAATCCAGACACGCCGCAAAACCTGTCATCTGCCTCAAGCGGCTCGGCTAATCCCGCGGCAACGCAGGCGCCTATATATTATGGCTTAGGAGGATATGTAGCTCCTACGTCGGATACGGATAGCGATTCCTTATCGACTAATGGTCTGACAGGCGGTACCGGCACATCGGGTGGAAGCGGTCAGTCAGACACTGAAACGCCGAAACCGGTATTTATAACCGGTTTATTGCAAAATAGCGCTAAAGAGGGCGTGGAGATCATTATTCAGGGTGCTGGATTCAGCGCTACCGCTTCCGAGAATGGCGTTAAATTCGGCTCAGTTCAAGCTACATCCGTTGCTGTAGTGTCGGTTAATCAGCTGCGCGCGGCAGTTCCTGCCGGACTGGCTGATGGATTTACAGATGTCAGTATCAGCGTAAATGGGTCTGACAGCAAACCCGCCCTGTTCGATATTCTTAAAGATACAGCGGCCAACGTCTTCTTGTCATCATTCTTAATTATGCCTAACGGAACGGCCTTTGGGAATTCCTTGATATTCAGACCTGTGGATTTTGACAACGATAAAGATATGGACATTGTGGTTGTAGATCGCAAGCTTGGAGGCGCGGTACATTTCTTCAGGAATGAAAGCGCCGGAAATATGGTAGGATTTGTTGAAAATACCCCTATGGCGTGGGCCGATCCAAGTCCTATAGACGGTATTACCGATATTAAGTTCGGAGATGTGAACCAGGACGGATATCCTGATATGCTCCTTACCTCTTCGAAAGTACAGCCTGTCTGGCTCTATCTGAATGATGGCAATGGAGGATTTACGCTTCAGGGCGCGAGTCTGCCCGCGTTATCCGGCATGGCTGTAAAGGCAGATTTCGGGGACATAGACGGGGATGGCTATCTTGACATCGTTGTGGCTATGCGCGACTCGAAAGACATTCTGCTCGTCAACGACGGCACCGGCACATTCACGAAAGACGAGAACTTCATCCTGCCGGCGACAATCGATGGCAGTTCCGACATACGTTTTTGCGATATAGACAACGACGGGGACCTTGACATAATCACTACGAACAGGGATGTCATCGAATCCAGCGTTCTGCAGAATCGCATATATCGGAATAACGGTTCAGGCCTGTTCGCCGATGTGACCGATATGGTCATGCCTGACGACAGCGAAAATAGCGAAGTCCTCGATATAGGCGACCTCGATCGCGACGGTAACATAGACATGGTTGTGGGAAGCTACGGCCAAAATCTGCTTCTTATTAATAAGGGCGGCTACTTCGACGATAAGACCAGCGAGCTGATGCCCACCAACTATTTCCATTCCAAAGACATAAAACTGGGAGATCTCAACGGCGACGGTTATCTTGACCTTATGATCCTGGGCGAGGAAAAGGTTTCGCTCTTGATGAATGACGGAGCGGGCTCGTTTAAAGAGGGTGATGCATCGATTAAACTTCCAGATTACAAGAGCATTCCGGCTCTTGTGGGAGGCCAGAATATTCAACTCGCCGATATGGACGGTGATGGAGCGCTCGATATCATAACAGGTGGATCGTCGCTACGCATCTTGACGAGCTCGGCTGTAAACAAGGCGCCGGTGCTGGACCCTATCGGCAATAGGCAGGTGGAGGCGGGTAAATCCCTTACTTTTAATATTAACGCCACCGATCCTAACGGTGACGCCCTAATATATTCCGCAGAGAATCTTCCTTCTGGGGCTATATTCCAAGCGGCAAATAAACTCTTTAGCTGGACACCCGGTTCGGGTGCTGCAGGGGAATATAAGAACGTAGTTTTTAAGGCGACGGAAGATAGTGCGAATCCGCTGGAAGATTCAGAAGCCATAACCATAACCGTTACGTCCGGCGACTTGCCGGTCATAGATTATTATCTACCCGTGGATCTGGATATTGAAACGGCGGTAGGTGACATCGTTCAGTTCGGTCTCAAGGCCCACGACCCGAAGGGCGGGACGCTTACGTTTAAGTGGCTTTTTAACGGTAAGGAGGTCCCGGACATAGGATATTCCGACTCTTCAGTAATATTTATCATCCCGAAAATAGGCTCGAATACCATTGAAATCCAGGTAACAAACGCCGCAGGAACGGTATCCGTTAACTGGAACCTCTTCGCAGGCGAGAACCTGCCGCCCGTTATAGATACACACACTCCCGCCGATCATCAGGATATAGACCTGACTCAAGGTGCGGCTATTAATTTCAATATTACCGCTCATGACCCGGAAGGTGACGTTCTTTCCTATACATGGAAACTCGACGGTATAGCCCTTGACGGTCATACGAATAGTGTATTGGATGTAAGCTCTTTTTTCGCCAATCTCAAGACCGGAACGCATGCGCTGACAGTTGAAGTAAATGACGGCTACAACGATCCTGTCATACATCAATGGGTACTCGATGTTACTCAAAGCCCGACCAATTCCGCTCCCGAGATAAAATCTCATATTCCTCCGGAGGATCTTATAAACATAGATCTGGCGCAAGGTATCGCCCTGGCCTTCGGTATTACTGCGACAGACCCGGACGGCGATACCCTTACCTATATATGGAGGTTGGACGGCATAGCGCTCTCTTCGACAACGAAAGATCTGAGTGCCGGTGCTTACGCTTCGCAATTAAATGAAGGCGATCACACCTTGTCAATATCCGTCAACGACGGGCATCAGCATACGGTTACTCAAGTTTGGACGCTGCATGTTACGCAGGGCTCCACAAATAACGCTCCCCAGGCCAACAACGACTCTGCCGCGACCAATATCAACACCTCGATAGACATAGACGTCCTGGCAAACGACTCGGATATAGACGGTAACCAGATCTCGATATCGTCGATAGTCACCCAGCCTTCGCACGGGACAGCCACGATATCCTCTGGCAAGATACATTATGTGCCCACGACAGGCTACACCGGACCCGACTCATTCACCTATAAGGTGACCGACGGCCTTCTGGAAAGCAACACCGCGACCGTCAACATAGCGGTAAACGCCGTCAATAACGCTCCCCAGGCCAACAACGACTCTGCCGCGACCAATATCAACACCTCGATAGACATAGACGTCCTGGCAAACGACTCGGATATAGACGGTAACCAGATCTCGATATCGTCGATAGTCACCCAGCCTTCGCACGGGACAGCCACGATATCCTCTGGCAAGATACATTATGTGCCCACGACAGATTATCTCGGAGATGACTCGTTTATATACAGGATCACTGACGGATCGGCGCAGAGCAATGACGCAACGGTAACAGTTACCGTTGAGCAATCTCTGCCGAAAGAGATACTCCAAAAATCCATCAACTACTTCTGGAACGAAACCGATAATCCCGAGACCGGTTTTGTGCGCGATCGCCTATTGGTCGACCCTACCCCCGGTGTGCGCCAATCCGACACGAGGTATACCATGGCAAGTATGGCGGCGACCGGTTTCGGCCTGGCGGCTTTGGCAGTCGCTGATAGCGATCCGGATGTCGGTGGCAGTTTAACGCACGAACAGATATTGGGCAGGGTCACACTTATTATGGATAAGTTGCTCGAGATCCAGGCTAATCAGGCGCCAAACACTTCTGAATCGCGCTCCAAGTGGGGCAGGGACGGTTTCTTCTATCATTACGTCAACATCGATACCGCCGAGCGCTGGACAGAGTCGGGTTTTGCTTCCGAAGTATCGACGATAGATACGGCGATACTGGTTGCCGGCGTATTGACCGCGGGTGACTATTTCGGCGGAGATATTAAAGATAAGGCGACGCAGATCTATTCTAATATTAATTGGAAGGCCTTCCTGGATACGAACAGGACAGTTCAAAACGGTCATGTGGTTGCAAATCCATACTACAATCAGATCTACCATGCATGGACGCCGGAGACAACCTCCAGCACCGATAGTTACGGTTTCAGCCTGAGCCACTGGGATTACACGAGTGAATGCCTGCTTATTTACCTCTTGGCTGCTGCGGCGCCTTCCGATCAGGGGCACAACATCCTGCCCGAAGCGTTTTACTCGATAAGGCATGAGCTCGGTAATTACGGCGCGGACGGCAGCGGCAATCCTATGGTCAAGTCGTACTTTGGCGCGCTATTTACGTATCAATATACGCAGGCATTCTTTAACTTTAAGGATGCCGATAAGGGCGCGCTTTATGACGCTCAGGGCGTAGATTGGTGGGAGAATTCCGTTGAAGCGACCAGGGCAAATAAGAGATATTGCAATGATTACGCCGGGAGTTTCGCAAACGAAATGGACATTTGGGGATTGACGAGCGGATATGTCAGCGGCGAGTCATACGTAACATACGGCGCGTATCCGGCGGCCGTTGCCATTCCTTCTTCGAATGTCCAAGGCGCTGACGGCACGGTCTTTCCGGCGGCGGCAGGCGGATCGATAGCGATGCTGCCGGAAGAATGCCTGCGCGCATTGAATAAGATGAAGGACGTTTACGACAACTTCCTGGGGAAAGGCGTCTGGGGCGAATACGGCTTTGCCAACTCTTTCCGCATCAATACAGGCCTCGACAACCTCCATTTTATAGCGAACTACTATTGCGGCATCGACATGGGTATCACTCTCGTCATGACCGAAAACAACAGGACGGGCCTCATATGGGATCATTTTTCGAATTTTGATGTCGGAGGCACTTCGCTGAGAAATAAGATCATCGAGCTTGTGGAATTCTCCAAGGACAGGAACTGCGATATCGTGGTTGACGATATGGGTGAAAAGTCCGGATTCCGCATGGGCAAGATTGACGCAAGCGATCCGACGTTTGAAGTGAGGTTTGATCTGACCGACGTTCAGAACGCGCCGTATCTGCTGGCTATAAATTCTTACATGGATACCTCGCTTTCGGACTATACGGTAACCGTGACGGTCACGGTAAACGATGGCGAACCTTTTGACGTTGATTTCAAATACCTGCAGGCCGGCAAAACAGCAGATCTTATGAAATATATCCCGGTCGACTATCAGGATCTTAAGCCTAATGAAGCCAATGTCATAACTCTTCAATATAAAGGAATAGCCGGTGATAATCACGCGAGATGGCTTGCCTGGAGGAATGTGGAGCTATCCAGCCCGGCCGAGCATGATACATGGAACTTTGCCAGGGACGATCAGGCCGATCCGAAGGTCCTCTTCGGCAGCGAGTACAGGGTCGACGACACATATTTCATCGGCGCAGATGTTGCGAGCTTTGAACAGGCGATAAATAAGGATGTGGAAAATTTTACGGATATCCTGTTCTACACTACGGCCGCCCAGACAGATTACGCCGCCCTTGTATTGAATATTCTGGAAACCGATAGAAGCATAGATACGCACGTGCAGGTTTTTGCGGGCGGCGTGGGCAGCCCGCAGGCAATGATTTTTAACGGCCCGATGCGCGCAGGCCAGCAGTTCACCACATCCGGCTATGCCGTTCAGAGCGGTTGGAACAGGATCACGATCTACCATCCCGGTTTGAGCATCAACGACCCGCTGAAAGGCGAGTGGGTAAGGTGGAATAGCCTCGGACTAATAGCGATCGAACCGCCCAATTTGAGCGCGCCTCAGGAGGTAGGGGCGGCGGCATTCGGCAACGACAAGGTCAAACTGCGCTGGAAGGCCGTAAATTATGCCGCGAAATACATGGTCTACCGTTCGGAAACCCCTAACGGTACTTATACCACTCCTATTACTACGGTGACGACCACTGCGTATACCGACAGCGGATTGCAGACCGGGAAGAGCTATTACTACGTAGTGAAGGCTGCCAAAGAAGACGACCCTTCGGCAGATTCTCAAAACTCGTCCGAGGTAAGCGCCGTGACCGGTTCATACCGCCTGGATTATGGTGACGGGCACGATCCCAACACATTTACGGGTGCTACGCTCGGCAATTCCGGCGCGCCGTTATCGGATGCCGCGTACTCCGAGCTTGTCAAGTACGACGGTACCATGGGTAAGGTCAGAAAGATCACGCTCAATAACGGAGAAAAGAACACGATAGAATTGAAGAATACGAATATAAGCGATGCAACGATCTTCTCGCTCAGAGTCAGGAGCGATATTGCCGGCGCAAAATTTCAAATGAAACTGAAAGATAGCGCGGGCGGCCAGGCGTCTGTATCCATAATCTCTCCCACAGCCGGCCTGTGGCAGAACATGTTATTTTATTTTGGATCCGGGAAGCAGTTGGCCGGGATCGACTTATCCAAGATCGACCAGCTTGAAATAACTTCTGAAACATCCGGAAAACAGATCACCATCTATCTCGATGAGGTCGATTTTAATATTGTTACCATTTCCGGGACGACCATGGATATCGCGCTCATAGACGGCGCGTCCGGTGCTTTGGCTGCGTCGATCGATTTCGGGTCGACTACTTCTGGCACCCCTAAAGTTCTTGCGAACCAGTATGTTAAAATAAGCAATTACAGATCTAGCATGAGTTCGTGGGGCATACAGATTTATACCGATAACCTGGCTGCCGACGCCAATCCTAGATTTACGGGCAATATGCCCTCAAACCCGGCCGATGTAAGGGTAAACGGCCTTATCGGGACATCGGATTCGGGTTACCGCGTCCCTATTCTATGGCAGGTATGGGATTACGCGAAGGGATACTATAACGGCACGGAGACGCCGGAGTATGACACAAACGGATATACGCGTACTAACCTGGCGGAATGGGATGGAGACAGGGCTGAATTTGCATTCATGATGGATAAGAGCGATGGGGATTGGAGCAAAGACCAGTACAGTCCGAATTACAGGACGTTGATCAATTCTAGCGGCGAACTCGGCGCGCCGGTGCCTTTTGATGAGGAGCAGTATGGTTATTCGCCGAGAAGGATCCCTGTCGGCAATGCTTTATACGTATATCTTGCGGTAGATTATACAGGCGCTCCTGCGCAGACGTATACGACGAATAAGATAACGATCGATATATATCAAAAGTAAAGTGAGGGGGCCTCAAGTGATAAAATATGCGCTGGTGGTGACAATTATCCTTGTTTCTAGTTTTTCATGCGTGGCGGAATCTCAGGCTCTCGTTATAGGGCCAAGCCGATTCGAAGTACGTCTGCCCGCCGGGGAAGTTGCCTCGGCAGATTATTATGTTCAGAATGACGACGAGGCTGCGATCCATGTAACAGTCGAACCCGAAAACTGGTTTGCCGGGAACTATGATTATAAAGGGTTGACGGCTAAGGACTGGATAAAATGTGATGTATACGAATTTGATTTGAAGCCCAGGGAGATAAAGAAGGTCGTGGTAACGATAATGGTTCCTAAGAAAGCGTCGGGAGAGCTGGCCGCTCAGATATTTTTCAGCTCCAACTCCCTGGAAAGTGGCGGGATGCGTATGCGCTTAGGCGGTATTTTATATGTAGCCATTAAAGACACCGAGAAAATTAATGCCGAAATACGTAATATGGGTATTGCGGAAATTACCTCGGGAGGCAAGAGACAGGTGAAGATAAGCGCAGATGTAGTTAACACCGGGAATATCCACGTCCGTCCGGCATCGGGGCAGGTTTTTATAGAAAATAACAAGGGAGAGCGCATCTCTCAGTTGAATGTTCTGACAGAGCAGCCGGTGTTGCCTAAAGATCATTTTACTTATAATACGATGTGGGATCCGCCTGTACTGGAAAAAGGAATTTATCGCGTTTCCGCATCTATAAAATATGGTAAAATGTACGGTAGGGAAAAGACCGCAAAATCTGAAAGCTCGTTTGAAGTTGACGATTCGGGGAAGGTGATCGCGAAATGAAGCTTAAAAACGCTTTGATATTTTTGGTTTCTGTCGCAATAGTAGTCAGCTCGTCGGGAGATATGGGCGCATACCAGCCTGTCAGCGGGCCGGTTTCGCTTACAAGCCAGGGCACGATCCCGCTCACTCCGGGCCCGCTTCTCGATGATTTTAGCAAGGGCACGTCTACTAATCTCTGGGGATGCACTACAAGCACGGTCACAAGATCCGGCACATCCGCCAGTCTTACCGCAAGTTATTTAAGCGGCGTAAGTGTTCCACTAAACGCGACCGGACGTTGTCTGCAATTGACTTACGATGTGTCCGATCCCGGGCCTGCGGGTGATCCCTACCCTGGCAGCTGGGTGGCGTATGTTACATCCCTTGGTGACGCCAGTATAAGCGATTATAAGTATCTCTCATTTTGGGTCAAGGGGCTTACGGGCGGCGAATACTTTAAGGTCGAGCTTCATCACGCGTATTATGATTACACGCAACCAGTCGGATACAATAATAATTACAAGGCCGAGATATATGTTACCGATTATCTTGACGGCGGAGTAACCACTGGCTGGAAGAAGGTCGTTATCCCACTGGATGCATTTGCCAATATCAACGACAGGACGAAGATAAAAGAACTTGTGTTTGCCTTTGAGTATAGTCAAAGCAACGCAAACGGTAGCCCAAAAAACAGTGCTGTCTATATCAGTAATATCAGTTTTGGAAAGCAGTTTTTGGGATTTATCAGGGTAGATCATTTCGGCGATAAGGTAAGCAAAAATGCGTTGGGTGGAAATTGCAGTATGGTATCGGAAGGTGCAACCCCTCACGGTTCATATTCATATCAAAACAGCGAATATGTAAGCTACATATACGGATTGTGGTTTTATTTTCAGGACGTATGGGACAGGACCGCGCCTCCCGAGGACCACCGTTACGTCGCGTATGTCTCCGCCGTCGGAGGGGGCGACATCGGGTCGGTACCGCAGCCCAGGAATTTCGGAGCGTACAATTATCTTAGTTTCCAATGTAAATCGAGCGCGTCCAGCATCACCACATTAAAAGTAGAGCTGCATTGTCCTACCTATACCAATAACTACTTCCATTTTTTTACCAAGAAGAATTCTCAGGATCCCATCACTACTACATGGAAGGAATATACTATTCCGTTAAGTAATTTTACGTCGAATGGCTGGACGGGCCAAGGCACAAGCGTAACGGCAGGGACGGTTCCCGCCATAGCTAGCCTGGGAGAGATAGTCTTTACCAGAGACGGGTGGGTCTCCAGTTATGGCGACTGGGATGGCGGAGTATATACTGGCTCGTTTTATATAGATAAGGTTCAATTCCAAACAAACGCTACTTATACCCCTGACGGCAATCCACCGGCCGCGCCGGCTGCGCCGACATATATTTCAGGTGGTATTATTACGCTATCTTGCACGGCGAATTCTGCCGCGACAGATCAATCAATGGAATGTGTCGCTTTCCAGTATTATGCCGGCGGCACATGGAAGACGATAGGCTATGATTACGATACGGCGAATTCAACATATACGGTGCAGTGGGATACGGCTAGTCTGCCCCATCCGTTTTCATACAGCGTAAGAGCGGTGGCAATGGATGCCACTGGTAATAGTGCCATATCCGCTAGCACTAGCGTTAGCGGATAAATAAGTAACGGATATTTCTTGACATAAATTTTAATGGGTAATATAATCTCCCTACCCTTGGCAGACCTGTGAGGCCTGCCAGGACTTTGACATTTCGGTGTATATAGGCGCCCGGGAGGGCTTAAAGGGGAATTCCGCCCTCGCACATTCATGAATAGTTTTGCTTGGCAGCAGAATGTGCGCAGGTAATGGAAACGGTCCCGCCGCTGTAAAGGATGACGAAACCCGATACAAGCCATTGCCGTGAAAATTTGCGGCGAGAAGGCATGGGGAGTAGGGCGATTCCTTGAGTCAGAAGACCTGCCTATATTAAAGTCCAAATGACAAAATCCGAATTATAAAATTTGGATTGGATAGTTTGGGATGGGTGCCGGCGAGCACCGATAAAGGGTTCGTAGAACAGGGAGCTTACCCCGCGCGATGATTCGCGTGGGGCTTTTTGTTTATGGTTAGACGCATAATTTTGATACGACATGGCGAGACCGACTGGAACCTGGAAGGAAGATATCAGGGGCAGACAGACATCGACATTAACGATACGGGGCGACGTCAGGCCGAGAGGCTCTTTGTGCGGCTTAGGGCGGCCGAAACGGTCGACCGGATATATTCGAGCGATAGGATCAGGGCGGTCAATTCTGCGAAAATTATTTTCCGCGGCCGCGACTTGGAGATCGAGACTGATCTTAGGGAGATCTCTTTTGGGGTGTTTGAAGGACTGAATCATAAAGAGATACTGGAACGTTATCCAGATATTCATTCGGGATGGATGAAGAATCCATTTGATTCCATGATACCGGGCGGGGAGGCCCCTGCGGATTTCAGGAAAAGGGTTCTCGGGGCATTCAAAAAGATCGTCTCGTTAAATAAGGATAAGGTGGTGGCGATCGTTGCCCATGGTGGACCGGTGAATGTGATAGTACGGGATATCCTGGGCATGGAAGTGCCGGAAGATTTCATTCCCGGCCCGACGAGCACCAGTATCATAGAATTTAAAAACGGCAAAACGAAGGGCGCATCATTGAACGACATGAGCCATCTGGAATGACAAATAAGATCACTTTCATAATCGGCGGGGCGAGAAGCGGTAAGAGCGAATATGCGCTTAAATTGGCGTCCAAAGCGAAAAACGTCGCCTTTATCGCTACCGCCCAGGCCTTAGACGGCGAGATGGCCAACCGCATAAAACTTCATAAAAAAGCGCGGCCGAAGAATTGGCGGACCTTCGAAGAGCCGGTGAAAGTTTCTTCCCTATTAAAAAATATCCCGTCAGGATATGATATGGTTATTATCGATTGCCTGACGCTCCTTGTTTCGAACCTGTTGCTTAAGAAGATCCATGCGGGAGCGATCGAGAAAGAAGCCGCATCTATGGTGAATGAGCTTAATAGGCGCCGCGGGAAAGCGATAGTCGTATCGAACGAGGTGGGCTTAGGGATCGTGCCCGGCAATAAACTGTCGCGTGATTTCAGGGACATCGCAGGAAGGGTGAACGGGATCGTTGCCGAAAAGTCTGACAGAGTAGTTTTTATGGTTTCAGGGATACCTTGGAGGATAAGGTAATGGATAATATAACGAAGGTTGCCGGATCGATCAAGAGCAGGGACCGTGCACTCATGAAGAAGACTCAAGACAGGCTCGACAATCTTACGAAACCGTTAGGGAGCCTGGGCAGGCTGGAAGAATTAGCCATGAATATCGCCGGAATGACCGCCATGGAAACACCCGTGTTAAAAAACAAAGTCATATTTACTCTCGCCGGAGATCATGGCGTTACAGACGAAAATGTCAGCGCGTATCCTAAAGCTGTAACGGCCCAGATGGTATACAATTTTTTAAGAGGCGGTGCGGGCATCAATGTTCTGGCGCGCCACGCGGGGGCAAGGGTTGTGGTAGTCGATATTGGTGTGGGTGAGGATATTAAGCCGGATCATAGGCTTATAATAAAAAAAATAGCCTATGGCACCAGGAATATGGCGAAAGGTGCGGCCATGACACGCGCGGAGGCCGTGAAAGCCATTGAAACCGGGATAGGTATTTTTGAGGCAGAGCTTAAGAAAGGCATCGATATCATCTGTACGGGAGATATGGGGATAGGTAATACGACTTCATCGAGCGCGATCACGGCTGTAATTACAGGGAAGCCTGTCGAAGAGATCACCGGTAATGGCACCGGCATAGACGATAAAGCGCTTTTGCATAAAATAAAGGTCATAAAAAAGGCGCTGGAAGTAAACCGGCCTGACGCTGGAGACGCAATAGATGTTCTGGCAAGAGTTGGCGGGTTTGAAATAGCCGGCCTTGCGGGGATGATCCTTGCCGCGGCCTCAAAGAGAGTGCCTGTAATAATCGATGGTTTTATATCAGGCGCCGCCGCACTTATCGCATATAAGATCGAACCTAAAGCCAAAGAGTATATGATAGCCAGCCACTGTTCAGTTGAAAAAGGCCATAGTGTTATACTGGAATATTTGGGGCTTAAACCCGTCCTGAATCTCGATCTGCGCCTCGGGGAAGGTACCGGGGCAGCGCTTGCCCTGTGTATAGTAGAAGCCGCGACTAAGGTATTGGCGGAGATGGCTACATTCGAAAGCGCTAAGGTATCAAAAAAGACCGGCTAAATCTATGAAGAGTTTTTTACTGGCATTGCAGTTTTTGACAATTATTCCGGCCAGGATAAAGAAGATAATGCCGGGCGAGATGGCCCGGGCCGCGGCATATTTCCCGGCCGTCGGATTATTATTGGGCCTGGCATTATGGTTGGTAAGCCATCTCTTATCCCTGGCACAGATCGATCCGATCCCATCAAATATGATACTTGTGGCGCTGCTAATTATTCTGACTGGCGGCCTCCATCTTGACGGATTGTCAGACACCTCCGATGCGATCTTCAGCGGCAAGGGTAAGACGGATATGCTTATCATCATGCGCGATCCACATGTAGGTGTTATCGGCGTTCTGGCCATAGTCTCAATATTGATGCTAAAGGTTGCATTCCTCTCATCGATACTCCCAAATATAAAAGGCATAGCGCTGGTTCTCATGTGTGTTTTAGCCAGGTGGTCGATGTCATTCTCAGTCTTCGCGTTTAGCTATGCCAGAGATGACGGGAAGGCGAAACCCTTCATGGACGGAACGAATAAAAGTATATTTTTTGTCTCGACGCTTATCGCGCTGGCCATCGCGTTTATTATTTCGAGGGCGGCGGGCCCGGCCATCTTTGGTATAACCGCCGCGTTTACGTATCTGGTTAATTCGCTCATAAAGAAAAAGCTCGGCGGTATCACCGGAGACACCATCGGCGCGGTGAATGAGCTGGTCGAGACGGCGGTTCTATCCGGCGTAGTTATCCTACAAAGGATCATTTTATGATAAATCGGCTCCACGGCGGGAACGTTTGGCAATATCTTGAATCCTCACGGCGCGCAATCGTAGATTTCAGCGTAAATATCAATCCGCTGGGGATATCGGATAAGATAAAGAATAGTATCGCAAGAAGTATTAACGAGATCACTTATTACCCGGACCCCGAATCTAAATATCTTAAAAAAAGCTTAGCCGGATATCACGGTCTATCTCCATGTAATTTTCTGGCAGGGAACGGATCTAACGAATTGATACACCTGATCCCTCGCGCATTAAAAGCAAAAACCGTTTTAATACCGGTACCGACTTTTAGCGAGTATGAATATGCCGCCAGGGCGAATAACGCGAATTGCCTGTTTGTGAAGAGCGCCGAGAAGGATAATTTTAAAATAGACATATCCGGGCTGATACGCCTTATTCCTAAAGCGGATATAGTTTTCTTATGCAATCCCAATAACCCTTCAGGTTTTGCGCTGTCCAGGAAAGAGATCCTATCTTTGCTAAAGGCGTGTAAGAGATCTAATGCAATGTTGGTGGTGGATGAGGCATTCGTGGATTTTGCCGCCTCAAAAGACGATATAGCGATGGACGAGGAATCGGCTGGAAGCAAGAATCTTTTGGTCCTGAGGTCCTTGACCAAACTTTTTGTCCTGCCGGGCTTAAGGATGGGCTATGCCGTCGGTCATAAAGAGACGATCGAGAGATTGTCCCGCCACATCTACCCGTGGAACGTAAATACCCTGGCGCAGATCATAAGCGCGGAGGTCGTTGAGGACGAGGGATATATACGTCATACAAAAAAGCTTGTCATGAAAGAAAAGGCGTATTTATATTGTAATCTAAATAAGACGAGAGGGATAAAGGCCTACCCGTCAGATGCGAATTTTTTCCTTTGCAGCCTTAACGATAGCAAGATTAAGAGTGCGGCGGCCTTGACTAAAAAACTGATGAGGCAGAAGATATTGATACGGAACTGTGATAATTTTAGAGGGCTCGATGAGAGATTCTTTAGGATAGCCGTGAAAAAGAGAGAAGATAATGAGAAGCTTGTATCGGCGCTTAAGGGCGTCTTAGAATGAAAAAATCTAAAAACTTGCAAATCTGCGGCACCGGATCCGGCGTAGGCAAGAGCGTGATAGTCGCGGGCCTATGCAGGATTTTTTTGCAGGATGGCCTAAGGGTGTGCCCATTTAAGGCCCAGAATATGGCTTTAAATTCTTTCGTGACCAAAGAAGACGGCGAGATCGGACGCGCTCAGGCAAGCCAGGCGGCCGCATGCCGGATAGAGCCAAGCGTCGATATGAATCCGGTCCTGATTAAGCCTACAAGCGATGTAGGCGCTCAGATTATTGTCCGGGGAAAACCGTACGCGAATATGAAGGCCGCGGAATATGTAAAATATAAAGTGAACCTAAAAGATGTTGTCTTCAGATCTTTCGCGAGGCTGCAAAATAAATACGACGTCGTTGTCATTGAGGGGGCCGGCAGCCCCGCGGAGATAAACCTGAAAGCTCATGACATCGTAAACATGAAGATGGCAGAGCATGCCAAGGCGCCTGTGGTTTTAGTCGGAGATATTGATAAGGGAGGCGTCTTCGCCTGGCTCATCGGGACATTGGAGCTCTTGACCAAGAATGAGCGGAAGATGGTGAAGGGTTTTATCATCAATAAATTTCGCGGGGATAAGAGGCTTTTAAAATCGGGATTGGATTTTTTGGAGAAGCGGACAGGCCTGAAGGTGCTGGGCGTTATACCGTACTTTAAGGACATAAAGATCCCCGAAGAGGATTCTGTCGCGCTTGAGGCCCATCCAGGCGCCGGGGGCAGGACAAAACGTAATGCGACAAGTAAGGATCTGATCGACATAGCGGTAATCAAACTGCCGCATATATCAAATTTTACCGATTTCGATCCTTTGGAGAGCGAGCCCGATGTAAGGCTGCGTTATGTAACCGGTAAAGACGAGTTGAACGGCGCCGATCTAATAATTATTCCCGGCACGAAGAACACCGTCGCCGATCTATCCTGGCTTAAAAAGAACGGTCTTGCCCGGCCTATTCGAACGATGAACGACGAAAGACGAACGACGATAATCGGCATATGCGGCGGATACCAGATGCTGGGCGGGAAAATATCGGATAAATATCATTTGGAATCAGATGGTCGAGCGATCGAAGGGCTGGGACTATTGTCCATCAGTACCTGTTTAGCTAAAAAGAAAGTTCTCGCCCGGATCAAGGCAAAAGAGCTATCTTCGGGGATCGAGATCTCCGGTTACGAAATCCACCATGGCGTTTCCCAAAGCGATGGAAAATACGATCCGGTTTTTGAAGTCTTTGAACATAATGGCAAAGCTGCAAGATATTTTGACGGATTCCGCAGTAAGGACGGCCGTATTTTTGGAACGTATATTCACGGTCTGTTTGATTCCGATACTTTTCGGAGATCGTTCCTGAACAGGCTCCGGCAGGCGAAAGGTTGGCGGCCACTGTCTGAGAGCGCCATTTTTAATACAGATAAAGAGTTCGACAAGTTAGCCCAACTATTACGGGAAAATATCGACATGAAATCCCTTTACGGCATAATGATGAATTACGATGGCCATTGATATTATCCTTGCCTATATACTGGATCTCGTCTTGGGCGATCCCAGATGGCTTCCTCATCCGGTCAGAGGTATCGGCTGGATGATAAAAAAAATGGAGCGGCCGCTGAGGAGAGCGATCAGGAATGAGCGAGCTGCCGGAATCGTCTTTGCCGTATCGGTGATCGGCATAAGCTGGTATCTTAGTTTCGTTATTATCAGCCTGGCATCTTCTATTAACAGGTATTTAGGTTACGCGCTCTCCGTTTTTTTTATCTATAGCGCGATAGCGGTTAAGGATCTAGGCGCGGAAAGTATGGAAGTCTATCGTCCATTAGAGAAGAAAGATATAACCCTGGCTCGCAAAAAATTGAGCTTGATCGTAGGCAGGGATACGCATGATATGGAATGCCGTGAAGTTGTTCGCGCTACGGTCGAGACGATATCGGAGAATGTCGTGGACGGCATAATCTCTCCTCTTCTTTATGCCTTTATCGGCGGCGCGCCGTTAGCCATAGCATATAAGGCGGTTAATACCCTGGATTCGATGGTTGGATATAAAAGTGAGCGGTATAAATATTTTGGCTGGGCCTCGGCCAGGATAGATGACTTGGCCAATTTTATACCGGCAAGACTCTCGCTCGTCTTTTTGCCGCTCGCCAGTCTATTTGCAGGCAAGGATGCTCTTGGTTCATGGAGAATAGCCAGGCGGGACGGCAGGAAGAATCCGAGCCCGAACAGCGGGATACCGGAGGCAGCCATTGCGGGGGCGTTGGGGGTTCAGTTGGGAGGCTTAAATTTTTACAATTCCGCGCCCATACTAAAACCATTGATCGGAGATGAGTTGAGCGCCTTGGAGCCGGGGCATATTAAAGAGGCTATAAGGATCAGCTATATCTGTTCGGCATTATTTTTGGTTACCGGAGCGGCTTTAATAATTTTTATAGGAAGGAGGTGGATATAAGATGAATAACAGAACATCTAAGGCTAAGAGCCGGAAGGGGTCCGGCGCCGGAAAATCGGACAACGACACCAAGTCTATCTCTTATCGCCTGAAATGCGCCAAGACAGCGAACGGCCTATCACACTATGTAATGTATGGGGATGTGGATAAGAAGCAAGCGTTACTCTAGAATAATATAATCGTTATTGCGAGCGAAAGTAGGGCAGGTTTAAACCTGCCCTACTGCAGCCTCTTTAGCAATGGCGAGGGCCTCGGTCGGCGACCTCGGCACTTAGCCGACAGGCGTGGCTTAATAAACTTGGAGAACTCATGCAAAGAAAAGGGTTGTCGTGCGTAAATACCGAAGAGAAGCAGCTTGTTCTTGACGCGGATAATGTTTTTTGGGGAATTACCAGTACAGGCAATAATCCTGATGTGTTAATTCCAAGGGAGATGGTTTCCCTCTACGAAAAGATGAAGGCAAGATGCGATCGGGAGCTGGACTCTTTTCGTTTTACTTCCGGGCTGACTGCCATATATATCGACCCCACGGATCTATGTAATGCCGATTGTCCTTACTGTTACGTGCCTGTTAAGACACGAAAACACGGCCGATCAATGACGGAGGAAGAGCTCTTCTTCATATTGGAAAAGATAGCTGAATATTTCGAAGGCAAAACCAAGAAAGCGGTTATCATATTCCACGCCAGCGAGCCGCTCTTAGTGAAAGATATTATTTTTAAAGCGATAGAAAAATTTAAAAAACATTTTTATTTCGGAATACAGACAAACGGCCTCCTGCTTGAGGATGAGGATATAAAATTTATTAAAGACAATAAAATCGGTATAGGCATTTCCCTGGACGCAAGCAGGCCTGCGCTTAATAACCGCTCAAGGTTTAGCGCGACGCACGGAGGAAATTTTAACAAGGTTATCCGCGCCATCGAATCTTTTAACGGCTATGAGGGATTGAACGTAATTACTACCATAACGAAACTCAATGTGACCAACCTCCCCAGCATGGTGAGGCTGCTTCATAAAAAGAAGGTGCCATGCGTGCTCATTAATCCGGTAAGGCTTACTCAAAAGAATGCCCGCTCCTTAAGGCCGGACGATAAACTTATGGCAAAATATTTCATCGGCGCTGTTAAAGAGGCGATCCGCTGTTCAATGGTCTCGCGGCATAAGATCGTCATCGGAAATTTTGCCAACGTAATATTAGCTATCATTGCGCCCACAGCCAGGCGGCTTATGTGCGACATATCGCCATGCGGCGGCGGGAGATGTTTTTTAACCATAACTGCTGATGGCGATATGGTGCCTTGCGGCGAGTTCATCGGGTTAAAGCGATTCCGCGGCGGAAATATCTTTAAAGATTCCATAGATCATGCCATGGCGTCGCGCCCCTTTAAAGAGATCCGCTCACGCATAGTTGAGAATATCGCCGAATGCGATACCTGCACCTTGCGGAATATCTGCGGCGCGCCCTGCCCCGCAGAACTTCATGCGCTGGGCGGCATGCACAGGAAAGCGGTCTTCTGCGAATTTTATAAAGAAGTGATCAATTACGCATTTAAGCTGATAGGTGAGGGCAAAGAAAAATATCTATTACGTAAAGATGGGTTCGCGAATCTTAATTATCAATACAAATTATAGCGGGATAATATGAATTTACCCAGGCTTATCATAGCCGGCACTCATAGCGGAGTAGGGAAGACGACTCTGACATTAGGAATCATCTCGGCCTTAAGCAAAAGAGGCGTCAGCGTGCAGGCTTTCAAGGCGGGTCCCGATTACATCGACCCTACATATCATTCCGAGGCCTCCGGCAATATATGCGTGAATCTCGATAGCTGGCTGCTGTCTAAAGACGCGGTTATAGAGTTATTCAGGAGGCGCGCCGAGGATGCAGATATTTCCGTCATAGAAGGCGTCATGGGTCTATACGACGGTTTAAAAGATACCGAACTCGGCTCGACTGCTCATTTGGCAAAGATACTTAACTCACCCGTTATTCTTATATTGGATGCGCGTTCTTTATCGAGAAGTGCGGGCGCCATTGCCATGGGCTATAAGGAATTTGACCGAAAGATAGATATAGCCGGCATCATCTTAAATAATATAGCAAGCGTGAATCATTATAAATATATAAAGTCGGCTATTGAAGGCGGGACGAAGATACCGGTGGTCGGCTGTTTGCCGAGGGATCCTGAGCTGAAACTATCCGAAAGGCACTTAGGGTTGATCCCTCTTGAGGAGAAGAGGCTTTCATCCGGCTTTTACAAAAAACTGTCGAAACGTGTTGAGGATCACATAGATTTAACAAGTATCCTTAGAATAGGCCGGCAGGCAAGGCCGCTTCTAAATCCTAGAGTAATGATATTTAAAAAAGGGCCGCAGAAGAGCCGCGTGACGATAGCGGTCGCAAGGGATGCGGCTTTTAATTTCTACTATCAGGATAACCTGGAGATATTAAACCATTTGGGGGCGGATATCGTTACGTTCAGCCCATTGAGGGACGGGGAATTGCCCAAAGGAGCCGATGGCCTGTACATCGGCGGCGGGTTCCCGGAGCTTTTTGCATCTGATTTATCTAAGAATAACAGCCTCAAGCGGTCGATCCTCCGGAAGGCGGAAGATGGGCTGCCCATTTATGCCGAATGCGGCGGGCTCATGTACCTGGTCGACAGTATTATCGATTTCGAGGATAGAAAATTTTCTATGGTCGGGATATTCAAGTGTTCGGTAAGGATGGGCGACAGGCTGCGCAGAATGGGTTACGTGAACCTCGAGATTATCAGAGATAATATTTTAGGTAAGAAGGGCCAAAGGAACAGGGCTCATCTCTTTCACTGGTCGCGCCTTACGAATATTCCTAAAGATGCGTCTTTTGCGTATAAAATAGAAAAAAATGAGAATATAATATATGATGGCTTAATAAGGAGAAACGTGCTGGCCGGTTATGCGCACTTGCACTTTGCTTCCGACCTGAAGGTCGCCAAAAATTTTATCAACAGTTGTAGAAAGTTCAAGGTAAATCATGGTTAAAAGGTTGAATAGGGCATGTAAGTTTTTCCCATGCCATGCGGGACTGGAAGATTGCACATTTTGCTACTGTCCGTTATATCCATGCCTGAATGAAGATCGGGGAGAGTATATATATTCGCCTAAAAATAATAAAAAAATCTGGTCTTGTGAATCCTGTAACTGGATACATAAAAAGAAAGTCGTAGATGATATTTTCGAGTTGATCAGGAAAAATAGACGCCCGAGAAAAAAAATAAAAGACAGCAGGACAGGGATCATAGTGATTAGTCATGGCACTAAGATAAAGAAGGCAAGCGCTATCCTGGATAGAATCGTCGGAAAAATAAGGCGGGATTTGGGGTTAGATATTATAGTTCCCGCATACCTTCAGCTTTGCCGGCCGGATTTGACAAAGAGTATAAAACGGCTTGTAAACCAAGGATGCCAACGAATAATCATCGTCCCGTTTTTCCTATTTAACGGTAACCATGTGACTCGGGACATCCCGGGTATAATAAAGAAGGTAAGGAATAAGTTTCCAAACCTTGAGTTCGTTTATACTAAAAGCCTGGGTGAAGACGGTAGAGTTGCCGATATTGTTTCAGATATGCTAAGGGAGGTTCTGGCATAATGGCGATAATTACTGATCCAAAAGATATCCAGATCAAGAGCTTCCGGATAGTAGATAGTTATTTGAAAGATTTAAAATTACCGAGGGCTCAAAAAGAGGTCGTGAAGAGAGTGATCCATGCAACGAGTGAACTGAATTATGCCGGAGATATTCTTTTCCACCCGGCGGCTCTAAGAAACGGCCTGAAGGCATTAAGGGATGGAAAGAATATCGTTGCGGACGCAACCATGGTTAAAGCCGGTATCAATAAGAAGCTGCTATCTATTTTTGGGAGCAAGGCCATCTGCCTTCTTAATAGGAAGGATGTCGCGCGACAGGCTTCGCGGCTAAATGTTACCCGCTCCATGGTGGCTATGAGGAAGGCCCATGCGCTGATGGAGGGAGGGATCGTGGCCATCGGTAACGCCCCCACCGCCTTATTCGAACTTTGCGATTTGGTTAACGCGGGCAAGGCGAAGCCTTCACTTATAATAGGGATGCCCGTAGGATTTGTAGGGGCTAAAGAGTCCAAGAATAAATTGCGTACTTTAAATATTCCTTATATCACCAATCGGACCAGGCGCGGAGGATCGAGCGCCACCGCAGCGTGCGTTAACGCATTATTAAAAATAGCCGAAAGAAAGAAGATGGGAGGCCTTTGCAATGCATATCTCAGAAGGAATACTGCCTCTTAAATGGGCGGCTGTTTGGTATGCGGTATCAGCTCCCTTTCTCGTAAAGGGCATCTTTGACATAAAGAAGAAGGTGAAGAAGATCCCGAGCTTTAAACCGCTCTTAGGTCTGATGGGAGCGCTCATTTTTGTAATCTCATGTATGCCTGTGCCCGTGCCTACCGCCGGCACCTGTTCTCATCCTGCCGGCACCGGCATATCAGCGATCTTGATCGGCCCCATCATGAGCATATTCGTGACTTCCATCGCGCTCTTCATCCAGGCCTTATTCTTAGCGCACGGCGGGATTACTACATGGGGCGCGGATATCGTTTCTATGGGCATTGCCGGTTCATTCGCCGGCTATATAGCGTTCAAGGTATTGAGGAAATTTAAATTCTCCTTATTTATCTCGGGGTTCGCAGCCGGGCTTCTGGCGGATTGGGCAACGTATATCACAACTTCATTTGAATTGTCCTCGGCTCTCCACGGCAGTAAACCGATCTTTCCGCTTTTTTATACCATACTTATCGCTTTTATTCCCACCCAACTTCCCTTAGGCATATTAGAAGGATTTTTGACAGGGGGTATGATCGTTTTTGTCGCTAAAAGAAGGCCGGATATTTTGGCCTCTTTGGGGGTGATAAAAAAGATCGCAGGCATTCTAATAATATTCTTACTTTTGTTTGCAAATAGCCATCTTGCATTTGCGCAAGAATTTACAAAATGGAGCGGGGTAGACGAGACCGTAGTAGAGAAGGTTGCCAAAGAACACGGTCGGAGTGCCTGGACGCCATTTATCAATACAGACCAGGGAGATCTGCTGCTCTTCGTCTTCCTTCTGGCAGGGGTGGCAGGAGGGTTTGTGATCGGGTATAATTTCCGAAAACTTTTTATTGAAAAGAAGGATCGAGAATGCTGAATGAAGCATTTAGTGATCATTTTGCCCAGCGGGTAAACTATCTGACAGAAGTGGACGCGAGGGCGAAGATGCTTTTTGCGGCCACGGCCATAATTATAGTAGTTTCCTCGCGTAATCTTTATGTGCCCTCAATTGTATTTTCCTTATCTTTGGTTTTCATTTTAGGCATCCGGATACCGGTCAGGATTATCTTACTCAGATTAGCCGCTCCATTAAGCATAGCAAGCATGATATTTATCGTGCAGATATTCTTTTATGGAATTCAAGAGGGATCGGTGCGCGGTCTCTTACTCATGACAAAGGTCTTGGGCGCCGTTTCTTTGATTATATTTTTATCCATGACAACCCCGGTAAATAAGCTGCTTAACGCCGCCCGCTGGTTTAAGGTACCTAATACCTGGGTTGAGATAGCCATGCTCAGTTATCGCTATAGTTTTGTCTTGCTGGAAGACGCCAGCACTATCAGGAATGCCCAAAAAGTGCGATTAGGATATAGCGGCTTGGCGCGCGGTTTAAAATCTTTTGGTGAGCTGATGGGCTCAACCGTTATCAGGACATACGATCGTTCCATCGCGGTTTATGAATCTATGGTGCTCCGCGGATACAATGGGCAGATGCAGAATGTCGCCCGGGAAGAAAGGTTTGGAATTAAAGACACTGCCGCAAGTTTAGTATTCATTATGATTTTAGCGTCGCTTTTAATGTTAAACACATTATGATAAATATTCTGGAAACGCGAAATCTCCGCTTTAGCTATCCTGACGGCCTACCCGCCTTACAGGGTATCGATCTTTCGGTTAAAAAGGGTGAGTTTCTTGGAATATTGGGCGCCAATGGCTCCGGTAAAACAACGCTGTTAAAGATACTAAACGGACTCTTGAAAAGCGCAAAAGGTGAAATATATCTGGAAGAGAGCAATGTCAGATCTATCAATAGGGATACGCTCTTCAGAAAAATCTGCACCATGTTCCAGAATCCCGATGACCAGCTATTCGCTTCCACAGTAAGAGAGGATATCGCCTACGGACCGGCGAATATGGGGCTTAAAAAAGAGGATGTCCGTAAGAGGGTAGAAGATGCGCTTCTTTCCGTCGGTATGCTGGAATTTGCCGATAAGCCTATACATAATTTAAGTTTCGGCGAGAAAAAAAGGATCTGTTTAGCCGGAGTTTTGGCAATGGGGCCCGATATAATGCTGCTGGATGAACCGACATCCTGCCTGGATCCGATGGGAGTTAATTCTATTATGCAAAACTTGAAAAAATTGAACAAAGAAAACGGGATAACCATGATTATGACCACGCACTCTGTAGACCTGGTGCCTGTGTTTATTGACCGTGTAGTTATATTAAATAAAGGTCATATCACGCTTGACGGCAATCCTGAAGAAGTTTTCTCTCATGCTGAAGCTATCACGGATGCTAAGTTGAGATTGCCCCACATAGGGCAATTATTTGAGGCCTTAAGAAACAAAGATGCGCTTAATTTCAACGGCCTTCCGCTCACTATCGGCGAAGCAAGGGAAGAGATCAAAAATATATTATCGGATGAGCTCAAAATTAAAACTTAAGACAGGGTTTACTACGGGCACTTGCGCTCAGGCTGCCGCAAAAGGAGCTGCCCGCATGCTTATAAATAAAAAAGTGGTGAAACGTATCGATGTAAAAACTCCGAAAGGAGCGCATCTTAGAGTGGATATCATCGACCAAAAGATAGGCAGGAATTTCGCTCAATGCGCCGTAGTTAAAGATGCCGGCGCGGAGGCGGATGTGACTCATGGCGCCAGGATATATGCCAAAGTAAGATATTCTGATAAGAAAGGCATTTTCATAACAGGCGGAGAAGGTGTAGGCATGGTTACCAAGCCGGGCCTGGCAGTAAGTGTCGGCGAATACGCGATTAACCCGACACCTAGAGAGATGATCACTAAAGAAGTCGCTCCTTATTTATCGAAGAATAGAGGGATGGAGGTAATAATAAGCGTTCCGGGAGGAAGAGAGATCGCCAAGAGCACCTTTAATCCGCGGCTGGGCATAGTAGGCGGCATTTCCATCATCGGCACTACCGGCATAGTGGAGCCTAAATCGACGGACGCCTACAAGAAGTCCTTATCTCTCCAGATCGATGTATTGAAGGCTGGGGGATATAAAAAAGTTACTTTGGTTTTAGGATATGTGGGAGAAAAGTTTTGTAAAGAGCGGCTCGGATATAAGCCGGACTCAATAATCAAGATAGGCGATCACATAGGTTTTATGCTTCTTGAGTGTGCGAAAAAGAATATAAAAAGCGTTCTTCTCGTAGGCCATGTCGGTAAATTGGTGAAGGTTGCTAACGGTCAGCTTGACACCAATATTAAGTTCGGGGATAATCGTATAAAGACGATCGCACATTATGCCGGGCTTTGCGGGGCGAAAAACGAGATTATAGAAGAGGTGTCGAGACAGGCATCGGCCGAAGCCGCTGTCGACATATTGAAGAAATACAACCTTACACAAACTTTCGAAAGAATAGCAAAAAGAACGGTGGATGTGCTAAAGAAGTTAGTAAATAATCAACTTTCGGTCAGGTGTATACTTCTTTCCTTATCCGGGGAGGAGCTGGCGGCTTATCCAAAAAAATAGGATACAGGTGAATAAGATATATATAATAGGCGCAGGCCCGGGCTCGGCTGACTATCTGCTCCCCGTAGCAAAACGAGAAATAGAAAGAGCGGATTGCCTGATCGGGGCAAAACGTCTGTTATCGCTTTTTTCATATCAAGATAAAAAAACGATATGCCTTGAAGGCAGATTTAAAAAAGCGATCGCATACATAAAAAAGAATAAAGATAAAGAGAGGATAGCTGTCCTTGTTTCGGGCGATCCCGGATTATACAGTTTTCTGGGAACTATACGGAAGGCTTTTTTAAGGGAAGAATATGTAGTCATCCCCGGCATAAGCGCTCTACAGCTTGCCTTTGCCAGGATCGGCGAGAGTTGGCAGGATGCAAAGATAGTCACCATTCATGGCCGGGGGAAAGAAAATTTAGCAAAAGAGCTTAAAGTTTGTGGCAAGGTTTTTTTATTCACCGATACGAAATTTCCTCCCGAAAAAATAGCCGGATATTTACTGCATAATGGTGTAAAAAATAGAAGGGCGATCGTCTTTGAAGCCCTTGCGTATCCAAACGAGAGGATCGTTGATACCGACCTGAAAGCGTTATCAAATAAGAAGGGGTTTGGATTGTGCTCAATGATCATAAAAAAATAACCGGTAAACTTTATGGTGTAGGTATCGGGCCGGGAGATCCGAAGCTGCTTACTGTAAAGGCAAGGGAAATACTGGATATGGTCGATACGGTCTTTGTTCCAAAGGCAAAAGATGATGGAAGATCGTATGCCCGTTCAATAATAGAGAAAGCCGTTTCAAAGCCGAAAAATTTCATTGAGCTCACTTTTCCAATGACGAAGGACCAAAAAAAGCTGAATGCCTGCTGGCTGCGCGCGGCTCAAGGCATAGTTAAAGAGTTGAAAAAAGAAAAGACGGCCGCATTTGTTACGATAGGGGACCCGTTTATTTATAGTACATATATTTATCTTTTAGAGACTTTGCGCAGTAATTTTCCGGGCATAGAAGTAGAGACTGTCCCGGGAGTAACCGCGTTTAATGCCGCGGCGGCTTCGAGCGGCCTGCCGCTCGTGAAGGGGGATGAAAAGCTGGCCATCTTACCGGTGACAAATAATCTTAACAAATTAAGAAAGACATTGAGAGAATTCGACACGGTGGTCTTAATGAAGATAGGCTTAAAGTTAGACAGGGTAATTTGTCTTTTAAGGGAGATGAAGCTTACGAAAAGTGCGATTCTTGTCAGTCATGCCGGGAGGGCAAACGAAAAGATCATAAGAGACCTCTCCTCTTTACAGGATAAAAAGTTAGGATATCTTTCCGTAATAATAGTAAAGAAAAAGATGGATTATAAGATATGAAAGTATATTTTATAGGGGCTGGGCCTGGAGATCCGCAACTCTTGACCCTTAAGGCTCTAAAGATCATAAAGAAGGCGGATATCATTATTTATGCCGGTTCATTAGTAAATCGAAGCATACTCAAGTCGGCTAAAAGGGTGAGCCGGCTTTATGATTCCAGCCGCATGAGCCTGAAAGAGGTGTTACGCATTATTAAGAAAGCGAAGATCACCGGCAGTATGGTGGCTAGAATTCATAGCGGAGACCCATCGATCTATGGCGCGATCCAGGAGCAGATGGATTGGTGCGAGAATGAGGGGATAGATTATTCTGTCATTCCCGGGGTGAGTTCTTTTCAGGCGGCGGCCGCCAGCCTCAAGCAGGAGCTTACGCTTCCAGGAGTCAGCCAGACGGTAATATTAACCCGGATATCGGGAAGGACCAAAGTTCCGGCAAGAGAAGATTTGCGGAAGCTTGCCAAAGCCAGGGCTACTATGGCGATCTTCTTAAGCATTGATAAGATAGGAAGCGTCGTAAAAAAGATAAGAAATAGTTATGGATTGGATACGCCGGCCGTCGTGATAGAGAAGGTAACTTTGCCGGAAGAGAGGAAGATAACCGGCACATTGCGTGATATAGTAAAGAAAGTTGAGGATGCCGGGATCTCTCGCCAGGCGCTGATCATAGTCGGGGACGTTTTAAAGAAAGATTATCTGAAGTCTAAACTTTACGATAATGGTTTTGAGCATATGTTCAGGAAGAAGAGGGGATAGTGAAAGTAGCGATTGTCGCTATAAATGAAAAAGGTAAGCGCGCAGGCCTGGCGATCGAGAAGTCTATCCCGGGGAGTAAACTTTATACCCCGGCCAAACTAAAGGATATTGTAAGAAAACTATTTGACGAATTTGACGGGATCGTCTTTTGCATGGCTGCGGGCATAGTGGTCAGGGTCATCGCTCCCTATATAAAGAATAAATATAGCGATCCGGCAATAGTTGTAGTTGATGAGGCGAGGCGCTTTGCTATCAGTCTCTTATCCGGCCATGAAGGCGGCGCGAACTCACTCGCGATCCTGGTTGCAAATAGTTTAGGCGCGGAGCCTGTTATTACCACAGCTTCGGAATCAATGCGAAATATAGTGATCGGTATAGGCTGCAGGCGCGGTATAGATAAAGGAGAGATTATAAAGGCAGTGCGGTATGCCCTGGCTAAAACCGGGCATTCGATAAATAGAGTCAGGTATATTGTCACTATAGATTTAAAACAGAATGAGCCGGGCCTGCGAGCGGCATGCATGGAATTAGGTATTCCGCTGAGGACAGTATCCGAAGAGCTGGTAAAAAGATTTAACGGAACGTACAAAAGATCGGCTTTTGTAAAAGAGCGGATCGGTGTTGAGGGGGTGAGCGAGCCTTGCGCACTTATTACCGCAAGAAGGCCAAAATTGATTTTGCCAAAAACGATAATCGGCAGAGTCACCGTAGCAGCAGCAAAGGAAGTCTAAGGATAATCGGCATAGGGCCAGGGCATCCAAGCCATATGAGTCAACGCGCCCGGGAGGCCATAAAGAGATCGCAGGTCCTTATCGGCTATAAGACCTACGTGAGGCTGCTCGGCAATCTCACTTGTGGTAAAGACGTTATTTCGTCCGGCATGACCGAGGAGATAGAGAGGGTGAGATGCGCCATAGAGAAGGCCCGGGCGGGAAACAGGGTATCTCTTATCTCAAGCGGCGACCCCGGTGTTTATGGTATGGCAGGTTTAGCTTTGGAACTTTTGGATAAGAAGGATATAGGTAGAATAGAAATAGAGATTATCCCCGGCATATTTTCCGCAAGTGCCTGCGCGAGCCTTTTAGGCGCGCCTTTGATGCACGATTTTGCGGTTATCTCCTTAAGCGATCTCTTGACAGATTTGAAACTGATTAAACGCAGAATTGAGTGGGCAGTTAAGGGCGATTTCGTTATCGTATTATATAACCCTAAAAGCGCCAAGAGAGATATCCCATTTAAAGAAGCCTGCGATATTTTATTAAAATATAGGTCGCCGCATACGCCGGTAGGTATTGTGCGAAATGCCTATAGAGATAACCAGGAAATCATAATCACTACTTTAGAGAAGTTGATTTCGTCTAAAAAGATAGATATGGTGACAACTATCATAATAGGTAATTCCGAAACCTACATAAAAGGCAAGTTCATGATCACGCCGCGCGGCTACGAGGCAATCTTAAAGGATTTGCGATGAATGCGCCCCTAGGGATGGCTATAGTCATATCAACGGTTATACATTCCGTTATCCTTGCCCCGTTATTTAATATAGCTGCATTAAAGACAGGCCGTGCTCCGGATAGCGTAGTGACGGTGGACTATATTACAATTGCAGGACCGGAAATGAATACTGCTGCAAAGCCAGCCCTGTCGGCCGAGACGCCTAAAGCCGCCGCGGAAGTATTAAAGGATAGGGAAGCTGCAAGGCGCCAGGTCCGCGAACTCGCACGTGCGCAGGCGCAGGTCCGGTCGTCGAAAGACTATATAAATTATTATCATCTTATACGCGAAAGGATACGCGAGCGCCTGAAGGGCCATTACAGGAATTACCATGGGGAGGGCGACGTGATCCTCTTATTCATGCTGAATTCCGACGGGTCGGTGGCGGCTGTCGACGCCGAAACGGCCCTTTCCGTCAAAGACGCGAATCTTATCCGCGTAGCGATCGCGAGCGTAAAGGAAGCCTCGCCGTTCCCGCCGTTCCCGCGGGAACTGGCTTATCCCAAAGTGGCGTTTGACCTCACCGTTTCGTTCAAAAAACAATAACTTAAGGCCCATTTTTATGATATAATTTCTTATATCCAGGAGAATAAATATGAAGAGATTATTGACGGTTATTCTGTTTTTAGCGGTATTTGCAGGCGAAAGTCAAGCGGTGAGTATGCCCACAGAGGAGGATTACCAGAATCTCGACCAGCTTCGCGCGAAACTTGTCCGCATGCGAAAAGAGATAGATAAGTTCATGAAGGATATAGCAGGGCCGTATGCCGATATGGATAAGACGGGCCAGGGGGTATTCGGGGAGGATGTGCGTGTAGACGTTGCCGAAAACGATAAGAATATCATTGTTAAGGCGGACCTTCCCGGTATGGCGAAGGACAAGATAGAGATCACGCTTGCCAATGATAGGGTGTTGACGATAGCAGGCTCCCGCGAGATCTTTACACAAATAAATAGCCCCGGGGTGGTCAAGCAGGAGCGGATGAGCGGGCATTTCGAAAGGGTGCTTCAGCTTCCCGCCGATTGCGAGAACCATGGTATAAAGGCAACATATAATGAAGGCGTTCTGGAAGTAATCCTTACAAAGAAGAAGAGCGTCAAGGAAGAGAAGATAAAGGTAAATATTCAATAAAGGCCTCGGTCGGAGACCTCGGCACTTAGCTAACACCGTGGCTTAATAAACTTGGAGATCTTGAATGAAAGCATCGGAATTGAAGAAAGGTATGGTAATCAAGGACGGCGCAAATTTTTTTGTCGTGATCGAGATGGAGCACAGGACGCCGGGGAATTTGCGCGCCATATATCAGGCTATCATCAAGAATATACTGACCGGCCAGACGCTCAATAAGCGATATAGCCCAAGTGATTCGGTTGAAAAGGCGGATCTTGAGTCGAAGAAAGTGCAGTACCTCTACAGGGACCACGAGGGGTTTCACTTTATGGATATGGAAAATTATGAAGCCCTATACCTCAGTGACGACATGATAGGATCGGCGAAAGATTATTTGAAAGAGAACCTGGCGGTTGAGCTTCTCTATCATGATCATAAGCCGGTCAGTATCGAAATGCCCGTCAGCGTGGCGTTAAAGATAGTTGAGTCCGCCCCCGGCGCCAAAGGCGACACCTCGGGTAAGGCCATGAAGCCGGCGAAGCTCGAGACAGGATTCACGGTAAACGTTCCGCTGTTTATCGAGGAAGGCGAGACGGTCCTTGTAGATACGCGTACAGGCGACTATCTCGGGAGAGCGTGATTGGCCTCGAAAGACATTTTTGATGTAGCGGTCCTGGGCGGAGGCGCTGCCGGTATGGCAGCGGGCATCAGCGCTCGACGTCTCGGCAAGTCGGTCGTGATATGCGAGCGCATGTCTCGGTCCGGGAAGAAGATACTCGCTTCAGGTAACGGCAGGTGTAACCTTTTAAATGAAGACCTCTCCGATAAATTCTACAATCCCGAAGCAAGACCTCTCGTAAAAAGCATATTCTCAACATTTGGTAAAGACGATATCCTGAAATTTTTTAAAGAACTTGGCCTTGAGACATATTCCGAGTCAGGGCGCATATTCCCGGTAACCAACCAGTCCGCCTCGGTTCTTAAAGTTCTCGAGATTGAACTCGCCAGGCTTTCGGTATTATTCGAACTAAATTATGAAGTTGAACGGCTGGACGCGTCCAAAGACGGTTTCGTCCTTACGCCGCGATCGGGACGCAAAGTCTCGGCAGGCGCGCTCGTAATTGCCGCAGGCGGTAGATCGTATCCGGCTCTAGGCTCAGACGGCGGCGCTTATAGATTTGCTCAAAATTTCGGCCATAAACTGATAGAACCTGTCCCTTCAGCCGTACCTTTAACGGCAAAAGATCCTCTCTGCCATCCCCTGCAGGGGCAGAAGATATTTGCGCGGGTGGAAGCAGTTATAGAAGGTAAGGTTGCTGCTGAGTCCGGCGGAGAACTATTGTTCACAAAATATGGGCTATCCGGGACCGCAATACTCGATATATCGAGAGAGATTTCGATAGCCGTTAACCGATTGCGTAAAAAAGATGTATCGGTGGTCGTGGATATGGTCCCGTCTTTAGATAAGCAGGCGCTGAAAATGGAAATTGAAAAACGCTTAAAGAGCGGTTTAAGCACAGAGGAGTTGATAGTGGGAATACTACCCAACAGATTCGGCTTGGCGCTTGAGAGCCTTTTGAAGACCAGAGACGCCGGACTTATCGCGGATAAATTAAAGGCAAGAGAATTTAAAGTTACAGGAACGCGCGGCTGGAACGAGGCGGACTTTACGGCCGGGGGCGTGGACATAACGGATATCAGTCCGGAGACTCTTGAGTCAAAACTGAAGGACGGCCTCTATTTTTCGGGCGAGGTCCTCGATGTCGACGGGTGCCGCGGCGGATATAATCTCGCGTGGGCGTGGGCGTCGGGATTTATTGCAGGGGCCAATGCATGAAAAAATACGATGTTGCTGTAATAGGAGGTGGTGCGGCCGGATGCATGGCCGCTATCAGGGCCGGGCAATTAAGTAAGGATGTCGTTCTGGTCGAACGGAACGATTCGATAGGAAAGAAGATCCTCATCACCGGAAAAGGCAGGTGTAACCTTACAAATACGGCAGATGAAGACGCCTTCATCGAAAAGTTCGGCAAGCGCGGGGAATTTTTAAGAACTGCATTCCATTCTTTTTCGAACGAAGACCTGATCGCATTCTTCAGTTCGATGGGGTTAGAGACTAAAGCTGAACGCCAGGGAAGGGTCTTCCCTGTTACGGACAAGGCCCGCTCAGTTATCGATGCGTTGAATAAAGCATTGACAGTTAATGGGGTTGAGGTCGTCTACAATACTCGAATAACTAAGATTACAAAGGACGGTGCCGCATTTAAATTTACCTCCGAAGACGGCCGCGAGATAAAAGCAAAAAAAATAGTCATTTCGACCGGCGGCGTCTCTTATAAAGTCACAGGATCTACGGGTGATGGTTTTAAGATGGCCGAGAGTTTAGAGCACAAGATAACCCCTCTTAAACCGGGGCTCGTGCCGCTCACCACAAAAGAGGCGTGGGTGAAAGAACTGCAGGGTGTGGCGCTCGAGCATATAAAGATCACATTTGAATGCGGTAAGAAAAAAATAGTTTCTGACGTCGGTGAGCTCATGTTCACGCACTTCGGAGTGTCGGGCCCGCTCGTCCTGGACCTTAGCGCTCAGGTGCTGTCTCTACTGGGGGAAGATAAAGAGGTACGGCTGCTGATAGATCTTAAACCGGGCTTAAGAGAAGAGCAGCTGAAGAGTAAGCTATTGCATAAATTTAAGGTGAAAGGCAATGTCGTATTGAAGAACCTGATGAAGGACCTTTTGCCCCAGCGGCTCATCGAAAGATTTTTAAAACGCTGTGAGATACTCGAGGAGACGAGGACTAACCAGATCACCCAGGACCAGCGCCGCACCATAGTCGATACGCTTAAGGCATTCCCGCTCACCATCAAGGGCAGCCTGCCTATCGAAGAGGCAATGGTCACAGGCGGCGGCGTATCAACGAAAGATATAAATCCCAGGACTATGGAGTCGAAGGTCGTCCCTGGTGTGTATTTTGCCGGCGAAATGATCGAGGGCGAAGCTGCTAGCGGCGGGTATAATCTGCAGCAGGCGTTTTCGACAGGATACCTGGCTGGAGAGAAGGCCGCAGAATGCGTAAAATAATACTCGCTTCAAAATCAAAGGCAAGACAGAAGCTCTTAAAGCAGATCGGCCTTAAGTTCCGAATAGTTGAGTCCCGCGCCAAAGAAGAGACACACCTAAAGGGCCGGTGCAGTGATTTCGTGGTCCGGAATGCTGTTAAGAAGGCGCAGGAAGTCGCTCGTAGAAGCGACTCTGGCGTTGTTGTAGGCGCTGATACGGTCGTTCTGGTAGGGAAGAAGATAATAGGAAAGCCTAGGACGCTTGCAGATGCGCATAGAGCTCTACGGATACTATCTAAGAGGCCGCAATGGGTCTACACCGGCATAGCCGTTGTAGACGTCGATAGCGATAAAACCTATATAGATTACGAAAAGACCAAAGTCTACATGTATCCTTTGACCGACAAGCAGATCGGCCGCTATTTTAAGAAGATATCGCCGTTCGAGAAAGCGGGCTCGTTCGATGTCCAGGGCCCGGGGAGTATATTCATAGATAGGATCGAGGGATGCTTCTATAATGTTGTCGGATTACCCTTGGCGAAGTTAGCAAAAATATTCCGAAAGATCGGAATAGAAATTTTTTAAGGACTGTTATACTGAAAGGGAGAGTCATGGAAAAGCTGCAGTTTGATTTTAACAATATGTTCAGCCAAAATGTCGGCGCGAAGCATGGCGTGACACCGAAAGATCTCGCTGCCATCAAGCCGGCTGTTAACAAAGCGTTCGAGCACATCCAGGCGATCACCTTTAGCGATAAAGACAGGATCAATCTGGGGCTTGAATGGATGAGGCTCCCGTTTCAGGATAGAGGCGCGGTGGCGAGCCTGCAGAGAATAGGGGAAGACATTGCGTCGAAGTACGACACCGTCATATCGCTCGGCATAGGCGGCTCATACCTCGGACTTAAAGCTGCGCAGGACGCGCTGCAATCACCTTATTATAACGACTTCCCATCTGTCAGGAACGGCAGGCCGCGCGTATATTTCGAGGGTAATAACCTCGACCCCGAGACATTGAGCGCGCTTCTGAATAATCTAGATCCTTTCAAGACGTTTGTGATAGTCATATCCAAATCAGGCGAGACCACAGAGACTAAGGCGGCATTTACCATAGTCGAGAGATGGCTTAAAAAAAGCGTCGGCAAGCCATATGGGCGCCAGATAATCGCGATCACAGATCCGTCATCAGGAACATTGCGCAAGAAAGTTAACGAGGAGCAGTCTAAGGATGCCTTGAGCTTCCGGAGCCTTCCCGTGATGAAGGGCGTTGGCGGGAGATTCTCTGAGCTGAATATAGGACTGCTTCATCTCGCGATAATCGGCGTTAAGATCCAGGACGTCCTGGATGGGGCCGCCGGAATGGTCAAGAGATGCGGCGACCCGAGGCCTGACAAGAACCCGGCGCTAATGTATGCGGCGCTAAACACGCTGCTTTACAGGAAGAAACGTAAATCGATCGCAATAATGATGCCTTTCTCCGAAACGTTGAAGTCGACCGCGGACTGGTACGTCCAGCTTCTCGCAGAGAGCCTCGGAAAGGAAGGCCTTGGCCGTACGCCGATACCGTCACGCGGGACGAACGACCTCCATTCGATCCAGCAGAATAACATTGAAGGCGAAAACAATAAGGCAGTCACGTTCATCAGGGTGGAGAAATTTAAACATGATATAAAACTTTTTGGTACCGGCGATTTTCTTTCCGGTAAAGAATTCTCCCGGCTCCTTTCGATCGCAGAGGAGGCGACAGAGTGGGCGCTCACTAAAGAGTCCAGGCCGAATTGCACCATAATAATGCCTGAGATTACGCCGTCGCTGTGGGGTGAGCTGATATTTTTCTTCGAGATGGCTACTGCGTACGAGGGGGAGCTCCTTGGCATAAATGCATACGACCAGCCCGGCGTGGAGGGCTACAAGAATTACATGTACTATAAGCTTCGTAAGCCCGGCATATCCGAAGACGTGATGCGTGAGATACGTAAAAAACCATTGAAGAAGAATGAAAAGTACATAATTTAAATACTGAAATCCTTCACACAGATTAATATTGGTGGTATAATCCCAATATAATAACGAAAGGGGGCAGCGCATGCCTTGGGGCGGTAATATAATCGGTATCGTGAATCTTATATTGAGTTTAGCGATCCTGGCTCTCGGATGCTGGGACTATGCCAGGACGAAGCGGCAGACCCCTTTTTTTATCGGGGCTGCATTCGGCCTTTTTGGCATATCCCATTTGATCGCGTTGATGGGCCTTGAGAAACAGTTCGAGTTTACGGTGGTTCTGGTGAGAATATCCGGCTACCTGATAGTTGCGGCCACCCTGGTCAGGATGCGCAAAGTGAAGCAATTTTAATGAAGAATACCCGCGCCGCCATATTGATCGCCTGTCTCTCTTTATGCTTTATCGGCGGCGCCTTTTCGGCAAACGATACGGCGCAAGTCCCTTCAAAGAGTGAAGGGTCGATATACTCGTACAGCGAAAGCGACATCCCTGAAGTATTTTTCTTCCCGAAGGACAGGGCGAGATGGGACGGCTCGAAGGTAACTATGCGCGAATGGTATATGCTGACGGATATGCAGAAGGAGAAGTTCGTCAGCGAATACCTGGGAGAGCTGCACAAGGACTATCGGGGTGCGGTGGAGGTCCTTGGACTGGACTACCTTAAGGCGCTTAACCTGTTTTCGTATTATTCGAATGATAAAACGTTGAATGAGCCATCGACGAAGTTCGTTGATCTGCTCATAAAAGGGCAGAATAAAGGCCTCGATCGGTGACCTCGGCACTTAGCTAACACCGTGGCTTAATAAACTTGGAGAGTAGTGTGTTCAGAGAGAAGATAAAGGTGCTTGATTGCACGATACGCGACGGAGGGCTCATAAACAACCACGCATTCAGCCAAAAGTTCGTCAGGGAGGTCTACAGGGCTCTTTCCGAGGCGGGAGTCGATTACATGGAGATCGGATATAAGAATTCAAAAAAGCTATTCTCACCTAAAGATTTCGGCACGTGGAAATTCTGCGACGACGATGACATCAAGAAGGTCACCGAAGGTATTGAGTCGAAGATGAAGATATCGGTCATGGTCGATGTGGGGCGTGTCGACATGGATGATATTAAAGAGAAGAAGGATAGCCCGGTGGATATGGTCAGGGTCGCCTCTTACGTTAAAGATATAGATAAAGCGATCTACCTCGTGAACAATTTTGCGGACAAAGGATATGAAACGACGATCAATATTATGGCAATATCTAGGGCGCTGGACAACGAATTGAACGAGGCGCTGCACCAGCTCGAAGAAGAGTGCGCGGCGCAGATCATATATATAGTCGACTCTTTCGGAGCGCTGTACCAGGAGTCAACGGAATTTTTAATAAAAAAGGCTAAAGGCATCCTTAAGACAAAAGAGGTCGGGATGCACGCCCACAACAATCAGCAGCTTGCATTTGCCAATACGATCGAAGCTATAATCCATGACGCCAATTATGTCGACGGTACCGTATACGGCCTGGGAAGGGCTGCAGGCAATTGCCCGCTCGAGCTTCTGATAGGATTTTTGAAAAATCCGAAGTTCGACATACGCCCGATACTGGACCTGATATCTAAGGAATTCATCCCGTTAAGGGAAAAATTGGAGTGGGGATATATAATCCCGTATGCGATCACCGGCATGCTCGATGAGCATCCTAAGGCCGCGATATCCTTGCGTGAAAGTGCGGAAGAAAAAGAGAACTACAGAAAATTTTACGATTCCCTCGCGGGAACAGACCTGGACTAGGGATATATTTTATGGATATCGCGCGATTTAAAAAGCTGCCGATAGTCGGAATTTTGCGGGGAGTGAAAGAGGAGAGTATTAAGCCCCTCATCGATGCGGTCATCTCCGCCGGGCTGGAGACGGTCGAGATAACCATGAATACCGAGAACGCGCACCTGCTGATCGCGGATGCGGTAAAGGCGTCCGGAGGGCATCTGATGATCGGCGCCGGAACAGTTTTAAATGTAGATTCCTTGAAGACGGCGCTCGATAGCGGCGCCTCATTCATAGTTACGCCGGTGCTTGTAGACGAAGTGATGGAATATTGTGTTGAAAAGGTGATCCCGGTATTTCCCGGGGCATTGACGCCTTCCGAGGTATACCGGGCGTGGAATGCGGACGCTACGATGGTAAAAGTCTTCCCGTCAGGTTTTTTCGGGCCGTCTTATTTTAAAGAGCTTAAAGGGCCTTTCGCGAATATAGAGCTTTTGGCGTGCGGAGGCGTTACGGCGGAAAATATAAAATCCTATTTTGCGAACGGCGCTTCGGCGGCAGCGTTCGGTGCCGGCATATTCAGGAAAGAATGGCTCTCCGCCAAAGAGTTCGGCAGGATCTCGGATGAGATCCGAAAATTGATCCAAAGCTATAAAAATTAAAAACGTACTATGCGGATAGATAAAGCAGAGTTCACGATATTCGACGTCGAGACAACGGGTCTATATCCGTATTCGGGAGACAAGATATGCGAGATCGCAGGCCTGCGCGCCGATTCGTCCTTCAGTAAGGTGAAGAAGTTCGTCTCGCTGGTCGATCCGAAGAGGCCTATATCATACGGCGCCTTTTCGGTGAACGGTATCACCGACGAGATGGTTGCAGGGCAGCCGGCCATCGATAAAATATTGCCGCGATTCCTGAAGTTCGCAAAGGGAAGCGTGCTCGTTGCCTACAACGCAGGTTTTGACCTGGGTTTCATCGAAGCCGCCCTGGGCGAAGATAGGGACGTTCTGCAAGACTACCTTGTCATAGATGTGCTGGCGCTTGCCCGTAAGTGTTTCCCGGAAGCCGGCAGATACAACCTGGGGCTACTTTCGCGCCACCTCGGCATAGTGTCCGGCGTAGAGCACCGGGCTATGGCCGACACCCGTATGACGCTCGAGGTCTTCAAGAAAGAGTTGGAGGTCATCTCCGGCGAAGGTATAAAGGATATCGAGGGGATAGCGTATAAAAAGGCAAGAAGAGAGGCTCCGCTCAAACGGGTCAAGGATTATAAACTGAAACTTATTGAAGACGCTATACGGGAACAGAAGAAACTGAACATCACATACCGTTCGGCTTGGGACAATAGAGTTACCAGACGCCTTATCACGCCCAAGGAGATCCGCAGCGGATATGACAGGTCCTACATGATAGCTTTCTGCCACATGAAGAATGAGGAGAGGAATTTCAGAGTTGACTGCATCGTAGATGCAGAAGTGCAAAGCTAACTTATTCCTGCGAAGCCATACCTCAGCTTAACTACTGAATGGCGAAGCAGAACAAAAGGGAGGGTGTATGATCAAGAATGCGGAGATGGGAAAGGAATTGGTATTGACGGTTCCTAATAAGATGGGGACCATGGCAAATGTCACGAAGATACTTGCCGATCACGGGATAAACATTGAAGGCGTCGCCGGTTACAGCATAGGAGCCGATGCGAAGATAATGGTAGTGGCGGATGATGTCCTCAGGGCAGCCGAGGCGTTGAAAAAATCCGGATTTAAATCGATCGAGACCAAGGAAGTCGTCGTGGTCTCACTTGAGAATAAGCTGGGTGCCCTAAAGAGCCTTTCGGCGAAGCTTGAAGATGCAAAGATCGACATAAGATACATCTACGGCACAACATGCTCCGGCGGATGCGCGGCTACCATAATCGTGTCTACAGCCGATAACGAAAAGGCGCTCGTAGTATTCAAAGGTTGAGAATAGCGCCTTTGAAGAATAGACGCTACGTTGCTCATGTTGATATGGATGCGTTCTTTGCGTCCATAGAAGAGAGGGACCGCCCCTGCTTGCGCGGGAAACCGATCGTGGTGGGGGCGGATCCAAAAAGAGGACGCGGCAGAGGCGTTGTCTCGACGTGTTCTTACGCGGCCAGGGAATTCGGCATTCATTCCGCTATGCCGATTTCGACGGCGTATCGGAAGTGCCCGGACGCAGTCTTCCTCCCGGTCGACATGGAAAAGTACGCCGCGGTATCGCACGAGATATACGAAATATTATATTCTTTTTCCCCCGACATCGAGCCTATAAGCATCGATGAGGCGTTTCTTGATATAACCGGAAGCTACCGTCTGTTCGGAAGGTCGCCGATAGCGGCGTGCAGGGCCATAAAGGCCAAGATCCTCGAGTTTACCGGTCTTACCGCTTCGGTGGGCCTTGCGCCTACCATGATGGCGGCAAAGATAGCGTCAGACATATCGAAACCGGACGGCCTTATTGAAGTGCCGGAGGAAGGCCTGCTCGATTTTCTATGGCCGCTTGAAGTGCGTAAGATATGGGGGCTTGGCAGGAAGAGCGAAGAAGAGCTTGCGAAGACCGGCGTGAGGACCGTAGGTGATCTTGCCCGGAAGAGCCCCGAAGAGCTTGTGCGCGTGTTCGGTAAGAACGGGTTGGGGTTCTGGAAACTTGCGAATGGGATCGACGAAAGGCGCGTCATGCCGCAGGGCGAAGCAAAGTCGGTCAGTAACGAAGCGACGTTTGAGGAAGATACCCGCGACAGGGTAAGGATCGAGAGCGCTCTGGTGCTTTTGGCGGAAAAGGTTTCGCGCCGCCTGCGGGCGATGGATTTGAAGGCCCGGACCATTACGCTCAAAGTTCGCCTGGAGGGTTTCAAGACATTTACGAGGGGAGTAAGCCTGGGAGGCGCGACAAATTTTGTGGATGTGATATATTCTAACATAAAAAATCTGTTCGAAAAATTTGATCCTAAAAGCAAGGCGGTGCGCCTTGTGGGGGTAAGGGCTTCAAGTTTAAGTCCGGCGCTCGCGCCCGACAGCCTCTTCAGGGACTCTGCGGATGAGAAATGCGAAGCGAAGCATAAAGCGCTGGACAGTATAAAAGATAAATTCGGAGATGATTCGATATTTTTCGCAGGATCCGGGCCGCGAGCCAAAAAGGAGTATGCATAGTGAAGCCAAAGTCAGCTGAAACTTTGCCGGTGGAGTCGATAAAGAAATATTATAAAGACATGACGAAGAACGGTATCCGCGTCTCTTTCATAGCGAACCGTGAATACAATCTCGCCAAGGATAAATATACCGCTACTCTGTATGACGATTTTCTCGCCACTTCCATAGCCGTCAGGGACCGCATAGTAGAACGATGGATGGTTACTCAACAGAGATATCATGACGAGAACAGGAAAAGGGTCTACTACTTTTCGATGGAGTTTCTTATAGGCAGGCTTCTGGGTACGAATATAATAAACCTGGGCCTGGAGAAAGAGACCAGGGAAGCCCTTAAAGACCTGGGCTTTGACATGGATGCGATCGCCGAGAACGAACAGGACGCCGGGCTCGGGAACGGCGGCCTTGGCAGACTTGCGGCCTGCTTTCTCGACTCGATGGCAACGTTGGGGATACCGGCGCATGGTTATGGGATACGGTTCGAATACGGCATATTCAACCAGAAGATAATAAACGGCTACCAGGTCGAATTTCCGGACGAATGGCTGCGGCTCGGCAATCCCTGGGAGTTCCAGCGTCCCGAATATAACGTGAAGGTCAGGTTTTACGGCCACACCTACACCGCCGAGGACAGCGACGGGAGGATGACGACGCACTGGGTCGATACGGATGACGTGCTTGCCACACCTTATGATGTGCCTGTGCCCGGATACAAGAACGATATTGTTAACACCCTGCGGCTCTGGTCTGCCCGTTCGAGCGAAGAATTTCACCTCAGTTATTTCAACGATGGTGACTATGAGCGCGCCGTCTATAACAAAGTGCTGACTGAGAATATTTCCAAGGTCCTGTACCCTAACGACAATGTCAGCCAGGGGAAAGAGCTCAGATTAAAGCAGGAGTATTTTTTCACGGCCGCTTCGCTCGCGGATATACTGCGCCGTTTCAAAGTTGAAAATTCTGATCTAAAGAAATTGCCGGAAAAGGCCGCCATCCAGCTTAATGACACCCATCCGTCCATCGCGATTGCGGAACTCATGCGCTTACTCGTCGACGAGGAGAAGCTCGACTGGGACACCGCCTGGGATATCACGGTCAAGACATTTGGTTACACGAACCACACTATAATGCCCGAGGCGCTCGAATGCTGGCCGGTGACGCTATTCGAACGGCTTCTGCCGCGCCACCTGCAGGTAATCTATGAGATAAACCTGCGGTTCCTGAAAGATGTGGCAAAAGAGTTCCCGGGCGACAACGACCGTCTCAGGAGGATGTCTATCATAGAGGAGGGTGATGTAAAAAAAGTAAGGATGGCGCATCTCGCGATGATAGGCAGCCACTCGGTAAACGGCGTATCAGAACTTCATACCAATCTTTTGGAATCGACCCTGTTTAAAGATTTTTACGACACCTATCCTGAAAAGTTCAACAATAAAACAAACGGCATAACGCAGAGGCGCTGGCTCAAGAAGGCAAATCCGGCGCTCTCCGGCCTCATAACAGACGCTATCGGCGAGGGGTGGGCAACGGATATGTTCGAGCTCGAGAAGCTTCTGCCTTTTAAAGACGACAAAGCCTTCAGAGCTAAATGGTATAAGGCAAAGCTCGCCAATAAGACTGAGCTTGCCTCGTACATATATAAGACGACCGGCATAGAGGTAAATGCGGATTCCATCTTTGACGTGCAGGTCAAGCGCATACATGAATATAAGAGGCAGCTCCTCTTCGGTTTCTACGTCCTGTCGCAGTATCTAAAGATAAAACGCTCCCCGCATGCGGATATATACCCGCGCACATTCATATTTGCAGGCAAGGCGGCTCCGGGATACGCCATGGCGAAACTTTCCATAAAATTCGTAAACAGCATAGCCGAGATAGTGAATAAGGATAAGGCCCTCGGAGATAAGATGAAGGTGGTTTTTCTAGAAAACTATTGCGTATCGCTTGCCGAGAGGATATTCCCGGCAAGCGATCTATCCGAGCAGATATCTACGGCGGGCACGGAGGCGTCAGGCACGGGATGCATGAAGTTCATGGTGAACGGCGCCCTGACGATAGGAACCCTGGATGGGGCGAATATAGAGATAGTCGAGGCCGCAGGCAAAGACAATGTATTTATCTTCGGCTTGAAGGCGGATGAGATACGCCGGATGCGTGCGCAAGGATACGACCCGAACTACTTTATAGGACAGTGCGAAGAGCTTAAGAGCATTTTTGATCTGATCCGCAGCGATTTCCTCTCGCCGGTCGAATTCGGGCTCTTCGAGCCTATAGTCCATTCATTGACATCTCACGACTACTTCTTCGTCTGCGCCGATTTTGCGGATTACCTTGCCACACAGGGCGCGGTCTCGGATGTTTATGAAGATAGAGAGAGCTGGATAAAGAAGTCGATAATAAATGTGGCTAAGAGCGGGAAGTTCTCAAGCGACAGGACCATAGCCGAATACGCCAAAGATGTCTGGGGCGTCCCTTACACCAAGCGTTGACTTTCTGCAAGCGCATCCAGTTCGGGAAAAGATTGATTCAAGCCGATTCCAGGGCCGCTCGCGCGGCGTCTCTTAAGGCGGCAAATTCCCCAGGTTTGAAGCCAGAGGTATCTATTGCCGGCAAGACCTTTATCTTTACCGGTATCTTAGTCCTGAATAACCACGTGCCCCTGGGTATGGCCTCTCCGGTTCCCTCTATTGCTATCGGCAGCACCGGCACCTTCTCTTTTATAGCAAGCTTGAAAGCGCCGTTCTGAAAATCGCCCACCCCGCCGGCATCCCTGCGCGTACCCTCAGGAAAGAAAAGGACCGACATCCCGCTCCTCAGCCATGTAGCAGCTTCTCTATATATTTGTTTTATACTGCCAAAGTCGCCGCGTTCTAACTTTACATGGCGCGCTAGCGACAAACACCAGCCGACGAACGGCACCTTGAATAGGCTCTTCTTAGCGACCCACTTGAACTGCATCTTTGTCATGTAGATTATTACTATATCCGCCAGGCTCTGGTGGTTCGCGACGATTATGTATGTCTTGGTCTTATCTATATTCCCGAGACCGCTCGTCGATACGCCCCAGTAAGGGTTAATCTTAAAGACCGCCTCGGCCCACCAGAAACACTGCGCGTGAGCCAGCTTACGCTTTTTGTCGAAAGGATTTATGGCAATGGCAATCAGCATCGCGAAGTATAGCAATATTGTAAGGATCGTTCCCGCAGTCCACACCATAATAGAAGTAATAACCGTTTTTATCATAAGCATAATTATATCGCGAAAATGTTTTGAAAATCAACTTTTTTAAGATATAATTAAGACCGGCATGAAAACTAAATCCATTGAACGGATCGAGGCCAGGATGGGGGGTATGGATCACGACTCCATCCGTTACCGGGTTTTGCAGAGCGCGAAGAACTTCAAGACTTCATGGGTCGAGCTCGGCCAGGCGCTCTATTCCGTCTGGAAGGACAAGTCCTACAAGGAGTGGGGTTACATGACCTTCGATGCCTATACGCAGAAGGAAGTAGGCATAAAGAAGCCGACCGCAATGAAGCTCTTAAAGTCCTACTATTTCCTTGAAAAAGAAGAGCCCGCATATCTGCAAAAAGATAAATCCGAAGATCTTTCTCCCGCTTCCACGCCAAGCTACGAATCTATCAATCTTCTTAGGCTTGCAAAGAACAAAAATACTCTCGACGGAAGCGATTACCAGCGGTTTAAAAAAGATGTGCTGGAGCTAGGGAAAGACCACAGCCAGGTAAAGCGCGACCTTACTACATTGATAAGAGAGCGCGAGGAACTGAACCCTGCGGAGGCGAGAAAGAAAAAGTATGACGCCGTTATCAGGCGCATGGTAGGCACGCTGAAAGCCCTCAAGAGGGATGCGGAAGTTATGAAGATCCTTCCTGCGGCAATTATAAAAGAGGTGTCGTCTCTCATCGGCAGGATAGAGGCGGAAGCGGAAAAACGATAGGAATGTTATCGATGGATGGGCTTATAAGAGCAAAGAACAGTATTCTGGCAGCGTCGACCATAGCGATATCCGGCCACGTCAATCCGGACGGAGATTCGATAGGATCGCTGCTTTCGCTGGGCCTGGGCTTAGAGTCCCTCGGAAAGCGCGTCTACATGATAAGCCGGGATGGGGTCCCGCAAAGATACAGGAAGCTGCCTGGCACGTCCAGGATCTCAAGAAAGATAGACGTGAGCGTGGATCTGGCCATATCGGTCGACTGCAGCAACAAGGAGATCCTCGGAAAGACATACGAAACATTTAAGAGAGCCCGCAAGATCCTTGAGATCGACCACCACAGCTTCAGGCGGGCGTTTGGGGATATCCTTTACATCGATAAACAGGCGGCGTCCGTCGGAGAGATGATATACGTTCTTTTGCAGAAACTGGGTGTGCGCATTACGAATTCTATCGCCCAGAATCTTATGACCTCGATCGTGGTCGAGACCAGCTCTTTCCGCCTGCCCAATGTCAGGGCATTTACACTTAAAGTGTGCGCAGACCTTATCAATATGGGGACAAATTTTTATAAACTTGTCGATACTATATTCTGGTCCAGGAGGAGGCAGTCGGCGGTCCTTGCAGGCGTATGCCTGGCCAGAAGCGAATTTCTAAAGGGCGGGAGGATCGCCTGGTCCATTATAAGAAAGAAGGATTTTGAAGCGGTGGGCGGTAAAGACGAGGATGTCGACGCGATACCGGATGAGATGCGGGCCATAAACAAGGTGGATATAGCTGTGCTATTCAGAGAGAACGGCAGGAACACTTTAAGGGTAAGCCTGAGATCGAAGGACAAAATCAACGTCGCGAGTATAGCCGAGCATTACGGCGGTGGAGGCCATTTTGACGTTGCCGGCTGTACCATTCCGAATGACCGCAAGTCCATCAGAGATTTACTGAAAAGAGCTGAAAAACTTATCGGGTAATTACGCAGGGAGGAGTATATGAAAAAGATCGTGTTGATAATAATTGCGGTAATAGCATCGCTCGTAGTGGTGTCATTTGTAAGGGATGCAGTTATAAAAATCTCTGTCGAAAAAGGCGTGGAGATGGTGACCGGACTTAAGATGCACATAGGGTCGTTCCGTATGAGCCTTGTAGCCGGGTCGGTCGGGATAAGAGGCATGAAGATCTATAATGGGCCGCAGTTTAAAGAGAAGATCATGGCCGATTTTCCGGAAGTTTATGTAGCATATGATCTTCCGGCTATAATAGGAGGCAAGATCCACCTGAAGGCCGTGCGCCTGAATCTTAAACGATTCATTGTAGTCAAAAACGAAAAAGGGGAGCTTAATCTCAATTCGCTGAAAGTAGTCAAGGCTCAAAGTAAAGGGGTGAAGGCGGAGTCGGAAAGCACCGCCCCGATGCCGCCCATCCAGATTGATACGCTCGAACTGAAGATAGGGCAGGCGCTGTATAAAGATTATTCCGCATCAACTACACCGTCTGTAAGAGAGTATAACGTTAACCTGGACGAACGCTATACGAACATAACCAATCCGTACGCGCTCGTGAGTCTCATAGTTGTAAAGGCGCTTTCGAATACTGCAATATCGAGCATGACTGGATTCGATATCAATGGATTGAAAGGCACAATAACGAATACCTTGTCAGGCGCGCAAAAAGCTGCGACTACGGCCGCAAATACGGCAATAAAGGCTACTACAGAAAGCGCTCAGAGTGCTGTAAAGACCACGGGCGCGGCTGTTGCCGGCGCGCTGGGCGGCGTATTCAATAATCCGTTCGAATCGGACAAAAGATGAACGAAAGCGAATCGAAGAAAGCAATCAAGTGGTACTACAGGCCTGTAATGGTGATCGTCGCCATCCTGGTTCTCGGACCCCTTGCATTGCCGATCGTTTGGATGAGCCCTGCGCTGAAGAGGTGGCACAAGGCAGCATTGTCTGTAGTAACACTGGTGCTGACACTATGGCTAATAAAAGCGACGATCGATATTTACCGGAGCGTATCGAACCAGATGCGCGACATGCAGGCGCTCTTCTAACATGCCGATACTCATCGACGGATGGAACCTGATCCGGAACTCTAAGTCCGACATTGATGACGACGATAGCGATTCGCTCGAATCGGCTAAGGCGCTCGTAGCCTATCTCAATACTTTTCAGAAAGCTCACCGGGATCCGATAACGCTCGTCTTTGACAGTTCGCACGAATATCTGGATTTCAAATATGTAAATAATCCTTCTCTTAGGATAGTCCCGGCTAAAGATGCCGATAAATATATTAAAAAGTGTATCGATGGTACGCCGGAAAATCAGAGGAAAAATTTAAGGGTCGTCTCCTCCGACCTCGATGTTTATTTTTTTGCGAAGAGCCGTTATGCCGTACCGGTAAGGTGCGAAGAGTTCTGGGATAAACTTAAGGATAGAAGACATGTACAGGGTTGAGGTAACTAATGAAGGCGGAACGCCCTTTAAGGTCAGGTCAAAGGATTACGAATTTATCGTAGATACTAAGGGCGCAGGCGTTACGCCTCCGGATACGCTCCTGGCATCGCTAGGTTCCTGCGTTGGCGTCTATATCCGTAAATATGCCGAAGGCGCAAAGATAGATCTTAAGAACTTTAAGGTTACCGTAGAATCAGAGTTCGGGAAGGAAGCGCCTTTTACATTTAAATCGATAAATGTGAGGGTGGATCTGGGCGGGGCCTCCCTCGATGACAGGAGAAGGAAAGCGCTCCTCGAATTTATCAAGAATTGCCCTGTCCATAATACCCTGAAAGGCAATCCGACGATAGAGATCGAGTTTCGTTAAGTCTTGACAAACCGCCATATAGCTGTTAAAATTAATAAAATTACCGGAAAGAGGTGAGGATATAATGCCGAAAGTCAGCGTTGGTGAGAATGAGCCGTTGGAAAAAGCGCTGCGGCGTTTTAAAAAGAAGATAGAGATAGAAGGCATACTGAAGACGCTAAAAGCACGTAAACATTACGAAAAACCCAGCGAGCGGAAACGCCGCAAGAGAAAAATGGGATGGAAGGCATTTTAAGGAAGCCGGCCGGCATCATCGCCGGCCTGATACTGGTCGCTCTCTCTTCCCGCATCTCTTTCGCGGAAGAGACCGTCGTAGACGCTAAAATCGTAGAGATTCCAAGCGAGGCCGTTTCTAAGAAGATCTTAGATAACGGCCTCGTCGTTTTAGCGAAGGAAAGCCCGCCCGAAAAGCTGGCAGCCGTAAATATTAAAATAAAGGCCGGCTCGAGTATGGAGAATGAGTATCTCGGCTCCGGGATATCGCATCTGGTCGAACACATGCTCTTTAAGGGCACAACAACGAGAGTTCCAGGCCAGATCGAGCGGGAAGTAAAGGCGATGGGCGCCGTCATAAATGGTTCCACAGATCAGGATGTTACCGGATATAACATGATCGTCCCGCCTCAGAATCTGCCCCAGGCCCTTCAGCTCCTGAAAGACATGCTTCTCAATGCCTCTTTCGATCCTGCGGAATTCGAAAAAGAGAAAGAGGTCATCTTAAAAGAGCTCAGGATGGACAATGACGATCCTCAAGATATGCTCGCCCGATCGATATTCGGCACCGCCTACTTGCGCCACGCCTATAAGTATCCGCCGATAGGTTATGAAGAACGGTTCAAAACACTCACTCGCGAGGATGCGCTAAAGTATTATAACCGGATGTACACGCCGGACAGGATGGTCATTGCAGTGGTCGGAGGCATTGATGCGGGCGAGGCCATCTCCTCGGTCGAAGCCGCGTTTAAAGATTTCAGGCCGCCCAACTATTCCGTCATAGCCTCAAGCCCCACAGAGCCTAACCAGATAGATGTGAGGCGTCTTGAGAAGCCGCTCGAGACGAATCTGGCGTACCTTGGCATGGCGTATCACTCGATGAGCATATCAGACGAAGATCTATTCGCGATGGATGTCCTTTCGATGATCCTCGGGCGCGGGAACAATTCGCGCCTCAACACCGCCCTATTCAAAGAAAAGCAGCTCGTACATTCTATATCTTCATGGAACTTTACGCCGCGTGACCCGGGATTGTTTGCGATAACGGCCATACTGGATCCGTCCAAACTGGCCGAGGCGGAGGCCTCCATAAAAGAGGAAATATCGAAACTGCGGACGACCGAAGCCCTCGACAAAGAGCTTGAAACGGCCAAACGTATGGTCCTAAGCGACTACATCCTCTCCCTGCAGGCGATAGATACTCAAGCCGAATATCTCGCGACCAACATGATGCTTACGGGAAGCTATACTTTTTCCGCCAGATATGTAAAAGGTATCCAGTCCGTATCGAAAGAAGACGTGAGGAGCTCGGCAGAGCGTTATTTAAGGGAGGATAACCTTAACGTCGTAAAGATAGTGCCTCAGGATTTTAGCACGGCCAAGCAACCGCGTCCGGCGCCGGCACCCGAATCACCTGTGCGGCGCGATATCCTTGCGAACGGATTGAGGATGATCATAAGGCAGGACGCCAAGACACCGTCCGTGGCGCTGACCGTGGCCATCGGCGGCGGAATGAGCCGTGAAGACCCTGAGAATAGCGGCATATCGAACATAGCCGCGCGCATGCTGCTGAAAGGAACGGCCTCTAAAAAAGAAGCCGATATAGCCGCAGGTATAGAGAGGCTTGGCGGCAGCATCGTGGCGTTCAATGGTTTCAACAGTTTCGGTATAAATGTGGAGTTTTTGAAGCCGGACATCGATCAGATACTTTCTATGCTGCAGGATATCATAAAGAATTCCGAGTTCCCGCAGGAAGAGCTCGATAAAGAGAAGGGCCTTGCGATTGCGATGATAAGCGAGGAGGACGACGATATATTTCAGCGCGGGATCAATGCACTGCGTAAGGAGATCTTCCCCGATTCGCCGTATGGTTTCCGGTATATGGGGAATCCGTCCGCGATAAAAGCGCTTAATAGGGACGATGTTGCCGGTTTCTACAGAACATATGCCGTCCCGAACAATATAGTGATATCGGTTTCCGGAGATGTGGAACCGCAGTCTGTGTTGGATAAGACAAGGGCGGCCTTTGGCGATCTACAGTCAAAAGAATTGCCCGCGCGCATGCTCAATATACCGAGGCCCGATAAGATAAGTGTCACGACCATTGAAATGGAAAAGGAACAGAGCCTGGTCCTTACGGGTTTCATGACCTCCGACCTGAAGAGCCCCGATAGGTATCCGCTGGAAATTTTGAGCTCCGTAATGTCGGGTAATTCAGGAAGATTATTCGAAGCCTTGCGCAGCCGTGAGGGCTTTGCGTACGCACTTGGATGCGCGCAAAAGATGATGATCGATACCGGATTTTTCATACTTTATACCGCTACGACAAAAGACAAGGTTGCCTCTGCCGAGAAGATACTTCTGGAAGAAGCGGCGATCCTGAGGCAGCAGGGCGTGACCGACGATGAGCTCGCCCTGGCGAAGAAAGAGCTTCTCACCAACTTCTACATCAAGTCACAATCTAACGCTTTTATCGCGCAATCCACCGCGCTGGACGAACTCTACGGGTTGGGCTGCGATAATATCTTTAAATACCCGGGCGAGATCGAAAAGGTTACAGGCCAGAGCGTAAAGCAGGCCTTGGAAAAGTACTTTGATCCTAACGCTTATTCAGAGGTCCTGATCTCTCAAAAATGAGGCGCGGAATGGCTTTGACTAGAGAACCGGCCGTTGCGGGACAATTTTACAACGGGTCGCGGGAGTCCCTGGAGAAAGAGGTGGCCGCTCTGGTAGACGAAAAAGCGGCCAAAGTTCCGGCGATAGGCGTCCTGTCGCCGCATGCCGGTTACATGTATTCGGGCCCTGTCGCTGGCAGCGTATTCTCGTCAATAGAGCCGTCCGGCGTCTACGTGATCCTGGGACCGAACCATACCGGCCTCGGCGCCGAATTCGCTCTATCGAAGAGCTCAGGCTGGTCGACCCCTTTGGGCAAGGTGCTCATCGACCGGGAACTCAGGGCGGCGATCAAGAATAATACCAGGTATGTTACAGATGATGATATTGCCCATCAATTCGAACACTCTATCGAAGTGCAGCTTCCTTTTCTGCAATATACGGTCAAAGATTTCAAGTTTGTGCCAATAGTAATTTCAGGCGCCGCGCTCGATGTATACAGAGAGATCGGCATGGCGATAGCCAAAGCTATAAGGGACTTGCGACTTTTGAAAAAAGCCGTGATAGTAGCGTCGAGCGATATGACGCATTATGAGTCCCGCTCTCAGGCGGCCAGGAAAGATAAGATGGCGATAGAGGCTATACTGGAACTTGACGAAGAAGAGCTCATAAAAAGGGTCTCGTCATACGATATAAGCATGTGCGGTTATGCCCCGGCCGTTATAATGATCTCCGCCGCGAAAGAGCTGGGAGCCAAAAATGCGCGGCTTGTAAAATACGCCACCAGCGGTGATGTTACCGGAGACGATTCTTCAGTGGTCGGCTATGCGGGCATAGTTGTATACTAATTGTGTAATGAGGAGGGGTAATGTTTGATATATTCCGGAAGAAACACAAGGTCGCCCTTGTACTGGGGGGAGGCTCTGCCAGAGGGACTGCTCATATAGGTGTTTTAAAGGTCCTCGAAAGAGAGAAGATACCTATCGACATGATCGTGGGTACCAGTATGGGCGCATTGATAGGGGCGGCGTATTCGGTCGGGGTGCCCATAGCAAACATGGAAGCGAAGGCGCTCGCATTTTCGGCGAACAAACTACTCGATGCCACAATCCCGACGATGGGGCTTCTGGCGGGAGATAAGCTGGAGGGCTCCATAAAAGAGCTGATCGACGGCAAGGGGTTCGAGGATTGCAAGATACCATTTACGGCAGTGACTACGAATATCGAAACGGGCGAGGAGGTCATATTCCAGAAAGGCAACCTGATCAAAATTATACGCGCGAGCTGTTCATGGCCCGGGATATTTAATCCGGTGAGAATAGACGGCCAGCTCTTGGTCGACGGCGGTATCAAGCACAGCGTCCCAACGAAGATCGCGCAGGACCTCGGAGCAGATTACATACTTGCTGTTGATGTCGGATTCTGCGTCAGAAAAGGCCGGATCAGGAATATATTCCAGATGATCCTGCAGGCGTTCCAGATAACGGGTGAAGAGCTCAACAGACACCAGTCGACGCACGCCGATTTCTTAATAAAGGTAGAACTTGGCAATATCGACCAGGCGTCTTTTGAACGTTCGCGCGAAGCCATACAGAAAGGTTCCCAGGCGACGGAGCTTCTGGTAGGAGAGCTGAAGAGAGAGATAGGTCTATAAGGACTAAAAGCCGATGTTATTTAACCTCATATCAATAGCCATACTAGTAGTGTTAGGCCTCGCTCTATTTTACCTTATCATACGCATGAAGGACCTCTCGAAGGAGATGCTGCGCCTTAATGAGAAACTTCCGCTTACCGATGAGATGCGGCGCCAGGCATCCAGCACCATGGAGAGCCTGAACGAGCGCATGGGCAGCCTGAACCAGAAGGCCCTGCAGATAAATGCGATCATGAATGAGGTCACAGGCCTTCGCAACCTCTTCACCATGCCCAAAGGCGCGGGGTCTGCGGGTGAGAGACTGCTTGAAAAGACGCTTCATGATATACTGCCCGCCGATATGTACCAGACCCAATACCGCCTCTCTTCCGGCACCGTTGATTTTATTATCAAATTCAAAGATTATATCGTGCCGATCGACTCAAAGCTTTCTCTTGAGGATTTCAACAGGATGCTCTCCGAGAATGACGAAACCATCAAGAGGACTCACTGGCGCAGTTTTTCGGCTGCGGTCAAGAAGAGGATAGATGAGACCGCCAAGTATATCCAGCCGAATGAAAAAACGACAGACTTCGCCCTCATGTATATACCGTCGGAAAGCGTTTATTACGAGGCATTCGTGAAAAGTAAGCAGTTTGGGGATGACAATATTCTCGTGGATTATGCGATCAAGAAGAGGGTCTACCCGACATCACCGCAAACCATCTATCCGTACCTGATGACGATACTCCAGGGGATGAAGGCATTGAAGATCGAAGAGAACGCGCGCGACATCCTTGGGAAGGTCACGGGACTCCGCAACGATTACGAGAGATTCAAGTCGATCTACAGTATAATAATAGGGCATATCGAAAACGCCCACTCCAAACACAATAACGAGGCGCAAGGCGCTATCACAAAGCTCGACCAGCACATATCCGGCCTGGAACACAAGGCGAAATAAGCTTATCCGGCGCAAATTCCTCTTTACTTAAAGCCATCCCTATGTTAAATTATTAACCCATGCATAAGAAGATAGTCTCTATTCTCATAAGGGCGTTCGTAAGCATTCTCCTTATAGTAATATTACTATACATTATGAGGGATAAGTACGCCCAGATACTCGATGCGATAAAAAACGCGGATATCCGGCTTGTCTTGTCCGGCCTGGTTGTATATGTCCTTGCCGGGGTAATAGCGTCCTACAGGTTCAAGCTCATAGTGGCCACTCAAAAGAAGACGAGAGTGACATTTCTGGAGGCATTGTCGCTCACTTTCATAGGCTACTTCTTCAACAATTTTCTTCCCACGTCTATAGGCGGGGACGTCGCAAAAGCTTACTACCTTTCCCGTGAGAAATCCGAAAAACTCGGCTCATTCACTTCCGTATTCGTTGACAGGGCGATAGGGTTGTTTACAATGATATTCATGGCGGCTATTGCGCTCTCGTTTTTCCAGAGTGCGCTTGTAGACGGGAGAGTCAAGCTGGTCGTTTACTCCATAGCTTTGTGCGCCCTGGGGATCGTGATATTCATGACTAATAGAGGCGTGGCAAAGAAATTTGCGGGTCTTCTTTCGCTTGTCAGACCTTTGCAGGAGAAGGCAAAGCAGGCATACGATTCTATACATACCTACAAAAATCACACCTCATTAATAGTAAAGTCTCTTATGATATCCGTGGTAAGCCAACTCCTATTCTTTACCAGCATCGGGATACTTATAATCAGCATAGGTTCGCGCATTGCGCCTATAGAGGTGCTTCTGAGAATGCCTATCGTATCGGTAATAAGCCTTCTCCCGTCCATAAACGGCCTGGGGGTGCGGGAGGGGTCTACGGTGGTGCTCTTCGGACCGCTGATAGGCAAAACGAATGCTTTCGCGGTAAGCATTTTGTGGTTCCTGATACTTTTTTTGGTCAGTATAATAGGCGGGCTCATCTATGCATTTAGCCCGCAGTTCAAAATCAAATGGGGCGAGATAAAAGATAAGGTGGCCATATGATCGACAAAGAACTTTTGGATATACTGGCTTGCCCAGCCTGTAAGGGCGATATCGAATTGAAAGACGATAAGATAATCTGCAATAAATGTAAAAAGGCCTATCCTGTGAAAGACGGCATACCGGTCATGTTGATAGAAGAGGCGGAGGATATATGAAGAAAATATTGGTCATACACGGGCCGAACCTCAATCTTCTTGGGGAAAGAGAGGTCGATATTTACGGTAAAGTAACTATAGACGATATCAATAAAGAGCTGAAAGCCGCGGCGAAGGCCGGCAAGGTGGAGCTGGAAATATTGCAGTCAAATCATGAGGGTGATATAGTCAGCGCCATAGGCAAGGCCCGGGGGAAATTCGACGCTATACTTATAAATCCCGCGGCTTATACTCATACGAGCGTCGCCATACGAGACGCCGTGAGTGCGATCGATATACCGACAGTCGAAGTCCACATGTCGAACATATACGCGCGCGAAGAATTCCGCCACACTTCGCTCATAGCGCCCGTTGCCAATGGACAAGTCTCCGGGTTCGGCAAGGATAGCTACCTTTTAGGCCTAGAGGCCGCTATGGGCCTTATAAAGAAATGAAACCGCCCGGCACGTTCATCAGGCGGTATGCTCTTTTAAAGGATGAGCTAAAGAAACGCAACCTGGACTCGTTTCTCGTTACGAAAGGGGTCAACGTCTCGTACTTAAGCGGCTTCCGAGGACACGACGCGGCGATACTTGCTGCGCGCGGCAGGCAGTACTTAATCGCCGACTCGCGATATCTGGAAGAAGCGAAAGATACGGTAAAGGGTTTCGAGATCGTCTTGAGTAAGCGTTCGTTATATGAGACAATAAATGAGATCGCTAGAGAAGAACGCCTTAAGAGGCTCGGTTTTGAATCGATGGACTTGCCATACGCGGTTGGGAGGGGTCTTAAGACTTACGCAGGGCGCTCCGAGCTTGTGCCGGTCAAGAGCCTCGTGGAAGGCCTGCGGACGACTAAGGATGCCGGCGAGGTAGCGCTGATAAAGAACTCCATGCGCCTGACCGAAAAAGTATTTGGCAGGATCCTTCAGTCTATCAGGACAGGCGTATCCGAGAGGGCGCTTGCCGCAGAGATAACGCTCAATTTTATCAGAAGCGGCGCCAGATGCGGATTCGATCCTATTGTCGCTATCGATTCAAACTCTTCGAAACCACATTCTACGCCAGGCTATAGAAGGGTGGCGAAGAACAGCTATCTTATGATAGACATGGGCTGTGCGCTCGACGGATACAATTCGGACTTGACCAGGATAGTTGCAAAAGGAAAGTTAACGCCGCGGATCGCCAAGATATACGATATAGTACGTGATGCGCAGGCGATGGCGATAGCCGCGATAAAACCAGACGTAAAGATTGCGAAGATAGATTCGATCGCGCGCACATACATAAAAAATAAAGGTTTCGGTGAATATTTCGGGCATGCCCTGGGCCACGGGGTCGGATTAGAGGTTCACGAAAGGCCCTCGGTATCACCGCTAGCCGAAGGGGCCTTAAGTCCCGGCATGGTATTTACGATAGAACCGGCGATATATATACCTAAAGTAGGCGGTATCAGGATCGAGGATATGGTCTTGGTGACGAAAGACGGATGTGAAGTGCTGTCGACATAAGGAGACGATATGTACATCAAAGAAATAAAAGATATGATAAATTTAATGAACGAGAACGGCCTGACGGAGCTCGAAGTCGAGAAGGATGGCGTAAGGATACGCCTGAAGAAAGGCTTAGGCGGCGCCTATGAAAAGGCGGTCGAGTTCATCGCAAACGCACCCGGCGCATCAGCCGCACAGGAGAAAGCGCAAATCGCCGCGCAGGCGGCCTCGGAAAAGTCCGAGCGTAAGAATACGGTCGAGATAAAGGCGCCGATGGTGGGGACATTTTACAGATCTCCGTCCCCGGAGGCGGCGTCGTACGTAAATGTAGGCGACTCCATAGCGCCCGGGCAGGTCATATGCATAATCGAAGCGATGAAGCTGATGAACGAGATAAAATCGGAAGTAAAAGGCAAGATCATTGATATACAGGCCGATAATGCAGAGCCGGTAGAGTTCGGCCAGGTTCTTTTTATAATTGAGCCGGCTTAGGAGAGTTCATGTTCACGAAGATACTGATAGCAAATAGGGGCGAGGTCGCCTTAAGGATCATCAGGACGTGCAAGGAGATGGGGATACGCACCGTCGCGGTCTACTCGCAACCCGATATAAATTCTCTCCATGTAAAATACGCGGACGAGGCGATATGCATAGGTTCGGCTTCGAGCTCTTCCAGCTATCTTAATATCCCAAGCATAATAAGCGCGGCGGAGATCACGGACGTAGAGGCGATACATCCGGGATACGGTTTTCTTGCCGAAGACGCCCACTTCGCCGAGATATGCGAATCGTGCAAGATCAAGTTCGTAGGCCCTACCCCGGACAATATAAGGCGGATGGGCGACAAGATGGCCGCCAAAGATTCAGCCAGGAAAGCGGGTGTGCCTATAATCCCAGGCTCGAAGGCGGTCGTGAAGACCAAGGAAGAGGCTCTAAGAGTAGCGAAAGAGATGAAGTACCCGGTCATCGTCAAGGCCGCGGCAGGCGGCGGCGGCAAAGGGATGCGCATATGCCATAATGATGTGAGGCTGATAGGAGCGCTCCTTACCGCGCAGCGTGAGGCCGAGGCGGCTTTCGGGAACCCCGATGTCTACATAGAAAAATATATCGAAAGACCGCGTCATATAGAGATACAGTTATTGGGCGACAAGAACGGCCATATCGTTCACCTTGGCGAGAGGGACTGTACCATACAGAGGAGGCATCAGAAGTTGATCGAAGAGACGCCGTCGCCGGTATTGGACTCCAAGCTCCGGAAGAAGATGGGCGAGGCGGCGGTGAAGTGCGCGAAATCGATCGGGTACGTCAACGCCGGGACGATCGAATTTTTGCTGGATGAGGACAACTCTTTCTATTTCATGGAGATGAATACGCGTATACAGGTGGAGCATCCGATAACCGAGGCCGTTACAGGGATAGACCTCGTAAAAGAGCAGATAAGGATAGCGGCGGGCGAAAAGATACAGTATAAGCAGGAGGATATAAAGTTCGCCGGAAGCGCCATCGAGTGCAGGATAAACGCCGAGGACCCGGATAATGATTTCATGCCGTCGCCCGGGAGGATAAGCACTCTGCACCTGCCTGGAGGGCGCGGGGTCAGGCTCGATACGCACGTATACAGCGGATACGACATACCGCCGTATTACGATTCGATGGTCGGCAAACTCATCGTTCACGGCAAAGACCGCCATGACGCGATCAGTATATGCAAGAGGGCTCTTGACGAGTTTGTGGTAGAGCCGATCAAGACGACGATCCAGTTCCATAAGAGGGTGATGTCTAACCCGGCGTTCATACGGGGCAAATTCTCGACCGATTTCGTCGAAAAATTATTTGAAAAAACGGAATAACAAAATACTACAAACCGGGAGATAAATATTATGGCAAAGGATTCTGCGCAAAGAGATAGATCGACCGACCTGGGCGTAGTCAGGATAAGTAACGATGCGATCGCCACCATAGCCTCTACGGCGGCCTTGGAGGTGAAGGGTGTGGCAAAGATGGGGTGCGGAGGCTCGATGCCGCTTTCGGAGCTTTTCTGCAAATGCTTTCCAAGAAGAGGAGTAAGGATCAAGATGCGCGACAGCGAAGTCAAGCTGACCGTATGCATCGTGGTGGAATACGGCATCGATATACCGAGGGTCGCGGATGAGGTGCAGGAGAATGTGAAGCGCGCCGTGGAGAAGATGGCGGGCCTTGTCCTGGCGGAGGTCGACGTTGTCGTGGAAGGCGTGCGCGCATACGCGGGAGCCGAGAAAGGGAGGAAGGCATGAAGATCTTGAGCGGGCTTATACTTTTCTTTTATACGCTTATATTTTTGACAATCGGGGGATTTCTTGTCGCAGTCTCGCTGAATCTGGTCGGACAGGAGATGATTATAGAAACGGTGGCCGCGATATACTCGACATTAAACGTACGGCTCATCCTGGGCCTCTCCGGGATACTCTTCGTCTTCATAAGCATCATGGTCGTCCAGCTTACAATGGGAAAGATCCGCAGGGAGAAGACTATAGCGTTCGAAAATCCGGACGGCCAGGTGACGATAGCATTGAGCGCTATCGAGGATTTTATAAAAAGAGCTATGAAAAATCTGCCTGAAGTCAAAGAGCTCAGGCCCAACGTAAAGGCAAGTAAAAAAGGCATAAGGATCATCAATCGTGTCACGCTCTTTTCGGATGTTAATATACCTGAAACGACCGAGAAGATACAGAATATGGTAAAGACCCGGGTGCAGGACATGCTGGGCGTAGAAGAGCCGATAGACATACGTGTCCATGTCGTGAAGATCGTGCACAAAGAGGAGGCCCCTAAGGATCACAAGAAGGATGACAAGCCGGCGCAGTACAGGGGAAGCATAGAGTACGGGAGTTATTAAAAATAAGAAAGGGGTATATTCTAATGGAAAGAGTAGGCGTATTGACGGGCGGCGGCGATTGCCCGGGTTTAAACGCGGTGATAAGAGGCCTTGTCAGGAAGGCGGCCCGGCACAATATAAGCATCGTCGGGATAAAGAACGGGTGGAAGGGCTTAGTCAGTATCGATACGATGGACCTCGACTTGAGCTCTGTAGCCGATATCGTGGGCAAGGGCGGGACGATCCTAGGCACTTCCAGGACGAACCCGTATAAGAACAAAGAAGACGTCAAAAAAGTCATCGACAATTATAAGAAACTGAAACTCGACGCGCTCGTCGCGATAGGCGGCGAAGACACGCTCGGCGTAGCAAATAAACTTGTGAAAGAGAACGCGGGCGTAAACGTCGTCGGGGTTCCAAAAACTATCGACAACGATCTCAACGCGACCGACTACACCTTCGGGTTCGATACGGCGGTCAATGTCGCGATGGAGGCCATGGACAGGCTGCATACTACCGCCGAAAGCCACCATCGCGTCATGGTCTGCGAGATAATGGGCAGGCACGCCGGATGGATTGCCATCCATTCCGGGCTGGCCGCAGGCGCAGGCGTGATCCTCATCCCTGAAGTGCCGATAGACCTAGACGAGGTATGCGAAATACTGAAGAAGTCCCACGATGGCGGCAGGTTATTTTCGATAGTGGCGGTCGCTGAAGGCGCGGAGTTCAAAGAAGGGCAGGTCGTCACGCAGAAAAAAGAACTCGACGCGTTCGGCCATTGTATTCTGGGCGGGATCGGCGATAGGCTTGCCGAGGAGATCGAGAAGAGGACGAAGCTCGAGACGCGCTCGACAGTGTTGGGCCATATCCAGAGAGGCGGATCGCCCACGGCATTTGACAGGGTCCTCGGCACCCGTTTCGGCGTAAAAGCGATGGAGCTTGTATTGGATAAGAAGTTCGGTTGCATGGTAAGCCTTGCCGGGACTGAGATCAAGGAAGTCCCTATAGCCGAAGCGGTCGGCACGCTCAAAACCGTCGACAAGAAATTTTATGAAATGGCAAAGATATTCTTCGGATAGGATAAAACCATGAAAGAATTGATAAAAAAGAGAATAGCGGAGAGTATAGAAGTTAAGAAAGAACTTTGCCGCAAGGAACTCGCGAATATAGAAAAGGCGGCGCGGACGATAATATCTTCGCTGGGTGCAGGCGGAAAGCTTTTAGTATTCGGCAATGGCGGAAGCGCTGCCGACAGCCAGCATATCGCCGCCGAACTTGTAGGAAGGTTCAAGAAGGAGCGGAAGGCTCTCGCCGCAATAGCCCTCACCACAAATACCTCTATCCTGACCGCGATCGGCAACGATTACGGTTACGATGTAATATTCGCGCGGCAGATCGAGGCTCTGGGCAAAAAAGGCGATGTGGCGCTCGGCATTTCGACGAGCGGTAACTCAAAGAACGTGGTCGAGGCCTTTAAGAAAGCTAAGTCGATAGGCCTCAAAACTATCGGCATGACCGGCGTTGGCGGCGGGGCGATAAAGGAGCTCTCGGACGTGACGATCGCGGCGCCTTCCAAGGATACTCCGCGCATCCAGGAGTCGCATGGTTTGATAGGACACATTTTGTGTGAATTGATCGAAGAGGGGCTCTGCAAATGAAGTCGTCAGCCGTCAGCTATCAGCTTTCAGCTAAAATTAAAAAAAGAAATGCTCTCTCAGCGACACTCGCGCGTTTACGACGGAAAGGCAAAAAGATAGTATTCACGAACGGCTGTTTCGACATATTGCATGTCGGCCACGTGGATTACCTATCGAAGGCGCGAAAGCTGGGCGACGCGCTAGTCATAGGACTTAATAGCGACGATTCCGTAAGGCGGCTTAAGGGTGCGGGGCGGCCTATCAATAAAGAAAAAGATAGGGCGAGGGTCCTTTCGAGCCTATCATTCGTAGATTTTATAGCCATATTCGACGAGGACACGCCGAAGAAATTGATAGAGAAGCTTTCACCCGACGTGCTGGTCAAAGGCGGCGATTGGAAGAAGAAGGATATTGTCGGATCGGAATTTGTTAAGGAGCGCGGCGGCCGGGTCCGAACGATACCTTTTGTTAAAGGATATTCGACGACATCCATCATAAAGAAGATGTCGAAGAGTTGATTATGAAGCCCGAGATCTACCGCATAATCGATGCAAATTTGAACAGGTCGCGGGAAGGCTTGAGGGTCTGCGAAGACATTACCCGGTTTGTACTAAATTCAAAAACGCTCACAGGCGATCTTAAAGATGTCCGTCACGCGATATCCGATATCGCCAGGCGTTCGAGTCCAGGGCTAAATGCCCTACCCGAATCGAGAGATGCGGACGGCGATGTGGGCGGCCATTCAGCGATCGAGAGCGAGATGGGCAGGAAAGATACTGCCGATATATTTGCGGCTAATATCGAGCGCGTCAAAGAGTCTTTAAGGGTTTTGGAAGAATTCTTTAAACTTGTAGATAAAAAAGCGTCGAAAAAATTTTGCGGCTTTAGATTTAAGGTCTATTCTATCGAGAAGAAAGCGGCGGTAAGGTTAAAAAATAGATGCCCACACAGATAGAGCTTGCGAGATCCGGGAAGATATCCCGTGAAATGATACATGTAGCAGAAGACGAACACCTCACAGCGGAGTTCATCCGCAGGGGCCTTTCAAGAGGCACCATAGTCATTCCTAAAAATAGAGCCCATAAAATATCGGATCTCTGCGGTATAGGTGCGGGCTTGAAGACGAAGATTAATGCTAATATCGGCACGTCTAAGGATTCCTCCGGCATAGCTGACGAAATTAAAAAGATGAAGGCAGCAGTGTCGCTCGGCGCTGACGCGATAATGGACCTATCGACCGGAGCGAAGATAAACGAAACGAGGCGCAGGATCCTCGCGGAATCGAAGGTGCCTGTAGGCACTGTGCCTATATACGAGATCGTTATAAGCGGAAAAAAGCGTTTTGGTTCCATCAAGGATATCCCCGTCGAATATATGTTAAGCGTGCTTAGGTCTCAGGCTAAGGAAGGCGTTGATTTCTTTACCATACACGCCGGAGTCACATCGGCTGTTTTACAGGTTTTGAAAGATAATCCCCGCATACTCGACATCGTAAGCCGCGGAGGCGCTTTTTTAGCCGAATGGATGATCGAAAATAAGAGAGAGAATCCGTTCTATGAGTATTTCGATAAAGTTCTGGATATTGCCGGGGAGTACGACGTTACGTTGAGTCTGGGCGACGGTTTAAGACCGGGTGCTATTGCCGACGCGACCGATTCATCGCAGGTCCTGGAATTGGTGACGCTCGGTGAATTGCAGAAAAGAGCGCTTAAAAAAGGCGTCCAGGTAATGATAGAAGGGCCCGGGCATGTTCCAATAGACCAGATTATAGCCAATGTGAAGCTCGAGAAGTCCATATGTAACGGCGCGCCGTTCTATGTCCTGGGGCCTCTCGTTACGGATGTCGCGCCAGGCTATGACCACATAACTGCCGCTATCGGCGGGGCGATCGCAGCCAGTAATGGCGCGGACTTCCTGTGCTACGTCACTCCTGCAGAGCACCTGAGGCTTCCTACGTTAGAAGATGTGCGCGACGGCGTCGCGGCATCGAAGATAGCGGCTCACGCGGCCGACATCGCCAAAGGTGTCACAGGCGCGATCGAATGGGACATAGCGATGTCGAAGGCGCGGAAAGCGAGAGACTGGGATAAACAGTTTGCGCTCGCTATCGACCGGGAGAAACCTCGCAGATATAGAAAAGCGTCGAAACCGGGCGCCAAAGATGTATGTTCGATGTGCGGCGAGTTTTGTTCGATCAAGACGGCAGAGAAGTGTTTTAAAAGGTAAGTGAGTGTATGGAAAAAAGAAGATACATGCTAAAGCTTCCCATATTTTTTATATTAGCACTTTGTTTGTCAACCATCGGATGCGGCAATAAAACCCCTATTAATCAGATACCGATGTATGGTAATGTGCCGCCTACCCCGCAAGAGCAAGAAGCGCACGACCGGTTTATTAAAGAAGTTATTGAAGGGGCGGGAAGCAGAGAGGCGGCGATTAAACAGAGCCTGGCATTAGCCTGGTCCTACTATAATAAAAAAGATTTCGAAACTGCTATGAAAAGGTTTAATCAAACATGGCTATTGGATCACAATAATGCAGATGTTTATTGGGGGTTCGGCCTGCTCCTTCGGGAGCGGGGGCAACATAACGAGGCTTTAAAAATGTATGACAAGGCACTGGAGATCAATCCTGATATGCCTGAAGTTTATAACAACCGCGGAAATCTTTATAAGGACAAAAGGCAGGACGAACAAGCGCTGGCAGATTTTGCTAAAGCCATAGAGCTTAAGCCGGACTTTTTCATGCCCTACGCTAACAGGGGTCTCCTCTATTTTAATAAGAAAGAATACGAAAAGGCGCTTGTTGATTTCAACCATGCTATCGAAATTGAACCAAAAGATGCGCAAAGCTATAACGATCGTGGTTGTACCTATTTTTTTATGAAACAGTATGATAAGGCGTGGGATGATGTGCATAAGGCTCAGGAGTTAGGGTATCCGGTACATCCGATGTTTTTAAAAGACTTAAAAAAAGCATCCGGGAGAGAAGGATAACTGGTAAATCTAACCAAGTTAGGAAGAGGATGATCAGGGGGCTGGAAAATGGCGGATTGTAAGAACAGGAAGAAAAACATAGCGGTGTGTAATTGCACGTATGCCGGATGTCCGAGACATGGAGAATGCTGCGAATGCGTGGCTTATCACAGGGAAAGAGATGAGCTGCCGGCGTGCTATTTCGATAAAGATGCGGAAAAGACTTATAACCGCTCTTTTGCTAATTTCATGAAATACAAAAGGATCTTTTGACAGGGAAAATGAAAGTAAAAGCAATAATCGTTATAGCGCTCATCTTAATGGCAGCCGCGGGCTTTGCGGCGGATGCGGCGTTCAATAAAGGTATCGGATACGCCAAGAAAGGCATCTATGGCGCAGCGATCGATCAGTTCACGGAAGCGATAGGTACGAACCCGGCTAACGCCGATATCTACATTAAGAGGGGCAGCGTATATGTTGCGCAAAATGCATACGATAAAGCCGTAAGAGATTTTGACAAGGCCATTGAGCTGGCCCCGCGATCGGCCGAGGCGTATGCGGGCCGCGCCAACGCTTATTTCCTAAAGACGGATATAGAAGAAGCGATCTCCGATTCCACCAAGGCCATATGGCTGAACCCTATGCTCGCCGAGGCCTATTCCGTAAGAGGCCGATGTTACATGATGAAGCTCGAGCATGATAAGGCGGTCTCCGATTACAGCAATGCAATAAAGGCCGACCCCAATAACGCCTCATATTACGAAATGCTCGCGGTCATCTACGGCAATGCCGGCAATTTTGAAAAGGCCATGGAATCATGCAATAAGGCAATAGCGATGGATCCGGATAATGCACACGAGTATCTTACAAGGGGGATGGTATATTCGAGGAACAGCAAGCATGACGAAGCGATAGCCGATTTCAATAAGGCGATAGAGATGGCTCCTGACAACGCGCTCGCCTATGATTACCGCGCGGCCGCCTGCATAAAGAAAGGCGATTTTGAACAGGCGATCGCCGACTGTGACAAGGCATTATCCATTGCGGATGAGAAGGCTAAAGCCAAGATATACGGCACCAGGGCATACGCCCATTTTTTCAAGAAGGAATACCAGAAGAGCTGGTATGATGTCCATAAGGCGGAGGCTATAGGTGCGGCGAACAACATCAATTCGATGTTTTTTTTGAGCAAAAATTTTATCGAAGAATTAAGGAAAGCGTCGGGGAGGAACGAATGAGCATTCTAGTGGTGGGGTCGGTGGCGATAGATTCGGTGAAGACGCCGTTCGGAAAGAGGCTTGAGGCGCTCGGAGGGTCGGCGACGTATTTTTCGGTTGCCGCATCTTTCTTCAATAAAGTGAATGTCGTCGCCACGGTAGGCGAGGATTTCCCGAAGAAATATATAAACCTTTTCAAGAATATGGGCATAGGAACGGAAGGGCTGCATGTCGCGAAGGGCAAAACTTTCAGGTGGGAGGGCCGCTACGATTACGATCTGAATACAGCCCACACGATAGCAACACATTTGAACGTGTTTCAAAACTTCCGCCCCGAAGTCCCCAGGGACCTGAAGAACTCCAAGTTCGTATTCCTTGCGAATATCGATCCGGAACTGCAGTACAACGTCCTGAAGCAGGTTGCGCGCCCCAAGCTCGTCGCGTGCGATTCGATGAATTACTGGCTCGAGCACAAGAAGAGCCAGTTCGAGCGGCTCCTAGACAAGGTGGACATATTACTGCTGAACGATTCCGAGGCCAGGCAGTTTACCGGCGAGCCCAATCTCATGCGGGCCGCGCGCATAATAGTCGACTTCGGGCCGAAGGCGGTCATTATAAAGAAGGGCGAGCACGGCGTAATATATTTTTCGAAAAATTCGCACTTCATAGCGCCGGCGTATCTTCTGGAGACCGTATATGACCCTACGGGAGCAGGCGATACTTTTGCGGGCGGCATGATCGGATATTTGAGTAAGGCCGGGAAGGTCGACGAGGCCAATATAAGGAAGAGCATAATATACGGAAGCATCCTTGCCTCTTTCGCGGTCGAAGATTTCAGCGTCGACAGGATGCTCGAGATATCTATGGATGACATAAATGCAAGGTACGACCATTTCAAGAAGATTACGAGGTTCTAGTGAGTATAGGCGAGCGTAGTTCAATGGTAGAATACCAGCTTCCCAAGCTGGCTACGGGAGTTCGATTCTCCTCGCTCGCTCCAGTTTTGACTATACTTTTATTAGTTTTTCTCGCCGGGTGCGCGACAGCGCCGAAGAAAGAGATCGTGATCGAAAAGAGACTCCCCGGCGTGACTTATCACACGGTGAAGCGCGGCGAGACGCTGTGGAGCATATCTAAAGCTTACAATATAGAGATAGATGCGCTAGTCAATGCAAACTCCATCGAGGATAGGGGTTCTATCGAGAACGGACAGCTCCTGATAATCCCCCGGGGTATCCAGCAGAAACAGGAAGTTGCAAATTATCCTGTTTCGAACGAGTTATTCGCCTGGCCGATAAGGGGTGTCCTCCTGACGCCATTCGGCGCCATCGCTGATAAGGTCGTCAATAAAGGCATCGACATTAAAGCTCCAGAGGGAGGGGCTGTAAGGGCTTCAAGGTCCGGCAAGGTCGTCTACTGCGATCCGCATCTCAAAGGATTCGGTAAGACGGTAATAATAGATCACGGCGATAGGTACCAGACTGTATATTCATATAATTCGATGATACTCGTAAATCTGAGCGACCAGGTATCGCAGAATGCGGTTATAGCAAAGGTCGGCAAGACAGGAAGGGCAAAGGTTGCGTCGCTCCATTTCGAAATACGAAAAGACGGCAAACCGCAGAACCCTTCATATTTTTTGCCGCGGTAAAGGACTGTCGAATGTTCTCAGAACCTGTTGTAGGAGAGAGATTTTTCGGGCGTAAAGAGGTGCTCGACCTTCTTGAAAAGCGCGTATCGGCGCTAAAGGACGGGTACAGGCAGAATGTCGCGCTCACAGGGCAGTCCCTCTCCGGCAAATCTTCGATCATTCTCCATTTCCTGCATTCGGTTAAGCAGGACGGGCTCGTGCCCATATATGTCGAGGTGGTCAGGGAACCTTTCAGGGCATTCGCCAATAAGTTCATAGCGACCATACTTTATAACGCCTTGCAGAAGATGGGCAAGCCTTCGGAAGTGGACATACCCAGGCTCCTGGACCTCGCGCAAAGCGTTTTACCTAAAACGTGCCAGGCCGTAAAACAGGCGATGTCTCAAATAGAGAAGCAGGAGTCGGACGATGCTTACATGTCGCTTCTCGGCCTGACATCGATACTGAAGGAAGAGGCGGGCTTTTCATGCGTCGTTATATTGGACGAATTTGATAATCTGGAGCATCTGGGCATAAAGAACCCTTTTCAAGGCTTCGGCAAGGTAATAATGGTCCAGAAAGACACGATGTATATAGTGTCAAGCTCCAGGAATGAAGCGATAAAGAAGATCATCTCGGAGAAGCTGTCGCTTCTTTTCGGCAATTTCGAGGTATTGAAGATATCGAACTTTGACATAAAGGCCTCATCTGAATTCATCGATATGAAGTTTGCCGGGTTCGAGGTCCCGAAAGAATTGAAAAAGTTCCTGATAATGCTTACCGACGGCAATCCGTTTTACTTGAGCCGTCTCCTGGCAGCGGCCAAGGCAAAGGCCATAGGAAAGGTCGAGGGCAGGATCGACGAGTCCGTCATCACCGACGCCATACTCGATCTGGTATATCATGCAAACGGAGCCATACATCAATATCTTTTCAATTACATCCTGAGCCTCATCGATACTAAGTACCGCGACGGCCATACGAAGATCATGATAATGATAGCCCAGGGAAATAATACCCAATCCGGCATCGCGCGTTTCACGAGGACGAAGCACGGCGAAGTTTCGAAGAGCCTGGCAAGGCTCGTGGAATTAGGCCTTCTCTCCAAGAACGGCATCTTCTACGCGATCGAGGATGCGATGCTCGCATTCTGGCTAAAGGCGGTTTACCAGCGCCGGAAAGAGCTCCTCGTCGACGGGACATTCGACAGGATGGAGCTATTCCGCAAAGACATCGGCGTGATCATATCGGACTTCATCCGTGAAGGCGAAAAGAGCGCCTCGCAAAGGATCTCGGAGTTATTCAACCTATTCGATAACGAGCTCGTCTCGATAGAATCGAGGAATATGCGTCTGCCGCATTTTACCAAGGTTGAGCTGAAAACCGTCGACGGCCTGAACTCGCTCGTAGGGGCCTCGTTCAGAGGAAATTTCTGGATCGCGCAGGTCTACACCAGGCCTGTCAACGAGAATGACATAATAGGTTATCTGAAGAACGTCAAGCTATCCGGATGCAAAGTAACGCACAAGATAGTCGTCGCAATGTCCGGTATGGACGAGAATGCGAAGCTCCTTGCAAAGGAGCTGAAGATCTCGATATGGGACGGCCATACCGTAAATGAGCTTTTTACTTTTTACGGAATGAAGAGGATGGTAGTACTATGAGGATACTGGTAATTTCGGATACCCACATACCGCGCTCCGCGCACGACCTGCCGGAAGCTATGTACAAAGAGATAGAGAACGTAGACATGATAGTCCATGCCGGCGACCTGGTCGAGAAGGATGTCCTGGAGAAACTGCAGAGCCTTCGCGAAACCAAAGCTGTGTATGGCAACATGGATTCGGCCGCCCTGCACCATCTCCTCAAGGATAAGGAGGTCTTCCAGGCGGGATCGTTCAAGATAGGCCTCATTCACGGATATGGCGCGCCGGCAAACCTGATCGATACGGTAGCGGGTGAATTTAAAGGGGTCGATGCTATCATATTCGGCCATTCGCACGAGCCTGTAAATATGGTAAAGGACGGGGTGTTATTTTTTAATCCGGGCAGTCCGACGGATAAGATATTCGCCAAGACCAACAGTTACGGCATCCTTGAGATCACGGACAAAAAGATAGAAGGGAAGATAATCAAGATATGAATAACGAGATACCTGTCATAAAAGTTGAGGGCAGGACATTGCCGGAAGCCTGGGAGAAGGCCGTCATGTCGACATGGAAAGAAGGGCTTGAGATGAAGACCGAATACGATAAAGACGGCGATCCCTTAAGCAAAGATTGCACGATGATAATGGTCGTAAACGACCCGATGAGAGAGCCGCGCATACATAGAGCCTTCCCCGGCGGCCTCGAAGACCTCGAGGTATACCGCCAGGAGGTTGTCGACGGCATACACGATCACTGGATAAAACCCGAAGAGGGAAAGTGGACCTATACTTATCACCAGAGGCTTACAGCTTTCCCCATAGAGGGCAAGGCAATAGACCAGATCGATTACATTATAAAAAAACTTATAGAGACCCCTTACTCCAGGCGCGCTCAAGGGATCACCTGGAACCCGAAGACGGACCCGGTGACGAACGATCCGCCGTGCCTGCAGAGAATATGGTGCCGTCTCGTGAAATTGAACGACAGGCAATACACGCTTAACATGAATACGCACTGGCGTTCGCGCGATGCATTCAAGGCAAGTTTCATGAATATATTCGCTCTGACAGACCTTCAGCGCGTGATGGCAGAGGCGATATCCAAAGGGCTGGGTGCGGAAGTGCTCGTCGGCAGGTACGTCGACATAAGCGACAGTTTCCATATATACGGAAGTTACGTGGAGGACTTTAAGAAGTTCTTAAAGATGATCGAGACCAGGGTCTTCGAGGAGAGGACCTGGCCGACCGGCTTTGCTCAGCCTTTTTTTGAAGACGCGAAGATAAGGCTTGCAGGCGAAAAGAGGGGGTAAACGTGGACAAGTTATGGGCTCCATGGAGAAGTAAATACATATATTTACGCAAACATAAGAAGTGCATATTCTGCGGTAACGCAACGCGGCATTCGAAGACAAAATATCTTATCCACAGATCACTGCATTCATTCTCGATGCTGAACCTGTTCCCGTACAATAACGGCCACGTCATGGTCGCGCCATACCGGCATGTAAAATCGCTCGAATACCTGACGGACGCGGAGCTCGTCGACCTGATGAAGCTCGTAAACAAGACCAAGGCGGCCATCGATAAGAAACTAAAGCCCCACGGTTACAATATAGGGCTGAATGTCGGAAGGGTCGGCGGGGCGGGGTTTACCGGGCACGTCCATATTCACGTAGTTCCCAGATGGTCCGGGGACACGAACTTTATGCCCATAACCGCGGATACAAAAGTCGTGTCCGAGTCGCTCGATGCTATGGAAAAACTGCTTAAGGCCTCGGCCTGAGGCCTCGGCACTTAGCTAACACCGTGGCTTAATAAACTTGGCCTCGATCGGAGATCTCGGCACTTAGCCGACACCACGACTTAATGAACTTGAGGTAGCAAATGCTGAAGCGAAGAGATCTGGAAAAGCAGGAAGAGCTCCTTGCGCCGTATGCCCAGAAGAGCAGGTTTACGAAAGGGCGCGTGCATAAAGAAGAGGAGCACAAGTACCGCTCCTGTTATCAGCGCGACCGGGACAGGATCATCTACTCGACCGCTTTCAGGCGGCTCGAATATAAGACCCAGGTTTTTGTAAATCATGAAGGCGACTACTACAGGACGCGACTCACGCACACATTGGAAGTCGCCCAGATCGCCAGGTCGATTGCGCGGGGGCTGAGGCTTAACGAAGACCTGGTAGAAGCGATCTCGCTCGCTCACGATTTAGGCCACACGCCTTTCGGCCACTCCGGCGAAGATGCGCTCCACGACATAATGCGCGATCACGGAGGTTTCGATCACAACATACAGGGCCTGCGCGTCGTCGACCTGCTCGAAGATCGTTATCCCGAATTTCCAGGCCTCAACCTATCCCACGAAGTCAGGGAGGGCATCATAAAACATTCCACGCCTTTCGACAAACCGAGGCCTGCCATTCCGTTCGAATCTAAAGGTTCCCCGATACTTGAGATACAGGTTGTCGACATCGCCGACGAGATCGCTTATGATAACCACGACCTCGACGACGGCATAACAAGCTCCCTAATAAAGGAAGAGGACCTCTCAGGCATAAAGATATGGTCGGATAAGGAGAAGGAGATAAAGAAGCTTTACCCGGGTATAAAAGGCGAGGTAAAGAAATACCAGATAATCAGGTCTCTCATAAACGCGCAGGTTACCGACATACTTAATCAGTCTGAATCTAATATAAAGAAGTTCAGGATACGTAAAGTCGATGACACGGTCAAGATCCCGGAGCGCATAATAACTGTTTCTAAGCCGATGCGGGCCCTCAGGGGGGCAATGAGAGAATTCCTTACTGATAACTTATACCACCACTACAGGGTCGTCAGGATGTCGAACAAGGCGACGCGCTTCATCACGAGCCTCTTCAACGTCTATCTGGATAAATCCGAGCAGCTTCCTCCGACGACCCAAGGCCGACTCAAGAACGAGGATCAGTACCGCGTCATATGCGATTATATTGCGGGGATGACTGATAGGTATGCGCTCGATGAGTACAAGAAGTTCTTCGAGCCGTACGAAAGAGTGTAAAAAATAGGGACTGTCCCATTTTTTATCGGGATCGAATGTGCTGTGTCTCGTGGTTCGCAGGGACGCACAATTTTCAGCCATGTGAAAATTGTGCTCTGTAAAATTTCTCGTACGCTGCCTCGAAATTTTAAAGCCCTGCTCACCACGTCGTCACATTACATTCCTACAGAGCGAAAAATTTATTGAGGAACAGGTAAGACAAGGCACGAGCCCCTCGGGGGCTCCTTTAGCAGGGATCGAAAAAAATTAAGCTTGCAGCACCACCCACGCTTTTGATATTCAATTGACATTGGTGCTTAAAGGATAGTATAATTAAAAAAAGGACTTTTCAGATGCCAGAGGAAAATAGCTCTCCCCCAACACCGCAGGAAACGCAGGAAGACAGGAATGCGTTAGATATGGTTAAGCTAAAGGATATATACCAAGCTTCTATAGGTGAAGCTATTAACGTTGAAGTTGAAAACAATCTACAGCTTGCACCGATTTTGCAGCGTATAGCGGACGAGAATAATTCTGTTTTAATGTCGTTTATAGCCCCATCCGGTGGTAAGAAAGTATCCCCTTATGATACTGTAAGTGCAAGCATTAGAACATCTGAAGAATTTGGGATCGACAAGGCCATGCTCGACATTAAAACCCTGCTGAAAGAAAGAGAGATAACGACTAAACCAAACCTGATGCTTGTAATCAACAGTCCGGGTGGCTATGTAAGCTCATCGTACGTTGTGTCAAGAATGATACGGGATAATTTTAGTGATATAAAAGTCTTTGTTCCTCATGTAGCTGCAAGCGGCGGGACCCTCTTAGCTCTTACGGGGAATGAAATCGTAATGGGAGAAATGAGTAGGTTGTCCCCGCTTGATACGCAGCTTCAATATAAAGGAGAGACTGTTTCCGCTCAATCCTATCAAAGGGCAATAGAAAGGTTTGAGAAATATTTTAAGGATAAAACACAATTTGAAGCCCCATATCCATGGAAAGCAATGGCGGAAAAATTTGATCCTATATTAATGGAGGAGTGGGGTACCGAGCTTACCGAGATCTCAACCTATCTTTATAATATACTTGATAAAGCGGGGTATCTTGAGAAACAAATTAATAGAATTATTTGGAATTTAATTTTTACCGATTTTCCGCATAATTTTGTAATCAATAGAGATTGGGCTGAAAACGTTCTTAAGTTGAAAGTGAAAAAAGATACAGATTACCCTTTCATATGGGAGGCCATGAAGGCTTGGTATGGCACTTATTATCTAAAAGCAGAAAGTAAACATTTTATACGATATATTGTAAATAACAAAAGATAATGCGCAATGGAGGTTCCGATGCCTTATTTAAAGGGCGAAAACGCTGACAACTTTGATGCTAAAAGATGGTTTGAAGAAAATAAAGATTTGACAAAAAAAGCTTACGAATCTTGGCGCAAAGAACGCATAGAAAACAACGTGCCACTACCTGGAAAAAATACTGCTGGTGATAATACTGAGAAACCAAAGTAAAATATGGAAATTTGATAGACTCACTTTAGTTCTCGTCAAGGCATCATAACAGACTATTTTTCAGAGAGGCAAAAATGAGTAGAAAAGAGGATAAGTTAAAAGAGCAACGAGGTATAAGCATTGATAAAGATAACAAGTTTTATCAATTAATAGGTAAAAACTGCTCAAAGGCAATATCGCATAATGAAGTTCGGCAGCTTCTTAGTGGCATAAAAAAAACCATTAGAGAAGTAGTTAATGAATGACAGTATACCATGCCTATTAGATACGAATGCTATTGTAAAGTATTACCATACCGAAGTCGGATCAAATATTGTTCAGTATCTTTTTGATAAGTCTCCTTCCGCTCAAATAAACATTATTAACCTACATATTCCAGAAGTTGTTTCCGTTTTTCATAAGCTTCATGCGAAAAGCTTAATCACCGGACAGGCGCGAGATGCGGCAATAGATACGTTTCTAAAAGATGTGAGTAATGAGCGAATTCTTCCATATACGTGTGATGGCGATGATTTTGATGAGATTCACAATAATTTTTACACCGTTTATAAAATACCTCCACCCGTAAAGAAAAAACGATATTTTCAATTCTTAGGTGGCTGGATATCAGAGCTGAAAGATATCGCAGATACTTTAGATGTGGGGATGCTAACTATTATGCGCGAAATCAAAGATAGCATCGGAGAGTCTTATTTGTTTAGCTCCGACGGCCACGTTATCAAGATTGCGGAAGCTATGGGACTACCTATCCTTAACCCCGAAAGAATGAGCTACGATGATATACCCACCTCTATAAATAAGCGACGTTCTCCTCGGAAAAAAATAAATCTGAAAGTTAAGTGCCAAGAGCCAGAGACATTTACAACCATACTGTCTACAAACACAATAGATTTATGTTTCAGTGGGGCATGTATAAATTATAATAAAAAAGTTGATGTCGGCAAAAAAATAGTTTTGAAAATTTCAGACCATAAAGATAAGCATTCCGAAGCAACCCAAGATGCAGAGGTTGTGTGGGCCGAATTAGGACGTCGAAAAATCGGAGTTCGTTTTATTGAACCTATAACAGCTGCAAGGTTTTATGTCTAGAAAAATAGGGGAATAAGCACTTAGAAAATAGTAGTAACTAGGGGACGGTTCTGGCGGTAATCCCAGAAGTGTCCCTGCAGGCATCCTGGATCTGTCCCTATGAAGATAGCGGGGAAAACTTTAGGTGGAGCGATGAATTGCGCCAACAGCAAAAATAATAATTCATGTGCAACTGCCGAGAAGACATACGACCGTTCGGTTGAAAATTACTTGAAGAATAAATAACAGGAACGCGCCTGGAGAAACAATGAAAGACCTTATAGAAATTCTGAAATTTCTTCTGGGTTTTGCCTCCTGGATTGTTTTTCTTTTCCTGTCTGGCAACACATTAACCACCCTTGAACGGGCCCTGATTATCAGTTTTATAATTAGCATTATATTCGGTTACCGACAACTGCGCAGCGGTTTTATCCTCCAATGGGGTTCGGTGATCTTTTTTGCATGGTGTATAATAATGGTGAATTACTTGCAAAACGTAACGGTCGCGAAGAATATGGGGATTATCGCCAACGGGTTTCTTGCATCTATTATTTGGCTTACTATTCTGGCCGGGAAACCATTCACCCTACAGTATGCACGAGAGGATCTCCCGAAGGAACGATGGAATGACCCGCAACTTGTGCAAAGCTGCCGGTTTATGGCGATAGTCTGGGGTTTATTGATGGTGTTTTCAACTTTCGTTGCTTGTTTTAAAGTCATACGCCCAGGATTGTGCCCCGAAATCGTCTATTCCAGTATCAGTATCAGCACGATAACGGGCGGAACACTCTTTACGCAATTTTATAAGAAATATAAACGGTCTTCAAGGAAATGAGGGACGGGACGTTAAGGTGCGCCGCATTCATTAAAGGCAAGCGAGGACCTTGCGATATTATTAAGTTTGTCCGGCGGGAAAAAATAGAGGTGCTGTTGAGAAGCAAGCTACGGGCATTGATTATTGCAATATTTTTTATAACATCGTTTGCCATGGTATGCACTGCTGAAGAAAATACGCGGGATGACGGGATATTCTCGTCGGGGAGCTTCCTTTCGGACGCGATAAACTCGACCATAGATAAATTAAGCAAGGTGGGCGCAGGCGAAGAAAAAATAGTCGATGACGACGCTAAGGGCATACCTCAGGATGTACTCGAATATGACGGCGATCCGCTGCACAGCAGGCCCTTGGTCAAGCCGAGTTTCCGTAATAAGAGTAATAAAATGGAAAATTAAGTATGGCGGAAAAAGATGACGGATTAACTAAATTTATCTATATTTTAGAGATCGTATATGCGATACTTCTGTCATGGGGTTTTGCGCGCGTGGCAGAGCGTTTTAGCGAGAGTCATCTCATCTACTGGCTCTGCATGCTGGTCAGTCTCCTCACGCTCATCCGGTTCTTTTTTGCGCCTTCTCATAACATCGGTGTTATAGCCAAGCTCATAAAGAACAGGACCGGCGCGGCGAGAATGGTTATATTCTTCGATGTGTCGCTCCTCATAGCCCATTCCTTTGTATTTTTCAGGATGTGTTACGCGCTGGGCGACCTGAGGTATGATTTTTTCTATCGCGACTTTTCGATACTACTTCTATTAAACGCGATATGGCTTGCTACGATAACATTTAGACAAAGGCTGTCAAAAATCAGCCCGCACGACAAACACATTTTCTGGCAATTGAATAACTCTATCTGCGGCATTTTAGTGCTGGGGCTATTCATACTCAAGGCCGATATCGCTCTGATGTTTATTGTTGCGATGGTAAATTGTGTCGTGGACCTATGGACTTGCGCACCATATTATCTTGAATCTGTATAAAACAAATTTTTAACCCGGCTAGAACTGCCGGGCTATAACCTGGAGGAGGTTCGGTGAAAAAATATTTTTTTCTTTTAATGGTTAGCGTTATTGTCTTAAGCCTTACCGGCTGCGCCCTTAAAACGGTTGATGATGGGCAGACCGGGGTGAAGGCCGATTTCGGAAAGTTCGCTACAGAGCCTTTACGGACAGGCTGGCATTGGTACATCCCAGGCGTAACCTGGGTAGAGGTGTGGAACGTGAAGACGCGCGAACTGAAAGAAACCGCCAATGTGCCTTCTTCCGAAGGGTTGATATCGACGCTCGACGTCTCGCTTCTTTACAATGTTCCTATAGACAAAGCGGTCTTCGTAAGAAAGACCGTGGGCAGCAATTTTGAGCAGACGATCGTTGAGCCTTATTTCAGGGAAGCCATCCGCAACGTCGCCAGCGGATATGAAGTCAAGTCGCTATATAGCGAAGAAGGTCGGGGCAAGATAGGCAGGCAGATATTGGAATTTTTAAAAGAGAAATTGGAGCCGAGAGGTATTATCGTCCAGGATGTGCTGCTAAGAGACGTTAGATTGCCTGCGGCATTTTCAGACAGCATTCAGCAAAAGCTGAGGACGGAACAGGAATCTTTGCAGAAACAGTTTGAACTTACTAAAGCCGAGAAGGATGCTGAGATAGCCGTAGCAAAGGCAAAAGGTATAGCGGAAAGTAATAAGATCATAGCCGGGAGCATATCAGAAAATTATCTGCGATACCTGTGGGTAGAGAGCCTGCAAAACAGCGAAAAACAGATCGTCTATATTCCTACGGAAGCCAATCTTCCGATAATGGAAGCCGGCAGATGGAAGGATATTAAAGAAGGTAAAAAATAACAGGGGAGGGCGGGATGAAGACAGGTAAAATAGCTGTAGCAGGGGTGGTGGTAACCGTATTCGATATGCTCGTCGGCATGATATCGTGCGGCCATTTTTTTAATTGGGTTTATAAGGTGGAACCTGTAAATGTATGGAAGAACATGTCAGGCCCGCCGGGCCCGGATTTTGTAATTCGCGCACTTAGCCTTAATATAATCTTCGCGTTCAGTTACGCGGTATTGCGGAAAGGCCTCCCGGGGAAGAACAGGTTCGTAAAAGGGCTTTCTCTCGGGCTTTTTGTATGGGCGCTTGGCATCCTGCCGGGCATGAATGCCATGTTTTCATTCATGACGGTCGCGCCTGTCGTACTGATATACTGGACTATTTTGGGATTGATCCAGGCGTCTATCGACGGCCTTATAATAGCCTCGATATGCGGAGACGCCAAGTAGTGATGGAGGGTATATGGCTGATATAAAAGTTGAGAAGCTTGGCAGGGAAGAGCTCGAGAAGGTGGGCGTATTTTCCTGGCCTATATGGCAGAAAGAGGTCTCTAAATTCGACTGGAGCTACGATTCGGTCGAGCAGTGCTATTTCCTCGAAGGAAAAGTGACAGTTACGCCAAAGAGCGGCAAGGCTGTAAGCTTCGGCAAAGGCGATTTCGTTACATTCCCTAAAGGGCTTTCATGCACGTGGGATGTCAAAGCACCGGTGAAGAAACATTATATTTTTAAATAAAGAAGCAAAAGAAAGAAAAATTAATGAAGAAAATAGCCTTAGCGCTTCTCGCAGTACTTTTAGTTTTATCGATCGGCTATTGCCAGGAACAACCGATAAAATTTACCATCAAGGCAGTTTTTGACGAACCGTATGATGTCGGACGCCCAGGTATTATAATTGCGGCAATCTTTAAAAATGTATCGGATAAACCTATAGTGTTGGCGCGTGATTACGATAGGTATGATTTTAAATTTTTTGACGCGGATGACAAGCCGCTTCCTTCTGAAAAACCGCGCTATCCTTCATATATGCCTATTGCGCCCATAAAACTATTGCCTGGACAGGAATGGTCGGATGAGCTTCCAGCGGACGATTGGAAGATAGAGGGTTCGTCTATTACCAGTAAGCCCCGTAAGATATTTATAAAGGGAATTTACGAGGGCCCGTCTAACGATGAAAAATTCGAAGGAGTCGATATCTTCAAAGGAAATCTTGTCTCCAACGCTATTCCGATAGAAATAGTTCCTGTTCTTCCAGCTATTAATAAAGAGTTAAACAAGGCTGTGCAGAATAGCGATATAAAAAAAATTAATGACTTAATATCTAAAGGCGCAGATGTAAATGTCGGTGATTGGCGCGGGAAACAAATGAAACCCCTGCACTATGCGACAGAACCGGATATCGGGCTTACCACATTTTACGCAAAAGGAGGAGCGGTTCTCCGTAGCGGTAAAAGTGTTCCTTTTGGTGAAAACATAGCGTTTGATAGATCGGAGGGCCTATCGTATTCAAAGGATGTTGAAAACGCAAAACTTAAAATTATAAAACTATTAATATCCAATGGCGCGGATGTGAATGCCAAAGATGCCACAGGCATGACGCCATTGATGAATTCAGCCGTTTTCGGCGGCCTTGACATCGCAAAGTTCTTGATAGCGAATGGCGCAGATGTAAATGCAAAAAGCGTGGATGGCAGCACGGCGTTAACGGGCGCTGTTAGCTTCGGCAACATCGAAATTGCAAAACTCCTGATATCCAATGGCGCGGATGTGAATGCCAGATCAATAAATGACATGACAGCCCTAATGGGCGCGGCATACTGCGGTTACACTGAAATAGCAAAGCTATTAATATCCAATGGCGCGGATTTGAACGTAACATCCGATATAGGAGAAACGGCTTTATCTATTGCTCTATCGAAAGGCCGTAACGATATGGTGGCACTTCTTAAGAAGGCCGAGGCAAAGATGCCGGATGAGAAAGCGATCCATGCGCGGGATTTTTCAGCTGACCTTGAGATCACTATAGCCGGGCGTACTTTCGGCGGAAGAAAAATATATGTATCGAATTACAAAACGCGCATCGAACGGGGCGGCGAGATCATAATTACGGATACGATCATGCTATATACCTGGACCGTCATGCCGGCCGAACATGCTTACACAGGATGGCCGACAGATATCGAAACTATTTTAGATATACAGCCGCAGGCGGTTGTAGGCATGAAAAAGATGCCGGGAGAATTAGAGAAAACGCTTATCGGGCAGGATATCATTGACGGTAAAACCGTAAATAGCTATCTTATAACATACGCATCGAGAAAAGGCAATAAGACGATGTTGCAATGGATCGATCCGAAGACAAGTATCCCTGTAAAGATGGCTGGCGAGAATGGGGCATGGGCCCAGGAATATAAGAACATCGTAGTAAGTCCGCAGCCTGACAGCTTATTCGAGATACCTTCCGGCTATAAGAAGATCGAGCCGCCACAAGTTAGTAGTTTTACGACAGTGTATCCGGGCGCAAAGCTAAAATTAAAACAATAGGAATACCAGCAAAGCAAGGAGGCAAGTATGAGCGGAGGATTATTTTTGCAGATAGTGCTGTTGATAGTTATAGGCGCAGTCGTCATGAATATGGTGAAGTGCCTGCACGACAAGTTCTGCGTGCTGTGCAAAAAGAAAGACGAGTGCTGTAAGTAGAAGGACGGTAGTCTTACAGTCCCGAAAGTGGCATATAAGGAAACTCATGAAGCTTATCGCGAACATGATTTGCAGGCGCAGATTGAAACTCCAAACCAGGATCAAGAGGTGGCTTCTGAAGATACTAAAAGGTAAAGCGAAGGTATCGATCATTGCGGCATTTTTTGCATTATCACTTTTCGCGGTATGTTCTGCGGAAGAAGGCACGCGTGAAGGCGGGCTGTTTTCGGAAGGCAGTTTCCTTTCGGAAATCATATCTTCGGCAACAGGCAAGATAAACAAAGTAACTTCAGGGGAAGAGCGGATCATAGACAATGACGCAAAGGGCATACCTAAAGATACCCTGGAGTATGACGCCGATCCGCTCGGCAGGCCTCTGGTAAAACCTAGTTTCCGTAAAAAACAGAAAGACCTGGACAATAATAGCCTGTAAAGATGTTGACATGTCCGCGTACCGGAATTATAATCATTTCTACATATGGTTGAAGAGACAAGCCCCAGCATATACCAGAAAGAACTCTTCGAGCGCCTGAGAAAGAGTGTCAGCCTCAAGAAGGAAGAAGAGTGCATCGGCTGTATCATCCAGCCCGCAGCCTGGTGGATAATCGAAAAACCCAACCCGAAACTTGCCGACCTTCAAAAAGTGGTTGCCTGCAGTTGTCCGCATTACAAAAGCATGTCCCGCAACAACAGAGAGGCAAATTGCATAAAGCTTATCCTGAATGTCGTTCGCACAGCGCAGGAAAAGAAAGCTCTCACTAAATTTGACTGCATACACCTGCTTCACGGCTTCATATATCCAATAATGCAGGGCGGTAAAATTTACGGTTATATCGGCTCCTGCTATAAGAGGAAAGATGTATCTTCGAATATACTGGACATCTTCGCGGCATTTACCGATACGATCGTCCGCGAGATACAGAAAGAGCTGGAGCTCTCAAATCTCTACGAAACGATCCGCCCCAGGGCCATCGCCCTTTCTACCGTGCACACGGTCCACAGGCTCATAAGCTCGACGCTGGAACTAACAGAGCTCCTCCCGCGCATAGCGCGTCTGAGCCTGCAGATAATGCGCGCCAACAGGTGTTCGATAAAACTGGTCGACTCCAAGCGCAAGATACTGCTGCCGAAGACCACCATAGATATAAGGAAGAAGACGGTGAGGCTAAAGAAAGTGCGGATCGGTTCCTTCGCTCCGGGTAAGGCATTTAAATACGGAAGACCCGTGAGAGGGCGCGATTATATCGCCGTGCCGCTCATAGACGAGGATACGATCGGAGTAATAACGGTATATGACAAGATAGACGGCAAGCCTTTTATTCAGTTCGACCAGGAGATAATGTCGACTTTGGCCGAACAGGCCGTAATAGCGATCAAGAACGCCCAGCTCTATAAAGAGCAGGAGCGGCTCATGATGGGCAGTATAAAATCTCTCGCAAAGGTCCTCGACACCCGCGCGCCGGGCACATACGTACCGCGCGCCTCGTTCCTGAAGATAGCCCTGTCGATGGGCCAGGAGATGCGCCTTAACGCCGAGAGCATGAAGTCGCTCGAATACGCGGCGATACTGCATGATGCGGGCGAGATCGTCATTCCATATGAGGTTCTTACCAAGCCGTCGAAACTTACCGGCAAAGAATATGAGATCGTAAAGGGCCATCCGATGGCCGGCGTCGAATTGATAAAGCACATGAAAGCCCTCAAATCCGTCACCCCAATCATACTTTATCATCATGAAAATTACGACGGTTCCGGCTACCCTAAGGGCTTAAAGAAGGAACAAATACCGATAGGCGCCAGGATAATGGCGGTCGTAAGCGCTTTCGAAGCGATGATCACGAAGAGGCCGTACCGCACTATCAAGAAGATGGACGAGGCGATTGATGAGATCAAAAAATACGCAGGTTCCCAATTCGATCCTAAAGTCGTAGATGTATTCCTGAAGATTATAGGGCGAAAAGATATCCGGCAGGCGCTGGAGAAGGAACTATGTGGGCATAGATGACATTTTCAGGTCAGAAATACACTGTAAGATAGTCGCTTTCTTCCACGAGAACCAGGCCTCCATCGATACGCCGCGCGGAGTCGCTACGTGGGTCGGCGAGGAGCGCTCGAAAGTCAAGCTTGCGCTTGAAGATCTGGTAAAAGCGAAGATACTGGTCGCGCACCGGGCTACCTCTACTACAGGCTACAGCTATACGAGCGATAGTAAGCTCATCACCAGGATCGGGCGAATCCTCAAAAAACTTAAACCCTCGTAATAGGCGTCTCGCCAAATTCTCGGACAATATGAAAGAATACCAGAAATATTACAGCCAGCTGAATAAGCTCCAGAAAGAAGCGGTCGACACCGCCGAAGGGCCGATGCTCATACTGGCCGGGCCCGGCACCGGGAAGACGCAGTTATTGTCCGTACGGGCCGGAGGAATAGTAAATGCGCGTAAGGCCCTGGCGGAAAATATCCTGATCCTTACCTACACAAACGCGGCCGCCAAGGCGATGAAAGAGAGGCTGGGCGAGGTCATGGGAACGGCCGGATACGAGGTGGAGGTCGGCACCTTTCACAGCTTTGCGAATTCGATCATCAGTGAGTCGGAAGCCGGCGCCGAATATGTGGGAGATAAGGTACAATTGGACGACGTCGAGCGCGTAAAGTCCATGGAATATATCCTCGACAACACCGGATCACTCGACGAGATACGCCCGTTCAGGGCGCCATATACGTATCTTAAGGAGATGCTTCGAAAGATAAGCGACCTTAAACGCGACGGGATAACCCCGGCAGATCTTGAAAAGTATCTTAAGGATAAAAGCGCTCTGTACACGGCCCTGGAAGACAAATACAAGAAGCGCCTTCAGGCCTTCGCCATCGCTTACAGGCGCTATGAAGAATTGAAAGAAGGTAAAACGAAAGGTATATTCGATGAACGCGGGAGATATGATTTCGATGATATGATTCTATTTGCCGGCGAGATACTGCGAAACGAACCGATCATAAAGAAAGAGTACCAGGACGAGTACCGTTACGTGATGGTGGATGAATACCAGGACACGAACGGATCCCAGATGGACCTGCTATTCTCGCTTTTAGACTACAAAAACCCGAACCTTTTATGCGTGGGCGACGACGATCAGTCGATATACAGGTTCCAGGGCGCCAATATAGGAAACTTCAAAATTTTCACAAAGACCTTCCCGGACTCAAAAGTCCTCTCGCTGAAAGACAATTATCGATCTTCGAAGGAGCTCATCGACATATCCGGCCGGATAATAAGCTCCATACCGCAGTCTGAAAGGATGGGTCATAAAGATCTCGAGGCGGTGAAGAAAAGTCCCGGGCAGGAGATCGCGTTCAAAGAGTTCACCACGGAAACCGAAGAGCTTCTTTATCTCGTAGATAAGGTTAAAGAACTAAAAAAAGAGATAGAGAAGGACGCGACTTTGACGAAGGATGCCAGGAGGGACGCATATAACAACATAGCCGTCCTCGTGAGAAAACGAAATGACATACTTAAGATAATCGACGCATTTCTCCAGGCAGGCATACCATACGCCACGGATGGGAAGGAAGATATATCGGCAGAGAAGCGCGTCAAACAGCTCCTGGATGTGCTCGAACTTGCGGCCATAGACCCTGACGAGCACTCCCTTAAAGACCTTGCGCTTTACAAAGTGCTGTCGGCCGATTATTTAGAGATCCCTCAGTCCGATATACTGAAGTTCCTGAATTTTGTAAATAAAAAACGCCGCGTTAAAGATGCGGCGCCTACGACTATGCTTACCGAATTTTTAAGCTATTTCAGCGGCAAGAGCGAGGCGGTAAAATTCCGTGATAGCCGAAAGATGCGCAAGGCCGCCGAGAGCATATCGAGACTCATCCAGGACGCCAGGACGAGATCGGTCCACTCGCTCATAATGGACTTTATCAGCGATTCCGGAATGTTTAAATATGTCCTGAAGGAATTTTCGGATAAAGAGATCCTGCGGATAAGGCAGCTGAGGAGCCTGTCGTCGTTTGTCAACATGGTAAAGTCAAGCGACCTCGCGAACCCCGGAATACGGCTCGACGATTTCCTGGCCGAGATAAAGACGCGGAAAGACCACGGCATGCCTATACGGGGCTCACTCGTCACGCTTTCGCAGTCAGGTGTCAGGGTCTACACGGCCCACGGCGCGAAGGGACTCGAGTTCCATTCCGTGATATTACCGTTCTGCCTCAATAATAAGAATTGGCCGGTCAGGCCCATGCCGGATAAGATTAAAATACCGAAGGACATATTTAAGGCCCAGGAATATTCTACGGCGAGAGACGAAAAAAGTTTAAGCAACCAGGACGAGACGCGCCTTTTTTACGTGGCAATGACCCGCGCAAAGACGAATCTAATATTCACCGCAAGCCCTACAGAGGATACGGTCTCAAGCCGCTATCTGAAAGAGCTCAGCATGGAGGCTTCGAGGCCGCAAGGAACCGAAGAGCCGGTGCTTGCAAAGTCGATGGAGATTTCCGACCTTAAAGATCCGTTTATAGGCACGAAAGAGGTCCTGAAAGACATGGTATCGGCCTTAAGCCTCAACCCGACGAGGCTTAATACATATGTGACCTGTAAACGCAAATTCCTTTATAACGATCTCCTGAAACTGCCGGGCGCAAAGAAGAAGAGCCTCATATTCGGTAATTGCGTTCACAAGGCGCTTGAGGATACGTACAAGCATTACATGGAGAAGAAGAAGTTTCCGCCGTTCCAGTTCTTCCTCGATTCGTTCAAAAAAGAACTTAAATTTCAGGGGGCCGACAAGGTCGATGAACAGGATTGTTTAAAGAAGGCCGTAACGATCAGGGAATGGTTCGATCGCCAGGCGGCCAATCCTGTTATGCCTATAGGCCTGGAGCGCAAGCTTATGATCACTGTCGGGGACAACATAATCTTTACCGGCAAGTATGATAAGGTCGAACCGGAAGATGAAGAGAAGGGGTGGGTGCGGATAATGGATTACAAGACCGGCAAACCCGACGACCATCTCAAATCGATCAGCAAGGTCACCAGCCTCGCAGGAGCCGATTGTGACGGATACTTGCGGCAGCTCGTCTCCTACAGGCTTCTATTTGAAAAAGACAAGAAGGAGTCGCGCGGGAAACTCGCCCGAACAGGCGCTCTCGTATTTATAGAGCCGGTGACGGCCGACCTAAAGGCACAAGGGTACAAGAAGGGAGAGTATGTGACCAAATATGTCGAAATATCCGACGAAATGGTGCGCGAAGTTGAGGAGTTGATAAAGACGGTATGGGCGCATATAATGGCCCTGGATTTCGCAAAGTTCGCCGCTCGCCAAGTCGATGTGTGCTCAAGGTGCGATTTCGATCCTATATGCTGGGAGTGAAGGGCATGAAAAAAATAATACCGATAATATTTTTATCGCTTGCAGTGCTTGCGCTTGCTGCGGCTTTTTCTTACGCCGGGATATTCGTATATTTCTTCTCAAAAGACTACAAGCTGGAGATAACGTATAAGAGCGCTGTCCCGAACTTCAGGGGAGAGATATTCTTTAAAGACCTGTCTTTAGTGTCTAAAGATGCACATGTCGGATTCATCGCGCAAAAGGCCGAAGCCTATCCTCGCTACAGCCTGAAAGGAGTAACTCTTAACTTCCGTCTAAATAACGTAAGATTCACGAATAAGGGCGCTACGGAGGAGCCTGTCAAATACGATACTCTCACGGCGCTTCTCGCAAGCCCTTTTAACAGTAGGTGGAATTACAGCACGGTCAGCGGAGAGATAACGCCGACAGCTAAAGAGATGCGCATAAAGGATGTCGAAGTGGTAGGTGAAGATATAAAGGTGTTGTTGAAAGGCAATATAATGTATTTCACCGGAATGATAGACGCCGATATCATCATATATTTTTCGGATAAAATGACTTCCGAGATCCCTCCGGAAATGCTGGGGATTATTCTCACAAACGAAAAACCCGGCTGGAAAACCCTTTCAGTCCGCTTAACAGGTGATTTAAGTAAGCCGGCCATCCAGGTCACAAGCAAGCTCTTCCGTTTGAACATAAAGGCGGTAGGTTCCTAACCAATACTTAAGACCGGGTTGACGCGCAGCAGGTTCGTATGATATAATGCGCCAACATGTTCTACTTCGCTCTTCAGAGTTAAGTAGAGGTAGAGCTTCGTAGGAACTATTCCTGCGAAGCCATACCGCAGTCTAACTATAGAATGGCGTAGCAGAATGGCTATGGATGAAGATAAATATCAGAAGGAGCTTTTTGAGTTCGAAAAACCCAAAAGGTTCTTCCCGCGCATCTCCGACCTGTTCCCTAAGGCGGATTTCGAGAGAAACGTAGCGATAACGCTCACGCTTGACAAGGTGGTATTCATAGCCATAGGCATCATTATGCTGATGGTCGCGATATACGCGCTGGGCGTTGAAGCCGGGAAGGGGAAGGCGGCAGAGCCGTTCCAGGCGCGGGCCGTGCCGGTTCAGGTCTCGACCGGCGCTAAAGACCTGACGGTTCCGATTGCTGCTCGGCAGGCAAGCGGCCAGCAGACAAGGCCCGTGGTACAGAAAAAAAGCGTTGTCGCGAGCCTGCCATACACGATACTTGCGGCTACCTTCAACGATAGGCATAATGCTCTGCAGGAAGTCCGTAAATTACGGCTTCAGGGTTTAGATGCAATGCTAGTCCAAAAAGATTCGCATTTTTTGGCATGCGTGGGCTCATACCCGGACAAGACGTCCTCGCAAATTCAAAATGATTTGAAAAAGGTAAAGCGTCTGCATAGCGACGCATATGTGCGGTTAAAATAGGGAGGAGTTTCAAATGTCGCAGCATCCAAGTCTAAGCTCGTCGGATAAAGGTAAGCAGCACAGGTCCGTATTGAAGAGATACGAAAAGATCAAAACCCTGAAAGAGAAAGAGAAGTGGAAAGACGGCGATTCGGTCTTCGGCCTGTCGAAGGTGAAGATAATGAAGTTCAAGATCAAGAAAGAGAAGGCGGCGGCAGTGGAAGGCGCCGAAGCGGCGCCTGGGACCGAGGCAGCGCCGGCAGCGGGCACAGCAAAAACGGCGGGCCCTGCGCAAAAAGCGGCGCCGGCAGCCAAACAGGCTCCAGCAAAGGGCGAAGCGAAAACCCAAGAGGGCAAAAAGTAGTTGACTAGGATAAGGGTCAGGATCGGCGAAAGATCCTACGATATCGTTATAGGGCCGGGACTGCTTCAAAAGACCGGGGCCTTGCTGAAGAAGATCAGGCCGGGCAAGGATGCTATTGTCGTAACGAACCGCACCCTTTTCAAGCTATACGGAAAACGCCTGGCCTCCGTACTTAAAAGAGGCGGATTTTCCGTTAAATTCGAACTCGTGCCCGACTCTGAAAAGGCCAAGTCAAGCCTGGTAGCCACATCGCTTATAGACAGAATAGCCGCCCATGATAAATACAGGCGGATATTCCTGATCACCCTGGGCGGCGGCGTAGCGGGAGACCTCACCGGTTTTGTCGCTTCCATATACAAAAGAGGCGTTCCATACGTCCAGATCCCGACGACCCTCCTTGCACAGGTCGACTCATCGATAGGCGGGAAGACCGCCATAGACCTGCCGGTGGCAAAGAATATGGCAGGCGCATTTTACCAACCCAAGATAGTCATCTCCGACCTCACACTCCTGAAATCACTTCCCGTCCGCCAGTTAAAGAGCGGGCTTTCCGAGATCATCAAGTGCGGCGTCATAAGCGACAAAAAAATATTCGAATTCCTGGAGCATAATTATGCAAAGGTGTTGAGACGCGAGACTCGGGCGCTCGAACATGTTATAACTCACTCGGCCGGCATAAAGGCCAGGGTGGTCGAAAAGGATGAATTCGACAGGAAGGGGCTTAGAGCGATATTGAACTACGGCCATACGGTCGGCCACGCCGTCGAAGCTGCGTCCTCTTATTCCGGCGCCTACGACCACGGCCAGGCCGTAAGTATAGGGATGGTCGTAGCCGCCAGGATAGCCGAAAAACTCAAACTTTTGAGCGCTCGGGACGCTCTCAGGATCGAGTCACTCATCGAAAGGTGCGGACTCCCGACCAGGATAAAGGGATTAAAGTTTTCGGTCATTCATGACGCGCTCACGCATGATAAAAAGTTCGTCAATGGCAGGGCGCGGATGGTCTTGCCGATCGGCATAGGCAGAGTAAAGGTCGTCGATAATGTGCCGGAACGCATAATAAAAGAGGTCCTTAAACTTCATATCGTAAAATAGCCTCGGTCGGAGACCTCGGCACTTAGCTAACACTGTGGCTTAATAAACTTGGAGGAGATTCCATGGAATACACTTTAAGGCCGTTCAAAAAGGAAGATGCCGAAGGAGTAAAGAACCTGATACTTGGTATCCTTGCAAAAGAATATCCGTTCGACAAGTCGGCGTATTCGGACAGCGATCTCGAAAGGATAAGCGAGACCTACGGCGGAAACAGAGAAACATTCTTCGTTATCAGCGAGAACAATGATGTGGTCGGCACCGCGGGCATTAAAGAAGAGTCGGATACCGAGGCCTTGCTTCGCCGCCTATTTGTGGACCTGAAACACCGCGGCAGAGGTTACGGATCGAAGCTCCTTAAGGAGGCAATAGAATTTTGCCGTCAACAAGGTTATAAGCGGATCTACTTCAGATGCACCGACAGGATGTCTCAGGCTATGCGCCTTTGCATGAAAAGCGGATTCAAAGAGACCGACTCGCTCGAGGTGAGCGGCTTCAAGATCCACAAACTGGAGCTGGCGCTTTAAATATGAAAATCCATGAGACGGAGATAAGGGTCCGGTACCAGGAGACCGACAACATGGGCGTGGTATATTACGGCAACTACTTCACATGGTTCGAGGTCGCCAGGACGGAGTATTTCAGGTCGCTGGGGCTCGTATACCGCGATCTGGAGGCCAAGGGCTTCTATATGATGGTCGCGCTCACAAGCTGCCGGTATAAGTCTCCCGCAAAATACGATGATGTCGTTACCGTAAAGAGCTCTATCCCGGAGATTAAAAATTCCAGCCTGAAGTTCGAATATAAATTATTCATTGAGGAAAGGCTCGTTGCAACCGGTGATTCTACCCATGTTTTTACAGATAATTCCGGGAAGCCGGTGAGAATGCCTGAGGATGTAAGGAAAGTGCTTACTTGAGTTGAAGTGTAAGCGAACTTTGGCCCTTCTTTAAAATGACGCTGTTCGCAGTTATGGTTTCAACCCTGACATCACCAATACTGTCGCCTTCGATCACCACCAAGTTATTGATTATCGCCTGCTTACCGCTCTCTAGATCCATTATGCCGGACAACTTAAAATCACCCTGACTTAACGTCTCGCGCCATAACGATTGTGTTATTTCTTTGACCGGCTCTATGTTCTGAGATCTGATCATTGCAGGCACCGGAACGGCCGTTACAGTCTCGACGGGATCTTTGAGATTATCTACGGCTGAGGCGGCTTTTGCATTGATGTGTGTGACAGATTTCGACGGGTGATATTTTATGAAGAGGATCGTAGCGGCGCACGCCAGAACTAATCCGTAGATAGCGAACCTCGAATTGAAACTGCTGGCAGCAGGCTCAAATTTTATTTCAGAGACAGGCTTCTCTATGTGGGGAGAGATCTCTTGCGGGACTTCCTGGCGCACCGGCTCCTTCTTTACGGTCTCGAGGGCGACGCTCTTTTTTTGAGCCTTCTTCAGGGCTTCCTGTATAATGCTCATTCCACGACACCTTCTATCTCCTGGGCGCTCTTCTCTACAATGGGAAGCGTTATATCCTTCGTCTCCAGCACATAAGCCGCGAGCAGCGACTTATCGCAGATCAGATTGATCAGGCGCGGGATCCCGCCGGTAAATTTGAATATGAAATCCATCGTATCGTCGGCAAAGCGTATGTCGCCTTTTGAGCCTGCAACGGTAAGGCGATGGTATATGTACCTGGACACTTCATCCTTTTCGAGCGCCGTAATATGAAAACGGACCGCTATGCGCTGCCTCAGCTGTCTCAACCGCGGCGAATCGATCTTATCCTTTAACTCCGGCTGTCCGACGAGGATTATCTGAAATAGTTTTTCCGTATCTGTCTCAAGGTTCGAGAGCATCCGTATCTCCTCAATGGTGGAGGGCTTCAGATTCTGCGCCTCGTCTATTACGAGTATCACGTTGTTTCTTTTTGTAAGTTCTTCCAATAGAAAGCTGTTCAACTGGCGAAGCATCGAGGCCTTGCTTTTCCGGGTAACGGCGAGGCCGAAATCTTCCAGTATGCATTGCAGGAGCTGAAGGTCGGGAAGGTTTGAATTGAAGATGAATGCCGTCTTAGTATTGGAATCGAACTGATTGAGGATTGCCCTGCAAAGCGTAGTCTTGCCGGCTCCGACCTCTCCGGTTATTGTAAGAAATCCTTTGCGCTCCTTTATGCCGTATAGTATGTGCGAAAAGGCTTCTTTGTGGACACGGCTAAAGAATAGAAAATTGGGATCACTCGTTACGTTGAACGGCTTTTCTTTCAGCCCAAAAAATTCTCTATACATGGTGGGTTTTAATTCCTTTACAAGAAATTATACACTCTATCTTGTAAGGTTGCAAATGTTTTTTCTTGCTTTTTTGACAATGGTTATGTATACTTAACCTACTTCGTTGTTGGCGCGACACGCACAACACACAACAAAAGTCAGTTGACGAGGAGCATATATGTGGGATGGGATTAACAGGCGCAAATTCCCCAGGGCGAACTATAAGTGCCTTATAAGCATAAAGAAGAGGCTTACCGCCAAGACTATATCGACGCAGACCGAAAACATCGGGGCCGGCGGCATCTGTGTTCTCATCAAGGAGGACCTGGGGCTCTTCCAGGGCGTCGATGTCGAGTTATACCTCGACGAGAAGAGGCCTCCGGTAAAGTCCGGCGGGACGATAGTGTGGGTGGTAAAGAAAGCTTCTCCTAAAAAAGGCCAATACATGTACGACACAGGCATAGAGTTCATTGACATAAGGCCTGAGGATAGGGAAAAGATATCCGAGATAGTTGAAGATATCCTGGAGAAGCAGAAGAAATAAGAAATTCATTTTGTCCAACCTTGACAAATCTAACTTTTTGTGTTATACTTGCACCAAATTCAAAGACGAGAGGGGGTGACTTAAGAAAATGAAAAATCTATTAAAAGGTATCATCATATGTGTTGCTGTATTAATGATCGTCAATATAGCAACAGCGAGCTATGCCCAGGATATGGGTAAGAAGCTCTACAGAGGAGTTGCCAATATAGTCACAGGGTGGATTGAACTTCCGAAGAACATATACGACACCAGCGTAGAAGATAATCCTCTCTCTGGCATTACAATCGGATTAGCAAAAGGCGTTGGGATGACCATAGTAAGGACAGGCGCTGGCGTTTATGAGACAGTGACTTTCCCGTTCCCGATACCGGAAGGCTATACCCCGGTCCTAGAGCCAGAATTTGTGTTCAATAAAGGCAAATAGTTGTCCGTTCGGATGACAAAATAAGGGGATGAAAAATAATATTTTTTGTCCCCTTATTTTTTACAAATTAAAAAGGACGAGACGTGACAGAACGAAGAAGATTTTTGCGGTTCGATACCGCATTGAGCGCGCTTTGCGATATAGTGAGCGATAAATGCAAGGCGTCATATAAGGTAAAGAATTTATCGAAGGAAGGTGCGCTTCTTATTGTTGACAAGAAGCTCAGGGAAGGCACCGAGATAAATCTTACGATGGATGTGCCTGGAGATAACGTGCCGATATTCGCATCAGCAGAGGTTGCGTGGCAAAAAGGGCCCGTCGAAGGGGCAGGATACGAAACCGGAGTTAGATTTAAGAAGATAGGTAACCCGGACAAGGGAAGATTGTTGGAATATATTTATCTGCAATGGCTGAAGCTTCTTGATCAAAAATAGTAAGGATAGAAAGTAAAATGGCAGAAGAGAAAAAGGAAGAGAAAAAACAGGAACCCGCACAGGAAACTAATGAAGGGAAGGCGCAGGCCAAAGCGGATGCGCCCGCGCCCGCACCCGAAGCCGCCAAGGCTCAGGCTGAGCCTAAACCGGAAGCGCCTAAGGCTGAGGCACCGGCCGCAGGTGCTGTAAAACCCGCCGAAGAAAAAAAAGAGGCCCCAAAGAAAGAGAAGCCGGCAAATTGCGCTGGTTGCAATAAATCGGTGAAGAAGAAACGTTGGTACTATAGGAACGGGAAATTCTATTGCTCCAAGCGGTGCTGGCAGACGGCCGCTGAAAAAGAGAAGAAACCGGCCGCCGACACCCCGGCCCCGGCACAATAGTCAGCATCCCATGCAGAAAACATCATTCCCGCCCACGGGTGGGCTCTATCCAGTCCCGGTCGTCCTCGTAAGCTCCATCGATAAATCCTCGGGGAAGCCAAACATAATCACCATAGCATGGTGCGGCATGGCCTGTTCGGAGCCGCCGCAGCTCACTATCTCCATACGCCCTTCAAGATATTCGCACAAACTTATAAAAGAAACCGGCGATTTCGTAGTGAACGTCCCAAGGGCTTCGATGATCAAGTCGATCGATCTCTGCGGCGTAAAATCAGGCAGGGATATCGACAAATTCGAGGCCTGCTCTTTTACTAAACTCGCTTCGTCCAAGACAGCATCCCCTTCCATACAGGAATGTCCCGTAAACATAGAGTGCGCACTTAAAGATATCGTGAAGCTGGGCACGCACGATATGTTCATAGGCGAAGTCCTGGCAATAAGGGTTGACAACGGCATCCTTGATCCTAAGAACAATATAGATTACCTAAAGGCCGACCCGATCGTGTTTAACCAGGGTGAATACTGGTCTTTAGGAAAACGGCTCGGTTCGTATGGTTTCTCGGCCAAGTAGACGCAAACCTTCCTCGCGCAAAAGACGCCCCGAATTCCTGATAAGCGCATGCCTTGCCGGTATAAATTGCACTTACAAGGGAAAGAATAATTTAAAAGCCCCTGTCAGGCGGCTTTTTTTATCATCCAGAGCAATAGCGGTATGCCCGGAGATAATGGGAGGCCTGGCGGTGCCGCGAGAGAATGCAGAGATAATAGGCGGCAAGGTCATCACTTCTTCCGGTAAAGATATCACGAAGAATTGCATTGCAGGGGCTAAGGCAATTCTCGGCCTGGCGAAAAGATACGGCATACGCAAGGCGATACTTAAAACCAACAGCCCGTCTTGCGGATACGGCCTTATATACGACGGCACTTTTTCCGGAACGCTTGTAGGAAGAAACGGCATTCTTGCCGGGCTTCTGGTCAAGAACAGAATAAAGGTAATAACCGAAAAGTCTTTTCTGTAATTAAAATCATTGAAAAATGATAAGGAATGATGGTAAAATACCCACGTCATGGCAAAAAGCGACTGTCTCTTTTGCAAGATCGCGAATAAGGAGATCCCGGCGCGAATAGTTTTCGAAGATTCGGATCTCGTGGCTTTTGAAGATGTAAGCCCGCAGGCGCCCGTTCATGTTTTGATAATACCTAAAGAACATATAGAGCGAATCTCGGACCTCAAGCGCGCTAACTGCGATATCGCCGGCCGGCTCATCCTTGCCGCAAACAGGATCGCTGCCGAAAGAGGGGTAAGGGATTCGGGATACAGAATAGTCTTCAACTGTAATAAGGATGCCGGCCAGGCGGTACTGCATCTGCATCTTCACCTGTTGGCCGGAAGACGCTTTTCATGGCCGCCGGGATGACGGTTATAAAGTTAAATAAGGAGTAATATACATGGTGGCAGCAGAGAGAAGGAAATTTCCACGACTAAGGGATGAGGGATTGTCCCTGAAACTCAACTCGGGTGATTTTGATACCGTGACCCACACGCTGGACGTAAGCGCATCCGGGATATACTGCAAGATCGATAAAGAGATACCGCTTATGTCAAAGGTCAGGCTGAAACTGATGGTCCCGGCGGATTCGCCCAAGTCCGTACAGGAGCTTGACGTAGACGGCGTAGTTGTAAGAGAACATCCGGTAATAATAGACGGGGTGATAAGGCATTACGATGCCGCCATATTTTTCGATAACCTTTCCGCTGAAAACAGAGAAATGATACAGACCTACATCGACAGTAAAGGAAGAGGGGAATAGACCTCATGTTCCTTTTGTTTGAATTGTTCTTCATAGCGCTTTTGTTATTCATATTTTACATACTATTCAAGAACGAGCGCCTCGCGTTAAAACACATCCTTCCCAAGGCGCGCGCCGAAGTATCCTGGTCGGGGAGCGAACGAAGGAAGTTCCGCAGATTGCCGCATGAGCTGACCGTCACTTACATGGTCCTGAAGAAGGCCGTCGCCAGGAATGAGCGCGGCAAGACGATCGACGTATCCGAAGGCGGAGTAAGGGTCCTCCTGGATAAAAAACTCGAGGCCGGAACATCTCTAGACATGAAGATAGACGTGCCTGGGACCGGAGAAACGGCCGAGGTCGTCGGCGAGGTGATGTGGACGGAAGACGCCCATGACGCAAACGACCCTTCAGGCCGGAGACTCTTCTATTCCGGAATAAGATTCTCCTTCATAAAAGAGCCTGCCGGCAAATCTCTCATAAATTACGTTCGTTCCCTTTCGTCGAAACAAGAGGATTAGGGTAGCTGATGGGAGCCGCCAAACACCCCAATAAGGTAAAACTTATCATCGGGCTTCTTTCGAACGATCCGGGCATACTGCCGGAGGTTGCAGGGCGTCTTGTCAAGAACTTCGGCCGCATCGATTTCGAAAGCGCTCTTATCGATTTCGGTCATACGCAATATTATGCCGAAGAGTTCGGGGAGGGACTAAAACGTAAATTTCTCGGCTTCGAACACCTCGTCGATCCGGAAACGGCATACGCCATCAAAGTCAAAACCAACCGTCTTGAAGAACGGTTTTCACGCAATGGCAAGCGCAGGGTTAATATCGATCCGGGATATCTCAGTCTTTCGAAGTTGATACTATTTTCGACTAAGGATTATTCGCACAGGATATATCTCGGCAAGGGCATATTTGCCGAGGTTACTTTATTTTATAAGAATAACTCTTACAACCCATTGCCGTGGACATACCCGGACTACAGAACAACGGAGTACCTGGATATATTCGGCCGGATGAGGATGTTGTATAAGGAACGCGTCAACAGCGGAGGCTTAGGATAGGATGAGCGTGATAAAGAAGAAGAGTCTTCTGGTCGCCTTTATCTCAAGTTTTATACTATCAGCGGTATTGGTGCTGACGCTTGTCAGCTACATCGTATATCTGGAGCTGAAAGAGAAGGACTTAAGCGCCTCTTACGAACATTCTCTCGAAGAGATAAACGCGGAACTTTACGCTTCATATATAGACGTCTCCGGCATAACGGCTAAGACTGAAGGCTCGGGAGCTCTAAAAGGTAACCCGATAATAGAAGGCTCGATCAAGAACACCGGCAACAGGAATGTAACGGACCTTCTGCTGAAGGTGCGGTTCCTCGACAATGGAAATGTCGTGATATACGAAGCGATCTTCCACCCGCAGGAACCATCGCTTGGAAGCTCCAGCCTTACACAGGTTGCAATACCTTATCTGACAAACTACCGCAGGATCGCGTTAAAACCGGGTGATGCAATGGCCTTCAAGCGCATAATTACGAACTGCCCTCCGGAGATCGCCTATATCCTGAAGAAGGAAGAGATCGGGTCGTCCGGAAGCCGGAGAAGGATCTCTACGGAAGTCCTTTCTTTAAGTTTTACCAAGGAGAGATAGTAAGTGAGGAAGATCTATCTATTAGTCATACTTACATTCGTGGCGAGTATCCTGCTTTTCATCTCTTCCTTCGTCTACTTAGACAGATATAACCACAAGACATACCACTATAACGTTTCGATTGAGGGGCAATATGCCGGCTCGACGAGGATAGACGCGTTTATTACCGAGGAGAGGCGCATCTACAAGTCCGCCTCGTCGCTGCCTTTCAACGAGCTCTTCACGGAAGAGAAGAGCCGCCTTGACCTTAGCAGGGACTACGAGCTGCAGGACTATCAAAAAGAGCTTTCGGCTAACGGCGCAGCGTATAAATTTTATCTCGAAAACAAGAACGGCTCCATATCCTTTCTTTGCAGAGGACAATCGCGTTTTGCGTACCTGGGCAACATACCGATCTGGAAAAAAACTTTTATTTTCGAAGAGGATTCACTGCTGACATATCTGCCTATAATAGAGAATTACGACTTCAAGAGAGGCGGATCCCAGGGCTTCAATTCCAGGATCTGTTTCCCTTATAAATTTATTCCTCCGCTAAAAAGATTCGTCACTCTCACTTCGATAAAGGATGAATATCTTAAGATCGATCGGAGGAAGATAAAGACCGAGAATCTCATACTAAAGATAAAGGGATACCCTCAGGGCAGTGTGTGGGTAGCCAAGTCCGACAGGAGCGTGGTGTTGCTGGAGATACCGTCAATAGGACTTAAATTCACCAGAAGCTTCATCCCGAAGGAACTCAAGCCGAAAGAGCGCGTGATAAAGAACGATGCTTATATTTCAAAAGATATATCGTTCGGCGGCAAAACCAATCAGCTGGCAGGGACGCTTACGGTGCCAAAGAAAGAAGGCCCGTCACCGGCTGTATTGCTGATATGGGGCGCAGGCCCCCACGACCGTAATTACATGGGCCTTTTTAATTCCATGGCCGATTATCTGTCGACTAATGGTTTTTGCGTGCTCAGGTTCGATAAGAGGGGGGTAGCTTCCAGCGGAGGCAGCGCTACATCAGTCACCCCCGATGACGAATATGGCGACCTGGTCTGGGCGCTTAATTACCTGGCTTCGCAGAAAGATGTCGACTCTCAAAGGATCGCATTGATAGCCCACTCCGAAGGGGCTTTCAATGCTTTAAAATTAGCCTCAGAGAACAACAATATCAAAAAGATTGTTCTGATGGCTCCTTCGATATATCCGGAAGGAAAGATTTCGGAAGAGTACCTGCGCTATATTGCGGAAAAGTGGAAATGGGGGGAAGATTACGTATCGCTTGTAAAGATGTGCGAAAAGGAAACTGCCGGGAAGGCCGGCGCGTCCACCCATGATTGGGGCTACATCATGGGCAAGAGGTGTTACCTGAAAAATATGAGGCCGGACGCATCCGCTTCATCCGCCGCGATCAACAGCGTTGCAGCTTCGGTTCTCACGCTTACCGGAAAGCTGGATGATGAAATGCCTTCTCAGTCCGCAGAAATGATCGATAAAGCCCTGGCAGACAGCGGAAACCAGGATCACTCTATAAGGTGCTATAGCTATCTGGGCCATTTTCTAGGCAAAAAAACGAGCGATGGCATTTACAGGACCTTCTACGAGCCGGACAAAGAGGTCCTGGTAAACATAAAGGATTGGCTCAACGTGCCGGTAAAAGAACCTGCAAAGGAAGATATTTCATTGACGGGCGCAAAGTAGTGTGTTATATTTGCTACGCGTTGGCAAATACTTAAGAGGGCCACTTAAATGGTCAAGATAAGAGAAAAACTGGTAGAGAGAAGGTCTTTCATAAGGCTGAGAGAGCCGATAAAAATTACATATACGCTTGCGGATGGCGACAAGGTCCACAGCGTAACAGCCAAGGATATTTCGGCCGATGGACTCAGATTTCAGACCACTGCGAAGGATATCAAAGAATCTAACGAGCTTGAGATGAGGCTCGACATCCAGAACGTCCCGAACCCGGTCCACGCCAAGGCAAAAGTGATGTGGAAGAAGAAGCTGTCTCTGGAGGACGGCGCTCCTTTCGATGTGGGCATGGAATTTATCGAGATAGAAGAAGACAACAAGAACACCTTTTTAAAGTTTTTGTGCGATCTTATATACAACCTCCCGGAGGAAGGTAAAAATGCGAAAACCAAAAATTGCTAAAGCGTCCGGTCCCGCTGCCGCAGCATTTTATGTCATCCTTGCGTTTTTCATTTTTCTATCGGGATGTTCGGCCATAATAATCCCGAACCCCGAAGACGTTGTAAGGCATCCCCTGGGGACGGAGACCATAAAGATAGGTATGACTAAGGCCCAGGTCGAATCGTTGTGGGGAAAGCCCAATGACATCAAGATGGTAGAGGACAAGGCAAAATGGTCTGCTTCGAGAGAGGTATGGATATACAGAGCCCAATACGGGGCGATCCCGGTCGACGCAGGGTATCTATCCAATACGAAGAAACTATATTTTGACGGAAACAATCTCACCGAGATAGGCGAGTAGAGGATTATTCAAATGCTAAGAATGATGTGCAAATCCAAGATTCACAGGGTCAAGGTAACAAAGGCGGAGTTACATTACGAGGGCAGTATGGGCATAGATAAGGACCTCATGAAGAGGGCCGATATATACTCAGGCGAAATAGTCCAGGTCGTCAATATAAATAACGGTTCACGGTTCGAAACATACGCAGTCGAGGAACCATCCGGATCCGGCGTAATAGGATTATACGGAGCCGCGGCCCATCTGGGTAAAGTAGGCGATCTGGTCATAGTGCTCTCTTACGGCCTCGTTGAAGATAAAAAGGCCAAGGGCTTAAACATGAAGGTAGTCCACGTAGATTCGCATAACCACCCGCGCTAAGCAATCTCATGCCAGACATGACCATCAGAAAATTCCCGGATCCAATACTCAGAAAGAAGATGAAGAAGGTCTACAAGATTACCGCACACGACCGCGAGATCCTTGCCGAGATGGCAAAGACGATGTATCTGAGCCAGGGCGTGGGCTTGGCGGCTAATCAGGTAGGAATAGACAAGAACATGGCCGTAATAGATGTAGGCTCAGGGCTCATAAATCTCGTCAATCCGGATATAGTAAAAAGAGACGGCGTTGACATGCTGGAAGAGGGATGTTTAAGCGTACCCGGCATCAATATAAAGGTCAGGAGAGCCAGGTCGGTAACGGTCAACTTCCTTGACGAAGACGGCATCGCCAGGCGGCTGCACGCGGACGGCCTGCTGGCCAGGGCCGTACAGCATGAGCTCGACCACCTTTCCGGCGTTCTTATATTGGATTATATGAACCCCGTCAAAAAAATGTTATTGAAGAGAAGGATAAAAAAAGGCCGTTCCAAAAAGGGAGCGTCTACTTGACAAACGCCGGGCTTTATGCTATATTTACTGATATCAGACGAGCCATTTTAGTGAATAATGTTTTCAAAAAGTCGGGATTGACCATCTGCAGCTTTTTTTAAAGCTTTAGGTGGTTTTTTTATGTACCAAAATAAACCACCGACCCGGTCATTTTAATGACCGGGTCGGTGAGACGATTCCGGGAGGTGATTGGATAGTGGCGCAGGGAACGGTAAAGTGGTTCAACGACAAGAAGGGGTTCGGTTTTATAGTTGCGGATACAGGAAGCGATGTATTCGTGCATCATTCGGCTATTGACGGCGAAGGATACAAAACCCTTAAGGAAGGCGATAAGGTGCAATTCGAGATCGTGAAGGGCCCGAAGGGCGATCAGGCTACAAAAGTTGTAAAGATCTCTTAAGAGAAGCGTCGCATCTGCCTTATTAAATATCATTTCAACGAATGATAAAGGGAATAGTGTTTTTATGACATTATACGAAAGAATCGATTCGGATGCAAAGAAGTCCCTGAAAGACGGGCTGCCTGCGCGGTTGTTGGTTCTACGCATGGTAATATCAGCAGCGAAGCTCATCTTAATAGAGAAGAATATAAAGACGATAGACGACGATATCGTATTACAGATACTACAAAAGCAGGTAAAGCAGCATCGTGAATCGATAGAGCAGTTCGAAAAAGGCGAAAGACCCGACTTGGTCGCAAAGGAGAAGGCGGAGCTCGCGGTCCTGGAAGAGTACATGCCGAAACAGCTGAGTAGCGATGAGCTGATGGTGATAGTAAAGACCGTTATAGCTGAAACAGGCGCTTCCACTAAAGCCGATACCGGCCTGGTAATGAAGACCGTGATGGAAAAGGCCAAGGGCAAAGCCGACGGCAAAGCTGTAAGCATGCTCGTGCAGCAATTTTTAAAATAATTATTAGTAGCTACAGTGAAAAATAAAAAGGGGGAGAAGATGGGTAAAAGAATAGTAGTAGCGGTATTGGCCCTGTGCTTTATACTGACCGGCATCTCTTATGCGGCGGAAGAACAGACAGCGGGTGAAAAAGCGAAAAGTTTCTGGCAGAAATTATTCAACTACCCCGCAAATGTCACCAATGAAACGGCGGGCGTGGTAACCGACGCCGCCACAGGCACTACCAACGTAGTCACTAAAGAGGTTAAGACGGTGGGGCAGGTCACTTCCGGAGAATTCGAGAAGACCCCTGACCTGATAACAGAGCCTCTGGTCGGAACCGCAGAGACTACAAAAAAGGCTGTTGAGGGGACCGCTGCGATCCCGTCAAAAGCGGCTAACGAATAGTTTTTAACAATCATTATTCATACTGCGAAAAAAGCCATATAATATATGACGTATGGCTTTTTTCTTGACGGTATGCTTATATGGAGACTGACCCTATGAAAGGAATGTTCCTGGCGCTGCTGGTTTTGGCCACGATCGTATCGTTATGCGGATGCGGAGAGACCGTTTCCGGCGTAGGTAAAGACGTGAACAGGATGGGTAGAGGGGTCAACACTTTCTTCTTCAGACAATAAAAGGATGGATTATACATGGCCGTAAGGATCCGGGAAGAAAGCGGCATCAGCATAATTGATATAGACGGAAAGATCGATATCAATTCCTCCGAGATCGTCGAGATGGTCGGTTGGCTGGTTAACTCCGGAAAACTGAATATAATCATGAACCTCGAGAATGTCGATATCGTAGATTATAACGGGCTTTCGATACTGACCATCGCCTACAAAAACATTCTCAACCATAAAGGAAAACTGAAGCTTCTCAATGTCCCCACTTCCGTCGCAGAAATGTTTAAAGTCGTAAAGCTCGATTTGATATTTGAGACATACACCGATGAGGAGGCCGCGATAAAGAGTTTTTACGAAAGCGGGATCGAAAAACTTCATTTAAGAAGAAAGTTCCAGAGGCTCGATATCCACATGAGCGTGAAGTATAAGATGATAGGCGACCACAAGAAGCCGAAGGTATTTGAGGCTCAGGTATTGAATATGAGCGCGGCGGGCCTTTACATCTATACAAAGAGCACCCTGCCGATGAATACGCTTTTAGATCTTGAATTCAACATCCCGGGCTCTCACGCCTCGCTAGAGGCCACGGGACGGGTATCGTGGATCGCGGACAAAGAGCTGCAGCCGCACGCCTATCCCGGCATGGGCGTCTCATTCACGCACCTTACGCCTGAAAAAGAGAGGGCTATCGTGGATTTCATAGATAAGAACGTGACCCACAGAGCCGACGAGCCGTAACCCCACGTGAAGAGTAAACTACCCGCTTTAAATAAGGCCTCCGAAAACTTGAAAGATTCGCTCAAAAGGTGCGCCATATGCCCGCGCAGATGCGGAGTCGACAGGACCGCGCGCGAAGCAGGCTATTGCAGGGCTCCAGCCAATCCTGTAGTTTATAGTTTTCAGGCCCACCACGGCGAAGAGCCGCCGATCTCAGGCGATCGCGGATCGGGTACGATATTCTTCTCGCATTGCAACATGAAATGCGTCTATTGCCAGAACTATTACTTCAGCCAGCTCGATAAAGGCAGCGAGATTACCATAGAGAAACTTTCAGATATAATGCTCCACCTGCAGAAACTGGGCTGTCATAATATAAATCTGGTAAATCCATCGCACTTCGTACCGCAGATCGTATCTGCGCTCGAGATCGCCTGTAAAAAAGGGCTCGATATCCCGATCGTATATAATACGAGCGGCTATGATCTTACTGAAACACTCAAGGCCCTGGACGGGATAATAGACGTATACCTGCCCGACATGCGTTATTCGGACGACAAGATGGCCGCTAAGTACTCCGACGCGCCGAACTATGTAAAATATGACCGCGCGGCAATAAAAGAGATGCAGGCCCAGGTAGGCGACCTGGCCACCGACAGGACAGGCATAGCCGTAAAAGGGCTCATAATAAGGCTCCTGGCGCTTCCCGGCGCTATTTCCGGGACGAAAAAATCTCTGGAATTCATAAAGGAGAACATATCGAAGAACGCCTATCTAAGCATAATGAGCCAATATTACCCTACATTCAAATCTTACAGTTATAAAGAGCTGTCCAGGGGCATATCGGCCGGGGAATACAAGAATGTAGTTGACGCATGCCGACTTTTAGAGTTAAATAATGGATGGCTCCAATCCGGGCCGGGGGGGCCGGACGATAGATTTTTAGGAACGAAGATACCTCCCAGGGAAGCCGTATGACGGAAAAAAGAAAAAGGCCTGTATCTCACGCAAAGCAGCTGGAGGCGATCTCCAGGGTAAGCAGTACGATAACGTCCAATCTCTACATCGAGGATATCCTGAAGCTTATCGTTACTGTTACGGCGGAGATAACAAATTCCAAGATATGCTCGCTCATGCTCTTAGACAATAAGACAGGCACCCTTGTCTTGAAGGCGACCCAGTCGATGAGTGAGATATATAATACTAAACCGCCGCTAAAGTTGGGCGAGGGGATAGCGGGCAAGGCCGCGCTCGATAACAAACCAAAGGCCGTATACGACCTGACTAACGAGCCCGAATACAAATACAAAGCCATAGCTGCGAAGGAAGGCCTGAAGTCGCTTCTCTCCCTGCCGTTAACGGTCAAAGGCAGGGTTATAGGCGTATTGAACAATTACACCTCATATCCGCACAAGTTCACCAGAAATGAGATCAACGTGCTCACCACGGTCGCCAGCCAGGCGGCCATCGTTATCGAGAACTCCGAGTTAATAGTAAAAACTAAGGTGGTTCAGGAGGAACTTGAGACCCGGAAGCTGGTCGAAAGAGCAAAGGGTATACTGATGAGGCAGGACGGCATAAGCGAGGAAGAGGCATTCCGGAAGATCCAGAAGCAGGCGATGGACATGAGAAAGTCTATGCGCGAGATAGCCGAGGCTATAATACTTATCGAAAACATGAAGAAGAAGTGATGCACATGAAGAAAAGTTTCAGGATAGCCGTAGCGCAGATAAATTGCACTGTAGGCGACCTCGAAGGAAACTCCAAAAAGATAGTCGAATATCTAAAGACCGCAAGATCCTTTGGCGCGGATATAGTGTCGTTCCCGGAGCTCGCGGTGACGGGCTATCCCCCCGAAGACCTGCTATTAAAAGAGAGTTTTGTCACCGATAATATTAAGGCTCTTGGGCGGATCGCAAAATCAGCCGGTGATATTGCCGCCATAGTAGGGTTTGTCGATAAAGATAAATGCAATATTTATAATGCGGCGGCGGTAATATACGCCGGCGAGGTCAAAGGCGTATGTCATAAGGAGTTTCTGCCGAATTATGGGGTATTTGACGAGAAGCGGTATTTCAAGCCCGGGACAGACTCTCAAGTCTTCCAATTAGGAGAACTGTTATTCGGGGTTAATATATGCGAGGACATATGGCACGCCGAGGGCCCGCTCTTAACACAGGCCAATCTTGGCGCAAAACTGATAGTCACGATAAACTCTTCGCCTTACCACGCCGGGAAGATGAAAGAACGGGAGGATGTGGTAAGTAAACGGGCGAAAGCCAATAACGTAGTTATAAGCTATACCAATCTCGTGGGCGGACAGGACGAGCTTGTATTCGACGGGCAGAGCATGATAGTCGGCTCTTCAGGCCATGTCCTGGCAAGGGCCGAAGCTTTCAAGGAGGATATGATAGTTGTCGACGTGGATATAACCGCCGATAAAGTCAAGATGGGGAAGCCGGTAACGGTTATTGCAAAAACTTATCCTGCAAAGAAAAAGTCCGAACTTACAAAGAAAGAGGTTAGGCCGCTGGAAGAAGTCGCTGAAATTTACCGGGCGCTTATCCTCGGCCTGAAGGACTATGTCGCTAAAAACGGCTTCACGAAGGTCGTAATAGGGTTATCGGGCGGGGTAGACTCGTCCCTGGTAGCCGCGCTCGCTAAAGACGCCCTGGGGAAAGAGAATGTCGTAGGCGTATTCATGCCTACGCGCTATTCTTCCGCGCAGTCGGAGTCAGACGCCAGGGAATTGGCCTCTAGCCTGGGTATAAAATTTTTGACAGTGCCTATAGAACAGATATTTAAACTATACCTGATGGCGCTCGACCCAAAATTTGCCGGAATGTCCAAAGACCTTACGGAGGAGAATCTTCAGGCCAGGATACGCGGTAATGCGCTGATGGCTCTATCGAATAAGTTCGGATACATGGTCCTCACCACCGGCAATAAATCCGAGATGAGTACAGGCTATGCGACTCTTTACGGCGACATGGCAGGAGGGTTTGCAGTAATAAAAGATGTGCCTAAAACTATGGTCTACAGACTCGCATCTTACAGGAATTCTCTGGACAAGGTTATACCCGATTCGGTTATTACAAAAGAGCCTACAGCCGAACTTAAGGCCGATCAGAAGGATAGCGACACATTGCCACCTTATGATCTATTGGATAAGATACTAAAGGCCTACATAGAGGAAGATGAGAGCGCGGATGCGATAATAAAGGCAGGCTTCGATAAAGATATTGTCCTGAAAGTAGTGAATATGGTCGATAGGAGCGAATACAAACGAAGGCAGTCACCCCCGGGTATCAAGATAACGCCGAAGGCGTTCGGCAGGGACAGGAGAATGCCGATCACGAACAAATATAAATTCTAAGAATGTATCTCTATGACGGATAAGCCAAACATCTTCGGAAGGATCAAAGCTTTCGCCATAGGCAAGGCGCGCAACCTGCACGACCCGCAGTTATTCCACAAAATATCTCTGGTGGCCTTCTTCGCGTGGGTCGGGCTCGGTTCTGACGGGCTTAGCTCAACATGTTATGGTCCGGAAGAGGCGTTCCTTGCCTTGAAGGGCCACGTCTTCCTTGGGGTATTTGTTGCCATTGCAACCGCAGTTACAATTTTTGTCATAAGCTCGAGCTATTCCCAGATAATAGAACTATTTCCTGCAGGCGGCGGCGGATATCTGGTCGCAAGCAAGCTGCTCTCGCCGGGCGTAGGCATGGTATCTGGATGCGCTCTGTTGGTAGACTACGTACTGACGATAGCACTCTCCATAGCTGCAGGCGCGGATGCGCTCTTCAGTTTTTTACCGATAGACTGGCTGCCATTTAAATTGCCGGTTGCTATAATGGGAGTATTATTACTTACCCTGCTCAATATGCGCGGCGTAAAAGAATCGGTCTTGCCGCTAGTGCCTATATTTTTGATATTTCTCGGCACACATATCTTCGTAATAGTCTATGCACTGATAACGCATGCCCCAAATTTCGGGACCATAATCGATAAGACCGCCATAGACGTTGCAGCCACAAGGGCCGAGATCGGCACTTTCGGGCTTATCGTTCTAATACTAAAAGCCTACAGCATGGGGGCAGGAACTTTTACCGGAATAGAAGCCGTCTCTAACGGCATACCCATCTTAAGAGAGCCGAGGGTCCAGACTGCAAAGAAGACTATGAAGTATATGGCCATCTCCCTTGCCACAGTCGCAGGCGGCCTAACGTTGGGCTATTTACTGTTCGGGGTACATCCTCAGCCGGGCAAGACTCTAAATGCCATTCTACTTGAAAACATGACGTCCGGCTGGAGCCCTGCTGCGGGATATATTTTTCTTACTGTCACGCTGATAGCCGAAGCGGTTCTCCTTTTCGTCGCGGCACAGACCGGATTCCTGGACGGGCCGCGCGTATTGTCGAATATGGCCCAGGATAGATGGTTCCCGTTCCAGTTCGCGCTTTTAAGCGAACGATTCGTGACGCAGAACGGCATACTCCTCATGGGAGGAGCGGCGCTCGTCCTGATAACCTTTAGCCAAGGGTCCGTAAAGTTCCTGGTGGTCCTGTATGCTATAAACGTTTTCATAACATTCTTCCTCTCGCAGCTGGGCATGGTGCGCCACTGGTGGCAGCTGCGGGGCAAAGCGGTAAAGTGGTTCAAGGGGCTCATGATAAACGGTATAGGCCTCATACTGACCGCGTTCATACTTTTTTCAGTCATCACGATAAAATTTTACGAAGGCGGCTGGATAACGATATTCATCACCGGATCGCTGGCCGCGGTCGCCATCGCCATAAAACATTACTACGAGAGAACCATGAAACTTTTAGCGAGGCTCGACTCGCTCGTACATGCCGCCGAGATAGCCAAATCCGTAGAAGAGCACGCGGGAGAGCAGGCAAAACCGAAATTCGATCCTGAGTCAAAAACCGCTGTGATACTGGTCACCGGATTCAACGGCATGGGCCTGCACACCCTGTTCAACGTCAGACGGCTCTTCGGCGAGATCAAAAACTTTGTCTTCATAAAGGCAGGCGTCGTCGATGCCGGGAATTTTAAGGGCATTGAAGCGATGGAAGAGCTGAAAAAACACGTCACAGATGAACTCGATCACTACGTCGCCTTTATGGAGAACCAGGGCTTCTACGCCGAGGCGTTCTCAACGATAGGAACGGACATCGCCGACGACATAGCGAACATGGCCTACGAGATATTCGAGCGCTACCCGAACTCCGTATTCTTCGGCGGCCAGATCGTCTTCCCGCAGGACACTATATTCACGAAGATGCTCTACAATTACACTACATGGGCCGTCCAGCGCCGCCTGCATCAAAAAGGCATCCCGTTCATAATTATGCCCGTAAGGGTGAGTTAAAATTACCCGGAAAATTGTTGACAATTTTGCGATTGGGCATATAATACAGACAACCGATATTTATAATAATCTCTGACTAGACCTCTTCCGTTGGATGGTTAATGCAGGAGGTCTTTTTTTTAGTATTACGCATAGCATATTGGATGCGGCGTAAAAAAGGAGTGAAACATGGTATACGGATTGACTTTATTTGAACAGATCTCGATCTGGAGCGTTCTCGGGATCGCTGTTATAGGTTTACTCTACGCCCTCTTTCTTCGCAGGCAAGTGCTTAGGGAAGAGACTGGCGATGCGAAGATGGTAGAGGTATGGAACGCCATCCGCGAAGGCGCGAATGCATATCTTAAAAAACAGCTATTCTCGATACTTCCCTTAATAGGTCTTCTTACTTTTGCCCTATTCTTTTCCGTATATATAGTGCCGCCGTCTGAAGAGGCTCTGCAAAGATTCGCCGGCAGCACTCCTGATTCAGTCAGGTTTATAATAGGCATAGGCAGAGCGCTCGCGTTCATTATGGGCGCAGTATTCTCGCTCCTCGTCGGACAGCTCGGCATGCGCATGGCAGTACAGGGCAACGTCAGAGTAGCTCAGGCATCCAAGAGGTCTTTCGGCGACGCGCTCAGGATAGCTTACCGCTCGGGCACGATAACGGGTATGTTGACCGACGGCCTGGGATTATTCGGAGGCACGATAATATTCATCATATTCGGAGTGGCAGCGCCTGACGCGCTTCTCGGTTTCGGATTTGGCGGCACGCTCTTAGCCCTATTCATGAGGGTGGGCGGAGGCATTTATACGAAGGCGGCCGACGTCGGAGCAGACTTAGTCGGCAAGGTCGAAGCGGGGATCCCGGAGGATGACCCGCGCAATCCTGCCGTAGTGGCAGATCTCGTCGGAGATAATGTCGGAGATTGCGCCGGTATGGCCGCGGACATATTCGAATCATACGAAGTCACGATAGTAGCCGGACTTATATTAGGACTTGCCTTATATCACATCACACACAGATTGGAATGGATAATCTATCCGCTTCTCGTACGCGGCATAGGCGTAGTGTGCTCGATAATAGGAACATATGCGGTAAAAGAAGGCCCATCCAAGAGCGGCAATGCTATGAAGGCGATCTTTAAGGGATTCCTCACATCCGCCGCGATTTCGATAGTCATGTTCGGAGCGGTCGCATACGTATACATGAATAAACTCCCCGGCGGCTGGTGGAGGCCGTTCCTCGCTACTGCAGTCGGCGTAGGGCTCGCCATAGCGATAGACCGCCTGACGGAGTATTTCACGGGAACCGAAGGCAAACCGGTAAGAGAGATACGAAAGTCCACCAATACAGGGGCTGCCACCACGATACTTTCAGGTATAGCGGTCGGCCTGGAATCCTCAGTCTGGTCGATCCTGGTCATCGCAACTACCATATTCTCCTCGATACTGATATTTGGCACGATACCCGGCATAGCGGGCGCTGAGAAAGTCGCTTATATTCTATACGGCGTAGCAATGACCGGCATAGGCATGTTGACCCTTACAGGCAACAACGTTGCCATGGACTCTTTTGGCCCTATAGCCGACAACGCTAACGGCATAGGGGAGATGGCATGGCACGGAAAAGAAGATAAGGTAACGAAAGACGCCCGCCAGATCCTGGCAGACCTGGATGGCGTGGGCAATACGACGAAAGCGATAACTAAAGGTGTGGCAATAGGCTCTGCCGTAATTGCGGCAGTTTCACTATTCGGCTCGTACATGGTCGACGTCAGCAAGGTCCAGGCCTCGCTCGGAGTAGCAACGGCCGACCAGCTGAGCACCTTAGGTATACGGGTCTCGGTCCCACAGGTATTTGTCGGCATGCTTATCGGCGCGGCAATACCATGGTTATTCTCGGCTTTCTGCATTCAGGCAGTATCGAGAGCTGCATCATTAATAGTAGAAGAAGTGCGGCGCCAATTCCGCCTCGGCGTTCTGGAAGGAAAAGTAAAACCGGACTATAAGCAGGCGGTCGCGATATCGACTACTGCTGCGCAGAAAGAGCTTACCGGCCTGGCCATACTTGCAATAATTTCACCGATAGTGGTAGGGCTCGTATTGCAGGTAGAGGCGCTCGGCGGGTTCCTTGCAGGTATAATTCTCTCTGGCCAGCTTCTCGCAGTATTTATGTCGAACGCCGGAGGCGCGTGGGACAACGCCAAGAAGACGATCGAAGACGAGGAACGCAGTATAGCGAATAACAAAGGTAAGGGCTCTGAGCGGCACAAGGCGAGCGTTGTAGGTGACACGGTCGGTGATCCGCTTAAGGATACTGCAGGCCCGGCCTTGAACCCGATGATAAAGGTCGTTAACTTAGTTTCCGTAATAATAGCGCCCATCGTAGTACAGTATAGCAAGCTTGGGATCGGCGGATGGCTGATAGTATCGCTGCTTTGCGCCTCGCTCGTATGGGCTATAATGAAGTCCAAAAAACCTGCGCCTGAACTGGCAAAAGTTTCATAAGGACCTCTAACCTGAGACCTTGACAAAATTTACAGGCCCTGATAGACTTGACTATCGACCAGGAAAAGAAGACCACTACATATAAATGGATCAGGATAGGAGGATTGCTCTCTTTTATACCGGTGATCCTCGCGGCAGGGCCTATGGCCGGGTATTTTTTGGCTGACTATCTTAAGGTAAAGTTCGGATTTCCCTCGTATACGTATGCGGTCTGCGTGGTGATAGGCTTCATTGCAAGCGCGAGGGAGACGATACGGATAATAAAGTTGGCTTTAAAAAACGAAAAGAGACCTTGATGGACGGCGGAGCCAGACCGATAAAACCTACCGTTTACCTTATCATGACGGGCGTCCTGGCGCTTCTACTGTCGCACAAAACGATGTGGGCATTCGGCCTGCTCGTAGGCGCTACCTGGTCAATGGCCAATCTTCTATTCACGGTCAACATATTGAAGATAAGCGTTCTGCAGAAGGATCCGGCAAAGCTTTCGGCGCTCATCTTATTAAAATTTCCGGCCCTGTATCTTGTAGGATTTTTTATCATCTCTTCTAAGCTGTTTCCGGCAGCCAGCCTCCTTACGGGGCTGACCGCCGTTCTTTTAATCGCGGGGATATCTGAGCTATGGTTGAAGCGGGCGTAAATAGTCCGGCTGAACTGCCGAATTTAATAACTATATTTGCGCAAAAATTTCCCGCCAGCCCCGTCGCCAAGTATCTCGTGGCGTGGGAGAACCCCATATTCTCTCTGGTCATAATCGCGATCTTATCGTTTATATTTTTTGCCGCAACCAGAAGGTGCACGATAATCCCCGGGCGGCTGCAGAATTTCTTTGAGGTGGTAGTAGGCGGGATCGATGACTTCGTTTGCGGCATAATAGGCCCAAAGGGGAGGAGCTACGTCCCTTTTATAGGAACTCTTTTTATATACATACTTGCGATGAACCTTTCCGGCCTCGTACCTTTCATCAAATCTCCGTCGACCAGCTGGTCGACTACGCTGGCGCTCGCGATATGCGTATTCTTTTATGTCCAGTACTCCGGTTTTAAAGAGCTGGGCTTCCTGGGATATATTGACCACGCGCTAGGCAGGCCCAGGGGCATAGTGGCCTTTTCGGTATTCATACCGCTGATGATGCTCATAATGCATATAGTATCCGAATTTATAAGGCCGATAAGCCTGTCGCTCCGTCTTCGCTCGAATATCTGGGGCGACGACATGCTATTGGCCGTATTTGCCGGATTCGGATTGAAGGGATTGCCGCTTCTGATCTTCAATTCCTTGATGGCAATAGTGGTCTCGCTCGTTCAGGCATTGGTATTCTGCCTTTTAGCGACGATATACTTTACGCTCGTGCTGACGCACGAAGAAGAACCTGTAACTAAATAAAAAGGGAGGGGTAAGAAATGGATTATAAGTCGATACTTGCAATAGGGCTGCCGCTGGGATTAGCGCTGACCGCTTTCGGTTCGGCGATGGGGCTGGGCAAGGCGGTAGCGGCGGCAATGGACGCCACGGGACGCCAACCGGAAGCCGCGACAAAGATACTGATCAATATGGCGACCGGATGCGCATTCATAGAAGCATTGACGATCTACGCGCTCGTATTCGTATTCGGACTTTCAGGAAAGATCTAAACATCCAGATGGAACTGTTAAAGCTCTTAAATACAAATGAGATCGTAGCGCAGATCATCGCGTTCCTCGTCCTGCTATACCTGATGAAGCGCTTTGCGTGGAAGCCGATCTTAAAAACCCTCGACGACAGGCGCTCGCGGATTGTCTCTGAATTTAAAAATATCGAGGACGCTAAAGCAGAGGCGAATAAACTGCGGTCCGACTATTCGGGCAGGCTCGCGGGGATCGAGGAAGAGGCAAGAGAAAAAATAAGAATAGCTATCGAGAATGGAAAACTCCAGGCCGAAAAGATACGCGAAGAGGCCAGGGAAGAAGGCTCGCGCATTCTTGCAAAGGCGCAGGATAATATCAAGTCCGAGATAGCCAAGGCCGAAGAGGCCTTGAAGGAGAAGATGGTCGAGATCACAATAGACATAGCGGGTAAGGTGGTGCAGGAAAGACTGACCGTCGAGGATGACAAAAAAATAGTCGAAACGTTCCTTAAGGAAATAGAGAACAGGTAATGGACCGCGATATACTGGCTAAAAGATACGGCGATGCTTTTCTCGTATACGTTAAGGATGGTTGCGGGATAGAAAGGGGCGTAGACGACCTGTGGAACGTCAACCGCATACTCCTGGACAATCCCGATCTCGACCGTTTCCTCCTGACACCGGGCATAGATTACCTTGAAAAGTTCCTATTGTTGGACAAAGTAACCGGGGAAGGATTTTGCGAAGAAGTGAGAAATTTTCTTAAACTCCTGATCAAAAAGGGAAGGTTCGATAAGTTTACAGATATAGCAGACTACGTCAGGATAACATACTCGCGCGGGATCGAGACGAATGCGCTCCTGAAGGTGAGCTATCCGCTCGAGACCGAAACGATCAAGCGCATCAAGGACTCGATAGAGAAGCGAATGAATAAAAAGCTCCATCTTTACATAGAGCTTGACTCAAGCCTGCTCGGAGGCGTATACGCCAAGGTGGAGAATATACTCATAGACGGTTCGGTAAGAAGGCGGCTCGAAGACATGAAGGCGATGCTCCTGGCGGCGAAAGTGGTGCACAATTAAAAGATCAGAGGGTTTATGGCGCTCAGGCCGGAAGAAGTAACTGCGATAATATTAAAGGAACTGGATAAATATAAGACACGCCTGCGGGTGGAGTCTGTCGGCACGGTCCTGCAGGTAGGCGACGGCATCGCGCTCGTATACGGCCTGGACGACGTCATGGTAGGCGAGCTGGTCGCATTCCCGGGCGATATAATGGGCATAGTCCTGAATCTCGAGGAGGATAAGGTCGGCATAGTCATACTGGGATCCGAAAAGAACATACGAGAGGGAGATATCGTAAAGAGGACCGGGAAGATCGCGCAGGTTCCCGTCGGAGAAGCGCTCCTTGGCAGGGTGGTGAACGCACTCGGAGTCCCCATAGACGGCAAAGGGCCGGTAGCTACGAACAAGCACAGGCCGCTCGAGAGCCCGGCTCCAGGCATAATCCAGCGCCAGCCGGTAAAGGAACCTCTCCAGACCGGCATAAAAGCGATCGATTCGATGATACCTATCGGCCGCGGGCAGAGAGAATTGATCATAGCCGACAGGCAGACCGGCAAGACGGCAATAGCGATCGATACGATAATAAACCAGAAAGGAAAAGGGGTCTACTGTATATATGTCGCGATAGGCCAGAAGATGTCCAACGTGGTCGCGGTTAGCGAGATCCTGGAAAAGAACGGCGCAATGGAGTACACGACCATAGTGAGCGCATCGTCCAGGGCCGCGGCATCCTTGCAATATCTCGCGCCGTACTCGGGATGCGCGATGGCCGAAGAACTGATGTATTCCGGGAAACACGTCTATGTAGTATACGATGATCTTTCCAAGCACGCACAGGCCTATAGGCAACTATCGCTCCTTCTTCGCAGGCCGCCCGGAAGAGAGGCCTATCCAGGCGACATATTCTATCTGCACGCGCGGCTTCTCGAACGTTCTGCGAAGCTGTCCGACGAACTTGGCGGCGGATCTTTGACGGCCATACCGGTCATCGAAACACAGGCCGGCGACCTGACCGGATACATCCCGACGAACCTCATATCCATAACGGACGGCCAGATATATCTGGAGACGGACCTTTTCTATTCCGGCGTGCGGCCGGCGATAAACGTCGGATTGTCCGTTTCAAGGGTAGGCGGCAACGCCCAGACGAAGGCAATGAAACAGGTGGCCGGAAGGCTTCGCATAGACCTGGCGCAATACCGCGAACTCGTCACATTCACCCAGTTCGGCACAGAGCTCGACAAGGCGACGCAAGCCCAGCTGAACCGGGGCGCGCACATGGTCGAGATATTGAAGCAACCTCAATATTCGCCCCTGACAATGGCGAAGCAGGTTATGATCATATACACCGGGACAAACGGATACCTGGACGACCTGCCTATAACCAGCGTACTGAAGTTCGAGTCGGAATTCTACGCCTACATGGATAAGCATCACCCCGGCATTGAGAAGGAGATAGAGCTCAAAGGCGTATTGGACGACACGATAAAGTCAAATCTGAACAATGCAATATCGGCATTCAAATCCGAATTTAAAGAGACGCATAAGATATGATACAGAGTTTCCGGCAGTTGAAGAACAGGATAAAGTCTGTCGATAATACACGCAAGATAACACGCGCGATGGAGATGGTCTCCGCCGCGAAACTGAACCGCGTAAAAGGCGCATTTTTTGCCCATAAGAACTATTTTCTGAGTCTTGAACGGATATTTTTCAGCTTTCTTTCGGATATTGGGCCGGCCGTTCACCCCCTCCTGGAAGAGAGAAAAGAGAGGACGTCCGTCTCTTTGGTAGTCATGGCCTCAGATACCGGCCTGTGCAGCACTTATAACAACAATGTCATGAAAGCGGCGGCTGAGTTCGCGCAGGGCATAGGCAGGCAGCGGATAAAGATAACCGCTGTCGGTAAAGAGGCATTCGTCTATTTTAAAAGAGACGGATATGATGTCGAAAATTCGTATCTGGGCCTTAGGGGCAGATTTTCCGAAAATCTAGCACAGGAAATCACAAACACATTGATAAATTCTTATTTAAACAGGTCTTCGGACGAGACCTATATCGCCTACACGCATTTCAGTTCAAACTTAAGGCATCGGCCTATTGTAGAGAAATTTTTGAAAATCGAGTATCCGCGCAAAACTAAAAACTATTACATATTAGAGCCGGATAAAAAGGCTATTCTTAATGATCTCGTTTCGCGATATCTGCTCGACAAGATAAGGGTAATGCTGCTGGATTCTATGACGGCGGAACATTCGGCAAGGATGCTGGCGATGAAGCTCGCGACCGACAACGCGGACGAGCTCATCGACACTCTTACGCTTTTAAAGAATAAGGCGAGGCAGGCGGCTATCACCAAAGAAGTGCTCGAGATAGCTATGTCCGCGGAAGCATTGAAAGGTTAAATCATGGCAGACGGCGAGATTTTACAGGTAATAGGCCCGGTAGTCGATATACGCTTCTCCGAAGGCGAAGTCCCGGAGATATTAAATGCTATCAAGATAATCGATCACCCTCATAAGATCGACCTAACACTCGAAGTCGAGCAATTGATCGGCAATAACACCGCCCGCTGCGTTGCGCTGGGCGTTACCGAAGGCCTGGTGCGCGGGATGAAGGCTGTCGATACCGGATCTCCTATCAGCGTGCCAGTTGGAGAGCAGACGTTGGGAAGGATATTCAACCTGGAAGGAGAACCGATCGACGATAAAGGCGATGTCCCGGACCCAAAGAAGCGAGCCTCTATTCACAAGAACCCTCCTTCGTTCGAAGAGCAGGTTCCTGTCCATACGATGCTCGAGACCGGCCTTAAAGTAATAGACCTCCTTGCGCCATATCCAAAGGGCGGCAAGATAGGCCTTTTCGGAGGCGCTGGGGTAGGTAAGACGGTAATAGTAATGGAGCTCATACGGACGATCGCCGCAGAACACGGCGGCGTATCGGTATTCGGCGGAGTCGGCGAGCGGACAAGAGAGGGTAACGAGCTTTATTTGGAGCTTACCGAATCCGGCGTAATAAAAAAGACGGCCCTCGTCTTCGGCGAGATGAACGAATCGCCAGGCGCCAGATTCCGCGTGGGGCTTTCGGCGCTCACGATGGCAGAATATTTCAGGGATGAGCAGGGGATGGATGTGCTCCTCTTTATCGATAATATATTCAGGTTTGTCCAGGCAGGGAGCGAGGTGTCAACGCTGCTCGGCAGGATGCCGTCAGCTGTAGGATACCAGCCGTCCCTCGGCACAGAGATGGCGCAGCTTCAGGAGCGCATCGTATCGACAAAGCGCGGTTCGATAACTTCGGTACAGGCCATATACGTGCCGGCAGATGACATAACGGACCCTGCGCCCGCCACAACGTTCCAGCACCTTGACGCAAAGATGGTACTTTCGCGCCAGATCGCGGAACTCGGAATATATCCGGCGGTCGATCCGCTCGATTCGACATCGCGCATAATGGAACCGAAGATCCTGGGCGAAGAGCATTACGATACCGCCATCAACGTCCAGAAGGTACTCCAGAGATATAAGGACCTGCGCGATATCATAGCGATCCTCGGCATAGATGAGCTTTCCGACGAGGATAAGCTTGTCGTGGCTCGCGCGCGCAAGATCCAGCGCTTCCTATCCCAGCCGTTCTTCGTAGCAGAGCAGTTCACCGGGATAAAAGGGAAGTATGTAAAACTCTCCGACACGATAAAGGGCTTTAAGATGATACTCGAAGGTAAGCTGGACCACCTGCCGGAACAGTCCTTCTTCATGGTAGGGACTATAGAAGAGGCTATCGAAAAAGGCGAGAAGATAACCAGGGGCGAGGTAAAGTGACATGTCGGCCATATTCCGCTTGAATATAACTCTTCCATCACAGGTAGTCTACGACGGTGAGGCGTCGTCTCTCGTCGTACCGGCCGAGCTTGGATATTTAGGAGTATTGGCTCACCATGCTCCCATCATAGCACGGCTTAAACCGGGAAAGATCACCGTGCGCGATAGCGCCGGAGAGGTTACCGGTTTCGACCTCGATTCTAACGGCTTCCTGGAATTCTCCGACAATAAAGCCACGGTGTTACCAGACTCCCTCAAATTACCCGCCTGAGCACAAGTAAAAAAATCTACAAAAAGGAGTTGTTATGCAATATACAAAAGGAACTATCGGCAGGATATTTCTGCTCAAATTTAAAGATGATGACATATTGATCAAGGAACTCGAAAGGCTAGCTCGGAAGGAACGCCTCAAAGCCGCTACACTCGTCTTTATAGGCGCCCTCAAAAAAGGTGACCTCGTGACCGGACCTAAGAAGCCGGTCATACCGCCGGAACCAAATTGGGTGAAGTTCGATAACGCCTGGGAGGTTATGGGCATCGGTACAATATTTACAAATAGAAAAGGCCCGCAGATCCACATCCACACGGCAATGGGCAAGCGCGCCAAGACCCTGACAGGCTGCGTCCGCAAAGATTCTAAGGTATTCTTAGTAATAGAGGCAATCGTCCTGGAATTAAAAGGCGTAAAGGCATCGAAAGATATCGACCAAAAGACAGGGTTGAATCTGTTGAAAATTTTACACTGATAGCTGAAAGCTGACGACTGATGGCTAATAAATACAAACTCATAATCTTCGATATTGACGGCACCATTACTAGACACATAAGCTCGTGGCGGTATATACACGAGAAGCTCGGCCTATGGCAGAAAAGGGCATTCTGCTACCAGGAGCAATTCTTTGCCGGGAAGATAAACTATCGAAGGTTTTGTGAACTGGACGCCGCGCACTGGAGAGGCATGTCTGAGCGCAGGATCCGCAAGATATTCGATACTGTTTTGTATTCCAAGAACGCCGTTTCCTGCATTAAAAAATTGAAAGGGATGGGGTTCAAGCTCATCGCGATATCGACGGGGTTACAATTCATGCCCGACAGGATAATCAGGGAACTTGAGTTCGACTATGCGCTCTCGAACCGGCTCATATCCAGGAACGGCAAACTGACCGGCGGAGTGAAGATAAATATCGCCCACGGCGCGAAGCATAAGACGCTCACGCGGCTATTCCGTCATTTCAATGTAAAGCCGCACGAAGTAATATGTGTAGGCGATAGCGCCGGAGACATACCGCTCGCTAAAGTTTGCGGATATTCGATAGCATTCAACTCGTCGAGTAAGGATCTTTCGAAGATCTCGGACTATAATTGTAAGACCAGAGATTTTAACGAGATCTTCAAAAAGATATCGGAGATAAGCATTGCGGAATAGATTCCTACCGATGACTTTGGAAGAGACGCGCGCCCGCAACTGGGATGAGCTCGACATCATCCTTGTAACAGGAGATGCGTACGTTGACCATCCATCCTACGGCGCCGCAGTCATCGGACGCGTCCTGGAATCGCGGGGATACAGGATCGGCATCATCGCTCAACCCGACTGGCGAAGCCCGAAAAACTTCAAAATATTAGGCCGGCCAAAATTATTTTTCGGCATAACTGCGGGCAACCTCGATTCAATGCTCGCCAATTACACGTCTAATAGAAATTACAGACGCGAAGACGAATATTCACCCAACGGCAGGACAGGCTTAAGGCCGGACAGGGCGACCATTCTTTATGCGAACAGGGTAAAAGAGTCATTCCCCGGTGTCCCGGTAGTAATAGGCGGCATTGAGGCGAGCATGCGCAGGCTCGCCCATTACGATTACTGGTCTGACAAAGTCAGGAGATCGATACTCTTTGATTCAAAAGCAGATATTTTAGTCTACGGGATGGGGGAGAAACAAACTCTAGAGATCGCCGGCCGATTGAAAACCGGGGAATCGATAAAAGACCTGACCAATATAAAAGGGACCGTGGTCGCTTCAAGTAATCCGGACAATTTCAAATATCATATAATGCTCCCGTCTTTCGAAGAGGTCTGCGGCGATAAAGACAAATTTAACCAGGCATTCAAAACGCTATATCTGGAAGCCGATCCAAAGAGAGGCCATACGATCGTACAGAAACACGGCGAAAGATTTGCAGTCCAGCTGCCTCCGGGCGATCCGCTTGCAAGGGAAGAGATAGATAGCATATATGCCCTTCCTTATCTAAGACGGGCTCATCCAAAATACGATAAAGATGGCGGCATCCCGGGCTTAGAGACCGTCAAGTTCTCGATAATATCTCATCGCGGGTGCTGCGGGGCATGCAACTTCTGTTCTTTATATCTGCACCAGGGCAGGATCGTCCAATCGCGCAGTCCCGGATCCATACTCGAGGAAGCGAGACGCCTGACCGAGGACCCGGACTTCAAGGGCACGATCACTGACATCGGCGGCCCGACTGCAAACATGTACATGGCCGAGTGCAATGAGTGGAAAGCAAGCGGCGCCTGCAAGGCCAGGCAATGCTTAATGCCTGGGAAATGCAAAAATTTAATATTGGGTTATAGGGACACGTTGAAATTATGGGAAGCTGTAAGTAAACTCCCCGGCGTCAGGCATTTATTCATAGGAAGCGGGGTAAGGTATGACCTATTGACGGGTAAAGATTCGGAAAGCTACCTCAAGGCATTATGTAAAGATCATGTAAGCGGCCGCTTAAAAGTGGCTCCCGAGCACACGGAAAATAAGATATTGCGTCTCATGAACAAGCCGCCGTTTGAACGATACGAGGAGTTCGCAAAAAAATTCGATGCTGCAAGCCGCTCTGCCGGAAAAAAACAATTCCTGGTAAATTACATCGTCTCGGCGCACCCGGGCTGCACCCTCGAAGATGCGCTCAACCTGTCTCTTTCGATGATGAAGAGATATATCCACCCCGAGCAGATACAGGACTTCATCCCTCTTCCCATGACAATATCCGCGGCAATGTACCATACCGGGAAAGATCCGATGACCGGCTCGGGCATCTATGTCGCTAAAGGCCTTCGCGAACGAAAACTCCAGAGGGCGCTCATTCAATACGACAATCCGAAAAATAGGAAGTATGTTATTGAAGCATTAAAAAAGTTAGGGAGAATGGATCTAGCGGGAGATTTTCTCTCAAAAAGTTATCCACATCGTAGCCGACGTTTAAACGTCGGCTACGATAGAAAGCGTTTGCATGTTAAAGGATAGTCCGCATCTTCTCACGGCTGATCCGAGGGGCAGGATATTCACCCATTACGGCCTGGAAGCAGCGGGGATGAAGGCAGGCCGGTTCTTACGCATTGATCCGGAAGAACTGATAAAGCTGCCTGCGGGAAGCCGGCTATTTACGCTGCCGGGAAGAAGGCCTGTAGGTTACGATCCAAAAAATGGATCTTTTACAAATGTCACGGACGCATGCGCAGTAGCCGCATTTACTGCGCCCGGATACACTGTCACGCACAGCACATCCTATCGCGAAGAAGGATTGCCCGCACACTTGCCGCTATTCTCATACGCTGCATGCGCTATCTATAAAAATGAGATCCACGTCGCGGCAATAAGAGTAGATGGGGACCGGCGGCACGATTCGACATTGATCGATATCAGTTTGGTAAGAAAAAATATCCGGGAATTCAAAAAACTTTTCCCATACAACCGCCTCATACGTCACCTGGCAGAATGTGCTATGACGCACGGCTGTCCTAATGCGCAAAATTTTTTCCGGCAAAGATACGAAGCGCCGCTTCCCGTATCTCCTTCATGTAATGCCGCCTGCTGGGGCTGTATTTCGTATCAAAAGGGAAAGATAAGCTGCAGCCAGCCGCGCATCAAGTTCGTACCAACTGAAGATGAAGTTGCACAGGTCGCTTTATTCCATATTGCAAACGTTAAAGACCCTGTAGTGAGCTTTGGACAAGGGTGTGAAGGAGAGCCGCTCCTTCAGGGCCGCCTTATCGAACGCTCAATCAGGCTGATACGCAAAATAACCTCTAAGGGCACGATAAATATCAATACGAACGGCAGCCGCCCCAAGATGCTCGCTAAGCTATTTGATGCGGGGCTCGATAGCGCCAGGATAAGCCTGAACAGCGCCCGGGAGCGTTATTATTCCCGTTACTATAAGCCGCGCGGATACACGTTCAAAGACGTGCTTGAATCCATAAGAGTCGTTAAAAAGAAAAATGGATTCGTTTCGCTAAATTATCTGACGATGCCGGGCTTCACAGATCTGCACAACGAAATTAATGCGTTAACAAGTCTTATTGAGAAATATAAAGTAGATATGATCCAGTGGAGAAATTTAAATTACGATCCTATTCTTTATTTCAGGCAGATGGGGATAAGGCCGGATACTTCGGAGATGTCCGGGATCCGGGAAACTATAGGATTATTAAGGAAGAGATTTCCGCACCTGAAGACAGGATATTTTAACCCCCGTACCACTCGGCGCTTCGCGCCTCGGGTACGGGGCTAGCCCTCGCGCAACTGCTTCTCAGCGTCGATAACATCCCTGTTTATCATTCTTATCGTATCTTTTATTCTCGCCGACAGAACGGGGGAGATGGGCGCATCGTTTATCTCGCGCAGTATCTGTATCGCCATGCGGAAGTAGCGTATGACTTCGCCCTCATCGGTATCCGTAAGATCGAGGATCCGCGCAAATTTCATTCCGTGCATCCAGCCTTCCATGGCCTTTGCCAGATTAAAATGGGGCGCTTTCGAATACGGATGGATACCGGCCTTCGACTCTTTATGGACGATCCTATCATGCATCGTAGTCGATATAGTCCTTAAATATTGGCTCATCCGCGAAAGACCGACGACAGCCTGCCCCTTTCTGGGCTCAAAGACCGTCGAAACGGCAAGAATGGCCAATGCTTTCTCGTCCAAGTCCTCGAATATCCCGTCGTCATAAAGTTCGGCGAGCAATAGCTCATATCCGTAAACCGCTTTGGCAAACTCACCTTTCGGCGTCAATTTCCCGCCGGCAATGTGGCCCAGTTCTTTCAGGAGTGTCAATTTGGACTGCATGGCCCGCAAAGCTTCGCGCTGCTCTCTCGGCTTAGTCTGAAAAAAGTGAAGTGATTGCGGATAGATATTAAAAAGCTCTTCCTTGTAACGGCTGTAAAGATTGAGCATAGTGGCATAAGAGGCATTGAACTGGCTGTTGACGTCTTCAGGCTTGCCATAGATTATCCGCTTTATCTCTTCGATACGGAGACGGCGCAGATTGATCCTGGAATATACAAACCCTTCCTTATCGATACCGCGCCTGCCGGCACGGCCTGCCATCTGGTAGAAATCGCGCGTCTTGAGAGCGCGCGTGTAACTACCGTAAAATTTCATAAGCTCATCAAATACGACAGAGCGGCTAGGCATGTTAATACCGAGGGCAAATGTTTCAGTGGTAAAAATTACCTTGAGCAATTTACTTGTGAAAAGCCGCTCTATGACTTCTTTCAGGGTAGGGAGCATGCCGGCATGATGAAAGGCTACGCCCCGCTCGATGAGAGGGACCATATCCTGGGCGCTTTTTTCGTGCGTAAGATCGAAACGGGTGCAAAGATTTTCATATAGAGAAAGTATCTCGGCCGACTCGATCTTATCCAGGAAATGGCAATCGTACAGCTCGGACGCCAGATACTCGGCCCTTTTACGGCCGAAGACGAAATATATGAGCGGCAGGCCGTCTTTATCCTGCACATATCTTATGAGAGAATGCGTCCTGTTCTGCTTGTAACTTTTTTGGCCTTTAAGATTATTGAGATTGTCGACGACCCTGTCATGGCACTGGAAGAAGAAGTGGAGCGGCACAGGCCTCGTATCCTCGATCACCACCTTGACCTCTTTTTTGTGTATCGACTCTATCCACTGCGCGAACTCATTTATATTCGGGATCGTCGCCGAGAGGCAAAGAATGTTCATGTGAGTGGGCAAGAATATGAGGGACTCCTCCCAAACCGTGCCGCGCTCGGGGTTATCTATATAGTGGACCTCGTCGAATATTATCCAGGAATATTTTTTGAGGCTGTCGGGCGCATCGAGGACTTTATTACGGAAGATCTCGGTCGTCATGATCAGGACGGGTGCCTCGGCGTTAAGCGAGACATCACCCGTCAATATCCCGATAGAGTCGCCGTACTTTGCATAGAAATCGCGGAACTTCTGGTTCGAGAGCGCCTTTATGGGCGCGGTATAGATGACGCCCTGCTTGATCTCGATACAGCTCTCGATGACGTGCTCGGCGATAGCGGTCTTGCCGGCGCCTGTGGGCGCAGCCACTATAACCGAATGGCCCGCATTTATGTGGTCTATTGCTTCCTGCTGAAACCTGTCGTAAATCATTGCAAAGTATTATAGTCTAAACTTTCTCATTATCCAAGAGGAAAGACGTAAAATTTTTCATTTTCAGTCAGGCATTTACTTTTGGGTGGTGCCTTCGCTTGACGCAAAATCGCATTAGGCATGCGATTTTGCTCGGTAAAATTTCGATGGCCGCTCAACCTGGCTGTGGTTAGAGCTCTTGACCAGTTTTCGCGTCCTTTCTGGATCGCCATAAGGTATCGAAATTTTAAACGCAAGCTCCGGCACGCACCCAAAAGTTCTGCCATCTCGAGAAAAATGAAAAATTTTACTGGAAATACTAAATAGTTTTTGCTCAATAGGAATATGCTGTGGTGACGTGGTGAGCAGGGCGTTACAATTTTTTATGGCTTGGTCCGCTATTGTTGACTAGCGGCGGCATAAAAAATTTTATCGAGCGAGGCCGCCCGCTGGAGGCGGCCGAGCGTCCCTGCGAACCACTCGCCACAGCATATTTCAATAGCCGGAGCTGTTTCTCTGCGAAAATTTTTGTCCTTTTGCAGAATATATAGTATAATTATCTCTATATGGCCTATCAACGCGCGCTCGAAAAGGCATGGGATGCGCTGGCGGAAGTCCGGTCCAAGGACAGTATTTTCCATATCGGGCTTTTGTCGGATAATTACACTATCGATATCGACAACCGCACCGTCCTCTCCGACTCCTGCAACGTTAGCGCGAAAGAATATACCGCGATCATACTGCTCCATTACCTCACAGCCAGACTGAAATTGAAGAAGCTCCCTCCGCAAACGGGTATGTGGATAGATTTCAAGGAACTGGAAGGCGGCGAAGGTTATTATCCTGCATTTAAGAAGCGGACGGTTACCCAGATCCTCAGGAAATATGGCTCCAACCCCGGATCTATAAAAGATGTCCTGCAGCGTATGCCGGGAGAAACGGCCGACAAGGGCGATGCCGGCGTAGTGATACATCCATTCAAAGAGATATCCATTCTCGTGACGCTGTCGAAGGCCGATGAGGAATTCGACGCGGATGCGAATATACTGTTCGACAAAAATATTTCGGATATTTTCTGCACGGAAGACATAGTAGTATTGACAGAGATGGTCGTCCACGCTATATAAGGTCTGCTTCGCTCTTCTACAATCATACCATGGTAGAGCTTCGCAGGACCTATTCCTGCGAAGCCGCACCTCAGCTTAACTGCTGAACGGCGAAGCAGAAAAGGAAAACTCATGAAAAAGACTAACAGGATAGGGATACTTACAGGCGGCGGTGACTGCCCTGGGATTAACGCCGTGATCCGTGGTGTCGCAAAGAAGGCCATCCTGGAACTTGGCGCCGAGATAGTAGGTATTGAAGATGGCTACGAAGGGCTCATAAACAATAAATACAGGTCCCTCGAGCTCCACGACCTGTCGGGCATACTGACGCTCGGCGGGACCATTCTAGGAACATCGAAAAAGGCAAACCCATACCGTTACGCGATACGAAGCGGCTCAAAACTCATATTCAAGGACATGTCGAAGCAGGTCCTCGCGAATATCAGAAGGATGGGGCTCGATTGTCTCGTCGCGATAGGAGGCGACGGCACGCTGGCCATAGCCTACAAACTGTTCCGGGACGGCGTTCCGGTAATAGGCGTGCCCAAAACGATAGATAACGACATAATCGGCACCGACGTCACTTTTGGATTCGATTCGGCCGTATGGGTGGCCACGGAGGGTATCGATAGGCTGCATACGACCGCACAGTCACACCACCGCATAATGATAATCGAGGTGATGGGCCATAATGCCGGATGGCTGGCGCTTTATTCCGGCATAGCCGGCGGCGGCGACATCATACTCATCCCGGAGATCCCTTACGATATCGACGTGATCGCAGAAAAGGTAAAAGACAGGAACAGGCGCGGCAAGAGGTTTAGCATAGTGGTCGTTGCCGAAGGAGCCAAGCCTAAGGGCGGAGACGTAGTAATACAAAGGATAGTGAAGGAAAGTTCCGACCCTATCCGGCTGGGCGGCATAGGTTTTGTCCTGGGAAAACAGATAGAGAATATAACAGGCATCGAGACGCGCACAGTAATTATGGGCCACCTGCAGCGCGGCGGGACCCCGACGCCGCATGACAGGGTGCTCGCGACCAGGCTAGGCACAAAAGCCGTAGAAATGATAATGGGCGGTTCTTTCGGGTATATGGTGGCCGTCCAGAAAGGCGCACTCATCAAGTTTCCACTTAAGAGCGTAGCAAAGGGCGCGCGGAAGGTCCCCGCCGATCATCCGCTGATAGCTTCGGCCAGGGCCCTCGACACGTCTTTCGGCGACAGGAAGCTCAAGGCAAAAGGAGTACCTCGTGGCTAATGTATTTAATGCCGCCGAAGTGATTGACCTCGGCATAGAAAAAGAGAGGAAGAGGCGCGACTTCTACGCTTACGCAGCCGAAAAGTTCAAAGATAAGAACATGAAGGAGCTCTTCACCCGCTTAAGAGACTGGGAAGAAACGCATATAAAGAAATTCGCCCAGATCAGGGATTCGCTGGAGGAGTCAGAGATAGCTGAAACGTACGAGGGTGAATTTCTCTCTTATCTAAAAGCGACTGTGGACGATATTTTATACAAACAGGTATCGCCGGAATGGTTTTCAAAAAACGTAACAGCGCCTCTCGCCGCAATCAAATATGGAATAGGTTTTGAGAAGGACGCGATACTCTTCTTTAACGAACTTTTGAGATACATGAATCCGGACCACAAGGAGAAGGTCCAGGCTTTGATAGAAGAGGAGAAGAAACACCTGCTTTATCTAACCGAGCTCAAGAAGAAATATATTTAAACGGCTCGCATGAGAAAGGGAGATTGCTATGAACTACGCACTTAAAACGGTCTTCGTAATATTGATAATAGTTTCGGCCGCGGTTATAGTCGTTTCTTTCTTCATGCCATGGGCCAGGGTAGACGTTTCCGCGACAAAGGTTTCCGGAGAGTTGGTGGGGAAAGCAAGCGGCCCATTGAGCAGCTCGCCATTCGCAGGAAAATTCATAAAGGGGTTGAAAAAGACTACCGATGCGCTGGGAAACTTGGGAGATATAAAAATAAAAACATCCGTAAGCGGATATGATATACCGGCTATGCTGAACAGGCGCGAATCAAAGGCTGCGATCTCCCTAGGACAGATATTCTTCAAAGATGCCGAGGAGATGAACAAGAAGAGTTTCGCCGTATATCTATTGCCGATACTTGCGATTGCATGCATCGCCCTGGCAGCAATGGGACTGAAATCAAGGATTGCAGTAATAGCGATGCTTGTATTGAGCGGCGCGATATCTATCGTCGGACTCTATAAGTTGTTCACCGTGAATTTATCAAACCTAACGGTCCAGATAGTGATAGAGAATGGCCTATGGCAGACTATGTACGCCTACCTGATAATCGCAGCCATATCCGCTGTATGGATAGCATTGGATGCGATCGCATCAAAAAAATAGGAGCTGCATGTCGAAGAACGGCCAGAACCAAAAATTTAGCCGCACAGCTGCCGAGCTGTTCGTTACGCTTATTATGACAGTATTCGTAATAAACGCGCTTACGAATTTACTCAGCAACATGTTAAATCTGCCGGCCTTGCAGGAGTCGCTGCTGGACAGCATTTTGGTGATATTGCTGGCATATCCGGCACTCTATCTTCTGATATTCAGGCCGCTCTCCCGAGAAATATCCCGATGTAAGAAGGTCGAGAAGCTAAAAGATGAATTTATCGGGACCGTTTCGCATGAACTGCGCACGCCGCTCTCGATAACCAAAGAAGGTATATGCCTGGTCGTAGACAATATAGCCGGCCCGACCAATGAACAGCAGGCAAAGATACTGACCACCGCAAAGAATAATATCGACCGGCTGGCAAGAATAATAAATGAACTCCTCGACATCTCTAAGATCGAGTCCGGCACGGCCGGCCTGACAATAGGAGCGTTTGAAGTCATTTCGACGGTCAAAGAGACCATTTCTGATTTTGAGGCAAGGATAAAGAATAGGGGACTGGAGCTTTCGATCGATTTGCCGAAAGAGAATGTAATCATTAATGGGGACAAGGACGGCGTGATGCAGGTCCTGACCAATCTTTTCAGCAACTCTTTAAAATTCACAAAACAGGGCCGGATCGAAGTCTCTGTAAAAGACCTGGAAGGGGTGGTAGAATTCTCCGTGTCCGATACCGGCATCGGGATATCGAAGGAGGACATGCCGAAACTATTCGAAAAATTCCAGCAGTTCAGCAGGACGAGCGGCCCGGGTGATAAGGGTACCGGCCTCGGCCTTGCCATAGCAAAGGGTATAGTAAGACTGCACAAAGGAAATATATGGGCCGAGAGCGAGCCGGGCAAAGGGACCCGGATCACTTTCACGCTGCCAAAAAATATTTAAACAGTAACTAGGGGGGAAGTATGGCCAAGAAGAAGATATTGATAGTAGATGACGAAATAGATTTTCTGGAGATGATGAAACTGCGCCTCGAGGCCAATAACTACTTGGTCGTCACCGCGATGGACGGCAATGATGCCCTGGAAAAGTTCAAGACGGAGAAGCCCGCCGCGATACTCCTCGACATACTGATGCCCGGAATGGACGGACTTGATGTATTGAAAAAGATACGCAAAGAGAATGACAGGATACCGATATTCATAGTCACTGCTTTCTCAAACGAAGAGAGGTTTAAACAGGCCAATAAATTCAACGCTTCGGGATTCATCGTAAAGACGAGCGACCTGCAAAGAGAGATACAGAACATAACGAGCGCGATCGCCATATCGGAAGATTTTAAAGGACGGTAGAGAGACTCAGGATGCCCGATAAGTTTTTAATAAAAATTTCTATCGCCTCGGCATTGTTCCTGTCAGCCATGCCTTCCAGCCTTTTCGCAAGAGAAGAGGCCGGGACGGCAGATATGATACGCAAGATCGTCCCCCCCATAGCTGTCGTTAAAGAAGTGCCCGAGAAGAAGGATGAGTGGTATTTCGATTCCTACTACGAGCCAAACCTCGTTATACAGGGAAATAGAACGGGCAGGTGGAGCGAGCTCACCAATACCTTCGGTTATACCCATAAAAATGTCCAGGGATATTTCAATGTCCAGGAATTCGACCGTCTCGGGCAAAATGATTACACCGCGAATTGGGGCTCCTACGTAACAATGAAGGACTCTTATGCACATATGGAGCTGGGCTTCGGCTGGGATGTGGATTATATTTACAACTTCCAGACGATAGCGGAATACGGCCATAAGTTCGTTAAAAACGTCTACTGGCAGATGGGATATAACTATAGAGCGTATGAAACTTCCGGCGATACCCATAACGTATACCCGGGCCTCATCTATTATTTCGGGGACAGCTACTTGAGCGCTAACTACGGCGCCTCCTGGATCGAATCCAGAGACCCGGCCAGCTTCGGCACCGCAAGGGGGTCTTTCGCCATAACCGACTTCCTGCAGCTATATGCCGGGGTGGCTTTCGGCCAACGGCTATATGATATATACGCCAAGCGCGCTTCAAAAGAGCCCGGCTACATCCTGTTCATAGGCACAAATATCAAGTTTTACAAAAGTATCAACTTCCGGATCGGCTACATCTATGGCGCAGAGAAGCCTAAATTCCAGAAACACGGAATGCAGTACGGCCTAATGGTGAAATTCTAATGCTGCTTAACTACCACACCGACCTCGTAATAAAAATGGACATTATACTACTCGCCGCCTATCTCATCTTCGCTATAGCTTTAGTGCTATATGTAATCCTGCGCGATCATGGCTCAAAGAGACATATGCGAAAACTTCTTGGACTAAAAGAGAATCTCGCCCGGCTATTCCTTTCAGGCGAGAAAACAGAAGCTGCTGCAAAGTTTGTAGCTAAGGTAACCCCGGAAGAATTTGTCGATGTTCAGACCAACAGGCGAAAATACGCGGTATTCTTCAATGAACTTGAACAGCAACTCTTAAAAGAGCTGTACGTTACCACCGGTAAAATTAAAGATCTCAAATCCTTATTAAAGAGACCCATCGGTAAGTGGCATAAGATAGAGACTATAACAGCCCTTGGATATACTCAAGCCGACGAAGCCCCGGACATCCTGGAAGCTTCACTTTATAGTAAAAATGGGGATATATCATATTTCTCGGCGCTCGCAATAGGCCAGGTCAGCACGGTGCATTCCGTAAGTATACTAATGCGTTTTCTTAAGAAGGCGCCGACTATGAGGCGAAAAACCGCTTCGATCCTGGAAAACCTAAGCCCGGATATCACCAACGAAGTCATAAAGTACGTTGACGATAAAGACCCGGAAGTCCGGACCTGGGCCGTACGGCTTCTTGCAAAATCCGCATCTACAGATTACATAAAAAAGGTGGAGGAGCTTACTAAAGATCCGTCCCCCGAGGTCAGGGCATCAGCATGCGTATCACTTGCAAAACTTAACGACAAGGACTCGAAGCAAATGCTCCTCACGTGCCTGAAAGACGATGCCTGGTTCGTCCGCATGCATGCTGTCAGGGCACTATCGAAGATATTTGGTAAAGACGCTCTACCGGAGATCATGAGCTCGCTCAATGACGGGTCACTCCTGGTAATCGATAGCGTAAAGCAGGCAATGGTAAATAATATCGAGGCGGCAATGCCATATATAAAAAATATCCTGGAAGGGACTGACGAACTGGCGAAGAAGATGTGTAAAGAGGCTATGGATATCGCCGATTTGAAAAAATAATGATCACGCCTATATTATATAAAATCCTATTCTATATTTTCTTCGGATATTTTCTTACTCTTCTTGCCTATTACACATTCCTCACGATCATAGGCCTTGGGGAAGAGCACAGGAGGTGGCAGCAGAATATAGCCGACGACTATCCGCTGGTGTACTTCTCTTCATTCACACTGCCCGTAAGCGTAATAATACCGGCGCATAACGAAGAGGAGTGGATACGCGATACGGTCCTATCTGTGATCAATCTTAATTATCCGCAGTTCGAGATTATAATCGTAGATGACGGCTCCACGGACAGAACTTTAGAGATACTGAACGAAACATTGGATCTGAAACCGGTCAACGTCCACTACGTAAAACATTTCAAGGACGGCCACGTATACAGCATATTGAAAGGCATGAAATATCCCAACGTCACGGTAATCTCACACTCACCGGGACTTAAAAAAGCGGGCGCCATGAACGCCGGCCTTAATATGGCGAAATACAGATATATATGCGCCATAGACGCCGATACACTTTTGGAGCCGGACGGGTTATTAAAAGTCATGGCACAGATCGAAAAAGACCCCGACAAAGTTATCGGAATAGGCAGTTATTTCGGACTCATAAACGGCTTCAAGATAAAAGACGGCCGTATAATCGATTATGCCTTTTCCTATAATCCTCTGATAGCATATCAGAATATGGAATATATCCGTTCATTTTTCGGTAATCGTATCGCATGGAGCACCTTCAATGCCATGCCCAACATAGCCGGAGGGTTCGGCCTTTGGCGCAAGGATGTCCTGTATGAGATGGGAGGATACTCCCCAGACTTTACATGCGAAGACCTCGAGGTATCCTTCAGGGCACATGACTATATAGTTAAAAAGAAGGATAAGAAGTATAGGATACTGATGCTTCCATACTACATAGGGTGGACCGAAGGGCCAAGCGATATTGCATCGCTGGTATCTCAGCGCGACCGCTGGCAGAGGGTAGTTAACGAAACTGTGTGGAAATATAAACACATGCTATTCAATCCGAAATATAAGTGGATGGGCCTATCGACGGTACCGTATTATATATTATACGAAGTGATGGGCGTATTTATAGAGACGCTGAGCATAGCTGTGGTAACCGTAGCATGGCTCATGGGCATATTGGGCATCCGCGTCTTTATCGCCTACTTTCTATTCATGCTACTTACTCAATCCCTGATCTCCGCCATGTCGCTCTTTGCCTTCGCGCGCGATCAAAAAGTATTCCGGGTAAAATACGTGATCTATCTCCTGTTCTTAAGCCTTGTCGAGCTATTTTGGTATAGATGGGTCATATCGGTCGCTAAGCTGCTCGGCACAATGAAGTCGCTGGCAGGATACAGAGGCTTCGACCGGTATGTCAGAAAAAAAAGGTAACGGCATCCTAAAAAACTAGAAATGGTAATTCGCGCGATGAAGATAGCTGTCAAAGTAAAGCCAAATTCAAAAGAGAACAAGGTGGAAGTCGCCGGAAATAACGAATACGTCCTGCGGGTCAAGGAAAAGGCGCAGGACGGTAAAGCAAACGCCGCTGCCATAAAAACGCTTAGCGAATATTTAGGTATACCTAGATCCAGGATATCTATCGTTAGAGGCCATTCGAGCAAAAATAAGATCATAAGTATTGACAAATAGCCATTCTGTGGTATACTTACGTTGTTAGGCGCAGTGCAGCGCAACGGATAAAGAAGTCCTTTTTGGCAAAGTAAGGCCGAAAAGGATTTTTTATTTTTAGACAATGGCGTTCTATGCCGGGATAACGGCGTTGAACGCCTTTTATTTTATGAATAAAAATTTTGAAGAGATAATGCGGAAGTTATCACCGACCCTGAGGCGAATAACACATAAGCTGAACGGCCACTTCACGTTCTTTGACGACGATGATCTATTCCAGGAGGCATTAGAGCATTTATGGGTCGCGTTTGAGAGCGGGAGCCTTAACGATAAGACAGATAGCTACGTCCTTCAGGGATGCTATTTTCATCTGAGGAATTATATAAGGAAGACGATGGATAGGGCCAAGCTCATCAGCATCGATATGCCTATCAATGAGGACGGGTCTACAATCGAGGATACGCTTACTTGCCCGGATAACAGCGTCGAGGAGGCGGCAAATAATACGTTTTTAGCCGAAACGGTAAGGAGAAGAGGGCTATCGGAAAGAGAAGAGAGGGTCTTGTCGTTATCACTCTCAGGCATGACGGTTCGCGAGATAGGCGAAGAGCTGGGCATTTCACATGTCATGGTAGTAAAGATCAAGGGCAGGATAAAAATCAAGTGCTCCTCCTTACGAAATGCTCGTTCTGGGGGTTACCAAAACTAAAAATTATTTACTTGTAGCAATATAGTAAACACATAGATGTGTGAAAGACATAGGCGTTCTAAAAAATAGAACGCTTTTTTATTTATACATGTTCGGTCATGATATAGAATAATATCGAAAGGAGAGTATGAAAATGAAAATGCTTAAGGCCATTGTTCTATTGGCCTGCTATGCACTAGCAGTAACACTCACCGGCACGTCGCTCTACGCTGATGAAAATACGCCGGCAGCCGCGCCTGCGGCTGAATCATCGCTTGCGCCGCTGATGAGCGCGTTGGACAAGATAGGGCTGGCTAAGCCTTTGAACAAGCTTGGGATTAATATATATGGTTATGCCGAAGGCGGTTGGTTTTACGATGCCACCTCACCTCGCAAAGGATCAGGCCCAACCCTTATCGGACTTAACAATTTCAAAAGCGATGTCACTCTTAATAAGGTTAGTTTGAACGTCGAGCGCACAGTCGATCCGACGAAAAAGCAGCTTGACGTGGGAGGCCACATGGAGGGCATCTTTGGCGCTGATGCTGCGCTAATCCACTCGAACGGGATGTGGGATACGCAGACAGGCCACAATCAATGGGACCTTCTCCAGGCCTATGTGGACTTAGCCCTTCCTTATATACCGGCGCGGCTTCGCGTCGGCAAATGGATCGAGCTTGCCGGCTTTGAGCAATTCAGTGCCAATATCTACGGCGCTTTCGGTGACCCTATGAGAGCACTCTACACCTATAGTTATCAGTTTCTCTACGCCGAACCTGGCACGCAGACCGGCGCTTTTGCAACCTACGTGCTGAATCCTCAATGGACATTTGATGCCGGCTTTACTATGGGATGGAACCAATCGGTGCGGGACAATAACAGTGCTATCGATTTCCTGGGCCGCGTGATATTTACGCCCAGCGACAAAACTACCGTCATTTTCGTAATGACAGAAGGTCCGGAATTCCCGACCACTGTCGGACATAATCGAGCTGCCGGCGACACCGGTAATTACTGGACCGCCCTTGACCTGGTTATCACCCACAAGGTCAACGACAAATTGAGTCTTGGCTTGGGTGTTGACTATGTTGTGACTCCGGCAATACGAGGTTTAACGGACAAGGCTAAGGAGTGGGGCGGCGTGGCCGGCTACGCAAGCTACGCGATCGATCCGCATTTCACGCTGAACACCCGCTTGGAGTGGTATAAAGACGCTGCCGATGGATTTTCTACCGCTACGCCTGTCGCCGCCAACTACTATGAGGTCACGGCAGGCGTGGCTATAAAGCCGTTCCCAAAAGACAAAATTCTTTCTCACTTGCTGTTCCGGCCGGAAATTCGCTACGACCATTCCGACCGTTCGATCTTTAGCACAGGTAAGCGCGATCAGCTGACATTCAGCATGGATGGATTAATAACATTCTAAAGATAACGAAATATGATAGATAACGAGTTCATAGAAAAACTAAAAGAACTGAAAGAAAGGAATGGATACACCCTCCACGACTTGTCGAGGAAGATCGACATACAGGTATCGACGTTGGAGAGATGGTTGAAGACAGGCCGTATTAATAAGGTATATGCGGCGGTAGTCAAAGAAAAATTGGGTATTAAATAAAGGAGGTATGTATGATCAGTTCGGGAGACACGGCGTGGATCTTGATGTCAACGGCGCTTGTTATGCTGATGACAGCGCCCGGGCTCGCATTCTTTTATGGTGGGCTCGTGCGCAGGAAGAATGTTTTGGCTACAATGATGCAGTCGTTTTTTGTACTATGCTTGATAAGCATCCAATGGATCTTGTGGGGTTATAGTTTGGCATTTGGCCCGGACATAGGCCACTTTATAGGAAGCCTATCATGGGCCGGACTGAAAGGCGTAGGGATGGCGCCAAACCCGGATTATGCATCGACCATACCTCACTTGTTATTCATGGTATATCAGATGATGTTCGCAGTAATTACGCCGGGGCTCATAACAGGTGCTTTTGCAGAGAGGATGAAGTTCTCGGGTTACGCGATCTTTACTTTATTATGGGCTACACTAGTATATGATCCGGTCTGTCACTGGGTGTGGGGCGCGGGCGGATGGTTAAGGAATTTGGGCGCCCTCGACTTCGCCGGCGGCACAGTAGTTCACGTAACATCAGGTATATCAGCTCTTGTATGCGCGCTCTATCTCGGCAAGAGGCGGGGATACGGCAGGGAACCGATGCCGCCGCATAATCTTCCCCTGACTATCCTGGGAGCATCGCTGCTCTGGTTCGGATGGTTCGGGTTCAATGCCGGATCAGCCCTTGGTTCAAGTGAATTAGCCGTGTGGGCGTTTATTGCTACGAATACAGCCGCAGCCGCAGCCGCGCTGACATGGATGTTCATAGAGTGGAAGGTGACGGGCAAGCCGACGATACTGGGCGGTGCGACCGGCGCAGTTGCAGGTTTGGTAGCAATAACTCCCGCCTCAGGTTTTGTTTCTCCGTTATCCGCGATACTCATAGGCACGGCGGTAGGTTTCGTTTGTTATATCGCCGTAGCTGTAATTAAATTGAAACTCGCATACGATGATAGTCTGGACGCGTTCGGGGTGCACGGAGTGGGCGGCACGCTTGGAGCGATCCTGACCGGATTGTTCGCGCAAAAACTGATAAATCCTGCAGGAAATAACGGCCTCTTCTTCGGGAATGCAGGACAATTAGGCATACAATTCATAGGGGTTGCGGCTACAATGGTATACTCAATAGTAATTACTTTTATATTGCTAAAGGTAGTTGATGCCCTCGTGGGCTTACGAGTTCCAGACGAGGAAGAGGTCGTCGGGCTTGACATAACTCAACATGAAGAGAGCGCTTATACGTTGTTAGATTAACAAGGGGGACACAATGAAGTTGATAATAGCCATTATTCAACCGCACAAGCTTGAAGACGTACTTAAAGAGCTGGATGAAGCAGAGATACACCTAAGGACTGTATCTAATGTCCTGGGCTGCGGCAGGCAGAAGGGGAGGACTGAAGTATACCGCGGCAGGAAAGAGACGGGGGGTCTTCTCAAAAAGGTACGGCTTGAGATAGCGGTAAACGAGAATTTCGTGCAGCCGACGATCCGGGCAATAATGAAAAGCGCGAAGACCGGGAATATCGGGGATGGCAAGATCTTTGTCCTTGACCTTAATGAGTGCGTGAGGATCAGGACCGGCGAGAAAGACGGCGTCGCAATAGGGTAGCAAAAATTTTCGCTGCAGTCAGGCGGTTACTTTTGTGGCCGCCTTCAGCGGACGCAAATCGCATTAGGCATGCGATTTGCTCGGTAAAATTTCGATGGCCGCTCAACCTGGCAGAACTTAGAGCTGTTGACCAGTTTTCGCGTCCTTTCTATATCGCCATAAGGTATCGAAATTTTAAACGCCGCTTCAGGCGGCATCACAAAAGTTCCGCCATCTGATAGCCGAAAATTTTTATGGTTGAGCGAGAATAAATTTTTCGATCCCTGCCGAAGGGGCCCCCGAGGGGCTCGTGCCGAGCAGGGCGTAAAATTTCGAGCAGGTGCGAGAAATTTTCCCGCAGCGAAATTTTGCATGGTCAAAATTTCGCGTCCTGCGAGGCACAGCCCCGAGAGGGGATAACTTCTGATATCGAAAAATTTAGCCGAGTGTTGGGTTACCAAAAAGGTATTGATTTTACTTGTATAGTGATAACGGCACATTGCAGTGCTGATTAGTGATAAAAGGATAGAACACAGACGTTCGCATGCCTGATACGCGGGCGTTTTTTTATGCTTTCTAATTCCCAGTTGTGTAATCAATTGAATAAAAACGGAAAGGGACGGTTATGATAAATTCAGGAGATACGGCGTGGGTGCTCATTTCAACGGCGCTCGTAATGTTGATGACATTGCCGGGGCTGGCATTTTTCTACGGCGGCCTGGTCCGACGGAAAAATGTCCTCGCCACTATAATGCAGTCATTTTTAGTGTTGTGCCTGATCAGCATACAGTGGATCCTGTGGGGCTACAGCCTGTCATTCGGCCCTGATGTCGGCCATTTCATAGGCAACCTTTCGTGGGCGGGATTGAAAAATGTCGGATTAACGCCAAATCCTGATTACGCGAGTACAATACCGCACCTGCTCTTCATGGCCTACCAGATGATGTTCGCCGTAATAACTCCGGGACTCATAACCGGAGCATTTGCAGAACGCATGAAATTTTCTACCTATATAATATTTACGCTGCTGTGGGCGACGCTCGTCTACGATCCAGTATGCCACTGGGTCTGGGGCACGGGCGGATGGCTTAAAAATATGGGTGTAATGGACTTTGCCGGAGGCATAGTCGTTCACATAACTTCGGGTATATCGGCTTTAGTCTGTGCGCTATATATAGGCAAGAGGCGCGGCTACGGCCGTGAACCAATGTCCCCGCATAACTTGCCGCTTACGCTCCTCGGTGCAGGCCTTCTCTGGTTCGGATGGTTCGGTTTCAACGCAGGGTCTGCCTTATCGGCAAACGGTTTGGCTGTTTCGGCATTCATTGCCACGAACACGGCGGCAGCCGCGGCAGCCCTCTCCTGGATGTTTATAGAATGGAAGCTGGTCGGCAAGCCTACCATGCTGGGCGGCGCCACAGGCGCTGTAGCAGGACTGGCTACGATAACACCTGCGTCAGGTTTTGTCAGCCCGTTCTCCGCCATCGTAATCGGCGTAATGGCCGCGACGATCTGCTACATAGCCGTTGCCGTTATCAAACTGAAATTTACATATGATGATTCACTTGACGCATTCGGAGTCCATGGAGTAGGCGGGACCATAGGCACGTTTGCTACCGGGCTATTTGCGCAAAAACTCATTAACCCTTCCGGGTCTAACGGACTATTCTTTGGAAATGTTTCGCAAGCCATGATACAATCTATAGGCATAATCGCGGCAGTGGCCTACTCTGTAATCATTACCTTCATTATCCTGAAGGTGCTTGATCTCGTAATGGGGCTGCGCGTTAGCGACGAGGAAGAGGTGATAGGATTGGATATAACCCAACACGAAGAGAGCGCGTATACGCTCTTAGATTAAGAGAGGCCTATATGAAACTTATAACTGCAATAATACAGCCGCACAAGCTGGAAGACGTTCTGAAAGAATTGGAAAGCGCCGAAATACATCTCAAGACCGTTACCAATGTCCTTGGGTGCGGACGCCAGAAGGGCAGGACCGAAGTATACCGAGGCAGAAAAGAGACGGGGGGCTTGCTGAAAAAAGTCCGGCTTGAGATCGCCGTCAACGAAGCATTCGTCAAGCCTACGATAGACGCAATAATGCGAGGCGCTAAAACAGGAAGCATCGGCGATGGCAAGATATTCGTTCTCGATCTTGAAGAATGTGTTAGAATACGGACCGGCGAAAAGGGAGAGGTAGCTATAGGATAGCAAAATTTTTCCATACAACGATAGAATGTGCTGTGTCGAGTGGTTCGTGAGGGACGCTCGGCCGCTTCCAGCGAGCGGCCTCGCTCGATAAAATTTTTTATGCCGCCACCATTTAACACCAGCGGACCAAGCCATAAAAAATTGTAACGCCCTCACTCACCACGTCGCCACATCACATTCCTAATGAGAGAAAAATTTTACAATCGCTATAGCTGAGCGAGAACAAATTTTGCGATCCCTGCTGAAGGGGCCCCGAGAGGGGATAACTTCTGATATCGAAAAATTTAGGCGAGTAATGAGTTACCAAAACAGGATATTTTTTACTTGTATAAAAGCAGCAATTATTGTATAGTATTTGTGCACGTTGTAGTGCATCAAAACAAATGGAAATGGACAGAGACGTTCATATCATGATGGTGTGAATCTCTCTGTTTTTTTATATAGAGTTGTGGTAGAATAACTACATTAAATTACAAGGGGGAAGCGATGAACGTGAGACATAAAACTTTATTCAAGATCAAAAGCATCGACCTGAAAAAGAATGAATTACCGAAGAAGGTCTCCTCGTACTTCGGTGAAAATACATTCAGCCTATCAACGATGCAGAAACATATCTCTAAAAAAACATTCGATGCCTTCAAGCGCTGGATGTCGGAAGGCGAGATCATATCTCTCGACGAGGCCAATGAGATAGCCAATGCGATGAAGGAGTGGGCGCTATCGAAGGGCGCTACTTATTACACGCACTGGTTCCAGCCGATGACAGGACTTACCGCCGAGAAACATGACAGCTTCATCTCTATAACAGGGCCGGGAAAAGTGATTGAAAAGTTTTCGGGTTCGAAACTCATACAGGGCGAGCCGGACGCTTCCAGCTTTCCTTCGGGCGGCATCAGGGCAACGTTCGAGGCCAGAGGTTACACTGCGTGGGATCCCTCAAGCCCGGCTTTCATAATCGAGTCTAAGCTCGGGAAGACCCTTTGCATACCTACGATATTCATCTCCTATCACGGCGAAGCATTGGATAAGAAATTGCCGCTCCTGCGTTCTGATGAGGCCTTGAGCAAGGCTGCCGTGGGACTATTAAAACTTTTCGGCCACAAAGGCGTAAAGAAGGTGGTCTCGACCTGCGGACCGGAGCAGGAGTATTTCCTGATCGACAAGAACTACTACAACTTAAGACAGGACCTGGTAATGACAGGCCGCACGCTGGTTGGCGCGGCATCTCCAAAAGGGCAGCAGCTCGAAGACCAGTATTTCGGCGCCATCAAGGAGCGTGTCGTCAATTTTATGTTCGAGGTAGCGGAAGAGGCCTACAAGCTCGGGATACCTGTAATGACGAGGCATAATGAAGTGGCCCCGCACCAGTATGAATTTGCGCCTATATTCGAAGAGTCGAATATCGCGGCCGATCATAACCAGCTTCTTATGGAAGTCATGAAGAAGGTTGCTTTGCGGCACAACCTCGTATGCCTGCTGCACGAAAAACCGTTTGCCGGGATAAACGGCAGCGGTAAACATCTTAACTGGTCGCTGGCAGATGATGCGGGGAATAACCTCCTCAATCCGGGTGATACACCTGAAGACAACCTGCAGTTCCTGACAGTCCTTGCCGCCGTCTTAAGGGCGGTATACGTCCATGCTGACCTGCTGCGAGCCAGTGTTGCCATGGCAGGCAATGAACACAGGCTGGGCGCGAATGAGGCGCCGCCGGCCATAATAAGCGCATTCGTCGGAGAACAGCTTGACGCGATCCTTAATATGATCGAAAAGGGCGCAAAGTCGAAGATATCGAAGAAGGATATCATGGATTTCGGAATTACCAGGCTTCCGAACTTCAATAAAGATACTACGGACAGAAACAGGACGTCTCCGTTTGCGTTCACAGGTAATAAGTTTGAATTCAGGGCTGTGGGGTCATCACAGAATATATCTACACCTATAACTATTCTCAATACCATCATCGCCGAATCGCTCGATTATCTTTCCGAGAAGATAAAAAAGGCCGCCGCAGGAAAAGATTTCAATACGGCCGTCCTGCGTGTAATAGCTGAGATCGTAAAGGAGACTAAATCTATACGTTTCGAAGGCAATAATTACGACCCGGCGTGGGTGAAGGAGGCAAAAAAGCGCGGATTGCCGAATATCGCCTCAACCTATGAATCTTTAAAGGACCTGGTCAAAAAAGAGAATATTGCCTTGTTCGAAAAATATAAAGTATTCTCCAAGGAAGAGATCGTGGCAAGATACCATATCTGGATACACACCTATAACACCATACTCGAGATCGAGGCTAACACATTGAACGAAATGGTAAATGCCAGCATCGTCCCTCCCGGATATGAGTATGAAAGGCTTCTTGCGGATAACCTTAACGACCTGGCAGACCTCAAGAAGAGCTCGGCCCTTAAAGTAGATGCGGCCGCATTCAATGACCTTAAAGAACACCTTGCCGAGGTCGTCACCAAAATATATTACGTGCGCCGCAACGCAAAAGAGATGATGGCGCTCCTGGAAAAGGCGCAAAAAGCGCACCACGAAGAGCGCGCCAGGATATATTTCGAAGATCTTAGGCCGCTGATGGAGCATATCCGAAAGCACGTTGACGCGCTCGAATGCGTGGTATCCGACGAGCATTGGGATCTGCCGAAATACAGAGAAATGTTGTTCATTAAATGAAGCTCCCTGGCCTAAAGGCCAGGACTTCCATTCACCCGGCACGATGATGTGTCGGATAACCAAAAGTGACTGAACATAGGCGTTCAGACAAGTCGTAATACGACTGATCTGGACGCCTGTTTTTTATGAAAAAACTGCTTATTTTAAAACATGCTGAGAACGAGGGCACAGGCACTCTTGGCGACTATTTCAAAAACGCCGGATGGAACCTGCGCGAGGTGGAGCTTTACAGCGGTATGCGAGCGCCTGAGCGGCTTGACAATATAGATGCTGTTGTCTGTATGGGCGGGCCTATGAATGTTTACGAAGACGACCGATATCCTTTCTTAAAGTATGAGGATGCGTTCATCAAGCAAGTATTGAAAGAGGGGGTGCCGTACATAGGTATTTGTCTGGGAGCGCAGCTCCTGGCAAAAGCATCGGGTGCCAGAGTAAAGAAGGCAGAGGTAAAAGAGATAGGATGGGGAAAGATAAATTTGACGCCGGAAGGTGCTAAAGACCCGCTATTCTCGCTTTTACCGCAAGAGCTGGACGTCTTTCAATGGCACGAAGATACATTCGAGCTGCCGCGGAACAGCACCTTGATAGCGCAAGGGACCCTATGCAAAAACCAGGGTTTCCGTTCAGGCAAAAACGCCTATGGCCTGCAATTTCACGTAGAAGTTATAAGGTCCATGATAGCTTCGTGGCTTGACGGAACCGGCGGCAATGGTATAGATGCCGAAGCTATACTGTCAGAAACCGGACGCAGGGAAGGGCCATTAAGAGAAACTGCAGGGATCATGTATAAAAATTTTAAACAGATCGTCGAGTCTTCGCTTAAAACGGTTGCCTGATTTTTTTGATTTCCTATGCATAACTATTATGCAATAAATGGCGGTAAAATATGACACATGACGAAAATTCTATCCGGAATCTTGACTCTTTGAAAGAAAAAGTGCTACAATTAGGCAATTCGTTTTACAGGGAAAAGAAGGGCGTATTATATAAGTCTATTTTAGAGGCGATCGAAAAACCTCTTATAGAAGATGTGTTGGAACACACCGACGGTAACCAGCTCAGGGCCGCACGAATTCTTGGTATAAATCGCAACACCATACGCGCTAAAATCAAAAAATTATCTATCGATGTGACCAGGTGGAAACATTGAGGCAGGCACTATTTATGAGACAGAGATCCTTACCTGATGCGCAGGGGCTATACGATCCGCGATTCGAGCATGATTCGTGCGGAGTGGGATTCGTATGCAGCATCAAGGGTAATGGGTCGAACGAGATCGTAGGGCAGGGACTCGAAGTCTTAAACCGTCTCGCTCATCGCGGGGCGACCGGTGCGGACCCTAAAACGGGGGACGGCGCGGGAATACTCATCCAGATACCGCATGATTTTTTCAAAAAAGCCTGCCAGGCTGCCGGGATCGACCTGCCCGGCAATGGCGAATACGGCACCGGCCTGGTATTTTTGCCCACAGACGCTAAAGAGCGGGAATTCTGTAAAGACGTCTTTAGGAAAATGTCCCTGGAAGAGGGGCAGGCCGTTATTGGCTGGCGAAAAGTTCCAGTCGATGATTCTGACATCGGAGCAACGGCCCGCGAAACTGAACCGGCCATAGAACAGGTCTTTATCAAGAAGGGCGCTAAGTCGAAAGACGCTTTAGAATTCGAAAGAAAACTCTATTTGATCAGAAGGCGTATCGAAAATACTATCCGCTCATCCGTGATCAAACAGCTCTCATTCTTCTACATAACCAGCCTCTCTTCCCGCACATTTACTTATAAAGGGCTTCTGATGCCGTCGCAGGTCGGTAATTTCTTCCTCGACCTTAAAGACAAAGACCTGAAGAGCGCCCTGGCTTTGGTCCACTCAAGATACAGCACAAATACATTCCCCACGTGGGACCTTTCGCAACCTTTCAGATTTCTTGCACATAACGGTGAAATAAATACGCTAAGGGGCAATATCAACTGGATGCGCGCGAGAGAAGGGCTCTTGAAGAGTGATTTTTTCGGCAAAGACATAAAAAAACTCTACCCGATAATAGTCCCGGGCGGAAGCGACTCCGCATCGCTCGACAACATGTTCGAGCTCTTGGTGCTCTCCGGGCGATCTCTGCCGCATGCCATGATGATGCTGATCCCTGCCGCATGGGAACACGACAATCTCATGGGCGAGAAGGTAAGGGCGTTCTACAAATACCATGCCTGCCTGACGGAACCGTGGGACGGCCCTGCGGCGATCGCATTCACCGACGGCACGAGAATAGGCGCCTGCCTGGACAGGAATGGCCTGCGGCCGGCTCGATATATTGTAACCAAAAATGACTTTGTAGTAATGGCGTCGGAGGTAGGCGTCTTAGACATACCCGCGCAGGATATCGTCCACGCAGGAAGGCTCGAACCCGGCAAAATATTTTTCATAGATACCGAGGCGGGACGGATAATCGAAGACAAGGAGATAAAGGAGGATATGGCCGAGCGCTCACCTTATCGCTCGTGGATAGAAGATAAGATGGTCGCGCTCGGAACGCTGCCAAAACAAAAGACGGCTGCGGAGAAGCCCGGCGATGTTACGACGCCCTTAAAAGCATTCGGCTACACACGCGAAGACCTGAAGATGATCATTAAGCCAATGGCCGAGAAGGGCGCTGAACCGATAGGCTCCATGGGTAACGATACGCCGCACGCCGTCCTATCAGAAAAACCACAGCTTCTCTATGCCTATTTTAAACAATTATTTGCCCAGGTTACCAACCCGCCTATCGATCCTATCAGGGAGGAGCTCGTCATGAGCCTGGCAAGCTTTATAGGCCCCGAGGGAAACCTGCTCGACGAATCGCCGGAACATTGCCATAGACTATTTGTGAAAAACCCGATCCTTACAAACGAAGATCTCGCGAAAGTCCGAAGCATTAAAGTGAACGGATTCAAGACGAAGACGATATCCCTCTTATTTGACGCGGCGAGTAAAAAAGATTTCAAGGCACGCCTCAACGAGGTTTGCGCGGCCGCGGTTTCGGCCATCAAGGCGGGTTATAAATTTATAATTTTAAGCGACGGGGGTGTGGATAAAAAGCATGCGGCCATTCCGGCGCTATTGGCAACGGGGTGCGTCCATCAACATCTCGTCAAGAAATCCCTGAGAACCCAGATAGGAATAATCGTCGAGTCGGCCGAACCCAGAGAGGTGCACCATTTCGCGCTTCTCTTCGGATACGGCGCAGATTGCATAAACCCTTATCTTGCCTATAAGGCCGTCGGCAAATTGATAAAAGACGGCGATCTGGCATTAGACCATCGCAGGGCCGAACACCATTATATCAAGGCTGTTGAAAAAGGGATCCTTAAGATCCTCTCAAAGATGGGCATATCGACCCTGCAGAGCTACAGGGGCGCTCAGATATTCGAGGCGCTCGGCCTGAACCAGGAGGTGATAGAAAAGTGCTTTACCGGAACCGTCTCAAGGATAGGCGGTATCGGCCTCGATACTATATACAATGAATGCGCCGCCAGACACAGCGAGGCCTATCCGGGATCCGGGCCGGTTATTGGGCACCTTACGACCGGCGGCGTATACCAGTGGAAGAGAGACGGCGAATTTCATTTATGGAATCCTGAGAGCATCGCCGCCCTGCAGGACGCTGCCAGATTTAACGACCATAAGCGATACCGGGAATTCACCCGGCTGATAAATGACCAGTCGAATAATCCATGCACATTGCGCAGCCTGCTCAAGTTTAAAGAAGCTGCGCCCATACCGATAGATCAGGTTGAGCCTATCGAGGTAATCGTCAAGAGGTTCGCAACGGGCGCAATGAGTTTCGGCTCGATCGGCAAGGCCGCTCACGAGACCCTGGCCATTGCCATGAACCGGCTCGGCGGCAGGTCCAATACCGGAGAGGGCGGCGAAGATCCCGCGAGGTTTGCGCCGCTCCCAAACGGCGACTCGACGCGAAGCTCCATAAAGCAGGTCGCATCCGGAAGATTTGGAGTAACGACGAATTATCTTGTCAATGCGGACGAGCTTCAGATAAAAATCGCTCAGGGAGCAAAGCCGGGAGAAGGAGGACAACTTCCCGGCCACAAGGTCAGTTCCATAATAGCGCGTACGCGGTATACGACCCCGGGGGTGACTCTTATCTCTCCGCCGCCGCATCATGATATCTATTCTATTGAAGACCTGGCACAGCTGATATTCGATTTAAAGAATGTCAATAGACGCGCCCGTATAAGTGTCAAGCTTGTATCGGAGATAGGCGTTGGGACGGTAGCCGCGGGCGTCGCTAAAGGACACGCCGACATGATACTCATCTCCGGCGGAGACGGCGGGACAGGCGCATCACCCTTGAGCTCGATAAAACACGCAGGACTTCCCTGGGAGCTCGGGCTGTCCGAGACACACCAGACATTGGTCTTAAACTCTTTACGCAGCCGCGTCCGGCTTCAGACAGACGGCCAGATGCGGACAGGCCGCGATGTAGCGATCGCCGCGCTCCTTGGCGCGGAGGAATACGGTTTCTGCACTGCCGCCCTCGTAATCAGCGGCTGCGTCATGCTGAGGCATTGCCATCTCAATAACTGCTCGGTCGGGGTCGCCACGCAAGACGAGATCCTCGAGAAGAGGTTTAACGGACGGCCCGAATATATCATCAACTATTTTCATTTCGTCGCGGAAGAATTGCGCGAGATTATGGCGGGGCTTGGTTTAAAAACGATCGATGAGATGATAGGCAGGGTGGACCTGCTCGAGCATAACGATAAAATAATTTCTCCAAAAACATCTCAGATAGATTTTTCGAGGATCCTGTACAAACCTGCCGTCCCGGAAAATGTAGGCACCCATTGCACCGGGAAGCAGGATCATGGCATCGACAAGATCCTCGATATCAAGCTGATCGAGCTTAGCCAAAAGGCATTAAATGATTCTAAAAACCTAAAGATAGAGCTCGCTATCAACAATACAAACCGGACAACAGGCGCCGGCTTGTCGGGCGAGGTCTGCCGCATCCACGGCGAAGAAGGGCTCCCGACAGACACGATATATTGTAAATTCAAAGGAATTGCCGGACAGAGCTTTGGCGCATTTCTGGCCAAAGGCGTGACTTTCGAGCTCGAAGGCATGGCAAATGATTACGTCGGGAAAGGCATCTCCGGCGGAAAGATAATAATATATCCGGACCGGAAGAGCGAATATGCGCCTGAGGATAATATTATCATCGGGAATACTACTTTCTATGGCGCGATAAACGGCGAGACTTATATAAGAGGAAGGGCGGGCGAGCGATTCTGTATACGTAATTCGGGGCTCTTTGCGGTGGTTGAAGGCGTAGGGGACCATGGGTGCGAATACATGACCGGCGGAAGGGTGGTCGTCCTGGGTAAGACCGGCAGAAATTTCGGCGCAGGCATGTCAGGCGGGATCGCGTATGTATACGATCCCGATGGTGAGTTTAAGAATAAATATAACAAGGAGATGGTCGAGCTTGAGAAGGTCGCCGCGGATGACGAACCGACAATAAACGATCTATTATTCAACCACCACAAACACACGCAAAGTCCGATAGCAAAGAATATACTGGATGGTTTCAAAAAGAGTATGAAGAAGTTTGTCAAGGTAATGCCTCTTGAATACAAACGCATACTTGAAGGCACAGAAACAAGAAAGAAGGAAGGCCTGCCGGAGGTATCCGATGGGTGATATACACGGTTTCTTAAAAATAAAACGGCAGACTACGATATGCCGGCCTGTTTGTGAACGCGTCAAGGATTACAAGGAAGTCTCGCTGCTGCGTTCCGACGAGAGCTCTAAAGAGCAGGGTGCGCGATGCATGGACTGCGGAACACCGTTCTGCCATTGGGGCTGTCCGATAGGAAACTACATACCGGAGTGGAATGACCTGGTATTCCACGGACAATGGGAGCGGGCCGTTGAAATGCTGCACGCTGCCAATAACCTGCCTGAAATAACAGGACGTATATGCCCGGCGCCTTGTGAGTACGCCTGCGTGCTTGGCATAAACGATGATCCGGTGACTATTCGGGAAAACGAACTCGCCATAATAGAGCACGCACTAAAGCATAATATTATAAAGCCGCGGTCACCCCTGAAACGTACAGGAAAGAATGTAGCCGTCATCGGATCGGGCCCGGCCGGGTTGTCCGCTGCCGACCAGCTCAATTCGGCCGGCCATGCGGTAACCGTATTCGAACGGGATAAAAAAATAGGCGGCATATTGCGGTTCGGGATACCAGATTTCAAGCTGGAAAAGTCGGTCCTGGACAGACGAATAAAGCTTCTGGAAAAAGAGGGAATAAAATTTGTTACCGGCGTGAATGTCGGCATCGATATCAAGGCTGCGCAATTAAAAAAGAGATTTGACGCGATTTGCCTGGCAGGCGGAAGCCGCACGCCCAGGGATATAAAGATAGAAGGACGGGGCTTAACAGGAATCTATTTTGCCATGGACTATTTAACGCAGTCGAACAGACGCGCATCCGGAGAAAAGATCGAACCGGATCTGTTGATAGACGCCAAGGGAAAGAAGGTCGTGGTGATAGGCGGCGGAGATACCGGCTCGGATTGTGTTGGGACCGCGCACAGGCAGGGCGCCTCATGCGTCGTCCAGATAGAGGTCCTCGCGAAACCGCCGGCGCATAGAAGCCCGAACTATCCATGGCCCAAATACCCGGCGCTTTTTAAAACTACGTCAAGTCATGAAGAAGGCGGGGAGCGCCATTGGGAAGTGACAACGAAGCGCTTCGAAGGCATCAACGGTTCGCTAAAGAAGCTTTGCTGCGCAAAGGGAAACAGCGAATTCGAGATCGAGGCCGATCTTGCAATCTTAGCCGTAGGCTTTTTACACCCCGAACGCTCCGGCCTCCTTGCGGACCTTAAGGTCGCCTTTGACGAACGCGGCAATGTTAAGACCGGCGCGAACTACATGACCTCGATCGATAAAGTATTTGCTGCGGGCGACATGAGGCGGGGCCAGTCGCTGGTCGTATGGGCTATCGCCGAGGGCAGGAGGGCGGCATATAATATCGACAGGTACCTTATGGGCAAAAGCCATTTACCGTTACTGTAAATGTTTGTAGTTTTTTGGCATAAAAAATAATATAATACAGAAAAGGAGCATCATGGCTAAATACATATTTGTGACCGGCGGGGTAGTTTCGAGCCTGGGCAAGGGCATAACATCGGCATCGATAGGCAAGATCCTCGAGTCTAAGGGGTTAAAAGTCACCCTGATAAAATGCGATCCATACTTAAACGTCGACCCCGGCACAATGAACCCTTATCAGCACGGCGAGGTCTACGTGCTCGACGACGGCGCCGAGACCGATCTTGACCTCGGCCACTACGAGCGCTTCACGCACGCCGAGCTCACAAGGGACAACAATATAACTACCGGCAAGATCTATTATTCCGTCATAACGAAAGAGCGTAAAGGCGACTATCTCGGCAAGACGGTTCAGATAATACCGCATATCACCGACGAGATAAAGAATGCCATAAAGAAAGTCGCTGAGGATAGGAAGGTGGACGTCGTTATAGTGGAGATAGGCGGGACGGTCGGAGACATTGAAAGCCTGCCGTTCCTCGAATCCATAAGGCAGCTGCGCCTTGAAGTAGGTAAAGATTATGCGATAAACGTCCACGTGACGCTCGTTCCTTATATTAAGTCGGCCGGGGAGATCAAGACGAAGCCGACCCAGCACAGCGTAGGGACGCTACGCGAGATAGGTATCATTCCGGACATAATCATATGCAGGACAGAAAAGAACCTTTCTGCCGAGACGAGGGCAAAGATCGGATTGTTCTGCAACGTTGACAGTGAAGCCGTCATACAGGCGATAGATGTTGAGTCTATCTACGAAGTCCCGCTCTGCCTTAAAAAAGAGGGCCTCGACAAGCTGATAATGCGCCTGCTCAATCTTAAATGCGCAGATGACAGCCTGGCCGAATGGGAGAATTCGGTTATAAAAAGGCTGAAGTTTCCGTCAAGGGAGGTTGAGATCGCGGTAATAGGCAAATATATAACTTTACAGGATGCCTACAAATCGATATACGAAGCGCTAACGCACGGCGCCATAGCCAATAGCACAAAGCCCATAATAAGAAGGATCGACTCTGAGGATATAGAGAAGGACGGCGCGAAGGCGAGCCTGGAGGGAGTCGACGGCATTCTCGTGCCCGGAGGCTTCGGCTCAAGGGGCATCGAAGGAAAGATCCAGGCGATCCAATACGCGAGGGAGAACAAGATCCCGTATTTTGGATTGTGCCTCGGCATGCAAACGGCCGCGCTCGAATTTGCCAGGAACGTCTGCGGCATGAAAGGCGCAAATTCCACCGAATTCGACAAGAAGACCAAATACCCGATCATAAGCCTCCTTGAAGAGCAGAAGCACATTAAGGATATGGGGGCAACGATGCGCCTCGGCAAATACGAGTGCGCGATAAAAAAAGGAACAAAGGCCCACCAGGCTTATAAGAAGACCAGGGTGTGCGAACGCCACAGACATAGATACGAGTTCAACAATAAATACAGGGATGCTCTCGAAAAGAAGGGCGTAGTATTCAGCGGTATCTATCAAAAGAAGGACCTGGTCGAAATTATCGAATTAAAGGACCACCCGTGGTTCGTAGCCTGCCAGTTCCACCCGGAATTCAAGTCTAAACCCGACAAAGCCCACCCGCTCTTTATCGACTTCATAAAGGCAGCCTTGAAGAAAAAATAGTTTTACAAAATCTGGACGATCATGAAGATCCTATCTAAAAAGACCTTATGCAAAAGCCCCGGTACAAAAGTCGACGAGATGTGGATTGAGTCACCCGACATCTCCCGGAAAGGAAGACCGGGCCAGTTCGTCGTCCTCATGACTAGCGAAAAGGGGGAGCGCATCCCGCTGACGATCGTAGAGAACGACGCGTCCAAAGGCTCCATCAAGATCATCTTCCAGGAAGCAGGATTGACGACAAAACTGCTTGGTAAGCTTAAGGCGGGTGATTCCCTCTACGCGCTGGTAGGTCCTCTAGGGCACGCAACCGAAATAAAAAATTACGGCAAGGTCATTATAGTCGGAGGAGGCGTAGGTATAGCCGAAGTTTATCCTGTGGCCAGGGCGATGAAAGAGTCCGGCAACCACGTCACGACCATCCTGGGCGCAAGATCAAAGGATCTGCTGATACTTGAAAATGAACTAAAGAAAGTCTCTGACGAATTCTACGTAACCACCGACGACGGCTCCTACGGAAGAAAGGGCTTCGTCACAGATGTTTTAAATGATCTTTTACGCAATACGCTAAACGCTATACGCTATACGCTAATATATGCGGTCGGGCCGATACCAATGATGCAAAAAGTTTCATCAGTAACTAAGGATCGCGGGATAAGAACAATAGTCTCGCTGAATGCGCTCATGGTCGACGCGACCGGCATGTGCGGTTGCTGCAGGGTCACGGTCGGAGGTAAGGTGCGGTTCTCGTGCGTTGACGGCCCGGAGTTCGACGCGAACCTCGTCGACTGGGACGAGCTGACAAAAAGAAGCAAGATCTACGACTCAAAAGAAAAGCATATATGCAAACTGCAATAACAATAGTAGGGCACGTTTAAACGTGCCCTACCACTGAAAAGCGTATGAAAAAAGAACCGATAAAAGCAAGGGAACTCGGGGCCTCGAAGCGCGCAGACACTTTCGATGAGGTCGTTCTCGGTTACGATGAAAGAGAAGCGTTGAAAGAAGCCGGGCGCTGCCTGCAGTGCAAAGATCCCGCATGTATCGCAGGATGCCCCGTAGGCATAGATATAAAGACCTTCATATCGAAGCTGGTCAGGAAAGATTATGACGGTGCATACTTTACCATCAGAGAAAAGAATGACTTCCCGTCTATATGCGGCAGGGTATGCCCGGCCGAATACCAGTGCCGTAAGGCATGCGTCCTCACCAAAAAAGGTTCTCCTTTCGCATCTGCCGATGCGATAAATATACATTTCCTCGAAAGATTCCTGGGCGACCACGGCATAATAAACAAACTTGAAGTCCCTGTAAAAAAAGATGAAAGGCTCTCTAAGTTTAAAGTGGCCGTAGTCGGTTCGGGGCCGGCCGGACTTGCTGCGGCAGGCGAACTCGCAAGGCTCGGGCTTCCGGTAACGGTCTTCGAGGGGCTGCATAAGACTGGCGGCGTACTTCGTTACGGCATCCCCCCTTTCAGGATGCCGAGAAATATTTTAGATTTCGAAATCGACTATCTAAGAAAAAAAGGCGTAAAGATAATCCCGAATTACCTGATAGGCGCCGCAAAGTCCCTGGATGAGCTTTTCAAAGAAGGTTTTTCCGCCATCTTCCTGGGCATGGGCGCAGGCATCCCTTCGTTCCTCGGCATAAAAGGCGAGAATTATTGCAATATCTACTCGGCCAATGAATTCCTGACCAGGGTCAACCTCATGTCTGCTTATAAATTTCCAGAATTCCACACACCTGTCAATATAGGCGAGCGTGTCGTAGTGATCGGCGGCGGAAATACGGCTATGGATGCCGCGCGCTCTGCGCTAAGGCTGCAGAGGATGAACAAGATAAAGCCCGACACGACGGTACTCTATAGACGCACCGAACTTGAGATGCCTGCCAGGAGGCTTGAGATCGAGCACGCTAAAGAAGAGGGCGTTAAATTCAGATTCCTCGTAAAGCCAGAGGAATTCCTTGGCGATGAGAACGGTTTCGTCAAAAAGATAAAATGTCTCGAATGCAAACTTGGCGAGCCCGACAGTTCAGGAAGAAGACGGCCCATCGAGATACCGGGAAGCGATTTTGAAATGGCCTGTGATATGGCCGTCATAGCCGTCGGACTTAATGCCAACCAGCTTCTTCTAAAGGCTACGCCGCAGCTTAAAACAGATAAATATGGGAATGTGGTGGTCAATCCCGAGACCATGGAGACGTCTATGAAAGGCATCTTCGCCGGCGGAGACATAGTTGGCGGCGAAGGGACTGTTATCGAGGCCATGGGCATGGCGAAAAGAGCGGCTATCGGGATAGTCAGCTATCTCCGCTCAAAAAAATAGAACAAATTTATTGACAGCGTCCCTTTTAGTGCTATGATTTAGAAAGTTATTTGCTGGTAGAATGCTCTTAAGTGTTTCACAATGACGTGAACACTGTGATGGCTGACAATGACGTCCGCTGCAAGGGGAGCGTATTTTTTTTAAAACACCGTGCACAAAGTTTGTGCAAAAGGAGGCTATTTATGAATCTGCGATGTCCGGGTGGCAATGATGCCACGCGAACCTTCAACCGTTCTAAAAATGTAGTTCCAGGTTCCGGGCTATGCTCGAGGTGCCTTGACGCATGCCGGGGAAACTGCGAAGTCTTCAAATCATCCTTTAGGGGCAGGGAAGTGATATATCCCGGCCCGTTCGGCGATATGACTGCCGGCGCCGACAAAGATTATCCGGTCGATTATTCTCACCTCAATATCCAGGGTTACGCGCAAGGCGCCAGGGGCCTGCCCAAAGGTGTTGCAGGAGATCCTGATACCGCTACATTCCCGGGCGTCGACACAGAAACCGAGTATGGTTGGGAGAAGAAGGTAAAGATGAAACTGCCCATCTTCACCGGAGCGCTCGGATCTACGGAAGTGGCAAGAAAGAACTGGGACCATTTCGCAGTGGGCGCCGCGATATCGGGCATCACCATAGTCTGCGGTGAGAACGTCTGCGGGATAGACCCGAAATTACAACTTGATTCTAAAGGCAAGATAATTTCCTCTCCTGACATGGACAGGCGCATAGAGATCTACAAGAGATACCACGAAGGTTACGGCGAAATACTCGTCCAGATGAACGTCGAAGATACGCGGCTCGGCGTTGCCGAATATGTGCGCAAAAAACATAAACTCGAAACGATAGAGCTGAAATGGGGGCAAGGCGCCAAGTGTATAGGCGGCGAAATAAAGGTCAACACTCTGGAGAGGGCCAAGGAGCTTAAGAAGCGCGGATACATTGTAACGCCTGACCCTACTATCCATGCCAACCAGGAGGCATTCAAGGACGGAGCCATAAAGGAATTCGAGAGGCACTCGCGACTCGGCTTCGTCTCCGAAGAAGGCTTCATGAAAGAGATAAAACGTCTCAGAGATCTCGGCTTCAAGAGGATAACTCTGAAAACAGGCGCGTATTCGATGGTGGAGCTTGCTCAAGCGATCAGGTATTCTTCGATCGCGAAGGTAGACCTGCTTACTATTGACGGAGCGCCGGGCGGAACCGGCATGAGCCCGTGGAGGATGATGCAGGAGTGGGGAATACCGACATTCTATCTGCAGGCGCTCGCCTACGAGTTCTGCGAGAGACTGTCGAAGAAGAAAATGCGCATCCCCGATATAGCTATCGCCGGCGGGTTTGCTTTGGAAGATCACATATTTAAGGTCATCGCCATGGGCGCCCCGTATGTGAAGGCGGTCTGTATGGGCCGGGCTCTCATGATACCGGGATTCGTCGGTAAGAACGTCGCGGAATGGATAAAGGCCGACAAACTTCCCCCGACGATCTCCGAGTACGGCATAAAGCCGGAAGAGATATTCGTCACCTACGAAGAGCTGAAAGACAAATACGGAGACGACATAAAGGATATGCCCATGGGTGCTATCGGCATCTATACGTTCGCCCAGCGGCTCAGGGTTGGCCTTCAACAATTGATGGCCGGCTCTAGGAATTTCAGCCTTAAGACGGTCTCGAGAAGCGACCTCATGAGCCTGACCGAAGATGCTGCCAAAGTATCAGGAATACCTTATGTTATGGATGCATATCGCAAAGAGGCAGAAAGCGTCCTGGACGGTAAGGGGGTAAGGTTTGCCCCTGTATCATCCACGGCCAGTAAAGCCAGGAAGTCTGTGCTGGTCTAGCAACCCTTAACCACAACAACCGCCCCGGTTGACGAATGTCAACCGGGGCGGTTGTTCATATCAGGTCTCGCATTTTGTCCTTCCAAATCTCATTTTATTCTGATATAATCCCAAAAGACAAAGAAGGTAAAAGGTGAAAGCGATACTGGCGTTAGAAGATGGAAAAATATTTAAAGGCGAGTCTTTCGGCGCCACAGGCGAATCTTGCGGCGAGGTCGTCTTTAATACGAGCATGACCGGTTACCAGGAGATCCTCACCGATCCCTCTTATAAGGGCCAGATCGTCACAATGACCTATCCTTTGATCGGCAACTACGGCATCAATGACGAGGATGTAGAATCCCGTAAGCCGTTTGTCGAAGGTTTTGTCGTAAAGGAATACTCTAAGATAGCCAGCAACTGGCGCTCGAAGCGATCTCTTGGCGATTACCTTAAGGCAAACGGCATTATCGGTATAGAAGGGATTGATACAAGAGCGCTGACGCTGCACATAAGACAGGTAGGGGCAATGAAGGCCGTGCTCTCTACGACTAACGCCGACGAGACGAGCCTTGTGGAGAAGGCGAAGAGATCACCCGGCCTCCCCGGGGTCGATCTTGTAAAAGAGGTCGCCTGCACAAAAAGATACGAATGGTCAGGCAAAGGCAAATATAAAGTCGCCGCGCTCGATTGCGGCATAAAATTTAACAGCTTGAGAGAACTTGCCAAAAACAATTGCAAGGTGACCGTCATGCCGGCACACTCGAGCTCGAAAGAGATACTGGAATTAAAACCCGACGGAATATTGCTTTCGAACGGCCCCGGCGATCCGGCGGCTTTGTCTTATATAGTAAAGACTGTGCAGGACCTGATCGGTAAACTTCCGATATTCGGGATATGCCTGGGCCACCAGATGCTGGGTCAGGCTTTCGGGGGAAAGACTTATAAGCTTAAATTCGGGCACCACGGCGGCAACCAACCTGTGAAGGATCTAAAGACCGGGAAGGTCGCGATAAGCGTCCAGAACCACGGCTTCTGCGTCGACATAGACACGTTGAATAAGAAGGAGATAGAGATAACCCACGTGAACCTTAACGACCAGACACTCGAAGGGATGCGGCATAAGAAACTGCCGATCTTTTCCGTTCAGTTCCATCCCGAGGCCGCGCCCGGTCCCCACGACGCGGAATATATGTTCGGGAAGTTTGTTGAAATGATGAAATAACCAATCCGACCGACCCGGTGGGACCGGGGCGGTCGACAAAGGTTAGCAATGCCTAAGCGTAAAAACATTAAGAAGATTTTAATTATTGGATCCGGGCCTATCGTGATAGGCCAGGCATGCGAGTTCGACTATTCCGGCTCCCAGGCATGTAAAGTCCTGAGACAGGAAGGATACAAAGTGGTTTTGGTAAATTCCAATCCCGCGACTATCATGACGGATCCGGAGCTGGCGGATAAGACATACATAGAGCCCATAACCGTAGATGTCGTCGCGAAAATAATCGAGAAGGAGAGGCCTGACGCGCTTCTTCCGACCCTGGGAGGACAAACCGCGCTGAATACTACTGTAGGCCTTGCCGAAAAGGGAATATTAAAAAAATACAAGGTCGAGACGATCGGCGCAAATATCAATTCTATAAGGAAGGCTGAAGACCGCAGGCTCTTCAAGGCGTCTATGCAGAAGATAGGGCTCGATCTGCCAAAAAGCGATAAGGCATATAATCTGAATGAGGCGTGCAATGTGGCGGAACGGATAGGTTTCCCTGTCATAATACGCCCCAGCTTCACCCTCGGCGGAACCGGCGGTGCGGTCGCCTACAACATCGAAGAGTTCCGCGCGCTTGCGAAGATAGGGCTTGAGTCGAGCATGATAAACGAGATATTGATCGAAGAATCGGTAATAGGATGGAAAGAGTTCGAGCTTGAAGTGATGCGCGACCTGAAAGATAACGTCGTCATCATATGCTCTATCGAGAATTTTGACGCAATGGGCGTTCATACGGGCGACAGTATAACAGTAGCGCCGGCGCAGACGCTGACGGATAAAGAGTACCAGCTGATGCGTGACGCCGCGATCGCCTGCATACGCGAGATAGGCGTCGAGACGGGCGGGTCAAATATACAGTTTGCGGTCAATCCGGACACAGGACGCATGGTAGTCATAGAGATGAATCCGCGCGTATCGCGAAGTTCGGCGCTTGCCTCTAAGGCAACAGGATTCCCGATCGCAAAGATCGCCGCAAAACTCGCCGTAGGATATACGTTGGACGAAATACCCAATGACATCACAAAAGAAACGCCGGCCTGCTTCGAGCCGTCGATAGACTATTGCGTGGTCAAGATACCGCGCTTTACTTTCGAGAAGTTCCGCGCAGCCGATCCCACTCTTACAATAGCAATGAAATCCGTAGGGGAGGCGATGGCGATCGGCAGGACGTTCAAGGAAGCGCTGCAGAAAGGTTTAAGATCTCTTGAGATAAAGAAGTTCGGTCTCGAGACGATCCTCTTCAAAGATTGCCTTAATGACGTAAAAGCCGGGCAGGATACGATGGATCTGCTTCACGAAAAACTGAGGATACCGAACGCCGACAGGATATTTTACATAGGCGACGCCATACGCGCCGGTTTCAATGTAGACAAAATATACGAACTGACTAAGATAGACCGATGGTTCCTTCATAATATAAAAGAGATAATAGAGCTTGAGCGGCAGATATTGTCCTCAAAAGAATTTACCGATGAGCTCCTGATGAAAGCGAAGCAATACGGATTTAGCGATAGACAGCTTGCGACGCTTACCGGCAGGAAAGAAGAAGAGTTGACGGCCATGCGTAAGGCAAAGTCGCTCGTGCCGGACTTTAAGCTCGTCGACACTTGCGCGGCAGAGTTCCGCGCGCACACGCCGTACTTTTATTCGACTTACGACAGGGGATGATATATGGGAAAAGAAAATTTTTCATTCGATATAGTTTCCGAGGTAAACCTCCAGGAGGCGGATAACGCCGTTAACCAGGCCCAGAAAGAGCTCGCCCAGAGGTTCGATTTTAAGAATACAGCCTCATCGATCGAATTTAACAAAACCGAAAAGAAGATCACTCTCGTTTCTGTGGACGATTTTAAATTAAAGTCTCTGGCCGACATGCTCGCTGCCAAGATGGTTAAGCGGGGCGTATCTTTAAAGTCTCTCACTTTCAAGGACCCCGAAAAAGTTTTTGCCGGCAACTTACAGCAGGTGGTTGAGCTGGCCAGCGGCATATCCAAAGAAAGAGCGAAAGATCTTGTAAGGATAATCAAAGATCTTGGCTTAAAGGTACAGCCGCAGATAGAAGGTGAAAAGGTGCGCGTCTTCTCGCCTAAAAAAGATGACCTTCAGGCCGTTATGGCTCACATTAGAAAGATAGATTTCCCGCTAGCCTTAAGCTTCAACAATTATCGATAGATTAGTAGGGGACGTTTAAACGTCCCCTACGTTGTGGATAACTATAAGTAATGCTAAAGATAGGCTCCGTCGAAATACCTTCCAATATACTCCTGGCGCCGATGGCAGGGTGCACAGATCTGGCATTCCGCCTGATCGCCCGTGAAGAAGGCGCTAAATTCTGCTTCTTCGAAATGGTCGACTGTAATTCCATAACCTACGGCCGGAAAAAAACTCTTCGCTCCATCCTAAAGACAGTCAAAGAAGATCGACCCATAGCGGCACAGCTCCTGGGCAGGGACCCATCGAAGATGCTCGCAGGGGCCGAAGAGATACTCAAAGTAATGCGGCCATCCTTTCTCGACCTGAACGCAGCCTGCCCGGCAAAAAAGGTTATAAAGAAAAGGGCCGGCGCATATTTATTAAAAGACGAGTTCGAGCTATGCGCCATACTTAAAAAATTATCGTCGGGCCTCCCGATACCGGTCACCGTAAAGATCAGGGTCGGGTATGACAAAAACGACCCATCGAAGATAGCGAGCCTGGCAAAAAACTGCCAGGATAGCGGCGCCTCCGCGATATTCGTCCACGGCAGGACGCGGGCACAGATGTATTCAGGCGTTATAGACTACGCCTCGATCAAGGCGATAAAAAAGGCGGTGCGCATCCCCGTTTTCGGCTCGGGAAACGTATTTGATCCATATTCCGCAAAGAAGATGCTCGACGAGACTTCGTGCGACGGCGTGATGGTTGCAAGGGGCGCTCTCGGTAATCCGTGGATATTGAAAGAGATAGAACACTCCTGCATCCGTAGGCCAGGTTTAAACCTGGCCTACGGCACAGTTGAAGAATCCGTAACCATAAAAGAAAGATTACGAGTATTAAAGAAACATTTATCATATATAGAAAAATATAACGACCATAAACCGTCCGGCAGGGCCGGCTTTCTACGCAAGGCGGCACTGTGGTATCTGAAGGGATTCCCGAACGCGGCAAAGATGAGGCAAGAAATATCCCTTGTAAAGAATTACGATGAGATGTTAAAATTGATCGATGAGATCCCACACTGAATATATCTGGCTAAATACCAAGAACCGTTATGAGATCGTTAATATCACGGCTCAGGTCGAGGACGCGCTCGAGAAAAGCGGCGTAAAAGAAGGTTTGTGCCTCGTAAACGCAATGCACATAACCGCCTCGGTTTTCATAAACGATAACGAGCGGGGACTGCATCAGGATTTTCTAGCCTGGGTCGAGCGGCTCGCGCCATATGGAGTGGATAAGTATAAACATAATCTGACCGGCGAGGATAACGGCGACGCGCATCTGAAGCGAACGATCATGGGCAGAGAGGTAGTAGTCGCGATAACGAAGGGTAAGTTCGACTTCGGGCCATGGGAGCAAATTTTTTACGGAGAGTTCGACGGCCGGCGCAGGAAAAGGGTGCTCGTTAAAATAATAGGGGAGTAAAGAGTTGAAAAATTTTCTACTAAGGTGGATCATAAATATTGCCGCACTCTTCATCGTGGTCTACGTCGCCGGCGGCATCAGCGTTGACAGCTGGCAAACAGTAGTAGCGGCAGCTTTTATCCTGGGACTCTTGAATGCGTTCCTGCGCCCCATCCTGGTCCTGCTGACGTTGCCGTTCAACATATTGACGCTCGGATTTTTCACGTTTGTAATAAACGGCTTCATATTTTACCTCACCGCAAAATTCGTCAAAGGCTTCAGCGTGATAGACTTCTGGAGCGCGTTCTGGGCGGCCATCCTCTTCAGTATTGTAAGTTTCTTTATAAGTCTGTTTATAGGGACCAGAGGCCAGGGTCCAGGGGCCAGTATAAATTTTTACAAAACCAATTCCAACACAACGAAAGATGATGATATAATAGACGTTGAAGGGCATGTTGAAAAGTAACTTTAGAAGGAGGCTCGGTGCTTAAAACTTTGAAGATGGTCTTTATAATTTCGGTAATAGCCATGGCATTAATATTCCTTTACCGTTTTGCATTCATACGAGTCGTGAATTACGAGATCGGAGGAGTAAAGATACCGTCCATGTATAACATAGCTACCGGCACGGTAAGACCTATCCTGAATTATAAAGGGAAAGAGAACCTGCGCACGGTAGAATCGCAGAAGGCGAATAAGCTCGGCCTTACTGAAAGCCAGGTCATCGTTGCAAAGCTTAGATGGGCAATATTCGAGGAATGGGCCAATTCCCGCAAAGAGTACCGCGGGTGGCAAAAGGACCCGGTCCTTTTCAAGAAAGCGAACGACGCCTTCCGGAAACAGCTAGAAGCCTATGGCAAAAGCGCTAAATAGCGCTATTTAGATAAAAAACCTTTACATCCTGCCTTAGAAATAATATAATCTTGCCTAATGATTAGGCAAGGTTTCGACAACGAAAAATATCTTCGCGAACAGACTGCTGCGATCATCGATCGCGTTAAAAAGTTCGGCAATAAATTATACCTCGAGTTCGGCGGGAAGCTATGTTTCGACTATCACGCCGCACGGGTCCTGCCCGGATACGATCCCAACGTCAAGATACGCCTTCTTCAGTCATTGAAGGACAAGATAGAGATAGTCCTCTCCATATACGCCGGCGACATCGAAAAGGGAAGGGTGCGCGGTGATTTCGGGATCACTTACGATGCCGCCACTTTCAAGCTGATCGACGATTTAAGAAAATGGGGCCTGGACATCTCGTCGGTAGTCATCACGCGTTTCGCGAACCAGCCTTCAGCCGTCATATTCAAAAATAAGCTCGAACGCCGCGGAGTAAAGGTATACCTGCACTATCCCATAGAGGGATATACGACCAATGTAGACCTGGTCGCAAGCGAAGAAGGTTTCGGTCATAACGATTACATCGAAACTACAAAGCCGATCGTAGTAGTCACGGCGCCGGGCCCTAACAGCGGTAAGCTATCGACGTGCCTTTCGCAGCTGTATCTGGAACACAAACGCGGTATAAATGCCGGCTACGCTAAGTTCGAGACGTTTCCAATCTGGAACCTGCCGCTTAAACACCCCGTCAACGTCGCATATGAAGCCGCGACGGCCGACATCCTTGATTTTAACCTCATCGATCCGTTCCATCTCGCGAAATATAACGAGACGGCCATAAATTATAACCGCGATGTAGAATGCTTCCCGATACTGAAGTTGATGTTGACAAGGATACTGGATAAGAAGGCCGCAAGTCTTCCGGTATACAATTCCCCGACGGACATGGGCGTAAACCGCGCCGGTTTCGGCATAATAGACGACGCGGCTGTCCAAAGTGCCGCTAAACAGGAGCTCATAAGGCGCTACTTCCGCTACTATTCGGAATACGTGATGGGCATAGAAAAGAAGGAGACGGTGGACAGGGTCGCTCTCCTTATGGAAGAGATGGGTATAAAAGTGACCGACAGGCGCGTCGTAGAGATAGCTCGGAAGACCGCCGAGGATGCCGAGAAGAGCGGCAAAGGCTTCGCGGGAATCTATTGCGGCGCCGCGATCGAGCTTAAGGACGGCAACATAGTTACGGGAAAGAATTCCAGCCTGATGCATGCCGCATCGAGTCTCGTCCTGAACGCGATTAAAGCTCTCGCCAACATTCCTGATGAGATACTTCTTTTATCGCCGCAGATAATAAACCAGATCTCGAAATTGAAAGAGGGCATTTTGAAACTTGAGCCGGAGTCCCTGGACCTGGAAGAGATGCTGATAGCATTATCTATCAGCGCTGCAACAAATCATACCGCGGAAGTCGCTCTAAAGAAGCTGGTCGAGCTTGGCGGCTGCGAAGTTCACATGACCCACATACCCGCCCCGGGTGATCAGGTGGGCTTAAAGATGCTTGGCGTCAACGTAACCTCGGACGGCAAGTTCTCCTCCCGCAGCCTTTTCGTGACTTAAAAATGAGCCCTGGGCGCTAAGATGCCTATTGACATACCTCGAAACGGTATGTTACAATTCACAATATAAATCATTTAATATAAATAATATATGGAACCATTGAATGTCCAGCGCAAAATGGAGCATAATACACGAGGCGAGTAGTTACTTAGCGCAACGCATAAGTTGTGACCAGCGGAACTGTAGTCTCTGCTGGTCGTTGTAGTTTTTGGGGCTTATTATGGACAAAAAGAAGGTATTGATACTGGGCGGGGGCCCTAACAGGATAGGCCAGGGGATAGAGTTCGACTATTGCTGCTGCCATGCATCGTTCGCGCTTCGAGAAGAGCTCGTCGAGAGCATAATGATAAATTGTAACCCTGAGACCGTCTCCACCGATTACGACACATCCGATAAGCTATACTTTGAACCGCTCACAGTAGAAGACGTCATGAGCATAGTCGATATCGAAAAGCCCATCGGCGCTATAGTACAGTTCGGGGGACAAACCCCTCTCAACATCTCCGCAGCGCTGGCCAGGGCGGGCTTAAACATCCTCGGAACGAGCCCGGACTCAATAGATATTGCCGAAGACAGAAAACGATTCCAGCAGATGTTGAAGAAGTTGAAACTCATCCAGCCCGATAACGGCACAGCTACATCCCAGGAAGAAGCGATACAGGTCGCGAACCGGGTCGGTTATCCCGTAGTCGTGAGGCCGTCATTCGTCCTGGGCGGCCGGGCGATGGAAATCGTCTACGACGAAAATGGACTTACAGATTACATGGCGCGAGCCATCGAGGCGTCGCCCGAACGGCCGATATTGATCGACAAATTCCTCGAGGACGCCATTGAGGTCGACGTTGACGCTATAGCGGACGGTGAGATTTGCGTAATAGGCGGGATACTCGAGCACATAGAAGAGGCAGGCATACATTCGGGCGATAGCGCAATGGTGCTGCCGCCGCACACGTTGGGAAAAGAGATAATCGATACTATTCGCAAGAATACCTACGCGATGGCTATGGAACTTAAAGTAAAGGGTTTGATGAACGTACAGTACGCGGTCAAAAATAATATCGTATATATCCTTGAGGTAAATCCGCGCGCGTCGCGGACGGTCCCGTTCGTAAGTAAAGCTATAGGCGTGCCTCTTGCGAAACTGGCCACTAAGATAATGCTGGGGAAGACATTAAAGGAGCTCGGATTCACAAAAGAGAAGAAGATCGACTACGTCTGCGTCAAGGAATCGGTATTCCCATTCATAAAGTTTCCGGGGGTCGATGCGATCCTGGGGCCTGAGATGAAGTCGACCGGCGAGGTGATGGGTATAGACTCGACTTTCGGCGCCGCCTACGCCAAGAGCCAGATCGCCGCCGGACAGAACCTGCCCACTAAGGGCACGGTATTCATAAGCGTCAAGAATCAGGATAAGCGTAACGTAATATTCGTCGCGAAGAAGCTGTTCGATCTCGGCTTCAAGATAACAGCCACGCCGGGAACAGCAGAGGCGCTCAAAAGTAACGACATCAGTGTCGAGGTCGTGCCAAAGCTGCATGAAGGACGGCCCAACATACTGGACTACATGAAGGACGGCAAGATCGCGCTCATAATAAATACCCCTTCCGGGAAAGCGACGAAAGAGGACGAGACATCGATCAGGTCCCTTGCTATCCTGCATAATGTGCCGCTCATAACAACCATCTCCGGCGCACAGGCCTCGGTGAACGGCATCGAGAACCTGATCAAAAAAAAGACGCTTTCGGTAACGCCGTTACAGGATTACCATAAGAAGCTTAATAAGTAACCGTATTTGACCGGGTCGGTCGACAAGGGATCTATGAAAGAATATTGCGGCGTGGTCGGGGTATACGGCAATAAGGACGCTAGCCAGCTTGCATACCTGGCATTGTACGCGCTTCAACACCGCGGAGAGGAATCGGCCGGCATCGTAAGTTTTGACGGTAAGTCGGTCCATCTGCATAAAGGGATGGGCCTGGTAGGCGACCTATTCAAAGAATCAGATCTCAAAAAACTTAAGGGTGCGATCGCAATAGGCCACGTGCGCTACTCGACCACGGGCTCAAGCACCGTCAAGAACGTCCAGCCGCTTTTGATCAATCACAAAAAAGGTTTTATTGCCGTTGCCCACAACGGCAATCTGACAAATTCGGTCGAACTCAGGAATGAACTGGAAGACAACGGTTCGATCCTGCAGACGACCATGGATTCGGAATTGATCGTCCATTTCCTCGTACGGGACCACAAAAATAACTACCGGTCGAAGGTAATGCCCATAGCCCAGCGCATGGAAGGGGCCTATTCGTTCGTTATAATGATAAACGATGCCATCTACGCGATGCGCGATCCTCACGGATTCAGGCCGCTCTGCATAGGTAAGCTGGACGGCGGTTATGTGGTGGCGAGCGAGACGTGCGCGCTAGACATGATCCAGGCGGAATACGTAAGAGATGTCGAGCCTGGCGAAATCGTAATTCTGGACAAGAGCGGAATAACATCATTAAAATCTCCGGAACAAAAACAGCATGCCTTTTGTATATTCGAATATATATATTTTTCAAGGCCGGACAGCAATATATTTACGAAAAGCGTATACCTTACGCGTAAGAATCTCGGGCGCATGCTCGCAAAGGAGCACCCGGCTCCGGCAGATATAGTCATGCCGATCCCTGATTCGGGCACGTATGCGGCGCTTGGATATGCCGAAGAATCGCACATACCGCTTGAGATGGGATTCGTGCGCAACCACTACATAGGCAGGACATTCATCCAGCCAAGCCAGCTCATACGAGATTTTAAAGTTAAGGTAAAATTAAACCCTATACGCGATGTATTGAAAGACAAGCGCGTCGTGATAGTCGAAGATTCGATCGTCCGCGGCACAACCTCGCGAGGCAGGGTAAGGGCGCTCCGCCAGGCCGGTGTAAAAGAGATTCACATGCGCGTCAGTTGTCCGCCGCTAATATCGCCCTGCTTCTACGGCATAGATTTCCCGACCAAAAAAGAGCTGGTCGCGGCAAATCATTCTATAGAAGAGATACGCGAATTCATAGGTGTCGACTCACTTAAATACTTAAGCCTCGACGGAATGTTAAACTCGATGATGCTTCCCAGGGAAGAGTTCTGCACTGCCTGTTTTACCGGAAATTATCCCACCACTATATGCAAGCCTCCGTCAAAAAAGTCCCTGGAGAAAACGCGTTGCCGGGGATTAGAGATAAAATAGATGGCCCAAGAGAAGATACTCATAATAGATTTCGGCTCACAGTATAATCAACTGATCGCGCGGAAGATACGCGAGCTGAATGTCTTCTGCGAGATAGTCCAGCCTAAATTTGACGCCAACTCCTTAAATACAAGCGAGATAAAGGGCATAATACTCTCCGGAGGCCCGGCAAGCGTATACGCCAAGGGCGCCCCGACTTGCGACAATCGCTTATTTTATCTGGGTATCCCGGTCCTGGGCATATGTTACGGCATGCAGCTCATGGCGAAGTCTCTCGGCGGAGCGGTCGAGCGCGCCCATTCGCGGGAGTACGGACGTGCCATGTTCACCGTAACTGACCACCGCCTTCTCTTTAAGGGCATCCCGAAGAACAGCGTCACGTGGATGAGCCATGGCGATAAAGTCAAGTCCATGCCAAAAGGCTTTAAGAGGGTAGGCCTTTCAAAGAATACCTCCATAGCCGCGTTCGCTGACTTTCATAAAAATCTTTACGGCGTCCAGTTCCATCCGGAAGTCGCGCATACCGAATACGGCAAGACTATATTAAAAAATTTCGTAAAAGATATATGCCTCGCCAGGGGCGGCTGGTCGATGAAATCCTTTGTGAAAGAAACTGTTTCTGAAATAAGGCAGACAGTGGGAAATAGTAAAGTGGTCCTGGGGTTATCAGGCGGTGTCGATTCGTCGGTCGCCGCAGTCCTGATCAATAAAGCGATAGGCCACAGGCTCATCTGCATATTTGTAGATAACGGGTTACTCAGAAAAGACGAAGCAAGGCTTGTGCGGGAAGTATTCCAGAAGCACTTCAGGATGAATCTTAAGGTAGTGGATGCCACCACAGAATTCCTTTCGGCACTTTCGGGAGTGGCGGACCCGGAGAAGAAACGGAAAATCATCGGCAGGACATTCATAAAGATATTCGACAGGGAAGCCAAAAGGATCGGAAATGTCAGATTCCTTGCCCAGGGCACACTCTATCCGGACCTCATAGAGTCGCGTTCAGCCTTCGGGGGTCCCAGCGCCACCATAAAGACGCATCACAATGTCGGCGGACTGCCGAAGAAGATGAATTTAAAACTTATTGAACCGCTTAAGTTTTTATTTAAAGACGAGGTCAGGCGGGTCGGGAAGGAATTGAAGATACCACAGGAAGTGCTCGGAAGACATCCGTTTCCTGGCCCCGGACTTGCCGTAAGGATAATCGGCGACGTTACCAAAGAGAGATGCGATATATTACGGGAGGTCGACGATAGGTTCATCCAGGTACTTAAGAAAGAGGGCCTGTACGACAAGATATGGCAGGCGTTCGCGGTGCTTCTACCGATAAAGTCGGTCGGCGTGATGGGCGACGAGAGGACCTATGAGAGCGTCGTCGCAATACGTGCGGTCACGAGCGTCGACGGAATGACGGCCGATTGGGCGATGATACCGTATGATGTCCTCGGAAAAATATCGAACAGGATCATAAATGAGGTTAAGGGCGTCAACAGAGTCGCGTATGACATCAGCTCGAAACCACCGTCGACAATAGAGTGGGAATGATGTTCTGGAGAATAGAGGTAGGAGAGAAGAAAGGGTTCTACGATGCCGTGGGTGCGGGCGTAAAACGCGACACCGCCGACCTCGGACTGGGGAAAAAGGTATCGGAAGTCAGGTTCATCCAGGTCTATCTCCTAGACGGTGATATAGAAAAGTCCCAAGCCAAAAAGATCTGTGAAGACCTACTTATAGACCCAATCACGCAAAGCTATTCTTTGAACGGCAAGGTTTTTGACGAAGCGAAATTCAGGGTGATCGAGGTCGCATACAACCCCGGCGTGATGGACCCGGTCGAAGAGAGCGCCGGAAAAGCGATCCTTGACCTCGGCATAAAGGGCTTACGCACGATAAAGACCGCGAAGAAATACCTGATACGAGGGAATCTCACTCCTAAAGAGATCGATTTTATATCCGAGAATATCCTCTACAATAAAGTGATCCAGCATGCCGTAAAAGGCTCTTCGATCATCCAGCCCGAGCCAAGCCCGTATCAGTTCTCCCTAAAGGTTGTCGAGATGTCAGGTGCGAGCGACAAGAGATTAAAAGAGATATCGAAGAGGGGACAGCTCTTCCTTAGCGTCGAGGAGATGAAAACTATAAAGAAATATTTCAAAAAACTCGGCCGCAACCCTACCGATTGCGAACTCGAAACGATAGCGCAGACCTGGAGCGAACACTGTAAGCATAAGACGTTCCGAGGTAAAATCGAGTATAGGGTCCGTAAGCCGGGGGCAAGGGACAAGATTGAAAAGATCAATAACCTATTAAAATCTACAATAATGAAGGTAACGAAGGAATTGAACAAGCCGTGGTGCGTGTCGGTCTTTCATGACAATTCCGGCATAATACGGTTTGACGAAAATAACAATATCTGCTTCAAGGTCGAAACACATAATCACCCTTCGGCGCTTGAGCCTTACGGCGGCGCAGGCACAGGTATCGGCGGCGTTATACGCGATCCGCTGGGGACAGGCCTGGGAGCCAAGCCGATCATAAACACCGACGTCTTTTGTTTCGGGCCTCCGGGAATCCCCCGTAAAAAACTGCCAAAAGGCGTACTCCACCCGAAGAGAATAATGAAGGGCGTCGTCGCAGGCGTCAGGGACTACGGGAATAGGATGGGCATACCCACTTCGAACGGCGCCGTCCTGTTCGACGAAAACTTTATAGGCAATCCTCTGGTCTTCTGCGGCAACGTAGGCATCATGCCCAGGAAGATGTCGTTTAAGAAAGTTTATAAGGGCGACCTTGTGGTGGTCGCGGGCGGCAGGACCGGCAGGGACGGCATACACGGCGCGACATTCTCGTCGGGCGAGCTTACTCATGAGTCGAAGGGGGAATCCGGTTCCGCGGTCCAGATAGGAAATCCGATACAGGAGAAAAAATTGACCGATACGATACTCGAAGCCCGCGATAGGGGCCTCTACAACGCCATCACCGATTGCGGCGCCGGCGGGTTATCGAGCGCGGTAGGGGAGATGGGCGAAGAGCTGGGCGCAGAAGTCCACCTCGATAAGGTTCCACTTAAGTACAAGGGCTTACGTTACGATGAGATATGGATATCGGAGGCGCAGGAGCGGATGGTCCTTGCTGTAGATCCAAAGAAGGCGGACGAACTCATAGACGTTTTCGCGAAAGAGAACGTTGAGGCGACCGTCATCGGCACGTTCACCGGCGACAAACATCTGCGGCTATTATATAAAGGCGAGAGCGTATGCAACATCGACATGGATTTCATACATAACGGCCTGCCTGAGATAAAGCGTAAAGCCGTATGGAAGATGCCGCATTTTGGCGAGCCGAACGCAAAAGAGCCTAAGGACTTCACCGCCGATCTATTAAACCTTTTATCAAGCCTGAATATCGCCAGCAAAGAGTGGATCATACGCCAATACGACCACGAGGTTCAGGGCGGAAGCGTTCTAAAACCCCTACAGGGTATCAATGAAGGTCCGGGCGACGCCTGCGTAACGAGGCCGATACTCGATTCCAAAAAAGGGATAATCCTTTCCTGCGGCATAAACCCTGACTATGGTAAGATCGATCCTTACTGGATGGCGGCGAGCGTCATCGATGAGGCGCTCAGGCAAATTGTCTCTGTGGGCGGCGACATAACGAAAGCGGCCATACTCGACAACTTCTGCTGGGGCAACACAAATAAGCCCGACCGGCTCGGCTCACTTGTCCGGGCCAGTCAGGCATGTTACGACATTGCAAAAGCATACGCGGTGCCGTTCATCTCCGGCAAAGACAGTTTGAACAACGAATACTCGACCGGCAAAAAAACTATTTCAATACCTTCGACGCTCCTGATCTCCTGCATTGCCGTAATGGAAGATATAACAAGGGCCATATCGATGGACTTGAAGAAGGCCGGCAACCTGATATACCTGGTCGGCCTGACCAATGACGAGACGGGCGGTTCTCAATATTTTAAGATGAAAGGCTTCGTCGGAAATAAAGTCCCGAAGGTTAACCCCATCCGCGGTAAAAAGATCATGGGTACATTAAATAAAGCGATCATGAGCGGCTGCGTAAGGTCATGCCATGATTGCTCGGAAGGCGGGCTTGCCGTAACATTGGCAGAGATGTCATTTGCCGGCGCTCTTGGGGTGAGCATACATCTCGGAGCATATAAGATGCCGGGGGAGCAACTGCCATTAAAGAACGATGCTCTTCTTTTCTCTGAATCGAATACCAGATTCGCGGTTGAGGTCGAGGATGAACAAAAGTTCCTCCGGGCAATGAAAGGTGTCCCTGTTTGGAAACTTGGATACATCCGGAACGACAGCATGTTCAAGATATTTGATATGGATGAAAAATTGATAGTGGCTGCCGATACAAATATGCTAAAAGCCGCATGGCAAAAACCGTTTAAGGATCTATGAAAAAACCTAGAGTCATCGTGCTGCGGACCGCCGGTACAAATTGCGACAATGAGACCGCGTTCGCATTTACTGCCTCCGGCGCCGAGGCGGAGCTCGTCCACGTAAATGAGATCGCGCGTGAGCGGACAAAGAGCCTGGAACAATACCACATACTCGCAATCCCCGGCGGATTCACGTACGGAGACGACATAGCGAGCGGTAAGATCCTCGCCAACGAACTCAGGTTCAAGATCGATGAGAAGCTCCAGGAGTTCGTAGCTGACGGCAAGCTTGTGATCGGTATCTGCAACGGCTTCCAGGTCCTCGTCAAAGCAGGACTCTTGCCGAATATAACCGGAAATTTTCAGACCATCGAGGCGACATTGACATTGAATGATTCGAATAAGTTCGAAGATCGATGGGTGTATTTAGCCAGGCCAAAGACCGTAGACCAAAGACCGAAGACTAAATGCATATGGACTAAAGGAATTGATAAAATAATCCGGCTTCCCGTTGCGCACGGTGAAGGAAAATTTATTCCTAAGGACAGTTCCGCCTTGAATACATTGAAAAGAGACGGGCTGGTAGCGCTTGAATATGTTGACGCGAATGGGGCGAAAAAAGGCTATCCCCAGAACCCGAACGGTTCTGTAGAGAACATAGCCGGCATCTGCGACAAGTCCGGAAGGGTATTCGGCTTAATGCCGCATCCGGAAAGGCATATATCTTTTTATCAGTCGCCTTCATGGACAAGAAAGAAGGGCGCGGGCCGAACCAGGGGCGATGGGTTCCTTATTTTCAGGAACGGCGTAGAGTTTGCTAAAAAACATTTGTAATATATACTTTTTTGGTATATATTATATGCAACAACCAACGGAGGAGATCGGGATATGAAGACGATATCTATCGCGAATCAGAAAGGCGGTTGCGGAAAGACCACTACGGCTATAAACCTCTCAAGCGCTCTTGCGGGTCTCGGTAAAAAAATTCTCCTGATAGATCTCGATCCCCAGTCACACGCCACCTACGGCCTCGGCGCCTCAAATCAAAATCCGGATAGAACGATATATAATGTCCTTACCGACAACTCGGGACGAAGAAGGCCCCTCTCCGATTGCATTATGAACGTATCGGGCTCGCTTGACATCGTCGCGTCCAGCATCCTTTTGAGCACTATCGAACAGGAGTTGAAAGACAAAGAAGATGCGGTCTCGCGGCTGCACGGCGTACTCTCCGCCGAACAACTCGATTATGATTACGTCGTCATCGACTGCCCGCCGAGTCTCGGATTCCTGACGTTTAACGCGCTCAGGGCGGCGGATACTGTCCTCGTCCCGATAGATATGAGCGCCTTTTCGCTCATGGGCGTGGCAAAGCTCCTTGGGATGCTCGAGCTGATAAAAGTAAAGATCAGTCACTCGCCTAAAGTTAATGCCCTGGCAACTATATTCGACAGGCGCACCAAATATTCGCAAGTCATGCTGGACGAGATAAAAGCTCTCTTTAAAGAGCAGCTTCTCGGTACCGTCATAAGGATGAATGTCACGCTAAAGAAGGCGGCGTCAAAGGGCATCCCTGTCACGCAATTCGACAATGAGTCTAACGGCGCCATAGATTATACGGCTCTGGCCAAAGAGCTCTCTAAAATAGATGAGCTGGAAGAGACGGGGAAGGTAAAGGACGAGGCTGCTCAAAAAGCGATACTTGCCATAACAAGAGCTTCGCCTGAAACCAAAGCGCTACCGCAAGATCTTCCGGTCCAGGAAGAAACACCGCATCTTATCGAGACGGTCGAGTCGCTATCCAGAGAGGTTAGTTTCGCGATAGACGCGCCTGAAGCCAAAGACATATATCTGGTGGGCGACTTTAACGAATGGAAGCTCGGCGATGGGAATCGCCTTTCAAAAGGCGAAAATGGTAAATGGGAAAAGAGGATGGGCCTATCGCCCGGCAGGTATAAATATAAATTCGTTGTCGACGGCGAATGGGTCCTCGACCGGTCGAATAACGAGCGGGAAGCAAACTCTTTCGGCACATTCGACTCGATACTTCACCTGTAAGAAAAGTTTCGTGAAACCGCTTCCTCACGTTGCCGCATCAGGAATAATCAGCGCCATATCCTGGTTTTACTTCAAGTCCTTCGGATATTGTCTCATCACATTTTTGTCCGGCATCCTGATAGATGCAGATCATTTGCTGGATTACGCGCTGTCTTATAAATTTACATTCAATGCGCGAAAGATATACGAGGCTTGCAAGAAGATGGAGCTTAAGAAATTCTATATTGTATTGCATTCGTTCGAAATCGTAATTATTTTATGGGCGGCCATCTATATCTTTTCTCTATCTAAGTTCTGGCAGGCGATCGCCCTTGGGCTAACGCAGCACATCGTGCTGGACCAGTTGACGAATCCGATACGTCCTTTAGGGTATTTTTTTATATACAGGTTCCTCAGCCGTTTCGAGAAGGAAAAGGTCTTAAAAATTTGAGGGGAATTATCGTATGGCGCTGAGAGGCGATTTTACAAAAGAGGATCCATGGCGCATATTCCGGATAATGAGCGAGTTCGTTGACGGTTTCGAAGAGCTGTCCAACGTCAAAGAGGCTGTTTCGATATTCGGCTCCGCGAGAGCGCCGCGGACGGGCAAATACTACAAAATGGCGGAAGAGACTGCGGCCAGGCTCGTAAAGAGCGGTTATGCCGTCATAACAGGCGCGGGCCCCGGCATAATGGAAGCCGCCAATAAAGGCGCGAAGCACGCAGGAGGCGAGTCGATAGGGCTTAATATATTAATACCGATAATGCAGAAACCGAACAAGTACACAACGCGCCTCTTGGAATTCAAATACTTCTTTTGCAGAAAGGTGATGTTTGTCAAATATTCCAAGGCCCTAATTGCATTCCCGGGCGGTTTCGGCACGCTTGACGAGTTCTTTGAAGTGGTGACGCTCGTTCAGACAAAAAGGGCAGAACCTATCCCCATTATATTGGTGGGGAAAGAATACTGGAAGGGCATGCTGCAGTGGATGGAGCACACCCTCATTCCTCATAAGATGATCGAAAGAGATGAGCTCAAGATCTTCACGGTCGTCGACACCCCGCAGGAAGCAGTCACCGCGATAAATAAGTTCTATAAAAAGTAGCTCCTGATTTTTCAGCCCGAAGCCCGAATCGTAAAAAAAAGGATGGCAACAGCGCTTTGCAGGTAACGAGTACCTTAAGGCCCGAGAACGGGTCACTCTAGGCTGTTGTCATCCATATATAGTATACCTAATGATTTCCTAAAAAGCAAGGGCGGGGCTTTAAAACGCGGCTAACGTATGTTAAAATAGGCATTATGAAGAACGACTATGACATCATCGTGGTAGGGGGAGGACATGCAGGCTGCGAGGCCAGCCTGGCGGCGGCCGGTATGGGCTCCAGGGTGCTTCTTTTGACCATGAGCGCCGATACCATAGGCGCGCTCTCGTGCAATCCGGCCATAGGCGGGCTAGCGAAAGGACAGCTCGTAAAAGAGCTGGACTCTCTCGGCGGATGGATGGCGAGAGCAGCCGATGCTACCGCCATACAGTTCCGCCTGCTCAATACGCGGAAAGGCCCGGCCGTCAGGTCGTCCAGGGCCCAGGTCGACAGGCATGCTTACCGCTCCTACATGAAGGCCGTGATCGACGCACAAACCGGCCTCGATGTAAGAGAAGGCATGGCCGAGGAGATACTGACCGGGAACGGTTCCGTATCCGGCGTCAGGACATCGCTCGGCGAAATCTACCGCTCCAGATGCCTCATTGTGACTACCGGAACTTTCTTGAACGGCCTGATACACATCGGCCTCGAGCATTTCCCGGGCGGCAGGATAGGGGAGAAGGATTCGCAAGGGTTATCTAACTCATTGCGCAAGCTGGGGTTACGTATGGGCCGTTTGAAGACCGGGACCTGCGCCAGGATAGACGGAAAGACGATAGACTTTGAAGGACTTTCCGAACAGCCCGGCGATAATGAAATTATACCTTTTTCGTCCCGTACAAAGAAGGCCTGCCGGAACCGGCTCCCGTGCTATATAACCTACACGAACAAAAAGACACACGACATTATCCGCTCTAGCCTGGACCGCTCTCCGCTATTTACCGGCGTGATAAAAGGGACCGGGGTCCGCTATTGCCCGTCCATCGAAGACAAGATATATCGTTTCCCGGAACGCGACAGGCACCACATATTCCTTGAGCCGGAGGGACTCAATACCACGGAATATTACCCTAACGGCATATCGACCAGCCTGCCCATAGACGTCCAGGAAAAGATCATCAACTCGATAGACGGCCTCGAGAATGCCAAGATAACGAGGCCGGGATACGGCATAGAATACGATTATGCCGATCCTGTACAGCTGTATCCTACATTGGAAACAAAAGCGGTCCCGAACCTATATCTGGCCGGCCAAATAAATGGAACCACCGGATACGAAGAGGCCGCGTCACTCGGGCTCATGGCAGGCATAAATGCAGCATTGAAGACCAAAGGAAAGGGGCCGCTCATCCTGGACCGCTCTCAAGGCTATATAGGAGTGCTCATAGACGACCTCGTGACTAAGGGTACCCGTGAGCCGTATAGGATGTTCACTTCGCGCGTTGAATACCGGTTACTGCTCCGGGAAGATAATGCCGACACCCGGCTAGTCCCGGTCGGTTACAGCATAGGCACGATCGATGAAAAGCATTACAATGAAACTATGAAGAAGTCAGAACGCATCAAAAACGAAATATTGAGACTTAAGGAAAAACACCTTGAAAAAATATTGCGAAGGCCGGGCACGTCTTATGAGGATATAGTCCCGGCCGAAGGAGATTTACAGCTTACAAAAGAGGAGACGCGGTCTGTCGAGATAGAAATAAAGTACGAAGGTTTTATCCAAAGACAGCTTGGCGAGATCGGCCGCATGACTAAAATAGAGAAGATAAAGATACCGGATGACCTGGCCTACGCCGGCATACCGGGGCTCTCGTCCGAAATAAAAGAAAAGCTGTCGGATGTCAAACCTCTTAATCTCGGACAAGCCTCCAGAGTCTCAGGGGTTACTCCGGCTGCTATATCGATACTTATGGTCTACATCGAGAAGCTACGGCAGGAGTCACACAGATGACGGTTTTATATAACGATTACAATACATACCTGAGATCCAAATACGGATGCCGGGTCTACAGGATAGGGCTGGACGCCGGTTTTACATGTCCGAACCGCGACGGCACGAAGGGCTTTAGCGGCTGCCTGTATTGCAACGGCGCCGGGTCGCGCTCGCCCTATGCCGGGACAGGCGCGAGCGTAACAGAACAGCTCCGCTCGCGGATCGAATTCCTTAAAACTTCTAAAGGCGCCGAAAAATTTATAGCATATTTTCAGGCATTCACGAACACTCATGCGCCTGCAGAAAAGTTAAAAGCACTATACGACTGCGTCCTACCGTTTAATGATATCGTAGGCATTTCGATAGGCACGCGGCCTGATACGGTGGATCGCGAAAAACTGGAACTGATATCCTCGTACAAGAATAGATACGAAGTCTGGATAGAGTACGGCCTGCAGTCGATCCACAATAAGACGCTGAGAAATATAAAACGGGCCCACACTTTCGAAGATTTTCAAAGTTCGCTTGCGCTTACAAGGGGATTCGGGATCCTTGCATGCTGCCATGTCATACTGGGCCTGCCCGGCGAAACGAAAGACGATATGATGAAAACAGCGAAAATGCTTACGGACCTTAGGATAGATGCCGTAAAGATACATCTTCTGCATGTCTTAAGGGGTAGCGAGTTAGAAAAATTGTACGCTAAGGGCAAGGTCAAACTGATGGAAGAGTCCGAGTACGTTGAGCTTGTGTGCGATTTCCTGGAGAACCTGTCGCCTAAAATAATAATCCAGAGGCTTACAGGCCAGGGGGACAGGTCAAGCCACATAGCCCCTGCCTGGGCCATGGATAAACATAACACCATAAATAGGGTGGGGGAGACCTTGAGAAAGCGTGGGACCTGCCAGGGGGCTGGCTGTACAACAGCCTCTATATCTTAGTGCCTGATTTTATAACTCCGTTCTTGGGTATTATCACTATTCCATCCCTTATGAAGTAATTTTCCCCGTCAAAATTCCTGATACCTTTGGCATTCCGTATAGTCACATTCTTCCCGATGCGCGCGTTCTTATCTATAATAGCCTTATCGATCGATGTGCCGTCATCGATGCCTATATGGATCGAATTTTTAGCGCCCGCCCCTTCATAATAATCTGCGCCCATGAGGACAGAGCGGGAGATGTGGCAACCTTTTCCTATTATGGAACGCAATCCTACTATAGAGCTGTCTATCTCGGCTTCATGGATAACCGACCCTTCGGAAACCAAAGAGCTCTCTATCTTACAGTTAAAGATCCTCGCTGAAGGCAGGAATCTCGGCCTGGTAAATACGGTACCGCTATATATGAAATAGAATTGGGGTTTGGACAATGCCATCTCCATATTGACATCATAGAAAGATTTGATCGTCCCGACGTCCTTCCAGTAACCGTTATATACATAGCCATAGCCTTTCAAGCTCTTTACGCAATGCGGTATGACCTCTTTCCCAAAATCGGCGTCGTTGCCGGAAAGCGTGTTAAGCAATGCTTTCGCATTGAATATATACACGCCCATGGATGCGAGGCAATATTTCTTCGAAGCATCATGGCCGAAGAACGTCTTTTTCGTATTCATTATATAGCCATTTAGGTCCGCCGCGGTCTTCGGCTTCTCCTTGAACCCGAGGATCCTTCCTTCCCGCGACAGCTTCAGCACCCCGAACTCGCGCGACTCTTTCTCGTGTACGGGTATCACGGAGACCGTAAAATCCGCTTTTTTAGCGCGGTGATAATCTATGAACTCTTTGTAATCCATGTCGTATAAGTGGTCGCCCGACAATACCAGTATCTCTTCGGAGCCCTTAAGGTCAAGGTGCAGGATATTTCTTCTAACGGCATCAGCAGTACCCTGGAACCAGTTCGTATTATCGACGGTCTGCTCCGCAGCAAGTATCCTTACGAACGCTCTCGAGAAATAGTCAAACCTGTATGTATTATTAATGTGGTTATTCAGGGACTCGGAGTTAAATTGCGTAAGAACATAGATGTCTTTTATCCCGGAATGCAGGCAATTACTTACAGGTATATCTATCAGCCTGTACTTTCCGCCTATAGGAACTGCAGGCTTGGAACGGTACATAGTAAGCGGGAAGAGCCTTTTGCCCTGGCCGCCGCCCAGGATCAATGCTATGACTTTTTGCATGATATGTACCTTTCTTTAGGTTTATAAATAAGTATATCACAAGAATCTCCAAAGACAAGGGGTGAGAACTTGACATATCTTACGGCCGGTGATATCATCTATGTAATGCATAGGTACAAACTTCAATTCAGGGTAACGATCCTCATAGCCGGGCTATCCCTTCTTTTTATCTCTATATTCACATCGATCCAGCTGAATAATCACGTCGAGCGGCTAAATTCCTATAACCGGTATCGCGCCCGCGTAGGAACGATCATAGTAAAAACCACTCTGGAAATGCTGCAAAAGGGGATGGATACGGATGAAGCCATGCCGGCCATATTTGGAGCTGCGGTCGAATCTTTCGCCAAAGAGGGGATAGCGGACAAGATATCGGTAATGTCCATGGACGGCAATGCCATAGCAACCAATGATCCCATGGTAAAGGAATTTGGAGAGCCAAAGGAGGACATCAACACCTACCTTCGTCTTTCGAAGACCGCAGAAGGGGGGGAGTGGTTCTACTCAATCATAAACGATAACACAAAGATGATCGACATATTTATCCCCATAATGGGAACTTCCGCGGTCAGATATATAGCAAAATTATCGTTCTCGATAGCCAATATCACGAAGGCCATGACGGATATCTTAATACCCATAGGGCTGACATCCATAGCTGTAATCCTCGGAAACCTCATCCTGGGTTTCATACTTTTAAGGACGGTAGTGGGGCCGATACAGATGCTAAACAAGGCCACAAAAGAGATCGCATCCGGCAACCTGGACCTCAATGTAAGGATAGATACTCACGACGAGATACAGGAACTGGGCGACACCTTCAACATGATGACGATAGCGCTCAAGAAGATGAAGGAAAGAGCCGAGAACGCGAACCCTTTAACAAAGCTGCCCGGGAATACCGTAATCAGGGAAGAAGTGGAGAAGAGGATAAAGGGTAACGAAAAGTTCGTGGCAATACATATAGACCTGGACAATTTTAAGGCATATAACGACCATTACGGCATAAGTAAGGGTGACGAGATCATAAAGTTCACAGCGTCCGTACTGCACGATGCCGTAAAGACAAAAGGCGCGCGCGGCGACTTTATAGGCCACGAAGGCGGCGATGACTTCTTTATGATAGCAAAGCCGGATAAGGCCGAGACAATAGCCCAGGAGATAATATCGGAATTCGATTCGAAGATAAAAAGCTTTTATACAAAAGAAGATATAGAGACCGGATATATACTGGAAAAATCGCGCCAGGGGGATATGGTAAAATTCCCTCTCATGACCATATCGCTGGCAGGCGTAACCAACCAAAATAGGGCCATATCCAGCTATGGCGAACTCACAAACATCGCCGTAAACGTAAAAAGCAGAGTGAAGCAGATCCAGAAAAGCACCTTCCTGATAGACCGCAGAACCCAATAAATTAAGAATAAAAAATGAGGCTTATTACTATTTACTTCAGCATATTATATGTTATACTTATATTAAGAGAATGTAAAGATATAAGTTAATCTGTGGGGGTGGAGTATGTCTATTTCAGCCTGTTGTCTAAGTAAATATTATAAGGTATATCTTATGATAGGGATTCTATCCTTTATAGGCACGGCTATATCCTATGCAAGCTCAAATGACGATAATCACCTCTCAGCCAACGACTCTGTATATTCACCCCCAGGATACATGAATAAGGATATCCAGCAGGCAAGGTCGTTAGCGGATAAGTATCTAGCCAATAAAGATAAATCAGACAACAAGACAGAGGCTACCCAGAGAGAAGTATCTCAAAAGGTACAGGTGCAGGCTCAGGAGAAGCCAAAGCCGCAACTAAAGCAGAAGCAGAGCTCTAAGGTTACGGGTAAGGCTAATACTGCAACCGTAGCGGCGGCAGGCAATGCAGGCAATACTAGCTCCACCGAGATTCCGGCTTATATAATGAGTGCGATGCAAAACTATGTGACGGCGGACTCCCCGGTTTTAACAAACAAATGTAAATTTGAGGCATCAAATGGCATATACTATGCATTTTGGAATGAAGCAGCCGCTGGCGAAGTTATCGTTAAAGCGCAAGTATTTGATGCGAATGGGAACGCGATGAATGCCTCATCACTGGTCCTAAACAGATATGACGCGCCAAGAGTTTTTACGCTCGATACGTTCTTTCACGATCCCGGTCCTACGATTAACAAATTTGGCAATGGTAATGTCGCCGTGTTCTGGACGGATGCGGTTCTTGTCAGCGTGGAGGATCCGCCGCCAGGCAGAATCTGGATCGGCGGCCCAAAGAAAACATATAATACATTTTTAAAGATGCAGGTATTTGATTCAAAAGGACATATGCTATACACAACCCCCTTTGCTTTTAATTATAGCGACACATCTACTGCGGCTTCTATGGTTAAAGTTACCGCTCTTGAGAATGGCAACCTATTTGTTTCATGGAGTGAAACCGATTTAAATAAAAATAGCACGTTAAAAGCTCAGGTATTTAACCAAAGCGGTAGCGCCATATTCTCCTCGGCTATTTCTCTTGGTACAAACAATACGTCTTCTGGAGTGGGCGTAACCAGGGTTTTTGGATTCACAAATGGCAATATCGCCGTGTTCTTGGGGGAGCAAAATTATTCTACCGGTAAGTATATAATGAGAGTTAAAATTCTTAGCCCTAATGGCAGCGTTGTGGGCGCGCAAGTTATATTGAATAGTTACGGCTATTCTCAATATGATACATACATCGATAATGTATTGGCGCTTTCAAACGGTAATATTGCTGTATTTTGGAGAGATACGGATTCGAACAGGAGGCCATCTTTACGGACTCAAGTTTTTAGCCCTGCTGGAAAGACGCTATACACAACGCCGATTTCTTTAACCGGCGGTAGACAGCTATTATATTTTTCTATACAGAGTTATTCAACGCTTCCAAACGGTAACGTTGTCCTGAGCTGGTTCGAGAAGGACTTGAACTCCAAATACTCCATAAGGACTCAAGCGTTTAATTCCACAACCGGCGCTGCGTTATATTCCACGTCCATTAATTTAAATCCCAGCTGGGGGTTATGGGGAGCAGGCATATCCGGTGTTTACACATTTGCAAACGGTAACATTGCCATATTCTGGGAAGAGATAACTACTAGCTACAAGTACGCCTTAAAATATCAAATATACGATACGGCCGGAGTTGCCCGATATTCTGCGCCTCTTAGACTAACCAGCAGTAGCACGCTGCCAGCAGCACAGATAGCCAAAGTTTCCAGGCTTGCGAACGGCAATCTCGCAGTCTTTTGGCGCGAGACTAATTCCGCCTACAAAGAGTCATTTAAATTTCAGGTTCTTGGTCCAACCGGAAGCGCGTTATATTCCACGCCGGTTTTATTGACCGGAAGCAGCCAACTATACGATCTATCATTCGAATCCGCCCTTACTTTTGCAAACGGAAATATGGCGATTATTTGGACTGAAAGACAAAACGAAGTATATAATTATTCCATTAAAGGGCAGATAATCGACAAAGCCGGCAATTTGCTTTATGCCGCTCCTTTCATTATAGCAAATAATTCATCCATGGGAACCGTAGAAGGCGAGTCTGTTGTCTTCTCGAACGACAAAATTATATTACTGTGGAGCACCGGCTCTTTATTAAAAACCCAAACGATAGATTCTATGGGACGGTTGCTGCATTCAAGCCCTGTCGAGGTAGGAAACATTAGCTATGCTTATATAAACGGAGCCGCAGCATTGGCTGATGGGAGAACAGCGGTATTTTGGCAGGAGGCATATCATGCCGCGCCATTAAAAACTCAGGTTCTGGACTCTGCGGGTGGTTTTGTATCTGCCAATACCCTGAAACCCGCTGCTTTGAATACGAGCTCGGCTAATACATTAGCAAATAACTCTCTTGCTAATTCGCCTTTTAAGTCATTAAAGTATAATGCATTAAGCGACAGGTCATCTTCAGATTCATCCTGGGGGACGTCATATGTTAAAGCGGGCGATAACACAAAATCTCTTAAAACCTATCTTAAGGATAAAGGAGTCCTGGTTCAAGACATGCTGGCCTCAGCAAGAGGCCCTCAGGAGATAGCCGACAAGACTATAAGGGACTCACTCAAAGGATCAGCCCTTGCTACACCTGTAAAAGACCATAACGCAGCCGATATGGAAACAGCCATGAGGCTATCCAATATAGTAGATAACCCCACAGGGGACCAGAGGGTCATACTGGACACCATAAAAGCCATATTATCCGAGACCGAAAAAGCGAAGAAAGGGGAGAGGGATGCAAAGGCTAATGAAGAGCTCGCCAAGGCTGAAGATAGCCTGCTTAAAGCAGCTGCAAGTGCACTCTTAGCCCAGGCTATGCCGGACTTAATAAAGAAAGGGGACATGGCCAACATAAAAGGTATCTTCCAAGAGCTCGATACCCAAAGAAACAAGATAATGCTCGATTACTCCATAGCTACCAAGCCCTACTATGAGAATATGATTAAAGACATGGCAAATAATATTGCTATGTTACAGGCCAAGAACTTGCTTAACCCTAACATGTCAAAAGATGAGCTATCCAAACTGCCCCCATCGGAACTAGATAAGATACTGGACAAGATAAGGAACATGAAAGACAAGTCATTCGAAGAAAAGTATCTATTACAACGGGAAGCTGAATACAGGCATGACTACCTCGATCCTAATAATAAGAAGCTCGAAGATAATATGAAAGGTATGCTAAGCGGCTTTACGGGCAAGATCAATGATGTATTGAAGAGCGCTGATAAGAAATAAGGAGCTATATATGAGGATCCTACGCCTAATATCCATAGCATTACTTATAATGGCACTAATGTCATTTACGCTCACCCCCATATCCTATTCTAGCTCAAATGACGATAACCACCTCTCAGCCAATGACTCTGTATACTCACCCCCCGGATACATGAATAAGGATATCCAGCAGGCGAGGACGTTAGCTGATAAGTATCTTGCTAATAAGGATAAGGCCGACAACAAGACAGAAGCTACCCAGAAAGAAGTATCTCAGAAGGTACAGACACAGGCTGTTGAGAAACCGAAGCCTGTACTAAAACAGAAGCAGAGCACTGCCAACAAGACACAGGCAAGCACCTCGGCTCTTACTATCTCTGCTCCTTCTAATATAAAAAGAGGGAGCGGTGCCGACAAGCGTGATATTGACGGTAATCTCATATCTCAAAGCGGTAAGGCGATGATGTCTGAAGTTATCAATGGCGTCCGTCATAACTATGCCGGATTTACTGCTAATACCGCCGATACGGTGCAGACAGCTATAAACAGAGCTGCGGCTGGAGATGTAGTAATTGTGAAGAAGAACAACACATTAAATCAGACAAGCGGAATATATGCCGGTTTTAGCATTACGAAGGCCCTGAGAGTATACGGAGGATATGACGATAATGGTAATATTTCGGGAGCGTCCAAGGTATATGGCGGGTTCTTTGGAGTGACCTTTAAATATGGAATAAATATAGATGGTGCAGGCGATAGCCGTGTTGAAATTGGCGGATTTGACGCTACCTTACTGCCAAGGGCAAGCGGAACGTCTTTGAGTACGCTTTTGAATCTTCTTATGTCAATGTCAAAGGGTGCAATTACTGTAAATAATTCCCGGTCAGTAATCATCAATAATTGCACGACACAGGGTTTGCAGGGCTTATTTGCAAAAAATTCATCCTTGTCCATTTATAACTCTACCATAAACGGTTCGTGGGCCGGCATAAAAGCTTCCAGCTCCAATATCACGGCTGTAAATAACAAGATCGGCGGGTTGTCGACAGGGGTAGGTTCTATGATATCAACGTTTCCGGGGGTTATGTTTCTTCTTGGAGGGCCTAAGGGTAATGGGATAGTAGGAGACAATTCTATATTCTCGCTTGTTAATAATGCTGTCACAGGCTATGGCCAAAAGATTACACTCAATAATAACTCCCAGGTTTCTTATCCGAAGCCTCAAATCACCAAGGCTCCCGAGAGGTCGTCCTACGGTGAGTTCAAGAGCGCTTCCATAAATGCCAATCCTTATTCTGCAGATGGACATAAGCTTAATAAAACCGGAGAGATGCTTAAGGGACTGCTTAACAACAAAGAACCCGCCTTGCAGGGTGGAGTAATCCCTGTTAATGCAAAAGCGACGAATCAAGGCTTGGATGCGGCCGCTTTATCCGCGGCCGGGGGCGCAATCGACCCGGAATATATGGATGTGGCGATGCGCCTTGCCTCCATCCTCAAGGATCCCACGGAGGACCAGAAAGTGATATTAGATGTAATAAAAGCCTTGCTTAAAGATACCTTCGCGATACAGGAAGGCAAAGAAGCCAAGCCAGATTTTAAGAAGGCGACGGATGACCTCCTAAACGCAGTAGCCAACATACTCTTAGCCCAAGCCATGCCGGACTTGATAAAGAGTGGTGACGTATCCAATATAAAGGCCATGTTCTCTGAGCTCGATACCCAAAGAAACAAGATAATGCTCGAATATGCTCAATCTACCAAGCCCTACTATGAGAATATGATTAAAGACTTAGCAAAGAACATGGCTATGCTGCAGGCCAAGAACCTGCTTAATCCTAACATGTCAAAAGAAGAGCTATCCAAACTGCCCCCATCGGAACTTGATAAGATACTGGACAAGATAAGGAACATGCCTAATCAGTCATTCGAAGAAAAGTATCTCTTACAGCAGGAAGCTAAGTATAGGCAAGACTACCTGGATCCCAATAATAAGAAACTCGAAGAAGATATGAAGGGCATGCTTAAGAGCTTTACACAAAAGATAAACACTGCTTTAACAGGCGATCAGCCAGCTCAGAAGTAATATCCCACCTGGAACCGATCCGACAATCAAAAGTTTTACTTATCCACAGGAAATCAGCATATTTACATAACACATTGATATCCAAAGCATTATATCTATATTCTTCCATATCTCTAGTTAACATAAGATATATTATAATGCCTTGCATAACACTCTTAAAGATAGATTTACCTTGTCTATATGGGTTATTTTTTAGGGGCGGTTTTTAAAGCTTGCTCTAAAATGGCTCTGAGCCATTCTGCGAGCGACCAATAACCTAATTTTTTATAGTCGACTTCATGTACGGCGCTATGAATACGCTCTGGGACTCTGATGGTTATTTGATCATACCCTATATACTCTTTTTTTAATCCATCCGGCCGTCTTGGACTCATTTTTCACCCCTCTTGTTTATTGAAACCTGCGAGAAATTTGTTATATTTACGCGCCAAAAATAAGCTATTTTTGATATCTTTGTACATTACGGCAAAGAGCTTCTCGCTATCTTTGTGGCTGTACTTAAACATGTGAGTTATCCCATTTTTTGTGGGCTGTCCGTATATCTTTCTCGCGGGTAGCCCCAATTTTCGAAGCTCCGATTCCAATTTTTCGATAAATTCTTTCGAGCTGCTGACGAATTTTGTTTGCACGGGATGCTTTTTACTACTATTGAAAAATACGGATCCATCCCCATCGAACACTCCTCTTATAAAATCGGCTAAAAAAGGCTCCGGTATTAAAGGAAACTTGACTGTCATGCTTTTCCTCGGTACGACACATAGCGCGCCCAGGTCCTTGACCATACTGGCTCTGGCAAAATGAAAAATGAACAATCCCTTTTGATGTTTAGATAACGTTATTTTGTGCTCGGCTCCCATCGCTTTTGCAACTTTTTCGATCAGTTCTTTTTCATTCATACAGAGTGATACCGTTCCATTATTGGAAACATTTCCATCTGTAATAAGCAATCCTAGAACGTATGCCATGTTCGGGGACCACTTTTTAAAAAACCCCTCATTTATATCAAAGTAACCCTGAGGGACCTTCCCTCTTTTCTGGGCTTCCAACCTGGCATCAGACCTGTTGCGCATTGTCAGCCCCAATGACCCGCAGTATTTCCATACAGCAACCCTGGATGCGCCGTATAATCGCGCTATGTCTTCAAGCGACCTCTTCTCTACCTGATATAGCCTGCGCAACTCATCTTCTTTTAGTCTTAATCTTAATCCTCTGGCCATGATGTATATATAACATGAAATTTGCAGAACGTCAATGTTAACTTAGGACACTTAAAGGAACATGCTTAATAGCGGTATGTTATTCGGGATCGGGATAGAGTTCGGGATCGGGATGCTGGCGCATCCGGATAGAAAAACGGCCATCGACATCAGTAGAACTGCCATAAATATCATGTAGGGCACATTTAAATGTGCCCTACCAAGGCTATTTCTCAATCTTGAGGTCTCCCCTTTGATCTGTTAATAATACCTATGGATAAACTGCCTCGGTGCCAGAACTCGCATCTTGCGCTTCGATCTTGTGGGATAATGCGTCACATTGCCTGTAATGAGGCACTCTGCCTTACCTGATATCGCAACCTCAAGGAAGGGCTCATCATCTGCATCCCGCAAATGCATGGATAGCGGCGCAGCAGCTACCGGAATACCATAGCCCTCGATATACTCCATCAGGATATCTACGTTCGACTGTTTGAAGGAAAATTTCGGGCGGGACAATACTTCCCTATATTCGGACATGATCCGCGCATCATACAGTAAATCGAGAGAACCGGCGACTGTCATTCTAATGATCTCTGCGGAAGCGCCATATGGTGACAACAGGCCCGACACGAGAACGTTGGTATCGATTACAACTCTCATCTCGCTGCCCTGCGCGCCTTGCGGACTTCCCCGATCTCCGCCTCGATCTCTCTTGCCGGCAGCATATATCTACCGGATTTTGCGGATTGGAGCTGAAGGCCGGTAACGGCTCTAATGGCCCGCGATCTCCTTATGGCCGAAAGCGAGTCCTCCAGGGATTCTTCCGTGATCATCGTCATGATGGCTATAGGCTTGCCGTTGGATGTTAAGATCATCTCCTTGTACTTCGGAAGATCGTTCTGGATCTGGCGCGATTTGGATCTCAAGTCTCTTATCGTAACGAATTTCATACACACCCCCCTGTCACATAATAGTGTACACTATTGTCACACGATTGTCAACAGCGATATTAAAAAAATATACTGCCTATTTATCTTTGGACGAGGGGTCTGGATCGAGGTGCTGCTGATACAGAGGAATGAGCGCAACGCTGGCCAGGTGAACCAGCTCTTTTGCAACGGCGATATCTTTCTCGGAAAAGGATACATCCTTGCGCATGATATTCAGGTTTATGACGCCGTACAAGTCGTGAGTATTGGCTTTACTGAAAGGCAGTATCATGGAAGATTTAATATCCGTTCGTTTCATCTTCCCGGAGATCCCGTTCTTATTCATATCTTTCGGCAAAATGATGGGCTTTGAAGTGGCTGCCGCCAGGCCGGCTATCCCCTCCCCCACCTTTACGACCGTATTATTCACGATGCTGTCATCGAGCCTCGAAGCGACTTTTATACGAAGGGCCTTCCTGTCCTTATCGAAAGTCATTACGGACCCGGAATCGGCGTTAAGCGCAAGCTTACAGGTGCGCAGCATAGCCTTCAATATCTTCTCTTCGTAATAACGGGAGAATAACGGGTCCAGCTCCACCACCTCCGGAGCTATCTCGCCCAACCTTCTCTTGTGATATCCTGTCTGGGCCATATGCGAAAATATATCTTTTATCAGATTTGCTATCGAATAGACTTTAGTATACGAAAATACATTTATGTCTATGAGGGCGTCCATCAGCTCGTCCACATCGATATTTAATGTTTCCGCTTCCCTGGCGTATTCGGAAGCGCTTTTACGCCCCTTCAGGATAAGCGGGCCGATTATTACGTATGCGACATCCCTGTTGCCGATGGCCTTTATGGGAACTATAAATATTTCCACCCCGAAAGGCAGTTTAATGCTCCCGCCGCTCTGAGAGGCCTGAGCGAACTTTTTATGGTGGTCCGCCAGATCATGGCCGCTGCCAAAAGTATCCTGATTTTTTATTTTAGGAAAGATTTCAGTGCAGTACCTGCTGGAACGGCTTATGCCGGAAAGGAGCTTTCCATCCAGCGAAACGGTCCTCAGGGTGATTTCGAGAACTTCGGAAAAAGAATCTTGAATCTTCTGCCAATCTTCAAGATTTACAAGATCCGCCAAGCCAAGATCTTTATCTAACATTAATTATTAGGCCTTATCTATTTTGACTGGTCCAGTAGCTTGTATTTCTTTAATTTATTGTAAAGCGTTGTCCTGTTGACCCCCAATTTCCTGGCCGCTTTATTTTTGTTCCACCCCACCTCTTTCATGACCCGTAATATATGCAGCCTCTCGGGCTCTCTCAATACATCTTTCAAAGATATGGAGCCGGTCACATTGCCGGGCGTTTTCGCATCAAAAGATTCCAGGGCATTGCTTACCAGTAATTCGGGCAAATCGTCATTTTCTATTACGCCGTCCGTATCTAGTATAACGGCGCGCTCCATGATATTCTCCAGCTCTCTTATATTCCCCGGCCAGTCGTAGCTCATCAATGTCTTCATGGTATCATCCGATATGCTCTTTATCTTCTTATGGTTCTCCCTGGAATACAGATTCATGAAATGGCTTATCAGCAAAGTAAGGTCATCCTTGCGGTTCCTTAACGGAGGTATGTTGATCGAGATGACATTGAGACGGTAATAGAGGTCCTCCCGGAACTTTTTATCCGCTACCGCCTTTTCAAGATCCTGATTGGTAGAAACGATAAAGCGGACATCGACTTTCATGGTTTTATGGTCTCCGACCCTTTCAAACTCTTTGTGTTGGAGAACCCTAAGCAGTTTCACCTGCAGGTCGAGCGAAAAAGAATCTATATCGTCCAGAAGGACTGTGCCGCCATGAGCCAGCTCGAAACGCCCTTTTCGTTCATTTATGGCCCCGGTAAAAGACCCTTTCGTGTGGCCAAATAGTTCGCTTTCGATGATTTCCCGCGGAAGAGCGCCGCACGATATCTCCATGAAAGGCTTGTCCCTTCTCTTCTTATCGGCTTTGTGTATAGCGCGCGCTACCATCCTTTTACCGGTGCCGCTTTCACCCCGCAAAAGTATAGTGGCCTTGGAGCTGGATATGCGTTCTATGATAGAGTAGATCTCTTTAAGCGCAGGGTTTTGCCCTACCAGGTCGTGGAAGGTATCTTCTTTGTGGAGCAGTTTTTCCAGGAATGACGGTCTCGATTCGCTCAAGGGTGACCTGGATAAGGCTTTTTCGATGGAGGATATTATCTTTTTGTCTTCTACCGGCCTTATCAGGCAATCTACAGCCAGGCCGTCAAAATCCTCTTCCATATTACCATGGGAGGCCATCGTTATTATTTCCGATGGGTACCCCTTTTCTTTGATAGTCTTCAATGTCTTTATATCATCGGTTCCGGCTATATCGGCCAAAACGACATGGCATATCTTTTCATCCAGATAAGCCATGACATCCTTGACAGAATGTGTAATGCCGGCTTCATAACCGTGCTGGCAGATCAATTCGTAAAGGGACTTCTGGATAAGCTTATCACCGCTGACTATGAGAACACGAGGTTTATTCACTTTCCCTTACCATTTCCACTATTTCTTTTTCTATCTTTTGCGAGTAATCGTTCAATCTCTTAAGAAGCGTTGCCGTCTTCTTAATACCCTGCTTCGATTCCAAAAGAAACTGCCTGCCCTGTGAATTATCCCCTACTGTATTTAATGCTAAATTGATAAAACGATTTGTCGAGTCGATGGGGTTGGATATTTCATTTATAATACCTTTGCATCTCTCCCCCATAAGCGAAAGTTTTTTGTACCTTCGTTTATTCTGGCCGTTCCCGTTTTTCGCACGGACTGCCTGCTTGGATAAGTTCATATTAATATACCATAATAACTTAAGAATGCAATATAAATCCAACCGACTTTTTTATATACTAACCGGGCTTCTTTACTGACAGCTCATCTATTTTTTTCTGCAAAGCTTTTTTCAATTTTCCGTCGCGTATCTTCCCGCTTATGTTTTTATATATTTCTACCGCTTTTTGCGGATCGTTCAATTTTGTTACAAATACATTCTCGACCTGCGGGAGAAGCTGTAAGACTGCCGGCTGGCCCATATACGTATTTATAGTATCTTCCAGGACCCTGCCCGCCTCTTCGTAATTTCTGGTATTAATGTATGTCTGAAACAGTAGTGTAGACGCTGCAAACCCTGCCCTCTTTCCGGAGTGATCTTTTTCGATATTCATGTAAAACGAACGGGCTTCGTTATAGGCGCTCCTCGCCTCTTGGTCCTGTCCTTTAGAGTCGTAGTATTTAGCTATATAAATGGGTATCTGTATCCCGAGCTGTGAATAAGGATATTTATCGCGCAGGATCTCAAACTCTTTCAGGGCCCCGGGCCAATCATTCTGCTTTTCATGTACGACGCCCTTCATGAAATAAACAGTGCTCATGATTATTTCGTCGGAATTGTACGCCTTCATTATACTGCTTATGCCATCCAGCGCCTTATTATATTGTTTATTGGCTGTATAGAATTCGACGAGCGCTATATTCGCGATCCTGGTTATCTTCGCGCCCGGATACTTCGCGATAAGCGTTTTAAGGTCATTTTCAACCCTGGTAAGCAGTGGAGGCGGCGCGACATCGGGGTTTGCCACTATCTTAGAGTTTGTATTCATAGCGCGGTAAAATAATTTTTCAGCCGCGAATTCTCCGCCCGAGCCGAGCATCGAAAGGACTACAGATACGGCTATTAATATAAGGCTTAGGATTATTATGGTCTTCTTCATCTTGAGCCTACGCTCTCCTTCGAGCCTGACTGACTACGATTATTCAACAGCCACTGCGATACGGATACGATCACGAAACAGTCAAGAAATATGGACATGACGATGCCTAAAACCACCACGCATACATTGATCTCCGGGAAAGTCTTATCGGCGAGGTTAGCCGAAAAACCTTTCAATAATGTCACCGGCAGATAGGCCAGGAACGGTAAAAATATAATTCCAAAGATCGTAAAAAATTTCTGAAACCCGGTAGATACGCTCTTCCACAGCGCTTTCAATAATGGCTTCTTTTCGATCACCATTACAGGCACGGTCAATATCAAAAACACCTGCAGTATGACATTCGTTAAAAATGATAATATCATAAGGCAGGGGTAGAATATTTGCTGAGGCGTGTAGTGCAGGAATTTCGCCAGCAGACGGAAAAATTTGGATAGCGCAAACGTATTCACCCACTGCAGTGAAAATATAAGAGTGATAATTATGATACCGTATACAAAGAAAGAGAAGTAATTGCGCAAGGCATTTTTTATAAGGGCGCCTGTTCTTACCGGAAGTCCTTCTTTTACATTTTTAAATATATTTACCGAGATCGCGGCTAAGAATACACCTGCGAAAATATATATGGCGATCTGCTGGTAGTAAAAGAGCCGCGGAAGCAGTACCATGTTGTCGGGATAATGGATAAATGTCTCGCCGAAGAATTTCTTTACTATAGGGTTAGCTATAAAAGAAATAGGAGTTCGTGCCGAGAAGTAGATGAATTCCAGCGAAAGCGACTCAAGGAAGGCTATAAAGACGAACGGCATTATGACGACGGGATTCTTCGCCATCACCTCAAGCGCGGAAGACCATATCTTTCTTATATTATGTTTCATATGATTAGGTGCTATTATATACTAAAGCCGAGTTAAGTAAAGTAAAAAGGCAGTCCTATTACACTGTAGGGGAGGTTAAAACCTCCCCTACAAACCCCACATTGTAGGGCAGGTTTTAACCTGCCCTACAATCATGGCTAAATAGTATGATTCCGGTGGGAGAACATAAAACTTAAAGGCTTTATGCTCTCACCACATAAGCATGCTTACTGGTTCAAGCAAAGCCCCTACCATTTTTGAATAACGATAAAGGCTATGCTGTGAACTTCCTGCGAATTACACCTCCGATAAGTCCCATCAGACCAAAACCTACGAGCATGAGGCTCCCCGGTTCAGGTGTCTTCAGGTAACCGCTATTTGGCAGCTTATCATCTGGTTCATCGCCGTTTCCATCAAGCCGCACGGCAAGAGAAAACGGATTCCCAGCATTGTCAAAGAAGACATCTGTTGAGAGTAAACTATCAGGCACATACAGCTCTATTATGCTTGATATTGCGTTACTGGTGCCCGCTGTCCCAATTTCAGGAAAAGCAGGAGATGCACCGTATACTGATACCATGTGCAGTCCCATGTAGTTCCTGTCGTTTAAGTCTATCAGATAATCATTCGTACCATTGTTGTCAATATCAAGGAAGAATTTGGCAAATGCTTGCTCACCTCCCGAACCAGGACCGCCACCGTAAGTCGGTAGCGCAAATGTATCCATTCTGAAAAACCAGCCGTTTCCGGCTATGACTTTCATGTATACAGCGCTGAGATCCCAATTATCGGTAATGTCAGCTTCGGGTGTATCCGTACCAAAGAGCTGCGAGCCATCCCACTCGGTCAGGCTCGTTACAAGACCGTCGATGGTAGGAACGATTGCGTGAGCGTTGCCTGCTGCTAGAAATATAACAGCGGCTATTATTAACAGTACTTTTTTCATATATTCACCCCCTTCCGTTTTCTGAATTTAAATCCACATAATCCAAATAATCCTAACCCCAAGAGCGACATCGTCGCCGGCTCGGGAGTATGGCCAACCGGAATATTTAAATCGATAGCGTCATTCCCGCAAGTCTGGGTCCAATGGATAGTCCCGCTTTCATCCCAATCATCGCCGAAAAAACTATTAGGGGCTTCCATTTCCATTACCCAATGGTCATTTGAATCGCCCGGGCCGACATAGCTATTCAAATAAACAAAAGTCGTTAACCCCATATACTCCCAAACTCCATCCTTCATAGTGGTCTCGGAATTCAAACTTCCCCAATACGGACTCATGTTCCATCCAGGATTTCTATAAAGCCTTCCCGCATTGACGCCTGTAGTTTTAAGACCATATTGCCTGCCGGCGCCGAAATTAAAAAACACATCTCCGGGCTTCTGACCTGCCCATCCGGTCACGGGATGGCCCGTCACTATGGCCAAATACATGAAACCATTTGCCCTGGTACCATAGATTGCTTCAGCATCAAACTTCTGACCGCCATAACCCGGCCCGACCTTGTATGTATTCTGGTCTTCTTGATAATACGCTATACCGCTATCCGGGATCCAATCGGATGCGCCGTATGCGCCGGGCGTTACACCCCAATCGCTCAAGTCGCCATTCACGACCATGCCTATGCCGGCGTTAGCTTGTGAAGCCATAAAAAACATTCCACACATGATAATAATTGCAGCTGCTTTTTTCATGACGTATCTCTTATTATTTCCTTTTGCGCTTAAATCTTGATAGCCCGAATAATCCCAGTCCTAGAAGCGAAAGGCTCGCCGGTTCGGGCACATTCGGCCCCCCCAAGTTAACATCATGAGAACCCGGGGTGTAAAATACGTCGCCTCCTCCGAACGATCTAGCATCGAAGTGAACTTCTGAAAAAGAAGAGCTCTTCACTACAAACTGCGTCCAACTTTTTGAGTAACTTGTCGTGTCTTCATTATGTGTCGAGTCTGTCTTCAGGTTGATCTGTTGGCTTGGTTTCAACACAGCGTAGATACCGTCACTGCCGCCGCCATAAACGCCATGGCCGCCGCCAGGATACGGGTTGGTACTGCTAAAGTCAGAATAATCGAGGGTCGTCTCTACGCCAAAGGCATCCGCTATCGTAATACTGCCATTCGTATTGCTATTGCGAATCGCCACGATAAGCCCTATATCATACGCAGTTCCTTTGTTAGACGACGCGGCATTGTAAAGATACATCGTAAAAGGCAAATTTCCCGAGACATAACTATCTGCCTTCCATGGATTAGATGAAGCATGCATATAACCTGTGCCGCCTTCGTCAAAATTATTCGGGTCTGTGCTCAGCCAGAGATGCGGCCCGCCACCGCCTGCATACGCCAGAGTCGAGGAAATGCATATAAACATAAAAGCAAGGATCAGTTTTTTCACCTATCTGGCTCCCTTTCCTAAGGCCGCTACCATGACTGTACGTAAAAGGATCCTTAAGTCCACCATGAAACACATCTCCCTTATATACAGGAGGTCGTATTTAACTTTTTTTCTTACATCTTTGATCGTTTCATCGTACTTATGCCGTACCTGGGCCAGGCCCGTTATCCCGGGCTTTACATTGATCCTCTTCCTGTAATCCGATATCTCTCCGCTCAGCTTCTCGACAAATACTGGCCTCTCCGGCCTCGGCCCTACTATACTCATGTCGCCTCTTAATACATTCAATAACTGAGGCAATTCATCGATGTGAAGCCTTCGTATCAATTTCCCGAATTTGATAAGCCGCGAATCGTTTTCTCTGGCCCATATCGGTCCGGTATCTTTCTCAGCGTCAACTTTCATCGTTCTTATCTTATATATGTCGAATATCCTGCCTTTGTATCCCACTCTCTCCTGCTTAAAAAATACCGGCCCGGGCGACACTATCTTGATTAAAACTGCCGTGAAAGCTATCAGGGGGGATACTAATACGAGGCCTACAGAGGAGGCAATAAGATCAAAAGCTCTTTTAAATTGCTGAAAGCGGCGACGGGCGACACTCACTATCCAGCCGGCAAACCCTGTCGAAACGAGCGCCACTGTGCCCGGCTCCGGCGCTACCACTAATGAGCCATTATTGCTCTGTGCGTAGGAGATCCCTACGGTCAAGATCAAAGAGAGTGCTAGGCAGATAAAAACCTGCCGGTATTTTGATATTTTATTTTTTTCTTCGGTTAGCATTACGATTATTCTTCTCTTGTCGTACGTGACAGCCGCGCGTATCTTTGGATGGCAAGGTAGATACCGATATCCTTCCTTATCTCTCCGATTACGGCCTTCACCGTCTCCATCATCTTCTTCATATAGACACCCTTTCCTATGTTACCAAGACTAGTATAAGCAAGAAGCGTGCCAGAAAAGATTTCTGGCATAAAAAAATACAGAATTCTAATTTTGCAAGTGGTTATAGCTAAACGAGTTATGCGGACAGATTTCCCGTGGAGTGTGAAAATCTATGACATACCATGACAATCGTAGACAGGGGATTGTTAAAAATTAGACACTTCTGCGAGGTGTGTTGAGTTGTGTGAACGGTGGATTAACTGCTTAATCTATCGAGTATAAAAGCGGATTTACTGAGGAATTCTTTAAGTGTGGCGAGAGTTGAGCCCTGGTCCTTTCCTACGGCCATGGAAACACGCAGCGTTGCGCCGGGAATAAGACGACCGAAGATCTGGTGAAAAGCAAGATACGCCTGCTGGAAATAAAAATTACTCGTATATATGCGGCCTGCCTTATAAGAGTTAAGGATGATCTCTTTGAATGCGCCTTTTTCCGCAAATAGCTTATTCGTGGTAAATATCTTATTACCCACCTCGAATCTCTCAATCTGCTTATCCGTGATGGTAAGGCCGCCCCCCATCATACACACTTCCGGCGGGTGAAAGACGGACCTGTTGGTCTCAGAATATATGATCAAGAGATAAAGCTTGTCTCCGGAAGGATTGGTATATTCCCTCGAGATCAGGTTCCGCGTCTCTAATATATCATAATCCTTTTCCGTTATCGGCAGGTCCCTCCCCTTCCACTCCCCTACCGTAACAGGAAAGGTGTGCACGTCCAGCCTGTCATGCGCCGATCTTTCCCGCAGGAATAGATTGAGGGATATCGCGCCTGTTATTAATAATATCGCTACCAAAATCACATAACTGATAGTATTTTTATTATATCTCAACTTGTTTCACCCCTACCATTTTTGAAACACCTAAAAGACATAGGAACGCTACGGCGAAGACTAAAAATCCGGTAAAATCATGAAAAAATCCCAGCGCTGCCTTCTCCCCGTAAAGATCATTGATTATGGCGACCAGGACTATCCTCATCATATTTGTCGCTATGGCTATCGGGATCGTCGATAAAAATATTATGCTTTTTTTGACGACGGACACCTTTGCCGCATACGCAAAGATCAACCCCAGCGTAACAAGCGATATTATAGAACGCAAGCCGCTGCACGGGGCCGCGACTTCAAGAGTTGAAGCCGGCATCCTTATGAAGCTTCCGTCCTGCATGCAGGGAAAGCCTATCCTATTAAGCACGAAGACCGATAATTGTGTCGCAAAAAGTTTGAGTTTTACCGTAAGGCTGCTTATTATTGCAAGCGGCAGAGGTATCATCGCGAATAGAAAAAATACAGGGAATATCAGCTTGCGGACCATCTCCTTACCGAAAAAGAAGAGCACTAAACCATATATTACAAAAACCAAAGAAAAGCCCGACAAGAAGTAGATCCTTAGCGCAGCGCAGATGGTATGGACCAAAAGGCAGGCGGCAACTATCCAAAGCCCCCATATGTTTCCGGCAATCTTTATCTTTTTTAAGCCATCCCTTCTCTGCCATATGATAAATAGAGATACCAGCGGAATAAGAACCCCGTGGCTATAATATGATTCTTTTGCAAACCACCTGTCTGCCATCCACCAGATAGTAGGTATGTACGCTATCAGGGACAACGCTAAGCACACGGCAAATTTTATTATTGGCTTTAATTTATTATCCATTGATCCCTCACCTTTCCCAGGCTATCTTCTGTTTCCCGAATAAAAATCTGTAAAGGCCCGCAAGGGCCGTAAAATTAAGGAAGCAGAACATGTAAGCAGTCGAAGCTATCTTGATGACCGACTTCTTACTTTTCTGCCGGCATGTAATACCGCCCAACACAGCCAGCGCATAAAACGCGGCCTGCGCCGCAAAAGATAAAAGATATGAACCCTGCATAGCTAGAAATAAGTTGCTTAAGAAAGCCGCTATCAGGAAGAACGGCGCAAGGACACGGAATAATTTATGCGACACCAGCGCTAATGATACCGGTTTCAGGAAAGGTACCAGCAGGTCCTTGAATATAGAAAATATCTGATAGTTTCCGGCGAGTGTCCTTACCTTTCTTCTGTATTCTTCCGATATCGCCAGCGCAGGCCTGTCATAAGCCTTTGCGTCCTGATCTAGTATCGAGCGGTATCCTATCCTGGCTATATTAAGAGGTATGTATACGTCATCGAGGATTATATCTGAGGGCACCGGCAAGTACAGCTCTTTTCTGATGGCGTATATAGCGCCTGTAGCGCCTACCATGGAGTGGACCGCGCTTTCGCACTTTCTGATAAACTTTTCATACTCCCAATATATGCCTACCCCTTTTGCGACTTCTGTTTTATCCGAAAGACTTTCAAACACAAGTTCCCCGCTCACACATCCGACATTTTCGTCAGCAAAATTTGCCACAAGTTGAGATATGGCATTTTTTTCAAAGATCTGGCGCGCATCACAAAAGACGATTATCTCCCCCCTTGCCTTACCGACCAGATCGTTCAGAACGCTCGGCTTCCCCCTGCGCTCTTTATAGATAAATGCTTTTATTTTTTCTCCCGCCATGCGCGAGAGTAACAGGCCGGTAGCATCTGTCGACCCGTCCGACCCGGCCAATATCTCCAGGTTATCTTTCGGATAATCGGACTCTAAGAGATTTTTGATCTTCTTTTCTATATGCGGCTCTTCATTATAAGCAGAAATGATAACAGAGACCGGCGGCCTGAAATTGGCATCCTTTGCGACAGCATTTTTATTATACCTTGCCCTGATAAACACACATAGGGGGTACCCTATATAAGTATAGAAGAGCATCAAAATAGAGATCCAAAAAATTACTATCATCTTAATAGCCCCGACCTTATTTTGTCATAATTCCTGTCGCCCAATGTTCTCCTGGCTGATTTTTTTATAAGCTCCTTCGCCTTGTCCATAAGCGAAGGTCCATTATTGATCACGCTTATAAAGCGATCCAGGTCCCAGTCGGACCTTACGACAATTCTATCATCTGAAGTAAATATTGTTTTGTATCCGATCTCCGTAGCTTTATTCATAACTTTTTGGCTGCAAAAGCCGCGCGGTATAGATAGCGTGTCAATACTGCAGCTCAAATTCTCTTCCAGAACGCGTTTCGACTCCCGTAATTCATGATATAGCTCTACGTCGTTAAGCTCTGTGAGGATCCGGTGCGTCATCCCGTGTGAGCCAATAATCATGCCGCTATCACTAAGCTCCTTTATCTGTTCCCAATTCATATATCCGGGAGCGCCAACCCATCCGCATATTATAAAGAAATGCGCCTTAATCCCGAATTCTTTAAGAATGGGGTATGCTTTCGTGTAGTTCGTTATATCACCATCGTCGAACGTGATCATAACGTCTTTACCGCGCAGATATTCAATCTGGTGTCTGAAAGCATCTTCAGATACACAATAAAAACCAGCACCTGCTTCTTTTACCCTATCCCCTATTGAGTGATACGCCAGTATCTTCATATTTATCCGTTATTTTGTATTTAAAAGAAGAAAAAACATCTTCCCCAAGCACATCTATCCTTTTTATCTCAAACAAGTCTTGGCCGACATAGTTAATACCCGGCTTGACCGTAAAAGCGCACGAGAACCCGGCATCCTTCACCAACTTCTTGACGCTTTCATTATAATCTCCATACGGATAGCAAAATGGGGGCTGTCCCTGATGAGGACTGGAACCGAAAATCTCACTCTTCGCCTGTTCGTAACTCACCTGCGTAAGATGGGGATGAGTTTTGGTGTGGCCGCCAAACGAGATATTACTCCTCATCATCTCTTTTATTTCATCCACACTCAAGTAATCTCTTTCCCATGGAACGTCTTTATATCTAGGTTTTTTATAGTTCGTCCCTATATAATCTGTGGTTAAAAATATCACAGCCGGAAATCCATATCTTTTTAATATCGGGAACGCGTTGACATGATTATCCCTGTATCCATCATCGAAGGTTATCAATATCTTTGTCTTTCTCAGATTATCATGAGGGATCTCTCCCCGGAGAAATCGCAGGGCCTCATCGATCCCGACGGCCTGGAATCGGTTCCTGTAAACGTTTAAGAATAGCATCTGCTTCGCGAATTCCTTTGGAGTTACGACCAGCTCGCCCTTCGGCAACTTATCGTTCACGCGATGATAGGTAAGCACAATCAGGCCTTCATGCGTCGTAAAATTTCCGAAAAGCTGATATAATTTTCGTAATATATCCATACTTATCTCTTTTTTATCTCCGGGAAGTCCTCTTTTATCTTATCCTTGATCACGATACTCCCCCGCGGCTCTTCCCCTTTCAGGAAAGTTATGTTGGTCGGGACAACTTCATCCGTTATCTCTATAGTGTAACTCGAAGCATCTTCTCTCAGTGTAACGTTGTCCGGATTGAATGACTCATCGGCGTCACCGATATAAATAACATTGATAAAATCATAATCTCTCTTTTTATCCTGCGGTATCAGCTCTATCCTCCACGTCCCGGCCTCCTGCCACTTGCCGCCCATCTGTTCTTCTATACGTGTCAGCTCTTTTTCCGCAACGGGAAAATTTTTGGGCTTGGATCCATCAACCCAATATTCGTATCCACTGCCGCCGATCTTTCTTATGAGAGAATCGTCGGCCTTCAAGACCCTCAAGAAGAGCTCCGATGTATTAAATACATTCTTAGCCTTTAAAAAATTACCGCTAAACCATTCTATATGGCCCGGAACCTCCGTTTTAACTTTTTGCCCATTGATATCCGGTTCGGTTACAAAATGCATAAGCCACTTTACCTGAAGGCCCGGCTTCTTCAGCTTCAACTTATCATATACAACAAGATAAGCGTTATTACCTTTCCGCACGAATACGAGCGTCCGATAGTATTTGTCAAGCCTGTCACGGTATGCCTTATGTGCCTCGCCGACCACGTAGTCATAATATGGTGTGGTCTTGAACGCAACTATATCGGCCCACTCGCCGTAAGGATTGTGCAGAAATACATATTCATTGCCAAACCTGCTTGGCGCTCCGAGTGTTCTAGTAAAAACTCTGTCGACTCCACCCGGGTCCGGGACATCTCCGAGCTTTTTAGGCTCATCAGGCCTCGAAGGATCGATAATTAGGATGTCATTATGCGCAACCGTGCTTTTCTGATAGCGAAAATAATTTGACTGTCCGGCATAGGCATCGTAAATACCCGAGTCGGGTGATAGTACGCCATCCTTATAGATCACAAAGGTATTAACATCAAAATCGCCATGGCTTGTTTTTGTATATGCGGGAGAAGAACGAAAGCCGACTATTGCAGGCCTACCCGTCCACCCTGTCCGCATATATGCTTCATTGCCTCCTGGAAATAATTTTGTATACGGCAGCGCATCATACGTAGCATCTTTAGGGTTCGCATATTTAACGTTAGGGTCATTAAAAAGGATCGCGGAGATAGGGCCCAATTCATCTAAACCTCCGTACCCGGCTGTTGTCAATATCCAGTCTGACATGCCTATCTGATTATCGACCACCCATCTGATGTAAGGATTTTCCATGGCAAGCGGTAATGTCCTGCCGAAAAACTTTTTCATCTTCCAGGCTACCGTTCCTTCCCTGTACGAGATACAGCCGGCGCCGCCGATGGTTACACCGTGATGCAGGGTTTCCCTGCCTCTTTCCAGATCCATTCTATACAACGTATAATAGGCCGCGTTTTTGCACCAGGGGTAGGTTTCACCATCAACCAGGTTTATGCCTGTAGCGGATCTTAACGCGAGAAACCAGTCCACCCCATCCGCACCTGCGTAATAGCCTTCAAAAGGTGTCCCATCAGCAGCATACGCATACATCCTTGCCGCATCTCCCCAATACCAGTCATAGCCCCATCGCGACTTATACACAAACTCGGCATCCGGGTCATGATGTGCCAGCGCTATTTCCGGCCACGCCCTGTATGAATCGAATATCCACTCTTCGCGATGGAACGTCTCATCCGACTCTTTTGATCCATTGCGGATCGCCTGGGCTCGCTCTTTAATACCGGCCAGTCTTGAAAGTTTCTCGACAACGTATTTTCTTTGCGGATCCGTCATTGCGTTATATACCCAATCGAAAGCGAGAGCCATCTTACTGATTTCTCTGCCTATAAATCTCTTATCGCCCGCCGCCGGATCATTATCTATCAGCATTCTTATAACTTCTTTTGCGCATTTCGATGCTGTTACCGGATTGTCATTTTCGCGCATCAGATAGACGAACGCCAGATTTACAATGTCGCCTTTCTCCGCTAATTCTATAGCGCTGCTAAAAGCAGGGCTATATTTTCGCACACGCGCTCTATATATCTCGACAGTATCGGGCGTAATAAATATGCGCGGGTGATCGTGTCTGACACTCATGTTATGCAGTTCCACTTCAAGCTTCTGAACCCGCGCCAGACCATCCGGATCCCCGTAAATCGGACCGTCTTTTGCCGCATCCAAATTGCTAATAGCCGGCGTCGGCTTTATTTCAGAAGCTTTGGTAAAAACAACGGCCGCCAATAACAAAAGGCTAACTATGATAAGCGATAATATCTTGGATCTCATTAAACCTGTTCTCCCAGGAATGTTGTGCCGCAAATTCTATTCGCTTTCGCTGCGCATCATCCCGATCATTAAGGCACAGTTCTATTTTATTTAAAAAATCATCACGATCCGATACCGCCTCAACAACTCCTTCATACTTAGCTAGCTCCGGTATTTTGACCGACACGATCGGCTTGCCCGCAGACAAATACTCCAATATTTTCAAAGGATGCGAATTCATGGTCAGTTTATTTACATTGAACGGCAATATAGCCACATCGAAAAAACGGCTATATTTATACAGCTCTTCATAAGGCTTAACGCTCAGATAATATATGTTCTTGGCTTCAGGCGGGGCGTCATTAAGCTTGTCCACCTTTCCTATAAATACGAACGACCATTCCGGCCGTTTCGCGGCAATAAACCGCACGAGGTCATAATCTATCCAATCTGAGGATACGAGACCATAGAAACCTATGATCGGTTTCGGGATATCCGCTATCTCTAAGACCTTTTCCGGCGTTCTTTCCGTAACAGCTTTGTTAAAAAGATCAAAGTCGACGCCGTGCGGCGAATAAAAAGTATTTTTATTAAAAAGGCGTTTCTTGTCGAAAAGCTCCCTGGATACGGCAAACACCACATTTGCCTCTTTTGCCAGCGCCTCGTCTAGTTTAGTTATAATCTCTTTCGGCACGCCCTTAAACGCGCTCATATCGTCTACGCAATAATAGATAAGGGATCTTTTAGGCAGTCTTCGCACCACCCCAAGTGAATTTGGTAAAAATGTCCATACCACGGGATTGTGCACTCTGAATTTGGCCATAACCCTGCGCACCTGTAAAGATAAGATAATATTATTTATCCATCTTGCGAATCCTATACCCTGAAAAGGTATGGCTATGGGCGTATAAACAAACAGGTTTTCACGGACCCGCGTAACGCCTTTAAAAAAACCCGCCAGTTTTGCAAATATCCTCTTCGCGTCTCGCGCCGAGGCAGACGGCGTCCTAAGGCCTAGAGAATTTATGAAGAATACCCTGTTATCCCTGGCAAGCCTTGTCGCCAGGTGATATTTACTCGTCTTAAGGCCGCTGTTCCAGTCATCCGATGAGAAGAATATAATGTCCTGCTTATTTAAAATCTTGTTGAATAACTCCGTCAAGTCCTTCGAGGTCTTCTCCCAGCCCATGCCATTCACAGATCCGGCTACAACGCTCCGATCCCACTCCTTACACAAGGCATGTTCGATCGTTTCTGCGATAACATCCGGTTCATACGAATCTATAAGAATACCCGACCCTTGGGTTACTATCTCGGGCAACCCCCATCTATCCATAGTTACTACCGGTGTTCCGCACGCAATAGATTCCAGTATCACGTTAGGCCTGCCCTCGCGTAAACTTGTCAGGCAAAAGAGATCTGCCGCGGAATACCATTTAGCAATATCTTTATGAGGCCTCTCGCCCAACAATGTTATCTTGTCATTTAAATTTAGTTTTGATATCAGCTCTTCGAGCGATCTTCTGTAGCTGCCCTCTCCTATTATCAATAATTCAACATCATTTTGCTGAATAAAGGAAACGGCTTTTATTAAAAAATGGAATCCCTTGGCCTCCAGAAGGTTCCCTACAGATAGCAGCACTTTCTTATCCGGGCCTATACCCAGCTCATTTCGCGCGGCGGCTTTAGGTAGAGGATAGAATATACTGTTATCTACTCCGTTAGGTATAACTTTTATCAAATCGGGCATTACGCCTAAGGCAACCATCTTATCTCTAAGGTCATTGCTCACCGCCACGACTGCATCTGCCTTCCCTAGGCAATATTGTATTTGCTTACGAATTATCTTAAAACCCGGATACCAGTTAATATCAGTTCCCCTGGCAGTAACTATAACTTCTTTGCCTAATACCTTAGCTAATAATACCGCCGCCAGGCCGTCAGGATAGACAAAATGGCTGTCTATCAGGTCAAAATCAAATTCTTTTCTAAGGTGCCTCACAAATCCGAGTGCGCCCAGAAAAATAAATAAGCCATATAATGACCTGAAAAATTTCGGCGTAATAAAATAGCGTGGATGATACACCTTAATCCCATCAATTTCTTCTTCAGGCGGTATCTGGCTGAACGCAAACCATTTCTTATTTATGTTAAGCTTGGGAAAATATGGGACCGGCGCCATAACCCTTACATCGCAAACCTTTGCTAGGCTCTTAACGCGTTCTTTGACAAAGACCGCGTAATTCGGCATCTTGCTGTTTGGGAATAGTGTTGTGAAGACTAATATCTTCATCCGGCTAGCTCCGTGTAAAGTTTTGCGTACTTCTCCGCCATCTTGCTCAGGCTAAAATTCTCTTCCATCCGTTTTCTTCCGGCCTGTCCCATATCTTCTCTCGCTCTTGGATCCTGGCATAGGCTAATGACAGCATCTGCAAACCGGCCTGCATTCCTGGCCGGCACTAATAACCCCGTCTTTTTATCGTCTACGACATTCGAATTCCCGCCTACACCGGTGGCCACCACCGGTAAGCCTGCTGCCATAGCCTCGATCAATGTAAGCGAAGTCCCCTCTCTGATCGATGGCAAGACAAAGATGTCGAAGATATTGAGTAACGCCGGTATATCACTCCTGAAACCTGTAAAGAGCACCTTATCAGATATATTTAGCTCTTTGGTAAGCATTCCCAGATCGTCCTTGAGGGGGCCGTCGCCTACCATAACTAACATTGCATTATCTATCTTATTTGTAACAATCGAGAACGCTTTTAAGAGATTCCTTTGATCTTTCTCCGCGGAAAACCTGGCGACATGGCCGATGACTAGATTCTCTTCAAGGCCAAATTTCTTTCTTCCTTCGATCCTTTCGGATTCATTCGGCCTGTAGATTGAATCGTCTATGCCGTTTATGATCGTCTGCACCTTATCGTTCTTCAGGTTGTAATTATTCCTGAGATATTTCTCTATATCGGCAGAGACCGGTATGCTCTTATTGGCTAGCCGGGAAAGCCACCCGGTGACAAACCGCATCCTGGGATTTTCCGCCGATACGCTGCCATGCTGAGTAACTATCATCCCCCGCGCTTCGGCCATCTTTCCAGCTATCGTTCCATACAGAAAAGCAGTCGGGTTGTGCATGTGCATGATATCGGGGGCCATTCGCTTTATCACCTTTGCCAGCCTCATGGGCAGTCCAAAGTCTATCCCGTTCTTCCTGTCCATGCAGACCACCTTTATATCGCTATTCAGCTCATTCCTAAGAGCGCCGACCCTGTCCAGAACGCAGATGGAAAAGTCGAATCTTTCGCCATATAATTTTTTCACAAGGTTTATCACAACCTTTTCAGCGCCGCCGAACTCAAGGCTTAGGAGTATATGCATGACTTTTATTTTTCGCTGTTCTTTATTATATATCATCGGTTCTGTATTTTAATATCCTTGCAGGCGACCCGCCTACTATGGCATATGCCGGCACATCTTTCGTGACTACTGCGGCCGCTCCCACGATGGCATACTTGCCTATCTTTACACCTTTCAATATCACAACCCGTGCGCCTATCCATGTATAATCGCCTATTTCAACGTCTTTAGACACGTAGCCGTCGTAACTTTCTTTTTTAATCTTGTGATCGCTTGTTATAATCATCACATCAGGCCCCATCATAACGTGCCGGCCAATAGTTATCTTCCCTTCTCCGATAAATCTGGCGTTCTCCCCTATGCACGCATATTCCTTCAAAATCAGATTCTTCCCTCCGCCGAAATCAGCGCCTCTCTCAACAAATATAGTAGGATGCGAATTGGTTATAATCGCTCTGCATAAGATATTCCGCATACCGGCCGATATTTTCCCCAATATGCCATATTCATAGGATCGCGGAAGGTTTTTAGCTATTAATCGATAAAGTAATAAGGCTAATATCCGCATTCTATACCTCTGATTTAATAAGATTCGCAATGCGCTCGCTGTATACGTTTCGACTCGCCACGAGAAGGGCTATAATGATATACTGATATCCATGATATGCCCCAGGCAAAAAGAAACCGGCACCGCAGATCCCTACCAGGCTTATGCCTATCATATTCGGGATAACTAAATTTTGACACTTACCGGTTGACAATCTTTTATTGTCTCTATTAAGCCGGTGAAGCCCAAAAAATGATCGCATAAGAATCAGAATAAAAATACCCCCGCCTATCAAGCCTGTTTCGCTGAAAACCTGCAAGAATATGTTATGTATGCTCATCGTATAATTGGCATATTTCTGCATTTCCTCCGGTACGTAAGAAAGAAATTGGTCGTTAAAGTTCCCCGCCCCGATTCCTATGAGCGGATGCGCCTTCACCATATTGATGCCGGATTTCCACGTAGCGATCCTGATCATAGACGAGTCGTCTTCCTGGTATTCCGCTGCCGTTTCCATCCTGTTCGTATATTTCGTGCCAATGTGTGGCGCGAAAACCGCGACAACAAGGATAACGATAACGAGAGTGGAAACTTTTTGTTTAGACCGAACAAGAAGAAGGGCGATAACAATCATTAGCGCCAATAGCCCACCCCTGGAATAGGTCAGTATGACACCTCCGCCCAGTATTGCCATCACCAGTACAGGAAAATACTTTCTTAATGTCGTTTTGGCGCTCTCGAAAAATATATACACCAACGGAAACGCCGCGACTATAGATTCAGCGAACCCGTTGCGATCGACATAATACATGCTTGGAACCGCGACATCGAAGCTTTCAGTTTTATACCTATAATAGGCATACAAAACCAGGAATGTCATAATCGAAATTAGAACAAGCGCTATCTGCCGGATATCGCCTTCAGTTCGGACAATATTTATAATAAGGAACACCAGCGTTATCACCCTTATATATTCACCAAAGACATATTCAGTGGCATATGGTACGGATGCGTTAGATTTCGAAATCAGTATCATGGCACCAAGCCCTACCAAAAGGACCATCTCAACTGGAAAGATTATCTTCTGCCGATTGTTTATAGTATAAAATAACCATGCAACAAGGAGAGACCACCCGATAACCATGGGCAAATGCCAATCAATATATATTTGAGGCACCTGCTCCATGAAATAGCCTTCTCTAAGCAATAACAAGCAAAGAAAAAAGAAAAGCCCGATCTTGGGTTTTCTAAAACTTGTTAGAATCGCTACTCCGCTTATGAGAGCAATGAGAATAAGCCTCATGCGATGTTCTACTCCTTCCTAGAATTGAAAATATATAAACGGCTGGAAATTTTTCGGATAAAACAAAACCGTAACCCACACCATGCTCCATAAGAGTACGGGTGAATATCGAGGATGGTGAGATAGCTCCGGTATCCAGTCCAGTTTTAACGCGTATGTCAAATAATAGATGCCAAAACCCGCTATAGTGAAAACCGCGAATGACGGATACCATGCAATGCCCGCCGGGTTAACAAACATCTTGTGCAGAATAACAACGGCGTCTGAAAAACTTTGCGCCCTGAAAAAAGTCCACCCGATGATAACTACCAACATTGTGGCGGCCCATCCAGTAAACCGTCGAAATCCGGCTCCTTCTACCCGGCGCTGCGCATCGTGCTTTATTTGTGAATAGAATTTTGAAACCGCAAGGGCGCCGCCATGAATAGCGCCCCAAAAAACGAATGTCCATGCTGCGCCATGCCACAAACCTCCGAGAACCATCGTGATTATAAGATTCAGATATGTTCGCGTCCGGCCTTTGCGATTGCCTCCTAATGGGATATATAAATAATCTCGTAGCCAAGTGGAAAGCGAGATATGCCATCGCCTCCAAAAATCTTCGACACTATGCGCAAGGTACGGTAAATTAAAATTAATATTAAATTCGTAGCCTAATATCCTTGCCAAACCAATTGCCATGTCTGAATAACCGGAAAAGTCGCAGTATATCTGTATAGCATATGCCAGTACTGCAAGCCATGTTGTGCCCATATCAAAAACACCCGGATTCCGGAATACGCCATCTACAAAAAATGCAAGATGGTCCGCGATAAACGATTTTTTAAAAAAACCTATCACAATGAGCCTAGCTCCTGAATAAGTTTTATCCCAAGACATCTGGCGCGGGGTTTTCAGTTGGGGTAGAAAATCAGACGCTCTCACGATCGGCCCGGCAACAAGTTGAGGAAAAAAAGAGACGAATAACGCAAAATCGAAAAAATTCTTGCACGGTTCAAGTTTTCTCCAGTAGACATCTATGGTATAGCTCATCGTCTGAAACGTATAAAACGATATACCGATCGGTAATATAATCGAAAGTGTTGAGGTATTTATGCCAAGCGGCTGAAGCATCTGAGAAATGGAGCCTATAAAGAAATTATAATACTTAAAGAACCCAAGTATCCCAAGGTTAGTGATAACACTTACCCATAAAAGAACACGTCTTTTTCTATTATCAGTGATCTTTGCAAACCCCATACCGATCGAATAGTCAACAACCGTGGAAAGCAAAAGCAGCCCAAAAAATCGCCAGTCCCAATAAGCATAAAAATACCAGCTCGCTGCCAACAATATCATTTTTTGCGCTTTATGCCCTTTTATTAAAAATATGAGCGCTAGCACTGATATGAATAATATAAGAAATTCAATTTGAGTGAATAGCATAATCTTTCCCTTTTAACACGCCTAAGAGAGCGCCTGCCACCAGCTTATGTCCATATTTATTTAAATGACCTCCTCCTGGGAATGTGTTACTAAATCCCCTGGGGAGCTTCTTCGATCTTTTATAAAAATCTATAAAAGATCCTTCCAGATTAATGAAGTGAATATTGTTTTCGGCGCATAACCCGGCAAAAAGTTTTGCCTTATCGGAATCCTTGTCATCATACTGGATAGCTCCATTCTTGATATACGGAATAGCTGGACAATAAATAAATACAACGGGTACTTTGGTCGCTTTTTTTAATTTATCGATTGCAAAGGTAAATGCGTCCCTGGTAGCTTCGGAGCCGGTGTTAGCATTTTGAGATAATTGCCCTTTTGCAATATTTGGCCCGGGCTTGAATCTTAAGCTCTTAATCAAGGGTTTATCATTTTTATATCCGAGAAAAAGGTCTCTATAAACGTTCCAGATAAATTGTAGCCTTAAGATATTCAAACATTGCTTAATCTTTATCGATCGCTTCGATGTGTCTTTTGATATATCCGTAACCGGCGTAAATTGATATGCCGGAAACGATACATACCTATACTCGCCGGAAGCAGGTTGATCTGGCAATAGATCATCCATTGATCCCAGGATAATACAATGGTAACGGATTCCCGCGATGACCTTTTCGTACTGTGGAATATTAAAATAGTAATCGGCTACGCTTTTGCCGGAGCGGCCGACGCTTATAGCATATAAGCGATTAGTGCGATCCGAGTCACATAGAATATTGAACTGCTCTGCCATTTTATCCTGATCGGGCACATGCAAAGCTTCCACATAGGAATCGCCCCATATAACAACCTTGTCTTCTACAATGTCTTTTATACTATCTGTTCCAATAAGACCATGCTCACCAATATGGGTCACTCCCCATCCTTCGCTTCGGAAGTAATAAGTCATACCTCCAGGAACGACGTAAGCATTAACAACTGGATCCCAGACCCATGCCGTTATACTGTCGATAAAACATGCGCTGATCAGCCATATAATAAATATCGACATTATAAACCCTTTAACCCAATATTTCTTCATGCGCCCTCGTCGATTCCTTTTCGGTAAACCTTTTACAAATTAATAAAAGAGCAGCCGCATATGACGAAAATGCTTGCGTATAATTTCTCACAGACATAAATGAATTACCCATGCGCTTCATAAGCAAATACAGCCTGTCATTCATTATCTTCGCCTTATCTCCTGTATAATAATTGACTGCTTTTAAAAAAACTGTTTTTTCCGAATCATAAGCTTTTTTAATTTCTGACCGATTATAACCGGTTGAACTAACTCGATAAGTAACAAGGGCCTGCTTAATTACGCCGATTTCATAATTTCTAGCTATTCGCAGCCACATATCATAGTCTTCACATCGATTGTGTATATTTTCATCAAAGTACCCAACTGCATTGAAACAGCTTTTCTTTAAAATAACGGAAGAACAACAGACGAAATTTCGCATCAGCAACTCATCAAAAACGCGGCCTTCCGAGCATTCGACAAGACTTGAGTCGACTATAATACCATTTTCCATAATACGATTCCTGCCAGAATGCATCATAGAGTACTTCTCTTCTTTTTCTAACCTTGCCAATTGAAAAGCTATCTTTTCCGGCATCCATATGTCATCACTATCGAGAAATGCGATATACTCGCCACGCGCCTCTTTTATACCCTTATTTCTTGCTGCTGCCGGCCCCTTGTTTTCCTGATAAATGTATTTTATGCATTGTGTATTGGGTATTGAGTATTGACTAACGATTTTTCGTGTATCATCAGTCGAGCCGTCGTCTACAACGATGATCTCGAGCACAGGATAAGTCTGCGCAAGAACCGAGTCAATAGCTTCGCCTATGTATTTGGCCGAATTATATGCCGGCATTATTACGCTAACAGACGGCTTGCTATTATGCATTGAGCTCCCTTTAAGAAGTTCTTTCTCTTCCAGTACCAGTATCCTAAATCAAAATAATTTTTACCCAACCTGTCCTTTATTATCTTTTTCGTTCCCGGATTGCCGTTTTCAGCCTTCATCAATTCCTTTAAAAGATTTACCGATGAAACGGCATATAATAGCTTATCTTTTGTAATATTCGATTCTACTCTTCGCCTGATCACAAGCGGCTCATCAAGATATCCGATTGAATGATTTCTCGCGATAGAGAGCCACATCTTATAGTCTTCACATATCCTGTAATTTTCATCAAAATACCCTATTTGCTTTAAAACTTCCGTCTTTATTATGACAGTCGGCGTAAATATAAAGTTCTCATTTAAAAGGCCATTATAAAGATCACCGCTGCCGAAAAACCTATAACCTTTTTCTTTAAGATATGATTTATAGACAGGCTTCCCATCTACAACATGGCTCATGTCACAGTAGACCATTCCGTAATTCGAGCCTTTGAACAAGGCCATTTCTTTTTCAATCTTTTCGGGAAGCCATAGGTCATCACTATCTAGAAAAGCGATATAATCACCCTTTGCCACCCTAAGCCCCGCATTGCGCGCGGCAGCAGGGCCTTTGTTGGCTTGATAAATGTATTGAACGTCGCGCGTCGTGCGTCGTGCGTAACGCGTAACAATCTCCTTGGTATTATCCGTAGAACCGTCATCGACAACAATGATCTCATGCACCGGATACGTCTGGGCTAGAACCGAATCGACTGCCTCGCATAACGATTTTGCCGAATTGTATGCCGGTATAATTACGCTAATTTTTTCCATCGAACCATACCTTAGCAAGTTTGTTTACCTCGGTTTTAAGATTAAACGCTTTCTCGATCTTCTGCCTGCCCATTTTACCAAAGACGCTTCTTCTGTTTTCGTCATCAAGTAACTCGTTAAGATATTTGGCCAGTAATTCATCGTTCCCTGGTTGTATCAAAAGGCCGCTTACATCATGCTCTACAAGCTCCGGTATGCCATAAATGTTACTTGAAATAACAGGAAGTCCGGACGCCATCGCCTCCATCGTAGTGACACCCATAGTTTCATGTTTTGAGGGTAGCACATATACGCTTGCGCTATTATAAAGATCACGGACTTCTTCTAATTTTTTTGAACCTACCAGCAATACGTGATTATTCAATCTATTGTCATTGATAAGCTTTTCTAAACTCTGTCTCTCTTCCCCTTCTCCTACAATCACACAATTGAAATCGTCTCTTTTCTGGCTCAAACGTCCGCACGCCTTTACCAGCGTATCTAATGCTTTGACGGGATGGAGGCGAGCAACAGAAAGAACTGTTTTCCTGCCTTGCTTATGCGTGCTATCTTTCGTAAAGTAATTAAGGTCAACGCCGCAGTGAATCACCTCCACCTTCTCAGGCGCCGCGTTAAATTTCTCTATTAGATAGCTTTTATTATATTCAGATATAGTAATTACTTTCTTAGCGGCATCAATCCTGTCACTCAGATCCTTGGGTGGCGCCTCGTAGAGGTCGTACCAGCCATGGATAGTGAAAGTAAAAGGCTTATATAATAATTTGGATATATATAAAGCGTAACAAGAAGCTACTGCTGCAAAGTGTGAGTGTATATGCGAAAATGTGTATTTTTTCGCCATGTTGGCGTAATAGCATGACACTTTAAAGAACCAGAGATGGCCTGAACTTCTCCGTTTTAATGCAAACTTCAACGTCTTCACATAATTAATCGGATGTAAAAACAGCATCATTATGTGTGAGATAATAAGCCTTGCGCTCTTAAGGCTGTGCGCATCCGGCAGATAGACTACCTTCGCCTTTAACTTACCTTCGATGCCGTGAGTAGCAAAGCCTTCCTTCTTTCTTGCAAAGACCGCAACCTCATACCCTTGACGTTCCAGCTCTAATATCTCATTCAGAATGAACGTCTCGGAAATCGTAGGAAAAATATCCAGAAAATATATAACATTTTTATGTGCAATCGATTTTCTCATTTTTGTACCTGAGCATAACTCTTATCGGAGGAAACAGTCTGCACGGAAGCCGAAAAATATACATTCTCAACACTTTTTACATGAGAGGCCAAGGTGTTCGGCAGAGACGCATTGCTTCGCAGGTGAGATATGAGGTTTTCATCCATAAGCAATGAGTTCATTTTTTTATATAGATCATCACTGTCTCCTGCTTTAAACAAAAAACCGTTTTTGCCATTAATCACTACTTCTGCTATTCCTCCTATATCAGATGCGATTATAGGGGTTTTTGAAGCAAGGGCTTCCAGCGCTACGAGAGGCATGTTCTCACAACAGACTGAGGGGAGTACCAAGACATCGATCGATGATAGTACATTATGAATATCAGCCGGATTAAACTCTCCAAAGAATTGGACATCGCTCTTCGCGGCCAAGCTTTTTAGCTTAGTGCAATAATCACTATCTAACGGGCCGTATATTTTTAATTCCGCGCAAGAGTTTTTTAACTTATTAAATGCCTCAATAAGAACATGAACCCCTTTTATAGGAACCACTCTCCCGATAAATCCGAATCTTAACTTATTTGATACTCTTTTGTTTTTCTGGTGAGATATATCGGTTTTTACCATGTTCGAAATATGTGCAAGCTTTTCTTTGGGCATGCCAAATTCAACAGCCTTATCATACATCGCTTTAGATGGAAAGATGATGCGGTTTGCCAGTAATAACTTATTTTTAATATTTTCCATCCTGTATTTCAGGGTCCTCATGGTTTCGATTGTATGGCTCTTATGCGGCTTCGGGCTCCCGGGTATACAGTTGTAGAGCCAATTAATAGACATGCTCAGAATCCGCTTTGGTACGATTCCATATGCACGATTAAACGGCCACGGAATAAGACAGGCTATGCAATTGGCGCCCGGTTTTTTTTGACAGACGTTCAAGTCTTTATCTATCAAATATTCTGTAGGGCATAAAAACGTATAGTCATGCACGGTAACTATAACCGGGATACCGGCTTCTCTTGCTACTGAAATAATATCAATGGGCAAATCATCGCAATATTGAATATGTACGATATTCGGCTTAATTTCAAGGAGATAATCCTTGAAATTTTTGACAAACATATCATTGCAAAACGGAGCGGATAGCCGAGGTCGTGCTTTCATGCATTCACAATACGACTTCCTTACATTAAAACCTTTATTATCTGTATCGAACACCGGTCTCTCATTTGAGTTATTATGATGCCCGGTAAATACATGGACTTGATGCCACTTGGACAGTTCGGTGCAGAGGCTTGATGCATAGACCTCTATCCCGCCTACGCTTTCCGGAAAATATCTATGGAGCACCTGCAGTATCACCATTATTCATCACCCTATTCTTGTAAAATCTTTTGATACACCGATGCCATCTGTAGTGCTACATTATTCCAGTCAAAATCGAGCGCTTTTTTGCGCGCATGGACGGACATTCCCATAAGACGCTTATCGTCACCGAGTAATTCTAGGATATTTTTCGCGAACGCCTCCGCGTTTCCTGGCTCTACAAAAACGGCACAGCTTTCGTCGGCGTAATCTTTTATATCCCCGATAGACGTTGTCAATATCGGGAGGCCGCTTGCCATAGCTTCTAATAATGCGTTATTCGCCGCACAGTCTACAAGAGGCATTACGAATAAGGTTGATCTCTGATACAATTGCAGCAGTTGCTCTTCTGAGATACCGCTAAGATACTGGACCGATGGCATGTCTGCAAAATATCGGATCGACTCCTTATCTGAAACAACTACAAACTTAATATCCTTATCTTTTTTGTAGACAAACTTTATTGCCTTACTCAACAACGGATAATCCCTCAGATGCATGCCAGTACAAAGACATGCTTTGTTGTGCCTTTGCGAAGATGAAGGACAAAAGTAGCCGGCATCCACCCCATGCGGGACAAAATATACCTTCTTCTCGCCTATTAAGGATGCAAAATATGAATATTGGCTTCTGCCTAAAGCGATAACTGCGCTAAGCTTCTTTATGTGCCTGGTGTTCGGTATCTCTTTCCTGAGAAGGCTTGGAGGAAAATGAAAGCTGGCAATTATCTTATTGCCCCGGCAATTATTAAACATGCCGGAATATCTGTAATTATTTTCACCATAGATAAAATGATATATCTCGTTCTTTCGACTCAATATATTCTTCGCCACTATCTCTTCGGTATAAAACGAACGCACCCTGTAGCCTAAATCATACAACCCCGATCTGTTCACCAACAATTTTACTATAGGCCACGGGATATATGGCGCGACTGAATTAGATACATTTAATACTGAAACCTTCAGAAAGTCCTGCAAAAAACGGACAATTTGGTCATATCCCGAATGATCCGCATGATGCTCGAACCTGCTCGTAACAATATTGATTTCCATATCATCCATTAATTTTCCTGCTTAAATATTTCTGATGTAAATACTGTATCTTTTTAGGACAGTTACCATAGCGCTTAAAAATAAAATCACGGATACCGATTACGCTCGCCTGGAATACCGGATCCTTCTTCTTGCTGAAAAATCGCCGGAAATCCCAATATAGTCTTTTAAAAAACATATGTGAATTGTTCGATGTTGTATTTGGCAAGAATTTTCTAACGTTTTTACCGTAAACCTGCATACGTTCTCTAAATGGTAGATTCTTTCTTGCCCACAACAGCTCGTTCCGGGTCATGAAGTAATTATGCATTGGTGATTCTTGCCCTCCGAATGAAACGGATACTTTGTGCCACACGACGGCATTCGGTACCCCGGCACATCTAATGGCTTTCTTTCGTGCTCTATAACACCAATCGGTTTCTTCATAATTAAGAAAATATTTCGTATCAAGCATTCCTATCCGTTCCACGACAGTTCGATTAAAAAAAATGGCGCATCCGGATATAAAGTCTGCCTCCTGGAGCGACGAATATTTGCCGTCTTCGTCGAGTTCATTGTTCCCTATGTGATCGAACCAGAAAGCTTCAGAATCCCATCTGGCTCCCAAAGAGTATATTCGTGATTTATCCGAATAGTAATATGCCTTGCAGCCAAATATGCTGATACTAGGATTCGCATTAGTGGCACAGACAAGATTTCTGATTATTCCCGCATCAACTACGGTATCATTATTTAATAATAATATATAACCGGAACTGTGCTGCATGGCATATTTGATACCGACGTTATTGCCTCCAGCAAATCCTAAGTTTTTTGTGTTTCTAATCAAAACTACCTCTGGAAATAGCCTTGCAATCTCATCTGATGATCCATCGCTAGACCCATTATCAACTACAATTGTTTCATAGTCTGGATAATCAATTTTTTTTACAGATTCTAGACACTCAATTGTGTCACTCAGCCCATTCCAGTTAAGAATTACAATAGAGATTTTAGGACTATTCATTGATTGGCTACGTAATTTAAAATATTTCTGATTGGCTTAATCGTACACTTGTAAGCTTGCCGTAAATATTTATACAGGTGCGGGGCCTTGAGTTTCAAAAGCAATGGAAAATATATTTTTCTTATTTCCGATAAATTGATTTCTTTATTTAAGATTGCTCTGATATAAATATCTAACACAGACCAAAAACTAAAATTATTATCCTTAAAATAAATAGAATCCATGAGTTCTCTAAACAATTGATATTTTTTAATTCTCCCCCATAAATGAGTGTGTTCTATATCATAAGATCCATATACAGAATAACCCACCTCCCGACCGATCATTTCTTGGCCTTGTTCACTATTTTCACCAAATATAGCTTGCGCTAGTAGATCATGAATCCGTTTCGAATTAAAATTGTTTTCATAGTATTCGTAAAGCATATTACCTGTCTGTTTTCGTAAGCTTTCGTTATTGATCAATCGTAAGCTATGCGTAATAATACCCTCTTCGGACGAAGCCCTAAAAGTATAATTTGACGGCAAAACATCATCTTCTGAAAATAACGGGAATTGAATATCGCGATATGCAACAATTGGAATTTTACATTTCACTGCTTCTGTTCTAACAGTAGCGCCTATGACAGGAAACGTTTCGATAATAAGATCTGCTAAGTAATATATCGATGAGAGGTCGGATATCGGTCCATCAACAATAAATCTTTTTCTGATAGATATGTCGCTTGGCAGAAATTGATGCAACGTCTTCTTTTCTGGTGGCGTAGTTACAAACAGGTGGTAATGCTTCTGTGATTTTTTTAATATACGTTCAATCGTTTTAAAATAATCCTTTGATATTTTGTGAAACCCGCCGATTGACACAGAAATTGTAGCATCTTCCGGAATATTGAACATACTCTTTTTGCATTCACGTGGCTTTATGTCGGACATCAAAGGGATTACATAACTATTATCGATTTTCCGGTATTGTCTTGAAATTTTTGCTCCCACTTGCCTTAAATCGACTAATGCATTTACAATACTTCTCCCTAACCAAAAAGCATGATCTGCATGATTAAAATATACAATCTTTGGTCTTGAGAGAAGGGATGCGATCGCTGATATTGCAACGACATCACTTGGGTTAATAAACAATACTATGTAGTCTGGGGCTTCTCTTTGAATAAGCGCTACCACCTGACCTATTCTGGTCACATATCTATCCTTGGCCTCAAGCTCATTTACTTCAACTCCTATTTTTTTTAGCCATAGATTTAGATTCGGAAACGCTGAGACATAAGGCGATACATTGGTGACTAAAACTTTTTGCACGCTAACATCGCCTTTCAACAATGTTACCCATTGCTTTAACGCTTCGGAGTGCCCTCCAATATCCATTAGAAAGCTTGCTATATACAGTATCTTAGAGTCTTTATCTTTTTTTGAATCAGCACTGTGCTTGTTATGCCTAGCAGGATTGCCAATATTTGACCCTATATTTTTAAGCAACTCGTCCAAATCGTCATCAACCCAAATCCCTAAATGAAAATGCCAGGCTAGATTAGCACATGAATATATATAGTCTAACGCATCCTCTAATCTATTCTTTTTATACGAAAAGATCGCCCGTCTTTTCATATTGTTATACAACCTTATATGATGTTTGGTGTTTTTAGTCATGATATTGAATGATAAAATTTATTACAGATTCTATTTCGGGTTGAGTCAAATGCGGATGTACCGGTAACGAGAGTATTGTTTTACATATATTTTCAGTAACCGATAGCCCAGAATTCATAGTTGACGATATATATGCAGTTTGCTTATGCACAGGAAGCGGGTAATGTATCTGAGCATGTACACCATTTCCGGCAAGATATTTCCGTAGATCATCCCTATCTTTATGTCTAATAACAAATTGATGGTATACATGTGTGCCATGCGGCTGCTCTTTTGGTAAAACTACATTAGTATCTTTTAAACACTCTTTATAATATCTTGCGATAGCCTGCCTTTTTTGATTCCAACTATCCAAATGTTTTAACTTTACCCTGAGGATAGCGGCATGAATCTCATCTAGCCTGCTATTTATTCCTGTCATCTCGCTATTATATCTTTCCCTCCATCCATACTGTCGTAACATCATGGCTTTCTCATAAACCTTAACATCGTTAGTCAAAATAATCCCGGCATCGCCATAACCACCTAAATTTTTTGTCGGGTAGAAACTAAAAGCTGCCAATCTGCCAAAAGTGCCGACTTTTTTGCCATTGTAATCAGCTCCGTGCGCCTGGCAGGCGTCTTCAATAATATAAATTCCGTGCTTATCGGCTATATCAATAAGTGGGCCCATATCTACGGGATTACCATATAAGTGAACGGGTATTATCGCTCGTGTCTTTGGGGTAATTTTTTCTTTGACGCGCATGGCATCCATAACATATGTATCCGCGTCAATATCGACAAAAACCGGCGTTGCGCCTGAAAGAGAAATTGCCATAGCTGTAGCGGTCGCTGTATGGGACACGGTTATCACCTCATCCCCGATTCCTATCCCCATAGCCATCATTGAGATCAACAGAGCATCGGTGCCGGAATTGACACCTATGGCATAATCGGTTCCTATATATTCCGCAAATTCTTTCTCGAATTCTTCAGACTCTTTACCCAAAATGTACCAACCGCTATTCAGAACTCTTTGAACAGCATCATCTATCTCAGCCTTGAGAGATGTATATTCTCTTTGGAAATCGCCCATTTTTATATTAATCTCGCTTTTTAATAATGCCATGAATACCTAAAGATATTTATTGTATTTTAACTTCGCTTTTTCAAAAGCAAACTTGTCAATTTCGAAGTAATACGTTAATTCGTCCTCATTTACTATGTTAGCCCCAAAACGTAAATGAAATGCCGCCACATTCTTATTGACCTTTCGAACTTCAAAGTGACATTTTTCAAATCCGAGCTTATAGAACCCGAACGCGTATATCAAAAGTACGGATTCGATAGAAACATGTGCCGGACTGCCGCGCTCGATTACCCAGCTTCCCCATGAAAAAGAGTCTGCTCGCAGATCATATACTCGGATTGCACCATACCGCTGACATTTTTTCGATTCGATAATAAAATAATAATCCTTATTTTCGGCTTCTCTTATTTTATAATCTTTCAACCATTGGATTTGCTTGTTAATATCATTTTCTGTCCTCGATATATATTTACTGATAACGTTGCTTGTTCTTAAATCCAAGATATACTGAGCGTCTCCTAATTCCACTATGCGCAGGTTAATATTTTTACCGGTAATATTTTTTGAACTTTGTCCATCCTCTTTATTGTCCGTCGGTATTGCCTCCATAAACATTTCATATTGGCGCATGTAATCCTTTTCGTCAAAGAAATCTGATGCAAGAACCAGGCACATAGACCCCGAGGAAAAGTTGTCCAATTCGCGCCATACCATATTAGGGACATACAACCCATAATAGGGTCTGTTCATGTGATATCTCTTTTTATTGAAACCATCATCTAATATGACGTCAAAACTCCCACTACCTGCTATAATGAATTCCTCCTGGGACTTATGCGCATGCCCTCCCCTGGCTTCCCCTCCAGGAACGTCATAAGTATAATAAACTCTTTTTATTTCGAACGGGATATGGTGGTTTTCTTCGATAAAAGTAAGGTTTCCTCGTGTATCTAATATTTTCGGGAGCTCCACTATTTTACACTTTGCTAAGCCAATGGTATTTTTCATTCTACGCCTCTCCACTTAGGTTCTAAAAACGTATAAGATTGCGCAGAAAGCCGCGGGCCAACAACATGAAATTGAAGCAGCTCGTCGTTATAAAAATATATTTTCCCCGCGTCCTTTTGTAAATATACCGAAGCGTAATACAGGCCTTCCGGCAGGGCAACTCTAAACGAAATATCTATTACTCTGGGTGTATGCGCGCGAAAATCGAACGTTTGACTATTAGTTATATCGCTATGAGAATCAAAGATAGCCAAGCCGTCTTCTCTTTTTACAGCAAAGGCAACCGCAACATTTGACAAATCGGCATCAGGAATAAATTCCAACCGCAAAGTATAAATTTCGCCGGCGCGCAGGGTTACAGCCGGCTTACTGTCTGAACTTAATAATTCCGCTTTTTTGATCTTTATCTCTTCCTCAACTTTATTGCTATCACCCCATGCTTTGTAATAGTCGTGAACAACTTTTTTACTTTCACCGACTTTAACTACTTCACCTTTGTTTAATAAAATTGCTTTCGGGCATAAATTCATAACCTCGGGTAGATTGTGGCTGATAAAAATTATGGGGATGCCGTTACGAATAAACTCCTGTATCTTTTGAGCGCTTTTTCTTTGAAATCTAAAATCCCCGACACTCAATATCTCATCTATAAGCAGGATATCCGGATCAAGGTGAATGGCAACCGAAAAACCAAGCCTTACATTCATTCCGGACGAGTATCTTTTAACGGGAGTGTCAATAAAGTCCTCTAATTCAGAAAATGCTATTATGGAATCGAGCTTGCTGTCTATTTCTCTTTTCCGCATTCCTATTATTGCGCCGCTCAAATAGATATTTTCTCTACCTGTAAGATCCGGATGGAAACCCGCCCCCACTTCGATAAGAGCGCTTAACCTGCCATTTATTACCACGTCTCCCTTTGTCGGTTTTAGAATTTGGCTCAATAGTTTTAATATAGTGCTCTTACCTGCGCCATTCGGGCCGATTATTCCTAATGCCTCACCCCTCTTTAACTCAAAGCTCACGTCTTTTACAGCCCAGAATTCCTGGTCTTTCAAATTTGCATTGTTATCCTTTATAGAAAATAATCCTTTAACAAAGCCTGGCACAGCGTCTCGAAGGGAATCGAATTTTTCTCCTTTTCGAAATTTTTTTGATACGTTTCTAAACTCTATTGCATTCATTTATATGTTCTCCGCGAAAGCGGGCTCCGTATTATGGAATATCCACCAGGATAAGAAAAACCCACCCACCGACCATACGGCAGCGTATGAAACCCACATCATATCCGGTGCCTGATGCAAAACTACGACATCGTTTATGCTCTCAAGGATAGAACCTATCGGATTCAGCAGTAAGAGCGTCTTCCACTTTCCAAACATGCTCGCGCTGTAGAAGACGGGTGTAAAAAAGATCCCGAACGTGAGAATGACATCAACTATATATTTAACGTCTCTGAAGAAGAGATTGCCACAAGCCAAGATCATGCTTAGGCCGGTTGTAAACAATACCAGGAACAATAATAGCACCGGAAGCCATAAGAGATATATGCTTGCGCCGATGCCGGCGAAGAATAGAATTATTGTAAGTAGCGCTGCGGCTATGGCAAAATCATAGAGCTGGGCTATTACCGCAGAGAAAGGGAACATCTCTCTGGGGAAATATATCTTTGTAACAAGATTCATGTTGCCTACAAGGCTGTTGACGGCAAATTTCAGAGTCCCGACGAAGAATGCCCATGGTAGAGACTTGACGGCAACTGACGCTATCTGAGTCATTTCGAGCGGCTTACCCGAAATGACGGACATCGCTTTCTGCACTATCACGCCCGATAATACGATAAGCCCGGGCATAAACAGGGCCCACATAAAGCCCATCACGGTCTGCTTATACCTGATGGTTATATTACGCCAGCTTAGAGCCATTAAAAGCTCACGATACTGGATCAGTTCTTTTATCATCTCTCCCATTTAATTGCCCCTTGTTTGCATTTTTACGTTCTTCCTGCACGTACTCTGTAATAGAGCGACAAAAACAATATTGCCCCTGAGCCGTTAAGGACGACGTCGATTAGAGAACAGCTCCGGGACGGGACGGATAGCTGGATAAGCTCATTAATAATGCCGAATATGAGTACTACCGCGAAGGATATCAGGACCTCCCGCCTGCCCAGTCGACTGAAGCAATTCGATGTCAGGACGGCCAAAAGACCGTAAGCCGGTATATGCATGAGGTTATAAAAAAGCTCTGATAAGTGTCCGGATGACCCGCTTTCGGTAACCGGCTGCGCGGAAAAATACGATATCGCTCCTGCATATAAAATCGTTACTACGATCCATAGCAACCTGTTCCGATTAAGGTTCATTATGGTTACCCTTCTTTCAAGAGATTCGTTATTATCTTGATCATCATGTCCTTCTCTCGGGGATCGCTCGCGGCGATTAAAAGAGAAAGGGCCACCATGGTATTATCAGTAATCTTGCGCTCGCCATTGGCCTTGTATAAATACCGGTTCTTGTCTAAAAAATAAATGAACATAATAGATCCTATACGCTTATTACCATCTGAGAATGGATGATCTTTTATAGTAAGATACAGTAGATTCGCCGCCTTCTCCTCTGTACTACGATAGAGATCTTTGCTATCAAACGTCTGATAGAGAGCACCGACAATGCTCCTGAACTTATGCGACGCCTCCTGGCCAAATAACTCGGTCGCCTCTCCTTTTTCGCAGAGCTGAGATTTAATATCCTTAATGCTATTGTGCGCGTGCTCATATGTCAAAATAAACGTGGGCGTCTTACGACTTACGATAGAAAGAGATTTGTTATCATATTTATTAAGAATAGTGAGCGCATTCGCGTATTCATTCAGCAGCCTTAGAAGCTCATCCCCTTTACCAATCAATTGAGGATGTACAGCTTTATTGTTAATGAAGGTTATCGTCTCCCGAAGATCCGTTAACGCAGCCTCGCGATCCAGCAGCATTTTCTGATTTAACGCATACCCCTTAACGATATAACCCTTCAAAACGTTTGTAGCCCAGATACGAAATTGGGTTGCCCGATTAGAATTTATTCGGTATCCAATAGATATGATTGCATCAAGATTGTAAAACATAGTACTATATGTTTTGCCATCTTTCGCAGTGTGTTCCAAAATGGAACACACTGATTCTTTATCTAACTCCCTGTCTTTGAATATGTTAGAAATATGTTTTGTGATCGCGGGTCTTTTTGTACCAAAAAGAATTGCAATCTGTTTCTGAGTGAGCCAGACCGTCTCTTTTTCAAGCTTCACATCCAGACGAACAGCGCCGCTCTTCGCCTTATAAATAACGATGTCGCCCTTTTTGGCGCCTATATTTTCATCACTTTTATGCTTCATAATATTTTTTTAACCTTTTTTAGCTACAGCTTCCACTCTATTCGCAAACCACTCGACTGTTCGCTTCAGCCCTTCTTCGAAATTTACTTTGGGCTCATAGCCGAGCAGGGATTTGATCTTTGAGATGTCGGCTGAGGTGCGGAAGACGTCGCCAACCCTTGCCGACTCAAAAACAGGCTTTATCGATTTACCCAGTATCTTATTTATCGTATCAACCAGAGCCAATACCGAATTCTCTTGCCCGCAGGCTACGTTGAAGACTTCGCAGAAAGGTTTTGAGATTGCTTCGTCGCCCCTTCGGGGCTCCTCGCAATGACGAGTGGCGGCGAGAATATTGGCCTCCACCACATTATCGATATAAGTAAAATCGCGGGACTGTTTACCGGTTCCGTGGATCGGCGGATTTTGACCGTTTAGCATACACGTAATAAATTTCGGTATGACTACCGCGTATTCGTCATCCAGCGATTGACGCGGGCCGAAAACATTGAAGTACCTTAAATTTACCGTTTCGAGGCCAAAATTTTCACTATATATTTTGCTGTAATACTCGCCTGCCAGCTTTGTCAGGGCGTATGGTGATATGAGTAGCGGTGTGTCGGTCTCCTTCTGCGGAAAGTTCACAGCGTTACCATAGACGGAACTGGACGAGGCCATAACTACTCTCTTTACCTTGGACTTCAGTGCTGCCTCTAAAATATTTACCGTGCCGTCGATGTTTACCGCATTATATTCGTGCGGCATGGTCATTGACTTGGGCACGCTTCGCAGGGCGGCCTGATGAAGGACGTAGTCGATTCCTTGCGCAGCCTGCAGACAGGTATTGTAGTCGCGGATGTCGCCTTTGATGAGTTCGAAGTTTTGAGATTGCTTCGTCGCTTCGCTCCTCGCAATGACGGAAGAGTGTTCAGGGCTCCTCGCAATGACGAAGCTGAGATTATCGCGCTTGCCGCTGGAGAAGTTATCGAGGACGCGGACGTAGTGGCCGTCTTTGAGTAATCTTTCTACTATGTGCGAGCCGATAAAGCCGGCTCCGCCGGTAACAAGAAATCGCATTTTATGATATCCTCATTTGAAGCCGTTACTCTTTAGCGCTGGCGACCAGTTCTTCAGCGCTTTCCTTTTGCTCGATATTCTCTTTCTCATAATAAGCGCTGTAACCGCTGTATTCATTCACATAGCGGTACAGATAATGAGGCAGATGGCATTCCACGTTAGTCATTATATAGCCTAGTAATTTCGCTCTCGCCTGAGCCAGGCGGTGTTCTACCGTCTTTATCATCTCCCGCTGTGTCCTGCCTGCCTGTATTACCAGTATCGTGCCATCTGCGACCGAGCTAAATAGACATGGATCGGCCAGCGGCATTACGGGGGGAGAATCTATGAATATATAGTCGAACCTTGCTTTCAAACTAGCCAGCAGGCTTGTCATCTTCTTTGATGAAATAAGCTCGGCGGGGTTCTTAGGGGTCTTACCGTGCGGTATTATGGTCAGGTTCTTTATGTTCGGGCTTACAAATGTCTCGCTGACATCGATCTCGCCCTTCAATATCTCTGCTAAGCCGGGGCTGCTGTTAAGGCCCAGATACTTCGCTACCTTACCTTTACGCATATCACCGTCTATCAAAAGGACCGACTTGTCATTTAGATCGTGCGCCATGGTCATGGCCAGGTTAACGGAGGTCACAGTCTTCCCTTCGCCATTAACAGAACTTGTTATAACAAAAGTCTTATAATCACCCTTCGTTCTGAGAGACTGTATGTTCGCGCGGATTATCTTATACTGCTCTCCTACGGGAGACGCCGGATCATGAAAAGCGACTATGTTAGGCTTTATCTTCGTATTCTCGACCTGCTGCACCACATACTGTATTTCCGGTTTCTTTTGTATCCTGGCGATCCTCTCGTCAGCTACTTTCTTTAATGCGTCTGTTATGCGGCCCATGAAACCTCCTTATTATATTCAAAGCTTTGTTTGACTGTATTCTGAAGCAGATCCTTGATCGCATCGCGCGCGATATCTACTGTTATATGCCTGGACTCGCATACAAGGCCGCTTATCAGCGCGCTATGGCAGGCCAGATTTATCAGGCGCGGTATGCCGTTTGAGAATTTAAATATCTCGTCGATGGCCCCTTCGGTGAATATATCCGCGTTAGAGCTGCCGGCTGTCCTGATACGATGCCTTATATATTCTGATGTCTCTTCATAACTTAACGGCCCGATATGGTAATGAAAAACCACCCTCTGCCTGAACTGTTCCAGGCCGGGCAGGGCCAGTTTCTTCTTCAGTTCCGGCTGGCCCATCAATACTATCTGGACCAGCTTCTCTCTCTCCGTCTCCAGGTTGGACAGCATCCTGACCTCTTCGAGAACAGACGGGGTAAGGTTCTGCGCCTCATCGATCACGAGCACTACGTTTATATCTTTTGAGGCCTGTTCGAGAAGATATTTGTTCAGCGCTGAAATAATATGCGTCTTGGATGTGGATTTATACTCTATCTCCAGGTCTTCCAGGATGGTCGTCAAAAGCTCCTTCTTCCCCAGGTGCGTATTAAGAACCAGCGCCACCTTAGTGGTCTGGTCCAGCCTGTTTAACAAGGTCCTGCAGACAGTCGTCTTGCCCGAGCCGATCTCGCCTGTAATAACGACGAATCCGTTCCTTTCGCTTATAGCAAGAAGAAGGCAGTTCAACGCCTCTTCATGCTTTGAGCTTGCGAAGAAGAATTTGGAATCGGGCGTCAGGTTAAACGGCCTATCGGTAAATTTGTAATATTTTTCGTACATATATCAACACTCCCTTAAATTAACCAAGAAATACATTGAAGATTATAATAACAAGAAGCACCACGCCTACCGCCGCAGATATGGCGGTCATCCTGACATTATGCATCTTCTTTATCTTCAGATCTTCCTGGGTAATTATCTTTGATACCGCGCCGAATATCGGAAGCCCTAACGTATTCCTGGCTTCATCGATCCCCAGAAATGAATGGTCAAATAATTCTGCCAGGAATATGAGTCCCACGCCGGCGCCTGCGCCCATGATAAGCCCCAGGAAGAGAAGCGTCATCTTATTGGGCTTGGAAGGCCTTAAAGGCAGTCTGGCAGGGTCCAGGATCGTATAGCGAGTCCCCTCCTTGGAAGCCTCCAGACGCTGTGTTATCTTGGCCGTCTCAAGACGCGTCAAGAGTTCATTATATAATTTTTGTGTAACACCCTGATCCTGCGCCTCCGATTTGTCAAGTTTATCAAGAAGGAGGAGCTTATATAGCTTTTCATTTGACGGAGACGCGACCTTTGCCCTGTTCGAGCCTGTGTCGGTAGCGTCGAGCGTCTGGCTCGAGATATCCTCTTTAAGCCTTTTTAATTCATCTTTAAGCGCCTTGTCTTCCGAAGCGGCTGAACCCATGAAAGCCGGATCTACATTATAGTTACCTTTATCCAGGTCTTGCTGAGCGGATGCCATCTTCTTCCTCAACTCGATAACCATGGGGTGTTTATCGGTGGAATCGACGAGCAGCTTTTTTAACTGTTCGTCCATGCCGGCAATTTCAGCCTGTTTTAATTTTTTCTGGTATAAGGCAACCTGATCGTTTATAAAATCTATGGCGCTTTCCGCTTCTTTGGCCTGCAGCCTCATATTTTCAGAAATAAATATATCTACCGTGGTCTTAACGATCTTCTGGGCTTCCACGGGGTCCTTGCCTTCATATGCTATTGTTATTAAATTTTGCCCGCGCAGGGCCACCCTGATATTTTTTCTAAGCTTTCTTACAAGGCCCTCAAATTCCCACTGGTTCTTGATATCTTTATCGAGCCGCAGGGTCTTTACCAACTGCATCACCCTGTCCCATCCGAGTATCTGCTCGCGCAGCATACTGAGACGCTGAGCTACGCTTGTTGAAACGGCGATCCCCTGTATGAGCGGATTTATTATCTTGCTCTCCTCTACCAATACAAGAGCCGACGCTTCATAGATCTTAGGAAGAGTATTCCCGGCTATTATGCTGCCGACTAAACCTATGAATACCGGGATTATTATCAGCCACTTACGCCTGAAGACTATATTCAGGTAATCCACCGGTTTTAACTGAGCTATGCTTTTATGGTCCATTTAATTTCTCCTTTGATTGATTTTATAGGCCCACCGCTACCATGCTGGCGCCGGCCGCAGCTGAACCCGCAGCCTGGCTTACAGCATTTGTAACAGGAGATATGATCTTTATTACCTTGGCCACGACCGTCGATGGCACATATAGCACGTCGCCCGGGTTCATCTGTACATTAAACTTAAGATTTCCGCCGTATAGCAGTTCGTATATGTTTACATAAGCTATCCCGCGCTTCCCGTTATCGTTCGGCGTAATTAAGCGGCATTTTCGTGTAGCAGCCCCCTGGTTTGGAAGGCCCGCAGCCATTATGGCATCGAGCACCGTTACGGAATCTCCGTTCATATAAAATTTGCCCGGCCTGTTCACCTCGCCTATAACATAGTAGACCTTGCTCAAATATTGGACTATCTGCACATTGACTTCCGGCTCTATGATATATTCCGATAGTATACCGGTCAATTTTTCATGGAATTGCGCTTTTGTCAGGCCGCTCACCTCCACATCACCGATAAACTTATATTCGATCTTGCCTTCCGAGTTGATATTATATCTGCCGCTGAATTCAGGATGCCTCCTTACGTCTATCTCTATGACATCGTCCGGGCCCAGGGTATATTTACTGGATGCCGCCGGCGCGCCTACTGCCGGCAGCTTTGAGAGATCCACGCTAACGACAGCACCAGTCTCCGTCACAGCGCCTGCCTGGGCGACGCTCTGCGCATACGCAGGACCGCATATAATAGGTAAGCAAAGCGATGCCCCCAACATAAGAATGACCGCTAAAGTCGCTTTTGTGAGGTCCATAACCGTATTTCCTCCTTCGTTATCGTATTCGTAACTGCTTTCATAGAATTTTCTTATATCTTCCATATCCTCTTTAAGGTAAAACCTCCATCCGCGCCAGTCCCGCCTGGAGCGCTTTATCTTACCCATCTTCTCCCAGCGCATTATGGTTCGCGGTGTAACGCCGATATATTTCGCCACTTCTGTGATGGTCAGTCTTCCGTTCATTCTTACGTCCTCCAAGTTTATTCTGATTAATTTATCTTAAAATACCTTTGTCTATGACATGCTATGACAAGCATGCACTTTCCTGTATAAGCATTATTCGTGCCACTTTTTCTAAGATGATTTAATAGTGTCCTGGTGTGGTTATGTGTACGACTTATTGGACATGTGTCTCTTTTAGCGGACAGTTGTTAGGAATCATTACAAAAAAGTTGCCTTTTGATGCCTTAACTGGCAAAATATATCTATTGTAGACCAGGTTTAAACCTGGTCTACATCCTTGAAACAATATAACCTTATGAGACATAAACTATATCTTCAACACCGGTTGCTGCAAAAGATGACCCTCACCCCCCAGATGAGGCAATCGATCAACATGCTGGGCATGTCCGTAACCGATCTTGCCGAATATATAGAATTTGCCGCTACGCAAAATCCATTTTTGCAAAAAATATTGGACAACAAGGCTGCCGATAAATATAAAAATAGAGCGGCTATGTCCAAAAGTGAATCCACCTACGATGATGAAAATAAGTTAAAAGATGAGGAAAATCCGCGCTTTCACCTTCTTTCCCAGGTCAAGATGGCAGGTATCGATGAAAAATCCTTCGAAATAGCGGAATATTTAATATTTGAGATGGATGATAATGGTTATATAACGATCGATCCGGAAGAAGCGGCGAGCGACCTGGGCGTAGCCGTAGATGATGTGCTGGACTGCATAGAGACTATACAGGGCCTGGAACCGGCAGGCATAGGCGCTAAGGACATCACAGAATGCCTTCAATTGCAGCTACTTAGGAAGGATATGAAGGATTCTTTGGAATATAGGATAGTGTCATCATACCTTGCCGAGGTGGCCAGAGAAGAGGTCGAAAAGATGTCGAAGGACCTTAAAGCCGATAAGGAAGAGATTAAAAAGGCGGTCGCTAATATCAAAAAACTTAACCCCCGCCCTGCCAGCAGTATATTGAGTAAGTCATCCGAAAGGGTCATCCCTGAGCTGACCGCCAGGTTTGAGAAGAAGAAAGTGCGGCTGGAATTAAATAGAGGCGCGGTACCCGGCTTAAAGCTTTACAATCCTTACGAAAACGACTTTAATATAGTGAAGGACCCGGAGGCGAGAAAGTTCATGAAAGAAAACATAAACGCCGCCAGGCACCTCATTGACAATCTAAAGCGGCGTGAAGATACGATATGCAAGGTCGCGGATTACGTTCTCACCTTCCAGCGCGACTGCCTCATGCAGGATGACGATAATATCAAGACCCTTACCATAAAAGACATAGCAAAGGCTGTCAATTTCCATCCCTCCACCGTCAGCAGGGCCGTCTCTCATAAATATATCAAATTAAACGACAAGGTGGTATCTTTAAACAGTCTTCTGAGTCATGGAATGAGGAACGAGAATGGCGAGCTTCAATCAAAGACGGCCATCAGGATAAAGATCGGTTCATTAGTTAAGAACGAAGACCCGTCCTGCCCGTTAACCGATGACGCTATAAGCAGGGCCCTGAAAAGCGAGGGCGTGATACTCAGCAGGCGCACCGTGGTAAAATACAGGAAGATATTGCGTATACTGCCTACCCATTTAAGAAGAAAAGTTAGGGCAAGCTGAGGCCGTTGATTTTGATTACTTGACAACTTACACTACTATTATCGTTTTTCACTATTTTGTAGTGTAAAGCTAAGGGTGGAAATTTGTTCATTCAGAAGAGGCAGTTCTTGTTTCGCTTTTTCCAACATATTTAAAATGGCTTGTTTCCATTTCTTTGGCAAAGAGTCGAATAGTTCCCGCATCTCTTTTCTATTCACAACCACAGAGGTACAAACTGCCTGTTGCAAATCTTTTACGCCCTTATCAAGCTTTCTTCTGCGAGATGCTACGATAAGTTTATGAAGGCAGAAATTGGCAGGATTCGGCACTAAAATTTTGAGGCCATTATCTATAATGGTGGTAGGGTTGTTTAATAGCAAACCTACAAACCTTAGCGGAATTGCGTTAACGCCAAGCTTTTTAATTTTCACAGAACCAATTGTGCCACGGCCTTTTTCTGGAGTTATAAATTCGATTTTCAACTCAGCATTCCATAAATACAATGTGCCATCCCGTTTAAATTCGCGATTAAAGCCCATTTCTTCAAATTGCCTGATAAAATCTGAGTGCTCTTTGCCATGGAACGGATTAGGGATAAGAAAATCTATATCTTGAGTACGCAATGGAAACTTTTCAGCTCCAAGATGTTTCTGGTAAAGGTGGAAACACCAGCTACCTATAAGCTCAACCCCTTCATTGAATAGGCCATTATCGGCAAAAACCTTGAGAACGCGAGCAATAAGTTTAACCACGACCCCTTCCCTCAGCCCTATTTAGTATTTTCAAAGCTTCGCCAACCTTTTTTAATTCCGCCTTTAACGCCTTCCTTTCTTTTATCTGTTTTAAAATACCTTCCGGACGGATCTTCCCTATATACTTTTGCATTACTTTTCTACCAACCCTACATTGCAAATAATAATAACTTTTCCCGGACACGTCTCTCACCTTAACGCTTCCTTGCGGTAATTTCGATATTTTTTTTTCTAGTTTTACTTTTGCGCTAAGATAATACTCTTTACTTTCCGAAAGAATGTCTTTAAGCATACTCATGGCAAAGCTCCTTTTGTACTACATTATATCATAAAAACTAAATTGTAGTGTACGGTTAGACGGGCTTAAGGATCCCCGCCCTGTTCAGAAGGACTAAAATAAGGCTGTATAAAGCTATGGTAGCAACAAGAACCGTCAGTTCGCGAAGAGCGGCCTTTCTGTCTTTAAAGATACTCTTACCGCTCAGATACATCAGGAGGATGCCGAGTATGTTGCTCAGCCAATAAAATACAAGTACGGTGAGTAAAAAATCGGTGGGCCATATCCGAATAAATACGTTAGCGCAAAGATATGAGAGCGGTATGTTGACAACAGCATCATTCCAGAAGGTGAATGGCGAAAGCATCCACCCCAGGAAGAATAGGGTCCTATTAATAATTTTAAGGCTACTGTTCGGCGTCTACGTTATTTTCCGCTACGAACTTCTTTATCTCTTCGATATTTTCAATCATCATCTTGGCCTTAGCAAGGCCGAATGCGAAAGGATACTTATCGTTCTCGTCCCTCTTTATGATCAGTACCGGCTTGCCTTTAAATTCGCTTCTCTCTATCATTTCTGCTCCTCCCTGTTTTTACTTGCGTGATGAACCTTCTTTTCGTATATCCAAAAAATCCATACGAAAGCGAATATCTCGACTATAGTAAACGAAACCGAAGCACCAATAATACCATATCTCGGTATAATAATAAAGTTTATTAATAGGCTTAAACCTGCGCTCGCGGCAGTCTGTATCATGACATCTTTTTCCCTGCCGCAGGCTATTAAACCGGTAGAATAAGGCAGGTTGAAGAGCACGAAGACCAGCCCCACGATCATGATGTTGAGCGGCACCACCGCCGGCAAATACTGGCTGCCTACCGCAAAGATCACGACCTTCTCGCATAAGAAGATGGACGGCAAAAGCACTAATATCGTAAATAGAGCCGCCAGCTTTAAGAATTTCTGCGTAGTGGCCCTGAAAAGCACAGCGTCATTACAGAAAGCGTATGACAACCTTGGCAATACGGCATTCGTTAAAAATATCATGAACATAATAAAGGCGCCGGTAACTCTTCTGGCTATTGTAAAATAACCGACTTCCTGTATAGGCCTGAATAGGCCCAGGATGAATATATCGAGTCCGTTATATACCTGGGCGAATATAGATATCGACCATATTACGAGCGAGCTCGACAGGTATGAAAATATCCTCTTAAGATCCTCGACCTTCAGCAATACCCTGAATTTTAATAGAGCCAGGTATGTGATCAATACCGGTAATGTTGCCGCGAAATATATGACCGGGGCCCGGACGAGGTCTGAAGGTTTTTTTACGAATATATACGTGATCGCCAACTGCAAAAAAGAGGTAACGGCGAACGAGATAAGGACCATCGCCATCTTTTCAATACCCTGGAAGGCCCATTCCGTAGCGAGGGCGCATGTAAAAAGCACGAGGGATGAGGCGATTATTACGGCTTTAAGAATAGCGGAATGGGTCGACAAAAGTGTCGCAATTACCAGCAGGAAAAATATGAAGCTTGCCGCCAGGAATCGGAATGATACGATTTCAGAGGCGTAATCGGAAGCACGGGACCTGTTTTTAGCGATCTCCCGTATGCCATAAGTCGACAGCCCCATATCGACGAAGTTTACGAGAAAGAAAGCGATCGTGAGAGCATAGGAAAGATAACCGAACGGGCCCGGGCCCAATACCCTTGCCAGGTATATGAATAAGACTGCGCCAAAAGCGCTCGATACGATATTCGCGGCAGTCAGCCATATAAAGTTCTTCGATAATCTTTCCACTATTTTTTCATCAACCCTTTGAATAAATCTATATACTCTTTCGCCTTATCCAGATCCGTCTTTGGTCCTCCTGCCCCGTCGCCTGAGCCTTGCGCCTTCTGGATAGCGGCCGATATCTTATCTACGGCCATAGATACAAGGGCGGCTTTTGATTTGGGACCCAGGTAAAAATTGGGCTTGTCCATATCGCCTTTTATCTTGAAATCGAATACGATCTCGCCGTGCGGCGAGCTGAAGTACTTCACCAGGTCCGGGACATTGGTCTCCCAGAATTGTGAATTCTCATAGCCGGGCTTGACAGAGAACTTTAAGTCCGAGAGCCGGACTTCGTTCGACGAACCGATATTGCCGTTATCAAAATCGAATATCAAGGTGCCCGAAAACCTGCCGGTCTTAAACACAAAAGGAGAGTACCTGTCATAATATGGGCGAAAAGGCAGTATGTCAACGCCCGAGACCTCAAAATTGTTCGCCATAGTAAGCCTAGGCGTCGTCGGATTCCAGTTGATGGCCCAACTTACCAGCTGCTGCCTGTCGCCGTTAACGCCGCCTTCGCCTGTTGAAGAGACGATGAGTACCCTGGAATAGTTTTCATCCAATTTGAGCGAGAGCTTTGCTTCGATATTTTCAAATGTTATGACGTTCGGCCGTGACGGCATGAATCTATCAACAAATACAACCTTACCGGATCTTATCGTAAAAACTTCCGGTAATTTTACTACCGAAGCTAATATCTTACTCCCGGTGTTCGCCCTGGGCTGAATAGCCCGTGGCTTCCCGGCCGCAGGCAGAGCGCTCGCGGGAGAAGGCGCTCCCTGGGCCCCCTTCTCCAGCACAGTCTCCATGGCGGCGAGATTAAGCCTGCCGTCCCCTAATCGCTCTATATTCAATACGATATTCGACAAAACCGGATCAGCTATTTCAAAACCGTCCGCAAGGGCCTTGCCTCTAAGCCTGTAATGGCACGTTATCTTCCCGATCTCTAAGAGGTACTCGTCGGAAAAGCCGGGCGGATTGATGATCTTGAATCCGCCGATGCGGGCCTCGCCTTTTCTGAAATCGAATTTGATGGTATCTATCCTTGCATAGCTCGGAAGGTATTTCCTGATAAGTTTTTCTGCGGTGTATTGGAGTATCTGATATCGATACAGGAATGCCGATATCGCTATAATCGCGATAATAATAATAAGGCCCGGGATTATCAGCTTTTTAAACATCGGTCAGGGGACCTCATGTTTTATTGATTATTTTTGAATAGATCGAGAAACCTGTCTTCATACGCTCTGTAAAGGTCCCACCTATCCAGCTCCTTCTTCAGCGGTATGGCTTTGGTTTTGTCGATGGCGGCTTCTGTAAAGAGCTTCTCTATCTTCTCTACGATATACGGCGGTATCTTCTTCTCCTGGGTATACGGCTTCGGGTTTTCGTTTTCTTTCGTCTCTATTGTAAGGACGTCCTTAACCTTATCTTCTATTACCGCCATCTTCTCATCCATGTCCTTTATGTATTCATTAAGCTCATTAAAATCCAATCTAAAGCCCAATATTTTCTGCAATACTTCTATTATGGCCGATGATGCCTTAGGATTCGGCAGGCTTATCGCGTACTGCGGCATCGTTGCCAAAAAACACGCGGCATCTATGCCCGCCTTTTCGGCAAAGCCCAGGACCAGGCCATTAAGGCCTGCTATATGGCCGCTATCCATGGAATGGATGCCATACCTGAGCATGGGCTCTTTAAGCGATCCTTTATTCACCGCTACATATACCTGCGGCGCCTCTTTATGGCTCTCCGGGACCGGGAAGGCCGCTCCTGTGTATATGCTCCTCACCTTATATTTGAGCGCCAATTCAAGCACCTCGTTCAAAAGCCCGACGCCTTCACGCCCCGGGAGCTGGGCCTCGCCTCTAAAAAGTATCATGTCCGGATTTTTGGTAAAGTAGAATATATTCTTCGGCGGAGGAGGAAATGACGCTATGGCGTCTTCAACCATCACGGAGTCCATGACCGACAGCGGGTCTACCAGGATCTCTGCAAATTTCACAGCCTTTAATTTCCTCTGCAGGTAATCTACCACGCCGAGCGCCACGCTCCCCATGCCGGGCCATCCCGCTATCATGACCGGGTTCGTAAGGTTAACTTCTTTGTAATATTTTATCTTTTCCATAAGATCACAGATCGTCCGTTACTGCCCATAAACCTCTGCGCCCATCCCTTGCCTCGCGCTGCAGTTTTAAAAAGTAATCCGCGTATTTTACGTTCGGCGGGATGGTCATCACCTGGGCGTATCCTTCTTTAATGATCTCGGCATTTATAAAGATGCCGTCCTCCAGATATGCGTATGCCAGCATCCTGCCGTATCTATCGGACTTTGTGACATCAGACTCGAGCCGGACGCGTTTACCTTCGCAGAGCTTCTTTGTGAATTGCGCCGACCTCTTCCCCATAGACTGGATGGTTTCAACATCCTTATTGGTGCGCCTGGCGTCCCTTAAAAGTTTTTCACTATAGTGAAGCTCCGGCGTATCGATACCTATGAGACGGACCCTGCGCCCGTCGGCCAGCTTCAGCGTATCACCGTCTACCGCGCGCGCTACTATAACGCTCGCGCCCTGAGCCGGCGCCGGATTATGCCTGGAAGGCAGGCCTCTTATTCCCAGAAAGATAAGGGCCGTTATTACCAATGCTACTGCCTGTGCGACCTTAAGCTTTCTCTTCATCATATATTTTACAATAAAAAACCTCCTTCATCTACATATGCAGGATCAAGGAGGTATTTTTATAAAACTGGCGGTTATACCTGCCGTTCCTATTTCTCCTTATTAATAATATACCTCTTCCTCTGAAATCAGCTTGCCGGTAGGATCATATTTTTTGATAACGCGTTTCTTGCCGCCCTCAGACCCGGCAACCTCATCCTGCACCTGGATATTCTGTGAAGGCGCTTGAGCCTGATACTGCGGCTGCTGGTATTGCTGGGGCTGCTGTTGAGGCCTTCTGTAAACCCTGCGCGGGCTTTGCTGAGGCGGTTGAGTGAGCATGTCTAGAAGCGCGCCTCCTACGATGCCTGTGCCGGCGCCTATCAAAGCGCCCTGCCCGGCCTTGCCGCCCGATGCGCCTGCCGCTATAGCGCCGGTGCCCGCGCCTAACAGGCCCTGTTTAAGAACTTTCTGCGACGAAGACTCTTGAGGCGGCTCTTCGTAGTATTCCTGCGGCTGATCATCATAATAGTAGTCATCCTGCGGAGGCGGGGTGCTGGCGCGTCTCGAAGAGCGCGGCGGAGATGTTATCGCGTCGAGAAGAATGCCGCCTATAACGCCTGTGCCCGCGCCTATCAAAGCGCCCTGTCCGGCCTTGCCGCCCGATGCGCCTGCCGCTATAGCGCCGGTGCCGGCTCCCAGCAAACCCTGCTTTAATATCTCGCGGCCGGAATCATCGCTCTGGCAATAGACGGAAGTTGCCGAAAAAACTACCATCAGTAAAAGAACTATCGTCATTTGTATAGATCGCCTGCTCATCTCTCACCTCTTTAGTTTATATACTTAAGATTATACCCTTAAAAACTGAAAATTCAAGTAAAGATTTGCTATAGTCTTAAAACTTTTCCCAGTGAAGCACGTCCTGAAGCCGCCTCTTTACCAAAGGCTTAAGCTCTTTCACAGGATAGCCAAAGGCAATGATACTCACAAGCTTATAATCTGCCGGGATTTTTACGGATTCCATGACATCCTGACAATAATGCTTCTTGTCGCCCGCGACCCAACAGCTCCCCACCCCGAAATTGGCCGCCGCCACGAGCATGTTTTCGGTCGCAGCGCAGCCGTCTTCGAGATAATATTTAGTGTCCTTAGAACATACTATAACGGCAAACGCCGAGAAGGCGATAAATTTTCCGTGGTCCGTCATCTCCGCCACCTCTTTTAATTTTTTCTTATCGGTTACGACGATGAATTCCCACGGTTCCTCTTTACGAGCGGTGGGCGCGAGCCTGCCGCAATCGACTATCTTCTCTATGACGTCTCTCGGGACCGCTTTTTCATCAAATTCTCTTATACTGCATCGTATCTTTATCGCTTCAATCGCATCCACTTTTATACCCCCTTAAGCAATTCTTTCGGAAATATATTATCGAGCCCCAATATGCAGTTAGGATCGAGCGCTTTCTTTATTCTCGCCATCTCCATTATACCATTTCTGCCATACATCTCTTCCAGATATTTGTGCTTCATTTTTCCTATGCCGTGCTCCGCCGAAACGGTCCCGCCTAGAGATACCCCTTTCCTGACAAATAGAAGCGACAGCTCGCGCGCTCTTTCGGCCTCCAGGGCTGTCCCGGGCAGAAGATTAACATGAAGATGATTTTCTCCTATGTGACCGAATATCAAATGTCTCAAGCCCGACCCTTTAAGCGAATCGACATAAAATCTCATCATCTCTAAAAGCCTGCCTCCGGGGACCGCGATATCGGTGCTGAACTTCTGAAGGCCGCTTTCCTTAATTATCTCGTTAACGGATTCCGGGACGGCGTATCGTAATCCGGTAAACAGCTCTGCATCTTTTTCATTCATAGCTGCCCACGTATCTTCGAGCCGGGCGCCATGACGGCCGATCATATCTTCCCAAAAAGCTATCACCCGGTCGGCTTCTCCTTGAGCGGTCTCCTGCTCGAAAAATATAGCCGCTTTCATCCCGGCGGGTACATTTGAATTTTTAGTTTTCAGTAATTCGAGCGAATTGCTGTCAAAGTACTCGATCGAAAGAAGATTCGCGGCATGGCCATTCTTCGCCTCCTGCGAAAACATCCACGCATCTTCCTCTTCCTTAAAAAATACAAAAGCGCTGAAAATGCCGGCCGGTTTTTTCACGAGCCCCATCTCGATCTCTGTTATTACCGAAAGGGTCCCTTCCTGGCCGATAAAAAGGTCTATGAGGTCCATGCCGTATTTTGCATAATATCCGGCGGCATTCTTTACGTCGGGCATTTTATAGGCAGGCAATGGGATCGTGATCCTGCGCTCCCCGCCGCCCGGATTTATGCCGTAACTGTTTGACTTTACGATAAACCGGCCGCGCCGGATATCGAACGCTTCGCCGTCCGCAAGTATCATCTTGAGGCGCGTCACGTAAATTCTTGTGGGACCATAGCGGAAAGATCTGGAGCCGGACGCGTTCGTCGCGACGGTGCCTCCGACGGAAGCCATCTTTTCGGTAGGATGCGAAGTGTAGAACAGGCCTTCTCTTTCGGCAGCGGATTTAAGTTCTTCGACCAGGACTCCGGGCTCTACTACCGCCGACATCCGGGACGGCGAGATCTCGATGATCTTATTTAATCGCTCTGTGGAGATCACAGCACCGCCGAAAGGAATGCGCGAGCCTGTAGTGCCGGTGCCGCCGCCTGAAATAGTGACCGGCGTCTTACTTGAATTCGCTTCCCTTAAGAATACCGCAAGCTCTTCGGGATTTTCGGGCACAACGAGCTTATCGGCGTGGCCGCCCTGCAGATTAGAGCTGTCTTCGAAATAATTCTTAATGATATCTTTATCGGTCTTTACGATCATATCGTCTTATTATACCATAAAAAAGTAGGGGAGGTTTAAACCTCCCCTACTTTTTTCAGATCAATGTTGCAAAAAAATATTATCTTTTTATGGAATCGAGGGCTTCTTTAGCGTGCTTTGAGCGCCACTCATCTTTAAAATGAGCGGACTTGCCTGCGGACGATGAGGTCTTTAGGGGCGGCTGAATAACACTATTGCCGGGAACGGACGGCGCGAAGTTATGCGGCTGCCTGGGGTCGGAACTGTGGATTGCAAATATGCCGACAACTATTAAAGCCACTATCGCAACTGTTGCATACTTACCGTTATTCCGGACCGGAGATGTCCGGACTTTCATATCGACGCCGGTCGCCAGATGGCCGGAAAGATACTCTCCAGCTATCTCCATTGCTTCGTTCTTGTCTTTGGCTTCCGCAGTAATATGTATGGTAGTCTTGAATTTCACCTTATCTGCTCTCCAAGTTTATTAAGCCATGGTGTTGGCTAAGTGCCGAGGTCTCCGACCGAGGCCTGTTTTGGTAGCAGGTTTAGTATATGCTAACATGTTAGTTTTGTCAATACCTAATATCTAAATATTTTAAATCTTAACAATATTAACTTAGGAGGCTTACCATCTTCTTATGCAACAGGTGATTGGTGGCGAGAATATTTCGATTGTAAGGCGTATAGGCGGTACCGTCAAATTTAGTCACTTCACCCCCTGCTTCTTTGACTATCAACTGAGCCGCCGCGCTATCCCAGGGATGAAGGTCCATCTCCCAAAATCCGTCAAAACGGCCGCACGCGACATAACAAAGGTCAAGGGCCGCGGAACCGGCGCGTCTTATGGCCATGCTCCGGACAAGAAGCTTTTTGAAGTTATCGATATTCTTGTCTTTCCTTGCAGCGCCGTAGGAGAAACCGGTGGCAAGAAAGCTATTCTCTATTCTGGCGGTATCCGAAACCCTCACCTTCTTCCTGTTAAGACGGGCCCCCTTCCCCGCTTCGGCCGTAAAGAGCTCGTCTCTCATCGGATCGTATACAACGCCCAAAATAACTTTCCCGTTCTTTTCCAATGCGATCGATACGCAAAAGAAAGGAAACGCATGCGCAAAATTGGTAGTACCGTCAAGCGGGTCTATTATCCACTTGTACGGCGATGGGCGGCCGATGGCTCCCCTCTCCTCCGAAAGTATGGAATGCCCGGGGAATTCGGTCAATATCTTCCTTATGACCAGGCCTTCCGCCTTTTTATCGACATCGGTAACTATATTGTCTCTGCCCTTATAGGAGATACTTACGATCTTCCCGACGGAGTTTTTAATAAAAAGGCCGCTCTTTAAAGCGGCCTCTATGGCTACACTGCTATACGATCTGGACATAACCCTCTCTTTACTGCACGGCTATGGCGCTAACGGGACACTGGTCGACCACATCCTTGAGGTCGCAGGGACAGGTCTTGGCGGATACCGCGTGAGCCAGGTTGTCATCGCCCATTTCAAAACAATCCGGACAATTTGACGCGCAAAGCCCGCATCCGGTGCATAAAGAATCATCTATCGTTATCTTCGCCATCTGCATTTCTCCTAGTTTATTCAGCCGCATTATCGGCTAAGTGCCGATGTCTCTGACATCGGCCTTTTATTTGCCCACACTCTCTTCGCCCGGGACCTTCAATCCGATCGATTTAGATATATCCCGGAACTCTTTTTCATTTATCTCGTCGATAGACTTGCGCCTCTTATCGAGCTGTTCGTTAAACTTGACCGCTTTCTCCTGCATCATCTCGTGCGTCTCCTCGGAGCCGCCGAAAATACGGAAGTTATCCCCTTTGGTTATCCTGAGATGACCATCCTTCGAATCGAAGCCAAGTCCCAGTAAAATTTTCCTGTAATTTCTATTCATGATCTACAGCTTATATACGCTGTCTCCTATTCTCACGCGGTCTTTTACAAGAAGCCCCACCTCCTGAGCCTTCTTGCCTTCCTCGATCGTCTGATGCTCGAGCTGGAGCGAGACGATCTTCTCCTTAAAATCGGTCGTGTGGCCTTTTATATATATCCTGTCGCCCACCTTTATGGAATCTCTCAATATGAGGATCGCCGCCGCTTTTACATGCGGGAAGTAATGAGTAACCTCTCCTACCTTGACCAGTTTTTCAACCTTACCCGCCTTTACAATCTTCTTCGAGCTCTTTACCTTTTTTACTTTTTTTATTTTTTTTACTCTTGAGACCGGCTTCTTCGCGCGAACCTTTGCTTTCTTTTTTTTCGGCATAGCCACCCCCGTTTTTTAAATATTATATTATCATCGCATTCCTTTTGCAAGTTATTTCACATCTTTTAGCGGGCACTTCCCGCACTTCGGCTTCTTTCTGCAATACTCTTTCCCGAGGCGGACGATCAGCGCGTGGTATTCGTTGTAGACCTTTATGTCAACCGGCAGATTTGCCGTAAAGATCTTTTGGACTTCTTCATAACCCGCATCCGGCCGGAAGAACCTGTGCCTCGAAAATATCCTTTTAGTGTAAGCATCCACGACGAAGGCCGGCCTTTGGAACGCATATAATAGTATCGAGTCGCAGGTCTCCGGGCCGACTCCATTCACCTGCAGAAGCTCCTCCCTCAGAACCGCCGCTTCCCGACGGGACAGCCTCTTTAACGAAAGGTTATATTTATCCGCTAAAAACCGGATGAAATTCTTGATGCGTTTCGATTTTACATTGAAATAGCCGGCGGGCCTTATCAGTTTTGCCAGCCCTTGACGTCTCGCCTTCGAGATCTTCGCAGGCGACGATAGAAGTCCGGCTTTGCGCAAGTTGTGAACCGCTTTTTCGACATTACTCCAGGCGGTATTCTGCGTCAATATAGCCCCTATTATGACCTCTAGACGGCTCCTGGCAGGCCACCACCCTTGCGGACCATAAAATTTGTACAATATATCGTATATCTTGATTATACCTGGGAAATGCTTGGGCGGGGCAGGTTGTCTATTCAAAAAAGTCGGTATCGCTGGATTTGTATTTGCATATGCCTCTTTTAGAGGCGCTTATAAATTCAACTAGGTGCTCTATCTCTTTTGAAGGCCTGATCTTCTTTATCTCTTCCAGCGCCTGGGTCGTATTGAAATTGGATAAAAACAATAATTTGTAAGCCTCTTTTATATCTTTGATAATCTCTCTCGGGAACTTCGCCCTGCGAAGCCCTATGAGATTGACGCTCCTTATTACCGAAGGACCTCTCACGAGCATGTACGGCGGCACATCTTTATTGACGCCCGTAAATCCGCCGATTATTGCCAGGGCGCCTATGCGGCAGAACTGGTGGATCACGACATTGCCGGATATGAAGGCGCCGTCCTCCACGGATACATGGCCTGCGAGAAGCGCGTTGTTTGCTATAATGACGTTATTGCCCACATGGCAATCATGGCCGACATGTGAAGCGGTCATAAGGTAACAATTATCCCCCACAACCGTAGGCGAGTCTTCACGCGTAGACCTGTGCAATGTCGCATACTCTCTTATTACGCACTTCTTCCCTATCCTCACGCCCGTCTTCCTGTTTTTATCGAATGCGAGATCCTGCGGCAGGTGGCCTACAACGGCGCCCATATGAATTTCGGTGCCTTCTCCGATCGAGGCGCCGCCGCATATGTAAGCGTGCGGCCATACCTTCACGCCGGAAGAAACTTGAGCCCCATCCTCGACTATGGCAAACGGCCCGATCTCCACGTCGGAGGCGATCCTGGCATTAGCGCTTACCTGCGCCAGCTCGCTTATCTTACCCATGTTTTTTGTGCACGCTTTCCAGAAGTTCGTTTATGGCATCGGCTATCGGCTTCAGATCATCATCTTTTCTTAAGTGTATCTTTGACTTGTAATCGTGGTGCGCGGCTATTCTTTTTAACTCCCTCTGCAATCTTTCAATAGGTCCCGCGAAACGGTGCGAAAGAAATATGCCCCATAGGATCAGGATCAGGAATAGCGGCGGCACACCTATAAGAAGTATCATATTTATCTTCTGGATCACCGGGAATAGGTTTATCGCGATATACTCGGGTATCCCGAGCTGTTCCGCCATTATTTTGAATATGAGGTAATATAGACACGCGACCGAAAATACGAGCGGCACTATGACGGAGACCATCAGAAGCAACAGATAGTGAAGCTGGATGCGGCTGCCTGTCAGATACTTGGTCCTTAAGAATTTTGTCCTCACGGCCTTCCCCCTTCTTTTTTGACGCCCGGATCTTCCATATATCCTATCTCTATGTCGTCATACACGGCATCCGCAGATGCGCCTGTATGCTCGGTATTTGTCATGAAAGCGATGGCCCCGACGTTATGCTCCGGCGCCCTGCCAAAAAGCTTAACATAGTCCGAATATATATCCCGTTCCTCGCTCGCCCACTTTTTATCTTTATCCGGGCCCTGCTGCAGGACTATAAGTTTTATATTTTTTGAATAATGGCTCGTGCCGGTCGTCCCCGAGGGAATAGTCTCGGTCCATATGTATTCCAGGACTTTCCAGTTCGTTATAAACATCGCCGGGAATATAACATATACCCGCGCCGCAAAATCATCTTCATCCTTTCCCTCAAGGGTTTCCGGCATCTTCTTTGCCGGAAACTTTTCAACGCGCCATTTCCACCTCATCATAGGACGCCTGTTTTTGGCATCCATATTTATTCTATAGTACAGCGCTGAAGCCGCATTGCTGCTTGATGCCCTGACGTAAGACAAGCCGTTCTCTTTTTCTATCTTGTATACTACCTTACCCTTGAATATCTTCTCTTCCCACTCCGCTAATGAATCTTCTTTTAGAAATGAGAATGTCTTGACCGGCTTAACTTTACCGGTCTTTTCTGCCGGGCCTGCCGGCATAAACATCCTTTGACGGAAAAAAAATAGTTCCAGGAACGCAGCGCTGGCCAGGACCGTAACAAAAGTCCATGTGATAACGATCCTGGCTGATCTATGGTGGTGATATTTCATATGCTTACCGGATATGATTGCATATTATAGTATTGTATTTCGCGCGGACTTAAAAGTCAATAAAAATGGGGACTCTCCCCGAAGGGAACTGTCCCCATTTTTATTATTTACTTACTTACCTTAGAAGCTTACCTTTACTGAACCAACGAGATCTGTCGCGGTAGCGTCTTTACCATCATAATATACTGTGCCGGGTACAAACCAGCCGGCAAGAAGGTTGAAGCTGACGTCTTCCGTGTAGTCCCAATTGGCCGACAGGTCAAGTTCCTGACCGACCCATCCCTGCGACTTGTCAAAACCTTGACCATAAGACCGGCCGCCCTGTGATTGCGAGGGTGCTGAGTCAAGGTATGCATATTCATTCCAGAACAGGTTATAATTAGCCTTCAACGTTACGCTGTCGATCGGCTGTACGCTTCCCATGAAAATAACCTGATTCTGGTTAGTGCGTGAATCATCCGCAACAGACTGCAGATAATTCCCTCTTACCGGATACCTGGCAGTAGCGTAGAACTTGCCTACGAACTCGCGGATAGCGGAATCGTATTTACCTCTATACATCGGATCCCATCCGGTATACACACCGTTAGCAATATCCGGATTCGATTCAGGCTTGTTCCCGGAGTAGAATATATACTCCACGCCGAATTTCGGTTTCCACGCATACTTATCTGTGAAGTACCTGACCTCTGTGCTGACATCCAGCGCGAAGGCATTACGCTGCCTTGAGCTATTCTGTAGAGTAGTACCTACATATTGGCCCCACTGCCATGCGCCTTCGCCGGCTACCGTAGCCCAGCTGACAGGATCAAAACTGCCTCTCAAACCCCACGTGTTAATATCGTTACTATTGAACTTCAAGTCCTGATACGTAAACACCTGACGATCGGACTTGTAGAACCAGTAACCTTCGGCTTCGCCGTTATACTTGTCGAACTGATAACCGACGTTCACGCCCCACAGGTCGATATTGTCGCGATCCATTACTGAATTTTCCTGGATGATCGACCATATGCCTGTTATCGTCCATGGATCGTAGTCCAATACCGCCTTCACCGCATCGAATGAATTGATAGCGGTATATTCAGGGGCTGACAGGTTGCCGCCAATCGTAAGCGTATTATTGTTGCCCGACAGACCGAAAATATTGTTCGTTAAAGCCGGTGTTGGATTGCCTGGATTCTGCTGATTAGCGCCTATAATGAATCCCTTACCGAACCACAGGTCCTGACGGCCGATCGTCATCGTAAGCGGTGAATAGATGAAATTTTTCAACTGCACATACGCAAGATCAACCATCACATCGAACTCATCACTGTTCGGTATATAGCCGCCGCGGCCGTTAGGAATAAGGTTATTCACAGGGCCGGTGTTAGTGAGATTTTGAGAGACGTTCCAATCTCTCTGGTTCAACATCCTTATTACTGTAGAGACATTGTCCGTAAGGTCGGCAGCGACTTCGACTTCGGCAACAGTCATGGCCCAACTTTGATCCGTTCCATCAACGCCAACAACTCTGCCGGTGTTAAACATGGGATCTTCGTTGTTCTGGCTGACCAGATTGTAGTCATTTCTGTAGATGCCTCTCATCGTGAGGTCACCGCTTACTTTAACGCTCTGTGTCTCGGCGTATACGCTTCCGGTGATGCAAAGCGCCAGCGCCAAAACGCAGAGGACTCTAAATAACTTCATGATTCCTCCTTTAAAGGATTTGTGTACAATAATATATTTAAATTTTGGGCCGCTCGAAATTATCGCACGTCATGTATTCGACCCGCTATATATACGTATCATTACTTTATCTACGACACCAAATCTCGATAACCTAAGGCTTCCTGGTATCACCACCTCCTTCTTTGCCAAGATTTAAGTTATCTATGGTGTTATAGGCGAACTGACTTTTTACTGGTGCAAGTATATCATATATTAGGAATTTGTCAAGGAAATTTAGCTTTTGTTCTTAACCGCGCGTCTCGCCAGCATTTCTGAATTTTTAAATACTTGATATATATAGCGTTGCGTCATTCCAAGCCTATTCAATAACCGGGTAGCGCCTTCTTGAGAAATCAAATTGTCGCCGCTATGCGCATCGTTGTTAAGAACCAGTTTTGCCCCGCACTCTTTCGCCAATTTGAACAGGCGCCTATTGGTATTGGAATGGCTCTTCCTGGAAGTGATCTCCAGGCAGACGTTTCTTTTCCTGGCAAGCATAACTTCGGATTTCGTGATAAGCCCGGGGTGCGCCAGGATATCACAGCCCGATTCGATTGCCGCCCTGTTCGTTCCCGGGACCACCGGTTCCGAAACGGTCTGGCCATGCACAACTACTATCCGCGCGCCAAGTTTTCTGGCAAGCCTCACGAGCCCTTTTATTTCCTGGACAGGCGCATGGGTGATCTCGGCTCCGGGGATCGCGCGTATCTTCCAGAATCTGTTCAGGACCTTGCAGACCTTTACAATGCGCGGCAGGACAAAATCTATGTTCGAAGAATCGACGTGGTCGGTCAGCGCTATCGCCTTGTAGCCTTTGATTTCCGCACGCCTTACAAGCTCGCTCGGCAAAAGCTCGCCATCAGAAAAAAGAGTATGTGTGTGTAAGTCTATCACTCGCTAAATCTCTTTACACCTTAAAAGAAAATTGTTATAATCTTTTGCGTTTTTCTCCATCGCCCCTGTAGCTCAGATGGATAGAGCACAGGTTTCCTAAACCTGGTGTCGCCCGTTCGACTCGGGCCAGGGGCGCCAATAATTAAAATTTATATCCCAATCCTAGCGATATAATTTCTGCGGCTGCGGTTACCTTCGTTCCTCTGCCGGCTGCGCTATATATATCGCCCGCGCCGCTATCGGTCTGGACAGCAAAAAAATGGTGTTCCCACACAAAATCGAGCGATAGGTTCTTCATTAGGAAGTATGAAAAACCTGTGGTAAGATGGTGCTCCATAATAAGCGGCAAGAGGGAGTTCGCGAAAACTACATTCGGTTGTATCGGAGACTTCCCATAATTGTATCCGAGGCGTAATTTCAGCTTGTCATTATCTTTTTTATCTTTAAAAGTATATTCGCTTCCCACTGCGAAGACCCATTGGTCCCTCCATCCGAAACCGCCGTCTACTGGCGCCCGCTCCGCTATCTTTACGTTGCTCCAGTTAATATATCTCGTGTCGTAGGTAAGCTCCAGATCCTTTACAGGCTTAAACGCTATCCCGACGTTTACCACAGGCGGCTCATCGACAAGATGCAGCGTATCGGTATATTTGTCATGAAATCCCATCCAGGTATGACTTTCATACGACGCGCCCAAATTCAGCATCTTGTTCAATTTATACAAAAGACCGAGAGTGAACCCGCCGCCGGCCGTAAAGTCCCATTCTCCATTTCCGGTAGTTTCGCGAAAATCGAGAGACCTGGCCATATTTGTCCTTAAGGCCTGTATCTCTATATTTCCCGCGGCGCCAAAAGAAAGCTTATCGTTAAATGCCACAGCTATTCCCGGGGCTATTCTCGCGCTCCTCAAGTCTATCATCGAATCATATGTGCCTCCGCCCCCACCTGCCATATAAAAGGTATTGAGCCTCGGCGAGGGGAAATTTGTCGCTACGCCGGCCATCGTAAATGCTCCGAGACCGACCGATATTGGATACTTATCAGTGCCCGGGATGCGATAGCTTATCCCTGCATCAGCCCCGGGGATATAGTCGATCGTGCTTTCTTGCAGCTGTCCTACTGCAGGGAGAGCAACGAGAGCAAGAGGAGCTGCAGAGCCCGTAGCGCTGGGAACGGTGCCGCCCCGTGTCTGCATCTCTATATCATGAGGCAGCATATTTTGGTACAACAGGTCGATCCTATTCCCTATCCACACAAGGCTCGCCGGGTTCTTTACAAGACAAGAGGTATCTTCAGGCGAAGCCGTGGTAGCGCCCGCCATGCCTGAATCCCGGGCGCTGAATCCCAGCATGCGCAGACCATTGCCGGCATGGGCCGGAACGCTCAAGATAGTGCAAACCGAAAATATCACGACCAAAACTATGAAATATGCTTTGAGCCATTTGCCTATCTTCATCTCGCCCCTCCCTTTCGGTTTAACATCAGTTTTGACGAGTATACCTGAAAAATCCGGCGGTGTCAAATCGCGATACCGCTATTTGTCGATTTTGCGGATAAATCCGGCAACCGTTTCGGCTATCACGCGGTTACCTTCAGCATTAGTATGAAAATCGAAAGGCGCAAAATGTATCACCCTGCCGCTCCCGGCCTCTTTTAGAGCCTCCGTAAGGTCCAGGAACGGGATATCCATATTTTTACATGCACTCTGCAAAATATCTCTCATTTCAAATGATACGGACGGATCGTAAATTTGAGAATAGGCCGGGAAATAAACGAATACGAGGCGCGCATTATTCTCCCGGCAAAATTGATCAACAGACTTAAGCGCGAAGAAATAATTATCGACAAGCGATTCCGTCTCTTTAGAGAAGGGCTCATGCGTCACGAGGCCTTCGGCGCTTGCAAACTTTTCCTCGAATATCTTAAGGTTGCCGGCGAAATCCTTGCCTCTCTCTTCCGGATATATCCCGGCAATATTTGCGCTGCCTCTATCGGAACGCCTGTAATTCCTATACCGCATCCTAAGCTTAAGATCCGCGGCAAGCTCTCCGATGGCCGTCCGCGTCAGGAACCATTCCTGTACAAAGTTATATTTTTTCCACGGCTTCATATCCAATAGCTCTTGTCTCGAATGCCCTCGTATCTCCGCGATATCGTTATTAACGAAAGTCAGGATAACGATGTCGGGCTTAAGCGGCATGATCGATTTAAGGAGCGCATACTCTTTGTCTATCGACCCTCCTCCTTTGGCGACGCTCAAGACCTCGCATGGATAACCGGATGCATTTAATATCCTGCCGAGAAAATAAGGATATGTCCCGTCATTCTCTACGAAAAAACCGTCCGTTACGGAATCGCCCAGCGCGACGATCCTTCTCTTAAGCTTTGTCTTTTCAAACGGCACGTCCTCACCGCGCATGCCCCAGGAGTTTGCTCTTACCGAGTATGATTTGAAACCATAGTTCATTATAGTGGTGGAATTCCTGGGGTATAAGCCGTTCTTCGCGGAAAGGAGATAATTGAACGAACCGTGGGGAAAGCCGAAAAAGGCCCTCAAAAATATTTCTATGACAAGCAGCGCCAGGGCGCAGGCGAGCAAAACAGCTGCCGGATAGAAGATATATTCTTTTTTCATTCTTTAGAACAATGTGTAGATGAACGGGGCGAGGGCGCTCCCCTCGGTCAATACGATGAGCAGGCCCAAAAGGACGAGCATTATAATGATAGGCAGTAACCACCATTTTTTACGCGTCTTCAAAAATCCCCAGAACTCCTTAAGTATGCTCATTTTCATTTTGCGTCTTCTCCTGTTTTATATGCGCAACTCTGCATCAGTATTGGTTTTCGTAACTCTCTTTGGACTTCATGGCAACGTCACGCTCATGCCAGTAGGAATCTCTGGCCTTGTCTATGCGCTCATCCAATAGGTCTTTGCCCAAAAGTTTCATTAAAAGCCCTATAGGGGTGATGACAAAATAGAAGAGAACGGAAATCACGATACGGCTCACAAAAAATCCCAACACCATCCCTAAGCCCATCCACAATTTTTGCAAAGGTTTCAAAATGGCCGGTATTGTCAGACCTAAGGCAATAAAGGCTGTGCCTGCCGCGAGAAGATACGGAGCTGTCAACCTTCCACGCCACATAGCAAGGCCGCCTAAGATCAAAAGGACGATGCCTATCGTCAGGCCGAATTCACGTAATTTTTTCTTATCGCTCTTTATGTATTTAAGCTCGTTAAACATAAGTCCCCTATTTATCAATCCAGCTCGTACTCTTTCAGCCAGTCCGAATCTTTATCGAGCGGCTTTTGAGACGCCTTATCCAAAAGAATGCTGCCCATCACCAGGTAATCCATCTTTGTGCGCATGAAACAGAGATATGCCTGTTCCGGACTCTCGACCATGGGCTCGCCCCGCACATTGAATGAGGTATTTATTATAACGGGAGATCCGTATTTATCGTGAAACTTTTTGATCATGTCGTAATATAAAGGATTGCGCGGTCTGTCGACCGTCTGTATTCTGGCCGAATAATCGACATGGGTGACGGCGGGTATATCGGATCTGACGACGTTCAGCTTATCGATGCCGAAGAGCTTATCTTCCTCACTTGTCACGCAGCGCCTGTGAGCCGCTTTGACGGGTGAGACGAGGAGCATATAAGGGCTTTCGATATCGAGTTCAAAATATTCGGATGCCTTTTCCGCAAGCACGGACGGCGCGAACGGCCGGAACGATTCCCTGAACTTTATCTTCAGGTTCATCGTCTCCTGCATCTTTGAAGATCTCGCGTCGCCTATTATTGAGCGTGCACCGAGAGCGCGGGGGCCGAACTCCATCCTGCCTTCGAACCATCCCACCACTTTCTCCTGTGCTATGATATCTGCTATCTTTTCCGGAACTTGCGTATCGGTTAGTTTTACGTATGGTATCGACCTTTCTTTCAGAAATTTTTCTATTCTCTCATTCTTGTATTCAGGACCGAGGAGCGACGCTTTCATAAAGTCGCTTTTGTCATCGGCCTTTCGCTCGTTGTCAAGGCATTGATACCAGACAAATAGCGCCGCGCCGAGCGCGGCACCCGCATCTCCGGCCGCAGGCTGGACCCAAACCTCTTTAAACGGCGTTTCGCGGATTATCCGGCCGTTCCCTACGCAGTTGAGCGCAACGCCTCCTGCAAGCACCAGGTACTTCTTCCCCGTCACTTTATGGACGTGTCTTGCCGTACGCAGCATGATCTCCTCGGTGACTTCCTGGATGGAGGAGGCGAGGTCCATCTCCCGCTGCGTTATCTTCGTTTCGGGCTTTCTTGGCGCCCCACCAAAGAGTTTGTGGAAACGACCGTTCGTCATCGTAAGGCCGGCGCAATAGTTAAAGTATTTCATGTTCAATTTGAAGGAGCCGTCCGTTTTAAGATCGACCAATTCTTTGAGGATCAGATCTTTGTAAATCGGCTTACCGTATGGCGCAAGCCCCATCACTTTGTATTCACCGGAATTGACCTTGAAGCCCGTATAATAAGTGAATGCTGAATATAACAGGCCGAGCGAATGCGGAAAACGTATCTCGGATTTTATCGATATCGCATTGCCGGCGCCCGTGCCAAAGCTCGCCGTAGTCCACTCTCCGACACCGTCCATCGTAAGTATTGCCGCCTCTTTGTACGGGGACGGAAAGAATGCGCTCGCGGCGTGCGATTCGTGGTGCTCGGGGAATAGTATCGGCCCTTCATACTGCAGTTCTTCTTTAATGAGATCTTTCATCCACAGCTTCTTTTTGATCCATAATGGGATTGCTTTGATGAATGAGCGTATGCCGAAGGGTGCATATGCCAGGTAGGTCTCGAGGATCCGTTCGAATTTGATGAAAGGCTTGTCGTAGAAGGCGACGTAACTTATATCTTTCGAGGTTATGCCGGCCTCTTCGAGGCAATACTTCACGGCATTCTCAGGAAAGGACTGGTCGTGTTTTTTGCGCGTAAAGCGCTCTTCCTGGGCGGCGGCTACTATATCGCCGTCTTTTATAAGGGCTGCCGCCGAATCATGGTAGAAACATGATATGCCAAGTATGTACATTCGTATTATTTTTTAGCAGTATTCGTCCTGGATAAGCGAGATGACGTCGTAGCCCTTCAACTTCTCGCGTCCCTTTAGAGGCAAGAGCTCTATCAGAAAGATGAGCCCGGCGACCTTGCCGCCCATCTTCTCAATGAGGTCTATAACGGCGCGGCTCGTCCCGCCGGTGGCGAGAAGATCGTCGACTATGAGGACGTTAGCGCCTTTCGGAAAGGCGTCCTGATGGATCTCGAGCGTATCTTTTCCGTACTCGAGGTCATATGTAACAGCATATGTCTTGAAGGGAAGTTTTCCCTTCTTTCTTATCGGGACTACTCCTATGCCCAGCTTGTAAGCGAGCGCGCCGCCGAAGATAAACCCCCTGGCCTCAACGCTTAAGATCGCATCTATCTTTTTGCCTTTTAATTTTGAAGCAAAGGCGTCGACGGCTTCTTTGAATTTTACTTTGTCTTTAAGAAGCGTCGTTATATCTTTAAAAATGATGCCTTCCTTGGGGAAGCCGGGTATGTCGCGTATCGCCGATTTTAAATTGTCCATCTTCATGTCCCCCCAAGTTTATTAAGCCACGGTGTTGGCTAAGTGCCGAGGTCTCCGACCGAGGCCGCTATTTTTGTTTTAAAGCGACTTCTTTCTCCTGCTGCGCCATCAATTCCCGCATCTTCTTCATGGCCGCAGATTCTATCTGCCTGACACGTTCTCTCGTGATACCGAAATGTTTGGCCGTATCCCGGAGCGTGTGTGCTACGCCGTCCTTCAAACCGAACCTTAAGGACAATATCTTCTGCTCCCTCTTCGACATCTTTTCGAGCAGCAGTTTGATCCGCTCCTGCGTAAGAAAGTTCGAGAGTTCATCTACTGCCGAAACTATATTCTCGTCCTCGATAAGGTCTAGGAATTCCGTCGAACCCTCCTCGCCCACCGGAGCATTCAGGCTCGAAGTCCCGGCCACCATCTTATTGAGCTGTTTGGCCCGCTTCATCGGAAGGCTCATCCGTTTTGCGATCTCATTCAGGCGGGGCTTTCTCTTGAGAGCATTGGTAAGATGGTCCTGGACTTTTTTGAAACGCATGAGAAGCTCGATGATGTAGACCGGCATGCGGACCGTCTTACCCTGATTGGCTATTGCCCTGGAAATATACTGCCGTATCCACCACGCGGCGTACGTGGAGAACCTGTAACCCTTTTTAGGATTGAACTTTTCGACAGCCTTCATGAGACCGAGGTTACCTTCCTCGATCAGGTCGAGCATGGATACGCCGAGGTGCGAATACTTTTTCGCGATATTGATGACGAGCCGCAGATTCGACTGGATCATCCTGGCGCGCGCGGCCTTGTCGCCCTTCTTGATCCTATTGGCAAGATATATCTCTTCCTCGGGAGTAAGAAGCGGGAGATTCTTTATGTCTTTTAGATATAGTCTTATCGCATCCATAACACCTCTACTTCTTTTTACCTTCAACCACGGCCTGTGCCGCGGCAAGTCTTGCTATCGGGACCCGGAACGGTGAACAGCTCACGTAATTCATTCCGATGCGGTGGCAGAACTTAACGCTATCTGCATCGCCTCCGTGCTCGCCGCATATGCCGACCTTAAGATTCTCACGGGTCTTGCGTCCCTCTTCGATGCCATACTTCATCAGCTCACCCACCCCGTCCTGGTCGATCGTCTGGAACGGATCGTTAGCGAGTATCTTGACATTCAGGTAATCGGGGAGGAAGCTTCCTATATCATCACGGCTGAATCCGAAGGTCATCTGCGTAAGGTCATTTGTACCGAACGAGAAGAACTCGGCCGTCTCGGCCATCTTGCCTGCTTGTAACGCCGCGCGGGGGATCTCGATCATGGTTCCGTACATGTACGGCAGTTTTTTCAACCCGAACTTCGCGCAAACCTCTTTATCGACCTTATCTACTATCGCCTTCTGATTGTCAAGTTCCGCCTTTGCGCAGGTAACGGGGATCATGATCTCAGGGTATGCCCTCTTGCCTTCCTTTATCAACTCTGCGGCCGCTTCCAATATTGCGCGCACCTGCATCTCGGTTATTTCAGGGTATGTGATACCGAGGCGCACGCCGCGGTGGCCAAGCATCGGGTTATTTTCGCGTAAACTTTCTGCGCGTTTATTCAGTTCGGACATGTCGACGCCCAGTTCTTTTGCAAGCGCTTCGAGCTTGTCCTCGCTGTGCGGGACGAATTCGTGGAGCGGAGGGTCGAGGAGCCGTATCGTAACCGGATACCCATCCATCGCTTCGACTGTCGCTTTAATGTCGCTCTTCACGTAAGGAAAGAGCTCGTCAAGCGCTTTGCGCCGTTCGGTAAGATTTTTCGACATGATCATCTTACGCAATAAGAAGAGCGGCTTATCGCTCCCCTCTCCGTAGAACATGTGCTCAGTCCTGAAAAGGCCTATGCCTTCTGCACCGAACTTCATCGCCTGAGCGGCATCCTTCGGAGTATCCGCATTCGTGCGGACCTTCAGGGTCTTTATCTTATCGACGAGCTTCATGAGCTCGGTATATGATTTGTTGTTGTCGAGATCTATGTCTACCAGCGGGAGCTTGCCGTTAAATACGAGCCCCTTCGTCCCGTTCAGGCTTATCCATTCGCCTTCCTTTATTACATTACCCTTCTTCGTCTTGAACGACTTATTGTCGTCCCCTATCTCGAAGTCGGTGCAGCCGACTATGCAGCACTTGCCCCATCCGCGCGCAACCAGCGCCGCGTGCGAGGTCATCCCGCCCTTACTCGTGAGGATAGCCTGGGCCTTGTGCATGCCGTCGACGTCCTCGGGCGAAGTCTCTTCGCGCACCAATATTACCTTCTCGCCTCTCGCAGCCCATTCAACAGCGTCCTTAGACGTAAAGACTGCGCGACCGATCGCGCCGCCCGGGCCTGCCGGCAGACCTTTTGCAATCGGAGACGTGGCCAGTTCAGCTTTCGGATCGATCATGGGGAGCAGAAGTTCTACAAGCTGATTCGGCGCAACGCGCATGATTGCCGTCTCAGCGCTGATGAATTTATCTTTATACATATCGACGGCCATACGCACCGCGGAAACACCGTTACGTTTCCCGACACGGCACTGCAGCATGAAGAGCTTGCCTTTTTCGATCGTGAACTCGATATCCTGCATATCTTTGTAGTGGTTTTCAAGGCGCGTCTTAATGCTGTCGAGTTCCTTATATATGCGCGGCATCACTTTAGAAAGCGTCGGCAGCTGCTTACTCTGGTCATTCTTCGAATAATCATTGATCGGGCCCGGGGTTCTGATGCCGGCAACAACGTCCTCGCCTTGAGCATTCTCTAAATACTCGCCGTAGAACTGGTTCTCACCATTACCGGGATTACGGCTGAAGGCAACGCCTGTCGCACAATCATCGCCCATGTTGCCGAATACCATCGTCTGGACCGTGACTGCCGTGCCCCATTCGTCCGGTATCTTCTCGATCCGGCGATACTCGACAGCCCTCTTGCCGTTCCAGCTCGAGAATACCGCGCCCACGCCGCCCCACAACTGCTCTTCAGCATTATCAGGGAACGGCTTGCCCAGGACTTCCTTCACCGTCTTCTTAAAATCGGCAACAAGCGCCTTGAGGTCATTCGCTGTCATGTCTGTATCGGACTTGTAACCTTTCGAATGCTTTACCTGGTCCAGTTTTTCATCGAGGATCTTACGGATGCCTTTGCCTTTTGGTTCAATGCCTGCAGCCTTTTCCATGACAACGTCAGAATACATCATGATAAGCCTGCGATATGCGTCATAAGCAAAACGTTCGTTGCCCGTCTGTTTTATAAGTCCGGCGATCGTCTTCTCGGTCAGGCCCACATTAAGAACCGTCTCCATCATTCCAGGCATCGATTTACGCGCGCCGCTGCGGACGGATACGAGGAGAGGATTTTGTGGATCGCCAAATTTCTTTCCCATGATCTTCTCGACCTTCGCCATCGCGCCATTGATCTGGTCCTTAAGCTCTTTCGGATAGGTCTTGCCGTTCTTATAGTAATAGTTACAAACTTCGGTGGTAATGGTAAATCCCGGGGGTACCGGCAGTTTTAATTTCGGATGGCCTGCCATCTCGGCCAGGTTTGCTCCCTTGCCGCCCAGAAGATTCTTCATCGATTCATTTCCGTCTGCTTTGCCGCCGCCAAAGAAGTAGACATATTTTTTGGTGCTTTTCGAGCCCATCTTTACTGCCGCTCCTTTCGAATTTGAGACCCTGACACCGCTTGCCGGATCATTGGCCAATACTGCCAAACCGCTACTTTTCATTGAACTTATCCTCCAGATACTCCCTTACCTTATTAACTGCAATACGATCCTGCTTCATGGAATCCCTATCACGAACCGTAACCTTTTTGTCACTTAAGGAATCGACGTCGACAGTTATACAGAACGGGGTTCCTATCTCATCCTGCCTCCTGTACAATCTTCCGATCCCCGCAGTATCATCGTACATGACTTTTCCGCCCAATGCGGAACAATTTTTCAAATCTCCTAAAATATTTTTGGCCAAGCTCACGATCTCGGGCCTGTTCCTGAGAAGAGGCAGGACTGCCACTTTGATCGGCGCTAATCTTTTATGTATGGCCAAAGATACGCGCTTTTCACCTTTAACCTCTTCCTCTCTATATGAATCTGTCAGAAACGCAAGTATCGACCTGTCGACGCCGCCAGAGGGCTCGATGACATAAGGTATATATTTGTCTTTCGACTCATCATCGAAATACTGCAGGTCTTTACCGCTAAGGCGTATGTGCTGTTTTAAGTCAAAGTCGGTCCTGTTCGCGATGCCTTCGAGCTCCGACCAGCCGAACGGGAATTTGTATTCGATGTCGGTGCAGGCCTTCGCGTAATGGGCGAGCTCATGCTTTTCGTGTGAGCGCTTGCGTAAGGAGTCGCGCCTTATTCCGAGTTTTATATACCACTCGAACCGCTCGTTTACCCACTTCTCGTACCACTCTTCATCGGTGCCGGGTTTCACGAAAAACTCTATCTCCATCTGCTCGAATTCGCGCGAACGGAACGTAAGGTTGCCGGTAGTGACTTCATTGCGGAATGATTTTCCGATCTGGGCGATGCCGAACGGAAGCTTGCGGCGCATTGAAGTGACGACGTTCTGGAAGTTTACAAATATGCCTTGAGCCGTTTCCGGCCTCAGGTATGTGAGGGAGCCCGTGTCTTCGACGGGTCCCAGGTGGGTCTTGAGCATCATATTGAACTGGCGCGCTTCAGTAAGGCCTCCGCCGCATTCCGGGCAAATTTTGCCGGTAACGTGCTCGACCTTGAAGCGCTTCTTGCAGGATTTACAATCTACGAGAGTATCTTCAAAACTTGTAATATGGCCCGAGGCCATCCATACTTCAGAGCGCATCAATATCGAGGCATCGAGCCCATCGATGTCATCGCGTTCGTAGACGTTGGAATTCCACCAGGCATCCTTAAGGTTACGCTTAAATTCTACTCCCAGCGAGCCATAGTCCCACGTGCTCGCCAGGCCGCCGTATATCTCGCTCGATTGGAAGATAAATCCGCGCCTCTTACAAAGCGAAACTATCTTCTCCATCGTATCAAGTTTCTGAGTTTGCTGCATAATTATATTGCTACTCCGTGATTTCCTGTATCTTAACATGCATCATTAAACAATTCAAGAAAAATAGACTGCAGAAAATTTTTCCCTAACACCGCCGCGGTAGGACCAGTTTAAGTAGTCCTTCCGCGGCGGTGTTACTCGATCGCCTTGATAAACTCTACCGTCTTCGGCACGCACCCAAAAGTTTTGCCACCTGACGACTCGAAAAAATTTCCTCCCTCACCATAGAGACGCTTTCCAAACTCATCGGGAAACTGCCCCTTCTTTCGATATCCAATCAAGCGCTTCAAGAATGACTTCCTTAGGAGGATACTGATGAGTGCCTTCATATTTCCTTAGCTTGGAATGGGCGCCTCTTTCGATCAAAATATGATGAGCCCAGACGACTTCATCATATTTGAAATCATTATTTCCTAAACAATGGAATACGGATATTTTACTTGAAACGATACGCGCGAAGACATTATCCGTTCCCAGCCCGGCGCCGCACGCTATTACCCCTCGAAAATGATCGGGGTACGCATATGCTATATAGTATGACGCATAGGTTCCTCCGGAAAAACCGGTGGCGTAGAACTGATTTATGTCTACGCTATATCTATGCAATATGTCATTCAGCATTGCATCCTGAATTTCAGAAATGACTTGATAAGAGAGGCCATTTTTTACATCCAACGAGCCTACTACGATCCACCCCTGATTTATCGCCGCGCAGGAAAATATCATGGCTGTCAATTCACCATCTCCTAACGCATCGAAACAAAACAGGACCGGCCATTTCTTGGATGTGCTATAGCCAGGTGGCAGGTATACAACGTACGAATACTTGCCGTCCTTGAAATGTATAGTTTCAGCTTTCAAAGCATTTTCTTGCGCTGTCGTAGTATTTATACCACCCAATATGAAAATAATTGAGCAAACAGCTAAAAAAAATACTTTGCTGACAAATCTACTCATTCATGCCCTTTCATAAAATTTTTCGCACCTCTACACCGCCGCGGTGGGACCAGCCTAAGTAGTCCCTCCGCGGCGGTGCTACTCGATTGATTTGATGAATTCCACCGTCTTCAGGCGGCGCTCGATGTGGTAGTCGAGGAAGCTGCGAAGTATCTTTTCAAGCTCCTGCCCCACTTCGCCCGCCACTTTTACCCGAGCGACCCGATCAAACGGAAGAGAACGTACATGCTCGATAAAATTGATCGTCCCCTGAAGTATCGGCCGCGCGGCGACATCTACTTTTAGACACGACTTACAGATGAGTCCGCCATGGCGAAGGCTGAATCTCGAATGGGCGTCCACGGCGCCTGCGCAATTAACACAAGCCCCAAGGGCCGGCATTAGCCCCAAGAGGCTCAAAAGCTTTATCTCGAAGATCCTCGCAATACGCTTAGCGCTCGATTCCCCGGCAAGGAGCCGCAGACTGTTCAAGAGAAGTTCGAAGACTTCCGCGCTTTTGTCGCCGAGGGCAGTAACGGAGTCCGTAAGCTCAGCCAGGTAGGTCGCGTAAGAGAGCTTCTCGAGCGATGCTCTTACGGGGCCGAAAAAATCTATCAGCTCGCATTGCGATATCGTGAAGAGCCCGCCCCTCTTCCTTTCATAGAATACCACTTCGTCGTGGGCGAATATCTCCATGCTGGCGCCGCCGCAATTTGAGCGCGGCCCCCTGGCTCCCCTGACTATACCGTTTATCTTACCGCAATCTTTCGTATAGAACGTCAGGATGAGGCTCGTCTCGCGTAAATCCTGCCGCCGTAAGAGTATGCCTTCGGATTTTTGTATTGCCATCTGTGGGGCGCCTTAGCGAAAGACCTGAAATACGAGCGTAGTGAGAAGAACTCCTAAAAATGCGCCGGCGATTATCTCCCATATCGTATGGATGGAGTCTTTTATCCTGTGTCTTGCGATGAGGAACGCCATCAGGAACGTCAGGGTTATAACGATCGGGTTGTTCGTCAGGAATACGACCACCGCCCATATCGCAAACGCTATCGCCGCGTGTCCCGACGGCATACCGCCGCGCAGGGGCGTTCCTTTATGGAATAGCACCTTACCGGCTATCGTAGCGCCGAGCACCAGTATGAGCGCGATGAACGTTATATGCCACGGCGAACTCCTGACGGCCTCCATCGCCTGGGCGACATCGAACGGCAGCCTCTTCGAGAATAAGAGGTAACCGACGATGACCGCATTGACGGATGTAAGGAGCACAGCCCCTGCCGCGACGTCCTTGATTATCCTGGCGATGGGATGGAAGTCGCTCTTGACCATGTCGACGAGAAGCTCTATCGCAGTATTGGCCATTTCGCTGAAGAGGACCATCACTATAGTGATGCAGAGCGCGGAGATCTCAAGGTATGAGAAATTAAGATATATCCCGAGGAGTATAAAGAAGAGCGCCGCGAGAAAATGGACGCGCATGTTGCGCTCGGTCTTAAGGACGTATATGAATCCTTCTACCGCGGCGTTAAAACTTTCGACAAATCTTCTCTCTTGCATAGATATTCCAGGATCTCTTTCTCTTTGCGCCGCATCATAACTCTGTCCTTGGGCGAGATGTCATCATAGCCAAAAAGGTGCAGCAGGCCGTGGACGACATACAGGATGAGTTCTTCATCGAAACCGGTCCCGAATATCTTTGAATTCTCAAAAGCCCGGTCGACGGATATTATCACTTCCCCGGTAAAATCCTTTAGCAGGCCTTCATCGTCGAACCTGAAACTCAAAACATCGGTAGGCCTATTATAGCCTTTATGGCGCCTGTTCAAGACCTTTATGGATTTGTCGTCTAAAAAAACTACATCGAGCGACGACATCCGCTCGGGGCTTTTTACAAAGCGCAGGATCTTTTTAATTACATCTTTAAGGAGCGCCGGTGCCAGCTTATACTTTTTATGCAGATTGATTATTTCTATCTGGCGCATTCTTCATTCTACTTTATATTCTTATCGTCGGCGCTATCGGTGAAAGGGGCAAATATCGCTTTGTTGCCCTGCTTCGTGACGATGACCGTCTCTTTGGTCGGCTTTCCCTTTATTTCGACAAGGTCCATGTCAACTGCGATCAACTCGCGCTTACGTCCGGTCTTGTCTTCCCCGGGCGGAGGCGTTCCTTTCAGGTAGCCCATATTCCCGGCCACCTTCTGGTCCTGCCTATCCACGGTTATGATGTAGGGCTTGCTTATCTTCTCGCAACCCGTCAATCCGACCACAACCGCCAAAGCCAATAAAAAATACAATGACTTCATGCTATCCCCCTTTTTTTATTTTTATCCCCAATTCATTCAACTGCTTCTCATCGACCGCGGACGGCGCCGCCGTCATCGGGCAGAACGCCTTCTGAGTCTTCGGGAAAGCTATCACATCCCGTATCGAATCGCATCCGACCAGTAACGTCATCAGCCGGTCGAGCCCGAACGCTATCCCGCCGTGCGGCGGAGCGCCGAACTTGAACGCGTCGAGAAGAAAGCCGAACCGGCTGCGCGCTTCCTCGCCGCCTATACCTATCGTCTTGAATATGAGCTCCTGTAGTTTCGCCTCATGTATCCTTATACTGCCCGAACCCATCTCGGCCCCGTTCACAACCAGGTCATACGACCTCGACCTGACGCGCTCAAGCGTCTTACCGCTTTCCAGCATACCTATATCTTCCGAATGGACGGACGTGAACGGATGGTGCTCGGATTCCCACCGCTTCTCTTCGTCATTATATTTGAAGAGCGGGAAATCCGTCACCCACAGGAAATCGAACCTCTTCTCATCGATAAGTCCGAGAGACTTGCCGAGCGACTTCCTTAACGCAGACATCGATTCGTATGCCGTCTTTTCTTTATCGGCAACTATGAATATCATGTCGCCGTCTTTCGCGGCCAATTTTTCCTTTATTGCCGAAAGTTCAGGCTTCGAGAAGAATTTGTCGATCTGGGAAACGAGAGCGCCGCCTTCGCACCTGAAATTGGCGAGCCCTTTAGCGCCATACTCTTTCACGAACTCTATCAATTGGTCGACCTGGCCGCGCGAATAAGCGCCGCATCCTTTGGCGTTGATCGCTATTATCCGGCCGCTCTTCTTTATTACTTCCTGGAATATTTTGAACTGGCAATCCTTCACGATATCGGTAACCTCCGCAAGCTCCAGGCCGAACCTCGTATCCGGTTTATCGCAGCCAAAACGCGCCATTGCTTCGGTGTACTTGATCCGCTGAAATGGGGTCTTAAGGTCGTACCCTATTGCCTCTTTCAATATCTTCTTCATCAAACCTTCGGAGAGCTCGAATATATCTTCCTCTTCGACAAAAGAGAGCTCTATATCGAACTGCGTGAATTCCGGCTGCCTGTCTGCCCTCAGGTCCTCGTCCCTGAAACATTTCGCTATCTGGAAGTACCTGTCAAAAGATGAGACCATCAGTATCTGTTTGAATAACTGCGGCGACTGCGGGAGGGCATAGAACATGCCGTGATTTACTCTCGATGGGACGAGGTAATCGCGCGCGCCTTCCGGAGTAGATTTAGTGAGTATCGGGGTCTCGACCTCGACAAAATTCTTTTCGTCGAAATAGTCCCTGGCGAGTTTGCAAACTTTATGGCGCAGGCGCATATTCTTCTGCATGGTCGTGCGCCTCAAGTCAAGGTACCTGTACTTAAGGCGCGACTCTTCGGTGACTGAAATATTTTCGCTTATCTCGAAAGGTGGCGTCGCAGCCTTATTAAATATAGTAACTTCTTCGGCGTGGACTTCTATCAAACCCGTCCGTAATTTCGGATTTTCAGTCCCGGCCGGCCTTAAAGCTACCTTGCCTTCTATCTTTACAACAAATTCAGGCCTGAGCTCTTCAGCGATCTTGTGGACATCTGCTTTAAGCTGAGGATTGAAGACAACCTGCGTCAGCCCGTAACCGTCGCGTAAGTCTATGAATATAATATTTCCATGATCGCGGCGGGACCCTACCCACCCGCACAGCTTCACACTTTTACCTGCCGCCTTATCGTTCAACTCACCGCAAGTATGTGTCCTTAACATCGTTTTATTTTATCCTTAATAACTTTTACCATATCATCGAACCTGATACTTACCTGCTCTTTCGTTTCCATGTTGCGGAGCGCAGCTTCTCCCTTTTTTATCTCATCATCGCCTATGATCAGCACAAATTTCGCTTCCAGCTTATCCGCCGCTCTCATCTGAGACTTCAGCGAGCTATCTTCGTAAGTCATGGCAGACGCGATGCCAGAGGATCTCATATCGTTTAGAATAGTGAAACCTTTTACGCGAGCAGCTTCTCCGAGCGCCGCTATATAAAGAAGATCCCAGCCACTGTTCTTTTTTACTTCTGCTGTTCGCGGCGAAATAGCCAGCAGCATCCTGTCGACTCCCAGCGCAAAACCGCACGCGCCTGTTTCAGGCCCGCCCATCTGGCTTATAAGATTATCGTATCTTCCGCCCGCGCCCACCGCATTCTGCGCGCCCAGCTTGTCGCATACGGCTTCAAATACGGTCCTGGTATAATAATCGAGTCCGCGAACTATGAAAGGGTCTATCGCATATCTTACCCCCGATAGTTTCAGGAATTTCTGGACCTCGTCAAAATTCGCCTTGCAATCGCCGCACAAAAAATCTATCTCCCTGAAATGTTTTCTTACAACAGCCCTGCAACTCTCGCTCTTACAGTCCAAAAGGCGCAATGGATTTGCACCGGCCCTTCTCTTGCAATCGTCGCACAAAAGCTTTGCCGTCTCTTTCCTTGAGAATGTCTCTTTGAGAAGCCCCGATAATTTCTTCTTGTCTTCACGGCATCCCAGGTTATTCAACTTCATCACGTAATCTTTTATGCCGATCGCTTCCAGGAGCCTGGCCATCAGCGTTATCACCTCGGCATCCAGCGCAGGGCTGTTAGAACCGATCGCCTCTACCCCCGCCTGATGAAATTGTCTTAAGCGTCCCGCCTGGGGACGCTCTGCCCTGAACATCGGACCTATGTAATAGAGTTTCTGAAAAGGATCTGTTTTATCGAGTGAGTTCTCAAGATAGGCACGGACTATCGGCGCAGTCCCTTCGGGGCGCAGGGAAATTTCCCGCTCGCCGCGGTCCACGAAAGAGAACATCTCCTTCTTCACTATATCAGTGTCCTCGCCCACGCTTTTGACAAATAGCCCGGTCTCCTCGATAATCGGCGTGCGTATCTCCATATAGCCATAAACGGCAAAAAGATCACGCGCAAGAGCCTCGATCCTCTGCCATTCGAGCGCCTCTATAGGCAATATATCTTTCGTACCTCTTATGGACTGGTATTTCACTTCACCACTCTCTTCTTCATTATCATCCCGGACTTGAACGTCACCACTTTCCTCTCCGGTATCGACACCGTAACTCCCGTCTTCGGGTTCCTGCCGATCCTGGGCTTACGCGTCTTCACTTTGAATACGCCGAAGTTGCGCAACTCCACCGTCTTGCCGCCGACAAGGGAATTGGTAATGTGGTCGAGCGTCTTCTGGACCACAACCTTCACGTCGATCTGCTTTAAGCCCGTCTCTTCCGCTATCTTCATCACAATGTCTTTCTTCGTCATAATTTCTCACCCACCTTTTCTCTGGCCCTTTTAAAGAATACCCCCAAAGCATTGAACTCTTCGAACCTTCTCTTTCTTGTTTTCAGTCTTTCGAAGATATTATTGAGAAATACATAGGAATCATTCCAGTCGTCGTTAAGCCTTTTCAGGTTGTCTTCGGATACAAAGCGGAGCGTCTGCAAGCCCAATATCTCAGCCACCGGATCGGTCAGGCGGCCGTGCGGCATGTACTTATACTCGAGAGAGCCCTTGACCTCTTCGTACTTATTGCGCATCATCGATTTAGTCTCGAGGAATTTGTCCTCGTCCTCTTTCGTTATTATTCCTTTATCAAGTATACCGGAATATATCGAATGGAATTTCGTCCAGAACTCGAGAAATCCCTTCATCGACTTTATATCGCCTTCGGTCTTCTTGTCGCGCATAACGCTATATCCCTCAATGGGTTACTGTATCATTGCTCCGCAATAAAGTCAACGACAATTACTGTGGAAATTTTTCGTCACAGCAATAGAATGTGCTGTGTCGAGTGGTTCGCAGGTACGCGCAATTTTCATCCATGTGAAAATTGCGCTCGATAAAATTTCTCGTACGCTGCCTCGAAATTTTAACGCCCTGCTCACCACATCGCCACATCACATTCCTGCAGAGCGAAAAATTTCCTCACTGCACGATTCCATTGAATCTCTTCATCACCTGTGCCAATTCTGACTCAAACCCCGTGGCGGCACTTAATAACCAGTCCTGACAGTAAAATTTTTCGATTCCAGATGGCGGGACTTTTGTGTGCCGCCGGAAGCGGCGTTTAAAATTTCGATACCTTATGGCGGTTTAGAAAGGCCGGACAAACTGGTCAAGAGCTCTAAGCACTGCCAGGTTGGACGGCCATCGAAATTTTACCGAGCAAATCGCATGCCTAATGCGATTTGCGTCCGCTGAAGGCGGCCACAAAAGTAACCGCCTGACCGCATCGAAAAATTTTACGTCTTGAAATTGACCACATCGCGGCCGAAGATCTTCTCGATGTCGCGCACCAGTCCCTCATGCGGCTCTACCGCAAGCGTCCTGTTCGCCGACATCAGCATGCGCTTGCCGTCCGGTTTTACGAACGTCAGATATACGGGGATGCGCCCCGGGTACCTGGCCAATACTTTTTTAAGTTTCTCGAGAGCGCCCGTCTCAAGCCCGGCTGTCACCAGGTCTATCATGACGGTCTTCGTATACTTCATCTTTACCGAATCGAGCGAAGCGACTTCATTGGCCACTATCTTCGGTTCGTCCTCGCGGAGCGAGAGGCGCCCCTGGACAAATACTATCGCTTCCTGCTTTATCAGATTGGCTGACTTTGCAAAGGCATTCGGAAATACGAGGACCTCCACCGTGCCGCTCAAATCCTCGAGAGAAAGAATAGCCATCTTTTCGCTCGTCTTGCGCGTGGTCGTGAATTTGACCTTCGTGATTATGCCTCCCAATAGCACCTCGTCGCCGTCCGCGCGGCTCCTTAACTCCGTAGTCGCGCAGGTCGAGTAGGTCTTCAACAGCTTCTCAAAACGCGCCAGCGGGTGGTTTGTTATGTAGAAACCAAGCATCTCCTTTTCGTATGCCAGGAGCTGGTTCTCGGGCCATTCCGGTATGTTGGGAATATCCTGGTAACTCTTCTTGAAATTCTCCTGGTCTTCGAATTTATCGAAGAAAGAGAGCTGGCCGCTTGACCTGTCCTTCTGGATGCCTCCGGCGACTTCGAGGGCCCTGTCTATCATCGCGGAGAGCTGCGAACGGTAATGGCCTAAAGAATCCATCGCGCCGCACTTCACCAGGCTCTCGACTACTTTCCTGTTAACAAGGCGGGAATCGATCTTCTCCGTAAAATCATACAGCGACTTAAACCGGCCGTTCTTCTGCCGCATGTTGATGATCGAATCTATGGCCCCCTCGCCCACGTTCTTGATGGCGAGAAGCCCGAACCTTATCGAATCGCCTATGACCGTAAAATTGGCATAGCTTTCATTGACATCGGGCGGGAGTATCTTTATAGACATCTTCTGCGCCTCGCTTATGTAGGCGGCTATCTTGTCGAGGTTATCTTTTTCACTCGTGAGAAGCGCCGTCATGAACTCTACCGGAAAGTTCGCCTTAAGATACGCCGTCCTGAAACTTATCAAGGCATACGCAGCAGAGTGCGATTTGTTAAATCCGTACCCGGCAAAATATTCTATCTGGTCGAATATCTTCATCGCGATCTTCTTATCGATATTGTTCTTCATGCTGCCGGTTACGAAGAGTTCTCTCATCTGCGTCATTACCTCGGGGACCTTCTTCGCCATCGCGCGCCTTAAATTATCGGCTTGCGCGAGCGAAAATCCGGCCAGGCTTGAAGCAATCCTCATCACCTGTTCCTGATAAAGTATGACGCCGTAAGTTTCTTTAAGTATAGGCTCGAGGCGCGAATGGTCGTAGCGTATCTTTACCTCGCCGTGCTTTCTCTTCATAAAATCATCTAACATGCCGGAGCCTATCGGGCCGGGTCTGAATAATGCCAAAAGCGCTATGATATCCTCGAACTTTTCGGGTTTCAGTTTCTTCAACAGATCGCGCATGCCGGATGATTCCAGCTGGAACACTCCGGCAGTTTCGGCATTTGCCAAAAGTTTATACGTCTTCTTGTCTTCAAGCGATATCTTGTCGATGTCGACATCAATGCCCCTGGTGCGCTTTATGATCTTCATTGCTTCGCTCACTACGGTAAGCGTCCTCAAACCCAGGAGGTCCATCTTGAGAAGGCCTATCTTCTCCAATGACGTCATGGGATATGCCGTGGTGATCTGCCCTTCCTGAACTTTGTAGAGGGGCACGTAGTTTACGAGCGGCTCTTCGCTTATAACTACGCCCGCGGCATGCGTAGAGGCGTGCCTCGTCAATCCTTCGAGAACAAGCGAAGTATCGATCAGCTGCGCTATCTTCGAATCCATCTTGTATAGGTTGCGCAGTTCCGGTTCCTGCTCCAGCGCGTGGGTAAGAGTCATGTTGAGATCGTTCGGAATGAGCTTCGCGATCTTGTCGACGTCGCCGTACACCATCCCGAGGGCGCGCCCGGTGTCCCTCACTACGGCCTTAGCCATCATAGTCCCGAAAGTTATTATCTGCGCGACATTCTCTTTCGAATATTTCTTCACGACGTAATCTATCACTTCGCCGCGGCGCTCATAACAGAAGTCTATATCTATATCCGGCAGGCTTATTCGCTCTGGATTCAGGAACCGCTCGAAGAGGAGGTCGTATCTGAGCGGATCGATGTTGGTGATGCCGAGCGCATAACTCACAACGCTGCCGGCAGCGCTTCCCCTGCCCGGGCCTACAGGGATACCGCTCTCTTTTGCATAATGTACGAAATCCCAGGCTATCAAAAAATAGCTTACGTAGCCGAAGTTCTCGATTATCTTGAGCTCATACTCCACGCGGTCAAGGACCACCTTATCGTCGTCGGGATATCTCGATTTGAGGCCGGCATAGACGAGCTCCCTGAAATACCCTTCCTTTGTATGGCCTTCGGGAACTTTATAATTGGGAAGATGGTGTTTCTTGAAATCGAGCTCGAGGTTGCACTTCTCGGTAATCGCCATCGTGTTCTTGATGGCTTCGGGCGCAATGTCGCCGAATGAACGCATCATCTGGTCCCTCGTCTTGAAATAGAACTCGTCGGTCTGAAGCCGCATCCTGTTTGGATCGTCAATCGTAGTTTGCGTCTGGATGCACAAGAGAACCTCGTGCGCCCTCGCGTGTTCTTTTTCAAGATAATGGACGTCATTCGTAGCGACAAGCCCTATGCCCATGTCTTTCGCTATCTTGATGATCTCCTCATTGACCTTTTCCTGCTCCGGGATCAGATTATCCTGTATCTCGAGGTAGAAGTTCTCTTTGCCGAATATGTGCTTGTATTCGTCTATGACCTTCTTCGCGGAATCGGTCTGGTTGGTGCAGATCAAGTGCGGTATCTCGCCTTTCAGGCAGGCGCTCGTGCAAATGAGGCCTTCCTTGTACTTTGCGAGGATCTCCTTGTCGATGCGTGGGCGGTAATAAAACCCTTCGAGAAAACCGGCAGAGACGAGCTTCATCAAGTTTTTGTAGCCGGTCTCGTTCTTGGCAAGAAGTATAAGGTGGAACGACGCGTCATGTATGCCATGACTCGACTTCTCAAAACGCGAATCGGGAGCTATATAGACTTCGCTTCCTATGATAGGCTTTATGCCGTGCTTCATCGCCATGTCGTAGAACTCTATGGCGCCGAACATGTTGCCGTGGTCCGTTATCGCGCATGCGGGCATGCGCAAGTCCCGTATCTTGGTTATGAGGTTCTCGAGCTGACAGGCGCCGTCAAGGAGGCTGTATTGGGTGTGGAGGTGTAAATGGACGAAGTCTGAGTGCTGCATTATATTTAACTCAAAAGCGTTTTGAGTTTATTTTCCCATTCCAACCCGCTGGGCGGCCTGGAATACTTTTCCTTCGGTCTGGATCGACGGCGCTATTATGATCTCGGTCTTGTGCATCTGGCTTATCGATTTCGCGCCGACGTTGCCCATGGATGTCTGGAGCGCGCCCATAAGGTTCTGCGAACCGTCGTCGACTTTAGCCGGGCCGTAGAGGATCTCCTCCAAACTTCCCGTCACGCCCACCCTGATCCTGGTCCCTCTCGGGAGATTCGAGTGAGGAGTCGCCATGCCCCAGTGATAACCTCTGCCCGGAGCTTCCTTGGACCTCGCAAATGCCGATCCGACCATTACGGCGTCGGCGCCGCATGCAAATGCCTTACATATGTCGCCGCCGGTAGACATCCCGCCGTCAGTTATTATAGGAACATACTTTTTCGTCTTCTTGTAATACGCGTTCCGGGCCGCGGCGCAATCGATAGTCGCGGTCACCTGCGGGACTCCTATGCCGAGGACCCCGCGGGTCGTGCACGCAGCGCCGGGGCCTATACCTATCAAAAGCCCGCTGCAACCGGTGCCCATCAGCTCTAAGGCCACTTCATAAGTCACGCAGTTGCCGATTATCACCGGCACCTTCATCATCTTGCAGAATTTGTAGAAATCGAGGACCTTATATTTCTTTGCAATGTGCTTTACAGTCGTAACGGTGGACTGGACAATAAAGGCATCCGCGCCCGCTTCCTCGGCAAGTTGTCCGAACCTCTCTGCCCTCTGCGGAATTGCGCTGACTACCGCAGGCACTTTCGCTCTCTTTATCTCGGCGATCCTCTTCGATATAAGCTTCTCCTTTATCGGTTCCTCATATATCGTCTGGACGAGCTGCGTCGCCTCTTCCGGGGTCGCATGCGAGATCTTGTCGAGGACATCCTCGGGATTTTCGTATCTTGTCTGGACACCCTCCAGGTTCAGGACGGCTATACCGCCCATCTTCCCCATCGCGATCGCGAACTTCACATCGACCACACCGTCCATGGCCGCTGCGAGTATAGGGACGTTGTATGTCTTGTTCCCGAGCTTCCACGAAGCATCGACCTCTTCCGGATTGATAGTGACCCTGCCCGGAACTAGCGCTATTTCGTCAAATCCATAACACCTTCTAGCCTTCCTCTCAACGCCTATAAAAAATTGTGCCATTTTCGTCTCCGTGATTTGTATGTCTAGACATGATATAGAATCAGGATAGTTTTGTCAATACACAAATTCTCTATCTTCTCTGCAAAAACTCCGAGATACGGCCGAGCGGCAATCCTGTATAAGTGAATAGATACTTACCTTTTATATCGCTTGATTCTACCGGGCCGTGCTGCCTGCTATCTTTGCTGATGACCGGGTTGTCGCCCAATACATAATAGAAACCATCCGGTATCTTTACCGGCTCGCCTCGCTCTCCAAACTCACCGCTATTGATATAGACCACTTCTTTAGGCAAACCCGGTATAGTCACGGCCATCCCGTCTATATAAACTTTGCCGTCCCTTATTTCCAGCTCTTCTCCGGGGAGCGCGACTACCCTTTTGCAGGTAAGCTTACGCTTAGCGTTCTCGAACGACTCATATATTACGATATCTCCCCGATCAGGCCCGCGCCTGGAATATGCCTTGAGGTCCACCATGATACGTTCTTTTGGTTTTATGGTCGGCGACATCGAAGCGGAAGGCACCAGGAAGGGCCTGTAATTCGCGTGCTGTCCCAGCACAACGAATACGAAAGAGATGACGGCTAAAAACCCCAGGATTATCCCGGCGAGCGCTATTCTTTTACTATTTGCGGACCCTGATATGCGGGCGGCCTTATATAAAGCGGCAAAACCTGCAATTATCGCTATGGGCGCAAGGAAGAATATCAAAAAACTTAAGGCCGACAACACGAGGCTTGTTACCGCGGTCTTCCTGACGCGGTCATCGTTCATTACCGACATACCTTGCCAAAAGCGCCATAGCCTTTTCGTTGTCGCCTGTCTGAAGTATCATTCTGGAGGAATCGCCGCGGGCAGATGAAGTTATGTAGACATGTTTAATGTCTATTTTATTATTCTTAAGCTCCGTGCCCACCACCTTCATGGCGCCGGGATGGTTACTAAGCTCCACTACAATAACTTCGGTCTCTTTTATCGATTTATATTTCTTCTTCTTAAGCTCGTCTATTATGCGCAGGTTCGCGTTAGTAATGAATAGGAGTTTGGCGGTCCGCCCGACTTCGTAGCCGAGCATCGCATCGATATTGATGCCGTGGTTGGCCATTATTATGGCCGTATCGGCCAAAAGTCCGACCCTGTTCTTCGTTGTTACGACGATCTCTTCCCCTATGGTCACGCTCTTTATCATGCTTATCCCCGGGATTATCTTACAGGAGCCGGCTCCACTTTATTTAATTCGTTCGCCACGGCCTGGACCACGTTCACCTCTTTAACGGTCTTTCCCTTTTCCACTTCATATTTACCCGTCATCATATCATTCAATCTCTGAAAGATGGATAACAGGCCCTCCTGGTATTCCTCGGCAAAGCCCTTAAGCGGCATCAATAAAATAGCGCTTGAAATAATTATGGACGTAATCACAATACCGGTTCTTCTTCTCATCGCTCGGACCCTCCCGTTTAATAAAGTAAAGTATAGCACCCTTTGGCGGAAATTCAAGGCCTCCCCTCCTGGTCATAAAGATTCTGCCACATCTCGCGGTCTCTATCATATACGGGTATCCATTTCCCCTCCGTGGCCGCTTCCCCATAGATCATGACAGCGGTAGGCCCCTGCCATCTATACTTCACCTTTCCCGTTATGCGGTTTACCAGGAGTCTCTGATTATACGACCTCAGCACCACTTCCTTGTATGCCAGCCTCTCAAGCGGATTGAGCGCATACGCATTCGTCGCAATAAAGATAACCAATACAAGCGCCACTATTAGCCTCTTTGCCATTATACCCTCTTTAGCTTATTTAAGTATACGCACCAATTCATCGCTTGACAAGACAAAAAATGGCCCGGAATCTCTTCCGGGCCACATGAACCGTGAAAAACCACCGACCCGGTGGGATCAGTAAAACTGGTCCCACCGGGTCGGTGTAGACTTTTCGGTACAGATACTTCTAGTACATTCCTCCCATTCCGCCCGGAGGCATGCCGCCCGGCATCCCGGCCGGCGCCTTCTCCTCCTCGGGAATGTCGGTAACGATCGTCTCTGTCGTGATCATAAGCGATGCGATCGATGCCGCGTTCTGAAGAGCCGAACGGGTAACTTTCTTCGGATCGATAATACCGGCTGCTATCATATCGCCGTATGCATCTTTATCCGCGTCATAACCTTCATTCGTCTTCATCTCTTTAACTTTATTTACAACTACGGAACCTTCCTGGCCTGCGTTGTTCGCTATCGTCCTGATAGGTTCCTCGAGCGCTCTCTTCACTATGTCGACGCCTATCTGCTCGTCGCCCGAGAGTTTAAGTTTCCCGAGCCCTTCAATGCATCGCAGCAGCGCAACGCCGCCGCCCGGGACTATACCCTCTTCGACAGCGGCTCTTGTAGCATGTAACGCGTCTTCGACCCGCGCTTTTCTCTCTTTCATTTCAGTCTCAGTCGCTGCTCCGACATTGATGACCGCAACGCCGCCCGCCAGCTTCGCCAGGCGTTCCTGCAGTTTCTCTTTGTCGTAATCGGAATCGGTATCGTCGATCTGCTTCCTGATCTGCGCGATGCGAGCCTGAAGGTCGGCCGTTTTGCCTGCGCCTTCTACTATAGTTGTATTATCTTTGTCTATCCTGACTCTCTTTGCGCGGCCGAGGTCCTCGATCTTCACGTTCTCGAGCTTGATCCCGAGGTCTTCGGTGATCGCTTTTCCGCCTGTAAGAATAGCGATATCTTCGAGCATCGCTTTTCTCCTGTCACCGTATCCCGGAGCCTTTACAGCAGCGGTCTGCAGTGTGCCGCGGATCTTGTTCACGACGAGTGTCGCGAGCACTTCGCCTTCGGTCTCTTCAGAGATGATGAGCAGCGGCTTGCCTGCCCTTGCCACCTTCTCCAATAAAGGAAGGACATCTTTCATGCTCGATATCTTCTTTTCGTGGATGAGGATGTAAGGATCGTCGAGCGAGACTTCCATCTTCTCGGCATCGGTCACGAAGTAAGGCGAAAGGTAACCCTGGTCGAACTCCATACCCTCTACGAGCTCGAGCTCTGTCTTCGATGCCTTGCCTTCTTCTACTGTAATAACGCCGTCTTTGCCGACCTTGGTCATCGCTTCCGCTATCTGGTTGCCGATCTCCTGGTCGTTATTCGCCGCGATCGACGCAACCTGAAGGATCTCTTTCTTGTCTTTGGGATTGACCGGTTTGGCGAGCTTCTTTAAGTCTTCAACGACTCTCTCGACCGCCTTTTCGATCCCCCTTCTAAGGGCCATCGGATTTGCGCCGGCAGTAACGTTCTTCATGCCTTCTCTGAATATGGACTCGGCAAGGACTGTCGCTGTGGTCGTGCCGTCTCCGGCTATGTCAGAGGTCTTCGACGCGACTTCTTTTACCAGCTCCGCGCCCATGTTCTCATACGGGTCCTTCAATTCGATCTCTTTTGCTACGGTAACACCGTCCTTTGTGATCGTCGGCGCACCGAACTTCTTGTCGAGGACTACGTTCCTGCCCTTGGGCCCGAGCGTAACCTTGACTGCCCTGGCGAGCTGTTCGACGCCGCGGAGTATTGCCCGGCGCGCTTCCTCGCTGTATAGTAACTGTTTTGCCATGTTGAGTTTGCCTCCCTTTTATTTTGCTATCGCAAGTATATCTTCTTCTTTCAAGATCAGATATTCTTTACCGTCAACCGTTATTTCGGTGCCTGTATATTTCCCGAACAGGATCTTGTCGCCTATCTTAACTTCAGGCGTAACCGTTTTGCCGTCACAAACCTTACCCTTACCCACAGCTATCACCTCGGCCTCCTGCGGCTTCTCTTTGGCCGTGTCAGGCAGGACTATCCCGCCCTTCGTCACCTCTTTGGCTTCGAGAACCTTCACGACTATCCTGTCGGCCAATGGCTGAATCTTCATACTGCATCCCTCCTTCTTTTGAGTTTTATGTATAATTAGCACTCATCCATTACGAGTGCTAACAAAATAGCATTATACGTGATCTGCGGAATTTGTCAAGTCTTTTCCAGAAATTTTTTATTTTCCCTGCAGGCTGATAAGGTACAGCCCCTTCAAGGTGAGGTCTTCGTCAACGGCCTGTATGGAACCGGAATATCTTTTGATCAAACCGGCATTGCCTCCGGTAGCTATTACCCTAAGGCCCCTGCCCAGTATCTTTCTGTACTTCGCCGCGAGGCCGTCGGACATAGCGCCGAAACCGTAAAGTATGCCGCCGCGCATGCTGTTGACAGTGCTCTTGCCTATTATATGCGGCGCAAGCCTAAGCTCGACTCTCGGCAAAAGCGCCGTCTTCTCATAAAGGCTCGACAGGGATAGTTTTATCCCGGGCATTATAAGGCCTCCCAGGTAGTCGCCCTTTTTTGAAACTATATCGAACGTGACCGCCGTGCCGAAGTCTATGACAACGGCAGGCGTTCCATATAGAATTTTTGCGGCATATGCGTTGACCAGCCTGTCCTGCCCAACCTCTTTCTTGATTTTATACAGATTTTTTATAGGCACGGTCCTGTCGCGGCCCAGGATGGTTATCCGGCACCTGGTTATCTTATTCAGATGCATTACCAGGCGTGCCAGAGCCATCGGGACGACGCTCGATATTATTATTTCATGTTCCTCCCTGAGAGACAGGCCGGCCTTCCTGAAAAGCGCTTTGAATCCGCTCTCATATAAAGAATATGCATTCGAAGTTATCTTCATCTTCGCCGCCAGGCGATCGCCTTTAAAGATCCCTGCGGTTATGTTTGTGTTCCCTATATCTATAGCGACCAAAGTGTTCATTTGCATCCTTATCTTAACATCACGATGTCGCCCGAGGATATCTTCTCAAGCATGCCCGTATCCTTCCTTACAACGAGAGCGCCATCCGTATCGATATCGTGAGCGAGCCCTTCAAACGTCCTGTTCTGCAATACCACTTTTACTCTCGAGCCCAGCATGCCGGTCAGGCGCTTCCACTCCTCCATTATCGCCCCCGCCCCTTCCTTTTTCAACAGAAAATAGCTCTCATCAAGCTCCTCGATAAGTTTCTTCGCAAGCTCGATCCTGGATATCTCCCGGGATTTGCCGGCCGAGCGAAATTCTTCCTTTAACGAAGAGGCGCCTTTAGGTAATTTACCTGCAGGCGTATTCACATTGATGCCTATACCTATAACTATGAAATCTACGCTGTCCTGCTCTGCTTTCATCTCTGTAAGAATGCCGCACACCTTTCTGCCATTGATGAGTATGTCGTTCGGCCACTTTATCAATGCCAAGAGCCCTGCAGTCCCGCGTATCGCTTTGGCTGCAGCGACGGCGGCCAATAGCGTTACCTTAGCTATCTCATTCGGTGTTATACATGGCCTCAATATCACCGACATATATATCCCGCCTTTCGACGGCGAGATCCAGGTCCTGCCGTGCCTGCCCTTCCCTTTCTCCTGCTCCTCGGCGATTATGACGGATCCTTCCTTGAGACCTTTCTCTGCCAGGGCGTACGCTATGTCGTTGGTCGATCCGCACCTTTTGTACGATATGACCTCTTTGCCAAGCACCTTTGTCTTGAGCTTCCATTTAATTTCGGCGGGGACGAGCGTGTCCGGAAGACCGAGGAGCCGGTATCCAAGATGCGGCGACGCCTCGATCACATATCCATCTTCTCTCAAGCCCTCGATATGTTTCCATATCGCCGCTCTCGACACGCCGGCGATCCTGCATAACTCCTCGCCCGAAATAAAATTGGCATTATTCCTTAATTTGGATAATATCTTTTCATCGATCATTTTGACTTCTCAAGCTTCTCTTTGAGCTCCTTTATCTGGTCGCGCAGGAGCGCGGCTTTCTCGAATTGCAGATTCCTCGCCGCGATCTCCATATCATGCTGGAGCTCGCCTATTAGAGAGGTCAGATCATATTGATCTTCGGTCTCTTCGACCACTCCCGCAATAACCTCGCGCGCCTTCTTATATGATTCGATCCCTTCCCTGACAGCCTTCTCGATCGAGCGCGGAGTTATCGAATTGGCCTCATTAAAAGCTATCTGGACCCTGCGCCGCCTGTCAGATTCGCTCATGGCGTGCTTCATAGATTTCGTAAGAGTGTCTGCATACATTATGACACGGCCGTTAAGATGCCGCGCGGCCCGCCCCGCTACCTGTATGAGGCTCGTCCCGCTTCTTAAAAAACCTTCCTTATCTGCGTCGAGTATCACGACGAGCGACACTTCGGGAAGATCCAGCCCCTCCCTCAAAAGATTTATTCCCACCAGGCAATCGAACTTATTTAAACGCAAGTCCCGCAATATCTCCACCCTCTCTATAGCGTCCATCTCTGAATGCAGATATTTTACCCGCAATCCCAGGTCCCCCAGATACCTCGCCAGGTCCTCAGCCAGCCGCTTCGTAAGCGTCGTGACCAGGACGCGTTCACTTTTCCCGGCGCGTGAACGCACTTCCTTCATCAGATCATCTATCTGATTTTTCGTGGGCCGCACCTCTATAGGCGGATCGATAAGCCCTGTGGGCCTTATCAACTGTTCGATGACTTTCCCATCAGATTTTTCTATCTCGTATTCATTCGGAGTTGCGGAAACAAATACGATCGGTCCAACTAGCTTTTCAAACTCTTCAAACTTAAGCGGCCTGTTGTCAAGAGCTGAGGGAAGACGGAAGCCGTATTCGACGAGCGTCTCCTTCCTGGCCCTATCCCCGTTATACATGCCCCTTACTTGCGGGATCGTGACGTGCGATTCATCTATGAAAGTGACGAAGTCCTTCGGAAAATAATCTATCAGGCACCAGGGTTTGGATCCTGCCGGCCTTTGCGACAGGTGCCGCGAGTAGTTCTCGATGCCGTTACAATAGCCTATCTCCCGCATCATCTCGATATCGTAATGCGTCCTGGATTCGAGCCTCTGCGCCTCGACCAGTTTATTTTGGGAGCGTAATTCCGCAAGCCGTAATTTAAGCTCTTCCTCTATAGTCTTTATGGCAGCTTCTATCCTGTCGGGTGTGGTGACAAAATGTTTTGCGGGATAGATCCCGACCTTGTGCACCTGAGTAACTACATTGCCGGTCAACGGATCTATCTCATATATGCGCTCGATCCTGTCGAGCGACTGTTCCACCCTGTAAGCGGTCTTTGTATAGGCAGGAAATATCTCGACCGTATCTCCGCGCACCCTGAAGGTAGAGCGTTTAAAATCGTAGTCATTGCGTTCATAATGGATAGAGATCAGGCGTCTCAGCACCTCGTCCCTGGACAGGCTCTGCCCTTCCTCCAGGAATACGAGCATCTCTCCATATTCCTCAGGCGAACCGAGGCCGTATATGCACGATACGCTCGCGACTATTATGACGTCATCGCGCGATACGAGCGAACTCGTTGCCGAGAGGCGCAGCCGGTCGATATCTTCATTGATCGACGAATCCTTCTCTATATAGAGGTCGGTATGAGGGATATAAGCTTCGGGCTGGTAATAATCGTAATAGCTTACGAAATATTCCACCGCATTATCCGGGAAAAAGTCTTTGAATTCGCCATAGAGCTGTGCTGCGAGGGTTTTGTTGTGTGAAATTATGAGAGTGGGCCTGCCTATCCCGGCGATGACATTGGCCATCGTGAATGTCTTACCAGACCCCGTGACCCCTAGCAGAGTCTGATATTGTGTGCCTTTCTTAAGGCCTTCGATGATCTTCTCTATAGCCTGCGGCTGGTCGCCCTCGGGCTTAAAGCCGGAGACAAGCTTGAATTTAGCCATTATACCAGATCCAGCGACATGTCGATGGATCTAACCGAAGAGGTGAGAGCGCCTATAGATATCATGTCGACCTTCGTCTTCGCGTACTCCTCTATCGTTTCCAGCGTGATGCCGCCCGAGACCTCCAGGAGCGGTTTTATTTTAGAGAGGCGGCGGATTTCTACACACGCCCTTACGCTCTGAGGCGTCATGTTGTCGAGCATTATAATGTCCGGCTTGCCTTCAAGCGCATCAGTGAACTCTTCGATGCTTGCAACCTCTATTTCAATTTTTGTTCCCTTTAAACTTTTCTTTCTCGCTATTTCCACCAAATTTTTTAACGTAAATTTTTTATTACGCTCTACGCTATACGCTATACGCAATACGCTAAGATGATTGTCCTTAATCAGCACCTGATCATACAAACCCATACGATGATTCGTCCCGCCGCCGGTAAAGACCGCGTATTTTTCCAGATACCGCAGTAATGGCAACGTTTTGCGCGTATCCATCACCTTCACTCCGTACGGCTTAGCTTTATCGACAAAAGCTTTGGTCGCTGTAGATATTCCACTCAAGAATGAGAGAAAGTTAAGCATCGTTCGCTCCGCCCTGAGTATCGAGCCTGCGTGTCCTTCAATATATGCAAGCTCCTTACCGCTGCCGACAAAATTGCCCTCACCGGCATTCGGCTTAAACCGGACGCTCGAATCGACCTGGGCCATCACCCACTCCGCCATCTTCAAACCGCAGACTACGCAGTCATCCTTCGCTATTATGCTTGCCTTGGAGATCGCGTTACCTGCTATAAGCGCAGCGGTCGTAATATCGCCCTTGCCGATATCCTCTTTTAGCGCCGCCCTGATTATGGCAAGCGCCCGTTCTTTATATAACTGCATCTTCTATTATATCTCTCCGTTTGTATCGCTATCGACGACGTTCGGCAGCTCTGTATTCTCGTCATAATTCTCTTGCTGCGGCATCTCCCTGCGATTGTCTTCTCCGAACTCCTCGTCATCCGCGAGCGGCGCTTTCTTTTCGACTGCTCCCGCCTGATCTTTTTCCGCAGTATCGCACATGCCGCACATGGCTGCTGACTTATCAGGCGCCACTGCAACCGCACAGAACAAAAACACCACAGCTACAGCAATATACAAATATCTCATGCTTCCCCTCCTATCTCTTTCAGGTTATTCTTCAGCTTCTTTAGCTGAATCTCCAACTCATTCTTCCTCAGGCCCTGTTTCTCTACGACCTCTTTCGGCGCCTTCGCCGTAAAGTTCTTATCCTTCAATCTCGAACCGATAGACTTTATTTCATTACTTATCCTGTCTTCCTCCTTCTTCAATCTTGCCTTCTCCTTCTCGAAATCTATCAACCCTTCGAGCGGCACATAGACTTCGAACTGCCCCACCACACTGACCGCCGAGCCCTTGGGCTTCGCTATCTTTCCTATCTTTATATCCGATACCCGCGACATCCTCTTTATAAACCCTTCATTCTCGCGCAAAAGTTTCTCTCCCCGGGGCTCGTGGATATTTACTATTACGCTTACCGCGGTTTGCGGGTCTATGTTCCATACTGCGCGCATGTTCCTGATCGAAGTGATGAGCTCGATAAGATCTTTCATCTGGGCTTCAGCGCTTTTCGATATCATCTGCTTCTGGACATGCGGCCATTTCTGCATCATTATCGAATCAGTGCCTTTATCTTCAGGAGGCAGCTTTTGCCATATCTCCTCGGTAACGAACGGCATCACCGGATGGAGCATCCTTAATGATTTCTCGAGCACTTTGTATAAAATAACCTGAGACGACTTTTCGGTTATGGTCGATTTCGCGATCTCGATATACCAGTCGCAGAACTCGTGCCATATGAATTCGTATATGGCGTTCGCGGCTTCATTGAATTTATATTGGTCGAGGCATTTGCCGACATAGAAAAGAGTGGAATAAAAACGCGATAATATCCATCTCTCAGGCAGCGTCAGCTTTGCCTTGTCGAAGAATACGCAGAGGTCGGCATCTACTTCGCCTTCTTTTATATTCATCAATATGAACCTCGAGGCGTTCCAAAGCTTATTGGCGAAGTTCCGCCCTAGCTCGAACTTGCCTTCCGCAAGAAATACATCCTGGCCCTGCGCGGTTATCGATATTATGCTGAAGCGAAGCGCGTCCGTGCCGTACTTCGCGATCATGTCCAGGGGATCGATGACATTGCCGAGCGACTTCGACATCTTCGTGCCGGTGATGTCCCTCACCGTGCCGTGAATATAGACATCCTTGAACGGCGCATCCCCCATAAATTCGAATCCCGCCATTATCATCCTCGCGACCCAGAAGAATATGATCTCCTGCGCAGTCACGAGCGTATTTGTGGGGTAAAAATATTTAAGTTCCGGTGTCTCTTTCGGCCAACCTAAAGTGGAAAACGGCCACAGCCATGATGAAAACCATGTGTCGAGCACGTCCGGATCCTGCTCGATCTCTGTCGAGCCGCATTTCGGACATTTCCCGGGTTTGGTCTTCGCGACTATAACATCTTCACATTTTTTACAATAATAGACAGGTATGCGATGACCCCACCAGATTTGTCTGGAAACGCACCAGTCTCTTATATTCATCATCCAATCAAGATAGACCTTAGTCCAGCGTTCAGGGTAAAACTTTATCTTACCTTTTTTAACGGCCTCTATCGCAGGCCTGGCGAGCGGTTTCATCTTAACAAACCACTGGGGCGAAAGCCTGGGCTCAACCATCGTATGACAGCGGTAACAGTGGCCTACCGCGTGACGGTGCGGCTCCGATTTTATGAAGAGGCCCCGCTCCTTCAGGTCTTCGAGTATCGCTTCGCGCGCCTCGAGCCTGTCCATGCCTTCGTAATCACCGCCCAGAGAATTTATGCTGGCGTCATCATTCATCACATTGATCTGCTCAAGTGAGTGCTTCAAGCCCAGCTCGAAGTCGACAGGATCATGCGCCGGAGTAACCTTTAAGGCGCCTGTTCCGAATTTCAGATCGACGACCGGATCGAATATTACTTTGAGCTCTCTATTAAGTAACGGCAATATTACGCTCTTGCCTTTTAAATCTTTGTAACGCCTGTCTTTCGGGTTAACGGCAATCGCAACGTCGCCCAGCATCGTCTCTGGCCTCGTCGTCGCAACTATAACATGGCTGTCTTTTTCACCTTTGATCGGATATTTAATATGATAAAGCATTCCATCAACATCTTTATGCTGACTCTCTTCATCCGATAACGCCGTTTGGCATCTCGGGCACCAGTTGATTATATAGTTTCCTCTATATATGAGCCCTTTTTCATAAAGCTTAATGAATGTATCGAGCACCGCATCGGACAATCCCTCATCCATCGTAAAGCGCGTCCTCTGCCAGTCGCATGAGCATCCGAGCTTCTTCAATTGCCTGATTATAGTGGAGCCATACTCCTCGCGCCACTTCCAGACCTCTTCCACGAATTTCTCGCGGCCCATGTCCTGGCGTTTCACGCCCTCTTTCGCAAGCTTGCGTTCTACCACATTCTGCGTCGCTATCCCGGCATGGTCTGTGCCCGGTATCCACTCTGCCTCGAAACCCTGCATCCTCTTAAAGCGAATGAGAATATCCTGCAGCGTGTTATTGAGCGCATGGCCCATGTGCAGGATACCCGTAATATTCGGCGGCGGTATCACGATCGAATACGGTTTTTTGTCTCCTCGAGGCTCCGCATGGAAGTATCCGGCATCTTCCCACTGCCTGTAGATCCTGTCCTCAATTCCTTGCGGATTATATGCTTTCGCCAACTCTTCCATATTGCTCCTCGATTTCCGTAAATGGCCCCTCATTAATGGCGGGTCCTGTCATGAAGCACCCTTTTTTCTTTATCGCTCGGTATGGGGTTTACAATTAACTCTTAGACCATGCGCGTATCTGTATGTCCGCCAGGATTGACTACGATATTAACCCTCATGCAGTATCGCTCTGACAGTATCAATCCTAAGCGGCGGACACCCCCATCCCATGCCTCGCCCGATATTCGAAAAAAGTCTACTTCATGCCACCCGCCTGTTACTACAGCCATTTACCAGCTACACGATTTTGCGAATAACTCTTTTAACACCTGTGCCAATACTGACTAAACTTCGTGACGGCACTTAAAAAAGAAATTTTTCGATTTTCAGGAATGTGATGTGGCGACGTGGTGAGCAGGGCGTTAAAATTTCGAGGCAGCGTACGAGAAATTTTATCGAGCGTAATTTTCACATGGCTGAAAATTGCGCGTCACTGCGAACCACTCGACACAGCACATTCTTACAGTAACCGTTGATAATTGATTCCACCGCCGAGGACGAATTACTTAGAGCTCGTCCGACCTCGGCGGTGTAGGTCTTCAGGCTTTTTCAAGCGACATCTTCATGTTCTTCAAATCAATCTTCAAATTAAACCTATTCAAGAATGTCATGCCGAGGAGCCCATCCTTCAAGCCCACCCCTGCGTCTTCCAGAAGGACACCGGCCAGCACATCCTTCACTTCTATATCTTTGATCCGGACCGACTTCAGCATCACCATCTTCGCGGTCACCCTGTGATTGCCGGCCAATTGCAGAGTCGCCAGGTCATTCTTCGCAGCGGTAAGATCGATCCCTAACTCCAGGCCCTTCTCTTTTGTAAGCACCAGTATCGACGCTCCCGTGTCAAGGATGAGGGTAGTGCTGACTTTATCATTTATAAGCGCGTCGACCAGAATGCTCTTCGTATCGATATCGCGTCTGAGGTCGATCTTCCCTTCGCCGGACTCTTCCTTGACGCGCTTCGCCTCTTCCTCATTAATCCACTTTTCGTATTCCTCATACCGCTTCTGCCGTTCGCGCTCAAAGTCCGCTTCGCTTGCCTTAAGCTCCTCTTTCCTCTTTTCCCACTTCTCGCTTAAACTCGCAAGCTCATCCGGCGAAGAACGGCCTATCCCTGCGATCTCGCCCTTAGCGCATGTTATGGTGCCAAACCCTATATCCATTTCGACCGTCTTGTCGTCCTCGGACTTTATTATGCCTTCGATCGTTCCGCCGTTCTGGAAACGTATCTTGTCCGCATCCGCATGCGGCACAGCGCACAATATCAAAAAGGCCGTTATTGCCATTATGTATTTAGTATTCATACTATAATAATTATTTTTTTATCAGGCTAGCTATTTTTGACAAAAGCTCTTCGATCTCGAAAGGCTTGGTCATATAAAAATCGGCCCCGCACTCTTTGGCAAGCTTGGAATGTTCGGCCCCCGACTTGGCGGTCAGTATGATTATGGGTATCATGTCGTACCTCTTGTCCTTTTTGAGCAGATTGCAGACCCAGTAACCATCTACCTTCGGAAGCATCAAGTCGAGCAATATGAGGTCCGGCTTCTCTTTGACCGCCTTTTCGAATCCTTCCTTACCGTCGCAAGCGCCGATCACCTCGTAGCCGTTCGCCTCCAGCCGCATCTTCAGGAATTCTAAAAGCTCGCCTTCATCCTCAACTACCAGGAGTTTGGGCACCGCTATATGCCCTCGCCTTCCTCATAGTGGACGGTTATAACTTTCGCTTCGAGCTTCCCGGGAGGGTCATCGTAATAATCTATCGTAACGTAATCGCCCGCTTTTACATCCGACAATTTCATATCATATACATTATGTACCACGCGGGCGCTCGCAGGCACGGAGAAGGTCATGGTATCAACACTCGTTATAGTTATACTAGACCCCTGGACATCGACATCCGCGACTTTGCCGTCCACGGTTTTTATTTTCGGGTCGGTAAAGGCATCTTCCCAGCAATGCGCCGTAGCGCCAAGAGCAAAACACAAAACCATTACCGCCAATACAAACGTCTTTTTCATAACCTATCTCCCCAATCGGGCCTTATTCTTCTTGTATAGCTCGTCGCCAAGCCATTCCTTTGCGATCGCGTCCTTATCCCCGCCCTTAGCTTCCCAATCATATTCCATTATCATGAGCGTCTTCAATGTCTTGCCGGCCTCTTCGTTCTTGAGGTTGGGGTTCGCGGCATAAAAACTGTCCAGCTTCCTGCAATATTCGGCCGGAGCGCCTTTTACGGTTATCCCTTTCGTCTTCAGGTCTTTTATAAAAGCCTTCACCTCGCTCACCTTTTGTGCGTTCGAAAGCGCCGCCCAGTTCTTTCCGGTAAAACCCGGAGCCGCAGCATTGGCCTGCGCAAAGGCAAATACAGAAATAGACACAAAAATCGATATCGTAAAAATAATAATGTTTTTTTTCATAGCATCCCTTTCATTTTTTCTCGGAATCTTTAAGCAGTTTATATTCGACAGAATCTACAAGCGCCTGCCAGGACGCCTCTATGATATTTTCGGAGACCCCCATCGTCCACCATGAATCAGACTTATCCTGCGACTGGATGAGGACCCTGACCCTCGCCGCCGTCCCGTCCTTCTCGTCCAGGACCCTCACCTTGTAATCTGTCAGGTGCATCTGGTTTATATTCGGATAGAATTTCTTTAACGCCTTTCTGAGCGCGCTGTCGAGAGCGTTGACGGGCCCGTCTCCGTGCGAAGCGGTATGCTCAAGCTCTCGGCCGACCTTAAGCTTGATCGTGGCCTCGCTCGTCATATTTCCGCCCTTCTTATTTTCAATAATAACCCTGAAAGAATCGAGATCAAAGAAGTCCTTGAACTTCTTCAAGACCCTTTTGATAACGAGTTCCAGCGACGCCTCTGCCGACTCAAAATGATAACCCTTATTCTCCAGGTCCTGCAAAAGCTTCAGGATCTTCCTGGATTTATCCCCGGACTTGCCAAGGTCAAGCTCCATCTCCTCGGCCTTCTTGAGGATCGTAGACCTGCCGGAAAGCTCCGAAATGAGAAGGCGCCTATGATTTCCTATCGCATGAGGATCGACGTGCTCATAGGTCTTAGGGTTCTTCAATATGGCATTGACATGGACTCCAGCCTTGTGCGCGAACGCGCTGTTCCCGACGAAAGGCTGATTATCGGCTAGCTTCACATTGCAAATCTCGGCAACGAACCTGGCGATCTCCGTAAGCTCTCTTAACTCGAGGTCGGATATACAGTCCACGTCCAGCTTCAATTTAAGATTGCCGATCACAGAAATAAGGTTGGCGTTGCCGCATCTCTCGCCGTAGCCATTGACCGTGCCCTGGACCTGGATACACCCGGCCTGCACCGCGGCTATAGAATTGGCAACGGCCATATCGCAATCATTATGACAATGTATGCCGAGAGGGGTGTTTACGACCTTCTTCAGGTCTTCGATTATCTCAAATACCTGAGAGGTGATCGTGCCGCCGTTCGTATCGCACAATACGATCCTGTCGGCGCCGGCACCTTCGGCTGCCTTTATAGTTTTGATCGCATATTCTTTATTGGACCTGTAGCCGTCGAAAAAATGCTCTGCATCGTAGAAGACCGTCCTGCCTCTCGACTTAAGAAACTTGACCGAATCTTCGATCATACGCAGATTCTCGTCCAGGTTCACCCTGAAAACGTCCTTGACATGCATGTCCCAGCTCTTGCCGAAGATAGTAATATACTGTGCGCCGGACTCAAGGAGACCTTTCAGGATCCTATCGCTCTTCGCGCTTGAGCTTGAATGCCTCGTGCTTCCGAAAGCCACGATCTTCGATCTCTTGAGCTTTAGTCCTTTCACCTTACCGAAGAACTCCATGTCTTTGGGATTCGTGCCCGGCCATCCGCCTTCGATGAAATGAACCCCGAGCTCATCCAGCTTCTCGGCGATCTTCAGCTTGTCGCTGACCGAGAATGAGATCCCTTCCGACTGCGCCCCGTCACGCAATGTAGTGTCATATAACTCGATCTTGGTCATTTACCATCACCCTTCTCTACCCTTAGCTACCCTTTTTTCTTTCCCAATCCGAACTTTTCGTGTATCGCCCTCACCGCTTCCTCGCCCAGTTTTTTCTCGACAACGCACGATATCTTTATCTCGCTCGTAGATATCATCTCGATGTTGATGCCTGCTTCGGCCAGCGCCTCGAACATCCGCGCGGCCACGCCGGAATGGCTCCTCATCCCTATGCCGACTATCGAGACCTTCGCCATGTTATTGTCGAACGTCACGTCGCCGGCGCCTATCTTCCTGGAGATATCCTTGGCAACCCTTATCGTCTTATTGAGGTCGGTTCCCGGGACCGTGAATGAAATGTCGGTTGCGCCGGTCCTCGATACGTTCTGGACTATCATGTCGACGTTGATATCTTCTGTCGCAATATCCTTGAATATCTTCGCGGCTATGCCCGGCTTGTCCGGCACGTCGCAAATCGTGACCTTCGCCTCTTCTTTATTTACAGCAACTCCCGAAACTACGATATCTTCCATTGCCTTTACCTCCCTGGAAATTATGGTACCCGCCTTCTCGGAAAAGCTGGACCGCACGTGTATCGGCACGGCGAACTTCATCGCGAACTCTATCGAGCGCGGCTGGAGCACCTGGGCGCCCAAGCTTGCGAGCTCGAACATCTCTTCGTAGCTTATCTTGTCGATCTTCCTGGCGTTCCTCACGATCCTCGGGTCGGCGGTATATACGCCCTCAACATCCGTATACATTTCGCACGACTTGGCGTTCAATACCTTGGCCAGCGCCACGGCTGTCAGGTTCGAACCGCCGCGGCCCAGCGTGGTAATATCCTGGTTCATATTGACGCCCTGGAAACCGGCAACTATAACAACCTTCCTCTTCTTAAGCTCTTCGACTATCCGCTTTGCATTTATATCGATGATACGCGCCTTGGTGTAAGCGGTGTCGGTTATAATACCTACCTGGGCGCCGGTAAACGATATAGCATCCTCGCCCAGCTTATGGATCGCCATCGTAAGGAGCGCGCATGATACCTGCTCGCCTGTAGAGATGAGCATGTCCAGTTCGCGCTCCGAAGGACTTTCCGTGATCCGGTGCGCAAGCTCGATCAGCTTATCGGTGGAATCGCCGAGAGCCGATACTATCACGACGACATCATGACCATGGCGCCTGGAACTTACCACCCGCTTCGCGACGTTCTGTATGCGTTTGACATCGGCAACGCTCGTCCCGCCGAATTTTTGCACCAGTATCGGTCTGGCCATCTTATATCCTCATATTTTCTTTATAAAATTTTCCGTAAGCGCCGAGCCGGATTTGAATTTCGTTTTGCTAAGCCCTGCGTTATGCTCGCTAAAAGCGTCGAACCCGTTATGCGCCACATTCTCGCCCGCCATCGCGAACGGCGCCGGATCGGAGACGTGCGTTCTCGCCGCTACGGGCGTGGCGTGATCGGAGAGCACCAATATCCTGTAAGCGTCAATAGTTTTAAAGAAATCCCACACGGCCCCGACCACAAACTTATCGAAATTCTCTATAGCAGTTATCTTCGCCCTTATATCGCCATTGTGACCGGCCTCGTCCGGCGCCTCTACATGGACGAAGACGAATGCCTTCCGCTTCAATGCCTCTACGGCATATTCGCCCTTGCCCTTATAATTCGTATCATAGTAACCGGTAGCTCCGGGCACACTCACCACCTCGAGCCCTGCGATCTTGCCGATACCGTTCACGAGATCGACCGCGGATATTACCGCGCCGTCCATGCCGAACATCCCGCGGAATGTCGGCATATTGGGATCGACGCCCTGGCCCCAAAGCCATATCATGTTCGCAGGATTTTCTTTAAGATCCACCCTGACCTTATTTATTTCGTGCTTATCCAGGATCGCCCTTGAATCTTCCATGAGGCCCTTTAATAGCTCCGAACCCCTACCGCTCGGAAGGCTCTTTGTAATATCCCGGCCCGCTATATCATGCGGGGGCGTGCACAACACCTTCACGAGGTCAGCGAGTTCGCCCGGCGAATGGGCCCTGACTATCAACAGATGCCTGTAGCTCTTGCCGTGATAAAACTTGATGTCGCTCGTCCCGAGCTTTTCATTGAGACACTGAATGATCGCCTCGGACTCCTTATCTCCGATATGTCCAGCCGAGTAATCGGACATGATGTCATTATTTACCGTAACGAGATTGCACCTGAACGCCGCTTCGTTCTCGCCAAGCTCTACGCCGATATTTGCCGCCTCCAAAGGCCCTCTGCCCGTATAGTAGGCCTTTGGGTCGTACCCCATTATCGACAGATTGGCTATGTCGCTGGCAGGCTTCATGCCGCGCGGCACCGTCTTCACGAGACCTATCGTGCCGCGCTTTACGATCTCATTCATATTGGGTATCTTGGCAACTTCGAGCGGCGTCTTATCCCCGAGCTCCGAGACCGGATAATCGCTCATCCCGTCACCGACAAGTATAGCGTACTTCATCTACAGCCCCATCTCCTTCAATATTAACTCAATTTTCGGCTTCAAGACCACCGGCTTCTCAACACTCGATATCGCCCTGTCCGGGTCTTTCAACCCATGGCCTGTCAGTACACAGACTATTTTTATTTTACCGGATCCCGGCCCCCGGCTACTGGCCCCTTTGAAATAATTTTTCTTAGCCAGCTTCAATATTCCCGCAACACTCGCAGCGCTGGCCGGCTCTACAAAGATGCCCTCTTTTGCGGCAAGCAATTTATAAGCCGCCAATATCTCATCGTCCGATACCGTATCGATCAGTCCGCCCGACTCGTCTCTCGCCGCCTCGGCCTGTTTCCAGCTCGCCGGGTTCCCTATCTTTATCGCGGTGGCTATGGTCTTCGGCTCCTTCACGGGATGGCCCAGCACTATAGGAGCGGCGCCTTTTGCCTGAAAACCGAGCATCCGCGGCTCACTTTTACTGATGCCGGCCGCTTTATACTCCTTGTAACCCTTCCAATACGCGGTGATGTTGCCGGCATTGCCGACCGGTATCGCATGGAAATCCGGGGCATCGCTTAAGAAGTCGCATATTTCGAACGCACCGGTCTTCTGCCCCTCGATCCTGTAGGGATTGAGGGAATTTACCAAAGTTATCGGATGCTTAGAAGTGATCTGACGGACAAGTTGGAGCGCATCGTCGAAATTTCCCTTTATCGCGATTACCTTTGCTCCGTGGATCATCGCCTGCGAAAGTTTTCCCAATGCTATCGCGCCTTCAGGTATCAGCACTACCGACCTTACCCCCGCGCGCGCGGAATAGCACGCGGCTGAAGCCGAGGTATTGCCGGTCGATGCGCACATAACAGCTTTAGAACCTTCCTCTATCGCCTTCGAGATGGCTAATGTCATCCCGCGGTCTTTAAATGAGCCGCTCGGATTAAGCCCTTCGTATTTTAAATAGACCTCGACGCCCTCACCGATCATACTGCTTATATGGTGTGCGTATATAAGCGGCGTATTGCCTTCGTTTAATGTAATGACCGGCGTCTTGTCCGTTACCGGCAGGAATTTTTTATATTTTTCTATTATTCCGTTCCACATCAGATCAATCCTCGATCCTTATCCTGACAGATTTTTTCTTCTCGGCGCTCAAGCGATCTATCTCTCTCAGCGCTGCGGTCATGTCTCTCTCGAGAGCCTCGTGTGTCATCATTATGAGCGGCACAACGCCTGCAGAGCTTCTTTCCACCTGGTTAACGTTCGCAATGCTGATATTGTGCTTCGCGAGTATGCCTGAGATCTTCGCCAGAACGCCCGGTTTATCCAACACGGAAAACCTTATATAGTATCTGGTCTTGATATCGCCCATCTTCTTGATGCGCTTCACGTCTTTCCTGAACCCGACCGAACCCGAGCTCTTATAGCCATCACCCATACTCTTAGCTATCGCGATTATATCGCTCACCACAGCGCTCGATGTGGGCGATGCGCCTGCGCCCTGGCCGTAGAATAGATTTTCGCCTACGAGATCGCCTTTCACGAATATCGCGTTATATACGCCGCCAACGCCGGAGAGGAGGTGTTTGGCCGGTATCAGCGTCGGATGTACCCTCAGCTCTACCGAATCCACGGCCCTCTTCGCTATCGCGAGCAGTTTGATCGCGTAGCCGTATTCCTTAGCGAATTCTATGTCGCTCGGCTCAATATCGGCTATGCCTTCAGTGTATATTTCAGCAGGCTTCGCGGCTATCCCGAACCCCAGAAGCGCCAGGATGGACAATTTGTGAGATGAGTCGCCGCCGGATATATCGAGCTGTGGATCCCGTTCGGCGTAACCTTTGTCTTGAGCTATTGCCAATGCTTCTTTAAAGCCAAGCCCTTCCTCCGCCATCTTCGACAATATGAAGTTGCTCGTACCGTTGATTATCCCGTAGATCAGATCGATCCTATTCGCAACGAAACCCTGACTTAACGCGCGTATTATCGGTATGCCTCCGCCCACGCTCGCCTCGAATCCAATACAGAGTCCAAGCTGATCGGCAAGTTTGAATATCTCGCAGCCGTAGCTCGACAATACGGCCTTGTTGGCAGTGACGACATGCTTACCCTGCCTGAGGGATTCGAGTATAATATCCTTGGCCGGTATTGTCCCGCCCATAAGCTCCACAACGATATCGACCCCGGGATCGTAAATGACTTTACTCACCGATTTTGTCAGAAGTTTCTTCGATACTTTTACAGGACGCTTCTTCTTCAGGTCTTTATCGCATATCCTGACGATCTCGACATCGACGCCCGCCGTCTCTTTCAGGAATTTGCGTCTGGCGGTGAGCGCCTTTACTACGCCCGCGCCGATCGTTCCGAAACCTATTATGCCGACTTTGATCTTTTTCATTTCAGATCCTCTCGATCCTTGAGCGCGTATCGCGCAGCATGAACCGCATCCTGAGCTATTTTTCACGTTCACCTTCACCCAATCCTTCCGCATTATATTATGGTAAAAATTTTGCAATGGTCGGGACGGACGGATTTGAACCGTCGACCCCTTGCACCCCAAGCAAGTGCTCTAGCCGGGCTGAGCCACGTCCCGCCGATGCAAATTTTCTTAAACCCTCAATACTCCCCTTCCATCTTCGGCGTGCGCGTCATGAGATCCCGCACCGCCCGCCTGGGGTCTTTATTCTCGTATAATAATCTGTATATCTCCGAAGCTATAGGCATCTCGACCTTGAACTTCTTCGAAAGGTCATATGCCGACTTAGCAGTCGCCACGCCCTCTACTATCATGTCCGTTTCGTTCAAGACCTCTTTGAGCGACTTACCCTTACCTATTTCTTCTCCGAGCCACCTGTTTCGCGAATACTGGCTTATGCACGTCGTCGCCAGGTCGCCCAGGCCGCTCAGGCCGTAAAAAGTCTCGCGTTTCGCGCCCATCGCGACACCGAGCCTCACTATCTCCACCAGGCCTCTCGTCAATATCGCGGCCTTCGCGTTCGTACCGAAACCCATCGCGTCTGCGGCGCCCGCCGCTATCGCGATTATATTCTTCAATGAACCGCCGAGCTCGACGCCTGTGACATCGCTAGCCGTATAGACCCTGAAACGCTCGGTCATGAAAATATCCTGCGTTTCTCTAGCCAGGGCCGCATCATCCGATGCCGCAACGACTGTCGTCGGCGCGCCGTTCGCCACTTCGAGCGCTATAGTCGGGCCGGAGAGGACCGCCAGCGGCTGTCTTCCCAGCACTTCATATATCACTTCGGATATACGTTTAAGAGAGCTATTCTCTATGCCTTTGGTAACGCTGACGAACTTCTTACCCGAGATACTCTCCATCTTCAATATGGTCAATACGCCCCTTGCGAACTGCGAAGGAGCGGCGAAGACAATTATCTCTTTACCGCCAATGGCTTCGCCCATCGATGCCGTAAATTTCACGTTACCGGGTATCTTTACACCGGGGAGGAATTTAATATTCTCGCGCCTTGACTTCAATATCTCTATATAGTCAGGGAAAGCGCCCCAAAGGGTTACGTCTAACCCTTTATTTGAAAGGAGGATAGCGAGCGTGGTGCCCCATCCTCCATCACCAATGACGGCTAGCTTCTTTATATGAGCCATAGTATTGTAATTTTATTATAAAGGGAGGGTTATGTCAACATGAACCGCTTCATCTTTTATACCGGCCCATCAGCTGTCCCTCGGCCAGCACGTGGCCCTTCATCGCATTTTCCAGGTCTTTTTTTACAGCCTTGGGTTTCATAGAAAGCTTCGTATCGAGCGCGTACACCTTAAAGTAATACCTGTGAACGCCGCTCGGGGGGCAAGGTCCGCCGTATCCGGCCTGGTGAGAATCATTTACTCCCTGGATAGCGCCGTTTTCGAGCGTATCTTTTTGCGGAACATTTTCAGGCAATCCTTTTAGATCGGAGGGCATGTTATAGATCACCCAGTGTACCCACGTCCCCATTGGCGCATCGGGATCGTCGCTTATCATCGCGATACTCTTCGCTTCCGGCGGTATGCCCGACCAGCCAAGCGGCGGAGACATATCCTCACCGTCGCAGGTATACTTACCCGGTATCATCTCCCCTTCCTTAAAAGCGCTGCTCGTCACTATTATTTTCATAGACGCCCTCTCTTCTTTCACTATCTCCAGTTTATACAGATCACTGTATGTGCCTGTAAGCCAGAGGTATTCCCCATCCCAAACAATACCTGTCGTCCTCTCGACCGGCGAACGAAAAGCGCCGATGATCTCCCATTCGTTTATATCCACCTTATAGACGAGCGGATCGTACCAGCTCGTTATCCATAGATTTTCCCCGTCCCATGCGAGATGCGCCGGCTCCTGTATATTCTTTATCGATATCTTGCCGGATACCTTCATCCGGCGTGTCAGATCTAAAAGGTCGAACTTCGTGCCGGTCAGGCTCCTCGTCCATGTGATAACAAACAGCCGGTCGCCATTCCATACCGCGCCGGCCGGGTGTGCAGGCCTTAAACTCGCCCATGATAATACCTCCATCCGGTTATTCGCGATCTTAGCCTCGTATAGTTTCTTCTCCTCCCAATCTGTCACGAAAAAAAGATCCCCGGATATATTCGTCACCGCTTCGGTAAATACCGATATCGATTCGATGCTGGGCCCGAAATCACCCGTCTCCGGGTCGACGATCCAGACTTTGCCGTTCTTACCGTTACTGATCCATATATTTTTGCCATCGAAGGATAGCCCTTCGTGATACCATTTCGGAAGCTTTACAGCGCCGAGGACTTTCACGGATATGATCTTATATGATTTTGATTTCTTTAGAGTGTCGGATAGCGGCGCGGAGAAGCCTAAGGCGGGAAACATCATAAGGACGGCCAGGACCGGCGTTAAAATCCTGAGACTGATTCTATCTTTCGGCATCCCCGGGGAGGTCTTCATTGGGACTCTTTCCAATATCGCTCAGCTTCGATTTTAAGCTGCTTATCTCTTCTTTCATTTCTGCGGCCTCTTTCTCCAGCTTATCGAGCCGCTTGTTCACGTCGACAAATTTGCCCGCCGCATATTCGTCCACGCCTTCCATTATCTGAGTGGTCTCATTGCGTTTACTCATCTTGGAGCCCTTGGGCATGAGAACGGTAACGTCGTTATTGACCTTCCTCTCTTCCATGCCGGGTCCGGGGGTGCTGTATTCGCCGTAATCCTCGGTCGTCTCGGCGCAAACCAGCCCTGCGCATAAAACAGACATTATTAATATAAAAAACATAAATAGGTTTTTCATCTTAAGGAACGCCTTTCTTGGTACTTTCGTCATAATGTAGCGGCAAAAAAAGCAGTTATTGCTAGTCTTGCCGGGAAACTTTATTCCTCTGGATTTAAGCCGCCCTCTTATCCCGCTAAGACCTAAATCAAATATATCACATATAATTTCGTTTTGGCGAATATTTTTCATGAGCCCGGCGACGTCGTCCGTCTTTATATTGCCTATCGTAAACTCTTTCAATTCATTCGCATATCCACAGCACGGCTTAACATCACCCGACGGCTCGATGAGAAATACATTCCCCGGCCCCTTGCAATAGTCTTCCTTGAACCATCTGCCATCCCACGGATCTTTAAGCTTTAGCGCCTTGCCTATGGGAGAGAGCTCTATTTTGACAATCTTTATGTGGTAGGGCAGGTTTAAACCTGCCCTACTGTTGTTATTACCGGTCGATTTTATAACGGGGTGCGTTCCACCAAAGCCTGACAACCGAGCCTTGAGTAATCCCGCTAACCTTTGAAGTTTCTTTTTCGTTACGCGGTCGGCTCCAGTGACATAAGCTATTGATACCATATCCGGCCTTCGCCATATAGAACAGGCGGCCTTTATAAAGAGGGTTACTTTCTTCAGGTCTTGTTTATGATATGCATCAACGCTGACAGAGATGGAGCCGTCGTATCCTGCATTGAATAATTTCTTTAACACTTTATTAAGGCGGGTCCTATTCTTAAACCATACCGCATTGGTCATTATTGTGTTGAAGAATAATCCGTTCTTCGCGGCGAATCCCGTTACCGAAAATAAAAAATCCGGCGCGAGGAACGGTTCTCCGCCGGTGAATCCTATCCGTTTAATGGCATGGCGCTTACAGTCCAGGATAAATTTCTTTGCCATCTCGGTCGAAAGTACATCCCTGGATCTTTTGACATTGCAATGCGGACAGGCGAGATTACAGCCTGCCGTAGGCATAAAAAGGATCTCTTCGGGTTTAAATCCCATCTGTAAGATCTTTAGAAATTCTCAGCGAGAACTTCGTAATACGCTTGCGGATGCTTGCAAGCCGGGCAGTCGGCAGGCGCTTCGGCCCCTTCAATGACATAGCCGCAGTTTATGCAATGCCACTTTACGGCCGCCTTCTTCTTGAAGACTTCTTTTTGCCCGATATTCTGTATAAGTTTATTGTAACGCGATTCGTGGAACTTTTCGACTTTCGAGATTTGTTCGAAAGAACGCTCGACTTCCGGGAACCCTTCGTCTTTTGCCGTCTTAGCGAAACCTGCGTAGAGAGCTGTCCACTCCAGCTTTTCGCCGGCCGCCGCCGCTTCCAGATTCACCTTGGTATCACCGATGATTCCCGCCGGATAGGCAGCCGTTATCACGGCCTCACCGCCTTCTAAATGCTTAAAGAACACCTTTGCGTGCTCTTTCTCATTCTCTGAAGTCTCGATGAATATATTCGCTATCTGTTCGAGACCCTCTTTTCGGGCGGCGCTAGCAAAATACGTATACCTGTTACGCGCCTGCGACTCTCCCGCAAATGCTGCGAGCAGATTCTTCTCTGTCTTCGTTCCCTTAATAGATTTAGGCATAGCTACACTTCCTCCTTTGATTTATTGGGGCATTATATCACAGATAATGTTTCGGCGGGTTATTTCTTCTCAGCACTCTTTAACACATCATTGATCCTGCCTGTGAAGTTCTTAAGCATGCCTTTCATATCACTTTCGAGTTTCTTATTATTGGGGTCTAAGTAGTCTTGCCTATACTTAGCTTCCTGCTGTAAGAGATACTTTTCTTCGAATGACTTGTCTTTCATGTTCCTTATCTTATCTAAGATCTTATCTAGTTCTGATGGGGGCAGCTTGGATAGCTCATCTTTACTCATGTTAGGGTTAAGTAAGTTCTTAGCCTGTAACATAGCCATGTTCTTGGCCATGTCTTTTATCATATTCTCATAGTAGGGCTTGGTTGATTGAGCATATTCGAGCATTATCTTGTTTCTTTGGGTATCTAGCTCAGAGAACATGGCCTTTATATTGGATACGTCGCCTTTATTTAATAGATCAGGTACCGCCTGAGCCAAGAGGATATTGGCCACCATCTGAAGGAGGTCGTCCGAAGCCTTCTTGAGCTCAGGGGATTGGTTACCTGAAGCGTCTTCTACTTTGTTTATATCATTAAGGAGTGCTTTGATCGAATCGATGGTCACCTTCTGGGCCTCTGTGGGGTTCTTCATTATAGAGGCCAACTTCATGGCAATTTCCATATCCTGGGCGCTCATATCCCCTTTACTTATAACGGTGACAGCCAGTTCATTTTGTTTCAATGAATTCGATGTTGCCATTTGGTCCTGCACCATATCTACTTTTATACCTTCGCCTAAAGCATTTTTGGCATCAAGAAGAGATTTAAATACTGCTCTTAGATTGTTTGACGAGACGCCAATGCTATTTGAAGGTACCGCAAGAGTACTGCTATCACCAAGACTTCGATATCCAAAAGTGTTATTATTATATGGCGAAACGAGATTCGTCTGGGAAGAAGAGGTTGTTTGATGAATTGGCGAAGCTGGCAGGCTAGCTCGCCCAAAACCAACAGTTTCCCGGATGCCGGTATAATCATTCGAGTCAATACTACCGTCATTATTTATGTCAAATGTTGAGACATAGTTGCTATCACCTGTATTTGCTCCTATATGGCCTTGAGCTTCAGCCATAATTTTTGAAAAATATCTTTGAAAAATTGAGTCATCTGAAGACCATATATTGCGTATTGCGACCTGATCAAAAGAGTTCACCCGCTTGTCATCATCCATATCAAAGTTTGGGTTGTATTTATGTATTCCGTCGGACCTAAAGAAACTATTATTACGAATCAGGGCCTCTAAGTTATTCTTGATTTTTCCACGGGTTGACGCATCAATTACAATAGAATCGTCCGTCTTATTTTTTCCTAATGAATTACTCTGCTTCTGCTTCAGTTGCGGCTTCGGTTTCTCCACAGCCTGCGTCTGTACCTTCTGAGACACTTCTCTCTGGGTAGCCTCTGTCTTGTTGTCGGCTTTATCCTTATTAGCAAGGTACTTATCCGTTAACGACCTTGCCTGCTGGATATCCTTATTCATGTATCCAGGAGGTGAGTATACAGAGTCATTGGCTGAGAGGTGATTATCGTCATTTGAGCTTGCTCGGGATATAGAGGTGCCTACCAGCATCATGGCCATTGCCGCAAATAGTAGGATCATCATATTAAACGTTATTGTTTTCATTTTAGCAACCCTTCTTCATCCGCCTTCGCAACTTCTGCCATTCATAGAAGCTTTGCTTCGGCGGATTATTTGACAACGCTTAAATAACATCAAATAAAAAAACCTATCTACCATCTGACATAATGATAGATAGGTTCGCAAAATTGGAAGCTTCGGCAGCTGACTGCCATATCCGAATAGCCACAAGTATACACTTGTGGCGCCGGACTTAGGCTCGTAGCTTTGCGGCCCACCCTTTCAGATGGTGTACCTTTTCGTTCTTCTAATATATAGTATACACTATAATAATGAGACGTGTATTATAATTATCTTCCTTTTTTATCTTTAATTATGGATTACTGAGTGGGCTGCAAAGATGCGGATTGGAGATCTTGGAAAGTGCCTATATTCTTCACTTCAAGTTTTGGATCGATCTTTTTCAATATCCCTTTCAGGATTTGTCCAGGCCCTATTTCGAAAAATAATTTTATTCCCCCGCCGGAGACAAGGCGGATAGATTCTTCCCACAGCGTCTTTGAGTTGACCTGCGCTATCAGGTTCTCTTTCATCTTTGCCGGATCGTTATTGATCTTCGCGTCGACGTTGCTCACAAACGAAATCTTCGGCGGCATTATGTTGACCTTTTCTATATACTCTTTAAGCTTGTCCCTCGCCGGCGTCATTAGCGAAGAATGGAACGGCCCGCTCACATCCAGCATCAGAACTCTTTTTGCTCCCCGATCCTTGGCTAGCGATGCGAATAGTTCGATATTTGAGGTCTTCCCGGAGACCACTACCTGTCCGGGACAATTGAGATTGGCTATCTCGCAGCCGAAACCTTTGCACAGAGCCTCTACGGACTGCATCTCCATACCGATCACGCAAGCCATTTTACCGGGATTCTTGTTCGACGCGTCCTCCATGAGTTCGCCGCGTTTTTTGACAAGAGTGAGTGCATCTTCGAAGGAGATACTGCCGGCCGCTACAAGAGCTGTATACTCTCCAAGGCTCAGGCCAAGAGAGAACTTCGGGGTTATCTGCTGGTAGACCTGCGATGATTCAAAAGCTTTAAGAGCGGCAATGCTGGCAGTAAGTATGGCTGGCTGGCTGTAACGCGTGGTCGATAGCTCGCCCTGAGGCCCTTCGAAGCATAATTTTTTTATATCGAACTTCAGGATCTCATTAGCCCTATCGAAGACCTCTTTGGCCTGCGGGTAATTTTCATAAAGATCCTTCCCTATCCCGACTACTTGAGCGCCTTGCCCGGGAAATATCAGCGCGGCATCTACCATTCTATTACTATCGCTCCCCAGGTAAGCCCGCCGCCGAACGCATCCAGCAGCATCTTCTCACCCTTTTTAATGCGTCCTTCCTTTACCGCCTCTACGAGCGCTACGGCGCTCGACGCGGCGGACATATTGCCGTACTTTTCGATATTGAGATAAATCTTGTCCTGCGTAAGGCCCATACGCTTTGCCACCGCATTCAGGATGCGTATATTCGCCTGGTGCGGGATTACGAGACTTATATCGGCGGCCTGCAGGCCCAACGGTTTTGTAGCCTCCAGTGCTGCATCGGCCATTATCTTAACGGCATGTTTGAAAAGTTCAGCTCCATTCATTTTTATAGAGTGAAGCTTGCTTTCAATGCTCTTCTTTGTAGCAGGTATGCGCGAACCGCCGGCAGGAAGCTTTATCAGATCTCCCTGCTTGCCGTTAGCGCCCAGATATACGGATAATATGCCGCCCTTATCAACCGGGCCAAGAATAGCCGCTCCGGCGCCGTCACCGAAAAGAACGCAGGTATTCCTGTCCGTCCAGTCGGTTATGGCCGAGAGTTTTTCGGCAGCTATAACGAGCGCGTGCTTATATGTGCCTGTCTTTATGAATTGTTCCGCTATCGCCAGGCCGTAGATAAATCCGGAACATGCCACGCTCACGTCGAAGGCGGGAACCATTCTGGCGCCTATCTTCTCCTGGACGAGACACGCCGTAGCCGGGAAGAACATATCGGGCGTAATGGTCGCAACTATGATAAGGTCGATGTCCGCGGCCGTAAGGTTGGCGTCCTTAAGCGCGCGTTTCGCCGCCTCGGTCGCCATGTCACTCGTCGCTTCATCCTCGCGGGCGATCCGTCTTTCTTTTATACCCGTGCGCGTCGTTATCCACTCATCGGTCGTATCGACCATCTTTTCGAGATCTTTATTCGTGAGCACGCGCTCCGGCAAATACGCGCCCAGCCCTACTATTCCTACTTTCTTATCGCTGCACATGTTTAGTAGCTCTCTATCTCTTCTACGATATGTTTATTTACGCCCCGCGTCATGAATTCACCGGCGACTCTTATGGCGTTCTTTATCGCCTTCGGTGAGGACGAGCCGTGGCTTATGATGCACCTGCCGTCAACTCCTAGAAGCGGCGCACCGCCGTATTCCGAATAATCCATCTTCTTCTTCAAAGCGGCGAAGGCAGAGCTCGCCAGGGCTGCGCCCACAGTAGCGATAACGCTCGCTCTTATCTCCTGCTTCAAGGCTTTGATGATCGTATCTACGATGCTTTCCGAGACTTTCAGGATCACGTTCCCTACGAAACCGTCGCACAGGATTATATCGGCTGTGCCGGCATATATATCGCGGCCTTCGATGTTGCCGATAAAGTTCAGTTTAGATTCGCTTATGAGTGTATGCGATTCTTTTATAAAGTCGGTGCCTTTACTCTCTTCCTCGCCCACGTTTAAAAGTCCTACGGTAGGATTCGGATTATGCAAAATAAATTTCGAATACGCGTCCGCCATTATTCCGTACTGCAGAAGATGGATCGGTTTGGGATCAATATTCGCTCCCACATCTATTATGACAGAGGTGCCCTTCAGGGTCGGGATGCAAATAGCGATGCCGGGCCGTTCGATCCCGGGCAGCAGCCTTAAAGAAAGCGTGGCCGCGCAAACGACAGCGCCGGTATTACCTGCGCTGACGAACGCGTCGGCCTCTTCCCTCTTCAGCATCTCGAGGCCCATCACTATCGAAGATTTTCGTTTCCGCCTGACGGAGAGCGCCGCCGGCTCTTGCATCTCGATACGCTCGGGCGAGTGGACTACCGATATCTTGCCCCGGCCGCCGCCCTGCTTTTTTAGTTCGTCATTTACAAGCTTCTCGTCTCCGACCAGGATCAGGTCGCAGCCAGATTCTTCCACGGCCTGTATCGCGCCCTCGACCTCGACTGCCGGCGCCTTATCACTACCCATAGCATCGATTACAATCTTCATTCTGCTACGCCCTCCAGAAGTCAGTTTGAGGTAGGGCTTCGCAGGAATCATGTAGGCAGAATGCTCCTACGAAGCCATACCTGAATTTAAGAATTGATTGGCGAAGTAGAGCGATCATTTCATTACCCTATTTCTTCTTCTCTTCTTTGCTCTCGATAACCACTACCGGCTTGCCGTTATAGTATCCGCAAAAAGCGCATACCCTATGCGGCAGCCTCATAGACTTGCATTGCGGACAGATCGAGAGGTTCACGCTGTAGAGCTTACTATTCCCACCGCGCCTTTTGTCACGCCGCGATTTCGAATGTTTCCTTTTAGGAAGCGCCATTTTTATCTCCTCTTTTTTTAATGATCGCGTACGTATCTCTCGCGATCAGCAACTCCTCATTCGTAGGTATCACGAGAAATTTCACCTTATTTGAAACAACATCCTTTAACTCCTCCGCGATCCGCTTGACGAGCCACGGACAATGTTCGCCTATGCCCGCAGTAAATATTACGGCGTTCAGCCCGCCCATCGCCGCCATGTACGCGCCTATATATTTCTTTATCCGGTAAACGAACATCTCTATAGACAATTTGCACCGTCTGGCCCCCGGACCCCGGCCCCTGGATCCTTTTATGATATCTCTCATATCATTACTCACCCCCGAGATACCAATGAGCCCGCTCTCTTTATTCAGGATGTCGCTGATGCGTTCGCTCGTCAGGCGCTCCTTCTTCATCATATAGAAGACAACGGCCGGATCCAGGTCGCCCGAGCGCGTCCCCATTATGAGCCCCTCGAGCGGAGTGAACCCCATAGAAGTATCGAATGACTTACCCCTGTTAACAGCCGTCATGCTGCAGCCGTTGCCGAGGTGGCAAGTTATAAGTTTCAAACTCCGAAGCGGACGCCCCAATACCTTGGCCGCCTCATGCGATACATATCTGTGGCTAGTCCCGTGAAATCCGTATCTTCGTATACCGTATTTCCGGTAATACTTGAACGGCAGACCGTAAAGAAATTCCACCGGCCGCATGGTCTGGTGGAAGGACGTGTCAAAGACCGCGACCTGCGGAATGCCTTTAAGTATCTTAAGACAAGCCTCTATACCCAAAAGAGACGGCGGGTTATGAAGCGGCGCGAGCTCACTGCAGCGCTCGATCGACTTGATGACCCTGTCTGTTATGAGCACCGACTCCTTGAATCCCTCTCCGCCGTGCACGACCCTGTGGCCGACGCCGTTTATTTCACGGGCCGAACTTATGACGCCTTCACGCGGATCGGTCAGCGCGCGGATCATGAGGCTGATGGCCTCATGATGATCCCTGCACGAACCCTGCTGGCCTATACGTTCGACTGTGCCTTTTGCCAAAGACTTTTTATTCTTATTAATATCAAATAACTGATATTTCGCCGACGAGCTTCCGCAATTTACAACTAAGATCAGCATTAAGCCCTTATCGCCGTTACCGCCACGGCATCTATAATATCTTCCGCGCCGCAGCCGCGCGACAGATCGCTCGCCGGTTTTGTGAATCCCATCAATAACGGCCCTACTGCCCTGGCGTTTGCGAGCCTTTGAACCAATTTGTAAGAAATATTGCCCGAATTTAGATCCGGGAATATCAGGACGTTCGCACTCCCGGCCACGTCGCTCGCCGGACATTTTATCTTGGCAACTTCCGGAACGATTGCGCTGTCGACCTGAAGTTCGCCGTCGATGTGAATGCCGGTCGACAGCTCTTTTGCCCTGGCAACAGCCTCTTTAACCTTATCTACCAGCGGCCCCGAAGCGCTTCCCTTACTCGAATAACTCAAGAATGCAACCCTGGGCGTGACGCCTGTCAAATGCTTGAAGAGATCCGCCGACAATACCGCTATGCCGGCAAGCTGCCGGGCATTGGGTTCGGGATTTACGCCGCAATCGGCAAAAACGAATACCCCTTTTTCACCATAAACCGAATTCGCCACTTCCATCAGGAACGATCCCGCGGCAACTCCGATATTTTTATCTATCTTCAAACACCTCAACGCCGCGCGCACGGTATTGGCCGTCGTATGGGTGGCGCCTGCCACAAAACCATCGGCGTCGTTACGGCGGACCAGAAGGGCTCCGAATGTGAGATAATCCTCCCTTACCGTCTTTCGGGCTTCTTCGGCCGTCATTCCCTTGGCTTTTCTCAGCTCGTAATACTCGGCGGCCATGCTGTCTGTATCTTTATACTCTTTCGGATCAACTATCTCCAGGTCTTTTAAATTCTTCGACTTGACCTGCTTTGCCAGATCGGATTTCCCGATCAGTATTATCTTTGCTATCTTGTGGTCCAATATATACTCCAGGGCTTCCATCGTCCTTGAGTCATCGCTCTCCGGCAAAACTATCTTCTTCGCCAGCTTAGCGGCCCGTGCCCTGACCTCTTGAATAAAACTCACCCTCTACCTCGCCTTTTTTATTTTCTTCCTTAGCGCGTCTTGAGCCTTCGGCGTTATAAAACTGCTGACATCCGCTCCCAGAGAAGCCGCCTCTTTGATGAGTTTACTGGATATGTAAGAATAGTCCTCGTGAGGCATCATGAATATCGTCTCTATATCGCCGGCCAGTTTGCGGTTAGTGAGCGCCATCTGGAATTCGTATTCGAAATCCGACAGCATCCTAAGGCCCCGGATCATCACATTGGCCGAGCGGCTCTTTACATAATCGACGACCAACCCTTCGAAGGAATCGATCTCGATATTCTTCATGCCGCGAACCGCGTCTTCGAGCATCAGGATGCGTTCTTTGACGCTGAAGAGGACCCCCTTCGATTTATTATGCGCCACTACTACGATCACTTTATCGAATATATTCGAAGCCCTCTTTATGAGATCGATGTGGCCATAAGTGACGGGGTCGAATGTTCCTGGATATATGGCTGTCTTGGAATTCTTCATACGCCTCAAACTAAAACTCAAAGCCGTATCCGCTTTGAGTGTGGTATTTTAGGATGCTTTCTTAAATACACTTATTACCGTATCCCCGTACCTGCGCTCCTTCTCCGGCTGAAGAGAGCCGAGGTCTGCCTCAAGGCTGTCATTCTTAAAATGCTCTACCACTATTAAGCTTAATGCGGATAATATATCATAATCATCCAGATGAATCAAGCATTTTCTGGCCATATCTTTGTGATATGGCGGGTCTATGAAGACAAGGTCGAACTTCTCACCGTTCTTTTCAAAACGAGGTAATGACGTAAGAACGCTGGATCTCAAAATTGTGTATCCGGCCTCAGGTATTTTTAAGGAGTCAATATTAGATTGTATTGTGGCAAGGCACCTGGAGTTATTCTCAACAAAAGTCGCATGCGCCGCGCCTCTCGAAAGCGCCTCTATCCCATACGCGCCGGAACCGGCAAAAAGGTCTAGCACGCGCCTATCCTTTACATCCGCAAGAACGTTAAAGACCGCCTCTCTAACCCTGTCCTGTGTGGGGCGTATCTCGGCACCTTTCGGCATCTCGATTATCCTGGACCTGTATTCCCCGCCTATTATCCTCATACACCCCTTATCCAACCCTTATCAGATCCAGCTTACCCTTAAATCTCGCAAAGACCGATTCCTTTAGCTTGCCGTGATGTTCTTCCGAAAGATCCGGGTCTTTCGCTATAATACCGAACGCCTCTTTTCTTGCCCGCTCCATTATAGCAAAATCCTTCAGTATATTCCCAAACTTTATTTCAGGCAATCCGTGCTGGTGAGTGCCGAAAAATTCTCCCGGGCCGCGTATGGAAAGATCCGCCTCCGCTATCTGGAAACCGTCGAGCGTACCCTCTATGGCCCTGAGCCTTTCGGAGGCCTCCTCGGTCTTCGGATCCGAGAGGAGTATGCAGTAAGATTCATGCGTCCCCCGCCCGACGCGCCCTCTCAGCTGGTGCAGTTGGGCCAGTCCGAAGCGTTCGGCATTTTCTATCAACATGACGGTGGCATTCGCCACGTCTATGCCGACTTCGATAACGATCGTCGAAACAAGGACCTTGATCTTGCCCTTCTTAAAATCTTTCATCACATTTTCTTTGTCTTTCGAATTCATCCTGCCATGCAATAGCCCGACTTCGTAGCTGGAAAATATTTCGTTTTTCAATTTTTTGAATATTTCCTCCGCCCCACTCACCTGTGCTCCTGTGCCTTCAATCATAGGGCATACAACATACGCCTGCCTTCCGCCGCCTATCTCCTCTTTCACAAAATTATACGCCTCGCTTCTCTTAGATTCCTCGACCCAGTATGTTGCTATCGGCTTTCGGCCTTTGGGAAGTTCGCGTATTATTGAGATATCGAGATCGCCGTAGACTGTGAGCGCAAGAGTCCTGGGGATGGGCGTCGCTGTCATTACAAGTATGTGCGGATTGTACCCTTTCTGCTTCAATGCCGCCCTCTGCGTCACCCCGAACTTATGCTGTTCGTCTATCACCGCGAGGCCCAGCTTCTTAAACCGGACCGATTCCTGAATGACCGCATGCGTCCCGACGACAATATCTATCTTGCCTTCCCCTATCTCGGCCGCCAAGCGCTTCTTAGCTTCAACATCGATACCGCCCACTAATAGCGAGATGTTGATACCGAGCGGCATCAAGAGTTCACTCAAACCGATATAATGCTGCCTGGCAAGGACTTCGGTCGGCGCCATGATAACACCCTGAAACCCGCTCTGCACGGTGAGGACAAGCGCGTACGCCGCAACCACCGTCTTACCGCTTCCGACATCGCCTTCGAGAAGCCTGCTCATCGGCTTTGTTGAAGATAGGTCCCGAGAAATATCGGCGATCGCCTTTTTCTGGCCTTCGGTCAATTCAAACGGCAGGCTTTTCTTAAAGGATTCGATGAGTTCACCTGAAAGTTTATGCCCCAGTCCGTTCTCGCCTGCCTTCAAACCTCTCTTCTTCAGCGCCAGCGCAAGCTGAAGCATCAAGAATTCTTCGAAGACAATCCTATTGTACGCCTTTTCAAGATTCGTAAAATTCGCGGGGAAATGAATATTTCTTATCGCGAATTTTATATCCACGAGCTTCTCGCGCGCCAACAGGTACGTTGGAAGCCTCTCCTTAAGAAATTTGCAGCATTTCGTTACAGCCGCGTCGGCTAGCGCCCTTAAGTATCGTTGCCCTAAACCGGCTGTCGTCGAATATATAGGGACGATGCGTCCCATATGTATCGAATCCTTCTCATCCTTATCGAGGATCTCGTATTCAGGTTGTAATATCTGGAGCTTGTCGTGCATCTCTACTCTACCGTAGAGCACGACCCTCTGCCCTTTTTTAAAATAGTCCTTGAGGTACGGCTGATTGAACCATGTGGCGTGGATAAAGCCGGTCCTGTCCGTCAGCGCTGCCTGGAAGATGCGCATACCGGAACGCGCGATGCGGCTTCCGGCGCTTATTATCTCTCCCTCGATCGTCTGCTGTTCGCCCAATTTCAGGTCTTTAATAGGTGTTGGGTTCGACCGGTCCTCATACCTCACCGGGAGGTAGTAGAGCATCTCCTCCGCGGTCTCTATCCCGAGTTTCGAAAAAAGCTCCGCCTTCTTCGGGCCAACCCCTTTAAAATACCTCATCGGTGTTTTTAGGATGTCTTGATTGTGTGTCATGTTACCTTCTGCACCGCCGCGGTAGCATCAGTTTAAGTAATGCTTCCGCGGCGGTGAAAATAATCTTTTATCAATGGTTCATGTACCCGCACACATGAACCATTGATATATTGATTCCACCGCCGAGGACGGATTACTTAGAGCTCATCCGACCTCGGCGGTGTTAGGGAAATTTTTTCCGCTTGCATTCCTTTGTAACCTGTGCTAATATAGCCACTCAACAAAAATGGAGTAACTAAAAATGTCCAGGATATGTATAATATGCGGTAAGAAACCTGTTGCCGGGCGCACCATCGTCCGACGAGGTTTAGCCAAGAAAAAAGGCGGCGTTGGCCAAAAGATAACGGGCATAACCGCGCGTCGTTTCTCGCCTAACCTGAAGACCGTCAGGGCTTTAGTGGACGGTACCCCGCAAAGGATCCGCGTCTGCGTCAAGTGTCTTAAGGCCGGCAAAGTCGTAAAAGCCATTTAATCTCTTCTTTAGTAAATTTAATATAAAAGAAGGCATATGAACGTCTGTAATTACGGTGTCATATGCCTTTTTCTTTAAAATTATCATCAGGTATAGCGCTAAAAAATTATACGCGGGAGAATGTTTCTGCCTTATATTAAAATGGAGATCCTTTGCCCATCCGCCGCCATCCTTTGAATAAAGTTCGATTATAGCCCTCGCCCTGCATTTTTTCAAAAGGTAAGTTCTTCTTTTTGCCAGAATTTCTTTCCCGTAAATATTTTTCAGAAAGATAAGCACCCTTTCGGATTTACCCCATCGCGATTCGAAGATGTCCCTGTTCTTATGCCATAGCGCATCTCTTTCTTTAGGGGCGGCGCTGAAAGAGGCATTGCTCAAGTGTTCTATATAGGCACCCAGCGCTAAAACCGATCTGAAACCCGCAGCCCCGGCTTTGAAACAGTAGTCTACTTCTTCAAAGTACCCCGCCGCATATATGGGATCGAAATATCCGATCCTGGCCGCCACTTCCTGCTTAAGAATAAAGCACGAACCTAAACAGCCATTAACTTCTATAAATTTCCTTTTACGGTCTTTTGTCCTGCCGGATAGAAAATCCTTTTTAAACTTGCCGGTTATCTCATTGCTCGTAGGCGATACTATTCCTATATCTTCGCTCGACTCCAGGACCGAAATGGATTCCGCCAGCCATCCATCTGTAAGGATGGTATCGTTATTGAGCAGGCATATATACGGCGTTCGGACAGTTTCGAGGGTATAATTGGCGGCCCTGAGATAACCTACGTTTTCATCAAAGCGTTTTATCCGGAAATTATCTTTGCCGCTGCAGAAATCGCGCAGGAAAACTTGGGTCTCTTCTTCGCTGCCGTTATCGATAATAAGTACATTATACGGATATTTGGTATGGCGAACTAGGCTTTCAAGGCATTGGGCTGTTATCTCGGGCTTGTTCCATACCGCTATGGCGATTGTACATGGTTTATTCATTAAAAAATCTTTTAAGCGCAGACTCCAGCTCCTGCATCTTTACTGGTTTGGATAAATAATCAACGGCGCCGAGATTTTCGGCATCGGAGGCATATTCGGCCTTGGTCTTGGCAGTAAGTATAATGACAGGGATGGTTGCGGTATAAGGATCCTTCTTCAATTCCGACAGCACCACGAATCCGTTCATCTGGGCCATAACAAGATCGAGCAATATAAGATCGGGGTTCTCCTTCCTCGCCTTTTCCAGCCCCGATTTGCCGTCATGCGCCGCGATTACACGATATCCGCCCGCCTCGAGCCTCATCTTTATGGTATCGGTAAACTCGACCTCATCATCAATAACCAATACTGTCTTCATAATTGTAGTGAATATTATAGCTTAAAAGCCGGCACGTCTTCAACCTTAAACCTTCATACAGAGCCATATGTAAACAAAAGGTCTCAGTCCTTTGTAATACAGGAACCGAGACCTTTTGTTTATTGTTACCCGAATCCTTACGCGGCTTTCGCGGCCGCAACAGCGCTTTCGTGCACTTGCACCTCTTTGTCCAGAGGCATGCGGTCCATAGGAATAGAGTTGACGAGCTTTTTCAATGCGTCTATAATCGCAGGGAAGTTTCTACCATCTCCCACCAGCGCGAGAACGTCACGCACCGTTAAATTCGGCAATTTGGTGTTGGCGCCCGCCAGGCCGTTATATTCATTTATGGCGTTCCTGATGGATTGCTCATCGGCTTTATTCCTTGCTATTAAAATGAGCTTCGCGCCAAAGTTCGCCGCTATCTCCACACCTCTGGCACCGCTATTGATTCCGACGGGGATCGGTATGGAATTTTGTAAAAGCCTGCTTGTCCTCAAACTGGCCTCCAGTTCGGATATGTCGTTGCCGGAAACGGCACATAGCGTAACCGTATTCTTTTTTGTCCTGTTAATGGCCTGATAGGGCTCTGCCTTTGCGAATAGACCATCGAGACCATGCGCGGCGTAGTCGCCTGGGCCTGTTTTAGCATCCGGATTTTTGGTGGAACATAATTCAACATACACGTTTGGCAGGGCTGACAGGGCCATAAGAAATTCAACGATCTGATTATGCGCCGTTCCATTGTCTTTGGCTTCTTTAGCCGCATTCAATACTTCGACCGGCATCCTCAAGAACATCGGCTCCGCAGTGATCTGTTTTAAGGTCCCTATGTTATTGGTCATGTACGCCTCTGACAGCGATACGGCCGCCTCCGGCGACGCGTGCTTGATTACAAGTCCCGCCACAACGGCTTCCGCAAGGCTGTATTTGGCGCGTTCATCATCTCTCATCAAAGCGGTATAGGAAGGCAGGGCCGGTGTCACGGCAGTCGAAACAGGAGGCTGAGGTACTGTCGGTGTTTCTTCCTTTCCTGTAAGGGTGTCATAATTTATTATGAGCCCATTGCCATATGTTACCTGCACCAAAGTAGATGAACCGGGCGCGAATCGCATATCGATAGGCGTGAAGTTCTTACTTAATTCTATCCTAGCCGGCGTCTTGAATTTTCCTGTTGAGGTATCTATGACGTAGACATACTGCAATATAGCGCTGGGATACGAATCAGAGTGGGCTACTATGATAGTACCGTCATCTGGTGAAACGTCAGGTTTCAGTATTCCTTTTCCCACTTTCGCTACAAGCGTTCCGCCTCTATAGATGTCCCAATATTGAATATCGTCGTATCCTATATTATTTACCGCAAAACCGAATTCATTGTTTGACACGCACGGGGTGGTTGCGGGGGCCGGGATCGGGGCTAGTATCTCTCTAAACGGTACGGTCTTGTCCACATATATTGTCTCCGTAGAGGTATTTAATCTAAGGATACCCCCATTTACAAATGATGTTAGGGCTCCCCTGTTATTCAGAGTCTGTCCATTAGCAAGGGCGTTCAGAGCCGCTACATATATGTTGTATTGAGGGTTCTCGCCGGGGGCCGGAACATGAGCAAGACCGTAGCTGCTCATTATCAGGATTCCCTGGCTCACGTCATATATTCCATTCCATCCAGGCTCGGTCGAATATATCTCGCCCAATACATTTATCTCGTTGGTTCTGACATTTTTTAAAGACAACCTGTTCCTGTAATAATTACCCCCTGCCGGATACGACTCCACCCTGAACGCGAAGTTAGCATTGGAGGCGGCAGGCGTCCATTGGCCTATGGTTGGCGGAGCGGTTATCTCTTTAAGTGTTACCGTGTCTACATATATTGTCTCAGTGGAGGTAGTTAACGTCATGATGTTTCCGTTTACTGTAAATGATGTAAGAGCTCCCCTATTATCCAGACTTAGCCCATTGATACGATCCGTTACTCTGGTCACATAGATGCCGTATTGAAGATTTTCACCGGTGACTGGAACATGTCCCAGACCGTAGCTGCTCATTACGAGGATGCCTCCCTGGGTCACGTCATATATCCCCTTCCATCCGGCCTCGGTCGAATAGACTTCACCCAATACATTTATCTCTTTGGTGCTAACATTGAGCAGAGACAACCTGTTCCTGGGATAGATACCTGGGTACGTCTCCACCCTGAACGCGAAGTTAGCATTGGAAGCGGCAGGCGTCCAGCCCGTTGGTACCGGCACTGCGCCAGATTCTAATATCTTATTAACCTGTTCGGCAAACTTTTGACGGCCGTCCTGCCTCCCAGATATAGGTATGACCTCCTCATATCCGGTAATAATGTTTTTTACCGTTAGAGACCTGATATCGGTACTGTCGCGCCTGGCAGATCCTACGATGAGCTCGCCGAGATACGGTGGATTGTTATCACCAATCTGCAGTCCATTGAAGAACTGGATTCGGTATTGATACTCGTATTGATATATGCCTCCGACAATAGCTTTGAAGACGCGGGTCGGCTGGCTATACCGGGTATCATAGACCCGGCCATTGTTAAGATGGATTTCGATATTCCCATCATGAGTGACAATCCTGTTTCTTACATTGACAGTCCCCTGATCTCCGATCGCGTCGGTAAGGTGCCTGTCAGGTATGCCGGCAAACCATTCGGACATGCTTAAACATGTTGCCTGCGGGTTACTATTTACCGTCGCAACAACATATCTAATCCATTGGCCTACATTGTCTTTATATGTCACTACTGAACCCTGCCAGCCCGTTTCAGTAGTAGTCAGGCCCAAGCCGTTTAGCTTTTGAGCTATACCATTTATATTAGGCCTCCAGTTAGCTCCTTTCATTGCCCAGAAGCTGTCATAATAAGTTTCACGGCTTACAGTGCCATCAGCCCATATAGGCTCAAATTTTATAGCTACTGGCGCAGAAGTCGGCGCAGCTGTTACTACAGTAATATCTTTCTCATACAGCACCTGCCCCGTCGAAGGCCTTTCGATCTTCAAGGCAACATTGTATGTACGCCCGGGGAGCAGATTAGTAAAGACAGTCTCGCGATGATTGGTATTATTAAGATCCGGCGCGGTGAGGGCGTTTCCGGCGACAACGGCGCCGTTCAAAGATAATGTCGCACTTGCGCCGTCACTTTCAGTCAATCCTTCGGAGTCGAATGATAATTTGAAGCTGTTAGTTGTCACTTCACCGATCGACTCATTGACCGTTACCGCCGGTATGTTATTCAGTACCTTCTCTCCTGAGATAATATCATAATAGACTTTGCTGCCGTCTTTATAAGTAACTTCCGCAACCTGCGAAGAGCCTGTTATAAATCTCACGCCGCTGACAGCGCGAACATCGGTGTCAACCACGTCCTCGATAAGAACAGCCTTTCCCTTCACGTCTTTGTTCTGTATATCGCGCACAGCAATCAAGGATTTCTGATAGTGAGCGCCGGTGTAAAAGGAATCCGTTATCTGGGCAACAATGGCGTATTTTCCATCGGGAGAGACATCGGGTGTACCCGCAGCGTTTATATACGCCCGACTCAAGCTGTAATCTTTCTCAAAATGTGCCAGTTGAGTGCCATCCTTTGCATATATCTTGAAGATATGTTCAGTGGGCACGTTCATATAGTAGTAGTCGGGATTAGACGGCGTTGGGATGGCGCCTGCTGGTAAAGCAGTTACAGACGTAGGAGCCAGAAGTGGCTGTGCTACGATTGCCGGCGGCTCGGATAATGGGTGTGTAGTGGTAAATATGTCGGCAAGCGTTCCTGCTGACCCGCTTAAGAGGGCCCGTTCACCTAACTGCTCAATTCTAAGGGGCCTAAGCGACAGCCGCGGCTTTTCCGATCTAGCCGAGGACTGTGAATACAGATATTCTCTCACCAGGTGAACTCCATAAAATACGGCCGCAAAAAATAAGACGACCGATCCTACGCATATAAGATTTCCGATCCAGCTGTTCGTGTTTGCGGCGATAAGAGACAGACCGACACCAACCAGCACGAATTGGACAACACGAGATGTTGAAACGCCGCCTGCCGGAGGTGTTGACGGCCCTTCCGGAGCCGGCTTGACTTCCGATTCCAATTCCAGCAGTTCATGCAATGCCTTTAACTGTCTCTCCTGCTCTTCGATCTGTCTTAATATTTCTTCGGATGCCCCCGGTACCCTGCGCGCCTCTAGCCCAGCCTGAAGCTTCCTTATATGTTGATCAAGGCCGGCCGAATATATCAATTCCCTCCGCAGGTTCTTTCCCATATCTTTTTTTGCCGCAGCGGCTATGTAGCCTTCGGGAGGGTTCGGAGCTTTGTCCGGATCAAAAATACGCAGGGCGACGTCCCTGCCGCCTATGTATATCAATATCTCATGGGGTTCAACCAGCGTTTCGTCAGGGCTGGAAAGCTGCTTTACGCTTTCTTTACCACCGGCGTCGCGCACCAGTCCGGTAACCGCAAGATCTTCCAGTGATGCAAAATCCTTCTTATTAAAAACAACTCTAGTGTACGCTTTAGCGAGAGGAGAAGACGACTGACAAAGGTTGGTGCTATGTTCCTGGTCCGGGCCCATAGGACTCTCCAGCAGACTTGTCACATCGAAGGCCTTTTGCCTGGCACACAACACGTCCCACGTGAGCCTAAAGTTAATATCTGCCGTATTGAGAGGCAGCTGTAAAGCAAATGCAAAATCGACAGCAACTGTATTAACAAAAAAAGCTATCGCCACAAGTAGAGATAGCAGTTTACAAAGGCTGCCGCTTTTTGCGTAAGTTAAGGTTTTCATCGTTCCCCCTCTGCCAAGCACTTTTTAAACACATTTAAATAGTCGCGTGATAAAAATCCTGTCTCTCAAAAAATATTTATGAGGCAGGATTCGCTACGACTTCTTCTTTGTATAATAAGTATACTCTGTAAAAAAAAGTTTGTCAATAGCTTAAATTAAACTTTTTTATATCTTAACTAAGCTAATATAAGACCATGTTAAAAATAGAAAAAGTTTTATTACTTTATATCTTTTAGTTCGAGCTGGATGGATTGGACGCCTTGCCAATTATTTATGGAGGGTATGTATGCGAGGTCGATGTCGGAGCCGGTCGTGGGCATCACCATAGAACCTTTGCCGAAAGAAACGGCCTCGCAAGTTATGCAGTTATCAGTAACCCAGATCTTGAAACCTGACTTCCCTATCTGGCGCGGCCCATCCTTAACTAAAACATTTTTCGAAGACAGGACCGGCCTTGGATTCTCTGAACCGAATGGAGCGAGCGACTCGATCTCCCTTATAACATCTTCACTTAAGGTGTTGAGCGGAACATCCATCTCTATATCAAGTTTTGGCACAAATATTTTTTCATCAACATCTTTGAAGGCCTCCGCGTTTACAAGACGCCTGAATTCGTCTATGTTAGACTTCTCGATCGTTATGCCGCAAGCCGCCTCATGGCCGCCGAACCCGGCCAAAAGATCTTTGCACCTCAGTAGATATTCAAATAGATGAAAATTATCTATGCTTCGACCCGAACCTTTGCCGATCTTACCATCCAACGAAATAAGAATGGCCGGCCTGTAAAATCTATCTGCTATCCTGGAGGCGACGATGCCTATGACGCCCGGGTGCCAGTTCTCGCTTGCCAGAACTATGACGCGGTGTTCTTTGAAATTTACTTCGCGTTCTACCTTGGCAAGCGCCTCTTCCAGTATCCGCGCCTCTATCTTCTGCCTGTTCCTGTTCTCGGTGCTTAAAATTTTTGCCATCTCAGTCGCAGCATTCTCGTCGTCCGTCAAGAGCAGTTCTAAAGCTTTTTGCGGAGATCCGACCCGGCCCATGGCGTTTATCCTGGGTCCCAGTATAAAACCTATGTGGCCGCTTGAAATATTCCCGTTAAGCTTGGCTACATCCATCAGCGCTTTTAAGCCTACTCTTTGACGCCTCGTTAGCTCGTCCAGGCCATGCTTGGTCAATACCCTATTTTCTCCTACGAGCGGGGCGATATCTGCGACGGTCCCCAGGCTTACCAGGTCGAGAAAATCTTCGGCAAAGTGCGGAGTCCCTTCGTAAAGCGCTTTTACCAGCTTATATGCCACTCCGACGCCGGCAAGATGTTTGAACGGATATTTGCAGCCTTCCTGCAGAGGATTTATAACCGCATAGGCGCGCGGCACCTTCGAGTCAAGTATTTCGTGGTGGTCTGTTACAATAACGTCGATATCAAGAGATGCGGCATATTCTATCTCTTTAAAAGAAGTGATCCCGCAATCGACGGTGATTATGAGCGTGACGCCGAGCTTCTCGCACTTTTTTATAGCGGCGTTATTGAGGCCGTAACCTTCTTCGACGCGGTTAGGTATGTAGCTCTCCGCTTTGGCGCCCAGTATCTTAAGGGCGGAATATAGCACTGCTACGCCTGTCATGCCGTCGACATCGTAATCGCCGTACACAAGGATCGTTTCGCCGTTAGCTATGGCCTTCTTTATACGCGATACGGCTTTGTCCATGTCTTTAAGCCTGAACGGGTCATGGCAGGAAGCGAGCGAGCATTTGAGAAAATCGGAGGCTATGTCGGCAGTATGTATGCCGCGATTTACCAGAAGCTGGGCGGTGATCTTCGATATATTAAGAAGACCCGAAAGGCGATCCCTTAGCGCGGGATCCGGATCTTTTATGCGCCAGTTCTTCTGCACCTTAAATCCTTATGCGTTATTTTTTTACGGTGACTAGCTTTCTATGCCACGAAATAACCATCGGGCTCGCTATGTATATTGTGGAATATACCCCCACCAGGAACCCTACAAATATACAGAAGGAGAAGTCATTAAGCACTTCACCGCCAAAAACCAAAAGCGAGACGACGGCAAGCATCGTAATGCCCGTTGTAAGAATGGTCCGCCCCAGCATCTGGTTAACGCTAAGGTTAACTATCTCAATAAAGCTGCCCTTCTTAACAACGCGAAGGTTCTCCCTTATCCTGTCATATATGACAACGGTGTCGTTGATCGAGAAACCTGCTATAGTCAGTAATGCAGCGACTATCGTTAGGTCAAACTGCCTGTGCGTAATTGCCATGGCGCCTATCGCAAAGAATACGTCATGTATAAGCGCTATGACACCGGCTATGCCGTATTTCAGGTCGAATCTGAACATTATATATATGGCAATAACAGCAAGGCCGAGGACGAGACTTATAATGGCATTCTGCCTAAGCTGTTTTCCTACCGCCGGCCCTACCATCTCGACTTTCAGTATATGGAACGGGTTGTCCGCGATCTGGGCCTTAAACGCCTCGCTCAATTTCGTGCTTATATTGTCGGACGTGCGTATGATTATATCCTTATCGCCGCCGTATTGCTGGATCGCGGCATTAGCGTAACCAAGCTCTTTAAGTATCTTTCTGACCGTTTCTATAGGGACCGGTTTTTCAAATCCATACTGTTGCAGTGTACCTCCGGAAAAATCAACGCCGAAATTTTTCTCGCCCCTAACGGCAAATAAGACGATACCGCCTATGATAAATACGGCCGAGAGTATATAACATATCTTCCTCTTGCCGATAAAATCTATGTTGGTCTCACGACGGAATATATTCATGAAATGGAGCTTGGTCAGATTGAACTGTTCGATCAATACCTCGAATATTATCCTGGTGCATACTACTGCGGTAAAAAGGTTTGCCAAAAGACCTATAGTCAGAGTAACCGCAAATCCTTTTATCGGGCCTGTCCCGTAACAGAACAATATGACTGCGGCAAATATAGTGGTCAAGTTAGAATCAAGGATCGCAGAAAACGCTCTATGGTATCCCGCAGCTAACGCAGCGCGCAAGGTTTTGCCCAGCTTCAGTTCTTCGCGTATCCTCTCGTATATCAGGACGTTCGCGTCGACCGCCATACCTATGGTCAAAACCAAGCCGGCGATGCCGGGCAAGGTCAATGTTGCCGGATAACTTGGCAGGAGTTTTGAAATTAATGCAAGTCCCGCCAATATCAATAGTACGTTCAAGGCCAACGCTATGTTGGCAACTATACCGGCCAACCTGTAATAAAACAGCATAAATCCCACGACCAGTATTATACCGACGATACCGGCATTTATACCGCTTTTTATAGAATCTGCACCTAAGAGCGGCCCAACTGTCCGCTCTTCCTCGATCACTATGGGCGCAGGCAGAGCGCCTGACTCAAGCATGTTAGCGAGGTCGTTCGCCTCCACCGCGGAGAAGTTCCCGGAGATCTGCGCCTGGCCCGACGGGATAGCTTCGCGGATCACCGGAGCCGATCTTACCCTGCCGTCCAGGACGATCGCGAGCCTTTTACCTACATTAGAGGCTGTCACATCAGCGAATATCTTTGCGCCTTTAGCATTAAGTGTCAGTGAAACATATGGCTCGCCAAAACCGCTGGAACTGAAGTCCGTCTTTGCCTTAACGACCATGTTGCCGGTGAGGCTCGCCTCTTTCGCAAGCAAGAGCGGCTCGCTGCCGCCCCTCTCATTCTCGTAATATTTCAGCTCCCAGGCTTCGAGCGGTTCGTTATTGATAGCCTTCTTTATATCGTCTGTGTTGTCGGATACTATCTTGAATTCAAGGTGCGCGACATCGCCTATTACCTTAAGCGCCCGTTCCCTGTCCGTCATGCCGGGCATCTCCACTATGATATTATCCTTGCCCTGGCGCAGTATCTGCATTTCGCCGACGCCGAGCTTGTCGATCCTGTTGCGTATAATCAATATAGCCCTATCGACCGCGTCTCTCCTGGCATCCGGCGCCAGTTTAGAAGTGTCAACCTTAAGGACAACGTGCATTCCGCCTTGCAAATCCAGGCCTAGATTTATCTTACCCTTCTCTAATATGTTGCCGTCCTTATCTTTGACCGAAAACGGCGGCCAGATAAGCCATACGCATGCTGCGGCAAGTAATATTATCCCGAGTAATTTCCATTGTTGGCCCTTGTTCATTATTCGCCTGCCTTTCTCTTCATCGACGCGATGCTCGACTTCTGCACCTCGACCTTTACATTGTCATCGACCTTCAACGTAACGGTATGGTCTTTAACATTCATGATCGTTCCGTGAATGCCGCCTGCAGTTATGACCTCGTCGTTCTTCTTCAAGGCCGCGATCATCTTCTTATGAAGATCCTGCTGTTTTTTTTGCGGGCGGATTAAAAGAAAATAGAAAATTACAAATATCAATATTATAGGCAATAGATTAACTAACGGACTTGACGCTGAACCCATTTTACATCTCCTTCTTTTTTATTGTAGCGGTTTGAGAACTTTTCTTTAAAACTGCCGAAACGGTCTTCTGCGACCGCGTCCCGGCATAACTTTATAAGTTTAACATAAAAATAGATATTATGCAATGAGACAAGGCGCAATCCCAGCAGCTCCTGTGTATTAAAGAGGTGCCTTATATAGGAACGCGTATGTGTCTTACAGGCATAACATTCGCAAGTCTGGTCTATCGGGGTAAAGTCTTCCTTAAATTCCGCATTTCTTAACTGGAGATCGCCATCCAATGTAAATGCCTGGCCATTCCTGCCGTTTCGCGTAGGAACGACGCAGTCGAACATGTCGATCCCGTTCGCGATCGCCTCGACAATATCCGGCGGCGTGCCAAGGCCCATGAGATATCTTGCCCTATCCTGCGGCAATAGGTCTGCTGTATAAGCCGAAACCTCATGGATCAGGTTCTCCGGCTCCCCTACGCTTACACCGCCTATCGCATATCCATCAAACCCGATCTCAAGCAGATCTTCGACCGCTTTCTTGCGCAAGTCAAGATATGCGCTTCCCTGCACTATTCCGAACAATAGTTGCCTTCCCGCATCCTGTGCTCTCGTACTATTCTCATGATACTGCTTTGATCTTTTCGCCCATTTTGTGGTTAGCTCCAACGATTGCTCAACATAGTCTCTCGCCGCCGGATAATGGACACACTCATCCAACATCATCATTATGTCGCTCCCTAATGTTCTTTGTATGTCGATAGCCTTCTCCGGCGTAATGAAATGCTTGGAGCCGTCTATATGCGATGAGAATTCAGCGCCCTCCTCGGTCAATTTTCTTAAAGTAGCCAGGCTGAATATCTGGTATCCCCCGCTATCGGTCAGGATAGGTTTGTCCCAGCCCATGAATTTATGCAAGCCGCCGGCTTTCTCTATAACATCAAGTCCGGGGCGAAGGTAGAGATGGTACGCATTGCCCAAAATAATTTCAGCGCCGCACTCTTTTACTTCGGCGTTCGTCAGCGTCTTAACGGACCCTTGCGTCCCCACGGGCATGAATACAGGCGTATTCACCTCGCCGTGAGCCGTCGTCAGCTTTCCCAGCCGCGCTTTCGAACTCTTATCTTTATGAATTAGCTTGAACATATTATAAGATTAGCGTCGCATCTCCGTAACTAAAGAACCTGTATCTCTTTTCGATCGCCTGACGATATGCCTCAAATATAAAATCCTTGCCCGCGAACGCACTCACTAGAAGCATCAGCGTCGATTTCGGAAGATGGAAATTTGTAATAAGATGATCAACAACCTTAAATTTGTATCCGGGATAAATAAACATGTCTGTATAACCGCTTGAAGCCTTACCAGCGCAATATTCCAATACGCGAGTCGTAGTGGTCCCCACTGCAAAGACTCTGCCGCCCGCCTTCTTCGTTTCAGCGATCGCCTCCGCAGTTTCTGCCGAAAGCTCAAACTGTTCGCGATGCATCTTATACGATTCAACATCCTCGGTCTTCACTGGTGCAAAGGTTCCGTAGTTCGTGTGCAGCGTCACATACTGAATCCTGCATCCCGTCCCCTGAACCCCATCCAACAGTTCCCGCGTAAAATGCAACCCTGCCGTCGGACTGGCCGTCGCTCCCTCATTCTCACAATAGACCGTCTGATAATCATTCTTATCCGCCTCTTCGTCATCCCTGTCTATATAAGGCGGAAGCGGCACGTGCCCTATCTCATTCAATATGTCTGTAAGCGGCCTGGAGAATTTTACGAATTTCCCCACATCGCCTCTACCCAAAACCTCAACTTCATCCCCCGACTCCAGTATTATTTTCTCGCCTTCCTTGACCCTACCCGCCGGCCTCACGAGCGCTTCACATGTCGGGTTCTTCTTCTCGAGCAAAAATAATTCGACCTTCCCACCCGTCTTCCTCTTACCAAACAACCGCGCGGGAATAACCTTCGTATTATTCAGAACCAATAGATCGCCGGCCTTGAAATACGAAACAATACTCTCAAACGTCTTATGCGCGATCTCACCCGAAGCGCGATCGAGTACCATAAGCCTGCACTTATCGCGCTGTTCAAGCGGATACTGCGCGATCAATTCTTTCGGTAAACTATAGTCGAATTCGGATAATTTCATACTCTTTCATAAATTTTTCGGGTCCTGCCGCTCGCGTCACCCGAAAAATTTCCCAGTACCCATAGTAAAATTTTTCGTTTACTGTAAGAATGTGATGTGGCGATGTGGTTTGTGAGGGCCTTAAAAGTTCGAGGCAGCGTACGAGAACTTTTACGGAGCGAAAATTTTACATGGCTAAAATTTTCGCATCCCTGCGAACCACTCGACACAGCACATCGACTGCTGCATCGAAAAATTTACAACTTAATTTTATCGATCGTAGATATTTCAGAACCCGGATAGTAGTATTTGAGTATCTCGTCCGCCTTCTTGCCCTTCTTCGCCTGCCCGTACGCACCCCATTGACACATGCCTACACCATGGCCCCAGCCATATCCTTTCAGGGAGAGGTTACCCCATTGCATGCTTGTTTTAAAGTTCGTGCTCCTGGCATCATTCGGACCCAGAATCTGCCTGAAGTCTTTGCCGGTCAGGACCACAGATGTACCAAAGCCGTCCTTTATTTCCAGCTTGTCAATCCTTCCGGATTTGTTTCTCGACAATATCGCAACACTTGCGACAGCGCCTATCTTATAGCCCGCCTCTTTCAATTTACTTTCAAGCATCCATAGAAATATATCTTTAGACCACCTGTAGTGCGGAGAGGCAGTGCAGAAATTGCAGGGCACGCCCTTAAGCGGCTCGATATCTATATTCCACAGGTTAGCTGCGTCTTCGGTATGTCCGCCGCATGTGGCATGATAATATGTCGGGAATATATCGCCTTTATATGTCAGGATCTCCCCCTTGGTCCTGTCTACAGCCGCAGTCGTCGTCCATTTTTCGGAAGTCCTACCGCCGTAAACCTGAGAATAGATATCGCTTCTGAGATCGTAAGGTTGGCTTCTGTTCTGCCTCATCTGATACAGGGCGAATGTCCGGGCGGCTATCGCCTGAACCTTTAGAGCCTCCATCGGCCAGCGGTGTGATACCTCATGATACAAGACCCCGTACAGGTACTCGTCGAGCCCGAGGCGGTTTACTACCATCAGCCTGCCGTTGTCTTTCCTGACTATGTCTACAGAACCCCTGAACCTCCTGCCATCAACATAAATATTGCCGTCTCGCTCCACCCTGACGCTTATCTGGCCGGCCTTTATCTCCCTGTTGCCGACAAGGAGCCCCTCTTTCGTGCCGGAAACTTTCGCCGACAGGAACGGCCCCTCCATTACCATCCTCTCCGGATTGTACGCACATATCTTATATTTTCCTTTGATGGAAAGCGTTATCGATACCCTGTCATCCATAATGGACACCCTGACCGTAGTCGGGACTGCATCTTCAGCACCGGCAGCAGTGCAAAAATTAGCGGTAATAAACAATCCTAACATAACCATGCAAAATATTTTTCTCATTTTCGCCTCAATAGTAAAAATATGATCGATAAAATTATGGAAATAAGTATCGATGTCGTTATCGGAAAATAAAACGTAAAATTCTTCTTATGGATTATTATATCTCCGGGCAGATGCCCGAACCATGAGAATAGATTCATTTGCCCTTCTTTTCTATCCTCTCCTTTTCCGAGAAGATACATCCGCAATAATTCTGCAGATAGTAACCTGCCGCCCTGGCTTTATCGCGGCCCGCCTTAAATCCTGTCCTGAAATCCTGATAATAAAATTTGAGACCTGCCTTTGACGCTATATCCTCGACGATCGTCTTTATGACTTCGTGATCCTGATACGGGCTGCCCAAGAGCGTCGTGGTAAAAGCCTCGAAGCCGTTCTCTGCCGCAAACCTGGCGCATCGATCGAGCCTGAGCCACCAGCACACCGGGCACCTGTTCTTCTGGTCTTCGTTGTCGATCACGTACTGAAAATATTTCTCTACCTCGTAGTCAGGGTAGATGACATTATACGACTCTTTTTTTGAATGCTTTTCTACTTCGCCTTTTCGTTTCAGGTACTCGGAATAAAGATGTATGTTGGGGTTATAGAAGTACCCGGCGAATTTATGGCCTTCTTTTTTCAATAGTTCGACCGGATAGAATGCGCATGGCGCGCAGCAGATGTGGAGCAGAATATTCATAAAACTATCGTCTAAAACAGCTCTTTCTGCGCCTCACTTTTTACGCGGGCAAAGCCCATATGGCTGCAGGCAAGTTTCGTCAGCTCCCTGCCGCGTGGCGTCCTCTTCAAAAATCCTATCTTCAGTAAAAACGGTTCTACCACATCCACGATCGTGTCGGGCTCCTCGTTCAGTGTGGCGGCTATGGACTCGATGCCTACGGGCCCGCCGTCAAAAGATTCGTGCATGACGTTTATGACTTTTCTGTCTACGCCGTCCAGCCCCATCTTGTCGATACCGTGATTGGCGAGCGCCTCTTCCGTTGTCTCAACCGTTATTTTGCCGTCACGTTTCACCTGGACCCAGTCTCTGACGCGCCTCAAGAGTCTATTAGCAACCCGAGGCGAGCCTCTCGAGCGCCTGCCGATCTCCTCGGCGGCGTTCTTCTCGATCGGGATATTGAGCAGTTTCGCCGAACGTGTAATTATCTTTACCAGGTCCTCGACTTCGTAAAAATCAAGATGGTAAAATATGCCGAAGCGAGAGCGCAAGGGGGCTGTAAGAAGCCCCGAGCGCGTAGTCGCGCCTATCAAAGTAAATCGTTTAAGGTTGAACTTTATTGTCTTGGCGTACGGTCCCTTGTCTATAACGAAGTCTATTTCAAAATTCTCCATCGCGGGATATATGAACTCTTCCACCGTCTTCGAAAGACGGTGGATCTCATCGATGAATAGGATGTCTCCGTCCGCCAGATTGGTAAGTATGCCTATTAAGTCACCGGCCTTGCTGATCGCCGGGCCGCTTGTTGCCGTTATCTTCGAACCCATTTCGTTAGCTATTATATGAGCGAGAGATGTCTTGCCGAGACCCGGCGGGCCCGAGAGTAGGACGTGCTCCATCGGCTCTTTTCTCTTTCGCGCCGCCTGAAGCGAAACCTTCAGGTTTTCTACTAGGGTCTTCTGCCCTACAAAGTCTTTAAGACTTGAAGGCCGGAGCGAGATATTCAATATCTGGTCTTCTTCGGTCTCCTGCGCCGTCACCAGCTTTTCTCTTTCAAATTCTTTCTTCGCCATGATATTATTTTGAGCCTCTATAGACTTCGTTCAGTATGTCTTCACAAGAGGAGATTTTCGAGTTACGTTTAAAAGCCTTAGCGATCATCTCCTGCGCCTCGTTCTTTTTGTATTGTAACTGCAAAAGCACGCTTAAGGCTTCCTCTTTGATGTCTTCTTTGCCGGCCGGAACGTCTCCTCTAAATTTATCCTGCATCAATCCAAACTTACCTACCTTACCCTGTAATTTAGCGACTATCTCCCTGGCCTTTTGGTCGCCTATTCCGGGGAGTGACTTCAAGACAGCCATGTCACCACGATCTATGGCGGCTGCTATATCCGAGATCGCGAGAGTCAGCGCCCTGCACGCCGCCTTGGGGCCTACACCTGAGACGGTTATGAACTGCTCAAAGAAATCTTTTTCGATCTCATTTAAGAATCCGACCAGTACAGGTATCGCCTTCGATTGGTCCATCTGATAATAGTGGTAGGTAATAAGCGATATCTTTCCGTCCTCTGATTTGGCCTTGTCGATCCCTTTCATCACCGCGGGAGGAACCAGGACTTCGTAGGATAAACCGTTTACATCTATCTCTAAACTTGACGGTTTTCTCTTCTTTATCTTACCGGATATTTGACTTATCATAAATTATATTTCCTGAAATTTTCCGCCCTGCTGAAATGTGAAAAATTTATCCCCTTCTCAATATAACAATAACTTAGCGCCATGGCCAGAGCGTCACTTACGTCCACCGGCTCGAGCGGCTCTTTAAGCCGCAGGACATTCTGAACCATTCTTTGGACTTGATGCTTGGAGGCATGCCCGTTGCCCGTAACCGCTTTCTTTATTCTGGTAGAAGGATAATTGACCAGCTTAACGCCGGATTTACCGCATACGAGGCACGCCATTGCGCGTGCATGCCCCATCAGTATTGCTGTGGTCGGATGTTTATAGTGGGAATATATCTTCTCTAGGACCAGGACGGAGGGTTTATGCTCGTCTACTATCCCGGCTATCTCATCAAATATCTTGGCAATCCTCGCCTGCACCGGCGTATTGGTCTTGGTCCTTATGACGCCGGCCTCGATAAGCTTGAAACCCCTATCGTCGATTATGCCATAACCTGTTACCTGCAGCCCCGGGTCTATCCCAAGTATCCTCATTATTCCTTCAGCATCTCGTCCGGTATATCAAAATTGGCGTATACGTGCTGCACATCTTCGTGCTCTTCCAGGCCTTCTACCAGATCGAGAACTTTCTTGGCATCGTCTCCTACCACCTTGACCGTGGACTTCGGCAAAAGAGTGATTTCAGCATCTTCCGTAGATATCTTGTTATCATCAAGCGCCTTCTTGACCTTGAAGAAATCGGCAGGAGCAGTCTTGACAGCGTAGTTTTCGTCTTCCACTATCAGGTCTTCAGCGCCGGCATCCAGCACAATACCCATGAGCTTATCTTCACCTATCGTCTTTTTACTCACTACGAAGTAACCCTTCTTCTCGAACATCCAGCTAACCGAACCGGCACCCGCCATGTTGCCGCCCTTCTTCGTGAATATCGTCCGTACTTCGCTCGTCGTCCTGTTCTTGTTATCGCTTACGCCTTCAACATATATCGCGACCCCGCCCGGCCCGTAACCTTCCAGCGTTATATCCTCATAGCTTACGCCCTCGAGTTCGCCGGTACCCTTCTTTATTGCGCGTTCGATATTATCCGCGGGCATCGAAGCTTCCTTGCCGCGCTCAATAGCGACCCTGAGACGCGGGTTGGTATCCGGCTTGCCGCCTGACCTTGCCGCCACGGTTATTTCCTTGATAAGCTTTGTAAATAACGACCCCCTCTTGGCATCGGTCGCAGCTTTCTTATGTTTTATAGTAGCCCATTTAGAATGTCCTGACATGCGTCTCCTCTCCTATTCCTCTGCTTCTTCTTTCTTGGTCAGCTTTGCTTTCTCCGCGATGGCCTGCGCCATGTTCGGAGGCACTATCTCATAATGAGAAAAGCTCATCGTATACGTGCCCCTGCCACCCGTTATCGATTTAAGCTCATTCACATATTTATACATCTCGTCGAGCGGCACCTTAGCCTTGATCACCTGAGAACCGTCTGATGGTTCCATGCCCATTACCCTGCCGCGCCTAGAATTTAAACTTCCGGTTATGTCTCCCATAAATTCATCTGGAACTGAAATATCAACATCCATTATCGGCTCCAACAGCACGGGCTTTGCTTTTAGCATCGACTCTTTGAACGCATGGCGCGCCGCGGTCTGAAAAGCTATATCCTTCGAATCTACAGGGTGCGTCTTACCGTCATACACTATCGCCCTGACATCGACTACCGGAAATCCCGCCAGGGGCCCGGAATCAAGGGCCAGCTTCACGCCTTTTTCGCAACTCACAACAAACGGCCGCGGGATAGCGCCCCCGACAACCTCATTTACAAACTCAAAACCCATGCCGCGCGCTAACGGCTCTATGCGCATCCAGACTTCGGCGAATTGGCCTGCGCCGCCAGTCTGCTTCTTGTGCCTGTACTGTGCATCGCCTTTGCCAAGGATCGTCTCTTTGTATGCAACCTTAGGAGTCCCTACCTCGACCTGTACGCCGTAACGCATCTTCATCCTGTTAAGCATAATACCGATATGCATATCGCCCATGCCATGAGCAACCATCTCTTTAGTCTGATCATCTCTTGTCACTTTGAATGTTGGATCTTCCGCGATCAGCTTGTGAAGAGCGTTCGATATCTTATCTTCATCCGCGCGCGTCTTCGGTTTCAACGAGAACGAGATGGCAGGTTCCGGGAATTGTATATCGTCAAACTTGACCTGGTTTTTCTCGTCAGCTATGGAGTCACCCGTCTTGGTGTCTTTCAATTTAGCGACACACGCAATATCGCCGGCAGGGGCAAAATCCATCGGTATCTGCGTTTTGCCCATGAGACTGAATATCGGACCCATCTTCTCTCTTACGCCTTTACTTACGTTGTAAAACCCGCCGTTCGACTGAAGCTTACCCGAAAAAACTTTAAAGATCGATATCTGGCCCAGGAACGGATCCGATAACGTCTTGAACACGATACCCGCCAAAGGACCATTCGAGTTTGCCTCGACAGAGATCTTATCAGAGCCATCGGCTTTGCTGGCGGAAACCGCGGGCCTGTCTGCCGGCGACGGTAAATAATTGACGGTCATATCCAGAAGTTCTTTAATACCGATACTCTTAATTGCCGAACCGCAAAGTATCGGCGTAACATCACCGTTGATAACTGCCTTCTTAAACGCTCTATTCATTTCTTCCGGAGCAAGCTCACCTTTATCGAGATACTTCTCGAGGAGCGCATCATCGGTCTCAGCAACCGCTTCGGCAAGGTCGTCCGCCAGTATCGCGGCATGTGCCTTATCATCCTCGGAAAGAGTGTCTAGCCCTTTACGGCTCACTATATTGACCACATCTTTAAGCGCGGCCTCTTTCCCCACCGGCACGTCTACCGCCACGCAGTGTTTCCTGAATTTTCTCTTTATATCATCGAAACATTTATCGTAGTCGGCATGTTCTTTATCGAGCATATTGATAAAGAAGATACACGGGACACCTTTATCCATCGCCATCCTGTACGAACGTTCCGTACCGATCTCAATACCACCGGTAGCATTGACAACTACTATGCACGCATCGGCAGCCCTAAGACCGCCTATCATCTCTCCCACAAAATCCGTATAACCCGGGGTATCGATTATATTTATTTTCTTTGAATCATACTTAAAGCTCATAAGGGACGAGCCGGCTGAATGTTTCTTTTCTTTCTCATCTTCATTATAGTCAGAAACTGTTGTGCCATCCGATACGCGCCCCATCCTTGGTATTGCGCCGGCAGTGAAGAGCATGGCTTCTGCAAGAGATGTCTTGCCGCTTCCTGAATGACCTAAAAGAATTACATTCCTTATGTCTTTCGTATCGAAACTGGCCATTTCCCAGGATCCTTTCTGCTAACTTTTGTTAGATTTACCCTATGGACAATAGCAAATGCTAAACATCACTATTATATCCATGCGCCGGCAAAAGTCAAATAATCTCTTTTATCCGGTTAATAAGTTTCTCGATATCGAGCGGTTTTGTAAAATAATCGGCCACTCCCATCTTTTTGGCTTTACTTATTTCGGAGTCGTCAGTAATAGCAGAAATTATTATGACCGGCGTATCCTTCGTCTTTGGATTGTTTTTAAGGGCAACACACGCCTGAAAACCGTTTATCCCCGGCATCTTTATGTCCATAAGTATGAGCGCCGGTAACTTACTTGATATTGCTATGCCGGCATCTATCGCATTATTGGCTGTAGAGACCTCAAACCCTCTTTCTTCAAGGGCATATTTCAACAACGCAAGCAGACCCTCTTCGTCATCCACTATCAATATGCTTTTCGATTCAAGCATGCGTCAAACCTCCTTTTATCCACCTTTTGAAAGTTGCCTTCTTTAAGCTCACCCAGTTTTATGCTGCCTATGCGTATCCTTTTAAGATCGAGGACCTTGAGATCCATACCGCCAAAGAGCCTGCGGATATGCCTCTTCTTCCCCTCGGCTATTATCACATGCAACGCAGTCGTTGCGCCCTTATGCTCTACATTTGAAAATGACTTGACCTTCAACACGTCTCCTTCGCTATAGACGCCTTTTTTTACCTGCGCCAGCGCCTTCTCGTCGAGCGAACCCCTCACCGTCACTATATACTCTTTCTCTATCTCGAACTTCGGATGGGTCAGCCGGTAACAAAGATCTCCGTCATTAGTAAGTATCACGAGGCCGCTCGAATCCTTATCGAGCCTGCCGATCGGATAAAGACGACCCTGTCCTTTAGGAACAAGGTCCGTTATCTTCTTAGCCGCATGCGCATCTTCGACGGTAGAGGTCACACCCCTCGGTTTATTGACAATAAAATATGCATGCTTTTCCTGACGCAAGCTCACGCCATTTACGACTATATCGTCCCCATCCTGGACGATATACCACGGTTCGCGGATGACTCTGCCCCGCACCCTGACCTTGCCGAGCTTTATATGCTCGGCCGACTTCCTGCGCGAGCAGATCCCGGCTTTTGCTATGAACGCATTGAGCCGCATGCTTTTTTTGTATCCATCTTTTAGTCGGTAAGATCTCCCGAGGGATCAAAGTTGAGCGATTCGTTCATTTCATCCATCTCTTCATGGCCCTCCGATTCTTCGCTCTCGAGATCGGGCGAAGGATAAGATCCGACGTCGGTCGAATCCGACTGCGCATAAGCCAATTCCATGCGAAAACAGATACAGAATAAGGCGCACAATAACACCAAAGCTCTCTTCATAGCCACCCCCTCTATTTATCAGCTTTATTCTTCGGTTCAATCACACAAGGCACGTTCTGCGGCCCCAAAAGAGCGGCCATGTTCGCGGCTTCATAAGGATTAAAATCGATGTCATGCCGGTATTGCCGCATGATCAGCCGGCCGGAATCGTTGTAGGCGCGTCTTTCCATGGGGGTGCCGGTTTCATCATAAGAGATCTGCGATTCAAGATGCGACTCATCATACCACCACCTCATCGCCGCCCAACCGTCTATGCCGGCCTTGAGAGCGCCCTTCTCGTCATAGAACGCCTCTTCGATCCTGTTCCCGAAAGCGTCGTACTTCTCCACCTTCTCAACGGTACCGTCAGCCCTGCAGAACGCCTTCGCCTTCAATAACCCGTTGGTGTCGAAGAGCGTGCAAGACTTGAGCGTACCGCTGGCCCAATGCTCGTATTGCCTGAGGCCCTTGACCTCCCCTTCAGGCCAGCACCTGGGCACAAAGATAATACATATTAAAAATATAGAAGCTTTCGCAAGGATGCGTGTCATGAAAAATTTTTATTATCCCTACTTCTTGCCGCCCGTCTCTTCTTTTTTCGACGGGAATACGCCGGCAAGATCACCGATGACATTTACAAGCTGCCCGTCCGACGGAACCACTATCTTTACGTTATTTGCAAGCGCCTTCTCAACCGTCTCTAAACGTCTCAAGAGCTGGGCATTTCCTACAAAGTATTTCTCCGCGGCTTCGTTGACAAGCTGGATAGCCTCTGCCTCTCCTTGCGCCTGCAGTATCCTCGCCTGCCTTGAGCCTTCGGCTCGCTTTATCTGCGCGCGCCTCTCCCCGTCTGCCACCGTCTCCGCCGCAGTCGCGTAGTCGATCGCCGACACCTTCTCGTTCTCCGCCTTAACGACTTTATTCATCGTCTCCTGAACGTCCTTCGGCGGATCGATCTCTTTTAATTCGGTCCTGACTATCTCGAGCCCCCAGTTTGCAGTCTCCGACATTAGCGTCTTGTGCAGTTCGTCGTTTATCTTTCCTCTTTCGCTGTTGGCGGACTTCAGCGTGAGCGTGCCTATTATATTTCTTAGCGTTGTTCTGGCGAGATTGACGATCTGGTAGTTATAATTATTCACACTATATTGCGAGCGCTTAACATTCTCTTCGTCAGGCTTCACTTTAAAGTATACTTGCGCATCGACTTTAGCGTTCAGGTTATCGTTAGTTATTATCTCCTGCGGTTCGGCATCGACCATCTGCTCTGTGATATTTACCTGATACATGTTTTCTATAACCGGCATTATCCAGTGAAATCCTGATTCTGCAAATCTGTTATATTTGCCGAATCTCTCTATGAGCCCCCGGTGCGTCGGCCGGACTATCCTGATTCCAAAAAGAAAAACAGCAATACACCCGATAACAATAAAAAATACGATCGATCCTGTCATACATTCTCCTTTTTGTTGAGCCCTACCTTCTTTCTGCCAAGCTTCATACTACCCCTCCGATCGCCTATTGGCAATAAATAAAAATCGATGCCCCGTATAATAAAAAAGCAGTCTCGGTATCTGAGGCTGCCTGAAATCAACATTGTATTATTTTACCGGTTACCTGTTCTGCATAAGCCTGTCAATGTCCACAGGCGCTATATTGATGAATTCCACCCCTACGTCTTCGTCCAGCAGCGCTTCCCGGGAGCGTATCCTGTTCCACCTGACCCTGCCGATAGCCGATATCGGCCCCTTTCCGTCACTGTTATTTATATCCATCTTTATCGTTTCGCCGTTTTTAGCTATAAGCGAAAGGGCGGGCATTGAAAGCCCGCCTCGTGAAATATTGTTCGATATGGTATAACCGTATCGCGTATAATTTGTTACAGGATAATACTTTACTTCGAAAGTGGCATCCAGGCGCGGAAATTTTCTTCTGTTTTCCATATCTCTGAAGGTTGTGGTGAATAAAGTATATCATCACAATCTCCGTAAGTCAAGATATACCATATTTTCGCTGCAAAGTCCTAATAATTGTCCGACAAAATACTTATTGACCAAAGCTGACTTTTTATCCTAACATGATAGCATGACTACTGATACAAAATACACATACAGGAAGACGATACGAATAAATAGCCATATAAAGTCCATCATAGAAAAGAACTTCAAGGAAATTCGTAAGCGGACAGGATTAAAGCTTTCATATGGTAAGATATCACGAGTATTCTGGTCCTGCCTGGCAGCAGATACGAAACTTAGGGATAGGTGCATGGATGCGGTCTGTAAATCACTGCTAAAAGATGCCCACAACAATGCTGGTAGCCATGGAAGAAAAAGCTAAAGCTGTTAAAAAAGATGAGGTAAAGAACGCAATATCATGCCCCGGGAATCACGCATGCAGAGGTAACCCGGAAAGTATGTGCCCAGTCAGCTCGGTGATCTCGGATGATATGGTCTTTGTAGATAATAAAAAACATCGCCAATGTCCTTATTACCTGCCTTTCGGCTATGGCGGCTTCTGTAACCTACCTGTCCGCAAAGAGATATATAATCTTTACGGCGTCTAATCAAATCAAAATAATAAAAAACCCGCATCTTTAAAAGACGCGGGTTTTTTATTTAAATTTAACCCGGCACTGGTCTACTCTCCCAACTAGTTGCCCAGTAAGTACCATCGACGCTGGAGGGCTTAACTTCCGTATTCGGAATGGGAACGGGTGTGGCCCCTCCGCTAATAGCACCGAGATTAAAATCGTTGACAACACATAAAGAGTCTTGCAATGAACCGTAGCGATCTGACATGTTAAAAAAAAGGTCAAGCCAGACGACGGATTAGTAAGCTTAAGCTAAAAGCCTCACGGCTCGTACACATAGCTCCTATCAACCTTGTAGTCTCCAAGGCGTCTTCAGGGATATCTATTCTTGGAGCGGGCTTCGTGCTTAGATGCCTTCAGCACTTATCCTTTCCGAACGCGGCTACCCAGCCATTGCCACTGGCGTGACAACTGGAACACCGTCGGTTCGTCCATTCCGGTCCTCTCGTACTAGGAATGGCCCTCCTCAAATATCCTGCGCCTGCATCAGATAGAGACCGAACTGTCTTACGACGTTCTGAACCCAGCTCACGTACCACTTTAACCGGCGAACAGCCGGACCCTTGGGAGCTTCTCCACCCCCAGGATGTGATGAGCCGACATCGAGGTGCCAAACCGGGTCGTCGATGTGAACTCTTGGACCCGATCAGCCTGTTATCCCCGGAGTACCTTTTATCCGTTGAGCGATGACGCTTCCACACGCCATCACCGGATCACTAAGACCTACTTTCGTATCTGCTCGACTTGTATGTCTCACAGTTAAGCGCTCTTCTGCCTTTACACTCACCGTGCGATTGCCGTCCGCACTGAGAGCACCTTTGTACGCCTCCGTTACAATTTAGGAGGTAACCGCCCCAGTCAAACTGCCCGCCTGGCATTGTTCCCCGGCCGGTTTCACGGCCGTAGGTTAGAATCCTAATTTGGTAAGGGTGGTATTTCACATTTCCGCTCCACTCTGGCTAGCGCCAAAGCTTCAAAGCGTCCCACCTATGCTACACATACAAAATCAAAATCCAGTACCAGGATACAGTAAAGGTTCCGGGGTCTTTTCGTCTTGATGCAGGTAACCGGCATCTTCACCGATGCTACAATTTCGCCGACTCTCTCGTTGAGACAGCGGTTCTGTTGCTATACCATTCGTGCAGGTCGGAACTTACCCGACAAGGAATTTCGCTACCTTAGGACCGTTATAGTTACGGCCGCCGTTTACTGGGGCTTCAAGTCAGGGCTTCGCCGGCCTTACGACCAGTTGACTCCTCCTTTTAACCTTCCAGCACCGGGCAGGTATCAGGCCCTATACATCCTCTTGCGAGTTAGCAGAGCCATGTGTTTTTGCTAAACAGTCACAGAACCCACTTTAGTGTCACTCCTTCGCGCTACATATGTACATACTTTACGCTAATGGAGCACCCCTTCTTCCGAAGTTACGGGGCTATTTTGCCTAGTTCCTTAACGAGAGTTATTTCGAGCGCCTGAGGATATTCTCCCCACCTACCTGTGTCGGTTTGCGGTACGATCACTCATTGAACTCGCTATAGAGGCTTTTCTCGGCAGTGTGGCCCAAATCAGTTCACCCGCTCCGTAGATTGGGCTCCCATTCACCTCTCGGTCTGTTAAGACTTACAGGCTTAGACGACCACATCCAACCGGTCGCTGATTCTACCTCCTGCGTCACTCCATAACTGGTAACGCGCAATGAGTGGTATCTGAATATTAAACAGATTGTCCATCACCTACGCCTTTCGGCCTCGGCTTAGGATCGACTAACCCTGGGTGGATTAACCTTCCCCAGGAAACCTTAGGTTTACGGCGAATACGTTTCTCGCGTATTTTTGCGCTACTTATTCCGGCATAATCACTTCTAGTTCCTCCAGCAGTCTTATCAGTCTGCCTTCACTGTACAATAGAACGCTCCCCTACCACTGTATACACCCGGAGGTGTATGACAATCCGAAGCTTCGGTACCATGCTTAGCTCCGATTATTTTCGGCGCGAGACCACTCGACCAGTGAGCTGTTACGCACTCTTTAAATGATGGCTGCCTCTGAGCCAACATCCTGGTTGTCTGAGAAATCTCACATCCTTTACCACTTAGCATGAATTTTGGAACCTTAGCTGTCGGTCTGGACTGTTTTCCTTTCGAGAATGCAGCTTAGCCCGCACTTTCTGACTCCCGTGATACGGTCATTGGCATTCAGAGTTTCGTTGGGTTCAGAAACCCGGTAAGGCTCTTAGCCCATCGAGTACTTTACCTCCAATGACTATGACACGAGGCTAGCCCTAAAGCTATTTCGGGGAGAACCAGCAATAACCAAGTTTGATTAGCCTTTCACTCCGACTCACAGCTCATCCCAAAACTTTTCAACGTTTACGGGTTCGTACCTCCAGCTGGTTTTACCCAACTTTCGCACTGGCCATGAGTAGATCACCTGGCATTCGGGTCTGCTTGACGCAACTAAATCGCCCTATTAGGACTCGCTTTCGCTACGGCTACGGCGTAAAACGCCTTAACCTCGCTGCGCCCAGCAACTCGCCGGATCATTAACCAAAAGGCACGCGGTCACTCGTTCATGCCCGAAGGCATGCATAGAGCTCCCACCGCTTGTAAGCTTACGGTTTCAGGTACTATTTCACTCCCCTTACAGGGGTTCTTTTCAACTTTCCCTCATGGTACTTGTGCACTATCGGTCACGAGATAGTATTTAGCCTTGGCCCGTGGTCAGGCCGGATTCATACTGGGTTTCACGTGTCCAGCATTACTTGGGATACCACTAGGGTGTCTTGGAATTTCGCATACAGGGCTATCACCTTCTACGACAGAGCTTTCCAGCTCATTCTGCTATCCCTCGACAATCCCACATTGTGGTCCCGCAACCCCAGCGATACAAGTACCGCTGGTTTAGGCTGTTGCCCGTTCGCTCGCCGCTACTAGGACAATCAATGTCTTTCTCTTTTCCTCGGGTTACTGAGATGTTTCACTTCTCCCGGTTTCGCTTCCAGCACCTATGTATTCAGTGCAGGATTTAGCGGTATAACCCGCTAAGGGTTTCCCCATTCGGATGTCCTCGGATCAAAGTCTGTTTGCGACTCCCCGAAGCGTATCGCCGCTTACCGCGTCCTTCATCGCCTTCTCGTGCCAAGTCATCCACACGTAAGCTCTTAGTAGCTTGACCATTTTATAATCTTTCGATTAAAAAATGTAAAGTTGTTTGCTTTTGGCAACAAACAACGTCATGTTTTTGATGCTCGGTTCACCTTATTACTCATTATGTGTTGTCAAAGAACGAGTTACCCGTTTTATAAACGGGCGGAAACTTTTCGAAACAAAATTGGTGGAGATGATCGGAGTCGAACCGACGACCTCATGCTTGCAAAGCACGCGCTCTCCCAGCTGAGCTACATCCCCGTAACAGAAAACTACGGTGGCTGTGCCATGTACCCGAGTGTTTGCCCTGTACCATTCAAAATGCCTTCGGCATTTTTCAGGTGCAGGGCATGTACCACCTACAGGCAAACACGAGTGGTACATGGTGGGCCCATCTGGAGTCGAACCAGAGACCTCCGCGTTATCAGCACGGCGCTCTAGCCAGCTGAGCTATAGGCCCTGATTCTATAAAGCGCCTAAATATATTTTATACCGACCTTTGAAATTTTCTTTGAAAATTTCACCCTTATGCAAAATAAGGAAATTTTGCGGGAATAGGCCAAAACGAAACTCTTTTATTTACTTCACCATAGACCTTATCGGTCTTTTTAAGTCGGTCACATCGGTGAAACGATGTAACACTGTTTAATGTCTCCTTAGAAAGGAGGTGATCCAGCCGCACCTTCCGGTACGGCTACCTTGTTACGACTTAGCCCTCCTCACCAACCACACCTTAGACGCCTCGCTCCCTTGCGGGTCACGAGAAACGGTTTCGGGTGCAGTCAACTCGGGTGGCTTGACGGGCGGTGTGTACAAGACCCGGGAACGTATTCATCGCGCCGTGGCTGATACGCGATTACTAGCGATTCCGGCTTCATGAGGGCGAATTGCAGCCCTCAATCTGAACTGGCCCGGCTTTTTTGAGATTTGCTCCACCTTACGGTATCGCTGCTCTTTGTAGCCGGGATTGTAGCACGTGTGTGGCCCAGGACATAAGGGCCGTACTGACTTGACGTCGTCCCCACCTTCCTCCAGTTAAACACTGGCAGTCTTATTAGAGTGCACCATTGCTGGTTAGCAACTAATAACAGGGGTTGCGCTCGTTGCGGGACTTAACCCAACATCTCACGACACGAGCTGACGACAGCCATGCAACACCTGTGTAATTGTGTCTTTAGGACAGGTCTCTACTTTCATAGAGATTTCAAATACATGTCAAGTCCTGGTAAGGTTCCACGCGTAGCGTCGTATTAAACCACATGCTCCACCGCTTGTGCGGGTCCCCGTCAATTCCTTTGAGTTTCAGTCTTGCGACCGTACTCCCCAGGTGGTACACTTAATGTGTTAACGGCGGCACCGAACCCAGAGGGCCCGACACCTAGTGTACATCGTTTACGGCAAGGACTACCAGGGTATCTAATCCTGTTTGCTCCCCTTGCTCTCGTGTTTCAGTGTCAGCAGTCAGCCAGAAGATCGCCTTCGCCACTGGTGTTCCTCACGATATCTACACATTTCACTGTTACACCGTGAATTCCATCTTCCTCTCTGACGCTCAAGCGAATCAGTTTCGAATGCAGTTCCTTGGTTAAGCCAAGGGATTTCACATTCGACTTAATTCACCACCTACACACCCTTTACACCCAATCAATCCGAGTAACGCCTGCCACCTCCGTATTACCGCGGCTGCTGGCACGGAGTTAGCCGTGGCTTCCTTTGCCGGTACTGTCACCCTGCAGGTTTATTCAACCTCCAGAGATTCCTCCCGGCCGACAGTGTTTTACGATCCGAAGACCTTCATCACACACGCGGCGTCGCATAGTCACCGTTTCCGGCATTGCTAAATATCCTCGACTGCAGCCTCCCGTAGGAGTCTGGGCAGTGTCTCAGTCCCAATGTGGCTGACCATCCTCTCAGACCAGCTACCCGTCAAAAGCCTTGGTGGGCCGTTACCTCACCAACAAGCTGATAGGACACGAGCTCATCCTCGAGCGAGAGGCCTTGCGGTCCCCCCCTTTGATCACAGTAGGATGCCCCACCGTGGTCTTATGCGGTTTTAGCCTCGGTTTCCCAAGGTTGTTCCCCACTCAAGGGTAAATTGCTCATGTGTTACTCACCCTTTTGCCACTATACCTTACGGTATCGTTCGACTTGCATGCCTAATCCACGCCGCCAGCGTTCACTCTGAGCCAGGATCAAACTCTCCAATTGTAAATATTGAAAAGAATTGCGTCCTGGCCTATTCCCGCAATACCGTTATCGACCGACCCGGTCGACATTTTGTCGACCGGGTCGGTCAAAATGATTTGCAGGGGCTTGGTCGGTAAAAACTCGTTGTAAAAGAACAGAAAAAAAATCCGCCCAGGGGACGGATTTTAGACAATAAAAAAGACGTCAGACGACGTCTTTTATTACATCCTCTAGCTAGTTATTTATTCCGAAAATGTCAAGGTGAAGTGATCAATACCTTCTCCTTTTTAAGATGCTGTTTACCAGCCTTTTTGAAGGGCTGCAAGGCAGAATCTTAGTGTCCTTAAATATATCATATTGGGGATTTTTGTCAAGGAATATTTTAAGAATTTTTCTCTCCGTAGGGCAGATCGACCGGCAGGTGCCCTTTCGGCGGATTTTGCCCTCTAGGATGTTTAGTTTAGATGTGGCTAATTAATCGTTCTTGGTGTGGTAGGGCAGGTTTTAACCTGCCCTACCAGGGCTCTAAAACATTTGGGTAGTATTGTCAATCTTGGCAAAATCGTTTCGCCTCAAGGGCGACCTGCCGGTATCTGCCCTCTTGAGGTTTGAAAAATTTCGCTGTGTGGCGCGGGAAAAGAAAAAAGAAACACGAACTATGTTCTACTTTTGGGATTGACGCACAAGCAGGTGAGCAAACTTCTTACCAACTCTTATTTTATATTCCCCTTCAGAATTTACCTGAAGATTAATATCTGTTACTTTTTTTTCATTAATCTCGACCGCACCCTCCTGAATCTTGCGCTTTGCCTCACTTCTACTATTTAGAAGTCGCGCTCCATTAGTTAAAAGTTCTACAACAGATACGGTCTTATCCTTACCAAAATATTCGATGACACTAATAATAGGAAACTGCTTATCTCTGTATTTATTATCAAATTCTTCGGCTTGCTTATCAGCTTCAGTCTTGGAGTGATATTGTGCTACGATTATCTTAGCCAGGTTCATCTTTGCAGCTTTCGGATGAAGCTTACCACTAGCCACATCTGATTTAATCTTGGCGACGTCCTCATCGGTTAAAAGTTCATAATATTTATACATAAGCGGATCGCTTATCTTCATAATCTTGCCATACATCTCTCCTGCTGGCTCATTGATCCCCACGTAATTATTAAGCGACTTTGACATCTTGTCGCCGCCATACAGTCCTTCAAGTATTGGCATTGTAATAACAATTTGTGCCTCTTGACCATAGACAGGCTGAAGATCTCTGCCAACAAGCATATTGAATTTTTGATCACTGCCGCCAATTTCAACGTCGGCCTTCAGCATAACAGAATCATATCCCTGCATTAGCGGATAGAAAAACTCGAGCATACTTATAGGTTTATTCTCTTTGTATCGCTTTTCGAAATCGTCTCTTTCTAGCAACCTTGCTACAGTATAATTTCTTGTCAGAACTACCATCTCTTCAAAAGTGAAATGCTGAATATTCTTTTCCTTGGCACCGCCTCTTGAAAACCAATCACTGTTATGTCTTCTCTCAAAAAACTTGGAATTCTTTGTGTCGAGAATTTTGCCAACCTGCATCTCGTATGTCCGAGCATTCTTTTCGACCTCATCCCATGTCATTACTTTACGACTTTGAGACTGGCCGGAAGGATCTCCTACTAGCGCAGTTGCATCGCCTATAAGGAACACGACCTTGTGCCCAAGGTCCTGGAAGTGGCGCATCTTCCTTAATAATACTGTGTGGCCGAGATGTATGTCCGGGGCCGTGGGATCGAAACCTGCCTTTACGACCAGGGGCTTATTCTCCTTGATCGCGCGTTCAAGCTTCTTCTTTAGCTCACCATGTTGTATTATTTCAACGGTTCCGCGCGAAATCCGTTCCAGCTGTTTTTCGATACTCTTTTCCACAATTACTCCACTATCTTTATTTCATCAAGCTTGTCAGCCTTATCAAAATACAGGTATACTTTTATCCCTTCGAAAAAAGAAGACTTGGCCGGTTTGTATATCCACTTCTCTCTCTTGGTATTGGCATCGATGATGCTGACCACCGGCTCACCATATCGGTCGCCGATAGATTTCTTTGGATCGCCTTTTTTAATAGCTCCCTTATCTATTGCAGCCTTAACTCTTTCGAATGCCTTTGTCTCGTTGACATATGCCCTCTGCGCGTCTTTCTGCGCCCGGGATATTTCCATAAGCTGACCAAGTCCAACGGCATGGGCGGTAGAGGAAAGTAAAAATATTGATAAAAAAATAGGGACAGATACCATTTTTCTTTTTGCATAACTACAGAAAAATGGTATCTGTCCCACTTTTTACACTCCTTTTATGCTCAACGCTATCTTATGCTGTATCGAATCTATCTTCAGCAGCTTAACTTTTAGCTCGTCTCCGGCCTTGAACTTCTCCTCCAGCTTCTCACCCTCGCCGAGCGGTATTTCAGAGATGTGAACAAGCCCTTCCAGGTCTTTGTCTATCTCGACGAATAGCCCGAAATTGGCTACCTTCGTAACTTTGCCGTCCATTAAAGTATCGGACGCGTATTTGCCGGCTATCTCATCCCATGGGTCGGGAGTCAATTGCTTTATGCCGAGAGATATCCTCCTGTTCGTGCCGTCCACTGCAAGCACAACTGCCTCCACTTTTTCGCCCTTCTTGAATACGTCCTTCGGATGCCCTATCCTCTTCGTCCACGAAATATCGGAGACGTGGATGAGGCCGTCAATACCGTCTTCAAGCTCGACGAATGCGCCGTAGTCGGTGAGGTTGCGTATCTTGCCCTTGACCTTCGTGCCGACCGGATACTTTGCTTCGACACCTATCCACGGATTCGCCTCGAGCTGTTTTAAGCCCAGCGATATCTTCTTATTGCTCTTATCGACTTCGATGACCTGCACCTCTATCCTGTCTCCAATGGCAAGGAGTTCATTTGGTGTCGCATATTTCTTAGTCCACGAAAGTTCGGATATGTGCAATAGCCCCTCGACGCCCTTCTCGAGCTCCACGAAAGCTCCGTAAGGAACGATATTGACAACGTTGCCTTTTATGCGGCTTCCTGCAGGATATTTCGTGTCAACAACTTCCCACGGGTTCTGCGTCTTCTGTTTTAAACCAAGAGAGACCCTGCCCGAATCCTTATCGAAATCGAGCACTACAACATCTATCTTGTCGCCTATCGCCAGCATCTCACTAGGATGAGAAACCCTGCCCCAGCTCATGTCGGTAATGTGCAAGAGGCCCGTCATCCCGCTCCCTAGATCGACGAATGCGCCGAAGTCGGTTATGTTCCGGACTATGCCGTTCACGACCGCGCCCTTTACGAGCGTGTCGAGCATCTTCTTCTTATCCTCGTCCTTCTGCGCCTGCAGGACGTCCTTGCGCGATACCACGATATTCTTACGCGCCTTATTTATCTTCACGATCTTGAACGGGAATGTCTGGCCTATAAGCTGGTTCAAATTCCCGAAGCCTTTCATTGCCGCAAGTGAAGCCGGCAGGAACGCCTCGACGCCGACATTGACCATGAAACCGCCTTTGACCTTCTTGGAAACCTTGCCGTCTACGATGTCGCCTTCGCCGTATCTGGATATGACCATCTCCCAGCCTACCGCACGCTCCGCCTTCTGTTTGGAGAGGACGACCATGCCGTTCTCGTCTTCCTTCGATTCGAGATATACATCCAGCTCGTCGCCGATCTTCAGGTTTTCCGGATCGGAAAATTCCGAGATATTTATAGCCCCTTCGGATTTATAACCGATGTCTACGACCACATCCTTAGGATTAATCGCTATGATCCTGCCTTTGACGATCTGGCCTTCCTTGATTTCAACTATGCTCTGATTATACAGGTCGGCAAAACTCTGTCCGGCGCCTCCTTCTTTTTCGTCTTTTTCCAATGCTTCAGTATTGTTCTTTTCTTCAACCATTACTTCCACGACCCCTTTCCTTAGATTTTTTTGTTTAGCGTGTTTTACGCTTTTTGATCTTTGCTATTTTTTTTACAACCCCTTCAACTATCCAATCCGGCGTCGATGCGCCGCTCGTCACGCCAATTTTATCGGCATCCGCAAGCCAGCTCATCTTTAATCCTGCCGCCGTTTCCACTAGATGTGCGGCCTTGCAGTGCTCCCTGCAGACTTCGAGAAGCCGCTTAGTGTTGGCGCTCGTCCTTCCGCCCACGACAAGCATGAGATCGACTTCCCTGGACAGCTTCTTCGCGTGCCCCTGCCGCAACTCGGCATCTTTGCATATCGTATTATATACGAGGAGCTCTTTCGGCTCACTTAGCGCTATCGTTTTTACGACCTCGAGAAAATTACCCGTTGACTGGGTCGTCTGCGATATCACGCTCACCCTGTCTCTTCGAGAGAGCTTTAATTCATAAGCCTCTTTAGCGTCCTTAACGACGAACGCATCTTTCGAGGCTGTGTCTATGAGCGCTTTCACCTCAGGATGATTAACGTCGCCTACTATGATCACGATGTATCCTTCTTCGGTCAGGCGCTTAGCCGTCTCTTGAGCCTTCAACACGAACGGGCATGTCGTGTCTATTATCCTTATCCCTCTCTTGGCAATCTTTTCCTTTACCTTCGGACTGAGCCCGTGAGAGGATATTACAAGCACCCCCTTCTCTATCTCGTCTATACTGCCTATCACCTTCAGGCCTTTTCTTGCAAGGCCTTTTACAACCTGTTCATTGTGTATTATAGAACCGAGCGAATATATCGGCTTGCTTCTGGTAAGGGCATCTTTAGCCATCTCTACCGCGCGTTTCACGCCGAAACAAAAACCCGTTTTCTTAGCCAATATTACCGGCATATATCTTCTTCGGTCCGGCGATCTCGCGCATGATATCAGTCGAACGACCCTTTTATGTGTGACAAAATATTAGCTGCCACTTCCTGGATTGAAAGTTTTGTCGTATCTATCAACATAGCGTCCCTGGCTTTCTTTAGCGCCCCGACCGACCTGGTCATGTCGGACTCATCCCTGGAGAGAACGTCTTTCTTTATCTTTTCGATAGAGACCTTTTGCCCGGATTCGATTAGTTCTTTAAATCTGCGCCTGGCGCGTTCATCCGGATCGGCGTCGAGATAGAACTTATAATCGGCGTCCGGAAATACTACCGTGCCTATATCGCGACCTTCGAGCACCGCGCCGCTGCGCTCGCCGATCGATCGCTGGAGCCTCACCATCTCCACCCTGACAGCCGGAACTCGGGCTATATACTTAACGTTGTTCGTCAGCTCGGGCGTCCTTATGAACGCGGCGACATCTTCGCCGTCCAGAATGACCGAAAGCGAACCGGCGGACTCCTTAAGATCTATTTCGGTTGCTTTGGCAATATCCGCAAGGGCAGCCTCATCCTGCAGATCGAGGTGCTTACGCATCGCTTTCAGGGTCAGCGCCCTGTACATCGCGCCGGTATCTATATATAAGAGCCCCAGCGACTTGGCGACAAGCTTCGAAACGGTGCTCTTGCCGCTTCCGGCTGGACCGTCGATAGCTATGACAAGTTCTTTATCTTTTCGCGCCATAAACGAATTTGTCGCGTTTTGCTTTCGAGGCTTTCAGCAATCGAACCATATCCCGCAAATTGTCTCCTGAAATAGCCTTTCGCATTTTATTGAAATATCTTTCAAAATCCAAGCAAGCCTTTGCCAATTCTTTTCTATTTGTAAGAAAAATTTCGGCCCACAAAATAGGGTCGCTCGATGCTACTCGCGTTGTATCTTTAAACCCTTCTGCCGCGTATCGTAAGGCTTTCCCCGGGACAGCACCTGCAAGACTGAATGCTACTACGTGAGGCAGATGGCTTATTAATGCGACATTTCTATCATGCGCGGCCGGATCCATAATTTCAACATTTGCACCAAGAGATTTCCAGAAATTCACCACCGCTTTTAATGCCGCCTTATCGGTCTGGCTTGTGGCAGTAACGATACACGGCGAACCTTCTAATAAATTATTCCTTGAAAATTCCGCTCCCGCGCGTTCAGAACCAGCCATTGGATGAGAGCCGACAAAAAATACCGATTTGTTCTTTAATCTTCTATTGACCTCAGTAATTATCCAGGCCTTTGTACTGCCGACGTCCGTTATTATAGTTCCCTTTTCGGCATACTTAGCCGCTTGACGCGCCAGTTCTGGTATTAAATAAACCGGCGTAGCCAATATTATAAGATCGGCGCGCCTAACACCATCCCTTATCGACATTACACCGCTGTCAACCACCTTGTATTTCAAAGCTTTTCTAAGAGTCGGGGATCTTCTGAAAACACCAACAACTTCTTTTGCCAGGCCTCGTTTCTTTATAGCAAGTCCTATAGACCCGCCGATTAAGCCTACGCCGATAATCGTAACTTTATTGAATCGTCTCATAGCTCCCTATCGACCGCAACGGCAACCTTCTTGACCTCCTTCATCATCTTCGCGAAATTCTCCGGCACAAGCGACTGTTCACCGTCCGACATCGCCTCTTCCGGATTGGGGTGGACTTCGACTATCAGGCCATCTGCACCAGCAGCGATCCCCGCTTTCGCGCAAGGCGCCACCAATCCCCACTTTCCTGTAGCGTGAGACGGATCGACTATAATAGGGAGATGGCTTAAGTTCTTCACCACCGGAACTGCCGCAACGTCAAGAGTGAAACGAGTGGCATCCTCGAATGTCCTTATGCCCCTTTCGCAAAGTATTATATTAAAGTTCCCTTCCGATAAGACATATTCCGCGGACATCAAAAACTCTTTTATGGTATTCGCCATACCTCTCTTCAAAAGCACGGGTTTCTTAGTCTTGCCCACCTCTTTTAGAAGATCAAAATTCTGCATGTTCCTGGCGCCGATCTGTATTACGTCTGTATATTTCAATACCATATCAAGATCGCGTATATCCATGAGTTCCGTTACGATGCGTAAGCCGGTCTCTTTCTTTGCTTCTGCAAGGAACTTCAATCCCTTTAACCCTAGGCCCTGGAATGCATACGGAGAAGTGCGCGGCTTGAAGGCTCCCCCCCTTAATACCGTCGCTCCTGCCGCCTTGACCCCTCGAGCTATAGATATAAGGAGCTTTTCACTCTCGACCGAGCACGGCCCGGCCATTACAACTATCCTCTTCCCCCCAACCTTGACCCCGCCGCCTATATCTATTACACTTCCTTCTTTCTTAAAATCCCTGGATGCGAGTTTATAAGGCTTCAGTATCTGAAGGACCTTTTCGACTCCGGGAAATACTTCCAGCGGCTGGACCCTTATTATATCCTCTTCGCCGATAACCCCAACGATCGTCCTCTCGACACCTTTAGAAACCCAGGGTTTAAGTCCAAGCGACTTTATTTTCGTAACGAGGTGATCGAGCTGTTTCTTCGATGCGTCCGGGCGCAGCACTATAATCATGGATAGGCTCCTATTTTATGACTTTCTTCAACGCTTTTATAAACCTTATATTCTCGATTCTAGTCCCAAGCGTAACCCTTATGAACGTATTCAGCCCCCAGGCGCTCATGTCGCGTACTATCACGCCTTCTTTTAGAAGCGCGTTAAATACCACTTTACAGTCAGTCTTGACGTCCACGATAATAAAGTTCGTAGCGCTTCGGACGTACTCGAGCCCCATCTTTCGGAAGGCCGCATACAGGTATTCCCTCTCCTGCTCGATATAGTTAAGCGTCTTCTTTAAAAATGCCTTGTCGCCCAAAGCAGCTGCAGCGCCGACCTGGGCGAGCGAATTTATATTGAACGGCTCCCTCACGCGCTCCATGTAACCGGCAAATTCCGCGCTCGATATGCTGTATCCTATCCTGAGGCCCGCCAGGCCGTAGACCTTAGAGAACGACCTTGCAACTATTACGTTAGGCCTCTTAAGATAATCCAGGCCGTTCGGATAATCCTTGAAACTTTTGTGCGCGAATTCAAAATACGCCTCGTCCAGGAACACTATAATATTGGACGGCAAGCCTTCAAAAAATTCATCAAGCTCGCCTTTAGTGACATATGTCCCCGTAGGATTGTCGGGATTCGCTATGAAGACCATCTTGGTGCCAGGGCCTATGGCTTTCTTCATCTCGCGCAGATTGTAGCGGAAGTCCTGGGTCATGGGGACAAGCTTTACTTTAGCATTGGCAACCTGAGCCGCTATCTCATATACCAGGAATGTCGGCTTTGCTATGATGATCTCATCGCCTTCCTTTACAAAAGCCCTTATGGCGATGCAGATGTTTTCGTCAGAGCCGTTACCGAATACAATGGATCTTTCGTCAACCCCAAGCATCGCAGCAAGCTTCTTCCTAAGATAGAAAGACGAGGTCTCCGGATACCTGTTGATGTTCTTGAGGCTCTTTCGTATGGCTTCTACTGCTTTCGGCGAAGGGCCGAAACAGTTTTCATTCGAAGCGAGCTTGATCACGCTCTTAAGCCCCAGCTCCCTCTGAACTTCTTCGATAGGCTTACCGGGAACGTAGTTCTTGACGCTCAGTATGTTTGGCCTGACTAGGTTTTTCATTTTTAGCTTTCAGCTAGACAATTTCCTCCGCTGGATATGAACCCAATATCTTCACAAACGAAGCCGACCTCTCCAGCTCATCCAGCGCTTTCCTTATCTTTGGATTCCTATTGTGCCCTTCCAGGTCTATGAAGAAATAGTACTCCCACGCCCTCACCCTTGACGGGCGCGACTCGATCTTCGTCATGTTGATCTTATATTTTTTAAAAGGCACAAGCATGTCATGTAGAGCGCCTGCCCTGTCTTTGACCGAGAACATTATCGACGTCTTATCCTCTTTCGTGGATGCGGCATCGTATTTACCTATTACAAGGAATCGCGTAACATTGTGCGCATTATCCTGGATGGCTCTATAAAGTATCTTAAGGCCATATTTTCCGGCCGCGAGTTCACTTGCAATACATCCGCTATTTTTTTCTTTCGCTGCGATCTCTGCCGCCTTAGCAGTACTCGAGACTTCCGCGAGCTCCAGGCCAGGCAGGTTCGACTCAAGCCAAAGCCTGCACTGCCCGAATACCTCTGCCTTAGAATAGAGCTTCTTTATCTTCGACTTATCCTTTTCCTTAGACAAAAGATTGTGGGTAACCTCAAGATATATTTCCGAACATATCTTCAAGTCGGAATCAACAAACATGTCGAGAGTGTGATTCACCGCGCCTTCGATCGAATTCTCAATGGGCACGACGCCGTAATCGGCCCTGCCGTTTTCGACTTCATTGAATATATCGGTTATCGTAGCGCATGCCCTATAGGTAACGCTCGCGCCGAATTTCTTCATCCCTGCCATGTGCGTGAAAGTATATGCCGGCCCCAGGTACGCTATGCCGAGCGGCCTTTCAAGCTCGAAAGAGCTCGACATGATCTCTCTGAATATGGCCTTGAGCGAAGAGCCTGAAAGCGGGCCGGCATTCTTCGAAAGCAATTTCTTATAGACCGCCTTCTCGCGTTCAGGCACATAGATCGAGCCTTTTGTCCTGGCCTTCAGCTTTCCTATGCCGAGTATCACCTTTGCCCTCTCGTTCAAAAGCTTAAGGACATGGGAATCTATCGAATCAACTTTTTTACGTAATTTGTTGATTTCCATCTACGCTACCCCCTTCGATTGGGTGGACCTCGGCGGCAGGTTCTGCCTGCGGCTGCAGCTCACCCGTCGCAGTATCCATAACGTCATGTTTCTCTTTCTCTTTTACAAAATCAAGGTCCGACTCCTGGAACTCCTTAAGCTTCGGAAGCTCATCTAATGACTTCAGCCCGAAGTGCTGCAAAAACTCGGCCGTTGTGCCGTAGAGTATCGGCCTGCCCGGCGCTTCCAGCCTGCCCCTCGAGCGGATGAATCCGCGTTCTTCGAGCGTATGGATGACTCCGTCCGCATTCACGCCTCTTATCAGCTCTACCTGGCTTCTTGTAAGCGGCTGTTTATAAGCTATGATGGCAAGCGTCTCGAGGGACGGGCCGGACAGCCTGTCAGGCGGTCTCTTATAAAGCGCTGATACCCAGCGGCTGTAGGCCGGGTCTGTAAGCATCTGGAACCCGCCGGCTATCTCTTTGATACTGAAACTTCTCCCTGACGAAGAGTACTCTGCGTTAAGCTCCTCGATGATCGATCTTATCTCTGTGGACTCGACGTCCTTCAAGACGTCCCTCAGCGCATCCAAAGAGACGGGTTTGTCACTCACGAATAGTAGTGCCTCGATTATCTTTTTAGACTGTTCGGCTTCCATCCTTGGCCTCTTCTACGTTCCTGACTATCTCGATCTCTCCGAAGTGGGCGGCCTGAAAGACGCTGACCTCCCGTATCTTTATGAGCTCGAGAAGCGCCAGAAATATCGTTATTATCTCAAATTTAGTCTTGGCCGCCTTGAAAAGATCGGTAAAGAACATCTGTTTCTTGTCGACCAGCATGTGAAGGATGTCGTGTATCTTCTCCGATACTGTATGCTCGTCCTTCACGACCTTGTAAAATACGTCCTTCGGTATATCCTTTAACACCTTCGTGAATGCGGTTATCAGATCGAACAGGCTCGCCTCGAAAAAAGTCTCTTCCGACTTCGGCAAGTCATCTATCTTGATGCCCGGCCCGACTCTCGCGAAGTGGTGCTTATGATGCGACTCCATCTGCGAAAGCTCGGATGCCGCCTCTTTGAACTTCTTGTATTCAAGGAGCCTGCGGACGAGCTCTGCCCTGGGATCTTCCTCGGGCTTCTCCCCGCCTTCCGTCGGTTCCGGAGGCAGGAGCATCTTCGACTTTATATGTATGAGGGTCGCGGCCATCACGAGGAATTCACCGGCGATATTCAGATCGAGGAGTTTCATGAACTCCAGGTATTCAAGATATTGATCTGTGATCTTCGCTATCGGTATATCGTAAATATCGACTTCTTCCTTCTGGATAAGATAGAGAAGAAGATCGAGCGGCCCTTCGAATACGTCCAGTTTTACTTTATAAGACATCTATTTAAACCACAAAATTGATAAGCTTTTTCACTTCCGCCATAGTTTCTTGAGCTGCAGCACGCGCTTTTTTGGCGCCTGCTTTTATAATGTCCTCGACGTCCGCATCGGTAATCTTATCCCTCTTAGTCCTTATAGGATCGAGATGGGTCAATAATATTTCTGCGAGATTCTTCTTGCAATCGGTACATCCCTTTTTCGCACCTTCGCACCAGTCTCTTACATTCGCCTTAACGTCCGGCTTTGCGAATATCGAAACATAGGAGAAGACATTGCAAATATCCGGATGACCCTTATCGGTGAGCTTTATCCTCTCGGCATCAGTTATCATCACCGAGACCTTCTTCTTTATCACTTCAGGCGTATCCGACAATGCTAAGAAATTAGCAAAACTCTTCGACATCTTACGGTTATCTATCCCGAGGAGTTTCGGCGTCTTAGTCAGGATAGCTTCAGGCTCCGGGAATAAGCTCTTCTTGTAAATGGAGTTGAACCTCCTGATAATTTCTCTGGTCAATTCCAAATGCGGCACCTGGTCAACACCGACCGGCACGGCATTCGCCCTATATACGGCAATGTCTGCGGCCTGGAGGACCGGATATCCTAAAAATCCGTATGTAGTAAGATCACGCCCTTTTATCTCTCTAAGCTGTTCCTTGTAAGTCGGGACTCTTTCGACCCATGCAAGCGGCGTCAGGTCCGAGAATACCATGGCAAGCTCTAAATGTTCGGGCACGTGCGACTGGACAAATATCACGCTCTTATCCGGATCGAGCCCTGCCGCTACAAAGTCTCTCACCATCTCGTAGCAGGACTCCTTCAGAATTTTCGGGTCTTCATATTCGCTCATCAGCGCGTGCCAATCGGCCACCATATAAAAACATTGGTAGTCGTCCTGCAGCCTGACCCAGTTATTTAGAGCACCCACGAGGTGGCCTAAATGCAAACTGCCCGTTGGCCTCATTCCGCTAAGTATGCGCTTCTTCATATCAAGCCTTTTTCGAATCTAATCTCCGCGCTACCTTTTCGATCGAGTATATCTCGATCAGGTCGCCTGCCCTTATATCGTCATGCCTGTCGAGCCCTATGCCGCATTCAACGCCTTCGGCTACTTCGCGCACGTCGTCTTTGAAGCGCTTTAGGGACGCTATCTTGCCTTCATATATAACATTCTTATCCCTGATCAATTTCGTTAAGCCGGTCCTGACGATCTTCCCGCGCGCAACTATACACCCGGCGATGGTCCCGGCCTTCGTGACCTTGAAGACCTGTTTCACGCTCGCCCTGCCGACGAATATCTCCTTCAAGAACGGCTCAAGCAACCCTTCCATCGCCGCAATGACGTCCTGTATCGCCTCATATATGATACCGTACATTTTGATCTCGATGCCTTCTTTCGCGGCAAGTTCCTGGGCACCTTCTTCAACCTTGACATTGAAACCGATCACGACTGCATTTGACACTACGGCCAGCATGATATCGGACTCGTTGATATTGCCGACATCCGCATGAACTATATGTATCTTCACATCCTTGGTGCTGAGATCTATAAGGGATTCCCTGATCGCTTCGATCGATCCCTGGACATCACCTTTAAGAAGAATGGTGAGCTCCTTGGCTACGCCTTCTTTCATCTGCTTATAGAAATCTTCAAGCGTGACTCTCTGGGTGGCCTTCATCCTCTTGGAGCGCGCTTCATCCTGTTTCAGCGTGGAGAGGATCCTCGCCTTCTTCTCGTCTTTCACAACGAAAAATTCGTCACCCGCCATCGGCACGCCGGATAGCCCGAGGATCGTGACCGGCTTGGACGGCGGCGCTTCTTCAACGCGTTTGCCGGCATGGTCCATCATCGCCTTCACCCTGCCGTAATGCATTCCTGTTAAGACCATGTTTCCTATACGCAGAGTCCCGTTCTTCACGAGAACCGTAGCGACCGGCCCCTGTCCGCTCGATAGCTTTCCTTCGATAACTACGCCGCGCGCCCTTAAGTGCGGATTGGCTTTGAGCTCCAAGAGTTCCGCCTCCAGCAGAAGCATCTCGAGGAGCGACTCGACACCCGCTCCGGTCTTCGCCGAGACAGGAATGGTAATGGTCTTTCCGCCCCAGTCTTCCGGCGACAGCCCTAACTGCGAGAGCTGCCCTTTGACCTTGTCGATATTTGCGCTGGGGAGATCGCACTTATTGAGCGCGACCACTATCTGAACGCCGGCTGCCCTCGCGTGGTCAAGCGCCTCTTTAGTCTGAGGCATTACGCCGTCATCGGCTGCAACGACAAGCACCACGATATCTGTCGCATTCGCTCCTCTTGCCCTCATTGCAGTAAAAGCTTCATGGCCGGGCGTATCGAGAAATGTGACAGAACCGTTCTTTACCTTTATTTCGTATGCGCCTATATGCTGCGTTATCCCGCCCTTTTCCTTGTCGGCGACTTTCGTCTTCCGTATGAAATCCAAAAGGCTCGTCTTGCCGTGGTCGACATGCCCCATAAAAGTAACTACCGGCGAACGCAATGTAAGGTGCTTCACGTCCTGCTTCTCTTCCAGCTCCCTGTGCTCCGTCACGGCCTGGTCTTCAAGTTTCGGCGGCTTCTTGAACTCTATACCGTACTTCTTCAACAGATCCGTCACTATCTCGTCACCGAGGGACTGGTTTATCGTGGCAAAGACATTTCGTTCCATGAGATTCACGATCAGTTCATTGGGTTTCACACCGATCTTTATGGCGAGGTCTTTAAGCGATATCGGGGTATCTATCTCGAGGATCCGCATCCGCGGCGGCTCGGGCGGCTTAATCTCTTCCGCCACTTTTACTGCAGGCAGGGCTTCCGGCTCTTTGGGCTTCTCTTCGGCCTTCTTTGCTTCCGGGGCCTTGACTACCTCAGGGCCTGTCCCGAGTTTGGCGAGGGACGGCTCTTTCTTCGCCGGGATTAGCGGCTTCTCTTCTTTCCTGACTACCGGCGCCTCCACCATTTTCGCCGCGACCGGCTCTGTCTTCTTAACCGGCACTTCGATCTTCCTGGCAGGCGTTTCTATCTTCTTCGATTCTTCAATAACTTTACCGGTGGAAGGAGCTGCCTTCTCGATCTTCTTTACTTCTTTTTTGGGCGCGGCCTTCTTTACCGTAGCGCGGGCAAGCCCCGGCACCGGCTTCTTCAGCTTCTCTTTCGAAGAGGCCGCGGCTTTTTTCGCGGGCGCCTTCTTCGACTTAGGTTCTTTAGCAGTTTTCTCTTTCGACTTTTTTATCATTAAAGTTCCTTTGAAATTTTATCCTGCACTCTTTGCGGACTTAATTATCTTCTGCGCCGTCTTCTCGCCTATTCCTTCAAGCTTTGTCAGGTCTTCTACGGTTAGGCCCTTTATCTTGTCGACAGTATCGTATCCTGCGAGCGCCAATATCTTCTCGACCTTAGGCCCTACACCTTCCAAGTCTGTAAGAGCAGCTCTCGCCGCTGCCGCTTCCCCTTCCATTGCTTTAGCCTTACCTTCTCCACCCTTCTCTCCGAGCTTCTCTTCTCCTTCTCCGCCCCTATCTTCCCCTTCCATTGCTTCACTCTTCCCACCCAGCTTATCCGAGGCCTCTTTCAACTTCTTCGCGTCGGCCTCTTTCGACTTCTCTTCTTTGCCGCGTATATCCATCTCCCATCCTATTAAACGCGATGCGAGCCTGATGTTCTGCCCATGCTTTCCTATGCCTATAGACAACTGATCGTCCGGCACGACCACCTCTATCTTCTTAGCCGCCTTGTCTATCCTTATCTCGGAGATCTCGGTGGGTGAAAGCGACGCCTTCACGTACTCTTTCAGGTCATCGCTCCATCTTACTATGTCGACGCGCTCACCCTGGAGCTCGCGCACGATATCCTTCACCCTCGATCCTCTCATGCCGACACATGCGCCGACAGGATCGACCTTCTCGTCTTTCGACCACACCGCTATCTTGGTCCTTTCGCCCGCCTCGCGTGATATCGACTTCACCTCGACTATACCTTCGGTTATCTCGGGCACCTCTATTTCGAAAAGTTTCTTCACGAACATGGGGTCCGACCTTGAAAGAATTATCTGCGGCCCATGGGAGGTCTTTGTAACTTCGAGGATCAATACGCGGACCCTGTCTCCCTGCTTGTAACGGTCTTTAGGGCATTGCTGCGATCTTAATAGCACTCCCTCGGTCTTCCCCAGGTCAATGACGATATCGCCCTTTTCGAATCTATGGACCGAGCCGCTCGTTATGGTCCCTATCCTCTTCAGGTATTCATCGAAAACGATATCCCTCTCCGCCTCGCGTATCTTCTGGATTATAACCTGCTTCGCGGTCTGGGCGGCGATCCTGCCGAACTCGGCACTCTTTATTTCTTTGCCTTCGCTCAAGATCTTTATGGTGCCCGTAGACCTTTCGATAGTCGCAACGACATCGGCATCCTTATTGCCCATTATCTTCTTAGCAGCGCTCGTAAGGGCGGACTCTATCGCTTTAAAGAGGAACTCTTTATCTATCCCCTTCTCACGTTCTATGTGTTCCAGTACTGTCAATAGCTCTTCGTTCATTTTTTACCTCTCTATCAAAAATCGATCTTTAATTGTGCTTTCGCGATCTTCACCCTGGGAATAACAACGCTGATGCCGCCCGATTCAATAACAATATTCTCCTTATCCATGCCGATCAGTTTGCCCTGATGCTCTCGCGAGCCCTCGATCGGCTCATAGCTCTTTACATCCAATTCCTTACCCATTATGCGCCCAAAATCCCTGTCCGTAACGAGCGGCCTGTCGAGCCCTGGAGAAGCAACCTCTATTATGTAGCGGTCGGAGATGAAATCCTCTTTATCCAATTGCTCACTCAAGTAGTTATTCAGGGCTTCGCATTCACCGAGCGTAATGCCTTCAGGCGTATCAACAAGAAGACGTAAGACCATGCCGCCTTCGCCGCGCTTATAGGTCATCTCGACAAGCTCGATCGAATTTTCTTCTAAGTAGCTTTCGATCAATGAGTTAACGCGTTCTACCATTTCCATAATTTAGTCCCTTAAAAAGCCAATAAAAAAGTGGGTTTAACTCAATAAACCCACTTTCCCCCTTTCAAGAAAGTATAGATATTTATACTATAATATGGCCATTCTGTCAAGAAAATTTTTGGGCAAAATTTTTCGATATATAGTCACATGTGCTGTGGCTCGTGGTACGCAGGGACGCGGAATTTTCGACCATGCGAAAATTCCGCTCGGTAAAATTTCTCGTACGCTGCCTCGAAATTTTAACGCCCTGCTTAACCACATCGCCACAGCACATTACCATGAGAATCGAAAATTTTTCATAGCGCCAGATGGCAGAACTTTTGGGTGCGTGCCGGAAGCGGCGTTGAAAAATTTTGAGAAGTTTTACTTTGTGAGGCGGGATTGCTCGGCCAGGGCCTTTATGCAGAAGATTTCGTCTTCCGGCTTCATCTCTTCGACCTTGCCGGTCTTCCTGTCTTTGACCTCGACTACGCCTTTCTTGGCGTTTTTGGAGCCGACTATGATCTTCGTAGGGATACCGATGAGATCGGCATCTTTGAACTTAACGCCTGCGGATTCATTACGGTCATCGAAAAGAACGTCGCATCCCGCCTTCAGGAGCATTTTATAGACATCCTCCGAAAGAGACTTCACATTCTTATCTTCCGTGTTTAAAGCGGATATTATTATACGGTATGGAGCTATGGCCGGCGGCCATATTATGCCATCCTTGTCATTTGATGTCTCGATGGCGCTCGCCATGATGCGGTTGATACCTATACCGTAACAGCCCATTATGGCAACGTGCTCTTTTCCGTCCTTATCGAGGAAGTTCGCCCCGAGAGCATCGGAATATTTCGTGCCGAGCTTGAACGTGTGACCGATCTCGATCGCCTGTTTTATCTCGATCGCCTTGCCGCATGAAGGACAGCCGTCGTCTTTGGTGATCATCCGGAAATCCCCGAACTCTTTTGTTTCAAAATCCCTGTCTATGTTTACATTTATGAGGTGGGCATCTTTTTTATTGGCTCCGGTAACAAAATTGACCATGCCCTTTACGCTGTTATCCGCGATAATGCGAATGTTTCTCAGCTTTACCGGTCCCGAAAACCCTACCGGCGCAAACGTCACAGTTTCTATCGTCTTGGCGTCAGCCAATCCCAGAATCGTACATTTAAGGTAATTCTTTATCTTCGCTTCATTAGCATCGTGGTCGCCCCTCAAGAGCATCGCAACTACTTTATCATCACACTTATACAAAAGCGTTTTAACGAGCTTCTCAGGCCCTATCTTCAGAAGTTCTGAGACCTTTTCGATCGTCGTGATACCCGGCGTTTCGACTTCTGTTATCGGCATCTTCTTTTCTTTAGATGCATGAGCGCCGTCCTTACACTTAGCGACTTCTGTCGACGCCGAGTATTTACATTTAGAACAAACGACTATCCTGTCTTCGCCTGCCGGCGTCGGGACCATGAATTCGTGCGACGCACTGCCGCCCATCATACCTGGGTCGGCCTCGACCGCGATGTACGGCAGGGAGCAGCGCTCGAATATCCTGCAATATGCATCATACATCTTCTTGTAACTCTTCTCGAGCCCTTCTGCATCGCAATCGAAACTGTATGCGTCTTTCATTATGAATTCCGAGGTCCGCATTATGCCGAAACGCGGGCGCGGTTCATCCCTGAATTTGGTCTGTATCTGGTAAAGGATAAGCGGAAGTTCTTTATAAGATTTTACATTGTTCGCAACAAGGTCGGTGATGATCTCCTCGTGTGTAGGGCCAAGGACACATTCTTTGCCGTGACGGTCTTTGAACTTTATGAGGACCTCGCCGAGGATGTCATAACGGCCCGTCTTCTTCCAAACTTCAGGCGGATGGATGGCAGGCAGCAGTACCTCCTGGCAGCCGGCGGAGTCGAGCTCTTCTCTTACTATTCCCTCCACCTTCTGCAGGACCTTTACGCCGAGCGGCAGATACGAATATGCGCCGGATATGAGCTTACGGATAAAACCGCCGCGCACCATGAGCTTGTGGCTTATTACTTCCGCGTCCTGCGGGTCTTCTTTTAATGTAGGTATTAAAGCTTCAGTCCATCTCATATAATTTTCAGCAATTCCTTAACCGCATTTTTTACAGATACTTTTTTTAAAATTTTCCCTTGTTTAAATATCATTCCAAAATCTTTTCCGAACGCTATGCCTATATCTGCTTCCTTCGCTTCTCCGGGGCCATTAACCTCACAGCCCATAATGGCTATCTTAAGCGGACGATTGTGCAATGTGTAATGTGAAACGTGTAATGCCTTCTCAGCCTCTCTTACTATTTTTCCCAGATCGACTTGACACCGTCCGCAGGTCGGACACGAGATCACTTCGGGACCAAAGCAGCGCAGGCCTGCCGCATTCAATATACGTTTTGCGGCCAGCACTTCCTCAACCGGATCCGCCGTCAAAGAAACCCTGATAGTATCGCCTATCCCGTCGAGAAGCAGCGCTCCAATACCGATCGCCGACTTGACTACCCCGCTGTCATAAGAACCTGATGCCGTAACGCCGAGATGCAGAGGATAGTTACAAAGTTCCGACATTTTCCTGTAGGCTTCGACGGTAGCCGCAACATCTGAAGCTTTGAGCGATACGATTATATCACGAAAGTCGAGTTCTTCAAAGAGTTTGATGTATTGCAGGGCGGATTTTACTAAAACGTCGCTCGCCGCTCGCCGCCCGCCGCCCGCAAGAACCGATCCGGAGTTGACGCCGATCCTGATAGGGATCCTTGCCTCCTTCGCCGCCTTAATAATCTGGGCGATCTCCTCCCGCTTCCTTATATTACCCGGGTTTAGCCGTATCTTATCTGCACCGGCCTTGATCGATTCGAGCGCCAGCCTGTAATTAAAATGGATATCACATACAAGCGGGATCTTTATTTTTTTCTTTATGGCGCTAACAGCCTTTGCATCGTCGAGGTCCTTTACAGCTACCCTGATTATTTCGCATCCTGCTTCTTCAAGGGCTTTGATCTGCGTGACGACAGTCCTGACATCGGACGTATCGACCTTAGCCATCGACTGTATCGATATAGGAGCGCCTCCGCCGATCCTAACGCCGCCTACTTTTATCTGTCTCGTCTTTTTTCTTTTTATCATATTTAATGCTTAAATAATTTCATCACCTTATCGGCGATCCCGAACTTCATTATATCGCTATAAAATACGAGCACCATGAAGAGTATCAATAAACTCCACCCGATATTCATGATAACTTCCTGGGTCTTCATCGAAATGGGTTTGCCTCTTAGCTTTTCGATCGCGAGAAATAATATGTGGCCGCCGTCGAGGACCGGGAATGGAAGAAGGTTAAAGATGGCAAGAGATGCGCTAAGAATGGCCATGAAGTTAAGAAGATAGATTATTCCAAGCTTGGCTGCCTGGGCTGTGATCATGAATATCCCCACCGGCCCGGCCATCTCTTTCATCGAAAGCTTGCCGATCATCATTGACCACAAAGCTTTATAGGTAAGGACTGTGATCTGCCATATCGTCTGGGCTCCCATGTAAACCGATCCAAAGAAACCGTATCCGCCTTTTTCTATCCTCTGGGCCGGCTGAATGCCTATGCGCGCTATCCGGACCTCTTTCTCCTGCGTACCTAAACCCATCTTCCGCTTTTCGACGACAGGCCTGATCTCTTTCTTGAAAATATTACCGCCGCGTTCAACGGTCAATACAAGCGTACCCTGGACGCGTTTATTTATTATAGCGACGAGGGCATCTCCATGGCTGACCGTTTTGCCGTCCACAGCCAGGATCCTGTCACCCACCAGGAGCCCCGCTTCTTTTGCCGGATAGCCGCTCATGACGACTCCTATCTCGGTAGTGGTCACCGGAGTCCCCACCATGAATACCGCCACCAAAAGACAAAAGGCAAAGACATAATTTAAAACCGGCCCTGCGACTATTATTTTGAACCGGTCGGAGACGCTTCTCGAAAGAAATTCCCACTTTTGGCCGGTTATCGCATCGCCCGGCTCGTCGCCGCCCATCTTGATATATCCGCCCAAAGGTATTGGAGCGATGATATATTCGGTCTCCCCTTTCCTGACAGACCAGATCTTGGGGCCGAAACCTATAGAGAACTTCTCGACCCTCACACCGACGAGCTTCGCCACGATGAAGTGCCCGAATTCATGGACGATGACGAGGACACCCAGAACTATCAAAAAATAAATTAACGATAACAAATTGACCTCGCTTCCTCTTTGGCCCACATGCCGGCATCCAGCACATCGTCTAAAGACAAGCCCTTGCCGGACGAACTTTTGTGGCGCTTCATGACCTTATCGATAATCTTAGATATATCCGAAAATTTTATCCTGCCGTTCAGGTAATGCTTTACGACCTCTTCGTCGGAGGCGCAAAGCACCGCAGGATACGTGCCTCCCCGCCTCGCGGCTTCCCTCGCAATGTCGAGACACGGGAATTTGTCAGGATCCGGCTCCAGGAATGAAAGCTTCGCCGCCTTCGAAAAATTAATGCCTTTCAGGAAGCCTTTACGCCTCTCGGGATATGTAAGGGCATATTGTATCGGTATACGCATGTCAGGTATGGAGAGCTGCGCCAGGCAAGAGCCGTCGATAAACTCGACCATCGAATGGATTATCGCCTCCGGGTGGATCAGCACTTCAATATTCTTTGCCTCTACATCGAACAGATACTGTGCCTCTATTATCTCAAGCCCCTTGTTCATCATCGTCGCGGAATCGACCGTTATCTTTTGGCCCATCTTCCACTTAGGATGCTTCAATATCGCTTCCCTGGGAAGCGAATCGAACCTCGATTTAGCTACATTCAATAACGGCCCACCGCTGCCGGTAAGATATACCTTCGACAAAAACTTCCTTTTACCTTCGAGGCACTGGAATATGGCACTGTGCTCACTGTCTATCGGGATTATATCGACGCCGTTCTTTTCCGCAAGACTCTTTACAAGCGGCCCGGCGCTGATGAGCGCCTCTTTGTTGGCAAGGGCGATTCTTTTCTTGTTTTCGATGGAACAGATAAGCGGCACGAGACATGGCGTCCCGCTTATCGCGAGAACGACCATATCGACATCCCCCCTGGAAACGATCTCTTTCAGGCCGGCGGAACCCGACACTATCCTGGTCCCGGACGGAACAAGCATCCTCGTCTCATGCAAGAGTGAACGGTCGCCGACACAGACTATTCTAGGTTTAAAGGCATGGGCCTGCTTTGCGAGAATCTCGATATTCGAATCGGCCGAGAGGGCCGTCGCCTCGAAAGAATCTTCAAACCTTTCTATGACGTCGAGCGCGCTCGTGCCTATTGAGCCTGTGGAACCGAGTATCGCGATGCGTTTTTTCATAGCTTCATCAAGACCACTATGTAGAAGTAGAATATCGGCGTAGTGAACAGGAGGCTGTCGATCAGGTCGAGCATGCCTCCAAAGCCGGAGAGGGCGGATCCTGAATCCTTCACTCCGCTGTCACGCTTCAGGAGCGATTCCGCCAGGTCGCCGACCTGAGCCAGTATACCGAGGAGCAGCCCTAAAACTATAAGATGTCCGTACGGGAAAACAGGGAGAAAGCTTTTGCAGGCTACGGCAGTCATTACGCTGAAGATGAGCCCGCCCATGGTCCCTTCAACTGTCTTGTGCGGGCTTATTCTCGGGATCAGGTTATGCCTGCCGATCACATTACCTATAAGGTAGGCGCCCACATCCCCCATCTTCGTGACCAGTATGAGGAAGGATACCAAAAGCGCGCCATTATGCAGGAACTTCAACTTTATGAAGAACGAGAAAAACCATGCTATATAGAGAAGGCCGAAGAGCGTCACTGCGATGCTGACAAGGGCCTGCGAGCTGTCGCGCCGTATAAATTGCAGGACGAATATGAATAGGCACGCGATCACTATGAAGAAGGGTTCGAGCGTGAAATACCCTTCGCCTCCCATCTGAAAATATATTATGACGGGAACGCACATCCCTATGATTATCCCGAAATATTTATAAACGAATATGCCCTTCCGCTCGACCAGATTGAAGAATTCCAGGAGCCCTATACCTATCATCACGGATGCGAGAAGCGAAAAGGCCCAGTTCGGGAAGAAGAAAGTGATGAGCCCTGCCAGCGTCACGATGAGAACACTGGTAATGATCCTCTTTGTCAAGCTTAAGTTATCCGCCAAATCTTCTTTCCCTCTTCTGATATTCGGTAACGGCTTTTTTAAAATCGCACTTCTTGAAATCCGGCCAGAATTTTTTTGTCACATAGAGCTCGGCATACGCTATCTGCCACAATAAGAAATTTGAAACGCGAAATTCACCGCTGGTCCTTATCAAAAGATCCGGGTCCGGCAGATATTTCGTGTAAAGATACCCCGAAAAGAGGTTTTCATCAATAGCATCGGTTGTTATCTTACCGGCTTCGAGATCGGAGGCGATCGACTTTGCAGCCATGACGATCTCAGATCGGCTTCCGTAATTTAGGGCGATATTCAGGATAAGGCCTGTCTTATCCGCCGTCGAGGCGATGGCGTGGACCAGTTTCCGTTTTACACCTTCCGGCAGTGCGCTGAGATCTCCTATAACCGAAAGCCTTATATTATTTTCCTTCAGCCTTTTCTCTTCTTTGTCCAGGTATTCCTCAAGAAGCCGGAAGAGCGCATTAACTTCATTCTTGGGCCGTTTCCAGTTTTCAGTCGAAAATGTATAGAGAGTGAGCACCTTTACGCCCACCTCTCTGGCAGCCTCTATTGCCTGTCTCACCGACTGAACGCCCGCGCGATGGCCGGCGATCTTCGGCAGGTGGCGCTCTTTCGCCCAGCGGCCATTTCCATCCATTATTATTGCGACGTGTTGAGGTATGTTGTTGGGGTCACTCATCTGTGTAAACAGTAATGGGGGATTCTCTCATCCCCCATTACTATCTTTCTATTTATTACATGAACCATAAAAAACCACCGCCGCGGATGCATTACTCAAGAATGATGCAACCGCGGCGGTGCTGCTTTCCGTACTTATTTGACGTTCTCCTCGCCTGCTTGCGGGGCCTTCGATTCTTCTGCGGCCTTTGCCTGTTCGGATATCTTCGTCTGCGCCTCTTCGTATGTCTTCTTCGTCATCTCTTTCGGAAGTATTATGATCTCGACACGCCTGTTCTTAGCCCTGCCGGCCTTTGTATCATTGGCATCGATAGGTCTAAATTCACCGTATCCGATAGCCGAGAGCCGCTGCGGCGCCACATCTCTTTCAATAAGATAATGGAGTACGTTCGTAGCCCTGGCGCTGGAGAGTTCCCAGTTAGACTTCCATCCGGAATGTTTTATCGGGACACTGTCGGTATGGCCTTCCACGCCCACATCCCTGTTCGGGACTGTGTCGTTCAGCACTGCGACTATCTTGTCAAGGACCGGCTTGGCATTAGCCTTCAGCTTGGCCTTGCCGGAATCGAACAGTATGTCGTTCGCCATCGTTATCACGAGACCCCTATTCGTCTGTTCAAGAAGGATCTGCTTATCGGCTATCTCTTTAGAGAGCCGTTCCTCCAGGTCGCGCTTGGCCTGTTCCAACTCTTCGAGCTGGGTCGTCAACTGCTTTATTTTACGTTCCTGTTCCGGCTTGCCTTTGTAGAAATTCAATGCACAACCGCTGATTGAAGACGCAAAAATAACCGCCAAAACAAACGCCAAGACTTTCTTCATTGCCAACCCCCCAAGTTTATTAAGCCACATTGTAGGCTAAGTGCCGAGGTCTCCGGCCGAGGCCAAGTTTATTAAGCCACGGTGTCGGCTAAGTGCCGAGGTCTTTAGGCCGAGGCCTTTTATTTTTTAATGTTATCACCATCAATTTTTAAAGTCAAGGTCAAACTTCCTTCGAAAAAGTCTGTTTTCTGTCGGAACCTACCGATATAAGCACTATCCTGGTATTTAATAAAGCCTGTATCCTCTTCAGATAATTCTTCGCGCCTCGAGGCAGCCTCGCATATGAGGTCACTCTGGTCGTATCCTCTTTCCACCCGGGTAAGTCCTCGTATACCGGTTCGCATCCGGTGAGGACCCTTATACTCGAAGGAAAATCGGTATATGTCCTGCCGCCGAATTTATACGCCGTACATATCTTTATCGATTCAAGGTCGTCTAAAACGTCCAGCTTCGTAACGACTATCTCATCTATGCCGTTCACCATGACGGAGTGCTTCACTATCACGCTGTCGAACCAGCCGCAACGCCTCGGCCGCCCCGTTGTGGCTCCGAACTCTTTTCCTTTACGCCTTATGGTCTCCATCAGATCCCTGGTAAATTCCGTAGGGAAAGGCCCTTCGCCCACCCTCGTCGTATACGCCTTGACTACACCTATCACTTTACCGATCTTGGTCGGTCCCACGCCGGTACCGGTCGATGCTCCGCCGGCAGTTGAGTTGGAAGAGGTCACGAAAGGATATGTTCCATGATCGACATCCAGCAGGGTCCCCTGAGCCCCCTCAAACAGAACCTTCTTCCTTTTTGCTATCGCATTGTTCAACATCACCGTAGTGTTTGTAACATACTTGCCGATCCGGCCTGCATACATGCGATATTCGCCATAGAGCTCATCGAACAAAAATCCTTTTCGGCCGTATATCTTTGACAATATCTCGTTCTTCTCTTCGAGATTGGCCTGTAATTTTTCTTTCAGCGTAATTTCGTCAAGCAAATCCGCCACGCGTATGCCGGATCGCGCAACCTTATCGGCGTAACAAGGGCCTATGCCCCTCTTCGTGGTGCCTATCTTCCTCCGCTTCTCTTCTTTCAGCTCATCCAGGAGTTTGTGGTACGGGAATATCACGTGGGCGTCCGCGCTGATAAATAGTCTTTTATTGACACTGATCCCGCGGGCCTTCAACATCTCTACCTCTTCCAGGAGGGCTTTCGGATCAACTACCACGCCGTTCGCAATGATGCATATTTTTTTCTTGTGCAATATCCCGGACGGGATGAGATGGAGGATAAACTCGTCTTCGCCTATCACTACGGTATGGCCGGCGTTATTACCGCCCTGGTACCTGACTATATAGTCCGCCTTCCGGGCGAATATGTCGATTACCTTACCCTTGCCTTCATCGCCCCACTGCGCTCCCAGGATCACAATATTTTCCATCGGATAGTCCTTATCTCCTCGGTGGAGCCGGCGGAGGAGCCGGTGGTCTTGGAGGCTGCGGCACATTCGGAGGCGCAGGAGGAGTCTGCGGAGGCGAGTAAACAGCCTGAGGCTGGATAATAGGTCTCGGAATATTGACTTGCCTCGAAGCCTGCTGCGCAGCCCTCGAGGCCTGTTCGGCCTGCCTTATGCTCTCCAACTGCTTATTCACTCTATCGGTTTGTATCCTCGTGGCTTCGTTCTGAATTTTCACGAATATTTTTTTCAGCTTCTCCTTATCAAGGCCTTTCAGGTTCGCGCCTTCGTAGGTATAAAATTCTTTTCCGGAAGCGTCTTTCTCCACCCTCAGTCCCGGAATTATATTAAGGATCTCCGGCATGCTCTGCAGCCTGCCATTGATATGCTCGACATATTCTTCTTCTGTAAAGTCTTTCCTATGTTTTGCGGACTCGGCCGGTTTACTTTTATCATCCGCAGAGAATGCGCAATACGCGACCAGCATCACCGCAAATATCATCATTACAGTTACTTTTCGTTTCATTTTATAACCTTGCTTACGGCGCCATCGTAAATATTTTACGCGCCTGTTCAGGATGCCTCGCTATGAATAACAGCTCATCCTCGGTTAAGGGCTGCTGGGTATGGACATTGGCGTATCTGACAAGTTCCAGTATCTTTGTCGCCTCTTTCTCGTTCTTGAACTTCACCTCGAGTTTGTCATAGACGTTCCTGAAGCCCTTGATGCCGCTGTATTCGCCGGCGGTGATCTGTCTGCCGGTCTCGACTATCTCCGGCTCGCCGCGGCCCAGCTCTTCGAAATCGTAAAGTTCATAATTGCGCCTATCTTTTAGGGCGCCGTCGGCGTGAATGCCGGATTCGTGAGCAAACGCGTTTGCGCCGACCGCAGGCTGATTTATCGGTATCGGCACGCCAAAAGCATAAGCGCCGTACTTCGCGATCTTCCACGCATGCGAAAGCTTCACGCGTTCGTCCAGGACATACCTGCCGTGAAAGCCGCTCGAATATTTTATCGCAAGTATCGTGCTTACCAGATCAGCGTTGCCGGCGCGCTCACCCATACCGTTGACGGTCGTATTGATATACGCATCGACTCCGCCGTCAATCGCTGCCCTGGCGCCCGCTATGGAACAGGCGACGACCATGCCGAGATCGTTATGGCAATGGAGCTCTATCGGAAGCTTCACCTCTTCGGCCAGTATTTTTACCCTTTCATATATAGTGAACGGGTCGTCATATCCCAGCGTATCACAGTATCTTATCCTCTCGGCCGACGCCTTCTTCGCGGCCCTAGCAAATTTTATCAGATAGTCAATATGCGTCCTGGAAGCGTCTTCCGCGTTAACACCGACATACTTAATGCCGAATTTACGGGCGGTGTAAACGGCCTCGACCATCTCTTTTATAACATCTTTCCGCGTATACTTGCCCTGGAACTTGCCGCTTATCATCTGGTCGGATGTCGAGATGGAAAGATTGAGATTCTCTACCTTCGTCATCTTGCATGCCTTTTCGACATCTCCTTTTATGGCTCTTATCCAGCCGCTTAACATTATCGGCCTCAATGCCCCTATGCGCACAAGCTCCAGGTTTGCGTTGAGATAGTTCGTCTCGTGGCGCGTAACAGGAAAACCGAACTCGGATTGGCATACACCCATCTCGTTTAAGTATATGTTTATCATCGTCTTCTGCAGTTTGGCAAGCCCAAGCCGGGAGGTCTGGACACCGTCCCTGTTAGTAACATCGACTATGTAGATCTTTTTTTGTTTCGCCATATCTTTTTCCTTTTTTCTTACTACTTACGACATACGACTTACGACTTTTTATAGTTTCACTAACTTCGCCTCAAATACATTCTTCTCTTTCTTTATCTCATCCGTCACTTTTTTCGGCACGTCGCTATCTACGTTCCAGACGCTGATCGCCTTACCGCCCTTCTCTTCTCTGCCGAACGACACGCTCGCAACGTTTATATTGTTCTTACCGAATATCGTGCCGATGTGTCCTATAATGCCGGGCACGTCCTTATTCAATACTATCAGCATATTGCCCTCAGGGACGACGTCCACATAGAACTCGTTTATCCTTACTATTCTCGGATCGACCTTGGTAAATAACGTCCCGCATATCGAACTCTTGACTTTGTCGGTTTCGACCTCGACCCATATAAGGCTAGCAAAATCCTGCACCTCGGCGGTCTTCGACTCGATGACCGTTATACCGCGGTCCTTCGCTATCATGAGAGAATTGACGAAGTTCACCGTCTCCTGCAATATCGGCTTCAGCATCCCCTTCATTATGGTAGCTGTAAAAGGCGACAGGTCGTACTTTACCAGGTCGCCGACGTATCTTATCTTCACCTTCTTTATATGCCCTTCAACCAGCTGCGTGTGCATACTGCCTATATTTTCGGCGAGCTTCAGGTACGGCTCCAGGACTTTATATATTTCCGGGTCCATCGATGGAACGTTTACGGCATTCCTGACGCCGCGGCCCAGGAGCACATCACGCACAGTACTGGCGACATCTATCGCTACGTTCATCTGCGCCTCTTCGGTCGACGCGCCCAAATGAGGCGTCAAAACCACCTTGTCGAGCTTAGCAAGCTTCGAATCTTTAGGCGGCTCTTCCTCAAATACGTCGAATGCGGCTCCCGCGACCTTCCCTGCCTCTATCGCTTTGGCAAGAGCGCCCTCATCTATTATTCCGCCTCTAGCGCAGTTGATTATCCTGACGCCTTTTTTCATTATATCGAACTCCTTGCCGGAGATCATGTGCCTGGTCTCATCCGTTAGAGGCGTATGGACCGTTATGTAATCGGCATTCCGGTACAGAGCTTTAAGGTCTACCAGCTCTATTCCAAGCTCCTTGGCCTTTTCGGCGGAGAGGTACGGATCAAACGCCGTTATCTTCATACCAAAACTTAACGCCCGCTTTGCGACTTCCGTGCCTATGCGCCCCAATCCCACTATCCCGAGAGTTTTACCGTAAAGTTCTACCCCCACAAACTTCTTACGTTCCCATTCGCCGCGCTTTACCGAGAAGTCCGCCTGAGGGATGCTTCTTGAGAGCGCGAGCATCATCGAGAGTGTGTGTTCGGCAGTGGATATAGTGTTGCCCGCCGGCGTATTGACAACGATTATGCCTTTCTTGGATGCCGCATCGAGATCGACATTGTCGAGCCCCACGCCGGCCCTTCCTATTATCTTCAGCTTGTCGCCCGCCGCAATTACATCCTTAGTGACTTTTGTTGCGCTTCGCACGAGAAGGGCGTCGTAGTCCTTGATCACTCCCTTGAGCTCATCGGGCGTAAGCTTCGTATTTACATCTACTTTAAACTCTTTCTCTTTTTCGAGTATCTCGATCGCTTCTTTCGAAAGCGCATCGCTTATCAGAACCCTGAATCCCATCGCATCTCTCCAAGTTTATTAAGCCACGGTGTCGGCTAAGTGCCGAGACCTCCGGTCAAGGCCAAGTTTATTAAGCCACGGTGTCGGCTAAGTGCCGAGGTCTTTAGACCGAGGCCCTGTTCTATTTCAAAATCTTCTCTGCGGCAGCCGTCCCGCTTCCTGCATTGAATTTATGTCCCAATTTAGCCAATACCTGTTCCAGCGCTTTTATAGATTCGATCGTGTGCTCTCTGTCTATTCCGCCCATATGCGCGACCCTGAATATCTTTCCCTTAAGAGTTTCCTGGCCGCCGGCAAATGTAACGCCGAAATCTTTCTTCAGCATGCTTATTATATCGTCGGCATTTATGCCTGCCGGGGCGTTGACACCCGTTACCGCAAAGGACGGCGAACGCGAATATAGCGTAAGCCCCATAGCCTTACAGGCTTCGCGGAAAGCCTTTGCCATCTTCTCGTGCTCGGCTATCACATTGTCGATGCCGCGCTCATTCATCGTCTCGAGGGCCTTCTTCAATCCTATCACCAGCGTAATGGCGGAAGTGAACGGCGTATCGGTATCGGCATACGCTTTTTTATATTTCTTGAAATTGAAATAGAATTTCGGTAATTTCGATGCCTCGGCCGCCTTCCACGCCTTTTCGCTCACGGTGCAGAACGCCAGGCCCGGCGGTATCATGAGCCCCTTCTGCGAGCCGCATATCGCTATGTCCACTCCCCACGCGTCATTCTCGAACCTGTCGGCGCCGAGAGCGCTTATCACGTCAACTATGTAGAGCGCCGGCGTCTTTCTAACAATTTCGCCTATCGCCTTTATATCGAATACAGTGGCTGTCGAAGTCTCGCAAAGCGTTGTATAGACGGCCTTGACCCCGGGATTATTTTTGAGCGCCTCTTTTATCGCTTCCGGCGTAGGGGCCTCGCCCCACGGCACATCGATGGCAATGACTTCTACTCCGTACGCCTTAGCTATATCACCGAACCTCTCGCCGAACTTCCCGCCGCGCACTACGATTATTTTGTCGCCCGACGAAAGTACGTTCACTATCGACGCTTCCATAGCACCCGTGCCGCTCGATGTAAAAGTGAACAGGTCCCCCGACGTCTTGAATATCTTCCTCAAGCCCTCGGTCGCATCCTTAAAGATGGCCTGGTATTCCTTCGTGCGGTGGTGTATGATGGGCTTCGCCATCTCATTTCTGATATCTTCCGGTACCGGTGTCGGCCCCGGTGTCATTAAATATTTTTTAGCCATTGAAAACTCCCCTATTTCTTCTTACCGATATTTTCTATCACTTCGTCGACTATGCCGTAAGCCTTCGCCTCTTCGGCGGACATAAAGTAATCCCTGTCGGTGTCCTTCTTTACCTTGTCGAGAGATTGTTTCGTATGTTTGGCCAGTATCTCTTCTATCTTAGCGCGCAGGCGCAGTATCTCGGTCGCCTGAATGCTGATATCGGTCGCCTGCCCCTGTACGCCGCCCCACGGCTGGTGTATCATTATGCGCGCGTGCGGAAGCGCGAAGCGCTTGCCGGGCCTGCCGGCCGCAAGAAGGATCGCGCCCATGCTGGAGGCCTGCCCCACGCAGTAAGTGTTCACATCCGACTTTACGAACTGCATCGTATCGTATATTGCGAGCCCGCTCGTAACGCTGCCGCCAGGTGTATTTATATATACCTCTATATCTTTCGCCGGATCTTCCATCTGTAAGAATAAGAGCTGCGCTATAATCAGATTAGAGACGATATCGTCTATCGGAGTACCTATGAATATTATCCTGTCTTTCAGGAGGCGCGAATATATGTCGTACGCCCTCTCTCCTCTGCCGGTAGTCTCTATAACCATCGGAACCAGTATGCTCATAAACCCCTCCCCGTTAGCCTAATCCTTTTCCGTCATTTCCGCGTTTTTCATTAACAACTGTATCGCCTTGCCTTCGCGCAATTTATCCTTAAGGTTATCGACCAGGTCCTCTTTTTCGTAATAGGTCTTGACCTCTTCTTCGGCCTTGCCGGATTGGGCCGATATGGCCTTATAGGCGTTCTTCAGGTCTTCATCGGTAACGTCGATCTTCTCATTCGAGGCTATCTCGTCCAGTATGAACAGGAGGCGCACCTTGCGGACAGCTTCGTTCTTGAACCTCTCTTTGAACTCGCCGTCTTTTCCGTCGAGATCCTCTTTTTTAAAACCCTTCTCCGTCAAATGGCGCTTGGCGTCCTCTACCATGAAATCGAGCTGCCTGGCCGTAAAATCGGACGGGACGGCAAAACTATTGTCGTCTATAAGCTTATTGAGGAGCCGGTTCTCCGCCTCCACTTCGGCGCTGGACTTCGCGTGATTCTCAAGTTCTCTCGATATCTCCTTCTTTAGGTCTTCCATATTCGGCCGGCCGACCACCTTAGCGAACTCGTCGTTCAATTCGGGCAGCTCGCGCATCTTTATCTCTTTCGCCTTGATGTGATACCTGGCGAGCTTGCCGGCCAGATTCTTGTCGGGATATTTTTCCGGCAATGTAACGTCTATATCCCTCTCATCGCCCTTGCTCATGCCGACCATCTTCTCGGATAGCTCCGGTATCAGCGATTCCTTTTCAAGCAGCAACCAGAGATTCTCCCTCTTCTTATGCGCCGATTTTCCGTCAACCGTGCAATCCATATCGCTTACGACATAATCGCCCATTCTGGCGGGCCTGTCCTCGACCGATGAATATTTGGCATTAAGCTCTCTTAAGTTCTGCAGCATCTTGTCGACTTCCGTCTCCGTAACCTTCACCTTCTTCTTCTCGACCTTGATGCCTTTATAATTTTTCAATTTGAACGAAGGCCTCGTCGTAACTTTCGCCTTGAACGAAAGTTTCTTTTCATTATCAAAATTGACGTCGCTTATCTCCGGCATGCTGATAGGCCTTAATTTATGCTCTTCGACCGCACTTCTGTAAGCATCAGGTATGAGGTGCTTTAGCACCTCCTCCTTTGCATTCTTGGCGTAATGCTTCTTCACGAGCTCTATCGGGGCCTTGCCGACCCTGAAACCGGGTATGTTCGCATTCTTCCCGATTTCGCCGTATACTTCTTCGAATGCCTTATCTATCGTCTCGGGAGCAACTTCTATCTCCAAGAGCGACGCACATTCCTCGATTGCCTTTATCTTTGACTTCACCTTACCTCCAAAATTACATACTAAACTTTTCGCCAAGGTAGATCTCTCTTGCCCTGGGGTTCGATATAAGGTCCTCTTTCGGCCCGGCTATCAGTATCTTGCCGTCAGCCATGAGATATGAGCGGTCTGTTATAGTCAGCGTCTCCCGCACGTTATGGTCGGTCAAAAGTATCCCGAGCCCCTTCGCCTTCAGTTCCTTTATTATCTCCTGGCACTCCGCGACGGCTATCGGGTCGATGCCGCTAAACGGTTCGTCGAGTAAAATGAACATCGGGTTTGTAACAAGCGCTCGCGTGATCTCGACCCTGCGCTTTTCCCCGCCCGAGAGCGTATAGGCTTTATTCTTCCTTAAGTGAGCGATCTTGAGCTCGTTCAACAGCTCTTCGCACCTTCTCTTTCTTTCACGCGGACAGAAGCCGAGCGTCTCGAGGACGGCCATGATATTCTCCTGGACCGTAAGTTTGCGGAATATCGACGGCTCCTGTGAAAGATATCCGATGCCGCAGCGCGCACGCATATGGAGCGGCATCCCCGTGATATTCTTCTTGTCGAAAATTATCGTACCCATATCGGGCTTGACTATACCGGTTATCATATAGAAGGTAGTGGTCTTGCCTGCACCGTTAGGGCCGAGGAGCCCTACGATCTCGCCGCGCTTCACGTTTATATCCACGGAATTCACTACGCGCCTTTGGCCGTAGATCTTCACCAGTCCCGTCGTCTCTAATAGATGCATAAAGTGCCTCTTAAAAACTATTTTTTATCGGAACTCACCGACGATAGGCCGAAGAGGTTGTCCGGAGAACTGCCTTCCTGATATATGACAAGTTTCGGCCTTCCGGAAAGGACAACCTTCTTCTCCGCTTCGTAATATGTAGCCATATCGCTATATGTCGTATTGTCGCTTCTCTGGATCTTCACACTGCCTTCGGCAACTATGGTATTTATCTTCTTCGTGGAGGGCTCAAGATGTATCGTTATCTTATCGGCGTCGATCGTACCTTCGTCGTTCACTACATGGACCTTTTTATTGAAATAGGCCTCATTCTTTTCGTAATTGAATTCGACCTCCGCCTCGCATGTTATCGTCGTCTTAGTCTTCTTCGGCTTTCCGCCTGCCGTCTTTTCCGGCTTCCCGGATCCTGAAACATCGCCCGTAACGCTCGGAAAGCTTATAAAATCACCGGCGCCCGACCCTTGAGTATTCTCGATCGTCGCCTTCACGTTCTGCTCCAGCCGGACGTTGTTCTTGGCTTTATCATACATGCCGGTGTCGGCCGTTATCGTAGCCTGGGCTTCCGGGCCGTAAGAGCTGGCAACCACATTGTTCATCTTTACCTTGTTTTCGGTCACTGCCTCCGCCGACTGCCCTTTAACGCCCCACTTCTTCGTGCCATTGTCATTAAGCCCCTCCAGGTCGAAAGCCATTACTTTATGCTTCACCTGATCGCCGTCATCCGACTTTGCGCCGCCGGCCGCAGGCTTCTGACTATTGATCACAGGAGCAGTTTCCGCGGCATTCGCTATGGAATCCTTACTGCCGCAGTCCGCCGCAAACATGGCTATTATTGCAAGAATTGTTATGAGATATTTGATATCACGCATCATTTTTTCTTGGTCTTCCACCGCCGATGCATCCACACCCATTGCTCCGGATATCTCCGGACGTATGATTCTACCACATTTGACCATTTCTGGGTATTATAAATTAGATCTGCTTCCTTGTCGAGCGTATCGCGCAGCTCTACAGGCTCATCTATAGCTAGAATATGGCCGCCGCCTTCTCTTATTATAAAGACAGGAAGAAGGACCGCGCCCGACGCCCTGGCCAATGCCACCGGGCCTGACGGCGTATACGCCGGGCTCCCGAAGAAATTGACGAAAACACCGTCTACGGAATCGACATCCTGGTCGGCGACAATGCCTACGATCCAGTTCTTCTTTAATGTCTTCAGCATCTTGCGCGGGGACTCGTCGCGGTATATCACTTCGACGTCGCGCGACCTCCGCAAACGATTTAAGAATTCGTCGTACTTCTTGAAATATATGCGCCTGCCTATCGTGACGCCGGGGCAATTATTTTCGCGAAGCGCCGCCGCCATCAGTTCCCAGCTCCCGAAATGGGCGGTCAAGACTATCACTCCCTTGCCTTTGGCATACGCCTCGTCGAGCCGCTCGCGGTTCCTGAACCCGACATAGCGGTCCATCATTGTCTTATTGAATTTCGGAAGATTTACCAGCTCAACGGCATTCTTGCCCAGATTCCGGAACACGCCCTTCGCTATGGCTTTTAATTCAGCTTCTGATTTTTCATTTCCGAATGCGGACCTGAGATTGTCGATCGTGAGGTTTCGGTATCGCGGAAGCACATAGAATGCGAGAGTCCCTATTGCGGATGCAATTGACAAACCGATCTTAATAGGGATTACGGTAAATATAAAGGCGATTGCGCGCCCCAGATAATAGAGATAATAACGTCTTAGTTTGAACTTCATAAATGGAGATTATATATTAGTATTAATATTTTGTCAATTGAGGTGCTCCGTGGAAAATTTTCGCCTCAGTCGAATGTGCTGTGTCGAGTGGTTCGCTCAGGATGCCCACTCGCCTAAATTTTTCGCTTCAGTAAGACGGTTACTTTTGTGGCCGCCTTCAGCGGACGCAAATCGCATTAGGCATGCGATTTGCTCGGTAAAATTTCGATGGCCGCTCAACCTGGCAGGGCTTAGAGCTCTTGACCAGTTTTCGCGTCCTTTCTATATCGCCATAAGGTATCGAAATTTTAAACGCCGCTTCCGGCGGCGCACAAAAGTTCCGCCATCTGACGGCTTCGAAAAATTTATTCTCATCTACCTAACTCCATTAAATCACCCGCCAGCCTTACTCTAATGGTGGAATAGTTATTTTAGTGTGCATCGTAAAATCGTCGGTAAGATTTTTCGATGCTTGCTGAAGGGGCCCCCGAGGGGCTCGTGCCGAGCGGGGCGTAAAATTTCGAGCAGGTGCGAGAAATTTTCCCGCAGCTAAATTTTGCATGGTCAAAATTTAGCGTCCCGCGAGGCACAGCCCCGAGAGGGGATAACTTCTGATATCGAAAAATCTTACAGTAGGTATTTGGAGGTAGCTAGGGCCCACTTGTCCTGGGCTTTGAGAATGAGGTCACAGATCTCGCGGACAGCGCCGCGGCCGCCGGGCTTTTGAGTGATATGATGCGCGGATTCTTTCACTTCGTCGACGGCATTCGGTACCGCGACGGCAAACCCGACGCGTTTGAGAACCGGTATGTCTATCAGGTCGTCCCCGATAAAGCATACCTCTTCAGGGGTGACTTTGAAACGCTTCAGGAGATCGTTGAAGGCAATGAGTTTATCAAGAAAACCCTGATATGCGTACGCCGCTTTAAGGTCACGCGCCCTGTGCTTCACTATCTTTGATTTTTTCGCAGTGATTATTACCGTCTTTATGCCTCCCCTGCTGAGGAGCGTGGTGCCAAAGCCGTCGGTCACGTCGAAGAATTTAAGCTCTTCCCCGTAACCGCTGTAAACTATACGGCCATCGGTCATCACACCGTCAATGTCAACGACCAGGATTTTAACCCTCTTTGCTCTTTCCAGGATATCGTTGGGGATCATACCAGGCCTGCTTTCAAAAGGTCCTGGACGTCTAAGAGACCTATCGGGCGTTTCTTGTCGTCAACAACAGGGAGTTCGTCTATCTTCTTTGAGCGTAAGATATCGAACGCCTCTGCGGCCAATCTTTCCTTCTTTATCGAGGCGGGATTTTTTGTCATGACGTCTTTGACTTTTTTCTCTATCAGGCGCGGTTCGCTTTCAACGTGGCGCCTCAAATCCCCGTCCGTGAATATACCGACCAGCCGCCCTCCCGCGTCAACCACGCTTGCGCTCCCTGCGCGCGCCCTTGTTATAGCGACGAGCACCGACTTAACCGGCATATTTTCACTCACGACCGGATTATCGGCGCCCTTCCTCATTATATCCGCGACCTTCAATATAAGCCGCTTTCCGAGGATCCCGCCCGGATGAAAGAATGCGAAATCTTTCTCTCTAAAACCCTTCTTTTCTAAAAGCGCCACGGCCAGTGCGTCGCCCATCGCGAGCATCGCCGTCGTGGATGTGGTAGGCGCAAGTCCGAGCGAGCACGCCTCCCTTTTCACCGAGACATCGATAGCATAGTCGGCGAACCGCCCGAGCGTAGAATGGACATTGCCGGTCAAAGCGACCAGCCTTGCCCCTATCTTCTTCACGATCGGAAGCAATTTCACGATCTCTTCGGTCTCACCTGAATTCGACAGCGCCACTATCAGGTCGTCTCTCGTGACGCGGCCAAGGTCGCCGTGGAGCGCCTCTGCCGGATGTAAATAAAGCGAAGGCGTACCTGTGGAAGAGAGGGTTGCCGATATCTTCTGCGCGATGAAACCGGGTTTGCCCATTCCGGTAACGATGACGCGGCCCTTTATCCTGCAGATAGCGTTGACGGCTCGTTCAAAATCATAGCCGATCCTGCCTATCAGAGCTGTGAGCGCATCCCTTTCTATCCGCAAAACCTCTTTCGCGATATTCTTTGACACTTATTTTACCGCCTTCTCTATTTTCTTCAATTTCAAAAGGATCTCTTCCAGGTCCTTAAGGCTGACCATGTTCGGCCCGTCGCTCAAAGCGCCGGCCGGGTCTTCGTGCGCTTCCATGAATATGCCGTCTGCGCCGCACGCGATCGCAGCAGCCGAAAGATGCGGGATGAAACGGCTCTCTCCTGCAGACTTATCCCCCAATCCGCCCGGCATCTGGACCGAATGTGTCGCGTCATAGACGACCGGGTAACCGAACTCCTTCATTATGAGTATAGACCTGAAATCGCTCACCAAATTATTATAACCGAAACTTACGCCGCGTTCGGTCAGGATTATCTTCTTATTCCCGGCCGACTCGATCTTCTTTATGACATTCTTCATATCCCACGGAGCAAGAAATTGGCCCTTCTTTATATTTACTACCTTGCCTGTCCGCGCGGCCTCTACTATCAGATCCGTCTGGCGCGAAAGGAATGCCGGTATCTGTATAATATCAAGAACTTTTGCGGCTTCTCTGATATCGGACTTACAATGCACATCGGAAAGGATGGCCAGGCCAAGCCCTTCTTTGATTCTCTTCAATATCGCCAGCCCTTTCTTAAGGCCGGGCCCGCGGAAAGAATCGATCGAAGTCCGGTTTGCCTTATCGAAACTCGATTTATAGATAAACGGTATGCCAAGGCGGCCGGTCAGGCTCTTCAACGCCTTAGCGTGCCGCAATGCGCTTGCTTCCGACTCGATGACGCACGGTCCCGCGATGAGGACAAACGGATTGCCGGCGCCTATTTTTATCTTACCGACCGCGATCTCTTTGTTCATCATAACCTCAACTATTTGTAGGGCAGGTTTAAACCTGCCCTACAATACAGTTATTTTTCCCGCTCCTTCAAAAGCGCCTCTTCGGCCTTCTTCAGGTCTTCCGGCCTGTCGATGCCGACCGTATCGAGATTCGTCTCTACCACCTTTATCTTGTAGCCGTTCTCGAGCACTCTCAACTGTTCCAGCCTCTCCGCGTTCTCGAGCGAGGACTTTGGAAGATTCCTGAAAGTAAATAGAAAGTCTTTTGTAAATGCATATAGGCCGATATGTTTATAATAGGTAGGCCTCTTGGTCTCGTCCGCTTCTCCGGTCCTGTTGTAGGGTATGCAGTATCTGGAGAAGTATAAGGCGTATCCGTTCTTGTCGACTACGACCTTTACGACGTTTGAATTGGTAAATTCCGTGTCATCCTCTATCTTCTTCATCACCGTAGCCATCTGGGCGGCTTTTTCGTCTTTAAGAGTAATGACGACATTGTCGATTATGATCGGCTTCATCAGCGGTTCATCACCCTGGATATTTACGGCTATATCTACGTCCATCGGATTGACGACCTCCGCGAGACGGTCAGTGCCTGACGGCTGGTCCGGCGATGTATAGACGGCCTTGCCGCCGAAACCAACGACCACCTTCATAATGCGCTCGTCATCGCAGGCTACTATCAGATCGTCCAGCGTCTTGGCCTTCCTGGCGTTCTCCCAGACATGCTGTACTACGGGCTTGCCTAAAAGATTGGCCAGGACTTTCCCTTCGAATCTCGTCGCGCCCCAGCGGGCGGGAATAACTCCGATTACCTTCATCTGTTTAGCTCCCTGTGTATTCTGTCTAAAAGCTCATCCGGCGTCACCACGGCAATTCCGACTTTGCCCACCACGATACCTGCCGCGCAATTCGCTATATGCGCCGCGGTTATAGGATCTGCGCCCGCCGCGAGCGACAGCGTATAGCTCGCTATGACCGTATCGCCTGCGCCGGAGACATCGAAGACCTCCTGAGCAACCGTCGGGATGTGCTTCATCGGCTTCGCTTTCTGGAAGACGGCCATGCCGTTCTCGCCCAGCGTGATGAGGGCGATCTTGCAGTTCAGTTTAGCGAGAAGCTCTCTTCCCGCCTTCAATAACGTAGCGGCGTCGGTTATCTTGAAGCCGACCGCCTTTGACGCTTCGTGATTATTCGGCGTTATGACGCTTATGCCTCTGTAATATTTGAAATGCTCCTCTTTCGGATCTACCGAAATTATTTTTTTATACCTCTTGGCTATCGGTACGATCTTACTTAGAAGCCCGGCAGTTATGACGCCCTTACCGTAGTCTTCTATTATAACGGCATCCATCTCCTTTATGGCGCCTTCGATATATTTTATGAGGCCCGAGAGTACCTTCCCGCTCAAAGGATCCATCCTCTCTTTGTCTATGCGCACGACCTGCTGGTGCTGTGCCACGACGCGCGTCTTGAGGATGGTAGGCCTGGAGTCGTCTACCATAATGCCGGAAGTATCGATGCCTTTCTGCTCGAGTGAGCCTTTCAATATAGCGCCGCGCTCATCGTCGCCGATGACGCCCGCCAGATATACTTTAGCGCCGAGCGAGCGCAGGTTATTCGCGACGTTGGATGCCCCGCCCGGCATGAAACTCTCTTTCCTGACCCACACTACGGGTACCGGCGCCTCCGGCGAGATCCGCGAGACGTCGCCCCACAAAAACTCGTCGAGTATAAGGTCGCCTATGACGAGGACCTTGGCGGATTTGAAATTACTGACCCTGCTCTTTATCTTGTTAAAATCGATAGTCTTCATATGCCCTATATCTTTTCAATTATCGAGCGGTAGAGAAGCGGGAACATTATTTCATGATGGCCTATCATGTTGTAGCCCTTGCCGCCCGAGGAAGTGGGGCGCGAAAGAATATTCTGGTAAGGCCTGTACTGGCTTATCATGTCGAAGTTCGCCGTCGTGAACCTGTTGAGCCTATATCCTAGATTACGCGCGACGGTAACGGCCTTCAGGAATACCTCCGGCAGGATGACGGCCGAGCCGAAGTTGATAGCAACGCCGTCCTCAAGCGCCGAGATACTGTAAATGAAATTTCTGAAATCTAAGAGCGACCCTTCGCCTATCGCCATGCCGTTTGCCGAAGGATGCTGGTGTATAATGTCGGTGCCGATTGCGACATGAACCGTTACCGGTACGTCGAGCGCATGCCCCATGGCGAGGATACTCATCGTCCTGTTGGGAAGCCGCGCCTTATTTATCGCTTCACCGAGAGATTCACCGATACCTGTTCCTTTCTTGAAACCGGCATTTATAGCGCCGTTTATGAATGATGCCGTCTCTTTCGCCATCCCGAACGAACCGTCGAGTATACCTTCCCCTACGTCCTCGCTCGTCCTGCCTATCATCGCTATTTCCGTATCATGGATTATGCCGGCGCCGTTCAACGCTACCGTCTTTATAACGCCGCGCCTCATCAGGTCTATGACAAGCCCCGAGAGGCCGCACTTTATGACGTGTGCGCCCATCATCAGTATCACCGGCTTTCCAGTCTTGTGAGCGGCGACTATTTTGTCGACAAGCGCTTTCAGGTTCTGGCTGGCGAGTACGTCGGGCAGCGAGTTGTAAAAATCCTTAAAAGATGCGCCCTTTTTGCCGCATCGGGCAAAATCCTTGATGGTGACTTTACATTTCCTTGCATTGAGAGGTATCGTCTTTATTTTTGTAAGGTCTACCCTTTTTCTCTTCATAACCCGTCCTTAGTTAATAGAACTATAATTTTATCATATGCGGCAATTATACGTCTACTCTTTTTTGGTACGCGTAAGCTCACCCTGTATATCCATCTCGACCACCTCGTCCACACGGACCTCGAATATCACAAACTTTTCATTTATCATGATCTCGAAGGTCTCGTGCGTAGCGTGGCCGCGTATCTCATCTATAATATGCTGAGCGGTAAGGCTTATCTCCTTATCCGTCATTTCCTTGTGCATCTTTTCGTAAATCTTCCCCTTCGATATTATTTTAACGGAACCGTTGAGCTGGTAACCCCTTAAGCGCGGTATGTCAATGAGCGACATCGATATCCTGGGGTTTGTCTTAAGGTTCTGCCACGTCGTGCCTATCGTGTAATCGACAAGGTATAAACGGTTGCCCTCCACCCTTAGCAGAAATTTCGGAGCGGCATTAGGCCTTCCTTTGAAATCGCATGTCGCAACGCTTATAAATTCCCTCTTTGTCAATAGACTGGTCAGCTCTTTCGGAAACATGCGCTACCCCCTTTACTAAACGTTAAACCTGATATTAATGATATCACCGTCTTCGACAATATAGTCTTTACCTTTAAGATACTGTTTTCCTGCTTCCTTAAGCTTCTCTTCACTGCCGCAAGAGATGAGATCGGCGTACTTTATCACTTCGGCCCTGATGAAACCTTTTTGCAGGTCCGAATGTATTGTTCCGGCCGCTTCCGGCGCACTCGATCCTTTCCTTACAAGCCACTGCCGCACCTCATCCTGGCCGACGGTAAAGAACGATATGAGATTAAGCGCTTTCGAGCAGACCCGGGTGAGAAGGTTTATCGCCGGCTCGCTTATGCCGAGCTCATCTAAAAACTCTTTCTTCTCGCCTTCGGATCCGAGACCTGCGACCTCGCTCTCCACTTTAGCGGAGACCTGCATCACGTCTATCTTTAACGGCAAAAGCTCTTTTTCCAGCTGACATGCAAGAGATGTATCTTTAAGGCCGTCTTCCGAAACATTCAGTACGACGATCATCTCTTTTAGCGTAACAAACGGATAGCTGGAGATCAGTTTCTTTTCATCGGCATTAAGATTTAAGAGCCTTAAGGGAAGAGTCTTGTCTAGATGGGATTTGAGCTTCACCAGGACATCCCTCTCCTTTATGGACGCCTCTTCTTTTGTCTGCTTAATCTTCTGGTCCAGGCGCTCCATCCGTTTCTCGATGAAGATGAGGTCATGAAGTATGAGTTCGGAATTTACGAAGTCGATATCGCGCTTCGCGTCTACCGAACCATCGACGTGATATACCGAATCGTCCTTGAACGTCCTCACTACGTGGCAGACAGCATCGAGCTCATTTATATCCGTAAATATATCGCCCTTCGCGATCGTATCCTTCTCTATCCTAGGAAGCGTCTCTATCTCTATCCTCGCCTTGACCTCTTTCTTGGGATTATACATCGAAACGAGTTTATCGAACCGCGGATCCATTATCTCGGCAATGCCCCTGATCGGCTTACCGGAAACGATCTCCTTCTCTGAGGGCTTGTGATTCGTCAATAGCTCGAATAGTGTCTTCTTCCCAACCTGCGGCAATCCTATTATACCTATCTTCAATCTGACACCTTCCTTATCTGTTTAACACATGATTAAAAAAATGCTCTCCAGCTATTGCCTTTTCCGAAAACCTGTGGCATACTTGATATACAAAGAGAGGGATGCGAAACGATAGCGAAAGCCATCGAGGCCTATCACCTCCGAAAAAGACCCGCGAAACAGCGAGTCTTTTTTGTTTCTACCCCAGTATCTGTTTTGCTGCTGCGAGGACGTCGTCGACGGTGACGGCCTGCAGGCAGTAAAAGTTCCTCTTGCAGTTGTGCGCGAAACATGTGATACAGCCCACATTTTTATGCACAACTATATCGCGCTCCCCCGTCGGCCCCCAGCGCCCAGGCGAAAGCCCCCTGTCGCTCCGGCCGAATATCGAGACGACGGGCGTGCCCACAGCGCATGCTATATGGACCGGCCCCGAATCGTTCGATATAAAAAGTTTCATGCGCCTTAAGATACTCGCCACATCGGCAACACTCGTCTTCCCGGATAAATTTACGCAATGACCCTTTATTGCCGAGGATACCTTATCGCCGAACTCTTTGTCGCCTGAGCCTGCGATCACTACGACTTTAGCGCCGTACTTTTCTATAAGCTCGTCTGCGACCTTCGCAAAATTAGAAAGACTCCATCTTTTGGAAGGACAACTCGCCCCCGGATTCATGGCGATGCAAAGATCATCTTTGACTATACCGTTTTCTTTAAAAAGTTCCTCCACCCTATTCTCGGAGCGGGGGTTCACCGGCATGTAGAGCGCCTTATTTTTCGGTTCCAGCCCTGTATAGCGCAAAACATCCAGCACATAATCTATCTCGTGCTTCAATCCGTAATGCTTGGTATGCGGGATCTTCTCAGTAAGTAAAAATCCCCACTTCCTGCCGTAACCGATCCTGTGCGGTATCCCTGCGAGCGCCGTGACGACATGCGTCCTTTTCGTAGGATGAAGCAGGAAGGCAACGTCGAATTTCCTGCGGCGCAAAGAATTTAAGAAACTTAAATTCCCGGCGAGATTCCTCTCCCGGCCCGTCTTATCGTAAATTATCACCTCATCCAGATAAGGGTTTCCCTCCAATATATCTTTCGCATACCGCCTTACCATCATCGCGATGTAGGTACCCGGATACGCATCGCGTATAGCTTTTATGACCGGTGTAGATAAAAGCACGTCGCCGATCCTGTCCAGCCTGACTATTAAAACTCTCTTCGCTTTACTCATATCCCTCAATTATCATCCGCGCCGCGTCAAATACCGTGTCCGGCGGGATCGATCTCATGCATTCGTAATTATGGTCGCACTCGGCGCGCTCGCACGGCGCGCATGAAAGTTTCCGGCTTATGACCACGTCGAACTCGCCGGTCGGCCCGTATTTTCTCGGATCCGTAGGCCCGAATATCGCCACGACCTTCGCGCCGACCGCGTTTCCCAGATGAAGCGGCGCGCTATCGTTCGTTATCAGGACCTTCGAGCGCTTTATCAGGCTCGCGAGCTGGCGTATATTCGTCCTGTCCACCAGATTATACGGCTTGTTCTTCATCTTGGCAATGATATCGCTCACTATCCGCTCGTCCTCTTTCGCTCCGACAAAGACTACGCTCGCCTTGCATTCCGTCATCAGCCTGTCCGCCACTTCGGCAAAGCCCTCAGGACTCCACCTCTTGATATGGCTTTTGGCTCCGGGAGATATAACTGCTATCGGATCGGGAATACCCTGCTCCCTTAAAAGCCGGCCGACATATTCTTCGTCCTCTTCCGCTACGTGGATATACGATGCCTCTTCCAGATTGTCTATGCCTAATGATTTAAGGCGATAGAGATGCTTCTTCTTACTGTGAATGATGTGGTGCGGGAACTTCTGTATCGTCGCCGTCCTGTATTTCGGTCCGATCAAGAGCGGGAATACCGTATTCCTGATATCGACTACGATGTCGTACCGCAATTTTCTCAGCTTCATCTGCAGGCGCGCCTTCTCCGCCATAGGCATGTGCTTATCGTAGATGATCACTTTGAATATAACGGGATCCTTTTCGAATATCTCTTTGCCCTGCGGGCCGACCATGACGTCCATCCTGGCATCCGGGAACTCTTTCACAAGAGCGCTGATAACGGGCGTGGTCAGGATGATATCTCCGACGTTAGACAGCGTTATTACGAGTATGCGGTTTATCTCTGCCTTGTCTATGATCATGCGGCTTTTAGCATACGGGCTGCCTCTCTCAGCACATCTTCTACCGATATGAGCGCCATGCATCGGTTATCTTTACATGTAAAATCGTAGCAGGGTATATCGCAAATATTATTCTTCGATATCACGCTGTAAATACCGTCACCGCGCGGCCCCGTCAGGCGAGGCGCGGTGGGCCCGAATAACGCTATCGTCTTTGCCTTCATCGCGACTGCAAGGTGCATTGTGCCGGTGTCGTTCGCTACGACAAGGTTTGAGCGTTCAAATAGCGCGCCTGCCTCTTTGAGGCCGGTCCTGCCGCATGTTATTATCGAAATATTTTTCATCATGCCCCTGATCTCTTCGGCAAGCTTTAAATCCCTCTTCGCGCCCGATATGACTAACTTGGCGCCGTATCGTTCGCATAAACTGTCGGCAAGCTTTGCGAAATTTTCGCATCCCCATCTCTTCGGGTCCCAGTTGCCGCCAGGGCAAAGCACGACCACCGCGTCCTTATCGGAAATGCCTTCTTTGCGCAATAACTCAGCAATGTAGTTTCTATGAGTATCATTTATAAAAAATTCGCAGGACTTGCTCTTCGAGGTAATGCCGCATGAGCTGGCTATGCCCAGAAAGTACTCAACCTTATGGATCTCTTCAGGGGGCTCCTCGACGCACCTTGTAAGCAACCTTGCCCTATTCTTGGACGGATACCCGATCCTCTCTTTTATCCCGGCGAAGAATGTTATGAGGGCTTTTGTGAATGACCTGTGCAGGAGAAAAGCTGTGTCGAATTTTTTCTTCTTAAGGGAAAGCGCCAGCTTAAGTTTCCCAAGGGGGCTCCTGTGCTCGGCTTCCTCGTCGTAAATGATTATTTCGTCAAGGGCCGGGTTCAGCTCCAGGACCTCTCTACAGCGCGGATGGACAAGACAGGCGATGTAGCTGTCCGGATACGCTTCCCTCACGGCGCGTATGAAAGGTGTCGAGAATAAAACGTCGCCGATCCAATTAACATTTACGATCAGGATGCGCTTCATAAATATCCTCTGGAATTTAGATCCCTACTCGGTTTCTTTACGGCTCTTGAACCACGTATACGCCCTCGTCGTCTTTATCCAGAACCCCAAAGCGCTGTCTGATGAACGGGAGATCTTTATGCGCCTTAAGGCGTATACATCGTGCGATGAAACGCCCGATGGGTTCGTCGATACCGCACAAAGATAGCCTGCGTCCTTTACAGCCCTCTTAGACTCTTCGTCAAACGATCCCATTGGGTAGCAGAAAGCGTTTACGCTCTTACCGACCTTCTCTTCCAGGATCTTTTTGGAACCGGCAACTTCTTCGTCCAGGAAGCGTTTATCCGAGCCCAGAAGCCAGAAATGTACTATCGTGTGGCTGCCTATAGTGACAATCCCCGAATCCGACATCTCCTTTATCTGTTCCCAGGTCACAAATCCCGGAGCGCCGACACGGTTCACTATAATAAATATGGCAGCAGGGATGTTATATTTTTTTAAAATTGGATAAACGATTTGGTAATTATTTTCAAAACCATCGTCAAGAGTCACGGCAATGGTCCTCGCCGGCGGCTTCTCTTTTTTAGAAATATAGGAGACGGCCTTCTCCAGCGTAATGACATTGTAATGATTTTTATGCAAAAACTCCATCTGCCTGGCAAAACTTTCCGGCGAAACAGAAAGCTTGGAACTCTTATAGTTTTGATCGATGGAATGGTACATCAGTATCGGCACGACGTAGGCGGTCCGGATATTTATAAATGCCGCAAAAGTCAACGCCCCCGCTATGAGAATGCACACCGCAAGTATTGCTATTTTTTTGACTGGGACCTTGCGCTCTTTTCTATGCACCCAGTACCTCCCCATATAGATCTATGATTTTACCTGCCATCGCATCAAGCGAAAAATTTTCGCGAACCCTGATCCTCGAATTCTGCCCGATTTCCTTCATCAGCTTTTTATCACCGATCAACTTCACTATCGCATCGCTCATCGCCTTTACATCCCCCACGCCCACCAGGACACCACACGACGGAGTATTTACTATATCCTTTATCCCGCCTATATCGGAGGCGACACAGGCCTTGCTCGCAGCCATCGCTTCCAATAACGCTATACCGAGGCCTTCCTTTACCGAAGGGAATACGAATATATCCATGATCGACAAAAATTTCGCCGTATCGATACTGGACGATATGAAAAATACGGAGTCTCTTATGCCGGAAGCTCGGGCCAGATTCTCCAGTGCGAGCCTCTCTTCTCCATCGCCCACGATGAGACATTGCGCATTTTTGTCTTTATCTATGACACGGGCCATCGCCTGTACGAGATACCTCTGACCCTTGACCTGCGATAGCCGGCCGACAGTCCCTATCACCGGGCCATCTCTTAACCCCAACCCTTTCTTTATCGCGGCCTTTTCGGGTTCCGAATATTCGTGCGAAAACCTTTGAGGATCCACTCCGCTATATATCGTCTTCACCCTTGACCTCTCCACCCCAAGGTCGTCTTCGAGGTGCGCCGCCACCGCGTCGCTTATTGCGATAACTCTATCGCCCCACGTATCAAAAACTTTTCGCGACCTGACTTTAAAATAACCGTGGCAGGTGGTCACGTAAGGAACTTTTGTCATGCGGCATGCAAAGAATGCCGCGACCTGCGAAACGCGCGTGTGGGCATGGACGATATCTATGCCTTCTTCCTTTATTATCTTTGCAAGAGCAAATATCGCCATTATCACTTTAGGGCCGAATTCAAATTTCGTCTTTATATCCAGGAATAGATGCGAAAGCCCGCGCGACTTGAATTCGTCTTCCAGGTTGCCGCCCCCGGATGCCACCACGATTTCGACGCATTTAGCTTTAAGCGCTTCCGACAAGGTCAGGATATAGTTCGCGATCCCGCCTATATTAACGTGTGTTGTTACCTGCAGTACTTTCAACCCGCTCCTCTTCTTTTAGATATGGCTTCATTGCGGCAAAGACCTCGTCGACCGATATCTTCTTCATGCAAATAAAATTCTTAGCGCATTTCGGGCTGTAGCACGGGCTGCACTTTACCTCGTCATTCTTCGTTATGACCACGCAATCTCTATTCGGCACAGCATGACGCTCGGGATTCGTCGGTCCGAAGAGCGCTATGCAGGGCGTTCCGACACTTACGGCAATGTGCATCGGGGCCGAGTCGGGTGTGACATACGCTTTTAAGCGTTTGATCAAGCCTGCCAGTTCCATCAGGCTCGTCTTCCCGGCCAGTACCAGAGGCTTCGATCTTGTAAGCCTCGCGATCTGATTCGCGAAATCGATATCGTTTTCGGCTCCGGTGAGCACGGTGCGGACGTTAAGCTCTTTGGCGAGCCTATCGCACAATTCCGCTATATGCGAGACGGGCCAATTCTTAGTGGCCCACCGGAAGGATGCCCTGACATTTATACCGACGAGCCCTACGGTCGGCTTCATCCAGCTGTCGGCCAAGAGTTTCTCCACAACCTTCTCGTCTGCATCTGTTGGCCACAACTCCAGGCACTTATCCTGCGGTTTTATGCCGGCCATCCTTAAGACCCTGAACTGGTGTTCGATGGGATCGAGGTGCGGCGCGTCGTCCCTCAGCCTCTTATTCAACAGAAAAGAAAGTTTTTTGTTGTCGTAACCGTATCTCGTCGGAGCCAGGCTTAAGGCGGCCAGGAGATGGCTCTTTTTGTTATTCTGCAGGTCTATCACAATGTCGAAACAAAATTTACGCAATTTCTTACCCAGGCGCCATAGGCCTAAGATGCCCCGGTCTTTTCCCTCCAGGTCACAGACTATCCTGTCGTTTATATACGGGCATCCGTCGAGCGCCTCCCTCGAACGTATACCGACGAGTACCTTTATATTGGCTCTCGGATACCTGGCGCGGATCGCGCGAAGCGACGGCACGCTCAATATAACGTCGCCGGGGGCGCTCATCTTTATCACGAGTATGTTCTGGGTCGCGATCGCCTCCTCATATACCGCCAGCGTCTTATCCATCATGCGGCCCAGATTGAAACAAGCCTCGACATGTTTCTTTGAATCGACGGCAAGCCTGGTCCGCAGATCTTTGTCTTCGTGCAAAAGCAGTATCTTCTCGGCCATCTCTTTCGGATTCTGCGGAGAGCATAAGAGGGCGGTCTTACCGTCCTCGACCACGTCGACCACTCCGCCGACCTTTGTCGCGACCACCGGCACGCCCGAGGCCTGAGCCTCTATTATCACCCTGCCGAACGCTTCAGGAGTGGTGGTGGCTGAAACGAGGACGTCGAGGCCTCTCATTACGCTCGGCACATCCTGAGTCGCCGGCAAAAACTGTATGGTGCTCTCAAGGCCCAGCCGCCTTATCAGGAGCTCGAGGTCCTCTTTATATTTCGGCTTGGGCGCTTCCCCGACTATCACTGCTCTAAGCCGCGGGAGCTCGCGCCTTAATATGGATACGGCCTTTATAAAATCGGCGTGCCCTTTTAGCGGGGTTATCCTGGAGACCATCCCTACGACAAAGTGTTCGGAATTGCGTGTGTCCGGGTCCCGGAAAGTGAACCGGCCGAGATCGACGCCGCGCGGGATGAGGCGGATCCGGTCGTGTGGAACTTCGAAGGTACCTACCATGTGCTTCGCCATTATATTGGAAGCGACTATCACGTATTTGCCCCAGCCCATCGCTTCGCTCATCAGGTGTTTCTTGTAATAACCGTGGGCGGTGGTTAGAAAAGCGCGGTTAGTGCTTTTACACGCGAAGTATGCTATCAATGCGGGAACCCGGGAACGCGCATGAACGATGTCGATGTCCTCCCTGCGTATTATCTCGCGCACCTTATTTATCATCACGATGACATTGATGAGCGATTTTTTGCCTACGGGCAAATTGTAATGACGCGCGCCTATGCTGTCGAGCTCTCTTACAAGCCTGCCGCCCGAGGAAATGGTGATCGCCTTGTGCCCTTTCGAGACAAGATACCGCGCGAGATCTATCGTCCCCGTCTCAACCCCGCCGACATCCAGCGATGGTATAATCTGCAGTATGTTCATATCAGTCTTCTTAGCGCCTCGTAAATGCGGTCCATGTCCTTAACGGGCTTCGCCGGCGCAGTATCATTCCATGCTTTTTCCAGCACGTTTGCCAGATTTGAGGATTCGGCGATGGTAATATATCCTTCGTTCGCGAGACTCTTCAGGGCGCGCTCATGCTTCGTCACAGCATTATTCTTCTTGGATAGCCTGAAGACGACCACCTTCCTGCCCGCGCTGATCGCCTCCGATACCATGGAGATCGATTCTTCCGATACTACCGCGATCTTACTCATTGCCAGCATACCGCCCACCGCAAAATCGAAATTTTTCTCGTTCGCGACTACCAAAAATTTACATTTTTTATTATTCCTTAACCTGTTCTTCAAAATATTTTCGCACTCGCCGGACGTCCGCCTGGATGTCGTAGCCAGTATCGGCGCACCCGATCGCTCGCTAAACGTAGCCACGCCCTCGATCACGGCATTCATGATATCTCCCGTCAGACTGAACTCAGGATTATCGCCGCCCGCAAACAGCCCTATCGCGTCTTTCACATCCGATTGCGCGTGATGCTTCAGGTGAGTGCCGTCTATGGCCATCCGCTCTTCGTTTATCAGGTTTGGCGCGAGATCTGTCACCACAATATTTTTTGCATGCTTCGGGTTGTCATGCCTGGGAATTATCGCCAGATTAAACCTCCATAGTCCCGGCGCGCCGCCCGGCTTCATTATCACTATATTCTTCGCATTATTCTCTTTCGACATAAATATGCTTACCGGCGCGAGGCTGGAGCCGCATGATATCACAAACTCCGAATATGTCTTCATCAGCATATCGTAACTCTCTTTTTCGAGGCAAAGTTTCAAAAGCCCCATCCGGCCGTGGCAGCGCCAGCTCGCAAATACGGAGCCTATCGAAAGGGCTACGCGCGAAAACTTGTTTTTATATTTTACGCTAACGACTACGATCTTTGTATCGTCGGCATTATACCCTTGCGTCAATCTCGCCCTGCGCAATTCTTTCGCAACAGCCATGGACTGGTTAAGGTGACCGGCCCTCCCGTCGTTCAAGACGAGGACCGTCCTTACGGGCGTGGATTTCCACCTCTTATGAAGCCACAGCCACTGGTCCGGGTACTTCCTTATGTAGGCCTCGAGAAGTTTCGCGAATTTCTGCATATTCTCTTTTACAGCATCCGGGCCGGAATTTTCGCGGAAGTCGATATACTCTCCCAGGTAAAGTTTGTGGTAAGGCCCGCCTGTCCGGACGATAAAATTCGGTAATATAAGCGAATCCGTGTGCCTGGCTATCTCGAAAGGCCCGGAATGATAAGATGTCGGCCTGCCGAAGAAATCTACAAATATGCCGTTCCTGCCGGCGTCCTGGTCTGATAGAATGCCGACAATATTCTTGCCGCGCAGGCTTTTCAATATATTTTTTACGTCCATCCCTTTCCTGATTACCCTGCATCCATTAGACTCTCTAAGGCGGTTCAACAGCTCGTTCAAGCGCTTCATCTTCTGCTCTCTTACCAGTACGAGTATCGGAAAGCCCTCGACCGAGCTCACGAGGCTCGAGAGCTCCCAGTCGCCGAAGTGCGCAGTTAGGAGTATCGTGCCCCTGCCCGACTTCGCGGCATTCCGGATACGTTCCATATTCACTACTTCGACATACCTGTCAACGTATCTACGGTTGATCTTTGTAAGATTCAATACCTCGACGAACGTCTGGACCATGTTGCGGTAGACCGACTTCGTGATCCGGCGGAGCTCAGCAGGCGTCTTCTCTCGACCGAAAGCCGATTTGAGATTTGCATAGGCGACGAGCCGCCTGTCCTTATTGACTAAGAAGACGAGATCGCCCAGCCGCCTCCCGAGCCAAAGAGAAACGCTGACCGGCACCACGCTCAATATTATATTGAGAGCCCTAACGGCTATATAAGCGGCGTAATCTATCAACGAGTAACTCCATTCCCCTGGTTATCTCCAGCTCTATCGCCAAAGTCATCACGGTGTAATTGGCGAACGAGATCGACATGCGGCGAAGCTTCACCTCGTCTTTCTCGGTCGTCAAAAGAAAGTCGAACTTCCTCTCATTGCACCTCTTCACTATTCTTTCGGCGTCGGATCCTTTATAATTATGGTGGTCGGTGAAGATGATATGTTCCGCCACGTCAGCGCCGAGAGTTCGCGCGGTCTCTTCAAAGTGCTCAGGATCGCCTATGCTGGAAAGAAGGACGACCCTCTTACCTTTCAGAAAATCGAGAGGATACTCCTTACGCGCCTTGAAGTCATAGATATTGACCGGCTTGTGCAATGACTCCACGAATACTAGCCCGGGATTTATTTTCAGAAGTTCATCCTTTATATCTTCGAGGCCCGTTATTCTTTTATTCACTTTCGTAAATACAACGACCGATGCCCTCTTGACCGCTTCTTTAGGCTCGCGCAATACGCCTCGCGGAAATAGGCAGCCGTTCCCGAATGGATTCCCGGAATCGATCAGGACTATATCGAGATTTCTCTGAAGCTCCCAATATTGGAAACCGTCATCCAGGATGGCGGTGTCGCTGCCGTATAGCTTTATCGCCTTGTGCGCGGACCTCACCCTGTCAGAACCCACCAGGATCGGCGTATCGGGAAGCTTCTTCTTCAACATCGTCTGCTCATCCCACCCGTACCCCCGGATCAGGACCGTCACCGGCTTGCGAAGGTCCTCACCCATAATACTGACAAGCCTTATCACGAAAGGCGTCTTGCCGGTCCCGCCCAGGGTAAGATTGCCGACGGATATCATCTTAAGCGGCACTTTCTCTGACCTGAATATGCCGAGATTATAAAAAAGCCGCCTTCCAATTAAACCGATGCCGTAAACGAGCGAGGCCAGATACAATACAAATTTGACCGGCGCGAATACCGGGGCATCTCTCTTGTCGGTCATCAATGAAAGCATGAATTCACGCATTAAAGAAACCTGCCTATCTCATTCAAATTTTTCTCGGTCGCGCCTTGATTCTCGATTACTACCGCTTTCGCGGCCCTTCCCAGCTCAAGCCTCTTATTATTGTCGGCGAAGAGATTATAAAGGACCGGCCCTAGCTCAGCACCGTCATCTACTCTTATCGCCGCGCCTTTCGCCAGGAATGCCTCTGCAACATTCTTAAAGTTGAACATGTGGCAGCCGAATATCACGGGTTTCCCGTAAGCGGCCGGTTCGATCGGATTCTGTCCGCCGTGTTTAATTAAACTGCCACCGATGAATACTATAGATGCGATCGAGTAGAAGTCGGTCAAGCGGCCAATCGTATCCAGGATGTAGACTTTGGGGCCGATGCCCAGGGGCAAGGAGCCGGATAAGCGGATTGGCAAAAATCCGAAGCGCTTCACCGCTTCCTCAACATCACCGGTTCTTTCGATATGCCGCGGTGCTATCAAAAGTTTCAGGTTCGGGAATTTTTCGACAAGGTCTTTGAATGCGGCTATAACTGCATCCTCTTCACCTTCGTGAGTAGAGCCTGCCACGATGAGCTCATCTTGTTCAGCCATACCAAGCTCGCGCCTTAAATCGCTGCCCCTGTCCTGCCCGACTTTTACTTTTACGTCAAATTTCATATTCCCCGTGACCTTTACCCGTTCCTGCCTTGCGCCGAGTTCAATTATCCGGGCAGCGTCAGTCTTCGATTGCATGCAAAGCGCGTTCATGTTCTTTATAATTTTGCGCAAAAACGATTTCACCATTTTGTATTTGCCGAAAGATCTGTCCGATATCCTGCCGTTAATGAGTATCGCCGCTATAGCCCTTCGCTCTATCTCTTTAAGAAAGTTCGGCCATATCTCGGTCTCAACCATCACGTAACCCTTCGGCCTTATTAAAGATATGACCTTTTTTACAATAAAAGAAAAATCGAGCGGGAAATATATTACTATCGCGTCATTCGCAAAAAGTTTCCTGGCCAGGTCGTTGCCTGTCCTGGTTATCGTAGAAAATATTATCGTCCGGGCCGGAAACTTTGTCTTCAGAGCCGGAACAAAATCGCGGCAGAGAGCTACCTCGCCCACGCTCACCGCCTGTATCCATATCGCGTCCTTCGCATTAGCAAGCGCATACCTCTTCGCCTTATCGTATTTACCGAACCGCTCTAGGAAATCTCGATGCAGCTTTCCTTTAAATATCAAAGTCGGCAGATAGAATAGCGAGAATATCGCAAAGCCTATGTCATATAGCATAATAAACCATGTATGACCGACCCGGTCGACGGATGTCGACCGGGTCGGTCGTTTCGGTTATGCTCTTGGATGCGCCTTGTCGTAGACCGACTTCAGGCGCTCCATCGTAACGTGCGTGTATATCTGCGTTGTTGAAAGGTTCGCGTGCCCCAGGAGTTCCTGGACACTGCGAAGATCTGCGCCATGATCCAATAGATGCGTCGCGAAAGAATGACGAAGCGAATGCGGCGAAATGTGCTCGGCAACGCTCGTCCGGCGTATATATTTATCTAGAATACGCCTGACCGACCTGTCGGTGAGGCGTGTGCCGTTCTTATTTAAAAATATCGCATCCTTATCTTTTACTCTAACTTCCCCGTCCCGCTTATCGAGGTATTTCCTCATGGCCTTAACCGCAGGCGCGCCTATAGGCACCATCCTCTCCTTCGAGCCCTTGCCGAATACCTTGATGACCTCGCTTATAAAATCGACGTCGTTCGTATCAAGGCCTACAAGCTCGCTTACGCGTATGCCGGCTGAATAGAGTGTCTCTAGAAGCGCCTTATCCCGCAGGCCGGAGACGTCGTCCTCGGACGGGCTCTGAAGGAGTTTTGTGATCTTCCCTTCATCGAGCACTACCGGTAATTTTTTATCAAGTTTCGGCGTGGATAAAGATGTGATGGGATTTGTCTTTATATAACCTTCTCTAAAGAGAAACCTGAAGAAGCTCCGCAAGGACGCAAGCTTGCGCGCGATCGTCCGCTTCGCAAAGTTCTTCGTCCTCATCTCCGCGAGGAACCTTCTTAAGAGGAGATGGTCTATGGTGGATATGTCCTTCTCCCCGACGAACTGCGCGAAAGATTTCAGGTCCACGGTATAGTTCGTTATCGTATGAGGCGACGAATTCTTCTCCGCCCTAAGATAATTTATAAATTTTTCTATGTGTCTCTGCATTAGCTGACAGCTTCACCTTCCTTCTGGCTGCCGGCGTCCTTTGCCGGTAGAGCGATAGGGGCTTCCGGAAGCTTCGTAGAAGTGAAAGTGCATTTCGGGTACTTTGAGCAGCCATAGAATGTGCCTCGCGCCGAACGCCTCTGGACGAGCTCTCCGCCGCATCCGTTCGGGCATTTTACTCCGCTCGTGATCGATTTTGCATTCTTGCATGTCGGATAGTCTGAACAGCTCAGGAATTTCCCGCGCCGGCCCCACTTTATGACCATCGGCTTTCCGCAGAGTTCACATATCTGGTCTGTAGCGCCCAACTCTTTTTTGACATCTTTCATCTCGAGCCGCGCGGCTTCGACAGAATGTATGAACGGCGAATAGAACGCCTTCAATACCATGAGCCAGTCTGCCTCTCCCTCTTCTATTCCGTCAAGCTCATCCTCCATCTTTGCGGTAAACGCCGCATCCAGCACCTTCGGAAAATGTTTGATCAGAAGCCCCACTACGATAGTCCCGAGCTCTGTCGGGTGGAAGTAGCCGGACTCCCGCCTGACATAGTCCCTGGCCGTTATCGTCTGTATGATCGGCGCGTATGTCGAAGGCCTGCCTATGCCGAGTTCTTCGAGGATCTTCACAAGGCTCGCGTCCGAGTATCTTGGCGGCGGTTTAGTGAAGTGCTGACCGGGTAACAGGTTCAGAAGATCGAGCGGAAGGCCTATCGAAAGCTCGGGCAATTTCGTCTTAGGCTCTTCTTCTTTTGCCCCTTCTTCTTTCTCTACTTCATATACTGCCGTGTAACCGTCAAAGACGACCTTCGTGTCTGTCGCTTTAAAAAGATAATCCCCAGCCTTTATATCGACCGTCGTCTGCGAATATACGGCAGGCGTCATCTGGCTTGAGATGAAACGGTTCCAGATGAGCTGGTATAACCTCAACTGGTCGTGGGACAGATGATTCTTTACCGCATCAGGGCTTCTCAATGGAAGCGTGGGCCGGCATGCCTCGTGAGCCTCCTGCGCCGACTTTCTCGATTTGTATACATTAGGTATTTCGGGGTAATATTTTTTGCCGTATGTCTCGAGTATGTACGCTTTGGCATCAGCTTGTGCATCCTTTGAGATCTTCACAGAGTCTGTTCTCATATATGTTATGAGACCGACAGATCCCTCTTCGCCTATTTCAACGCCCTCATATAGCGACTGCGCTATATGCATCGTCCTCGCGCCGGAGAACCTGAGTTTATTGAACGCCTCCTGCTGCAGTTTACTCGTAGTAAATGGCGGATATGGATTTCTCTTCTTCTTTGTTTCGCGGAGGTCGCTCACCACGAAATGCTCTTTCTTCAATGTCTCGAGCGCCTTATCCGCGTCGTGCTTATGTTTGATCGATATATCTGCACCTTTATATTTTTCAAGCTTCGCAACAAATTTATCCTTCGGCTGGTCGGCCTTTCTCTTCAATTCCGCCATCATGTCCCAATATTCCTGGGGATTGAACTTCTTTATCTCGTCCTCGCGCTCGACTATCAGGCGAAGCGCGACCGATTGGACGCGGCCTGCTGATAAACCCCGGGCGACCTTCTTCCAGAGTATCGGGCTTATCGAGTAACCGACTATGCGGTCGAGGATCCTGCGCGCCTGCTGGGCGTTCACAAGATGCATGTCGATATCGCGCGGGTGTTTGAATGCGGCAAGAACTGCATCTTTCGTTATTTCGTCGAATTCGACACGGTAGCATTTATTATGTTCACTGGCCAGCTGATTCCTTAGATGCCAGCTTATAGCCTCACCTTCGCGGTCAGGGTCGGCGGCCAAATATATGGCGGTCTTATTCTTAGCGTCCTTCTTTAGCGCCGAGAGGTTCTTCTTCCTGTCGGTCATCACGATATACTGGGGCTTGAAGTCGTTCTCGACATCGACGCCGAGCTTCGACTTCGGCAGGTCTATGATGTGCCCCATGCTGGCCACGACCTTATAAGCTTTGCCAAGGAATTTGTTTATCGTCTTGGCCTTGGCCGGTGATTCTACTATTACGAGATTCTTCGCCATGAACTTTACTCCTTTTTTATAAACTGTTTGCCGGGCAGCTGGACAATAATCTTCTTCAACTCCAGATCGAGTAAAACCTTCGATGCCTTCGCCTGTCCGATCCCGGCCTTCTCTATCACTTCATCGACGTACATAGGTTCGTCGGATAAATTCTTATAGATCTTGCGCTCGTCTTCGGTCAATGAATTATATATGTATGCCTTCGTCTGTTTTGCAATTCTTCCGTCGATAGCCTCACGCCCTTCTCCTTTGGCAGGCACGATCTCTTTGATGGACAATTCCTCTAATATATCGTCGACCGACTGGATGAGGCATGCGCCGTCTTTTATGAGTTCGTTTGTGCCGGAGCTCGTGGCCGACGAGACCTTGCCCGGAACCGCGAATACCGTCCTGCCCTGCTCCGCCGCGAAGTTCGCTGTGATGAGCGCGCCTGAATTCCGCGCTGCTTCGACCACGACTACGCCGAGCGATAGTCCGCTTATTATCCGGTTACGCGCCGGAAACTGCTGCGGCAATGGCGGCATGTCATCTTCATATTCGGTCACGACAGCCCCCGTCTTTACAATCTCTTCATACAATTTTTTATTCTGCGAGGGGTATATCACATTATGTCCGCCACCCATAACCGCTATCGTCCTGCCTTTTGCCTTGAGCGCACCTTTGTGAGCAGCAGAGTCAATGCCGATAGCCATCCCGCTCACAACCGTCACTCCTCGCGCTGCGAGCTCAAAACCGAGTTTCTCTGCCGTCTCGAGCCCGTATATCGACGCTCTCCGCGAGCCGACCACTGCCACCGCCATCTCGTCGGACTCCAACAGTGTGCCGTTAACATAGAGCTGTTTCGGCGGCGTATGTATATTCCGCAAATTCTTCGGATACTCCGCATCGTCAAGTGTAATTTTTCTAATTACCATATCCTACCTATCCATTGACGGATCTTGTTGGAAATTTTATTGTTCGAGCGAGACCAAAATTATATTTCTCGATTACACTCGAAAAATAATTTTGGTCGAGTCGAGAACTATCCCTACCACTCTTTTCCCCATTGCCCGGATATTAATTTCAGTTTCTTTTGCTGGTTCCAACCCTTGATCTGTTTTTCTCTTGTTCGCGCTGTTTCCAATTCTGTATGTTCTTCGATATAAACTATTCTTTTTACTCCATGCATTGCAGTATATTTTCCACCTAAGCCCGATAGATGCTGATCATATCTGAGCTCCGGCTTCCAGGTCATCCCTGTATAATATGTGCCATCCTTGCATTCTATTATATAAACGTACCATTTCCATTGATTCATAAAGCATTCGTTTTATCGACTCGACAACATTATCCTTCTCGACTCGTCGGCACTTTTATTATTCGAGCACTGTCGAGAAGATAAAAGTGCCTCCCCGCTCGAAGAATATAGTTCGAAAAATTTCAAAGATCCTTATTTCTTCTTCGGCATCACCAACCCGAACAGCGTCCAACTGCCGATTATGACTACGAATGTCAGGCTGATCGCGTTCAGGATGACGAGTTTGCGCGTTATAGCTTCTTTCTCCCGCCTGAAAATATCGAGTATATAGTCTTCTTCGGATGATGTCCTGAGGGCATTGCCCGTCTTTATCTTCTTCATGAGCATCGTCGTAGCTTTATCGTTGAGCGATGCCGCTTTTCGTATCAAAGGCATACCTATAATGCCGTAGTTGAAAGCCAAGATTATAATTAATGTCGCTCCGGTCCAGAGCCGCGCTTTTCGTGTCATTTCACTATCTCCATTATCTTATCGATAACTTGCCTGATCGTAAGCTTCCCTGTGTCGATACAATGATCCGCCTTAGCATATAACGGCGCCCTCTTGGCCAGCATTGATCTTATCTTCAGTTTCGGGTCTTCCACGTTAAGAAGCGGCCTGTGCTTGTACTTCTTCGTCCGCTCCATTATGACGTCTTCGTCTGCGGTAAGGCATATCACGATGCCGCTCGATTTCAAATTAGTCAGGTTCTCTTCCCTCAAGACGACGCCGCCGCCCGTATCTATGACGAGCCCCTCTTTATCGGAAAGCCCGCGCACTATTTCGCTCTCGACATCGCGGAAATAGTCCTCGCCTTCTTTCGTGAATATCTCGTTTATCGTCCGCTTCTCGCGCTCCTCTATAAGGCCGTCGGTCGAGACATAGGCAAGCTTAAGCTGGTTGGCAAGTTTAGCCGCGATCGTCGTCTTGCCGGTTCCCATAAAGCCGATGAGAACAATATTCTTCATTTAGAATCTCGTTATCTGCTCCATATACCCTTCATAATTTCGCTTCATCTCGTGCAGCGAATCCCCGCCGAACTTCTCGACCATAGCGTTCGCTATCTCGATAGCGACAACCGCCTCCCCTATGACACCCGCGGCCGGGACCGCGCAAACGTCAGAGCGCTCGACGCTGCCGTGGACGCACCTTTTCGTCTTTATGTTGACACTTGCGAGCGGTTTTCGCAATGTAGAGATCGGCTTCATCGCCGCGTGGACCCTCACATCTTCGCCGTTCGTCATTCCGCCCTCGATGCCGCCCGCGTGGTTCGTCTTGCGGAAGAAATGTTCTTTTTTCGAGTAAAATATCTCATCATGCGCCATCGAGCCGCGCAAGACGGCAAGTTCAAAGCCTGCGCCGAAACCTACAGCCTTGACCGCCTGTATAGACATGAGCGCGCCGGCAATTATGCCGTCAAGCCTTCTGTCAGCCTGCGCGTAGCTGCCCAGCCCGGGCGGTACGCCATTGACGACGACTTCGAATACTCCGCCGAGCGTATCGCCTTCCGACATCGCCCTGTCGATCTCTTTACACATCAATGCCGAAGCCGTACGGTCTGCGCATCTAACCTGTGACTTCTCCGACAATGTGACTATCTGGCTGAACCCTAAACCTTTGTGTATCGACCCTATCCTGCCTATACGCGTAACGTGGCTCATCACGCGGATGTCAAATTCTGCCAGGAGCATCTTACAAATCGCTCCGACACCCACCCTTGCGACCGTTTCACGGGCGCTTGCGCGCTCCAGCACGTCCCTGACATCTTTAAGGTCATATTTCAGTACACCGGCCAGGTCCGCATGCCCGGGGCGGGGGTTCAAGACTACCGGCAGCCTGTCTATGGAATGATCGACGTTCTTCACCATGATGGTGATAGGACTCCCGATCGTCTTCGAACGCCGCAATCCAGACAATATTTCCGACGAATCACGTTCGATCTTCATGCGAGCGCCCCGGCCGTAGCCGGCCATTCGCCTGCAAAGCTCTTCGTCTATCGCCAACTTATCGATCTTGAGCCCTGCCGGCATGCCTTCGAGTATCGCGAGCATGCATTTACCGTGTGATTCGCCGCTGGTCAGATATTTGAGCATAAAAAACCTCTCTTTCTTTTAAAACAGTCCGCCGAAAAATAGACCCAATATCCTATTCCCGAAAAATATCGCGACTATAGCCGCTAGCGAAAGGAACGGCCCGTAAGGGATTGTCTCCCGGCCGTCCTTGAACTTCAGTATTATTCCCGGCACCGCTCCGAAGAACGGCGCTATGAAAAATGCGAGCATGACGAGCTTGAGGCCCAAAAATGAGCCGATCATCGCCATCAGCTTTACGTCGCCGCCGCCCATCGCATCTTTTTTGAAAGCGAATTTGCCGAATATGCCCAATAGATAGATGCTTCCGCCGCCAGCGAAGGCACCGATGAGCGAGCCCAGGAACCCCCTCAGCCTGGAGGCCTCTGCCATGATAGACGGAAATATAAACGCGAGGACGAGCCCGGCCACAATACCGCCCAGCGATATCTCATCAGGGATCTCCTGTATCTCAAAATCGATGAATGTAGCTACTATCAGTCCGCATACAAGGACGGAATACGCAAAGAACTTCGGCGTTCCGCCGAATCCCAAAAAAAGCGCTGTCAATAAAAGAGCTGTCAATAATTCTACGAGTGGATACCTGTAAGATATCCTGGTCTTGCAGAACCTGCATCTTCCGAGAAGCAGTAGATAGCTTATCACCGGGATATTGTCGCACCATAAAATGTCTTTCTTGCAATGCGGACAATGCGAAGCCGGCACTACGATCGATTCGTTCTTAGGCATCCTGCATATGCAGACATTCAAGAAACTGCCTATGAGTAGACCGAAAACGAAAATAATTACAGTAACCATGTGCTCTCATTTCTATGGTAGGGCAGGTTTAAACCTGCCCTACTACTGTCTATAAACTATACGCTATTTTTCAACGCGTCTTTAAGCGCCTTCCGCATCGCCGCGATCGGCGCCTTGGCGCCGGTCCATATTTCAAAAGCTATCGCGCCCTGGTAGAGAAGCATCCCCAGCCCCGTAACAGCATGGAGCTTCAGCGCGTTCGCGCACCTGACAAGCCCTGTAGACGCCCGGTTGTATACAAGATCGTAAACGCTCAGGGAAGAATGTAAAAGTGTCGCATCTATCGGCAAAGGATCCGACTCCTTCATGCCCACAGGGGTCGCATTGACGAGAAGTCCGCTCTCTTTCAAAGCGTCTTTTATCTCCCCGGGGCCGACGATCTCGAGCCTTGCCGCGTCGAAGTACTCACCGTAATGTTTTTGCAGGGCGTCCGTCTTTGACTTGTCGATATCCGAAACGAATATCTTCTTGGGAGAGTTACCGAGATACATGATGACCGCATGCGAAGCCCCGCCCGCGCCGAGCACCAATACCTTCTTTCCCTCCGGCTCGAACTTCAGGTCCTCGACGAGTGAACGGTAAAAGCCCGGCCCGTCCGTATTGTAGCCAAAAAGAGAGCCGTCCTCCGCGATCTTTATCGTATTGACGGCGCCAAGCCGCTCGGCATTCGCGTCAAGATAGCCTTTGCGCTCGAGATATTCCTTCGCCTTTATCTTATGGGGGATGGTAACATTAAGGCCGGATATCTGCCTCGAGGCGGCCGCTTTAAGAAAGCTCTCCAACTTCTCGGGCTCGATATCGTAGAGGAGGTATTCGGCGTCCATCCCGAGCTCCCGGAACGCCGCATTTTGCATGGCGGGTGAAAGCGAATGCTCTACGGGATGGCCGACTATTCCATATTTGAGTTTTATCATTTAGCGCTTGCACTTTTTATAGACGAGTTTATTGACGGCGCTTAAATACGCCTTCACGCTCGCTTCGATAATATCGGTCGATGCGCCGCGGCCTGATACGACACTGCCCCTGGACAGTATCTTCACCGATACCTCGCCCAGCGCGTCCTTGCCGCTCGTGACGGACCTTATCTGGTAATCGAGGAGCGAGCCGGTCATGCCGGTCATCTTGTCTATCGCCTTGTAGCAGGCATCGACGGGTCCGTCCCCGGTAGAAGAGGCCTCCATCGTCTTATTGTTCAGTTTCAACTTTATGCTCGCGGTCGGCTTGACCTGGTCACCCGACGCTATATAGAAATGGGCTAAACGGAACTTCTCCGGTATCCTCGATATCTCTTCATCGACTATCGTCTCGAGGTCCTCGTCGAAGACCTCCTTCTTCTTATCCGCTAAGATCTTGAACCTGTCAAATGCCTTATCGATCTGTTCACCCGAAAGAACGAATCCCAACTTCTTTAAACGCTCGACAAATGCGTGCCTGCCGGAATGCTTGCCCAGGACCAGGCGCGTATCCTCAAAGCCGACGTCTTCCGGCTTCATTATCTCGTATGTGATCCGCTCCTTCAGTATCCCGTCCTGATGAATACCGGATTCGTGGCTGAATGCGTTCGAACCGATTATAGCTTTGTTCGGCTGGACGATCATGCCCGTCAATTTGGATACCAGGCGGCTCGTCTTATAGAGCTCCTTCGTTTTTACACAGGTCGCGACGCCTTTAAAGATATCGCTTCTCGTCTTGATAGCCATAACGATCTCTTCTAAGGAAGCGTTCCCGGCCCTCTCACCGAGGCCGTTTATCGTGCACTCGACCTGCCTGGCGCCGTTCAATACCGCCGCCAGAGAATTGGACACACCCAGGCCCAGGTCGTTATGGCAATGGACGGATATCACGCACTTGTCTATGTTCGGGACATTGTTCTTTATTCCGCTGATCAGGCCGGCAAATTCAAATGGTGTCGCATAGCCAACGGTATCCGGTATATTCACCGTCTTGGCGCCTGCCGCTATCACAGCCTCGACGACCCTGTAAAGGAACGCTTCTTCCGTCCTTGAGGCGTCCTCGGGCGAGAACTCGATGTCGGCGCACTTGCGGTGAGCGTACTTCACGCTCGCGACTGCGAGGCGCAGTATCTCGTCTTCGGCCTTTTTCAACTTGTACTTCATGTGTATCTTGGAAGTGGCCAGGAATACGTGAATGCGCGGCCGTTTCGAATACTTGACGGCATTGTAAGACGCGTCTATGTCTTTCTCGATGGCGCGCGCAAGGCCGCATATGACTGGGCCTTTGACCGATCGCGCAACGGTCTTCACCGACTCAAAGTCGCCCGGGCTCGATATCGGGAATCCTGCCTCAATGACGTCGACGCCCAGGACGGCCAGCTGCCTGGCTATCTCGAGCTTCTCGTTAATATTGAGGGAAGCGCCCGGCGACTGCTCGCCATCCCGCAGAGTTGTATCGAATATTATTATTTTTCCATCCATGGCATCATTTTTCTCAAATTCTCACCCACCTTCTCGATCGGATGAGCGCATTCTTTTTCCAGTATACCCTTATAATTCGGCCTGCCCGCTTCGTTCTCTTTTATCCACTCGCGCGCGAACTTGCCCGACTTTATCTCTTTCAGCATCTTCTGCATGATCTTGCGGGTCCTTTCAGTGATGATCTTCTTGCCGCGCGTGATATCGCCGTAGCATGCCGTATTGGAGACCCTGCACCTCATCCCGCTTATCCCGTATTGCTGGATAAGGTCGGTGATCAGTTTCAACTCGTGCAGCACTTCGAAGTATGCGATCTCCGGCTGGTAACCCGCCCCGACGAGCGTATCGAATCCGGCCTTGATAAGCTCGGATGCGCCGCCGCAAAGGACGGCCTGCTCGCCGAAAAGGTCCGTCTCGGTCTCCTCGTCAAACGTCGTTTCGATAACGCCTGCGCGCGTGCCTCCGATACCTTTGGCATACGCCAGCGCGATATCTTTAGCCTTTCCCGTCGCGTCCTGATAGACGGCCACGAGACACGGCACCCCCTTACCCTCTTCGTACATCTTGCGCACCAATGCGCCCGGCCCCTTGGGGGCGACCATGATGACGTCTATCTTCTTGGAAGGCTTTATCTGTTTAAACCTTATATTGAAACCGTGCGAGAATAGTAACGCCTTGCCTTTGGTCATATTCCCGGCTATCTCAGCCTTGTAAACCTTCGCCTGGACGTGGTCTTCGGTCAATATCTGGATGATGTCCGCAGCCGCCGATGCCTCTTTTGCCGAGATCGGGTTAAAACCGTCCGTCTTTGCCTGCTCGAAATTCTTTGTTCCGGAAAGCTCGCTCACGATAACATCAAGCCCGGAATCTCTCAGGTTCAAACTCTGGCTGCGCCCCTGTATACCGTATCCTATAACGGCGATTTTTTTGCCCTTCAATAAATTCAGGTCCGCATCTTTATCATAATAAATTTTTGCCATTGCCCTACTACTCCTTTCTTATTCGTTTACTTCCGGTTTACCTTCCACCTTTAATCCCTTATCTTCAGTGCTCATCGCGATCCTGCCCGTCCTCACGACCTCGAGGATCCCAAAAGGGCGCAAAAGTTCGAGGAGCGCTTTTATCTTCGTGTGGTCGCCGGTCACCTCGACGCTTATCGAATGGGAGCCGGCATTCTCTATGTGGGCGCCTATCGACTCTATCGCCTCCAACACCTCTTTCCTGGTCTTCGGCGTGACCGCGACTTTTACAAGCATCAGCTCGCGATCTAAAAATGCGCCGTCTCTAAAGTCGACCACCTTTATGACGTCTATCAGTTTATTGAGCTGCTTCTTTATCTGCTCAAGCGTCTTCTCGTCGCCGTCAACGACTATCGTCATCCTGGAGACGGTCGGGTCCTCCGTCTCGCCGACCGCGAGCGAGCTGATATTGAATCCGCGCGCGCTGAATAACCCGGATATACGGGCCAGTACGCCGAATTTGTTCTCGACTAAGACTGAGATCGTATGCTTCACGCCAAACCTCCGCCCAACATTTTATTTATCGCCTCGCCGGCCGGCACCATGGGATAGACATTCTCTTCCTCTTCAACGTGAAAATCTAGGAATACGCAGGTTGCGATCGAAAGTGCGCGCTCGATCGCAGGCCGCACTTCTTCTTTTTTAGTCACGCGTATCCCGACAGCGCCGTAACTCTCGGCAAGCTTCACAAAATCCGGGCATGTCCCGCCCAGGCATGTATATGAGTAGCGCTTCTTGTAGAACAGCTCCTGCCATTGCCTCACCATGCCGAGGTAGCCATTATTCATTATCGCGACCTTGACGGGCAATTTATTGATAACTGCCGTCGCGAGTTCCTGTATGTTCATCTGGATCGAACCGTCGCCGGCTATATCAAAGACCGTGGCTTCAGGTTTACCGAATTGCGCGCCAATGGCCGCAGGGAAACCATAGCCCATAGTTCCGAGCCCGCCGGAAGAGATCATCGTGCGCGGTTTCGTGAATTTGTAGAATTGCGCGGCCCACATCTGGTGCTGTCCGACCTCGGTGCAGATTATAGCTTCGCCTTTCGTGGCGCGCCAGATCTCTTCCAGGACATACTGAGGCTTGATCTTGCCATCATCCTTATACTTTAATGGGTGCTTCGTCTTCCAATCTTCGACACGCTTGATCCAATCTTTTGTGTCAGGCTTCTTCACCGCCTTTACGAGTTCCTTCAGGATCGTCTTAGCATCGCCGACTATCGGGATATCGACTTCTACCGACTTCGAAACACTCGCCGGGTCGATATCGATGTGAATGACTTTAGCGTGCGGAGCGAATGCGTCGACCTTCCCTGTGACCCTATCGTCAAACCTCGCGCCGACAGCAATGATGAGGTCCGATTCCATTATCGCGTGATTCGCATAAGCGGTCCCATGCATGCCGAGCATGCCGAGCGAGAGCTCGTGGTCTTGCGGGAACGCGCCAAGCCCGAGAAGCGTCATCGTGACAGGGATGTCGTTATCGATCGCGAGTTTGCGCACCTCTTCCGAGGCGCCTGAAATTATTACGCCGCCGCCCACATATAGTATAGGACGTTTAGCCTCCGATATCGCCTTGGCCGCGCGTTTGATCTGGCCCGGATGTCCTTCGTGGGTCGGCTTGTAACCGCGTATATCCACTTTTTCCGGATAGACGAATTCCGTCTCCTGCATCTGGATGTCGGACGGAAGATCGATCAGGACAGGCCCCGGCCGCCCCGTAGACGCAATATGAAATGCCTCTTTTATAATGCGGGCGAGGTCATGAATGTCCTCGACCAGATAGTTATGCTTTGTTATGGGCCGCGTAATGCCTGTGATATCGGCCTCCTGGAACGCATCGTTACCTATCAGGAACGTCTTGACCTGGCCCGTGATAGCGACCATCGGGACTGAATCCATGTAAGCCGTTGCAATGCCTGTAACGAGATTAGTGGCTCCAGGCCCGGATGTAGCCAGGCAGACTCCGACTTTACCCGTCGCGCGCGCGTAGCCGTCAGCTGCGTGCGCAGCCGCCTGTTCGTGGCGCGTCAGGATCAATTTGAGCGGCGCGTCATACAGCGCGTCAAAAATGGGCAGGACCTGGCCTCCAGGATAGCCGAATATGATTTCGACCCCCTCTTTCCTCAGTGACTCGATTAATATGTGTGCACCAGTAAGTTTCATATACTATCCATAGTTATCCACAGCTGTAGGGGAGGTTTAAACCTCCCCTACAGCTGTGGTTTTATTTACGCCTTCAAAATAGCTCCTTCACTGGCCGAAGAGACCATTTTCGCATAACGCGCTAAGTATCCTTCCTTCTCTTTCGGCTCCGGAGCCCTCCACATTGACAATCTATTCTTTATCTCACCCTCGCTGACCAGAAGTTCTAATCTCCTGGCCGGAATATCTATCTGTATCTGGTCGCCGTCATGGACGATCGCTATCACGCCGCCCACCTGCGCTTCAGGCGAAATGTGCCCGATACACGGCCCTTGCGTCCCGCCGGAAAAACGGCCGTCAGTGATCAAGGCAACGTCATTGACCAGCCCCATACCGACAATTGCCGCAGTCGGAGAGAGCATCTCCCTCATGCCGGGGCCGCCCTTCGGCCCTTCGTAGCGAATGACGATGCAATCGCCTTTCTTTATCTTCCCGGCCATAATTGTCGTCATTGCCGCTTCCTCGGAATCGAAGACGCGCGCGATGCCCTTAAATTTCATCATTGCATCCGAAACCGCAGTCTGTTTTATAACCGAGCCCTCAGGCGCAAGATTACCCTTCAGGACCGCGATGCCGCCCTCTTTATGATATGCGTTCTTGTAATCGCGGATCACGTTCTCGTCCAGGATCTGGGCGTCGTTCGCGATCTGGCTTATAGTCTTTGAGCTGCAGGTCATGATGTCGCTAAGCTGATTCTTCATCCGCTTCATTATCGCCGGAATGCCGCCCGCCGACTCCAGGTCTTCCATGAAATGTTCACCGCCAGGCAGTATATTCGCAAGGTGCGGCGTATGTTTCGATATTTCGTCAAACATTTCAATAGGAATATCGACACCAAATTCTTTAGCAACCGCTATAATATGCAAAACGGTGTTGGTCGAGCCGCCGAGCGCCATGTCGACCTTTATGGCATTTTCGAACGCTTCTTTCCTGCAAATGGTCCGAGGTAGAGTATTGCGGCGAACCAGGTTTACGATTCGTTCGCCCGACTCCTGCGCAATCCTGTCCTTCTTCGCCGACACAGCCAAAGCTGTCGCGCAACCAGGAACGCTCATACCAAGCGCCTCGGTCACGCACGCCATTGAATTCGCCGTATAAAGCCCCTGACAGGCTCCTGCACCCGGGCACGCGCACATCTCTAGAGCGCTCAACTCGTCCTGAGAAATGTCGCCTTTCTTGAATCTCCCCACCGCTTCGAAAGTATCCTTGACCAAAGAGAGCCTGCGCCCGCGCAAATTTCCGCTCATCATCGGCCCTGCCGTAACGACTATCGACGGCACGTTAAGCCTGCCGGCAGCCATCAGCATTCCGGGTGTGATTTTATCGCAGTTAGTGAGACACACGAGCCCGTCAAATTGATGCGCCTTCATGATAGTCTCGACCATGTCCGCGATAAGCTCTCGCGATGCGAGCGAATATCTCATCCCTGCATGGCCCATCGCTATACCATCGCAGATGCCGGGGATACCGAAGAAGAACGGCACTCCGCCTGCAGCGCATATGCCGCGCTCGATAAAACGCTCGAGCCTGGCCATATGTATGTGACCTGGAATGATATCGGTCCTGGATGTGGCAACCGCTATGAACGGCTTGGCCATATCCTCTTTGGATATGCCTGTGGCGTACAATAATGAGCGCGCCCCTGCGCGTTCGACACCCTTTTTGATCTTGTCACTTCGCATATAGAGGTACCTCCAAATAGAATAAGATTATATAATAATACTCAATATAGTGTCAAATAAATTAAGAATAGGTACTGTCCCTATTTTTTATAGTATTTTTTAAGCAGCTCTGAGGAGAGCTTCCTGGTAATGCCTGATGCGGGCGCGTTCATTGGAATCATAAGGCGTGATCGGCTTCAGTGTAAAGTTGAGCCGTTTTATGAAGTCGGCTGGATTGTCTTTGAGCTCTTTTAATGGGACATAGCTTGCGGGCTGCAGGGTAAGCAGCCTGTATAATCTGTAGAAAGACTCGTCGTCATTATTGAGATATGCCCTCCCTACCCCTATCAGGCCTTCCAGGTTGGTCAGGTCATCCGATTCGACATGCTCGCCATCAAGATTGATATAGATCACCCTGGCTTTGTGCGTCTCGAGCGCCTCTATCTGCTCACGACTCAGCAGCTTTAAAGGCAGGATCGTGACCGTGCTATCATTCACGTTTTTGCACGCAAAAGAGACGAGTTCGTCTATATCGTCCTCAAAGCTCACCTTGCCGTCCGTCAGGTCTCTTATCTTCGTAAGAAAAGGCTTCTGGCTCACGGCAGCGTATCCTTCCCACGCCTTAATCGTATAAGGTTTCTCGGCAAGGCTCGCTTTCTTATAGGCGTAATCAACGATATGCAGCCTGATCGCCTCTCTGGCAAGAGTACGCATTTCCGGCTGGATACTCCCGCGCAGTACTAGCTTGTCACCTCCGCTGCCAATCTTTAATTTTACATTATTCACTACATTGATCAAATTCTTCGCATGCTCTCTCGTCCGCCCGCGCATATCTATCATCATATCCGAAAATTTAACCCGCCCGTCTATCCTTACAAATATACCGACGTCAATGAGAGGTTTAACTAAATTATAATACGCCTTGTTTACAAGACGCTTATCCCTATAAGGAGACATCCTTGGACAAAGGTCATCGTTAACACTAAATCCTTCGCCTAACGCCTTCGCCAACAGCCCTCCGGGCCCGTCATCCTCCCTTATCACCATCAGCAGCTCCGCGGGGTTCGCAGCGCGGATCGTGTTATCAGTAGGAAAAATAGGGACTGTCCCCGGACGGTCGTATAACGGAGGTGGGGACTGTCCCATTTTTCCCGAATCTGATTCGCGAAGCGACGATTGTTTCGCCGCGGCGGCCGCGCTTTCGGCCGGCGATGGCAATCGTATTAAAGCATCTGTTGGATTTGCAAACCCATCTTCATCCGGCAAAGGGCTTGGCAATTTCGCATTCGGATCAGCTCTTTCTGGTTTGTAGTTGTGCTTACCATCAGGCCGCTTCGCGCTTCGACCCTTCCCGATTTGCCTCCGTACATTCGCGAAAGCAACATCCTCTTTTTCGCCTTTCAGGATATACTCAAGCGGAATCCCGTTTTCCGCAGCAAAACGGGCTATTTTATTGTATGATTGCGGCAGTCTTTTCCCATTCACCCAACCCGACACCGTAGCAGGATTCACACCCAACATTGAACCGAGCTCACGGGACGACATACCTAATGCAGCTTCTATCCTCAATAACCTTTCTCCAAAACCCGGGGAGACCATCTTCTTACCGATACGGAAATCTACTAATACTTTATTCCTCTTATAAAGATTCCTGTTGATATTCGCAACCAGCGCGTTTATCGTCGCTTCCCCTTTTCCAAGAGTCTCCGCAATTTCGGCTATCGTTTTGCCCTCAGAATAATGCAGCTGTATAATAAATTCAGCGGCAGGATTCAACAGATGCTTCAACCCGTAAATGGATTCGGCAAACTTCCAGGTTTCCTCACTACTAATCTCAATAGGTTTGCCAGGCTGCGGACGTCCTACGGGACCCGTTACTTTGACGGTTCCGTCAAAATCCGGCAACGGCGTTGGCGGCTCTTCATCCGGCATCAAATTCTTCGGACCGAAAGGTTTATAAGGTTTCTGCGAGCCACCTGTCGGCTCCGCGCTGTCCCTATTTTTCTCCAAGCACCACCTCATATTTTTATCGATTTCATCCAGTGTTTCCAACGTCAATTGCTTGATATCGTCGTGATAAAGCTGCGACAACATACGTTTCAGAGGCGCGAAGATCGCCTGGACCGGTAAGTCGAGCTTTCTTCCCTGCTCATCGAGAAGAATGTAAAAATTGAGGAGGCTGTCAAAATACGCATCTCTCTTGGCATGGTCATCCTTCAATTCGTCGAGAGAGATGACCTGCGCGAAATATTCTATATGCACCTTATGGACTCTACCTTTACCGGACCAAAGCGGCATTTCCGATCTTAGGTTAAGCGGGATTAAATCGTTCTCGAGATATTCTTTCAGCACATCCACGAGATGGTGGGTCAATTTCAAAAAGTTAGCGCTGGCACGCTGCCTTCCGATGCGAGATTCATCGCGGACAATGCGCTCCAAAAGCATTTCCACGTGTTCCGGACGGTTGGCATAACTGTTGAGAATTTCCGCGTCATATTGCGGCGAATGCAGATACTCCTGACGCACAAGCAGCTGACGATTAACGTCAGTATCCGAAAATTCGCTCCACTCCCTGCGAATGCGTTCAAAAACATTTTGGCGTCTCTGATTAGGTGTCGTCACAACCTTAAGTTTGAGATCAAAATGAATACCGTTTCGGTTTTCCGCATTTAAAAGATGATATCCCTCAACTAAGATTGCGGGGACTTTCAATTCAGCGCTCATCTGTTTCATCTTTTCAGCAAGCCGTTCCCATGACTTTGTTTCCGCGTCATGATCTATCCATTCATCAAGATGAATTACGGGAATACCGAGAACGCTTTGAAGAAAACACGCATAAAGTGTTTTCCCGACACCTTTGTCGCCGTCTATTGCGATCCATACCGGCCGTTCCTCCATCGGATCCATCAGCAGCCGTTTTTCCTCGATCCATCTTTCAATAATAGCCGGTGAGTTGATAGCAGGAATCTTTTGCATTGCCGGAGCCGACAATCCCCGCGGAGCTTCAGGGAACGGTCCATTTAGTGCCACTCCAACCGCGGCGGGCGCGCCTTTGGCCAGCGTGGTATCGGTATGCCCCAGCCGTGGTTTCTCGCCCTCAATAAGGACGTGCGTGGTCGAGCTATGCTGAACATCCGTCTCCGCGGTATAAAGAGGCGTTGTCTTTATGCCAATACCCGCAAGCATACCCCCTATATTAATACTATCCACATCTCTTATATAAACCAACGCGCCTTTCTTGATATATTTAAGTCTTTCCAGAACCTGCGCCCTCGCTTCCTCCGTTAACTCCCAGAGCACATAACTCATGTATAAAATATCCCCGCTCTCTACGGCGGGATTCAGCACCTGGTCTTTATGAGTTACGCTCTCTCTTACAAACTCGATCAACCCTAACTCTTTTATCCTCCGGCGATTTTCTTTTTTATGCACAAAACCGATATATTTTCTGATTAGATCCTTCACGACAGGGGGAGTAACCCGTTTTCCCAATAACACGTTTTCCGCATCGTATGGGAAACCGTCTTCCAATACCGTATCAATTTTCCCGCTCGTGTCCTGGTCTACATCTACGGCCTTTATCAAAACTTTTATCTTCTCGCCGGGTTCGCCCCATTCCTTGTGCTTATCGAACTCCTCAAGTATTACAGAGGCTATCAGGACAGGTTCGAGATACCCGCACCCCAAATCCCAGATTGTAAGCGCCTTTTCTTTCGGATCTTGAGAGGCAAGTTTTTTCTCAATAATACCGGGAAACCTCTGCCTCAAATCTTCTATCATCCAGCCGTGTCTTCCTAAATTGGTAGTGGAGGGGTGTTCCAGATACCGCATCAGCGCTGAATACGCCAAAGATATAATCGTGCGCGGATGATCAAGATTATCTTCTACAGCCCTTACAAAAACCGACAGATCTCCTTTGTATGCCTTCCGGACTTCCGGCAGGGCCTTTATATCCTCATACCACGTGTCCGCGTACCTCAATCCTATTTTCTCAAGCAATTTATGGAGAGCTTCTTTCTCTCTCGCGGCGGCCGCGCTGTCTTCCGGCTCTTGCTGTGATGGCCGCGTTACAGAACCGGTTGGATTGGCGTTTCCGTGCTCATCCGGCAGCGGGCTCGGAAGCGGCGCGTCTTCCATGTAATTATGTCGTGAGACTCCGCCTATGCCGTCCTCCGGCCGCTTCGCGCTTCGCGGCGTAGCAGGCCATGGTTTTGCCGTCCTGCGATACACATCGATCGAACTGGCCATCGGCCCAACAAGTTCAAGGTACCCATCCCTTATATATTTCTTGTAATAACTCATTGCGTCAAATAAGTACATCGGATGGAATAGAACACCTCCAGGACGAAGAAGCCGCACCTCCTCCGAAGCGATGCCGCTAAGATTGGTCTGTCTATCCTGCGGAGTGTCAAAAGCAGCGATAGTCATACCCATGGCATAAACACAATCAAAACTCGCATTAGGAAAAGTATTCCTGTCCAGCGAAGCGGCATCTGCCCGATAAAGACGCAATCGATCCTCAATTTTCGGCACTGCCGCAAAACTATCTCTGAGAGTTGTAAGCTGAGACATGGTAATATCGACATCGGTCACGTTCCCTTGTGGATATTTTCTGAGAAAGTATTCTGCTTCCGCCGGCACTCCGCCGATAATTAATGTGTCAGGACTGGCTATGGTTATAAGCGCGTTATATGGCCTCATCACGTTATCAAGCGTCATCCCTGTATTTTTATAAGCTTCACCGTGCGATAAGTTGGTTTTTACGGTTAGCTTATTACCTATAAGATCTGTTATTGGCAATATCGCATCCGACGCCTGTACTGCGCTGGAAGGAGCATGCCACTCGTCCGGGTAAGCGTCATATCTATACTGCATATATTCCGGGTAGAGTTCGTTACTGCGGACTTCGTCTACGGGTAATCTCTGACTCAACGATTCATTCTTGATAAATAGCGTATAAGCGGCTTTATATATTAGTTTAGAATCGAAATCATTCCGCTCTTTGTATTTTGCCATAAAAGTCTTCGCGGCGGCGCGTTCTGAGCCATCAAGATATCTATCTTTTGTATTGTTGTCTATCTCTGCAAGCGTTCGCCAATCCATTTTAAGCTCTTCAAATACATCCTGCGAGCGACCACGGGCTTCTCTGCGAACCAACGTAAACCTAACATAATCGAATAGATGTTCGGGCAATTCTCTGCGCGTCTGATTGGTTCCTTCTATAATAACGGGTTCCCATCCGGCCTCATAGGCGCTGGACAGGAAGCGAGGAGTCTCACGATAATTCATTTCCAAAGTACCACCTGGATTTAGGTGGTCTCTCGCTTCGGGCAATAGCCGCTTAAGAAGTACACCGCCCGGATCAAATTTATTCGTGTCCTTATCAACTTCACCGGCCGGTTCTAATAACACATTAAATAGGATGCTATCAAATTTCTCTCTGGCCGGGCGACCAGGCATGTCAAAGAGATCCGCCTTCGCGAATTCGATAACATATCCATACTGAGAACGCGCGGCATTAAATTTCGAGCACTCCAGGGCAAAATCGTTAATATCCGTTGCAAGGATACTAACGTCACCTTTTGTTCTCTCGGCAGCCGCCAAAGCATCTATCCCTGAACCAGTCCCCAATACTAAAAGTTTCGAGCTCTTCTTCGGCCAAACACCGCTTGCAAAAAGACGCGAAGAATAGCTATTCGGAGAATAGACCTGCGGGAATGATAACATATCAAAACCAGTGACAGTTTTATGCGTTACAAACAAATTATGCGTGTGGGTATTAATTGATTTTGAATTTTTCTCAACCCATGCCATAGCACGCTTAAGTAACTCAATATCCGCTTTCGTCGACGCCGGGAAAGCGTCATATCCAAGACAAACGGACTTATCAGCAACGTGTTTGGCAAAATCTCTTTCGGCTTTTTTCCTGGCAAGCGTTTCTCTCATACCTGTATGCAAATATGCTTTTACTTTAAGTCCTATAAAGTGCTCTTCATTCTTATTCCTTAAATTTTCCGGGATCTGCGACCAGGCAAGATCATCGGAAGTGATAAGAACTGGCGAATCATCATGAAAGATTATCCGGATCTTCGAGGGTTGACTCTTATCATCTCTCTTGTAAGCAGGAATGATATTCGCATGGACAGAGTCACGCTCTGCAGAGGATAGGTTCAATTCATATTGCCAGAAGCCGTCTTTTCGCATTGAGGCCGGCACGTAGAAATTAACCTTTGCCGCCCTGCCCAATGCCGCCAGCGCGGAATTCTCAGGGATTATATTCGGCTCGCCGGCCCGCTCTTCCGGCCCCTTATTCTTCGATTCGATAAAAGGATCAGCAAGCTCTTTGTCGGAATGCACCTTCAGGCTTTTTGCCGTTTCATCTCTGAGGAGCTTGCTCAACTTCGCGCTCATGTCGTCAAAGGCCCTCCCAAAGACGAAGTTGTCGGGAATAGAATTGAGCGTTCTTCTATCATCGCCGCTTAGCGGCTTTCTGGAAAAACGCTCCTTCACTAAGTTGAAAACTCGAAGCGTCTGATTTATATCCCAATGCCGGCCGGGATCACCGACTTTCTTAAGGTCATCCATCACGTCACGCTGAAAATATTCTCCCGTCTTCTCCCTGGCCCTGTATCTAAGATATATCTCCAGCATAGCGCGCCTTTCAGCCTCTATTTCAGCGGCAAGCCGATCTTCTACATGTGAATAGTCTCCCAATAACTCGCGGTAGCGCACGCAGGTAGTGATGCGGTACTCAAACCATTGTGCCGAATGAGATTCCAGGCAGGCCTTTGATATGACGAGCCGCTTCTTTCCCGGCTCTACAGTCAATAAACCTTCATCGCTCGCTTCGGATCCGGTTTCAACTATATCTATATCCATGCCCTTATCCATCAAATACTCGACCGCGGGAAGCATGAATTTTTTTAAGATAAGGTCCGCCAGCGCCTTATTTTTATTCTTCAAAATATATTCGAGCTCAGCCCGGCAGGCCAAACGGTGAAAACGCCGCCTCAACTCCTCGGCCTGAGCCCTGTTATCGACCGGCATCCGGCCTTTGAGCTTGCGGTTTGCCCAGTCCATTATACGATCGCCTAATTGAAACATATAAGCGGTTTCCTTATCCCTTATCAACCCTCGCGGGACTATGCCGTTAACCGGATTCATCGCATGATCCCTCCAGAGAGCCAATTCGGTCTTCTCGTGCACGGCGCCGCGCTCGTCCCTGGCGTAAACGGTCATATCGTTCCTGCCGGCGTGATTGACGCTGAAATTAGGGTTTATTATGATCACTATTCCATCTTCCAACGTTATCTTCACCGCTCCTTCGTCTATATTATCTAATACGATCTCCCCTTCTCCGGTTTTATTCCTTATCGCGATCATCGTCTCCATGATATCGGAATGCTGCACATTGCCGCGGTGTGGATGTCTTCCAACGACGATACCAAGCTTATTCGCTTTCAGTTTTCGCTTGAGGGCGTCTGTAATAATGCGCATCTGGTGGTCTAAATTGCCATGGTAGAGATCATGCTCCTCACGCGTCTTCCCTTTCCAGCCGTTACCGGCAATGGTAATATCGGCCGCGCCTGCGTTTAAGAAATTGTTCTTTCCCCCGGCAGGCGAAGTTGTTACCGGCACATAGGACGCAGGCTTGCGAGTCGCGATAATATCCAGCAGTCTCTTGGCCGTATAACTCCCTGAGCCGATCGTATAAAATTTACGCTCATGCTTTATGGGCTCGAAAGCTCCCCCCGACGCGACCCATCTTTTGGTAATCTCGACCATTCCATTCTGGGAAAGCTCTCTCCACTCGGCAGTCACGTCTGCTTCGTAATACTGGTCGTTAAAAGCTATGAATAGCGTCCCGCCCGGTTTCAACACCCTGTAGATCTCTTTGAAGAGGCGCCTGGGTTCCCGCATATAGGCCATGCCGCAAGTTATTGTAACTGCATCAAAGCGATTACCTTCAAATGGGAGCTTTGGATTCTTGTTCAAATCCTGTACGAGAGGATGAGTTATTTTTTTATTCCCCTTCAGCTCTTCTATATTCAAACCTATCCCCGCGATTTCTCCGACGTTGATGGAATCGGCAAGATATGTGTTGTGGCCGCTCATAAGATCCAGTACCTTAAGCGGCTTCCCATCAACTTCATGAGGCAAAATATTCCCGGCAGCGTTCCGGATCACGTTTTCGGCATCTGCGGCAAGGTATGATTTTTCTCTCGTCTCGCGAATAAAAGTAGAGGCTGGTTTTGCGCCGGCCGCGATGTTGACGTCGCCGCCGGGGCCGGTGTCCTCACTGTCAAAGATAGAACCGGATTCGAGATAGGCCCGGTAGAGCTCTTCCCAATCGAGGAGGTGTTTATATTTATGGAACAGATGATTCAGCGAACCGGAATCTTTATGAAAAGCATAGGCGGCTTCTTTTGCCCCGGGGTTTCCTTTGATCCACAAATCGCGGAAATCGCCCCGGACCACGCAACCCCACTGGCGCGCGAGATCTTCACGCATCCATTTCCAGCGTATCCATTTTGCTGTTTCTTTTTTATCATGGTTAATGACTGCTCTTTTGTCTTCAATAGGTATCTCATCTTTGGCGGAGCGGATCTTACTTTCGTCATAATAAAAAAGCTTATCGACATATATAACCGGCATGCCGTTCCATCTTCCGAGACCTACTCCGGCAAATTGGCCGCGATTAGCGAAGAGGTCGGGGACGGCCGCGATCAGGATATCCTGCCATACCTTCATGCCGTCGATATCGACACGGACTACGTCCGTACGGGTTTCCAGGAATTGAGTAATATCGACCTTTCCGATCCCGTCAATATCTTCTTTCTTAACTTTATCGAGACCTATATTCTTGACCCTGCTTGCAATATATTTGGCTATGTAGCCATTGAACGCTTCGTGGCGCAAAACATCATAGCCTTTAGCAAATCTTTCTTTGAACTCCACTATAGTCAAACTGGATTTTGGCGCGAGGTTCTGGAAATCGCCTGCAAATGCGATGTCATTAAACAGAAAGGCTACCGCCAGAATAGCCGCGATAGCCTTCTTTAAGATAATACTGATATATTTTGGTAAGATAGTTTCTGGCATAATTTTAGTTAAAGTAATAAAATTATACCATATGATATAGTTAAATCAAGAGAAAGTTAGCTAACTTTTTTTAGCCTAACATTTGTGGAGTGTTAAATAACTGTATTTATGGTTTGTACACTCTAGGAACGCGGTTGGAGATGCCGCAGACAAATTCGTAGGCGATCGTTTCAGCGAGGCGGGCAAGTTTTTCAGGGCGTATCTCGTCGCGGCCCTGCTTTCCTATAAGGGTGACTTCGTCCCCTACCCGGCAGCCGCGTATGTGGCCGATGTCTATCATCATCTGGTCCATCGTGACTTTGCCGACGATGCGGGCGCGGCGGCCGCGGACAAGAACCTCAGCCTTGTTGGAAAGGTTGCGGGGGTAACCGTCGGCATAGCCGATCGGGAGTGTCGCGATCTTTGTATGTTTCTGCGTAACATAGGTGCGGCCGTAACTTATAGATCGCCCGGGGGGCGTCTCTTTTATGTAGGCGATCCGCGTCTTGAGCGATAACGCCGGCTTAAGCTTGACCAATTTCGGGAATGTGTGCTTGGGATACATGCCGTAGATGATGAGGCCCGGCCGGACAAGATTCAAGTGCGATCTTTTAAGATCGACAGTTGCGATAGAGTTCGCGGCATGCCGGAGCGGGATACGTATGTCGAAACCTTCAAGATTGACAAGAAGTTTTTCGAAAGCGTCTATTTGATAATTGGTAAAGAAATCGTCACGGCCCGCGCTTGAGAAATGCGTGTATATGCCTTCGATAATAATATTTTTCTCCTGAGCCAGGTTCTTAACGAAATTTAACGCCTCTTCGTGCCATACGCCGATCCTGCCCATACCGGTATCGATCTTTATGTGAACTTTAGCCTTGCGAGCGCCGACCGTCTCTTTCCTGACAGCTGCCAGCAGGTCCTCGCTGCAAAGCGTAAGCGTTATGTCGTTTTCGATCAGCACCTCAATCTCGTCCGGAAGGACCGAGCCGAGAACGAGTATCGGCGTCTTTATACCATGCTCTCTAAGCCTGACCGCTTCGTCGGTCGTCGCGACGCCCAGGTAATTTACGCCCAACTTTTCAAGCACTGCCGAAACCTCGACGATGCCGTGGCCGTACGCGTTCGCCTTGACGACAACCATTACATTCACATCTTTCCCCGCGAGCTTACGCACCCGCTTGTAGTTATACTCGATCGCCGAGAGATCGATCTCCGCCCATGTCGGCCTGTAATGCGGTTTCGTGTGGCCGTTCTTTGTCGTTACTTTCATCTCTACCATAAGTTATCCACAGCTGTAGGGGAGGTTTAAACCTCCCCTACATAGCTTTGTCATATCCCTTTAATATCGCATTCCCTGGAATACAAATACATCGGCTCGAGGTCTTGAGCCTTTGTGAATTTCTTCTTCCTAAAATATTCAAGCCCCAACCTTGCAATAACATCCGCCTTCGGATGCCACCGCTCCAACCGTTCCCACCGACCCGGTCCCACCGACCCGGTCCCACCGACCCGGTCGATAAGGTCGAGCGCGTCGCCCAGGAAAATAATCTTATCATGCTTTGCGGTTTTTTCCAAAAGCTGTGCCGCGGGAAGGAGGAGATATTTCGAGATCTTTTTTATGCTATTGCCGTCAGACTGATATAGGCACGCGTAGACTTTATTCTTTCTCGCGTCGAGCACCGGGCAGATGATCCCTTTAAAACCCTTTACGTTCTCGGCAATCACGTCGAGCGTCGGGACCGTAACTATGGGTTTATTCAAGACATACGAAAGCCCCTTTACCGTAACGACTCCTATGCGTAAACCGGTGAAGGATCCCGGCCCTATACTTATAGCGAAGCAGTCTATCGCGTTCAATTTAATGCGCGCTTTCTTTAATAGCTTTTCAATCATCGGCACGAGAAGACTCGAATGGCGCATGTGCGAGCGGCGATGAAATCGCGCAATGACCCTGCCGTCCCGCATCAGGGCAATGCTCAGGTAATCGGTGGATGTGTCGATAGCCAATATCGTCATTTAAAATTTTTTATCCCTATCTTCCTTTTGCTCTCGCCTGCCACCTTTAATTTCACTTCGATATGCTTCTTCGGCAAGAGGCCCCGGATCTTATCCGCCCACTCTATAACCGTTACGCCGTCATCATAAAAATATTCTTCATAACTTTCGGCATCGATTAAGGTCGACTTGTTGAGGCGGTACAGATCGAAATGGTAGAGCGGAAGCCTGCCTTTGTACTCTTTTATGATAACAAACGTCGGGCTATTGACGTAACGCGGATTTTTCACCCCCAGCCCTTCGGCTATGCCTTTTGTAAGAACGGTCTTGCCCGAACCAAGGTCTCCGACGAGCGCGACGCAATCGCCGCGTTTGAGTTTTGCGGCCAGTGACTTACCTATCCCGATAGTTTCTTCTACGCTATTTGAGATCATATAAGTTATCCACAATGTAGGGGACGTTTAAACGTCCCCTACTAAAAGTGTAAATATCCTTTTCCGGCTATCTTCTTCTCTCTCCAATCCCGGCCCATCAGGCGGTAGCCGCACTTCTTTCGTGTGACCTCTCCTATAAGGCTCACCGGCACGTTGAAGTAAGAGATGCTGTGCCTGATAAGGCGTTCGGCTTCTTTGTGCGGCATCGTAAAGAGCAGTTCAAAATCTTCACCGTCAGTCACGGCTCTTTCGAACGATGAGGCGTCTTTCGAAAGAGGGATCAGGTCTTCATATATCAACGCGCCCGCAGAACTCGCATCGAGCACCCGGGATAGATCTAAGACGAGCCCATCGGAGATATCGATCATCGAGTTTATCTTAAAATTTTTAACGAGAAGACGCGCCTCGTTAAGCCTCGGCATAAAGTCGAGGTGCTTGGCCTTTATCGAACCGCCGAGAAATCCTGTTACAAATATGCCATCACCCTCTTTAGCGCCGCCGCGCAGCGCCAGGCGATCTTTCTCTACTTCGCCTATAAGCGAAACGTCGACGACTATTCTCTTCGATCTTACCGTGTCCCCCCCGACTAAGTTTATCTTAAATTCTTTGGCAAGCGCATTAATGCCTTTAAAGATGCCGTCGGCGAAAGAGACGTCCAGGTTCGGGTCGAGCCCTACGGAGACGAGCGCATATTTCGGCATCCCGCCCATCGCGGCGATGTCGCTTATATTGCGCCCAAGCGCCTTCCATCCGATCTGGAATGGAGTCGCGCGAACGCGGCGGAAATGGACATCCTCAACGAGCATGTCACAGGTGAATAATAAATACTTGTCATGCGTCCACTTTATAACAGCAGTATCGTCGCCTATGCCTTTAATGACAGAACTATCCGTTCGCACATTCGCGGCAATGCGTCTTATCAGCCCTGTCTCACCCAGATCTTTTATGCGCATGTAATACCTTTAAGCTTTTTATATACGGTTTCCTGAATATTCCCCTCTCAGTCACTATCGCCGTTATCAGTTCATTAGGCGTGACGTCGAAAGCGGGATTATAAACCTTGACGCTGGCAGGCGCTACAAGTCTTCCGGATATAGTCCTGACCTCATCGGCATCGCGCTCCTCTATCGGTATCTCTTTACCGGTCTTTATATTAAAATCAAAAGTCGATAGCGGCGCTGCGACATAGAACGGCACGCTGTGGTATTTTGCGAGCACCGCGACATTGTATGTGCCGATCTTATTCGCGGTATCGCCGTTCGACGCGATCCTGTCCGCCCCGACGAGAACCTTGTCTATCCTACCCTTCGCCATCAGCGAGGCGGCCATGTTGTCACAGATGAGCGTCGTATCTATGCCCGCGTGCTTTAACTCCCACGCCGTAAGCCGCGCGCCCTGCAGGAGCGGCCGCGTCTCATCGGCGTAAACTTTAATGCGCTTACCCTGCTTCTTCGCCTCGAACAAGACGCCGAGCGCCGTGCCGTAATCGGCCGTCGCCAGGCCTCCCGCATTACAGTGGGTCAATATCGTATCACCTGGCTTCACGAGCTCCGAGCCGTGGCGCGCCATCGCGCGGCACGATGCCTTGTCCTCGGCCAGGATCTTCATCGCTTCGCGATGCAATATCTTCTTTATCTCCGGAACACTCTTTCGCCGATTCTCGTCTGCCTTGCGCTTCATCCTCGCTAGCGCCCAGAACAGGTTCACCGCCGTCGGGCGCGACGAGGCGAGATATTTGGCGCATTTCCCGACATCCTTCGCCAGGGCGCGGCCGTCTCCCGCCTTGGACGCTTTCACCCCGAGTAAAATACCGAGCGCGCCGGCCACGCCTATCGCGGGAGCGCCGCGCACCTGCAAGCGCTTGATCGCGTGCCAGAGCGTCGTCACGTCGCGGCAGGAGATATATTTAAATTCTACCGGCAGAAGCGTCTGGTCCACAAGTTTAACTTTCCCGTCCTTCCAGGTGATCGTTTCAATAGGCATATTTTCCTCTCAAATTCTTTGATTACCCCCACGCAAGTTTCGCCAGGAGGCTCCGCCTGATGCCTATCGCCTTATACGGGCATACTTCCTGGCAGCACAGACATTTTACACATTTTTTGTAATTGATGGAACAAAAGTCTTCCTCTATGTCGATTGCATTGACGGGGCAGGTGAGCTTGCAAAGTTTACATCTAGCGCAAGCCTGCTCATCGATAGCAGGCTTAAACTGCATGAGAGCCGCAACAAACTTCACCACGCCCGACGGTATCATTTTATAGAAGACGGTTGCCGGCAGCTTGAAATTCGTCGTGACGAAGCTGTCGATGTTGTCACCCGCTATCTCTATCTTCCCGAGGTCGGCCTCGCCGAGCTCTCTTTCGCAGGCCTCTCTCGTAACGAGCACCTCGAGCGGCGCTATCCCTACTATCCGGCACGCAACCGCATCTATTGCCACCGCATCTTTGCCGGCCATTATAAAGTTCAAGTTGCGAGCGGTACCTGCGGACGGGCCGTCCCCTTCCATAGCCGTTATTCCGTCAAGAATGGATAGATGCGGCCTCGCTATCGCGTATACCTTCGCGACGACCTTCGCGAAATCCTCCTCCTTCGGCGCTTTGGAATGGCGCTCGGCCTTGTAGAGCCCCACGACAGTGCCGTACATGTTCTTCACCGCGGCAGTGATCAGCGTTATACAATGTGTCTTCATCTTCGGTATCGAGATGATACGGTCGCACTCGAAGATATGGCGCGCGAAAGGTATCCCGTCGACAAACTTTGAGGCGGTGAACTTCACGAGCTCCACGCCTTCTGACTTTGAAACGCCCAGCATGCCGGACTTTTCAAATACCTCGTCCATGTCAGCGCCGTATCCTCCGGGAGAGTCGCCTATAAAAGGAACCCCTCCCGCGCGCCGGACAAGCTGCACTACCGCTCTTACGACTTCGGGGTGCGTATCTACGGCATCTTCCGGCGGCCTGGCCGAAAGGAGGTTCGGCTTTAAAAGGACCTTCATGCCGGGCTTCACAACACTCCCGATCCCGCCGACGAGATCGACGGCGCGCGAGACCGCGTCGAAGACCCGCTCCCGGTTATAGTCCGGGCACCTTATTATCGAGACTTTTGTCATATCCCATTCACCGATTTTGCCAGAAATACCAGAAGGACCATGCTGAAATTATGCAGCATATGGACCGTTACCGACGAGACCAGCGTACCCGTTCTCTCATAAAGATACGCCAAAAGTATACCCAGCACCATTATCGGTAAAAATCCCACGACATGCCCGTGCAGGAACGCAAATATAGACGCCGTTATCATCGTCGCCCAGAATATTCCGATATATTTCTTTACCGCACTGTACATAAATCCGCGAAAAAATAGTTCCTCGGCGATCGGCCCGGCGATCGCGGCGAAGATGCTGGTATAAATAAGGAACGCCGGGTTCGTCTGCCGCATGAACATCGCTACGACGACCTGCTCCTTGGGAGTATAGTTTGCGAGCTTTATTATTATCGCCGTCAGGATGAGCACAAAGAATAAGACGGGTATCGCGGCAAGATACCCGATGACGCCGTAAAGTACGTTCGCCGTAAAATTCTTGAAGTTTATACCGACAGACTTCAGCTTATTTTTATACTGCCCGACGATGAAATATATTATTAATATTACGCTAATGGCGTCAAGCAGCGAAGAATTGAATACCGCCCTGAAGTCGTCGTTCCTGAAGGCCGGCACGCTCGATGCAAGAATAGACTCGATGATCACGATCATGTAGCCAAAAAACAAAAAGAGCACGACTACCCTTCCGACATCCCATATGTTCCAGCTTGCAACAGGCATCTGGTAAGTGCGCATGTTGTCCTTTTTGCCGTAAAATCTCCTGGAAAGCAGCATGACGTCAACGACGATCCCGATGATCAGGACGAGCAGGATCAAAAGAGACGCTATAGTAAAGACCGCCGCAAGGTGTCCATTCTCGCGGATCGCTTTATCGATGCGCGCTTCTTTGGCCGCCTGTGCTTCCTTAACGGCCGTGGCCGAGACTTGCGCCTTCCGGCTCTTACTCTCAGGCTTCCTGCTATCGGCTGATAATGCCATGATCGTCAGCAATATCACAAATATGAGGAGAAGTATGTACAGGCGTTCACGCTGTATAAATTTCAATAATCCCGTCATGAATTACCCCACGATCCCGTATCTTCTTAAGCGAAACTTCGCGCCCGCAGCCCTGGCGATCTCTTCGCACTTATTGACATCGATACCTTCGATATCGAGGCAGGTGACCTCGGTCTCTATGCCATGCCTGACGCAATCCTTTATGAATCCTATGACGCTCCTGAAACTGCCCGGCCCGAACTTTGGCGCACATATCTCGTTATATTTCCCCTCCGTCTCCGCGTTCAAGCTAACCGACACCTTATCTATAATACCCGACAACTCTGCGGCTATCGGGCGAGAGTTTATCAGGTCGCCGTGACCGTTCGTAATAAGCCTCAGCTTAGCGCCTTTTGCCTTCAATTCTTTCGCGATCGCCTTCACTTCATCGAGTCTCATCGTCGGCTCGCCATAACCGCAGAATACGATCTCGTTATATTTTGCGGGATCACCTGCGGCCTTCAGTATCTCGTCGACGGTCGGCTCTTTGTCCAGCATGAGGTTATGCCCTTTGACAAAATCTGTTTTAGTCCGTATGCAAAAATTGCAAAGGTTGGTGCACCGGTTCGTTATATTGAGATACAGGGAATCCCGTATCTCATAGGCTATCTTTGCTTTTTCGGCCGGGTATAATTTAAAAAGGTCATTAGCATTATAGGTCGTTATCCTCTCGATGTCATCCCGCGTTAACCCTGTGAGTTCAATCCATTCATCGACGAGATGTGTGAGATATGCCGGCTCGTTCCTCTTGCCTCTGTACTTCTGCGGCGCCAGGAACGGCGCATCGGTCTCCAGCAGCAGCCGCTCTATCGGAGTAACCCGGGCCGCATCCCTCAAGCCTTGCGCATTCTTGAACGTGAGATTACAGGTAAACGAAATGTATAGGCCAAGCTCGAGGCATTCCTTTAAAAAATCTTCGTCGCCGGAGAAGCAGTGCATTACACCTTTGAAATTATCACGCCTCTCTTCTTTGAGGATCCTGAGCACTTCGCCTGATGCGTCGCGCGAGTGGATTATTAAAGGCAGGTCGAGTTCCTGGGCGAGACGGATGAACTTCCTGAAGGCCGACTCCTGCTCATCCTTAGGCGAGAGATTCCTGTAATAATCGAGCCCGACTTCGCCTATCGCGACGACTTTACTGCTATTGTAGGGCACACTTAAGTGTGCCCTACCTGAAAGGACCTTAAAATCTTTTATAACCTCATCTGTGACAGATTTTGCTTCGTGCGGATGAACGCCGAGTGTGGCGTATACGATATCGTGGGATTTGGCAAGTGCGAGAGCGCGGGAGCTACCTTCGATCGAGCTTCCGACGTTTATTATGGCCTTAACACCAGCTTTTTTTGCTCTATCTATGACGTCATCCCGGTCCCTGTCGAAATCGTGGAAGTCGAGATGGCAATGGGTATCGATCAACATAACAGAATATTAACATAATATTAGCTTAAAAACAATAGGGACGCACCCCTAAATCGGGATGTGTCCCTATTTTAACTGATCTTTCTGAAATACTAACTATGCGGCCCGGGCGACTCTCAGGCCTGCGTCATGCATCTGCTCGATTAGCTTACGGTCAGTGATACCTGTTATAGTTCCTATGGCCTCGAGTATTTTATGAACAACAATTGCTATATTCATAATACCCGTTTCTTCAGGTTCGCTCTCATCTCTAACATAGTAACGCCGCACCGCCTGTGTCAAAGCCGCGGCTTCAGCCGGGCTACCGCCGCGAATTATATGCTTCTCTTTAGGTTTGCCGGCATTATAGTCGTCTATGAAATCCTGCTGTTTTTTGGTCCTGGCAACTACAGCCACTTTAACATTCGATTTAATAAAACTGGGCAGGAGGAAGGCAAGCCCCTCTTCGTAAGTGCCATCGGCTTTAAGCTCCCCGAACGCCGCCCTCTCCGAAAAGATCAGTGCCGATTTTTCATCCTGCAAGATCTCCCGGCCCTTAACGTTCCCCGCCTCTACAACCGCTCTGGCAAACAGATCTAAGTCGAGCCAGTCGTCAAGCCACTCGGCCAGGGCCGGCGGCATGATCGCCTCTAACTCCGACGGCGCTTCGGCATCGACAGCGATCGCCTGCTTTTCTTCCTCAATGTCAGCAACCAATTTTTTCAGCTTATCGGTATGCGCTGATTTAAAGAACAAAATCTTTTCGCCTCTCAATTCGTCAAGGTCCGGAAAACTGTTTATCGTAATAAAGCCATTCTTAGATATCCTTATGCCGTATATCGCCTCTCCGTCTTTACCCCTGACGTCAGTGCATATATAAACAACTTTCCCGCCATTAACATTTCTTATAAACACATCCCCTTCTTTTACGCGTTGGCGCGAAGTGAGCGGAAGCGAAGATTCGCTATGTGCCAACGATAGAATGCGATATGCCGCTCTCGCGGTTTTTTCGACTCTCTTGTTCAGACTTTCGGACCTTGACTGCAGCCTGTGCAGTCCCAGTAAATCCCTGCCCAACATAAATGAAACATTTCTTCCATCTAAGTACGCCTGCAAGGCCGGGATAGTCTTTCGTCCGTCTTCTTCAGTCAGCCTATACACGTAAGCGCGCGATCCTTCGTCATGCCGCGTTAAAAATTTCGGGGCCAGTAAGCGGAGCCTGCTCTTTACCAGTGTTTCCGAAAGCTTTTCTATGCCAAGTTCATTCGCGGCTTCTCCCTCGCTTAACGCAATAAGATCTTGCCGGGTGAACCCCAACTCGTCCCGTAGAGCCGAGAATCGCGCAATCATTTCCATTATATCGGCCGGTGTGGCTTTGACCTTCCGCCGCGTTACCGCCTGCACAGATTCGTCCGGCAAAGTCGTTTCCCTCGCGCCGTTTATAATGCCTTCTTTAGAGCGCTGCCGCAGTATCTCAATAGCCTTGAGACCCTTTTCTGTTACCTGATAAATGTATGACTGGTTGCCATTACGCGCCTCTTTATTGATAATTATTAACAGGCCTTGCTTAACGAGCGAATTATCTGCAAGATTGAGATCTCTCTGGACTGTCATGAGCCGAGACTTGGCCTTTTCGGCCGGCGCTTTAAATCCGTATTCAGGATGATCCCTGACGAACTCAGTATACGCATCAAGATAATCCTGCGCAGTAAAAGCATTCAGCTTCTGCCCCTGCAGTCGCGGGGAAAGCGCAATTACGGTAAGCGCGTTCTTAGGGCTCTTTCCCGGTTCCGGACGCCTGCCAGGCTTGCGCGGCTCAGCCTTCGCCGTTTCCGCTGTCGCGGCTTGCGTGTCCGGATTCTCTGAAAGCACATCAAGCACCTTCTGCCGCAACTCAGCAAGGCCAAAGCTACCTCTGCTCATAAATCCTCTTACATTAGGAGCCATCTTTGCTTGATCCGGCGTCGAGGCGCTTATAAGGATTACCGGAATTCCCGGAAGGCTATCGGCTAACTGATAACCGTCCATTCTCGGCATCTTAATATCTGATACGACTAAATCCGGCTTCCTTCCCTGTTCTATCAAGTCTAACGCCTCTTTGCCATCTTCCGCGGTAATGACGTTATAGCCGATTCCTTTAATGGTCTGGGAATGCAAATGAAGCGCGGCAGGATTATCATCGACTACCAGTACCGTCACCGGATCCTGCTCTGCCTCGCCGGCCACAGCCGCGGCTTGCGTTTGTGATGCTGCGACCCGGGTGCCAGACGCTATATCTGGACCTTCCAAGGAAGGAACATCTATTACATTGACTATATCTCTTAAGTGGTTTAAACACTCTATGACTCTTGAAACAGGAGCCTTTTGTATTAAAGCATCGCTCAGCTCGACAGGCACTTTTGACTCGCCCATAAGCCGGGCTTGTTCCTCATTAAGCCGTTCAATCAATACACCAAGCTCTACATAATACTTATTCTGTAGATTCTCAGCCAAATGTTGAAGCGGTGCACCATTCTCTATATAATCAAGATAATTCGGTTGGGTTTCATCCATTAACCTATTTAATAACGCCTCTATGTCCGCATAGATTCCAAGCAAATCTTGCGCTATTCCAGCGCTACCTTCCCTATTCGCAAAATACGTTTGATTACTTAAGGCAACGATTTGCCTATAGGCCCACAAAGCTCTCTCATATATCACGTTTGATTTCCTCATGGCATCGATAAGCTCAGCTGGAGGAGTTGAATCTATACCAATACCTTGTTTTGTCTCCCTGTAAGCAAGATATATTTCTCCTGGCACCCGCTCGGACAGTTGAGGTTTCTTCGCCGCTGCGGGTGGCGCTGGCGAAGCAGAAGTTGCGGGTGATGGGGTGTAGGTAACTCTCAATTTAACGCTTCCTTTTTCGCCATGCTTTTTATCTTTACTCACGTTTATTTCAAGAATTTCGACTGCAACATCTTCAGACTTAACTACTTGCCCAGTCCCTATATTTTTTCCTGACGCGATATTAGTAACTTCTCCCAACCAGCCACTGGAATGATTAATATCAAGCCAAGTTAATTCATTCCATGCAAGATATTCCATAATTTCACCTACAACAACAGTGTAGCCATTCTTCAATGTAAGGATTTCGCCTTCTTCCGCTGTGACCACGTCAACCAACGATTGCGTATTGGCTTGCGTTTCCGCCGCCGGTCGCGCCACCTTTGATCTGCCTCTTTCCCTATCACCCCAGACTGTTAACAGTTTTTCGAATCCTTCATCCGCCGCGGCTTGCGCCTTCGTGAGCGCAACATTAAACTCATCCAGCTTAGGCAAACCTGTTAACCCTTTCCTGATCGCGTTAATAATTTCAGGGGCGTGTCTTGGCAGGCACTGTGTCGCGTGGGCGACTAGCTCTCCTACAGGCATGTTCGGCGCGTCTCTCTGTAGAACATCGATCGGTAGTTCACCGCTTGCGGGTCCACCGTGAAATTCACTATCGCGTGATTGTTCTTCTATTTGTACGCCTGCAGCCCGAAGGATTCTTGTCATCTGAACATTGTCTTCTTGACTTAATAAAGGAAGGGGCTGCGTCATAAAGCTTGCCATGCCTTCCGTAAATTGTCGTGTCATACCAGTAAAACCTAAGTCGTTCATCATGATTCCGCTTTCTCTTGCTCCTTGAATAACATATGCACAGGCTTGAATTGCTATTAGTTCCAGATCGGGTTTGCTGCGGGTTAATGTCGCTATCGCGATATAAACATCTTTCAACGGTTCAACAGAGTTTTGCAGAACAATTGCATTCATAGCGTTTGCGATAATACTAAAGAGCTGGTAGTCATCGCCTTCATCAAGTACTATAGCAATCTCATACTGTCCGCGTAGAGTGGTGTACTTTGGCGCGGCAAGCACTTTTCGCACCATATCGTCCTGGTCAACACCTGCGGCAAGCAGGTTTTCGAGATCGTTGGCATCTGCCCACATCCTGATGGAGCCTTCGTCTACATGGCCGTTTCCGTGCGTTCGCGGTGTTCTGTGGCCGATTCGAACGTCGTCGCTATTGCCGGGTTCGCCTCCGAGCTCCTGTGGCGCCGGGAATTTCCCGGGATCCTGTATAGCCCTCTCAAACCTTTCGATAGACTCGGAAATCATTCGGATGATACCGTTCATCTGCTCGGTTTGCAGGTAATTGCAGGTTTTCGATGTTATTCTTATCATATCGAATTTATTCTGAAGAATATCGCGAATAGATGATAATTTTTTTAAGGCTTGTTCATATTGACCCTGGCCCAGAAGTTTTTCTAATCCCTTAATTTCTTCTAAGGCTCTATCGGTTTCTTCCGCCACAAATTCCGGAACCGGCGCACCCTCCAGTTGAGATATTATATCTATGAGAACTTGAATCGCCTCAGCGTGCCTCTCATCCGCCCTCGCGGCTTGCGCCAGGGTAGGCTTTGGCGTCCCTGGGTCCATATCAAGGCTGCCGGGGCGTACCGGTATATTCACCGGGGCATCTATGACTACCTGCGCATTGCTCGCGCCTTGTTCATAAAATGCGCTAATCGTCGCGACCTTTTTATTTCCTATTGTAATAACAAAACTTTCGCCGCTAAGCCTGCTCAATACTACGTTCCCGCTGGCGTTCTTCCTGGCCCTTGCCGCATCAAGCTGATCTTTCTTTTCCGGATTTTCGTATATTTCTCTACGGTAGATAGTTACTTCCTTTGGGGCCATGAAACCGAATCTCGCCCTATTCAAGCGTAATTCTCTGTCATAAAACATGCCGATATATGTCATTTCAATATTATTGTCAATGACCATTTTGCCGCCGGGCTTCAATTTTCTCACCACCCCGTGCGCGCTGCCCGCCGCGAAGTCGCGCGTCGCGAGGTTTGTGTCGAGATTGGCGATATCGAGTTTTAATTCCGGGAATTTTATGTTCGAGTCTTTTACGAACCCGAAGAAGCGTTCATCGATTTCGTTTACGGGATCTTGATCACCTTCACCGATGCCATGACGGATAAATCTATGCGGGATAAGGCCCAACATCACACCCAATTCATGTATGAGCCATACGCAGGTTGTATCCCTCGCAAACCCTAACTCTTCCGGCGTCGGTTTTCTATCGGGATTCGTAAGTATATCAAAATCATTTTCGCCGACAAAGACGTAAACGGCATTATTGCTGGAGTGCGCGATATAGGCGACCTCATGCTCTTCGCCGTCCGCACCCACAACGATAGCTTTTGGCAGGCTCAGCATTAGTCGCTTTAGTTCACGCGTCACTTTTATAAGCCTGAATTCTCTATTTTCGATCGGAGTTAAGTTTTTCGGGTTGGCTACCTTGATACTAAGCCGGCGGAAAGAATAAGTAACCCAACTGCTATAGTCAAGCCTATCTTTCAATGGCTCCCTGGCCAAGCCATGCTCGTGGGCATACCGGATTACTGCATCCTCACCCTCTTCGTGCCGGGCATAGCGCTCCACAGCCTTGGTGTAGCTCGGCAGCTTTTCGGGCAGTGTTGTCGCGAATATAGCCGATTTTTCCCGCTCACTAAATACATTTATCGGGAATTTGCCTTTGTCATCCTTATTCAAAGAAAATAATGCGTAATATGTTCTCGGACCGTATCTATCCTTTATCTTCACTTTGACACAAAAGCCATGAGGCGTCATCGTATAATCGCGCAAAGATATTCTTATATCTGCAGGCATGAATTTTGTATTCTCGACTACACGAGGATTCTTCGACATGCTTTCGAATGTTTCAGCGCTCAGCGCGAGGCCATGCTTCCTGCCCTCTTCTTCAAATTTGCTCAATTCCTGCTGAAGGGCCCATCTCACGCGGAATTCATCCTTCGGTTCTATACCCATGATGTCATCGATGCGGGATGGCGCGGAAAGTCCGAACGCAAGATCCGATACTGCTGTATTAAACAGGAAGCAGATCAGGACAAAGGCGGAAACTATTCGGTTTGCTCTACTCATAGTTTGTAATTCTTGTTATATTCCTTTAACTTAGTAAATCGATTTACTTATAAAATAAAAACGCCCGGCAAATTGCCAAGCGTCTGCGCGAAATGGATTCTCCCCACCTCGCCTTCCTGTCTGTCAAAAACGTGTTATTAGTCTATCATATACAAAGATTATGTCAATAGACTATAGCTAACTTTTTTAAATCTTAAAAGTAGTTGTTGAAAATGTCAACGACTGCGGAGGAGATACGGCCGGTAAAGTTTTTGCTGCGGACACGGCTCTCTTCATGTTTATTGCAGGCGTACTTGGCGAGGCCTATCGCGGTGGAGAGCTTCATGCTGTCTACGCCGGAGATCTCACCGCGGATATCTTTAGCAATGCCCATCTTTACCGGAAGCGCAAGTTTCTCTTCGAGAAACTCTATAACGCCTTCAGTGAACGCTATGCCGCCGGTAAGAGCGGCCGATTTTATCTTATTTCCGGAAGAGACCCCGAATTCCTGCAGGCGCGAATTTACCTTCGCCACCACCTGGCCGAAGAGATCGCTCGACGCAAAATCGCCTTTAATATCTTCGGCGCCGATCGCCATTATATCCATCACATTCAAAGTCCCGTCAAAAAATATCGAGATCTCCGTAAGCGATGAACCCATGTTGAATATCAGGGCGCCCTCCTGCATCTCTTCAGTTTCCAGGATCGCGCTGGCATCCGCTATTCCGGTGAATACAACCTCCTTCACGTCGTGGCCTGCGAGATTTACGCACTTGAATATATTCTGGATGCTGCTGACATTGGCCGTGATGATGTAGACTTCGCAGGCGAGCCTCGATGCGTAAAGGCCGGCAGGATTCTTGATCCATGGCTGGTCGTCTACGGAAAATTTATGGACTATCTTGTGTACGATCTCGCGGTCGAACGGCAGGTGGATCGTAGACGCAGCGTCGACGCACCTTGCCATGTCGAAAGTTGTAATCTCGCGGCCGCGCGTCGTCAGCGGTATCATGCCTTTAGAGCGGCTGCCTTTGACCGATTCACCGCTTATATTGACGTAGATCTCGCCCGGGGAAGAATGCGTCTTTCCCTGCAGCCTCTTGAACACGCCCGATACCGAGGAGACGGCTTCGTTCAGGTCGGTGATCACCCCGCGCGACACGCCCCTGGATCCGACGTTCGCCTGGCCGAGGATCGTGAAAGTGCCGCGCTTTTCGATGGACGCCGAAACGGCTGAGATCTTTGAGGATCCTATGTCAAGCCCGGTAACTGTTCTGTTTCCGATCTTCATCTCGGCCCTATCACCGCGTCGTCAAAACGCAGGTCTATATATTTTATCCTGTCCAGGGCAAGCCGCGGATCCTTAACCGTCTTAGCAAGAAGGGCCAGGCGCTCTTTGAAATGCTCGCCGCCGATCCTTACCTCGACCCCGTTCTTCAGGTAGAATACGATATTCCCCGGGTCCCTGACATCTATATTGTCGATGCCGTAATCCGCGACTATCTTAACATCTTTGATGTTCCTCAAAAGACCTATCGCGGTCTTTAGCGCCGGCGACGATATGGCCCCGGCCTTACGGTCGACGGGCCTGACGGAGACGCCCTCGACCATCGGCACCCATGCGCTGATCGCCGGGTCCAGCGCCGGCAGTATCACCCCGTCCTGGTCTACGGCATAGGGCCGGTCGCTCTTTACGATGCAGACGGCCTTTCTCAGCTTAAGGCTTACGACAAGTTTGTCCGGAAGCGCTATCCGCGCCACGATATCTTTCGCGTCGGGATACGAATTCTGCAAGGCGCCGGCTATGCCTTTAAGGTTCAGGCCGAAGACAGACTTTCCTTTATATGTGTTCAAAAGCCTGGACCTGACGACCATTATGGATTTCTGGTCAAGGAACGTGTCCCTTATCTCCACCGTCTTCAAACGAAAATAGTCCGCCCTGTACAGATATGCTTTGAATAGAAAAAACAGGCTCGCCAGAAATACGGCTACGATCAGGATATTTACAGCGCTCTTGGTCAGGTCTTCTTTCTTAAGCTTTTTTTGCTTTTTCATACGCCTCTTTTACCAGTCTCAGGCAGAGTTTATTGAAATCAAGTCCCGCCGCCTGCGCCGCTTTAGGAAGCAACGACCGCTCCGTCATGCCGGGAATGGTGTTAACCTCGAGAACGAATATCCTGCCCGACTTATCCATCATCATATCGGTACGCGAGAGCGCCCTGCACCCCAGCGCATCGTGCGAACTCTTTGCCAGCTCTCTTGCATGAGCGCCTTGAGCCTCGCTTATGGGAGCGGGGACGAGATACTGCGTATCCGGGTCCGTATATTTCGCCTTGTAATCGTATATGCGCTTCTTAGGGACTATCTCTATAACCGGAAGCACCTCTTCGCCCAGCACGCTGACCGTCAATTCCCTGCCCGCGATATATTCCTCGATCAAAACTTTCGGGCCATATTCAAAAGCTTTTGCGAGCGCGCTCTCAAGCTCCCGCTCTTCTTTGACCACTGTAAGTCCGATGCTCGAACCTTCGAGCTGAGGCTTCACTACAACTGGAAACTCTCCATGGTAGGGCAGGTTTAAACCTGCCCTACCATTGCAATAACGCTTCCATTGTTCTTTTTCCGCAACCACATAACGCGGCGTCGGTATGCCGTGCTTTATGAATATCTCTTTCGACGCGATCTTGTCGAGAGCTCGGCGCGATGCCTCTTCTCCGGACCCGGTATAGGGTATGCCCGCCGAGTCCAATATCCTCTGGACAGTTCCGTCCTCGCCAAAGGCGCCGTGCAGCGCGATGAACGCTACATCCATCCGCTCGGACCTGATTATATCATATATGTTGTCGCGCACGTCCAGAAAAAAAGCGTCTATGCCCTCCTGGATGAGCGCGTTATGGACCGCCCTTCCCGACTTAAGGCTTATTTCGCGTTCACTCGACGCACCTCCGGCTAAAACCCCGACACGGATCATAGTATCTTCACCTCAAGCTCCAGGTCGATATCGTAACTTTCTTTCACCTTATCCCTGACCAGCCCTATAAGCGCAAGCATATCTTTCGATGTAGCGCCGCCTGTATTCAATATGAAGTTGGCGTGCCTTGCCGAGACCTCCGAGCCGCCGATGCGCCTGCCCTTCAGGCCGAGCGTATCTATCATCTGCCCGCACGTAAATTGAGAGCCGGGCGGATTCTTGAATATACACCCTGCGCTCGGGACGTCCAGCACCTGCTTCTCGCGCTTCATCTTCAGGAACTTGGAACAACTCGACATGAGCGCGGCCCTGTCGCCCTTCTTAAGCCTGAAGAGAGCTTCCACTATTATATAGCCTCCGAGGTTCGAGCCCCTGTACCCGAATTTAAGGTCTCTCTTCTTAAGCGTCTTGATCCTGCCGCCGGGGGAGATAACTTTAAGCGACTCGACGGCCTCGCCGATGTTCCTGAATATGGGGTTCGTCCAGCCGCCGGCATTCATGTAGATGGCGCCGCCGACCGTTCCGGGTATCCCGACGAGCGACTCGAACCCCGCGAGGCCCTTATCACAGCAGGTTATTACAAGTTTAGGCAGGCTGAAGCCCGCCCCGACGCGTACGAAAGTTTTACGGATCTCAAGCGACTTAAAATCCCGGGCGGACAGGCGGATCAACATGCCTTTAAAGCCTTCGTCCTTTGCCAATATGTTGGAACCGTTGCCGATAACAAAGATGGGCAGATTTTTCTTCGCGGCAAAGGCCAGCCCCTTCTTCAGGTCTTCGAGGCCGGAGGGTTCGAACCACAAAGAGGCCTTACCGCCGATCTTGAGCGAGGTATGCCGGTCAAGCGGCTCTTCCGTTTTAACCACGCCCTTGACTATTTTTTTTAACTCCCCGGTCCCCTTCTCTAATTTTTCGCAAATTTCATCCGCCACCTTCTTGATATCTCCGGCACCCATCACTATTATAACGTCGCCGGGCCTCTTTTGGCCTATCACGTGGCCGGCTATCCTGTCTTTTTTCAGGACCACGACATCATCAATGCCGTTCGATATCACTTTGTCCCGGATCATATCTATCGAAACGCCCGCTATCGGCTCCTCGCTCGCGGCATAGATATCGGTCAATATCAGTTTGTCGGCCCCGCCGAAACATTTACCGAATTCATCGGCCAGAAATTTTGTACGCGTATAGCGGTGCGGCTGGAATATGACTATCGTCCTGTTTCTTTTAAGGCTGCGGCTCGCGTCTAAGACAGCCCGTACCTCCGTCGGATGATGAGCATAATCGTCTATCAGCATCACCCCGCCCGAATCGGCCCTAAGCTGGAACCGCCTCTTCGTCCCTTCGAACTTCGCAAGCGAGAGCGCTATCTTCCTGAACTTGATCCCGAGCTCCAATCCGACCGATACCGCTGCCATGGCGTTTAAAATATTATGCCTGCCCGGTATGCATAAATTTATCCTGCCGAGCAATTTCCCTTTCCCGATACAATCGAACGATGTCCTGAAACCGTTCATCATTATATTCGAAGGATAGATATCGGCCTTATCGGAAAATCCGAAACTCCGGGATTTAATTTTGCGGCAGCTGTAGGGGAGGTTTAAACCTCCCCTACAGCTGCGGATAACTGATTGCAGATTTTGGTCATCGTAATTATAAAAAAGCCTTCCATTCCTTTTTATATTATTGATGAAAGCCCTATAAGCTTTTTTGACCAGACCGAGCGTTCTGAAATGGTCGATGTGCTCCATCTCGGCATTGGTGACTACGGCGTAAAACGGCTTTAGCCGCAGGAACGAACTGTCGCTCTCATCGGCCTCGGCTACGACGTGGGCGCCTTTGCCCAGCCGCGCGTTGCCGTTCAGGCTCGCGACCTCGCCGCCGACGATTATCGTCGGGTCGAGACCGGATGACTTCAGCATAACCGAAATGAGCGACGTGGTAGTCGTCTTGCCGTGCGTCCCGGTTATTGCTATACCCGATTTACCATTGAACAATCCGCCGAGGACATCCGAGCGGTGGACTATCTTTATCCCGCGGCGCTTCGCCTCGACGAGCTCCGGGTTCTCTTTAGATATTGAAGATGAATAGACGAGGAGGTCGGCATCCTTTGGCAGATTGGATACGCTGTGTCCTTCGTATATCCTGCCGCCGGATTCGACAAGGCGCCTCGTTATGCCGCTTGACTCAAGGTCCGATCCGGAGACTTCATAATCCATCTCCAGAAGGACTTGAGCTATCCCGCTCATCCCGATGCCGCCGATACCTACAAAGTGCGGCCTCGACTTACCTAAAATAGATTTACTTTTCACTTAACCTCAATACCTCTATCGCTAAATTCGTCGACGCCGCAGGCCTCGCCATGCGCTTAGCCGCTTCCATTAAGCGTCGCCTCTCCTCTTTATCCCGGAACAGTCTCAATAGATGCTCCTTAAATACTTTTGGGATGAGATCCTTCTCCTCAACCATGATCGCAGCGCCGTTATCCCTGAAGACCTTCGCATTCTCAGCCTGGTGGTTCATCGCGAACGGATACGGCACGAGTATCATCGGTTTGGCGAAATGGGCTATCTCGAATATCGCGGAAGCCCCTGCCCGGGTTATTATGAGATCTGCGGCGCTGTACGCCTCCTCTATCCTGTCTATGAACGAATATACGCGCGATTCAAGGCCATGCAGCGCCGAATACATCTTAATCGCCCACTCGTAATCCTTTACGCCCGTCAAGTGTATCACCTGGAAAGAGCGCCTCGTCTCGCCGTCAAAGCCTTCGAACGCGGCGATGAAGTTCTCGTTCAGAAAATGCGCGCCCTGGCTGCCGCCTATCACGAGTATCGTGAACTTCGACTCATCCAGTCCGAATCTTTTTATCCCGCTTGATCGATCCCCTTTCAGCATCTCGCCTCTTATGGGGTTGCCGGTGAATACGCACTTAGGCTTCGCCGGTCCGGCATACTTCAAAGTCTCGTTGAAACTTAATGCAATCTTATCGGCAAACCTGAATAAAAACTTGTTTGCCCGTCCAGGTACGACATTCTGTTCGTGTACTATCCTGGGTATCCCGAATATAGACGCCGCCAGGACTATAGGACACGCAACGTATCCGCCAAAGCCTATGACAACATCCGGCTTGTACGAAAGGACTATCAGCTTGGATCTGATTATATCCAATATCAGTTTAAATGAAAACGGGAAAAGTTTAAGCGACAGGCCGTACGGAAATTTATTCGACGATAATGTAGAATAGTTAAAACCTTCTTTCTCGAAGATCCTTCTATCCAGCGCCTTCGAGCTTCCGACGAACCTTATATCGACGTCGGAAGACTCTCTCATCGCCCTGGCCATCGCTATCGCCGGGAAGATGTGCCCTCCGGAACCGCCCGCCGCTATCAGAATCCTTTTTTGGTTCATTCACTCACCCTTCTCTTGTAGGGCACACTTAAGTGTGCCCTACCATGAAGATTTATCTGCATGTCTCGCATGATTTTGCTATGTTAAGAAGCACGCCTACCGCCGCAAGGTGAAAGATGAGCCCGCTTCCGCCGTAACTTATAAAAGGCAACGGCAGCCCCTTGGTAGGCAGGGCCCCCGCCGTGACCCCTATATTTATTATCGCTTCCAGCGCTATCATCGAGACTATCCCGATCGCCAGCGCTCGCTCGAAGGGGTCGAGAGCCTTAAAAGCGACCTTCATCCCCTGCCAGACAAATAAAAAGAAGAGCGCGATTATGGCCGCGACGCCGACGAAACCCAGCTCTTCTCCTATTATCGAGAAGATAAAGTCCGTATGCGATGCCGGAAGATAGAATAATTTCTGCCTGGACTGCCCGAGCCCTACGCCGAACGGCCCGCCACTCCCTAGCGCGACGAAAGACTGTATGATCTGGAATCCGGCCCCGCGCTTGTCCGCCCATGGATTCATGAATACCATTATCCGCTTCATTCTATACTCGACCCTGAATAGGAGCAGATAAAGAATGGGCAGGCTCGCTAAAAAAGAGGCCCCTATATATACCGGCCTTGCCCCGCTGACGTAAAGTATGATGAATGCGACAAGCGTTACAGTGATCGCGGTCCCGAGGTCCGGTTCCAGCAGTACCAGCCCTACGACGGCGCCGAGCACCATAACTGCCGGCAGATAGCTCTTCCAGAAACTCTTTATGAGGGCCCCCTTCCTGGAAACAAGGTCGGCCATGTAGATTATCATCGCAATTTTAGCAAATTCGGACGGCTGAAAATTGAACGGCCCCATCCTGAACCAGCGTTTCGCGCCGCCGGCCTCTCTTCCTATATGCGGCACAAGTACGAGCACGAGAAGCAGGATCGCGGCGAGCGTCATGGGCTTCGCAAACTTTTTAAGTAAATCAAGATCGATCGTCATCGCGACGAACATCATCACGACCCCGAGCAGCAGATATAAAAGGTGCCTCTTTAAGAAATAGATACTGTCCCCCATCGACGAATATGCGTATATCGAACTCGCCGAATATATCATGACGATGCCGATAGCCACCAGTATCGCCGTTATCATGAATATGGATATTCTTATGTCCCTCATCTTATCCCTTGAGGCGTTTCACCGCCCGGCTGAACACTTCCCCGCGCTCCTTATACGAGCTGAACATGTCAAAACTGGAACACATCGGCGACAATAAGACGACATCCCCGCTCACCCCCGCATCCCTGGCCCGCAGGACGGCGTCGTCCATGTCCTTCGCATCCTCCATCGCCACTGCGCCCGAAAGCGCCTTCCTGATCGCGCCGGCGGCCTCGCCGATCAGTATGAGCCGCTTCACCTTACGCCCGGCGATCCCTTTCGCGGCGCCGTAATCGCTATGCTTGTCTTTCCCTCCGGCTATCAATATTACCGGACTCTCGCACGATTCGAGCGCCCTATAGGTCGAGTCGACCGTAGTGCCTTTCGAGTCGTCGATATACTCGACGCCGTCTATTGTTGCAACGGTTTCAAACCTGTGGGCAAGCCCGCGGAAATTGGAGACCGTCTTCTTTATCGAACCCTCGCTCACCCCGGCCAGTTTTGCGGCGACGCCTGAGGCGAGGACATTTTCCACATTGTGGAGCCCTTTTAACTTCATCTTATAAACGTCATTCTTATTTTCACGCCGACTATAAAATAGAATCTTGCTGTAGGGCGGGTTTAAACCCGCCCTACAGCCATTGGCAATAGTTGCAAGTTCTTCGGCATCTTTATTCAATATAAGGAAGTCATTCTTGCCCTGGTTTAAAAATATCTTGAGCTTCTCATTGAAATAATCGGCAAACCGCGTATACCTGTCCATGTGGTCGTCGCGGATATTGAGGATTATGGCTATATGAGGCCGGAACTTTTCTATTCGCTCGAGCTGAAAGGAGCTTACCTCCAGGACCACCCACGTATCTTCCCTTATCCGCGGGATCTCGCCGCAGAGCGAATTACCTATATTGCCGCAGACGACAGTATCAAGGCCTGCGTCTTTCAACATCTCGCCTATAAGAGTGGTCACGGTACTCTTTCCATTCGTGCCGGTTATGCCTATTATCCTACCCTTGCAGAACCGGTACCCCAGTTCCATCTCTCCTATCACCGGTATCCGATATTTAACGGCCCATTTCACGGCCGTGGAACTCTCCTCGATCCCGGGGCTCACTACGACGAGCGAGCTTCCCTTTATAAAATCTTCGGTGTGCTTTCCTGTCTCGACCTCGACGCCGCTATCCTCGAGCTTCTTTGCCGCGTCCTTCACAGCGGGAGAATCGCCGGAATCGGTCGCCCTGACCGCCGCGCCGCGGGATTTAAGAAGAAGCGCCGCGTTCACGCCGCTATTTCCCAAACCCACCACCGTAACTGTTTTGTTCTTTAAGTCCATATAGTTACTGCAATTTCAGCGTTGACAAACTGATGAGCGCCATAACGATCGCGATTATCCAGAACCTTATCGTGATCTTCGACTCCGACCATCCGAGAAGCTGGAAATGGTGATGGAGAGGCGCCATTAAGAATAACCGCTTCCGCGTCGTCTTGAACCAGATTACCTGCAGCACCACGGAGAGCGCCTCTATTACGAACATGCCCCCGACGCTGAAGAGCAGGAGCTCCTTCTTGATAAATATCGCCACGACGCCTATCGCTCCGCCAAGCGCCAAAGACCCCGTGTCGCCCATGAATACAGTTGCCGGATACGAATTGAACCAGAGGAATCCAAGCCCCGCGCCTATCATCGCGGCGCAGAATACCGAGAGCTCTCCCGCGCCCGGCAGGTAGAATATATTCAGGTAATCGCTGAATTTAAAATTTCCGCAGACGTAGCTTAAGATGGAATAGGTTATTGCCGCTATTATGGTACAGCCTATCGCAAGCCCGTCCAGCCCATCCGTCAGGTTCACCGCGTTGGTCGCGCTTACCAGGACTAATATCACGAAGAATATGTACAATATCCCGAGGTTGAGCGCGAAGTTTTTCACGAATGGTATCGACAGGGTAGCCGGTATCGGCGTGCAGTACATTACAAAGAGAGCTATGACTACTCCCAAGAGCGCCTGGCTCAAAAGCTTCTTCCCCGGCGTCAGGCCCAGGTTCCTCTTCTTTATCACCTTTATGTAATCGTCCGTAAACCCGATGAGGCCAAGCCACAGGAACGAAGCGAGCGTCAGCAGTATATACTGATTACGCAGGTCGGCCCAAAGAAGAGTCGATACTGTGATCGCCAGTATTATGATGACGCCTCCCATCGTGGGAGTGCCCTGCTTATGCTTATGAAGGTCGTAGAGCGACTCCACATGCTCGCGCCTTATATTCTGTCCGAAGTTCAGGCCTTTAAGCCACCTGATTATGAACGGGCCGGCTATGATCGCGATCAAGAATGCCGTCATGCTCGCCATCGCCGCCCTGAACGTTATGTATTTGAATACATTGAACCCGAACCATATGTCGTGTAACGGATAAAATAAGTAATAGAGCATATCACGCCTTTAAGCTTTAAGTTTCTCCAGCACTTTTTCCATTCCCATGCCCCTCGATCCTTTGACGAGCACCACATCCCCCGGCCGCGCAACCTTCCTTAGGGCCTCGGCTATCTCATCGTGAGTCGAGCAATGCCACAGGCGGTCCGGCGCCATGCCGAGCGCCCTCGCCTGCAAAAGGGTATGTCTGGACAATTTCCCGAATGTCATCAGTCCTTCGATACCTGCCTTAGCGATTACTTCGCCTATCATCCTATGGAAACGCTCGCTCTCATCCCCCAGCTCGAGCATATCGCCTGATACGATCCACTTTGCGCGGGCCGGATAGCTCTTCACTACTTCGAGCGCCTTCATCATCGAGAGAGGATTGGAATTATACGAATCATTTACTATATCTATACCGCGTATATTTTCGAGCGCAAGCCTCATCCCGGCAGGCTTATATCCGGAAAGGGCTTGACGGATCAATCTGTGCTCTAATCCGAAACTTAATGCAACGGCGATCGCTGCCTGCGCATTATATATGTTATGGAGCCCGAGCGCAGCGAGTGAAAATATCATCCTGTTATTCAATACGAATATAAGGCCTTTTCCTCTCGAAGGCCTTGCCTCCGCCCTTAGGTCGCATGTTTCGCCGAAACCATACCTTATAATGTTAAGGCCCTTCTTCTTTATCCTGGACAGGAATTCATCATCCCCGTTCAGGATGAGAAGCCCGCCCTTTTTATCCAGGTAATTCAATATAGAGCTCTTCTCTCTAAAAACTCCCTCGAGATCTTTCAAAAATTCCAGGTGCGACGGGCCTATGTTCGTTATGACCGCGGCAGTCGGCCCGGCGATGGCCGCTAATAACTCTATCTCGCCTTCGTGATTGGTGCCCAATTCCAGCACGCATATATCATGGCTCGCCTTTAGCTGTAACAATGTCTGAGGAACGCCGATATGATTATTCTTCGTCCCTTCATTGCGCAGGACGTTATACTTACTAGAGAGAATGTGCCATATCATGTCCTTCACCGTGGTCTTGCCGTTACTGCCCGTCACACAGATAACCGGCGTCTCGAATTTAGCGCGGTGGTATGCGGCGATCTCCTGCAGCGCCCTTGTGGTGTCTTTGACTCGGATAATAACGTTAGAGGGACCGGAGGCCGGGGTCCATGGTATCGAAATAATAGCTCCGATAGCGCCTTTTTTTAAAACCTTCTTTACGAAATCATTTCCGTCAAAGTTCGGCCCTTTCAGAGCAATAAAAAAGTCTCCCTTCTTTATCGTCCGCGAGTCCGTGGAGATCCTCGACGGATCTATCTCTACCGCCGGACTTCCGGACAATAGTTTGCCGCCCGTTATTTTAACTATTTCTTTTATCTTCATTTTTTCTTTCTCAATATTTCTCTCGCTACCTCACGGTCATCAAATGGTAATTCTGCATTCCCAACGACCTGATAATTTTCATGCCCCTTACCGGCTATTATAACTATGCTCCCGTCCGTGGCCGAAGCAATCGCTATTTCGATGGCCTTCCGCCTGTCCGGCTCTATCTCGTAATTATCGAACTTTCCCTTTACGCCGAGCACTATCTCTTCTATTATCTTATCCGGCTCTTCGAATCTAGGATTGTCGGAAGTTATGACGACCCGGTCCGATAATTTACACGCGGCCTCGCCCATCAAAGGCCTCTTCGACCTATCCCTGCTGCCGCCGCAGCCGAAGACCGTTATTATATCGCCATGAGAAGTGTCCTTCAAAAGGCCGAGCACGTTATTCAACGCATCTTCCGTATGCGCAAAATCTACGAATACCTTGAACGGCTGGCCGCAATCGACCGGTTCCAGCCTGCCCGGAACAAAATCGATCGCCTCTATGCCGGCCTTAATCGCTTCCTCACCGATGCCGAGTGAATGGGCGGCCGCTGCCGCGGCAAGGATATTGGAAACGTTGTGCCGTCCCACAAGCCTCGTCGATACTTTAAACTCCCCGCCCGGAGTTACGACAGTAAAGTCCGAATCGTCAAGGGAGAGCCGGACACCCCTGGCAGTTACCTCGGAACCTTTATTCAAGCCGTAGGACAGGATTTTTAATTTTAAGGTCTTCTCTAAACGAGCGACCAGCTTATCGTCTTTATTGAGTATGGCAACGCCGTTTTCTTTCATGTAGCTGAATATCTTCGCCTTCGCTGTATAATATTCGGATAGCGTCTTGTGGTAATCGAGATGTTCGGGAGTTATGTTCGTAAAAATGCCTGCATCAAATAGAATGCCGTCGGCCCTGCCCTGATCAAGAGCGTGGCTCGATACTTCCATAACGGCATATCGGGCGCCGGTCCCGGCTATTTCGCATAGCATCGACTGCAGCTCCAATGGTCCCGGAGTGGTATTCCTGGCCGGCACTACTCTGCCGTTCAATCTGTAATTTATCGTCCCGATCACGCCGGATCCTTCTCCTGCCTCTCTCAATATGCTTTCGATCACATAAGTTATCGTAGTCTTGCCGTTAGTCCCGGTAACCCCTATCATCTTCAATTTCTTCGAAGGATGGCCGTAAAAATTTCCGGCTATGGCAGGCGTAGCCGCTCTGGTATCCCGGACCAGTATCTTCACTACACCATCAGGCCCGGCAAAATCCTCTTCAGCCAATATCACTTTTGCGCCCCTGTCGACGGCCTCTTTAATAAATTTGTGGCCGTTAATACTGTAGCCTCTGAAGGCTATGAACATATCGCCCCGCGCGACAGAGCGGGAATCGCTCGTAACGCGGGCAATCTCCATGTCCGGAACCGGCCCCAGGGGCTCGTATTCTATGCCTTCCATGATCTTCTTCAAGCGCATCTCTCTTTACCTCTTAAATCTTCCCTGTTAAAGCGCTCTTCGTATTCAGGTACTTGAGCGAATCGTCAACCACCGTCTTGAATACAGGCGCCGCTACGTCTCCGCCGAAATATACCGGGCGCGGTTCGTCTATGCACACTGCCACCGCCAGGAGCGGCTTCTCGACCGGAGCAAATCCTATGAACGACGCCACGAACCTGTCATGCGAATAGACCCCGCCCGGCTCGACCTTCTGCGCCGTACCCGTCTTCCCGGCCGAGCTATACTCTTCTATCTTCGCTTTCTTGCCGGTGCCGGTCGTGACTGCGCCCATCAGTATGCTCCTCATCTTAAGGACCGTGGGTGTGGATATGACTTTCCGCGTGACTGACGGCGGAAACTCCTTTATCACCTCTCCCTTTTCATCGATGACCCTTTTGACGATCCGCGGTTTGACACGGTATCCATTGTCGGCTATGACCGCTATCGCGGATGCGAGCTGTATCGCGGTCGACGTGACTTCCTGACCCATCGGTATGGCATACATGCTCACGCCGGACCATTTAGATACAGGCCTGTTCATGCCTACGACCTCGCCTGGCAGATCTATGCCGGTTCTTTCGTAAAACCCGAACGCCTCCATGTATTTATACATGCGCTCTTGCCCGAGCCGGCTCGACGCCTTGACCGTGCCTATATTACTCGATAGCCCTATAACCTCTTTGAATGTAAGCACCCCATGCGGCCTGTGGTCATGCAGGATCCTGCGGCCTATCTTCCACTGGCCGTTCTCGCAGAAAAATGTTTCGTTCATCCTGACCAGGTTCTCTTCCAAAAGCGCGCTCGCCGCCACTATCTTGAAAACGCTTCCCGGTTCGAAGAAATCGTTTATCGCCCTGTTCCTTACAGCATCCGGTGAGCGTTTACCGGGTTCGTTCAGGTCGAAATTCGGAAGGTTTGCGAGCGCCAGGATCTCGCCGTTCTTCGGGTCCATCACGATTATCGAAGCGCCCTTCGCATTATACTTGTCGCACATCTTGCCGAGCTCTCGCTCCGCAATACTCTGTATGACTTCGTCGATCGTGAGGACTAGAGAGAATCCGTTCTTCGGCGGAATAAATTCATACTGGTACGATTCGAGGAGTTTTCGTTTTGCATCCTGTGTAGATATGAGCCAGCCGGATTCGCCTTTCAGATATTTGTTGTAATATAGCTCGAGGCCTTCGAGGCCGGTATTGTCTATATCGACGGTTCCTATGAGATGACTTGCGAGCGTCTTGTCGGGGTAGAACCTCTTCGACTCTTTTATAACCTCTACTCCCTTTATCTTGAGCCGTTTCAGCGCGTCCTCTTCGGCCGGAGTTATCTTTCTCTTTATCCAAACGAAGGATTTGTCTCTCGAGATCCTCTGCATTACATAAGATTCATTTAAGCCCAGCAGTCGGCTCAAGTGTCGCGCAACTTTTCTCTTCTCTTTTATCGCGCGGGCATTGGCGAATACGGAATTACTGGTGAGGTTTATGGCCAGGACGCGCATGTCGCGGTCGAAGATCGTGCCGCGCAGGGCCGGCACTTCGACAGATACGGTGTGCTGTTCGCTGGCTAACTTTTCATAGAAGTCGTGCCTCAGGACCTGGAGGTAGAACAGGCGTACAAATAGGACCGATAGGGATAATAAGAAGAGGAGAGAGACGGCAATCTGCCGCGTTCGAAAGTTTCCGCTATGCACGAATTTTCAAGAATCCTTAAAACTATACTTCGGTAAATCTATCTATCTATCTTTCCCTGACCTGGGCCTCTGCCCTTGGGCTAAGGAAATCTACAATTCCAAACGGGTTAAATCTTCTGTCAACACCGCTCATGCGCAGGCGCTCATCGCCTATCCTGGCCGGAAGCTTTGCTACCTTAACGACATTGTGCCTGCGAGGGAAAGCCATGTCTATCTTCTTAGCGACCAGTACCTGCTCCAGGCGCGATGGCGAGGCCAGGTTGTTTATATTATAATTCAGCCTGTCCTTGCGGTCAAGGATATCCTGAAGCGTCTTCTCTTTGGTCTCTATTGCGTAACTTAATTTTACCAGCTCCACCTGTTGGTGGACATAGACAAGCGCTGTAATAGTAAAAACGATTATTGATGCTACCGTCTTCAAGAGCCTCATATCGCCTTCATATCCTTTCCGCCACCCTGAGTTTGCCGGATCTCGACCTCGGGTTATCTCTTGCCTCTTCTTCCGAAGGTCTTACCGGCTTCTTCGTGATTATCTTCAACACGCCAAGCCCGGCGTACCCTTTAAACAGGTTCTTGACTATCCTGTCCTCGAGCGAGTGGAAAGCGATTACCGCTATTCTACCACCAATATCGAGTGAGGAAACTACTTTCTTTAAGCCTTCTTCCAGCGCGGCCAATTCGTCGTTTACCGCAATCCGGAGGGCCTGAAACGTCCTCGTGGCCGGGTCTATCCTGAAGTTCTTTTGCCCTGTACCGATCGCGCGACGCACCAGGCCTGAAAGTTCGCCGGTAGTCTCTATCGGCTTACGCGCACGCTCACTAACGATGCGCTTCGCGATCCTGTTATGGAAGCGCTCCTCGCCGTACCTGAAAATTATATCTGAAAGATCTTTCTCTTTATACCTGTTCACGATATCGTAGGCGGTGATATCGTTTCTCTTATCCATCCTCATATCGAGCGGCGAATCGCTTTTTATGCTGAAGCCCCTCGAAGCGTCATCCAGCTGAAACGAGGATACGCCTACATCGAATATCGCGGCGTTTAAACTTTTAACACCTTCTCCGGCAAGCGCCTTGTCCAGGTATCTGAAATTCTCGTTAATGAATTTAAAATTGCCGGCAAACTCTTTCAGGTTTTCTGACGCGGCCCTTAGCGCTTCTTCATCCGCGTCGAGACCTATCAACCTGCCTCCCGGCAATATCTTCCTCAATATCTCTCTAGAGTGCCCGCCGCCGCCTACGGTGGCGTCCAGCACCAGATGGCCCGGCTTAAGGTTCAGGGAACTTATCGCTTCTTCAAGCATCACCGGACGGTGCACGATACCCTCTTTACTTCGTCGCCGGACTCATTCTATTGAAAGAAAGCTTCCTGCATTCCTGGCTATCGATGCCGAGATAAGAAAGGCTGCATCCGAGCGCCCTCGCCTTCCTCAACCGTTCTATGTACGTATCGATGCCGGCGCTGTAACAACGTTCTCTCTTAAGGATCTTGAATTGCCTGGGGCTCATCTTCGGAATACCTCCTCTTAAGACTCTTCCGTCATCAGCTTCTCCGCTATCTCCTCGAACGACTCCTTCGAATTATTATAATAGTCAAGCCACCCGTCTTTGGACCATATCTCTATCCTGTTAGATACTCCTATTATCATGCAGTCGCGTTTTATTCCGGCGTAATCTTTAAGATATTTCGGGATCAGTATCCTGCCCTGCTTGTCGCACTCGATATCGGCTGCGCCGGAAAAATAGAGCCTGTTGAATTTCCGCGATTCGGGCTTCGTGAAGGATACCGATTTGAATTTCGACTCCTGTGTCTTCCATTCGTTCTCGGTAAACAAAAAGAGGCACTTATCCAATCCTCTGGTAATATAGAATCTCTCTATATCGTATTCCTTAAAGGATTCACGGAATTTCGAAGGGATGATGAGCCTGCCCTTCTTGTCTATGGTGTGTTCATATTCACCATAAAACATTATTGATATTCCTCCCTTTTAAACCACTTTACCCCACAACGTGATATAAGTATACACGACACCCCATCTTTTGTCAACATAAGATAAAAGATTGTAGGGGACGTTTAAACGTCCCCTACATTGTGGATAACTCGATAAAAATAGGGACACGCCCCAATTAAGGGATGTGTCCCTATTTCAAGCGGACCTGTAAGCCGGGTTCGGTTGTAGATGCTCATCTATCTAGCCCGGCCATTACTGACCGGGTCGAGCGACCTTACCCGTTCCGATACTGATGTGTTTACAGTTGGAGCGAGCAACTCCAGAATCGGAACCTATTTGGTCTTGCTCCGCGTAGAGATTGCCTCGTTTCACCTCTGCCGTTTCCGGCAGAACTCGTCTCTGTGGCTCTGCATCCTCACCTTACGATGGGCGGCCGTTAGCCGCTACGCTGCTCTGTGGAGCCCGGACTTTCCTCCCCGCTCTTTCTGCACAAATATTTTCTATTCATGGAAAGGGCGGGGCGAGCATCCGGTCCGCTTATTTAAAAAAGTCCCGCCAGGTTTATTGCCTTATTAACCAGCTTATCCGCTTCTTTATTTTCCGAACGGTCTATGTGGCGTATTTCGAAAGTATTGAATTTTTTCAAGCCCGCGATCGCTTCCTCGAATAAAGGTTTGATCTCCGGATTCTTCACCCTGTATTCGCCGTTAAGCTGTTTCACGACGAGCTCGCTGTCCAGGTTCACCAGTATCTCGTCTGCGCCCAGGGTGCTTGCCTCTTCGAGGCCGCATATGAGCGCATTATATTCCGCGTTATTGTTCGTCGTCTCGCCGATATACTTATACAGCTCTTTAAGCTTCTTCTTCTTCTCATCCAGTATCACGACGCCTATGCCCGCCGGGCCGGGATTACCCCTTGATCCGCCGTCCGCATAAAGAATGAGCCGCTTATTCTTCACTGTACAATATCCTCGCGCAGCTGTCGCACATTACGAGCTCATCGTTCATCCGGGCCTCGTTTATGACCTGCGGCGGCAATGTCCGGAAACATCCCTGGCAAGCGTCGTTTTTGATCGGGACCACAGCCAGGCCATCTTTGTTCCTGACGATCTTTTCGTACTTCTGCAATATCTTCTTATCTACTTTGACGGCCAGCTCTGCCCTCTGTTTTTTCAAGGCGTCCAATTCGGCCCTTATCTTATCTGCATCAGCATTGAGTTTCTTCTTTTCTTCGCCGAACTTGCCCTCTTCCGCCTTTAAAACTTCCTTCTCTTTTGCGATATCCTTATTCTGCGCATCGATCTGGTCAAATATATTTATTATCGCCTCTTCTATAATGGAGTTGTCGGCCCTGACCCGGTTTATCTCTTCCTGGAGCGCCGAGTATTCCTTGTTCGTCTTCACCTGATTCAACTGCTGCTGATACTTCTTTATCGTGCCCTCTTTTCCTTCGAGCTCCCCCTCTTTATCTTTACGCTTCATAAGGAGCGCTTTCAATTCGTCTTCGGCCTTCTTCAGGGAAGCGCTCTTTTCTTTAAACTCCCCTTCCCTGGCCTTTATGGTTTCGGGTATGGCCGCCAGCTCGTCCTCCATCCTGAAGATCTGCGTATCGAGGCCCTGCAATTCAACCAGTAACCCGATCTGCTCTTTTAGGTTTTCCATAAGATTATTTTCGCCTGGCAAAACTCTGACTCAAACTGGTGGGCAGCACAGGACTTGAACCTGTGACCTCTGCGATGTGAGCGCAACGCTCTAACCAGCTGAGCTAGCTGCCCGAAATACAACGATCCAAATATTCTTTAAGTACTTGGCGAATCGTTACTTTGCCCTTGGTCGTTTTAAAATAGGCCTCTCTTCTAAGTGCGTCGCCCTTTTCGCAGTGCGCTTCATAATATATTAGCTTGAGCGGCCTTCGTAATTCTGTGCTTAGATTTTTACCGCTATTATGATCTTTTACCCGGTCTTCGATATTATTAGTAAAGCCGATATAAAACTTGCCGTCTTTTAAACTTTGAAGAACGTACACATAGTACATCTATTTTATCCGTGTTTGCCCTGTACCACCAAAAGTCAGGGCTGTGCCATGTACCCTGCACCATTTGCTTCGCTCAGGTGCAGGGCGAAGCCCGAGTGTTTGCCATATACCAGTCGCAAAAACTTCGTTTTTGCTCCGGTATATGGCATGTACCACCTACGGGCAAACACGAGTGGTACATGGTGGGCCCACAAGGATTTGAACCTTGGACCAAGAGATTATGAGTCTCCTGCTCTACCAGGCTGAGCTATAGGCCCAAAAAAATCTGCTGCTAAATTATACTGAAACCTTGGCGGGATGTAAAGATGAATTTGACTGGTGAGCTTGACTAGAAATCGAGGTCGTCATTTTTCTTCATATCTTCGAACGTTTCCACATCATCCCAGTTATCCCAGTCATTGCGGCGCATATCTCCGCCTTCATCCGATGAAACCGCCTCGACAACCGTTCCATCCGCACCGTAGTGTTCGCTATCGGCTTCATTCACGGGCTCCTGCGCAATAACAGACGATACCGCAAAGAACGACATAATAATAACCAGGATAACGGCCATTCGCATTACTTGCGGATCCTCCTTCTTTTAAGCCTTCGCATTTTAAGACGTCTCGTTCTTCTGGTATTCTTTTTAGGCATACTTCTCCTTTATGTGGCCCAATCACCACTATACTAGACTATATCGGGTCGATCAAAAAAATAACCCCGCACCTATATAAGGTGCGGGGTTATTATGCGTGTCAATGCTACACTTTGACAACATTCGTCGCCTGCTCCCCCTTGGGACCCTGCGTGATCTCGAACTGAACTTCCTGGCCTTCTTTTAACGTCTTGAAACCCTCACCCTGAATTGCGCTGTGGTGAACAAAGACATCCTTACCCTCTTCAGGAGTAATAAAGCCATAGCCCTTTGCATCATTGAACCATTTTACTTTTCCTTTTGGCACTTGTAAATACCTCCTTTCAACTGAATTATAGCGAATCGAAGCATAAAAAAAACCGCAAGGCGAAAGCTTTCTCTACCATGCGGTGCAAGATCTCCATGCCTTCTCATTCACTATGGGAGAAGTATACACTACGATATAGTATTTGTCAATAACTATTTTAAAATAAGCTATTCCCCCACCCCGATAGCTAAAAAGTTCTTGAGCTTACGGGATCTGGTCGGATGCCTGAGTTTGCGGAGCGCCTTGGCCTCGATCTGCCTTACGCGCTCTCTTGTGACTTTGAATACGGCGCCCACCTCTTCCAGCGTCCTCGGGTAACCGTCGCCGATGCCGAACCGCAGGCGCAACACTTTCTTCTCGCGTTCGGTCAGGGTGCCGAGAACATCGTCCATCTGTTCGCGCAGCATCGAATACGCGGTCGCGTTCGCAGGCGAGATCGCCCGCTTATCCTCGATGAAGTCTCCGAAGTGCGTATCGCCCTCGTCTCCTATCGGAGTCTGCAGGCTTATCGGCTCCTGCGCGATCTTCAGTATCCCGCGCACCTTATCGACGGGCATGCGCATCTTATGCGCGATCTCTTCAGGCGTCGGCTCCTTGCCGTTCTGCTGGACCAGCGCGCGTGAGACCTTTATCAGTTTATTGATAGTTTCGGTCATGTGAACCGGGATGCGGATCGTCCTCGACTGGTCGGCTATCGAGCGCGTGATCGCCTGCCGTATCCACCAGGTGGCATAAGTGGAGAACTTGTATCCGCGCTTATATTCGAATTTATCGACCGCCTTCATCAGGCCTATATTGCCTTCCTGTATAAGGTCGAGGAATGAAAGCCCCCTGTTCGTATATTTTTTGGCAATACTTACGACGAGCCTCAGGTTCGCGGCGACGAGCTCTTTTTTCGCCTTATTGAATTTTACTTCCGTCGAACGGATCAGCTTGAAATGCTCTTTCACGTCACGGATCGACTCGCCGAACTCGTTCTCGATCTTTTTCTTCCTTTTAACAAGCTGCCTGGCTTCTTCTCTGTCTTTCCTCTTCCTCGCGCTCGCTATCTTTCCGCCTACCCGCGCATACTCTTCGAGATACTCGTCTATCTTCTTTGCCATCTCCTCGACTACGTTCATGCCGAGGTTCATCTCTTTTATGAGCGCGGCGATCCGGGTCTTCGATCTCGTCTTATTGAGGTCTTTGATCAGGCGCTCGAGTTTCTTCCTCAGCCGGGTGCTCTTGAACCTGGAATCGATGTTTATGAACTCTTCCTCGTTCAGCTCGTTATTGAGGATCTTTTCGGCGACCTCGATCGCCTTGTGCTTGGAAAGCCTTACGACGAGGACCGCATCCCTGAATTTGTATTCGGCGTCCTTTATCCGCTCGGCTATCTCGAGCTCTTCTTTGCGGGTAAGAAGCGCTATCTGGCCCATCTGGCGCAGGTACATCTTCACCGGGTCGTCTATATGCGCAAGCCTGACCGGCTCTTTCGCTTCTTCCGCCTCCTCCTTCTTCTCCTCGAGCTTCTCCTCCTCGGCGGCCTCCTTCATCAGGTCCTCTTCGCTGTCGATCAGTTTTATATTCTCGTCACCGAGTATGCCGAGTATCTCGTCTATCTCTTCCGAAGAGACTATGTCTACGGGCAGGATATTATTGACCTCCTCGAACGTGAGGTGGCCCTTCTCCTTGCCGAGCGCGATAAGCTCGTTCAATCCCTTGAGGCGTTTCTTCTTTCCCTGAGCCTCAGGCTCTTCTTTTATATTTTTTATTTTCTTTGCCATCTATGCCTTCATCTTTACAAGTTCGCTGTATTCACTGACCAATTCCTTCACCCTCGCGTCATCTTTCTGGCTGTGCGCAATTCTTATCGATTCCTGGATCATCGCCATGCGCTCTTTCAGGTTGTCCTTTTTTATCCTGGCTATGCAGTCGCCGAGCGCCTTCTCCTTATCGCCAACCATTTCCGATATGCCGGAAGCCTCGGATATTAAACTCGCGGCATCAGTCCTTTCGGACATATGGCTTATGAGGCGCGCGGGATGCACTTCCTTATGCTCTTTATGCAGATCGAATATCGCGCTCACCAGATCGCGTATCGACGAGTCCTTAAATTCATCCGGCGAGAGCGCACTCTTAACCTTCGCTATGTAGCCCGATCCTTCCAACAGAAACGCCAGGACCATCAGCTCCGCGAGCGAAGAATGTTTTTTAACTTCGGCTACAGCCGCGACGTAGCGCTTTTCCGTATAGTCGGGCTTCACCTTCTTTATTTCTACCTTCAGCGACTCTTCGTCCACGCCGAGTTTCTCGGCGAGCTTCTTCAATAGTGTCGATTTCAGCACCGCATTATTGATCCTGGATAGCGTCGGCAGCATCTCGCCAGCGATTCCCGCCTTGCCGTTCGCGGTATTTATATTGAACCGGCCGGAGAGCCTGGCAAGCTTATAGTCGAAAAGGTTCTTCGACGACTTCTTAAGCTTCAGGAATTCATCGGTGCCGAACTTTCTTATATAGCTGTCGGGATCGAAGAGCGCCGGCAGTTCGGCTATGTACACGTTAACGTCCTCGGATATGAAAAGGTCGAGGTTCCTTAAGGAAGCCGCCTCGCCCGCTTCGTCCGGGTCGTAGACCATCACCGCCGTATTCGCAAAACGTTTAAGCGTCTTTATCTGGTCTACGGTTAAGGCCGTGCCGAGCGTCGCTATGATATTTTTCACGCCCGCCTGGTACGGAACCAGAAAATCGAGATACCCTTCCACGACGAGGAAGTGGCCGCTCTTCTTTATCTCGTCCTTCGAAAAATTAAGGCCGTACAGATTCCTGCCTTTTGAATAGATGGGAGTCTCGGGCGAATTTAAGTACTTCGGTAACGACGAATCGAGCACCCTCGCGCCAAAGCCGAGCACGCGGTCCTTAAGGTCAAAGATCGGGAATATTATCCTGTTACGGAACCTGTCGTAATGGCCGCCCTTATCGTTCGCTATCACGAGGCCGGCCCGCTCGAGCATCGCAGGCGCGATCGAATTCTTCTTGAAGAAATTGATCAGCGCTTCCCATGAGTCGGGGGCGTATCCGACCTTGAACTTCTTTAAAGTCTCCTCGCCTAAGCCCCTCGACTGTATATATTCCTTCGCCCTGCCGTTTGCGGCGAGCGATGAGCCGAAGAACTGGCATGCCAGTTCGTTTATCCTGTATAGTTCTTTTGCTAAAGCGTTCTCGCCCTTACCCGGCGAACGCGGCAGCGCTACGCCCGCTTTGTCAGCGAGCATCTCCACCGCTTCCGGGAACTCGATATTCTCGTGCTTCATCAGGAACGAGAATACGTTCCCGCCTGCGCCGCAGCCGAAACAGTGGTATATCTGCTTATCGGGGCTTACGATGAACGACGGCGTCTTCTCGTTATGAAAAGGGCACGGCGCCTTGTAATTCCTTCCGAATTTTTTGAGCGGGACGTAACGCGATATTACTTCGACTATATCGGTCTTCTCGTGTATCCTGTCTATTATCGAATCCGGTATTGCCATCTATCTCTTTATTCTGACGAAACCCGATGCGGGGATTATTTTTAACGGTTCGACCTTCTCTATCTCGTCCAAAAGAAGGTTTAAGCCCAGCGTGTCGCTTGCGATGTGGCCCGCTATGACGATGTTGATATGTTCACCTTTGACGTGCTTAAAATGCTCTTCGGAGATGTGCATCCCGACTATCGTGCCGACGCCCGCCTGTGATAGCCGTGCGTACGCCTTCTTCGAACCTTCGGTGCCGCCCGTCATGTCGACGAAGACCCTGCCTGCCGGCTTATCCGCTTCTCCTATAAGTATCTTCGGCCCGGCGTCCTTTTTAACCGCGTCAGCGTACTCCGGGATCTGTTTCAAAAGCCCAACGACGTTCGAGAGTTTCTTAGGCCTTTTCCTGTCGAATAACTTCTGCAAGTAGCTGGCGACGTGATTGTCCGCCGGCGTATGTATGCACATGAACGGCATTCTGAGGAGCCGCGCCGCATCGACGGCCCTGCAGTGGTTTGCCGGAGCAAGCGACCTGGCAACTTCTTCCGAGCGCTCCTTCAATAGATCCTCGCCGATATTCGCCGGGATGCCGAACTTCTTTAAGCAAGCGACCTGAATACGCATCACGTCGTAGAGCCGGGCCCAGGCCACCCCTTCGGGGTGATGCGCCATGACGAGATCGACCGACCCGCGGCCCGTCTCGCCCAGGCGGTCCGCCAGAAGTAATTCCGGGGCTTCCATGTCGATACCGATCATCACGCTCTTCACGTCGGTCTTCGGATCGCCGTAGAGTATGCGCGTATCGGCGTAAGGGTTCTTTAAGGTCTCGGTGTCGAAGGCCTTTCTATCGGCGCCCTTCAACTTCCTGTACTTTTTAGCCGCCGAGGCCAGCGCGCTCTTTATTTCGGAACGGCTTCGAGGATCCTTTTCGATGCCCTTTTTTATAGCCAGTTCGTAGATATCTATTAATTTCATTTAGATCTTCTTTCTCCCGCTGGAGGTAGGGCAGGTTTAAACCTGCCCTACATCTGTGGCTAATCTTTTTTCTTCTTCTCTTCTGTCTTCGGAGCTATGGTTTTATCCGAAGTAAGGCCTTTCATCAATTCTTTGCTGTTGACCCGCTCGCCGCCCAGTTTTATGCCTGGCAGGATCATCGAAGTCTTTTCGTACAGCTCGGGTCCTATCCTCAAAAAATAGAGGCCGGTGAGCGACCTGTCGCGCACGGACCATTGAAGGTACGGAAGCGGCAAGAGCGTGAGGAATATCAATATCATGCTGACCAGGACGGCGCCCCGCGCCAGGCCGGTTACAAGGCCGCCGAACTTCTCCACTAAAGGATGCCATGAAACTTTTATCAATTTATCTATTATGGCCTTGACCAGCCTGAATAGCAGTCCTATCAAAATCGCTAAAACGAGAAATACGACCGGGTACAGCATCTCGATCGGCAGCATAAACCCTATATCATATACAAATTTGGATACTCTTTGGTAATAATGTAACGAGCATATTATCATGAAAAATGAGCCGATAAGCGGTAGGATTTCGTGGCTAAAGCCGTCCTGTAAAGCGACGTAACCCGTTCTTAATACTACAATTAGAACTAAAATATCTACCCAGTTTATCTTCTGTAATATCTCCATAGGCCCCCCGGCAAAAAGAAGTCAAAGTATATCACAGAAAGCGGGGGTTGTCAAGGCAGCCGTCTTTGATGCGCGCGGTCCTATCTGTCCGCTGAGAAACTTTTTCATCATGAGTTACTATTACAAGCGTAAGGCCTGATTTTAATTTCAGGCCGAATAGTAGTTCGTAGATAGATTCGCTCGTTTTGGAGTCTAGGTTGCCGGTCGGCTCATCGCAGAGCAGTATTTCGGGCTCATTTATGATGGCGCGCGCTATCGCGACGCGCTGGGATTCTCCGCCTGAGAGTTCTGAGGGCTTGTGATTGATACGACTTTCCAAGCCTACCAGTCTCAGGCAGTTTTCTGCCACCTTTCGTATCGAGTTATCCACAGAGTAGCCGACGTTTAAACGTCGGCTACTCCCCATCAACATCGGTAACATTACGTTCTCTAATGCCGTAAATTCCGGCAACAGATGATAAAACTGAAATACAAACCCTACCCGCCTATTCCTGATATGCGCTCTTCCTTTGTCCGGGAGTTTGTATATATCGACGCCGTCAAGGATAACGTGTCCGGATGTGGGCTTATCGAGGCCTCCAAGCATGTGAAGCAGCGTCGATTTGCCTGCGCCCGACGGCCCGACTATCGCTGTCGAAGCTCCCTTCTTGATTTCCAGACTCACGCCATCGACGGCCCTAACCTCTTTCCGGCCATGGGTGTAAATTTTGCGCAAATCTTTTACGATCAGCAGATTATTCATAAATAAACCTTTACCGACCGGGTCGGTGGGACCGGGTCGGTCATATCATTCATACCGCAGCGCCTCCACGGGATCGAGGCGGGAGGCCTTATAAGCCGGATATATGGCTGCGGCCAAGCTTATCACGATGCTCGATAGGATTATTACGGAAATATCCCACGGGTCCATCCTCACGGGCAGCTTGTCGAGATAGTATATGTCTTTCGGCAGATTTATGAATTTGTAGGTCTTAAGGCACCAGCATGCCGCAAGCCCCAGGCACGCGCCGATAGCGGTGCCGACAATGCCTATCAATCCGCCCTGCATGGCGAATACTGCCATTATGTTCGCGTTGCTGGACCCGATCGCCTTCAATATGCCTATATCTTTCGTCTTTTCCAGGACAGTCATTATAAGAGAGCTCGCTATATTGAAACATGCGACCATGACGATGAGCGTCAGTATCACGAACATTACCGTCTTTTCGAGTTTTATCGCTTCCAAAATATTCTTATTTAAATCGATCCACGTCCTGATGTCGAAAGCAGGTCCCAGCTTTTCTTTAAGCGAAAGCTTGACACCGTCGACATTGAAAAGGTCGTCGACTTTTATCGAAAGGCCCGTGACAAGATCACCGCCGCCGAACAGTTCCCCGGCATTTGCGATATCGACGTATGCGAGGTTAGAATCGTATTCATACATGCCCGACGTGAATGTGCCGGCCACCTTCAGGTCTTTTCCGCCGCGGTATGCGGGAGTTACGATCGATACCATATCGCCGGTATCCACGCCAAGTTTATCCGCGAGCTCGCTCCCCAATATTATCCCGCCGTCTTTAAGGTTGTCGAGAGAGCCGCTTTTTACATATTCCCCGAGATCGTTGACGCACGCTTCATTCTTCGGCTCTATACCTTTTAACACTATCCCGGCAACGCTCTCATTTTTGCGGATAAGGCCCTGGCCGTTCAAAAAATAGGCGCAAGCCACGACATGTTTTGTGCCAAGGATCCCGGCGGTTAGCTCAGCCGAAGGTTTCACGCCGAAATCGGAGATCGCCTGGATGTGTGAATAGGTGCCGACTATCTTCGCCTTCAGGTCCTCGTCGAACCCGCTCATGACGGAAATGACTATTATGAGCGCGGCGACGCCGACCGCGATGCCGAGGATTGAAAGGCTTGAAATTATGGAGATGAATCTTTCTTTACGTCTCGCGGTAAGATACCTCAAGGCTACAAATAACTGCCATTTCATAATTTATACTTGCGGTTTTAATTGCGGGAATAATATGACATCGCGTATCGATGCCGAATTGGTCAATATCATTACGAGCCTGTCGATACCTATACCGAGACCGCCCGCCGGCGGCATGCCGTATTCAAGCGCTGTAACGAAATCTTCGTCGATCGTCCTCGGCCCGTCCTTCTTGGCGCCCCGCAGTTCATCGGCGAATCTGGCCTTCTGCTCGATCGGATCATTCAACTCCGAATATGCATTCGCTATCTCCATGCCGCCCATGTAAAGCTCGAACCTGTCGGTGAGGTCCGGGTTATCAGGCTTCGTCTTCGCGAGCGGACAGAGTTCCTTGAACATGTCGATGACGAATACGGGATGGCTGCCCGCCCTGGGCTCAACGAGCTCGCCCACTATATTTATGATCTGCGTTCTCGAGATCTCCTTGCCTTCTATCTCCACGCCTTTCGCCTTCAGTTTCTCAAGCCACACCTCATGGCTGTCGGATGGGACTATGCCGAATTGTTCCTTCATCAACTCCGCGAACGATATCCTCTCCCATTTCGAGAGGTCGATCGGTTTGCCCTGGTATTCTATGGTCGTGCGGCCAAGGACTTTAGAGGCCAGGCGCCTCACCATCTCCTCGGTAAGTTTCATCATCCCGGCGCAATCCGAATATGCCTCATAGACCTCGAGCATCGTAAATTCAGGGTTGTGCTTTATCGATATGCCTTCGTTCCTGAAGTTCCTGTTCACCTCGTAGACCTTATCGAACCCGCCGACCAGGAGACGCTTCAGGTATAGCTCCGGGGCGATCCTCAAATACAGGTCGATATCAAGCGCCTCATGGTGCGTCTTGAAAGGCCTGCCGGCCGCACCGCCCGGGATCGACTGCATCATAGGCGTCTCGACCTCGATAAAACCACGCTCATCCAGGAAGCGCCGTATCTCGCTCACGATCCTGGAGCGCGTCACAAAAACGCTCTTCACATCGTCGTTCACTATCAGGTCGACGTAGCGCTGGCGGTACCGCGTCTCGACGTCTTTCAGGCCGTGCCATTTCTCCGGCAGCGGCCGCAATGACTTCGAGAGTATCTTCAGCTCTTTTACTATGACCGTAGGCTCGCCGGTACGCGTCTTGAACGTGTCGCCGTTTATACCTATGAAGTCGCCTATGTCCAGATTGTTCAGGAAGGCGAATGTATCGGCTCCGACGATATCTTCTTTCAGATATGCCTGTATCTTCCCGGTGGAATCTTTTATGTCGTAGAAGGCGCTCTTTCCGTGCGAACGCGCTGCCATGATCCTCCCCGCCAGGGCAACAGGCTTACCTTCGGAGAAATCGTCTTTCAGCGCCTTTATCGTAGACGTCATTTCAAACTTCGCCCCATAGGCGTAAGTCTTCTTCGAGATATTCTCAAGCTTCTCTTTGCGCTGTCTTATAAGTTCATTATCTTCTATATGTTCAGCCATATTCTCTTTCTCCAATAGTAGCCGACATTTAAATGTCGGCTACATACTATCGTAGGGCAGGTTTAAACCTGCCCTACCGCTTCTTCTCCTTCGCTATTATATCCAGGAATATATCGACAACACTCGGATCGAAGTGCGTGCCTGAATCTTTTTTGATGATCTTTACCGCTTCCTTCTTAGAGAAGGCCTTGCGGTACGGCCTGTTCGAGGTGAGCGCCTGATATACGTCCGCCACAGCTATGATGCGCGCCCCTATCGGTATCTCCTCCGCCCTCAGTCCTGACGGGTAACCTTTACCGTCCCACCTTTCATGATGGTACAGGACGAGCGGAATTATATCATGCATGAATTGTATCGGCCTTATGATATCGGCGGCTATCTGCGGATGCTTCTTGATAGCTTCAAACTCTTTCGCGGTGAGCTTGGCCCTCTTATGGAGTATCTTGTCACTTATACCGATCTTCCCGAGGTCGTGCAATACCGAAGCCTCTCTGATGTTTTCCATCTCTTCGCCGGGAAGGTTAAGCGCCCTCGCTATCTCGGTGGCGTAGTGGACCGTATTCTCCACGTGCTCACCGGTGTAGTGGTCCTTAAGCTCTATCGTCTTCGCGAACGCGAATATGAATTCCACCAGGCTCTGCTTGCCGCGAACATTGAGTTTCTCTATCTTTTCTTTCAGGAACCTGACATCGGTCGGCTCGGGTATTTCCGGCGCGGCGCCTTTCTTCTTTGAGATATCATATACAGAGAAGACCTTGTTGCCTCCGGCCGCCTTGACCCTGGCAAGTATCCTGTCGGCAGAATTTATCAGGTCGATGCCTTTCGTGATATTGCTGTCCGGGCAAGAGGCCACCGCCACGCTCATCTTCAGTTTCACGACATGTTTTTTATTGCCGAAATTATAAAGGCCGATCGCATCGAGTATCCGCTGGGCCAATACCTGCACCTTTGACCTGTCGACGCCCGGCGATATGATCACGAACTCCTCGCCGCCGTAGCGGACGACCACATCGTACTTGCGCACCATCTTCCGTAAGTAAGCGCCGAACTGCCTCAAGACCAGGTCCCCGAATTCGTGGCCGTAAACATCGTTGATCGATTTAAAATAGTCTATGTCGAGCATGACGACGGAAAGCGGATGGCCGTATCGCCTGGCGCGGTAGAATTCCGATTCGATAACTTCGACTAAATACTGGTGGTTGTACAGCCCGGTCATAGTATCTTTCAATGCGAGCTTCTGCATTCTCTTATTCGATACGGTGAGCTCTTTATTGAGCTTGACGCGTTCCGCTTCCGCGTTCTTGCGCTCTATGAACATCTTCGCGTTCTCGAGCGCGACCGCGGCGCTCGCCGCAAGCCCCTGCAGCATGAAGACGTCCTCCGGAGCAAAAGGCACGCGGGCCTCTTTATTATGTATCTCGAAACAGCCGAGCAACTCGCCCTTGCGGTTCAGGATCGGCACGTTGACCAGATTATACAGGCCGAATGTTTTCTTAAGTTCCGGCATGACATGCGCGTCGTGTTCGGCATCGTTCGCGATATAAGGCTTCAGGGTATCGATTACCCACCCGGGAAGGGCATGCTCTTTTTCAAAAGAATATTTGATCGGTTCCACCTTCCCCTCTCTTACATATTCGGTAAAATGAAGCCTGCCGTTTTCAAAAAGCCCCGCAGTGCCGCCCGTACCGTCGACCAGCTCCATCGCGGCCGTAACGAGCGTGCGCATGATTATAGGTATCTCAAGGACGGCGTTTATGTGCTGGCTCGTGCGCGAGAGAATCTCCAGCTGGTAATCGCGTTTCAGGAGAGCGCCCTCCTGGCGCTTCCGCTTCGAGATGTCGCGGGCAAACGCGAAATTATACTCCGTGCCTTCATATTCCAGATAATTTACGCCGACCTCGACAGGGACCAGGGTGCCATCTTTCTTCCGGTGAACGGTCTCGACAGTAAAATAGCCGCGCTCTTTCAGCTCTTTCCAATGGGTAGGCCAGATCTCTTTGGAATAATTAGGGTCGATGTCGTAGACCGTCATCGACAGGAGCTCGTCCTGGGTATAGCCGAGCAGCTGGCAGAATACCTCGTTTACATAAAGTATGCGGGCGTCCTTACCTATCCAGAACATGGAATCCGACGCCTTATCTATGGAAAACCTCGCAAGATGCGAGACCTCTTCGGCCGATCTTCGCTCCTCTTCGACGCCTATAGCAGAGGCGATGATCTCCATTATCTCCTTATCGTCTTCCGCCGGCTCAAAGTCGTACTGGTATAAAACACACAGCGAGCCGACATATTCGCCGCCAAATTTTACCGGACAGCCAAGATATGTCTGCAGATTATAAAGAGTAATGTTGGGGTCGGTCTTGGCGTATTCGGATTCCTGCAGGTTGCGGATCAATACAAGCCCCGGCTCTCCCCGCTTGATGACATCATAGCAGATATGGCCTTCAGGGGATGACCTGGGATTAAAATCTTCAGGGACCTTCCACTGGCCGCAAGAATATAGAAGGCCGCCCTCGAGGCGGTTATAGAGAGCGCAATCCGCGCCCAGGAGTTCTCCGCATAAGGCGGTAAGATGGTTTATATTCTCGAGGGAATCCGGGCCAAATATCAGGAATGTCTCATTTATCTTCGCAAGGCTCTCTTCGAGCTTCTTTCGCTCGCTTATGTCGCGGACCACCGCCAGAAGATGGTACTTACCGCCAACAACTGCGCGCCGCAAGTTGATCTCTACCCAGAAAGGCCGGCCCGCCTTGTCTTTCGCCGCCCACTCGAAGAGCTGGGGCTCGCCGTTAGCCGCCTTATCCGAGAATTCCTTCGCCTTCTCTTCGGTATACGGCTCTTCATTCAAGCTGATGTCGCGCATCCTGAGCCTGAGCATCTCATCTTTAGCATAGCAGAACATCTCGCAGGCCTTGGTATTGACATCTAAGACCTTACCGGTCTCTATGTCGGTAATGAATATGCCGTCGCTGGCGGCGTTGAAGATGGTGCTGTACGTCGATTCGCAGAAGCGGCTCAAGACTTCTTCGATCTCTTTAGTACCGCGCTCGCCTTCCTGGAGCTCAAGCTCGGCTATCCTCTGCCGCAGGCCCTCCAGCTCGCGTGTCAGCTCATCTACATTCTTGTTTTTGTCGTCCATCCGACGTATTCCTTGTTTTACAATTCAGCAGTAGGGCACGTTTAAACGTGCCCTACATGGGGTTATTATTCTTAATATGTAGATATGAGTATACTATCTTTTATATGATAAGTCAAATTCGACCGACCCATGTCAACCGGGGCGGTTGACATTGTTTTGATTAAAACTAAAATTATATTTGACTTTTTTGCATAAGGGTGATAGGCTACCTCCCATGCTTAATCGGGATGGTGAAGGCGATAAACTGCTGGTGGAGGCATGCATAAACAGGGACGCCCGGGCATGGGAACGACTGGTGGGAAGGTACTCCGAGCTGATCCTCGCGTCTATCAAAAACCGCCTCAAAAGGTACGGCTTCGATCCGGCCTGTGAAGATGTGGAAGATATCAGACAAAATGTGGTCGCGGCCATCTGGCGGGAGAATAAGCTCGAGACGGTCAGGAACCGCGACAGCATCGCCTGCTGGCTTTCGATAGTATCCGGCAACATGGCAATATTGCACATGCGGAAGAAGCTGTCATATCAGCCCAGGCCCATGCCGATTGCCGGCAGAATAGATGAAGATGCTCTGCTCGGCGCAGTTTTCGACAAGACAAATATATATGAAGAGATCGATGGGAAGGAAGCGGCGCAGAAGATCGAAGAGTCCATAAATGCGCTGCCGGCAAAAGAGAAGTTGGTCGCAAAGCTCCATCTCCTTTACGGTAAAAAATTCCATGAGGTGTCGGAGATACTGCGCATGCCCATCGGGACGGTATCGAGCCACGTAAAACGAGCGAAAATTAAATTAAGGGAAAAGTTAAAAAAGTTGCAATAATTTTCTCGAAAAAAGCATCTATATAGTAGAGGGAGAAAAATGAAGAATCACCCTAGCGACATAGAGTTAGCGGATTATCTTGACGGGATGATAAGCCACGCGGGCAAAGTTATCCACAGCAGTAGGGGAGGTTTAAACCTCCCCTACAATGTGGATAACTTGAAGCACATCCAGGCTCATATTGCGGAGTGCGATGAGTGCCTCTGTAAGGTCGTGTCTGCTTACGAATCGGCCGGGAAAAAACGAAAGGGTAAAACCACGGGCAATATAAATCTGTACCTGGTATTAGCGCTTATATCTTTTGCGCTGTCGTTCATAGTCTCGAGATTTTTCCTGCAGTTACTAGTAGCTACTCTACTTTTGGGCATAAAGTGGGTGGCCGATTCAAAGTCGACAAAGATGCTCGTCATGATATACGAAGCGTGGAAGTCCGGCGGCGAGAAAGAGGCCTCCAGGATATTTGAGGCCCTTGACTTAAGACGAAAAATATGATAAACCTATTGCATGCATTTCAAAAATATAGCGGTACTATTATTTGTGTCGGCGTTAGTATTTTCGCTTTCGGCATGTTCGCTCATAGAGGGTAATATCGGTATCGTCGACGCGAAGATCGTAACTTCTGTCGACGAGCGCCTGATGCCGGTCAAGGTCACGGACATATTCCCGAAAGGGACTACCGCGGTTTCATGCTGGATCCAGTGGAAGAACGCCGCGATAAATACCGAGATAGTCGCCCGGTGGCATTACGTCACGGATGACATCCACATACTCGACTACACGCTCATCATCCCAAAAAAAGAAGGCACCGGGTCCGTAACGCTCACGATGCCTAACGGTAAAGAGCTTCCAGGCGGCGATTATAAGGTAGAATTATTTTCGGGTAAGCGCTTACTGAAGTCTCTCACCCTTAAAGTCGAATAGCCTGCCGGCCTTTATTCCTTATCACTGCCTTTTCCCTTAGCAGTTGGTTCAGCCAAAGGCTTCTCCATACCCGCAGGTACTCCTACAGCATATATAGGAGGCACAGCGGCAGACGGAGAAGGCATCGGTTTAATCGATTCCTGACCTCTAATACGATTCATAAATGCAGGGCCATACGCGGCATCGTGTGATGTTAAGCCCGTACCAATAGCGCCCACAAAGCTGGCCGGCAACGCTCCCAATCCTGACTTCCCGGAGCCCTTCGCCGCCGAGAGTACCGGCGAAATCATCACATTCTGGCTCATCACCATACCGCTCGCACCCTCGAACCTCGTAGCCATCGGCGCTTCGAATGACATCGTGATCCCCGTAAACGCCGCAGGTGACGCCACCGCAGGCATGACCGCAACGCCGGAGGCCGACGCCAGTATTACCGGCTTCGGCAGGGCAGACTGAGTAGCGGCGCCGGCAAAAGTGCTCGGAGAGGCTATGGCAGGCATGGCCGCGCTGGGAACTACACCGCTGAATCCGGCGGAGACCGGCAATACTTGAGACGCTCTTATGCCGACGAACGCTGTCGGGGAAATAATTGCCGGCATCGCGACGCTTGCCGCCGTACCTTCAAAGAACCGCTTCTCGATAGGAATTACCGGCGGATTTATAGGGCCTGTTCCGACAGATACCGGCGCAGGAGCTGCCATTGGCGCCGGAACGACCGCAGGCACCGCTACCACGACTCCGGGACCCATCATAATAACCGTATGCTTGAACGTAGTCCACATAGGCCTATGAGGCATCTCAAAATTGGGGAAGAATAGTGAATCGTCTATCTGGGGCGTAGCCGGTCCCGGGGGCGGCGGAACAGGCCTCGATGTGCCGAACCAGCCGATGCAGTGAGTGAATATGCTGTTAGCGTCATATATGGCAAAGCCGATATTACGGGAATCATATCCGTCAAGATATGATACGCTATCCAGGTTCCTGTTCGTAGGATCTATTAACCACATTGTGCCGGGGACTGTGCTGCTTAGTACCAGACGATTTCCTGCAGTGCCTCTAAGGTTCAATACTCCCCTGATCTCCTGGACCTTCCCCGCTTCGAATGTCAATGTCTTACCGGGCGCATTGGAGTTAAGGTTATAGAATATGTTGTTGCCTCTTATTATAGAGGTAGCCGTAGGGGCAAATATTACCGTTGCGTAACCATGGTTGAATGTGCCGGCATTAGTCCAGTTGCCGGAGACCGTGATGGTATAACCGTTGGCGTTCAATGTGCCGTTCGCTATCTCGAGGTTACGGTTCGCTGTTAAGTTACTGCCGAGCGTCCATACGCCTGCGACATTATTGAATGTGACATCGTAATAGTTGTAGCCGTAATTGAATGCATTGGTTGTGCCCATATATTCTACCTTGCCGCGGACGTAGTCCTTATAGAGACCCGACAGGTTCTCCGTACCGAGCAACCGCAGTGTGCCGTTATTTGTGAATGATGTAGCGCTTAAAGTATGGCCATTTGCATTAAGTGTGCCGCCTGATGCGAGATCTAACGCGGAAGCGCTTATCGTTCCTCCGATATTATAAGTGCCTGTGCCAAGAGTGAGGTTGTTAAAGCTATTGGATCCGTTATTCACCGTTACGGTTCCGGCGCCTGTAAGAGATACTGTGCCTGTGCCTGGCGTAAATGTGCCGCCTGAGGTATTCCAGTTGCCGGAGTCGGTTATGGTATAGCCATTAGCGTTAAGCGCGCCGCCCGATATCGTGAGTCCGGCCGTGGTGACGTTATTCGTCAATGTGGCCGTTGTGCCTGCATTTTTATTTACGATGATAGCCTCGACCGACTTGCCGAGGAAGTTTACATTCTGTGCATTGCCGCCCGACAACGTGATCGTGCCGCTACCGGCAGTCCATGCGAGCGAACCTGTGCCTGCTCCTATCTTAGACACATTACCTTTAATGGTCCAATTCACCGGAAGCGTGGCATGGTTATCGTTAACTGCAATATTGCGGTCTGAAATATCAAATATAAGACTACCCCATACTTCTATGGTTGGGGCATTGGTATTATTGGCCAATATAGTAGTTGAGCCAGTGGTTGTTGTCTCTATCTCAAAGTCATTCGTAAATATGTATGTGCCGTTACTCAAAGTCAGTGTTCCGCCCCACATTAGAGTTACGACATTGGCAGAATAGGTACCCGGCGCCAATATGGAATCGGCGCGCGAGAACGCTATTCGCACTTGCGCGCAATCAATAATTCCACCTGTTGCAAACGACGTTATACCGGCCCCCGCGGCATTAGGGGAATATATGGCAATAAAGACGCCTGAACCCGTAATGCGTCCGGAGCTTCCTATAGTCGTTGTAGGCGCCATATCGGTGGAGGCTTTTAAATATACGCCGGATTCAATACTAACGGTACCGTTAACGGCAAGGGAATTGTCCCAACTGCTGTAGATTTCACCGCTGCCGGTATAATATTTAAGCGTAATTGAGGCGCCTGTCACGAATTCAATATTGTACAAAGCGCTATTATCTTTCGCTGTCCAATTCTTGCCGCTTCCGGTAAATTTCACGGTAGCGCTATTCTTATTCCACGTAGTCACGTCTTTGTAATCAAAATCCCCTGCAACTGTCCACGTCCCATTACCCAGATCAGTACGGGTGTTATCCATGGTGACGTTGCCGGTAACGGTTATATCCTTGCTATTCGTCGCGTTATCGAATATGCCGGCGCCTGCGTTAAATGTGAGCGCACCATCAACGTAGAGGTTGCTTGTCTTGGGCTGCAATGTGCCTGCGCCTGAGAATATGAGGTTGTAGAAGTGGTTTGTGCTCGTTCCGCCGTTAGATTCTAATGTCTGGGTGCCGGAGCCATCGAATGTAACAGTGCCGCTCATCGTGGTGCCGTCACCTGCCGTGAACGTGCCCTGGTTATTCCAGTTACCCGCAACGCTCATCGCCTTGCCGTTCGTCTTGAAGGATTTGCCTGAATCTATGGTGAAGTTGCCATTAATATCAAAGGTTTGGGTGGTGCTGGCATCTATACGTCCTGTCCCGGCGATTTCTACGTCATTGAAATACGAACCGGCATTGGTTATTAAGAAATAACTACCTGTTAATTTGAAAAGTGCTGTACCGCTACCGTAATAATTACCAGCTCCGTTATCGATGTAATACCAACCAGATGTAATGGTTCCGCCGCTATGGTTAATCGTTCCATTATAATTTGGAATACTGGCCGTAACGCTGCCGCCTGTCATATTAATAACGGCATTAGTGGCACTGCTGCTATTCATAAAGTAACTTGCACTTATCGTTGCCGTACCGGAGATATTCATCGTTGCGCCAGCCCCGGCATTATATACGTAAACGCCACCAGTCGTACTTCCACCTGACATATTATAAGTACCATAATTAGCTAAAAAGTAAGCGCCGACAGAAGTATAAATAGTGCCTGCTGACTGCTGTATGGTGCCATAATTAGCTATGTCTGGATATCCATTGGGACCCAGGCTGGATGTGGTCAGATTATCGCTAGCATTATCGAGCCTGAGCGTCTTACCAGATGAAACATAAACATCGTAAGCATTCACCGTGACGCTCGCTATGTCTAGCTGGGTCGAGGATGATACTACGAGGTGATAGAATGTCGTAGCGTTATTGATAGTCTGCGCTGCGCCGTTAAAGGTGACCGTGCCGGCGGTGTCTGTGAACGTGCCGGTATTTGTCCAGTCGCCGCTATTGTAAATTTTTGATACGCCACTACAAGTTACTACTCCACCAGTTCCTATCATCATCCCTGCCGTGGTCCAGCCGGTGTTCGATGAGGCGCCAATCGTTACCGTAGCGCCGGTGACGCTGGAGGAGCCGGTCGAAGTGAAATCATAGGTACCGATAGCAAGCGTGCCGCTCGAGGCGGTAAGTCCGGCTGTGGTGACGTTACCGGTGAGCGTTGCGGTCGTACCGGCGGTCTTAGAGACGGTGATGGCTTCGACCGTCCTACCGAGGAAATTGATATTCTGCGCATTACCACCTGAGAGCGTAATCGTGCCGGTGCCGGCGGTGTAGGTGAGAGTGCCGGCCGATTGCGTAAAGGTGACATTGCCTTGATAGATAAAATTAGGATTATTGGTATTGGTGATTGTAACGGTGGAAGAGGCGTTGTCGCTTGCGTACGCGACATTGCCGGTAAAGGTATAAGTGCCGGCAGATGGGGTCCAAGTACCACTAGTGGCCTGATCGTTTATAAAAGTAACCGTTCCTGCCCCGTAAGTTCCCGCAGCAAGTACGGCTGTTGCGCTATTTACATAGTAGTTAAAAGCAGTAACACTGATTGTAGCGCCTGTAGTAAGACTTGTAAGACCCTTGGAAGCATTTGGCCTATAGATACTAAAAGTTCCCGCGCCACTTATGACTCCAGTTGCGCCGATTTGCGCTGTAGCCGTATTGCCGACTCGCAATTCTTTGCCGCTTCCTATAGCTAGCTCCCCTTGTACAGAAAGCGTGTTCATGGGATACACTGGATAACTTGAAGTATTCAGCACGTTGATAAGCGCGCCTGACGCAATCGTCAAATTGTAGAGCTGGCGATTTGCATAGGCCCCAGTACCAAAATAGAGATTCTTATTTGATCCGGTCATATTTACTGTACTCGTACCATAGGTAAACGTTCCCGTCGATGAATCCCAACTGCCGTTAACGGTTATCGTCTGCGAACCAACCTTAAATGTTCCACCTGAAATAGTCATATTGCCATATACGGTCACGTTCTGATTCGCGCTTGTTCCGCCGTCGCCTTCCCATGTCCCGCCCGATATTGTTAAAGCAGAGGTTGTACCGGACGTGCCGACCGTAACTGATTTAGAGTTAGTCTCTGTATCAAATGTGCCTGCTGAATTCGTGAGCGTGCCGCCGTTTGCGAGCGCGAGGTCATCCACGAGCTGCAGCGTGCCTGCGCCGGAGTGAGTGAGGTTGTAGAAACTCGAGCCGCCGGAGGTGAGGGTTTGGGTGCCGGAGCCGTCGAACGTGATAGTAGAGGTGTCGGCGGTAAATAGATCGTTATTAGCCCAGTTACCCGACACTGTCCAGCTTGAGGTGTCGGCATCCAGTTCATTAGTGCCGGAGGCGTCCGAAGTTCCTATTGTAACATTGCCATTAACATCAACAACTGAATTATTGGCGATAAGTTTTCCATAAGCAGTCGTGCCGCTACCAAATGTCAAGCTGGTCGCGGTTATAGCGACTCCACCGGTATTAACGGTAGTAGTTTTACCGGCAACTAAATTATATATATAAATACTTTCGCAGTTAACAGCAGAGGTCAACGTAATGATATTATTGTTGGTTGTACCACTATAATAAACGTAAGAATTGAATGTACCGCCTGCTACGCTAATATCCGCGCTTGGCCTGTATATCAACCCTCCACCAGAACTGCCATTAGTAACTGTCGCGCCATTAAGCGAGAGAGGATCGCCATTAGACTTATACATCCTTACGTAATAAGCGCCTATGGATAGCGTGCCGCCTGAGGCAAGAGTCAGGATGTTATTTACGCTTACATCACTGGAAAGTGTTGTGGCTTTGGTATTAGCAGCCGCGGTAAGATTATATAAGTACTTGGCAGTTCCGCCGGTATTTATCGTGCCTGTTCCGGTTAAATTCACGGTGCTTGTCCCATACGTAAACGTCCCTGCTGACGAATCCCAGTCGCCATTAACTGTTATCGTCTGCGAGCCGGCCTTGAAATTAGCGCCACCTGAGATGGTCATATTACCGTAGACTGTGACGCTCTGATTCGCGCTTGTTCCGCCGTCGCCTTCCCATGTCCCGCCCGATATTGTTAAAGCAGAGGTTGTACCGGACGTGCCGACCGTAACTGATTTAGAGTTAGTCTCTGTATCAAATGTGCCTGCTGAATTCGTGAGCGTGCCGCCGTTCGCGAGAGCAAGGTTATCCACGAGCTGCAGCGTGCCAGCTCCGGAGTGAGTGAGGTTGTAGAAGCTGGAGCCGTTTGATGTGAGGGTCTGGGTTACGCCGGAGCCAGCGGTGAAGGTAACAGTGGAAGTGCCTGGAGTCTGGGCTACAGAACCGGTGCCATTAACCAAAGTCCACGGTCCGGCGCAGCTAATCTGGGCACTGCCAAGATTTAATGCATGCGCAACGCTGGCACCGCCGGTAGTAAGCCCGCCTGTTCCAATAGTAATTGTAGAGCTGCCCATATTTACAGTTACGATATTCGCACTGCTTGCCCAGCCTATCTGAAGCCCTGTGACATTCATACTATAGTTATTTTCGCCCGTATAAGTATTAAAAGTAAATGCCCGGTCTTGGCTTCTAAGGTAAAGTGTTCCGGTAAGCGTCATATTCCCCGCTAAATTAAAAGTAATACCGGTTGCGCCCGGGATAAGCTGAACGCCATTTATGGTGCCATAAGCTCCTCCTGAAACTGGAACAACCGCATTAGTAACAGCTGGTTTAAAATATATATAGGACAACGTTATGGTCCCGGGAGTTGCTGGAAGAGTGAGAGGAGTCACAGAACCATCTGCCGCGCCGCCGTATAGCCGAATAGTACGAGTCGCTCCTGTAAATGTTCCTGTGTCAAGCGTTAGATTACGCGCCACAGCAACATCGGAAAGTAATGTAGTTGTCTTAGATGATGCCGCGGCAACTAAATTATAGAATTCACTAAGTGTTATTGATCCCGCAGTCTTTAAATTTCCTGTTCCTGTTAAATTCACAGTGCTTGTTCCGTAAGTGAACGTGCCCGATGACGAATCCCAGTCACCGCCTACATTGATAGTCGTAGGGGCCTTCAATGTGCCGCTTGTTATGGTGAGGTTACCGCTTATTGTCCATGTGCCGGTCCTTGAGCTGGTATTGATGGTACCGTTTGTGAGGGTGAGTGCGCCTGCCGATATTGTGTAGTTACTGATACTCGGATCAAGGTCACTTGATGCGTTATTCTGGGTTAACGTACCTGAGAGAGTAAGATCGCCGCCTAATACGAGATTAGCTGAACCTGTGTGTGTGATAGAGCCAAAGTCATGGTTAGCATCCGTTCCACCAGGGGTAAGTGTCTGTGCTACAGAGCCGTCAAAGGTAACAGTGCCTGTTGAAGTAAATACCCCTGTGGCGGTATTTGTGAAGTTACCTGACACTATGAAGTTATTGGAACCTGCGTTAAATGTGCTTACCACTCCGCCCACTCCAATAGAGATGCCATCGAATAGACAGTTTGAATCACCCAATACTATCGTATCCCCTGCCCCGCTTAATGATACGTCAGGGTCATAGTCTATGTTGGTCAATGTGACAGACTTACTGTTATAGTCTATATCGGTACCTGTGAATACTCTTGGTGAACCTGATGCTCCTACGATAGAGGCTGTAAAAGCTACGTCATTTATCTTTACAACACCTGAATTGGTAAGTGTGTCTCCAATGGTAAGGGTCGAAGAAGCTGTGGCTGCTGTTATGTTAAGCGTGGCCCCTGAACTAATGCCTGTAGTGCCTGATACCGTAAGACTCTTTGAATTAATATCGAGCGTCCCCGCTGTAAGCGTAAGCGTATCTGTCGTAACGTTACCGGTAACCGTCTTTGTGTATCCGCTTGCATTCATCACTATATCTTCAACCGTCTTGCCTCCAAAATCTATATTGGCATTGCCGCCTGAGAGTGTAATCGCGCCGGTGCCCTTCGCCCAGGTAGCGCCTGAGGCTACGGTGACGTTGCCTATCAGATTGAGGTTCGGGTTATTGACTGAGTTATCAATGCCGCCAGCCGAGATATTGAGGGCACCGGCTACTGTCATGGTCTTTCCTGATGCCTCAGCGCCAAGGCTCGTGAATGTCGAGCCTGACTTTTGGTTATCATATTCGGCCACGATCCAACCGGCGCTTCTTGATACAGTAGAAATACGGGTTTCGTCAATATTGCCTTTGAATGGGACAGACGGGGTGGTGTCGTTACCGATTCGCATACTTGTAGAGGTAGACTGGACATAATTTACAACTGTCGTATTGCCGCTTTGGCTGAGAGAGCCGTCCAAATATATCTTAAGGCCTGTGCTGTTTCCAGCGGTAAAGGTAACCGTAACGTAATGCCAGTTGGTATCATTCAACGAATTATTGGCCGAACTAACCCATCTGTAATCGGTGCCGTCATATATAATGGCGGAGAGGGCCTTTACGTTGCCGATCTGGTCTCCACCGCCTACCACATCATCTCTCCAGACTAACAGCGGCGAGGTGGCAGAGTGCAGCCCTTTAGTAAATATATCGCCATCGGAAGTCAGGCCGGCTGAACCCAACTGTATCCATCCAGACATAGTCAGGCTTGTCGCGCTGCTCACTCCGGTCACGTTTCCAATGCTTATGTAATTAGCGCCGCCGTTGTAATATGCCCCACCGTCCATCTGTCCCGTGGTTGCCGTGACACCGCTTATCGTGCCGGCGGCGTTAATGCCAGTTGAGTCGACTGCCGACAACGTTGTCCCGTCAGGCAGGTGCCACACGCCGGCGTAGCTGTTCGTCCACACATTCGCCGCGTCCTGCTGGCTTACCGGGGCTGATGCGTTGCCATAGCTCATGGTAATGACCGTATTCTGCGATGCCGGCAGAGTAGCCTTAACCCACGCTATGAGCACTCCCGTAGTCGCATTATAATACTCGATCTGGTGAGAGAGACGATTACCGCTTGCATCGGTAAATACTATGTCGTTTCCTGTTGTAAGGGCATGGGTAAATAGCGGATTATTCACATCGCTTATCGATACGAGAACCGGGAAGTCCGTCAATGTCTCGGTAACCTGGGCTCCGTTTATCGTAATGGCCTGCGAATATAGCCAGTTGGCTTGTAGAGTGAGTGTGCCGGCGCCTGAATGGGTGAGATTATAGAATGCATCTGGGCCATATCCGAGCGTCTGAGCGCCCGAACCGTTAAAATCGACCGTTCCGTTATTATGGCTGAACTTACCGCCTGTGTGGGACCAGTTGCCGCCGACCGAGAGAGTATTGCTTGTCGAATTGAATGTGCCGCCTGAGAGCGTAAAATTGCCCGATATCGTTATCGCATTTGAGCCTCCGGTAATAGTGTTCGTATAACCTGAACCTATATATAATTTCGCGCAGCTTAGGGCGGTATCGATAGTCGCGGCTGTATTGCCTATGTTGTTAAAGAATATTTTATCCGTGGCGCCGGTTAAAGCAACGGACCAAACCAGGTTCTTTTCCCAATTCGCCGCCTCTGAGATATTGGTTGTGGTCCCCCGGCCGCTCCACACATAGTATTCATACTGGAAGTGCGGATATGAACCGGCGTCCATCGCTGTCCAGCCCTTGTCCACCGTATCAAAGGCCCAGCCATTGCCTTCGAGCCATGACTGGCTCTGCAGATGCGCGGTTGTTTCTTTTCCAATAACGTTTGTTCCATCGCCTATCACACCTCCTATAGTTATTACCGCAACGTCACCATCATAATAAGAAGCGGTGACATTAGTAGCGCTATTAGATCCTGTTAACCCTCCGATGCCCACCGCGCCCGCCGGGGCGGTGACATTTCCCTTGGAATAACAATACTGGATTATCGTGCCAGCCAGCCTATACCCCACTAATCCGCCGGCTAATCCGCCAGTGTGGGTGGTTGTTACCGATCCCGTAGCGTATGAATTCGATATGGTGCCACCGTTATCTATACCTACGAGCCCGCCTACCCGATAATAGGAACTGCTTACATTTCCTGTGGCATAGGAATAAGATATCGTCGCCCCTGCGCTGTTTATGCCAACCAACCCTCCTGTTTGCCAGTCGTTATTGACCACGCTGCCCGTCGCGTACGAATTAGTTACAGTGCCGTCATTCCGCCCGACAAGCCCTCCGATACCATTGCCGTTTTGCATAAGCCCTGTGGCATATGAATTTCCTATGGTCCCATAGTTAATGCCCACCAAACCACCGACATAGGCGACGCCATAAGCCCCTGTTACTGCCCCCGTAGCATAACAATTCGTTAAACTACTTTCATTCTCTCCAACTAATCCTCCTACAATGCTGCCAGAACCTGTAACAGACGCGGTTGAATATGAAGTGGACTTAGAAACTTTTGCCCAACCTATTAACCCTCCTACATAATTACGGCCTGTTACGCTTCCTGTAGAATATGAATTAGTTACGATGGAATAAGTAAACCCAATCAGCGCCCCAACGTCGTCCCTGCCCGTTATGTTTACATTGGTAAGACCAACGTTTTGTATCGTTTTTGTCGAACCGCTTCTCCATCCGGCTCCGAAGAGTCCAACATCATCCCTTGAGGAGTTATTAATATACAGGCCGTCTATGGTGTAGTTCTGACCGTTGAAATTACCTCCAAAATAAGTGGTGGTGTTGCCGACCGGTATAAATCCCGCACCGGCGTTCCAATTATGTCCGCCGAGGGCTGTGGACTTCGTCACACTCGCATCGATATTGCCTCCGAGGTAGAAGTCTGCCGTAAGCCAACACTGCATCGACTGCAGGCCGTAAATATCATATACCGTCTGGCTAGAGGTTGTACCTGATGACCTCCTGAACGCGCCGGCTGTGGTAGGAATGGAGAAATCGCCTCCTACGGTGAAGGAATATGTTTGAGGCGCTGTGGAGGTAAAGGTACCGGCTGTCTGGGAATAAGCGCCTGTTATAGCGATGTTAGCAGTCTGGGTAACTGCACCCGCTGTCAAGGTGAGGTTATTATTCACTGTCAAAGCACTGCTTATCGTCCATGCGCCGCTTGCGTTATTGAATTTGACATCGTAGTACGTATAGCCATAGTTAAGCGCATTGGTCGTGCCTGTATATTCCACTGTGCCTGAATTTGTGTCTTTGGTGAAGGTGAGGGTTTCGGTGCCGAGAAGTTGTAATGTACCCTGGTTATCGAATACGCCGGATACCGTTATATTATTTGCGTTGGCATTCAGTATATCGGTTGAATTGATAGTAAGAGTGGTCATGCTAACGGCTGTCGTGAGAGTCCTTGTGGCAGATGAGCCGCCTATAACTACCGCTCCGAGGTCCTGCTTTGTGGTGGAGTTATCGGTGAGATTACCTGTGCCGTCTAGTGTGATCGTGCCGCCCTTGGTGAATGTGGTGGTGTCTGCTATGGTGAAGTTACCCGATACGCTCAGGGCTGATGCGCCTTGAGTGAATGTGCCGCCGTTTAAAGCAAAGTTACCGTTAATATCGAGAGTGTAACCGTTCGACTGGAAGGTGCCGGCGGTGATGATCAGGCCGGCTGCGTTGATCCCGTTAGTCAACTGCTTCATAGCGCCTGAGTCGTTTATGACTATGGATTCTACGGTCTGAGAAGCGCCGCCGGAGGTATTCGGGAAATAAATCGTCTGGGTGCCTGAGCCTGCGCCTGAGAATGTGATCGTGCCCGTACCCGCGGTCCAGGTGAGGGAACCGGTGCCTGTTCCGGTTTTAGACACACTGCCTTTTATAATCCAGTTTACGGCTTGACCGGAATCGTTGACAATGATATTTCCCGTTGAACCGGTATTATAACTAAAGATAAGATTTCCCCGAATATCAATAGTGGGTCCGTTGGTATTATTATAGAGATATATACTATTTGTACTGCCGGCAGCTACGTTTAAATAGACATTCCCCGTAAATATATAGTTTCCGTTTAAGGTTATGTTACAGTCATAGGTTTGCGAATAGAAATAGAAGTTTGCGGAATCATACTGGCCTGCGGCAAGAACGGCATTAACGTTGGAACGGCCAAAATACATTGATGAGACATTAATCGTCCCCAGCATCGACGAAACCCCGTTACCGGCCGAAGGCTGGTATACGGTAAAACCGCCGCTTCCTGTTATAAGGCCGCCTGAACCTACGGTGGTATTTCCTAATATTACATACACGCTTTCTCCGGAAGCTATAGAAAGCGTTCCGTTAACGTTCAGTTGTGTATTTACCTCTGTCTGTCCGGCAGCCGCAGGTACGGTAATGACTGCTCCTGCGTTAATCGTAAGAACGTTAAAATCATGAGTAGGATCCGTAATTAAATCGCCGGTGCCGGTCAATACCACTGTTGAAGAATCGCGGTTAAAGGTCGTAACCGAGATGTTGTCAAAACTGCCTCCCACCGTCCACGTCCCATCACCCAGATCAGTGCGGGTGTTGTCCATGGTAACGTTGCCGGTAACGTTGATAGCTTCATCATAAGTAGAGTTATCGAAGAAGCCTTGAGTAAGTGTAAGGTTGCCGGCTACAGTTAACGTCAGCGTATTTTGTACCTGGAATGTCTCTGCGGCGGCACCATTAATAGCAAGGTTATAGTAATCTGTCACGCCGAAGTCCTTTATGTTGAATGTGCCGATTCCGGCCGCGCCTACGTATTCGACTGTGCCTGCGGCAGTGCCGAGGTTAGTGACGTTGGCTCCGAGAGTTTCGGCGCCCTGTAATCTAAATGTGCCTGAGTTTGATACCGCGGCTGCGGCCGAGAAGTCGAAGTTGTTGCCAGCGAGTGAATATGTAGAGCCTGCTTCTATCGTAAGAGAGGTCATTTTGACCTCTGTAGTCTGTGTGCGGGTCGAGCTAGTAGATATCGTTACGGCTCCGAGATCCTGCTTTGTGGCAGAGTTATCGGTTAAGTTACCTGTGCCGTCTAATGTGATCGTACCGCCCTTGGTGAATGTGGTGGTGTCTGCTATCGTGAAGTTACCTGATACGCTTAGAGCTGAGGCGCCCTGAGTAAATGTACCGCCGTTTAACGCGAAGGCACCGTTTACATCGATCGTCTGGCCGTTACCCTGGAGGGTGCCGGCTGAGATGGTGAGGCCTGCGGTTGTAACAGCACCTGTTAATGTCGCGGTGTTAGAAGCCTTATTTATCGTGATCGCCTCAACGTCCCTACCGAGGAAGTTGATATTCTGCGCATTGGTGCCTGATAGTGTGATCGTGCCTGCACCTTTAGCATAGGTGAGCGTACCGGAACCCACGCTTAAGGTAATGTTGCCGCGAACCTCAAAATTCGGATTATTGGCCGCATTATTGATCGTTAATGATCCAGTGCTGCCCTGCGATACTGTAAAATTATTCTCAAAAATATATGTTCCGCTGCTGAATTCCATAACCCCCGTATCACCCCATGTATCTACCGAGAATGTCCCTGCGCTATAAGTCCCAGGAACTACTATGGTCCCTGATGAAGGGCGATACATGCTGAACTGGCTTACCGTTATCCTGGCGCCGCCTGCGTAATCAAACGTCGTCAATCCCTTACCGGATGGTGTACTAAGCAAGCGGAAGAGGCTGCTTCCTGAAAGCAGGCCAGTGGAATTAATTATTACATTTGAGTCCGCATACGTATATAGATCACTTACGAAGTTACCGTCAATCGTAATGTTGCCCAGTATTCGCAGCCCCGTACCTCCTGCGACTGCAGAATTGGTTACGACAGCACCGGCATTTATCGTTACATTGTTAAGGTAGTTCGCCCAAACTCCTGCTCCGATTAATTTCGCGCTTGCGCCTGTCATTACAAGCGTGGAAAGATTACGGTTAAATGTCGTTACATCCTTAAAATCGAAATCTCCCCCTACTGTCCACGTTGCATCACCCAGGTCAGTGCGGGTATTGTTCATAGTTACATTGCCGGTGACGTTTATAGCCTCATCATAAGTGGCGTTGTCGAATATGCCCTGCGTAAGGGTGAGGTTGCTAGCTACTGTTAAAGTCAGCGTATCCTGCACCTGAAATGTCTCTGCCGCAGCGCCGTTAATGGTGAGGTTAAAGTAGTCTGTTGCGCCGAAGTCTTTAATGCTGAATGTGCCGATACCGGCCGCGCCTACGTATTCGACTGTGCCTGCGGCTATGCCGAGGTTGGTGACATTGGCGTTTATGGTTTCGCCACCCTGCAGCCTGAAGGTACCTGAATTTGATACTGCGGCTGCGGCCGAGAAGTCGAAGTTGTTACCGGCAAGAGAATACGTGGAGCCTGCAGCTATCGTAAGAGAGGTCATCTTTATTGCTGTGGTCTGGGTACGTGTTGAGCTACCGGATATCGTGACAGCGCCTATATCCTGCTTGGTGGTAGAGTTATCGGTTAAATTACCTGTACCGTCAAAGGTTATTGCGCCACCCTTAGTGAATGTCGTGGTGTCAGCTATAGTGAAACTGCCGCCTATATTCAAAGTCCCCGCGCCCTGGATATACGCGCCTCCGTTCAAGGCAAAAGCTCCGTCAATATCTACCGCGAGGCCGTTCGCATCGAAGGTGCCGAGAGTATTTGTAAATGTGCCAGTAACTGCTAAATTATTGGTTGACAGCTGAACCTTTATATTGCCTGTGCCGGTGTTATTTACGACTATGTTATTGAATGTGCTTGAGCCGTTATTTATTACCTGGGTTGAGCCCCCGTTCGTACCGTTAAACGTAACTGTGGAGGAGGCGCCAGGGTTAAATGTACCTAAGTTAGACCAGTTGCCCGCTACGTTAATAGCAGTACTCGTGCCGGCGTTTACTGTAACGCTGCTGCCAATATAAAGACTGTCGAAAACGAAAACGGTGAGAGTAATGGTAGCGCTATTATTTATGGCATATGTAGCGCTTGAGGTGAAATATCTTAAATCCAGATAAGTGGCTGTAATGTTGCCTATGGTATTCAAGGAACCGTTCGCTTTGATGTATATATTTGAATTACCGGTGGTAGCCTGGGTTAGTGTAACAGTGCCATAGGTTGAATATAAATATAAATCGCCTGTAGTGCCGCCTGTTATGTTCGCAAGGCCGTTTGAATAGGTGATATCGCCTGCCTGCTGATAATAGAGCCATGCGCTATTGGGAAGCGTGGCGCTCCCTGAGGCTCCGAAAGATACGTTACCTGAATTATTAGCGTCAGAATCCGCAAATAGCCTAAGCATTCCACCAGTGCTTAAAGCATTTACAGCCGCATTTACGGTGACATCACCTTTTGAATATAGGTAAACGCTGTAATCCGCGTTAATAGCGCCATTTGTCGTGACTGAGGTAGGAGTAGAACCATATACGTTAAGTCCGATATAGGCATTTCCTTTGGAAGTGATGGTATTTAAGACTACAGAGCCCGAAGCGTTTATATATATGCTGCCTGATGTTGTAGTAGTAATGCTTCCTGAGGTATGGTTTACGGAGCCGGCGTCAATATCGACGGTATTACTCGTCCCGTTTATCGTGCCGCCGTCAATGGTGAGGGCGCCTGTTACGGTGATGGTCTTCCCTGCTCCTACATCAAGTGTGCCGCTTGTCACTGTAAGGCCGCCTGCTATAGAGATATGGGCTCCAAGCTGATACGTGGCCTTATTGGCATTGGCATCGTTAATAATAAGGTTAAAGTAATCTGTGCCTGTGCCAAAGTCCTTAACGGTGAGGGTCTCTGCTATGTTACGGCCTACGTATTTGACATTACCTGAATCAATATCGAGGTTAGTTACGTTGGTCAGCGTTTCATTACCCTGCAGCTTGAATGTGCCTGCGTTCGATACAGCGGCTGCGGCCGAGAAGTCGAAGTTGTTTCCCGCGAGGGAATACGTGCAGTCCGGGTTTATCCTAAGGGATGTCATCTTTACTGCTGTAGTCTGGGTGCGGGTTGAGTCGGTGGATATCGTTACAGCACCGAGGTCCTGCTTGGCGGTGGAGTTATCGGTTAAGTTACCCGTGCCGTCAAATGTGATCGTGCCGCCTTTGGTGAATGTGGTGGTGTCTGCTATGGTGAAGTTACCGGCTACGCTAAGTGTAGCTACACCGGATGTAAATATGCCGCCGTTCAACGCGAAGTTCCCGTTCACATCGAGTGTCTGGCCATTAGCATTGAAGGTACCGCCGTTTTGAGTATAGTCGCCTGTTATTGCGAGGCTGCGGCTTAAAGTAACCGTGTTACTATAACTTGAACCTATGCCAAGTTCGGCTATCGTTGCAGCGAAACTTGCGTCCAGGGTAGCGGCCTTGGTGCTTGTGCCGTTAAAGAATACTTTATCAGACGCGCCCGGTGCCGCATTTTTGTTCCAGTTAGCCACTTCTGAGGCATTATTAGTCGAGCCGCCGCCATCCCACACGTAGTAGTAATACTGGAATTGAGGGTATGTCACGCCTTCATCCATTGTCCAGGTATTAGAGAAGTCCCAAGCTGGAGTTGCCCCGGTAAACGTACTTTGAGTCTTCATCTGGGCTGTGGTTTTACCTGTTATACCTGTCGTCCAACCGTCCGCGCGATTACCGATAGCAGGGGTGGTAATACCGGATGTTGTGGTGTCCCAGAAGTTCGCGGTATAGTTACCGGCGACGCCGGCACCATCGTAACCTATGGAGCCGCCGACATTAGAGCCGGTGCCGGCTACGGTTCCAGTGGAATAGCACTTGGAGACTGTGCCGCCGTTTACTATACCTATTAAACCGCCGGCAGAACTATCCCCACTGGCATTACCCGCACTAACATTGCCCGTAGCATAGGAATCTGTCACAGAAGGAGTGCCAGTCATCCATGCGATTAAACCGCCTACCCTATAATTCGTACTGGTAACATTGCTTGTAGAATAAGAATTTGATACGCTGCCGGCGGTAAAATACCCGACAAGGCCGCCATAGGCATAACTACTCCCGCTCACGATACCGGTGGAGTAAGATCCCGTTACCGTCCCTCCGGCCATATCCCCTACTAAACCGCTAACATAATGGCTGGAGCCGCCGCTAACGGTACCTGTAGCATAAGATCCCGAGACCGTGCCTGCCCCCATATATCCTATCAGACCACCATAACCGTAGTTAGCACCGGATGGCGAGGTCACACTACCGGTAGAATAGCTGTTTGTTACGCTGCCACCGTTAATCAGACCTATCAGCCCGCCAACAATAGAGGCATAGCCCCCACCCGATACTGTCCCCGTGAAATAGCTGTTCGTTATAGTTGCGCTGGCCTCTCCTATCAGGCCTCCTATTCTTGTTGTAGCGGCAGTAGCGGTCGACGTTACGGTGCCGGTAGTATAATAACTTCCCGAAACAGTGCTGCCCCAGAAGGCCCCTATTAAACCGCCGACTCTTATACTGGTTCCATTGATAGTGGTGGTGGCATAGCAGTTCGTGATAGAAGCCGTGCCGTCTGCCCTGCCCACTAACGCTCCTACATAAGCGCCGCCTGTTACAGTCCCACCTAACAGCCCAACGTCGTTTATTGTGGCATTATTGATATAACCAAATAGCCCGGTATAATCCACGCCCGACCTGGCGATGGTGAGACCCGTTATCGTATGGCTGTTGCCGTTGAATGTGCCTGTAAATTTATTCGTGGCATCGCCTATAGGCAGGAATCCTGCATTGGAATTCCAAGATGCAACACTAATGGTAATATCTCCGAATAATTTATAATAGCTGGTGAGCATACGGTTCATTCCCTGCAGGTCATAGGCGTCTCTTACGTAGTAAGGATCGCCTGAAGTTCCGGCTCCGTGCCCTGTCCCGGCCAGGTTACCATAACGGTTAAATGTGCCGCCTGTCACAGAGAAGCTTCCCGTTACCGCGAAAGTATATGTAGCAGGGGCCGAGCAGTCAAATGTACTGTTCGTCTGGGAATAGTCTCCGGCTATGAGAAGAGCCGTGCTCTGGCTAAACGTCTCCGCGGCGGCACCGTTAATGGTGAGGTTAAAGTAGTCTGTCGCTCCGAAGTCCTTTATGCTGAAGGTGCCGACTCCTGCAGCGCCTGCGTATTCGACAGTGCCTGAATCTATATCGAGGTTAGCAACGTTTGTCAGGGTCTCATTACCGATCAGCTTTATCGTGGCAGTGTTAGATACTGCTGTAGATGCGGCGAACGCGAGCGTCTGGCCGTTAAGGTTGAGGATACCGCCTGAGTTAGATACTGAGCCGCCTGTGGCAATACTCAGCGCATCGACAAGCTGCAGCGTGCCCGCGCCGGAGTGAGTGAGGTTGTAGAACGGCGAATTGGTTGTGCCGGAAGTAACAGTCTGAGTACCGCTGCTGGCGTTAAAGATAACCGTTGAATTATCAGCGATAAACTGCGAAGGCGCTGTGCCTGTGCCGTAGTTGGTCCAATTGCCACCTACGGTGATAGTTGATGTGCGGCCAGCGCCGACATTACGTGTGGCGTCGAGTTTTTTGAGACCAGAGTCATTACCTGCACCAATTGTTAGGTTGCCGCCAACCGTTAAGTTATAGCCGTCGGTGTTCCAGGTGTCGCTATAAGCAAGGTTGGAAGTTGCGACACCTACATTTAAATTTTTAGTGCCATTGAGCACGATATTGCCACCCTGCGTAACTGTCGTAGTATCATTTGTAAGCGCTATATTAGAATCATAACCATTGACAAGCGCTGGTATTGTCACTGCGCCGACTATATGAAAATATAAAGTTCCAACAGAAATTATTGAATTTGTTCCGTCAACAACCAAGGGAGTGCTGGTGCTACCCCTTAGCCATATAGAATATGATGCTCCTGTCAAAGTTCCGCTACCCACCGTTAAAATGTTTCTAATAGCAAAAGTGCTTGCTATTGTCGTGGTATTAGCACTTTGCCCACTCGTCAAATTGTAAAACCCGTTAGTATAGTTAGTTGCCGTTATATTATTATACGTCAGCGTATTCGCACCATTCAGCACCAATGTGGCACTGTTGTATTGTGTCGCATCCAATGTCCCGTCCGCCGTGAATGTGCCGTTGCCATTGATCGTGATCGTTGAACCGCGGGCAAGGAACTTTGATGTTGTAGACGACTGATCGAAGTTGCCGGATAATGTAACGGCGTAGTTTCCTGATGCGTTAGTATCTATAATTACACCGGCAGGAACGGTTAAATTGACCATGTTCCATGCCCCACCGGCAGTTATTGTATCCCCGCTTGTCCAGGTAATAGCGCCGGAGGTTGGTTTGTTGACTACCCAGTTACCCATGTCCTTTCCAGCTAAGTTGACCACTTGACTGGCTGTGCCCGTGAGCTGGTTAGGGTTGGTAGAGTTGGGGGAAAAAGCAACGGTACCGGTAACTTGAGTAACGGTAACGTCAGACTGAAAGACAAGTGTCGGGTTATTGACGCCGCTAATGGTGAACGTGCCTGCCGCTTCCATCTCTATTGTAACAGGACTGGTAAATGTGTATGTTCCGGCCTGCCAGGTAAATGTACCCGTCGAAGCTGAACCAATATAGAACAGGCTGGTCGGAGAATATGTTCCTGATGGAAGGCTTACAAGTCTTCTCACGTTAATTTGTGCTGGTGCAATCGCCGCAGAATTGGCAAGAGTAATCGTTCCACTCTGCCAAGATATCCATCCTGCGCCGGAAACCGTACCATTCGTTCCTTGTGTAACTCCACCCCAGCATACAAAATTTATCCCGGAATTTATTGTCATCGCACCATTGATGGTTGTCAATCCATTAACAGCGGTATTATCACCACCCGCGGATAGAACTGTGATAGATGCACCCGTAGCAATTGTCAAGTTATAGAATGAGCTTAAAGCAGATGGTGCTCTCAGTGTATTACTCGTTCCAGTCATTGTCACGGTGCTGGTGCTATAATTAAACGTTCCTGAATACGAGTCCCAGTTGCCGCTATCGGTGATCTTCGAGTTGCCCGAACAAGTCACTGTGCCGCCGGTTCCGATGGTAAGGCCTGCCGTAGTCCAGCCGGTGCCGGGGTTTGTCGCGCCGATCGTGACCGTGCCGCCCGTAACTGTGGAAGAACCTGTGACTGCAAGGTCATAGGTCGCTATGGCAAGAGTGCCGGATAAGACGCTTAGGGCTCCTGCAGCTGTAAGGTTAGCTCCAAGTGAGTATGTCGCCTTATTGGTATTGGTATCGTTAATGGTGAGGTTATAGTAATCCGTGCCTACTCCAAAGTCCTTAACGGTCAGTGTCTCGGCAATGTTACGGCCTACATATTCGACTGTGCCTGCGGCAGTGCCGAGATTAGTGACATTGGTTAATGTCTCGGCACCCTGCAGTCTGAATGTGCCGTTATTGGTAACTGCGACCGCAGCCGAGAAGTCGAAGTTGTTGCCCGCGAGTGAATACGTGGAGCCTGCAGCTATTGTAAGAGAAGTCATCTTGATTTGCGTGGTCTGGGTACGCGTTGAGCTGGTGGTTATCGATACCGCTCCGAGGTCCTGCTTTGTGACAGTATTAGAGTCTGTCAGATTACCTGTGCCGTCCAATGTGATCGTACCGCCTTTAGTGAATGTGGTGCCGTCTGATATCGTGAAGTCACCCGCGACATTTAAATTCTTGGCGTTCTGATCGAATGAACCTGTAGAGAGGTTAAACGCCCCGTCCACATCGAGGTTATTGGCGACATTTATGGATACAGTGCCTGTTATTGTTAAGTTACCTATAGCTACGGATGAGTTAATATTCTTGGCTGTCCCTGACATTGTAAGGGTGTTATTGGTGGGAGTGGCGAATGTACCGGATATCACGACGTTACCCGATGCGGCGATCGTAGAGCCGGAGTAATTTGCATAGCTAGAGCTTGTCGTGAAGTCACCGCATGTTAGGGCGCCGTATGAATTGACAGTATACGAGTTAGAGAAGGCGTTAGTGCCCGCGTTAATCGCGCCGCCGGTTGATATCGTTATTATGCCGGCAAGATTGGTAATCACGCCCTGGGCTGTAAGTGTATAGGCTCCTGTGGTAAGGCGAGCGTCGTAGACGACAAAGTCATTTAACGTGATGGTGGACGCGAAGGTTACGTTGCCGGTTAAGGTTATTCTCTCAGCGATTCCAAGCAATACGGCAGGGTTATAGGTGAGAGTCGAGAGATTTATATACTTATTGCCATAATCGATATCGGTCCCTGTGAATGTCTCAGCCACTCCGCCTGCTGTCCCCTGGATGGTTGGGTTAGTGGTATTAACCTGCACGATTCCTGTATTCGTTATCGTCCCGCCTTCTCCTATCGTTAATGTTATTGCATCGAGTTTTAAGGTCTTGGTGGAGTTAGTGGTAAGGGTCGATGTTACAGTAGCGTTCTGTGATAGCGTTACAGGGGTGCCCGCTATGGTAAGGTTGTAGAATGTCGTAGCTGTGGGTGTTCCCGATATCGAGGTAGTATTGCCTGACATCGTGGTAGTGCCGGCTGTCTGGGTGTATGTGCCGTTATTTACGATGGAGCCTGACAGATCGACATTATAGCCTGTTGTAAAGATGTTACCTGAGTTAACCGTAAGGGATGATAGCGATACGGCGGTAGTGAGAGTCCTCGTGGTGGTAGTGCCGCCTATGGTTACGGCGCCTAAGTCCTGCTTTACAACGGTGTTATCGATCAGGTTGCCTGTGCCGTCTAGTGTGAGGGTGCCGCCCTTGGTATAGGTGGTACCGGTAGCTATTGTGAAGTCACCCGCGACATTTAAATTCTTGGCGTTCTGATCGAATGAACCTGTAGAGAGGTTAAACGCCCCGTCCACATCGAGGTTATTGGCGACATTTATGGATATAGTGCCTGTTATTGTTAAGTTACCTATAGCTACGGATGAGTTAATATTCTTGGCTGTCCCTGACATTGTAAGGGTGTTATTGGTGGGAGTGGCGAATGTACCGGATATAGCGACGTTACCTGATGCGGCGATCGTAGAGCCGGAGTAGTTGGTATAGCTAGAGCTTGTCGTGAAGTCACCGCATGTAAGTGCGCCGTATGAATTGACAGTATACGAGTTAGAGAAGGCGTTAGTGCCCGCGTTAATCGCGCCGCCGGTTGATATCGTTATTATGCCGGCAAGATTGGTAATCACGCCCTGGGCTGTAAGTGTATAGGCTCCTGTGGTAAGGCGAGCGTCGTAGACGACAAAGTCATTTAACGTGATGGTGGACGCGAAGGTTACGTTGCCGGTTAAGGTTATTCTCTCAGCGATTCCAAGCAATACGGCAGGGTTATAGGTGAGAGTCGAGAGATTTATATACTTATTGCCATAATCGATATCGGTCCCTGTGAATGTCTCAGCCACTCCGCCTGCTGTCCCCTGGATGGTTGGGTTAGTGGTATTAACCTGCACGATTCCTGTATTCGTTATCGTCCCGCCTTCTCCTATCGTTAATGTTATTGCATCGAGTTTTAAGGTCTTGGTGGAGTTAGTGGTAAGGGTCGATGTTACAGTAGCGTTCTGTGATAGCGTTACAGGGGTGCCCGCTATGGTAAGGTTGTAGAATGTCGTAGCTGTGGGTGTTCCCGATATCGAGGTAGTATTGCCCGACATCGTGGTAGTGCCGGCAGTCTGGGTATATGTGCCGTTATTTACGATGGAGCCTGACAGATCGACATTATAGCCTGTTGTAAAGATGTTACCTGAGTTAACCGTAAGGGATGATAACGATACGGCGGTAGTGACTGTCCTTGTGGTGGTAGTGCCGCCTATAGTTACAGCTCCTAGGTCCTGCTTTGTGACATTGGAATCGGTTAAGTTGCCTGTGCCGTCAAATGTGATCGTGCCGCCTTTAGTGAATGTGGTAGTGTCTGCTATCGAGAAACTGCCGCCTACATTCAAAGTCCCCGCGCCCTGAACATACGTGCCGCCATTCAGGGCAAAGGCTCCGTTGATATCAATCGCCTGACCATTACCCTGGAATGTGCCGGTTGAATTGGTAAACGCGCCTGTTACCGAAAGAGCGTCCACGAGCTGCAGCGTGCCTGCGCCGGAGTGAGTGAGATTGGAGAAAGCTTGCGTCGAAGTTCCATTATAAGAAGTAATGGTTTGCGTAGTGCTTGCTTTATTAAAATAAACTGTGGATGTCCCAGGATCGATCACCCAGCTATTGATATATGTACCGTCGTTATAGTAAGTGGAATAATTACCCGCGATACTTATTGACGCGCCGCCAAAATATACATAATCCGTAACGGTACGCCATGGATCATTTGCGCTCATATATCCGGTAATGGCTATGGTAGAATTATTCAAATAGATGCTTACGGAAGCATCGGAAGGGCTCAGGTTATAAGCACTTTTTGTAAAATTACCGCTTAAGGTCATGCCATAACTATTACTGCCCGTGGAAAATATTGTGCCGGCGCCGTCATTTTCTATGAGAAAGGAGCCGAAGGAGAGATCTCTATTGAGTTCAAAAGTTACATTAGTTGCCGGCGCACTGACGCTCAGGTATATACTTGCCTGTGTTAAAGTTGCGTCTGCCCCTATATAGAAAGTTGTGTTATTATTACCCGCGCTATTAGTAAAATAACTAATGGTCCCGCGTATAATCGAGCCGCTATCGTTTGAGAGAAGCGGCGATGTGCTGACATTTTTATCAATAAAAATTACAGTGTTTTTTCCTGTACCCTCAAAAATTCCGCCGTTTACTATTATCTGTTTTGCGCCCATATAGGTTGTAGATATTGTTGTAGTATAGCCCGTATAAGCGCAGGAAAGTTTATAGAATGTAATATTCATCCAGCCCTTTGTAGTTACGCTTCCGGTGCCTGTCAAATTGACTGTGCTTGTGCCATAATTAAACGTCCCAGCCGATGAATCCCAGTTACCGCTATTCGTGATCTTAACATTGCCGGTAGAAGTCACAATTCCGCCTGCTCCAATAGTCATCCCTGCCGTGGTCCAACCGCCGCTCGGGTTCGTGGGAGCGCTGATAGTGACCGTGCCGCCTGTAACATTGGATGCACCGCCGACTGTTAAGTCATAAGTCCCGACTGCCAATGTCCCCAGGACAACGTCAAGGTTGTGGGTAACGGAGCAATTATCGTTCAGGCTTGTTATAATGCCGGCCGATTGGTTAATTTTCAAATCATAAAGAGACTGGCCGTTAGTAGTAATAGTAGCGGCACTACCGGATCCATTCATCTCTACTGTTGAAGTAAGAGGTGTCCAGGAAGCTGTAGCGTCAATGCTAAATAGATATCTCGGCTTTAGAGAGCCGCTTCCTGTAAAGGTGACTGTGCCTGTTCCGGTAATACGAATCCTCGCGGCCTGCACATAACCTGAAGAGATCGTGAGCGTTCCGCCTGTCGTTATAGTCAGATCCGCGCCTCCAACCCACATACCCTGCCATGATCCCGAGCCGGCCCTTACCTCTCCGGCTGAAATCGTTATAGTGCTGTTATCACCGGGACCGAAACCCCAAGCATTCAAATCGAATATACCGGCGGTCAATGTGAACGTACTGCCATTCAACGTCCTGGTGGAGGCAAGAAGCTTTACTGTTTTGCCGCTTCCTGCTCCTGAATTATTGATAGTTAAATTATAAAAGTCACGGCCAGTACCATAAGAGCCGCTAATAGTCTGGTTATCCGAACCGTTAAATGTAACTGTGCTTGTTGAGGCGGTAAATGTTCCCGCGGCATTCAATCCCCAGTTCCCGCTTACATTAATCTTTGAATTACCCGAGCATGTAACCACTCCGCTCGCACCTATGGTCAGGTCCACCGTGGTCCAACCGGTGCCGGGGTTTGTCGCGCCGATAGTGACCGTGCCGCCTGTGACTGTGGAAGAGCCTGTGACCGCAAGGTCATAGGTCGCTATGGCAAGTGTGCCGGATGAGACGCTTAGAGCGCCTGCTAATGTAAGGTTAGCGCCTAGCGTGAATGTAGCTTTATTGGTATTGGTATCGTTGATAGTCAGATTATAGTAATCTGTGCCTACACCGAAGTCTTTAACGGTCAGGCTTTCTGCAATGTTACGGCCTACGTATTCGACCGTGCCTGCGGCAGTGCCGAGGTTGGTGACATTGGTTAATGTCTCGCCACCCTGCAGCCTGAATGTGCCTGAGTTAGCTACAGCGGCTGCGGCCGAGAAGTCGAAGTTGTTGCCTGCGAGAGAGAATGTATCATCGGCTCCTATGGTTAAAGAAGTCATCTTTATAGCTGTTGTAAGAGTCCTTACGGCGGCGGTGCCGTCAACTGTTACCGCTCCGAGGTCCTGCTTCGTGACAGTATTAGAGTCTGTCAGGCTACCTGTGCCGTTTAAGGTTAAAGACAGTCCTTTGGTGAATGTTGTATTATCAGACAAGATAAAATCTCCGGTAACTGTCATGGCCTGGCTGTTGGAGTTAAATGTTCCTGCGGTATTCTGGAACGCGCCTGTTACTGATAACGTATCCACGAGCTGCAGCGTACCCGCGCCGGAGTGAGTGAGGCTGTAGAAGCTAGAGCCGCCTGATGTGAGGGTCTGTGTGCCGGAGCCGTTAAATGTGACTGTGGAACTACCCGCGGTATATACTCCGCGCGTGCCGGCGTCCCAGCTGCCTGCGACGTTTATCGGGGTGTTATTAGTAGAGTTATTTAAAGTAATAGTGCAGCCAACTGTGTCGCTCGTAATAGTAAAGTTACCACTTACCGTTAGCGTGCCTATACCCAAAACCGCAGTACCAGAACCAACGTTAGCGTTAATTATCTTTAGATCCCCGCCATAGCTCGTGGCCGTAACCGGCGCAGTAGTGGCAGTTTGTTGAATGCCGTATGTAAAGGTTGCTATAGAAATAGTTCCATTATTAGTTACGGCAGTACTGGAGTTACCCATAGTCTTGACGATCTCACCGGAACCGCTCAAGAAACTTGAAGCATTAATAGTCAGTGTCGCATTACTCTCGACATATAATTTCTTGCCGGAGCCAATCTCAAAATTTCCGGTAATGTTTAAACTACCGTTAAGTACTCCGCAAGATGTTCCTGTGTTCCAACTTACCTTATTCGCCCCGGAGTTAATCACTAGATTTTGAAATCTCTTATCATAGTAAGCTCCGCTTGTGGGCGTGGTAATGGTCGTGTTTCCAGCCGCAGCAGTCATTGTTACCGTGCTTGTGCCATAGGTAAACGTTCCCGCTGACGAATCCCAGTTTCCGCCTACATTGATAGCAGGAGTGCCCGTTGCATCGAGTACTCCGCTTGCACCTACCGTAAGGTCTCCTGATACCGTGAGGGTGGTACTACCTGTAGCAAGAGTACCGCCTGTAGCATTCAGGCTTGTCATGGCAATATTGGTGGTCATCGTGCGGATGCCTGTTGAGACTGTTACGGCGCCGAGGTCTTGCTTAGCGCTAACCGTATTATCTGTGAGGTTGCCTGTGCCGTCAAATGTGATCGTGCCGCCTTTGGTGAATGTGGTGAGGTCCGCTATTGTGAAGTTACCTGATACACTTAATGCTGATGCGCCTTGCGTGAATGTTCCGCCGTTTAACGCGAAGGCGCCGTTTACATCGATCGTCTGGCCGTTACCCTGGAGGGTACCGTTTGTGATGGTAAGACCGGCTGTGGTAATGCCGTTTGTGAGTTGCTTAATAGCGCCTGAGTCATTTATTATTATAGCTTCCACAGTCTGAGGAACGCCGCCTGAAGTGTTCGGGAAGTTAATAGTCTGGGTACCTGAGCCTGCGCTTGAGAATGTGATCGTGCCAGTACCGGCAGTCCAGGTAAGCGAGCCAGCACCGGTATCATTATTCACCACACTACCTTTAATTATCCAGTTTACCGCTTGGCCAGAGTCATTAATAGTAAGATTGCCCGTTGTGGAAATGTAGAGGTCCAGATTACCGCGAATATCTATACTGGGACCGTTGGTATTATTGGCGATAATGAGTGTACTGTCGGCATGGGTGGGGCGAATTTGCAAATTTCCGGTGAAGATATAGCTTCCATTGCTTAAGGTGAGGGTGTTCACGCTGGCGGAAGAAGTCCAGAATTCAAATGTTGCACTTTCATAAGTTCCCGGAGCCAGTATGGCATCTGCGGATCCAGCCCGATAGCGGAACTCGTTAATAGTTATATGCCCACCTGAAGCGAAGCTTGTTAATCCCTTGCCGCTATTGGGACCGTATAATGTAAAACTGCCGCTACCGGTTAAAACACCGCTTGAACCGATAATCGTGGAAGAAGTAGCAGTCGAATTCAACCACTTTGTAGAAGCAACGCTTATGGTTCCGTTGATAGTAAGCGTATTATATATATATATTTGACCACTAGCAGTCGGACAGGTGGCTGTAACTGAAGAGCCATCGGCTATAGTAAGATTATAGATATACACGTTATTCTTCCCGGTAAGAGTCTTGCCTGTGCCCGTCAGTATCAATGTCGCCTGGTTATAATTCCATGTCGTTACATCATTATAATCGAAATCGCCCGCCACCGTCCACGTGCCGTCACCCAGATCGGTGCGGGTATTGTCCATGGTGACATTACCGGTGACATTTATAGCTTCATCAAGCGGATCAGTTGCGTTATCGAATATGCCTTGTGTCAATGTAAGGTTGCCTGCTACTGTTAAGGCCTGGCCTGCTGTGGGCTGGAATGTCTCTAGAGCAGCTCCGTTAATGGTGAGGTTAAAGTAATCTGTCACGCCGAAGTCCTTTATGCTGAATGTGCCGCTTCCGGCTGCGCCTACGTATTCGACCGTGCCTGAATCGATATCGAGGTTAGCGACGTTTGTCAGGGTCTCGTTGCCGATCAGCTTTATCGTGGCAGTGTTAGATACTGCTGTAGATGCGGCGAACGCGAGCGTCTGGCCGTTAAGGTTGAGGATACCGCCTGAGTTGGATACTGAGCCGCCTGTGGCGATACTCAGCGCATCTATAAGCTGCAGCGTGCCCGCGCCGGAGTGAGTCAGGTTGTAGAACGGCGAATTGGTTGTGCCGGAAGTAACGGTTTGAGTGCCGGAGCCATTAAATATAACCGTTGAGTTATCAGCGATAAACTGCGAAGGCGCTGTGCCTGTGCCATAGTTGGTCCAATTGCCACCTACGGTGATAGTTGATGTGCGGCCGGCGCCGACATTACGCGTGGCGTCGAGTTTCTTTAAGGCGGTGTCGCTACCTATGCCGATTGTAATATTGCCACCAACGGTAAGATTATAGCCGTCGGTGTTCCATGTATCTGACCTACTAGTGAGGGACGCAATTGAAAGATTTTTCCCGGCATTTAACGTTATATCCCCAGTTTGAGTAACTGTACTCATCCCACGATTTAACGAGATGTTGCAGTCATAGCCATTCACAAGGGTTGGAATTGTATACGTACCGGCATATTGATAAAGCTCAACTGTTCCAATAGAAATTATAGAATTAACATCAAAACTAAATGGGTTCGCTCCCAATACTCTTAAAGTCTTATTCCCGGTTAACGTACCCGAGCCTATTGTTAAAGAATTAATGCTGAGATAGTCAGTTACAAGTGTAGTTGTAGCGCCACTCTGTCCAACAGTGAGGTTATTTAATATGCCAACAATACCCGCAATATTCGTATAAGTCAGCGTATTTGTCCCGTTCAGCACCAGTGTGGCGTTGCTATACTGCGTCTTATCGAGCGTCCCATCCGCCGTGAATGTGCCGTTGCCTGTTAGAGTAATGATAGATGAGTTGGCAAGGGCTTTAGAGCTTGTGGATGACTGATCCCAGTTACCTGCAAGGGTAATATCGTAGGAGTTGGCTGATGTAGTATCTAAGATAGCGTTGGCACCTATAGTTAAGGTGCCTGTAAGGGCGTTAGTAGCTGTAAGGTCGCCTGTCAGGACATAGGTCTCAGCGCCTGAGAATTGCAGTGAGCTATAGGCAAGTGTCGGTATATTGATATTGCCGCCAGAGTTGGTGGCTGAGAATTTAACTGTACTTGTCCCTGCAGTGAATGTAGCGCCTGTTGTAGTTAGGACATCGGCTGTGGCTCCGGCATTGGCTATTGTCAGGGTGTAGCCGCCAGCTCCCAGATTCAAGGTATCGGCAGAACCCACTGTGCCATCTACGGTCATAGTATCTACTGTCATGCTTGAGGCAAGGGTGAGCTTATTGTTAGTAGCTGGAGCTACAGTATCGGTCTTATTGATGGATACGATACCTATATTCTGAGGTGTGGCTGTTGAGTCTGTGTATGTAGCAGCAGTCGTGCCGTCAAATGTAATCGTGCCGCCTTTAGTGAATGTGGTGAGGTCTGCTATGGTGAAGGCGCCTGATACGCTAAGAGCTGACGCGCCTTGCGTAAATGTCCCGCCGTTCAATGCGAAGGCGCCGTTAACATCGATAGTCTGGCCGTTACCCTGGAGGGTGCCGTTTGTGATAGTAAGGCCAGCTGTGGTAATGCCATTCGTAAGCTGCTTTATAGCGCCTGAATCGTTAATAACAATGGGCTCTAAACTCTGAGCAACTCCTGTATTCGGGAAATTGATAGTCTGAGTACCTGAGCCTGCTCCTGAGAATGTTATCGTACCGCTGCCGGCTGTCCATGTAAAAGTTCCTATGCCTGTTACGGTTGTTGAAACATTACCTTTAATGGTCCAATTCACCGGAAGAGTGGCATGGTTATCGTTAATCACAACATTGCGATCCGAAATAACAAATACAAGATTGCCCTGCACTTCAATGCTTGGCGCATTGGTATTATTGGCCAAGGTAGTGGTTCCACCGGTGGACGGTGTCTCTATCTTAAGGTCATGCGCAAATATGTATGAGCCGCTGCTCAAAGTCAATGTCCCGCCGTACATTAAATATACGATGGCGGAAGAATAGGTGCCCGGGGCCAATATTGAATCGGCGCGCTGGAACGCTATTCGCATTTGCGCGCTATCAATAATTCCACCTGCCGCAAAAGATGTTATACCGGCGCCTGCGCCGCTGGGAGAATATATAGGTATGAAAATGCCGCTACCGGTAATTCGCCCTGAACTTCCTATTGCCGTTGTATGCACGGTACTGGTAGCGCCTTTTAAATATGTGCTGCTCTCAAGGCTAACAGTGCCGTTAACGACAAGAGAATTATCCCAAGAGACATATATTTCGCCGGCGCCGGCATAATATTTAAGCGTGATCAATGCACCTGTCGAGATTTCAACATTATATAGAGCACCATTATCTTTCCCTGTCCAATCCTTGGCGCTTCCGGTAAATATAACGGTAGAACTATTTTTGTTCCATGTCGTTACATCTTTATAATCAAAATGCCCGCCTATGGTCCATGTGCCATTGCCCAAATCCGTACGGGTATTGTCCATGGTAACATTGCCTGTAACGGTTATATTGTCATTATAGGTGCTGTTATCGAATATGCCTTGTGTCAGGGTCAGGTCGCCTGCTACTGTGAGAGTCTGCCCGGTAGTAGTCTGGAATGTCTCTAGCGCAGCGCCGTTAATGGTGAGGTTAAAGTAATCTGTGCCGGTGCCTGTTGCGAAGTCCTTGATAGTGAACGTACCGATTCCGGCTGCGCCTACATATTCGACTGTGCCTGCGGCTGTGCCGAGGTTATTGACATTGGTTAATGCCTCAGCGCCCTGCAGTCTGAATGTACCTGAGTTAGCTACAGCGGCAGCGGCCGAGAATTCGAGTCCGGTTCCGGCAAGAACATAAGTAGAGCCTGCAGCTATCGTAAGAGAGGTCATCTTGATTAATGTAGTCTGGGTGCGTGTTGAATTGGTGGTTATCGATACTGCTCCAAGGTCCTGCTTTACAACAGGATTATTAGAGTCTGTCAGGTTACCGGTGCCGTCAAATGTGAGCGTACCGCCCTTGGTGAATGTAGCGCCTGATGCGATCGACATATCGCCTGTTACTGTCAATGCGCTTGTTCCTTGAGCGAGCGTGCCGGCGGTTAACGTTAAGGAATCGGTCGTGACGTTGCCGGTGAGGGTCTTGGTGGCGCTTGCGTTAACGACGATATCCTCGGCTGTCTTGCCAAGGAAGTTAATATTGGCAGCGCCGCCTGAAAGCGTGATCGTGCCGATGCCTTTGGCATAGGTTAGTGAGGACGTACCATTACTTAGGGCAACATTCCCCCGAAACTCGATATTTGGATTGTTTATAGAATTATCAAACGTTATGGCCGCGGAGCCGGGTGTAATAGCAACATTGCCTGTAAAGATATAAGTGCCGTTCAATGCAAAGGTGGTAATGGTTGAGGTATTATAGAACTCTACACTCGCGCTCTGATATGTACCTGCGGCCAACACCGTAGAAATGGTAAAATCTCTCGCCTTGAAATTTGCAACATCAATAACGCCACCAGAAGTAAAGGTCGATAAAGAGCCGCCATATAGCAGGAAAGTGCCGCTGCCGGTAATATTTCCTGAAGAACCAACGGTCGCTGATCCATATACATAGACCCACTTGCCGGAATAAATTGATATTGTGCCGTTAACCGTTAACACGCCGGCAGCATCAATGTTAATGTACGTATTGGACGCTACAGTCTGAGTGCTGACTACGCCGCTATTTATTGTCAAGTTGTAAAATGTATTGGCCAACGCGCCCGTTACTATATCGCCCGTAGCGGTGAATATAACCGTGCTCGTCCCTCTGGTAAATGTCCCCGCTGATGAATCCCAGTTACCGCCTACGTTTATAGTAGGTGTGCCTGTGGCATTGAGCACTCCGGATGCACCTATTGTTAAGGCGCCTGATACTGTAAGAGTATTACTACCTGTTGTAAGGGTGCCTCCTGTGGCATTCAGGCTTGTCATGGCTATATTGGTGGTCATCGTGCGTGTGCCTGAAGATACCGTAACCGCGCCGAGGTCCTGCTTTACAGCGGTGTTATCTGTAAGATTGCCCGTGCCATCGAATGTGAGCGTGCCGCCCTTGGTATATGTGGTGCCTGATGCGAGGGTGAAGGTACCTGCTATGTTAAGGGCATTGGCGCCTTGATCGAATGTGCCTGCGGTGAGCGTGAATGTGCCGTCTATATCGAGGGCTGCGCCCGCGTTGAATACGGCGCCGGCGCCTGATATCTCGAGATTATAATAATCTACTCCTGTGAAGCTTTTCAGCGTATACGGACCGCCTGTTCCTACATATTTGACTGCCCCTGAGTTCTGGTCCAGGTTATTGACATTGGTCAATGTCTCGCCGCCCTGCAGCTGGAATGTGCCTGCGTTGGAGACTGCCGCGGCCGCCGCAAACCCAAAGGACTGAGCGTTCAGAGAAAGAACCCCATTCGCGGCGATGTCCAGCGAAGCGGCTGTTATGCCTCTTCCTAGAGTAACAGTAACGGCGCTTCCGCTGCCTATGTCGAGGTTGCCGAAAACAGGATCGGTCGCGCCCGATATCGAGCCGTTTGTCGGGTCACCATCGCCGTCTATCATGTAGAACATGTTGGCGGTGGCTGTTTTAGTGTATGTGCCGTCACAAACGAATTTATCGATATAGAATGGGTCCGGGGTACTATCAAAAGTATGGTCAAGGGTAGCGCCTGTATATATGGTCAATTTATTATAGACATTGAAAGGAGAAGCATTAGCACCTGAAAAGTTAAGAGTCCCCGTATAACCACTATCCCCTACCTGGACCCGGTTAAACACGACATTTGATGATGTGGTCGAGTAGTTTAATATATAATTGGGCTGGGCGGTCACGGTTTTAATGACGACTAAGTTACCTGTGTCATCTGTAGTGATGGAGGGTTTAAATTTACCACCGTTAACTACATAAAAGATATACAGGCTAGCCCCCTGATATCCGCTAAGATTGATCGTCCCGCCTGTCACATCCCCCGTATCAGAACCGCCGGCCGCGCCGATATAAAATACGTTGGCGGTGTTTATTCCCGAGTTTCCGACGTTCAATGTGCCGCCCGCCATCTGAAGTTTGCCGTTCAACACTATACTCCCCTGTGAAGTGGCGGTTCCCGATACTATATTGAATGTCCCGCCTGATGCAACGGCTATCTGAGCGGAATTGCCGCCGTCTACCGTGAGAATACCGCCGTCAACTTTAAGCGTAGCGCCGCTGGCTACATCAACGGCACTCACCCCGTTATAATTCACGTCGAGCGTCTTGCCTGTACCTACCGTGAAGATGCCGTCATTCACATCCATGGTATTTGTAACTGTTACCGTCCCGCTGGCGATCGTAACTTCGGCGGAGGCGTGGGTATTGGCTATGATGAGATTATAGAAGGTAGTTGGGTCTATCGTCTGCGCGGCTGAGCCGTCGAATGTCACCGTGCCGTTACCGTGGGTGAACGTGCCTGAATTGACCCAGTTGCCCGCTGCGGTAATCGCCTTGCCGTTCGTGCTGAACGTGGCGAGCGCGCTGATGGTGAGATCGCCGTCAACATCGAGCGTCTGGGAACTCGCGTGTATACTGACGGCCTTAGTGGTGCCATCCCCTATAGTCAGGTTCCAGAAATTAAAATCGGCGGCGCCGGTCTCGGCAATGTATATGGAGGCCGTAGTCGTTCCGACAAGCTGGAACGTGCCGCCTGTGGGCGTAAAGAAGGATCCGTTAGAGAAATAGGCTGTTCCATAAGTAGCTTGTACTCCTCCGTAGACCTTGATCGTCCCGCCCGATATGTCCTCTAGCCAACCTGAAGCTACATACCATTGGCTGTAAGTACCGCCCGCTGAGCCATTAGTGCCTATTATCAAACTTCCAGAAGCCATCCTGAGCGTCGATCCCGAATACCCGTAATAGACGCCGTTAAAAGTAACGGTGTAACCGTTGACATCAAATATCCCTGTGTTATGTATAAAATGACCGGTGCTGGTTAGGGTACTCATAGCGGTTACTTTGGCTCCGCCGGTTTTCGATACATAGTAATAGCTTCCCGCCCTATTATTGGTGCCAATGATTGACATCGTGCTGTCAACCGAACCATCCATAGACAGATAGTTGGAAGAGACAAAAGTGTTTGCTCCTGAAACATCAACATTGCCGGATACATAAATGTTTCCTGCAGTGAGTGTAACCGTGCCGCCTGAGACCGTAAAGTTGCCGTTCACATCCAGGACAGGAGAGCCGCCGTTCATCGTAAGAGTACCGGCCGTCTTGAGGAAGTTGCCGTTCACGGTTATCTTGGAACTGCTTACAAATGTGACCGCGCCGCTCGCACCGATGGTCAGGCCGCCCGTGGTCCATCCTGTACCGGATGAGAGGCCGAGAGTAACCGTGCCGCCTGCCACGCTTGAAGCGCCCGAGACTCCCAAATTATACGTCCATATAGCAAATGTGCCGCCTGATACGGTCAGGGTAGTCATCGCCATGTTTGTTGTCATAAGGCGGGTGCCGCTTGAGATAGTTACGGCTCCTAAATCTCTGCTCGCGGCATTGTTATCGGTCAGGAGGGCTGAACCGGTGAGTGTGAATGCTGAGGAGTTGGATGATTTGGTAAAGCCCGCATCGCTCGCTATCGAGAGGTTGGCCGCTACGGTTAATGCGTATGCGCTTTGGTTGAAGGTACCGGCTGTCAAGGTCAAGTCGCTTGCCACTGCGAGGGCGGCCCCTTGCTGGAATGTTTCTAAGCTTGCGCCGTTAATTGTTAGGTTATAGTAGTCGGTGCCCGCGCCGAAGTCTTTTATGGTGTAAGTGGAAGAACCCGCGTCTCCTACGTATGCGACTGTCCCTGAAGTTATGTCGAGGTTCTGGACGTTCGCGCCGATGGTTTCATTACCGTGGAGGTTGATCGTGGCGTTATTGACAGCGGCCGCGCTCGCGACGAAGTTAAATGACTGGTTATTCATGTCAAAGGTGCCGGCTGTAACTGTGAGGGAATCTGTGGTCACGCCGCCCGTCAGCGTCTTGGTATACCCGCTCGCGTTTACGACTATATCCTCAACTGTTTTATCGAGGAAATTGATATTCGCGTTTCCTCCAGAGAGCGTGATCGTCCCTGTGCCGGCAGTGTATGCAAGGGTACCGGCCGATTGCGTGAAGGTGACGTTACCCTGAATGATGAAATTGGGGTTGTTCGTATTGGTGATAGTGATCGTGGAGGAAGCGTTGTTATTCGTGACCGCAAAACCTCCATTGAATGTATAAGTTCCGGTAGAAGGAGTCCAGGTACCAGAGGATGCGCCGTTGTTTAATATAGTTACCAAACCATCATAGGTTCCGGGAACAAGGATAGCTGCTACGTTTGGTGCATACATGCTGACAGGAGCCGAAATAGTGCCGGCGGTAAATACCGTAAGCCCTTTACCGCTTGCGGGACCAACAAATGCAAGAAACCCAGTTCCGGTGCCCGCGATTGTTCCAGAGTTCATAACCAACGAAGCATCTGTACCAATGCGCAGATATACCCCATTTGCAACAGTAGCAGTTCCGCCGTTGAATGTGGCGAGGGTGGAAACATTAAAGATGCTTGATACTGTGACATTGGCAGTCGCGGAGATTGTCAAGTTCTTGACACCCAAATAACTTGCCCCCACCATGTTGCCGGTCCCGGTCATCACTAATGTGGCTGTCCCCTCTGTCCACGTCGTAACATGCAGGAAGTCAAGACTTCCGCCTACTGTCCACGTACCGCTGCCGAGCGAGACCTTCTTATTATCGAGCGTAACATCGCGCGAAACGGTTATATTGTTATTATTAGTAGCGTCGTCCAGGTGGCCATCATCAGCGCCTGCGCCGGTGTAGCCGCTCGTAGCAGTAATACTGCCGACTATAACTGCGGCGTCGATCACGCTCTTCGCGACGTTTCCGCCGGCGCCGTCAAATATTACGTCTGTTCCGCCAGCCGGGACGCTCGCGCCGCTTGCGCCGCCTGATGAGGTAGACCAGCTGGCGATCGTGTTCCAGTTGGCTGACGTGCCTGTCAAGCCGCCCACCCAGTAGCGCGTCTCAGCCGTGAAGAGCCACCCGCCCGCGTTGTTATTGCCTGAATCTGTGCAACCAACCGTTGCATCGACCCTTGTCCCGCCTGTTGCGTTGGAATACTGGACGTTCACATACTGGGCGCTCGCAGATCCTGTCACAGTGAGTGTCCAGGTTGCAGTAGCTTTAAATATGAGGTTAGCGCCGGAGGTCCCGATTAATTGAGCATATCCGCCTACTGTGATGGTGTCGCCGTTCATCGCGCTTGCGCTTGTAGATTTGACCTTAGCGCCTGTATTAAAAGTGAGGTTGCCGGTTATCGCTATTGTGTGTGAATTCCCGAAATCGATCGTGCCGTTACTGGCTATAAAGTCTTTAGCAACTGTCATATTATCCTGCAGTGTCCATTCTCCGCCTATCCCATTGAACGTAACATTATAGAACGCGCCGGTTGCGCCATTGGCGGTTATGGTCTTGCCTGTTGCGGTGGAGGTAAATGTTACGGTGTTATTTCCATGGGTGAAGGCGCCTGCATTGGACCAGCTGCCTCCTACGGTTATGGCATATCCGGCGGCATTTAATGTCCCAGCCGTTATAGTGAGGTTATTCGTTGCCAGCGCATTCGCAAGCGTCCACGTCACGCCTGTGTAGTTAAATATGATATCGTAATAAGACCAGTTCTTTACTGTGTAAGGTCCGACAGCGCCGTTATATTCTACTGTGCCGAGGTTCGATGTCGGGCCGAAGCTTACAGTCTCACCGCCTTGGAGCCTTAACTTAGCGCCTGAGCTTATTACAAAGCTGTCTCCTGTAGCCAGGGTGAGGTTATTGCCGGATAGGTCGAGTGTGCCGCTTGATATAGTCAATGTCTTGTATGAGGGTATCGAGATGGCGGAATTCATGTTAAATACCGCTCCGCTAGAGCCTTGCGCAATCGTAAGAGAGCCGGGGACTATTCCCCTAAGTGTCGAAGTCTCTGATGCGGTGATCGACATTGTCTGGCCTAACGAGGATGTAAGCGTAGTACCGGCATTCATCGTAAGGGCGCCTGTGCCGTCCGCATTGTTATCGGCATTAACGGTGAGATTACCCGTGATGCTCGTGACATTGGCGCTTATCGTAATGCCTGATTTAGCTGAAAGAGTAACGGCGCCTATCTGAGAGATCGCGGCATCTACCGTAATGGTCCCGCCTGTAGATGTGATCGACAAAGTACTGGTGCCTATCGGGCCTGTCATCCTGCCTAAGAGTAAAGAGGTGGTGATATTCGAGCCTGATTGAAGGGTAACGCCGCCGCTCGGAGCTGTAACGTAAAGAGAGGGATTGATCGTGAGAGTACTCAGTATATTAGAGTTAGTGCCGGCCTTGAGCGTCAGGCCTGTTGAGGTACTGAAAATATTGTTACTTACCGTAATACTCCCTGCGGCCTGCAGGTTTACCCAACGGCAATATACGTCTTTATCCACGGTGATATCTCCGCCTGTGGAAGTGATAGTAATGTAATTGTAGGGGCTAAGTATTAGCATATTACTAGAGAGGGTATTCATCGAAAAACTGTTAGCACCCTGCAGAGTGATGTAATTAGAGCTACTTGTCAGAGCGACCACTTTGCCAGACCCAAAAGTTAAATTCCCTGCTCCACTATTGTCATAATCCGCTTTAAAAATGACTGTATTATAACCGGCACTTAAAATATTTTCGTTTATGTTAATTGTGCCCGCGGCTTGAAATGACACTATATTAAAAGCAGAGTTGGGGAGATAAATAAACGTATCCACAGTAATGTCTCCTGCCGTAGAAGTGAGGGAGAAACTGCTCCAAACACTGCTTCTGATAAGATTTGAAAATAGCGTGCTAGTTGTAAAACTGTTAGCGCCCTGCAAAGTGATCGTGCTGGAAGAGGTTACTGCAGCGCTTATGGTAAGGATTCCAGCGCCGCTCGAATCTCTATCCGCTTTAAGCGTAACTGATGAGTTCGTTTTGAAACTATTATCAACGGTCAGGTTACCGGAAGCGCTGGCGTTAAGGGTCTTGAAGTTGACTGAAGAAGTGAGCCACGTGGAAGTGGTCAGATCTCCGGCAGTCTGCAGATTAACGATTCCAGTAGTCGATGCGTCTAAGGTAAGGGCATTCAGGCCTGACTTGGATAGCGTGCCTGTATTATTTGAATCGTAGTCAGCGCATAAAGATAGCTGGCCGCCGATACCGGTCCTGTATGTCCTTGCGGCAGAGGTAGCATCAAGCGTGAGATTACCGTTTGCGTAGAAATTGACCTGGCTGGCAGGGACGGCCAATAGATCAAATGACTGGTCGACTGTGATGTTAGCGCTGCCCTTTGTAGTGACGGTCAAGTACTTAACATTAGTAGCGTCTACACCTGCCAGATAAGTTGATGTCGTAATGTCTCCCGCGGATTGAAGCTGTATATATCCTGTATTCGAAGCGGCTAAAGTAACAGGGTTCGCGCCTGTTATAGATAGCGTGCCGGAACCATTTGCATCGTTATCGGCGTATAAATATACCTGACCAGCCGTACCACCTTTATAGGTCCTTGCGCCACCTGTAGTATCGATTACGAGATTACCGTTTGAGTAAAACTGAATTACGCTTGTAGCGACTGTCGACAGGTCAAATGACTGATCGACTGTGATATTAGCGTTACCTTTGGTGAGGACTATCAAGGCACTCACATTGGTAGCATCCACTCCTGTAAGAAATGTGGAGGTCGTGATATCTCCAGCAGATTGAAGCTGTATCTGTCCTGGAGTAGCGCCTAAGGTGATACCGTTTGAACCCAATTTAGAGAGCGTGCCGACACCATCCGCATTGTTATCGGCGTATAATTGAACGACACCGCTCGTTCCTGCTTTATATGTCCTTGCGCCGCCTGTCGTATCGATAACAAGATTGCCGTTCGAAAACAAGAAGACATAGCTTGAGGATATCGTTGACAGGTCAAATGATTGATCCACAGTGATATTGGCATTGCCTGTGGTGTAGACATACAAACGGTAGACATTGGTAGCATTTACCCCTGTCAGGAAAGTGGAGGTTGTAATATCCCCTGCGGATTGAAGATAGATATACCCTGTATTTGAAGCGCTTAGGGTGATACCGTTTGAACCTGATATAGATAGTGTGCCGATACCATCACTTACACCACCATTATTGTAATCGGCGTATAACCTGACATAACCGCTCGCACCTGCCTTATATGTCCTCGCGCCGCCCGTGGTATCGATAACAAGATTGCCGTTTGAGTAAAAATTGACCTGACTTGCACTTAAGGATGACAGGTCAAATGATTGATCCACAGTGATATTGGCATTGCCTGTGGTGTAGACATTCAAGTTCTTCACATTGGCAGCGCTAACCCCTGTCAGGTATGTGGAAGTCGTATAGTCTCCTGCGGATTTGATATAGATAGACCCTGAGTTAGTAGCGCCTAAGGTTATACTGTTTGAACCTAGCTTGGAGAGCGAGCCTACACCGTTTCCATCGTTATCGGCGAATAGATAGACTGCGCCGTTAGTGCCTGCCTTATAGGTCCTAGCCCCGCCTGTTGTATCTATTATAAGATTGCCATAGAGGATGATACTGACTGCGCTTGAAGCGACAGTGGAAAGGTCAAAACTCATGTCCGCGGTGATAGTGGCGTTGCTGGTGTTATAGAGATTTAAGGTCCTGACGTTGGTAGCACCTACACCTGTCAGGTATGTGGATGTTGTATAATCTCCTGCGGATTTAATATTGATAGTCCCCGTAGTCGAGGCAGCTAAGGTGATGGTGTTCGCGCCTGATTTAGAGAGTGTTCCCACGCCATCCACATTGTAATCGGCGTATAAAGAAACCGTGCCGCCCGTACCACCTTTATAGGTCCTTGCGCCGCCCGTGGTATCGATAACAAGATTACCGTTTGAATAAAAATTTACCTGGCTTGAGACGACAGTGGAAAGATCGAAACTCATGTCCGCGGTGATAGAGGCATTGCCGGTGGTGTAGACATACAGATTTCTCACGTTTGAAGCGCTGACGCCTGTAAGAAAAGTGGACAGAGTAATGTCAGAAGCGGATCGAATAGTGATATTACTGGTAATGCTTGCCGCGAGTGTAATGGTATTCGCGTCTACTGTTTTGGAGAGAGCGCCCACGCCATCGGAGTTATTATCGGCGCTGATCGCGACGCTTCCGCCGGACCCTGTCTTGTAAGATCTCGAGCCGCCCGTGGTATCGATTATGATATTGCCATTGGATATGATACTGACTGCGCTTGAAGCGACAGTGGAAAGGTCAAAACTCATGTCCGCGGTGATAGTGGCGTTGCTGGTGTTATAGAGATTTAAGGTCCTGACGTTGGTAGCATCCACTCCTGTCAGGTATGTAGAAGTCGTATAATCGCCTGCGGATCTAATATTGATAGTCCCCGTAGTCGAGGCAGCTAAGGTGATGGTGTTCGCGCCTGATTTAGAGAGTGTTCCCACGCCATCCTCATTGTAATCGGCGTATAAATAAACCGTGCCGCCCGTACCACCTTTATAGGTCCTTGCGCCGCCCGTGGTATCGATAACAAGATTACCGTTTGAATAAAAATTTACCTGGCTTGAGACGACAGTGGAAAGGTCAAAACTCATGTCCGCGGTGATGGCGGCATTGCCGGTGGTGTAGAGATTTAAGGTCCTGACATTGGCAGCACCTACACCTGTCAGGTATGTGGATGTTGTATAATCTCCTGCGGATTTAATATTGATAGTCCCCGTAGTCGAGGCAGCTAAGGTGATGGTGTTCGCGCCTGATTTAGAGAGAGCGCCTATGCCATCCGCATTGTTATCGGCATATAAAGAGACTGTGCCGCCAGTGCCTGCTATATAGCTCCTCGCGCCCCCGGTCGTATCGATAACGAGATTACCGTTTGAGTAAAAATTGACCGAGCCCCCAAGAGTTGATTGATCAAAAGACTGATCCACCGTGATATTGGCATTGCCATAAGTATAAACGCTCAGGGTCTTAAAGGTAGCGCCTGTAAGAAAAGTGGATGTAGTAATATCGGAGCTTGAGGACAAAGAGATAGTTCCTGTTGTCTGGACGTTTAGGGTACCTGAGGTGATCGAAAGTGTTCCGGCGCCGTTACCGTCATTGTCAGCATAAGGGGTCAGGGTCTTCGTCGCGCCTGATATAGTGATATTGCCACCAATGGATAGATTGTTATTGGCATATAGGACGATACCGTTTACAGCGCTTATAGCTGCATTTAAGGTTATATCACTGTCGCCATAGGTACTGGCATTCACCGTGATCGCGCCTGCTGATGTTATGGAGCGAAGTGAGGCATCGCCACGAGCGGTCAGGGTGACATCGCCTGATGTTGTGGTGGTAATCGTGCCGGATACGCCCATTGTAATGTCGGTGGCGGTTATCGACATGCTCTGCGAAGTGGCGCCTATCGCCGCGTTGATATTGAGCGTTGAGGGCTCATAGGTATTGCCTATCGTCAACGCGCCGCCTGATATCGTAAGAGCGCCGAGCGTCAATGTCTTATTGAAATTAATAGTAGTGGCAACGGCATTGGTCATCGCTCCGATTGTTAAACTGCCTGCGCCTGCATTGTAAATACAGACGTTGGGGTAGTTACCCGACAATGCGGTAATGGTGGCTGCGTTTAACAGTAAATTCTGCGTAGAGGCCTTGCCTATATCTTTAGCGGCCGCTGCCGATAGCGTAACTGTAGAGGCCGTTATGTAATTGGTATTATTGCCATAGATGCTCCCGGTCGATGAGGTGACTGATACTGTGCCGCCTGCCGAAGTCACTGTGGCGAGTGTAGCATTGTTCGTGGAGATTATCGTGATATTTCCGCTAGTCGTGGTGGAGATGGTGCCTGAGGTTTGAGTAACGGTGGCCGCAGTAATAGAGATATTATTGGCGGTTGCTGTAACAGTGCCGCCGTTCATGGTCAGGGTTGCTGTTACGGTAATCGTTTTACTCACGCCTACATCAAGCGTGCCGGCCGTAACGGTCATGTTATTGGCGGCAGTGATGTTGCTGTTCAGAGTCCGATACCCGGTGGTACCGTTAAAGGTCAAGTTATAGAAGTTCGAAGTAGTGCTGATCGTCTTGCCGGTGGCCGTGCCGGTGAACGTAACCGTGTTATTTCCATGGGTAAAAGTGTTAGAATTTGACCAGCTCCCGTCAACGGATATGGCGTAGCCGGCTGCGCTTAAGGTGCCGGTAGTGCCTATCGTGAGGTCGCCTGTAGCGCCATTAGCGTCATCCAGGGTAAGGGTGCCGCCAAGGGTAAGTGAGGAGGTTGCGGTAGCGCCTATTGCCAAGGATCCTATCGTATAAGCGGCAGCTGTTGTTACAGTGGCTCCTGCCAAATCTATGGTAACTACGTAATTCGCGTCATTAGGGACGTTTCCGCCCGACCAGTTGGCGCCTGTGGCCCACGTGTTACCGGATCCGCCTATCCATGATACAGCGATAGTATCGTCAGGGTTATAGATAAATCCGCCTTCTTTGGAAGTGATAGTTGCGGCCCTTACGTCTATGTTGCCGCACGTCCAGAGACGGACCGTGCCCTGGGGAGCAGATATGCTTCCATTAACCGTTATGTCGTATTTTCCGATAGTTTCGAGATTTATTGAAGAAGTGGCTGAATAGATGGTGACATCTTTTCCAACACTTATATTGCCGTTTTCCGTTATGATCGAGAGGTATGAATTCGTGGAATAAGTAATGGCGAATGCCTCTTCAGGAGGCCCGCGCAATAGAATGCTCGTCCCGATGCCGAGCGATTCGCGTATATTTATGTCGCCGATCGTCTTGTTTATATATATGTTTTTCGCATCTATCGAAACAGGCGCGCTATTCGCTCCGAACCCTTGCGCGATAAGTCTCAGTGTCTGGGCGGTCAATACTACTCCTTCGGCTGTGTTTATTAAACCATCGGTTTTTAGTGTTAAATCCGCTGTCTTTAAATACGTTAAATTGATGCCCGTTCCTTCCAAAGTTATCATCTCTTCATGCGCGCTCGCATTTGATATATACATCACTTGAGTGTTTTGATATATATCTAATACCGGTGCGTTGGTAGTTATATTTATTACATTAGCTTTTGCATATATATAATTTGCTGATAGGCTGGAACCGTTTATTGAGGCTATTTCTCTGGGTGAGACTTCAGTTCCTATTCTTATAGAGCCGCTTTCCGTGGTAATTGTGCCGTTAAACGTTACTTTGGCCGGTGTGTCTATATAAATATTCGTGTTCCCCAGCGCTTCTACCGTCCCGCCTATATTTATATCGCCATCTGATACGAACTTCACTATGCCGTTCTCTTCTATCATTCTAGTTGCCTTTATCTTGCCTGTGTTATTGACCGCATGCTCAAATATGTCCGAGGCGGTCTTCGCGGTCATATATACCCTTCCCGCCTCAATCGTGCCTGAATTGTTAATAGCGTCTTCCAGCGTCTTTCCTGAACCATAGATCACTCTCCCGGTCGTCTTTTCGTTCACCTCTACCTGGATTATCCCCTTCGTATCGAAGCTTACGGTTACCTTATCGCCTGATGCGAGGTGGACCGTGCCTGCCTGAGCGGAGATTATGCCTGAATTGTAGACGCTTGAGCCTATGAGGGCGAGGTTATTGCCTGTGATGCGCCCTTCGTTCAGGATCGCCGCATAAGGCTGGCCTGCTTCGCGCTGGAGCATGTAGGATCCATTAATGAAGTTATTCGTCGAAACGTCAAGCGTGGAGCATACGAGCGTATTCACGTTGACCTGGGCTGTGGGGGTGAAATTGATACCATTCTGGTTGACCAGGAATAGGACGCCGTTCGCGTTTAACGTGCCGGCGATCGTGCTCATCTCGGTACCTGTTACCCTGCTTAAAACTGTGGCGGTGGAAGACGGCTGGATGAAGCTAACGACCTCATTAGATGCTATATTGAATGAATTAAAATTGATGACGGTTTTGTCGTCTGCGTGAATGTTCAGTGTGTAGGAATCGGGGTGCTCGAATCGGGCAGAGCCGGCTTCAACGTTCTCGCCTTCCGGCAGCGCGTAAACTGAAGACGCGGCTGCGCCGAACGCAGCAGCATTCAAGAGGAACAGAATAATTATTTTTGATATCCATGTTTTCTTCATTTTTGCACCATTTCGGTAACCGGCTGTCCTTCTCAGGACCCTTGGTTTTGCTACGGCCCTCGCTATTCTCTGGCCGCAGTCCCCTTTTGGGGACGTCCCCGCGTTACCGCGGGTTTGCCTTTATCGCTTGATGCGAGAAACCAACTACTGCCTTTCAGTTTTCTAATTCCCTTTCTTGTTTTTCTAACTTCTATTTTTGTTTTCCTAACTCTTGTTTCTGTTCTCCTAACGTTACATATATAATATATCATATGATTAATAATTGTCAAGGGGTAAAAACTACATTTTTTATCTCTAATTTTGGCAAGCTTGGGTAACTGAATTTTGTATGCACAAAGGTTGATATCTTAGCCCAAAAAAGTGAGAAATAGTTAGCTGATGTAGGGGAGGTTTAAACCTCCCCTACCATTTCATCAAAACACTCTAAATCGTGCGTTAAACGCATTTTATTTTACGAGCGTTTAACGTTTAACCTAAACAGGGTCCTATCCTAATCGAACCCAATCGACCGGGTCGGTGGGACCGGGTCGGTCGATTGGGTATTTATGCAGGTATAACGCAAAAAAGACCGGAAAACTGGTTTTTTAGCCCATTTTACGGCCTTTTTTGGGGTTTTCAGCTCAGTTACTTGAAGCAGATCAATATTGCCGTAGGGGAGGTTTAAACCTCCCCTACGGCGTTCAAGCAATAGCAGTAGGGTGCCATTAAGAATGCCCTACTGCTCCTTTGCTGCTTCTTTGCGGCCTCGCGATTACGAAAGGAGTAAAAAAATAGGGCCAGTCCGCTTTGGACAGCCCTACTTTTGCATCTCAAACCCATCTCTACTCGCTCCTAACAACACCTTCCTAACACCCTTCTAATGCCCCCAGAGGCCACCTCCCGGCTTGCAAAACCGGCCGAGCATACTTCCATTCGTCATAATATTAAATACGGGCTTATAAAAGCATTCTGTAATATTGCATTTATTGCGCTCGACTTGATCTGCAAATTTCGGAACTTGAACAGCAAAAGGTTCTATTATTTTTCTCATTGAAAGTATATTGCCGAGCCGCTCTCTTATCGATCTTGAAAATGAAATTAGATTGCTTCTCGACGGAGAGCCGCAGGTTTGTGCGAGCATGCATCTCACAATAAATCCTATCGCTAAAGCTATCTCTGAAAGTATCGGTGCGATGATTCCGGTCATGAGTTTCATTTTAGTCACCCTCTATTAGTTAATTAACTGATCTTTGTTATCCTTATATCTAACTAAAGTATAACATATCTGTATCTAAAGGGAAGGGGTAAAATCTCTCTTTTTCATCACTAACTATTCATATTGTGCTCCGTCGAGATGCCTGGGGCGGATATGCAAAAAATAGCTGTTTTCAAAAGGCCCCCGCTTGACAATAATCCTAAACGGCAGTGGTTATTCCGCCTTCAAACCAATACGACCTTAAAGGTCGTATTGGTACGCATCCCAATTATTTTTCGTAACCGCAGCAATAGTAGCGCACATTTAAATGTGCGCTACTAGATTTCATTAAATTCTTTATCAAATCGCGCGATCAAATCAATTAAGCGATCGCTTATTTTTCACAAAATTTCTGCATATCTTTTTCCAAAAGCACTTTTCAAAACCATTTGCACATATTTTTTCGCGCAAATTTGCTGATATTTTTTGCTCTGTTTTGAAAAGCACTATATATAGTAGAAGCGCTGCGCGCTAAAAATACACGCAATAATTTTCAAGCCAGATCCAAAAACTGAGGAATTATCACATTCAATTTTCACAGAAAAAATCGGATGTATCCTTGCCATAGAAGTCCGATTATCCACACAGTAGGGGACGTTTAAACGTCCCCTACTATTGCAATTCACGCCTGTCGAAATATACAAAAAATGGCTGCCAGCCTATTGTGGAAACAGATGTAGGGCACACTTAAGTGTGCCCTACTATTGTACTTTTATAGCCTTGCGGCACGTCTTTCAACCTGCAAATTCTAACCAGGTTAGATCCCCAAGTCGCACTTGAAATGCCTAAAAACGGCCATTTTGGCCATTGAAGGCATTGACCGGCCCAGATATACATGAGATCTAAAAACGGTAGACCATATCGACCGAGTCGGTAGGACCGGGTCGGTCGGCGCGGTTATGGGTGAAAAAAATAAAAATTTCTACTTAAAATAGAAAAAATAGCCGGCTGGCTTTCTTTAGTTAACGAGCTGGCTTTCTACCTTAACGGTCAAAATTTTTAACTTTCATTTTTATAACGGAATTAAACCGGTTTCTGTGCGGAAGTTATCTTTGGAAGGGTAAATACAAACTTCGTTCTCTTGCCCAATTCGCTCTCTACGGATATCGTGCCTTTATGCCCCTCTATTACGCCTTTTGCAACAAAAAGCTCCAAACCGCCGCCTCTGGCCTTCCGGCCATGTATACTGCTAAACCGCTCGGCTCTTTCAAATACACTGGAAATAGCATCCTGCGGTATCCCGGCTCCGGTATCGGTTATACTGCATTCAACGGTATCCTTAAGCTCTTTTATCGCGATCTCTATATATCCCCTTTCGGTAAACCTGATGGCGCCTTCTACTATATTAAGGAAGACCTGCTTCAACCTGGCTTCATCGGCATCTACCATGATCTTGTTGCCGGGCATATTCAACTTAAGATCAAGCCCTTTTTCGCGGATCTTCGGCTCAAGCACAAATATCGCTTCCTTCACCATACTCCTGAAATCGACCGGCCCCATAATGAACTCGACCATGCCCCGCTCTATCGCGGCGCTGTCCGCCAGCTCATTTACAGTCTTCGCCATTTTCGCGATATACACCTCCAGCGCCTCCGCCGCATGCTTCTGCTTCTCGAGACCCTTGCCCGATCCCTGCTCGGCCAACAGACGCATCTCGTTACGGACCGCCTCTATCTCCTCGCGCAACACGGCGCTCTGGGAGGCAAAGTCGGTACTTATCGCATTCACCTTATGCTCAGCCCTCTGGCGGGCCTGCGTCTCCCTTTCCACGGCCGCTATCGGCACCGTCACTTTCTTAAGCGCCTCTCTCATGCGGTTATACGCCTCCGCCAGATGCTCGACCTCATCCCCTGTCTTTACCTCGACCTCATAATCGAGATCACCCCGGCTCAAGCGCTCGAAACCCTCTTCGAGCTGGCCGAGCGGCTTTTTGAATATACCTGCGAATATGAACATCGCTGCAAACGACATCAAGATGACAAGCAATACCGCAAAGAACGCGATCCTTGCCGTAAACGCGCCAAGCGCCCCGTAAACCTCCTTTGCGTCCTGGACGATAAAGACTCTCCAGATTACGCCGCCTTCGGCCAGGGCCGGGTTTGTAACTTCGGCGTAAGCCGCGAATGCTTTAGGCGTGTGCATGTAAACGGTGCGCAATACGAGCCACTTCGACCTGTTCTCCAGGGCCTTCTGCAATTCCTTGTAATCGCAGAATTTGTTCGAGAAGGGCTTGGACTGCGGATAGTATACGAGATAACCCTTGTCGTCGACCAAAAGGGCGTTGCCGGTACGCCCCACCTTGAAATCTTCGAGCGGCTTGAAGAATGCCCTGATATCTACGAGCGCCTTGTATATACCTACGACATTGCCGGCTTCATCACGGACAGGGACTGCGAAAGGTATGCACCAGGTGCCGGTCTCTTCGTCCGGCAATATACCGCCGATGGCCGCTTTGCCCTTGCCGCCATTAAACGCTTTCCGCCACCAATCCTGGTCAGCCTCATAAAAATAGGCCACTTTACGCGTGGCCGCAACGAGCGAGCCGGACCTGTCCGTAAGCGCTATCTCCACCACGTCCTTATCGGCGGCCATTATAGATTTGAGTTTTGCGCTCGCTGCATTTTCCGTATATGCGGTTACGAGCTGGCTGTCGGAGCTTGCCGCGGCCCATCTCTTATTCATGCCGTCGAAATCACCCTGGGCCGATTTAGCATCGGGCGCAAGCCTCGCGCCGCTGTCTCTGGCGGCGCTTCTCAATATGTCGCCAGAAGCGTCCGCCCTTACCAGCTCTATCTCTCTATTGACCGCGGTAGCAATAGATGCCGCGATCACCCCGGCTATCTTACCGTAACTTTCTCCGGCGGTGCTTGTTATCATACCGGATAGCGATGCGGATCCCAGGATCGATCCGAAGGACATAAGGACAAATACCGAAACGGCAATTATGAGCGATATCTTTAAACCCAGGTCTAGTTTAATCTTTGGCATCGTTTTTCAGTTTTTGTCCGCCGCCTGTTCCACCGGCTCCGACGTCCTTAACTTTATCTTCTTTGAATTCAATATAGGCCCCGGCCCTATTCTTTTTGTCGAAATTTTTCTTCTGGAATGCCTTCGATCTTTTCTCGGATTCGGCCACGAACCTGCTGGCTTGCGCATCGGATGCCTGGCCGGACGGAATGGGTGCGGCCAAGAGATGAGGCGGGAATAAAACGGAAAAGATAAATATCAGTGCAGTATTACGAATCTTCGATCCTCCCTCCCGGCTTTGTACTATTAATCTTATATATCACATAATTTTAATATTGTCAATAAAATGGGGACACCCATTTTACGCAGGGGCCATAAATGGAAAACCCAGGTCTTTTGACCTGGGCTCTTATACAAGAAGAAGGTGGTTTAACCTTTACGGAAAGATCCATTGCCGAACGGCTCTTTGGCTTTCGCCTCCTCTTTCAAGGTTTACCGCCGCCCCGCTTGGCGCCTCGTCCGACTGTCGGACGGAAGCCTTTGGCCCTCTCGAGCCATTTCCTTTCGCAAGGTTAAGCCCCTCTTCTCAAATATAGTATATCATAGGTAATACATATTGCAATAGCCGCGGACCCTCCTATTTCATTATTAACTTGTGAGTTATCCACAATGTAGCCGACGTTTAAACGTCGGCTACATTGCAAAGCAAAAAAATTTTGAAAATAATTGCAATAATTTTCGCGAAAAAAGCATCTATATAGTAGGAGGCTAAATGCCTAAATGGGCGGAAAGGAGATTATGAAAGAGTTAATACCGCAAGAAGTTATTGAGAGAAAGATCTATCTCATTAGAGGCCATAAGGTAATGCTGGATAAGGATCTTGCAACGCTTTATGGCGTAGCCACTTTCAATCTTAACAAAGCGGTTATGCGCAATACTGATCGTTTCCCGGAAGATTTCATGTTCCAATTGAATACCGAAGAATTCAAAAACTTGATATTCCAATTTGGAATATCAAGTTGGGGTGGTACGCGCAAGCTGCCGCGCGCTTTTACCGAGCAAGGCGTTGCTATGCTTTCGAGCGTTTTGCGAAGCAAGAGGGCGATTTACGTTAATATCGCTATAATGCGCGCGTTTGTCAGGCTAAAGGCCATCTTGTCCACCCACGCGGAACTCGCCCACAAATTGGATGAGCTAGAACGTAAGATCGAAAAGCACGATGTCGACATCCAATCTATCTTTGAAGCGATTCGCCAGCTAATGGCGCTGCCGCCGGACAAGACACGCGTTATAACGGGATTTAAGAAGGTATAGCTTAATTTCTTAAAATAGTTGCAATAATTTTCGCGAAAAAAGCATCTATATAGTAGAGGGAGGTGATGGCAATGGTGGAGGAACTGAAGCTGGCAGTAACCCGTCTTCATAAGCTGGACGGCAGCGGCGCGACGAAGGCCTTCTGCGATATCTCGATACTCGATTCGCTCGTAGTGAACGGGTTGAGGGTGGTCGCGGGCAAAGACGGGCTATTCGTCAGCATGCCGCGCGAGGAAGGCAGGGACGGCAAGTGGTATAACACCGTGATACCGCTGAAGCGTGAAGTGAAGGACGCGATCGAACGGGTCGTGCTGGAAGCGTACGGAGGGTAAGCAAAAGTGGGCCGGGAGAATAGGGACGTCGGGATACAGGGCGAAAACAGGGCTGTGAAATTCCTGGAATCAAATGGCTATAGAATCGTCGAGAGGAATTTCCACACGCCTTTCGGCGAGATCGATGCTGTGGCCAGGCATGGCGGCTTTATCGTATTCGTCGAAATAAAAACCCGGGCCTCCTCTTCTTTCGGCCCACCGCTTTTGAATGTTACGCGATCGAAACAGAGGCATCTTGTGAAGAACGCGTTGTGCTATTTAGCGGCACGCTCTCTTGTCCACTCGGACTGGAGGATCGATGTCGTTTCAGTCAAACTGAATGAGCGTTATGAAGTCGAATCAATAGAATTGATAGAAAATGCTGTCACCGGAGATACATAATTAATGAAAGGAATTTCAAATGATCGCTAAGATATATTCCGCCTGCGTCATCGGAGTTGACGCCCATGAAGTCACTGTCGAGACCGATACCGGCGGAGGATTGCCCGGCATAAATATCGTCGGCCTGCCCGATACCGCCATAAAGGAATCGCGCGATAGAATTAAATCGGCAATAAGAAATTCCGGCTTCTCGTTCCCGACCAGGAAGATCACGATAAATTTAGCGCCGGCGGATATAAAGAAGGAGGGCTCGTCATTCGACTTGCCGATCGCCCTTTCCGTATTAGCATCCGAAAGTATTATCGATTTTTCCGTACTGGCTGATTATATTTTCTGCGGCGAATTATCGCTCGACGGCAGGCTAAAATCGATAAGGGGCGCTTTGCCTATTGCAATGGCGGCGAAGAATATCGGTAAGAAGAAATTTATCCTGCCGAAAGAGAATTCGAAAGAGGCCGCTGTAGTGAAAGATATAGAGGTATATCCTATAGCCTCGCTTAAGGATGTCATAGAGTTCATCAATAAAAGGCTTGAGATAAAGAAAGAAGAGTCGAAGGTCGAGGCAGCTTTCCGGAAAAGCCCGAGATACCGCGTCGACTTTAACGACGTTAAGGGCCAGGAACATGTGAAGCGCGGCCTCGAGGTCGCCGCGGCCGGATCGCATAATGTACTTTTGATCGGGCCGCCGGGATCGGGTAAGAGCATGATGGCAAAGCGGCTTCCTACGATACTTTCGGACATGACCATCGAAGAGTCGCTCGAAACCTCGAAGATACACAGCGTCGCCGGACTCCTGTCGCCAAACAAGGGGCTGACCATAACAAGGCCGTTCCGGTCGCCGCACCATACGATCTCTGACGCCGCTCTGGTCGGCGGCGGGACGAATCCGGTACCCGGCGAGATCTCGCTCGCCCATAACGGCGTCCTATTCCTGGACGAGCTGCCTGAGTTCCGCAGGAACGTCCTCGAGGTGATGCGCCAGCCGCTCGAGGAAGGAAGCGTTACGATATCGCGCGTCGCGAACCGCCTCACATATCCGTCGAAATTCATGCTCGTCGCCGCGATGAACCCCTGCCCGTGCGGCTACTTCACCGACCCGAAGCGCGAATGCCACTGCACGCCTTTCCAGATACAGGCGTACCTTTCGAAGATATCGGGGCCGCTCCTGGACAGGATCGACATACACCTCGAAGTGCCGCGCCTTAAACTCGAAAATCTGACTGAAAAGCGGCGGGGTGAATTTTCCGAAGATATACGAAAGAGAGTTGACGCCTCACGTGAGGCGCAAAAAAAGCGTTACAAAAGCGATCACGTCTATTTCAACGCGCACCTCGAATCGAAAGAGCTCGAGCGGTTTTGCGTCTTAGACAAAGAGGGCGAGGAGCTGTTAAAGCTCGCGATCCTGGAGCTCGGTATCTCGGCGAGGGCCTACGATAAGATCCTGAAGGTCGCGCGCACCATCGCCGACTTAGACGGAAAAGACATTATTGAAGCTCACCACATTTCCGAAGCGATATCTTATAGGAGCTTGGATAGGAATTTGTGGGGGTAGATATAACAAGAAAGGATGGTAAATATGTCCGATGCTTTATCAGTAGAATTAATAAACGGCAAAATATTCATGCTAAGAGGCAAAAAGGTAATGATAGACAGGGATTTGGCTTTTCTTTACAGGGTAAGCACAAAAAGATTAAATGAACAGGTGAAAAGAAATATTAAGCGTTTTCCGCCGGATTTCATGTTCCAGCTGACAAGTTCTGAGAAGATTGAACTGGTCGCAATTTGCGACCGGTTCAACACATTAAAACATTCGACGGTTATGCCTTATGCATTCACAGAGCAGGGCGTTGCCATGCTTTCAAGTGTCTTAAATAGTGAGCGGGCAATACTAGTAAATATACAGATCATGCGAGCCTTTACTCAATTAAGAAGAATGCTCCTGACTAATCAAGACCTTAGAAGAAAAATAGCGGAAATAGAGAAAAAATACGACGGGCAGTTTCAAATTGTCTTTGACGCGATAAGACAACTATTAACGCCTCTTGAGAAACCAAAGCGGCGCATAGGTTTCCATCCGCACGAGGATTAAAACTTTAAACCACACAGGAGGTAATGCAATGACTGGCGCAACACCATTATCCAAGCTGACAAAAATGTACGGAAAAGATGTAATGGTTTCCCGGGTAAACGGTTACAACATAATCCATTTGGACAATCCTACCGATGAACAGATAAGGCAGAGGATGAGAGAGGCTCTTGCTGGGCAGATTGACAATGACCTTGAAGACGATTGCCCCTTATGCCAAACAATAAAAGACCAACCGTGTGACATTGTATATTACAGGCAATAACTTAGTAGGGGACGTTTAAACGTCCCCTACATTGTGGATAACTATATGGGAAATATAAAACGATACTATGAAACGAATGCCGCTTACTTTTTGACTACAAATACGGAAAGCAATCTACCTGTGTTCAGCGACACTAAAAATTGCAAAATACTTCTTGTTACGCTTGAATATTTTAAACTCGTTCTGGATTATCGCCTCTACGGCTTCTGCATTATGCCCAATCACCTGCATCTCGTCATCCACCCATTTGGCACATACAATTTTTCATACATTATGAAGATGATAAAAGGCTCTTTCACAAGAAAGCTCAATAAGGCTAGTGGCAAAACAGGCAAGATTTGGCAGAAAGGATTTTATGACGAACGCATTAGGGATGAATTACATCTACTGAAGGTTCTGGAATATATACACAACAATCCGTTAAAGGCAGGATTGGCTATGGAGCCTGAGGAATACATTTTTTCAAGTTACAGCCACTACTTCCAAACTGCTCATCGAACAAACCAAATTATTGAGATTGATAAGCCAGTGCTATAAGTTATCCACAGAGTAGCTGACGTTTAAACGTCAGCTACTTACTTCTTTACCCTCCAAGCGATTAAGCCTATACCTTATAGCTCAGGAAATGGCAAATATCGGGTACCGCATCGGGTACCGCAATATCGGGTACCGCAAACTATGTAGGGGAGGTTTAAACCTCCCCTACATTATGGATAACTCGACTATCGGTACTTCAATTTCATCACGATGATCGCGATTATCAGGATGAGGGTTATGCTGTTGGCCAGGATGATGGGCAATTCATGCACCAATATGCCGTAGATGAGCCAGAACAATACGCCCAGCGAGAAGATGGAAAAGGTGGTCAGGGAGAGTTCTGAAGCATCCTTCATCCTGTAGATCTTGATCACCTGCGGGAGGAAGGCTATTGTGGTAAGGGTCCCGGCTATTATACCTATTATAGTGTGCGCCATTTTGTGCCTCTCGATATTATGATAAAAGCAACTACGACCAATACGCAAATATACGCGAATACGTCGCCGTAAAGCGAATAGAACGTGCGCGTCTTCGCAAGAGTTATCTCGTGAATTTTATATCCTTCGACAAAAGTAGACTGTCCCATTAATTCGACCTTGGCGACTATCGCGCCCCTCTGATCGATAAAACATGAAACTCCGGTATTCGCGGCGCGGACCACATTTACCCTATTCTCGACGGCCCTTAATACTGAACTCTGGGCGTGCTGATATGCGGCATTTGTCCTGCCGAACCAGGCGTCGTTCGTCACATTGACGAGAAAACCGGCTCCCCTGTTTACAAACTGCCGCGCGAGATCGGGGAATATATCCTCGAAACATATGAGGCACGAGAACTTTACCTTCTTTGCCAGCCGCACGGTACGGCTCTCATCTTTTGCACTGCGCCTGATGAAGAAACCGAAGACCTTATAATCTTTCCCGGCCGAAAAATCGCCTATGGGCGACGGGGCAAAGTTTTCGACGAACGAAAACAGATACTTAAGCGGAACGTATTCGCCAAACGGCACGAGGTGCATTTTGTCATAGCGGTCCAATATTTTACCATCTTCGCTTATCAGGTCAGCGCTATTATAATAAGCATCCTTACTTCCCGGGTCTTCGCGAGGCGCCCCCGCAAGTATCGGCACCCTGATCTCTTTTGCCAAACCAGCTACCCTCTCCAATAGATCCGGCTCCGACTCTAAGAATCCCGGCACCGATGTCTCCGGCCAGATGATCAGCTCCGGATGCTCACCGGCGGCCTCTCTCGTAAGGCGCTCGTACTTCTTCAATATATCGTCCCTGAATGATGGGTCCCACTTCTTCACCTGCGGAATGTTGCCCTGCACGATCGCCACCTTCAGCTTCTCGCCGGTGAAGACATTCCTGGTCTTGAAGACGCCATAATAAAGGCATATGAAGGCTATCAAAGCGGCTATCGCGAGCGGCGTAAGGTAATAATTTTTCTTTCGCACTTCCTTTATCGTCAGGAAGATAGCAATGTTTACCAAGACTATGAGGAAGCTTACGCCGTATGCGCCGGTGATATCGGCTATCTGTATTACAGGTAAGGTAAAGCTTTGTGAATAGCCGAGAAGATTCCATCCGAAGCCCGTCATGAAGTGCGAGCGGACGAGCTCAAGCGTAACCCATGAGGCCGGTATGGCTGCTAGTAATAAATAACTTCTGACCGCGCGTAAAAAATAACTGCCTGCCAAGCCAAAAAATCCGAAATAGAGCGCCAGATAAAGCACTACTGCGATCATCCCCGGCAGTGTCACGTGAATAAGCCAATATACCGTTCCGAGGAAAAATATAACACCGGCAAGATATGCAGTGAGAAATGCCTGCAGCGGCTTTTTATTTTCGACAGCGAAGAATAGCGGGACAAAAGCGATCCATGCGAAAAATTCAAAATTAAAATTCGGGAAGGATAGGATCAATAGAACTGCTGAGAGGACTATCATCATTTCCCGCAGCACTTTTTATATTTCTTGCCGCTTCCGCACGTGCACGGGTCATTACGGCCGACCTTTGGTTCTTCTCTCTTATACGTAGGCACGCTCTCCTGAGGGAGCTGGCCCCTGTATCCCATCGCGGCGCTTTGCGTATCTACTCCCGTCTCGGCCAGCGGCACGTCCTGGAACTGGCTCTTCTCTTCGTGGACTTCCTGCTGGCGTGATAGGTCGAACACTCCCCGATCTTCCTCTTTCACGGTCCTGATCTTGAAGAGATACTCCACGGTCTCTTCCTTTATCCTGTCGATCATGTCCATGAACATCGCATATGCTTCGTGCTGGTATTCGACGAGAGGATCGCGCTGTCCATAAGCCCGCAAACCTATCCCCTCTTTTAAACTGTCCATAGCATATAGGTGGTCTTTCCATTTCGAATCGACCACCTGCAAGAGCACCATCTTTTCCATGTACCTGGCCATACCGGCGCCGAGAGAATTCTCTTTCTCCTCGTAGATCTTCTTCATCCTCTCGAGTATCACGTCTTTTATCTCCGGCTTCCTCATCTCCTCCAGGTTGAAGTCCTTAGTATGAACCAAAAATCTCGAATCTAGATATTGCCTGAACCCTTCAAAATCCCATTGGTCCACACTTACCTTATCATTGAGATAGGTATCGAGCGCATAGTCGAGGACCTCTTCCATTATCTCGTAGATGTAATCTCTTAAGGCGGCGCCCTGCAGTATCTTCCGCCTTTCGTCATAGATGACCTCGCGCTGCCTGTTCATTACGTTATCGTATTCGAGCAAATGCTTTCTTATTTCAAAATTGTGCTGCTCGACCCTCTTTTGCGCCGTCTCGATCGCCCTCGAAATAAAAGGATGCTGGATATCCTGCCCCTCCTCCATCCCGAGCTTGTCCATGATCGTCTTTATCCTGTCGGAACCGAATATCCTCATGAGGTCGTCCTCGAGCGACAGGAAGAACTTGCTCGAGCCCGGGTCGCCCTGGCGGCCCGATCTTCCGCGAAGCTGATTATCTATGCGCCGTGCCTCGTGCCGCTCTGTGCCGAGGACATGCAATCCGCCCTTCTCGGCGACGCCATCGCCCAGCACGATGTCTGTACCACGGCCTGCCATGTTAGTCGCGATCGTGATCGCGTATGCCTGGCCTGCCTTCGCAATGATCTCGGCTTCCATCTCGTGGTACTTAGCGTTCAGGACGTGGTGAGGTACGCCCATCCGATTGAGGAGACCGCTCAGATGTTCGGACTTCTCTATCGATATCGTTCCCACGAGCACCGGCCTGCCGTTTTTATAAAGCTCGGCTATCTCCTGGCAAACGGCATTAAATTTTTCCCGTTCGCTCTTATATATGACGTCCGGGAAATTGGTCCTCGACATCGGCTTATTGGTCGGCATGACCGCGACATCGAGGCCGTATATTTTACTGAATTCGACCGCTTCGGTTTCGGCAGTTCCCGTCATACCGGCGAGCTTCTTATACATCCTGAAGTAGTTCTGGAATGTTATAGTGGCGAGCGTCTGGTTCTCGCGCTCTATCTTGACATTCTCTTTTGCCTCGACCGCCTGATGGAGACCATCCGACCAGCGCCTGCCAGGCATGAGCCTTCCCGTAAATTCATCGACTATAAGGACCTCGCCGTCCTTCACGACATAATCGACGTCCTTCTTGTAGAGCGCATGCGCCCTTATGGCCTGGCGTATGTGGTGCTCCCATTCGGATTGTATATCATCGTATAAATTCTGTATCCCTATCAATTCCTGGCATCGGGCAACGCCTTCGTCGGTAAGGTTTACGGTGTGGTTCTTTTCGTTCACGACGTAATCGATGCCTTTTTCCAGATCGAGCCCTTTATATTTCGCCTCTACCTCTTCTTTGTCGGTTATGATCTTTCCTTTAAGCTTCGGGATAATCTTGTTGATGATATAATATTTGTCAGTCGATTCTTCGGCAGGGCCTGATATGATGAGCGGCGTCCTCGACTCGTCGACGAGTATCGAGTCAACCTCATCGACTATCGCGTAGTTGAGCGGCCGCTGGACCATGTCCTCGACAGAGACGACCATGTTGTCGCGGAGATAGTCGAAACCGAATTCGTTGTTCGTCCCGTAAGTGATGTCGCATCCATACGCGGCCTTGCGGGCTTTCTGGTCCATGTTATGCTGGATAACTCCGATCGTAAGTCCTAGAGATTCATAGACCGGTCCCATCCAGTTCCTGTCCCTATTGGCAAGGTAATCGTTCACCGTAACGACGTGGACGCCTTCGCCGGTAAGGGCATTCAGATATACGGGAAGAGTCGCAACGAGGGTCTTCCCTTCGCCTGTCGCCATCTCCGCGATCTTACCCTGATGAAGAACGAGCCCGCCCATCAGCTGGACGTCGAAATGCCTCATCTTTATGACGCGCTTCGCCGTCTCGCGCACGACCGCGAAAGCTTCCGGCAAGATGCCCTCGAAGATCTTATTTTTGACATCGCGCACCTTGTGTTTTAGTTTCTCTTTTTCGGCCGGGGAAGTGGATTCCTTGAAAGCGGCGTCGAGCTCATTAAGCTCGTCCTGATAATCCTTGCGCGCGGTCTCGATCTTCGTCCTGAACTCGTCCGTCTTCGCCCGCAATTCCGCGTCGGATAATTTCGAGACGGCCGGTTCGAGCGCATTTATCTCTTCGACGATCGGCCTCAAAGGTTTAAGCATCCGCTCGTTCTGTGTTCCCATTATTTTTTTTAGTATATAGCCTATCATTTTTTGCTCTTCATGCTCTTTAGATACGCTTCGATAAATTCGTCTATCTTACCGTCCAGAACGCCCTGCGCATTACCGAACTCGTAATCGGTCCTGTGGTCCTTTACCATCGAATACGGGTGGAGAACATACGACCTTATCTGGCTGCCCCACGCGATCTCTTTCTTCGCGTCGTACGCATTCTCGAGGTTCTTCACTTTCCTCATGCGCTCTTTCTCGTACAGGCGGCCTTTAAGTATCTTGAGCGCCATCGACTTGTTCTTGAACTGCGACCGCTCGTTCTGGCACTGGACGATGATGCCGCTCGGGATGTGCGTAATGCGTACAGCGCTATCCGTCTTATTGGCGTGCTGTCCGCCCTTTCCGCCGGAGCGATACGTGTCTATCTTCAGGTCGTCCTCTTTGATATCGACCTGTATATCGTCGGATATTTCAGGTATGACATCGATCGAAGCGAACGATGTGTGGCGCCTCTTATTCGAATCGAACGGCGATATGCGCACCAGGCGGTGGACGCCCGTTTCGCTCTTCAGATATCCGTAAGAATACTCTCCCTTAATAAGGACTGTCGCGTTCTTGATTCCTGCTTCTTCGCCTGAGAGCTGATCAAGAACCGTGACCTGGTAGCCCTTCGACTCGGCCCACTTAAAGTACATCCTTAAGAGCATCGCCGCCCAGTCGCAGGATTCAGTGCCGCCGGCGCCCGCGTTGACGCTAAGAATCGCATTGCACTTATCCGCTTCGTCGCTTAATAGCGTCCTGAATTCAAGAGAGTCGAGCTTGCGCCGTATCTCGAGGAGGTCTTTCTTGAAATGTTCCAGGGAAGAGCTGTCTTCAGGGCCGGCGATCGATATAACATCGCCGATGCCTGTAAATGCGTCTTCAAGCCTAACGAAAGGCTCGATGGCGTTCTTAAGCTCTTTTAAATTTTTAAATACTTCCTTTGACCTGGAATCGTTCTCCCAGAACCCGTCCTTAAGCGTTTCGGCCTCAAGGGCCTTTATCTTCTCCGTCTTTTGATCGACATCAAAGATAACCTCTTAGGTTACGGAACTTTTCAGCAAGTATCTTCAATTCTTCTTTTAATTCTTCTATCATCACTTTCTCCAGTTATTATGTCGTATGATTATAACAACATGCTGCGCCCTGGTCAAGACCTAGTCGACCGACCCGGTCCCACCGACCCGGTCCCACCGACCCGGTCGACAAAGGTTAGAACGCCTTCCTTTGCAAGAAGCCGCTTCTTCGCCCTGATGCCAAGCGCAAATCCGCCGATCGAGCCGTCGGATTTGATAACGCGATGGCACGGCACCGCGGGTGCATACGGATTCTTATTCAATGCATTGCCTACCGCCCTGGCTGCGCGGGGCCTGCCGATCGCCCTGGCAATCCACTTGTATGTCCGCACCTCTCCTTCCGGGATAGAGCGCGTCGCCCTGTAAACCGCCTTCTCGAAATCAGTAAGCTGTCTTTTCATTAACGCCCCTCGTATAGGCGCTTCGACATGCGCAGCCTATGGTAGCTAATCGCGAACCTGTGCGCCTCGTCCCGTATCCTCTTCAAAAGGTGAAGCGCCTTAGACTCTTTCGGCAGAACGATAGGATCCTTACGCCCCACGACATATAAGTGCTCGAATTCCTTCGCTATCCCGACCGCCGGTACGCCCGAAAGCCCGAGTTCCTCAAGTTCACCAACCGCAGCCGAGAGATGCCCCTTACCGCCGTCTATCAATATCAGGCCGGGGGCCTTCCTCTTCTCCGAGGCTAGGCTCGCATATCGCCTATGAACGATCTCGCGCATCATGGCATAATCGTCGATACCTGCGACCGTCTTTATCTTGAACTTCCTGTATTCGCTCTTTTTCGGGCGGCCTTTGTAAAAATATACCATTGACCCCACGGCCTCAGCGCCCATTATATTCGAGACGTCGAACGCCTCGATCACATCGATCGGTTTTTCAAGGCGAAGCACTTTCCTTAGTTCCTCGACCTCGCCGGAGGGTTTATAGCTTACCGAGTCTTCCTTTATTGTGCTAAGCGCCTCGATCCTTCGTTTAAATTCAGCTGCCTTCTCAAAGTCTTCTTTTCTGGAGGCCTCGGCCATCTTCTGCGAAAGTACCTTCAGAAGCTCCGTCTTCCTCCCTGATAGAAATAGCTTAAGTTCCGAGATAATCTCGCCGTAAGAGGATTCACTGACAAGGCCTGCACACGGCGCGACGCACTGCCTTATGTGAAAATTAAGACATGGGCTCTTCGCCATCTTGCCGCAGCTTCTCAGCGGAAATATTGCCTTAAGTATTATGACCGCTTCGCGTAGAAGTTTTGCATTGGCATATGGGCCGTAGTAAATAGATCCGTCATTGTCTTTTCGTCTCGTTATGAAGATGCGCGGGAACTTTTCTTTCATGGTCAGCTTGAGCATGGGATAGCTCTTGTCGTCACGCAGGGCCACATTATATTTGGGTTTAAGCTCTTTTATAAGGCTATTTTCGTAGATGAGCGCTTCTGCTTCGGTCGAGGCAGGTATATATTCGATGTCGGATACTTGCGAGACGAGCATCTGCAGCCGCTCGTTCAAATTACGGCGCGGATAAAAATAACTCGAGACCCTCTTTTTAAGGTTGCCTGCCTTGCCCACATAAAGGACATGCCCTTCGGCGTCCTTCATTATATATACTCCGGGCGCGGCCGGTAACGCTCTTACCTTCTCTTTTGTGCCCATGCGGCGAAATCCTTCATCTCTTTCACGCCAAACAGATAACTCGAAATAAGAAATACGGCTATGCCGGAGATTATACTGAATACGAGATGGCTCAAACCAAAATTCGTAAACCTCATCACGATAAGCCATAAAAACACGCCCATTACAAGACCGGCGGATAATACTCTTGAGAATGTATCTATGATAAGCGTCCTGCCGAAATCTCCCAGCCGCCTTTCCAAAAGAATATATAGCGCGACAAAATTGAATATCGCCGATATCGACGTTGCCAGCGCCAGTCCCGCTATCTTCATCGGGAACATCAGCGCCAGGTTTAAGACTACATTTATGACGAGTGATCCTATGGCGGTCTTCACCGGCGTCATTGTATCGTGCATGGAATAGAATGCATTGACGAGGACCTTGATGCCGCCGCATGCGACGAGACCTATGGAATAAAATAGAAGCGCCGAGGCAGTTATCCCGGTCGAATAGGATGTGAATGCGCCGCGCTGGAACAATACTTTAGTGATCGGCTCGGCCAGGATAATGAGGCCGATGGTCGAGGGGATGAGGATAAATAAAAGGACGTTCAGCGAAAAGTGGAGCGTCTCTTTTAGCTTTGCCGTATCATTAAGGGCAACGTGCCTCGACATCGTCGGCAGGACAGCCTGGGCGAGCGCAATACCGAATATCGCCAGCGGCAGCTGCCAGACGCGGTTCGCGTAATAGAGCGCGGCGACGGCGCCGTCGCCCACTATGCTCGACAGTGACGCGAGTATCGTGCTCACGAAGACATTCACCTGGTATACGCATGCGCCGAGCGCGCGGGGAAGGAGCAGCCGGCCTATCGACTTTGCCTTAGGATGACTGAACCGGCGAGTCAGGGAAAATTTCCAGCCGTTCATGTAGAGCGGCGGCAGCTGGATCGCGAGTTGTAAGAGTCCCCCGGCCAGGACGCCCATAGCAAGGCCGAAGACGTCTTCCCCGAACCACATCGCGCACAGTATTATCGAAAGATTGAGTGCGGCCGGCCCGAAAGCGGGAGCGGCAAAAATTTTAAGCGAATTCAAGACGCCCATCGCGTATGCCCACAATCCCACCAATAACAGGAAAGGGAATAGGAACCGCGTAAGCGTGACCGTCACATCGAATTTTGCCTTGTCCGCGATAAACCCGGGAGCTATCAGGCGCACTATTAAGGGCGACAATATTACGCCAAGTACGGTGAGGAACGCCAGGACCCAAAAGAGTATATTGAATATTACCTGCGCGAGCTCCAGGAAATCCTTCTTACCCTTCTTCGTAAGCTCATCCGTAAGGACGGGCACGAAAGCGGCGTTCATAGCCCCTTCGCCTATCAGGTCGCGCAGGAGATTCGGTATCCTGAAAGCGATGACAAATGCCTGTGCATAGACGGCCGTGCCGAAGAACCTGGCTATGACTATATCCCTCACGAAACCGAGGACGCGGCTCGTCGCCGTAGCAAAACCTATTACGCCGGTAGATCTTATAAGTGCCTTTTTACTCATATAAAAGTGTTGACGCAGGTTTCATTACGTGTTAAAATTCTTCCTCATAACAAATCAAGGAGATTGAAAAGTGCCAACCGAGAGAACCGCATACAAGGAACTGAGAAAAGCTAAAAAGAGGCATTTCAGGAACATCTCTACCAAATCTGAACTTAACACTGCCGCCAAGAACTTTGCCTCGCTTTTGAAGGCGAAGAATGCGGAAGAGGCCAAGAAAGCATTGTCGACATTGGTCTCTAAAATGGATAGAGCCGCCTCAAAGGGGATCATCAAGCCGAATACGGCCGCCAGGAAGATATCCCGCCTTATGAAGAAGCTTTCGTCACCTCGAAGCCCCAAGGCATAGCTTTATAACACAAAACTCGAGTGCGAGAATAGGATCGTACTTCGACCTCTTTATGTCCAGGTCCGCCTCCAGTATGGCCCTCATCCTGGCCTTTATCTGAATAATGTCTAAGGCCTTAAGCTGCCTGAAAAACCTTTCGGAATAGTAGTTGTTTATCTTAAGGATACCGGCTATGCCGGCCTCGTTTAAGCCCCTTAACAGCATCGTCTTAGCCCTTAATATACGCTTCATCTGCCAGCATAAAATCCCGATCACTTCATAATGCTTCTTGCCTGCGCGCATCATGTCCGATATGATCGACAGGGCCTCTTTGACGTCTCCGTTATCTATAGCATCGGTCAGGTCGAAAGCAAAAGCGTTCAGGCCTTTGCCGGCTACCTCGTCGATATCGGCGATCGTGAGCTCGTCGCGCGAGAGCGCAAAAGAGACTGCCTTCCCCAGCTCCGCTTCTGCCAAATTCAGGTCGCTTCCGCATAATTCGAAAAGGACTTTGACCGCATCCGGGGTTATCTTCTTTTTAACGCTCCACGAGGATAGCTTATCCTTGATCCAGGACTGGAACTGCGCAAAGGAGGCAGCGCCAAATCTGGTGACGGCCGCCTGAGCGGCAAGCAAAGGATATTTCCTGATAACGGAATCGTCTTTCGTTTCGATGACAAGGCAGGTTGAGCCGGATGGGTTCTTCGCGTAATTCGCGATCCTCTCCTTATCCTCATCGGCGAGCTCTTCGAAATCCCTCACCACTACGAATCTCTTCCTGGCAAGGAACGGGACGGTCATTACGTATTCCAATATTTCACGCGCGGATGTTTCGGCGGAGTTAAAAACTTTATAATCGAGCTCTATGGAGGAACTGTCCAGGAGGGATTCTCTTAAATTCCGTATCGCTTTATCTTTAGAATAGTCGTCGCTGCCCGTGAATAGGAAGACTGCCTCTTTCGTATTTACCATGCTTCAACGGTTCTCTCCACTATCCTTCGCGCGAGGTCGTCGATCGCGTCTTTAACGGCCGCCGCCTCGGTCTTCGCCAGGGCCCCGGTAGTCCTGTAAGTCGTCTCACCCGCAAATCCTCTCTCCCGCCATACGACCTCGAGCGTCTTCGCTTTTATAAGTTTCATGTCAACGATCAGCTTTATCCTGTATTCCAATACGTCGTTGTTCGTAGTGTCATAGCGGATCGCGTCCCTTTTGAAATCCAGAAGGTTGCCATCTAAGATTATATCGGCATTCGAGCCGCTGGTTATTTTCAATGTGCCGTCCAGAAGGAATTTATTGATGATCGTCCTCGTGAGATCGACCTCCATCCCGGGCCTGTATCCCCTGTACATCCTGACATTAGACTGCTCGGCGGCCACGTTTATAGTGCTCTTGAAATTATCCACCTTTATTACCTTGAAATCGCTCGGCAATAGCGAACGGGTCGTATAACCGCATCCTGCGACCAGGAAACATACCAATAGCACCGGCAGGCAAAAATATTTTAGAGTTGATCTATCCATCGCGGCCTCTCTTTAGTATTCAGACTTCTCTATCTGGGCGTCAGGATCCTCCAGGGCGGCATCCTCAATGGGTCCAGGCGCGGGGGTTTCTATGTCTTCTGCAGCGGTTTGTTCGGTAATGCTCTCAGGCCCCTGCGGGGCTTCCGTCGCGGCTTGCGGCTTCTCTTCTACCGCTATCTGAGGCGCTGCTTCTACTGCCGGCTTCTCTTCTACAACCGGTGCCGGCTGAACCTCACGCTTTGTAAAATTAAGCGGAGTCCATGGCTTCTTTTCTACCGGTTTCTTTTCAACAGGCGCTTCCTTGGCGGCCTTCGCAGGCCATGTAAACTTGAAAGGAGCCCAGGCCTTCTTGGCCGGCTTCGCCGGGGCTTCGGACACCACTCCCTCAGATCTATAATTAGTAAAGCTGAACAGCCTCCACGGTTTTTTCTCCGCGGGTTTCTTTTCAACCGGCGCTTTTTTCTGTTTCGCGGGTCCGGTAAATTTGAACGGGGCCCATCCCTTCTTATCTTTTACGGTTTCGGCAGGCGCCTTCTTCGGTTTTGCAGGAGCCGTAAACTTAAACGGCTTCCAGCCCTTCTCCTCGGCCGCAGCCTCGGCCTGTTCTTCTTTTACCTTTACAGGCTTAGGCTCTTTTTTAAACATATCGACGATGCTCTTCTTCGGCTGATTTAACTTCGCATTCATCTCTGCCACTTTGGCCCTGGCACCATTAACGAGCGTGCTATCCGGATAGCTGTCGATCACATCCTGGTAATATATCATCGCGGCTTTATATCGCCCTTGCCGCTCGTAGAACTGCGCGGTCATGAGTGATTTCGAAGCGGCCTTATCCTTCAGACGCTGGACCGTTTTGTCCGCTTCCTTTATAAGGCTCCTGTCCCTGTTCTCCCTGGTGAAATCTTCGAACGCCTTAATGGCTTTTGCGGTCGGCTCGACATCGTATGCGGGCTTCAAGCTAGCCTTGTAGGCGCAGTCGGCCACCTCGAACTTTGCCTTGTCAACAAATCTGGAGGTAGGATAATCGTCGAGTATCTTCTGGAACGCCGGTATCGCCTCATCGAAACGCTCGGCCTTCTTCATCGTCAAAGCCATGTTATACTGCGCCTCGTCCGAGAGCCTGCCGTACGGCGCATTCGCCACGACCTTCCCGTATATTTCGATAGCCCTGTCGAGCGACGTCATGATGTCGACGCCGAGGACCTTGGGCGAGAGCTTGGTCGCATATATACCGGCTATGTTGAATTCCCTGGCGACGATCTCGTCCATGTTCTCTATGTGGGGAAAGTTATCGATGGCCTTCTGGTAATTCTGGTAGGCCATGTAAAACTTGTTCATGTTCTCGTAGGATAACCCTACATAATATTGGGCCTTAGAAGCATACTCGGAATATTCGTAAACCTTGGTGACTTTTTCAAATTCCTGGGCTGAGCGTTGATAATCTTTGGCGTTATAGAAGGTCATAGCCCAGTCGAACTGTTCTTTCGGGCTGTCCTTGGCGGCATATTTGGGATTTATGAATTTCTTGGATCCGGGAGTCCAGACCCAGTAAGCATCTGCCGAAACGGAAAAAAAGAATATAGCGGCCATGCATGCGGCCATAGCGCTTTTTATTAATAAGTGTCGTTTCATTGGGTTCAGATTATACCACGGAAATTATTTTATTGGAAGGATTTTCAAAGATATTTCACCGTATTGCTTCGGCAAAACGAAATGATATTATACTTCAGTATTCAGCGTCCTGCTGACAAAATCGACTATCTGGGCTTTGTCTTCTTTCGCGATCTCGAGGAACTGGTTACCGAGCTCATATTGGTCGCTCGACGGAACGCGCCTTATCCAGGCCACTTTGGAGATCGCTTTTATCGGCTTAGGGGAATTGGGGAGATTTATATTTACTACGAGACGGCATGCGAGCGACATGAATTCGCGTGACTTAAAACATACCCCTCCTTCGCTGATGTTCCTGGACAGAGAACCTTTCGGCAGTTCGGTTGCTTTTTTCAGGTCCCTGTATTCTACGGACAGACTAGCGCCTACTCTCTTGAATCTTCTCTTCTCCTGCACCGTATTATAAGTCTCCATCATAGCCCGCTCTCCTTAACTTTTTTAAATATTTTAAATAAGAGCATAAAATGAATCCTCCAAACTATACCATACAAATATATCTTTGTCAAGGTAAAGTATAAAAAAGTTAGTTTTTCTTTACAAATTCCTTTTTATAGCCTTTTACCGTCGGAACCACGGATATTTCAATAGCCCCGTTTTTGCTTGTAGCGCATATTTCCGACCCGGTCGATCCTATAATGCCTACGGTCTCCTCCAGCGGCATGCCGTACCTGCTTCGTCTGCCCACACTTATAACCGATACTTCGGGCAAAACATAGCCGAAAAAACTGCTCACGGCCGCATAATTGCCGAGTGAACCGCCATGATGAGGCACCTTCACGATGTCGGATCTTAAGAATCTGCCGTACGAATTAAGCCGGGACATCGCCCTATCTTTTATATCACCGCAAAATAAAAATATCACATTTTCGTATGCCATCTTAAGGACGAGTGAGTTGTCATTTGAATCCGCAACGCTCTTCCCCCTCGCCGGATTTAAAACATATATATCCGGATTGCCGGACGAGGTTATGACATCCCCTTCGCGCGCCATGATCCTTCTCAAGCGCCTTTCTTTTATTGTGCGCATATACTCATCGTAGATGCCGCTATCATCCGTTTCGGGAGCGGCGCCGCTATCGATAACACAGCCTACTTTAAAATTTTTCAGCACATAGAGAAGCCCTCCCAGGTGATCGGCGTGAAGATGCGTAACGATAACCGCATCGATTGAGTTTAGGCCTCTATTCCACAAAAAAGGAGCCACAACGGATTCGCCGATATCGAATTTTCCGTTCTCGCCGCCGGGCCCGCCGTCTATGAGCACATTGGCCCCCTGCGGAAGCCTTAAGAATGCGCAGTCGCCCTGCCCTACATCGAGAAATGTCACCTCCAGGCCCCGGGCCTTCCTTTCGACCAAAACATTCCACCACGCCAGCGCATTGAATAGAACGAGTATAGTTATGGCGGTCACGCCCTTATGCACTATCCATTTACGAAAGCGGAATTCCGGGGGAGCAAGCGGAACGAGTATTAGCGCGTAATAAAGGATGACGAATCCGGCCGAGGGCGCGCCTATCCTGAAGTAAGCCAGCGGGATATCTGCGAAAATTCCGTTGGCCGAGAACAGGACTTGCATTGCATATTGCATGCCATGGGCGAGAATTGACGCAAAGGCAGGCGAAACTGAACTCAAAGCGAAGAATATGAAGGACGCCGCCGTAAGCAGGAAGAGCATCGGTATCGCGACGAAATTAGCGATGACAGAGATGGGCGATATTATATTGAAATAGGCCGCTACGAGAGGTGCCGTCCCTATCCAGCTGGCGACGGATACCGATATGCCGTCCAGCGCGTACCTCTTAGCCTTCATGGTAAGATTTTCCAATCCTCCCGTGCGGCGTTTCAAGATGCCGTTGACAAAAGAAGCGAAAAGAATAGTGCTCGCCAAAGCCATGAATGACAGCTGGAAACTCGGGTCATAAAGCGCTTTCGGATTCCAGAGAAGTATGGCGAGCGCCGCTATCGAAAGCGAATTAAGCATGTCCGTATCTCTCTTTACGATAGAGCCCGCGGCATAGATGCAGAACATGATAACCGCCCTTATTATAGGAGGGTCGGAACCTGCGACAGAAGAATAGAAGATGAGCCCGAGCGCCGTGACCGCAAGATTAAAGCGCCTTGGAACCCTCAGGAGGCGGAAGAACGCCAGAAAGATGGCGGCGATGAGGCCGACATTCAAGCCGCTTATCGCGATGACATGGACCGTCCCTGTCTTTACAAAGTCGTCCTTAAGGTTCTCGGAAAGCCCGCTCCTGTTCCCCACGATGATCGCCTTTAAAAAACCGCTATAGGGCATTTTAAAATATTCATCTATTGCGGATTCGAGCTTATTCCTGACCTTGAACGCAGCCTTCTTAAAGAAACGGAAAAAATGGGGACTGTCCCCGAAGGGGACTGTCCCCATTTTTTGTATGTTTTTCACGCTCATCCCGGCATATATACCCTTCACTTTCAGGTACCCGGCATAGTCAAAAAGTCCCGGGTTACTCAAGCCCTGCGGCTTCGAAATATTGCCCTCCAGCATAACCTCGTCTGCGTAATGCAGATCTTGCGCATCCTTCGAGAATATGTCAGCCTTAACCAAGCCCGTTACGGAATGCCAGCCGTAGGGGAGGTTTAAACCTCCCCTACGGCCCTCATCCTGCATTTTTAACGACCTGGCATCCAGGATGAATGTGGTCTTGTAGGTCCTGTAAATGGTCCTGGTCGCGGCCGGATCATCCAGAATAACGCCTGCTATGTTTGCGTCCCTTCCTTGATCGGATATGAAATTCGCGATATGATCTTTAGGCAGGATACAGGAATGGCCATATGCGGCGATACCGCAGAAAAATATTGCGGCATATAAAGCCGCATGTGAAACGCTGCGATCCTTCAGATAGAAGAGGGAAATTATTACGGATACTGCCGCGATGGATATGCCGTAAAAAGCCGGAAAGTTTAAGATGCCGCCGGCCCATATGCCGGCGCAGAACGGGATGAGGATGTAAAGCGCTGGACGCTTCATTCCGCGGTTATTTCATCTTTTATCTTTTCGAAGAGCGCGACTCCAACACCTTTCACATTCTTTATATCGTCTATCGATGCGAAACTGCCATTTTTGTAACGGTATTCCATTATCGCTCCGGCAAGCGTCTTCCCTACGCCTTTCAACTTCATCAGGTCTTCAGCACCGGCCTCGTTTATATTTATCTTCTCTACCACCGACCCGTTCGACCGGGTCGGTGGGACCGGGTCGGTCGATTGGGTCAGGTTGTCATTTTTAAAAGCTTCGGCGTTGAAACTTTCCATGGCGATCTTCGTGAACGGGCGGTTCTTGAGGGAGGCCGATATTGCGAAGGCCAGGATCAACGCGGAGACGAGAGATATAATTATAATTCTCTCCGCCTTTTCAAGTCTCATAATCGTTTATTCCTAAACCACTATATTTACAAGCCTCTTCGGAACTATGATGAAATCCTTTACCTGCTTATCCCCTAACCAGGTCTTTACCTTAGGGTCCGCAAGTATGGCAGCCTTTAACTCGGCATCGCCGATCCCGGCGGCCACTTCCATCTTTGCCCTGAGTTTACCGTTCACCTGGACAGGGATGGTGAGTATCTTTTCGATTATCGCATTCTTGTCATAAGATGGCCACTTGCATTTGAATATGCTATTCTTTTTACCGAGCGTCTTCCACATCTCTTCCGCTATGTGCGGAGTAAACGGCGAGAGCAGCATCACGATCGCTTCGATAGCTTCGGCAATGACATCATTACTGGTCCCCGACCCCTGGCTACTGGACCCAATCACATCATATGTCTCATTCACCAGCTCCATTATCGCGCTTATGGCGGTATTGAAGTGGAATCCTCCGTCGAGGTCCTCGGTCACTTTCTTTATAGTTTGATGGATTTTGCGCTTTAAGTTATCAACATTGTAGGCCAGGTTTAAACCTGGCCTACCGCTGTGGATAACTTTAACTTTTTCCACCAATCTCCACACCCTGCCCAGAAACCGGTACGCGCCTTCGACGCCCCTGTCGGACCATTCTGCGTCCTTTTCAGGCGGCCCGATGAAGAGCGTGTAGAGCCTGACCGTATCCGCGCCGTAGTCCTTGATGAGGCCGTCCGGGGAAACGACGTTGCCTTTCGACTTCGACATCTTCGCGCCGTCCTTTATTATCATCCCTTGAGTAAACAGATTCTTAAACGGCTCGTCGAAACCTACCGCGCCTATATCATGCAAAAATTTCGTTATAAACCGCGAATACAGAAGATGCAGTATCGCGTGCTCAACGCCGCCTATATACTGGTCGACCGGCAGCCATTTATTTACGAGATCCGCATCGAAAGGCCTGTCGCGCAGATTAGGCGTGATGTAGCGCAAAAAATACCAGCTCGAATCGACGAAGGTATCCATTGTGTCCGTATCTCTCGTAGCCCGAGAGCCGCACTTCGGACATTTCGTATTGACGAAATCTTTTGCAAACTTTAGCGGGGATTCTCCTGTCGGCCTGAATTCAACATTCTCCGGTAACAGCACCGGCAGATCCTTTTCCGGGACGCCCAGCGTGCCGCACTTAGTGCAATAGATGATGGGTATCGGCGCGCCCCAGTATCTCTGGCGCGAGATGAGCCAATCCCTCAGCTTATACTGCACCGTCTTCTTCCCAAAACCTTTTTCTTCGAAAAAAACGGCTATCTTTTTTAACGCGTCCTGCGACTTCAGGCCGTTAAAGGGACCCGAGTTCACCATCACCCCTTCTTCAACGTAGGCCTCTTTCATCGTCGAGGGATCGAGAGATTTCTTTGGATCATCGATGACTACCTCGATCGGAAGTTTGTACTGTTTAGCAAATTCGAAATCGCGCTGGTCGTGCGCCGGGACGGCCATGATGGCGCCGGTCCCGTATTCCATCAGGATATAGTTCGCGATCCATATCGGTATCTTTTTACCGTTCACCGGGTTTATCACATATCTTCCGGCAAATACGCCTTCCTTCTTTAGGCCGGCCTGGGCGCGCTCGATCTTAGGCTCGTTCCTCATCTTTTGAACCGATCTCAAGAGGCGCGCCCCATCTTTACACCCTTTTATAAGCGCGTCCGCCAGAGGATGTTCCGGCGCAATAGCGATGAAAGTTGCGCCGTAAATGGTGTCGACCCTCGTCGTGAAGCATCTCAATTTCTCATCCATGCCGTCGATCGAGAAATCGATCTCGACGCCTTCCGATTTCCCTATCCAGTTCGACTGCATCGTCTTCACGCGTTCCGGCCATTCGGTGAGTTTGGCAAGGTCTTTCAAAAGCCTCTCCGCGTAATGGGTGATCCTGAAGAACCATTGTTCTAGGTCTTTCTGCAACACAACGCTTGAACAACGTTCACACTCTCCGCCTAAGACCTGTTCGTTGGCAAGCACGGTCTTGCATGAAGGGCACCAGTTGACAAAGGCCTTCTTCTTATAAGCGAGGTTCTTCTCAAACAGTTTTACGAAGATCCACTGGGTCCATTTATAATATCCGGGAAGGCACGAGATGACCTCCCTGTCCCAGTCGTATTCGACGCCCCACTCACTTAGCTGGCGCTTCATCGTGCTTATGTTATTCAAGGTCGAGGTCTTCGGGTGGATGCCGCCTTTTATCGCGGCGTTCTCTGCAGGCAAACCGAAGGCGTCGAAGCCCATCGGCGCCAGGACATTGTATCCGCGCATCATCTTGTAGCGGGCGACGACATCACCTATGATGTAGTTCCTGCCGTGGCCGACATGGAGTGCGGCCGACGGGTAAGGGAACATCATGAGGCAGTAATATTTGTTCTCCGCTTTCCCGGTATCGACGTTGAAGAGCCGCTCAGAGCGCCAGTACTCCTGCCACTTAGGCTCTATTGAGTCAAACGGAAAGAGCCGCTCATCGTTTGTATTCCGTATTTCGTCGTTCATTTTTTTGCCGCCATCTTCTTAGCAACCGCTATGTTTCGCTTATCGTCTTTGTCCGTTTCCTTGGGAGTTTCCATTATGAAAGCGGCGTTTTTCAATTTCGGATGTCTGATTATGCGCCGCAAGCCGGCCAGACCGATATTGCCTTTACCTATATGCTGGTGCCTGTCGACATGCGAATCGAACATTGAGAGACTGTCATTGAAATGGACAACCCTGATCCTGCCTAACCCCAGCAGCTTATCAAAGCTTTTGAGAGTCGCCTCAAGGCCTGCCTTACTCCTGATATCATAGCCTGCCGCGAAAGTATGGGCCGTGTCCAGGCATACGCCTATTCTCTCCGGATGGTCTTGAAATTCTATTATGCGTTTCAGGTGCTCGAACCTGTATCCGATGCTGTCGCCCGAGCCGGCCGTGTTCTCTAGAAGTATCATCGTCTTCGGCCTGGCGCGGGATGCGATCTCTTTAAGGGCCTTCGAGAACCTGGCTATTCCCTTATCCTCGCCGCTTCCGACGTGGCTTCCGAGATGCGTGACAAAATATTCCGCGCCCAGCGCATCGGAGCGTTTTACGTCCTCTATGTAAGCATCGATCGATCTGGCATACAGATTCTCGTCGGGTGTCGCGAGATTTATTATATAAGGGATATGGACCGCGACCGGATCGATATCGTACTTCTGTTTAAGCCGCCTGAATTCAGCGACATCGGATCCTTCAAGCGCCGGAACCTGCCAGCCCCTCGGGTTACGGCTGAAGATCTGCATCGTATTGCAGCCCAAGCCGTGAGCCCTCTCGAGCGATTCGTAGATGTGCCCTGCTATCGAAACGTGAACGCCTATACGTACCATGGCTTAAAATTTTAGCATATATTTCTCGACGGGGTCAATGAAAAGATTTGACAAAGCAAGATTGATAATGTTAAATTAGCCTGTCGTCACATAATATTGCTGCGCCGAGGTGGCGGAACTGGCATACGCGTCGGTCTCAAAAACCGATTTCCTCACGGATATGAGGGTTCAACTCCCTCCCTCGGCACCAGTTTTTATGCTATAATGTCATCTATAATGGGGCTGTGGTGAAGAGGGATCACATCACAATGGCATTGTGAGGTCACGAGTTCGATTCTCGTCAGCTCCACCATGTACCACTCGGGTTTGCCTGCAGGTGGTACATGCCCTATACCTGAAAAATACCGAAGGTATTTTGAATGGTATAAGGCAAACCCTCGGGCTTCGCCCCGTACCTGAGCGGAGCGAATGGTACGGGGTACATGGCACAGCCATCCTTTCACTTATTCCGCAAGATGCAGGTCAACATACGAGGCGAGTATTTCCCTCACCTTCTCGGGCGGGATGACTGCGAAGTAATGGTCGACTATCGCGTGTCCCATCTCGTGCGCCAGGATGGAATCGGAGAAATCTTCGGCTGAAATGTAGATCGTATTGAATTTATTTATATAGAAAGACTTGTAATCCTCTTCCGCGTTGAATATCCTGAAGTATTCCTCATTTAGATCGAGCCTGGTAGGAAATATCCTTATCGCAAGACGCATATCCTTCGGATGCATGTCCAGGATCTCTTCTGCGCGGGTGAACAGAAGGTCCAGCTGATACCGGATCTTGTCGGTCACGTGGGCATCGTCGGCGGGCATGCCTGCGCTGAAATAAGAGATGCGCTTTTTTAAAGCCGCCTCTATCTTATAAAGGTCCGTGCCGGGCTTGTAATATACCGTAAAATAACCCGTCTCGATCGTATACCATTCCGGGACGGGTAACGCATCTTCGGCGAAGAGACCGGTACAATCGAAGAGAAGAAGCCCTATCAGCGCAAACGCCAGGACAGTGCATTTTTTCATGCTATGTCTTAAGTTTGTCGGCTTCGGCCTTGAGGGCCTCTATCTTCTTCTTTATGTCCGGAGGCAAGCCTAAGCCGGCGCCTCTTTCGTATGATTCCAGGTCCGCTATAAGCACCTTCATTATGCTGACGCGATCCTTTAAAAAAACAGACATCCCGTTAAGCGCTTCCGCCATGGGCCTCAGCTCATCACCGACGCGCAAGTTAAATTCCTGCCGCAGGTTGCCGGCGGCAACTTCGCAGATATCCTTCTCCATCCTGTATAGCGGCCCGGCGATCTTGTGGGAAGTAAAGAGCGTGATCGCGATACTGGCTATACCTACCAGGATTATGAATACAAGACTGCTCAAAAGTACCGCCGGCAGGATAAAGTCGGCAGTGCTCCTGATCACAAGCTTGGAATTTTCGAATGCAGTCGTAACCGTGCTAAGCGACATCACGTAGATGATCGCACCGGATACGGCCGATCCTATCAAGACCAGCGCGCAGAACTTCAGTATAAAGTTCCTCTGAAAATCTTTCTTGATGTAATAATTTTTTCTCCTGTTGTCGGCGTTTTCCATCGTTTCCCCCGTTATTTTACCTGAGCGGCCTTGAGATTCTCTTCGTATATCTTTATTTTCGCAGCCTTGCGGGCGTCCCTGACCCACTTTGCAAGGTCAGCGCGCATCTCGCCCTGCGCTATCTCATTTCTTATCTGCGGCGCCATCTCCTCGAACGTCTTGGCTGTGATCTTGCCCTCCGCTACTAATTGATCGTACGCGCGCTTCACGTCGTCGTCGGAAGTTATGACGACCTTCGAGAACTCCTCTATCTTCTTATTGATCAGCAACTTGATGAGCGCCTGCTCCCAATACCGCTCGATCTCCCGCATGAAGGCCTTGTCCTTATCAAAGTTCTGCCTCTGGGCTTCCTGCAAAAGGACCTTCTTCGTTATGAGCCCCTCGAGCGCCTCGCTCTTAGCCTTTTCGGGATTTGCGGCCAGGTAGTCCGGCGCTATCATGAAACGCGCCTCGTCCGAGAAGTCCTTGATCGTCAAGTCGTAGTTATTGATCCTGGCAACTACACGCTTATCGCCCTTCTCGTCCTTGCCGTGAAAACCGCAGCCTGATACAGCGGTAAAGATTAATACTGCCAGAAGCAAAAATACCAACCGGATTCGCGCAATTGGGTTCGTCATGTATACTCCTTTAACCTCATCGACCGGGTCGGTAGCACCGGGTCGGTCGATAAGGGTTATTTACGGCTCTTTAAAGACGCCTATTGACCGTATCTTATTGTAGCGGGCCTCGAGGAGCTTGTCCTTCCCTAGCCCCCTCAAGCCTGCAAGGTCCTTCTTTACCGTCTTCTTTATGTTGTCGGCCGCTTCCTGCGGATTCCTGTGCGCTCCGCCGAGCGGCTCCTTTATAACGCCGTCTATTATATGCATGTCGAAGAGGTCCTTGGCGGTAAGTTTGAGCGCGGCGGCCGCATCCGGCGACTTCGAGCGTTCCTTCCACAATATCGCGGCGCATCCTTCCGGTGAAATGACCGAATAGTATGCATTCTCCAATACATAAATTTTATCGCCTATGCCTATGCCGAGCGCACCGCCCGAACCGCCCTCGCCTATCACGAAGACGAGGATTACTGTATTAAGATCCGCCATTTCGCGCAGGTTATACGCGATAGCCTCCGCCTGGCCGCGTTCCTCGGCGCCTATGCCGGGATACGCGCCCGGCGTATCTATCAGGACGACTATCGGCACGGAAAATTTCTCCGCCATTTTCATTACGCGTATCGCTTTTCTGTAGCCTTCCGGATGGGCGCTGCCAAAATTGCGCGCCAGGTTCTCCTTCGTGTCGCGCCCCTTCTGGTGGCCTATCACCGCCACCTTGTCGCCGTTCATTTTCGCGAAACCGCATATCATCGCTTTGTCGTCGGCAAAATGACGGTCGCCGTGTATCTCGACAAAGTCTGTCATCATCATGTCTATGTAATCGAGCGTGTAAGGCCTTTTGGGATGGCGCGCTATCTGGACCCTCTGCCATGGAGTCAGGTTGTCGTAGACGTCCTTCTTTATATGGCTTAGCTTCTCTTCGAGCCTCGATATCTCGCCGGATATGTCTATATCCTTGTGAGCGGTAAAGCCCTTCAGCTCTTCGATCTTCCGCTCCAACTCTATTATAGGTCTCTCGAAATCAAGGCCTATCATATGATGATGCGTTGCCATCGTGAACCTCGCAATTCAAAATATCAGTCTACAATAACGACTTCGGTCCCGGGCGGAACTATCGAATACAGCTCCTCGACGTCGGAATTCTTAAGCCGCACGCAGCCTTCCGTGACGCTCTTCCCTATCGATTCCGGATCTGTGGTGCCGTGAATACCGTAACCCTGCTTTGATATGCCTATCCATCTGGAGCCGAGTACGTTCTTCGGGTCTTTGGCAGGTATCATGCCGCCTGTTGAAGGATACCATGGTGGGTCGATTATCTTATTTGTTACGGTAAAGGTCCCTACGGGGGTGCAGGAATTCTTACCGGTGGACACCCTGTACGTCTTCACTATATCCTGCCCGTTCTTCAGCGTCAGGATATTCTGTGATTTGTCTATGATTATGTTAAATTTTGCCTTTGTTATCTTGAGCTTCCTCCCGATCTTCAATCCCGGATCTTTTAAGTTATTCGATCGCAATATGAGTTCGATAGTCGTATTGAACTTCTTAGCTATCCTGGTCAGCGTATCGCCCTTCTGGACTTCGTAAATAAAAGAATCGGCCGTCGGTATCGGCGAGAATAGTATCGCTATGTTAAGATTTTCTAGTGATTCCTGATTCTTAGCTATATTCCCGGAACCGGGATACTTTTCGATAAGCTTCTGATACGCTTCTCTCGCCTTTACAAGATCACCGCCCTTCTCATAATTGGCTGCGGACGCCAGATACTCGGACTCCGACTCGCCCTGGCTCGCGGCAGGCGCTGATACTTCGGCCTGCTGCACCGGCTCGCTCTGAATGCCGCTGCGCGTGACGATCCCGTAAACCGCAAATACCGCTATCGCGGCCAATATTACGCCTGCTGCTATAAGAACCGCATTCTTATTCACTTTGGATTTTCTCCTGCTATTTATACAACAGTAATGAAACCAGTATGCCCAGGATCACGCCGGCAAATACTTCTACGGGTGTGTGACCTATAAGCTCTTTCAGCTGGTCTTCGTCCATCTTCTTCTTCCAGTATATGTCATCCAGCATCTTATTGAGTATCTCCGCCTGCTTGCCTGTAGCGAGCCGCACGCCCTGGGCGTCGAAGACGACTATAAGCGTAAATGTCAGGACTATCGCGAATAGCGCAGAGTCGAAACCGTAGGTCATTCCTATAGATGTGGATAGCGCGGAAACGCCTGCGGCATGGGAAGAAGGCATGCCGCCCGTCCCTATGAACCAGCGGAAGTTGAACCGTTTCTCTCTGAATACGCCGAGCGCCACCTTTATCGACTGGGCGATGACCCAGGCGGCGGCAGATGTCCAGAATACGTAATTCCTGCTGAATTCTACAAAATCATGTATCATTGCGGATTGCCCTTATCCTTATAATTAGGGCATATTATAATATATGGGTGTCAGGATTTCAACAAAATAAGGCGGGCTCTAACGGGGCTCTAACCTCTTATAAGCGCCAGCGCTTCTGCGCGCGTCTTCTCGTTCTGACGGAAGACGCCGCGTACCGCGCTCGTAATCGTCATTACTCCCGGCTTCTTCACTCCTCTCATCGACATGCAAAGGTGCTCCGCCTCTATGATGACGAGCACGCCCTTCGGTTGAAGTTTACGCATGATGATCTCTGCGATGTCGGTCGTCAGGCGCTCCTGGACCTGAAGCCTCTTCGAAAGCGTATCCACCACTCTCGCGAGCTTCGAAAGGCCGGTCACTTTATTATTACTCGGTATATAAGCGATGTGTGCCTTGCCCACGAACGGCAAAAGATGGTGTTCGCATACCGAATAGAGCGGTATGCCTTTTAATAGGACTATCTCGTCATGTTCCTTCTCAAATACCACGTCGAGCTCTTTTTCCGGATTTACCTTAGTCCCGCCAAGTATCTCCTCGTACATCTCTGCAACGCGCCTGGGCGTATCTTTGATGTCCGGCCTGTTGACATTCTCCCCCACCGCGATCAATATTTCTCTTACCGCTTTTTCTATGCGTTTTTTGTCCATTTGCCCTCTTTATTTTCCTATGCAGAACTGGCTGAATATCCTGTCGAGTATCTCATCCGAGACCGACTCACCCGTAACGAGCCCCAGGCTCGATATCGCTTCCTTAAGGTCTATCGCGACTATATCGGACGGCTCGTCCTTCTCGATCGCCTTCGTTACTGATAACATAGACGCGCGCGCTTTGTCAAGCGCCTCCTTCTGCCTTGCATTACTTATTATGGCGCCCTCGCCCTGTTTCATGCCGCCCTTCAGGATAACGCGGCATATAGCACCCTCGAGCGCTTCGATATTCTCTCTTGCCTTGACCGAGATCTCCACGATCTCTTCTTTCTTAAATATCTTCTTAAGCTCGGCGGCGGCGGTCTTGCGCGGGGAGTCTATCTTATTCACAACGACCAGTTTCTTCTTACCGCCTATCAGTTTTATCAAGCCGCGATCGGCTGCGCTTACAGGCGTCGACGCATCCAGCATCAAAATGACGATGTCGGACAGCTCAAGATACTTCTTCGATCTCTTTATCCCCTCCTTCTCCAGCATATCTTTTGTCTGCGATATACCGGCCGTATCGACCAGGCGCACCGGTATGCCGTTTAAGCTTATGATCTCCTCGACGGCGTCACGGGTAGTCCCGGGTATCGGCGAGACTATGACTCTGTCCCTTTTAAGCAGGAGGTTCATCAGGCTGGACTTGCCTACGTTGGGCTTTCCGCAGATTATCGCCAGGACTCCTTCCCTGTAGATCATCCCGTTATCGTAACTTTTTATAAGCAGCTCGATCTCTCCAAACGCGCGGCGGGTTTTATCGAGAAGCTCCGTCTTACGGGATAATTCCAAATCCTCCTCCGGAAAATCTATCGACGCTTCCACTTCCGCGGCTATACTGCATACCTTATCGCGGATCGCCCTGACGCTCCCGGCGAGCTGGCCCTCAAGCTGGTCCATGGCGACTTTAAGCGAACCTTCCGTCTTCGAGCGTATGACGTCGAGCACCGCCTCGGCCTGCGTCAAGTCTATGCGGCCGTTCAAGAATGCCCTCTTCGTGAATTCGCCCGGCTCCGCGATGCGCGCGCCGCGTGATAGTGTCAGCTCCATCACGCGTTTCACCGCCTGCATGCCGCCGTGGCAGTTTATCTCGACAATGTCTTCTTTGGTGTAAGTCTTTGGGGCGCGCATTATGGTGAGCAATACTTCATCAATAATTTCACCATTATTTACAATATGACCATAACGGACGGTGAAACTTTTTGATCCTGACGGTTTCACGCCGTCCTTCGGCCGGAATGTCTCATCCGCTATCCTTAATGCCTGCGGACCGCTCAGGCGCACTATCCCTATACCGCCCTCGCCCATCGGCGTCGATATTGCCGCTATCGTGTCATCCACATTAAATTTATCCATACAATATTTTTCTAGCTTCACCGACCACGAACAGCGACCCTGTTACCAGCATCAGGTCATCCTTCGAGGCAATAGACTTTGCCCTGCCAAGCGCTTCTTCGACGCTCTTTGTTAAATATATATTCTTGCGCTTCGATTTTATCAATTCCTTTATTGCCGACGGATCGGCAGCCCGCTCCAAAACATTCGCCTTCGTCAAAACTATCTTATCCGATATCGGCAAAAGTTCGTCCAATATTCCTTTTATATCCTTGTCTTTTGATACGCCCAGCACCAGGACAAGTTTCTTGTATACGAAAGCCCTCTTGAGAGCGGCCGCAAGCGCGCAGGCACTGGCACGGTTCTGCGCGCCGTCCAGGACGACCGAGGGCTTCTTCGAGATCACCTCGAGCCGGCCCGGCCATTTGACTTTTCGCAAGCCCCGCTTCACGGCCTTACCGTCTATCGCGACGCCGCAGAGCTCGAGCGCCTCTATTACCCCGACGGCCGTAGCGGCATTGACGACCTGATGCTCGCCCAAAAGCGGCATCTCGAGCGACGGATAATCATTAAACGGTCCGGACACGCAGAAGACCTCCTCCGTGTCGCTAAAGGCCAGCTCCTTGAATTTTATATCTTTGCCGACGAGGATCCGCCTGGCCGACTTTTCTTTGCATATCGATGAAATGATCTCGAGCGCCTCTTCCTCCTGCGGCGCCACTACACAGATACTTCCGTCCTTTATGATGCCGGCCTTCTCGGTCGCTATCTCAAGGATGGTCTTGCCCAGCTTGTCCATGTGTTCATAGCTCACCGGCGTTATGGCTGAAACGAGCGGCCTTAAAATATTCGTCGCGTCGAGACGGCCTCCGAGGCCGGTCTCGTATACGGCAAAGTCCGCTTTCTTTTCCTTGAAATATAGATATGCGAGCATTGTGTAGACTTCAAATAGGGTAGGATTATCGGCACCGAGCTTTTCGACCGCCTTCTTCAATATCACCATCAGGCCTGCGATATCCTCTTTGCCGATTATACGGTCGCCTATCCTTATCCTCTCGCGGGGTGAGACGAGATGCGGGGACGTATAGAGTCCGGTTGAGAATCCTGCTTCCTTAAGTATGGAATGTATGATGGCAGAGGTGGAACCTTTGCCCTTCGTGCCGGCTATGTGGATACTTTTAACGCTATCCTGCGGATCTCCAAGAATGGAGGCGAGGCGCCTCATCCTGTCGAGTTTGAAAAGCCGCTTGTAGTCGTAGCTAGCCTCTTTCTCGTAATTTACGAACTGCTCGAGATATCGGATAGCTTCATTGTAGGTCATTCTAGTGTTTGAAGTGCCTGACCCCGGTAAATACCATCGCAAGGCCGAGTTTATCCGCGGTCTTTATGACCTCGGCGTCCCTGATCGATCCGCCCGGCTGGATGATGGCTTTCGCGCCGCCTTCGAAGGCCTGCTCGATCCCGTCTTCCTTCGGGAAGAATGCGTCACTCGCCAATGTCGCGCCCTTTGCCCTGGGGCCCGCCTTTTTGCACGCTATCATCACCGAATCGACCCTCGACATCTGGCCTGCGCCGACTCCTATGGTCTTCGTGCCCTGGCAAAGGACTATTGCGTTGGACTTAACGTGTTTTGCAACTACCCATCCGAACAGAAGCGATTTAATCTCTTCCTTGGTCGGCTTCACCTTCGTTACAAATTTCAGGTCGGACTCTTTCAGTATAACAACGTCCCTATCCTGGATGAGCATGCCGCCAACGACCTTCTTCATGTCTTTATCAATAGACGCAGGTCTTCGGCCGAAATCTTTAACTTCTATAAGGCGCAGATTCTTTTTTGTCTTCAATACTTCCAGCGCCGCCGCAATATATGACGGCGCGATTATGCATTCGACGAAATCGGCTTCCTCGAGTATCGTCTTCGCTACGTCTATATCTACAGGCCTGTTAAATCCAACAACGCTTCCGAAGGCGCTTAAGCGGTCGCAATCGAGCGCATCGATATAGGCTCTCTTAAGGCTATCCGCCATCGCCGTTCCGCAAGGGTTCGTATGTTTTATTATGGTTGCGGCAGGAGAATCGAACTCTTTCACTATTTCGAGCGCCGCGTTCAGGTCGATTATATTATTGAATGAAAGTTCTTTACCGTGCAGTTGGGAGCTTCCGGACACGCCCGGCTCATCACACGCTTCATCTTTATAGAACGCCGCATTCTGGTGCGGGTTCTCGCCGTATCTCAGGTCCTGGATTTTTTTGTAGTTTAAATTCAATATTGCGGGAAACCCTTCTACGCCCTTATACGCCCCCTCTTTTCCCTTATCCGCCCCTACCTTCCCTTCTAAGTACCCATATATCGCCGCATCGTAAGCCGACGTCTTCTGAAATACTTTAACGCCCAGCTCGGCGAGCAACTTCTCAGAAACCCCGCCGCCGGTCTTCTCCATATCCTCAATGACTCTCTTGTAGTCCGCCGCGTCGCACAACACACATACGGATTTGTGGTTCTTCGCCGCGCTTCTAAGCATCGATGGCCCGCCTATGTCTATATTCTCTATCGCCTCTTCAAGCTTCGCCCCCGGCCGCGCGACCGTCTTCTCGAACGGATATAAATTCACGACCACCATATCTATGAGTCCGATGTCGTGCTTCTCTACAGTCTCCATATGCTCTTTCGACTCGCGCAGCGCCAGCAGCCCTCCGTGAACTTTCGGATGGAGCGTCTTCACCCTGCCGTCGAGCATCTCGGGAAAGCCCGTGTGCTCAGAGACGTCCTTGACATTTATGCCGAGCGCGCGTATCGCCTTAGCCGTACCGCCCGTCGAGAGTATCTCCACTTCGAATTTGTTCAAAACTTTTACCAGCCCCTCCAGCCCCGTCTTGTCGGATACGCTTATCAATGCCCTTCTTATCTTCACCCCTCTACCCCCTTTTCATCCCTTATTAACCCTTCTTCGCTTTCCCCTGATTCGCCACCGCTTCCATCGCCCTCTTCACTTCTTCGGGATCGCCGAGGTAATAGCTCTTAAGCGGTTTCAGGTCATCATCTAATTCGTAGACGAGCGGCAGCCCCGTCGGTATATTCATCCCCACTATGTCTTTGTCGGAAACGTTGTCCAGATACTTCACAAGCGCCCTCAAACTGTTGCCGTGCGCCGCGATTATCACGCGTTTTCCCGATTTCACCGCCGGCGCGATCGTTTCGTGCCAGTACGGAAGGAACCTTGCCACGGTATCTTTGAGGCATTCGGTGAGCGGGATATCCTTCTTAGCCATATCTTTATAACGCGGATCGTTCGCAGGCGACCTCGGATCGTTCTTTTCTAAAACGGGCGGCGGTACGTCGTAGCTCCTGCGCCATACGAGGACCTGTTCCTCGCCGTATTTCGCAGCCGTCTCCGACTTATTCAATCCCTGCAGAGCGCCGTAATGGCGCTCGTTCAGCCGCCAGGAGTTGTAAACAGGTATCCACATAAGATCCATTTCATCGAGAGTGATCCAAAGCGTCCTGATCGCCCTCTTCAAGACGGACGTATACGCGATATCGAAGACAAAACCCTCTTTCTTAAGCACCTGGCCAGCCCCTCTGGCCTCCGCGACCCCCTTCTCCGAGAGATCAACGTCGGTCCATCCGGTAAACCTGTTTTCCTTGTTCCATGTGCTTTCGCCGTGGCGCAGCAACACAAGTTTTTTCATATCGAACTTCCCCCTTAGGATTGTTTTGTAAGAGCTAAATTATATCATAAAAGTCAAAAATTTACAGTAATTCACTGGAGACGGTATCGCAGAAAAGGAATCCTTTGCGCTTTAAGACGATGCCTGTCACTTTGTCGCCGGCCTTTTTGTACTTTACGAATTCCATATCAAGCAACTTCGGCAGGCTCAGCCGCTCAAGCTCAAGGAAATCAAAACCTGTCCTGGCTTTGAACCAATCGAAATCGATCCCCTCTTTCGTCCTGATCTTTATCGCCGCCGTCTCCTTAGCCATTTTGACAGACGAAAGTTTCTCGCTCGATTCGGTCATCGGCTTACCTGCTTCGAAGGTCTTCACGTACTCTTTAACATCAGAGACATTCCTCGTCCTCGCGCCGTCAATGTAGGAAACGGCCGACGGCCCCAGGCCGATATAAGGGGCGTTGTCCCAGTAATGCATGTTATGCCTGGACTCGCATCCTGATCGAGCAAAGTTTGAAACCTCATACTGCTTTAAGCCCGCCAGGCCGAGTGAGTCTATCGCCGTCTCGTACATCGCGGCTGTCTCATCGTCGGGGAGCGGTATGACACTCTTATTCTGCGCGGCAAAAAATAGAGGCGTGCCCTTTTCGTATGTAAGCTCATAGCAGGATATGTGGGAGACGGGAAGAGCCGCTAAACTCTTTAACTCCTGCCTCCATGTTGGAAGCGTTTCGCCCCAGACACCGAAGATAAGGTCGGCGCTTATATTTTTAAACCCTCTCCTGTGCGAGCGAAGCACTGCATCTCTCGCGCGCGCGGCGGAATGCGCCCTGCCCAGCTTTTTAAGCTTCCGCTCGTCGAGCGACTGGACGCCTATGCTCAGGCGGTTCACACCGCTATCGATGAGAAGCTTGAGCTTGTCGTCATCGATGCTATCAGGATTCACCTCCACCGTAAACTCACCGGATTTTATTGAAAAACCCTTAAGCGCATTTAAGAGTTTCCCGAGAACCTTACCCTCGAGTGCGCTCGGAGTTCCGCCGCCAATATATATGGAATGGACGCCCCCGGCCAGGCCCTTGACTTGCGAAACGAGCGTATCTACGAAAGACGAGGCAGTATCTGAATCATATATTGAGCTGTAGAAATTACAATAGATGCATCTTCGTTTGCAGAAAGGGATGTGGATATATAGGGAAGGGACCATAAGGGTATTATAAAGGAAAGCTGATAAAAAAGAAAGAGGGCAGACTATAAAACAAAAAAGTAGGGGAGGTTTAAACCTCCCCTACTTTTTCAACATATTTATATAATTCTATTTCTTCATGTCGTTAACGAGATCCTGGACGAACTTTCCGGCTATGTCTTTACAGCCAAGACCGAATGCCAGGGCAATGCCTATGCCTATCGATACCAGGATAATGTTTACCGCCAGCACTATCAGGGTCGACGCGATCTTTAACTGTTCGATCGCTATTATAATGGCAAATACCACGAGGACTACCTTGATCACCTTTGCCATCAGGCTCGCCTTCTTCAATCCCGCATTATTAGCCGTGGTGCGCACTACGGCACTTACGAAATCAGCTATGAAGGTTCCGACTATCACTATGAATATAGCGCCCAGTATATTGGGAACGTATTCGATGAGCCGGGCAATCATATCCGCCGCCACCGTGAGGTTCAGCGTCCCGAGCGCGGTCGCTATCACTATCAGTATAATTATCCAATATACAATTGCGCCGATAAGCTCCGATATGCTCATCCGTATTTCGCCTTGCGCCAATACGTTGGTGAGCCCGGCCTTGTCGCTCGCCGTATCAAGCCGCACTGCCTTTAATACCCTCACTATAACTGCCTCTACAAGCTTTGCTATCAGCCAGCCTGCAATCAGTATGACAATCGCGCCTGCTATGGCGGGTATGTAACCCCATATCCTTATCAACATTGCCTTAACAGGATCCACTACAACGAACGTCAACCAATCCATACAGCACCTCCCTTTTGTAAAAATATATATCTTTAGGGCGTATCTCTATTTACTAAAGTTTACCACAAAAACTCATTTTGGCAAGGCCTCGAGGCAATTTTTTGTTTACCCGCATTTCGAGTAGCCGCACGAATTGCAGACCATGCAGCCTTCGACATGCCAGAGGGCGCTCCCGCAATCCGGGCAGACGCCTACAATATTACCCGCTTTAACCTTGGACGCCTTTTGGATATCGACAGACCCGGCCGATGCGCTATTCGAATAACTCTCGCCTGCCGGCTCCGAGCCATTGGCCGGGGGCCTGGAAAAACCATTAGAATTTTGCCCATTCTTATTCTTGGCCTCGGCTATTCTTCGCTCGATCACGCGCGCTATCGCGTCCGAGCACGAGAATATCCTTCCGCCCCTCTCCCAACTGGGCGATGGGCACCTGATGCCCCGGAGCTGTTCCATTATAGAATTCGTGTCGATACCGCTCCTGAGCGCCAAAGAGAGGAGCCTGCCTATCGCCTCGAGCTGGCTCATCGCGCAGCCGCCCGCTTTACCCATCGACATGAAGACCTCGAACGGCAGCCCGTTCTCGTCCTCATTTATAGTAACGTAGAGCGCGCCGCAGCCGGTCGTGATCTTGGTAGTGGTCCCGATGGTTACGTTAGGCCTCGGCCGCGGTATTATCTTAGCGGCAACAGGCTGTTTCGTTTGGCCGGAAGCGGGTTTACTCAATACCTGCTCTTCCCTGGAATTGTCCCTGTAGATCGTGACACCCTTACAGCCGCCTTCGAAAGCGAGCATATAGATATCGCGGACATCGTCGGTCGTAGCTTCCTGCGGAAGGTTGACCGTCTTCGAAACGGCGTTATTAGTGTACTTCTGGAATGCGGCCTGCATCTTTATATGCCATATCGCTTCAATATCATGGGCCGTGACGAAGACCCTTTGCACCTCTTCCGGTATCTCACTCAAAGATTTGACGGAGCCCTTCTGGGCAATGATATTCATCAGTTCCGGAGTAAAGAACCCCATCCTCTCGGCCACTTCCTGGAAATAAGGATGGACCTCCACGAGCTTTGTGTTGTCCATTATATTCCTTATATATGATATCGCAAATACAGGCTCGATGCCGCTCGAGCAATTGGCTATTATCGAAAGTGTCCCCGTAGGCGCAATGGTAGTGAGCGTGGCATTTCTTAATGGCCTTGCGCCCGGCGTATCATATGTACTTTCCCTAAAATTAGGGAAAGCGCCTTTTTCTTCCGCCAACTTTTCAGAGGCGCTGCGCGCGGTTTCTAATATAAATTTCATAACTTTTTCAGCAAGCTCGATCGCATCCCCAGAATCATACCTTATGCCAAGCATCAGCAGCATATCGGCAAACCCCATTACCCCAAGCCCTATCTTGCGGTTTCCCTTCGTCATTTCTTCAATCCGCTTCAAGGGATATGTGTTCATATCTATAACGTTGTCAAGGAAGTGGACGGCTGATTTGATCGTCTCGCCCAGCTTATTCCAATTAAGCCCTCCGCCCTCGGCCATCCGCGCAAGATTTATCGAGCCTAGATTGCAGCTCTCATACGGCAGAAGCACTTGCTCGCCGCATGGATTTGTCGATTCGTACTCGCCAAGTTTTGGAGTAGGATTATATTGATTCATCCTGTCGATAAATATTATCCCCGGCTCGCCGTTCTTCCAGGCCATTTTTATTATAAGGTCGAATACATTCTTGGCATTAAGTTTTCCGACGGATTTTTTCGTGTGCGGATCGATGAGGTCGTACTCTTCATTGCGGACGGCTTTATGCATGAAGTCTTCCGTCAAAGCCACCGAGATATTGAAGTTTGTTATTTCCTTATCGTTTTCTTTACAGGTAATGAATTCGAGGATATCGGGATGGTCGACACGAAGGATGCCCATGTTGGCCCCGCGACGGGTTCCTCCCTGTTTTACGGCTTGTGTCGCGGCGTTGAAGACCTTCATGAACGAGACGGGACCTGATGATATGCCGCCGGTCGAACGCACTCTGGAATTTTTCCCTCTTAAGCGCGAGAAACTGAAACCCGTGCCGCCGCCTGATTTATGTATGATGGCTGTATCCTTGATCGTCTCGAATATCGCTTCCATCGAATCTTCTATCGGCAGGACAAAACATGCAGAGAGCTGCTGGAGCTCGCGCCCTGCATTCATGAGCGTCGGAGAGTTCGGGAGGAACTCTAAGGACGTCATCATCTCATAAAACTCTTCCTCGGTCGAAGCCACCTCGTTTTTGGTTTTACCATAATACGAATCGGCTGTCGCTATGTTACGCGCGACCCTGCGGAACATGTCCGCGGGCGTCTCGACAACCTTCCCGTCATCGTCTTTCTTGAGATACCTCTTCTCCAACACCTTCCTGGCATTCTCCGAGAGCGCCGGGTTCACATCGCCATTGCTTTCCATCTTCCACTACCTCCTTAAAGATTCTTAAAACATATGAAAATAAATTATTCCTCACTTCCGGTCATAAAATATATCACACGAACCGCAGTAAGTCAAGTAAAAACACCATATATTGTGCTTTTGGGATACGAATACACTATTAGTAGAGGTTTTGTCGACGAGCATTATCTAAAGAAAACGGCCTGCTGCCTGTCGGCAGAAGCCGTGTAGGGGTGCTATTTATTTTTTCCTTTGGCGCGCTTGTCGTCTTTCAGTTCGCTGTAACCTGCGACTAGAGCGATGGCGCCGCAAAATATGAGCATGACCGGGACCAAACCTTTAATTATCGTAACGAAGTCGCCCCACCAAAGTACCGTGAGAACTAAACCTGCCAAACCGACCACCACACCGACAACCAAACTCATGTATTTCCCCATCACTCCAGTTCCTCGAAAATATTATTCCGTTAACGTGTGAAGTATAGCACAGCGGTATCATGTTGGCAAGAAAATTTTGCGGAAAATTTTTGCTTATTTCGCCAGGGGTGACTTGCGGGATTTTGAGGTGACGTAGAACTGCATGTACTTGCCTAGCATGAGCCTGGTCTGCGCGTCCACCGCCGGTGTCGAACCGAGAAGCGCGGCAAATACCGGCGAGAAGAGCCACTGGGCGAACATGATGATCCTTTTCTGCGGCTTGACGTCCTTTGGCCTGGGGGGAAGAAGTTTTATACTTATGAACATGCACACGAATATCGTGAACAGGGATACGCGGAAGAGCGCCGCGGCTACGCTCGGCAGATTATATCCTATCGCCGTCTGCCTGAAAAGAACGCCACCGAATATTAAAGGAAGCGGCGCAATAAAAGTTATGATGATAGCCCATACGGCCCAAGTGTAATGGCTCTCGAGTATGTTGAACGCGCGGCGTATCTTCTTGGAAAGAGGTATCCTGTTATTCTTCATGAATCCCATCATTACATACGGGAAGTTCTCGACGCCCCAGGCCCACCGCCTCTTCTGCTTATACTGCTTTACGATCGTAGCGATGACGCCCTTCTCCGTCGCGACATCCATCGATACGGTCACGTACATGGGAATGACCGAGTAGCCGCCGTTAAAATACAGGAAACATTTCCAGTATATGACCGAATCATCGGAGATCATGTCGACCGGCCAGTATCCTACATCAACGAGCGTTTTGAAACTCATGCTGTGGCTGGAAAATGTCACGAACTTTTCGAGCCGCATAGTCTCTATCATCTGCATGAAGCTCGACCCGAGCTCCAGTATGCGCGCTATAGAGCGGGCATACCAGATATTGTTATTGTATACCGGTATCGGCTGGTAGCTGGAGTGAGTCCTGTTGGGGTTGGTAATATAGTGGTAGGCAAGGCATCCGAAATATTCTTTCTCCGCGCAGGTATCGGCGTCGAAGCACGATATTATCACGTGTTCGTAATCTATTTTTTTTATATCGAGAAAGGCCTTAAGCTCTTTCGCACCCCAGGTAGCATTGGCGCCCTTCACCCTGACCTCGCCGGGGATATTTTCCGGATGGCGCGTGATTATAAAATGGAAGAAATGGTCTTTGTACTTTTCTTTCAGGGTCTGCGCGTTAGCCCACGCCTCATCGCCCGCCCTCTCCTCCACGCTTAACACTACTATCATCTTCTCTTTTGAATAGTTGGAATGCTCCAGTGCCGTTATCGAAGGTACCAATATATCTAGCCCTTCCTTATACGCGGGAAAAAGCACCGCGTGGTAAATATTCTTATATTCGAGACCGTCCACTTGTCCCGCCGAACGGCACTTCTCGAGCCAGTCTATCTTCTTCTCGATCTCGAGCCGCCTGTATGCAAATACGAGAAGGAATGTCAGATAGCAGATCCTTACGACCCAATAGAGGTCGAAGGTTATGACGAATATCGCGACCCAGAGCGGCCTTATGAACGCGAGGATGAAGAGGCTCCCGAGCGTAGCCCACGTCAGAAAACCGGGTATTATCTCGAAGAGGCGGCGGTAGAACCTATCTTTTGTCATTGGCCGGTTCATTCTCCCGTTTCGGCAAAAGCTGCATCAGTGAATCGAAAAATGTCTGCCTCAGGTCGAGGCGGTATACGTACCTTCCCCCAAGCGTCATCTTGCCCTTACCCGTATCGGCGAAATAGAGCGAGCCGTTTGCCTGGTCATAGTATAAGCTTTGAGGCCTCGTGTTAAATTTATACAATGTGGCGGTATTGCGCTTGCCGGCACCGCGCAGTTCAACGACGTTTATATATTTCTCTGTCACCACTATTATATACCCTGAGCCCGTATACCAGAAGACGTCGACTATAGGCTCTTCTGCAGTAAGGACGTTTTCAGCCTTAGCGAGCACACCTTCGGGGGCGAGCGCCTTGTCCAGGTTCGTATATACCACGCATATCTCTTTTTCATTAAAACATAAGAATTTATCCCCTTCCGGAGAAAATTTCTTGCGCGTGGCGCCTTTAGGCCAATCCGCATATCCGGAGAGTTTCTTTATGTTGGAGCCGTCGGGGTCGGAACGATACAGCCCGTGGTCCGTAAGATAATATATATTGTTCCTGTCGGAAACGGCGAAGTCGGTGACCGGCTGAGGGCTTATCCTGTTCATCTCTTTCATGACCGGAAACAGTATTATGCTTTCGGCCTTCGTTACCATGTTCGGCCGCACGACGAGCTCCTCTTCCCACGGATAGAACCCTTCGCGCTTCACCTGGACTTTGTAGGCGCCGGGCTTGAGATCCTCGATCCTGGCGGGCGTTATGCCGGCAAAGAGTTCGCCGTTCACGTAAATGGCCGTGCCGGCCGGTTTCGAATTTACGAATATTATGCCAGTCTTATAAAATTTTAACGCGTTCAGGTCTATCCGATAGCCCAGAGAATATGACAGTAGTATCGGGAGTGTTACAAAAAATAGCAGGACCGAAATATAAAATGCGATCGCCCTCTTTATCCTGTCGCCGTTATTCATCGCTTCATTCTCGATATCCTGAGCTGGCCGCAACCCGCGTCTATGTCATCGCCCTTAGGCCTGCGGCGTATCGCGTTTATCTGCTTATCTTCCAATGCCTTCATAAATAAGCCTACCTCTTTCTCCGACGGCTCATCGTAAGAACTCCCCGGTACTTTATTGTATGATATGACATTGACCTTGCATTTCATCTTCTTAAGGAGGGCGGCAAGCTTCAGGGCGTCGTCTTTAGAGCTGTTCACGCCCTTTATCAGGACATATTCGAACGTGACGATCCTGTTCGTCTCTTTGATATAGTCCCTGCACGCCTGCATAAGCATCTCGAGCGGGTAGCGCTTATTTACGGGCAAAAGTTTCGAGCGGATACCGTCATCCGCCGAATGGAGCGATACCGACAACTCTATCTGCAGCCCCTCTTCTCTTAATTTTTCTATTCCAGGCACGACGCCGCAGGTCGAGATCGTTATCTTTCGCGCACCTATATTGAAGGCGGACTTATCGTTAAATATCCGGATCGAGCTCATCACATTATCGTAATTGTCGAACGGCTCGCCTATCCCCATAAAGACGAGGTTTGTTATATTCAGGGATCGATTCGAGTTCTTTATCGATATGACCTGGTCCAGTATCTCGGACTGGGTGAGGTTCCTTACGAATCCGAGGGTTGCGCTCGCGCAAAAAACGCATGCATATTTGCATCCGACCTGTGAAGAGAGGCAGATGGTGTTGCGCGTCTTTTCGGGCAATAGCACCGCCTCGACTGTGCCAGCGTCTTTGAGCATGAAGAGATATTTCGTCGTACCGTCGATCATGGATTTGCGCATATCGGCGGTCTCGAGTGAGGATACGCGAAATTTATCGTTGAGCGGCCGGCGTAAACCGGCAGGCAGGTCGGTCATCTCTTCGATAGACTGCACGTCTTTCTTGTAGAGCCACCTGAAGACCTGGTCCGCGCGGTACGGCTCGCCGCCCATACTTTTAAGCGCAAGCCCAAGCTCTTTTGCGGACAGGTCCTTTATGCTGATCTTATTCATTCCAACTTCTTCTTCGTGAGTATCTTGTAGAAACAGAATACGGAGAGGGCGGTAATGGATCCCCATGAAAATATTAGAAATATCCAGCCGGACGTCTTCATGCCTTGATCGCCTTTCTCTTCTTCTTCCATGCTATCTTTACCAGGACTGCCAGGATTATGAATATCGCCGATAAGAATATCCTGGTAGCCAGCACAAAGGGCCTGTCGGACTCAAGAACGTTCTTCATGAGCATAGTAGGGATGCCCTCCTGATAAAGCCAGAACCCGAGTATCAGGAATAGGAATAGCGGGGTCACATATTTTATTATGAATTTGTAAACATGAGGAACGTTCATGTCCGCGCCGTGATGTATCTCCTTCCACGCGTTCTCCATTCCGAAGACCCACGCGAACAGTATTATCTCAAAAGTCGCAAAGAGGACGAGGCAGAACGTCCCGCCCCAGAAGTCGAGCTCGTTCACGACCCCTTTACCAAGAAGGAATATCGCCGGCTGGCAAAGTATAAATGAGACCGCGCCGAATATGATAACGGCTTTTTCTCTCGAGATATTAAATTCATCCTCCAGAAATGCAATGGCAGGCTGGGCTAAGGAGACTGCCGAGGTTATCCCGGCGAGGAACAACAAGAGGAACCATATACAGCCGAAGAAGGCGCCTGCTATAATCTTGCCGAATATGAGCGGCATCGTAACGAAACCCAGGTTAAACGCCCCGGACTTCGCTATCGAGCATATTTCCGCCGGCCCAAAGAATACGAACGCCGCCGGTATCACGATCGAGCCGCCGATGATCACTTCCGCAAACTCGTTCAATCCCACGGCGGACACGCCGGAAAGGACGACGTCATCGCCTTTTTTGAGGTAGCTTGCATAAGTCAATATGACGCCTATCCCGACGCTTAAGGTGAAGAGTATCTGGCCGGCAGCGGCGAGCCACACCTTGGCGCTCTTTAGCGCGCTGAAGTCCGGGTTCCACAAAAACCCCAGGCCATTTGCAAGGCTCCATGCGGGTCTCGTCGGGTCGGGTGAGCCCAAAGAGAGCACCCGTATCGTCAATATGATCCCGCATACGAACAGGAGCGGCATGGCTATATTACACAACTTTTCAATGCCGCCCCTTATACCGTAATAGATTATCGCGATGTTCGCCATAAATGTTATCACGAAGAAAATATAGGCCGGTCCCAGCCCCGAGAAATAAGAATTTTTCTCGAGCCCCTGAAATGCGCTTAAGAAAGACTGCATCGAGCCTTGAGTCGTCGCGGAAGCATACGAGCCGGTTATCGCAAAATAGCTGTAAGCGAGCGTCCAGGACTCGATGTAGGTGTAGTATATAAATATGACGAGTGGCCCGAATATCCCGACGACGCCGAAATACTTTATGAACCGGTTCTTCTGGGCAATAGTGTGAAATATTCCAGGGGCCGTGCCGTGGCCGAAGCCGCCGCCGTAACGCCCGAGAGTCCACTCCACCCACATCAGCGGTATGCCCAGAAGGAATAGCGATATAAAGTACGGGATTAGGAATGCGCCGCCCCCGTTTGAGGCGGCCTGGACGGGAAATCTGAGGAAATTTCCCAATCCTATGGCGCTGCCCGCAACAGCCATTATTATGCCGAGCCTGGTACCCCACGCCTGCCGTTTTTTGATCATTTGCTCCTCTTTAACATATCGGATTTATTATATGTAAACAGGATATCATTTGCAACATAAAATGCCCTGTGGTAGACTTAGAATCAAATGGTAACCCGCATAAAGAAACATGTGCGTATATTTATAGTCGCCCTTCTTCTGACAGCCGTATTCCTGCTATTTCAGGACCATATAAAGCCCGCAAAGTTCATCGACCTCAAGATCTACGACATGCTCACGCGGATAAAACATCAACTAAACCGCCCGCCGCGGGCCATCGACGATATCGTGGTCATCGCGATAGACAACAGCACCGTGTCGAAGATGCCGCACCGCTGGCCCTACCCCCGAACCGTATTCGCAAGCTTAATAAATAATCTTATGGCGGCCGAAGCGAAGGTGATAGCGTTCGATTTCTTATTCCTGGGCAAATCCGACCACCCGGAGGAGGACCGGATACTGGCGGCGTCTCTCGAGAATAATAAAAAAGTCATACTGGCCAGCAGCATAGACGAAGATGGCAGCTTAAGCATACGCTCCGCTCCTGTGGTGAGTAAGAATGTGCCGTCGGGCATAGTCAGCAAACTCAGGGACTCCGACGGGATAATACGCCAAGGCCTTACCTATTTAGTGAATAACGAAGTGCCGCCTAAGGCTTTTCTCGCATGGGAAATGGTTATACTGAAGACGGTTAAAGGGCTAATTATAGAGCCGGTAAGGGGTGACGAAAGTTTAATTTCCATCAAGAATGACAACCATGAAAAGTGGCTTATCCCTGTCGACCCGCAGAACAAATCTTTCATCATAAACTTCCGCGCTAATACCGCCGACTTTAAGCGTATCTCCCTTTATGATGCCTACAAGGGCAACTTCGAACCGTCCATGGTCAAGGATAAGATAGTAATGATCGGATTCGTCTCGTCGCTTCTGGGCGATGTCCATAATACCGCCCTCGGATGGATGCCGGGCGTAATACTGAACGCCAATTCCTTCCTGACGCTTTATGCGCACGACTTCATATCCGATTCACCGCCGGGCATAGAAGGGCTCCTGACGATACTCGGGGTGATATTTTCTTTGATGGCCGTGCTCTTCCTGGATATCAAGACGGCGGCGCTCGTCATAGCGGCAGAGATATTCGTGTTTTACCTGGCGAGCTATGTGCTCCTTACCATGGGCTATGTCTGGAGCTATTTCGCATTCCCTTTCTGCGTGGGGTTATTTCCTTTTTTAAGCAAGAAGATCTATTCGCTCGTATGGCAAAGAAAGAAGTTCTACTGGACATGAAAAAAAGACCCGGCTTCATACTAATAGCGCTCCTGGCCCTGAGCGTCGCCCTCGGCGGCTGCGATATCTTTTCCGCAGGTAAGATCAGGATAGTCGATATAAAGATGGCCGAGTCCATAGACGCAAATCTCATGCCCGTAGACCCGGCCAACACCTTCCCTAAAGGGACTTCCAAGATTTACTGCTGGTTTAAATGGAAAGACGCGGAGGTTAATTCGCAGATGATGGCGAAGTGGCACTATGTTACGGAAAATATCAATATACTGAGCTATCCTGTCACTATTCCAAGGCGCTCGGGCACAGGAAGCGTGGCGCTCACGATGCCTAAAGGAAAAATTCTCCCCAACGGCTCTTATCGCGTCGATCTGGTATTGGATAACCGCAAGTTGAAATCCTGCAAGTTCAAGGTGGAGTAAGGCTTACTCTTCCTTCTTCTCATCAATGGGCTTTTCCGCTCCGGTGGGTATGCTCACGCTAAGTGCGGGTTTGGCGATATTGTTAGCAGGGAACATTATCTGGCCGGCATCTTCGGCTATCATATCTT